>ENA-ORXB01000008-ORXB01000008.1-sediment-metagenome-genome-assembly--contig:-NODE-8-length-848241-cov-17.814377_pt1 | contig 848241 bp, 733 predicted proteins | sample MGYA00237863_ERZ511475 | MGnify/ENA primary metagenome ERZ511475 (study PRJEB26305, sample SAMN06343858) | sediment metagenome | isolation source: hot spring sediment | place: Canada: British Columbia...
CTGTAGGGGGCACGCCCCAGGCTATTGCGCTTGGAGGCAATAACCCCGTACCTTACAACTTCGCGGCGGAGCCTATCATCACCGTAGCCGACGTCGCCTGCACCAACACCGATATTTCCTTCGCTACGGGCGATGCGGCGCCTCATAACTGGAACTTTGGCGCCGGCGCCACCCCCGCTACCTCCACCAGCAGCCCAGCCACCGTCCAGTACACCTCCACCGGCCGCAAAACCATCACCTACGATGGCAATACCTACACAGACTTCTGGAATATCCTCATCCCCAATCAAACGCCTACCATCACAGCTTCGGCCACCAGTATATGCCCAGGAACAAACGTCTCTTTCACCACCGACTTGATAGGGGCCGCATACCAGTGGCAAATCGCTTCTGATCCAGCGTTTACCTCCATTGTGGCTACGGGCACCACCCAAAACTACGCTTACACTTTCACGACAGCGGGCACGTATTATGTGCGACATCAGCGGTACACCGACTGCTGCGGGTGGTCGAGCTGGAGTAACGTAGTCACCGTGACGGTACATCCCATTCCGGCTGCGCCCACCGCTTCGGGCAGCTCGCCCGTATGTCGAGGCAGCGCGCTCGTGTATACGGCTACCGCTCCGGCTGGCGTGACCTTTGAGTGGTACACCGCCGCTACCGGTGGCACCTTAGCGGGTACGGGGGCTACCCTCACCATACCCTTCACCTCGGGAGCCGCTGCCTGGCCTACCAACTATAACGCCCCGGGCACCTATACCCTGTATGTAGAAGCGGTTTCTCCCCAAGGGTGTCGCAGCAGCCGCACCCCTGTCTCGATCACGGTGAACCAGATTCCCGCCCCTACCGCGCCTAATGTGAGCCGATGTGGTCCCGGGCCCGTCGTCCTGACCGCTACCTACACCGGACCGGGAACCCCCACCTATAACTGGTGGGATGCCCCTACCGGAGGTACCCTCCTACAGACCGGCGGCTCCAATACCTACATAGCTACCGTCACGACTTCCACCACCTTTTATGTCTCGGTAGTCGTGCCAGGCTGTGTAGAAAGCGCCCGCGCCCCCGTGACGGTGACCGTTAACGCGCCGCCCGCTACCGATACCTGGACAGGTGCCGTGAGTACGGATTGGTTCGACCCAGGGAACTGGGCCAGTGGCTGCGTGCCTACCTGCGGCACCTCAGTCACCATTCCTGCGCCCCTTACCCGCTATCCGACTATCGGGACCAACCTTATTCCCGCTACTTGTAACGACATAACCATTGCGGCGGGAGCCAGCTTGACCTTCTCCAGCCCCACCGCCGAGCTCCAAGTATGCGGCCACTTCAACCACAATGGAGCGCTGAATACCACCGCAGGCGGTCGTGTGCGCTTCGTGGGTAGCGGTGTACAAAACTACGCCCGCACCGCCACCGCTACCGGCACTTTCTACCAAGTTATCGTGGATAAGGGGGCTGCACCTTTGGCCGTTCGGCGCGTAGAAGTCACTCAGCTGCCTATGGTCATCACTAATCAGCTGCACTTTATTGCGGGGCGGATAGCTACGCTGGCTACCAACCACGTGCAAATCACCAACTCCAACCCCGTCTCCATCACCGGACACAGCATAGACAACTACATTCAGGGGCGATTACGGCGGGCTATCCAAGCGGGAGGCGGTTTGTATGCCCTGCCTGTAGGAGATATCCATCCCGCTCAGCTGGCCACGGGTAAAGGCTACCAGCTTGCCCTACTGAATCTGGACCCCACCACCATCACCGAAGTGCTGGCTTACTTTACGCCCATACCGCAAACGACCCCTACGCTGGCTGAACCCTACTGCGGCACCAACTACACTTGCACGGTAGACAATGGTTTCTGGACGATCCAGGTGGTAGGGGGCAGCTGGGCCGCTGGCCAACTGTACGACCTCACGCTCTACCCTCGAGGTTATACCACCTGCAACGCCCTCCCCTATTATAGCATCATGAAACGCGAAGGAGGTCCCTGGTATTTGAATGGTACTTGCTGCTCCCCTTCTACCCTGGTCGGCGGCGTATGCCGAAATGACTTCAACAATGGGTTTTCCGACTTTGTGATTGTGGGCTCCAGTACGCCTCTTCCTGTGACCACCCTCACCCTGTCGGCGGAAGGAGGCGCTTCGGCTATCGCCCTCACCTGGAAAGCCGACCAAGAAGACAACGTGACGCGCTACCAGTTGCGGCGCTCTACTGACCTTCAGACGTTCGTTCCTATAGCTACGCAGCTCGCTACCGGTGATGGGCAATACACCTATTTGGACACCGAGGTAGAAGCGGACCAGACTTACTACTACCGGGTAGTAGCCTTGGGCGCTATGGGCGAAGAGGTGCTCCAGTCGAATCTGGCCCAAGCCCGACTAAATCTAGAAGGTCAGCCTTTTTCGGTGCGGTTGGAACCGAACCCCACGCGAGGGGGTACCTGGCTCATCTGCATGCTGCCTGAGCAAGATTCGTTGGAAACCCGGGTCTACAACAGCTTAGGGCAGCTGATATGGCTGCATCGGGGTCATTATGGGGTGGGGAGTTCTCGGCTGGCCCTACCCTCGGGTGAGTGGCCTCATGGGCTGTATGCGGTAGAAGTGCGGGGTACTCGGTACAGCTGGAGCGGTAAGCTCATGCGCGAGTGAGGGAGGTAGTCTTTTAGGGGCAGGGTTAGGGCGGCGCCGCAGGCGCCGCCCTAACTCCTTTATAGGCATGCTAAACACCCTCCTTCGCCTTCAAAGGCAGTCGCTTTCTTTTAGGCCTTTTTCACGCCGTAGCTGTGCAGAGCCCACCCCACCAACCCTGGGTGCTGCCGAGCCACCCCTATGAGCTTTTCTACGGCCCAGGCGTGGGCAGCCAATCGGTACAACCATCGAGCCATACGCAGTTCTGCGGAGAGTTCCTTATATAGCCGGTGGGTATAAGCAGTCGCTAAGTCCAGCGTTCCCCACGTAGAAGGGGGGAAGGCCGCCAAGGCCTCAGCCAGCCGAATTCCACTCAGGAGGGCATTCCCTATGCCTTCGCCGGTGAAGGGATCGGCGAGAGCTGCTGCATCGCCAATGAGGGCGCAGCCGGGCGCCGTAAGGGGCCGCTTCTGCAGAGCTACGGGTATCCCGTGTCCTGCCAGTCCTTCTACGGCAGGCCAACGCGTTCGCAGAAGGGTCCTCAAGGGCAGGCGGGCTTTTTGCTGGCTGGTGCCTACGCCTACGTTCCACCATCTGCCCATGGGAAAAGCCCAGAAATACCCCGGCAGAACCGGCGGCACAAAATATAGTTCCAGCGCTTCTAAAGGGCTATGGGCTTTTATGTACCCCCGCACGGCGGGGAAAGTAGGAGGACGGCCCATGCCATGGTAAGCTTCTACCCACCGAGCCACGCGAGAAGCCACCCCCTCTGCTCCTACCACGAAATGGGCATAGATCGAGGGCTGGCCCTCCAGTTCGATTTGCCAGACGCTTCCTCGACGGAGTAGGGTTTTGACGGCAACGCCCGTACGTAGGCGGACTGTGGGCGGGAGCTGAGTAGCAAGCCAGGCGTCAAAGGCGTAGCGGCGCAGAAGGAGGCCTTGGGGATACCCCTGTTGGGGAGGAAACTCTAACCGCAGCGCGCGTCCCCGTCTATCCACCAAAGCCAACACGGCGGCAGGCTGAGCTTCAGGATGACTAAAGAGTTGGCGCAAGGCCGCTTCACCTCCCAGTTTGCGCACCAGCGCCAAGACCTTCCCGCTGAGCGCGTCGCCACACACTTTTTCTCGGGGGAAGGCCGCCTTTTCCAGTAGGAGCGGGGAAATGCCCAGTTGAGCTAAGCGCCAGGCGCAGGCTAAACCCGCCGGTCCCGCCCCGATGATGACGACCGGCTCTACCGCATCTCCCATACCCACCGCTCTGCGCGAAAGCGCCCCTGAAACTCCGGTGGGTAAGCTGCTCGCAGTCGAGGGGCTTCCTTCTCTAAGTAGGCTTGGAGAGACTCGGCCGAAGCCGCCTCATATAGCACCAGGAAGGTTCGGTACCCCGCAGGGGGAGGCGGTTCCACCACTTCCCCAAAGCGGTGCCCTCGAAAATAACCTGTCTGCAGTACCTCCGGAATATGGGTATGCACCATCCACCGCTGCCATGCTTCGGCTATTTCGGCCTCCAGCTCTACCCGCACCGCATAGATTCGCATCCTCAGCGTTTTTTGAGCATGCTTTCCAAGTAAGGCAAGGCCTGAGCCGCCTGGGGATTCTCTGGATCCAGCTCTTTCAGACGGGTGTAGGCCTCATAAGATTTTTGAAAGTTTTCCTTGAGGTAGTAGTAATAGCCCAAGTAGGCGTAGGCTTCTTTGAGGTCGTTGGCGTACTTGCTTCGGTCGGCCTCGGCCAGTTCGACGACTTTTTCGTAGAAAGGCTTAGCCAGGCCGGCCTGACTTTCTGGGTCCAACATCGCATGGCACCGACCCAACTCGGTATATACCGGTACCAAGTCCGGCTTTTTATCTTTCACATAGCTGAAAGCTTCAATGGCTTTGCGAAAATAAGTCGAGTCTTTCTCTATCTGGCCAAGCTTGTAATATATACGTCCCAAGGCATAGTAGTGATTGAGCGCGTTGGTATGCTGGATAGCTTTTTCCAGGGCTGCCGCCGCTTCTTTATAGCGGCCGAGGGTGTTGAAGGCATTGGCCATTTCGGGATACAGATCGGCTCCCAGTTTAGGATCCTTCTCTATGGCTTTGGAGTAATAGACCACAGCCAGTGAGTCTTTACCCACTTTGTCCAACGCCTTGGCATAGAACGCGTAGTCTTTGGCGATGACTTTCTCGGGTTTTTGCCGGTCGAAGTACAACTGTAAGGCTTTGAGCCCTTCTTCGTACTGGCCGTCTTCCACGAGAGAATAGCCCAAGAGTCGTTGCAAAGTCAAGCTAAATGTATCCTTGAGCACCGCCTGGATTTCTTTGATAGCGGCCTTATAGTCCTTGCTAAGGTAGAGAAAGGTGGCGTACCGCACCCGAGCCGGTAGTTCGGGACGTAGCATGACGTATTTCTGGTAGTTTTCCTTAGCCTGAGGGTACTTTTGAACCAGGTAGTAGATTTCGCCCAATTCCCGATAAGCCGGCGCAAAGCCTGGGTCCAGTTCTATGGCTTTGCGGAGAGCTTCGGCGGCGTCCTTGTACGATTTGGCTTTGGAGTAAGCCAGGCCCAACCGGTAGAAGTTTTCTGGATTTTGGGGTTCGGCGGTGGCGGCTTGCTGGTAGTTGTCTATAGCCAACTCGAGCACATTCTGCTGAAGCCACAGATCCCCCAAGCCCCGTAAGATGGCGGGATTGGAAGGGTCTTTCGTCTTGGCTTTAGAAAGCAAGAGCGTGGCTTTGTCGAGGCCCAACTTCCCTCCAAGAAGGGTATAGACGCGAGCGGCCTCGATAAGCGCCTTGGCCTCGGAAGCGCCGTATTCCTCGGCTTTGGCGAGGTGGTTTTTGGCCGACTCGGTGGCCCCCGCTAACAAGTCCGCTTCCGCCAGGCCAATGTAGCCGAAAGCAAACTTACTATTTTTGGCTATAGAGGCGGAGAAACTCTCTCGAGCGTTTTTTAGCAGGAGAGCCCGGCGAGGGTCGTCTTCCTCGAGCTGACGGTATTGGCCCAGATACGCTTGTCCCTGGAGGTAGTAGGCGTAGAGTTCCTTGGGTTTGGCACTCAGGATTTGCTGCGTGAGGCTCAGCACTCGATCGTAGTTTTCGCGGCTCAAGGCCTGCTCCGCCTCAGTCAAACTCTGGGCCCAGAGGAACACCCCAAAGCTGGACACCGCTACACGCCAGACAAACCGCATGCAGCAAAGGTAGGGCATTTTTTTTCGTATGTTTGCCCCATGCGAGTATGGGGAATCGCCCTGCTAATAGGGTTGGGCTTGGCCCAGAAAAGTAAAATCACTTCAGCGGCGCTGGCTGTGCAAGATGGCGATTTTGAGAAAGCCTTGAGTTTTTTAGATCAGGCTTTTGCGCAGCCTGATCTCCTCAAACCTCGCGATAAAGCCAAAGGCTATATGCTGCGCAGCAAGGCCTATATGGGCCTCCTTTTGTCCAGCAAAGACCCTCAAGCCGTCCTTCAGAAGTACCCTAACCTTCTTGAGGAAGTGGTGCTGGCTCACCGCAAAGCGCGTGAACTGGACGCCAGCAAAGAGTTTGGAGAGGATCTCAAGCAGATCGCCATGCAAGCCGCCAGTGTATTGTATCTAAAGGGCTTTGAGCTTTTCCAGAAGGAGAAGCCCGCTGAAGCGCGCCAGCACCTCACCTGGGCCCTGGAAATGTACGACTACATAGGGCAAAAGGATTTTTACCCTCCTTATGCGCTGCGTGGGCTGGTGAGCCTCCAGCTGCGCGACACCAACGCCGCCATAGAAGATTTAGAAAAAGCCCGAGCTTTGGCGGCCAAAAAACCCCTCCCTAATGACCCAACAGGGCCATTTGTATACTCAGCGCTCATTAGTGCGTATGGTGGGAAGGGAGAAGGAGACAAGGCTATCGCCATCGCTTCGGAAGCTCGTAGTAAGTTTCCTGCCGATGACAACATCCGCCGCGCCGAGCTCAACCTGTACCTACAACACCCCGACCTGCAGAAAAAAGCCTTAGGACGCTTCCGCGAGGAAGTGGAGCGCGACCCCCAAAACGAAACCTACTTGCTGATTTATGCCCAGCTCTGGGAGCGCGAAAATCCCGATTCAGCGGCTTACTATTACCGCAAAGTACTCGAACTCAACCCTAACAACGTAAACGCCCACTATAACCTGGGCGCCTACTATATCAACCAAGCCGCAGAACTGAGCGTAAAATACAACGAAACTAAAGACGAAAAGCTCCAGCAGAAGTATTTCGCCCAGATGCAGGAATATTTCCGCTCTGCACTACCCCATCTCGAAAAGGCCTACGAACACTACCGAGATGACCTCCAACTGATTCAAAGTCTGATTCAGACCACCACGTACTTGGGCATGAACGAAAAAGCCCAAGAATACCTACGCGAGAAAAACCGCCTCCAACAAAGCAAAAACTAAACCAAGATACTGCTTATGAGTAAGGCGCGCTACTTTTTATGTCTACTTCCCTTTTGGTTGGGCTGGCTGAAAGCTCAAGAAAACCCTACCTCGACAGGGGATCCCAGCGGCCCCGCCGTCCAACTGCCAGGGGGGGCTACGATTGTGTATTCCTTAGGTGACCTGGAAAAAATGGACAAAATCGAGCTTACCCGCATTTACATCGCGAAGCTCACCCGCCTGTACCGCATATTGCAGTATTTGCCTTTTGCTAAGCTGGACCCTAAAGGCCCTAACGACCTCAAAATCCCCTCCGTCCAGGCAAACGAAAAAGCCATGAAAAGCTTGGAAGAAGAACTGCGCACGTACATCCAAACCGCCGAAAGCCACCTTTCTACGATCGTACCGTACGCAGACAAAAAGCAAATCATTGATGCCATTTTATTTTTGCAAGCCGTTACTAACAAGGTCGAACTGGTAGGATTAGGTATGAGCCAACTCATTTACTGAAAAGGCGGTGGGCTGGCTAATGCTGGCCTATGTTGGCCTGCTGTGGGCCATTGGGTATGCCGTGGCAAGGCGTAGTCGTGGAAGTTTAGACACCTTCTACACCGCTGAACGGAAAGCCCATTGGTTTTGGGTCAGTTATAGCATGGTGGGCACCGCCCTTTCCGGCCTGACCTTTTTATCCTTACCGGGTAGTGTAAAGACAGATAGCTGGACGTACCTACAGGTGGTGGCAGGGTACGGGGCTGGCTATTTGGCCACCGCCTTTGTGCTGCTGCCTCTGTACTACCGCTACGCAAAAGCTTCGGTGTATGAGTACTTTCGTCAACGACTTGGAGCGCCCGCAGAAAAAACCGCCACCTGGCTTTTTCTCCTCTCACGCGGTTTTGGTAGTAGCCTTCGGCTTTTTCTGGCTTTGTGGGTGCTCAAGGCGTTCTGGCCTGGGGTACCCTTCCCGTTGCTAAGCGCTATAGCGATAGCCCTGATTCTCTCCTACAGCTTGCGCAGTGGCGTGGCCGCCCTGATTTATACCGACTTCCTCCAAACTACTGTCTTTATTGGCGCGGCGGCGTATACGGCGTATTTCTTACTCAGCCAAGACGTGTTGGCCTGTGCAGCCTCTCCCAAGATTCTGGATACGAACTCCGCCAGTCCGCACTTCTGGGTGAAAGATTTTCTCAGCGGTGCTCTGATGGCCTTTACGATGACCGGCCTGGACCAAGACCAAATGCAAAAAAACCTTTCTCTTCCTACTCTGCGTCACGCCCAAAAAAACCTCCTGCTCTACGCTGTCTGGCTTTTTCCAGTAAACGCCCTCTTTCTTGGACTGGGTAGTCTCTTATGGGGTTATGTAGACTGCCATGGAGTTCCTGTAAAAGCACCCGATGAGCTGTATCTGAGCGTCGTGGCTCATCTGGGATCGCCTCTTTTGACGGCGCTTTTTGTGGTGGGGCTGACGGCTTCTTCTTTTTCCAGCGCAGATGGGACGTTGACCGCTCTAACGACGGTAACCTTGCGAAACCTCCTGCCTGCCAGGTACGAAACCCCCCGTACCAAAAACCTCCTCATGGGATTGTGGGCCGGGGTTTTCTGGGGCCTGCTGCTGGTCTATACCTTGATCCCCCGAGAAGAACATCTGCTGGGGTTTTTCCTTAAGCTGTCGGGTTACTTTTACGGCCCTTTGCTGGGCCTTTTTCTCTTTTCCCGGCTCGAAGTCCAGCCCCACCCTCTGCACCGGCATGTTCCTTGGGCCTTGGTGGCCAGCGTCTTGGTGGCTCTCGCTACTGAAGCGATCCTCCCTTTTGATCTGGGGTATGCGCGGATCGTATGGATGGCCGGCGTGACCTGCGCTGGGTTGTGGATCGCTATTCGGGCGTTTCAGACTCTCCGCCGTGTCGCTGCTTCCAAGTCTGAACGTACTTCCAAAAACGTTCTCGATTGACCCCTACCAAAATCAGCCTTTTGGCCTCCCCTTCGTGGATGTGAGGCTGCCATCCTACGCTAAGCGGCAGCTTCCGGCCATAGCGCTCATAGTCGGCCTTCTCACAAAACACCTCAAACCGAAAATGTAGCCGCGACCGATCATCCAAAAAGAAAAAGTAGGGGCGCACATAGACTCGACCCGGGGGGAAAGCAGCTTCGACCGATTGGATCACCGCTCGGTAGAGAGAATCTCGGTTTATGCGCCAGGGCACGCTATCCACCGCCATAATACACTTGCCCCCAAAAAGGTACGGCTTCGGATCTTCATAAAAGAAAACCTCTGGCACTTCGAGAAGGGCCGACACTGCGAGCTTTAGGTTCTCATTGCGGCGAAACCAAACCCGTGACCATACAATGGGTTGAAAATACGAGGCAAACCGCTCCAGCCATTCCGCTGAAAAAGAGTACGAAAACACCCCTTCCGTGATGTACCCACAATGGAGGTTGACTTTGAGGGTTTTTCGCAGCTGCCGGCCCTGGTATAGGTTGAGGATGTAGTGGTAATCGCACCAGTCTTCGTAGAAGGGACGGCCCTGCCAGAGGGCCTGCATCTGAAGGAGCGCTGACCGATCCTGGACTCGAAAGGCCGGGTACCGCTGTTGGAGAGGATGGGGAGCGTAGTTGGGCACGCTCACCCCAATGAGGGTCCATTCCCCCTGGCTGAAGTCTAAGTCTCCCAGTATAGCGTAGAGGAAAACCGTCAAGACGAACATACCGCAAAGAATTCTTCCCAAGCGGAACGGGAGAAAGGGCGTTTTTCGGCCGCGGTGCCGATGACGACAAAGGTAGCCCCTTGGGCGAAAAGGGCATGGGCTTCTTCTGGGCGGGTTATACCTCCCCCCACCAAAAGGGGAACGGTCGTTACGGACCGCACGGCCGCCACGGCTTCAAGGGAGGGACCCTTAGAGGCTCCGCTTCCTGCATCCAAGTACACCACCTTTTGCCCTAAAAAGAGCCCTGCCAGCGCAGTGGCCTGCACGAGTTCGGGTTTATCCCAGGGTATGGGAAAGGTTTGGGTCATGTAGTGTACCGTACGCAAATCGGCGGGCGAGCTCACCAAAATGTACGTGGTGGGGATCACTTCCAATCGCCACCGATAGAGGGCGGGGGCGGCTTCTACGTGGGCGCCAATGAGGTAATGGGGATTGCGGCCGCTAGCAAGAAAGAGAAAAAGGACCGCTTCTACGGCTGGGGTCAGCTGAAGGGGGCTTCCTGGGAAAAGCACCAAGGGCAAGGGCGACCGTTTCCGCGCTTCGCTGCACCAGGCGTGGAGGTCGGCCTGGGCCAGGAAACTCCCGCCTACAAGAGCCCAACGCCCTCCTGCTGTGAGGTACGCTTCGGCGGCAGAAGCGTACCGATCAAGCGGTAGCTTGTCAGGGTCAATCAGCCACAAGGGTTGGCCAGCTATACTTTGCCAGCTGGAAAGCACACTCATAGGAAGGGGAGCCATTTTTTGATCAGACTTTGGAGCAGGCGCTGTAGGAGCTTAGCCAGCCAAGGCCAGGCGACTTGCCAGAGAGGGGCCAGAGGCGCTTCCGTAGGAGGTAGTTTTTCTTCTAAAAGACGTAGGCCGGCCCGTGCCAGCCGCAATCGATAGGCCGCTTCCTCCAGCCGAAAAGCCCGATAGAGCACGCGAGGCAGGATATAGGTGCCCACCACTCCTACCAGCAGCCAAACCGCGGCCACCAGCCCTAAGGTAAAAGACCAACCCCATAAGGGCCCTTTCCAGGCTACAAAGGCCGCTGTAGCCAAGAGCAGCGCCACCCCTACGGCCACCCCTACAGCCAGTCCTACAAGGAGACGCACAGCCCATCGACCTACTACCAGCTCGGCTCGGGCTTCCGCCGCATTGAGCCACAAACGAGCGTATCGTAAAAGCCAGCGCTGCATCAATCGGCGTTGTCGTACAGGCGGGGATTGTTTCGACGCAGGAGGGGATTCGTCTCGTGGTCCGGCTCAATGCGGGTCGAGGAAAGAGGAGGCGAAGAATGAGGGTTCACGCGTTGGATGGCGGGCACGCTGCGCAGCCGATCCAGCGTGTCGGGGTCTTTTTTGATTTCTCGCAGGCGCTCTTGCAGGGGATAGGGAGAGCTGGACGGCGTATCCGTTGCCCGAGGAGAAAGCGGCACCGCCGGTGAGCCAGACAGTGGAAGTTGAGGCTCAATAGGAGGGACCGAAGGCGAAGTGGCAGAACGGGCTTTGGGTGACCCTTTAGGTTTGAGCGAGGCCGGACGCGCCAAACCCGTCGCCACCAACGTCAGACTTAGTGCCTCACCCATCTCTTCGTCGTAAGCCTGGCCAATGAGAATGTTCGTTTCCACTTCCGAGTCGCCCAGCGCCTCCTGAGCCCGCTCCATGATTTGTCGGTATTCTTCGATGGTGAAGTTCTCTGAGGAAGCGGTCACATTGATCAGCAGCCCGCGCGCGGCCCGAATGTCTACATTATCCAGCAAGGGCGAACTAAGGGCTTCTTCAATCGCCATCAAGGCTCGATTTTCGCCCCGCTGGGTAGACATGCCCAGTAAGGCATACCCGCTGTCGCGCATGATAGTGCGAATGTCAGCAAAGTCCAAGTTGATGTATCCTGGACGCGTGATCACCTCGGCTATGCCGCGCACCGCCCGATAAAGCACATTGTCCACCATAGCGAAAGCCTCTTTTTGAAGCATGTTTTTAGGGGCGATGCGGAGAAGGTTATCGTTGGGGATGACTACGAGGGCATCTACGGCGTTTTCGAGCTGTTCCAGGCCGAGGTAAGCGTTTTTTTCGCGAGGCCCCCCCTCAAAAGAAAAAGGCAACGTCACAACCCCTACGGTAAGCAAGCCCTGTTCCCGACAAAGGCGCGCAATCACAGGTATAGCGCCTGTACCCGTACCCCCACCCAATCCCGCTGTGAGAAAAACCATTTGGATGTGGGGTCCGAGCAACCCTCGCAGTTCGTCCAGGCTTTCTTCGGCGGCTTTCTGGCCTAACTGGGGGTCAGCCCCGCACCCTAACCCCCGGGTCAGCTTCTGACCGATTAGCAAGCGATTAGGAACCGGATTCCGAGCCAGTACCTGCGCATCGGTGTTACAGACCGCAAAGTCCACACCTACAATCCCTTGTCGGAACATGTTAGCGACGGCGTTCCCGCCAGCGCCACCTATCCCCATCACCAGCAGGATAGGCGGAGACGTCTCCATGGGAAAGGATAAGCTCATATCGTTTGTGTTTTTTTACTCAATCAGTTCTTTGGGTATTTTGAACGTTTCCGATAGCAAAGAACGAATCTTCTCAACAAATAGGCTCTTTTCTTTATTTTTCTCTCTGGCCTTCTTTCTCTCTGTAGAAGCTTCTGGAGGCAAAGGAGGGAGGTATTCTTTTAGGGTTGGCAGGAGGGCCAGGAGGGAAACAGCCCCGGCCCAGGCGGGCTCGTGGATCTCTCGCCGCAGCCCCGGACCTAAAAGGGCTTTCGTGTCTACATAAAAGGCCCGCTGCCCCAGCACGTACTCCACCAAAGAGGGAAAATACCGCATCTGGACCCCACCCCCACTCAAATACAGCCCCGCATGGAGCTTTTCCAAAAGGCCGGCTTCTTCTATCTCTTTCGCTGCGTACACCAAGATCTCTTCAAAGCGTGCCTGGATGATCTGCGACAGAAAGCGCATCTGCACCTCTACCACTTCCATAGAGGTACTGAGGCGAAATCGCAGCACCGACTCCGGAGCTTGAGCAGCCAAAGCTATCCCCTCCTTGATTTTGAGGTCTTCGGCTTGCTGCGGCAAAATGCCTCGTATCATCTCTCGAATATCCTGGGTCACCCAATACGAACCCATTGGAAGGATGACAAAATGCTTGAGAATCCCCTCATGATACAAAACCACCGCGGTGTGATGATGCCCCACCATCAGAAGGCCTGCTCCCATACTTTTCTGTTCTGGCGTCAGGCACGCTTCGGCAGTAACGAGGGCGCGAGAGACAAACCCTTCCACTTCAACCCCTATGCGTTCAAAACAGCGGCGAATCATCCCCAAAAGCGCTTTAGGAGCATAGACCAAGTAATACTGCCCCTCCAGCCGAATACCCGACATGCCCAACGGATCCCGAATTCCCTCCCGATGATCCAGATGGTACAACTGCGGGATGACGTGGATAAGCTCGAACCCCTCCGGCACAGGGCGCTGGACGGCTTGCCAACGAAGCCGCTCCAAATCGGCGTATTGGATTTCGTGGTCGGTCTGGGGGAAGGTGATGATGGCCTGGGTAGATTCTCCACGCAGGCTGGCATGAGAAAGGGTCACCCACACCTTGCTCACCTGAAGCGCAGCTTGCTGAGCGGCACGCGTGAGCACCTGACGAAGCGTCTCTGAAAACTTCTCGATGTTGGCTACCCCTTTTTCATCCAACCCTTGTGTCCTTTCTGAAGCTGCCCCCAAAACACTTACCCGTCCCGGTTCTCCGGGCTGGCCTACTACCGCACGCACCTGGTACGTGCCTACGTCGACAATAGCATATATTTCTCTCATAGCTTTTCGTTTTCCTGGCAAACAATCTGATTAGGAATATACAAAAGCACTGTCTTGCAAGCAAAACCCCCAAGTTTAGGTTGGAGGAGGCGCAAATATACATCGAGCTGTGCAAAAGCTTGGGGTAGGCTCTCTGTGCGTCCCAGCACAAAGGTTTCTGGCGTGACTTCGAGGTGAGCCCGCCAGACGCCTTGGGGGTCTTGATAGCTATAGCTAAGGGCCCGGTGGTAAAAAGGAGCGGCCTTCCACCAAGAGAGGAAGGCGGTAAAAGCTACGCTATCCCACCGCAGTGCCGAAAGGATGGGCACGTCCAGCGAACGCACGATAGGCAGGCGATGGCCCTCCGGGTCTAAGTAGTACTGACGCACCGGCAGGACCACCCGGGCCACAGGGGTACGAGTACGGGCCGACACTTTTCGCTGGCCTTTGCCGGTGTACCAGAAACGCAAGCGAGCAAAAAGACGCGTCTCCTCCAGCGCCTGGTATAAAGGCCAGATCGAGAGAGGTTCGTCGCCTTGTTGGTAAGCTTCGAGGTGACGAGCCACCCACACACTATCCCACAGCAGTCCTTCTCCCTCAAGCTGCCACCGACCCGCTTTTTGTAGCTCAAGGTAGTACGCATCCCCCCCAGCCCACCCTATGACCGCAAGACTTATGCTCCCCACTACTTTGGCCCAGCGTCTCATAGAAGCCGATCTCGTAGGTAAGCCAAGGCCTCAGGTACTAATCGGTAAATATCCCCCGCTCCCAAGAAAACTAAGCCTACGGGTTTTGGGCTAAGGTAAGTAGAGAGAGCCGCCATGTCCAAGTTCAAAGATAGAAGCTCCTGGACGGGCTTGTCCACGTATTGGGAAATCAACTTACTCGTCACGGAAGGTGTGGAAGATTCTCGCGCCGCATAAATGGGGAAAAGCAGCACGCTATCCGCCAGGGACAAGGCCTGCGCAAATTCCTTAGCGAAAAATGCCGTCCGACTGTACAGATGAGGTTGAAAGGCCACTACGAGCCTATGAGTAGGAAAGCTTTCTCGGAGGGCTTCAAGCGTGCGGCGAATCTCTGTAGGGTGATGGGCGTAGTCGCTCACGACAAAGTACTCTTCACTTAGCTCGTAGAGCTCCATGCGGCGTTCCACGCCAGCAAAGGAGGTGAGGGCCTGCTGAAGCCGGGGAAAGTCCCAACCCAGCGCTTCGAGGAGGGTGAGAGCGGCGGCGGCGTTTTCGGCTAAGTGGCGTCCAATCTGGGTCCAGGTTACGGTTCGGCGGCGGCCTTCGGATCGGTACACCAGCTCCACCTGCCGGCCCCGAGCTTGGTAGGCTTCGAGCGTGTACCGCACGAGCGGCCTACCCAGGTCTGGCACCGACTCCGGCGCGACACACAGCCCTTGCACCTGCCGGGCAAACTGATGATAAGCTTGCAGCACCCCTTCTGGCGAACCGTACACCTCCAAGTGGTCCGGGTCTACGCTTTGGATAATGGCGTGGGCGGGCGACAAAAGCAGCATAGCGCGGTCGTATTCGTCGGCTTCTACGACCGCCCAGGGGCCGTTTCCTCCTACATAGGTGCTGTCGAAGTTCCGAGCAAGGCCTCCAATGAAGGCCAGAGGCTCGGCCCCCAGCGCATGCAAGAGCCAAGCCAAGAGGGCTGTAGTGGTGGTCTTACCGTGCGCCCCGGCTACGGCCAATACCGTATGGTCAGCCACCACCTGCGCTAACGCCTGGCCCCTTCGCCAGGTAGGGAGCCTTAGCCGGCGAACCGGCTCCCATTCCGGGAAATCAGCCGGTATAGCCGGCGTGTAGACAATGCCTTGGGCTTCCTCGGCTCTCTGGGGCGCCGGCGAAAAGTCTATAGGAATGCCCTGAGCCAATAAGCGATCCGTAAGCGGCGAAGCTTCCCGGTCATAGCCTGTCACCTGGTGCCCAAGCCGGTGGAAATGCTGCGCCAACGCGCTCATCCCCACCCCACCAATACCCCACAGGCGAAGCTTAGCGGGAAAGGCCATACGCCAAGTGATAGAGGTGTTCGGCAAGGACGTCGGCGGCGTTTGGGCAGGCTAACCGAGCGGCCGCTTGCTCGTAGCGCGTCCTTTGGGTAGGATCCCGCAGTAGCGCAAGCACCTCGGCTTCCAGACGAAAGGCTTCCTTCTCTTCTACCAGCACAGCGGCGCCTTGTTCAACCCAGTAGCGGGCATTTTTGCGCTGGTGGTCTTCGGCTACATAGGGCGAAGGCACTAAGACTGCGGCTTTGCCCCACCAGGCCAACTCGCCCAAAGTCGAACCGCCAGCCCGGGACACCACCACATCCGCCGCTAAGTAAGCTTTCACCATGTCAAGGATAAACGGCTCGCAGCGCACAGCCGACGAAACCGTCGAAAAAGGCGCGTCGGGCCCGGTTTGCCAGAGCACCGAGGCCCCCGCTTCCACCCAAGCTGGAATAGCTCGAGAGACCGCTCGATTGAGCGCGGAGGAGCCTTGACTCCCCCCCAGAATCAACACCAAAGGCCGATCCTCAGCTAATCCCCAGGAGGCTTTAGCCTGAGCCGGCGTATAACGGCTACGGTCAGCGGCTTGAAAACGCACGGGCACCCCTATCCATTGGGCTGAGCGCCTACGCGGGAGCCCCTCTGTGTGCGGAAAAGCCCCGTACACTACTCGCGCTACAGGGGCCAGCCATCGAATCGTGCGGCCTGCATACACATTCAGTTCAAGCAAGACTACAGGCAAACCTCGCAGCGCCGCTACATACCCCGGCAGCAGTCCAGGGTACCCACCTGTCGTAAACACGACTCGGGGACGTAAGCGGCTTAGCGCGCGCCAGGCTTCTACGCCGCCTTGCGGTAACCGATAAAGCAACCGTAGATTTTGCCGGGGACGGCGAGGTTGCCAGCCCACTACATGCAAGCCCCAAAAAGAAAGGCCCACTTCGCGTACCCATTTCTCTTCGCGTCCGTTAGCTACCCCCACCCAATGTACGGGAAGCTCAGGCCAACGCTTCCTCCACGCCTGAGCCACCGCCAAAGCAGGAAACACATGCCCGCCTGTGCCGCCAGCCGCAATCAACAAACTCATCCGTGAAGGGCTTTCTGACTAATAGCGGTAGAGAGCCCCAGTATCAGCGCCTGCACCAGGAGTGAGCTGCCGCCTAAGCTCACCCAAGGTAACGGTACGCCCGTAATAGGCAAAAGCTCCAGGCTTACTCCTACATGCACGAGAACTTGCCAGGCCACTTGCAAAAAAGCGGCTATGACAAGCAGCTGGGCAAAGCCCTGGGTGAGCGTAGCTATGCTCGCCAGCCGCCATAAAAAGAGCCCATATAAGCTCAGCACTACAATGCCTCCTAAGAGGCCGTATTCTTCGATGAGGATGGAAAAAGCGAAGTCAGAATACGACTGGGGCAGGTAGTAACGCTGAGTGCTGCGGCCCGGCCCCTTTCCAAAGAACCCTCCAGAATAAACCGCTAAGGAAGCATGAGCTCGTTGGTAGTCGTCCGCCGCCTGGGTGCGCAGAGGGCTTTTCTGCCAATAAGCCTCTAACCGAGCGCGCCATACTTGCGCCCGAGGCGCCACCAAGAAAAGTACCCCTACCCCCGCCAACCCCACTAACCCAAGCCGCATGAGGTGCCGCAGCGGCATCCCTCCAATATAGAGAAAAAGCGCACTTAGCATCAGAAGGGAGAGACCGTTGCTGAGGTTGAGTGGAGCGATGAGCGCAAACGTGATCCCAATACGCACCAGAAGTGGAAAAAGTCCTTGCCAGCTGCACAGGCGCTCGGGATCAGCCGCCATTCGATACGCTAAAACCCCCAATAGCGAAAACCGAGCCAGTTCTGACGGCTGGAGGGAGATACCTCCTACGTAGAGCCACCGCTGGGCACCGCCCCCACGCAAGAAGACATAGAGCAATAGCGCTACACTCCCTACCCAAAAAAGCTCGAAGAGAGGCCCCCATCGCCGATAGTCCATGAGGTGGACGCTATAAGCCAAAAAGAAGGCCACCAGTATCGTGAGCGCCTGCTTGGCTAAGTAATACTCGGGCATCTCGGGATGATAGCGAAAGACCAGCCCCACCGTAGCGCTATATACCACCAGCAGCCCCAAGACGCTGAGGATAAACGCCACCACCCACAAGATTTTATCTCCCCGTATCCAAGCCAGCACGGCGCAAAGATACCGGCACCCGTAGCGGGCCACCGTCCCCTGTGAATAGCTTGCTCGCTTCAAGAGCTGAGCGGTGGAAGGAACTCAAAGCCATCGGCATCCCTCCAAGCTGGGAACTGATCGCGATAGGCTTGGAGGGGAGTAAAGGCGATAGCCTGAACGAAAGCGCCCTCGGCCTGGCCTGAGCTCAGGAGCGCGGCTCCACGAAAGTCGTACAACACGCTACCCCCTCGGTAAAGGTGGCCATGGCCATCTCGTCCTAAGCGGTTGACGCCCAGAACATAACTTTGGTTTTCGATGGCTCGCGCGGGCAGGAGTTGCTCCCAATGGAGGTGCCGCACCGCGGGCCAGTTCGCTACGTAAATTAACACATCGTACGCGTAGCGAGGCGTGCGCCGACTCCAGACGGGAAACCGCAGGTCGTAGCAGATCTGTACAGCCAACTGCCATCCCTTCCATGAAAAAAGCACCTGCTGGTCTCCAGCGGCGTAGTAGCGGTCCTCTTGAGCCAGGCGGAATAGATGACGCTTATCGTAGAAGACGGCTTTTCCATCGGGGTAGACCGCGTAGGCTCGATTGCGGACGTCCTTGCTCGTGCGCACGCGCAGGCTCCCGATAAAGAGCGCTCCATATCGTTCAGCCCAAGTTTGCATAGCGCGCCAGGAAGGACCTCCTTCCGGCTCGGCTTGGTCTGTCGCCATGGAAAAGCCCGTGCTCCACATTTCGGGTAGCACCCAGACGTCGGCTGGCGGCGCCTCCGCCAATAAGGCTTCTACCCGTGTGCAATTGGCCTGGGGGTCTTCCCATACCAGGTCCCACTGCAGCCACCCCAGCCGTAGGAACTCTTCCACTGCCACGGCCGAAAATACCCCAAATCGAGGGAACTGGGAACTTTTTCAGAGTTTTTTCCGTTTCCTACCGTGTGCGGGAAGCCATCCTCGAGACCGCCCAGCGCTGCTTCCTCCAGCAAGGCTTTCGAGCCACCACCATGGATCAGGTGGCCGAAACGCTGGGTATCTCGAAAAAAACCCTCTACGAACACTTCCCCTCTAAAGAAGCCCTCTTTGAAGCCTGCTCCGACGCCTTTCTCAAAAAGGTAGCCCAGGACTTTGAGACGCTGCGACAGGCCCACCCCGATCAGGTCCTGCTTCGGATTAGTGCGATCGCCAGCTACGTCTACAGCCTCCTGAACCGTATCAATCCGGTCCTTTTCACCGAGCTAAGACGTCTTTTGCCCCACAGCCGAGTCCGAATCGTAGCTCATATTCAAGACCTGGTCCACACTCATTTGACTCGCACCCTCCAAGAAGGAAAAGCGCAGGGCCTTTTTCGGCCCGACCTTCCTTCGGAGGCTTTCCTCGTCCGATGGGTCAGCTACGTGATGCTAAATGTGGTGCTCAACCCGACTTTCGCCGAAGAGACCGGCTATTCCGTTGCCGAAAGCTACGCTGAAACCTTGTTTCTACTCTTGTACAGCTTCTGCACCGAGAAAGGCCGCACCCAGCTCGAAGCTTACCGCACCTATCTCCGCAGCCCTTATGAAAAAAAATAGCCTTCTAATCGTGATGGGGGGCTTGGTTTGGGCCCAAACTACCCCGCAAGCACTCAGCCTGAAAGACTGTATTCGGTATGCCCTCCAACATTCGCCTACCGTACAGAATAGCTACCTGGACTATCAGCTAGCTCGGCAAAAAATCGCCGAAGTGCGCGCCGCCGGCCTGCCTCAACTCACCGGCAACGCCTCCTTGCGGTACTTCATCGAGATTCCTACCTCGCTTGTGCCTGGAGAGTTCTTTGGAGCCCCTCGAGGCACCTTTATTCCGGTACGGTTTGGGGTGCCTTACAACCTCGAACTTAGCGTAACTGGCACTCAGCTTCTTTTTGACGGGACGTACTTTGTAGGGCTGCAAGCGGCCCGAGCCGTCAAAGAACTGACCTATCGGTCTTACCAGCGCTCCCGTACCGAGACGGTCGCCGCCGTGACTAAGGCGTATTACACCGCTCTGGTGAGCCAAGAGCGCCTCCGCCTGCTTTCCGAAAACCTCAAACAGCTTGAACTGGTTCGAGACCAGACGCGAGGCCTCTACGAAAACGGCTTCGTCGAAAAGCTTGACCTGGACCGCGTAGAAGTGAGCCTCAACAACTTACGCACCGAGCAGACCCGCGCCGCAGAGTTAGCCGGTTTGGCTTACCTGACCCTCAAACTCCAGATGGGCATGCCTCTCGAAACGCCTATTTCCCTGACTGACACTTTGGCGCCGGAGGAATTATTGACCCTCCTACCCGATACCCTAACACCGTCTGAGTTTGACCCCACCCGAAGGTGGGAATATCAGATTTTACTCCAGCAGCGCCGCGCTCTCGAGCTCAATCTGCGCCGGTATCAAGTCAGCTACCTGCCTTCGCTTGTGGCCGTGGGCAACCTCGCTACGCAAGCCCAACGAAAGGAGTTCGACTTCTTCGACACCCGAAAGAGATGGTTCCCGATTGCGTTTGTAGGGGCGCAACTTCAGGTGCCGATTTTCGATGGGCTGCGCCGCGCCAGCCAGATTAGCCAGGCTCGCCTTGAGCTGCAAAAAAACCAGAATGACCTCTTTCAGCTTCGGCAGAGCTTGACCCTCGAAGCCGAAAATGCCCGTCGTCAGCTGCTAAATGCGGTCCGGGCCGTTCAAATTCAGCGCCGCAACCTCACCTTAGCCGAAGAGGTCCTCCGAACCGCCCAGCGCAAAAACCAACTGGGTGCCGGCTCCAACCTCGAGCTCTTGCAAGCCCAGACCAGCTACGAGCAAGCCCAAACCCACTACACCACCGCCCTGCTCGAAGCTTACCTCGCCTACGTAGACTGGCAAAAAGCCCTCGGAACCCTTCCAACCGAATAACCAAGCCTTATGAAGACCCGCTATGTAGCCTTAGCAGCCAGCTTGGTCCTGCTGAGCTGCTCCTCGCATTCCAAGCCCGAGACCCTCTCACTCGAAGAGAAAAAACGGCGCTTGGAAAAACTCCGCCAAGAAGCCCTAAACCTTCAAAGTCAAATCCTCGAACTTGAACAAGCCCTTCAAGCCGAGGACAGCACCTACGGGCAGAGCCGAAGAGTAGCCGTAGGGTATACGGTCCTCCAACCTCGTCCTTTCGCTTCGTACATAGAACTGCAGGGCAGCGTAGACAACCGCCAGGCGGTAACTCTCACAGCCAAAATCCCCGCTCCCGTTACCCGCCTCTACGTACAAGAAGGTCAAGTCGTCTCGTCCGGTCAGCTGTTGGCTGAACAGGATGCCGAAGTCATCCGAAAAAACCTGGCTGAGGTGATGACCCGCCTCGAACTGGCCCGCACCCTCTACGAAAAGCAAAAAAAGCTCTACGAAGAGGGCATTGGCACTGAAGTGCAGTACCTGACCGCCAAAAACAATAAAGAAGCGTTAGAGGCCACCGTCGCCACTTTGCAGGAACAGCTTCGGGGGGCGCAGATTCGAGCGCCTTTTGCGGGTCGGGTAGACGCCGTCTTTATCCGAGTCGGCGAACTGCTGGCCCCAGGAGCTCCCGCTATACGCCTGATCGGCAATGGCCAGCCGGAAGTCAAAGTGGAAGTTCCAGAAGCGTATGTACGCCTAATACGGCCGGGCTTGCCCGTGGAAGTGGAAATCCCGGATGCGGGGCTGCGCTTTTCCAGCCGAGTCGCCGTCGTAAGCCAAAACGTCAACCCCCTCAGCCGCACCGTCACGGCGATCATTCGAGACTTGCCTGCCTCTTCCACCAGCCTGCTTCACCCTAACCTCGTAGCTTACGTGCGACTGGCCGAAAAAACCCTACCTGACGCGCTGATTGTACCCCTGGAAGCGATTCAGTTTCAGGACACCGCTGCCCACGTGTACGTCGTACGAGGGGGAATAGCTCGCAAGAAAGCCGTTCGTTTGCTGGGCACCCAAGGAGGCGAAGCTGCGGTAGCCGGCCTCAGCGCGGGAGATACCGTGGTCACTGTGGGTGCCGCCCTCCTGAGCGAGGGTCAGCCCGTGCTCCTGCGCAACCTCTAAGCCCAACCCAGCCCAAAAAGTGCGTACTTTGTAGGTCATGGGTCGGCCAGCGCTGTGCTTCCTTCTCTCCCATCTCACTTTGCTTAGCGCGCAAAAGATTCTGAGCCGAACCCAAATCGAAGTGCAAGGGTACGCCATCGAAAAAGTGGGCCTTCCCCAAAGCCCCACGCCGGCTGGAAAAGGTCGTTTTGCTTTCATTGAGTACTGGGCAGAGGACAAGCCCAAACCTGGCTATTACGTAGAGTGCCTGAATACCCAGTACTATACGCAGTGGTCTCAGCTTCTGGATATTCCTCCCGAAGGGGCCGACAAACCTTTGCGGCTCGTAGGCTTGAGAGACGCGGTGGTGGCCCTCTCCTACCAGGCTGACCCCCTGGCCAAAGGAGTGGTGCAAGAAGTGGCGCGGTTTTTCGACCTAAAGGGTAACCCGCTTTTCCCCAAGTGGGTGCCTATTTCGGTCTACGACCGTGCAGTACCTGAAGCCCAAGCGCATCTGGCGTTGAGCCCCGATAGTTCGTACCTGTTGTGGTACGCTTACACCCCGCCTCGTAAGAACACTCCTCCCCAGGGATGGTATGCGGTGTGGAGCAGCAGTGGTCGCAAGGTGGCTGCCCAAACCACCTGGTCGCTGGAAGGGATTCCAGTGGTGGCCTTGCCCGACAACCGCGCCAACCTCTGGCTCATCGAAGCCCCTCCTGGCAAACCCCTGCAGCTGGTCTACGAAGATACCAAGGCTCGTACGCGTCGTACGTGGCCCCTCGAGGTAGACACTCTCGTCTTGCAGCCTTGGCTACGGCTGACCCCCAAAGCCGTCTACGTAGGAGCGTTGGTGCCCGCGGAAAAAACGATTTCCCTCACCTCAGGCCATCAAGTCGGCGCCTGGGTGGTGGGTAAGCTCGCACTGCCCCTTTCTGACACTTCCCAGGTGGTGTGGGGGCGAGCGCCCTTCCCTACAGAATGGATTGCCCTGTACAAGGAACCCATCCAGCCCACCCCTATCCGCCTGCTTTTGCAAGGAGACTCGGCCCTCTATGTGCTGTACGAAGATCAACGCAGTAAAGGCGGGACCTTCTTAGCGTATGATGTATGGGTGAGCCGGTGGGGACTCCAAGATTCTGTCCACCACTTGTGGAGCTACCGCATCGAAAAGCGCCAACGTGAACCGCGCCCCGATGCGGTATCGTGCTTTTCGGGCCTGAACGAAACTTTCCTTAGCGTGGTATTTCTGACAGAGCGCACCGGACGCGGCAAGCTGCGCGCCTACCTGCTTAACCATGACACCGGCCAAGCTCTCACCAAAGACCTGGCAGAAAATACCGCAGGCGACCTCTTGATCCTGCCCGGACGATCCGCTTACTTGAGCCTCAGGGAGGTGATCACCCTGGCACTGCCCCCGCCCGGTAAAAACGGCTACCAGATCTACCATATCCGCCTCTAATGCCGTTGGATCAGGAACGAGACATGCCCTTCTGGGCCCACCTCGAAGAACTTCGGTGGCATTTGTGGCGCCCTATTTTGGTGATGATAGCCTTAGCGGGGCTGGCTTTTTGGAAAATAGACTGGGTAGTGGGGCGGATACTCCTGGGTCCCCTTCGGCCTGATTTCCCTACGACTCGGCTTTTGTGCCGGATGGGGTCTTGTCCACCGTCCTGGCCTCTGCGTCTGCAAGCTACCCACCCCTCTGAACAGTTTGTAAAAGCGATGGTTTTAGCTTTGGCGACAGGACTTGTGGTGGGCTTCCCCTACCTGGTGTGGGAACTGTGGCGCTTCATTCGGCCTGGCCTTTACCGACATGAGCGACAAGCCCTCCAGGGTATCGTCCTGTGGGTCTCGCTCTTGTTTTTTGTAGGGGTGGCATTTGGCTATGGGGTACTGGTACCGTTTATGCTGCGCTTTTTTGCCAGCTTCCACCTGGCCGCCGAAGTCGAAAACATCTGGCGCATTGGCGATGTGATTGGCTTGGTGGTGCAAACCTGTCTGGCTGTAGGCCTGGTATTCCAACTGCCTATCCTGCTGTGGGGCCTGAGCAAGGCGGGCCTGGTGTCGAGCCAGGCCTTACGCAAAGGACGGCGCTACGCTATCGCCGCCGCCGTGATCCTCGGCGGCGTACTCACTCCCTCGCCCGACGTGCTAAGCCAACTCCTTTTGGCTGTACCCCTCTGGGGCCTCTACGAACTAAGCATCTGGGTGGTAGCCCTCAGCGAACGCCGCACCCGTCGTTACTTGCCTCTATAGAAGCGCTCGCAACGCAGCTAAAGCCTTCTCGTAGTCAGGCTCTTGGGCAATCTCCGGCACCAGCTCCGTATAGGTAATCTGGCCTTGGGGATCAAGGACAAAAACAGCCCGCGCTAAGATGCCTTTCAGGGGGCCTTCCGCAATCAGCACCCCATACTTCTCCATATCGCGATACCGGAAGTCCGAAGCTACAATCAGGTTTTCTACCTGATAACTCTCACAATAGCGCGACTGAGCGAAAGGCAAGTCCATAGAGACTACCACAGCCTGCACTTGCGGCCCTAAGGTGGCCACCGCTTCGTTGAACTTTCGGGCTTCTGCGGCGCAGACGGGCGTGTCCAGGGACGGCACCGTAATCAAAATCTGCGGCTTGCCCGCCGCTCCCCCCACATAGATTTCTTGGGTCTTTTTATCCACGAGACAAACTTGCGGGGCCTTCTGACCTGGCTGGAGGGGCGAGCCCGCCAGCGCAAAAGGCGTCCCCTTCAGCGTCACAGTTACAGCCATGCGGCAAAAGTAGGCAGAAAAAACCGGTTACAGGGGAGAGTACTCTATCTGTACACAACCTTTACGGCCCTGCATGTCGTAAAAATCCGTAAAGCGCAGCTTGTAGTAGGTAGTAGGGCCGCTGCGCACAACGAAGTAGCGCGAGAAATCGAGAACGTAAGTGCCGGTATTGAAGTCATACCGCTTCCAGTCGTAGCCGATGGCGTCCCGCCGAGAAGTGTAAGCACGCGCCCCAGCGTCCGCAAAGGTGAAATCTTCAAAGGGTTTTTCTGCGGCGGAGACCATAGCTACTTCGGTTTGAGGGCCTGACAATACCCCCAGCACCGGATACCACCGAAACTGCTCTGGCTGGTCGTAAAAGGGATGGATATACCGCGTCAACACCAAGTCTGGTGTCCAAGGAGGTTGTACCGTCACCCAGCGAACCCCTCCTTCCAAGGAAAAGTACACTGGCTGGGTAGGTAAAGGGAGCACCACCGATCCGGCGGTTTCTCCAGTAAGGGTATACGCAACCACCTGAAGCCGATTTTCTTCCCAGCTGAGGGCTATTTTTCGGTAGCGCTGATCTGGGGTTTTGTAGAAGGCTTCGGCTCGATCGCGATCCAAGAGGAAGTACTGTCGCTGGCCAGGGGCGAGAGGGGGCAGGGCCGCGGTATCCGCCAGGTCGCACCGCCAACCTTCGGAAGGGGGTGTCTGAAGGCGCTGCCAGACAGAATCCGCCAGCGGCACCGCAAAAGCGTACATCGCCGCATTGAGCCAAACTTCGTACACGCCCTGGGTGGGGTTGGGTCGTAGCTCCAAATCCCACGCAGTACGCAGAACTCGGTGGAGTTCGCCTGTCTCAAGCCGCAAAAAAACGATCGTATCATATTCGGTGCCGGCGTTGGCTTGGAGAAAGCGATTCGAGCTGGTGGCCGGAAGAGGCCAAGGCTTTTCAGGCCGGCGACAACCCACCCAAGTCAGCGCAAAGAGAAGGCTCCATCGAAGGCTTCGGATCATAACTCCCCTTTTTGGAAGTGCAGTTCGGCTCGAAGGAAAGGATAGCGTCCCATTCCTACCGGAGCGCTAAGGCCATCTCCGGTATGCACGCCCCCGCCGAGAGCCGCCTGTACGCTGGTCACGCCTATGACGTTACGCACGCCGGCGGTGAGATAAAGGCGCTTCTCCCACAAAGCTCGGCTGATCGAGAGATCCAGCCAAGGGTAGCCGCCAATCCATCGCCAGGCTATCGAACCATCTTCTTGAGCCAGGAAGAGGGGCGTACGGCCCTGTAACTTGAAAAAAGCAGCCGCAGTGAAGCCTTTCCATTCGTAGCTTGTTTGAGCGGCCAGCTCCCATCCCCAAGCCTGACCCTTATACCAGGTAAAGGTGGCTCCACTCATGGCATAGAAGCGTTGGTAACGCACCTCAATACGGGGCAGCAAACCCAGCGTCTGTACGTGCTGCAGGTTGTAGTAGGTGGTGAAGAGGGTAGCAGGGTCTACGATCACCAGCTGAATCACATCCCGCACATCGTTCCAAAAGGCGGAGAAACGCCAGCGAACCAAAGCTTCCTTCCGCAGGAGGCTCCAAGTGAAGTTGGTGTGAAGGTGATGGCTCTCTTCGGGGCGGAGGTTAGGATTGCCCTGGATATTGTGGTTTGTGAAGACGAGGTAGAGAAACTGCTCTCGCAGAGAAGGGGCCCGGAAACCGCGGCTGTAACCTATTCGCCAGGAGAAGGCGGGAGAAGGGCTCCATCGCACATGCAAGGCCGGCAGAAAAGGAGCCCGATAACGGGTGTTGTAGGCAATCCTGAAACCCGGACGAACGGCCCAGCTGGACGAAAACTGCCATTCGGCCGTACCCCACAAAGCATAGTCTCCCATCTCGGCTCGCCCTGACTGGATACGCCCCCCTGTGATCACGGTGTGTTGTAGCTCGTGACCCGATTGCAGAGAGAACTTAGCCCCTTTATACGTGACACCGCCCCGCGCCCAAAGAAGAATCTCTTGAGTAGAATCCTGTTGGCCAGGCAAGGGAACCAGCGTCTCCGAGAGAGTAACCAAGTCTTTGTACACCACCTTACGGATGCGACGATAGGTCAGAAGGGCCGCTTGCTGGTCCCATCGCCACCGTGGGCCGGCCTCATACGTAGCTTCCACCGCCGGTAAAAGCCGTCGAGTGTAGTAATATTCATCCAACGCATAGACTCGATACGGCGTGATAGTAGGTTCTTTGAGGTTGAAGAACGTCTCGTCGGAGAAAGGAACTTGTATGCGCAAGCGGAAGCGGTCAGAAGGGCGCCATTGGTACGAAAGCAGGGCGTTATACTGCTCTCGAGGTCGCCAGAGTTGAGCTCGTAGGCGAGTCGGGTTAGGGTCCCACCCATCGAAGTAATAGCGCCCCCCTGCAAGCAAAAGACGATGTGAGCGGGGACCTCCAGCCACGGAAAAACCTGCATCGTAAACCCCTACTCCTTCATACTGAAAACGTCCTCGCGTCTCCCACTGGCAGCGACTGCGGCGGGTGATGAGGTTGATAACGCCCCCCATGGCATCGGTCCCATAAAGCACGCTCATAGGCCCTTCTACTATCTCGACTCGCTCCACTTCGGCCAGGGGGAGCTGATTGAGGTCTACACTGCCGCTCACGCGCCCGATTACTGGCACCCCATCTATGAGAACTTTCACATGCTCCCCTCCCAGACCTTGAAGCGTAGCGAAAGTACCCAAGTTAGGGTCTTGAGCTAAGCGGGTGTTGAGCTCGGTGGCCAGGAGCTGAGGTAGATACAGAGCCCCTTGGGCCTGGATACGCTCAGCGGTCAAGATGCGCACAGGGTAAAGGCTACGCAGCTCTTGCAGAGGAGCATAGCTACCGGTAATAACTTTGTCTTCCAGCGTGTAAGTAGGGCGCTCCAGCTGGATCGCAGCTGGCCCAGGTAAGGTCAGCGTAGCTCGATAAGGAAGATACCCTTCTGCCTGCACCTCTATCCGATAAGTGCCGGGCGGGGCTTGAACCCCGCCCAGGCTATCGGAAGTCAGGATCATAGGCCTGCCATCTGCCGGCACCAGGCGCAGTCGCGCCTCCCTGACAGGCCGCCCCTCTTCGTCCTGGAGCAGGATCGTTTGGGCAGCTACGATCCCTATGAAGGCCAGCAGGAGGCCAGCTCTCATTTCAGTCGAAGATCACTTTTCCAGTCCAACGGCCCGCTGGGCTCTCCAGCACGAGTCCATACAGGCCATTAGGCAGGCCAGCTGGACGAACAAAGGTCATCCCAGGCGCTATAGTCTCTACCGGCTGCTGCCACACCGGCTGCCCCAAAGCATTTAGAAGCGTGATCCGCCCGACAAAGGGCGTCTGCGGCAGCTCTACCTGGAAGCTTTGCTGGGCTGGTATAGGGTACACCACAAGCCCCCGCCTGCTTGCTGACTCGACTAAGCTGGCGGTCTGCCGCAATAGGGCCTTTTCCAGTACCACCCGCCCCGTACTGCTACCCTCAAAGCGAAGGAACCGCAAACGCCATATCCTGCCTTGTCCATCTTGTACAAGGTAATACACCGTATCGGCTACCACAAAACTATTACTGCTCATGTCGAACCGCTTCCAATCATACCCAATCGTAGCCGCGCAGCTATCGAAGGCGTAAGCGCCCGGCGTCAAGGTATCAGGATTAGCTTGGGAGGAAAGCACCACCTTGGCCGTCCGCACAGGCAGGTTTTGAAGCACCCCCGTCACCGGATAAGGCGTACCCGACACTTGCTCCAGGTAGGGGGTGAATACTACATCCCAATCCGACGCGGCGGGCTCTAAGTTGAGCACTTGCGCCGTCAGGAGGTTTAGGTAAACAAAGTTGCGCCCCGAAGCCAGCGTCTTATCCACCACATAACTGGTATCTTGGGAACCATCGAGGTTGGCTACGCGAAGGTAGTAGGAAGTGCCTTGAAGGCGCCGAATCCAGAGTTTTTTGTACACGCTGCCTATCGCCACGATGTAGAGGGAATCGCCGGTGGTGATGTGGGTGACGAGGTCGTAGTTTCCCCAGCCTACATCGAAGGGATTATTGGGGGCAGCAGTCTGGTTGAAAGCCCCTACGGCCCATTTACAGTTGTCGTTGTACAAACGAACGGTGGTATCCCCCAACGAAAGGGCGGCCCAGCCACTGGTGTCCCGGCTTGTGGCGTACACTGTGACACCTCTGGCGTGGTTGGCGCGAATGGCAGCCCCTCGAATAGGAATCTCAAAAGCCAAATGCCAACCCGCTGCCGGCGCTGTACCGACTGTTCCATTTTGCAGGCTGTAATACACTTGGCTACTGTACCCTGGGCCCATCACCACCGTGTCTCGAACGGCAGCAATCTGCGCAGGCAAAAAGCCACAAAAGCCCCCTAACAAGGCTACGCTTGCAGGTTTGAGGAAGCGTCGCATATCGAGCGCAAAGGTACGACTTTTCTCTGGAATGAATCCAAACAAGACAGCTCCTCGGAAGCGGAGGACCCTCGGGGTCTTTTTGTTTCAGAAAGAGATGAAAAGTCGGAGCCGGAGGCGCCAAGCGATCCGCTTACCGCCAGAACTGGAAGGTCTATGCGTGCGCATTCGGGAGACAGGCCAGCTTGACCTGGGGGTGCCGAGAGAAGCGCTCTTACGCTTCTTGGAAGGGCTCCGAACTCAGGAGGAAAGGTTCGAGTCCCGCCAAAGGCCCGATCCCCCGGCGCAAGACTCGAAGTGCTCCGAGCCCCTCGCTTAGGTCTATCACCGTCGTGCGTCGCCCTTCTGGGAGGGGCCCTGCATCGAGGGCTTCAGCCACCTGGGCCATGTAGCTTTCAAGTTGGCCCTCTGGTACCCCAGCCGTCACAATAGGCTCTCCCACCTCCACCAAAAGGGCGCTTACAATGGGGTAATCGGTCACCCGAAAACCTATGGTCTTGCGATACCAGAGATGACGGGGGATAGCCGGGCCTGCCCGCAAAATCACCGTATAAGGGCCTGGCCACAACCACTTCAAGAGGCGGTAGGTAGGCGTGTCCACCCCTAAGGCGTACTGGCCAATGGCCCCCACCTCCGGCAAAAAAGCCGAAAATAAGCTTTTGTCTGGCCGCACCCGCCGAATCTGACACAGCGTCTCAAAAGCCCCCTTCTCGGAGAGCAGGCATCCGATAGCGTAGGTCGTATCGGTAGGATACAGAACCACTTTGCCTGCCCGTAAAGCTTGGGCCGCCTTCAAAATGGCGCGTTTATGGGGTATGCCGCCCAAGACTTCCCACCTCCCCATCCGGGCAAAAGTACAACCTCCGGCGCCTATCTTTGTCTATCTATGCGGGGGTATGGATGGGGGCCGAAGGCGGTCCTATTGTCGCTGGTATGGGCACAACAAGGCCTTCAGATGGGGGCGCGCCTCCAGCTGGCGCGCAGTACGTTCCTCTCCCAAACAGAACGCGTCTCCCCTCTCCTGAATCGAAACCCCACCTACAAAGCGGGTCTGACAGGTTTTTTTGCGTGGAACTGGAGCCCTTACTGGGCCAGCGGCTTGGAAATAGCCTACCAAAGCGTAGGCCAGTCGTATTACGGCTTAGGCGTGAATGGAGAAGCGTACCAAGCCGAGGTGCGGCTGCACTATCTGCGTATGGGGCTAGCCTTCACAGGCCAGTATGCCCAGGGGCTGTGGGGCGCTTTTCTGACGGTGAGCCCCAGCTTAGCTTTCCTCACCCAGGCCGACCAGCAATACCAAGGCGATAGCCTCCAGCGTGGCAGTCTCACCAATCCCCAGATTATTCAAAACACCCTCACCTACCTTAACCAAAGCACCGATCCCGACGACCGACTGGTGCTCATGCGCATGTACCGGCGATGGGTGCCTACAATAAGTATAAGCGGCGGCTTGCGGGTGCGACTGGCGCCCCAAGTCTGGCTACTTGGACTCGTAGGATACGAACGCAGCCTCGCAGACGTCGAAAACAAAGGGTATCGAATCCGCCCTGAGCTGCCCCCTGTGTATGCCCCCGAGCGAAGTCACACCTACTACCAGCTGCTGAGCCTGCAGGTAGGCCTCCAATATGAGGTGTTTTTCGATTGAGCTATCCTATTTGCCCGGCAGCTCGGAAAAAGGGGATCACATCCCGGACATTCGTCAGGCCGGTAAGGAAAAGGAGTAACCGTTCCAGCCCCAGTCCAAATCCACTATGGGGCACGCTGCCAAAACGGCGCGTGGAGAGGTACGCTTGGTAAGCGGAAGTATCCATCCCTCGAGCTTGCATGCGCTGCAGGAGGAGGTCGTACCGTTCTTCCCGCTGGGAGCCACCAATCACTTCGCCGATGCGCGGGAAAAGCACATCAAAGGCAGCGACCGTGCGTTGGTCAGGATTGAGCCGCATATAAAAAGCCTTGATGGCTTCAGGGTAGTGGTAAACCATGACTGGGCGCTGCGCGTACTCTTCTACGAGGTAACGTTCGTGTTCGGCCTGGAGGTCCGCTCCCCACTCGACAGGGTACTGAAAGGTTTTGCCGCTGCGAGTCAAGATTTCGATGGCTTCGGTGTAGGAGAGGCGCAGGAAGGCGCTTTCTTTGGTGCTTTCCAGCTCGGCCAGAAGGTTGGGTTCGTACCGCTCAGTGAGGAAAGCCAGCTCTTCGTAGTGATTGCGTAGGGCATACCGAATGAGGTACTTCAGGAAGTCTTCTGCCAGGTCCATGGTGCGCTCCAGGTCATAGAAGGCCATTTCAGGTTCTATCATCCAAAACTCCGCCAAGTGGCGGGGGGTGTGGGAGGGTTCGGCGCGGAAGGTCGGGCCGAAAGTGTAGATGCGGCCCAGGCCCATGGCAAGCATTTCCCCTTCGAGCTGGCCGCTGACGGTGAGGTAAGCCGGCCGCCCAAAGAAGTCCTCTTCAAAGGCTACGCTTCCGTCGGCTCGGCGGGGCACCGCTTCAAGCGGCAAAGTCGTGACCTGAAAAAGCTGTCCGGCGCCTTCGCAGTCTGAGGGCGTCAAAATCGGCGTATGCACGTAGACGAAACCCCGTTCCTGAAAGTACTGGTGTATAGCAAAGGAAACGCCACTGCGCAAACGAAACACGGCCTGAAAGGTGCGAGTGCGAGGACGCAAATACGCAATCTCCCGAAGAAACTCGAGGGAGTGCTGTTTTTTCTGCAGAGGGTACGAGGTGGGGTCGGCCGGACCGTAGAGCCGGTAGCCTTCCGCAGCCAGCTCAAACGGCTGAGGTCGATCCGGAGTCTCGATCAGCTGCCCCCACACCTGTACACCCGCACCGGTATGAAGGTCGGCTTCGATCTGGTCACGAGGTATTTTGTCGTGAGGCAGGACCACTTGTAGAGCACGGAGAATCGAACCGTCCTGTAGCTCCGCAAAACTCACGGCTCGAGTAGTGCGGCGAGTGCGTATCCACCCTTCTACGGTAAGACGCTGCCCTATAGGAGGGTCCCGGTACAAGTCCGCTATGCTGTCACGCAAGAGAGGAGCATACAGGCCAGGGGCCTTCGCCATGGAGCAAAGGTAGAGATCACCGCGCTTTTGCGTATATTTGCCCCATGCGCACGCTGCTGCTTGGCTGCCTAATAGGGGCAAGTTGGGCCCAGATTACTTTCGATAAAACCGAACACGATTTTGGCGAAATAGTCGAAGGGCCGCCGGCTGTCCACACCTTCACCTTCCGCAACGTAGGCGACAAGCCTGTCAAACTTACCAGCGTGAAAGCGTCGTGCGGGTGTACCACTCCCAGCTGGACGCAAGAGGAAGTTCCTCCAGGGGGCCAGGGGATGGTCCAGGCCTCCTACGACACGAAAGGCCGGCCCGGCGCTTTCGTGAAAACCATCACGGTCCAGCACTCTGCCAGCGAAACACCCCTTGTCTTGACCCTCAAAGGCACCGTCAAGCCCAACCCCAACGCCCAAACCGACAAGTACACCGAAGTAGATGGACTACTGGGCTGGGCTACACGCCGCCAAACGTTCGGAGTAGTCAAATCCAACGAGACCCCTACCGTCACCTTTGAGGTGAAGAACATTGGCCAACAGCCGGTAGAACTGCTTGAACTGGTGGAAGCGAAGCCTATGTTTCAGGCTACCTTTTCACCTAAAGTGCTGGCGCCTGGCCAAGAAGGCAAAGTGATCATTAAGCTGGATGGGAAGGCAGCGCGCGCCGCCGGCTGGAAACATCAGTCGGGCTTCTATGAGATTCTACGCATTCGCACTACCGACCCAGGCGGGCCTGAAAAGCAAGTCGTGGTAAACGGGAGCTTCGAGATCGTGTACAGCCCAGAGGAGCTGGCGCGAGCCCCCAAGGCGGTCTTCCCTGTGACGGAGTTTGACGGAGGGGAAGTGCTGGAAGGCCAAACCGTCGAATACCGCTTCAAACTGCGCAACGAAGGCAAAGGCGACCTGGTGATCGAAAGCGTCAAAGCTTCCTGCGGGTGCACGGCCGTAGAACCCACCGAAAAGGTCCTGAAGCCTGGCCAGGAAACCGAAATCATAGCCCGTTTCGATTCACGGGGACGCACCGGCTTCCAGCATAAGACGATTACCGTAGAAACGAACGATCCCCTCAATAGCCGAGCCATCCTGCACCTGAAGGCCAACGTCGTCTCCGCTGGCGGGTTTGGGGTGGGTAGTTACGCCCCTACAAACTGAGCCCAAGAGGGATTATAAGCCTTCCCTATGGGCTTTCTTTTGGGGGAAGTCGGCCTTCCCAGCCGGTTTTCCCGGGCTGGTAGAAGGGTCCTTTGACGGAGTCAGGCAAGTAGGTTTGAGGAGGGGTGCCTTCCGCAAAGTCAGGCGGGTACAGGTAACCCTGGCCGTAGCCCAGCTCCCGCATTAGCGGAGTTACGGCATTACGCAGGTGGAGGGGTACTGGTGCAGCCCCATGCTGGCGCACGTGCTGGAGCGCCCGTTCCAGCGCCTGGTAAGCCGACACGCTCTTAGGAGCAAGCGCTAAGTAGAGGGTAGTTTCCGCTAAGGGAAGGCGACCTTCGGGCAGTCCTATCTGCTGCACCGCGTGAAAGGTGGCCACCGCCAGAGGTAACGCTGTGGGATCGGCTAGCCCTACATCTTCCGCCGCCAAAATCACAAGCCGCCGAGCAATAAAGAGGGGATCTTCCCCACCCTCCAAGAGGACGGCCAACCAGTAGAGCGCCGCATCCGGGTCAGAACCCCGCACAGATTTGATGAAGGCGCTGATGACATCGTAATGCTGGTCACCGGCCTTATCGTAGCGAAGGTGCAGTCGAAGCGCCTCTCGCACCAAGGCATTCGTGATCCGGATAGGCTCACCGCTGGCCAAAGCAACCACCGCCTCCAGTCCACTTAGAAGCTTGCGGGCATCTCCCCCACTGTATGCTAAAAGCGCTTCTACCTCGACGAGCTCAATGCGCTTTGAGCGCAAAATCTGGTCTTCTCTCAAAGCCCGTTCGAGTAGGGTCAGTAGCTCTTCAGGCCGAAGAGGCTCCAGCACAAAAACCTGCAGGCGAGACAATAGAGGGCTGCTTACTTCGAAGGAGGGATTTTCTGTGGTGGCGGCGAGGAGGGTGAGACGGCCTTGTTCGACGCTGCTGAGGAGGGCATCTTGCTGGGTCCGATTGAAGCGGTGAATCTCGTCCAGAAAAAGGACAGGCGGAAAAAGGGTATGATCGGCCTGAGCCAGCACCTGTCGGATTTCGGCTACGCCGGCGCTCACGGCCGAGAGGGCATAGAAGGGGCGGCCTAACCTTTCTGCCAGCAGCCGCGCTAAGGTGGTTTTACCCACCCCCGGCGGCCCCCAAAACAGGCACGAAGGCAAGTATCCCGCTTCTACATAGCGGGTCAGAAGCCCTTGCGGACCCATGAGATGAGTCTGCCCGACAAAGTCCTCCAGACGGCGAGGACGCATTCGTTCAGGCAGAGGCGGCCAACCTGCGCTCACAAGAGTAAAGTTCGGACTTTGGGAACGGACTTTCTCCCTTTTGTCTGACTGGGTAAACCAGGCTATCTTTGGGCGATGCGGTACGATGCCTTGATTGTAGGAGCTGGACCGTCAGGGTTGGCGGCTTTGCGGCGACTGCGCGAAGCCGGTCTCTCCGCCATAGCGCTCGAAAAACGTCACGACGTAGGAGGCGTCTGGCTCTACGAAGATAACCCCGAAGGCCATTCCAGCGCCTACTCCACCCTTGTGACTATCACTTCCAAAAGTTGCTCCGAAATGGAGGGCTTCCCCTTTCCAGCGGAATGGCCTGATTACCTGCCTCATACCCTGGTGCAGCGGTACTTTCGCCATTATGCGGAGAAGTTAGGCTTGCTGGAGCACCTTCACTTTGGGCGGGAAGTGGTGTCGGCGCGGCGCCTGCACACGGAATGGGAAGTTCAGACCGCCGACGGTCACACCTACAAGGCTCGGTACTTGATTGCTGCTTCTGGACACCATTGGAAGCCCTATTGGCCTTCTTACCCCGGGACCTTCAGCGGGGAAAGTTACCATTCTCACGCCTACAAAAACCCCCTCCAGCTCCAGAATCGTCGTGTGCTGGTGATTGGTGCCGGCAACTCCGGAGCCGACATCGCTACCGACGCCGTACGCACCGCCCGCTCGGTAGACCTGTCTATTCGGCGAGGGTACCATATTCTACCCAAGTTTGGGTTTTTTGGGGAGCCCACCGACGCCCTTTATAGGAACCTGGTGGCCCCCTTGCCGAAGTTCTTGCGGCGACCTATGGCTTCGTTGACGCTACGGCTTCTTTTAGGACCTATAGATCGGTATGGGATGCCTGCTCCCCGCCACCCTCTCTTTTATACCCACCCCCTCGTCAATAGCGAACTGCTGTACCACCTGCGCCATGGGAGGATTCGCCTACGGCCTGGCATCGAACGCTTAGAAGGGGCGCGCGTGTACTTCACTGACGGCACCTACGCCGAATACGATACCCTCATCTGGGCCACCGGCTACGAAATCGCCTTCCCTTACCTACCCCCAGAGCTGGTGCCCCAAGGCGACAAAATCAAGCGACTTTACTTGAATATCTTTTCGCTGGACGAGCCGACCTTACTCTTTGTGGGCCTTATCCAACCCAACGGCTGCTTGTGGAACCTCTCTGAAAAGCAAGCTGCGCTCATTGCCCGATACCTCAGGGGCGTATACCGACTGCCCCCTCAGGCCGCAGCCGAAGCCGAAAAAGCCTGGCAAGCCCATCAAAAACGGTACGCAGACAGCCCCCGCCACCTCCTCGAAGTGGATTGGTACGAGTACGCCGCTTTGCTGGATCGGCTCATCAAAAAGCACCCTTTACCCCGTGCAGTGTATGCCTAAGGCGCTTCTGACAGGAGCGGCCGGCGGGATCGGCCAGGCCACAGCCCAGCTGCTCTGGCGGAAGGGCTTCGACTTGGTGCTGACCGACAGAGACGAAAGCCTTTTGCATCGCACCTACCCTGAAGTGCCGGCGGGCTCGACTTCCTACGTCTTGGACGTGACGAGCCTCAAAGCTTGGCAAGAAGCCGCTCAGCGCTTCACAGAAGTGGATACCCTCATCCAGCTGGCAGGAGTGATGCGCGCAGGGACGTTCATCCACCAGCCTATTGAGACATGGCACTTACAGCTTCAAGTGAACTTGGTTGGGCTGGCTTATGGAGCCTGGACGTTTGGGCGGCTCTTCGCTGAAAGGAGGTCTGGGCACCTCATTCATCTCTCTTCCTTAGCTGGGGTCGCGGCTATTCCTGGTATTGTGGGGTACACCGCTACCAAGTTTGGTGTACGAGGCCTGAGCCTGGGGCTGGACGCTGAACTCAGACCACTCGGCGTGCCCGTCACCGTAATAGGTCCAGGTCCTGTGCGTACCCCCCTCATCCTAAACGAACTCCCCAAGCCGGAAAGCGTATATACCCTGGCAGCCGGGGGCCTGCTGGAACCGGAAGAGGTCGCCCAAGCCATCTGGCGGGCTATCCGCAAACGGCCCCGAGAAATACTCTTGCCCTTTCACAAAGCGATGGCAGCTCGGTTGGTCTCAATATGGCCTGCCCTCCAAAGCTATGCCACTTCGCTTTTTGAGTCGGGGGCACGCCGCCGTCGAGAAAAGTACCTACAAAGCCTGCCTAATAGCGATACGCTATCGTAAGGCGCACCTGCCGCCCCACCTGATCGGCAAAGAACCGCAGCAGGTCGGGGTAGGCGCGATAGCGGGCGTTGAGGAGGTTCTCTCCACTCAGGCGCACCGCCCAGGACCCTCGAATATAGGCTATTTGTCCGTAGGTGAGGTGATATCCCCGCGGAGGGGGGCTGTACTCGGCCAAGGGGTCATATTCAAGAGGACGCAGGCAAGCTTGCCAGCCGACCTCGAAGTGCCAGAGACCGAAAGCGCGGCGCAGCTCAAGCGTAGCCGTCGGCCCCGGCCACAAGGGCAGCGGACGCCAACGCCCATCCCAACTTTCTGCATATCGGCCGTAGAGAAAGCTCCCCCGCGCCTCAACTTGGAGACTATAAGGCAGAACCCATCTCTTGCGAACACCCATAGAGAGCCAGGCCGCAGGAGCTTGGAAGTATTGGAGAGAAAGGGCAGCTCCGCGCAGAGATAGCACAGGCGGACCCAACCGAGCTAAAATGTACGCGGGACTAAAGTAAGCCGCCACCAAAAGCTGGAGATCAGGCCGCTCGTGCACCGTCCGGATCGTAAAAAGCGGCTCAGGACGGAGGGTCGGCTTGCCGACCTCGAAAGCGCCTTTGGCTTGGTGGTATCCATAAGCGTAGAGTTCGGCGGGGTTAGGGGGGCGATGAACCCAAGCGGCTTCCAGGCAAGTACGAGCCGACGAGTCAAGCTGCATATACCGGCGAAGCTCAGCTCCCCCCACCCAAAAGGTCTGCTTTTGACCGGGCGGTAAAACGCCGCCCGCGGTTGAACGCAAACCCCACTGATAGAGTTGAGTTTGGAGTCGGAAGCCGCCTTCCCAACGACGGCCCTGACGGTAGACGTAGGCCCCACCCTCCCCTCGCTCATAAGAAGGGATAAAGTAGGCGTACTGGCGGTAGTTTCGTTGATAGCGGCCTAAAGCCCCGACAGTCCAGCCTCGGTGTTCGTAGGTGATTTCCGAGTAGTGATCAGTCAGCTGAAGGTCAAGGGCTACGCCAAGTGGAGCGTAAAGTCCTTGGGCGTCGTGTTCGGTACGGCGGTTATACTGGCGCCCGTAGGAAAAGGAAAGCAGTCCTCCCCCTGAGAACAAGTAGGAAATTTTGGCTTGGGCAGTTTCGTGCGTCACTGACTGGAAAGGCGGCGTCAATGCGTACGAAAACACTGAAGCTGTGCGCGGGACAGGGGCCTGGATAGCCTCCCAAAGGTCGGTGAGGTTTCCTACATGCATGCCTTGGAAAAGGCCGATTTGGGCATTGTACTGGGCGTAAGCAAGTGCGAGCCGCCACTGGCGAAAGGTCCGTTGGAGGGACAAGCTCCCGTGATATTGACGGGTGGCGGTACCGGTCAAAAAGTACTCTGGCGCGGCCAAACTGCCGCTTCGCAGGAGGGTTCCCTGGGCTTGATACCCCCAGTCGCGCCAGGTGCCTCGCAAGCGAAGGGCTCCCATCGCTCCACGCCCATTAGTGAAAAAACTTCCGAGGGCCTGCACTTCCAGAGGGCGCAGGCAGCATAACGAGGGAAAAGGAAGTAAGATAGCCCCACCAGCAGCCTCTGGGCCGTGGCGCACAGGCGAAGGACCTATGCGCACTTCGACTTCTTGGGCTGCAAAGGGGTCCAGTTCGGGAGCGTGGTCGTCGCCCCATTGCTGGGAGGCCAAGGGGAGGCTACCCTGCCAGTAAGCAAGGCGGGTACCGCGCAGGCCTTCGATTAAGGGTTTCTGAAGCCACGGCCCAGCGTGGCCCACCTGCACACCAGGAAGCGTACTGAGGTGGGCTGCGAGAGGCTTTTCCGGCTGCCGAGCCAAATAGCCCAAGTCCAAGTGAAAAGCCTGGGGTACATGGGCTTCGATAACCACTGGATGAAGCCGCTCCTGCGCAAACAGAAGCAAAGGCCCTTCTATGGGCACCTTGACCAGAGTATCGACCAAGAGATGCTGCTGGTACCAGAGCTGGATGCGATACAAGCCCGGCGCCACCCCTTCCAGTGTAAAGGCCCCGACACTATCTACCGGTGTGACCCTCCCCTCAGGCAGTAGGCGCACTTCACCGCCCGGAGCATCGGTATAACCCCATACCAGCCCCTTCTCCGCTTGTCCGTAACCCGCCAGAACCCACACGGCGCTTACGATCCTCCACCACTTTTTTGTCACAATGTGGCAAAAGTACAATGCGGCGTTTGATGTACCTTTGGCTGGTGCGTGGGCAGTTCTGGGCTATTGCAGGCCTCCTACTCATAGGCATGGGGGGGCGATTGCTTCCTCATCCTCCCAACTTTACGCCCCTGGAAGCCTTGGCTCTCTTTAGTGGGGCGTGGATCAGGCCTTTGTGGGCGGCCTTGGTGGTGCCGCTTAGCGTAATGGCCCTCACCGATGTGCTGCTGGGCTGGCATCCCCTGTGGCCCTTTACCTGGGGAAGCATGCTGGTGGGCGTACTCCTCGGGCGGCGGTGGCTGAAGCCTGGTTCGTGGCGATCGGCTGCTGGCTTAGGGCTATCGCAGAGCCTCCTCTTTTTCCTGATTACCAACTTTGGGGTGTGGCTTCAAGGCTACTATGGTTACACCGCCGCAGGACTCATGGCCTGCTACGCAGCGGCGATACCGTTTTTTCATTATCAGGTGCTGGGGGCGCTCACTTACACCACCATAGGCTGGCTGGTTGAGCGCTATCTGTTGGCTATTTGGCGGGTACGTGTCTCGGCTTCTTAGGCGCGGCCTTTGGGCGGCGTGGTTCGCCCTGACCGGAATCTTTGGGGGATGCGTCAAAAAGCCTACTCCTACGGAGGCCTCTCCTTTACCTGCTTACCGCGGCTTATATCTGCTCAACGAAGGACAATGGACGCTAAGCAACGCCTCCCTGGATGTGCTGGCCCCAGACGGCACTTATTACGAAGACGCTTACCGGAGCGTAAACAAGCAGCCCTTAGGTGACGTAGCGAATGCCTGGTGGCGCAGCGGCGACACCCTCTGGATTGTCCTGAACGGGTCTCGCCTACTACGGTGTCTAAGTTTGCCTTCCTTGCGGGAAATCTACACGGTGTCTTTTCCGCCCTCAGCCAGCCCCCGAGAGTTTTTGAAGGTTTCTCCCGAGCGCGCCTATGTGAACTCTCTCCTCGATGGTACGGTGTACCGCCTGGATCCTCGCACCGGTCAGCTTCTGCCCCCCCACATCCCCATCGAAAACTACGCCGAAAGCATGATCAAGCTGGCTGGAGAGGTATGGATCAGCTGCGGCAACTACGCCTATCCCCACCGCAACAATAAGTTGGCTTACCTGGACCCTGAGCGCGATTCGGTCTTAGGCTATCTGACCCTACCTGAGGAGAACCCAGGCCCGCTCCTCCCCTTGCCCAACGGAGAACTGCTCGTAGGCTGCCGAGGCAATTATGCTGACCGTCCAGGCATGCTGGTGCATATAGAGCCTACACAACGCCTGATTGTGCGCACCGTTCCCCTTCAAGGCAGCGTTTACCGGTTGGCCCTGTACAACGACCAGGTCTACTTTCTGGGCGACTCCGGCATAAGCCGTTATGATTGGCGCACAGGCCAAATCGACTACCGCTTCCTCACCCGGAGCCAACTTGGCTTGCCTAACTACCACCTGATCTACGGCTTTTTCTACGACTCGCTAAGCGAATCGTGGATCGTGCTCAACGCTAAGGCCGGAGGCGTCCGAGGAGAAGCTATCTTTGTCGGACCAGAAGGGATACGCAAAAGACTTACCGTCGGCGTTTTCCCCAGTAAAATCCTTCGATACCCATGACAAACCCACACCCAGAAGAAGGCGTCCTCATCATCGGTACGGATACCTTGGCGCGATGGGCGGCCCAACTGCTTGAAAAGGCCGGCCGCCTGGTCTATGGCTTTGTCCCCACCCGAAAACACCCAGAGAAAGAACAAGATTGGCTCTCGATCCTCCCGCCCATCACCCAAGCTCGCATGTGGAAGCTTATCCGAGATCATAAGGTGGATTACGTAGTGGCCCTCACCAACCCCGTCCTCCGAGAACGAATGGCCCAAGCCCTCTTCGAGAGAACCCAACGGCCCGCTATACCGATTGTGCATGATTCGGTGTTTCTGGCCCCCACAGCAGAAGTAGGTGCGGGTTCAATCCTTTTGCCTTATGTGGTGGTAGGCATTTCTGCTCGGGTCGGGGGATATGTGGCGATCGAAAGCCATACTTACATTGGCGCGGGCACCCTCATCGAAGACTTTGTCAACATCGGGAGCGGTTGCCAGATCGGCGAAAACTGCAGGATTGCTTCGTACAGTTACATCGGGCGAGGAGCTGTATTGGCGGAGGGGGTTCAGATTGGGAAAGGGGCCCAGGTGCTTCCAGGCGCTGTAGTGCGGGAGTCGGTCAAACCCGGCGAAGTCTATGGCGGCTGAACCGCTGCGGGCACTCCTCTCCGTTTGGCATAAAGACCGGGTACTGGCGCTGGCGCGTACCCTACAGGCCTATGGCGCAGAGTTGTGGGCTTCGGCTGGGACGGCCCGCTTCCTCGGCGAAGCAGGTCTACCCGTACGGAGCCTCGACGCGATCACCGGCTTTGCTGAACTCCTCGGTGGACGGGTCAAAACCCTCCATCCCCAAGTGTTTGCTGGGCTTTTGGCGCGAGCCGGAGAATCCTTGCCTCCTGACTGGCCTCAATGGAACATCGTCGTCGTCGAGCTCTATCCCTTTGCCCGCACCCAAGAAGGGTGGGAAGAGCGGATTGACATCGGGGGGGTGAGCCTCTTGCGCGCTGCCGCGAAAAACTACGCCCGTGTCTGGGCTATTCCAGGACCCGCCTACTACGACCAAGCCCAAAAAGACCTTCAACGCCACCAAGGCCTCCCTCCCCTCGATGTGCGATACCGCTATGCGGCAGAAACCTTTGCTTGGTGCGCCCAGTACGACAGGGAGATCGCGGCAGGGTTTCTCCAAGAACCCCCTCCTCTGGCGACAACGCTCCGTTATGGGGAAAACCCCCATCAGGAAGCTTACTTTTTAGGCTCCCTCCCGCCCTCGATAGGACAGAAAGCCCTCTCCTACAACAACCTACTGGACCTGGAGGTGGGCTGGCGCCTCGTGGAGGGCTGGGAAAAACCCGCGTGCGTCATCCTCAAACACAGCCAACCTTGTGGGGCAGCTTATGCAGACAGCCCTGAAGAGGCATACCGCAAAGCTTGGGAAGCGGACCCGACAGCCGCCTATGGCGGCGTCGTCGTGACCAACTTTCCCATCACGGAGGCCTGGGCCGCCCTCACCAAAGGACACTTCATCGAAGTGCTGGCGGCACCCGCTTTTACGCCCGAAGCGGTGTCGTGGATTCAGCGGCACAAAACTACCCTCCAAGTGCGACTGATCCCCCCTACCCCCCTTACGTGGGAGGTGCGTTCTGCCTTAGGCAGCTACCTCTGGCAGAAGCCCCATCTCATGGAAGAACCCCACCCTGACCCGCAGGTTCGCTGGGCTGCTCGACTTTTGCGGGCGCTGTACTCCAACGCTATCGTGATAGTGCACCAAGGACAGCTTGTGGCGGCTGCCAGCGGTCAGACAGCCCGCATCGAGGCCGTACGGCTGGCTTTGCAACGCTTCCAGCAAAAAAACTTACCCCCAGAAGAAGTGCTCTTGGCCAGTGACGGCTTCTTCCCTTTTACCGATAGCTTAGAAGCCATCGTCCAAGCGGGCCTGCGTCGGGTAGCTGTGCCCCCTGGCGGCAAACGCCAAGCTGAAATCGAGGCGTTTGCCCAGAAGCATTACCTTTGCCTGACTTTTTTTACCTACCGCCACTTTCGTCACTGAGTATGTTTCCGTTGCTCCGTCAGGATATCGCCATAGACCTGGGTACCGCCAACACCGTGATCATGGTGGATGGAGAGGTGGTCATTGACGAGCCTTCCTGCGTAGCCATTGACCGCAACAAAAACCGGGTGATTGCGGTCGGGCACGAGGCGCTGCTCATGCATGAGAAAGCCTACAAAAACATCGAAACGATTCGGCCGCTGCGGGATGGGGTTATAGCGGACTTTGCCATGGCGGAGGTCATGCTGCGCAGTTTCCTGTCCAAGATACCAGGCAGTCGGCGCCTACTCAAACCTAACCTTCGCCTCATGGTGTGCATCCCCAGCGGCATCACTGAAGTGGAAGAAAGAGCGGTACGCGACTCGGCTGAACGCGCCGGCGCCCGCGAAGTGTACCTGATTCACGAGCCTATGGCCGCCGCCCTGGGGATGGAGCTCGACGTAGAAGCCCCCGAAGGCAACATGATCATAGACATTGGCGGCGGCACCACCGAAATCGCTGTGATTGCGCTGGGAGGCATCGTCTGCGACCGCAGCATCCGCACTGCCGGCGATGAACTCAACGCCGACATCGTAGAGTATATTCGCCGGCAACACAACCTCCAAATCGGCGAGCGTATCGCAGAACAGATCAAAATCGAAATCGGCGCCGCCTTAGCGAACATTCCTGATCCTCCACCGGCTATGACCGTGCGCGGCAAAGACATCATGACCGGCATTCCCCGCACCCTCCAGATCTCTTATCGTGAGGTGGTCAACGCGCTGGATAAGTCCATCTCCAAAATCCTCGAAGCCGTGATGCAGGCGCTGGGGGATACCCCTCCGGCTTTGGCGGCAGACCTCGTAGATCGAGGCATCCACATGGCCGGTGGCGGATCGCTCCTGCGCGGCTTAGACCAACGTATCTCTCAGCAGACTTACCTCCCTGTCCGCATCGCTGAAGATCCCTTGCGGGCCGTGGCAAAAGGCACCAGCTACGCTTTGCGCAACCTACACCGTTTCCAATTCCTCCTTGTCAAAAGGTAGGTGCTCATACCGGCTTGGCTACGGGGTCTCTTACGAGCGCCTTTCTTGTGGCTCCTTTTTCAAAGTCTGGCTCTTACGGTGTACTTGTGGCATGCTTCCAAGCCGCAGCAAGCTCTAAACCGATGGACACTGAGCGTTACCGCTACAGTGCAACGATTTTTTCATTGGGTACATCGCCCTTGGATAGCCTTAGCTGAGGTAGAGACCCTCCGCCAACTCAACAGCGATCTGCTGAGCCAGCTGAGCGAAATGGCCTGCGCAGAAGGGCCTGTGGCCTTCCCCGTAGGCGCTTGGGGGGATTTTTCCGCCACTCGACGCTATCGCTTCGTACCAGCCGAAGTGATATATCAAACCTTCCAAGCCCGACACAACTTCCTCTTACTGAATAAGGGAGGCAGAGCTGGGATTTACCCAGGATTAGGCGTCATCACCCCCACCGGTGTACTGGGAGTAGTAGCTGAAACCACCGCTACTTATAGTGTGGTGTACCCTATCTTCCACGCTGAGGTGCATATCACGGCACAGCTACCCCGTGAACAAGCCTTAGGCATCACCTCCTGGAGCGAACCGACCTATAACGAGCTCTTGTTGGAGTACATTCCCCTCTATGTGACGGTGCAAAAAGGGGACGAAGTCTGGACCGGCCCCAGTACCCTCTTTCCTCCTGGCTTGCGCATAGGCCGAATCGAAGAGGTCCGGACCGATTTTTCGAGGGGTTTCCATGCCCTCAAGCTGCGCACCTACGTAGATTGGCATCGAATAGGCTCGGTATACGTGCTGGTGCCGTTATGAGGGAAGGGCTTGGAGTGGCCGCCTTAGGGATGGGCCTGATCACGTTTCACGGCTTGCTGGCCCCCGCTTTAGCCATCCCAGGGCTGGCTTGGCCTTTGCCTTACATCCTTTTCTGGTTGAGTCTGCCACTTCGCTGGAGCGGGGAAGTGACACTTCTGGTGAGCTGGGTTTTTGGCCTCTTACTGGACCTGATTTTCCCTCCTTGGGGGTTACACACCTTCTGTGGGCTGTGGGTATGGGCTCTGCGTGGGCGCTGGCTGCATCTCCTGCACCCTTTCCCCACCGAAGCTGAAAAAGCCGCTTTTTCCCTGGACGAACTGTCCTCTACGGAGTTCTTCGTCTACGCTTTCCCTTTGACCTTAGTTTACCTGTTGGGGTACTTTCCTTTGGCCACCTGGGAGTTTAGCGGGCATACGCTGCTTCTGATTGTTTTCAGCGGCCTTTACACCTTTCTTTGGGAATGGAGTATCTTTGAGCTTATTCTTCGCCGCCGACATGCGCGACGCTGAGCGGTTTGCTGTCCGACGCTGGCATTGGATAGGGGCTTTAGGGTTGGCGTTAGCGCTACTGGTAGGCCGCGCCGCCCAGCTCCAACTCTTTTCGCTCAAACTGCGTCAGCAAGCCGAACGCAACACCATCCGACAAGTCGAAGTGATTCCCCCTCGGGGCACGCTACGCGACCGCAAAGAACGGCTCTGGGTGTCTAACGTGCCCTTTTTCAACGTGTTTTTCACGCCGAAAGAAGCTACCCGACTTGATACCTCAGCGCTGGCCCAGTGGTTACAGTTACCCCTTCCCACCCTTGCCCAACGGCTGGCCCAAGCCTACCAATACAGCCGAACTAAACCCAGCCTCATCGCCCGCTACGTGTCCCTGGCTCGGTACGCTCCTCTCTTGGAGCATCAGTGGCACCAAACCGGCTTCTCAGCTCAGGTACTCAACACCCGCCGCTACCTCTATCCTACAGGAGCGGCCTTCTTAGGCTACCTAAACGAAGTGACCCCCGCCGAAATCGCCGCCTCTCAAGGCAAATACAGCCTGGGCAACCTCATCGGCCGCTCCGGCCTCGAAAGACAATACGAATCCCTGCTGGCTGGCCGCAAAGGATACCGCTTCGTCGTGGTGGATGCTTGGGGTCGCGAACTTTACTCCTATCAGGAGGGCAAACACGACATTCCTCCCGTACGCGGCCTGGACCTGGTGCTCACTGTGGACGCCGACCTCCAGCAGTTTGCCGAAAGCCTCTTCTACGGGAAAGTCGGCGCGCTCGTAGCTATCGAACCCGCCACCGGCGAAATCTTATGTGCAGTCAGTTCGCCGGTGTACGACCCCAACCGCCTGGCTGGTGAAAATGTCAACCTCGAGTGGGCTAACCTCAATAAAGCACCTCACCTGCCTCTCTACAATCGGGCTATTCAAGGGTTATATCCGCCAGGCTCTACCTTCAAGCTCCTGAACGCGCTCATCGCCCTCCAGGAGAGCACTCTAACCCCTTCCGGGGTGTATCCTTGCGCAGGAGGCTTTATCCGCAACCAGGGTAAGCCCGCTTGTCATGCACACCCCACTCCCCTCGATCTGATTGGAGCTATCCAGCATTCTTGTAACGCCTACTTTGCTTCGCTTTTTGTGGACCTACTCAACCATCCCAAGTACAGCTCGATACGAGAGGCTTACCAGCGGTGGCGGGAATACCTGCATTACTTGGGCGTAGGCCGTCGATTAGGCGTAGACATTCCTGGCGAAAAGCCAGGAAATCTGCCTAAACCGGACTTCTACGACCGCATCTACGGCAAAAATCGCTGGAACGCCTTCACCATTCTCAGCAATAGCATCGGCCAAGGCGAAGTGCTGATGACTCCTTTGCAGATGGCGAATGCCATGTGCCTCATCGCTAACCGGGGTTACTACATCCAGCCCCACTTCCTTCGATACGTGTACCTCCAGCCCCATAAACAGGTGACGTACTTTGATACCTTGTGGGTACCGATAGATCGTCGGCATTTTGATGTGATCATAGAGAGCATGCGCCTGGCCGTAGAAGCGGGTACTGGCTATACCGCCTATGTGCCCGGTTTGGGGTTATGTGGTAAGACAGGCACCGCCCAAAATCCGCATGGCGCCGACCATTCTGTCTTTGTGGGCTTTGCGCCGTATGACGACCCTAAAATCGCCCTCGCCGTCATCGTAGAGAATGGAGGGTGGGGAGCCAGTTGGGCCGCTCCCATCGCCAGCCTTGTGGTAGAGAAATACCTTACTGGCCGGGTTTCGCGTCCACACCTCTTAGACTACGTCAAAAATACCGCCCTTCTTCCGCCGTGATATGCACACTCGACCGTTGAAACTACACATTGCCACTTTAGGCTGCAGCAAAAACCTCTTTGACTCGGAGCGGCTTGCCGCCGCCCTGGAAAGCGCCTACACCCTCACCCATAGCTCCGATCTGGCTACGGCCGACATCGTGGTACTCAATACCTGCGGCTTCATAGACCGAGCCAAAAAAGAATCCGTAGAAGCCATCTTGCACTACGTGCGGGAGAAGGAAGCGGGTCGCGTTCAGCGTTTGTATGTAGTGGGGTGTTTAGTAGGGCGCGATCGCCCCACCCTTCAAGCCGAACTGCCCGAAGTAGACGGCTTCTATACCCAAGCGGAGTTCGATCGGCTGGTCGAAGTGCTTCAGGGGGATCTTCGACGTTACCTACTGGGGGAGCGCCGCCGAACAGGATACCCCCACCACGCCTACCTCAAAATCTCCGAAGGGTGTAATCGCAAGTGCAGTTTTTGCGCTATACCGCTTATGCGTGGACCTCACCAGTCACGTCCCTTCCAAGACATTGTGGAGGAGGCCCGACACCTGATTGACGAAGGCGTGCGGGAAATCAGCCTCATTGCGCAGGACCTGACTTACTACGGCATAGACCTGTATGGCAAAAGGCGACTGGCTGATCTGCTCGAAACCCTGGCCAGTCTGCCCGGCATAGGCTGGCTGCGGCTCCACTACGCCTACCCCGCAGGCTTCCCCCTGGAAGTGCTGGACGTGATCCGAGAGGCCCCTGCGATCTGCAAGTACTTAGACTTGCCTCTCCAGCATATCGCTGACCCTATCTTACGACGAATGCGCCGAGGTCTTTCCCGTGCCCGCACCGAAGCCCTCCTCCACACCATCCGAGAAAAAGTGCCCGGTATTGTGCTCCGATCGACCTTCATTGTGGGCTTCCCCGGCGAAACGGAAGCCCACTTTGAAGAGCTACTGGAGTTCCTCGAAGCCTATCGGCTGGAACGGGTTGGAGCTTTCCTCTACTCCCACGAAGAGGGCACACACAGTTACACGTACGCCGACGATGTGCCGCCTCGCATCAAAAAACAGCGATACCGCCGACTCATGACCCTCCAGCAGCGCCTCTCTTATGAATGGAACACCGATCAAATCGGGCGTACCGTCACCCTCCTGGTAGATGAGCGACAAGGCGATCTCGCCATAGGTCGCACCCAGTATGATGCCCTCGAAGTAGACAACCTCGTCTATGTACACGATCCGGACCATCGTCTCTCAGTGGGGCATTTTCACCCTGTTCGGGTGGTGGATGCTACCGAATACGACCTGTGGGCAGAACCCGTGTGAAGTGCGGTTCTTAGTGAGTCGCGATACCTTGCTGATTGCGCTTTTTTTCTCTCCTGGGGCTTTTGTACAGGCCGATTCCGTCTGTTACGGCATGTATGAGTTAACGCTGATTTTGCGAGACTCGTTGCGGGTTCAAGTGCACCGGAAAGCCCACCTTTTCCTCTTCAGCACCCCCGAAGAAAAGCCCCTCACCCCAAACTACCTATTATGGGGCTACGCGCCCCTGCCTAAAGGCACAAAGTGGGAGGTAGAAGTTTGGGATAGGGCGCGCGGACAGCTTTTTTACCAGCAGGGGACCTTGCCCGCCCACGAAGAAAGCTGGTCACTCCTGGTCTTTGAAGAAGGTCCAGGCGGCTATACCGGCACGCTTACCGCCTCTCAAACGCTCTGGCTGACTCTCGAACCCGGCACTTACTTGGGGCAGGCCGCCCTCTACCAAGCTGAATCTTCCCTGCCTGAACTCACTCGATACCTCTCCATCGAAGAAAAACGCTTTACCCTTCAAGCTTCCGCTCCGCTTGAAAGGCATACTTTTTTCTGGGGCGTTACGGAGCTGCCTCGCGGGTCTTATCTGATAGGCGTTTTTCTGTACCAGGGCGAAGAGCTTCGCTACCAGGCTTACTACCCGGTCCGCCTCAGGTAGAAAAGCTTTTCAAGCCGGTGGGCAGCAAACTCCCCCCAAGCCCCTTCCCAACCCCACCCCACCATTTCGCTTGTAGCCAGCTCGATCGACTCGCCGCTCCAAGCGCTGGCTAACTCGCTCCATAGCGGGTTATGCCCTACGAGCAAGACAGTAGAGACTTCTTCAGACAGCTGCCGAAGGGCGGTCTCGACAGCGTAGCGATCTTCTCGATAAAAGCCCATCTCGGGCCTCACCGCCTCATGAGAAAGCGAGCTTGTCTGAGCCAGCAGATGCGCCGTATGCCAGGCACGAATCGCCGGACTGGCAAAAATCCAATCGGGCCGATAGCCTTCCTTAAGGAGAGCCTGCCCTTGCAAAAGCACGTCCCGGATGCCACGTTCGCTAAGCGGCCGGTTGAAATCCGAAACACCCAGTGAGTCCCAATCCGACTTTCCATGTCGCACCAGCACTATCACCTTCATAGCCTATACCATCGGATAGTATACAAGCCGGTAGGCGTATGCACCCGCAAAACATACAACCCCACCGGCAAAGCCTGTTCATCAAAGCTTGGCTCCATACCCTCGGTGATTTTCCTGCCCCAGGCATCCCAGACCTCCCAGCAAATGGGGTAAGGACCCTCGAGATGCCATAAAGACCCCTCTCGCCAGAAACGAAGAGGAGACACAGCCGGCTTGGGCAGCCCTAAGACCACTCCACAAGCTGAATCGGGCCTGCTGTCCCACCCCCGTCGTTGCTGATTGATAGGGCTAATGAGCGTGGCTCCTCTTCCTTGCAGGTAAAGGCGCATACGCAAAATCTGATCCGGCGTAAAGCGCACCATGCAACTGTCATCCACGTACCCCATGAAGTTGTCTACGGGATCGGGCTGGTCAAGAGGAGTCTCCGTGCAAGTGTTGGTGGTAAGAGCAGGGCACCCGAAAGCGGGCTGACGTTGGGGAGGCGTGTCGCAAATCTCGTCGCCCTCGGTCGCACAGGTCTGAGGGGTAGTGCCTATACACCCTCCTTCAAAGGGGTGCAGGAGACTCAGCACATGGCCCATCTCATGTACGGCGGTTCGCCCCCAATCGAAAGGCGGTGAAAGCCCCACTCGATTTCCCACTACCGATTTCAAGAGAACCAGACCGGGTATGCCGGTGGTATCCCCCAAAGCCCGCGCATAACCAATGGTATTGAGCACCATCTGGTCTACTATCCACACATTGATAAAGCTATCAGGGGGCCAAAGACAGAGTTTTTTGAGGGTATCTTCCTCTGCGGTCCAATCATGCATCGCTAAGGGAGAGAGATGCCAGGTAATACCACAAGTGGGTTCTCCTTGCGGTCCGTAGCGAGGTAGATAAAACTGTATCAGGGCACCCTCGTAATCGCGGTTGAGCGCCGTAAGCTGGTCGCCAAGCCGGTAAGCAGGAAGCCATCCCGCACTATCCTGGCTAATCACATGAAAAACAATCGGCACCCACAAAGTGTCGGTAAGCGTCCCCCGCCAAGAAACGCTCGAAAGGTGGGGGCGCAAAAAAGCCTTATCCACCGGACAATACCGCTGAGCCCACCCCACCAGACACAAGGCTGCCACCCCGTATCCCCCTCTCATAGCCATTTTCGCGCTCGAAAGTAAAGTAAAGTTACTAAAGAAGAGGCAATAATGAGGACCCAAGCAAAGAGATAGCCATACTTCCATTCCAGCTCGGGCATAAAATGAAAGTTCATCCCATAAACACTGGCTATAAGCGTAGGAGGCATAAATACCACTGTGATAACGGTGAATATCTTGATTATTCGGTTTTGTTCGAGGTTGATGAGGCTGAGGATGGTATTTTGAAGGGACTCAAGCCGTTGGAAGCTGAAGTTATTATGGTCTATGAGGGAGGAGATGTCTTTGAGCAGGATACGCACGATTTCTCGGTAGGGTTCGCTCAAGCGCTGAGACCGAATCATGAGCGAAAGTACCCGTTGAATGTCAAAGAGGCCTTCCCGCAAACGAATGAGAAACTCTTGTAGGCGCTGAGTCTGGAGAATAATACGCTGCTGGGCCGCATAATCGGCTTCGCGCAAACGATTGGAGAGGCGATAAATGTACTGGGAAATCAGCTCGATATTATCCGCGTCGGTATCTACAATCTGTCCTAAAATAGCCAAAAAGAGCTTGAGCGATGAATCCACCGACTCTGTATTGCTTTTGAGCCGGCGGATCAGCTCTTGAAACACCCGACTTTCTCGCTCTCGGTAAGTAAAAACCCGATCTTGCTGCCAGATAAGGCTCAAGTCCTGCTCATAGAGGGCTAACCCTTCGTTTTCAGGCTGGATTTCAATAAGCCGCATGATCAGGAGCGTAGACCCATTTTCCTCGTGATAGCGAGAACTGGTTTCGATTTCTTCGAGCTGCTGTTTGGAAGGAAAGCGAAAGCCAAAGGACTCTTCGATATACCTAAGCTCTTTCCGCTCTACGCCACAAATATCTATCCAGAGGTAGTCCTTGAGTTCGTCAGCGCTTAGTTCTTGGAAGGACTCCCACTTCTTTTGGGTATAAGGGGCAAAGCGGTAAGCCCGCAACATTTAGCAAAGGTAGGGAGGTGGGAGGCGTAAAACTCGAAATAAGGCTTGAAGTTGAGGTTCGAGGGGGAGGTAGCCATCGTTGATGATCACGAAGTCGGCGTAGGCTAGTTTTTTCCATTCGGGCCACTGGCTGCGAAGGCGGGCCAAGATAGCCGCCTCGGAGAGGTGGTCCCGGGCCTTCAACCGCTGCAGGCGTACCGATAGCGGCGCATAAACCACGACTACGGCCGTCAGACCTTGGGTCAGGCCGGTTTCAAGGGTGATGGCCGCTTCTTTGAAGACGACGGGGTGACCTTGGGCCCTTTGATCCTGGACCCATTCTACGAAGTCCGCATACGTATAGGGATGGACCAGGTTATTCAAAGCCTCTCGCAAGGCCGGATCGGCAAAGACTCGCGCCCCCAGGTGTTTTCTATTGAGCCGTCCCTCTGGGGTGAAGGCCTCTTTACCCACCAAGGCTTCGATGGCAGGGCGCAGACGAGTTTCCATGAGCAGGCGCGCCTGTTCATCCGCTACGTACACAGGATACCCCATCTGCTCCAACCGGCGCAGGATAAAGCTTTTACCGACCCCTATCCCTCCTGTCAGCCCTACGACCTGCATCAGTAAATGCGGGCAAAATCGAGGCTACGAGGTATCAGCTCTACACTGCGCACAAAAGGGGGTTTTCGGCGCAGCTCAGGGTAAACGGCGGTGTCTTCGGGCAGCACTTTGCGCATGTCCACCACCACTTCAAAATCGGCAGGTCCCCATTCTCCAGCGTACGATTCCGGCACCAGAAAACGCACTTGCACTCGATTAGGGCGCAAGAGCACCCGATATTTTTCGGCCCCTATCACTTGTGGCTCTACTTCCACCTCGCCCTGCAAGTATCGGCCTATGTGGGCTTGCACATACAAGGTCTCCGGATACACCGCCCAAGAAGCAGGGAGAGGCACCGGATACGTATGGTGTCCAATCTCGGCTACGATTTCTTGCTCGTGAAGCGGCAGAAGGCCACCTTTCCACACCCATACGGTATCCGAAACCCACCGGTACGGTTCCACAAAATCGGCCCCTTCTGGCAAAATCCACCGCAATCGAGGACGACAAACGACCTGGCTAAGCTGAGCGCAAAGATCCGCTTGTTCCGCTCCGAAGATTACCCACCGTACGAAAAAATCCCGCTGTAAGGGGTCCATTCCCTTGCACAAGCGAGCCAAAGACAACGTATCCGACAAACGGCGCCTTAGCAGGGCAGCCCCCGCGCCGCTGATCTGCAACTCCGCCGCCAGCAGGTTCTCTGCGCTTTTTTCTCCGCCTCCCAGCCGAACCCACACGCGCTTTCGGACTTCGTACCGCTGATCAAGCTTGACGAGAAGCCACAAAAAAATAGCCGCTACGATCGCTAAGCCCACCAAAAACACGCCCCTCATCCAACGCTACTCGGCTGCGCATACGACCGAATCGCCAGCTTCTCAATCCGAATCTTCACATTCTTATCCACTTCGAGAAGCACGGTATCCCCGTCGATAGAGACAATCTCTCCATAAATGCCCGAAGAGGTAATAACCTTATCGCCCTTTTTGAGAGAGTTACGAAACTCCTGTTCTTTTTTCTGCTGGCGACGCTGCGGAAGGATGAGAAAAAAGTAAAATACAGCAAAAATACCCAGCAGAAATACAAGCTGGATAATCATGGCGCCCGCGCCTGGACCGGCTACCGGGCCCCCATCTGCCCATACGAAATCCCACATAACTTACTGTTTGGCTGGCACCACTTCGCCGCGAAATCGCAAGAGATGCGAAGGCGGATCGGTGTTAGCGAAGACGGTCACGGTCTTCATCTGCTCGCCCGTACGGCCCTGCGAATCAAAGACCACTTCCACAAAGCCCTCTCCGCCGGGCGGAATAGGTTCTTTAGTCCAGGCTGGCGCCGTACACCCACAGGACGGCTTGACGTCCGTAATCCGCAAGGGCACTGTACCTGGATTTTTCACCTTGAAGCGGTAAGACACCTTCTCTCCTTCACGGATTTTGCCAAAGTCGTGCTCCATCTTGTCGAACTCTATTTTGGCCACTGGCTCAGCGGCTTGGGTGCTTGCTGGGCTGACCATAGCCGACTTTTCGTTGGCTGCCGAACCTGAACCACCGGTATTGTCTTTAGCTACCGGCGTACAAGCTGACACCAGCCCTAAAAAGGCCCACCGTAGATGACGCATACCGCCGCAAAGATACGAAACTCCTTCAGCTACTGGTGCTGCGCACTTCCCCCAGGAGGCCCTCGATCTCCAAGAGGAGCTGCTCGGCTTTGCGGTACTCATCCGGACGCAGGCCACTCTCCATGAAGGCCTTTTCCCGCGCTTGCTCGTAAGGAGAGTTCTTTTCAGCGCTTAGTTTACTGCGCAGCCCCTCCCAATACTGGCTGAGCTTTTGGCGGAGGCGGCGACGGGTGTTAGAACCGGTATCCGGAGCAATGAGGATGCCTACCACCGTTCCCACCGCCACACCGGCTAAAAAAGCCCAGAAAGCCCCACTTCCTCGCGAGTCGCTCATACAGGCAAATGTACGACAAAAGCGTTCCATCCCTCCCGCCTGAGCCGGTCCCGGAGTTTTTCGGCCTCTTTTCGGTGGGCAAAGCTGCCTACCAGCACCCGGTACAAGGCCCGCCCTCGATGAGTCGCCTCCCACACAAAGGCTACTTCTCCCGTCTCTTTTTGGGCATTGTGGGCTAAGGCCCGGGCATTCACCAGCTCTGAAAAAGCTCCAATCTGTACAGCGTAAGGCTTAGGTTGGAAAGGGCGGCCTTCTGGGTGGGTAAAAAGCGCCACGCCAGAAGCCCCTCCTTGGGCGCCTGCAGTCCCTTGCCCCCCCCCCTCCGGAACCTGGGTCACTTCTACCCGTACTTGAGCCACCCCACGCGCCAAGATGCCCAGCTCTTTCGCCGCTTGCTCAGAGAGGTCTATGATTCGGCTAAGCTTGGCGGGGCCGCGATCGTTGATGCGCACCACGACCGAACGGCCCGTAGCTTTATCGGTGACCCGCACCACCGTACCAAAGGGCAGCGTCCGATGCGCCGCCGTATAAGCTCGCCGGTCATACCTTTCACCCGAGGCAGTACGCCGTCCGTGAAAAGCCGGAGCGTAGTACGAGGCTTCCCCTTCCTCTATATAGCCCACCTGCGCTAAAGCCGTAGTCAGCCCCCCTATCCAGACCACTTTTGTCCTCACCCCGCCAAGCAGTCGCGCAGACCTACCCATCGGAACCGCTTCACCACAAAGGCGGAATCTGTGAAAGACGCATTACTGGCAGGGTTGCCGCCCGTACCGTGAAAGTCGGAAAACGCTACACTCTGATTGATAAACACCTGTCCCCGGAAGTTGAAACTCACGGGTACGGCCGCTTCCGACAAAAGGCGCGCAGCATGCCGTTTGAAAGCAGGGTCTATCGTGTAAACCGCACACGAAAGCATGCCCTTCTGCCGGGCAAGCTGGTATAACCGTTCGAGCCCTTCTTGAGCATCTTGGACAGGCACCACCACCAAGCGAGGCCCAAAGTGCTCTTCTTGCGCCCAGGCTGCATCCGGGGCAGGAGCTTCGGCTACCACGGGCGTGAGCGTGCGCGCCTGCGTATACTGCGGATGCGTATAGCTTGCGGGAGAACGGTGCACAATCGCTTGGGCCGCCAGCCGTTGGATGCGTTCGGCCACCTGATCATTTTGCAGAGCGCCCAAGATAGCTGGGGCGGCTTTCGGGTGGCCAGCCAACTCCTCTATCGCACGGGTAAGCGCCGAACGTACCTCCTCGTACGAAAGGGTTCCCTGCGGGGTCTTGACCCCACTTCGGGGCACATATACATTTTGTGGGGCGGTACACATCTGGCCGCTATACAGACTGGCCGAAAAAGCCAAGTTCTTCGCCACCGCTTCGAGGTCTTCGACGCTCTCAAGCAGCACTCCATTCACGCCGGCCTTCTCGAGGAAGGTGATCTTCCCCGGTAAGGACTCCAAATACCGCCCAAACTCATTGCCCCCTGTATAGTCAATGAGGCGAATCCAGGGATGCTCAGCCAAAGCCTTCGTAACCGGTTCTCGGAAGGTATCCACGGTCAGTTGGACAATGGTAGGAGGTAAGCCGTATTCCTCAAAAAGTTCCTGTAAGATGCTCACCACCACTGCGATGGGATAAATAGCTCGGGGATGCGGCTTGAGGAGGACTGAACTGCCTACGGCCAAGCTGGCATACAAGCCAGGCAGCACGTTCCAAACCGGAAAGGTAGAAACCCCAATATGCAGCGAAAGCCCCTCAGGCTGAGGCGTGAAGTATTTTTCGACGACGGCCTGGACTTTGCCCAGGTCTTTCTGCCAGCGAACGTGGTAGGGGATATGGCTCAGTTCTTCATAAGCTACAGCTAAAGCTTCTACGGCGCGGTCGGCCGCATGAGGTCCCGACGCTTGGAAGGCCATCATCCAAGCTTGACCGGTGGTATGCATGGTGGCGTGGGCCACCTCGAAAAACCGGCGCGAAAACCGCTCTACCGACTCCATGAGTAAGCCCAACCGTTCGGTCCACGGCACCCATCGCCACACGGAGAGGGCTTCTCGGGCCGTTTCTATCCATTCTCCGACGTCGGATTGGGGGTACGAGAGACCAAGAGACTGCTGCGTGTAAGGAGACACTTCGTCGGAAAGCACCCAACGCCGCCCTGGCTGCCGCAACCGGTCAAAGGGCCGGTTCAACTGCGCTTTGAAGTCACTCTCTCCTTGAGAGGCCCAAGCCTCAGGGTAAGCGCGGGGATCTTCGGGGTAGGCAAACCAATACGTGCGCCGATGCCAAGCTGATCGCGCCTCCTCCAGACGGGGTTGATGCTTTTCCCACAGCGCAGCTCGGCGTGCATCCCGATTGTAGAGTTCCATCCCCGCAAAAGTAGACAAAGCCACCCACTCAGGAAAGAAAACCTACCGTCCAGCCGGCCTTCGCTACCACCGAGTCGCCAGCGGCGCTACCAGGCTTCCCTCTCCCCTATCTTTGCTAAAGTAACCGAAGCTAACCATGACCAAGCCCTACCTTTGGTTTCTCTCTCTCGGCTGGGTAGGAGCGCAGCTTAGCGGGATTGTGAACCAGTATGCGGCGGTGACGGGTTTTCTGGACCCGAGCACCTTGCAGGTAGATAACGCGGCGGGGTTTGCGGTGGGGGATCGCGTGCTGGTTTACCAGGCTAAAGGCGCCACCATAGACCAAACCCAGACCGCCGCCTATGGCGACCTCACCAGCATAGGCGGGGCAGGACTTTTCGAATTCGGCGTCGTGCAGTCAGTCGCAGGCAACACGATCACCCTCACCTGCCCCCTGACCCGATCTTTTGATTTCACGAACCCCGTGGGAGCAGCCATACAACTGGTGAAGGTCTCTTACCATGCTGGGGATGTGAGCCTTACGGGTACGGTCACCGCCGCGCCCTGGGACGGCCAGAAAGGCGGCCTCGTCGTGATCGAGACGGAAGGCACCCTTACCTTTGGCGCAAATATAGACGTGCGAGGACGGGGCTTTCGCGGCGGCGATCGCTCTATCAACGGCGGGAGCAGCTTAGCTTGTAATGCAGGCACCTATTATGGAGCGGCTGACGACCAAGCAGGCAGAAAAGGCGAAGGCATCGCCAACTGGCCTTCCCTCAACCACTACGGGTACCGAGGTAAGCTGGCTAATGGCGGAGGCGGGGGCAACAACCACAACTGCGGCGGAGGCGGGGGCGGAAACTACGGCGCCGGCGGTACAGGGGGATGGACCACCTGCGGCTCAAGAGGGGCGTGCCTAGGCAGTTCTGTGTCCAACTCCGGGATCGGGCTGGGAGGGCTTTCGCTCTCAAGCTACCTCGATGCCGCCAATCCCCGCCTTTTCTTTGGGGGTGGTGGGGGCGGAGGCCACCAGAATAATGACCAAGGCGGCGTAGGCGGCCCTGGCGGCGGTATCGTCCTGCTGCGCGCCAGCCAAATCGTCGGCAACGGCTGGCAAATCTTAGCCAGCGGCGCCCAAGGCGTGCAAAACCTGGGTAGTGGCTGCGGCCAGACGAACGTATCCTTTGCCGGCAATGACGGCGCGGGCGGAGGCGGGGCAGGAGGCGCAATCGCCCTCTACTGCCCCACTTACGTGGGCACGCTCACCCTCGATGTGCGCGGCGCGAACGGCCAAAACTGCAGTTCGCACCTTTGCTCTTGCACGCCTGATCACGGGCCAGGAGGCGGTGGGGGTGGGGGCTACGCCTGGTTCTCTACGGCTGGCCTACCCCCTGGCCTAACCGTGCTCGCCACCGGCGGCCAAAACGGCATTGAACTAACCCCCCTCAACGAAAACCAGTACGGCTGCACAAATACAGGAAACTGCATCCCGGCCGGCCCTGATCGGTACAACCGCGGCGCGACGCCCGGCCAAAACGGCGCCAGCCTCTACGACCTCAGTTGGACTCCCGTCAGCCCTTGTCCCCTTCCCCTCTTGAGATTGGCGGCTTGGGAGAGTGAGCTTGCGCCTACCGGGCAGCTCGTCCACCGCTACCGGCTGGAATCGGACCTACCCCTTACCGCTATTGAGCTGCACCTACAGCCCCTGGCCACCAACCAAGCTTCCTGGCAAGAGACCTTTCCGCCTGCCGCCGAAGGGACCTTGGTTCACCTTCTGCCGGCACCCGGCACTTATGAAATGGGGTTTTTTGTTCGTCTACCTGGCGGCTCCGCCCGCCTGCTTTCTCGCAAGAGACTCACCTATGAAAGCCCCTTCCAGCTCAAGGGTAAGGTGCTTCACCTGCAGGGGGCCGAAACGCAACCTTTTGCCTTGTATGACGCGCTCGGGCGCATCTTAGCTGAAGGAGTCCTCTCCCCCAACCAACCCCTCGTTCTCGACTTGAGCCCCTACCCTGCCGGCCTGTACTGCTTACGTCTGGGCGCAGAGTCTTACCCTGTGCGGCTCGCCCCCTAAGGAAAAGGCTATACCTATCTCTCTTTTGGGATTTCTCGCGGGGCTTTTGGCACAGTATTTGCCAAGGAAGAGCTTTATGCTTACATGTCTATGGGCTTGGGTATGGGCCCAGCTTTCTGGCGTCGTGAATCAATATTCGAAAGTGGTGAGCTTCCCGGCTATCAACCAAATCCAGGTACAAGATCCGTCTCCTTTCGCTCCTGGAGACCGGATCCTCGTACACCAGGCCAAGGGGGCCCAGATTTCCACGCAAAACAATAGCACTTATGGCGACATTCAATCTGTTGGCAGCGCCGGGGTATTCGAGTTTACCTACGTTCAGTCCATTAGTGGAGACATCTTGACTCTGGATTGCCCGCTCCAGTACTCCTACGGCAACCCTGTAACCGATGCCATACAGGTTGTTAAGGTTTCGTATCACACTGGCGACGTCTCGATAATCGGTCAAGTGACGGCTTTGCCCTGGGATGGCGACAAAGGCGGCATTGTCGTGATCGAGACGCAAGGCACCCTCACCTTGAACGCTGACATCCAAGTTTCAGGGCAGGGTTTTCGGGGCGGCAGCCCATCCTCAAATCAGACCACCAACTCCTGCAGCACAGGAGACCCTGACCTCTACAGAGACACGACCTGGTATGGGCCCCCAACCATGTACGCCGGTAGCAAAGGAGAAGGCATAGCCCTCCCGCCATCGAACTCCCACCTAGCTCATCGTGGCAAAATGGCCAGTGGCGGAGGCGGCGGTAACATGCACAAATGCGGCGGAGGCGGGGGCGGCAACTATGGCGCCGGCGGACAAGGCGGCTGGACCACGTGCGCCTGCGTGGGGAACTTGTACACCTACCTGATCCAATCTCCCACGGGGAAAGGGGGCACCGCTTTGAATGGCTACGTGACCGCGCCTCCAGGTCAACGGCTCTTTTTTGGAGGGGGAGGCGGCGGTGGCCAGCAAAACAACAATGAAGGCGGAGGCGGCGGTAACGGCGGCGGTATCGTTATCTTGCAGGCTCGTGAAATCGTAGGCAATAACCATTGGATTAGGGCAGACGGTCAAACGGCAATACAAAACCTGGGTGCCAACTGTGCTTTCGCTAACGCTGCAAGTTCAGGCAACGATGGCGCGGGGGGAGGCGGTGCCGGTGGCTCTATCCTCCTCTATTGCGGTCTCTACACCGGCCAGCTCAACCTGTCCGTACAAGGAGCCCGCGGTCAGGATGCAAGCTGGCAAACCTGCCCGTGTATAAATACCCCCGACCATGGGCCCGGCGGAGGGGGAGGAGGTGGCTACGTGGCCCTCTCAGAACCTGCCTGCCAACTAACGTTTCTGTTAGCTTGGCGGGCGGACCCAACGGTCAGGAACGCAGCCCCCGCAACGAAAACGTCAACGGCTGTAACAACTCGGGCAATAGCAACTGTATCCCTCCAGGGTCAGCGCGCTTCGACCGCGGGGCTACCTCAGGTCAGAATGGAGGCCTACTTTTTGGGTGGCTTCCCAGCGTACGTGTTTGCCTGCCATTGTCTGCCACGCTCCTTCGAGCTTGGACGGTCCAGCTTTCGCCGAGCGGCCAGGTGCACCACGAATGGGAAGTCTCCACAGAAAAACCCCTTTCCAATGTGGAGATCGTGTGGAAAGCCTTGGGCGGGAATCGCCGTTCTGGAAAAGTCTTCTTCGCAGGACAGGCTCTCGGCAGTGGGCAGCACACACTACCCGGTCCAGGTCTGTACGAAATGAGCTTCTTTGTGCAGTGGCCAGAAGGAGGGCGCCAGCTCCTGTCGCAGCGCACTGTACGCTGGCAAACGCCCTTCCACCTCGAAGGACGCCGGCTGTTTCTCAGCTCGGCTACGGAGGGTTACTGTAAGGTCTACGATACCCAGGGGCGCTTACTTCTCCAAGCTGCCCTACACCCCCATCAGACCCTCGAATGGGACCTCAGCACCTGGCCTGCTGGCTTCTACCTGCTGGAGACGCAGGAGGGAGCGTATCGCTTCGGACTGGCAGACTGATTACACCCACAGGGCTATCACCCCTGCGGCCAATAGCTCGGCAAGGGAAAGAACTGCTGCCCAGCCACCAGGAAAAAGCGTTTTCTGGCGCCAGTACAGCACGATTCCGGCAAGCAGCCCTACCATGCCCGCCGCGGCCACCACATACAACCCTGTGTAACTGAGGGGGGCTATGGCATGAGGTAACTTGATGGCGTAGATGGGATAACCAAAATTCTGCACCAGGAAAAGCACCTGCCCCCACCGAGCAACTTCGCCGATCACGAGCGCGCCCCAGAAGTACCCCGCTTTTTGGCGTAGTCGGCTGGCCACAAAACCCAGCACCAGGAGGGCTACGGCATACAGATGAGGCGTGTAAAGCAGGAATCGCATGGCTAAGGGGTTAGCTGCTTACTGGGCGCAGACGACGATAGGTGTGCTTAGGGGGTGGGCGTTTGACCAAACGGGGCCGCCAAGTGCGCTCGTAATCGGACCAGGTGCCTTCTACAAAAAAGACGCCTTCTCCCGGCTCAAAGGCCAAAATATGGGTAGCCACTCGGTCCAAAAACCACCGGTCGTGTGAGATAATGAGTGCGGATCCAGTAAAAGCCTCGAGGGCTTCTTCGAGAGCTCGGATGGTATGCACATCGAGGTCGTTAGTCGGCTCGTCGAGGAGGAGGAGGTTAGCCCCCTGTTGGAAGCTGTAAGCGAGGTGGAAACGCGTTTTTTCGCCGCCGGAGAGGTCTCCAATGCGCTTTTCTTGGTCGGCGCCCGTGAAGCCGAATCGCGCCAAGTAAGAGCGCACATGAAGCTGCCGCCCCCCCACGGTCAGGTACTCCTGCCCGCCGGAGAGTTGCTCGAGAAGCTTTTTGCTGGGGTCCAGCGCCCGATGCTCCTGGTCTACGTAGGCGATCACGGCTTTGGACGACACCTCCAAGCGCCCGGCAGCCGGCTGGAGCTCGCCAAGAAGGAGGCGAAATAGAGAAGTTTTGCCCGCTCCGTTAGGCCCGATGATTCCTACGATCGCTCCTCGCGGCACGGCAAAAGAGAGACCCTCAAAGAGTAAACGGTCCCCCACGCGCAAGGCTAAGTTTTCAGCTTTGATCGCCCAATCCCCTAAAGGCGGGGCCGGCGCAATAAAGATTTCTCGATCGTCAGAGGCGTGACGCTCGTAAGCGGCCAGGCGGGCTTTACGTCGGGTTTCTCGGTCTTTGGGCTGCATTTGAATCCACTCCAGTTCTCTGCGCAGAGCGCGCTGACGCTCCGGTGAACTCTGTTCTCGCTTGAGCTGCTCTTCTTTTTGGCGGAGCCAACTGGAGTAGTTACCCCGCCAGGGCACACCCTGTCCGTGGTCCAGCTCCAAAATCCATTCGGCCACCTTTTCTAAAAAGTATCGGTCATGGGTTACAGCGATCACGGTGCCTTGGTACTGCTGGAGGTGGGCTTCGAGCCAAGCCACAGACTCGGCATCAAGATGGTTGGTCGGCTCATCCAAGAGGAGGATATCCGGTTCTTGGATAAGTAGGCGCGCCAGGGCCAGACGACGCTTTTCGCCTCCTGACAAGACGCGCACGGGCGCATCCGGTGGAGGACAACGCAGCGCTTCCATGGCCTGCTCGATATAAGTGTCAATGTTCCACCCATCTACGGCCTCGATTTGTTCCTGAAGGGCGGCCTGCTCAGCCAAGAGAGCCTCCATCTCTGAGTCCGAGAGCGGCTCAGCAAAACGCAAACTCACGGCCTCGTAGCGCGCCAAGAGGTCATACACTTCTTGCGCGCCTTCTTGTACGATCTCAATGGCTATTTTGTTGGGGTCGAGCTGGGGGTGCTGCGGCAAGTAGCCCAGCGAATAGCCTGGAGTCAACTTCGCTTCGCCCAGAAAGTCGGTATCCACCCCCGCCATGATGCGCAAGAGGGTACTCTTGCCCGAGCCATTGGCACCTACTACACCGATCTTGGCCCCGTAGAAGTAGGATAAGGAGATGCCCTTGAGGAGGGTGCGGTTAGGCGGGAGGATCTTGGAGACCCGCACCATGGTATAGATGACCTTTTCGCCGGCCATATAGGCAAAGGTAGGAGAGGAAAAGCCTACCAGCGTAGGGGCTTGGGTGCGACCATCCAACGGAGCGTTATCCATCCCCCTTGCTGGCCTTCCCGCCAAAAGCCTTCTCCCTCCAAGTAGAGAGGCAAGCACCAGGGCTGCCAACTCAAGCGCCCATGCACGAGCCGATACGTTTGCCGCTGTCCTTGCAAGACTCGATTGCCAAAATCCTGCACATGCGTGATGTCAGTCTGAAAAGGGCTGGAACCCCAGTTTTGGGTAGGGGTGTTTTGGCCTTGCTGGAGCCAAGTGATACGCCCTTCGAGGATCAAGCCCGGCACAGGTTGGTAACGCACCAGGCCGACCACTTCTCGCAGGTTAGCGCCATAAGGATGCGCCAAAAACTGGTCGTGGTGCGTCCAAGCCGCTCCTACATTGGAATGGCTGTAGGTGTAGGGCTGAACCTGGTTCAGTTCGAATTGCAGGTCCAGGGTGGACACTCCTACATCGAAGGCCTTGAAGCCTACTTGATAAGCGTATTTGTTGCCCCACCAGCCTCGACCTTCTTTGCGTTTGCCGAAGTTGTAATCGTCTATGGCGAGCTGGCCATACACTTGGAAGCGGCGCAGGAGGTTTGCGCGCCAAAAGACCCCCATCATAGCGTTGTCAGGACTGCCTAAGGCCTGTTCGACCGCCCGGTAGAAAATCACTGGCACTAAGTAGGTCAGCTCAAAGCCTCGGTACCCTCGAGGCGTCCAAGGGTTGTATAGGATCCCCTCGAAGAGGCCCAGGCAGACCCCCCGTCGAGGCCGCCAAAGGAGCTGATGCAGGGCCAGGTATTTGCGGGGTTGATCGCCCCAAGAATCCGGCTTATTAGGCAGGTAGTCGATGAGCTGAGCGAAAAAGTTATGGTATTCCCACCGGCCCAATCGGGTACGAAGGTGCAGGTACAGGTACTCGGGAGGGTAGTCAGAAAGGTACAGGCTCTGAAAACCAGGCCCCCAAAAGGCTTTGTCCCGACCGAACTTGAGGCGGACCGCCGGCACCGGTGAATAGGTAAGGTAACCGCGAGTGTTGGTGTAGTCGTAGGCGTTTGAGCGGAAGGGCTTCACAAAAGCCTCTCCCCACAGCGTCTGGTAAATCGAGTAGCGTTGGGTGATAAAAAAGGGCGGACGAGCCTGCGTCTCCAGGAAATCGGCGTATAGCCCGACTTTGCGGCCCAAGCGGGCGCGCAGGTAGGCCCCCCGGGTGTTTTGATACAACAGGCCGCTGGAGTCTCGGCCAGCTGCTACCTGCACCAGAGGGCCGATGTACAAGCTGGCGTAGGGCTGCTCCCAGACAAAAAGGTCCCGACGATTAGGAAAAGCCCACCGCAAAAACGAAGGCGTCTGCCGGGTCGGGAGCGAATCAAGCAGCCAAAAAACCGCTCGCTGGTAGCGCGCTTTATCGAGTCGGTGCAGGCGGCTGGTGTCGAGATGCGCCAGTAGGTGACGCATTTCTTCTCGTCCCCAAGGGCGGCTTTCAATGGGCACCACCGTATCCACGTAGCCTCGCACATCCCACCTCTCCCACCAGGAGTAGAGCTCGCTTCCTACAAACACGTCTGCGTCTTGGGCCGCGAGACTGCCGATTAGCCAACCCCAACAAAGCCACCTAAACGACCGCATGCCCTGCGAAGGTGCATTTTTTCTGAAAAAGCGTTTTTTTGTAGTAGGGGCTATGCGCACCTATTACGATGTGTTGGGTTTACCCTTTGGGGCTTCGGCCGAGCAGATACGGCAGCGCTACAAGGAGCTGGCACGTCTGTACCATCCGGATGTGAGCCAGGATCCTGACGCCTTGCGCAAAATGCAAGAAATCAACGAAGCATACCGCATCCTGAGCGATCCCCAACTGCGGTTGGCGTATCATTTACGGTTAGCGGCCTTGGTTTTGCGTAAAACAGCCCGATCCCCTCGTCCTGCTGCGGTAGCGGCCCCTACGCCGCCCCTGCCCCGCACTTACCCACGCTGGATGCTGACTACGTTAGCTGCCCTCTTGGGGGTGGTGGTTTCGGCTGCAGTAATCTACCACTTATACCATCCCTTCGCAGTAAAAAGAGCCTTTCTCCACGGCCTACACCTCTCAGCTTGGCCTGTCTACCTTAGCCCCCCTCCTTCCTTAGAGTGGGTAGACCTCTCTCACAATCGCTTGACTGGGGTACCAGCTTTACTGTTTGAGCAGAAGCACCTTCGCTACTTGTCCTTAGCTCACAACGAAATCACCCTGTTTCCCGGCACATGTGCCGTATGGGCTGAACTGGAAGTGCTCGACCTGTCTCATAACCGCCTGAAGGCCCTACCCCTGGGGATAGGCGAACTGCAAAGTCTTCGCGTGCTGGACCTGAGCTACAACCAGCTTGAAGTCCTTCCTCCTGAGATGATGGCCCTGCCGAGCCTTACGGACCTGCGCCTGAGGGGCAATCCCCTTTCTCCGCAAACCCGAGCTTGGATTGAAGCCCAGCTCAAGCACCAGCCTAACCTCCGAATACTTTGGTAGCGGTAATAGGGCTGCAGGTCGCCTTGAGCGGCCTGACGCCCCCAGAAAAACGTCTTTGGCAAAAGCTAAGGCCTGACACCATTGCCGCCGAAAGCCTCTTACGCAGTTGGGGCTACTGGCAAGCAGCACCCCAAGGTGGACAAGCGGGCCCCCGTTTCCACCTTAGGAGCCTGAGCATAGCAGGGGACAGTACGGCCCAAGCTCTAATCCCACCTCGGCTCCTCAAACGCTGGCAAGGTCGGCCCCTCACGCCAGCGCTCCTACAAGAAGTGCCCGTAGCGCTGCGGCAGATGCTGGCCAACCAAGGCTATCTCTATGCTGGCGCAGCTTGGCACCATTTCTTTTGCGATTCCGCAGGCCGATGCACAGCCCAGCTGCACCTCACTTCAGGCCCCCTCGTGCGGTTAGATACGATCTTTTTGCGGGGGCCTTGGCCGGCTTCCCGAGGAGCCTTTTACCAGATCACCGGACTGCGACCGGGGCGGCCGATTTCTCTACAGGCCCTTCAGATGCTTCCGCACCGGCTGCGTAGCACACCCTATGCCACCTTGGTGGACACCCCCAAACTGTGGCTTTTCCCTGGGCTGGCTTGGCTCGAAATCCAACTCCAACCTAAAAACGCCAATCGCTTAGATGGATCGCTGTCCCTACTGCCCACCGGCAGTGGCCTTTCCACTCGACCGCAACTGATTGGCCAGTTTGACTTGGTGCTTGTGAGTCCCTTCCGGTTGGGAGAACAGCTTGAGGCCCACTTTTCCCAACTGCCCAATCGCTCGCAGCGGTTGCAGGTTCGGCTGGGGCTGCCTTATCTCTGGCTGGGCCTTTTAGCCCTGCAGGGGAAGTTTATGCTCTGGCGCCAGGATACCAGCTTTCTTTCTCGCGAGGTAGGGTTTTCGGTGCGGTACCGCCTCTCCCCAGCATGGACGCTTCTGGCAGAAGGGCAGCGCACGACTTCTCGCCTGCTTTCCACGGCGCCCTATCGCGCCCTGGTCTGGCCACCCCCTCGAGTGCTGGACTTTGATCGGCAAGGCCTGACCTTAGGGTGGGAGTTTCAAAACACTGACCTACGCACCGCCCCCCGGCAAGGATGGATCCTGACCCTGACGGGCACCCAAGGCCGGCGAGGCTACCGGCAAAACCCCGGTTTGCCTGCTTTTCAGTACGATCGACTTCCGCCCCCCAGTCCTTACCGAGAAGTGGAAGCCAGCTTGGAACGCTACACCCCGATCACCGCTCTGCTGACTTTACGGACAGGCCTACGGCTATACCGCTACTGGGCCCGCGGCTACGTCGAAAATGAACTTCGCCGCTTGGGCGGGGAAGCCTTGCGGGGCTTTCCCGAAAACACCTTACCCACGGCCGCTTACGTCCAGGGCCTGCTTGAGCTGCGCCTTCACCTCGAAGAAGAAGGTTACCTTGCGGCCTTCGCCGAAGTGGCTCGCCTGGACCTCTACCTCCTCGGAAACCAAACCACCCAGGCCGCCGGGCTGGCTTTACAAACCCGACTCTCCGCCGGGCTTTTCCGTCTAACTTTCGCCGCCGCCCGCCTCACCGGCAACCCCTGGGACCTACGCCGCCTCCTCGTCTCCCTGACTTGGGTGTCAGAATTTTGATTTTTGCTACCTTAGACCCATGCTGAACCTGTACAGCCTAAAGTTTGCTTACCAGCTGATTAGTCGGATGGAGCCCTCCGAAGTCCGCTACTTCAAGCGTTTCTCGGGCTTCCATGGAGGGGATAAGTTCTACTTGGAACTTTTTGACCGGCTTCTGGCGCTGCGAAAGCGTAGACTCCCCCTTAGCCAGGTGCGCCCCACCCTCCAAAAAGAAGACCCTAAACTCGAACACCTTGTCAAACACCTAAACGAAAGGCTCCTCGAAGCTCTCACTTTCTACTACGAGACAAACTCTCCCGAACACCGCCTTAGTAAAACTCTGCGGCGCACAGAACTCCTTCTGTATAAGGGACTCCTGCCCCTTCTGCCTAAAATGCTTCTCAAAGTCTATCACCAAGCTCTACAAGAGGAACGTTTCGCCCAAGCCTTGCAAGCGGTGGACCTGCTCAAGCAGCTCTGGGGCATGAACCTCATTCGAGGCAAAGGCCTGCGAGCCGAAGACCTTTTTCGCTACACCGAACGGGTGCTGCATTACCTTACGCAGACTCACAAAGCGTGGTACCTGGCCGCGCTGTACGCCGAACTCATCTTAGAAGAGGGCGAAAGCCACCCCCGCGAACGGCTCCTCGTGATAGACCAGTACGCCTCCCACCTGAACCTTGAGCCCCCTCATCCCTCTGACCCGCTCACCTTGCACTTCTTCTACGATACCGGACAAGCGCTAAGGGCCCGCCTGTACGGCCAGACTCAAAAATACCTCGACACTACCCGGCTCCTCGTATACAAAATGGAACAGCGACCCAAGAAGCTTCGGTTTCTGCAGTCCAAATATCTCCTGGCCCTCAACAACCTTCTGGCTGGCCTGGCTGAGCAAAAACACTACGACGAAGCTTGGCAAACCCTGGAAAAGTTGCGCAGCATTGTGCCCACCAGCCGCTACTTGGCCCTCCAGAAGGAACGGCTCCTCGTCTTCAACGAACTGAACCTGTCTTTCCTGCAAGGCCGGAGCGACGCCGTGGCCGCCCGCTACGAAGAATACCTCGAACGGCTCGAAAAAACCTACCTCCGCTCCTCCCCCTCTTACGCCATCAGCAGCTATTACCTCTTGGCTTTCAACCTGCTTGCGGCTGGCCGGCTGCCCCAAACCCTTGCAGTGCTCCAGCGCGTAGAACAGGGCGCCCTCGAACTCAAACGACGAGACCTGCTCTTGGCGGCTTTCATCTTGCGGCTCTTGACGGCCGTCCAAACCCAAGACCCTTCCCTCCTGCGCAAGAACCTCCACGCCGTCTACAGAAAGCTGCGGGCCTTACCTCGCCCCGGCGAACTCGAAAAAGCCTTTTTGAAATACCTCGAGCAAGTGTTGTCAGGGAAGTTTCCCACCCAGGAAACCGCCTTAGATGCCTTTGCCCGCTACCTCCAAGAAGTGCGTAGCCAAGGCAGTCACGCTTTGCAGCGTTTCTGGGAGGTGTACTTCCCCATCGATTGGTTGGAAAAAAAGCTCCAGGAGTATGCCTGGTACGCAGACCCTTCCTCCCCAGCTCGTCCAAGACCTGGCCAGTGAAGGGTTTGGCGTAGTGCGTCCACACAACGCCCCTGTAGTGCTGGTGCCTTTCACCCTGCCCGGCGAAGTGGTGGAAATCACCATCACTCGTCGCAAGCGCCAGTTATGGTATGGCCAGGCTGTGGCTTGGCACCGCAGGTCTCCGCATCGGGTGGAGCCGCATTGTGGAGACTTTGGGCGGTGTGGCGGCTGCCGCTGGCAAATGATGGACTACCCTTACCAGCTTCACTACAAACAGCGGTTCGTGCAGCAAGCTTTTTCCCATCTGGGGCACCTGACTGTAGAAGTGCCCCCTGTCGTGCCCTCTCCCCTCGTCTGGCACTACCGCAACAAAGCCGAATACACCTTCGGCGAAGATCCTCCTGGCCACCTTCTCTTGGGGTTTCACCCTCGGGGGGATTTTGCGCGGGTGCTGGACCTTACGGCGTGTCAGATTGTCCCACCCGCTTTTGAAGCGGTGCGACGGACGGTGCTGGCTCAAGCGCGCCTAAAAGGCCTGCGCGCTTACCATCCCCTTCGCCACAAAGGCCTACTGCGTCAGCTTATCGTGCGGGGCACCGAAGACCGCCTCATCGCTTTCCTGAGCTTAGCCGATGACCGCCCCGACGTCGCACTGGACCTCCTTGGCCCTGTCCAAGCTTCCCTCCCTCTCCTTGCCGGCTTCGGCTACTTCCACAACCCTAAGCGCAACGACAGCCTAACCGACCTCAATCCTATCCCCCTGGCCGGCGACACTCGCCTCGAGTTCTGCGTAGACGGGCTCCAATATGAGTTGGGCATCCAAGACTTTTTCCAAGTGAACCTACCCCAAGCCGAAAACCTTCTACGCTGGATTCGTGAACGCCTACCTCCTCGCTGCACCGTGCTCTACGACTTGTATGGGGGAGTAGGATTTTTTGGCGTAGGATTGGCGGATCGGGCTGAAAAAGTCGTGCTGGTAGAAAAGCTGCCGCAGGCCGTACGCAGCGCCGAAGCCAACTTTCGTCGCAACCGCCATCGCTTCCCCACTACCACATGGCAGACGTACACCGGTGCGCTGGAAGACCTGACACAGGTAGCCCTCACACCGCCCCCGGGCAGCGTCGCTATCGTGGACCCTCCTCGCGAAGGCCTCCATCCCACCGTACGCAAGGCGCTCCGCACCCTGCCCTTTGAAGAGATCTTCTACGTAAGCTGCCACCCCGCTACGCAGGCCCGTGACCTGGCCGACCTCCAAGAAGCTTACCAGATCGTAGCCGTGCAACCTTTTGACCTTTTCCCTCACACCACCTCAGTGGAAAACATCGCCCACCTGCGCCGGATCAAACGCCCCACCTTCTAACCCTATAGCGCCCTCCCCAAGCACCGTACCCCCTAAGCCTCTTTAGAGGATGAGCCAGCCCTACAGAGCTGTAGTATTTAGCCGCCCGCTGGGGCCAGCGCGGTCCCCCTGAGCTTCTCTACGTAAGTTAGCCAGGCGGGCGGCACCGGCTGGCCAGGCTTACGCGCCCCAAAAATCCACAAAACTTCCTCGCCCTCGGGCCCAAACACCTCCACCGAATAAATAGGCCCTTCTCGAGTAGGCTTTTCAACCAAGTACACTTCTGCAACACCAGCGGGGTTTAGATGGAGGGTAAAAGTATCCTCTAAAACATTGATCCAGCCCCGTGCAGGCGAGATCGTGGAAACTACTCCGGTAAAAATATGGTGAATGCCTGTATTACCTACGAAGAACATGATAGGTGTTTGGCTGATTTGGGCCCATTCTAAAAGGTCCGAAAAAGTAGACGTGGGCAGGCGCCAGGTGTAGGTACCCTCAGCTAAGCGCACCGCAGCCCAGCGAGACAAACCGTAGCGCCGCAAAAGAGCGAAGAAGTCGTGGGTATCTTGCAAGCCCTTCCAATCAGCCAAGAACTGTCCTTTATCTACTGCCGGTAGCGTACGAAGGTTCTGACGAGCAGGCGGAGGAACCGTCTCGGGGGCAGGCCCCGCAAAACGGTTCACCAGAGCTTCCCAAGCCGGAAGAAAAGCGGGGTCTTTGAGGTATACTTTGTGAATCGCTTCCCCCCAGGGAGTAAAAAACTGCAGGCTATACAAGGGCTTTCCGTCCCGACCAAAAGAACGTACCGCATATCCATATCCCCAGTGCATAAGGTACAGACGCAGGTCTACAATGGGGCTATGAAGCACTCCAATAGGCCCGTCGAAGGCAGGAGAAGGGTAAGGACCGGTGGTCTCCATGACGACCCACTCATTGCGGCTCAAGCCCATGAGCAAGCCCAACCGCGTAAGCTCAGTAAAAATCGCTGGGAACTCAGGCTTCAGAGGGACGGCGTCGTCTTCGTAGGCCACCGGTACAAGCTCGCCTTCGCTAACGCCAAGCTGCGCAGCCGCATCCCGCAAATACAGGTGCGGCTGCTCCGACCGAAGCCGCTGATAGGCGGCCTTCAAGGAGGCAGACAGCATGCGCAAAGGTAATGAATACAAAACGTTGCGCTCCAGAACCCTTCAGCTCCCAGGAGGCAGACCCGTAAACACTGGCCTTGGGCTCGCAAAACCAGGAAAAAACACCCGGCCTAAAACCGATAAGGACCTGATAGGACAGGGCAGACCGCGTGCCCCGTCGGCGCTACGTTGGCCTCTACCTCAAAAGTTATCCCCTGCTTCAGAGGGTCAAAGCGTGCAATGCCCAGCCCCGGCTTTTGGTTGTACTTTTGCGGGCATGGCTATCCGTGTAGGCATCAACGGTTTTGGGCGGATTGGGCGGCTGGTGCTGCGCGCCCTCTTAGAGAAGCCCGGCGTCCAAATCGTACGCATCAACGACATTACCGACGCGGCGACGCTGGCTCACCTGCTGAAGTATGATTCGGTACATGGGCGCTTTCCTTACCCCATCACCGTAGAGGGTAATACCCTCCTCGTGAAAGACCAACGCATCGAAGTCTCTGCCGAAAAAGACCCCAGCCATTTGGCCTGGGACCGAAGCGGCGTCTCCATTGTAGTGGAGTCCACGGGAAAGTTTACCGACGGGGCCGAAGCCCGCAAACACCTCGCCGCCGGTGCCCAAAAAGTGATCATTTCAGCTCCGGCTTCCGGCGACATTGACGCCACTATCGTCTTAGGCGTGAACGACCACCTCTTGAAGCCAGAGATGCAGGTCATCTCCAACGCCTCCTGCACCACCAACTGCTTAGCCCCTATGGTGAAAGTGCTTGATGAGGCCTTCGGGGTAGAACAAGGCTTCATGAATACGGTACACGCATACACGGCGGATCAGCGTCTGCAAGATGCCCCACACAAAGACCTGCGCCGCGCCCGAGCCGCCGCAGTAAACATCGTACCTACCACCACCGGCGCCGCCAAAGCCGTGGGCCTTGTGCTGCCCCACCTCAAAGGCAAACTGGACGGCATCGCTCTGCGGGTGCCCGTACCCGATGGCTCCATAACCGACTTCGTGGCCCTACTCAAAAAGCCCGCCGACAAAGAAGCCATCAACGCCGCCTTCAAGGCCGCTGCCCAGGGCCCCCTCAAAGGCATCCTGGAGTATTCCGAAGAGCCCCTCGTCTCCACCGATATCCTCGGCAATCCTCACTCCTGCATTTTTGACGCTCAGTCTACTATGGTCATAGGGCCGATGGTGCGAGTATTGGGCTGGTATGACAACGAGTACGGCTATTCGTGCCGTACGGCGGACCTGGTGGTGAAAGTAGCCACCCTTTCTGGCCTGGTGTAATGCAGCGCTTGCCTTCTCTGCGAGAAGCTTCCCCAGCCGGGAAGCGCGCTTTTGTACGGGTAGACTTCAATGTTCCCCTCCAAGATGGGCAAATCACCGACGATCGGCGCATTCGCGCCGCCTTGCCCACTATCCAATACCTCCTCGAAAAGGGAGCCGCCGTACTCTTGTGCTCACACTTAGGCCGCCCCCAAGAAGGCCAGCCCGACCCTAAGTACTCCTTAGCCCCCGTACGAACCCACCTCGAGAAACTCCTCCGCCAGCCCGTAGGATGGATTCCTGACCCTTTTCACTTGCAGCCTTTGCGGCCTGGTCAGGTTTACCTCCTGGAAAACATCCGTTTTTTCCGAGGCGAGAGCCAAAACGACCCGGACTTTGCGCGGGCCTTGGCTCAGTGGGCTGACTTGTATGTTTCGGATGCCTTTGGGTCTCTGCATCGGGCCCATGCTTCGGTCGAAGCCCTGCCTCGTCTCATGCCCCAGAAATACGCCGGCTTTCTCGTCGAGGCCGAATGGGACAATGCCCAGCGCGTCCTCTCGGCTATCGAACGCCCTTATCTGGTGATTGTCGGCGGCGCTAAAGTCTCCGACAAACTGCCCTTGCTACGGCATTTGCTGCCTCGTCTGGACCGGCTGCTGATTGGAGGCGGCATGAGCTACACCTTCCTGCATGCGCAAGGGCTGCCTATTGGCAAATCCCTCCTCGAAGCCGACCAAGTAGAGGCGGCCCGATCTATACTGGCCCAAGCCGCACAAGAAGGCAAAAAGGTGCTGTTGCCTATAGACTCGGTCTGCGCTACAGAGTTTTCGGAGAAAGCGGCCCCACGCGTCTTCCCCCACGAGCCGGGAGCTTTCCCAGAGGGGTACCTGGGGCTGGACATCGGCCCCGCTACGATAGCGGCCGCCCGAGCCTTCATCGCAGGAAGCCGAACCATCCTCTGGAACGGCCCTATGGGCGTCTTTGAGTGGGAAGCCTTCCGCACCGGCACCGTCCAGGTGGCTCGAGCCGTAGCCGAAGAGACCCAAAAAGGCGCCTACAGCCTTATCGGCGGAGGCGACACCGCCAGCGCCGTAGAAATAGCCGGCCTGGCCGACCAGATGAGCTTCCTCTCCACGGGTGGGGGGGCTTTGCTGGAACTGCTGGCCGGCCAAACCTTGCCTGGGATAGCTGCCTTATTGTCATGAAATTCTGGCAGTACCTCCTCCCCCTCTCTCTCTCCGCCCAAATCGCTTGGCAACCGCTCGAGGAGGCTTTTGAACGGGCCCGCTACCAAGACCGGCTCCTGCTGATCTACATCTACACCCCTTGGTGCAGCCCCTGCGTGCTCATGGACCAACACAGCTGGGCTCACCCCGTCATCGCCACCTATGCCACCGCTAACTTCCACTGCGTGCGCCTAAACGCCGAAGACCGAGACTCCCTCCCCTTCAACGGTAGCCTCTTCCCTTACCTACCCGAACTGCACGCTAACCAGTTGGCATACCTTTTGTTAGAGGGAAAAATGGAATACCCAGCGCTGGTAGTGATGGACCCCTCAGGCACAGTGCTACTCAAACTGCACGGTCTAATCCCCGCCCGCCTCTTAGACGAAATCCTGCGCTATTTTGGGGGGGGGTTCTATCGCTCCATGAGCTGGGAAGCTTTCCAAAAAACCTATCCTTCTCAGCTATGACGACCGAACCGAAAGCACCACAAAACGAAGAACTCTTACGGTTCGAAGAGACTTTCCCTCCCACAAACGCCTCCCCGCTCGCGGAAGCTTCCGCTGATCTGCTTTCTGCCGAGTCTGCCGCTGCCTCTGACCCCACAGAGGTATGGCAAACCCGGGTGCGTGAGCTGGAAGCCGAAGTCGAAAAATGGCGCGATCAGGCCCTGCGCGCGGCCGCCGAACTGGAAAACTACCGCCGACGCGTCCAACGAGACCTGCCTCAACAGCTCCACCAAGCCCAAGCCGAGCTTCTGCGGGGGCTTTTGCCCCTGCTTGACAACCTCGAACGAGGGCTCCGGGCAGCCGAAGAAGCCCCTGACCTCGACAAACTCAAAGAAGGCCTGGGACTCCTGACCCGCCAGTTTCAACACACGCTGGCCCGCTTAGGCGTCGAACCTATCCTGCCTGAAATAGGCAGCCTCCCTAACCCCGAAGAGCACGAAATCCTCTCCACCCTACCCGCCCCCGAAGGCACGCAGCCCCACACTATCCTCGAAGTCGTCGAGCCAGGCTATCGCTTAAGAGGCCAGCTCCTACGCCCGGCCCGCGTGATCGTAACAGAATGAAAAAAGACTACTACGCCATCCTCGGCGTGAGCCGAGACGCCGACCCCGAAACCATCAAACGGGCTTACCGACGCCTGGCTGTACAGTACCACCCCGACAAAAACCCCGGTAACCGGGAAGCCGAAGAACGCTTCAAAGAGATTAGTGAAGCCTACGAAGTGCTCAGCGACCCCGAGAAACGCCGCCAATACGACCTTTTTGGAAACGTCCAGGGAAGCGGCGGTATGGCCAGTGACCCTTTCTCTCAGATGATGGAGGAGGTCTTTCAAAGCTTTTTTGGGGGGCGCGCTCCGCGGTCCAGGAGACCTTCGGCTATCCCCGGAGAAGAAGTACGAATCCAGGTGGAGCTCACCTTAGAAGAAATCGCTCAAGGCACCACACGTACGGTTCGTTATACGCGGAAGGTACCCTGTGCTGCGTGTGAGGGGACAGGCAGTCGTGACCGACGGCCTCCGCAAGCCTGCCCCACCTGCGGAGGAAACGGACAAGTAGCCTACCGGGTAGGGGGAGGCTTCTTTCAGCAAATCGTTTACCAAGACTGCCCGGATTGTGGGGGCACAGGTGTGCGCATTGGAAATCCTTGTCCGGCGTGCAGAGGTTCCGGCTTAGAGACTCGCACCCACACGCAAGACATAGAGTTTCCCCCGGGCGCGGTGAGCGGGCTCACCCTCTCCCTCAGGGGAGCAGGACATTTTGGACCTTGGGGCGGTCCTCCTGGTGACCTGCTTATCGAGATCTCCGAGGCCCCTCACCCCTACTTCCTCCGAGATGGTGAAGACCTCATCTACGAAGTATGGGTGGCTTACCCTGACCTGGTGCTGGGCACCACCCTCGAAGTACCTACCCCCACCGGAGAAGTCCTATCGGTGCGCGTACCCCCAGGTACGCCTTCCGGCGAAATCCTGCGCCTCGAGGGTAAAGGTTTGCCTCGCTACGCCAGCCGCAAAAGAGGCCACCTGCTGGTACAGGTGCACGTCTGGGTGCCTACCCAACTCTCTCGCGAAGCCAAGCAACTCCTACAGGCCATGCGCAAAGACCCTACTTTTTCCCCCAGTCAAAAACGCCCCGAAAAAGGGTTTTTTAGCCGGCTACGCGACCTTCTCAGCCGCAAATAACCTGCAAAACACTTATCTTTGAAGGCCCATGCGTAAGGTTCTCCTGCTTGCGGTAGGGCTGAGTGGTCTTGCTTGCCGGCGTGAGCTGCCTCCTCCCATTTATGCCGCAGGCACAAACCTTTTCCCTCTCGAGACCGGCCGATGGTGGGTCTACGAAGTGCGCGAAACCACATACACCACCACCGGCCCCGAAGCTACCCAATATCTCCTGCGCATGCGCATAGACACCCTCACCACCGACGCTTACGGCCGACCCTCTTTCTATGTCGTTTGGGACACTTCGGCCCTACCAGACAGTGGGCGCTTCGCTTTTTTCCGCGTAGGGCTGGCGTATCGAGACTCCACCCAAGCCGAACTCTGGGAAGACAATCGCCGGCTTCTCCTGCTGCGCTTCCCCCTCTCGCCTCACCTGCGCTGGAACCGCTACGAATACACCGACCTGCCCCCTGAAGTGTGCCGTTACCTCAACACCGATACCTTATACGCCCTGTCAGGCCGATCTTTTCCCCACAGCGCCTTCGTACTGAGGCGCCTGGATACCACCAGTCTCTTACAGCGCAGCTTTTTTTATGAGGTATACACCCCGCAGGTGGGCCTGGTGCACCGCTACGAACGGCTCGATGCGTATGACCTTTCCAGCGCTGGCGCTCTGGTCCGCAGTACAGACAGCTACCATCGCGAACTTCGGCTCGTGGCCCCCTGAAGCAGGCGACACCCTCGGCATCTATTTTTCCAGTCGAGGGTTCCGCTTCGACCCCTACTACAAAAAAGCGATCCTGTCTCGGGGAGAAGCGGAGCTTTCCGGTAAAGCCGCTTTTCTGCTCGAAGTAGCCGACAGCCTCGCAGAAAAAGCCACCCAGAAAGGTTGGCAAGGCCTAAACCTACACCGCCACCCCGAAAAAGCCCCGCTTATCCAAAACCCCAACTTGATCCCCTCAAGCTGGGCTGGCCTGGGCTATATCCAACGCTTAGAACTCTACGCCACCCCCCAGAAAATCGTCTACGCAGAAAGTAATCGCTTCCATAGCGAAGTTGTGCCAGTTCTCTCCTGCTCGATAGAGGGGATTGTCTTTACCCCTAACGGAGCTCGTCCTTTTCAAGTTACGCTGCCCCTCCCCTTGGAAGCTTGGCAAACGGCCCTGGTAGAGGCCTTATTTACCCTCCTCTCAAACTAAAAGCTGTACCTTCGAGGAAGTGGCCGCGAAAGGGATGAAGATACTCTTGGTTGGGCTGGCCCTGCTGCTGGGAGGCTGCGCCGCAGGGTACAAAGCCAAAAAACGCAGAAAGGTTCGGATGCCTTGCCCTTGCCACCGGAATGCGCCCTCTTTCGTACATTTGCCGTATGCACAAGCTCAGACCCATAAGTTGGTTGTGGGCTACGGTGTTGGTAGCTCTGCTTTTTCTCGAAGCGTGTTCTGCGGCTCGCACGAGTCGGGGGGCTTCTATCTGGCAACGAACCGGCTCCTGCCCAGCCACCCGAGTGGATAACCACGTCTACTAATCCACCGGGCTCTTTAACTTAGGGGCGCTTCTTCTATTCTGTGGGGCAGTCAAGCACAGGACGCCTCCTCCGGTGGGCTATAGGTGGGCTGTGTGCTACGTCGTATCTCGCCGCTCAACCCCGAGATACGACGCGCTACAGGTTTTATGACTCGCCAGCGGATGCTTCGGCTCGAAGAAGGTGGGGACCCCCTTGGCTCCTGCCCGAACCCAGTAGCTACGAAGTCATTTACGAACTAACGCCGGACGGAAAAGGGTACTGGGTCTACGAACGGATTGGGGGCCGCAACGTACGCCGCCCTTCTTACCTCAGCCGAGAAGAATACGAGCGCCTGCAAAGCCAACGTTTTATGCGGCAGTACCTGGACCGCCGCAGCCGAGAAGCCCAGCTTAGCCGCACGCCCACTGCCTCTTCTACTACACCCACGCAGTCTCTCTCCGGTCTAATCCCCCCTATCAACGTCAACAGTGAGCTTTTTCGCGACATTTTTGGGAGCGGCCGAGTAGACATCCGCCCCAACATCAATGTGCTGCTGGACCTTTCTTTCCGCAGCAACCGCATGCGCAACCCCGCCCTCACCATCCGCCAACAGCGTAACTCCAACCTGGCCTTCAACCAGCAAATCCAAATGAACGTCGTAGGCAACATCGGCGAAAAGCTCAAACTCCGCCTCAACTGGGACACTCAAACCAGCTTTAGTTTCGAGAACCAGTTCAAGATCGAGTACCAAGGCCAGGAAGACGACATCATCAAGAGCATCGAAGCAGGGAATGTAGGCCTTCCACTGGGGGGCACGCTCATCACCGGTGGACAAAACCTATGGGGCGTCAAGACGCGCCTTCAGTTTGGGTCGGTGTTTGTGACGGCGATCGCTTCGCAGCAGCGCAGCAAAAGCCAGGAAGTCGTCGTCAAAGCCGGCGGCCAGCGCCAGGAAAAAATCAAAAAAGCCAGCGAGTACGACTATAACCGGCACTTCTTTCTGAATCATTTTTTCCGTTCGCTTTATGAGCGGTCTCTTTCGACGCTACCGGTGGTCTCTTCCCCTATCAACATTACCCGTATCGAAGTGTGGGTCACCAACCGGTCAAATGCGGTAGCCCAGAATACCCGAAATGGGGTGGGTTTTGTAGACCTGGGAGAGAACCTCCCTACCCGAGGCGGCCGTCTTTTCAACGCCGGCTTGGCCGTGAGTGGCAACTACCCCGACAACAACGCCAATGAAGTCTATAGCCGAGCCCTTCGCCATCCTGGCGCCCGCGCCCGAGACTCGGTGGTTTTCTACCTCACCCAAGAAGGCCTGGTCAACGGCCAAGACTTCGAACTGGTGGAGAACATGCGCCGCCTCAACGAAAACGAGTTTTTCGTCCATCGCCAGTTGGGCTATATCAGCCTTAACATCACCCTTCAGCCCAATGACGCCGTCTTCGTAGCCTACGAATATACCCTGGCCGGCGATAACACCGTCTATCGCGTGGGGGAGTTTAGCGTAGACCAGCCCGCCGACCCGCAAAACAGCAACGTGCTCTTTCTGAAAATGCTCAAACCTCAAGCCATCCGCCCCGTCCTGGACAATCGACCTTATCCTACCTGGGACCTCATGATGAAAAACGTGTACCGGCTGGATGCCTACAACATTCAAGCCCAGGGGTTTGACTTGCAAGTGGTATACGAAGCCACGGATGGCAGCGGAGACATCAACTACTTGCCTTCGCCCGATACCCGAGACCGGCCCTTGATTCAAGTACTGGGACTGGACCGCTTGCGCAACAACATGGAAGCCGGCTCGGACAACGTATTCGACTTTATCCCGCAGGTGACGATCTTCCCGGATCGGGGGCTGATTTTTTTCCCGGTGCTGGAACCTTTTGGCCAGCATCTGGTGCGCCAGTTTGTCACCAACCCCACCGAAGACTCTATCAAATATGCGTATGACCCCCTCTACCGTTTGACCCAAGTAGACGCCATCCAATATTACCCCCAGCTTAATCGCTTCAAACTCAAGTACAGCTTTGTCTCGTCTACCGGGGCCGAGATCAACCTCAACACGCCGCAGATTCAACCAGGCAGTATTCAGGTGACGGCGGGAGGGGCTCCGCTCACCGAAGGCGTAGATTACCAAGTGGACTACACGATTGGAAAAGTAACCATCACCAACCAAGGCATCCTCCAGTCTGGTCAAGAAATACGGGTGCGCTTTGAGAGCAACCAACTCTTTGGGATAGACCAAAAAACGCTGGTGGGCAGCCGCATAGAATGGCGTCCTTCGCAGCGCTTTCAGCTGGGGGTGACGGGGCTCAGTTTTTATGAGCGCCCCCTCATCAACAAGGTCATCCTCTCCGAGGAGCCGGCCGCTAACCTCATGTGGGGTGTAGACGCCAACCTCCAGGAAAAATCCCGCTTGCTCAGCGCAATCCTGAGTGCGCTACCTTTTTACAGCACGAAGGAAGAGAGCGAAATCACCTTCAAGGGGGAGTTTGCGCAATTGCGGCCGGGGATTCCTCGCCAGGTCATCACCGGCAAAGAGCGGGGTATTGCTTACATAGACGACTTTGAAGGGCTGCGCAACACCTTAGACCTCACGCAGTGGACGTATTGGAAGCTGGCTTCGGTGCCGCCCAGGCAGGCGCCGCTTAGCTCAGACCCCCTGGCACCTAACTACACCCGCGCCGCCCTTTCGTGGTACTTTATTGATCCCGAGTTTTTCAATCGCCCTTCCACCTTTGGCCTGGACGACCAAAGCCCAGCCCTCAACGCCCACTATAGCCGTCGGGTGGAACCCGCCGAAGTGTTTCCTAATCGCACCATCGCCGCCGGCAGCAACATCCTCAGCACATTTGACTTGTATTACCGCCCTCGGGAACGCGGCCCCTACAACTACAACGCCAACCCAACTGACGTAAACCCAGACGGGACCTTCCGCAACCCTACCCGCAACTGGGCAGGCATCATGCGCCGCGTGATCGGAAATACCGACTTTGAAGCGGCCAACTACGAGTTCATTGAGTTCTGGCTCATGGACCCTTTTCTGGAGGACCCTAATGCACCAGGCGGCGACTTGTACTTCAACCTGGGCCAAATAAGCGAAGACGTGCTCCCCGACAACCGGCGCGCTTACGAGCACGGCCTGCCTACCAATGCCCAAGATGACGCCGCTAACCTCAACTTGACCCTTACGCCGTGGGGACGCGTACCTAATATTCAGGTTCCTACGTTAGCTTTCGACAATAATCCGGCCGCTCGAGCTTTTCAGGATGTAGGACTGGATGGCCTGCGCAGCCAAGCCGAGGCCTCTTTTTTCGCCTCTTACCTGGCTCAGCTCCAGACCTTCCTCACCCCAGACGCGTATCAGCGGGCCGCAGAGGACCCCTCCAGCGACGACTACGCCCATTTTCGAGACATCAACAGCCCTAATATCTTGGAACGCTATCGCCGGTTCTCGGGCCTGGAAGGCAACTCCCCCATCCCCCAATCAGGCGAACCCTACACTCGACAGGCCAATGCCCTCCCCGACGTAGAGGACATCAACCTGGACGGTACACTAAATACGCGTGAGGCGTTTTTCTCGTACCACGTATCGCTGCGGCCGCAAGACCTCCAAGTAGGCCGCAACTTCATCGTAGACAAGCGCGAGCTGGACATCAAGACGCCCAACGGCAATACCCTCCGAACGCGCTGGTATCTATTCCGCATCCCCCTCAGCCGCGGCACACCCATAGGCGATATTCAGGACTTCAAGGCGATTGACTTTATCCGCCTTTACCTTACGGGTTTTGACCGGGATGTGGTGTTGCGCTTTGGCAAGCTCGAACTGGTGGCCACTACCTGGCGTCGAGCCCAAATCAACCTCAACCAGCGCGACGAAACGCTCTTGCCAGACCCCAGCGCAGACCCTACCCGCTTTGAGACCGGCATTATGAACATCGAAGAAAACGGGTCTCGGCAGCCTTTTCCTTATGTGCTGCCGCCGGGGATTTTGCGCCAGCCCATCCCAGGCAGCCCGGTAGCTGGCCTCTTGCAAAATGAACAAAGCCTGGTCCTGCGCGCCTGTAACCTCGCCGATGGAGACGGGCGAGGCGTGTTTCGCACTTTCAACTATGACTTGCGGTTTTACGAGTATTTGCGGCTATGGGCCCACGCCGAACCCCTCCAAGGTAGCCCTATCCCCCCTAACGTAAACCAGACCGGCGACGCTACCCTCTTTATCCGCATCGGTACCGATTACTCCGACAACTACTACGAGTATGAAATACCCCTTGTGCTCTCTCAACCCGGCAACCTCACGCCCGAAAACATCTGGGCCAATGACATCCAAGTGCGGTTAGAAGACCTGAACTTGGTGAAGGTCCTGCGGGATCAGGCGCGCCAAACGCGAAGCTTCCCCCTTTCGCAGATCTATACGTACACTTTACCCAATGGCCACCGCGTTTCAGTGAAGGGTACGCCCCAGCTCAACAACGTAAAAGCCATTTTGATTGGGGTACGCAATCCCGACGACGGCCGAGGCCCCATATGCGTGGAAGTGTGGGTCAACGAGCTGCGCGTGACCAACTACAACACCCAACCTGGTTGGAGCGCTTCCGGCGTGGTAAACCTGCGATTGGCCGATTTGGGTAACCTGTCGGTTTCGGGTAGCTACGGCACGCCCTGGTACGGTTCTATCGAGAAAAAAGTGAGCCAGCGCTCCACCGAATGGACGCAACGATACACCGTCACAGGCGGCCTCCAACTCCACAAGCTCCTGCCCAAAAAGCTGGGGATAGAGATTCCAGCGTTTTTCACTTATGGAGAGAACGTCACGAAACCCCTCTACAGCCCCTACGACCCCGATGTATTGGCGCGCACCCGCATCGAAGCGCAACCTACCCCCGCTCAGCGCGATAGCATCGAACAGCTTCTGACTTCTTACAGTCGCACCTACAGTTACACTTTCGCTGGCGTGCGCAAAATCTACACCAACCCACAAGCCCGAAAACGTTTCTGGCACCTCCAGAACTTCCTCTTCAGCTACGGGTACAATGAGACTTTCACACGCAACCCGCAAACGCGATACCAGATAGCCCAGCAGTATACTGGGAGTATCGCTTACAGCTACGCCTTCCAGGCTAAGCCTTTGTCTCCTTTCAAAAATACGAAGCTGCCTCTCCTCAAAGACTTTAGCCTGACTTACCTGCCTAACCAAGTCGGATGGCGCATCGAAGGCAACCGCCAGTATCAGGAGCAACACCTGCGCGCCATCAACGGCGGGCCCGAAGTCAAGCCTACTTTTTATCAGAACTTCCTCCTGAGTCGCCAGTACCTCCTACAATGGAACCTTACCCCCAGCTTGAGTCTGAACTACAACGCCACCGTGCAAGCTCGCGTAGATGAACCCCAAGGCCCTATCAACACCCCCGAAAAAAGAGACTCGCTGTGGCAAAACTTTTTCAGTATAGGTAAAGACCCCGCCCGTGGACGCTACCAGCGTCTCAACTTCGGTCGTACCCTTACTTTCCAGCAAAATATCACCGCCACATACCGCTTACCCTTCAATAAGCTCCGATGGACCGACTGGATAAATAGCAGCCTTACTTACACAGCCGAATACCGCTGGAATACCGCCGCCCTCGGCCAGGAAGCTTTCGGCAACACCGTTGCCAACACCCAAAACATCCAACTGACAGGCCAGCTCCAGTTCAGCAGCCTGTACAAAAAGATCAAGTTCATAGACAAGCTTCTAACCCCTCCGCCGAAAAGAAACATCTTTTCCCAGGCTGACTCTTCGCGCAAGGCGGGCGATGACCCGTATGTAGCGGCGCGGCAGATAGGCCGAGCGCTGGGACGCCTCCTTTTCAGTGTGCAGAACGCGGACCTCAGCTACGCTCGGCAGCAGGGCACCACTTTACCCGGCTTTCTCCCGCGGCCGGCCAACTTCGGACTGGACTGGGCCTATCGAGATACCCTGACCGGTCAAACCAGCCAAGCCCCAGGCTGGGACTTCATCCTGGGCCGACAACCCGACCTCACAGGTGGATGGTTGCGCAGCGCCGCCGAAAAAGGCTGGATGACCCGCAATCCAAGATTTACCCTGCCCTACCAGCAAACCCAAAGCACCCAGCTCAACCTGCGCGCCAGCTTGGCCCCTTTGCGTGACTTGCGCTTAGATTTGACCTTGACTCGCAACCAAACCGCCTCGGAAGGCGGTCTCTTTAGCTGGGACACCACCCTACAGGACTTTACCTTTAGCAATCGCAACGCACAGGGCACCTTCAGCATGAGCTTTTTCAGTTTCGGTACTGCGCTGGCCGGCTCGCGCGACCCCGGCTACGAACGCCTCGAAGGGGAATATCGCTATATCCTTTCTCAACGCCTCCGCTTAGCTAACCCCTTCTATGAAAGCACCTTAGGACCTAACGCCACCCTCACTCGACGAGACTACTGGAACGGTTACACCGGCAGCCAGCAAGACGTCGTCGTGCTGGCTTTCCTCAGCGCTTACGGGCCTTATAACCCCAACCGCATGCCCCTCAACCCTTTCCCCAAAATCCCCCTCCCCAACTGGAGCCTCAACTACACTGGCCTAAATCAACTCTCCTTCATCAAAGAAAACTTCCGCTCCGTCACACTTAGCCATAGCTACCGCTCTACTTACACCACTTCCTACACCCTCAACCTACGCGCCCAAGACCAGAACGGTGACGGCCTTTCCGAAACGATCCAACCTATCCAAAGCCCCCTGGACACTTTCCCAGGTCTCACCGTATACAACTTCGAGCCTCTCTATGTCATCAACGCCGTGAGCATCCAAGAGAGCTTTGCCCCGCTTATCGGTTTCAACTTCGCTTGGAAAAACGGCATGAACACTACCCTGGAACTGCGGCGCAGCCGCACCCTCACCCTCAACGTCGGCGCCTTGCAACTTAATCAAAACCGCTCTACCGACTTTTCCTTCACTTGGAACTGGCGACGAGAAAGTTTCCTAAAACCCTTCTCTCTCTTCGGACGAACTTTTGAACTGCGCAACAGCGTAACGTTTCGAGTAGAAATAACTTACCGCAGCCTCGTCAACCAGAACCGCCAGCTCGATAATCCCGCCTTTACTCAGCCCATTGGAGGTACCCGAACCTTCACCCTCAAGCCAGCTGTAGACTATGCCCTTAGCACTCAACTCACGGTTCGGGCGTATGTAGAGCACACCCGAAACCGCCCCGCCCTGTCCAACGCTTTTCCCACTTCCTTTACGGCGGTAGGGGTGCAGTTCCGCTTCTCCCTGACGAACTAAGGCACTACAGTGACGACACGAAAGCGTCGGATCTTGGCCGCAAAAACTCCACCTAAAGCCACCGCCGAAGGCACCCAATATACCCATTCGGCCGACCACAGCCAGGTTACACTCACGCCTTTCTCTTCCAGGACCACCGCATAAGTCACGTAGAGGGTGATGATGAGCACTTCGATCAGAAAGGCCCACAAAACGGCCCCGACACCCACCACAGCGGAAATGAGCAGCGCGGAGAAAGGCATCAGCACCAGCGAGACCGCCACCATGTACAGGTCCACCTGGGCTTGGGCTGCGACCGCCGCATCTCGGGTGAAGAGACTCACCCAAAAGGGAGCACCCATACTAAGCCCTATGGCAAGGAAAAGATTGAGGGTCTGAGCCAGCTTCCAAGCTCGCCAGAAGGCCTGGAGAAGAGGCTGAGGCGCCCGAGCCCCCCAGTAGTACCCCACCAGCGTGCCCACCGCCGTCGAAAAAGCCCAAGTGGGGAGCATGGTAAAGCTATACAGGCTGCGCACGATATTGGCGGCTGCTAAGGCTAAGGATCCCCGCCGCTCAATCAAGAGAAAAAACACCAGCCATCCGGTCATGCCCACGAGGTTTTGCAGGATAGCTGGCCCTGCATACCGCAGCAAAGAAGGCAGCCAGTTGGAGGGGGGAGCTGTAGAGGAACCCAGGGCATACCGCTGCCACTTCAAGGCGGCAAGCAAATAGCCGGTAGCCAAATACTGCGCCAGCACAGACCCCGCAATGACCCCCGTGAGCCCCCACTCCAGCGCCAACACAAAAAAGGCATTGAGGACCAAGTTCGAGAGGGCCAAAAGGAGATTCGCTCGCAAGATGTAGGTAGCTTGGGCCGTACCGCTAAAATATCCCCGCAATACTCCAAAGATCATTAGCGGAAGCAGTTCTAAACTACGACCTTGTAAGAAGTACGTGGTGGTGGCTTGGGTGGTCGGCTCGTGCATGACCCACTCCAGCAAGGAAGGTACACCCTGCCACATCGCCAGGAGAAGCAAAAGTCCTATGAAGCCGGACACCCAGAGAGACTGACGCAAAAGGCTGCCGAGCACCTTCTCCTCGCCTTGTCCCAAAGCCTGGGCGGTAAGCACCTGCACGCCCGTGCCCAGCCCCAGGCCAATAAACCCCACCGTGAGAAAAAATACCACTCCAATCCCCCCAGCCGCCAGTTCCGTACGCCCTAAAAGCCCCAAAAAAACCGTATCTACAAGGGAAACGACATTTTGGGCCAGGCTTGCCCCGAGAATAGGCCAAGCGATGCGCCAAATCTGGCGATACGAGCTCTCCATCAGGCCAGGACTTTGCGGCGGTCTTCGATAAGCTGGCCGTCTCGCAAAACCAGGACCCGTTCGGCGTAAGCTGCGATATCCGGTTCGTGGGTTACGATAACCACGGTGTGCCCAGCCTGATGCAGCTCCAGAAAAAGACGCATGATCTCTTCACTGGTGGCGGAATCGAGGTTGCCGGTGGGTTCGTCGGCCAAGAGAAGGGAAGGATGGGTCACTAAGGCCCGAGCGATGGCGACGCGTTGGCGCTGCCCTCCAGAGAGTTCATTAGGGCGGTGGTGAAGGCGGTCTCCCAGGCCTACCGCTTCGAGCAGGGCGCGGGCGCGCTCAAAGCGCTCCTTGCGCGGCACCCCCGCATACACCAGCGGTAAGGCTACGTTTTCTACCGCACTGTACCGAGGCAAAAGGTGAAAGGTCTGAAACACAAATCCAATCTCCTGGTTACGTAGACGAGCTAAACCCGCATCAGAAAGGTGAGTCGTTTCCTGCCCAGCCAGCCGATAAGAACCTTCTGTAGGGACATCTAAACACCCTAAGATATGCAATAGCGTGCTTTTGCCGGAGCCTGACGGACCAATAATAGCCACCAGTTCGCCGGCCTCAATAGTGAAAGATACCCCCCGCAGGGCCCACACCCCCTCGCGGCCGAGCGGATAAAACTTCTTGACTCCTTCCAGCTCGATGACCGCGGCCATGAATCAGGCCCGTTCCAAATCTTCGAGGTAAACCGTAAGAACATCCGACGGCAAGGAAGCCCCATCATGCAAAAAGGCTTTCTTAGCCAGAAGCTGATCTGGCGTCTCTACATGGTCTGGGTCAGGCAAGCAGCAGTCTACCGGACAGACAGCGGCACACTGCGGCTCCTCATGGAAGCCGGTACATTCGGTGCACTTACTGGGCACAATGTAATAGTACTCGGTAGAAAGAGGAGTATGCGGCGCTTGAGCATCGAGGACGATACCTGACGCCAACTCAATCTGCCCAGAAAGCTGCGTGCCGTCGCTGTAGCGCCAGTGAATGCCCCCCTCATAGATGGCGTTATTCGGGCATTCGGGCTCGCAGGCCCCACAGTTTATGCAATCTTCCGTGATGCGAATGGCCATAGCCCTACAAATGTAGAACAAAATCGCTACCGCTCAGGATGGGTCGAGGTATCTGATCGGGAAGGCCCCAGTCCAGGTATAGCCCGGGCGGGATGGACCGTATCCGATGCGTGCAAACCCTTGTTAGGGGGAGAAGTCGTCGCAAACGGAGGGTTTTTCTCAGACGTAGTATCGGCTTCTGATTCGGGTGGAAGGTCTTCCTTTTCAGTGGTAGCCGTTGGGGCTGTAGCCTGCGAAGAGTCCGAAAGCCCTGGTTTAGCCAAGCTTTTGCCCCCACCCCCCTGGAAAGTCCATAAGGCGCCCCCCAGCCCTATAAGGAAGCCCGCCAGCACGCCCAAGCTTACTTTCCAGGGGCTTTCTCGAGGAGGGGCCTCGGCCGGCCCCTCCGCAACTTCCACGACAATAACGGTGGCGTTGTCATGACCGCCCGCTTCAAGCGCCTGATCAATAAGGTCCTGGGCCAGTTCAGTAGGTGACTTTTTAGCCGCCAGCGTGGCTTTGATCCGCTTCTCTGGCACCAGCCCACTTACCCCATCCGAGCAGAGCAGGAACCGATCGCCTTTCTGCGTCTGAAGAGGATACGCGCACGCTTCCACCAGCGTAAAACCCTGCAAGCCCCCCAAACTAAAGAGAAGCTGGTTGCTATGAGGATGGTCGAACTCAGCCTCGGGGGTCAGCTGCCCACTATCTATGAGGTAAGCGACGTAGCTATGATCGTGGGTGAGGCGGAAAAGCCGGCCCTTGCGCCACAAATACAGGCGCGAGTCTCCTGTATGCGCCCACCAAGCCTCTCCTGTAGGCGCCAGTACAAGGGCGACAGCGGTGGTGCCCATATTGAGGGCTCCCTGTCCCGCTTGCCCCGCTCCTAAGATGGCGTGATGGGCCTCATGAAAGGCCCGACGAAGCCAATAGGCCGGTGAATGGGCCGCGGAAGCACCGCTCAGCACTTCCTTGATGCGATCCACAGCCAGACGAGCCGCTACATCCCCTGCCCCATGCCCCCCCATGCCGTCGCATACAAGAAAAACTTCTCCCACCGGAGAGGAAAACACAGCATATAAGTCTTCGTTGTGTTCTCGATGGTGCCCTACATGGCTGAGCACCGCGACGCGGTAGGACGAAGGTCGGGGCTTCATCCGGCCAGATGGATTACAATAGCCCCGACGCGGATCTTATCGCCTATTTGGACGGGGTGTTGAGTTACACGAGCCTCATTGACGAACGTACCATTGGTGCTACCCAGGTCTTGTACATACCACTGCATACCTTGCAAGTACAAGCGAGCATGCCGAGCAGAGACAGTCGGATCACTAATGACCAGCGTATTATCGGGGGCGCGGCCTATGGTGATAGGAGCAGTGCTGGGCGACAGATTAACCGATTGCTGACCATGCGGGTAGTAGATGACGAGCCGGCGCAGCGTGGGCACCGGCGGTCGAGCCGGCGCAGCCGGAGGAATCACTTCTGTAGGGACAGAGGCCACAGGCGGCGCCGCCACGGGGGCTTGGGCTTTTTCCCGGCCCGAGAAAACCGTCAACCACACCACTCCCACCAGCAGGATCACCCCCGCCCCCACCAACGCCATCCAGAACCATTGGGGCCAGGTCCCTGCTTTCTCAGATGATGAGCCTGTAGGTTCGGCCGATGAGGGAGCCGCCGAAGCAGGTCCGCTTGGCTTTGCTTTAGATATGTTACCCAGAGCTGACAGGACAAATTTTTGCAGAGCTATGGCGTCGGGGGCGTTGCCGGTCGCCAGCAAAAAAGCATCGCTGCGGTCATAGTACCCTACAAGGTCCTTGAGTCGTTTTTGTGGGCCTTCGCCAGACCAGCCAATCGCCACGGCATACAAAGAGACTCCTTTGTGCCGGGCCAGCTTCTGGATATCCCCGATGTTCGACGCGCTTCCTCGTTCTTGTCCAGAAACGACTAAAATAAGGGTCGGAGCGCCTCCTTGTTCCAGCGCCTGTTCAATAGCCGAATATAGCGCCACCGCCGGCACCGTGTCGCAGTAACGCGAGGCTGCACTAAATACTTGTTGGCATACGGTTCGATCCGAGAGCGGCATCGTAGGGGTAGTGAGCCAGCGTACGGGTCTACCCCCTCGAGAATAGGAGAAAACCCCCACTTTGACGACGGCTTCACTATGGCCACAGAGACCGGACAGGGCTTTCAACGCAGTTTGCAGCGGTGCGCCACACGTGTAGTGGCTACTTTCTATCAGAATCACCGCATCCGCCTGCTGGGCAGACAGGAAAAGGCCGCCCAAGCATACAAGCCAAAGGCGTTTCATAGCTCAGACCGTTCGAAACTTCATTTCTACCGTACCTACTTTCAGGATATCGCCGTCTTGGAGTTCGCCTTCATCCACCATTTCGCCATTGACGAAGGTCCCGTTGGTGCTCAGCTCGTCTTTAAAGCGGTACTTGCCCGCTCGATACAAGATGGTAAGGTGGTGTCCGGAAACCTGCGGATCCTGGAGTACAATATCGCAATCGGGGCGCGAACCAATCGTATTGCGGCCTTCATACAGGCGGAAGTCCACGCCGTTTGGATGGAGGGTAAAAGACACCAGCCAACCGACCAGCTTGCGGTTTTGAGGCACTTGCCGCTGTGGAGAAACACCAGGCCCCTGGTAGATCTGCGTTTTGCCGGGGTCTATGGCTGCCCTCCCTTGTCCCATGACGTGCGTTCGCTTGGGATCGAAGGGGGGCGCACCGCCAGGGGCCGCCTCTCCCGGCCCACCAGACCCTAAAATGCGCGTACGATCCACTTTCGGGCCTTCCTCGCCCGAGTAAGGCTGCGTCTTTTTAGGATCAAACTCCGCCGACATGCGACAAAGGTAAGGATTTTTTTACCCAAAGCCCCGTCGCCTTGTTCTTTGGAGGCTGGCCAGCTAAAACGTCTTTTGCAGGCTGATTGGCACAATAGTTGCTGGGTTATATTCCTTATGCGAACCCTTCTGGTAACCCTCAGCCTGGCCTTTCTGAAGGCCCAACTGCCGCCCTTACCGGACACCCTGTGGCGTGGAATCAGCACCAACGGTATTAGCGACTGGACCGAGTATCGTATCTGGCGCAGCCGCAGCTCCCCCCTCATCAGTGAATCCTGGCGCCGCATCGGCCCCTCCACTTGGGAACTTCACGAGCAAGATACCCTTCTGCTCAACAGCCAGGGCCAAATCGAACGGTATGTATTCCGCTCCTACTACACTAACAATCAAAACCAGCGTGACTCGTCTGCTTATCAAGCGCTTTTCAGCTACCCTACGCCCACTCAGACTCAAGTAGAACTTCAAGAATGGGACAAAAACCGTCTTCGCTGGCAGCCGATCGGCCGCTACGATTGGGTGGCCCCCTCGCAAGATCCCAGCGATGTGTTAGCCAGTTTTATAGGAAATTTTCTGGTGGACTATCTTTATCCTGCCCCCTCTCTTTACAGGCGGGCACACATAGGGGATACCCTACGGTTCTATGAGTGGGACACCACTTCCAATCCCCCGACCTGGGTCTACCTATATGGCTATGCCCGAAAAAGCGGTGTATGTGATAGCCTAATCGAACTTCCTTCTGGCACGTCGTGGGACATAAGCTTTTGTTTTGATTCGCAAGGTAAGCTCCACCTCCAGCGCGACTCCACCGCAAGCGATACCAGCGTAAGGTACCGCTTTGTATTTTACGAGGCGACAGGCCGCGTAGTCAAAGACTCGTCGGAAGCTCTCAACTACAACGGCCAAGGTAACCTGGAGTACAATAGCCGGCGCCTCATCACCTACACCTACGATAATCAAGGCCGCCTTTCTGAAGTGGAAGAACTAAGCCTCTCCCAACAAGGTGGTCCTCTTAGGCGCATAGCAGGCAAGCCTTTTAGCTGGCAGCGACCCCCATTACGAAGCATACAATCTGCACAAGCTGACACTGTACTGTACTACTGGCGGTATGTGTACTCGGCTCCTGCGTCGGTAGAAGGGCTCTTGCGATCGGGGTGCTTTAGCTATGCAATGCCAAGTCGAGAGGGACGGTTTGGCTGTCTGGCCCCGACCGCCAAGGTCAGCCTCTCCCTTTATGACCTGAGTGGCCGGCTCCTCTGGCAAGGCGAAGTGACCGGCACCCAGCCCACCTTCCGCCTGCCAGAAAGCCTCCCAGCTGGCCTTTACCTCCTGCGGGTTGGGGAGAGCTACCTCCGCCTGTATCTGACGCCCTAAAAGGGCCCCGACCTCGATTTTTGTCAGCATAAAAAAGTTTCTGACCAACTTTGCCCCATGCGCTATATCGTCTGGATAGGCGCAGGGGGCTTTTGGCTTTTAGGGCAAGAGGGGCCGTTGGATAGCTTCACCATAGACACTATCCGTTTGTACGGGGTTTGGTCTGGCTTTTTGGCCAGCCGGTGGGTGAAAAGCCTGCCGCGACCCGTTTTTTCCCTTCAAGAAGCGCTCCACAGTGCAGCGGGAGTAGAGTGGATGGCGACAGGGGCTTTCAGTGGGCGTGCAGTCTTGCGAGGGCATAGCTACAGCCGAATCCTCTGGCTTTTTGGCAGCCTCCCACGCGAAGGGGCCTATTGGGGCGAGGACCACGGATTTGAAGCTCCGCCAGCCTGGAAGCTCACGGAGGTAACCGTACACTTGGGTCCTCAGTCGGTTCGGTACGGGAGCGATGCCCTGGGAGGGGTCCTAAAAGTGCACCCCCAGTGCCCTGACTCGTCGCTCGGATGGGGAGCGCTCACACTCCTCACCAATCCGCGAGGAGGGCATCTTCAAGCCGCGTTTGCCCATAAACAAGAGGCCCGAAGCGTCTGGGGCGAGCTTTTTGGGCGGCGCTATCACAACTACTACGGGCCAGGAAAAGGGTACGTCTGGAATAGTGGCCTCCAAGCCCTGTACGGATACGCAGCGGCCCAGTTTTCCTCGCCCACTTCCGTGTGGACAGTACTGGCTTTTGGCACAGACGAAGAAGTGGGGATCCCCCCAACCCACTACGACCCAAGTACCGCTACCTGGACTTCTCCTTCTACGGGCGAACCCATCCCTGCTTCCGCAGCTTATGCTTTTATGCGGGACCTGCCTTTCCAACGCATCCATTCTGCGGGGTTGTCTGTGCGGAAGATCTCTGCGGTGTACCTTCTGTCTCTGAGCATGCAGCGCAATGTCCGGGCCGAGTATAGCACCAGCCCGATTACGCCAGACGTGCTGCTGCGCACCCGACGCGTAGACTGGGAAGCCCTTCTCAAGATAAGAAAAAGCACGGAGGTAGGGCTCACCGGTTTTTGGCGCGAGACCCACGACGCAGGCCAGTCCCCATTTTTGCCTCGGGTACACCACACAGAAGTGGGCGTATGGGGACGTCATACGCACGAATGGGGCTCCAATACCCTCTTGATGGGGGTTCGGGTGCATGGAGCTTGCAGCCGCCCTTTGCAAGGAAGGCTCTCGCGTAGCTTTCTCACCTGGGCGATGGAGGTGGCTTACTCTCGCAGTCCCATCGGGCTGCGTCTGAGCCGGGGATTTCGCCTTCCGCAAGTGGTCGAACTGTGGGCAAACGGCTTTCACGCAGGGGCTGGCCGGTATGAGATAGGCTCCCCCACCCTCCCTTCCGAAGTAGCCTGGACCTTAGAAGGAGACCTTTCCCCTTGGCCGGCTTGCGCTATTCGGTCCTTTGTGCAGTACTTTCCCACTTACCTCTTCGTAGAAAGGCTACCGGATACCCTCCCTACCGCCGTCGGGGCCGCCTTCCAATGGGGAAGTCGCCAAGCCCTCCTCTATGGAGCCGAACTGGAAGGACAGCGAAAGGGATGGTCTTTGGGGGTAGGATGGGTACAAGGTCGGTGGGTAGGCTCCTATCCTCGAGAAGCTCGCTTTTTGCCTCGGATACCCCCGCTTCGGGTACGAGTCGCCTACGAAGCCACGTGGAAAGCATGGAAGCCTTTTGTCGAGCTGATCCTCTACGCTCCACAAACTCGAGTTTACCGCTTGTATCGGACGGAGTCTGCTACCCCAGGCTATCTCCTGGTACACGCCGCTTGTCGGTGGCGGCGGCTGACCGTAGGCGTACAAAACCTCTTGAATGCTTCCTATCAACCTCATCTGAGTAGCTTCCGCCAATGGATCCCTGGCGGGATACCCTTCCCAGGCCGGAGCCTATACCTACATTGGGAATGGAATAGATAAATAAGGTCGACATTGCTCCTCCGTATCGCCCTTTTCCCTAAGTTTGCAGCGATATGAAAACCCTATCCTTACTGTGTGCTGGAGCCCTTTTGTGGGCTCAGGCTGTGCAGCTCGACCCGGGTCGGCTTACTCCTCGGGGGAAAGTCGCTCTGCGGTTAAAAGACGCCCCTCCAGCTCTCCGCACAAGCAGTTTGCCCTGGCTACAACCTAACCAGGACTACGCCATCGTGCCTACCAATGCGAGCGATCCGGACTACGCGGGCGACACCCTTATCAGCAACGGCACCGGCCCTAACACCCGCTCCAATCCCCCGGCCGCCTGCGTAGGAACCTTTTTTGACTCACTGGAGCAGGAAGCGGCCTACCTTCTCGTCAGCAATGAACGCTTCAAAGTCGGCTCAGGCATCTCTTCGTTAGGGATTGCACCCTACTACGACGGCGCCATCGCCGAGCGGTACGACATCACCCCGGATCAAGGAGGAATAAACCGCACCGTCACCATCAAGGGCATTGCTCTGCTTTTGATCAATATTCCAGCTTCTACAAGCAATCCTTGTGCCCCTACCCTATCGGATCCCAGTCCTGGCCAGGGCCTCAATGCCTACACCTTCATGTATGCGCTTCATGCAGCCCAGCCTTACACTTACGGCTCACCTTTCTACAATCCACCCCGACCTGGCACTATTCCGGCCTCTACCCCTGTCCGAGCCGACACGCATACGATCGACCAAATCCGTCTGGGGAACTGGCTCTTGGGCGCGTCAGGTACGCAGTGCCCTTCCGCAAGCAGTAGCATCACCGAGGTTTTCGACTTTGCTTACTTCGATACCCCTTTGGATATTACCGATAGCGCTTCGTACTATGTGGTCGTCTCGACAGAACGGTACAACATCAACACCTACAACCTCACCGATACGATATACTTCCTATATGGGCCTGCGTATGCTGGGCCTATTTCTTCTCACCCGTGCTTCAATGGTGATACGGTTCGTTTAGGACGGAGTCTGATCTCCTGGGCGCTCTACGACACCACCAATAACCCTACTACAGGCGGAACCTTCTATGGCACCCCTTCCCAACTAAGCGGCGGTAGCCTTCCGGATTGGCTTCCTACTCATCTTTTTGGTCCGCCCCTCAGCAATGGCCTCAATTTTGTCGCTTTCCCCATTGTATATGCGCAGGATATCACAACGGGTGCCTGGATCCGAGGAGGGGCTGGTGAGATTCTCACACCGTATCCGAACCCCACCACCGATTGCTTCCACCTCAAGGTGCGTGCGCCGGCGGCCTCGACCCTGCAGCTTGTCCTACATACGGTGGATGGACGGGTAGTCAAGACGTGGCCCGTGCGTGCGCTGCAGGCCGGCGAGAACGTGCTTTCCATAGATGTGACGGACATACCGAGCGGCACGTACCTCTTACGAGCGCATAGTGATGTGGTACGAGCCGCCTTCCAGGTGACCGTACTCCACTGAAGGTTTAGGCCAAGACGAGGCGGGGGCCCTTCTAAGAGGGCCCCCGCAGTTTTTTTTCAAAGCCGAGGCTCAGACCTTAGCCAGGATGCGTACCTCCCCCTCAGGGCTCACCCACAAAAAACCTCCTTGTAAGGGGAAGTTTTTTTCTCCTTCGGGCGTCAGGATACGCAAGGGGGCTGAGGCCAAGGCCGCCACGAAGGGAGCATGACCTTCAAGCACTTCGAAAGCGCCGGTTACGCTTACGGCCGCCACGCGTTGGGCTTCGCCTTCGTAGAGGGGGCCGGTGGGGGTAAAAAGGCCTACCTTCATGCCTGTCCGATTTCAGCCAGGATTTTACGGCCTTTTTCGATGGCTTGGTCTATGGTACCCACCATGTAAAAGGCCTGTTCCGGCAAGTGATCCAGCTCTCCATCTAAGATCATCTTGAAGCCGCGTACGGTCTCTTCGATAGGCACGAAGACGCCTGGCATGCCAGTAAAAGCCTCCGCCACATGGAAAGGCTGGCTGAGAAAGCGCTGCACCTTGCGAGCGCGCGCTTCTACGAGTTTGTCTTCTTCGGAGAGCTCTTCGCGGCCGAGGATGTTGATGATGTCCTGGAGTTCTTTGTAGCGCTGGAGGATAGCTTTGACGCGCTGGGCGGTTTGGTAGTGATCTTTGACGGTTTGCTGGTCAATCTCAGGGGTGAGCATGCGGGAGGTGGAGGTAAGCGGGTCAATAGCGGGATAAATCCCTAACTCGGCGATGGCACGCGAAAGCTCGGTCGTCGCATCGAGGTGCGCGAAGGTCGTAGCCGGGGCCGGGTCGGTATAGTCGTCGGCCGGCACATAAATAGCTTGTATTGAGGTGATCGAGCCGCGTTTGGTGGACGTGATCCGTTCTTGAAGGGCGCCCATTTCGGTGGCGAGGGTAGGCTGATACCCCACGGCAGAAGGGATACGGCCCAGCAACGCAGACACTTCCGAGCCGGCCTGCACAAACCGAAAGATGTTATCAATGAAAAAGAGTACATCGCGACCGGTAGGGTCTTCAGGCTCCCCATCTCGGAAGTACTCGGCGATAGTGACGCCGGTCAAAGCCACCCGAGCCCGCACCCCCGGGGGTTCATTCATCTGGCCAAATACCAGGGTGATTTGCGACTCTTGCAGCTCTTGGAGGCTCACTTGACTGAGGTCCCATCCACCCTTTTCCATACTGTGCTTGAAGGCTTCGCCGTAGCGGGCTACGCCGGCTTCGATCATCTCTCGCAGCAGGTCATTGCCTTCGCGGGTACGTTCGCCTACCCCTGCAAAAACTGAAAGGCCCTTATGGGCTTTAGCGATGTTGTTGATAAGCTCCATGATAAGCACGGTCTTGCCCACACCGGCCCCACCGAAAAGGCCGATTTTACCCCCTTTTTTGTACGGTATCAGCAGGTCTATGGCTTTGATACCGGTAAGCAGCACCCGCGGTTCAGTCGAGAGCTCCTCGAAAGCTGGAGCGGGGCGGTGAATGGGATAGCGTTTTTTCGCTTGGATAGGAGGCAGACCATCTATGGGTTCGCCGACTACGTTGAGGAGGCGACCTCGGATAGCCTCGCCCACAGGTATCGAAATGGGACCGCCCAAAGCTTTCACCGGGTCTCCTCGCTTGAAGCCATCGGTACTGTCCATAGCCACGGTACGCACACGGTACTCACCTAAGTGCTGCTGCACTTCGAGGTAGACTTTGTTGCCTCGGGCCTCCAGGAGGAGCGCATCGTAGATTTCCGGCAGGTAGCCTTCCTGAGGGTCGAACTCCACATCCACGACCGCACCAATAATCTGCACGACTTTGCCTATGGCAGCGGGGTTATTCATAGCCAGCGCAAAGGTACGGGTTTCGGCCGATAGGCCTCAGCGGAGAAAGATTACTTTTCGCTGGATAGCCAAGAAACAGGCAATAAACCCGGAAGGTCTCTTCCTGGGCTGGTCTGCAAGAATTCCAGAGCAGGCCAGGCCATTACTCCAGCAAGACACCTGTCTGCCCCTTTCAACCCCGGATAGACGGAGAGCCAGAGACGATCTATAGACCTCTCCTGGAGAGTGTCCGGGACAGAGGTTGTACTTTTTTATTGGAAAATCCATAGATTTGCAACTATGAATACCGCTGGCGTCAGCACCGAAAAGAGCCATGATACGAGACGCCCCCATCCCAAGGTCTGTCTCCTACGACCCTTACTGTATTGGCTTGCCTTTGTCCACTTGTGGTTCAAGCCCGCTTTTCCCCAAACGATCGAATCCTCGGCAGGGGAAGCCTCCATTTCCCCCTTCATCCCTGCAGCCGCCGTCTTGTATGGCCCCATCGCAAACAATACAGGCCGCCCTGACAACTGCTACCCCATAGAAGAGGCTGCCAAGTTCTCCCTGCTGGACCTATCTCCTTACCTCGTAGGGCAGACCAGCCGATGGTGCGGCACCCCTGACCGAGCACTCGATGCCATCCGGGCTTTGAATCCTAACTCGATAATCCTGGTCTACCATTTCGGACCGGGAGGGATAAAGTGGGCAGGCTATCCCGTTCCCGCTGGGGGGGACTCTACCTATCAAGCCTTGCGCGCAACTCACGGGCTCGATAAGCCAGACCCCTGGTTTGAACAAGGACACCACAGCGGGGACTACCTGGTAGACATGTATTATCCCGTATACATGGCTATGAAGCTGAGCCACCCTGACTGGCGCAGGTTCTGGAGGGAAAAAACTTGGGAGGGCTTCTGGGGGCCGACCCCTCAGATCGACGTTCGGGGAACAAACGGGATCCTGGTGGACGGGTCCCAGGCTCATGCAGCGTACAGCCACTATCCCTTTTGCCCCCTATCCCAGTGGACAGGTTCCGGTTGTACCGGTGCACGGGACACCGCAGCAACCTACTGGACCCCAGGGAGGTGGAATGACGCCCTATGGGGCCAACATATGCTGCAGGCCGTCTCGGAAATTGTCCCTTTTTTCAAGGCACGCGGCCTGGAAGCCATGTTCAATGTGTGGAGGCTACAACCAAACTATCTGGATCTGCTTAATCAGGTGGGAGGATGGGCCATGGAAGAGTGTGGCTTCATCTGCGCCGTCATACAGAGAAGATTCCCTCCTAATCCAAGACACTGGGAGGAACGCTTGAATATGCTTCGCTCCGCCAAGAGGGCCAAGATCATGAACACCAATGTGCTCGTAGACGCCCTGGGCTCGGCAGGTCCGGGTAAGGGCATCGAAATAATGGACACCCTCATCTCGGACCCAGCTACGGGACGCACCTGGCGAGGTTGGGATGTGCTGTGGTTCGCCATGACCAGTTTTCTACTCGGATACGAGCCTACGCTGCAAAACGCCTACTTCCACTTCACGGCATGGGGGTATCGTGACTGCTACTGGTTCGATGAGTACGACCCCCGCTACCTGCACCTTGGCCTGCCACTGGATACCGCACGCAAGTTGTCATCTGGCGCCTGGGAACGCGAGTTCGAACGGGGCTGGGTGTGGGTAAACCCCACCAATACCGACATTACCCTTACCATCCCCCAGGACTCAGCCCGAATCCTGAACCACTACAACTTCAAAAATCCTGGAAGCGTTCCAGCCGTCACCCAGTTCGTGCTGCCCGCCTGGACTGGCGTGGTAGGCCTGCGCGCCGGTATGACTATGGCCGGAATAGAAAAACCGGACAAAACTCCCCCAAGCTTTATCCTGTACCCAAATGAGCCCAACCCGTTTCATCATACAACCACCATTCGCTTTTTCATTCCTCAACCCGAGTATGTAATCCTCAAAGTCTTCGATGCGTTCGGAAGAGAGATAGCCACACTGGCAGACGAACAAAAGCAAGCAGGCGAGCATTCGGTCATATTTGACGCAAAAAACCTACCAGGAGGTCTATATTTTGTACAGATGAGAACCAGGAATAACGCAACTGGAAGAAGTATGATGGTGGTGAAATGAAGCGCTCTTTCGCTTGAGCCATTAGCCAGAGAAAACACGATCAGGCATACACCCTGGGTGACAGAAGTTCTTTTACCCAAGAATGATTGATATTCCCTCTTCTCCAGGCTCACCTTAGGAGGGACCCTCCCAGGCTTTCCCGACTATCTCTTCCCCGACCGACCCCCAGCCCCTTTGAAGATCCTCCAGCATGTAGGTTCTACGATGCCTATAGATCGCTACACGCGCTGGCTGGCCTTTTGGCCCACACATAGAGACAGTCCTGTAGTCCTAAGCCCGAGCTCAAGACATCGTCACATGGTCAGGAGGAGAGCAAAGGAAAACCCTTGTACCACTACGTAGGTATCCTCAAGGGTACGCTTTTCTGCTGAGAGGCTCAGGGTAAGGGCTTCTTGCGCAGGATCTCCTCCAGGAGCTGGTCTGGGGTTTTCCCCAAGTGCTGTAGAGAAGCTCGAGCTTGAGGGGCCAACTCGTGGTTGGGGTAATAGCGAAGAAAGTCTTCATACCGCTGGCGAGCCTGGGCGGTGTCAGAAAGCATCGTCTCGCAGATAAACGCTTCGTAGAATAGGGCCTTGGGGGCGACGTCGGACTTTTGCCGGAAACGAAGGTCTATTTGCCTGAGCAGTTCTACGGCGCGGGCTGGGCTGCCAAAGTAGGTGGCTTCGATTTCGGCGGCCTCCAAGAGGAAGGCCGGCACATCGGGGTGGTTAGGGTACTTGCGAGCAAAAGCCTCCTCAGCCCGCACCAACGCTAACGCCGTCTCCAAAAAAGGTGAACTGGAAGGACCGTGAGTTTCCAGACGCTCTTGCAGTTCTTTTTGCAGTCGCAGGATCTGCGCCCGCTCAGGAAGCCGAGGCGTACAAGCGAAACCCATTAGCGCCAAAAGCCACAAGCTGCAGCGGCCCATCGGAGAAGCAAAGGTAGAACTTTTAGTCTCAGGGCAGGACTTTTCGGCACGCGCCCTAACCCTGCTACCCTTCATGAGGAATCGGCCACGGGAGGTCCTCAGGGGCTTTCAAGGCAAAGGTGGTTCATTCAACGAACGCACCACTTGGGTATGTTGAATGAGATCGCGCAGCTGGAAGGTTTCGTGGGCTTCTTCGGTGGCGCCTACAATGGCGACCCATCGCAGGCCTCGGCGCTGCGCATAGTCGAGCTGGGCTTTGAGCTTTTTCGGCGCAGGGAAAGCGAAAGCCGCTATACCCGCCTGGTGGAAGTGCTTCACCACCCGGTAGATGTACGAAGGGGAAGCGTCTATCCAGGCTACGAGAACCGGTTGGGGTTGGACAGCCGAGGCCGGTGTCTGCTGCTCAAGCAGCGTAAGGATTCGCTCGATCCCAAAGGAAATGCCCATAGCAGGTAGGTCTGGCCCGCCAAACTCTTTCACCAAACTCGCATAGGCCCCGCCCGCAGCGATGCTACCGACCCCACTGCCCGGCACCCGAACCTCATACACATAGCCAGTGTAGTACTCAAGCCCACGGGCTAAAGTCACATCCCAACGCACCGACATAGCGTCTGTGGGAGCTTGCAAAAGCTGACGAAGGCTCGTTAGGTCGGCCGCCAAAGACGGGATGGCTTGGAGCGTATTCCAGAGGACCTCAGGCGGGGCCTTGGGATCAAGCCACGCAGGTAAAGTATAGCCCTGCTCAACAAAGAGCTGCTGCACGGCTGGCCACCCGATTTTGTCGGCTTTGTCTAAGATCGTGCAGAAGGCCGGCAGTTGGTCTGCAGGCCAGCCGGTCTCGAGAGCGGCTTGTTCGAGGAGGGCTCGGTGGTTGAGGTGAAAAACAGCTCCCTGAACCCCGATCGCCGTAAGCCCTTCTCGAACCAAGGCCACCATCTCCAAGAGCGGAACCAAGCCTTCGGCTCCTACGATGTCCGCATCGCACTGATAAAACTCCCGGAAGCGTCCCCGCTGAGGTCGATCCGCCCGCCAGACAGGCTGAATCTGGTACCGCTTGAAGGGAAAAACCAGCTGGCCCGCATGCTGAGCCACCCACCGAGCCATGGGCACGGTAAGGTCATACCGAAGCGCCTTCTCGGTGATGTAAGGCAGCAGGGCCCGACTCTCTCTATAGGCCTCTGGCGGCACCCCCTCCAAAAAATCACCCGAGTTGAGAATCCGAAATAGAAGCCGATCCCCTTCTTCTCCGTACTTGCCCAGGAGTACAGAAAGCAGTTCGACGGCCGGCGTTTCGAGCGGTTCGTAGCCAAAGCGTTCAAAAAGGCGAATCAAAGTATCAAAGACGGCACGACGGCGGCGTACTTCCTGCGGGCCGAAATCCCGAAAACCCGAAGGAAGGACAGGGCGTACTTTACTCTTCGGCTTCTCGGGCAAGGGCTTCGGTTTTCGCCGCTTCTTTGCCTGCTCGGATAGCGGCGGTGATGACCCCCGTAATCAGCTCAATCGAACGGGTCGAATCGTCATTGGCTGGAATGGGAAAGGTCACTTGTGTAGGATCGGCGTTGGTATCCACCATGGCAAAAGTGGGGATGTTGAGGCGGTTAGCTTCGGCCACGGCGATAGCCTCCTCTACAATATCTACGATATACACGGCCGCCGGAGGAAAGTGCGGCATGCGCGCAATGCCCCCCAGAAAACGCTCGAGTTTTTCTTTCTCACGCAGCTTTTGAAGCCGTTCTCGCTTGGAGATTTTCTCGAAGGTGCCATCTCGCATCATGCGTTCGATGGCTTCCATCTTCATGATGGAGCGGCGGATGGTTTTATAGTTGGTGAGCATGCCGCCCAACCAACGCTCCGTCACATAGGGCATGTCCACCGACTCCGCCATTTCTTTGAGAATCTCCCGCGCCTGCTTCTTGGTGCCCACATAGAGGATAGCCCGACCCTGCCGAGCAATCTCGCGAATGGCTTTGGCCGCCTCTTCGAGGAGCCGCTGGGTCTTGAGCACATCGATGAGGTGGATTTTGTCTTTTTCCATGAAGATATACGGGCGCATGCGAGGGTTCCACCGGCTGCGGAGATGGCCCAAGTGCACCCGCGCTTCGAGCATTTCTTCGATGGTCGGTATGTACATAGGTCAGCGCTTAGAAAACTGGAAGCTTTTACGAGCTTTTTTGTGGCCGTAGTGTTTACGTTCGACTTGTCGGGGGTCTACCGTGAGGAGGCCCGCCTTGCGAAGGAAAGGCCGACGGCTTTCGTCTTCTTCGAGAAGGGCTCGGGCGATAGCCAGGCGTAGCGCTTCGGCTTGACCTTTGATGCCTCCGCCCTTAGCGTAGGCTACAAGATCATACCGCTGCACGTCCAAGCCCAGCACTTCAAAAGGCCGCAGAATTTCAAGCCGGTAGATTTCTTGCGGGAAATATTCCTCCCACGGACGGCGATTCACGATGAAGGCCCCACTACCCGGCCGCATATACAATCGCACTACCGAAGTTTTGCGACGGCCAATGGTGTGCCGGTAGCCAGTAAGTAGCGGATTCATAAGCTCAGAGAAACCGGTTTAGGTTGTTGCGCCGTGTGCGGGTGATTGGGGCCGACGTAAATGTGAAGGTTGCGCAGCATCCGAGCTTGCAAACGATTTTTGGGGAGCATCCCTTTCACGGCGTGCCATATAACCTCTTCAGGGCGCATGCGAGAAATAGGTATGGCCTTTTGCCCTCCTGGATAGCCGGTATGACGGAGGTATACTTTTTGGGTGGGTTTTTTGCCGGTGAGGGCAATCTTTTCGGCGTTGACGACGACGACGGCGGCGCCCAGGTTCCACTGCGGAGCGAAAGTAGGCTTATGCTTGCCGCGCAAGTAATGCGCTACTTGGCTGGCCAGCCGCCCAAGCGGAATGCCCGTAGCATCCACCAGCACCCATTCCCTGACCTGCCCCTTGGGAGGGAACATAGGCGTACGATACGTTGGTGGGTTCTTCACAGCGGGGGCAAAGGTAAGCATTTACTTCCATATCAGCACCCGGTGGGGTCCTTCAGGTGTACTCACCAGGTACAGGGCTGGAGGCAGTGGCAGAAGCCGTTCAGTGTCGGCTTCGAGCCAACCTCGAGCCCATTCCCGCCCTAAAAGGTCATACACCGTATACCGCCCTCCTGTGGAAGACCCGTTGAAAAGTCGTAAGGCTCCTTCCTGCGCCTGCACTTGCCAGGTTTGCGCTGGAGGAGAAAACGCTACCAGGGCTGTCGTGCCCCCCACTTTTTTCCCCAGCGTGTATTCGCCAGGCAAGAGGGAGTCTGCAATGATTCGACCTTGGTAGTCTGTGGGCGAAATGCCCCGGTCCACCGTATAATAGGGCCATTCGCTCCAAGGCTCCCGCACCGAAGGCCTCCAATACAAGGCCAATGAATCTTCTGAAAAGTTCAGCCAAAGGGTATCGAGATAAGCGCCGCTGCCAAAAGGTCGACCATTGTAGGTGAAAAAACCCCGCAGTGCCAGCGAAGAAGACCACACCCCATCAAGCTGCCAGTAGCGCTGCACCGAGAGCGGCAAAGCACCCGGATCGTAAGCCCCTACCCAGTTGTGGGCTACGTGGAACCATACCGAGTCACCCGAAGGCAGCCCAATAGGCCTTAGCGTGATATAGGTAGCGGGTAAAGTAAAGCTGCCGTTGGTCTTTTGCCAGCGCAGACCGTGGGTCGTGGCGTCCGCTACTTCGCCTTGGGGATTGAGCACCGCTACAAGCGGCGCAAAAGAACAAGGCACATAAGCCACACCGGCCAAGCCCCCATCAGTGAAAAACTGGCTATAGGTCTCCTGCCCCCCCGCCCCTCTTAGATACACGGTAAGGCGCGTAGGCGTGGAATAGGAAGGTTTATCCCGCAAACTCATACGCCAGGCTATCCAGACGCTATCCGAACCCCACCGCCCAAACGAGTCTATCCGAAAATGCACTTCCCCAGGCTGACGCAGCCAGTCGTCAAAAAAAGCGTTTAGGCTAAGGCCTGTGCTGTCTTCGAGCACCCGCTGTAGGCTATCTAAGGTTACCAGGCCATGCCGATAGCGGTTGTTGTAAGCTCGCAGCCCCAGAAAGAATAAGCTGTCGCCCATCTGATGTCGCAGTGTATGCAGGACAGTAGCCCCTTTCTGGTAGGTCGCTATCCCGTAAGTGTGTTCCGGAGGTATGTTTGAAAGGGGAAAAAGTCCTTCTTCCCATTTGAGCGCCCGCAAAGTCCGCTCTAAAAAGCCCCTAAGGTGATCAAAGTACCGACCTTGACCAAAGAAAAGCTCATAAAAGAGGGCTTCGCAGTAGGTGGCAAAACCTTCTTTGAGGAAAATCTGCGCTTCTTGGGTGCCCCCCACAGAGTTACCAAACCACTGATGAGCCAGTTCGTGGGCCCACAGCCAGTCGTACTGATTGGTACCTGAGATAACCAAGTTAGGGTACACAATGTGGGTGGCGTGTTCCATAGCGCCGGAGCTAAAGTCTACCCCTACATAGCCGATTCGTTCGTAGGGGTAGGGGCCAAACTTTTTCTCCCAGTCGCGCAGGAGGGGTTTGAGCCGTTGGAAGGTGGTGTAAGTGCCTGCGCTGTCAGAGCGGCGCACCCAGTACTGGATGGGAACGGTATCCCCGGGTGCTCGAATGAAAGTGTCGATAGCCGCTACGTATTTACCGATAGCCACGCCCGACAGGTAAGCCGAGATGGGATAGCTCAGCCTCCAGTGCCAGCGGCGCCAGCCTGGGCCTGCCGCTTCGACGCTATCCAACAGACCATTGGCGGTAGCGGTGAGTGTATCCGGTGCCCGCAAATGAAACCGGTAATACGCCTTATTACCGAAGGTGTCGGCGCAGGGGTGCCACGCTCGCCCATAACTGTGCGGGGAGATATACAGCGAAACGCCAATATTGAACACGCTGCCGCCGCCCCAGTAGAGCCCCCCAAAGCCGCCGGGATCCTGCACACCCGAACCTCGATAGGCCACCCAAATCGTCTCTTGCAGCCCAAGCAGGGACGGCAGCGACACGGTCAACAAACTGTCATTGTACGAAAACGGCAGGGACGTCGAGCCCCACCAGACCGAGTCTATGGTGTAGCCCCGCAGAGCAAGGGTGAGGGTAGAGGCGCTTTGCGGGGCTATCACCACCCCCGCTCGCCATCGCCACCATCGGTCAGCAAACGAAACCGAGTCCAGCCAGAGGTCGTAACCCATTACCTTTTGCCCCCACAGAAAAGCGGAAAAAGCAAAAGCAAAACCGTAGCGCATACGGCAAATATAACGACTCGGCTATGTAGCGCTAAAATCCGGAACTTCGCCCTATGCGCAGTCATACCGCCTACCTATGGATGCACACGCGCGAGCGGCGGGGCATCGTTCATCTCACACCTCAAGTGCGCGAAGAAGTCCGAAGATCCGGTATTCAGGAGGGACTGTGTCTGATTTCTTCCATGCATCTGACGGCTTCGGTGATTATCCAGGACCATGAGGCGGGTTTGCATGAGGATATTTTCGAGTGGCTGGAGGAGCTGGCTCCTTTCCGACCCAACTATCGCCACCACCGCACCGGCGAAGACAACGGCGATGCCCACCTCAAAAACCTTCTGACTCACTTGCAAGTGGTGGTGCCCGTAACGAAAGGCGACTTAGACTTGGGCCCATGGCAGGAGATTTTCTACCTGGAGTTTGATGGGCAGCGCCGCAAACGAGTGGTGGTCAAGATTATTGGAGAGTGACGAGGTGGTCGCGGCCCTCCTGTCGTGGCAGCGCGCGGCCGGACGGAAACTCCCCTGGCGCGAAACCACCGACCCCTATCGCATCTGGGTGGCCGAAACGATCCTCCAGCAAACCCGAGTCGAACAGGCCGAGCCTTATCTCAAGCGTTTTTTTGAGCGCTTTCCCACACTACAAGCGCTGGCCACCAGCCCTCTGGATGCCGTCTTAGCGGTTTGGCAAGGGTTAGGTTACTACCACCGAGCCGTACACCTCCACCAAACCGCCCAGCTTGTGAGAGAAAGGGGCGGATGGGAAGCCTACTTGACCGCAAAAGACCCTATAGCCCACTTGCAAACCTTGCCCGGCATAGGCCCTTATACAGCCAGAGCCCTGCTCAGCTTCTCAGGACGATACGGCTGCCTGCCCGTAGACGGAAATGTAGCACGGGTACTGAGTCGGCTCATAGGCCTCGCCATGCCAGCCTCAGAAAGAAGGAAGTATCAAGCTCTTGCGGATGCCCTCCCAGAGACCTGGCGCAGCCGAGAAGTGGCTTTCGCCCTCATGGACCTGGCCAATCGGGTGTGCCTACCCCGCAAGCCCCGATGCCGGGCTTGCCCTCTGGAGCGCTTTTGTGCGGCTTACCGGCAGGGCCACCCAGAAGCCTACCCTCCTCGCAAAGCTCGAAAAGCACGGCCCCTACGCGCCTTCCGGTTTTTTCTGTATGCCACACCGGAAGCAGTATGGCTCGAAAAACGACCTGAACGCGGCTTGTGGAGCGGCCTGTGGTGCCTCCCGATGGAAGAGCTACCCACCCTCCAATCCACGCCCCCGGACTTTGTGCACGAGCTGACCCACTTCCGGCTGGCAGGATACATAGAGCGGCTCCTTGCTCCTCCACCGCAGGCTATGCCCATCCCTTGGGAAACGCTGCCCAAACATGGTATGCCGACTCCCCTCCAACGGCTACTCGCGCACGAAGCGAAGGGTTACCGAGGCCCCTTCCCGCGATAAGACGCCCAAGTACAGACCAGGTGCCCAGTCTGCTAAAGAAAGGCGATTCTCCCCCGGCTGAAGGAGGCCTTGCCAAACCCGACGCCCTTGACTATCGTAGACTTCGAAAAAGGCCGCTGCTTCACCCGGAACCTCGAGGGTGAGAGCTTCTCTTGCCGGCACCGGATAGTAGCGCACCTGATCCAGCGGAGCATTGCCGAGGGCAGTAGCCATTCCATTGCTGGTGTAAGAAGCCTCCCATCCCGCTCGGGTTATCGAGCTGTCGGAGGTAAAAACCACCAGCATACTGCCCCCCGACGAAGTGAGCGTCTGAGGCAACGAAGACCCGCTAAAACTACCCAAAAGCGGCGCACTCGTCGTAGCCCCATCGTAGACCCGCACAAAGTCATACCCACTCTCGGTATTGAAACTGGTAAAAGAAAGTCGGATCCACGTCGCCCCTAAAGGTTGAATGAGCCAGCGACAGTTGGCTCGGTTGGTGTAATCGCTGGTGCCACTCCCGTCTGAAAAGCTGCCGGAAGGAGCTGTGAGCTGAACCGTCCCTTGACAATAAGGTTGGCTCAGAGTAGAATAGTTTAGACTCCAGCCTGCTGCCGTAATACTCTCATCGGAGGTGAAATAAATCGTAGCCTCTGGCCCAAAGGTCGTGACGCTCGGTGGAAGGCTCGTACCCGAAAAACGCCGCACCATGTACCGAGAGTCTGCCTGAGAGCCGTCGTAGATGGTGACGAAGTCATAGCCCGCCTCGGTGGCAAACTGCGTAAAGTCGAGGCGGATACCGGCCCCGCTCCCCGGCTGAAGGACCCACTTACAATCGCTGTTGTTTCGATAGTCACTGGACCCGCTTCCATCGGTGATCGTGCCCGAAGGCTGCGTGATCACCTGAGTACCATAGCAGGGAAGGTTAAGTTGGGAAGTATAAGAAGCGACGAAGCCATCCGCCGTACCGGATCCATTTGTGATAAAGCGCACGAGCATGACCCCACTCGACGAAGTCAAAACCGGAGGGAGGGAAGAGCCCGAAAAAGCCCCGAGCCTCGGTGAAGAGGTCGTGCTCCCATTATATACGATTACCGAGTCGCCACTCAAAAGCGAAAAACTGGAAAAAGTCAGGGTTATGGAAAGGGCATTGGGGGGCTGGATCAGCCAGCGGCAGTCTGAGTTATTCTGGTAGTTCGAGCTGCCGCTGCCGTCGGAGAAGGTCCCGCTGCTTGCGGTGAGGGTCTGGGTGCCTGAACAGCCCCCTCCCGGCGGCGCACACCCTTGCGAAGAGAGCAGCGAAGCCCGAAAGCCATTGGGAGCGGTCAGCACGGCGCGCATCCGAGCCTTTTGCCCCTGCGTGAAAAGATTCATACAAGCGTCATCGGTGTAGTCCATGTAGTTCATGAACATGTCGCTGGTGTTACCACAAGAGGGATGGGGAAAGCTGGGACACCCATAGTTAGCCTGCTCCTGCGTCGGGGTGTCGTTTACAAAGTCATCGCCACACTGGGCATCGCCCCAAATATGGCGAAGGTTCAGCCAGTGGCCCACTTCGTGGGTGGCCGTGCGGCCTTTGTTGTACGGGGCTTGCGCCGAACCGCCCCGCCCAAAATACCGATAATCAATCACTACCCCATCTGTATTGGCTGGCCCTCCTCCTGGAAACTGCGCATACCCCAGCACGCCCCCGCTAAGGTTGCAGACCCAGATATTGAGATATTGGTCGGTAGGCCAAGCGTCTTTGCCCCCCTGACTGGAAAACTTCACATCATCGGTGTACACGCTGAAGGAAGTCTTGGTCGTCTGCGTACGGGTAATCCCATTGGTAGGGTTGCCCAGCGGATCGCGCGTAGCTAAGCAAAACTGGATTTCTGCATCGGCCGCTACCCCTCTGAACAGAGTAGGGGTATTTACTGTATCCGCATTGAGCCGGCGAAAGTCTTCGTTGAGCACGGCTATCTGCGACTGAACCTGGGCATCAGAGAGGTTTTCGCTGGAGGTGCGGTACACGATATGCACCACCACGGGTATGGTGATGATGTTCTGGGTGCGCTGGTGAGACTGCGAAGCTAAGCTGGAGAGATAGGCCTGAGTTTGGGCTTCAATAGCCTCCATCCGCGCCCGAATCGTAGGGTCCTGCTGCATTAGATAAGCTAGCCGCTCCATCGTGCCACATCGGTGGGGTTGAGCCCAAGCCCACCCCACGAGACTAAGTACAAAAAGGTAGCGCATGCGGCAAATCTACACATTTTTCTGGAAAAGCGCCGGCTCAGGATAGGGGATGCGGGTGTGCCGTTGGTTCAGGAGGTTCTCGTAAAAGACCTCTTCGAGCTGGCGGACCTGATCAAAAGTCAAGGGGGCTCGGTCGAGCTGACCTTCTGCAATGCGCTGCTGGATAAGGCGTCGCACATGAGCGCGCAACTTTTCAGGGGTAGGGTCAGGCAAAGCCCGCGTACTGGCTTCGAGCGAGTCGGCCAGCATGAGGATAGCTTCCTCTTTGGTAGCGGGGAGCGGGCCCGGATAACGGAATTCGTCCTCGAACAGCGAGGCCTCTTGAGGGGCTTCCCGTTTTTGCCGTTCCCAAAAATACTGTATCCAGGTCGTGCCGTGATGCGTTTGAATGCCGGCCACCACCTCCGTAGGCAAGTTGTACTTTTTGGCCAGCTCTACCCCATACTCCACATGACGCCGGATAAGAGCGGCACTCTCTCGAGGAGAGAGGTAGTAATGAGGATTGGAAATGCCCCCTTGAGAAATGATGGAGATATTTTCGATAAAGAAGGAGGGATTCTCCAGTTTGCCGATGTCATGGAAAAGTCCCATTACGCGAGCCTTGAGGGAATGGGCCCCAATCTTCTGAGCGGCCACTTCCGCCAGCTCCGCTACCGCCAAGCTATGTTGATAGGTCCCTGGAGCCTTCTCCGCCAGCTGCCTTAAAAGCGGATGCCGCAAGTCCAATAGCTCCAAAAAGGTCACATCCGAACTCATGCGGAAAAGCCTTTCCAGCACATACACGAGAGGGTACCCCATCAAGCACAGTAGCCCATTCACCAACAGAAGGGGCAGCCCAGCCCACGGGATTGTCTCGAAGCTCCCCGTACGAAAAAGATGGTACCCCAGAAAGGTTACCCAGTAGCCCAGGGCCAGGGTCCCCAACGCATACAAAAAGTGGGAGCGCCGCTGAAGCACCCGCAGCCGAAACACCACCAGCATGCTACTGAGGCCGTGTACAAAGAAAAACTCCACTGGCTCTTCCATCACGAGGCTCACCTGCGCCCCCAACGTAATAGCCGAGATAAAGCCTACTCGATCATCAAAAAAGATAGCCACCATAATAGGAGCCAAAGCCACAGGGAATAAATGGTAGAGGGGATACTGGGTCGTCTCGGTCCATCGCTGGGTAATATACAGAAATAACGACGCCCCTACAATAGTGACCAGAAAAACAGACAAGAGCAGCAAGACAGGCCGCACCTCTTCGGGCTGGAAGCGTTTGGCTACATACAGGTACTGAAGAGCAATGAAGGTAAGTAGGCCCACCAGCCCGACCAGCCCCAAAAAACTAAGCAAGCGACTGTTCAGCGGATGCAGAGAACCGTAAGCCAGAGATAAAGAACGCAGTTTCTGGGCTACCTCGGGGGAAATCAGCTGACCCCGCCGTACGATGAGCTCACCCTTGTGCACGGTCGTACTATAAGGCGAAGCCTGCTTGGCGGCAGCTTGAAGTAGCTCATGTACGGCGTTGGGGTCGTAGCGGCAGTCCGGTTGAAGGAAAGCCTGGACTACCCATCTGACGGAGTCTTGCCGGTCTTCGGAGACGATTTCGGTGATCCATCGTTCCAGGCGCTGGTTATCCACGAGGGCTTCGAGCGGCAGGACTTCTTCTTTGTAGGGTCCTTCGCGGAGGATAGCTTGTCCCTGTTTACCTGCGATGGGCACATCCACATACCCAAACCGGTAAGCATATCGAAGAAGCCGTGTCACTTCGCTGCGAAGGCTGGGCGAAAAACGCGGGCTCACTTCGTTCAGGCGCTGGACCACCCGCTGCTTGACCGAAGTATCCCGCTCAAAAATGAGCGTCAAACTGGGGCCCAGGGAATCCCACGTTGACCCTTCCTGCGCGCCCTTGAAGACCCGGTACTCAAACGGCGCAAAGAGATCCCGATAAGTCCACACCTCCCCTTCCTGCCACTGGGTCAAGTACACCGGATGATACCAGTACAAAAGCACCCCGCTACTGAAGAGGACATACCCCAGAAAGACCCCTCCTACAGGGAGCCAGCGCTTAAGGTTTGAGTCCATACTTCTGAAGGCGAGAAGCGGCCTCTCGGCTTTGTTTCCAGATTTCTCGAGGGTCGTAATGCTCGATCTCCGGCGCGTACGGAATCACATTGCGACGATACACCAGGATACCCCGACGCCCCTCAAACCGCCGCTTTTTCCAAAACTCCAGCGCATCGTAAGTCCCATCCGCCCCAAAAAAAGGCCGAGGATCCTCGTACATGCGAGAAAAACCCCGTCGAGAAACACTTATGTGATCAAAGATAATCGCAGGATACCGCTTTTTTCCTCCTATTTTTTTTACATACCAGCCCAAGTTTAGCGAAAGCGGCGTGGTCTCGGCATATTCTAAGAGCAAACGCATCTTTGGCACGGCCCCCGCGTAAATCACCGGCGCTCCAAAAAACACCTGGTCGGGTTTTTTCGGGTCGAAAAAAACCGTCTCCACCACTTTGAAGTTGCGCCTGCGGTCGTAGCCATTCCACCCGAGGAGCACATAATACACCAGCTTTTCTCGTACAAGCCGAGTACCTCGAGGCACACGTGCTTCGCCCTCGTACCGCAAAACCCCATACTCGCTATAGCGGGGATGATAGTAGAGCGCCCCCACCCACTCTTCCTGGGTAAGCGTGCGCCGCTCAATGTCTTCCTCTTCTAACACCTCGGGGAGCGCTTTCAGTTCATAGACCCGCACCTGCCAGGGAGCTTTTTTATGATCGCGCCACCGCCGAACCAAAAACCCATAGTACCGGTGGTGCTGCGCCGGAAAGTCTATCACCTGCCAGGTAAAGACTCGAAAAGCGCTATCAGGAGGGTACAGTTTCGACACGGTCTCCACCGAATCGAAGGGGTAGGAGAAAGCTTCAGGGCGCGCGAGGACCTCCCGCCAAAGCTGGAGAAAAAGACGATTCACCGAGTCTTTTGTGGCGGTGTCGTCATGGTGCAGCACAAACCGCCCCAGTCGTGCCAGTTCTTTTTCGATTTCGGGTAGAGGCTGCGCCCAAGCCACCAGCACTCCCCACAACAGCCGCCACATGGTCAGGTGCAGCAAAGATACGCAAATTTTACGCTGGGAAAGCCTGGGGCAAGAGGGCCTGGGCCTCTATTAGCGCAAAGGTGCGCAGAGGGGGAAGGGCCTTTTTTTCTTGCAGGAAAGCTATTACGGCTTCAGTGGGGAGGTTAGACACGAGGGGCACCCCCGCAAAAGGACAGCCCCCATGGCCCCCCAGTGCGCTGTCAAAGCGCCGACATCCGGCTTCCCAGGCGGCTTCGATTTTGGCGCGGGCTTCCTGCGGAGCCGCATGCAAGTGCACCCCCCACTGTACCTCCGGGACAGCTTGGATCGCCGCCCGAAGGGTCTCGTACACCGCCTCAGGAGTAGCTACTCCTACCGTATCGGCCAGCGACAGGATAGGTACCCCCTTCGCCCGAAGCCGCGCCCCTACCTCTATCACCTCCTCGGGGTCGTAAGGATCGCCGTACGGATTGCCAAACCCCATCGAAAGGTACACTACAGGCACTTTACCGGAGGCCTGCGTGTAAGCTACCAGCTCGTCTACAAACGCTTCGGCCTCGGCGCGGGTTTGACGGGTGTTCTGCCGCTGAAAGGTCTCCGACAATGAGAGCGGGTACCCCACATACCGCACAGCCGGATGAGCTACAGCCTGTTCAAGCCCCCGCCGGTTCGCCACTATCACCAAAATACCCGTTTCTGGGTACGCCTGGTACGGCAGCTGCGCTAACACCTCGGCTGTATCTTGCATTTGCGGCACGGCCTTCGGCGAGACAAAAGAACCCGCATCCAGCGTATGAAACCCCACCTTGAGTAGAGCCGTTAAGTAACGCACCTTGACCTCCGTGGAAACACGAATAGGATACCCCTGCCAAGCGTCACGCGGACACTCTATAAGCTGGACTGCACTCATCCAAGGCAAAGTACGCAAACCCCCTCACTCATAGTATCCAAACCACCGATGTCCCACCACCCGATCTTCCCGATCAGTAAAGCTCCGATACACCACGATCACCGCGTAGGTATTTTCGGCTTCGAAGTAGCTACCTTCGACCGGCTCAATCAGGAAGGCCCCCTGCCCTTCGTCCCAGAGGGCATAGAGGTAATCGTACACACCCTGCTTGAGGGGCACACGGCAGATGTAGAGGCCCCGCTCCTCATCGAAGCGCATCTCGAAGCGCCGATCGGGTCGCCAGCCCATGAACCCTCCCACCACATACAGGGGCTTAGGGTAGGGATTGGACGCCTCCAGCCGAAACTCCACCCAGAAGTAATCGGCCTGTACCGTACTGAGCTGATCCCAGCCCTGCCACTGGCGCGCCGTATCGAGAAGCGCCTCCTGAATCTGCACGAAAAAACGCCCGTTCAAATCAAACTGCGAAGTGTAAGCCAGACCTGCGCGGGGCCGTTCGTGCATTAGCCGCACCACGATACCGCTGTCTGTCCAAAAGGTCCGCTCTATCTGGAAACTGCGCCGGCGCAGCACCGAACGCAGGTCCAGCATGCGAAACTCCACCCCCGCCGGCAACTCCAACCCCGCCTGAAACCGATACTCCAAATGGTCCGGATACAAGAAGGTAGGTTTGAGACCGGTGCGAGCGTTATCCCAGCGCCCGTTCTGCAGAAGCATGCACGAAAACTCCTGATACGCTTGGCTACTCTGGAGCGAACCCGGATACACCGAAAAGGCCAAGGCCTGTAGCCCTTGTCGCGCACCGGTCACCACCTGCAGGCGCGCATCCGGTACGATTTTGACCAGGGGTTCCACTACGTAGAAGCGCCGCCGCAGCACAAGCTGAGTCGGGTCATTGTCTCGAAAAACCTCCAGCACATAAAACCCGCTCCGTTGGAAGCGATTGACCAACTGATAGCGGTAGTGAAGGTAAGGCACCCGAGTATTGTAAGAAGGGCTAAACTCCGTGATGCGGTCTGAGATGAAAGCCGGCCAGTACTCTGTGAGAGGGAGGGAAGAGGGTTCCCAAAAACGATTACACAGCCGGACACGCACCCAGAAGTCGGAAGGCGCCCCCTCCCTCACTTCGTCAAACTCCAGCGTAAGGGTGTTTTGTTCATTCAAGCCGAGAAAGGGGTAGCTCAGGGTGTTTTGCCCGCGGTAAAACTGGACGGTGTAGATGTGGGGGTCGGCGACGGTGTCGGTGAGGGGTGCGGCCGTAAGATAGCCCATCCAGGCTATGAGAAGCCGCTTCATACCGGCAGAGGTAGAGGCTCGGCCTGAGGAAGGAGCGCCTCAAGAAGCTGGCGATCGCTGCGCAGGTGGGGAAACTTATGTTGGCCGCCCAGCTTACCCAGACGAGCCAGGTACGCATAACTGGCCCCCACGGGCAAGCGATACAGGCGCGGCGCTTCTAAGATAGCGCCTCGCCGCAGGTCGTCGTAGTAAGGGTTGAGCTGGCGCAGGGTCTGGTCCAATACAGTGAGGAAAGCCTGCCAGCTATGGGGTTCCGCTTCGACTTCAAGGAGCCATTCGTGGCGGGGTTTTTCTGGGCCTAAGTAAGGGCCAACGGTGTATTCGCGCACGCGGGCGCCCGTGGCGCGGAGGGCCGCTTGAAGGGCCGCTTCCACTTCGGCTTCGATGACGTGCTCACCAAAAGCGCTGAGGTGGTTCTTCACCCGGCCGCTCACCCGCAGCCGATACGGCCGCACCGAAGTAAAAGTCACCACATCCCCTATGGCGTAGGCCCACAGGCCTGCATTCGTAGTGATAAGGAGGGCATACGGCCGGCCTACCTCCACCTCCCACAAGGGAAGGCGAGGGGGATTGGGGTCCTCTGCCCGCTCCAACGGCACAAACTCGTAAAAAATCCCCCCATCTACAATCAAGCGCAGGCCGGCTTCGGGGTCATCCGTGTCTTGGAAAGCGAAAAACCCCTCCGACGCTGGGAAAGTTTCTACAAAATCTACCCCTGGTAAAAGGGCTCGCAGCCGTTCCTGGTACAAGCGAAAATCTACGCCGCCGTGGACATAGAGCTGGAGGTGGGGCCACACTTGGGTGGGGGGGTGGTTCCAGCGTTCCTGGAGCCTTTCGAGGAGGCCTTCCACCCAGGGAGGGATGCCCGAGAGCAGCCGTAGGTCCAGTCCTCGTGCCTCATCCAGGATGGCGTCTACTTTCTGGGGCCAGTCCTCCATACTATTCACCTCCCAGGACGGAAGGCGATTGCGGGTAAGGTAGGCCGGCACCCAGTGATGCACGATGCCGGAGAGCCGACCGTACAGGATGCCTGCCGAGTTCTTTTCCAGGGCCGGGCTGCCCGAGAGGAAGAGCCACCGTCCTCCCACAAAGTCGGCGTTACGTTTTCGGGCGATGTAGAGCAGAAGCGTATCCCGCGCCGCTCGAATGTGCATAGGCACACTGTCGGGGGTGATAGGGAGGAACTTTGCGCCGGCGGTCGTGCCGGAAGTCTTGGCAAAGTAGGCGGGCCGGCCCGGCCAGAGCACCGAGGGTTCGCCTGCCCACACTCGGCCTAAGTACCGCTCCCACAGCTCCTCATACGAATACACCGGCACCGCCTGCCGAAACGCCTCGTAGGAACGCACCTCCGCCAACCGATGATCCCGGCCGAAAGCGGTACGCTGGCCCTTCGCCAAAAGCATAGCGAGGGTCCGCTGCTGTAAAAAACTTTCCCGCCCCACCTTCTGGGCATACGAACGAGCGACCCACGCCGCCCACGCCTTCGCTGCAAGGGCTTTCACCTGGGCAAAGTACGCATTTCTGCTCAGTACAGCGTGGCGTACCTCTGGCGCAAAGCCTGCCAAGAAGTCGGTGCCTCAAACGCGCGATAGAGGGTGTCTATGGGCAGGTTCTTCTCCTCCATCCAGCGCAGGAGCGGCGTGCCAAAAAGCTTGTCGAAAAACTCCTCTTGGAAGAAGGGGCCTGCGGAAGGGGGCCAAGCCTGCCGGAAAGTGCGCAGCAGCCAAAACCCCACTCGGAAGAGACTATCGGGTTGAACCGGCCCCCGATAAACCCGAGAGAGGCGCCAGCCCGTGTAAAGGGTTTTCTCTCGATCGGGCTGAAAGGTCACCGGCTCCAGACGATACCCGTAGATCACCGTATCCAGTCGAGGCGGGAGAGCCGGTGTAGCCAGGCCCACCTGCTGAAAAGGCCTGTCGGTGCCGCGCCCCACACTCACCGCCGGCACGCCCTCATACCACCCGAGGATAGGGTACAACTCAAGAGCCAGGGTATCGCGTAGGGCCGGCGAAGGCGGCTCCGTGAAGAAAGGCGCTACTTTCGGGAGGGGGTCCCCGCGCCGCCACCCCGGCCAGGGCACCACAATCAGCGGCACACGAGGCACCCACCCCTCCCCTACAAGAAGCTGAGCGTATTCGCCGATGGAGAGGCCGGGCACCAGCGGAACCGCATGCATCCCCACGAACGAAAACAGCGAGCTATCGAGCAGCGGCCCGTAGGTGTAGTGGGCATGCGGGTTAGGGAAGTCAAGCACGTAGACGGGCCGCTGAGCCTGGGCCGCCGCCTCAAGCAGGAGGGCCAGCGTGCTGAGGTAAGTATAGTGCCGCACGCCTACATCACGGAGGGCGAAAATCACCGCCTCGGCCTGGGCAAGCTCTTCGGGGGTGGGGGCTTTACGCCGACCATAGAGCGAGACCACCGGCACCCCCCGGTAAATGGTGTCCTCAACCCTGTGGCCGGCCGCCTTCTCCCCAAAAAGCCCATGTTCAGGCGCGTAGACCCGCACGACCGAAAAACCCTTATCCAGTAAGCTATCGAGCAGGGTTCGCGTGGGACGGTGCGCTACCAGAGCCAGCTTCTGACGGCGAAGGCGAGGCCCTTCCCGCTCCAAAAAAACCTGCCAGCAGGTAGCCGGCCCTATGGCATCGGCCGGCCGGGCCGCCGGCCGCGAAGACCGCCCGTTACATCCCCACAGCACAAGGACCGTCCCTACAAGCGCTTTTCGCATGCCGCAAAGAAAAACGAAAAAAGGAGGGCGACGGGCGCCGCCCTCCCGGAGGTTGTGGAGAAGGGTTTAGTCTTTGCGCAAGGTAGCTTGCTGAAAGGTGCCACCGCTTTCTACGGTGAGGAGGTAGAGGCCAGACGGCAGGCCGGCCAGCGACCAAGAGAGTTCTACGACTCCAGGTAGCAAGTCAGACCGCTCCTCGAAGCGCACCCGCTGCCCCAGCGCATTGTATAGGGTGAGGCGCACAGGGCCAGGCCCTTCCATTACGAAACGCAGCGTCACTTCCCCGGTCGTGGGGTTAGGGAAAACCTGGAGGGTAGGTGAACGCCCTTCCGAAAGGTCGCGGCGCAGCTCCACCATCGAAGAAACCACCTCCGCCCCTTCTTCGGTCTGGATACGCAGCCGATAGAAGGAAGTCCCATAAGGAGGATTGCGCCGGAGCCAGCTCGAGGTGTGCCGTGGCAGCGTCGTGAGCGGTTTCAGCTTATCTGGCGTAGGACCGGCCTCCAAGGTGAAGTGCCGTACCCGGCCCCCTTCTATCTCGGCTACCTGCCAAGAAAGGAGGTGGTCTTCCCCGACGACCTTGCCCTCGAAAGCCTGGATCACCACCGGCAGCGGCAGCGTGCTCTGGCCCGTGCCGAAGTGCGAAAAGCCGCTCATACCCGGCCGGGAGACCACGCCCGGCGCCGCCGGAGCCGTGTTGGCGTGGCAGCCAGGATTTTGAATGAACCAGTCGGCCCCATTTCCAGCCGACCCATTGTTTTTAAGCACCCCCCACTGCTGAGCGCCTGTACAAGGGTTATAGTCTGTGTTGTACAGGGTAGCGGTGTAGGGGCCGCTCGTAGTGACCTGCGTGGTTAGGTCCGCCTGCCAGCCAGTTATCGTCCAGTAGCCGTTATCGAGGAGAGGACAGGTGCCGTAGTTGGCGCCGCACTCGGTTACAGGTGAACCGGAGGGCGTCGGAGGGCCGCCCCCCCATCCCGTGAAAGTCGCAAGCAAGTTGTGCACGCCCGGGTTGCCGCTAAAGTTCAGGTTAATGCGGGCATAGCGCACGGGCGCGTTCAAACCCATAGGGAAGTCGTACGAACCGCCCGTGTTGTTGAGAAAGCGACGCAGGTACCCCACCACGAAACTGTTCGCATTGCCGGGAGAAACCGCTGCGGGCGCCGTGTTCTCCACCCGCACTTCCCGGGTCCCGCTCACCGGCGCCACAAGACGCCCAGAGGTAAGGGTGAGCGTGCCCAGGATACGCATCGTGTTGTTTAGGGTCACCGTAGAAGGGGCAGTTTGATTGACCTCCACATTGAAGAGCGGGTCCGAACCCGGGTCTGTATAGGTTTGGGGGGCTGATCCATTGAAAATCAAAAAGCTATTGGCAGGGGCGGATAGCGTGGCCGCAGCATTTCCTACTACGACATTACCCCCGACAAAGAGACGTCGGCCATTCAGATTGAGCGTATTATTGGCTCCGGACACAATCTCTACCGTAGAGCGCACCTGGACGTTGGTCATGAGGCGTACCTCGCCTACGGCGCCGCGCTGGACCCGCAGGTTAGGGATATACTGGGTAGCCCCCATAAGGACGCCGCGAATCTCCTGCACGGGATACGCAACACCCCCAGTAAAGACGATCCACCCTGTACCCTGGAGGTCTCCATTGACGGTGAGGTGGCCGCATACATTCAGGATGCCGTTGACGGTGAGGGAAGCCCCCACCGGCACGGTGATATCGCGCACGGTCCAGGTCTCGGCCGCCGCAATGACAGGCTGGTTGGCCGATCCACCATAAATGATGACATCTCGGGTGCAGCTATTGGGGAAAGGGCAGCCGCCCCAGTTGGCGTTGTTATTCCAGGCGGTGGTACCTGCGCCGCCCGTCCACACCGCGGTCGCCGACCCGGCCGCATAGTCTATCGGCGAAGCGCCAAAATCCACCGTGAAGCCCGGAAAGGTGGTCGTAGAGAAGTTAGAGATGCCGAGCAGGTACACCTCCCCAGCATTCACGGGCAAGCACTGGAGCCAGCCCTGCCCGCCTGCACCTTCACAAGTACCCGAGGCGCAGGCGGGCGTGCCGCAGGCCACCCCCGTCCCATACGTCCCATCGCACGAGGTAGGCGCATCGAAGCTGCAGCGAACGGGGTTTATCGTCCCATTCCGAATGGCCTGGCAAGGGTTGGCTACGTTATCTATGCGGTAGAGGGTCCAGTCATAGTCCACATTGGTGCTGGGGGTGATGGCGAAAGAGAGATTACCATTTGCGCTGATAGGCAGGCGGATCCATACGAAGTTTCGCTCACCGGAGGTGAGGCACGAGGCGGGGCACCCCCCCGCTGGATAAGGTAGGTCACAGGTGAAACCTGGCCCTAAGAAGCCAGGCGCCCCCACCGAGAAGGTAGAACTGCATACGGGTAGCGGCCCGGAAGCGGGATTCCCAGGCACGGCTTCACAGTCCTGCCCGTACTGGGAAGGGGGGGCGCTGGCCGTCTCCCATATCGCCAGGGTGTAGTCGCCGGCTCCTCCGCCCGATCCAGCCACCACCGCCACGTAGTAGGTCTGCCCTACCGTGAGGCCCGTAAGCGTTACCTGGGCAAACCTTGGAGAGCTCTCGCATCCGGCGCCATCGTCGTTGCAGGCGATCTGGGTGAAGGGCCCGCTGCAGGAAGGCGCCGAATAGACCGCCACAGCAGGGTCCGAAAGCGTGCCCGGCGCTACATGCACCGTCATATTCGGCGCTGTCGCCACAAAGGCATACCACCGGCCCACTACCCCACAATTACCCCCACTTAGGCAGGTAGGGGAAACCCCCAATGGCGGGGCGCCGCTCGTCGTGCCCGTCGTCACCACCGGATAGCTCGTAAAAAGTGGGGCTGAACAAGGACCCACTCCAGCCACCGGCGCCGAAATAGAAAGGTTATCGTAAGCGGCGCAAGTTGGATTGGCGAAATGGTCGAGCACCACATAGTAGGTCTGCCCGGCCGTGACATTAATGCTAACCGAATACGGTCCCGAAGCGCTCTCGCTTGTGCAGAGACATACGCCTCCATTACACCCCACCGGACAGCCCTGATACACCTTCAAGCCAAACCAGGGACTCGAAGCGTTGCTATGTGTGAGCGAAATCGTCACAGCACCCGAGCTGCTGGGCGTGAACACCCAGACCCGATCCTCGCCGGTAAAGTAGGAAGAAGAGCCGCACGGCAACGCATTGGAAGAGGTGATATCGTCCCCTGCTCCGCAAGTGGTGCCTGCTCCGCTATTGTACGGCAGGGTGGTCACGGTCGTGATACCCGAACCCAGGCCCGTACAAGGCCCTGGCGCCACCGGCGCCGAAATGGTGAGGTTGCTGAAAGGCCCACAGGTAGGCGAAGGCCAGTAGTCCAGTTGCAGGTAGTAGGTCTGACCCGCTGTGACAGCAAAACAAAGGGTCTTGTCTCCTGTACTGCTCTGGGCCTGGGCCACACAAGTAGCTCCCGTCAGCCCGCCGCACGGACTGAGGGCACCCCCCTGGTACACCATCAGACCCGTATACGTCGTGGAAGAGGTGAGGCTTACCGTAACGATACCGCTCGTGGTGGGGGTGAAAACCCACATCATGTCTTCACCGCCGTAGTAGTTGGAGCTGCCGCACACGGGTGTGTTGGTCGAGGTGAACTTGTTGCCTTTCCCGCAGGTGTTGTCTGCGCCGTGGGTATAAGGAAGGGCAGGCACATTGACGACCCCGGGTAGCGGCGGGGGAGGGGTACTGTTAGAGACGATGTGAACCCGGTCCACGGCGGCTGGCGGCTGCGTCCCTACTGAACCATCGTTTCTCCAGGAAAAAATCACCCGGTAGGTCTGACCTGCCGTACCACAGAAATTAACGCTCACCTGAGTCCAGTTTGAGGAAAACATACTGTAGCGAGCGAGGCGGTAAGTGGCGGGGACCTCCACACCAGCGGTGGGCGTCACGCTCGTCGGCGCTACGAAGATATCCAGGTAGTCGTAGTTGTTTTCTCCCCGCACCTTGATGTAGGCAGAGAGGGTGAGGTAAGGCTCTCCCGCCGGTAGCGTCACATCGCGATAAAAGTGCACCACCGAGCTGGAGGAGACGGTATAGGCGTATGGGGGTGGTCCACCGCCGCAGTTGTTGGTGATATAGATTGCCTGGGTGCCGTGCTGGGCGCCGGCGGCGGTATTTACAGCCCAGCGGTTGGTCTGGGAGCCGTTGACGATAGTCCAGCCCTGGTAGGTGACGGTGCCTGTCGGGCAGACGGTACCAGCCCCCTCGAAAGAGCCGGCACCACTGGTGCCATCCACGAGGATGGTCTGGGCCGCAGCCAATGAGAGGAGAGTAAGGTATCGTAAGTAACTCATTTTTGTGAGGGTTTAGGGTTTTCTACGAAGTGAAAAGAGGGCTGTTCGAGGCCGGCGGCGCGCAGCACCTCTCGCAGGTCTGCAGGCGACACCTGAGGGTCCACCAAAAGCCGACAGCGCAGCTCGCCCTCTGGCGAGACAGAGAGACCCTCCACCCGATAAAAACCCACCTTGCTAAGCACTACCGCTGAAAAAGTCTCCAACCGCTCCGAAGAAGGAGCCACCCCCGCCTTGAAATCCCGAAGCTGACCTACTACTGCATACGAAACGACTTTTTCTGGCGGAGAGGCGGCTTTCTGTGCCCAGAGTAGGGCCCCTACGCTAAGCCACACATAAGGTCGCATACCTCAAAGGTACAAAAAACCCTCCGCTCCTCCCCTAAGGGCTCCATCTTAAGGCGGTACGGATCCGCTCCTGAGTGGTAGCGAATCTGGACTGAGAGGTAACAGCGGAAAGGAAAAGGGATAGGCAGGCCCCAAAAAGCCAGGGGGAAGGAGGCCCTTCCCCCTCGGCCTGAACGAAGTGGGTTTACTCTTTCACCACGCGCACTTGCTCAAACGCAGCCCCCTGCCGTAAAGTGAGCACATACAGGCCCGCCGGCAAGCCCGCCAGCGAAAGCGTATGCGTCACCACGCCTACCCGTCCCTCCAGCGCTTCCGTATAGACCGCCCGCCCGAGCGCATCATACAGAGCCAGATGCACGGCCTCCATCGAACCCGTAGAAAAAGCAAGCTGCAGCGCGTCCGAAGTGGGGGCAGGTGATACTCGAATAGGCCCCAAGCCCCGCCGCCCCACCCAACGAAGAGGCCAAAAACGTAATCGTAAAATCATCAAAGGCGCCGCACGAGGTCCCATCCACCAAAAAGTAATAGGGCTGACCTGCCTGTACATTGATCGTTATCGTCTTAGGGTTTGCGCTGGTTTGATCATGACGCACGCAGGTGGCGCCGGTAAGCTCACATCCTCGCAACGTCCCCCCTCGATACACCATCAGCCCCATCCCACTCGCCGAAGAACTCAGACTCACCGTAATCGTCCCATTGGTGGAGGGCGTGTACGTCCATAACAGGTCTTCACCATTGTAGTAACTGGCGCTACCACAAACAGGGACGCTGACTCGGGTGAACTTATTGCTTTAGCCGCAGGTAGTACCGGGGCCATGGGTATACGGTACCGAATCCACGGAGACGATCCCCGTAGGGGCCGCCGGCTCAGAAATCGTCAAGTTTGCGAAGGCGCTACACTGTAGGGGATTGGGGTGATCTACCACTACATAATAAGTTTGCCCTGCGGCCACGCATACATTGAGGGTTCTATTAGAGGCGGAAGTGCCATCGTAAGCCAAGCAGGTAGCCCCTGGCAGTCCTGCGCAAGGTTGGAAAGGGCCGGCCGCTCGATATACCTTTACTTCAGCGTTGTCGAGTACCGAAGCTAATTCACCGTCACCACCCCACTCACCGCCGGAGTGAAGGCCCACAACATATCTTCCCCGCCATAATCAGAACCGCACGCAGACGAGTTGCCGGTGGTAAACTTATTCCCTTTGCCGCAGATATCGTCTGCCCCATGGGTATAGGGTAGGGCAGGCACATTGAAAACCCCTGGGGGAGTAGCGCTGGCCACGAGGCGAACCCGGTCCAAGGCAGCCGGCGGCTGCGATTCAAGTGCGTCATCGTTTCTCCAAGAAAAAATCACGCGGTAGGTCGTGCCCGCTGTACCACAGAAAGAGGCGCTTACGAGGTTCCAGCCGGCAGGAAGGCGGCTATACCGGCCAATCCGATAAGCGCTACCCACCTCGGCACCAGCTACGGGAGTTACGCTGGTTGGCGCCACAAACAGATCCAGGTAGTCACAACAAGGCTCCCCTGAGACCTTGATGTAGGCGGAGACGGTGAGGGCAGGTTGCCCGGCCGGCAGCGTCACATCGCGGTAAACATGTACGACCGAAGAAGCATTCCTGTCGTACTGATGAGGTGGAGGCGAGCTACCGCAGTTATTGGTGATGTAGATTGCCTGGCTGCCGTGCTGGGCCCCAGCGGCGGTATTTATGACCCAGCGATTGGACTCCGTGCCATTGACGATAGTCCAGCCTTGGTAAGTAGCAGTACCTGTAGCACAAGACGCACCTGCCCCCTCAAACGAACCGGCATTGGTCGTACCGTCTAACAGGACCGTAGTCTGGGTCCAAGCCAGCGAGAGCAGAAAAAAGTTCCGCCAAGTTTTCGCAAGCGTTTTCATATACGTGGAGGTTGTAGTTTTCTGCGAGGCGGCAGCGAAGGATCACCAAGGAAACCGCAGAAACCCTTTCCCTGTACCTCGCACCCTTCACTTCGGAAACGGCTTAGGAGGCCCCAAGTGAAACTCGCCAAAGACCTAATACCTTATCTCAGGCAAAAGTAGGGAAAAAAAACGTATGCATGCAAATGGATCATCTAAGCCGCTGGAAGGGCCCGACAGCTATAGGCGGCCGTTTGCCTGAAGACGCAGGGCTTTATTCTGGGGGGTCTTCGTAGCGGATCTGGGAGGGGTCGGTCCACATTTTACGGGCGATAGCCTGAGCAGTGGGGGTAGCGGCGGTGCCTCCCAAGGCAGTTTCTTTGAAGCGGGGGTCCAGGGCCGCGCCGACCTCCCCCATGGCCACCACCAGCTCATCTACCGGTATCACAGCCGTATCGCCCGCCAAAGCCATCTGGGCCGCCGCGGCCGCCATCACCACCGCGGAGCCATTGCGTTTGACGCAGGGTAGCTCCACCAAGCCCGCCACCGGATCGCAAATCAGCCCGAGCATGTTCATGATTGTGAGGGCGACGGCCTCACAAATCTGGCTATTGGACCCCCCGAAGGCATGCACGATACCGGCAGCGCCCATGGCAGCGGCGGTACCCGTTTCCGCCTGACACCCCCCCACCGCGCCTGCGATGGAAGCCTTCTGCTCGATGATGAGCGCGACACCGGCCCCAATGAGCATGCATTCGTAGAGGGTACGTTCGGACACCTGATGCTCCTCGGCGAGAAAGGTGTAGATCCCTGGCAAGATACCGGAAGCGCCGGCGGTGGGGGCGGCCACCACGCGCCCCATGCAAGCGTTGGTTTCCTTGGCGGCCATGGCGTAGGCCAGCAGCCGGGTAAACTGGGGACTCACGATATGCAGGGTGGCCTGAGCAAGCTTTTTGCCGCTGTCACGCACGAGGCCGCTGGGCGTCTGGCGGGGTTCGGAAAGGCCTGTCTGAACGGCATCGCGCATCACCGCGAGCACTTGAGCCAATCGCGCCCAAATCTCGGCTTCCGATCGACCCTTCTGGTGCATTTCGTACTCCAGGACAACGCGCCACAAAGGCACCTGCCTTTCCTCCGCCAGCGTCACCCACTGAACAAAACTCTCGAGCCGCACGAAGGGGAAGGTACGAACTTTGGGCGTAGAGGGGCTTACCTTTGTGGGCCGTGTGGTGGTACGGCTGGCTCTGGCAAGCCCTCCTGATGGGCGGGTATAGCCTGGTGCGGCTGACTTTTGTAGGATGGAACGGCGCCTTCCTGGAAAGTGGAGCTTCGCTGGGCCGAGTGTTCCTCAAGGGGCTGATTTTTGATTTCACGGCCACGAGCTGGCTTACCCTGCCGGCGTGGCTGGCCCTCTTACTGCAGCGATTACGCTTAGCCTATGGCCTGTGGATAAGCGCGACCAGCCTTAGCCTGGCCCTCGAGGTGATAGATGTGGGCTACTTCCCCTACACCCACCGGCGGTCTGGACCGGAGCTGCTGGCCATCCTCACCTTTTGGCAGGACAGCCTGCCCGCCTTGAGCAAGTATGTGCGGGATTTTCTGGTGGGTTTCGTACTATGGGGGATGCTTGTAGCGCTGCTGGCCTGGGCTGGGTGGTATGTCCTTCGCCGAGCGAGTCCCCCTCCCTTCAAGCCCTGGGCCGGATGGCTCTTTTCTCTGTCTGTGCTGGCGGTAGGGGTGCGGGGAAGCGTGAGCCTCAAGCCCCTGTCCGTGATAGATGCGACGGTGCCAGGCTGCCCCACCTGCAGCCCTTTTGTGCTCAACAGCACTTTCGCTTTCGTGCGGGCGCTTGAACAGCCCCGTTTGCCGCCCTGGCCCCTGGCCGACCCCACGATAGCGCCGTATCCCCGACTCTGGGAGCCCGATAACGCCTTCCATCCGGCTCCCCGCTATAATGTAGTAGTCCTGATTTTGGAGAGCTTCTCGGCCGAATACGTTGAGCGAGGGTACGCTCCGTTTTTGGCCGAATTGCTCCAGAAAAGCGCTTCGGTGCGAAAGGCCTACGCTACCAACAGCCGCTCCGCAGAAGGCCTGCCCGCTATCCTCTCGGGCATGCCCTCGTGGGGAGAAGAACCGCTTATTTTCACGCCGTACGCCGTGCGCATCCGCTACAGCCTCGGCGAGCTGCTCAGGAAGTGGGGCTATCACACGGCTTTTTTCCACGGGGGCAATAATGGCACCATGCTGCTCGACAGCTACGCTTTACAGGCGGGCTTCGAGCGGTACTACGGCCGGCGAGAATACCCCCATCCTGACCGCGACTACGATGGCACCTGGGGGATATGGGATGGGCCCTTCCTCCAATTCTGCGCGCAAAAGCTGGGAGAGCTGAAAGAGCCTTTTTGCGGGGTGATCTTCACGCTGAGTTCGCACCATCCGTATGCGGTGCCGGCGGAGATGAGAGATCGATTTCGAGGAGGGCCTTTGCCCATTCATGCCTCGGTGCAGTATGCGGACTGGGCGCTGAGGGCTTTTTTCGCGGCGGTCGAGACGACGGCCTGGGCCCCGCGCACGCTTTTCGTGCTGACGGCAGATCATACGGGTCCCAGCGAGGAACCTTATGATCCGGTACGGGTCTTCCAGGTGCCGTTAGGCTTTTATGTCCCAGGGAAAGCTTTACCTCCTTGTGCGGAGCTGGCAAGCCACCTCGATGTAGTACCGAGCGTTCTGCATGCGATAGGGTATCCGTGGGCGGTACCGGTGTGGGGTCGCAGTGTTTGGGATACCACGTCGGCGCGCTGGGCCCCACAGAAACCCCTGCCCCTCCTCTTTCAGGCTGTCGGCCAAGAAGGCCGCGCAACCTTTTCTCCTCACGAAGGGGTGCGCTTTCTCCGGTGGGGCTCTTCGCGGCCAGACTCCATGCGGCCGAAGTGGGTAGCGGAATGGCTTACTTACCTGGCCAGCTACGGCGCCTGGATAGAAGGCCGTTCAGAGATCCCCAAGCAAAGGCCGTAGCACGAGCTCTTCGACCACGGCCGAAGGTGGCAGGTGAGCGATCGTCCACACCAGGTCAGCGACCGCTTCTGGCGGGATGAACCGCTCTGGCGGGTACGGGGCCCCAGCCCACGAATCGGTATAGGTAGCCCCAAGCAGAATCGTGGTGACGGCTACCCCATAGTCCTTGAGGGTGTAGCGGAGATTTCGGCCCAGCGCTCGCAAAGCCGCCTTGGAAACCGCATAGCTGGCCCCCCGAGGATAGGGCAAAAACGCCGCTATCGAGCTGATGAGCACAATAAGGCCTTTTTTCTGGGCCAAAAACACCGGCAGAAGCCCCCGGGTCACGTAATATGCGCTATATAGGTTGGTGCGCAGCATTGCTTCTTGCAGGTCGGGGGGCTCAGTAAGGAGGGAGCTTTCTCGAAAGGCCCCTGCGTTATTCACGAGGAGGGCTATTTCAGGGTACCGGCTGCGCACGTAGGTGGCGAAGGCTTCGGCTTGGGTGCGGTCAGCCAGGTCAGCCTGCTGTACATCCCAATCAGGATGAGCAAGGCGCACTTTGGCTATGCGGTCGGGGTCTCGACCGCACCCTACGATAGGGTACCGTTCGGCAAAGCGGCGCGCCAGGGCATAACCCACTCCACGCGTAAGGCCTGTAACCACTACCACACCCATCTCAATCCAGGTAAAACTGTACAAGGAGTTTTTTGAGTTCCACGAGGGGGAGCCGTTTGAGTTCGCCGTGGCGGGCGAAGGAGATAAGGCCGGTTTCTTCAGACACGACGAGGACGAGGGCGTCGGTCTGTTCGCTCAGGCCTATGGCCGCACGATGGCGGTGACCGTAGGTTTGCGGTAGATCGAGTCTTTCGCTGCTGGGCAGCGAGCAGCGGGCTGCGATGATTTTGTCACCCCGCACTATGACCGCACCGTCGTGGAGAGGGCTTTTTTTCTCGAATATCATGAGCAGCATACGGGCCTCAAGGGGCATTTGCAAGGGGTCTCCTGTCTGAGTGAAAGGGGTGAGGTCGGTATTGCCCTCCAGCGCAATGAGGGCTCCCAGGCCGTTTTTGGACAAAAGTTGAAGGGCTTCGATAAGTTCTTGGGCCAGTGTCTCGGCTTGCTGGTGGGTGAGGACGGTTTTTCGGAAAAGCGCAATGCCCGGCAAAAGTCGGAAGCTTAGCAGAAAGCGGCGCAGTTCTGGCGCCAGCGCAATGCCTAAGATAAGGGCGAGCAGCCCCACGACCTGCCTAAGAAAAAAGGCCAAAGCCATGAGCTCTATCAGACTGACCAGCTTGAGCAGAATAGCCATAGAGAGAAGCAAGAGGGCTACCCCGAGGAGATTCAGGCGATACAGCCATAGCAAGACCGCATAGAGCAGCACGCCCAGCAGCACTACATCCACTACATCGTTCAAAGTAACAGGTAAGAGCCCTATGCGGAAGAGTTCCATAGAGTGCGCAGTTGCACAAGCTGGCGAAGAGGAAGAGGATCATGCACGCGCAAGATGGAGACCCCCGCCTGCAGGGCCTGCCAATGGAGGGCCGTAGCGGCCCATAAGACGCCTTTGGGGTGGCTGCCGAGCGGCCTCCACAACAGCGACTTGCGCGACAGGCCCAGCAGTAAAGGTCGTCCAAGCTGTCGAAATCGCGGAAGAGCCCGCAAAAGCGCATAGTTATGCGCAACCGTCTTGCCAAATCCAATGCCCGGGTCTAATAGCACCTCTTCAATACCTCTTTCACGCAGGGCGTTGAGCTTCTGGACGAAGTATTGCCAGACTTCTTGGACTACGTCGGTGTAGGTGGGGTTTTGCTGCATAGTCTGGGGGGTGCCTTGGATGTGCATCAGCACGTAGGGCACGCGGTAGTGGGCTACTACGGCCCATAGTGTCGGGTCGAAGGCCCCCCCCGAAATGTCGTTGATGAAGTCGGCGCCTTCCTCGAGGGCGATGCGGGCGACTTCTCCTCGGTAGGTATCTACGCTAAGGGGCACGGTAGGAAAGGCGCGCCGCACCGCTCGAAGGGCCGGCAGTAAGCGATTGAGTTCCTCTTCTAAGGGCACTTCAGGGGCACCAGGACGCGTAGAAACCGCCCCTAAGTCCAGCATATCGGCCCCTTCTGTGAGCAGGGTCTCGGCTTTGCGGAGCGCGCCCTCTACGGTCAGGGCTTCACCCCCGTCCGAAAAGGAATCCGGCGTCACATTCACAATCCCCAAAATGCGGGGCGGCTCCAGCGGATACAGCCTATCGCGAAGGCGCAGAAAGAACATGCTCCAGCACGTATTCGATCACATCTCGAATCGTTCCGTAGGAGTACGGGTACAGAAAGGGCACCTCGGCGGGGGACACCCACTTGTAGTTTTGGATGCCTTCTTCGACCTGGACCTGGACGGGAGGCCTCTGGGCCGCACACCGAAAAAGGTACCATTGCACTTCTTTCAAGAGAGTCTTTTCACCCTCGGAATAGAGGTGGTAGGTGCGAGTGAGGAAGCGCTGGGGAACCCCACAAGAGAGGCCCGTTTCTTCGGCCAGTTCCCGCGCGGCGGCGACTTCGGGCGACTCGGTGGGTTCGACTTTGCCTTTGGGCAGGTCCCATTTGCCTCGACGCCAGATAAAGAGCAAATGCCCTTGCGCTTCCATCACGACTGCACCCGCCGCCAGCACAGCCTCAAAAGTCGATCGGTACTGCTGGAAAAACCGCTCCAAGGCTTCTTCAGAGGGGAAATACAGCGTACAGCACCCCGATTTTCTATTTTCTCCTTGCGAGAGGTGGTAAGCACGCACCTGGTCTAAGGTCCCTGGCAAGTACAGGTATCGAGATCCCCTTTCTGGAGAAAGACTACGCGAAGTAGGAAGACCGCGCAGGCCTGACGGCAACACCATCAGCTCTAAGCAAAAGTCGTAGTGATAGAGGCGGATCACCCCTCTAAGATACGGGCTTTTGCGCAAGGAGAATGAGACGAGGGCTCTCCTCCACCCGAAAAGGCCTGCCTTCATAATCCCCCCAAAACTCTACGACGGTGAGGCGAGCCCGCTGGGCCAGCGCCGTCAAGTCCCCTTGAGTGAGTTTGAAGACCTGCTCTTCAAAAACCTGAGGGCCAGCCGCCGGATCTTCCACGGTGATGCGTTTATAGAGGCATAAAGCATCCTGCCACCGCTCGATCCGGAAGGTAAGACCCCCAAGCTGCCGCTCTTCGTAAGCAAGGGGGTTGCGCTGGTAGATGTTGAGGTAATCTAAGACCAGCCAGCCGCCGGGCTCTATCCAACTGGAAAACCTCCGCATTAGCCGCAGTAATCCGTCCCAACTGGCCGTACCCAGCCCAAAGCTGGTAAAAAAACTGCCCACCAGATGGTACTGGCGGTCAGGCTGCCAAATACGCAAATCCACCTGGAAAAACCGCACGCCTTCAGGTAGGTTGGGGTGCGCCACGGCTTCGTCGACTGCGTCTACGATCAGCCCCGCTCGAGCCAAGGCTCGGGCATAGCGCCCTTCGCCGCATCCGGCATCCAACGCGTAGGCCCCCTCTTTCAGCCCAAGCCGCTCCATAAGACGCCCCACAAACTGCACCGCCTCTTCGTCGTCCCTATGCGCATACAACAAGCGGTAGTAGGGGCTGGCGAACCAGTCTTTCACCCGACAAAGGTACCCAAAAATCGTGGGGCCTTGCCGTACTTTTGCCTCATTCGTAGGATAGGAAGTGGGTGGATAGCCTTTGTGGTACTGCCCCTATGGGGGCAGGGTTGGGTCCGCGGTACCGTGACCGACACGGGCGGTGTGCCAGTGCCCTTTGCCATTGTGGAGAATGGCCGAACCCACCAAGGCACACTGTCAGACTTGCAAGGCGCCTTCCAGCTTCAAGCGCTGCCCACCGACACGATCACCGTACGCTGTTTAGGCTATGCGCCGTACCAAAGTGTCGCGTACCAGATTACAGGCCCGATTCGGCTGGTGCCCCAGCCCCTCGAAGTCGAACCGGTGATCATTCGTCCCGTCGAAAACCCTGCTTATCGGCTTATTCGAGCCGTGATGCAGGCCCGGAACCGATGGGATCCCCACGCCCATCCTCATAGGTACCTCAGCTATAACAAACTCACCTTCAGCCTCCCGAACGCGCCCACTCGCGATTCTCTGCCGCCTTATCTCTTTCTGTGGGAGACGCAGACCGAGAAAATCTTCGCGGGTCCCGGCCGCGAAGAAGAACGCCTCTTAGCTCAACGAACCGTAGGCCAGCTTCCCCTTCAAATTCCTCTTTCCCCTACCACCTTCCAACCGCTGAGTTTGTACCCTCCTTGGATAGAGCTGCTGGACAAGCGGGTTGCCAGCCCTATCGGGTCTCATGCCTTAGACTACTACGACTACGATCTGACCGATACCACCTACCAGGGAGCCGATACACTGTACAGGCTGCGGTTTTTCCCGCGACCAAGCCGAGAAGGATGGGCCTTCAGCGGCTACCTAACCGTAAGCTTTCCCGATGCGGCATTGCGGAGCTTTCGAGGGGCGCTCACCTGGAAGGGCGGCGGAACCGCCTTTTCTTACCCTACCTACCTCCGTATCGAACAGCTTTACGAAAAGCTGGGGGATACCTTGTGGTTTCCCACCCAACTGCACAGTGAGCTGGGCCTGGCGGTGCGGGCGGGTAATACCGGGCGCTATGTGGAGGTAGTCGCGCGCACCCGTAGCTTTTTACAGGCGATTCAGGTGCCACCGGTCGAAGTGGTGGCCCCCCGTTCGCAGGTCATTCTGCCGATGAGCCCCCAGCCTCTCACGCCGGCCCAGCGCACCGAACCCCTCTCCCCAGAAGAGGAAGCTTCGTATCGCTTTTTAGACAGCCTGGTGGCGCGCACTTCGCTACGGCGGATGAGCGCGTTATGGGACTAGCCCAACCTGATTACAGGGCGCTTCCCCTTAGGCTTTTTCAACTTGCTTTTCAAGCCTTTGATACTCTACCATGATGCAGAAGGCCTTCGCCCCCAACTGGGCCTGGAAACCAGCGATCGGGTTTCCACCCACTGGCGACTGCGAGGCTGGTTAGGGTACGGTACGTATCGGTGGGCTGGGGCGCAGGGCACACCTTGGCGCTACGGCGCCGAACTCGAATGGGGCCGGCTGACTCTGCTGCGCCTTTTTGCTTATGACGATGTACGGGAAAGAACCCTACCTCGTCTCCTGGACCAGGCCCCTCACGCCATCCCCGGCACAAGCCGGGTGTACGAAAACTCCAACCGTGCCTACGCCTTTCGATGGGAAGACCTGGTGCGCGAAAAAGCCGCTGGAGTCTTTTTTCGGCTGGCGCCCTGGGGGCCTCTGGAACCTTACCTCACGGCAGGCCTTTACGAACGCATAGCTGCACCGGACCGATGGCAAGGCTACCAGGTCAGTCTTGGCCTGGTGTATCTGCGAGAAAGCACCCTCCTGCAGCGCGGCTCTGCCCTCCTCCGGGCGGCCTACCAGGGGCCTGCGATCCACTTCCAGGTGGGAGCCCTCTTGGGGGAAGGCCGTTCGTATCCCTACCTGCAGGCGGACCTCTGGCACCGATGGCAGGCTGGCCGATGGGCTGACTTCGAGATGCGCCTGAGCGGCCTCGGCTTTTTCTCCCGAGAAAGCCCCGCCTTGTGGCCCCTTCGCCTGCGCAGCCTACAAGTGGATTTCTTCTCTGTACCGTATGCGTTGGCGGCTCACCCAATGAGCAAGACCTCTACGCAAGTCGTGTACGGGTTTTGGCGGTGGAGCCTGCCCAACCGGCGTTTCCCTTCCGAACGGTGGGCCCCCATCTTCACGCTCCACCTGCAGGGGGCCTGGCTGCCCGACACCCTTCTGCCTGAAATAGGCCTTTCTGTACGAGGGTGGGCCCCTCCGGCCCTGACCCGCCTGGTGCAGAACCTCGCCTTTCTCGAACTGAGCCTCTTCACCCGGCTCTCTGCCAACCTCCCTCACCAGCGCTTCTACCTGCGAATGGGGTTTGCCCCCTTCTGAGCACGCAAGGCAGGCCAAAAAGTGTTACATTTGGCGTATGAAGTATGTCCTTTTCCACGGCCCTCTGCCGCGCAATACCCGGGAAGAAAAGTTCCAGCGGCTGCTTTCCCTTTTTCTCGAGCTACTGATGAAGACCGGCGGCAATGTGGCCGAAGCCTTGCGTTGGCTCACCTACTTCGACAAGCGCCACCACCTCACCGACTCCGAGTACACCATGGGCGACTTCCTGAAAGACCTCAAAGAACGCGGCTACATCACCGAAAGTACCCAATCCGGTAGCGTACATGTGCCAGCGGATAAAGCATTGGTGGAGATTCGGCGGCAAAGCTTGGAAGAGATTTTTAGTGCGCTGCGTTCGGGCTTGTTGGGTGACCATCCCTTACCCAAGCCTGGGCCTGGAGATGACCTCAGCTACGAAACCCGCCCGTATGAGTTTGGGGACCGCTTAGAAAACCTCCACTTGACCGAAACCCTCAATAACGCCTACCTAAATCACGGACTGGAAGAGTTTAGCCTCACAGAGCGGGACCTTTCCATCATACAGACCGAAGCCAAAACCCAGACCGCTACCTATGTATTGATTGATGCTTCCCATTCCATGGTGCTCTATGGCGAAGATCGCATCACCCCGGCTAAAAAGGTGGCCATGGCCTTAGCTGAGCTGATTCGGCAGCGGTACCCTAAGGACCTCCTCTTTATCGGGGCGTTTGGAGACCATGCTTGGCCGCTCCAGCTGCATGAGGTGCCCTTCCTCCAGGCGGGCCCCTACCACACCAACACCCGAGAAGCCCTCGAAATGGCCGTGGCTACCCTGGCTCCCTTGCGCGTACCTAACAAACAAATCTTCCTCATCACCGACGGAAAGCCTACCTGCATACGAGAAAGAAACCGATTCTATAGAAATAGCTTCGGCTTAGACCCCAAAATCGTGAACAAAACTCTCGAAATAGCCGAACGAGCCCGCCGACAGCGCATCGTCATCACTACCTTCATGATTGCACGAGATACCTTTTTGCAGCGCTTTGTACAACGCTTCACCCAGGTCAACCGAGGACGCGCATACTACGCGCATCCGCAGAAAGTAGGTGCGTTTGTCTTTGAAGATTTTATTCGGAACCGCCGGAAGGAGCTTCGATAGCTGGCAAGGCTGAAGTCGTGTCCGAGCCCGTCGCGGCCGTCTCCGGCAAAGCAAACTGGAGGCTATCCGAAAAAGCCGGCTTGGAAGGTAAAGGGGAAACCTTAGGCTGGGCCACAAAGGTATCGGCCGGCAAGGGAGGCAACGCCGCCTCGGGATTGCGCCGCACCGCCCAGATCAAGTTGCTCTGGCCAGGCACGGTGTGATAGCCAATAGTAAAAGGAAGTCGCTTCACAGGTTGCGTACGGTAAGCCTGCCACAAATCAGCCTGAAACTTGTTCCTGAAAAGGGGGATAGGGGCGTGGTATACCCCGTACAGTTGCAGCCGCCAGGCCGTACTGTCGAAAAAGCGATAAGGAATACCGCTGTCTTCTTCGAGGATAGCTACACTCTGGGAGAGAATCAGTCGCCGCATCTCACTAAAATCAGGCCCAAAAAGAAGGTAAGAGGCGGACTTGATCAAGGTCACGCAGGGACGCAAGCGACTCAAGAACGCTCGGCTCCCTTGCTGCCTTTCCAGGCCGGTGTTGGCCGCATTGAGGCTCAGGTAAAGCACCTCTTGCACAGGCCCCTCAGGCCGGCCTACCTGAAACCGCAATCCCGTAATGGGATTATCCCACGCCGATTGGGGAGGCTTGCGCTGGTAACCAGAAAGCGTATCTATGGTGCCGTCCGGACGAAGGTAAATGTGTTCTACGGAGTAAATGAGATGCCCTGTGCGCGCAAAGAGGGCTAAAAAAACCGGCAAAAGACCCCGCACCTTACCTTGGGCAAGCTGTTCTTGCATGTCTTTGGTCTTGAAGAAGCTCAGCCGCAGGAGGTCTTGTAAAGTAGCGTAGGTGCCTTGCAGATGCCGAACGATTTCGCCCGGCGGGAGCAACCGAAGGTAGTGGGGGTCCCCTTCCTGTTCCAGACCAAAGAAAATGTACCGCTGTCCCTGCGGATAAACGTAGACGACGGTAGGCCAATCCGCCCCACTGAAGGGGTAAAACACCGTTCCTTTCCAAGTGTGGTAGGGCTCAAGCTCGCGTGCAGCCCACACAGCTAAGGAGTCGTACAGGGCTTTCTTACGCGCTTCCCAGAGCCAAGCCAAGCCTTTGGCGTAACGCTTCCAGGCGGAATCTCGGATAGCTTCCCGCCAGAAAAGGGTATCCTGAGGGGTAAGGCCGGCTAATAACCGAGCCAGGTCGTTCCAGTAAGGATGAATGGCAGGGCGAGTCTGGGCGGCGGTGGGTAGGACGACAGAAGGGGCGACAGGCGCTTGCCTGGCTCGGGCTGGCTCAGAAGGCCTCGATTGACAGGCCCAAAACCCACCCACCACAATCCAGATAGCCCATTTCATTTTCGTGCCCAAAGGTAGGAAGTCCCTACTAATCCTATGGTAGCCAGCCCGGCTAAGCTTTCCCAGGGCCGTTCCCAGACGTTGTTGGTGACCATCCAAGCTGTTAGCGCCAGAAAAACCAAGCCGAGGGTCCAGGGTAGGTTTTTTTCCTGTCGGTGACGCCAGAAAAGGCCCGCCACGGTGAGCCCTGCCGAGAGCGAAAGGGTAAAGCCAATGTAGTTCATCACGGCGTCGAACGCCGCCGAAAAAAGAAAAACGAGGGCCAAGCCCGCCACCAGAAAGATAGATCGGAGAGGCGCGCCGGCCGAGTTTCGGCGAGCCAAGATCGCAAGGCGAGGGTAATCTTCGCCCATCACGCTGGCTACCCGCGGCGCAATCATGAGCATTGCGCTCACCGAAGACACCATCGCTATACTGACCCCCCACCCAAAAAGCTGATGGCCTTTCTCTCCCCATAGCCGCTGAGCTAAGAGCCGGCCTACCACCACTTCGCCGCTTAGCTCCCCGATCGAGAGGTGCCGCAGTAGCGCATAGTTGAAGCCCACATAGAGCACCGTCACCAGTAGGGTACCCAACAAGATAGCCCGAGGAACCGTTCGGGTAGCGGCGGGGACCTCACTCATGATATAGGCCGCTGCATTCCAGCCAGAATAAGCAAAACTCACGAAAATAAGCGCCACCGCAGCGGTTTGGAGGGTCTCAAGCGAGAGGCGAGGGCATGTCAGTTCTGTAGGCGTTTCGGGCGCCCTCCAAAGCCCCCCAACCACCAGGCCGCTTAGCAGGAGGAGCTTGAGCAAGACAAAGGCATTCTGGATGCGGGCCCCTCGAACCAGACCCAGGGTATGCACGCCAGCCAAAGCTAAAATAAGCAAAGCCGCCGCCAGTTTGCGGGCGCTCTCAGAGAGAGGCAGAGGCAAGTAGGCCGCAAAAGCAAAAGCTGAAGCGGCAATCGGAGCTGCGAAACCCGCTACCAGCGACACCAACCCGGCCATATACCCCAAAACGGGGTGGTACAAGCGGCCCAAAAAGTGATATTCCCCGCCGGAACGGGGGTAGCGTTTGGCCAGCTCAGCGTAGGCCAGAGCCCCTCCCAGCGCGGCCAATCCACCCAATACCCATAAACTCAGTATCCCCATTCCAGCAGGCAGCACCTGCGCAATAAAACCCGAAGTGGTGTAAATGCCCGTGCCAATCATGTTGGCCACTACGAGAAACGTAGCCGATAGCCATCCGAACCCGCCTCTCATGTTGGCGCAAAAGTAGGACAACCCCCGTCAAGGGGAGAACCTAACTTTGTGGCCGTGAAAGCGCTCCTTCTTACAGGCCCCAGCGGCTCCGGCAAAACTACGATTGCCCATCTGCTCTTGCAAGAGTACCCCCAGTTTGTGTTCTCGATTTCGGCGACCACGCGCCCCCCCCGCCCCAACGAAGTTCCAGGAAAAGACTACTACTTCCTCACGGAGGCGGAGTTTGACCAGGAGCTGGAACAGGGAGGCTTTGTAGAGTGGGAACGCTTATACTCAGGCTATCGGTACGGCACCCTGCATCGGGAGCTAGAGCGCATCCGAGCCTCAGGCCGAATCCCCCTCTTCGTCAAAGACGTGAAGGGCACCTTAGCCCTGCAAAAAAAGCTGGAGGAAGGTGCCGTGTCGGTGTTTGTGCTGCCGCCTTCCATCGAAGTACTGCGGGAACGGCTTTTGGCTCGAGCGCCTGAGCCTCCCCCCGACTTGGAGGAGCGGTTAGCCCGAGCGGCCTTTGAAATCCAGCTGGCTCCAGAGTTTTCATTTCTGCTGTACAACGACGAGCTGGACAAGGCCCTACGCCGCCTTAGGCCCCTGATCGAACGGCACTTCTCGTGAAAGTCGGACTCCTCTTCGGGTCTTTCAATCCGGTGCATCTGGGCCACCTGGCGGTGGTGCGCTATTGGCTCAACGAAACCGACCTGGATCAAGTGTGGCTAATGGTTTCCCCCCACAACCCCCACAAGCGCCTTGCCGACCTGGCCCCTGCCGAAGACCGCCTGCACATGGTCGAACTGGCCACCCAAGGCGACTCTTATGTACATCCGTCGGCGGTGGAATTCCAGTTGCCGCGCCCCTCTTACACCATCCAAACGCTTGTGCACCTGCGTCAAGCCTACCCCCACCACGCTTTTGTGCTCCTGTTAGGTGCAGATGCTGCAGCAAGCCTGCCCACTTGGAAAGAAGGCGACCGTATCCTGAGAGAATGGCCTCTCTGGGTCTATCCCCGAAAAGGCGCTTCCGAAGAAAACCTTCCGGCTTCACCGCAGCTTCGTTTCTTTCCTGAAGCGCCTCGCATAGACCTCTCCGCTACACAAATCCGCAAATACCTCCGTGAGAGCCGTTCGATCCGGTACTGGGTACCCCTAGCCGTGGAAGCGTACATTTATGCCCGTGGGCTCTACGGTACGCGCCCTCCTGCCTAACCTCCTCACTCTGGGCAACCTGGCCGCCGGAAGCTGGGCTATTGCCCTAAGTTACCGGCAAGAGTGGGTACTTTTTGCTGCGGCGCTAGGTATAGCCATGGTCTGTGATTGGTTGGATGGGTTTGCCGCTCGGCTCCTGCGCGCCGAGTCGCCCTTAGGGAAAGAGTTGGATTCCCTGGCCGATCTGGTGAGTTTTGGCATAGCGCCGGCCTTCGCCTTGTATAACTACCTGCGGCCTCCCTTACCACTACTGCCCTACGACCGGGAATGGCGCGCGTGGATGGTGCTGGCCCCATTTGTCTTGCCGCTGCTGGCAGCCTGGCGCTTGGCCCGCTTCACCATCGAAGAACACTCCGACAAACGGTTTTTCTCTGGGCTCCCCACCCCAGCCCATGGCGCCTTCTGGGCAGGCTGGCTGCTAACTCGGCCCGAAGGACCTTGGCTCCACCCCTTGAGCTGGATAGGCACCATAACCCTCCTGGGCCTGGCTATGGTAAGCCGCTGGCCTTTCTTCTCCCTCAAAAGTCGCTCCAACCTACCTTGGCTCCTTGGCCTTCTGCTGGTAGGCGGAACCGCCCTGGTTTTGCTTCCTCCCCCTGCTTGGCCCCCTACCCTCCTGCTGGCGTATGCGATCTTGAGCCGCCTCGCTGCCTACAAAGCCGCCTAAAAAACGCTTACTTTTGTGAATGCGCCATTGGCTTTTGCTGATCGGCTTGGCAGGAGCGCAGCTTATCCCCGACAGCGTCAAGTTTGTCGAGGCTGGCAGCGGAGATACCACCCTTCTTGTAGAATGGCAAGTCACCCCGTGGGGATGGCAAGCCTTACGCTATACCCAAACGGCCGGCACATGGCGTCTCTTAGGGCGAGACTCCTGCTGGATAGACCCCCAGAAGCGCCTACGAGAAATGCGGCGGTATATAGACACCGCTACCGCCCCAGCCCCTCCTTCGCTGGCTCCTTTTGTGCGTCTTGTCTGCGATTACCCCCAACCTAACCTGTGGAGCTGCACCACCTACGACTACGCGCCCAACCTCTCCGGTTGGGTGGCCCACCGACGCTTCACCTTATGGGGCGGCTCTGCACAATGGGATTCGCTGCTCTCAAGCTGGGTAGGCGTATCAGGACTGGGCTGGAGCTGGTTTGCCGCAGAGTCGGTATGGCCTTTTGCCGTCTTACACCATCGAACCCTCTGGGGAGACAGCATGCAAGTAGAATCCTTCGACCCTGATTTCGGTGTCTTTGTAGAAGAGAGCGGCTATGTAGGGGTCGCCTCCACCGGCCTCTGCGATAGCCTGGCTCTCTACAACGCCCCCCGCATAAACCCCACTTTTGTGGGGCACTACCGGTTGTGCACCGACCTTACGGGTCGCCTGCTGGCTACCCAAGATAGCTTTTGCACCCCGACCGAATGCCTGGCCCAGTACCGCTTCCTAAACTGGGATAGCCAAGGCCGCCTAAAAACAGACTCGCTGCACCTGCGCTTTTATACGCCCCAAGGGCAGCCCCTGGGAGAGCAGCCTTTCCCTTGCCAATATACCTACGATGCCCAAGGGCACCTGACCCAAGCCCGCTTCTTAGGCGGGACGTACGTGTTCTTTTACGGTTCGCAGGTAGTGGGGCTGGCTACTGCCCAGCCAGCTCGGCCTGTCCTTTTTCAAGTGGGACACACATGGTATGTGAAAGGGGCCGCAGAAGCCCCTTACGTTTTGTATGACGGGTGGGGTCGCTGCCTACTTGCGGGTGTAGTGGGGCCTACAGGAGAGATTAGCCTGCCGGCGTCGCTTCCACAAGGACTATACCACCTCCGTATAGGCTCCCATAGCTGGCGGATACTGCTCTTACCCTGAGGGAAGTTTACTACTTTCGGGTCATGTGGGAATGGATTCGTGCCCTGCCTGTGGACTGGCAAGCGGGGATGGAAGCCCCACCGGTATCTGTGCCGGGAGGCCCCTGGCGAGCCCTCCTAACCGTAGGCATGGGCGGTTCCGCTTTTGGCGCGGAAGTCGTTCGCAGCTGGGCCCAACCACACCTGTCGATTCCGTGGCTCATTGTGCGGGATTATCGGCTGCCCCGATGGGTGGGTCGTGACACGCTGGTGCTGGCCGCCTCCTACTCCGGCACCACCGAGGAAACTTTAGAAGCCACCGAAGAGGCCCTCCGGCGAGGAGCCACCGTCGTAGGGATAGCCAGTGGGGGTCTCCTCCGCCAATGGGGAGAAACCGGACGTCTGGCGGCTTTCCTGCCTTTGCCTCCTGGACGAGCTCCCCGCGCAGCGGTGCCCTTCTCCATTACCGCCCAACTGCGCCTACTCGAAGGCGCCGGCCTCCTCCCCTCCTCCTGGCGAGAAGAAAGCCAAGCCCTCCTCAAGCTCCTTTTGAGCAAAGACCACCCCCCCATAGGCCCTCTCAAAGCCCACGCCCACGACTGGCATAACCGCCTCATCGTAGTGTACACCCCCCCTGAATACGAAGCCATCGCCCTGCGCGCCCGCCAACAAATCCAAGAAAACGCCAAACACCTGGCTTGGCACCACACCTTCCCAGAAATGAACCACAACGAAATCGTCGGGTGGGAACACCCCAATCCCCTCGCAGACAAAGTGGCCTTTTGGTTCCTGAGTGGATCGCATACCCACCCCCGAAACCACCTACGGCTGGAGTTTATGCAAAACCTGCTTGCGGAATATGGCCTGCCCTTCTGGCACTTGGCCCCACCACGCGCTCCCTTCTTAGCCGAACTGATGTGGCTCTTCCACGCCGTAGATATTTTCTCGGTCTACCTGGCAGAGAAACACGGCGTAGACCCCACGCCGGTGCCTGTGATCGACCGACTCAAAACCTACCTTGCTCAGAAAGCCTGAAGACTACCTAAAGCTGGCCCTGGGAGGTGCACTCCTGGTGCTCCTGCTGAAGGGATTGGCTTACGAAGTAGGCGGCGGCGCGGGACTGCTCTCTGATGCCGGCGAAAGCTTCCTCAACGTGCTGACGGCCCTATTGGGCCTATATGGAAGCTTATGGGCTCAACGCCCGCGGGATTCTGACCATCCCTACGGCCATGGTAAAGCCGACGCCCTATTTGCCGCCTTGCAAGCGCTGCTAATAGGAGGAACGGCGCTCTTTCTGGCTTATACGATGATGACCGGCACTTATCGTCCCCTTCGGCAGCAAGCCTTCCTCTCGGCCTTCCCCTACGAAGCGTTGGCTATGGTCCTCAATGCTACGCTGGCCCTCCTGCTCGGGCAAGGCGGACGGCGTTTACACTCGCACCTCCTCACCGCTGAAGCCTGGCACCTCTTGGGTGATGTGGCCACTTCGGCGCTGGTACTGGGCGGCTTAGGCGCAGTACACATAGGCCTCCCCCCCCTCATAGACAAAGGCGTGGGACTGGTGCTAATAGGACTGATTGCGTATGGGGCCTTCCGCTTGCTGCGAGAAAGCAGCGCAGCCCTCCTCGATGAGCAAGCCCCCCGTTTGCTGACACGCCTGGCCGAGGCCCTCGAAAAACACCGCCGCCCAGAATGGATAGACATCCACAACGTGCGCATCCAACGCTACGGAGCCACCCTTCACATCGACGGCCACGTCACCTTTCCCTGGTACTGGTCACTCCAGGAGGCCCACACCGCCCTCAAAGCCCTGGAAAAGACCTTGGCCGAAGAGCTGCACCGCCCCGTGGAGTTTTTCTGGCACATGGACCCTTGTGAACCCCCCTGCTGTGCCCATTGCCAAGTAAACCCTTGTTCCCATCGCCAAAGCCCCTTCCAGTCGGTGATTCCGTTCCGACCAGACACGCTTTTCCCCAACCAGAAGGGTCCTCGCCCTTAACCGCGCCGCACTCGAATGCGGCGATCTATGAAGGCCTCAGGAGCCGTGTCGATCACACAGCCGGATTCCAGCCGCAGCTCACCGGAGCCTTCGAGCCGAGCACCGGGCAAAAGCACCAGCCGGCTACCTCGCCGCAAGCGCAAACGTCCCCTCTCCAGACGAAGCACGGCCCCACGTTCCACCACAAAAACCGTCGTATCGCTAAAGACGTACCGTCTGGTCAGTGAGTCGTAGCGCAGGGCAGTACCGTAGGTAGGGCTTTCGCCCCAGTCCAGGGTCACGGTCGTGCGGCGCACGCACAGCGCCGGTTCGGCAGACGAAAAAGGGTTAGGTGGCAACCGGATATGGCCACACCAGCGCACCGGCCGGCGAATCGTCCGATCGTTCCACCGAACTTCCACCAGCAGGGCCCCGTCTTGCGGTCGCTCCGCTATAATCTCGATGGCTAGGCCGCTTAGCCAGATGATGCGGTTGTCATAGGCAGCCGGCCGGGCAGCCGTAGGCCGCTGATAAGCTTCGCTGGAGACAAGGGTATACACAGGCACCGGCGCCGGATTGGTCTCCAAACCCAACCGCCGCTGCGTAGCCCAACTAAAGCCATCTTCCCAGTCTCCCCAGCTTGAACAGGTATGGACTACCGTATCGCCTCGCCACTCCCGGTCCCCTAAAAGGATCCCTTCCTTGATGGGGTCTACCTGCCCATTTCCATCCAAGTCTACGCCTAAATACAGATCGTGCTGGCCCGTGAAAGGATTAGGGAGACTTCGGCTGCGATCCCGTATCCAGCGGCCCGAAGAGTCCGGCCGAAAAGCAAAATCGTAGTTGCCCTCGGCCGTCACGGGGAAAATATAGCTTCCCAGGCCATTGGGATGAGCTGGATGAGCCGAGTAAATATCCGAGCCGCACAGCTTGTCTTTGCCCACCTGGATGTAAGCGTAGAGCCCAGGCACGCCCCTCGGATAAGAGGGGAAGGGGTTATCCGGGCAGCCAGGTAAAAAGGTCCCCACCGCCACTTCCCGCGGCGAAAGAAACCGCCGATTTTCCAGCCAGAGGTATTGGTTTTTGACCTGAGGCCCTCCCTGCTCCGTATAAGGCAAGCGGATCCGAATCACATCTCCCGTGCTAAGGAAGTCGCGCAGCCATACCCGCAAGGTCTCGGGACGGGCAGGTTGAACCAGGTCTGTAGGGACTTCTCGGCCGTTTTCGTCCAGGGCACTGAGGACGTATGTTTTATGGGGGGCTTTCCAGTCCATGATCCAGCGGTCGTACCCGATGGCGTACACGGGTCGCGCGCCCTGCACACTCAGGCCGCGAGCCACCGGTAGAAAGGGAAACGTATGCAAACCGGCCCCTCCTGCAGTATGCCAATGGTTGCCGCCATACAGGCCGTGAAAGAACTCTACCAAAAACCCGATAGCCGCTCCTTCAGCCGTTTGGCAAGTGGTGTACGAAGAAGCGGTTTCGACGCCCCCTGTAAAGGGTCCCAAGGGTACGTTGACATCACAGCTCCACAGGCCAAAGCCGTAGTTGCACGCAAAAGGGGGCTGGGCACCCAACCGATACGCCAGATTGCGCCAAATAATGAAGAGCCCATCTAAGCGAGGCTTGTACTCAGGGTCAGGAGAGGACGGCGTACGTTTTTTGGGCAGGCCGGCTTGCTGAGGCAGAAGCTGCCACCGGTCAAATGCCTGCCAAGGCACCCCACGTGCCGTACGGAAAGGACCTTCCGGCCACGCTCGTAAAACCAGGTTCACCTCTTCGGCGAGGCTGTACGTGCCGCCTCGGGGTAGCCAATGACAAGGCACGCGCACCACCTGCGGCCAATAGTCCCCCAGCACCACAAACTGCCCAAAAGAGGCTTCCCAGTAGGTGGCGGTGAGAAGGCCTTGAGGGGTATCAGTCGGCGCCAAGTAGGCATCCAACAGACGGGGTGCATCGAAGGGCACCACGATGTGGCCATCCGGCCCCACAGGCCAAGCCCGCCCGTAGATTGCTTCGTAGGGGTCGGACTCCCCACACGGGCCGTAATCCACCTCTGCAAACACCACCAGCAGGTACACCGTATCCCGCGCCGGCAATAAAAAACCCTCCCGCAAACAGGGGAGGGCAGGCTGCGCCACTAAACCCCTCAGAAAAGCTTCAGCGACCAGCCAAACCTTGAATGTACTGAGCCAGCTCTTCCTTACTGGCGACTGATATGAAAGCGTCGTTGACCAGGAAGTAGTTCTGAGGGTCACAAGCCCGAGTATAGGCATATTTTGCCAGCTCCAAGCGGGAAGGTTCGGATATGAGCGCTTTGCACAGGTCACGCACTTGGGCTGCGGCCAAGCAGTTGGTAGAAGCGATTTGTTTAGCTACCTGGAGGCGGGTAGGTTCGCTGGCGGTGTTTCGCACCGTCTGGAGGGCCTGTTGGAAAGGGCCGTTTTCCATGCAGGGCCGGCAAGGTCTGGAAAGCTGCGCAGAAGAAACGACGGGCTGTCCGGGCTGCCCTCCCCACGAGGGTGAGGATCCTACTACTCCGCCCCCGCAGGTTTGGCGTGCCGGCCGCCCATTGATATACTGCATCAGCTCCTGCCGATGATGGGTAAAAGTTAGCGCCTCCGCCACTTCAGCATAACTGCTCAAATCATGCGTATAATCGTAGGCAAACTTCGCTAACTCCAGGCGATTGTTGTCAAAATTAAATAGCTCAAGAAGGTCCTTTACATCGCGAGTCCAGACGCAGTTGCTGCGCAAGAAAGACTTGAGAATCTCTACCCGGGTCTCTTCGAAAGGCTCACTCTGGAGGGTACTACGGATGCGAGCTATATTTTCCCTACTGCTGGGCCAGGGGCAGTTACAAGGGCCGCTGTACCCCGTCGAAGGAGGCATCGGAGCTGGCGTAGGACTTGTCCCTCCCGGCTGAGGCGCAGGCGGCTGACCACTCACCTGCGTACCCCCACCCCCCGTCTGAATCTGAATGGTCGGATTGAAGACGATGGTTTGCTGGTTGGTCTGGGTTTGGCCGGCTGGAGGAGGCGTAGGCTGGCCCCCCGAAGGAGAGGGTTGAGAAAGCCCAACCCCCGAAGACGGACTGGCCACCGGAGGGGTCTGTGCCGGCGCCGTCTCCTCCCGCGGCGTGCGATTGAACTGGACCACTACGTACCTACCCTTCCGCTGACGGATCGCATAGTACTCGACCATGCCAGCCTCTACATAGAAGGTCTTCCGAATCTGAAGGGTCTTTCCTTCACTTGGATACAAGTAGATGGTGGCTTTTTGGGGGCCGTCTGGCACATCATGCGCCTCAGCCCGAGTCACCGGCGTTTCCGCAATCCATTCGCCATTGAGGTAGAGACGAAAAGGGGCACCTGTCTCTGAAACCAGCACCAGGTCCCCCGTAGTCTGAGCCCATAATAAGGCCCCACTAAGCAGGACAAGCCGCTTCATAGGTGGAGCTCGAAGGTACAAAAGTCGTGCCAACCAAGAATATAAGGCTCACAGTCAGTCAAACGCCTGCTCTGCCCCACCCGAAGGTTGAGAAAGAGGAGCAATAGGCCCGGCCCCCTCAATCCATACGGAAGGCGACTCTCTACCCTAATCGAAATCGCCAGAGAGGTTATACCTTTGCGGCGATATGAAAACGCGCCTCTCTCTCGTGCTGGGTGCTCTCCTCCTTGGAGGATCGAGCTACGCCCAGGAAGGTACCGTCAAGATTGGTGCAGCGCTGCTGCCACAAAGCACCTGGCTCCTCAACCAGGACGACTCAGACGCCGGCCCTAACCTGGACTACCAGACCACTTGGGGCTTTGCTGGCGGGCTTACCGTGGCCTACCACTTCACCGATTACCTCGGCGTAGGGTTGGATGTGCTCTACTCCAGTCAGGGCCAAAAGTACAAAGGCACAGAGTCCGGAACCAACCTTAGCGCCCAAACCACCCTGAACTACCTCAAACTACCGCTACTCTTTCGCTTCAACAGCGACCCCAACTCCCCTGTCCAGTTTAGCTTTTTCGCCGGGCCCCAGGCCAACCTCCTCCTGAGCTACACGGATAAAGCCGAAGTTACCGGCGGAGGCATAACCTGGACTTTTGAAACCCAAAACCAGGAGAAAACAACGACTTTTTCTGGCCCGGGCACCACATTCACGGATAAAACGTCCCTCACCGCCAAAGCCTACAAACCCCTCACCCTGGGTGCGGTGGTGGGCCTGGGGGCTGGCTTCAAGCTCACAGAAGAACTCCTCTTGGGCGTGCATGTGCGCCTTGACTACATCTTCGGAGATGTGGAGAATAAGGATTGCAAAGTGAACCACCCACTGGCTGGGGTTGGGGCTACTCACCAAGACCCCTACTGGGAAGTGAAGCCGAGGTATAATTTCTCTTCGACAGGGGCACCGGCGGGGTATACCCGTCCCTCTACGCAAGCCCTTACGGGCGGACTTATGCTAAGCCTGACCTACGCGCTCCCCATGCGATGAAAATAGTAGGTAGGTAGCTACTCAGGGGGGCAGAAGTCTGCCCCCCTGATTTTTTTTTACACGGCGAAGCGAAAGTACACCACGTCGCCCTCTTGGATTTCGTAGTCGCGGCCTTCTAAGCGGAGGCGACCTGCCGCTCGAGCCCCTTCTTCTCCCCCATACCGAACGTAGTCTTCCCAGGCAATCACCTCGGCCCGAATAAAGCCCCTTTCCATGTCAGAGTGGATGCGCCCTGCAGCTTGGGGTGCTTTTGTACCCCGGCGCAGCGTCCATGCCCGCACTTCTCTTGGTCCGGCCGTAAAAAACGTAATCAAGCCTAAGAGCTGATACGCCTTGCGGATAAGCTGGGGCAGGGCCGGCTCCTCCAGCCCATACAGGCTTAGGAACTCCTGCTGGTCTGCAGGGGGCAGGGTGGCCAGTTGCGCTTCTAAGGCCGCAGAGAGAACCAAACACTCGGCCCCTTCGGCGGCGGTCTGCTCCTGTACCGCCTGGCTGAGCGCGTTGCCCCCAGGCAAACTGCTCTCCTCCACATTGGCTATGTACAAGACCGGCTTGAGGGTAAGGAGGTGCAGTTCGGCCAAGACCGCCTTTTCTTCGGCCGAGAGCGTTAGCGAACGAAGATTCTGGCCGGCTGACAGATGCGTGCGCGCCTTCTGTAGTACCGTCAGGCGAAAGGCCGCTTCAGGAGGGGCAGCCAGTTTGGCTTCTCGTTCAACTCGGGGGATCGCTTTGTCCAGCGTCTCTAAGTCCTTGAGCTGGAGTTCGGTATCTACAATCTCGCGGTCGCGCAGGGGGTCTGGACTGCCTTCTACATGGACGATGTCCGGGTCCTCAAAGCAACGCAGCACATGAAGGAGGGCTTCTACTTCGCGGATGTGGGCCAGAAACTGGTTGCCTAAGCCCTGGCCGGCGTGAGCTCCTCGTACCAACCCCGCAATGTCTACGATGGTGAGGGTCGTCGGGGTGATCTTTTCAGGGGGATGTTTATACTGGGCGGCCACGAGACGGGCCAGCGTGTGCAGCCGAGGATCGGGCACCGGCACAATGGCGCGGTTGGGTTCGATAGTGCAGAAGGGGTAGTTGGCCGCCGCGGCCAAAGCCGTACCTGAAAGCGCATTGAAGAGGGTAGACTTGCCCACATTAGGCAGGCCTACGATCCCACAAGCCAACGCCATGCGCGCAAAGGTACCCCCTACACCGCGAAAAAAGCTTCGATAAGCTGCCGAGCCTCCTCTTCATACGGTTGGGGCACCCACAGCCGCAAAGGCCCGACCGCCGGATTAGGCGAGCCCAAGAGTCCCGCCCCAAAGACCGCCTGGGTGTGTTCGTTCTCTACCCAAACAGGCACGCCGGCCCCTTCAAGGTAGGTGCGCAAGAGGGCTACCCACAGGCCATTGGCGCCTTCAGACACTTTCACCCAGCCGCTCATGGCCCAATATAAGCCGTATCGGTGCGCACGGTGTTGCTGCGGTGCCCGGCCCGGTCCAAGAGGTAAATCTCGAAGACCAAGGGTTCGGCCGGAAGGCTGGGATCAAGCCGTACCACCCCCGGAACGGTGATTTGAATCGTGCCTTGAATAGATTGGGGCGGCCCCTCATAAAATCGGGGCATGTTGTAGCGCAAAAGCCCATCATACCCGCTGGGGAATCGCGTACTGTCGCGCCTATCCACCAAAAACAAATCCGGCGTGCCATCGGGCTGCCCACCCAGATCGCCATCCCCATCTCGATACCGGATCGTAATCGTAAGCGTGCCATAGTCAGGCACTTGGCGAGGTTGCATCTCGATAAACTCAATCTGGGGCACCACAGAAAAAATCACAGGGTCTCGCTTACAACCGCTCAGCAAAAAAAGCAGACTCCACCAGCGCCTCATGGCCAGGTAAGTCGTAGACCGGTTTCTTTGCCCCCCAACACAACCAGCTCACGGACCGGAGAGAGCTTGGGCGGGGGCACCCAGAAAGCCTCTCGGTTTTCGAGCGCTTTTTGTAAAGACTCCCAGTAGGCGACTTGATCCGCCTCCGGCGGACTCCAAGGAAGCTGCGCAGGAAAGCCCGAGAAGTTCACTTCTTGTAGGGAGGCTCCCGTTAGCTGCGCTATAACCTGGATAAGCTGCGTGTACTGGGCTATCTGGGTCTTTATACGCTCGTAGGCAGAAAAAAACGCGATGGCCAACCAGCTGTAGGCTCGAGCGGCTTCTGGCTCTAAGGGGGCTATTTCGACAAAGCCCACAGCAAGGAGGCCTCCCAAGCCTTTAGGCGTGAAGTACGGCGCCAGCACCCAGTGCGCGGGTCCTGCTTCCAGGCCCACTTCGCGAGGGGTAGCAGTCGTACAGGCTCGTTGACTGGCCATCGTAGTGAGGAGGTGGGCAGAAAGCGGCCAACGGGCTGGCGGTTCAAACTCGACCTTACGAGGTTTCCAGGCGTATAAGAGCGTGGCGCTTTCCTCGGTCGGTAGCAGTGCCGCACAGGCCTGGGCCCCTACGTATTGTCCAAGCTGCGCCAAGAAGATACGCGCCACACTGTCAAACCGCGCCGGCACAGCTGAACCGGCCATGATCGTAAAAAGGTCGATCGCGAACTCCTGCCAGCGGGCGCGTTCAGCCAGGAGCTGCTGAGCCCGGCGCATTTCCTCTTGAGTGACGGCCAGCTCTTCGAGGTTCTGTCGCAGCTCTTCCTCTCGAGTGAGGAGTTCCTGATTCTGAACTTGGGTCTGCTCCAGCAGGGCTTGGATATACCGCCGCGAGCGGAGGCTGTGTAGGTAGGCGGCCCACTTCTCCAGAAAGGCCTTCCAGTCCGACTGTTTGAGGAAAGAAGGAACCTCTGCAGTAGTGGAGGCGATTACCCACAGACCCTCTACCTGCCCCTGGTAAAGAAGAGGAATAGCCACCAGGGTCACTTCCTCCACTTCGACGAGGGCCGAAAGCCACGAAGCCCCCAGGACGGCGGCGGGAAAAGTCTGCACCAAGAGCGCCTTCTCATACACGGCCTGGCCCAGAAAGCCTTCACCACAAGCGAAGGCCGTGGGTTGGGGGGAGTGAGCTAAGCCCACCCCCGCTTCGTAGCGGAAGTGCGTGTAACCCGCCGGGTCGGCGATATAAAGGAGGCTCGCCGGCGCCTGAAGCAGCCGACTGAGATGCGCCAGAAGTCGCTGCCATAAGAAAGGCAGCTCCTCTTCGGAGACGGGGACTAAAAACTCTTCGAGCTCTTGCCACATACGAGGTCAAACTTTGATTTGGGACTGGCGACGGGCGGCGCGCCACACCCGCCACAGAATCGGCCCTGTAGTCACGACCACCAGCGTTACGATAATCCATTCGTAGTAGGCCTGTACCCAAGGCACCTCTCCCAAGAAGTAGCCGGCCGACACCAGCACAAAAGGCCACGCCAAAGCTCCCAGGCCACTCATGACTACGAACTTCCAATAAGGCATTTCAATCACGCCAGCCAGCAGAGGAGCGAAAGTACGCACAATAGGCAAAAACTTACCCAGAATGAGCACCCAGCTCCCGTACTTTCGATAGAAATCGCGAGTCAGGGTTACGTATTCTGGGCGGAAGAATAGGCTTTTAGGACGGCTAAATAGAGCCCGGCCTGTACGCCAGCCAATCCAGTAACCACTCTGGTCCCCCAAAAAAGCCGCTAAGGCAATACAACCGGCCACCACTACAAAAGGCAGCTTCAAAACCCCCACCGCTGTGAGCAAACCCGCCGTAAAAAGTAGCGAGTCGCCAGGAAAAATAATCCCCACCAATAGGCCCGTCTCCGCAAACACCACCCCCAGCACCAACCCTATCCCCCCAAGGTGAATAAGGGTTTTAGGATTGAAGAGGCTGGTGAAGGTGAAGTCTTCAAGCATAGGGGTACTGTTTGGCATCACCCCAGAGTTCCTCCAGGCGGTAATAGCGCCGGACTTCGGGCTGCTGCACATGTACGATGATGTCGCCCAGGTCCAGGAGAATCCACTGGCCTACTTCGTACCCTTCCACTCGATAAGAGTCGAGCGGGCCTTCTACTTCCTTGAGTCGGGTGAGGATGCCATCCACCGCCGCCTGAGCTTGGCGATCCGACTCCGCCGTGCCGATCACGAAATAATCGCACAGCAGGTAGCCCAAAGACCGCAAATCCAGGCTGAGAATATCTTCCACCTTTTTGCTGGCCAGGACTTCTTGAACCAGGGCGAGCCGCTCAGCGGTAGGGAGAGCCGTTTTCGCGGGCGCTGCGCGCTTACTCATTGCCAAACAAAGATACCCTTTTTTCGCGAAAGGCCTAAAAAAGGCTTAGAGGTACAGCGCCCTCGAGCCTTAGAGAATCTCGAGTTCCACACGGCGGTTGTTTTGGCGGCCTTCTTCGGTGTCGTTGGTGTCTACCGGCCGGCTCTCCCCATAGCCCACATAGGAAAGACGGTCGGCAGAGAGGCCGCGCCCGATAAGGTAGTCGTACACCGCCTTGGCGCGGGCTTCCGAAAGGCGCTGGTTGTACTCCTCCGATCCCATGCTGTCGGTATGCCCAGCGATGCGCACCTTCATCCTGGGGTTCTGCACAAGAAGCTGGTAGACCCGTTCCAGTTCAGCTTTGGATTCCGACCGCAAAGTGGATTTGTCGAAATCAAAGAAGATATTCCTGAGAATGATAACCGTGCCAGACTTGTATTTATTCAGGCCAATGTCTTTGCGCACTTCTCGATAACCTTGAGTCTCTTCTACGATAAAGTTTTCGGAGTGAAAGGCGTATCCTTCTGCTGTAACGGCTATACCGTAGTTGCGGCCTGCAGGCAGCGAAATGAGGTACTTACCCGTAGCGGCGTTGGAAGTGAGCACCGCTATGGTATCCCCTTTGACGTTGTCTACGATGGTGATAGTCGCTTCGAGAGGAGCCTGGGTCTCCGCGTCAAAAATAATACCCGTCACCAAGGTTAGGTTAGGCCGGAAGGTAAGGGTAGCCGGCTCCGAAGTAACCTCGATTTCTTCTTCTTTTTTCTCGGCCACAGGAGGTTTTTCAAGCTGGAGCGTGGAGAAGTCGATGAGATAAAGGTCTTTTTCGCCGTAGGAGTCGTCTCGTTCACTGGCGTAGTAGCCATGCAGGCCGCTTGCGGAGAGCACAAAGTAGATGTCGTCGCCAGGGGTATTGATAGGGTAGCCCAAGTTGACGGGGGTGCTCCAGGTGCTATCCGGGTTCAGTTCCGAGCGGAAAATATCGAAGCCGCCCATCGAAGCCGGACCATTAGAGGAAAAAAACAGGGTCTTGCCATCGGGATGGAAGAAGGGGCTATCTTCGTCGTAAGGGGTATTGATTGGCGGGCCGAGGTTGATAGGGGGACCCCATTTGCCATTGGGTAAGCGGCGACACAGGTAGATATCACGCCCCCCTAAACCTCCCGGTCGATCCGACACAAAAAAGAGGGTTCGTTCATCGGCGGAAAGGCAGACCGAAGGCTCCCAGTACTTACTATTGATGGGGCTGCCGAGGTTTTTAGGAGGTAGCCATCGTTGGCCTTTGAGTCGGCTCTGAAAAATGTCGCCACCGTTGTCCGAGTTGAAGAGGAAAAGGGTTTGTCCGTCGGCGGAGAGGGCGATGCAGGCATCGTGTACGGCCGTATTGATGGGGCTGCTGAGGTTGCGGGGGGGCGACCAAGTCCCATTAGGGGTCTTTTCCGAGATGTAGACGTCCTCGTAAGGGAGCCCATCGGAGGCCAGCTTACCTCCCGTGGAGCCGGGCCGCCGCGAAGTGAAAAGTAGCACACTCTCGTCAGCCGAAATAACGGGGGCATAATCTGGATACGGCGAGTTGAGCTGGCCGCCGAGATTTTTGATCTCGATTCGGAGGGGCTTGGCGAGGTACTTTTCGGCGTTTTTGAGGTGCTGGAGGGTCACACGCAGCCGTTCGTACGCCGGATCAGAAGGCCGAGTTTGAGCCAAAAGCCGCTCGACTATAGGACGGGCTTTACTGGGTTGGCCGGTGCGCTGGAGGGCATCCGCATAGGCGACAAGCAAGCGAGGGGTAAAACTAACCTGCATTTGCTCCGCCTTTTGGAAGTACTCGATCGCTTTTTTGTTTTGGCGCAGACGCCAGGCGCAATAGGCTCCCTGGGCATACGCTTCTGCACTAAAGGGGTTGTACTGGAGGGCGGTTTCGTACTCGGCGAGTGCGTTGGCATAATCTTCCATCTGCATGAGCTCTTCGGCGCGACGCAAATGCTTTTGAGCTTTCTGCGGCTGAGCCCACAATAGCGCCACTATACCCCAAAAAGTCACCCACCCGAAGCGGTTCATCCTCATCAAAAATACAAACTCTACGGCAGAGGGGCTTCAGATTGGGGTTTGGCGGGGTGGCCCCAAGCGCGAGTGAAAGGCGGAAGGTCTTTTAGGACGAGGCTACCGGCGCCTATTACGCACCCTTCCCCTACGGAGGCTTTGGGGACGAGGATGGCGCCGCTGCCTATGAAGCAGGCATCCCCCACCCGACTGCGGCACCCCACAATCACCCCTGGCGACAGATGGCAAAAGCTTCCTACTTCGGCGAAGTGCTCGACGACGGCGCCGGTGTTGACGATGGTGTGGGCGCCCACATGAGCCCGGCTATGAACCACCGCCCCAGCCAGCACCACTGTACCCTCCGCTACCAAAGCAGAAGGCGAGATGTATGCACGCGGATGCACCACCGGCGGCGCAAGTGGATGCCTTAGCCGCAAAGAGAGGTTGCGACGGATGGTGTTGTCTGTCATCGCAAGAAGGACGGGCACGGTGGGAAGCACGTCCGGTGAGTACGGGCCTAAGTATAAGTCTGCCGGCAAAGTGAAAGGCCCCTCTCCATCATCAAAAAACCCTTCGCAGGGGATGCCTAAAAGCTGGAGGGTTTCCCATACTGCGAGGGCATGGTCTCCACCACCGTAGAGGATCACAGCATGATGGGCATGACAAGGAAGAGAACTTCTTCGTGGGGGGATTGAGGTTCAGGTTCGATGCGGGCGGCTCGGCCCGGGGCTTCCATCCGAAGGAGGAGGTTAGGTGCGTGGAGGTGCTCCAACACCCCTTCAAGGATACTACTGCGGAAAGCAATCTGAAAGTCGGGTCCTTCATACTCGCAGGGGAGGTGCTCTTCGCCGCGCAGGCCACCTTCGGGGTCTTCTACGCGGGCCGTAAGGGTATTGCCCACAAACTCTAACCGGATGAAGCCCATCTTTTTGCTGGCCAGTACAGACAGCCGCCTTAGGGTACGCTGGAAGGCCTCAGTGCTCAAGCGAGCCACATACGGCGGGGCGGCGGGTATCACAGCTTTGTAGTCCGGGTAACGCGCATCGATTAGGCGACACACCATTTCAACGACGGGATGATGAAAAAAGGCTTGGCCTTCAGCGGGATAAAGGATCAGTTCATCGCTTTCGGGGAGGCCTTTGATAGCCTGCTGCAAGGCCCCTAATGCCTTGACCGGAATGAGGAGTTTGGGTGCGCCAGGCAGCCGCAGATCGTTTAGCGTGAGCCGCACCATCGTATGGGCATCCGTAGCGACAAAGTTGGTCTCGGTTTCCTCAAAATCAAAATAGATGCCCGTCAGCGCTAACCGACTGTCTTCTTTACTGGCTGCGAAAGCGGTTTGCTCCACCACCTGAATAAACCGGGAAAAAGGAAACCGCACGCCCTCTTTTTCGGGCCGCGCCGGAAAAAGAGGAAACTCCTCAGGCGCAATCCCGCTAAACTCGTAATGGCCGTACCGAGAGGAGACTTGCAAGGTATACTCTTGCTGGCGGAAGGTCAAGACCTCATCTCCAGAAAAGCCCTTCAGCAGGTCTAAAAGCACTTTAGGGGGCAAAGCCAGGCGGACGGCATCGCCTTCTTCCGGCAATACCAGCACCCACGTGCGTAAACTGATTTCCAAGTCTGTACCCCGCACTTCGAGGCTTTCCCCTTGCTGGTGGAGGAGGATATTCTGCGTGATGGGGTACAAAGACCGAGAGGGCACCAGAGGCAGTACTCGAGCAATCCCCTCTCGCAGCACCTCAGCCCGAACCTGAAACGCCATGAGACGAAGGTAGCAAAGTCCCCCTACACAAAAGGGCCGATGACCTACGTCGATTATCCACAGAAAAGGCCGGGTTATCCACTACGGGCGCGAAGTGGATCAAAGTGGAGCAAAGTGGCTACCTTTGTGAAGCTGTGTTTCTCTTTGGCGAGTACGTAGCTCGGCTGGATGCCAAGCGGCGATTTGTGCTGCCGAGTGCGCTCCTTTCGCTCTTGCCGGAGGGGAGCCGCACCCACTTTGTACTCCAACGCGCCCCAGACCCCTGCCTGTGGTTATACCCCCTCGAAATCTGGAAGTCAGAACTCGAAAAAATCCACGAAAAAGTCAATCTCTTTACGCCCGAAGGCCGTAGTTTTGTGCGGCTTTTTCAGAGTGGCGCTCAACCTGTAAGCTTAGACGCCGCCGGACGGCTCGTAGTCCCCAAACCGTTCTGTGACTACGCCAGCATCGAAGCTGATCTGGTGTTGGTGGGTCTGCGCGACCGCATCGAAATCTGGGGCAAAGAACGCTATGAGACCTGGCAAACCCAGACCGAAAACCGCTTTGGTGAATGGATCGAAAAGTTCTTGGGGCGGTGAGAGGGTTTTATCACCAGCCCGTACTCTGTGAGAAGGTTGTACAAGCGTTGGTGACCGACCCGGAAGGCGTGTATGTAGACGCTACATTTGGGGGAGGTGGGCATAGCCGGGCTATCCTGGACCGACTTGGGTCGAAGGGCCGTCTTTTCGCCCTGGACCGAGACCCCGAAGCCCCTCTCGACTCGATCCAGGACGCGCGCTTCTACCCCATCCGAGGAAACTTCCGAGACATCGAAGTTCTCCTCGGGGCGCGGGGGGTGAGCCGCATAACAGGTCTTTTGGCGGATTTGGGTCTGTCTTCGCATCAGGTAGACACCCCCGAGCGAGGCTTCAGCTACCGATTCGACGCCCCCCTGGACCTACGCATGAACCCCCAAGAAGGTCTGCCCGCTTGGGCTTGGCTTGCAGAGCAGAAAGAAGAATGCCTGGCTCACCTTCTAAGGGTGTATGGCGACCTGCCCCAAGCTCGGAAGCTGGCCCGAGCCATCCAACTCTCCTGGCGGCCCGGTTTCACTACAAGCGATCTGGTGCAAGCCGTGCAAAAGACTTACGGATCCCACGCCCACCGCTATAAAGCCCAAGTCTTTCAAGCGCTGCGGATCGCCGTCAATGGCGAACTGGAGGCCCTCCAGGCTCTGCTGGCCTGGTGCACCCAAGCCGTAAACCCCAGCGGGCGTCTGGTGGTGCTCACTTACCACAGCGGCGAAGCCCGCCTGGTGAAAGCGCTCTATCAGCGACCAACCCAAGAAAACTTCTGCACTGGCCACAAAACTTACACCTGGCAAAAAATCGCCGTGTACCGCCCCTCTGCTGAGGAAGTTCGTTCCAACCCACGCAGCCGATCCGCACAACTCTGGATTCTGCAAAAGCTATGAAGCGGTGGTGGATAGAACTGCTGAAAGCAGTATTTCGGCATGCGGGGCTGCTTTTGTACGGGGCTCTGTGGCTCCTGGTGTATGTGGCCACGCAATACCGCGCCGAAAAGAAGGTGCGGGAACTTCATCGGCTTCAACATGCGCTGGCCGAAAAGCGCGCCGAATACCTCCAACTCAACGCCTTAGTCAGCCAAAAGCGCAGCTACTCAGCCCTCAAGCCCGCGCTTGACAGTTTAGGCCTCGTCCTACCCACCGAAGCCCCCACCATCGTGCGCTATGAGTAAAGTCTTGCTGCGCTTTTATGTTATCGCTCTTCTTTTTGGGGCCGGGTGGCTCACGCTTATTGGACAATTGATTTATCTACAGCTGAAGTACCGGCACCATTCTCCGTACGAAGCTTACCAAAGTACCCCTTACCTGAAAAAAGTCCGCGGTGAGCGAGGCAGCATTTTAGCGCGGGATACGACCGTGCTGGCGACCAGCATGCCGCTTTTTCGGCTGGCGGTAGACCCCACCGAGTGGACCCAAGCCGAAGTAAAGGATTCCCTGCGGGCCTTAGTCGAAAGTCTACACGTGCATTTTCCTCTTTATCACCCTTCGGCAGAATCGCTGCGCAAAGCCCTTTATGAGCGGTGGAAAGCCCGCGACCGCCATGTGTACCTCTTTCCCTACAAAGTGCTGTTGACCTACCTGGAAAAGCGGCGGGTAGAGAGCTTTCCCCTACTTAGCCGCACGCCCCGACGCCGTCCGCTGATCGTAGAAAAGATCACACACAAACGCTCCTACCCTTACGGTTCTCTGGCGCGCATTACCCTGGGCTACCTGGTCAACGACTCGGTGGCTTGGAGAGGCCTGGAGAGTGCCTTCCATGACAAGCTCCAAGGAGAAGAGCGGTGGGTTTTGGTGAAGCGACTCCCCTCAGGCCTGGAGATACCCTTGGAGGACCTTTCCGAATATCAGCCGCGACCGGGCGGAGACCTTTTCACCACCTTGGACCCGCACTTGCAAGATATCGTGAGCCAAGCGCTGGAAAAAGCGGTGGCCCGACATCGCGCCGAGAGGGGCGTAGCCATCCTAATGCAGGTCCAGACAGGGGAGATTCTGGCCCTGGCCAACGCCGGAGAACGCTTCAACGACGCGGTGAGTACGCTATGGGAACCCGGCTCTACTTTCAAAGGGGTTACAGCCGCCATCTTGCTCGAAGCGGGTTTGGTGAAGCCTTCGCAGCGCTTCTCGGTCCCGGCCAGCCTGCAAATCGCGAATCGCACGCTTTCTGATGGGCACCCCGCCACGATCCTGACTCTGGAAGAGGCCTTTGCTTACTCCAGCAATGTCACCTTCGCCGGCCTTTGTCAAAAGTTCTTCGGTGCACAGCCCCATCGTTTCTATGATTACCTAAAAAAAATGCGCATTCTGGAACCTACGGGTATCACCCTTTATCCTGAACCCCGGCCCACCTGCATCTTGCCTAAGACGCCCTATTTCAACGCCACTACCCTACCCTGGCTTGCTATTGGCTATAACATTCAGCTCACTCCTTTACAACTCCTTACTTTTTACAACGCCTTGGCGAACGACGGGGTATGGGTTCCCCCACGCCTGGTGCGGGAGGTGCGATACCCGGATGGACGTAGGGAGGTTCCTGAGCAGCCTACGGCCCAGCGGATCGTTTCTCCGGCCACAGCCGCCGCGTTGAGGCGCCTCCTGCGCGCCGTGGTCGAGTATGGCACAGCCCGCAACATAGCCCCTTCCCTTTACCACATTGCCGGCAAAACCGGTACCGCCAAAAAAGTCGAAGGACGCATGTATGTAAACCGATATCGGGCCTCCTTTGTGGGCTTTTTCCCAGCTGAGAGGCCCCTCTATTCCTGCATTGTCGTGGTGGATGACCCTAAAGAAGGGCAGATTTATGGTGGGGAAGTTGCGGCGCCGGTGTTTCGAGAGATTGCGGATGCCCTGGTTTTTCGAGATCTGCGCATCGCTCCGCAAGAGGTACCCGAAAACCCAGCCAAGCGATTGCCCGCTTTGCCGGTTCTGGTCCAGCGGACCGCCATACCCCTCTACAACGTCCTCAGCATTTCCACACCTGATCGGCCTCCGACCCCCTGGGTGAAGACCCGCCCCACACCGCACTATGTGGGCTTCTTACCGCATGAGGCTTCCCTTCCAGAAGCCGTAAGGGGGATGAGCCTGCGCCAGGCCCTTCACCTCCTTGAAAGCGCCGGTTACACCGTCTACTGGCATGGAACAGGACCCGTCGTACAAGACTTGACGCTGCGATCCCCACAAGAAATCCTACTTCACCTTGGGCATGCGTCGGCTTTCTGAACTTATAGAGGGGCTGCCGGGGCTTTTGCCGGCGGCTGTGCCAGAGAGGGAAATCACCCACCTTACCGCCGACAGTCGGCAAGTGCGGCCAGGCAGCCTTTTTGTCGCCTGGAGAGGTCACACCACCGATGGTCACACCTTCATCCCTGAAGCGATTGAACGAGGCGCTGTCGCCATCCTGGCCGAAGTCCCAGTTTCCGTACCTGATGAAGTGGTTTTCCTCCAGAGCACTTCCAGCCGTCTTAGTTATGCGCACCTGTGCAGCCGCTGGTTTGATCAGCCGCAAAAGCGGCTCCACATCGTCGGTATTACCGGCACCAATGGCAAAAGTTCCACCGCGTACTACCTCTACCACCTCTGGCAAGGACTGGGATACAAAGCAGGGCTCATTGGCACAGTCTTTTGTTTAGCAGGCCCAGAAAAGCTCCCCGCTACCCTCACCACCCCCGATAGCTTCGAGCTGTACCGGCTTTTGCGCTATTTCGCCGACCAGGGCGTGGAACGCGTAGCTATGGAAGTGAGCTCCATCGCCCTGGACCAACACCGTACAGCCGGGATAACGTTTGCGGGAGCCCTCTTCACTAATCTATCACACGACCACCTGGACTACCACAAGACTTTTATTGCGTACCGCGACGCAAAGAAGCGTCTCTTCGATGAACTGAGCCCCAAAAGCTTTGCCCTTACCAACATAGACGACCGAAACGGCCTCTTTATGCTTCAAAACACTTCCGCCGAACGTTACACTTACAGCGTAGAGTCGCTGGGTACCTTTTCACTACGGCTTGAGAGTTCCGATTTGTGGGGGTTATCCTACAGCCTTCTTTTGGAGCTGGGCAGCGAAAAACGACAGGGCCGCTGGGAACGTCTCCAAGCGGAGGTCTCTTCACTCCACGCAGCGTTGATTGGGCGGTTTCAGGCGTATAACCTTCTTGCTGCGGTAGGAGGGGCTTTCCTGAGTGAAGGGCCGCTGCCTGAAAAAGCCGCCCGAGAGCTGTGGCTGAAACTGGCTCACCGGTCTACCACGCTAAAAACCCTACCAGGGCGCTTAGAACCGGTCTTTCTCAACCAGGGACGGGTGGGTTTGGTGGACTATGCCCACACGCCGGATGCGGTAGAAAAGGTTCTCGAGGCGCTGCGTCCACTGGTTCCTAACGGCGGCAAGCTCATCGTTGTACTGGGAGCCGGCGGCAATCGAGACCGCACCAAACGAGCCCCTATGGCCCGCGCCGCCGCCCAACACGCCGACTTGGTTGTGCTTACCAGCGATAACCCGCGCTACGAAGACCCCATGGCCATTTTGGCCGAGATGTACGACCCCCTGCCGGCAAGCGTGAAAAATCGAATCCTTCGGATTGCGGACCGGGCAGAGGCTATTCGCACGGCGGTTCAGTTGGCGCCGCCGCACAGCCTTGTCGCTATCCTCGGCAAAGGACATGAGACTTACCAGGAAATCGCCGGCGTCAAGTATCCCTTCAGCGACGTAGCCATCTTGCAAGCGTGCCAGGAGGTGCCCTATGCTGGCTGAACTGATGCGCTATCTCGACACCCAGTACAATCTACCTGGGATGGGCTTAGCGTACTACCTGAGCTTCCGTACGCTAATGGGGGGGTTGACGGCGGCCTTGGTGGGGTGGCTCTTGGGGCCTTCGATCATCCGGGCGCTGGCGCAAAGGTCCTTCCAAGAGACCATTCGGCCAGAAGGACCTGCTACCCACGTCGCCAAAAAAGGCACCCCCACTATGGGCGGCCTCCTGATTGGGCTGAGCCTACTTACGGGAGCCCTCCTATGGGGCGACCTACGAAGCCCCTATCTGTGGGCGCTGCTGGGCCTGGCTATCTGGCTCGGCACCCTGGGCTTCTTGGATGACTGGCTCAAGCGCACCCGCAGCAAAAAGGGCCTTTCTCCTCGCCTAAAGCTCTTAGGTCAGGGCTTTGCCGCTTTCTGGCTCATCCTACTCATGGTTCTGGAGCCGAGTTTTTACAGCACGCGTGCGCATGTGGGCCCTACGGGAGAAGTTCGACTGGTGGGGCCGCTCCGAGCCGCCGGCTTTCGTCCAGGTGACCGGCTCCTCGCCATCGAAGGCCGCCCCTTTGTGTACGAAAGCTGGCGCTTTCGCCCCACTGGAAACCTGGGACACTACCCCACTTCGTACCTTGTACAGCGAGGCCCAACCACCCTCCACCTCGTCGTGCCCCCCGAACATCAAGAGGCCGTCGCCACCGCCCTCTTCGGACGACAAAACCCTGAACTGCTCCTCCAAACCAACCTACCCTTCCTTAAGCTCCAACAAATCGAATACGGCCGCTTCGGCTCTTGGCGACTGCCTTATGAGCTCCAACTGGTTTTGTATGGGCTGGTGGTCCTGGTTATCCTCACCGCCACCAGCAACGCTTTCAACCTAACGGACGGCTTAGATGGCCTGGCTATTGGAGTGGGCGCCATCGCCTTTGTGAGTTTAGGTAGCTTTGCCTACTTTTCCAGCAACCGCATCTGGGCTGACTACTTCATGATCTTGTACCTGCCCCATGCGGCCGAAGTCACCGTCTTTTGTGGGGTGTTGGTGGGGGCCTGCCTGGCCTTCCTCTGGTACAACGCGTACCCCGCTCAGGTCTTTATGGGAGACACCGGCAGCCTCATGTTAGGAGGCCTCCTTGGTGCCATCGCCCTTATGGTAAAAAAAGAACTGCTACTACCCCTCATCGCTGGCATTTCGTTTGCAGAAACCCTCTCTGTCTTAGTGCAAGTGGCTTACTTCAAGTACACACGCCGGCGCTACGGAGAAGGACGACGCCTCTTCCGCATGGCTCCCCTCCATCACCACTTCGAGCTCCAAGGATGGCATGAAGTGAAAGTGGTCACGCGATTTTGGATTGTGGCTGCACTCCTGAATGCTCTGGCTTTCATCACCCTCAAGGTCCGATGAGTCACCGCGTAGGAATATGGGGGCTGGGTAAAAGTGGAACCGGTGCCGCCCTCCTGGCTCAAAAACACGGCTACGAGGTGGTGCTCACCGCTTCGCAGCCGCCTGCCCCCCCTCAAGCGGAGCGCCTACGCCAAGCAGGGCTGGACTGGAGCATCACCCAAGACCCTTTTCCCCTCCTCTCTACCTGCGAAGTAGTGGTGCGCAGCCCCGGCATCCGCCCCGATCACCCCACCTTGCTACAGCTACAGAAACGCGGCATCCTGCATCTCTCAGACCTGGAATGGGGCTGGCGGCACTTCCCCCCTTCAGCCCAACTGTGGATGGTCACCGGCACCACCGGCAAAACCTCCACCACCCAGCTGCTGACCCACCTCCTCCAAGCCGACGGCAAAAGCGCTATCGCTTGCGGAAACATTGGCTACAGCTTCTGCGAAGCGATCCTGGACCATCCCCTTGCCGAGTACTACGTGGTCGAGGCCAGCTCTTTCCAGCTATGGGATACCTGGAGCCTGGTGCCAAACCTCTTCGTCGTGACGAACCTGGCCCCTAATCACCTGGATTGGCACGGCACCCTGGAAGCGTACGCCGACGCCAAACTCCACCTCCTAAAGCGCCTCCCCCCTACTGCAGCCTTCGTGTATGATGCGGGTAGTCGCCACCTTGAAGCTGCCCTCTCCCGCTACCCCACCTCAGCCCAAGTCTGGCGCTTCTGTGAAACACCTGGACCCGGTATCCACGCCTGGATTGAACCGCCCTTTCTGGTATGCCTTATGAAACACACCGAATACGAAGAAGAACGCTGGGAAGTCTCATACGAAGGCACCCCCATAGAACCGCTTCCCCAGCGAAAAAATGGCCTGCCGGCGATCCTGGCCGCAGCCCGCTTGATTCGCACTCGTCAGGAAACCCTCCGGCGAGCTTTCGAGACCTTTGAGCCGCACCCGCACCGCCTCGAACCCGTCGCTCAAATCCAGGGCGTGCTCTACCTCAATGACTCCAAAGCCACCACCACCGAAGCCGTCTGGTATGCTTTGAAAAGCTACGAGCGACCCATAATCTGGATTGCCGGGGGGGTAGACAAGGGCAACGACTGGGGGGTCCTGCTGGAGCCCGTACAAAAACACGTCAAAGCCCTGATTTTGATTGGTCAAGACACGAGGGCGCTGGAGAGGGCTTTCCAAGCCGTCGTGCCCTACATGGACTGGGCTGCCTCGATCGACGAAGCGGTAGAAAAAGCCCATCTCTTGGCTTTGCCGGGCGATGTAGTCCTACTCTCTCCAGGTTGTGCGAGCTTCGACTGGTTTGAGAGTTACGAGCAGCGCGGCGAAGCTTTCCGAACGGCGGTTCGACGACTTCAAGCGCGCCTTTCCGAAAACCCTTCTACCTAACCTCGACCTATGAGAAAACCGCGATACCCTAAGCCGTCCGGTGCCTCAGCTGAGGAGCGGCCTACTCCGCTGCCCTTAGAAGACCCCGCCCACACGCTGGCTCAACGAATCGCCCAGCGGCAGCAGGAAATCCGGGACCGCGAGCTACGACGCATCTTTTATATGCCGCACCTGGAGCTTCACCACCGCGAGCAAGTGGCTTACTTTCAAGGCGTCTTGTATGTAAACGACTCGGCGGCTTCGGCGCCTTGGGCCGTGTGGGAGGCCTTGCAGGAGTTCGATCAGCCGATAGTGTGGATCGCCGGAGGGCTGGATAAAGGCAACGATTGGGGCGAAATCTTGCCTCTCGTGCAAGCCCGGGTAAAGGCCCTTATTTTGATTGGTGAGAACCCTCAACGGCTCCTTGAAGCCTTTCAATTGGTCGTCCCTACCCTCCTTCGCGCCACCTCGATGGAAGACGCCGTAGCCAAGGCTTATGCTATAGCTAAGGCCGGCGATGTGGTGCTTTTATCTCCAGGCTGCGCCAGCTTCGACTGGTTTGAAAGCTACGAAGAGCGAGGTAAAGCCTTTCGAGAAGCGGTCCATCGTCTCTGCCAACCCTCCGAATGAACCCTTTTGCCCTGAAACTGCGGCGTCTGCAAAAAGCCTCTCCCAAAGCCGTCTATACTTTTCGCCAGCGGGTCAAACGGCTGCGGGCTTATTTAGAGGTGTATACCTTCCCCGCTGCGCCTCCTGTGGAACCCGCACTGGACGCGCTTTACCGATCAGCCGGCCGACTGCGCCGTGCCAGGCTAAACCTCCAATACGCCCAAAAATGGGCCCCAGCTCTCATAAAAGCCGCCAAAAAAAGGCTCCGAAAAAGAAAAAAAGCCTTCCAATCCCAGTATCGTGAGCTAAAACCCGCTATCCGTAAAACGCTACATGACTGGAAAAAGCGTTTTCCTCTTCCTTCTACGTTTGAGGAGCAGCCCTTTTGGCAAGGTCAAGTAGAAGCCTGGTTGCAATCGGTGCGCGCCCGCCTCGAAGCTTTTCCTGCGCCCCCCTATTCCCCCGATCAGGCCCATGAGCTGCGCCGGCTTTTACGCAGTTGGGAAAAAGCCGCCGAGTGCTACCCTTTCTCCGAAGTGCCACCTCCCAAGCTCACGCGAGCCCTCGGCCGAGCCCGGGATATTTTCCTTTTCCTCCAATGGGCCGAGAAAAAAGGTCTCGACCCGAAACACCTGGCCCAGATTCAATCTCGATACGAGAAATGGCACGCCAAAGCGCTCTCTTCTTGGTGGACCTGGCGCAGTGGGTGGGGCTCTTGAGTGGCCTCCTGCTGGCGCAAGCTCTGCCTCCCCTCTGGGGACCCGAAGGCCTACGCACCCAAGCCGAACCGCTCCATTTCTACGGTGCCCAGAGTTGGGGGCGTCAGATGGATCGGCTTTATCTAACCCGTATACCCCTGCCTATGCCCACAGCGCCGCCCTCGGCCTTGCCCGAGGTGTGGGAAAACTACGCTTTGTTTGACCTACTTCGGGAAAGCGCTTTGGTAGCCCTGCGCACCTACGCCGAAGCTCAGGCCCCTTCTTATCGCAGTGACCTGGCCCGCTTCTACGCCGCTAAGTATGCCTTCCTCCGCAAAGACTACCCCCAAACGCTCGAGCATCTGGCCAACCTCTCCCCTAAGACTTTTCCCCGAGCCCTCCAAGACGAAATGCAGTTCATGGAGGGGTACGCCGCCTACGCCACAGGTGACCGAGTGCGGGCCCTGGCCCGCTTGAGACCGCTCACAGAACGGCTGGGCCCTTTCCACGACGCAGCTAACTACTATGTGGGACTCTTGTACTACGAACAAGGCCACTGGAAAGCCGCCGCCACACACTTAGAAGCCGTCCAGACCCGGTTACCCTTTGCTCAAGAAGCGCCCCTATGGTTGGCCTACGCCCTGGCTCAAATACCTGACCTGCCCCGCCTCGCTACCTGGGCTGAAAAATGGGCCGCTCAACAACCCGCCCACCCCGATACCTTATGGCCTTTCGTAGTGGCTACTTTAGCGCGGGGCGGTCTCTGCGAAAAAGCCGAGGCCTTCGCCGCTTTCGCCGAAGAAAACCCCCTCACTCACCTCTGGCGAGGCTGGTGCGCTTGGAACCAACGCCAAGACAGCTTGGCCCTCCTGCTGTGGGAACCCTTACTAAGCGGACCGGATAGCCTCGCCGCCTGGGCCGCTTACGCTTCAGCCCATGCCCTCTACCGGCTCAAGCGCCCCGAAGAAGCCCTCGCTTACCTGAAAAGGGTGCCGCGCTCGCCTTTGACGCCGGGGCCAGAGGCACTCTGGATGACCGCTCAAGTGGCTTGGCAGCTTCGTCTCTATGAAACCGCCCAAGAAGCCCTCGAAGCGTACCTCACCCTCTTTCCTGCTTCCAGCCAGCCAGAAGCCCGACGCTGGCTCGCCGAATGCTTGGCCGCACGGGGGCACTTCACCGAAGCGCTGGCCCAGCTGGATACCACCCCAGCTCTCTACGAAGTGCGGCAGCGCCTCTACCTCATGGCTGGCTTCCAAGCGTTGAAAAACCAAGCCTTCGCCCAGGCCGAAAGCCTTTTCCACCGGGCCAGTAGCCTTGAAGGCCCCTACACAGCCCTGGCCCTATTTTGGCTGGCCGAAACCCACTATCGACAGGCCCATCTCGAAAGCGCCATCCAGAGTTATAGGCGATTCCTACAGCATCCGCAGGCGTCCCAAACGGGCTTGGAGCCTGAAGCGCGCCTGGCCTTGGCCTGGACCCTCCTGCAAGCCAACCGCCCCGATGAAGCCCTCCGCTACAGCGAACCGCTTGCCCGACAAGGGCCCCCTGAACTACGACCTCGTGCACTCTTCGTCTCGGCTGGCGCTTACTTCCTCAAAAAGCGCTACGAAGAAGCGTGGACGCGGTACCGAGCCCTGCTCAAGGACCTCCCCACCGCCGAAGTGCGGTATCACCTGGCCCAGACCCTCCTACGACTTGAACGGTACGCCGAAGCCGAGGAAGTCTTAGCCGCCGTGTCGGTGAGCGACCCCGGCGCAGAAAAAGCCCTTGCCCTGCGCACCGAGGTCTGCGCCCTCTGGACCAACAAGCCCGCTTGCACCCGCCAGACCGCTGAGCTTTTCCTCACGCACTTTCCCCATTCCCCCAGGGCCCCGCTGGTGCGCGCTCGCCTGGGACTGGCCCTGATAGACCTGGGCGAAAAAGAAGCCGCTCAAAAAACCCTCCAGAGCATCTTGGAAAACCACCCCACCGCCACCGAAGCCTGCAAGCTCGCCTTGGAAGGGCTGCGCACCCTTCTGCCTGTAGCTTCTTACGAAGAGGTTTATCAGTCCTTCTTGCGAAAGCTACCCCCAGAGAGTGAAACCCGCCTCACCTTTGAACGGGACCGCCTCCGCCAGCTGGCCGAAACCCAGCGCTGGGAAACGCTCAAACAGGAAGCTGTACGCCTGCGGGAGCGGTACCCCGCCCTCGAAGGCGAGTCTCTTTTCTGGGAAGGACGGGCTCTTCTGGAGCTGTCCGACACGAGTGCAGCCTTGGCCTTGCATGCCCGACTGACTCAATGGCCTGACTACGCTACTCAAGCTTGGGAGACTTTAGCGCGTCTGTACCTGGCACAAGGGCGCCTCTCCGAAGCCTGGGCTTGCCAAGATTCTCTGCTTCGACTTTTGCCAGCGGGGGGGTATTTCCGCCTGCAAGGTCTACTCACCTGGGCAGAGTTAGCCTCGGCCGCCGGTAAACCCGACACGGCCCTAACGGTACTCCGTAGCCTGGCGGCAGACAGCCTTCTGCCCCCTCTACTCCAGCAGAAAATCCTCCTTCTTTCGGCCTTGGCCGCCGAAAAAGCTGGCCTGCCTGATTCTGCCCTGAGCCTTCTGGCGCAGGCCACCCAACGCTCCAAAACCGCCCTGGCCGCCGAGGCGCTCTACCATCAGGCCCGACTCTACTACCAAAAAGGCCTCTACAACGAAGCACGGGCCGCTATCTATCGCCTGCGCGACGAGCTGCCCAGCTACTTAGAGCCGCGAGCCCGGGCTTACCTCCTCTTGGCCCGCATCTTTATAGCCGAGAATAAACGCAAGTCAGCCCGTCACCTCCTCGAAAGCCTCATCGAGAACGCCCCCACCGACCCTTTGCGGAAGGAAGCCCAAGCCCTGCGTGACTCTATACCTTCTGACCCCTCCCCTGCGCCCCGCGACTCCACCCAAGCCCCCAAAAAACCTCGAAAAACCCCTTCCAAGCCCTCTAACAAAACGAAAAAAGGCGGGTAAAAACCCGCCTTTCTCATTCGGACGGCAAAGGGAAGCTTCGCTAATCCTGCCCTCCAGAGGGGCTTGCAGATTCGGCTTTTTCCTCCACGTACCCCTCCGGAATGCGGAAGAGTGACTCATCAGGAGGGGTTTTAGAAAGCTGCGTGGCCAGAAAAGTAATCCGCAGGTCCACCCCCGGTACATCCATCGAGATGCGCAGCGGAATACCTTCCACTTCAGCGCCCCGAGCCAGGGGATTGGAGCGTTTGAGCACCTCCGCTACCCGTAACTCGGGCGTGACCCACATCTCCATCTTCATCGGGCCCTGTTCGGTGTCAACCTCCATCAGGTACTTTGTAACGGGATAGCCCAGGATTTTTGTCTTTTCCTTTGTTTTGGTTATTTTAGGTGTCTTTTGGGCGTCTTTGGGATCCGTAATCGGCACCTTCTGATAAGTTTGGAGCGCTGGGTTGAGTAGATAAAGCAAGCCCGCGTCCCCATCCGTGATGAGGGCCATACTACCGAGATCGCTGCGGCCCCGATTGCCTCGATAGTGGAGGACCATTTTTTCAGGCAGCTGGTCCTGGAGCATTTCCTTCATCTGCTCCGCCATGGCGCCCTCGATTTTGGTCGTGTAGGTGATGCTGCCTTCAAACGTTTTCTGAGCTTGCAGAGCCAAGCTCGACACAAGCCCACAAAGTACTATGCGTAGGGTCATAAGTCCTTTTTTTCGATGCGTGTATAGGTTGCCGGCACCTCGAAGATCGATTCTTCCACTTCGCCGGGCTGGATCTCCTCAGCCTCGCGCCGCAAACGAATAGGCGTATTGGGAATAGGCAGCTCGAAGGCCAAAGGAACCCCCTTCAGCACGACCCCCGAAGGTAGAAGAAGGTACATTTGAGAAGCGGCCGAAGTGATCCCCAGGTCTTTGGCTTCCCAGTAGATTATCGTATCGCCTTTGTCCCCAAAAACTTTATATCCTGCGCACGCATGGCCCAAGATTTCTCGCTCCTCAGGCAAGCGTTCCACCCTAAAGGAGGACCTTCTATCCTTTCGTACCTCTTCAAGAGAAACCGTAAAGTATTGACGAGTCTCAGGGGCCAGTAGGGTGAGGCTGTCTTGTTGGTAGTCTACTAAAATGGTTTGTCCGGACTCTTCAAAACGCAGCCGATCCCCTTTATAGTAGACGGTAAGAGAAACCTGCTGAGGCTTGAGGAGAAGGGACAACATCTCTGCATTAGGCCCTGTGAGGGCGGTACGGTACACGATCTTTCCTTCAAACTCCTTTTCCCGGCCGAGGTACTGGCAACCGCAGACCAGCCCAATCACCCCCAAAAGGGGGGCCATCCTGCTAAGCTGACTTGACATAGGCTTCGATAACTTCTTGGAGAATAGCATCCAGGTCCCGGGTAGGCCTCCAACCCAACCAGCTGGAGATTTTTTCGATATTGGGAGTGCGCCGCTGCATGTCTTCAAAGCCGGGACCGTAAGACTCCTCGTAAGGGATGAGCTGGATAGGCGAAGTCGATGCCGTCAGAGCCTTGACCCGCTCCGCCAAGGCCAGGATAGTGATCTCGTGAGGGTTGCCTATGTTGAAGATTTCTCCCCAAGGATCCCGGGGCGCGTTAAAAAAGAGCCCGTAGAGCGCCTCTACAGCGTCTTGGACATGGAGGAAAGAGCGCTTTTGCTGGCCGGTGCCATATACGGGGAGCGGGTGCCCACTCAACGCCGCCTGGACTAAGTTCGGGATCACCATCCCATAGGCAGGTGACTGCCGAGGACCTACCGTATTGAAAAAGCGTACCACCACGAAAGGGGACCGCTGCTGTTTGTAGTAAGCCACCGCCAGCGCTTCCTTAGCTAACTTGGTGATGGCGTAGACCCAGCGATGCCGCTGAGGAGAACCTAAAAGAAGAATAGACTCTTCGTCGAGCCGCTTCTGACCGGTAGGGTCCAGGTAGTCCAGAGCTCGGCCGTACACTTCGCTGGTCGAGGCGATTAGGGTAGGCTTGTTTTGTTCTGCGGCGGCGGAGAGGACCGCATCCGTGCCCCGCAGCCCTTCTAAAATGGTGGTGAGCGGCTCAGCCAGCACCCGCTTTACCCCCACCACCGAAGCTAAGTGGTAGATGCAGTCATGCTGGTCCACCAGCTGACGCACCAAAGCGGCGTCTTCTACCGAGCCTTGCACAAAACGGAAGCGTTCCCCATAGCGAAAAAAATCCGTGATATTATCCAGCGTGCCGGTGGAGAGGTTGTCCAGCACCGTAACGATGTGCCCTTCCTGGAGGCATTTTTCAGTGAGGTGGGAGCCGATGAAACCCGCCCCACCCGTGATAAGAACCTTCATGGGTGGCGGCGATGGGGTGGTCGCGAAGAAGAGGACCGAGAACGAGGAGGACGGCCCGAACGAGGCCGACTGGGCCGAGGTGCCACCGACCCCGCCGGCGAATCCCCCCCATTCACCGCCGCCTTGTGGCTCACGCGGTACTTTCCTGTGCGGGCATCAATCCCTACATACTTGACTAAAAGCTCCTGCCCTACTTGTAGAACGTCTTCTATCTTTTCGACTCGATGCGGCACAATCTCAGAAATATGCAGAAAGCCCTCTTTCCCCCGCATGAACTCTACAATGGCGCCAGCTTCTTTCAGGAGCTTGACTTTGGCCGAGTAAATCTGACCGAGTTCCGGCTCGGAAATAATCTCCCGAATGATGGAAGCGGCCCTCTCTAAGGCGTCTTTGTTTTGGGCGTAGATGATGGCCACACCGCCTTTCTCGTCCTGCTCTATGGTGACGGTCGTGCCCGTCGTGCGCTGAATCTCCTGAATAACTTTACCCCCTGTACCGATCACCGCTCCAATCAAATCAAAAGGAATCGGAATACGGTAGACGCGAGGGGCATAGGGAGAAATCTCTGGGCGGGGGGCAGGCAGCGTAGCACGCATCTTCTCCAGAATGAAGAGGCGGGCCTCGCGGGCCTGGAGGAGGGCTTTCTCCAGCACTTCGTACGGCATGTGCTGGATCTTAATGTCCATCTGACAGGCGGTGAGGCCTTTTTCGGTGCCCGCTACTTTGAAGTCCATGTCGCCCAAGGCGTCTTCGTCACCTAAGATATCTGTCAGCACCGCGTACCGTTCTGGGCTTTCCCAGATTAGGCCCATGGCGATGCCAGCCACGGGAGCTTTGATAGGCACACCCGCATCCATTAGCGCCAGCGCCCCTGCACAAACGGTCGCCATCGAAGACGATCCATTGGACTCGAGGATATCCGACACCACGCGAATGGTGTAGTCGGCAAAGTCCCCTTCTGTAGGCAGGACTTGCTTGAGCGCCCGTTCAGCCAGGTGACTGTGCCCCACCTCTCGGCGGGAAGGCGCCCGCAGCGGTTTCACCTCCCCAGTCGAAAAAGGCGGAAAGTTGTACTGCAAGAGGAACTTCTTGCTACCTTGCTGCGTAGCGTAATCGATTATTTGCTCATCTTCTTTGGTGCCTAAGGTGACAGTAGCCAGTGCTTGGGTTTCCCCCCGCGTAAAAAGCGCCGAACCGTGCGTGCGCGGCAAAAGCCCGACTTCGCAGGTGATAGGCCGAATGTCTTGAGGTCGGCGCCCATCCAAGCGAATCCCCTCAGAAAGGACGGCTTCTCGCAGCACCTGCCGCTTGAGTTGGGCAAAATAGGTGGCCGCAACTTTTTGCACTTCCGGCAAGGCCCAATCCGCATTTTCCAGCGCCAGCGCTTCGCTCACCCGTTGAAAGGCCTGTTCAAAAGCGGCTTTGCGCTCCGCCTTGGGCAGGGATTGCCGAACCAGTTGTCTTAGCTCGGGGCCCACCTGCCGCTCGATAAAAGCCTGCACCTCCGGATACGAAGGAGGGGCCTCGAGCTGCCGTTTCGGCTTGCCATAAGTGGCCTGCAGACGCTCCAGAAAACGCACCAAGTCCTGAATCATCCCATGCGCATGACGCAGAGCCTCCACCAGCACCGATTCGGGCACTTCCTGCATTTCGCCTTCCACCATGACGATAGAGTCCAGCGTGCCAGAAACAATGAGGTTGAGTTCAGCGGACTCGGCTATTTCGGTGGAGGAGTTAAGAAAAAAGGCCCCTTCGCGCCGAATCACCCGCGCCATGGCCACTACCTGCTCAGCCGGCACAGAAGACAAAGCCAACGCCGCCGAAAGCCCCAAACCCGCCAGCACATCCGGAGGGTAGTTTGGATCGTACGACTCTAAAATCGCAATCAGTTGGGTCTCGTACCGCCAGCCTTTCGGAAAAAAGGGCCTCAGAGAACGGTCTATGAGTCGAGAAGTCAGGATCTCGCTATCGTTAGGCCGGCCATCTCGCTTAAAAAACCCACCCGGTATGCGGCCGCTACTGGCAAAATTCTCTCGATAATCTACGGTAAGGGGCACAAAATCCGTATCCACTTCCTTGTCGCTGGCACACACGGTGCACAGCACGATCGTCCCCCCCTGTTGGATCCACACCGCCCCATCCGCTTGGCGAGCTATATGGCCAAAAGACAACTCAATAGGGGCTGAGTTCGGAATCTCAAAGACCTCTGTATGCCGCTCCATTAGCCCCGCAGATTAAGTTTGCGCACAATAGCTCGGTAGCGTTCGATATCGACGTTTTGGAGGTAGCGCAAAAGACGCTTACGCTGTCCTACCAACTTCAGCAGGCCGCGTTGGGCCGAATAGTCTTTCTTGTGCTCTTGCAGGTGCCGCGAAATCTCGTTAATGCGGTATGTGAGCAGCGCAATCTGCACCTCTGGCGAACCGGTATCTTGTGCCTCGGATCGAGGGCTATGCTCCTGGATGAGCTGAGCCTTCAGCGCTTTGTCCCAATACATGCCACAAAGGTACAAAGAAATATTCGCATCTTCGGGGCATGTGGGATGTACTCAAAGCCGCCAAACGGCTCCAGGACCTGGCTCAGGAGCTCGAACACACCACCCTCACCGGCCAAGACCCCACGGGCCAGGTACGCCTCGTGATGACAGGCCACCAAACCATCCAAGCGATTCAGATCGACCCTGCCTTGCTCAAGGACCCCGAGGCCCTCGAAAAGGCTCTCATCCAAGCCTACGACGACGCCCGCGCCCAGCTCCAACGCTTCGTCATCGAAAAACTGGGCACCGACCTGCCTTTTTCCTTACCCGGTTTGCCGGGGAATATCGGCTTAGCCTAAGGGCCCAGCGCTACCTTTTGAAGGGCGCCGGTTTGCCCCTCCCAAACCACATATAGGCCCGAAGGGAGGCTGAAATCGCTCACCTCACCCGGCCTTAGCTCGACTAAAGCCCATAGGCGCCCAACTCCATCGAGAATCCGGTACACTCCCCCCAGCTCGCTCCTCAGGAAAAGACGCTCACCTTCGCTCCAAGCCCACCATCCTCGCTTTTCCCGCTGAAGGGAGAGGCTACTCACAGCCGGGCTCACCGACAAAGCAAACTCCGCCACCAGGGGAAGGTGATCAGACATGGCGTACAGAGCGTTGACGAGCTGGGCCGAGTAACCCGCTGGCGTAGGCGGATCCGTGAGGGCTTTCCCGAAGTGCTGCCCATCCTGGCCCACTACGCGAAATGACCCCAGCACATAGCGCGCCCGAGCGGTAGCCGTCGTACAAGCCGGCGAAAAGAAAATAAAGTCAAACCGGTCATTCAGCCCCCCACCACTCCCCCCATCGGCCAGACTCTGGAGACGTGTGGACTGAGAGTGGAAAAAGGCGTACTGAGGATTTCCGCTCCAAGAACCCGCAGGACCAGGGTCCACCAACACCTGGAGGAGTTCTTGGTAAGCCGCCTCGGATGAACTGTACAGGTTGTGATCGCCTACCTCCAAGACAAACGACCGACGAGTTGCAGGCAAGCTTTGTAGATACTGGCGGATGGCCACAGCGGCCTGCGCCCGATCTTGCGCATCACTCGGGGTATTGCCCGCTTTGAGATGCGAAACCAGCACCACGACAAACAACGTATCTCCGGTTTGGGGGAGCGTAGGGTCTTTGTAGTACAAATGGTAGGCGTAAAGGTCGCGTAGCCCCCCTTGGGTGGTCACCAGCTCCTGTTTTAGCCACCCTAAGCGCCGGCTATCATAAAAGAGTGCACTTACGATGTTGCTGCCTGTGGTGTTTGCGTAGAGGCTGCTGCGCCAGTAGTTTACCCCCCCCACATTGAGGACCGAGTCCAGGAGCCGTCGGATCAGTGCCGAAGAAGCCGCCACCTCGTTCACGCCAATCAGATGCGGCCGAACAAAGGAAATAATAGTTCGTAACTGCTGGTCCTTGCAGCGGGTATCGCAGTACCCAGCCGTAGCCCCATAAGTCAAAAGGTTGTAACTCATCACCCGCAGGGTATCCTGCCCCCAGAGCAGAGCCCCTACACCCACCAGCCAATATCGCATGAAGCAAAGCTACAGCCCACCCGTAAATCAGCGGGGAAAAGGTAACTTCTTTTTGAGCTCCTCTTCTTTTTTGCGCTTCTCCTCTTCGAGCTGGCGTTTGAGGCGCTCCTCTTCTTCCCGCTTTTTGCGTTCGGCTTCTTGGCGAAAACGTTCTTCTTCTTGTCGGCGTCGTTCTTCGGCTTCTCGTCGCAGCCGCTCTTCTTCTTCTCGCTTTTTCTTTTCGAGGGCTTGACGGAGGCTATCTTCTTTGGCTCGCAGCACCCGTTCTACACTGTCTTTTTTGCGGCGGGCTTCGGCTTCTACGCGGGTTTTTTCTTCTTGGAGGCGGTTTGTGAGCGCTTCTTGAACGCCGCCTTGTCCCTCGGCAGGTCGAATGCGCAATACCTTAGGCTGGGTGACGGTGCCACCCAGGTCAGCCACAAGGCGCACGGTGGCAGGCGCCTGGATCGGTAACCCCGCCGCCTGCAAGAATCCCTGTGCCCAGGTAGCCGGCACCTCCAACCCTATCACATACGCCAAACTCTGGTCTATCCGGGTTACGCCTCCAACTTCCATCTGGAGTTGGCCTGCCCTAAGCTGGAAGGGCTCTACCCGCAGCTCGCCCCGCTGGATGGAAAAGCGAATCTGTGTGCCCGCAATCTGGAGGGTAGACAACTGGGGCATTTTAGCCGCCGCCGAAAGGGCCTTGAGAGAAGCCGAGCCCTGCACGACAGCCTGAATCACCTCCACCAGCCCCGAACCAGAGAGTGTGGAGAGTTCAGGCATCAAGTCTGGCCGCAAAGCGCTGGCCGCTGAGACCCGGAGGTTGGCCGTACCTTGCGTCTGTTTCACAATGGGAGCCAGACGCCGCACTGTGGGGAAGTGCGCCGCTACTTCGGCGATTTGGATGCCTTGCAGGTCGAGGGTCATATCCCATCGAGCGCGCTTTTTGTCGGGGGCTTCATAAGTGCCGGCCAACGCAAAACGTCCCCCAAGCCCTTCCATCTCGAAGCCTTCCAGTCGTACCGCTTGGTTCCGCACAATGAGGCGCCCCTTAGCCTGGCGAAACACCATCCGCTCATACCGAAGCTCCCCGACGCTCGCCGTCAAGGTAAAGTCCACCTGAGGGGGAATGACGATCACCTCCATGGACGAGCTGGTGTCTGAAGCCGAAGCGGTGGCCGCCGTATCCGCACTCATCCATTCATTTAGGTCGAGCCGATTGCTGCGCAGCGAAAGAAAGCCAACAAGGTTTTCGTCTCGGAGGAGGTAGCCTAAGTAGTTTTCCAGGCGGCCTTCGAGGGCCAGGTCCGAACGGCCTATGGTACCCTGGTAGCCACTCAAAGCGGCGTATTGCGGAGTAAAGGTAAAACTTGCCTGTGAAATCGTCAACCCTTGCGGTAGGTCGGCGCTGCGGTAAACCAAGTTAGTTAGGGAAAGGCTTCCTTGGGTAGGCAAGCGGGCGTAGTCGTGTTTTTCCAGAGCGGCGCGATAACCCTGAGTGGCCAGGTCAAACTGCACTTTGCCCGAAAGCTGGGCGCTATCCAGCGGGAAAATACGCGTCCAGGTACCCAAGTCTACCCGGCCTTTGGCGGTGAAGGCGTAGTGGAGCGCTTCAAGGTCTTGGACCCGCAGGGACACCTCTACCGGTTCACCGGCTACCTCGGCGTAAGCACGCCGAAGGTAGGCTACGGTGCGGGCGGGCAAACCTTCAGGCGCTTCTGCGGAAAAGTCTACTTCGAGCTTTTCCACCGGCGTGGGAAAGTCCGCGGCCTTGACGTACCCTTCGCGCAGGGTTAGGTTCCCTTGGATGGAAGGCAGGCGCTTTTCGCCGTATACGCCATCGAGAGCCAAGTCTACGGCAAAGCGTCCACGTAGCTCATAGCCCAGCGGCAGTGCAGAAGCAAACTCGGCCAGGTTACCTTGTCCGGCCATTCGAGCTTGGATGTGCATGGCTGAGAGGCCCCGACTGGCCCAGCGCGCCCGCAGCTCAGACCCCCCAGCCCGTACAAAAAATGTATCGAGCCGAATCTGCAAGCTTTCCAATAACCCCCCCGGATGCTGTACGCCTAACCGTATCGTAATCGCCTCCAGCGGCCTGGGCAGGTCTTTATATTGGAGGCGCCCTTGGTCTACCGCCAGCTTCAGCACAAAAGCCGGAAATAGCGAATCTCGAAGCTCACCCTGTACATACCCTTCGAGGGTAAGCGTGCCCTCAGCAGCGGCCTGCTCGTACCCCCGCTTATGGGCGGCTGGCACGAGCGAAATCAGCTCCTTGATGGAAGCACCCGGCGCCGCAAACCGCAGGTCCAGCAGCGTCGTGAGCGAATCTGGCAACCGCACCTGCCCTGACACTTCGAGGGGCAAAGCATTCAATCGAACCTGGCCCCGACGCAGCACATACCGAGCCTGCGAAAACACCACATCCAGGTCTACGCCGGCTTCGAGGGTCTGGCCAATGAGGTACGCAGTCTGATCGTAAGTAAAAAACACCTGCTGAATGCGGGTATCGGTCTGGAGCGTCGTCTCGTCTTGGGTAAAGTCTCCTTTGCCGGTGTGGTCCAGCCCAACCAAGTGCACCCATAGCTTCAGCGAAGAGTCCCGATAAAGCACTTCACCTCGCTGGATTTCATAGCGCCGCAGTCCTACTTGGAAAGCGGTAGCCGTCGTGTCGCTTGCCTGCGCAGAAGCGGTATCCGGCAAAGCAATATCCCAGCTTGCTTGCCCATCAGAGCGGACCTGAGCGAGGATTTTAGGTTGGATGAGGTACAAGCGCGTGACCTCGACGGTGCCACCGAGAAGCCTGAGCAGGTTCAGGCCCACTTCTACCGCCTCAGCTCGAATAAGAGTATCCCCCGCAAAGGGTTCGTGATTCACGACGGTCAGGCCCTCCAGCCGAATCGTGAGCACCGGAAAATGCCGAATCCAAGACAAGTCAAGCCGTCGGTACTCGACGGTGGCCCGCAGGTTCTTGTTGATTTGAGCTTTGAGAAGGGCATCGATCTTGTCTCGGAAAAGCACCGGCACCAGCCAAACCGCAAGCAGGCATAAAGCCAGCAAGCCGCCCGCGCCATAGAGGAGCTTGCGCATAGACAAAAGTAAAACGAGGGGGGCGAGTCAAGCTCACCCCCCTCGCTGCGAAGCCGGACTCAGGCCTTTCAGGGCTGGATAGCCAGACGGGTTTGGAGGAGTCGTTCTCCTTGTCGCACTTCGAGTAGGTAGATGCCCGCAGGCAGCTCCCGAACAGGGATAGTATAGGGCTGCTGTGCTTGGAGGGTGGTAGTGTGCTCCCAAACCAGCCCTCCCCGAGGATCGAAGAGACGAACCTGGGCCAGCCCACTTTGCTGGGCCCGAAGGTAAACCTGGTCCTTAGCCGGGTTAGGATAGACCACCAGACCCTGCTCCCTACCGCGCAGCCCCGTCGTGATGTCAAGAATCACATACAGCGTGTCGTACTCCACACAGGCGCCATTCGTAGCGATGAGGACGACCGTATCCGCCGCCTGAGCAGCGGTGTAGCATTCCTGATGCGGCCCAGGCCCAGTGTAAGTGTTGCCATTGATGGTCCAAGTGAAAGTAAACGCTGGATTCACAATGCTGGGCTCATAGGTCACACACAGAGGGTCCGTACCACTAAGCGACGCATAGTCCGCATGGTTGTACAGGCTGGCGCCATTGACCAGAAACTGCTCTTTGGGAAGCGAGTCGACCAGAATATAAACCGTGTCCCGCGGAATGTTTTGGGCCGGAGCGCAGTACGAAAGCGAAGCCGACCGAATCTCCACCACCACCGTAGCAGTGCCTGGGGCCGTAAACTGGGGAAGGTACTCATTCCCAGATACACCTGCCACCTGCAGGCCGTTGAGGTACCACACATGCGTCAGGCCTGGGGTGGTGATGCCCGTGTTGAGCGTATCGCGCGCAATGCCCCCCCGGAAACACACTCGGCTGGTGTCAAACGAGAAAAACGGCGGCTGGGGTAAAGTGGGCTGGTTGCTTGGATTGTAGCGGTACTCCGTCACGTCCAGCACAAAGGGACCCGTGTTGCTTGACCATCCCTGTACAACGATGATGAGCGAGTCCCCTTGCTGGAGCCGCATAGTGCTCCGATAAGGACTCGTCACCTGCGAAGATCCTGTGGCGGCCGGATCATGCGTAATATCCAGTGCGGCCTGCAAAATCGTATTAGTACCCCCACACCGGCCGCCATCCGTGTAGAGAATACGATTGGTCTGCAGGTGAATAACGTGAAGATACAGATCATTCGATGAACCGAAGCCCGTGCTACTGCAAGTTGAAACCCGGATAGAGTCCAGGCACTCTCGCAGCACATACAGATAGTACACATCCGGCGAACTCTGATTGCCGGGGCCGGTATAGTTATTCCTGTAGCCGGGCAGGCTGTTGTTGCCATTCACAATGGTGTCGGTACGAGTAGGGGTGGTGGGGGTAATGTTGATAGGATTCGTAATAGAGTCGCCGGGCGGTGGAGTCACCGTGAAGGTCTCTACATTGGAATAGGCCGGCGAAAGAGAGCCCCCACAGCCCGTCGGCGGCAGCGCAGCCAAGCGAATCTGATAGGTCACTATCTGCGTAGGGGTATACAAGTACGGAGAGCCCGTATACGAACCCACCCCTGTCCAGGTAGCGCCCCCATCGGTAGAGACCTGCCACTGCGCAGGCAGGGTTACCGCACTGGGATTGGTCACGGTAACCGTCACAGACTGCCCCACCGGCACGCTCGTGGGCGAAACGCTAATCTGGTCCGCATTCAGAGCGGTAGGACACACCGCCGTGCCGGTGACGACATTGGAGGTATCATTCTGGAGACCCGAGCAACCACTATGGTAAGGAGCCACATACGCTATGAGGACAAAATCGTAGCTCCCTACAGCGGTAGGGGTATACACCAGAGTAGGAGAACTTGGGTTGTACCCTCCTACCAACTGCCAAGGGCCGCTATTGTAGCGCACATACCACCGAGCTGGAGAAGTCACATTAGACGGCGTCTGTACACTCACTGTGAAACTGCCTCCACTACTACCCACCGTGACAGTACTGGGAGAAATCGTAAGCTGATCCGCGTTGATTGCAGACGGACAGGGCGGCACCACCGCCACAAACTCATCCGCCCCGATATCTGGCGCAGCCGAGCCATCCGGCCGAAGGTCCCCATCTATATCCTCCGCGATCACAATCGGACTGGTGAGGAGTACCCCTCCCCCCTCTATAGGCGTAGTGGTGCCATGGGGAATGTGTAGGTCAGTCTGAGAAGAAAAAGGCGCCCCTGGCGCACTAAGCGACAAACTATTCTGCTCTCGTCCACCCCCCACAGCCGTCTGCCAGGCTGACAGCGTAGCGTACCGACTCGAGCCCAGCGCCCCAATGAAGGCATACTGGCTGCCCCCACTATTGCTTACATAGTAGGCATTATTGTCCAGCTCCGCAAAAACAGAAGGGCTACTACCCCCATACGCAATCGCTATCGTCGTACGAGTAGAAGTAGGGTTCGGTGGAGACTGCGTATTTTGAAAAATGTTGTTTCGCACATATACCCCCCCCGTGATAGAAGAAGCAATGCCCAGACAGCTGGGGTTGGAGTTGGTGTAACTATTCGAAGGAGGAGTGCCATACAGATGCACAGAGTTGTGATAGATATAAATGCCCGCGTTGGAATTTGAAGTGCCTTGACAATAAATGCCATAGGCATTGTCAGAAGAGCCAGGTGATTGCCAACCGTCTGCTGAGATACCGGCGATGAAGTTGTTATACACGTAAATGTTCGCTGGGGAAAGGCCACCGACGTTTACCACAACGCCATACGCTTGCCACCCACTCGAACCCGTGTACTGGATATCATAGATCCAGTTACCGGCGAGGTGCACATTATCGCAGACCGCGGCGGTAGTAGATTGGGGAGCCCGGCCTACCACTATCCCTGTGTAGCCGTAATTAGTGCTACTCGAAGCATTGAAGACCGTATCCCGCTCAATACGGAGATTGGATTGGTAAGCGGCTACAATCCCTGCGGAATAGTTACTTCCTCCCCAACTCAAAATAGGAGTGGGATGCCCTATCTTGCATCCTCGTACGACATTGTTCTGGTCACGGGTAGTAGAGTTGCCATAGAGAATAATCCCCTCCTGCACGCCGTAAACCCAGCATTTCTCTATGAGGATATTGTTACTTCCTGAGAGGTTAGCCGGCCCGATCAAGCTTGATCCGCTACTTCCGAGATAGATACCCACGCGGGTTTGGCTTTTATCCTGCCCATCCACTTCGATGTTTCGCAGGCTGATATTTCGGCAAGGGGTAGGAGCAAAGTTATTGTCGGAGAGGAGGGCGATTACGCCCGTTCCCGAGTTCGGGTTGTTGTTCTGGAAGCGGAGCAGGCGCTGCGGCCCCCCGTCAATGATAAAGTTATCCACGCCCTCGAGCCGCAAGACAAACCGACTCAAGACCCCTGTAGTAGGAGCAGTAGCCACGGTAATAGGAGAAGTTACCGCGGGGTCTACGGTGAGGGTTACAGGATGAGTGCCCATGCCCGAATAAGGCGTGACCCGCAGAGAAGTCGTCGAACCGGGTTCCCCCATGTAGTTGGAGGTAAGGCGGAACTCCACCGGCCCATTAACCCCTTGACTGGTGAGGGCATTAAAGGCCGCGGTAAGGGTAGCATAGTTACCTCCCGTACCTACGGTGTACACGCCACTCAGCTGCGCCCAGAGAGTAGCCCAGCCCAGCGAGAGTAGGACTGCAAAGTGATGCATGGAGCAAAAGTACGACTTTGTCAGAAATACCCGGCCAGTCGGTAATACCAAACTTTGGCATATTCCTCCCAGACGGTGAGGAGGCCGGCTTCGCTTTCCCACCAGCGGTCGGGACGGAAGCGGAGAGCCGAGGCAGGCTGCACGCCCCACAGCACGCCTAAGGGGGAAAGGTGTCGCCGAGCCAACTCTTCAAGCCGGCGCCCATGGAAGACCGAGGACACCAGCAAGAGCCGCCGCCACCGGCGGGCCCGACACAGCTGGGCCAGATGGACAAACTCCTCGACCGTACTGGTGCCCTCACAAGCCAGCAAGATAGCGCTATCCGGCACGCACAAAGCCCGCAAGGCCGCTTGGGTGAAAGCGCATTCCTGAGAAAGGGGGGCGCCTATGGCGACGAGATCTTCGTTGTGGGCGCCGCCCAGAGCCACTATGAGGGCTGGATAACGCTGGTAAGCCGCCGCCGCGGCTAAGGCCCGCTCGTAAGGCCGCCCACTAAACACCACTATCGCGTCCCACGGCGGCTCCAGTCGGCTGTGCGCCACGAGCCAATCTCCCATCCATCGCAGGATCGCCGCTCTTTGCCCGTAGCCAAGGAGGGTGGTGATCCCGACCAACCCCACCAGCCCTACCAGTACCCACCGACACCGCATTTAGCTAAAGTAGGCGAAGCTCCCCGATTGCGTAGCTTTGTGGGGTGGGGCATCAGCCTTCTGCTCGCAAGTATCGGCCTGGCACCTTTGCCGAGGTGGTGGGTCAACCCTTTATCGTAGAGACCCTTCGCAATGCCCTTCGACATGGCAAGCTGGCTCCGGCGTATTTGTTTTTTGGGCCGCGAGGCGTAGGCAAGACCACCTGTGCCCGCATCCTGGCTAAAGCCGTCAACTGCGAACGGCTCACACCGGACGGCGACCCCTGCGGGGAGTGCCCCTCTTGCCGACGCTTCGCCGAAGGCCGATCCCTCAACCTGATTGAACTGGACGCCGCCTCCCACAATAGCGTAGACGACATACGCCTCCTCACCGACCAAGTCTACCTGACCCCCCCAGAGGGCCGCTACAAAGTATACATCCTGGACGAAGCCCACATGCTCACCACCGCGGCCTTCAACGCCTTCCTCAAAACCCTCGAAGAACCCCCACCCCATGCCCTTTTCATCTTAGCCACTACCGAAAAGCATAAGATTCCCGCTACAATTCTCTCTCGATGCCAGAGATTCGATTTTCGGCGCATCCCCACCGAAGCGATGGTACGCCGGCTGGCTCACATTGCTCAGCAGGAAGGCCTCTCTGTCGAAGAAGACGCCTTATACCTCATCGCCACCAAAGCGGAAGGGAGCCTTCGAGACGCGCTAAGTCTCTTAGACCAGCTTGTGAGCCGTACGGCGGGGCAGCTCACCTACGCCGCCGCCCTGCAAGCCCTCGAAACCCTCGACTACGAAGCGTACTTCGAGATTTCGGGTTATTTGCGCTCCTGGCAAGGGGAGAAAGCCTTAGAAGCTATCCACCGCTATCTGCAAGCCGGGCAAGAGCCAGCCACCCTCACCCAAGGCCTCTTAGGCCACTTCCGAAACCTCCTCCTGGCCCACTACGAGCCTAAGGCCCTCCAGGAAAACTTGCCCCCCCACTATCGCAAACGCTACGAAGAAGAAGCCCCCCGCTACGCAGAGGCTTTTCTTTTACATGGGATTGACCTATTGCTGGAGGCCGAACGCCGCCAAACCTACTCGCGCGCACCCGAGATCGCCCTCGAAGCCGCCGTGCTCAAAATCGCCCTCTTGCCCATGGCGCTCACCGAGAAAAAAGCACCCGAACCCCAGTCGGCTGCTTCCCCTCCCCCAGCACCCCCTACCCGCCCCGCCTCTTCCACTTCCTTAACCCCTCGTGCTACCCTACCTCGCTCGCTGGAAGAAGTAAAAAAAAAGTCCTCGGTTCCACCCAAAGAGCCGAACTAACCCCCGCCGACTGGGAAGCGGCCCTCCAAGCTTACTGCGGCAGTCCAGACGCCAGCCCCCAACTTGTAGACCTATTATCCAACCGCAAATACGAACTCCAAGCCCAGCAGTTGCAGGTATGGGTACCCCACCTTAGCCATGCTGAACTCTTACTAGGAAAGCAAATCACAGAGCTGGAAAACTTTCTACAAAAGCGCCTAAACCTACCCAACCTGCGCATCAAGGTAGCGGTAAAGCCGGAAGCTTTCCCCGAGATTCAGACCTTCCAAACTTCTGAGGAAAGGTGGGCTGCCCTACGGCAGAAAAACCCCCTCGCGGAAGAGCTACGCCGCCTGGCGAAGGGGCAGGTGCTTCCCCGTGAGGTAGAGCGCTACCTCCATTCCAACCAGAAGCCCTCCACAGACGAAAAAGAGTAGTGCGTAAGCTGCCCAGACAGGCCAAATGCGGGGTAACGGAAGGGTGTCCCGCGTCACGAGCTGAGCCGAACCCGTCGGAGGAGGCCCACCGCAAGCCGGCCATAAAAGAAACCAGGTAGACGAAGGGCCGGGATTCCATCGGCCTATCCAGAGCACGGCTACAAGCTGGTCGCGATAAGGGTCAAGCGCTCGACGAGCCGCTGCATAAGCGGGCCTTTCCGAGCGAGCCAGCGCAGCCTCAAGACAGGCGGAAGTTAGCTTGTGCCAGAGGAAGGTATCTACAGTAGGAGGGATAGCCCAGAAGGCGCGGTGAGCCCCCCCCGCCACCAGACCCACACGATGGCCCTTTGCCAGCCAGACCTGGCCTGCGGCCAGCGCCCGCTGCCAAGCTTCGGGACACCCTTGATCCACCACCACCGCTAAAACAGCCGAAGGCGGCGGCTGCCGGAGATCCTCCCACCACAACACCCCAAAAACCCCTACCCCAAACCGCAAAAGCACCCGCACCATGATCCACCCCAAAACCTTGTCCGTCGCGGCATACAGCTGGTCTATGGGGAACCGTACCACCCACACCATCAGCAGAACGGCCCAGAGGGCCAAAAGCCCTATGGCTATGCCACTCACCGGGCTTGCAAACGAGGGTCTATGGCGTCACGCAGGCCTTCACCCAGCACATTGAAGAGTGTAACCACCACAAAAATCGCCAGACCTGGAAACACCGCCAGCCACCAAGCTCCCGTAGCACTGCGCGCCGCCGCCAGCAGCGAACCCCACGTGACCGTAGTGGGCGGCACCCCAATGCCCAAAAAGCTCAACCCCGACTCCACCAAAATCGCCGAGGCCACCCCAAACGCAATCGACACCAGCACCGGAGCCAGGGAGTTCGGCAGGGCATGAAGAAACATAATGCGCAAGTCGGAGTAGCCCAGCGCTCGCGCCGCCTGGATGTAATCCAAGCTACGCACCTTGAGCATTTCCCCCCGCGTGAAACGGGCAATCCCCGTCCAAGAGGTAACCCCAATGACCGCCATCACCAAAAAAAGGCTGGGTTTAGCTATCGCCGCCACCGTAAAAATAAGCAGGGTGGTAGGCAGCGAAATCATCACCTCTATCAGCCGGCTAATCGAAAGGTCTACCCATACATGCACACGCCGGCTTCCCCAGCGGGTTTTTTTGAGGAGGCGGGAAGGCAGCCACACCAGCGCCGTTACCAGCGCCACTACCCCCACCGAAACCAGCAAACTGCCTACGAAGCTAAAAAAACCTTCACTAAGGGCTTCACCTAAGGCATAGCGCCGCAAGTAGAAGCCATAATACAGGCCTAAAAGGCTACCCGGCAGGCCAAACCACAAAGTAGCTCGACTTACCTGAAGCGAATGGTCTCCAAAGTAGCCTGCGAAGGCCCCCAATAAGATGCCGATGAGGGCTGAGATGCCCACAGAGACTAACCCCACCGTGAGCGAGACGCGACTTCCATGGATGAGGCCGGCCAGCACATCGCGGCCCAGGTTATCGGTGCCGAGGTAGTGGCGCTCTGCGGGGGTGCGGATCACTTGCTCATCGAAGGGCCCCACGGCTGGGGCATTGCGCAGGTCCAGTTCTTCGGGGCTGTAGCGCACCAGCGGCCAGAGCGCCCAATCCAACGAAAGCGCCCGCCAATCGGCTTTCCGAAGCTCCGGCTGCCACACCGACCGCCCCGACCAAGCCTCCCAATAATCCCGAAAAATCGGCCAGATTACCTGCCCACGATACGAGGCTACGATGGGCTTGTTATAAGCCAGAAAATCAGCCAATAGCGCTACCGTCGCCAGAAAGCCCACAAACCACAACGAAAAGTAGGCCAGCCGGTTCTTCTTGAAGGCCTCCCAAATGCGGGCTCGCGGAGAATAGGAAACAGTCCGCTCCATCTTATCGTCGGGTATAACTGATGCGCGGGTCCACCACGGCATACAACACGTCCGCCACCAGAATCCCCACCAGCGTAAGTACCGCCCCTATGGTGAAAACCGCAATGATCACCGGATAGTCGCGGGCCACCATCGCCCCATAACTCAAAAAGCCCATCCCCGGAATGGAAAAAATCGTCTCCAGAATAACCGAACCGCTAATCATAGCGGGAAACACCGACGCCAAGAGGGTGATGATGGGGATGAGGGAGTTGCGGAAAGCGTGCTTCCAAATGACAAGCTTTTCGGGGAGGCCTTTAGCCCGGGCTGTGCGTACGTAATCTTGCTGCAACGCCTCGAGAAGCGCTACCCGCATCTGACGGCTCAGGAAGGCTAAGGAACCGTAGGTATAGACCAGTACAGGCAGCACCAGATGATACGCCCAGTCCAGGAGCCGGTCCCAAAGAGGCCAGTCGGCCGAGTGCTCCGGACTTTGCACGCCACCAGGCGGGAAAATCGCCAGATAGTCGCCCCCACACAAAAAAACTATGGCCATGGTACCCACCCAAAAACTGGGCAACGAATACAGCATGAAAAGCACGAGGCTAACGGTGCGGTCTTGCCACGTATCTCGACGCACCGCCGACACCACTCCCAACGGAATAGCGATAACATAAGCCAGCAGAATCGAAATAAAGTTGATCACGAGAGACCAGCGCACGGCATCCCCCAGCTTACTGCTGATAGGGCGCTTATCCTGGTACGAGAAGCCAAAATCGCCTTGCAAAAGGCCGACAAGCCATCGGTGATACTGGTTTTGGGTGCCGTACCAGTGAAGGGTAGGCACATACACCTTCCAGCGCTGGGCGGTGCGAGGGAGGGCTTCGGCGGCTTCTTGGACTGCGGCTAAGTAAGGCTTTAGCGAGGCTGGCAATCGGCTCTTTAGCTGATGCAGTTTATACAGGATTTCCTGATAATCCTTTTCCTGCGGCAGGAGGGTCAAGAGGGCGCGAGCCTCGGTGCGGTCTCTCCAAGAGGAGTCAGACGGCACCGCATAAAAAGCCGAGTCTAAGCGCAAGAGCGCGTGGTAATAGGCCTGTATCGCCTGCCAGTTGCCAAATCGGTATAGCAGCCGCCGGAGTGCATCCTGGACGGGCACCTCGGGTATACGGTGCAAGGTCTCCGGTTCGGCCAGCGGCGCCACCGAAAAGTAGAATATAGGTAAGTCCAGGCCGAGTTCTCGGCGCTTGTCCAAGTAAGCTTGTCGGGTGACCTGACGTTCAGCCAGCTGGTCGCCCCCCCCACCGGCCCGCCCCGCTAACATCTGCTCGACGGGGTCACCCGGCGCCGACTGGCTAATGAAGAAAGATAAGAGAGTAATCAGCAGCAGCGTAGGCAAGAAAAATAGCACCCGACGCAAAAGGTAAGCACCCATACGCTATGGGGTAGGCGCAGCCGAGGTTTTGCCGTATCGAATCAGGTTTTTCGGAGTCCAGAAGCCCGCTGGGAAAAAGCCGGGCCGGATCGCGCTTACGTATGCATTGCGAAAACGCCGATGAATCGCTATCCGCTCCAGCGGCGCAGTGAGAAAAATATAGGGCTGCTCCTCATACACGATGCGGTGAAAGATCCGATACAGCGAATCTCGCTTCTGGCTATCCAGCTCCTGCCGAATCGTCTCAATAAACCGATCGGTTTCTTCATTCCCAAAGCCCACGTAGTTGGAGCCGCTCTCGGCCCAACTGCGCGTATGCCAGATTTGCTTGAGGTCTTGCGGATTGTGGCTGCCTACCCACCCCCCAATGTAGGCGTCGAAGTCGTGCTTCTTAGTGCGCTCCAGAAAAACCGCCCACTCTAAGGTGCTAATCCGCACGCGAAAACCCACTTTTTCCGCTTCCTGCTTGAGGATCTGCGCCACCTGCAGACGCACTTCGTTCCCCGCATTCGTGAGAATCTCAAACTCCAAGGGTACTTTTTTTCCTTCGATGACTTTGTCCCGCACGCCATCGCCGTCGGTGTCTTTCCAACCGGCCTCGTCTAAGAGCTGGGCCGCCTTTTGGGGCTCGTACGGGATAGGAGGCAACGTATCGTTATACGCGCCTCGATGCATGGGGTACAGCGGACCGGTGATTCGTTGCGCTAATCCATACGACAGCTTGCGAATCAGCATATCCACGTCCAAGAGATGCGCTAAGGCCCGCCTGACCCGCCTATCCGTAAAAATGGGAGGACGTCCCTGCGGACGCATGTTGAGGCCTATGTACGTATAGGCAAACATAGGCGGCGTCTCTAAGCGATAATGCACCTGAAAACCGCTATTCTTACGCAGCTCTACAAAGTCTTTGGCAGGAATGCCATTCATCACATCGAGCTTCTGCGCTTTGAGGTTGGTGATAGCGGTGTTGGGGTCGTTGATTACGCGGTAGACAAGCTTTTCGGGATAAGCTTCGTAAGCTACACCGGAGAGGGTATCTCCCCACCAAGTTAGTTTGCGTCGCAGCACGATCTGCTGACCTGTCACCCATTCCTCCAGCTGGTAAGGCCCACACCCCACAATATGCTGGGGCTCTCGCTGCATGGCGTTGTACCGCTCAGCAAACCGTCGCACATTGGGGTCGCTGCGCAGTTTTTCCACTTCCCGGTTGAATTGCCGAAGGGAATACTTGGCCAGAAGGTTTTCAGGATCGTACACATACCTTGGCAAAATAAAAGCCGTTCCAATAGAAGACAAAGCCAACATGTACTTCTGATTGGTGATCACCGTAAAGCGCCGAGGATTTTTGGGGTCTACGGAGACATCTTCTACAAACTCATAGTAAGGCCGGAGGGGAGCGCAATCTACGAGCGGATTCTTGATGACTTTGAAAGAAAACTCCACATCGTAGCCGGTTACGGGATCTCCATTGTCCCATTTCGCGGCGGGATGAATCTCGAAAGTATAGCGCATGCCGTCGGGAGAGATTTCAGGCAAGGAGGCTGCCAAAGCAGGTACATAAGGGTAGGTACTATCCCGTGGGTCCACGGTCAGCAGGGTAAAGAAGATGTTGCTTTGGATATACTGCGCGTCAGCACTGGTAGCATTGGTAGGGTTGAGGTTTTCAGGATCGCTAAGGGTGTGCAGAATAACCCAATCTCCCCGGGTGGGTTGGGTTTGGTCCGAGACATAAGGGCTGGCTTCTTTTTCTCGACCACCCGAGCAGCTAAGCCCGACTACCAGCACAAGCAAAAGGGGATAGGGACGCATTTCGGCGCCAAATATAGGGATTTCGCCCAGAATCAGCGATCCACTTCGCACATCACCACATCGAGCGAACCCAGTAAAGCCACCAAGTCAGCTAACCATAGGCCTTCCTGGACGAGGGCAGGCAGCATGGAGAGGTGTGCAAAAGAAGGCGAACGGGCTTTGAGCCGGCGTGGCTTGTCCTTGTTTTTCTCTACCTCCAGGAAAAAGCCCAGTTCTCCTCGGGGGCCTTCTACAGCGGCGTAGAGGGCGGCTTCTTGACGAGGCCGGGCTTTTCGACCCACTTCTCCTTGCCGCGGGTCGAAGTCAACCCCTCCCGGATAGCGCTTCTCAAGCCGCTCCAGACAAGCCTCTACGATACGCAGGCTTTCTTCAATCTCCCGATAGCGCACCCAAGACCGATCCCAACAGTCCCCTAAGCTGCCCATGGCGCCCGTACCTACCGGCACCTCAAACTCCAATTCGGGGTATACGCTGTAAGGGTGGGTTCGCCGCAGGTCCCAAGCCAGTCCACTGCCCCGCAGCACTGGTCCTGAGGCCCCATACTCCAACGCCACCTCCAAAGGAATCACCCCTACCCCCGCCGTACGATCGCGAAAGATACGATTATCGAAAAGAAGCCGCTTTAGCTCATCGAGGTTTTTACGCAGATATGGAAGGAACGCTCTCAGCCTCTCAGTAAAATGCAACGGGAGATCAAAGGCAAGGCCCCCCACCCAAAAGAGGTTATACAGCAAGCGAGCCCCGCTCCAGCCCTCCAAAAACTCCAGAATAAACTCTCGGTCTCGGAAGGCCCACAAAAAGCCCGTGGTCGCTCCCAGGTCGATAGCGTACGTACCCAGCGCCAGCAGATGGGAAGCAATCCGGTTCAGCTCCACAGCTAAGACACGCAAGTATTCGATACGGGGGGGGATCGTAAGCCCTAAGGCTCTTTCGACAGCCAGCACAAAGGCGTGTTCACCGGCCAGCGGCGCTACATAATCCAGTCGGTCTACATAGGGGATAATCTGGGGAAAACTCAACTCCTGCGCATGCTTCTCAAAGCAGCGGTGCATGTAGCCGATTTCGACCTCGACGTGGGTGACCCATTCCCCCTCCACCTGAAGCAGCAGGTGCAACACCCCATGCGTAGAAGGATGCTGGGGACCCATATGGAGCAGCCAGTGGACTTGGGACACCCTACGAAGGTAAGGGGCTGATTTGGAGATGTGAGAAAATGCGTACCTTTGCGGGCAAACACACACGCCTATGCGAGCGTTCGTCGTAGCCCTTTTGACCACAGGCATGTACCTGCTGGTCGGCTGCAGTGGGCAGCAGCAAGAGCAAAAAGCCGAAGAGCAAAAGCAAGAACAGGTGCAACCGGCTGAACAACCACCCGCCGAGCCCGCCCAACCCGCTGACCAAAGCGCTGGCCAACCGGCTCAGCCGGAACAGCAGCCTCAACAAGCGGCGCCGGCCCAAGGCGGAGAGAAAAAGTAAGCCGACCGCAAACCTGTTTCTTGGGGCCTTCTCCGAAAGGGGAAGGCCTTCTTGTTTTTTGGTACCTTTGACGAGTGGCGAGCCGCAAAGCCAAAACCGCTGTTACAGCCCCCGCAGACCTCACCGGTAGGATCGTTCCCCAAGCGATAGAAATCGAAAAAGCCCTCTTAGGAGCGCTCCTAATCGAAAAGGACGCTATCGCTAAAGTGGTAGACCTTCTGCATCCAGAGACATTTTACGACCCTCGCCACCAAAAAATCTACCGCGCTATCCGATCGCTTTTTGAGCAGGGCTTTCCCGTAGACCTGCTCAGCACGACAGAAGTCTTGCGCCGTAACGGGGAGCTGAATGAGATTGGCCCTTACTATTTGGCTGAGCTAACCTTAGGGGTGGCTTCCAGCGCGAACGCCGAAACCTATGCCCGTCTGCTGGTAGAAAAATACCTCCTGCGGCAAGTGATTGCCCTGGCCGGCGAACTCACCGAAAAAGCTTTTCAGGAAGAAACCGACGCGTTTGACCTGCTGGACCTGGCCGAAAATCGCCTTTATGAGCTTTCTCAGCACCACCTACGCCGCACCGTCCAGCCTGCTCAACGGGTGCTGCAAGAAACTTTGGCCGTGCTGGAAAAGCTCCGACAGAAAAACCAACCTCTCACCGGTGTACCGTCGGGCTTCCCGGAACTGGACCGCATGACCGCCGGCTGGCAAAAGTCCGACCTCATCATTTTAGCGGCCCGACCCAGCATGGGCAAGACCGCCTTCGCCCTGAACCTAGCTCATCACGCCGCCTTAAATGGCTATCCCGTAGCCCTCTTCTCCCTCGAAATGTCGGCGCTGCAGCTGATGTACCGCCTGATCAGCTTGGAGGTCGAGATCAGCTCTGAACGGTTACGCACCGGCCAAATCCCTCCTGACCTGTGGCTGGCCTTGCCCCAGAAACTCGAACGCTTGGCCCAAGCCCCTCTCTTCATTGACGATACCCCTTCTATCACCATCTACGACTTGCGCGCCAAGTGCCGCCGCCTCAAAGCAGAAAAAGACATCCAACTGGTCATGATTGACTACCTCCAACTGATGGGCACTACCCAGCGCGCAGCCAACCGAGAACAAGAAATCGCCTCGATCTCCCGATCCCTCAAAGCGCTGGCCCGCGAGCTGGAAGTCCCTATCATCGCCTTATCGCAGCTGAGCCGCGCCGTCGAAACCCGTGGAGGAGACCGACGCCCCCAACTGTCGGACCTGCGCGAAAGCGGTAGCCTCGAACAAGACGCCGACGTCGTACTTTTCCTTTACCGGCCCGAGTATTACGGCATCTTGCAAGACGAAGAAGGCCACCCTACCCAAGGCATCACCGAAGTCCTCCTCAGTAAACAACGCAACGGCCCCATCGGCAAAGTCCGCCTCCGCTTTATAAACGAATACATGCGCTTCCTGTCGTTAGAACCCTCTTTGCTTTCGGCCGGCCCAAGTAGCTACACTTTGCCCTCGCGCGCCAACGACCTCCCCGAAGAAGACGACCTGCCCCCCTTCTAACTCAACCAAGCTAAGATAGCCCGCAGCCGCGCCACCTCTACCCCCCACCGAGCATACAAGTCGTACAGCTGCAGAAGGGCAGCGTATACTTCTCGCTCGCGCCGATTTACCACAAAAAGGTCGCTCTCACCGGCCTCAAATCGAACCTGCTCTAACCGCACCAGCTCGAAAAGGCCCTGGATTAGCGAGGCCTGAAGCTCCAGCTGACGCGCTAAAGAATCCACCACCCCCAGTTGTCCCAAGGCCTTATTGTACAGAGAACGGGCTTCGTAGGCCTGCTCCCACTCCAGACGCTGAAGCTCCAGCCGTGCCACCTCTAAGCTCCCTCGCGCTTGGCGCAGATAAAGCGGCATGGCAAAAGTCAACCCCAACTTGTAGTTACTCTGAAAGAGACGACTCCACCCCCGCCCTATGGAAGAAGCCTCACTCAAGAAGTAATACTCAGCCTGGAGACGAGGGCGAAGCTGCTCGGCAGCCCAACGGCGCTCCACCTGCCATATTCGCCGCTTGTAGTCGTAGAGGCGCAACTTGGGATGATGAGCAATCAAACTGTCCCACGCCGCACGAGGCACGTAGGGCACGCTACTATCTGGACGATAGGCCCGGAAAAACGCTAAGGGATCGGCCTCGAAGGGCTCGCGCCATAAGTGCCTGGCCACCAAAAGGCCCTTCTTGACCAGGTCGGCTTGTGCACTGAGGAGGGCTTGCCGACGAAGCTGCACTTCTACAGACGCTTCCAAGGTATCGGCTCGGGTGGCTTCGCCCTGGAGGATAGCCTGCCGCAAAAAGCGTAGACGCGCCTCCGCTACCGCAAGTTGCTGAGCGTACACCTGCACCTTATAGTGCGCGGCAAACCATCCCCAATAGTCCTCCGCTACTTCGAGCAGTAGCTCAGCCAAGGCCAACTGCCGCTCATACGGGGCCATCTGCGCATAAAGCCGAGCCTTTTGAATAGCGGCCCGCCGATAGTCTATAAAAAGCCCCTGCCCGACCGGCACACTAAACCCTACCCCCATCAACCCTTTCGTAGGCGTTACATCTTCAGGGTTCAGCGAAAAGCCGACTGTATTCTCATAAAAAGCCTTGAAGTCTAAGCCATTCCACACCGGTACTTTGAGTTCGGACGAAAAGAGGGTATAGTAGAGCTGCGTTTTGAAGTCTTTTTCTGTGAGGCTGCCTGAGAGGGTAGGGTCCCATACGCCGGCTACGGCTTGGGCCTCAGAGCGGGCAAGGCGAGGACCCAAGCTTAGGGCTTGGGCCAGAGGATGAGCCTCCAGCACGCGCTCATACAAGGCAGACAACGGTAAGACAACTTGCCCCCAAAGAAAAACCGCCACGACGCCGGTCATACGCCCTTTGGCTTGCCTGGATCACTTTGGTAGAACTGCGGGATCAGGTCAGGAGGGAAACCGTTGAGCTGGCGCCAGATTTCGTACCACACGGGCACGTCGTTTAGCAAGAACCAAGCTCGCACACCGCCCCCTAATCGCAAGAGGGCAGGCCAGGGTTCGGCCGCAGGGTCAGGCTCTATCAGCACGCGAAAATAGCCCGTGCCCGCCTCCACATAGTCAATCGCGTACACACGTCCCCCAAAGGTCCCGAAACTCACCCGAGGCCAGCCCGAAAAAATAAAAGCCGGCCACCCATCGAACTGGAGACGTACAGGCGCCCCAGGTCGCAAAAGCGCTACATCCAAGGGCCGTACATACACTTCCGCCGCTAAGCGGTAGTTCTTAGGCATGAAGACCGCAAGGGGCTCGCCTTCTTTGATGACCTCGCCGATGCCGGTTTTGAGGGCACGCACCAAATAGCCGTCTTGGGGTGCCACGACCGCATAAAAGCTCTGGCGCACCTGCACGTTGGCCAGTTCATTGCGCAGCTTAGCGATCGCCGCCTCGAGGTCGTAGAGGTAAGCTTCAGTGCTGCGCAGATCAGACTCCGCCTTGGCGATCTTTTCGGCGTAGTCTGCCTCCAAGGCGGTAAGCTGTAAGCGGGCATTGGCTACCTCGGCGCGGGCGGCTTCATAACGGTTTCGCTGCGCCACAAGCTTAGCCTGCGCCTCTTGGAGCTTCATTTGGCGGTTTTGGAGCTCCGTCAGCGAACGCAAGCCTTGGACGAAAAGCGACTCTTGGCGCACATACTGGTTCTGGGCAAGCTGGTATTCCACCTCCGCGGCCAGCCAAGCGGCGCTATCCGCCTCAAAGCGGAGCTGAGCTTGGAGGAGCGCATTCTGAGCCCGGGCCAAGGCCGCTTCGCGCGCCGTTCGAAGCGCTTGCAGCTGCAGGATAAGCGCCTGGATTTTCCTACGCTGGGCCTGCGCCGCTTCTTCCTTAGCTGCAAGCTGCTGGCGCATGCGCTGGAGGATCTGAGGGTCCAGGTAGTAATCTTTGATTTCCCCCAATAAGAGCAGCGTATCTCCCTGACGAACGGCCTGCCCTTCCTGGACGAGCCAGCGCTGAATGCGGCCTGGGATGAAGGCATGCAGCGTCTGAGGGCGCACCGCCGGGGAAAGCGCCGTCACTCGGCCCGTCGCAGCGATATTTTGAGTCCAGGGCAAAAACAGAAACACCCCCACTATCAGCGCCAATATCCCCAGCACCTGCAGCCCACGCCGCACCCAAAAGGGCACTTCCACCGTATGCGCTAAAGCATACCCCACTTCAGGCGCCCGCACGGTCACAAACCGATCCTTGCGCCACCGAAACAAAGCCCTCATAACAGAAAAAGCTTTTCTGTTTTCATAAAGTCCTCGTACGTACCGTAAAATGTCAATTCACCCTTCCACAGAAGGGCTATTTTATCGCACTTTTGGAGTACGCGAGGGTCTTGAGAAACAACAATAGCCGTGTAGGAAGCTCCAGAGTCCAAAACCAAGTCATAAATGGGACCTTTTTGTTCCCAATCCACCCCCACAAAAAGATCTTCTACAATGAGCAGGTTGGGACGCATGAGGAGGGCCCGTGCCAGAATAAGCTTGCGTTTAGTGAGGCCGCTCAAGACTCCCCGTCCTTGAGGAGGAAGGCGAGTAAAAAACCCCTCCGGTAGATGATCCAGCTCTTCTTTAATGCCCAGCTGATCACACACTTCCATCACCTTCTCCCAGGAGAGGTGAGGAAGCCCCAAGGTCAGGTTATCCCATACGCTGGCTTCGATGATTTCGCCCACTTCCAAGGCATCGCCTGTGCGCCTTCGCAGAGAAAGGCGGTCCACTTGCCGAAGGTTAATGCCTTCGATGTAAATATCCCCCTCGAAGTCCTCATGAAGGCCATACAAGGTGTACAAAAGGGTAGTTTTACCACTGCCCATGGGCCCCGTCAGGCCTAACTTTTCGCCGGGCTGGAGATCGAAAGTGATCCCCTTTAGTACCTGGAAGGTCCTTTCACCCTGCCGGCGATACAAAGACACTTCCCGAAAAGAGACGCTATACCCTTGCGAGGAAGAGGGCAAAGGTATACCAACTATACTTTCAATTTTTGGCTCAAATATCTGATTCATCTTTTCTATGCTAACAATACTTCCGTAGAGAGCATCAAGGTTATAAATGATGTCTTGGATAGCGTTGATGAGTAGGAAAAGGACCAGCTCTGAGGCGACGAACTGCCCCAAGCTAAGCTGGCGGCCAATGACGAGAGCAGCCCCCACCCCCAGCATCAGCAGCGCAATCACCACTTGATAGCTGAAGAGGATGGTTTTTTGGCGCAATAACAAGCGAAAGTACTTCTCTCGGCTGGTCAGGTACTTTTCTTCGATCTCTTGGGTGCGGGAATACAAAAGGGCAGGAAATCCCGTTACTTTGAAGGCAAGAAAAGCTCGGGCCACTTCTTCGAGCCAACTGGCCATTTCATACTTGCGGTTAGAGACTTCTTTTTTGTTTTTGTAAGCCTCTTCAAAAGACAGGTAAAGCAAAAACACCACAAACGCCGTAACTAAGAGCACCGTAAAGGCAAAGAAAGGCGCATAAAAAGAGAGGAGGACAATACCCAAAAGTACCGTCAGTAGATCGGCGGGTAGATTGAGGAGAAGTTTGGAGATATCTTTTTCCAGCGTAAAAATCTCGAAGTAGCGGTTGATAAGCCCAGGCAAGTTTTCCCGAATCACCGCTGAGACCAGCCATCGCGGCACCCGATACACAATCTCCAGGGTAGAATGAAGGAAGATCCGGCGCTGCAGGTGTTCCAAGAGAATATACTGCGCAATGCGCACCACCACCCAAACGATCAAAATCACCGCGGCCAAAAGCAGAAGCGTGGAAAGCCCCGTCACCCATTGTAAGGTCTGGATGTAGGTGTAAATAGCCTGGATAATGACAGGCACGAGGAGATTGGCCCCGCCGGCTGTAAGGGCATACAAATAAATGTAGCCTACAAGACGCCCTTCGGCAGAAAAGAGCCGAAAAAGCCGTTTTATGGGGCTAATGGATTCGGAAGAGAAAGGCGAAGGAGACCACCCGCGAGGGATAATGAGGTACAATAGTTGCCCTATATCGAAGCCTTGTTGGGGAAGCTCCGCGGGGGAAAAGCAGCCTTTATACCGATCACCTTCCCATACCTGCCAGCCTTCTTCTTCCTTAGCGGGGATGGCCAGGAAGAATCGCCGCCAGTCGGGTGATACGGCCAAGAGGGGTAACTGCCGCCGCATAAAATGGGCTTGCAGGTCCTGACGAGAAAAAAACTGAGAAGCTGCTACCAAGCCTATCTGGCCCAGTTCCTCTTGTAGGACATCGAAGGAAGAAGGCCACCCTAATAGCCGGATCTCCTCGCCCTTCTGGTCGTAGAAGTCGGCCAGGAGCTTGAGATAGAGCTGCATGTGGTCAGTGAAGCTTTTCCAGGAGGCGCTGCTGCACCCACTTAGGGTCGGCTTTGCCACCGGATCGCCGCACTACTTGCCCTACAAAAAAGCCTAAAAGCCCGGCTTTCCCCTTGCGATAGGTCTCCACTTTGTCGGGGTGCTGAGCCAGCACTTCGTCGATCCAGGCTTCTACCTGGGCCTGATCCTGCAGAAGGAGAAGGTCTTTTTCCTCGGCCAGTTCCCGAGGGCTGCGCTGGGGTGCTTGCACCAGGGCAGGAAACACCTGCTCCCGAGCGGCGGTAAGGCTGATTTGGCGATCCTCCACCAAGCGGATTAGCTCAGCCAGGCGACTGGCGGGCACCGGAAAAGCTTCCATTTCTACAGCCGCTTCGTTGAGGTAGGCGCGGATAGGCCCATTGATCCAGCTTGAGGCCGTCTTGGGAGGCACCCCCTCACCTAAGAGCGCTAAGAAGTACTCTGCATAGGGCCGGTCCTCAATGAGAAGCGTAGCTTCCTCAGCAGAGAGGCCATAGGAGCCACACAGCTGGTCAAAAAGCTCCTCGGGCAGCGGAGGCAAGCTCTCCGCCAAACGCAAAATCTCCTCTTCGGTAAGACGCACGGGCGGCAAATCCGGCTCCGGAAAGTAGCGGTAATCATCGGCGGATTCCTTTTCCCGCAGGGGCACCGTCTGGGTACCATCCCAAGTGCGGGTTTCCCGCCCTACCGAGTGCCCTTCCTCCAGCAGCCGAACCTGTCGAGCAAACTCGTACTCCAGCGCCTTGCCTAACGCACTGATGGAGTTGAGATTCTTGATTTCCACGCGCGTGCCGTACCCCTTTTGGCCTACCCGCCGCACAGAAATATTGGCATCACACCGTAAGCTCCCCTCCTCCATGTTGCCATCGCAGATGCCCAAAAAACGCACCAGCCGCCGAATATGGGCCAAGTAAGCCATCGCTTGCTGGGGCGTGCGCAAATCTGGCTCGCTCACAATCTCCACTAACCCAATCCCCGCTCGGTTGAAGTCCAAAAGCGTGTCAAAAGGGTCTTGGTCATGTAGGCTCTTGCCGGTGTCTTCTTCAAGCTGAAGGCGGGTAATGCCCACCCGATGCCGAGCCCCATCCGGCAAGCGAATCCACACTTCCCCCTTGCGGGCAATAGGCGCGGCTTCCTGCGTGATTTGGTAGCCTTTCGGCAAGTCAGGGTAAAAGTAGTTTTTCCGAGAGAAGTAAAACTCCCGTGCGATCTCACACCGCAAAGCCAAACCCAATCGCACCACCGCTTCTATGCAAGCCCGGTTCAAAACCGGTAAAGAACCCGGGTACCCCAGCGATACAACCGACACATACCGGTTAGGTTGCTCCCCAAAGGTCACGGCTTCAGGCGCGAAAACCTTAGCCCGCGTCTGCAGCTGGGCATGCACCTCCAGCCCCACGATCATTTCGTACGACTTCATGGGCAAGGCAAATATACCTCCCCCCTTCGCTACCGCAAAAACGGGTCGTACACCGCCTGGAAGTAATACAGCCCGCCTACGCGAGGCCCCCCAGGAATCTGACGGTACTTCACATTCAAGAGGTTTTGCGCCCCTATGCGCAGCTGCGCCTTCCACCGGGGCAGGTTGTACGAGATTTGGGCATCCACCCACTGCGCAGCCGGCACCGGCCCCAGAATCAGCCCATCCATCTGAAAAGCATCTATCCACCGATAGTTGAGGCTACCCCCCCACCGCCCGAAACCCGAAACAAAAACTGAACTCCCCACTTTATGGGTAGGGGTATTGAAGTTGGGCAGCAGGTCAGGGCTTTTTGCGACCGAAAGGACCAGCGTCGCATACGAGTAAGACGCAGTCCACAAGATTTTCGGCGTAATCGCATACTCCACCCCCACCGACGCAAAGTCGGCATACACCTGATCAGCTAAGTTCGTGGCTGTATTGTAAGCGTAGTACCTACCGTCACGCAAGTTTTGTAGCCCGGCGTAGGTCGCTGGATCTATGTTACTGAGGGAGACGGGCCGAGTGGTACCCGACTCATACTGGGGCTCAGAGGAAATCACCCTCCTGTAGAGCACGAAGTCCTGGTAATAGGCGCGCGCGTATTCCAGGTCCACGTAGACGCCTTTGAGGAGCTGGAAACGCCCCCCAGCTTCGTAATACTGCACGAACTCCGGTTTGAGGGGGGCTACCGACACCGAAACGAGCGTTTGAGCCGCCAAGGAAGCTAATGTAGCGCTATCGGTTACGCCTTGCGCCGCAGCCTGGTACTGACTGACGGATTGGGGAGTAAACATGAACTTATCCAACCCATAAACGCTACGAGACCGCAGTGTACCCCCTAAGGTGATTTCCCGGAAACCAATATCCAACGCAATGAACTGATCTTGCAAAGTAGGAATGCGAAAGCCGGTTTGATAAGAGAGTCGAAGGCTATGCTGGCGATCCTTCCCAAAAGCATATAGCAGTGCGGCCCTGGGAGTGAAGCGGCCGGTGAAGTATTGATTCTTGTCATAGCGCAGCGAAGCCAGTATTCGAAGGCGCCGCTGAAAAAACCATCGGTTGGCCTGCACAAAGCCTCCATACTCATGCGTGATAAAGGGCCCTTCGTAGTCTACAAAAAGTGTACCCCGGGTGTTGACGCGGAAAAGCCGAAGGTTACCCCCCACCAAGAGCTCTACCCACCGGCCCACATGGTCTGAGAGATCATACTGCGCCTCGGCATGATAGAAGGAAGAGCGATCATAAAAGCCCGCTTGGCCTTGCACGCGGTAGTAGCCGCTGTTGATTTCTTCCATCACTTTCTTGAAGTCCGGATCCGAAGGTTCAAGCCGCCGACGAAACGTGCCTGGTAGAGTCATCAGCCGAGTAGCGGTATCGGCATACACCCGCGCCCTGCTGTGATCGCCATACAACGCATACCCCTCAAAATACCCCAAAAACCAGGCGTCATTCGGTTTAGCCCACTGATTGAGAAAAATGGCCGTAAACCGACTATCATAGGACCTGCCAGAATTTTCCCAACTACCGTAGGCCCGAATAAAAAATCGTTTTCCCCGCAGCTCCAGCTTATGCTGGTGAAAGAGCACATCTCGAAGGGCATTTCGATTGGTAGCTTGGTATATAGTATTACCATTGACCAGAAAACTTCGCCAGGAGAGCTCAAGATTGTCAGAAAGAAAGTATTGAGCCTGAGCAGTATACTTCTGCAAGAATACAGCCGGATCGATAATGTCTCGATCTCGATAAGGCGTACGAGCCAGATAAAAGTTTTCTGAGAAAGGCAAGCCGATCTGAGCGGGGTTCAGCGGTCCAATACGTACTTCATCGCCGTAGGTATTGACGCCATTATAGCCAGGATTTTGAGGTCCAGGGACGGCGTAGGGACCCTGGGCACCAGTATAGCTCCCTTCATCGCGATAGTCGGTGGCCATCCAATCGGTGGCTCGCAGGTATTCGGCGACGAGCTTGAGCGAAAGGCGGTCCCCAAAAGTGTGCGCATAGCGCCCTGAAATATGGAGGTACGGTTGCACAGAAGTGTCCGAGGCGATGTGGTTCACGCCTACACGGATTGTAGCCGCCAGACCTGGATAACGGCGGGGTTGGCGGGTGTACATATCCAAGAGCCCATTGAAAGCATTGGGCCCATACAGAGCCGAAGCCGGGCCCGCTGTCAACTCGACAGACTCCAGATCGATTTCCGAAGGGGAAGAAAGAAGACCCACCGGAAACCCAAAGACAGGCGCCAGCATTTCAATCCCATCTATCCGCTGCACAAAACGAGGGTTACCTGTCCCTCCAAAGCCTCGCGTATTGATGACGGGAAAAGTAATGCTTTGGTAGTTTACATCGACATTTTTGAGGGTGCTGAGCTGTTGGAAAATATTTGCGGCCGCTCCCATGCGCAGCTCCCGGATGCCCAGTCGGCTCACGGTCACGGGCGCTTCGAGGATCGCCTCGGGCACCCGGCTGGTGCTGATGACGACCTCTTGCATAGACAGGCCCCCTTCTTGAAGGAGTATGCGGATTTCCTGGCCAGGATAGCCTTCTACCTGGGCAGTCTGATAGCCCACATAAGATACCTCCAAGCGAAAAGGCGGGCTGCCCAACACCGAAAGCCGAAAGCGCCCCGAAGCGTCCGAAACTGTACCTATCAGGGTATTTTGGACTTTGATGTAAGCGCCCGGCAGCGCCTCTCCCGAAGAGGCATCCACGACTACCCCTTGTAGCGTGTAGGCCGTAGGAGCCGGCGCCGGACCTCCCGAAGGCTTCACAGGCTGGCGTATCTCCCGCTCTTCTTGAGCTAACAACAAGCCAACGCCCAAACAGAGAAAAGCGAAAACTCGACTCATCCCCGCAAAAATACGCTCTAATCCCCTACCCCCAAGATCCTCTAAGGACAAGTTTTATCGTCCAGGAGCTTTATCCCTCGGATTTGGCCCTCACGAAGGAGAAAGACGAGGCGTTTCTGCTTGCAAACCGTGGTAGAAGGGAGCGTTTTCGCTTCGTAGCGGGTATCGTAGCGCCCCCACCAGCGATTGTAAATTTTTTTGGGCTCCAACACCGTCCTCGGAGACGTAACATACTGCTGATAGAGCAGCCCCTCTATCTGCCAAGTATCCCCTTCTCGCGTAGAGCTCAGCACTTGCCAAACTACGGAGTCTTTCTGGAGGGTTTTCCAAAAGCTGCGGTAGTACTTCTCGATCGCTGGCCTCCGATCAATGTCTTGATCAGTAAAAAAAGGACTCAACCTTTCAGCCAAAAGCCCTTCCAGCGAGTTCAAATCGTGATCATGAAGCGCTCGAGAGAACTTTTCTGTAAGTTCTATGGCTTCTCTTTTTTGCACCTGATAGCGCATAAACCAGAAAGCGACCATGCCTAAGAGGGTAAGGCCCAAAATGCCCCCAGACAAATACAGATACCACCGCTTACTCGAGCGAGTATCCTTGAGGGAAGCGCGCAAGCGAGCATACGTGCGCTGCAAGAACGAAGGCTCCGCTGGACTGACTTGGGTTTGGGTCAAGGCGGGGTTACGAGGTAAAGCGCCCGCCTCTTGATTGGCGTATTTGGGCAGAATCTGAAGGAGATCGCTGGCAAAGTCTTGACAACGACTATACCGCTCTTCGCGTTTTTTAGCTAAGGCTTTAGCCAAAATCGGTTCAAAATCCGGACCGATTTCCGGAGCCAGTTCTCGCAGTGAAGGGGGGGGCTCACTGGCAATCTTGACGAGAATATCAAACTCGGAAAGTTGGTTGCGATCGTACATTTCTTTACCCGTCAGCATCTCGAAAAGCACCACTCCCAGCGAGTAAATATCGGATCGGTGATCAATGTCCGCGGGGTTTTTGGCTTTGAGTTGCTCTGGACTCATGTACACGACGGTGCCCAAGGTCGTGCCGGTCTTGGTGAGGGCGGGGTCCTCGGCGTTGGTAGGATCCGGCGTCACTATCCGAGCAATCCCAAAGTCCAGCACCTTGACGACATTATCGTTACGCAGAAGGATGTTGCTGGGCTTGATGTCCCGATGAATGACCCCATTGTCGTGGGCATACTGAAAGGCGTCCAGCACCTGCAAAAAGATCTCAATGGCCTGCCGAGGCGGAATAGGCCCCCGCAGGACCCGATGGATGTACCGGTCCAGCGAAATGCCCTCTACATACTCCATGATCAGGTAAAGCCCTTCTTCGGGACGGGCCCAGTAATCGTACAACTGGACAATATTGGGGTGATTGAGCCGGGCCAAGATGAGCGCTTCCCGCTTGAAGCGTTCCTGAATCTTGGGGTCCCGCGCTAAGTGCGGCGCAATCACCTTGATGGCGACTTTACGGCCGATCTCGGTGTGCACCCCCAAATACACCTCCCCCATTCCCCCTTGGCCTAAGAGCTTCTCGATCCGATAGTTGAGCAGCTTTTTCCCTAAGAGGGTACTCATCGCTTGACGACCGGTATGAGGAGCTTTTGTCCAATGCGGATTTTTTCTTCTTCTATGCCGTTAGCTCGGCGGATAGCTTCAGTAGTGGTACGGTATTTGCGAGCCAAGCTGGATAGGGTTTCACCTTTTTGGACGGTGTGGGTATGCACGGCCTGCACAGGGATTTTGAGTTTTTGGCCGGCTTTGAGGTCGTCTTTGTCTCGGAGGGCGTTGAGGCGACGTAGCTCCGATTGAGAGACGGAAAAAGCCTGCGCTATGCGCGTGAGGTTATCGCCTTTTCGTACGGTGTATTCGAAAGTGGTGGTTTTGGTAGGCGCCGAGCCCGTACGGGCTACCGGGGCTGACTTGGAGGGGGGAGCTTCAGCGGGAGGCGAGCCGGGCAAAGGCGTAGGCAAATCCGAAGGCGGAGTAAGCACCTCTACCCCTTCCGCAGGAGAAGGAGCGCTTGCGCTGCTGGTATCGACTCCCAAGCTATCGTCACTCAGTACAATCACACCCCCTTCTTCTTTGGGGGTGGAGGTTTCCTTACGGCCAGCAAAAGCCCACACCAATAGGCCTATGACCACTAAGGTTATCGCCCCCCCTATCAGGTACCGAGGTGGAGGTAACTTGAACGGCATGGACCCTACAAAGGTAGCGCTTTTTACAGGCGCTTGTAGCAGCAGAGCCGTGATGTTGTCATAACCGCCATTTTGATTGGCCTTCTCGACAAGCTTGTCACACTTCTGTTGCAGGGAAAGGGATCTATCTTGCAAGATAGTGAGTATTTCTTCTTTGGAGAGGAGGTTAGAGAGGCCATCTGTACAAAGGAGGAGGAGGCTTCGCGCGGGCAGAACTACGCGGTGCACATGGGGGTTTGGGGGTGTCTCTTGGCCTAAGCACTGCGTGAGGACGTTTTTTTGGGGATGCCGAAGAGCCTGTTCGGCAGAAATGAGCCCAGAAGTGAGCATCTGCTGCACCAGCGAGTCGTCCTCGGTAAGCGGCGTAAGCTCGTTTTTTCGAGCCAAGTAGGCGCGACTATCTCCAACGTGGGCGATAAAAGCGTAGTTTTTTTGTAGGAGGGCCACGACGGCGGTAGAGCCGAGGTTTTTGGCCTGGGGGTGTTCTTGGCGGTAGAGAAGCAGGCGGTGGTTAGCGGCCAGCAGCGCCTCTCGAAGCAGAGTTTCCGGTTGAGTGGGCGGGGCTTCCTGGAGGAAAGCGTAGAGGGTTTCGGCCACCAGATGAGCCGCTACTTCACCGGCCTCGTGTCCTCCCATGCCATCGCATACAATGCCCACATACCCGTGCGGGGTTGGCCCGTGATAGGCGTAATCTTCGTTGTGGGACCGAATGCGACCAGGATGGGTAGCGCACCCTACCTCTACCATCCCCGCAAAAATGGATAGTCGGATTGGACGTAGACGTCCTGATAGAGCTCTTCGGGATGGGGATAGGGGCTGGCCTCGGCGAAAGCCACCGCCTCGGCCACTTCGGCCGCGACTTCTTCTTCGATGCGGTCCAGATCCTCGTTGGTGACCAGGTTATGCGTATAGAGGTAGTTCTGCAAGCGGGCAATCGGGTCTTTTTCGCGGTACTTTTCCACCTCTTCTCGGGTGCGGTATTTAGCGGGGTCCGACATCGAATGGCCCCGATACCGGTAAGTCAGCATTTCGAGGAAGTAGGGGCCATTCCCACTGCGGGCATGGTGGGCGGCTTTCTGCATGGCTTCGTAAACGGCCAAGACGTCCATGCCATCCACGCGCTCTGAGGGCATGTCGTAGGCGCACGCCAGCCGATACAGCTCCGTCACGTTCGAACTGCGGCTTACGGAGGTGCCCATCGCATATTGGTTGTTTTCGCACACGTAGACCACCGGCAGCTTCCAAAGCATGGCCATGTTGAAACATTCATGCAAAATGCCTTGACGAACCGCCCCATCTCCAAACATCGTCACACAAATAAGGTCTTGACCCTGGTATTGGAGGGCGAAGGCGACACCGGTACCCAGGCCAATCTGCCCGCCCACAATGCCGTGCCCCCCTAAAAAGCGCTTTTCCTTAGAGAACATGTGCATAGAGCCGCCCTTGCCTCGGGAACAGCCGGTCTGTTTGCCCATCAGTTCGGCTATGATCTGCCGCATAGGAATGCCTCTGAGGTAGGCGTTGCCATGCTCGCGGTAGCCCGTAATCACGTAGTCCTCTGGCCGGATGGCCGCTTCGATGCCCACCCCTACGGCCTCTTGACCTATGTAAAGATGGAGAAATCCTCGGATTTTCTGCTGGGTGTAGAGCTGAGCGGCCTTTTCTTCCATGCGGCGCACAGCCAGCATTTGCCGATACCACGTCAAAAGCTGCTCCCGCGAATAGACGGCTCCACCAGCTGGGGCGGCCTGTACTTTTGCCATAAAGCAAAGATACGGCATGGAACGAGTCCGCGCCTTGGAGGTGCGTCACTTCCGGCGGTATGCGTACCAAACTTTTACGTTTCCGGAGGTAGGGCAAGCTTTTGTAGGGCCGAATGCCGTCGGCAAAACCACCCTACTCGAAGCGCTGCACAAGGTGGCGATTTTACGGGGCTTCGGAAAGGAAAACGAGCTGCTTCAATGGGGGCAGTGCGCGTATCGTCTGCGGGCGCAGCTGTCTTCGGGTTGGGTGGAGGTGCAGTACGAAAAAGGCCAAGGCACTCGCGTGATATGGCAAGGCCAAGAAATACGCCCCCTCTCCGAATGGATTGGGCGATTGCCGGTGGTGGTTTTACGGCCTACGGACACAGAGTGGATCGAAGGGCCGGCAGCCCTGCGGCGAAGGTGGGCCGACCGCCTGCTAAGTCAACTTTCCCCCGCCTACCTGGGGGCCCTCACCCGCTATCAGCAAGCCCTGGCCCAACGCAACGCCCTCTTAGCTCAAAACCCCTCAGCCGACTCCCTCCACGCCTGGGAAAGGCTCCTCATGCAAGAAGGCCTGCTCCTTCAACGGCAACGCCTACAGCTCGCCCAAGCTCTCGAAGCGCCCCTCCAAGCCTTTTATAGCGAACTGGGTCCCGAAAAACCCTACCTCAGGTATCGCCTACTCGTCGAGCCCAGCGAAGAGGCCTGGCAAAAAGCCTGGGAGCAGTGGCGTCCGCTGGAACGGCGCCGAGGTCACACCCTCCTGGGCCCCCATACCGAAGACTTCCTGCTGAGCTTAGACGACAAGCCGGCCCGGGGCTACACCTCCGAAGGGCAGAAAAAGTCGCTCTTGATTGCCCTGAAGTGGGCGGAAACCATCCACATCGGGCAGCGACACCACCCTCCCCTCCTTCTGTTGGATGACATAGGAGAAAAGCTGGACAGCCAGCGCTTGCAGGCCGTGGGTCGGCTAACCCGCTTGGCCAGCCAAACGTTCCTCACCGATACCGATCCCCAGCGCGTGCGGGCCGCTTTTCCGGACCTCCCCCTCTGCCTGTTAAAATAAAACCTTTCCCCTCTGGCGGCACCATCCACACCCGAGTTTTCCACACCCTCTACACCACCAGGTCGCGATCGGTTCGGCCCCGGCTCTGTTAACTTCGCCGTATGGCCACGCGCACGTACACCTTTGCAGGACGCGAGTTTGTCCTGGACGTCGATAAGGCGGAGCAAGCGCTTGCCGAGAAGCGGGTGATCAACGGCCGCATCACCATGGCGTTCAACTTGCTGCCCCTCAAGTACCCCTGGGCTTATGACCTGTACCGCACCATGAAAGCCAACCATTGGGAACCCGAAGACATCCCCATGCACAAAGACGCAGCCCAGTGGAAGAGCGCCGACATTTCGGACCTGGACCGGTGGATCATCCGCATGGCGGTGGGCTATTTCTCCGCCGCCGAAGGCATCGTAGGCGACAACATCCTCCATGTGGTGCGAGAGCTGGTCACCGCCAGCGAACTGAAGCTGGTGCTGGGCCGCCACGCCCACGAAGAAAACGTCCACGCCGACTCCCTTCTCTATATGATCTCCTCCCTCGGAATAGACCCCTATGAGTGTGAGGCGATGTTCGTAGATGTGCCTACCATTCGAGCCAAAAACGCTTTCGTGACGCGTATTTCGCAAGCCCTACGCCGAGACCTGGACCTGACCCAAACCGAAAATAAACAGCTTCTGGCCAAAAACATCTTCACCTTCGGGCTGGTGATGGAAGGCACTCAGTTTTATGGCTTATTTGGGATGGTGCTAAGCCTGTACCGCCAAGGGAAGTTTCCGGGGATTGGGCAGATGTTCCGGTATACTTTGCGGGACGAAAGCAACCATATTGAGCTTTTCCGGCGGCTCCTTCTCGAGCTGGTGAGTGAGAATCCTGACATATGGACACCATCTTTTCAGGAGGAGCTACGGCAAACCATGCAGGAAGGCGTCGATTTGGAAGTGGCTTTCATCCGAGATTGTCTGCCTATGCCCGCTGTAGGCCTCAAGCCCGAGGAGTTCATCGAGTACATCTACTACCTGGCCAACCGGCGCCTACAGAGTGTCGGCTTGGAACCTCTCTACCCAGGCGCACGCAATACCCTACCTTGGCTGGCGGAACTGATGGACATCCGCAAAGAGCAGAACTTTTTCGAAGGGCGAGTAACCGAATACCGAAAAGCATCGGCGCTGGTGCCAGCCAGCGACGATGAACTCTAAAAACCTTGCAGCCTATGCTTTCTCTAAGAAAGATAGAAGAGAGTCTTAAGGAAGCGCAAAAAAGTATTATTGTTCTTCCGAAGTCTTCGGCGTGGGGGCTGCTGACGAGCTTCCCCCGCGAGCTGGCCAATGGCGAAGTGCCGCACTACTTCGAGGCCGACCCCTACATGAAGCTATTAGCCCAGGCGTGGCTAAGCACCCGACTAAGCCAAAGCGTAGACTACGACCAGCTGCGGGAACTGATGGAAGCTTGGCTACGCCCGGTGCTGACTTGGCTGGATGAGCTGCCCTCAGCCGTCAAACCTACGGAGGCCGACATTGTAGCGCTGATCGCTCGGTCTCTTTTTGAACAAGGGCAAGATACCGTCGCCTACGCTTTCTTGCTTTTGCGGGCGCGCCAACATCCCGCCCAAGAACCTTTGCCTACAGCGCCTTTGGTGCGGCGCCGCACAGGGCAAGTCGTGCCCTGGATGGAAACCAAAATCGCTCGCGCCCTGGAAAAGGCCTTCCAAGCTACAGGCTACTCTACAGACCCCATCCCCCGTCTGGTCGAAAAAATCACCCAACGAGTATGGGGCTTAGGCCGGGCGGTGGTCGAGCTCGAAACGATCCAAGACCTGGTTATCGAAGCGCTCCTGCAGCAGGAGCGGTGGGATGTGGCGCGCGCGTATGCCCTTTACCGAGCCAAAAGGGCCCAAGAACGCCTCGAAGCCGCCCGGCAAGCCCCCCTCCAGCTTAGCCTCCTCGAAGTGATCGAGCCCAACGGCACCGTCACCTTCTGGGACGGCCAAGAACTGCGCGCCCGACTGGACTACGCCTTAGAAGGGCTAAACCTCAACCTCTCCCCCACCGCCATCGAAACCGCCCTCCGAAAAAGCCTCTATTCCGGCATCACCCGCGAAAACCTCCAAAAAACCATCCTCCTCAATGCCAAGGCCCTCATGGAATACGACGCCGACTTTGCCCAGTTTGCCGGACGGATCCTCCTCACCTACCTCTATGAGGAAGCCCTCGGCTGGGACATCCTGCGGCATGGTCCCGACCGATTGCGGGAGTTTCATCAGCTGGGCTTTCGGCCTTATGTAGAACGAGGAGTAGCCCTCGAACGGTTAGACCCTCGCCTCCTGACGTATGACCTGGATCGTCTCGCAGCCGAACTGGACTCCACCTACGATAAAGCCTTCACCTACTTGGGCATCCAAACCCTCTACGATCGCTACCTGCTTACTGACAAGACCGGCCCCAAACCCCGCCGCATCGAAGCCCCTCAGTTTTTCTGGATGCGAGTAGCCATGGGGCTCCACCTCTTAGAAGGAGAGGACCGAGAAGAGCGGGTCTTGGCCCTCTACGACCGATACCGCCGGCGCCTCTTCTGCTCTTCGACCCCAACCCTCTTCAATAGTGGGACCACTCGCCCTCAACTCTCCTCCTGCTACCTCTACAAAGTAGACGATTCGATCGAGTCTATCATGCTGCGCGGCATCGCCGAAAACGCCTTTCTCTCGAAGTGGGCCGGGGGGCTGGGCGGTTCCTGGACAGCCGTGCGCGGCACCGGCGCTTACATCAAAGGCACCAACGGCGAAAGCCAAGGCGTGATCCCTTTCCTTAAAATGCACAATGACCAGCTGGTAGCCGTGAACCAAGGCGGTAAACGCGCCGGCTCCGGCTGCGCTTACCTCGAAGTCTGGCATAACGACATTTTCGACTTTTTGGAGCTGCGCCGCAACACCGGCGACGAACGCCGCCGCACCCATGACCTCAACACCGCCACTTGGATTCCCGACCTCTTCATGAAGCGCATGGAAGCCCGCCAACACTGGACCCTCTTCCGCTCCAACGAAGTGCCCGATCTACACGAACTCTACGGAAAGGCCTTCGAAGAGCGGTACACCTACTACGAACGCTTAGCCGAAGAAGGCCAAATCTGGAGCCAGCGCATCGAAGCCATAGAACTTTGGAAGCAAATGCTGCGCATGCTCTATGAGACGGGCCACCCTTGGATGACCTTCAAAGACCCGTGCAATATCCGCAGTCCCCAAGACCACGTCGGGGTGATCCACTCTTCCAACCTGTGCACCGAGATTACTTTGCCCACCAGCTCCGAAGAAACCGCCGTGTGCAACCTGGGCTCCATCGTCCTGGAGAATCACCTCCGGTCCGATGGGACCCTCGATTGGGCCCTCTTACGGGAAACGATTCGCATCGCCGTACGGGCCTTAGACAACGTGATTGACCTCAACTTCTATCCGGTGGAAGCGGCCCGCCGGTCTAACCTGCGCCATCGTCCTATCGGCTTAGGCCTGATGGGCTGGCATTACTTCCTCATGGCCCAAGGCATCCCTTTTGACTCCGAAGAGGCCGTAGAACTGGCCGATCAAGTGATGGAGTTTATCGCGTATGAGGCCTATTCAGCCTCCTCCGACTTAGCCGTAGAACGAGGCCCTTACCCCACTTTCCCTGGATCGAAATGGGAACGAGGCCTTCTGCCGCCCGACACCTTAGACCTCTTAGAACAAGAGCGGGGGCAGCCCATCCAAGTCAAACGAGGCGGCCGGTTAGACTGGGAGGCCCTGCGAGCTAAAATCCAGCGCCAAGGCATGCGAAACTCCAACGTCTTGGCTATCGCCCCCACCGCCACCATCGCTAACATCATGGGCAGCTCCCCGTCCATCGAACCCCTGTACAGCAACATGTATGTCAAAAGCAACTTGTCAGGGGATTTTGTGGTCCTGAACCCTTATTTGGTCCGAGACCTCAAAGTGCTCAACCTATGGACCGAGGAGATCCGCAAGCAAATCAAGTATTTTGACGGAGACCTCTCCCAAGTGCCTGGCATACCGGTGCACCTCGTAGAACGCTACAAAACGGCCTTTCAGATTTCATGGAGGCGCGTGATCGATGCGGCGGCCCGCCGCCAAAAATGGATAGACCAGTCCCAATCCCTGAACCTCTACTTAGCGCAGCCGGACATGAAAGAACTAAGCCACATGTACCGCTACGCTTGGCACGCTGGCCTGAAGACCACCTACTACTTGCGGACCTTAGGGGCTTCGGCCATCGAGAAGAGCACCGTTTCTCGAGAGGAAGTGCTCACGCCAGCGGAAAGTTCCGTCTCGGCCGCAGTGTGCCGCTGGAACGCCGAAAACGGCGACGAAGCCTGCGAAGCTTGCCAATAAGTAAGCCTCTCTAACAGAGCCCCCCACCTGGAGTAGAAAGGCCGGCCTCAGCCAGGTGGGGGTAATGCCCCACAAAAGGTCCCCAAAGCCAACCCCGCGCAACTTTCTTTCCTTCTTTTGAGGTCTTCTCTTATCTTTGCTTTGGGTCTATGTTGCGCACTTTTTTAGGCTTCTTTGGAAGCCTTCTTTGGGCTCAGTACGCCTGGGACTGGACCGCCGAAGTACGCGCAGCAGGCAAGGGCGAAATCACCTACTCGGGCGGGCCAGCTATAGACTCGCGTCTCTTTGCTCGGCTTCTCGTGCAGGGCGACACCCTCTGGGTTATGGGAAATGCCTGCGTACGAGAGCGGGATACCCTTTACCTCCCCTCCAGCCAGGGCCCTCAGCGCTTAGTTCACAATCCCAATGCTCCTGGGGGGGGCTCTGTGGGAGTAGGTTTCCTTGTAGCGTATGACCGACTTACGGGGACGCTATTGGGAGGATACTATGCCCATGCCCACCCAAGCTGGGACTTCACCCTGGAGTTTCGAGACTTTGCCGTATCGCTCGGAGGGGACACCGTCTGGCTGGCCGTAGATTTCCCTACAGGGGGTTGCCGAGGCCGAAGCGGCAATCCCGATATAGACCCCAATAACACCTTTTTCCTCTACCGCTGGAGTCCCGGCACAGGCTCCTTTTCGGTGTCGTGGGACGCCCCCTGCAGCTACCAAAGCAACCCAAATGTGGCTACTGCCCAGCTCTGGCAAATAGTCGAGTCTTTCCCCCCCCAGGCTACCAACCTTTGCTTGCATTGGGAAAATAACGAAACGGACCCGGGTCTATCGTTGGGGTTGTGGAGCCTACTGCAAGAGCCAGGGGTGTTGTATGTCAGCGGCACGGTCCGCCGCCCTAATATTGGGCAGTCTGCACTGGGTGTCTTCAATCAGCCCAAAATGAATAATGCCTTCCCCCCACGACAGGCTCAAGAACCGGCTATTCCTTTTGTGCTGCGGATTTCCACGGGGAGTGTCCTCTCCCTGACCCAAGTGACTTGCTTTTACCCCACGGGTGGGATGATGCAAGGGTATGGCCGCGCGCTCCTCGTCAAAGGAGACACCCTCTACTTCCTTATAGGTCTGCGACGAGATGTAGCCACCTTTTCTACCCTCGCTGCCGGCTGGAGTGAGGCAGCTCTGCCCTTTGCCTCGTTGAGTCTTAGTGGGCTCTCAGGACTTAGTGCTCGGGTGCTTTTCTTGGGCCTGAAGAAAGGGAACCTCGAGCCGATTACTACACCGCTGCTCGGTGACTTAAAAGTGGAGCCGCTCTGGGCTTACGATGGCTTCACTATCCCTTCGCCTTCTATGCTCTACCCCGTGCGGGTGGGGGATACCCTCTGGCTTACCTGGAGCGACAGCCGCCCGACCGAAATAAACGGCGACTCTTACGGCAGCCCCCAGCGCGTGTATCTCATGGCCTGGACAGGGATGGAGAGTTTCTTGCCTACCCCCATAAATGGAGCTGGCAACGGTGTACTGTGGCAAAGCTCCGCCTACTCTTACGCTCCTGGTCTCGTCTACCACCAAGGAAGGGTGTTTTTACCGCTGGTTAAGAGCAGCGGAGGAAGTACCTTAGGACGCCTCCAGAGGGCAGGCGGTACCTTTTCTGTAGATGCTCCTGTGGACGTTCTTTTAGGCAATCCCGCCCCACGGTGGTATGGGCTGGCGGCAGACTCTTATGGGCACTTGTATGGCTTTGGGACAGGCCAAGGTGTGAACTTTCGCTACCACACCCTACAAGGCAGTGGGATGGAAAGTCCGATCATCTCGCTAAGCCCCGTCTACTCCTCACCTCTTTCAGGGCGGGGCTGGGTAGGACGGCTTTTGTGGTATCGGTGGGCAGGACCTACTGGAACCTTGAGCCGGTGCAACCCCGATACTGCGGGCGGCCCCTTTGCCTTCACGCTTTATGGACGGTGGGAAGCCGGCGAGTCTATCTTTTTGGAGTGGAGGGATTCTTCTTATCGGGCCCGCAGCGCGGGGCATCTTTCGGTGCCGGCTGATCGGGCCGATACCCTTCAGGTGGCGATACCCAGCTTGTACCTGCCAGGACGAAGTGCCGGACCCGAGTTTCTGTCGGTATGGACAGGCTGGCCTCGGTCGCTCCTATGTGAGTCGCTTTCGCCTGCGCTTTCTTTCCAGGGCAGCGGCAGCAGCTACACCGATCTACACCGCCAGGACACGGCTGAAGTATACTGGGTTCTGCCCTTTGTAGGGGAGGCGCAGGCGAGCGTGGGCTGGCGGCAAGCCTCGCAAGGGGGGCCTTTTCCTCGGCGAGCCGCCCGCATAGATGGCGAGGCCGGCCCCTCGCCCCATTACGCCTTCGCTTATGTGCCTTTCGACCCCAGCCTCGCCAGCGAAGCCCTCTACATCGCCGTCAACTACTCCGATTCGGTTTTCCTCTATCGCATGTCCTTCGCTACGGGGCAAGTAGAGCGGTACCTAAGCTGGCGCCGTTCCTCTGGTTCAGGCGCCCCTCCTGGTGAGATTGCCGACCATATTGAGCAGCTTACTTACGACCCGGCGTGGGGCCGACTCTTAGCGGTAGAAGGGTATCATCGGATACGCGCCATTCCTCTCGTGACTCCCCCCAACCCTCGACCCCGCCTTGTACCCCTCTCAATCTGGGAGATCACCGCCGATCGCGCCCATCCCCTCCAAGTCCAGACAGACACCCTCGGAAGGCTATGGATAGGAGGACTTTGGAGGGCCACTCCTACCGATACCCTTCCTACTTTGGCTGTGGAGAACCTGTTACTTTTTCCACCCATCGCTGTAAACTGGGTAGGGGAACCTCTCAGCGCAGGCTGCCCTTCCCTCGTAGATGGAGATGTCTGGAGTGCGCGTATTGCTTCGGTGCGGGCGCTGGCGGTGCCGAGCAGAGGCCCTGCCCAAGCCTACGTGGTGGACTGGGGCCACCGGCCTGACTGCAGCGCTCCTCCCCGCCTTTACCTGCGCCAGGTGACCTCCAGTGGAGAAGTGGTCACCATAGACTCTTTTTGGACGGGGGGTTTCTTTGCGGCGTTAGACTCGGTGCGGATAGCGATGGAGTGGCAAGCTCACCCTACACCTCATCTCCTGCTCACGCTGGCAGACTATGCAACGGGGGCGGGGTACCTCCTGCGCTACTGGCTGGATGGCCGACCTAACCCCCGAGATACCTTGGTAGGGCCAGGCGATGGCAGCAGCGGTTGTGGCTATGGGCAAGGCCGCTCAGCGCTTCTTTCTTGGCCCAAAGCCGTTAGCTTAGCCCAGACTCGAGGAGGCTTTCTCCTGTATAGCGTAGGAGGGGAGATTCGGGCGGCTTTGCCCCTTTACGTGCAGCGGAGCGGCTTCCCCGACACCACACGCTGGGACCTGGCTCAAGCCCTCTCAGGCTCCGTTAGTAGCAGCCGCGCCGTCGATCTACAATCAGGTGGGACGCGCCTGCGCTGGTTTGTAGACTCCCTCCGCCTTGGATACGATTCCCTCTGGATAACTGCGCCGATTTGCGGCAGCAGCGCCGCCGCAGCTCGCTTTCTGGCCGCAAGCTACACGCTACCCTCTTACAGCACTTCTATTCAAGCGCCCTCCATCGTCTGCCAAGGCCAGCTCTTCCATGCCCTCGTAGGTTATGGAGGCAATGAGTTCTTTTATTTTGCCTCCTCTCAAGTCGGGCGGCCCGAAGCGTGCGCCCTACAGCGCCTTTTCAGGGGCCTTACTTTTGCGGTAGAGCCGCCCAACAAGGCCCAGCTTCTGCACACCCGAGTCCAGGAAGGGGAGGCTTTAGGTAGACTGCCGGCCTTTGCTCGGTTCGTGGTGGTGGATAGCTGCCAAAGTTGCCAAGTCCGGTTCTTTATCTCCAGTCGGTCTCGAGAAGATTCTATCTTGAGCCGGGCGTTTTTAGGGGGGGAAAGCTGGGGGGCAAACGTGAGTTTTCGGCGAGGGCATCAGCTGGGGGTGCGCGTTCTCTTAGAGGGGCCGGCTACCCGTCGGGGGAGCCTCCAGCGGCTGGGTTCCCATCCCCTTTTCACCCGCGCCTACCTCCTCGAGAGCTATGAGAACGGCGCAGGCCCCTTGGGGGATACGTTATGGCTGCTGCCTCTGATGGGCGATGGAACGGGCGCGCTGTGGGATCGAATCGGCGGGCAAGCCTACCCCGCAGATACTTCTGCGGCCCCATCCCGGTGGAGCACCCCCACCTGGGTAAGCCCTTGCCGAGTGGAGGTGCGGGAAAGTCCGGACGGACCTGCCGTAGATAGGGCGTGGGGGCTGGTGGATACGGCGGGGTGGGTGTGGGCCTTTGCTCCGCCCTTGGTAGACAGTAGCGATGCCCCAACCCATCCCCTTCGGAGCCACTATCAGCCCTGGCGCTTGAGCTTCTGCCGGTGCGATACGGCGAGTGCAAAGTGGGTAGTGGTGCGCTTCCCTCACCACCTGCTCTTGCGTAGTGCCGGTCCCCTTTCTCTCAGCAACGGCCTTCTGAGCAATGATCCGGCCGCTCCTACCTTCCTGGACCTTACGGACCCCACTTACTTGGATGGGATCCCCGGCGAGCACTACACTTTGACACCGGATCCCTTTTCCCCCGGGGCTTCGCGCGCCGCAGCCTGGGCCGGCAACTGCGATGACCGCTTCCACAGCGCAGCCTACCCAGGCCAAACGCCCCCCGACGCCAGCCGCATCAACGCCGCTGATTATGAGTTTATGCGGCTCCGCAATGGTATCACCGGCCCCGCCTTCACCCCCGCTGACTTAGATGCAGATGGATACGTGAATGCAGCCGACCTGCTCCTGCTAATCCCCAACATGAACGCGCTGCGACAAGGCATCACCGAATAGCAAAAAGGGCGGGCCTAAAGGCCCGCCCTATGCGCTCCCCTCCCAGCTGAGCTTAGGGCACCATCTTGAGCAGCTTGAGGGCCACTTCTTCTCCATCTCGTCGGACAGCGAGCGTATATACGCCGGTAGCCCAGCCCTCGGTATAAAGGGTCCATTCATGCAGGCCGGCCCGCTTTCGCTCCGGCGTCAGGTAAGCTACCAAAGCGCCGCGCATATCATACACCCGCAGTTCGACTTCTCGTTCCTGAGCCAGACTAAACTGTACGGTCAGAAGGCGAGCCACAGGATTGGGAAAGGCCCGCACAAACTCCACAAAGCCTCCTGTTCCTGGGGTGAAGCGCACTTCCGCCAGGTTGCTGTAGATCAAGTGGCCCACTCCGTGATCGCTCACTACGCGGTATACATTGGGCTGAGTGAAGCTGGGGAAGCTGTCTACCCACACAAAGCTCTGGGCACCCGGTACCGCATGCCGGTAGAGGGCCACCCAGGTGGTATCCACCCGCCGCTCCAAGATCGCATACTCAGCCGGGAGGGTGGCTTGCCATTGCAAGCGCACGAACGCTTCGGGGGTGGCCTCGGCCGCCAGCACACTCTGCACCACAGGCAGGGGCCCACAAGGGTCTACCGTGAGGGTTACGCTGGCGGTATCCGGACAAGCTCCTGGCGCATTCACTACCTGGAGTACCGTATAAGTACCTGCCGCAGGCCAAGTGCACGTGGTGCTACTTCCTCCTACCCAGGTGCTTCCTCCATCACAGCTCCACTGTACGGAGCCGCCTATCACCGGCGAACTGGAATACACTTGTAGCTCCCCTAAAGCCGGGGCGTTGGGCGCGTTCACGTCAAACTCAAGCTTCCACAACTGCGCAAAAATCCCCTGCGTCTCGGTGAAGAAGCCGCTGTCATAAAGATAGGTATTGGGAGCGAAGCGAAAGACTTTGGCCAGCTTCCACCCCGAACCATCGTTGTAATAGAGCCGAGCTCGAAGAGGGAGGCGCTGCGCGGCATTGGCGCAGGTTTGGCAGGCCCAGAAGACTACTCGATTAACGCTGCGAGGAATAGGGTAGTTCCACATAGCCCACTCTGTGCTGGGGCCGCCGTTATTAGCGGTCCAGGCTTGCCATTGTTGATGCGCTCCATCCCCCAGGTAAGAGAAGTTAGCGGTCTGCACCGAAGAGAAGGTAAGGCGTCCTACGGGGGGTACAGTCCCATGTGTTCCGAAGCTGGTGATGAGCGCGCCGAAGCTGGGTTGGCTCGGACCCGAGACCAGCGTCTGATTAGTAAAGGTCACCGTCTGGCTCGGGCAGTACGGACTGGGCGTCACAGAAAACTGGGCTGTCAGGCGCGGCTTCGCTACGGCCACCACCTCTGCCCGCTGGGGTAAGCACCCATTCTCCACATAGAAGACCTGCGTTTGGGTAAGGCTCGGAAGGAGTAAAGAGGAAGTGCCCGAAGCCACCGGCGTACCTCCCGTAGGCACCGTATACCAGTTGGCCGGAGCCGTAGCTATGAGAAGGGCTGGCTCTCCTATACATACCGCGGTGTCACGCACGGCAAAGGCACTCCAGTAGGCCATAGCAAACCCATCGTAGGGGCCACCGGCCAAGGGTAGCGGACATCCTCCTAAGAGCACTTGGGTAGCAGCCCCGTCATACGGACCGCCCGGATAACTCGCCACCGCACAACTCGCTAACACCACCTGCCCCGCAGACCCATCATACGGGCCACCCGCATACGGCTGCACGCAACTGGCCCCCACAAACGCCGTAGCTGACCCGTCATACGGACCGCCCGGATAGCTCGCCACCGCACAACTCGCCAACACCACCTGCCCCGCAGACCCATCATACGGACCTCCAGCATACGGCTGCACGCAACTGGCCCCCACAAACGCCGTCGCAGACCCATCATACGAACCCCCAGGATACACCGCCACCCCACAACTCGCCAACACCACACCCGCCGCTGACCCATCATACGGACCCCCAGCATATGGCTGCACGCAACTGGCCCCCACAAACGCCGTAGCTGACCCATCATACGAACCCCCAGGATACACCGCCACCCCACAACTCGCTAACAACACTCCCGCCGATGACCCATCATACGGACCCCCAGCATATGGATGGATAGGAGGCGGACAGTTTATTAGAGAAGCCACCGCCGAGCCGTCATACGGCCCCCCCGTATACTCGGTAATGGGCCAGCAAACCGCCCCCACAAACGCCGTAGCTGACCCATCATACGGACCACCAGGATAGCTCGCCACCGCACAACTCGCCAACACCACACCCGCCGCTGACCCATCATACGGACCCCCCACATACGGCTGCACGCAACTGGCCCCCACAAACGCCGTCGCAGACCCGTCATACGGACCCCCAGGATACACCGCCACCCCACAACTCGCCAACACTACACCCGTAGCAGACCCATCATATGGACCCCCCACATACGGCTGCACGCAACTGGCCCCCACAAACGCCGTAGCAGACCCGTCATACGGACCGCCAGGATAGCTCGCCACCGCACAACTCGCCAACACCACACCCGCCGCTGACCCATCATACGGACCCCCAGCATACGGCAGAGCACATCCCCCTAAAAGGACCTGCGTAGCCGCCCCATCATACGGCCCCCCCGCATACGTAGGCCAAGGGCAAGTGCTGGTTATATACGCTGTTGTGGCCCCATCATAAGGCCCTCCAGGACGAGGAGGCCAGACTACCTCAAAGTCTATGCAGAAAGTACTATCACAGCCTATTCCATTCACGACTGTCACGCAGACCCGCTTAGGACCGGGTATAGTGTACCAAACTGGCGGCGGTACCGGCCCTACATAATCTACCTGAGAAGCCCCACAGTTTCCCCCGCCGGCACAGAAGTTCCAATATATGGTAGGTCCGGTACCTACCACCGTGTCTACATACGTCGGCGAAAAAGTAATCGGCACTCCGAGGTTTACAGGTGAGGGCGGGGCCATTCCCACATTGACCCCAGGATTAGGATAAATGATGATCCACCGGCAAGCGGTATCAGATTGGCTTCCGTTGCTGACCCCTAAGCACACCAAGTACGTATCGGCGGCAGCGTAGGTATGCTGAGGCTGGAAAAGGGTGGACGTATTACCATCCCCAAAGGTCCAATAGTATGACATACCTGGTCCCACAGAGGAGTAGTTGAGAAACTGCGTGACCTGGCCTAAACAAGTACCTACAAAGTCAAAGTTTGCGCGGGGACGCTCAGGGTCAGGAGGAATGCAGGTTTGGGTAATGGGATTAGCCGTCACCTCTACCGTAATATCCCCTGTCGCCCACTCTGGCATGACGATCTGCACCCAGAAACTCTTGAAGGGAGGACGGCACTTAAGGTGGAGCGTTACGTAGGTGCCTTCGGCCACGCACTCTTCTTGGTTCATGGTGGAACAATCGCCCGTGAGCACCCGATACAGCACTTGACTGCCCAATGCCGTGGTGTTCTCAATGATTTGCACATCAAAATCCATGGTATCGGGCGTGAGGTTTTCTACGAGCACCCAGGCGGATTTTTTCCCTACGGGTGTACCGAAGCAAGCCATGATAGTATCCTGTTCTCCGGCCCCCTCCCCTATCGTAAAGCAGTCGATAAAAAGGTTAGCGGAGTAAGGCCCGCCCGCTGCGCTTACGGCGATGGCGACCGAGTCGTAGCAGTGGTCTCCGGAGTGTTCTTGCAACCAGAGGCGGGGAACCACCAGGCCGAGGTGGTTACAGCCTGTAAAGAGGAGGTAATAGCGGCCAGGCCGGATGCACCCCCGCCCCCAATACCGATAGCCTACATCCGGATGGGTAGCCCACACTCCAGTAAGCGGCACCCGTACCAAACCGGTAGCCGAAGAGTCCCCCGGCACCACCTGATAGTACAGCTGCACATCGTCGGGGTTATAGTTGTAAGAACTCGTACCCGGTCGGTCGTAGTTCAAGTACAAGTAGCCCGTCACGGCAGACTCGAACGCATACCAGATGGTACGATTACCGCAGGTGTTTTGGTCTGTAGGGTCTTTCGTGGCGCAGGTGAGGTCGCCTTGACAGCCCGTATAGGTGCCAGCCTGCAAGGGCACCCACGTATAAGGCCTATCACACGTAAGCGTAGGATTGCCGGTAATCACATTGGCTTCGGAGTAATGGTCATAGTTTACCCCGCCTCCTGGTAGAGGTTCTAACCGGACCCCCACTTCCACTTGAATATTGGGTTCTTTGCCACAAGTGTTTCGATAAACCACCACATAATACCGTTTAGGGGGTTTGCACCCATCTCGCTGAAAGCTAATAGTTTGGTACTGGTCACAGCACCACCACCATCCCTGTGAAGAGGCCATGAGCGTAAGCCCACTGGCTGTGGTGGAATCTACACTACCAGGGAAAGCCCCCGGGGGGTCATCGCTCTCATACACCGCAAAAGCGGGCTGCGCCCCTGTACCCGGCGTTTGCGGATACACGCTCACATGCACCCGTACGTTGCCCCCCGCTACAAAGGTGTACCAGAGGTTGCGGCGTCGATCAGGGAGCACCCTCGGTGGGCTATCCGAAGCGGGATCGGTATTCACCCCCCCTACCGGACAGTTATTGACGGGATCGGAGGCGAAAGCGTCCGTCGTGCAGAAAATCCAATCTGTACTGCCCGGTCGGCCATAGGGGCCTAAGGGGTCACCCGGCTTCGTACGATATTCGGTATTATCGGCGGGCAGCGTACCAAAATCATACGCCAGCGCCGCATAGTTATGCTGCGAATAGCCCACCGAATCCACATAAATCGTAGGTGTGTACGTGCTGCCTACGCAGCCATCCGAAGCAAACGTGACCAACGTATAGGTACCTGGCGGCACCCAGCAAACCCGACCTGTACCGGAGAAGCAATCATGCACAATCGTATACGGAGGCGTAAGCGCCGTAATGTCCCCCTGATACAAACGTGAACTGGCATAGCAACCGCTCTGGTAGATCACGAGGTAGCTGGGGCGCGTGACAGAAAAAACCCGATAGCTTACACGATTTTGGCCCGCTCCACAGGGCGTGATTCCCGTCGGAAAAGGAAGGTTATTCGAGCAAGGCCAAAACTCCCAATCCAAGGTATAGCTGCGGTGTTGATTAGGGGCATAGACATAGTGGGGCACCCAATCGAGGTTGCCCGGGCGATCGGCGGTAGCAAAAGTGCCAAACTTCTGGGAACGGGGATCTCGACTGATAGTAAACCAGATACGGTTCCCGATAGCGCCACCGCGTCCGTTACTGTAGCTGGGAGAGCTGTAGGTGCCCCCCCACGCATACACTACGAACGTGTACCACCCGGGCGCCATACACGCCGTAAACCCCCCATGACAATCTCGCTCTAAGCCCGTGAGCGACCCATCACTAATGCGCCCGCGGAAGGTTCGCCAGCCGGCCACCCCCAGCTCCGGCCAAGCGACATAATCATACTGCGGGGAGAAAGTCACCAAGCTGGGTTCACTTATGTACACCTCCCAGTAAAACTGCTTGGTAGCTCCGCCACAGGGGGCATAGCCAAGGATGGTGAGGGGGTTATCGTCACAGGTCACACGGGTCCAAGTCGCCGTAAGGGAGTTTGTGCCACCGCCCAGCGTGCCCACCTGCTCCACACGGGGGCGCGGATCGGGGTCCCCAGGCAGAGATACCGGCGCCGTCGGATCATAAAACCGCCGCTCCCCTGGAGGAAACACATGCAAACGCACCCAGGGCCGGTCTCGCTCCCCTATATCCCCATCGTCCCCAAAGCTCACCAGCGTATAGTAGCCTGGCGTTACGCACACTTTCGCAGGCCAGTACAAATCCTGGCACCCCATCTGATCTATGAGGTTCTGGATGCGCCCGGCCACGATCGGCTCTACCCGAGCATCCCCCCGATAGAGCCGATACCGAAATCGCCACCAGTTTCCGCCCCCTACCTCCAGAATGCCCGGCTGGTCTACCCGGATAATCCGATAAATAGCGCGATTGTTGCCTGCGCCGCACACATCCCCCGCAGGTAGCACCGTAGTCCGACAATCCAGCGTGTCCCAAGTTGCATAATAGGTCACCCCCGGCACCAAGGGATTGCCACTGTTGAAGGAGTCTGCTTCTTGGGGACGCACATGCAGCCCAAAGCGCTGCTGCGGCGTCGAACCCAACTGCACATGCAAGTTCACCGGAAGCCCGAGCGCCGCATAAGGGCTCTGACAAGTGCTCCACAGGACAACCCGATTGATTCGAGCCAGCACCTGCACCGTATACGTCCCCGCTTCCAAGCAGGAAATCCACCCATCGTTATCCACTACAGCTCGCAGAGTCAGATTACACCCCTCTACCGCCGGCACCCCCTGAAAGACTCGAAATCGAACCGTGCCCATGCAATAGTACCACCACCAGGGGTTTGTGTGCCAAAGCCGCACATGCGCGGCTCCACTCAGCGTGAAAGTGTAGTACAGCGCCAGGTCAAAATCCCCAATCGTATCGTCCGGCGTGAGCGTCGTCCCCAGTCCTCCACATGTATGGGCGCCGAGGCGAGCGCCGCAGCTCCAGAAGTCAGCGATCGTATAAGTCGGTCCAAAAGCCAGCGTCCCCAAGTTGTGTGAAGAAGGAATCGTAAGCGGATCAGGAGAAAGGCTCAGCTGGCTGCCTCGCTCGTAGAGACGCAGGCGGACCCGGTTGGCATAGTCGGTGCGTCCTAGAATACGAATCGTATAGTAGGTATTCGGTTGGAGCTGACAGAGAAAGTCATAGCGGGGGGGCACCCCAGCGCTGCTCTGGACCATGGGCACACAGCTCACCAGAGGTATAAGGCCACTGGCCGAATCGGTAAGGGCATTGCCCTGGTAGACAAAAAGGCGCCACTCGCGGGGCGTGGGATTGCTGCTATTCCAGGGGTCCTCGCTCAGCTCTATGCCGACCCAATCTACGTATCCATCGGTGCGAAAGACATGCCACGTGCTTTTGCTCCAGCTTGAGTCGTTATCGCAAAGCACCTCCCCCTGACTGACCGACTGACAAGCATAGTCAAAGGTCACATCTTTTAGCAGCACACTGGCCGAAGAGGTGGAAAGAAGACCTAAATCCTGCGCAGTAGCCATGTGATCGTAGTAGGCTTCTGCGCCGGCGTCTATCCTGGGCGCTGAAACAATGAGTTCTAAGAAAACCTGGCCACTGGCAGCCAGGTTGGCACCAACTTGGATAAGGTACCAGCCTCGCTTGAGGCAGGCATGTGTGTACCCTTCCATGATGACGATGGGCGGGTCCACTTGCTGAGTGGAGCCGGGCAAACAGGAACTGGTGCGATACAGCGTCCATCCCGCGTGCGTAGGGTCGATCGTAGTCCCTACCTGGCGTAGGATGATTCGCACGGTACGGGTGGTCGGCAGGTAAAAACTGTACCATACGGTTTTGCCATTCGGTACACCAGGAGGGATATACTCCCCTGCTTGTAAAGTAGCGGCGGTAATGTTTACCGTATCGCTGTAAAACGTCCCTACCGCATACGGGGAACCGAAAGAAATGAATCGAGCGTTGGTGCAGTTGTCGTTGACGGGGGGCTGGGCCAGGAGCAGGAGTGAGCTCCCTACGGCCCAGCCCAGCATGCCACGACCCCACATCGTCTACGAGCGCTTAGCGGGCCCCCCGCCCACCGTGGTGCTCATGCCGGAAATTGGGATTGCGAGTCCCCGAGCAGGTATGATCAGGCCGACTGCACCCTCGCGCAGAGACCCGCTGAGCGTCCCAGTTATTGCCCCAGGAGCCGCCCCGAATACCGAAGCCGCCAGGATTTCCCAGGGGCCAAGTGGTTTCATTGGCTTGGCCTGTAGTCCAGTCCAGCACGCCATCGCCCCACTTGCCATCGTAGGTAGGTGCACCCACCGTCCCATCCGGGGCGCTGACCATCACCACCATTTCCCACACATTACCACTTAGGTCGAGCACCCCATAATAACTGGCTCCACTGGCCTCGCGGGTAGGCGAGCCCGGCTTGGCGTGAATCCCGACCCGCACCGGACCCTGGCCTCCATCACCGCCGGTGTAGTTCCCTCCAATCCATCCCGTGCAGTTAGCATTTGCCGGTGCACTGAAAACTTCGGTCCCGTTTTCTGGCGTGAGGCTCAGGGTCGTCCCAAAAGTGATATTCGTCGTGCCCCACGCATACTCGCCCCGCACTTCCGGAAGCGGACCCCGACAGGCTTTCTCGTACTCCATTTCGGTAAGCGGCCGGAGCGCCGCCCAATCTAAATAAGCCGCCACATCATGCCAACACAGGTGGTTTTGGGCACGGTCTTCTCGATCCGAATAGTACTGGTTAGGATAGCTACCGTTATTGGCCAGTCGATTTCGATAGTTGTTGTAGTTACCTACATAGCGCAGCGACGCCGCACCAGAAGGAAGCGTATTCAAAAAAGCGGCATACTGGCCCTCTGAAATCTCGTACTTCATGATATGGAAGGGCTTGTAGCCCTTGGGGAAAGTGGCGGGTACGGTTATCGAAGTGGCCCCTGACCCCGCCCACTTGAGAGTAACCGCATTTTCAGAGGTGATGTTGTAAGGAACGTGGGGATCGCCATTATTCCCATTCTGATCGAAAGCGTACGCTGCCTGGTCCCCCCAGCTATACCATCCGTACAAGGTACCCAGCACATAGCTACCTTGCGGGATAAAGACCATCTCGATCCCAAAGATGCGGAAGTCATAGCTGCCAGTGGTGGGGAGGTTGCTCACCTTGAGGGTGACGGTAACCGGCCCTAAGGTAGCGTAAGTGCCTGGCGCAGCCGGCCTCAGCATCACCCCCAAGTTGTTAGGGGCCGGATCGATGCCGACGGCGCTGCCATCCGAAAGCACCGGCTCGAGCTGCGCAGGAAAAGTATGGTCGCTGAGCGTGGTGCTAATCCGGCCATGCGTCCAAGGGTCGGTATAGGCGTTACAAGGGCGAAACTTCACAAACACCCACACCGCATCCCAGTTGCCCGGAGGAGTAGTGAGGCGCCAAGCGTTGCTCCATTGAATGTCAAAAGTGACTGTCTGGGCCGCTTGATTGACCGAGAAGTTTGTGATGCGCAGGTCATTGGCCCAAGCCAGGGCTATCGCCCCGATCCCCGTAAGTATCGCACGCGCTTTCATACCTGCACAAAGTTTGGGAAAACGATTTTCCAAATCGCACCTTGAATGGGGGTCTGGTAGACCGGCAAGAAAGCTAAAATGGGCTTCTGGAGCCTACATTGAGCTATTTTTGGGGGACTATGGGGAGGCTGCAAAACTACCTGCGTCGACTACCTGCGGAAGCGTGGGAAGCGCTGAGCCGGGCCGCTGAGGAAGAACTGGGTCCCAAAACCCGAGCCCTGCTGGTTCGGCTGCGCCAAACGGGCGTGCCGCAGGTGCTCTCCGGTTCGGAAAAAGAACTGGCCCAGCGCGCCGAACGATGGATATGGCGGCGCACATGGCTTTTAGAGCACAGTCGGCATCCTTTGCGAGCCCCGGCTCGACCCGAATGGGTGCTCACAGGCGCCACCCTCTACTACCAAGCTGGCCTGGAAGACGAGGCCCTGGCTCTGCTGGAACGCTTGCCTCCAGAGCCGTGGGATAGGTTACGCTTCCTTTTCCAGCGTCTGCGGTGGCAAATCGCTGAAGGCAAGTTTCGCCAGAGCGTCTCGACCCTCCGAGTCCTCCAAAGCGAACTCCAAGAACTTCAGCAAAGCCTCGAAATCCAACGACTCGAGCTGCTTTTTCACCGACTCTTGCGAGAGCATGGGGGGTCCTACACCCGAGCGGCGCAGCGCCTCCTGGCTCGGCTGGCTCGGCATCCCCGCTGGCAGGCCCCTTTACCCACCCCACCGGCCCAAGCAGCCCGAGAAGCCAACCTTCGCGCGCTGTACGCTATCGCCCGAGCCGACTTAGGCGAAGCGCTCCAGTGGTACGAGCACCTACCTGCCGAGGCCATCCCTGCCCGCCTCAATGCCTGGCTGGTGCACCTGATGGCCCACTCTCCTATAGAGAGCCTTGTATCCCTATGGGCAGGGCTATCTCCTCCCCTCCCACCCCAGCATCAAGCGGTCCTGCTGAATAGAGTTTTGCTAACCTTGCTGCGGTACGCCCCACCCAGCTTCCTTCCCGCTTACAGGGAAGCGCTGGAACAGCGCTTGTGCCGGCAATCCCTCTACACATACGAAAATGGGCTCACCTGGGCCCAACTCCTTTATCTATCTGGCGCAACCCCGAAAGCCCTCGAAGAAATACAACAACTCCTCCAGGCTCGACTTAGCCCCTTCCTGCGCCTGCAGGGCCAGCTGCTCCTGACCGTACTCTACACCGAAGCGCAGAGCTGGACACCTCTGATCAGACTGGTACCTGCTTTTTTACGCTGGCTAAAGCAGCTGGAGCCCAAGATCGCCTCCGCTCCCCTTCTGAGAAAACTAATAAGGCAGCTCTACCAAAACCGTCTCCAAAACAAGGTGCTAAACCGTTCGGCGCAGGCCTGGAATGAACATTTAGAGAAATACCCTACCGAGGCACTCTTATGGCGCCTGACGCTCCTGCCCGATTGGATAGAAGCTAAAAAGGCTGGCCTATCGCTTTACCTGTACCGCGCCAAACAGCTGCGCGCCGATCCAGCCACCCTCCATGCGATGATGGAAAAACTCTTTCAGCTCCTCCCATAGGTCATCGTTCGTATCTTTGGAAGGTGCGATATACCTGGTTAGGGCTGGGCTGGCTCTTGGCTCAAAGTGGGCGCTATTGGGATAGCCTCTTCACGTATCGGGTAGAAACCGTGCAGTATGGAACGGCTCAAAACCTTTACGGCTCCTCCCAGGACCTACAGGCGAGCTTCTACCTGCCCGAAAACGACCCCGAGACCAGGCGGCCCGTAATAGTCCTGCTTTTCGGAGGGGGCTACATTTCTGGCTCACGAAACGATAGCGACGTCACCTACTTGGCGCGCTACTTTGCTAAGCGGGGTTATGTAACAGCCACGATAGACTACCGCATAGGCGTAGCGTTTCCGACGGCCACCGAGTGGATAAATGCTGGCATTCGAGCGGTACATGACCTGAAAGCCTTTGTGCGCTTTCTCAAGCGGTCGGTCGCCGAACAGAATAACCCTTATGGCATAGATACCAGCCGCATTTATGTGGGCGGGTCCTCAGCAGGCGCTTTCACCGCGCTACACGCTGCGTACGTAACCTCTCCCGCGGAACTGGCCCAGGTTCCCCAGGCTGACACCGCTTACGTCCGTTCTCAGGGGGGCATAGAAGGCCGATCGGGTAATCCGGGGTACAGCAGCCAGTTTGCAGCGGTCTTTTCGCTTTCGGGCGGCATGCTCAAAACCGACTGGATCAGCTCGGCTAAAGTCTCTGCCGTCGTAGCCATGCATGGCACCGGCGATAATACCGTATCTTACAAAAAGGGGACTCTGCCCTTCATTGCGCTGGAGGTAGAAGGCGGGTACAACATAGACTCTGTGGCGGCCGAACGAGGACTATACCATGCGCTTTTTACTTGGCAAGGTGCAGGACACGTACCCTACGGCGGCCAGCAAAGCCTCAACCCCCCCTATATGAGCGATGTGGAGACCTTCCTACGCTACCACTTCTACCAATGGAATAGCCGTTTCAGTACGAGTCTGACCCCTGCCTTTCAGACGGAAACCTTTGCAGGGCCCTTTGAGGTGATAGGATGGGATGGTCGCCGGGTCGGTACCGTAGATCGGGTGAACGAACTCCCTTCTGGGTTATGGCTGCTGCGTTCTCCCCAGGGGCATTGTCGCCGGGTCCTGCGCCCCTAAGGAAGTACCGTCGCCTGCTCTACGGGCTCACTTTTCTCTCTCGACCGATAAACCTGCTCCTTATAGCGCTCACGAGCGCTTGGACGTATGCCCTGCTGTTGCGTGAGGCCCCGAGGCTGACCGAATACGCCCAACTTTGGGCAATCATGCTTGGCAGCACCCTTGGGATTGCGGCTGGCGGCTACTGGCTCAACGCCTTGTACGATCGGGCTATAGACCGCATTAACCGGCCCGACCGAGCGCGGTGGGTGGCCTTGTGTGGAAGCCGCACCGTGTTCACCGCCACCTTAGGGGTGTGGGGGGCTAGCTTCCTTCTGGCGCTACGGCTACCTTGGAAAATCCTCCTACTGCATGGCGTGGCTATGGTCCTCCTTGCCTGGTACGCCCGCTGGGGCAAGAAAACCGGCTTGCCGGGCAATGCCGCCATCGCAGCCCTTACCGGCCTCGTCCCGTGGGAAGTAATGCTACTGATGCAAACCACCACCTACGCCGCTGACTGGCTTATCCCACTGGCCATTGTGTTCAACTTTGCTCGGGAGCTGGTCAAAGACGCCGAAGACCTCCCAGGCGACCGGCTGTACGGCGTGCGATCCCTCCCCACCCAGCTTTCTCCCCGAGCCTGGAATCGGCTCCTGTGCGGGGTATGGGGTCTTTTACTGGGCCTTCCAGTGCTGCCTTTCCTCATACAAGGCCTTCTCTGGCATAGATGGGCCTGGGGCTACCTGCTTCTGGTCAGTGGGGGGGTGGTGTTTCCCTTGCTTCGGGCGCGGTGGGGCGACTACACCAACCTAAGTCGAGCCCTCAAAATCGCCATGGCCGGCGGCCTCCTCGCCATAGGGGCCCTCTGACCAACCCTCCTATCTTTGTTCTCGCATGAAGGTCGTACTACCCGTGGCGGGGGCCGGTATGCACTTACGGCCCCATACCTACACCCATCCTAAGCCGCTGCTGCCCATCGCCGGCAAACCCCTCCTTAGCCACATCGTAGATGACCTCATCCAAGCCGGCTTTTCGGAGTTCATCTTCGTGCTGGGATACCTCAGCGACAAAGTACGTTCGTATCTTCTCTCCACCTACGAGGAGCGCGTGACCCTGCATTTTGTGCTTCAAGAGCCCCGGCAAGGCCTAGCCCACGCCATCTACTTGACGAAGGACCACTTTTCCGAAGGCGAACCCCTCCTCATTCTACTTGGAGACACCTTATTGCAAGTAGAATGGACCCGCGTACACTCCGCTACGCACACGCTGGTGGGGGTAGCACCCGTCTCAAACCCTTCGGCTTTTGGCATCGCCGAAATAGGCGAAAACGGACGCGTGCTTCGCCTCACAGAAAAACCTCTCATACCTCGCAGCAACCAAGCCTTAGTAGGGCTGTACCGCATCCAGGAAAGCGCAGCCCTCTTCGAAGCTATCGCCTACCTTCTTGAACATCGCCTTACCTCGCATGGAGAGTACCAGCTCACCGATGCGCTGGATCGCATGGTCCAGCAAGGCATCCCGATTTATGCGCTGCCGGTACGCTATTGGCTCGACTGCGAGCGAAAGGAAGCCCTCCTCGAAGCCAATCGTACCCTCCTGGACAAAACCCCCCCTCCTCTCCCCACCGACTACCCGCACACGGTGCTCATCCCCCCGGTGTATATCCCATCTTCTTGCAAGCTGTATCGGGCGATTATTGGTCCCTACGTCAGCCTCGGCGAAGGCGTCGAAATCCAAAACGCCATCGTCCAGAATAGCATCATAGGCGCCTATAGCCGAGTGCGAAACTTGCTTTTGCGGGAATCGGTGATTGGAGGAGACTCTTTTTTGGTGGGACGAGAAAGCGCCCTTAACCTTGGAGAAAACACCGTCATTGAGTTGTAGACAAGGGCACCGCCACGATGTCTGCATCCATCACGTAAGGGCGGCCTTGCCAGACTACGATGGCCCGTCCGTCTGCTCCAAGCTCCCAAAAGCGGCCTCGCAGAAACACATTGAGTCCTACGGCCGCTGTATCGAACCGAGGTAGGCGCCCGCCCATGGCATAAGTAAGCCAGGCTTCTCCTTCTGTGAGGGCGCCGCTGCGCACATCAGGCGGTGCAGGCCACCCGCTGTATCCTCGCCAAGGCAGCCCCCAGCACGAATCCCCCATAAGATACGAGGGCACCACCAGCAGGTCCACCCGCCCCAGCGCCTGATAACTCTGCGGAAACCAACTATCCGCACAAATCAGTACCCCCAGCCGCCCCGCCGCCGTCTGAAAGACGGGCAGCTCTTCCACCCGCCCCGGCCGAGTGAACGTCAGCTCAGTAGCAATGGGAAAGGCTTTGCGCACTATCTGAGGGAAAGGCCGGCCATCGGGGCCATACACCACCGATACATTCTCCAAGGGGGCCCCCACCTGAACCACCAACGAATCGTTTTGGATGCGAGCCCCAGGCAAAACCACCGAACCTGCCACAAGGGTTACTCCATACCGACGACTAAGGCTTGAAAACGTACGATGATAAGCGCGAGCTATGGCTTCGGCTTTGACTTGGAAAACCGCTGCGGCAGAAGGATCGGCCAAACCAGCCTTTTGAGCTTCCTTGTAGGCCTTCCAGAAAGCCCCAGGATGCCGCAGCACAAACCAGGTCAGCGCCCCTTGTAGCGTAGTAGCCCACCGAAGCCCCACACCCGACTCTCGCATCAGCACCAGCCACGTACCTATATACTCCGGAAAAACGGCTACACTCCCCGAGCGAAGGTAACCCCGAGCGCGCGCACTGTCCAGATAAGCGCCTACCTTCGCCGCAAAGCTGCGTTCACAGCGATAGTCTACCGGCTCCAGGTAGGGCTGAAAGCCCACCAGGGTCGTTCGGGCCATAGAGACCGGCCCCACCTCGGCATACCGCAAAGAGGGTACCTGCAGGACCTCATCGCATACGGCTGGCCTTAGCAGGCCGTAGAGCCCCAGGGCTACTACCCCCCCCACCAACACAAGAAGCCGCAACCTCCGCATCCCTCAAAACTACAGAATCTGTCCTATCTTCGGGCCCATGGCTTTGGTGATTTCGGCTTCGGGCATTCGAGGCACGGTAGAGGGTCCAGTCGGCCAGAATCTCACCCCGCTCGATGTGGTAGAGTGGGTAGCTGCTTGGGGGCTGTGGCTGCGCACCCAATACGAACGCCCCGCCGTCGTCGTAGGCCAAGATGCCCGTCCCAGCGGCACCCTTCTACGCCCCATAGCCATTCAGACCCTGCGCGCCTTAGGCATCCGCGTCTGGGATGCCGGCCTCACCACCACCCCTACCTTAGCTATGGGGATACCTTTTCTCCAGGCCCAGGGCGGACTTATCTTGACCGCTTCGCACAACCCCGCCGGCTGGAACGCCCTCAAACTCCTGAATGCAGAAGGAGAGTTTCTCCCCCCCACCGCCCTAACGGAAATCCAATCTCTACGCACCTCCCTGCACTTTCCTGCTACTGACCACCCTGCCCCAGTGGAAGAAGCCCCCCACTTACTGGAATACCACCTCCACTCCATCGTAGGCCACCCCTGGATCCAAAGAGAAGCCCTCGAAAAGACCGGCTTGCGCCTCGTGGTAGATGGAATCAATAGCAGTGGGGCGATCTTTGTGCCAGCCTTACTCGAAGCGTTGGGCCTCCAGGAGGTGTACGTGCTGAATGGCGAACCCACTGGTCACTTCGCTCATCCACCCGAACCGCTACCCGAAAACCTCTCTGCCTTAGCTCAGGCGGTGAAAGAAAAAAAGGCCCATCTGGGCCTGGCTGTAGACCCCGATGTAGACCGAGTAGCTTTCATCCTACCGGATGGCCGCCCCTTCGGTGAAGAGTATACACTCGTCGTAGCAGCCGATTATGTACTGTGCCGCCAAAAAGGGCCCGTTGTCGCCAACCAGTCTACTACCCAGGCCGTGGCCTGGGTAGCTCAAAAACATGGGGTGCCCTTTCACGAAAGCCCCGTAGGCGAATACCACGTCGTGCAAACGATGAAAGCTGTCGGCGCCATAATCGGCGGAGAAGGGAACGGCGGGGTCATCTGGCCCGCTCTCCACTATGGTCGCGATGCCTTAGCGGGCCTGGCCCTTTTCCTTAGTGCCTTAGCTGAAGCAGGCGGCGATGCCCACCACCTGCGCAGCCAATATCCCACCTATGCCCTCTACAAAGCCCGACTCCCCCTCGAAAAACCCCTTCCTCCAGACTTCTTTGAAAAGCTGGAACGCTACGCCAATGGCGCCCTCCTCTCCCGCGCAGACGGCCTCAAACTCCGCTGGAACGACCACTGGGTACATCTGCGCCCTTCCGGCACTGAACCCCTCCTCCGCCTGATTGTAGAAGCCCCTACCCCCCACCAAGCCGAAGCCTTGCTTGCCGAGTGGTCAGAACGGATTCGAGCGGCCTTGCGCTGATTTCTTTACTTTTGGAGCATGAAACCTACCCCGAACATCGCCCAAAAAGGCCCCTACGGCCTTGACCTGGAAGCGGGCACCTACTGGTGGTGTGCTTGTGGCTACAGTCAGAAACAGCCCTTCTGCGATGGCAGCCATCGAGGACGGGGCTTCACTCCGGTCAAGCTCACCTTGGAGGCCCCCAAAAAGGTGTGGCTCTGTGGCTGCAAGCACACGAAGAATCCTCCCTTTTGCGACGGCACCCACAAGACCCTGTGATTCAAGCGCTGACTTGGTGGAGGGCTCGACCCAGCGCCTTCAGAAGCAGGGCGGCCGTGAGGGAGGCGGGATGGCGACCTCGAGTAGCCAGTCTCGCCGCCAGCCCGTGTACATATACGCCCAAAAGCAAAGCGGCTAAAGGTTCAACACCCTGAGCCAAAAGTCCCACTACCATTCCAGTTAGGACATCGCCTGTGCCGGCGGTGGCAAGGGCCGGCTCAGCAAGGCGGAAAAAATACGTCTCCCCCCGAGGGGTTGCAACAAGGGGATAAGCGCCTTTGAGCAGCACAAGGGCTTGCCATTTCTGCGCCAGACGGAGGGCTGACTCCAGGCGGCGCCCTTGAATAGCCTCGACGGAAGTATTGAGAAGACGGGCGGCTTCCTTAGGGTGCGGGGTCAAAAGAAGCGGTACTCGAATGCGCGCGCGCAGCGTCTCATCTTGAGCAAGGAGGTTTAGCGCATCCGCATCCAGTAGGCAGGGCACCTGTAGAGCCGGCAGCCACTCCCGCAAGAAAGCCGCCGTTTCAGGGGTTTGTCCCAGGCCAGGACCGATGGCGATAGCTGTTTTGCCTTCGAGGTGGCGCAGGCCCCACAGCGCCGCCGCTTCGTTCAAGTAGGCTACCTGCCCATCCCCATAGGGCAAGCTCATCCCACTCAGGGTGCGCCGGTGAAAAGCAGGCAAAGCCGAACCCGGAATCATAGCGGTAGCCAGCCCGGCTCCCATCCGCAAAGCCGCCACCGTAGCCAAAGCTGGCGCACCTCCCTTGCCTCGAGACCCACCTACAATCAAAGCATGGCCAAACGTACCCTTGTGAGCATCAGCAGGCCGAGGCGGCAAAAACCCCCGCACACTCTGACGCACCACCCAAAAAGTGCGCGCGCCAATCCGATCCAGCACTTCCGGATACATGCCAATATCTACCACATGTACCTGCCCGCAATACAGAGCCGCTGGTGTGACCAAATGACAAATCTTAGGCACTTGGAAAGTAATCGTATGCTCGCAACGAAGGGGCTCGTTGAGCAGGGCGCCGGTGTCTGCGCTCAGGCCCGAAGGCAGGTCTACCGCCACCACCGGTAGATGAAGTGAACGAAGGAACTCAAGCAGGGCCGTCTGGGTTGGCCGCAGCGCTTGCTGCAGGCCTACCCCAATCAGGGCGTCTATCAAAACCGGACGGGGCCCCGCTTCGCAAAAAGCTTGCAGTTTACGCAGCGAATCCGGCGACAGCACATGGCATGAAAGGCCAAATCGAGTCAAAATGTCGTACTGAATACGGGAAAGGGCACTGAGCTTAGCGGGATCGTGCGTCAGCAAAATAAAGATCTCCTTACCATAGCGGCGCAGGTACCGCGCAATGACTAAACCATCGCCACCGTTGTTTCCGCCGCCCGCTACCACCACAAAGCGCTCTTGCTTAGGGTACAGCCTACGCACCAGCTGGGCCGCTCGACGCCCAGCCGTCTCCATCAGCAGCACGCCCAGATACCCATACTCAATCTGCATGATCTCATCGGCCCGCCGCATCTGGGCCGCATTGAAAACAGGCCTCATCCACTCACAAAGCTATGTCCTTGGCTGCGCATAAAAAGCTACCGCCCCTTCCCCCCGCACCAAGGGCCAGTACTTACGCGAAGGAGAGGGCAAAAAAGGACCTATCTCATACTCTGCCCAGCGACGATCCACCCGCTCAATCATCTCCTCCGACATGACGATGACATTGGGCCAATCGCGGGCAAAACCATCCAGTTCCTGGGTCTTGGTGCTGGCGTCTAACACGAGATGAAGACGTCCAGCTTCATCCTCGACCAGTCGGCTATCCCGCCGCATGTCGGTATTATTAGCAAAGCGCCAAAATACATCCCCCAGGTCCTGAATCGGCATCTCCCCATCTAAAAGCAAAATCCCCTTGACGCCGGCAAAAGCCGGATGCCGCGCCAAACGGCTGCCTAACTCTATCCCATGCCGAGGAAGCGTTTTGCAGAAGCATCCAATCCACACCGGAATGCCCGCTTCTATCAAACGAAGGTTCACTTCTACCAGTTCGGGGAAGTCGGCCTGCAACGCTTCGAGGGTGAGTTGGGTCCGGTCTACCGGAGGATAAGCCAGAGGGGGGAGGAGCCTTTCGCCGGGTAGCTTCCGGGTGCCGTCTATCCCCAACTTACCCCCAAACCCCATCTGGCTGCACGCATGGTCCAGGACATCTATCGGCCCCTGGCTCCAAACCAAATCCGTTCGCAAATCCACCTCTTCAGCTAAGACCCGGGCCACCGCCCAATAGTCTCGCAAGTTGACCCCCGCATCCACCACCAACGCTATCTTCGTAAACATAAGCTGGCCTGCCCCCCACACAGTATGAATGGCTTTCATTCCTTGCCCAGGGTACTCCTTCCGAATAGAAAGTATCGCTAAGTTGTGAAAAACCCCTTCGACTGGCAGCTCCATATCGTGAATCTCGGGCAAAAAAGTAAGCCGCAAAGGAACCAAGAAGATGCGCTCGGTAGCTTTGCCTATCCAAGCGTCTTCCTGAGGGGGGATACCTACTACAGTAGCCGGGTACACGGCGTCTTTTCTACAGGTGATAGCGGTCACATGAAAGGCCGGGTAATAATCGGGCAAAGAGTAATAGCCGGTATGGTCTCCAAAAGGCCCTTCTAAGACGAGGGGTTCGTTAGGGTCTACATACCCCTCAATAACGAAGTCGGCGTCAGCGGGCACTTCGATAGGTTGGGTGAGAGCGGGCACCAACTCCACGGCCTTTCGCCGGAGAAAGCCCGCCAAAATGTACTCATCCACGTTCTCCGGCAAGGGGGCCGTAGCGGCATAGGTATAGACGGGGTCGCCTCCCAACACGATCGCCACAGGCATTTTTTCGCCGCGGGCTTTCCAGGCTTCGTAGTGGCGCCGAGAGACTTTATGGAGCTGCCAATGGACCGCCGTGGTGTAGTCGTCCAGAACCTGGATACGGTACATGCCTACATTACGGGCTCGGGTCTCTGGATGGTAAGTGTGCACTATAGGCAAGGTGATGAAGGGGCCGCCATCCGCTGGCCAGCAGGTCAGCACCGGCAAACGAGACAAGCGGGCTTCCGCCCCGGTCCAAACCACCTGTTGGCAAGGGGGGCGTCGCCCACGGTACCGCCGAGGTAAATACGAACCCACCTCGGCCAGCTTCGGTAAAAGGGAAAGCTTCTCCCAAAGCGAATCTTTGGGTGTAGTGAGCGCTTGAAACAGCCGTTGGATACGATCCGCCACTTCCTCGATATGGTGGACCCCCAGCGCAAGAGCCATCCGGCGCTCCGTCGCATAGGCCCCTATGAGTACAGGAAAGGCTGTACCCGTCTGCTCAAACAGGAGAGCCGGGCCCCCAGCCTTCACTACTCGGTCCACGATCTCCGTTATTTCCAGCCGAGGAGAGACAGGTACTCGCACCCGCCTAAGCTCACCCGCCGCTTCCAAAGCCCGCACAAAATCCCGCATGCCCTGGTAAGTCATGTCCCTAAAAACAAAACCCCGCCACTCCCCCGAAAAAAAGCGTACCTTCCCCCCATGCAGGTCGTGCTATTGGACGGCATGGGCCTGGTGTATAGGGCGTATTTTGCTTTTGCCGGGCGCCCCCTACGCACCAGTCAAGGCTTGCCCACCTCCGCTCCCTTCGGTTTTCTCTCCACCCTCTTAGACCTGTATGAAGAACTGCAACCTACCCATTGGGGGATCGCGTGGGACAGTGCCGAACCGACCTTCCGCCATCAAGAACTCAGCGCCTACAAAGCCCATCGAGAACCTCCCCCTGAAGATCTCCTCGCGGGGTTGCCCTACGTACGAAAACTCACAGAAGCCCTACGCCTCTACCAAGCCGAAGTCCCGGGCTACGAAGCCGATGACCTCTTAGCCGCTTGGGCCTTAGAGGCGGGCGCTCACCCCAGCGTAGAACGGGTATGGATTGTCTCGGCCGACAAAGACTTGGCCCAGCTCGTGTCCGAAAAAATCTACCTTTTTCGTCCAGCCCGAGGAAAGGCCCCCGCAGAAAAGTTAGGCCCCGCTGACGTCAAAGCGAAGTTTGGGGTGAGCCCCCACCAAATCCCCGACTACTTAGCGCTGGTAGGCGACAGCAGCGATAACCTCCCCGGCGTCAAAGGCATCGGCGAAAAAACCGCTATCCAACTTTTAGAGCGGTACGGCTCCTTAGAAGCGATCTATCAAAACCTCCCGCTCCTACCCAAGGCCATAGCCCAAAAGCTTGCCGCAGGACGAGAGCTGGCTTTCGCTACCTATGCTTTGGCTCGGTTAGTCCCTGAGACAGGTCAACTTAGCCGCCCCTTGCCCCCCAACGCCACTTTCCTCCCCAGCCTCTTCGCCGTATCCCCTCCGGATTGGGACGCCCTCCTCCCCCTCCTCGAAGAACTGGAGTTCCGAAGCCTGCGCGAACGCCTACGCAAGTTGTGGAATAGTAGTCAGCCAGGGCCTTCTTCGATTTCGGTAGGCTCGGCCTCCTCCTCAAGCCCCTATCAAGTCATAGAAACGCCAGAGAAGCTGCGCGCTTACTTGAGCAACCTCCCACCTGAAGCTCCCCTTGCCTTAGATACCGAGACCACCCACCTCCACCCCATGCAAGCGGAGTTGGTAGGCTTAGCCCTATGTGCAGCGCCCGGCCAAGCCGTCTTCTGCCCCATCACCCCTGACACCTGGCTCGCCTGGCAAGAAGCCCTTCGCCCCTGGGCAGCCAGCTCACACCTCAAAATCGCTCACAACCTCAAATATGACTTGGTCGTACTCGCCGCCCACGGCCTCGAACTCAAAGGACCCTTTTTCGATACGCTTTTGGCGGATTACCTCTTGGACCCCGAAAGGCCCCACAACCTCAACGACGTAGCCTACCGCGAGCTACGCCTGCAAAAAGCGCACAGTTACAATGACCTTTTTGCCGGCCTGAAAACCAAAGACATCCGAGCCGTGCCCCTGGAACGGCTCGCCGCCTACGCTTGTCAAGACGCCGAACTGGCACTCCGGCTGGCTTCCCCCCTTCAAAAAGCCTTAGAGGAAAAAAACCTCTCTCACCTCTATTACGAAGTGGAGCTGCCCTTACTTTCGGTGTTGGCTCAGATGGAGCTGCGGGGCATTCGAGTCGATGCGGCGTACCTTCACCACCTCAACACCCAGTTTGAAGCCCGACTGCGCACCTTGGAAGCGCAGGCGCACCAGCTGGCTGGCGAACCCTTCAACCTCAACTCACCCAAGCAGCTATCGGTCCTCCTCTTTGAGAAGCTCAAACTGCCTGTGCAGCGCAAGACGCCCACAGGCCAGCCCGCCACCGATGAAGAAGCTCTCCAAGCCTTGAGCCCCTTGCACCCTCTCGTGTCCGTGCTCCTCGAATACCGAGAATACTACAAGCTTCGCTACACCTACGGCGAAGGCCTCTTGCGGAGCTTGCACCCCAAAACCGGACGCGTACACACGACCTTTCAGCAGGCTGTAGCCGCTACAGGCCGCCTTAGCTCCCAAAACCCCAATCTCCAAAACATCCCCATCCGTACGCAGCAAGGCCAGGCTTTTCGCCGGGCTTTTATGGCCAGTGAGCCCGATTGGGTGCTTCTTTCCGCCGACTACTCCCAAATCGAACTGCGCATTGCGGCGGCCCTTAGCGGCGACCCCCAAATGATAGCCGACTTTCAGGCCGGCCGCGACATCCACACCGCTACCGCTCAGCACCTCTTCGGCATGAACGACATCACCCCCGACATGCGCCGCATCGCTAAAACCGTCAACTTCGGTATCCTTTATGGGATCACCGCCCATGGGCTGGTACAGCGGTTGGGCGGGGGCCTCTCCCGCACCGAAGCCCAAAAGCTCATAGACGAATACTTCCGCCGCTACCCAGGCATCAAAGCCTTCATAGAAGCCCAAATCGAGCGCGTGCGAGAGCTTGGCTACGCCGAGACCCTCCTAAAGCGCCGCCGCTACATTCCCCACATCCGTTCCCGCAACAAAGCGCAGCAAGCCGAAGCGGAGCGCCTCGCCATCAATACCCCCATCCAGGGCACCGCCGCCGACCTGATTAAGCTGGCCATGATTCGACTGGCCCAAAAGCTGCCCCCTCAAGCCTACCTCCTCCTTCAAATCCACGACGAGCTATTGTGGGAAATGCCGGCTTCCTTAGTGCCAGAAGTAGCCCCTATCATCGCCCAGGAAATGACGACGGCCCTTCCCCTACCGCACGCCGTACCCATTGAAGTCGAACTCAAAGTAGGGCCCAACTGGCTGGATATGTCGCCCCTGCCAGCCCATACGCCCCTCCAGACGTAAACCCCCACCAGAGAGGCACAAAAAAGCCCAGGGGCCAGCGGCCTGGAAAGGCCGCCAGCCCCTTGGGGAGAAACGCCCATGCCCAGGGATCGTCATTCTTTCACCCACCGTACTCGCTGGGAGCCCACTTCCACCACATAGACCCCGCTGGCCAGCGAGGCGGCTGGCAAAGCCAAGCGATAGCCTTCCATGCGGCTTTGCCACACCAGCTGCCCCCGCATATCCCACACTCGGACTGTATGGCCCGGCTCTGAAGCTTCCACCCAAGCTTCTGCGGTAGCGGGGTTCGGCCAAACCGAAACTACAAGCTGCTCAGGCTGCGGTACTATCGCTTCCACTACGGAAGAGAGGTAGCTGCTGCCTGTGCGTTCCACGGCGCGCACACGGTAGAGATACCGGCCGCCCGGCTGTACTTGGGCATCCGTCCAGCGATAACTGCCGACCTCGCCCTCTCGACGCCAAGCGGCTTCGGCTGGCAGCTCACCCACTTTTTGCCAGCTGAGTCCATCTACGCTTCGTTCTACTTCGTGCCGCAGGGCCAGCTCCCAATCTTGTCGCACCACAAAGCGCAGTTCGACGCTACCAGCAGCCGGTCGCGCCGCCACCTCTATGAAGCGCACCGCCAAAGGCATAGGGCTCTGTGCTACGGCAAACTCCGAAAAGTCCGGCACCTGCAAGCGACCCGTCTGGCTGGCTTGGTCGTACGGGGCCCCTTCACATACACCATGAAAGTCAAAGGGCACGCCGCTTCCCGTAGGGCGCTTGACCACGGCGTACGAAACCCCGCTGGCGTTGGTATAGTTGCGCGCATAGACCCGAATGTGGAAAGAAGTCGGCGTACCCGCCGCGCGATCAATGACCCAGTACCCATGGTCTAAGTTCGGTAAGGTGCCAAAGTTGGCCCCACAGTCGGTGTAAAGCACACATGAGGTGGGTGCAATAGGCTCAAAGTGGGCTACGATTTGTGGGAAGCCTGGCGCCGCATCGAATAGGATTTGTGCCAGCTGATAGCCTTTACCGCTGGGCAGCTCCCCTACCGGCAAATGATACCACCCGTCCACGGCTGCGGTATTAAGATTGCGCCGCAAAACACCCGATATGTAGCTATTGGGATGGCCTATGGTCACGGCATCAGCGGCGGCGCGGCGCGCGAACACCTCCTTCCCAAACGAGAAGCCGTCTATCACCCCCAGAGTGAGCGTGAGCGTCCCATCCAACACCAGATCATCCAACAAGACAAGGCGCCGGCCCGCTACGCTCTGGGCTATGGTGACATCCCACCAGTCACCCGTACCTTGCCGCCGATAGTTCTGGTCAACAGCCCCGACAAACCGGCCATGTGAACCGGGCTTGGCATCCAACGTCGCCCCCACCTCAAGCGTATAATGTCGGCAAATGTCTATCTGCCCATTCGGAGCTATCTCCAAAAGGGCACCGCTTTGGATAGTGATATCCCGACACGAAGCTACCCCCCCAGCAATAAGCGGATCATTGAGGGTATCCGGGATGACCACATCCACTGCACAGGTAGGTACCTGACAATCCCCCCAGTTGAAAGGCTTGAACCAATCTCGATCGACCTCGCCTGTCCAAAGCCCCGCCGGTCTCACCACTGTCATTGTGGCGTTGGCGGTACCCGTAGCATAGAAGACATTACAGGTAGAGGCTCCACAAGCACGCGAAGCGTTGATGACCGACTGCACCGTAATAGGGTACGTACCTGAAGGCAAAGCAGGGTCCACCTGAAAGCTGAAAGAGAAACTCATCACGGTGCCAGGCCCATGGCCTCCCTGCAGCCCCCAAGTGAGCAGCGTATAGCCCCCACTGGTAGTAAGGGTAGGCTCGTGAGGGGTAAAGTTAGACCCGGCCGTCGTACTGCCAGTCACATACACCCCGCCCGGTAAGGAAACCCGCACACTATCAAAGTTGGTGGTGGCGCCCGTACCCAGATTGGTAAGGCTCACAGTATAGGAGTAAGTTTGAGTGCAACCCCGCACCTCTACATCGGGTACCACGATATTGGCATTGTAGGGTACAATCACATTGGAGAGCGCCACCACAGGGGAAGCCGAGATTTGATATTGGGGTTGATTGCAGAGATTGCGCCAAAGGACATAATACCGAATCTGAGCCCCGCTAATGTAGCTACAGGTGGTGGTGACTCGGAAACGAAACTGGACCTGATTAGCGCCGGCGGAGTGAGGCATGCCGTTACTCCAGGCGGGCACCACCCCCGCAAGATCCCAAAAACGCAACACTCCCCAGAACACCGACGGATCGCCCGTTGCATACCACCCACTACCCGTATTCGCCTCGGCTGAGCCAGGCACATACACTACACCCGCCGGCAGAATGAAGTACAACCGAGGCGCATAAGCGTAGGCCGTACCGGCGTTGGTTACCGTCACTACCACCTCAAGCGTGTCGCACAAGTCAGAGGGGTTAGGGTTGACGGAAGAGGAAATGGTAAGAGCAGGCGCTCCCAAAAGGTAGGTAAGGGTGTCTCGAGGGGCATTAGAGAGACAAGCGTAAGTGCTCAAGGAGGCAGGGTAGCCCGCACAGTCCCAGCCCACCCGAGCCCAAAGGGTATCGGCCGGTGTGCATCCTGTCAGTTGAGCTTGTACATAAAAGTAGCGATCAGTACCTTTGGCTATCGTACCAATCGGATAATACCCCCCTACTGGCGTAATGGGCGTGCTCGTAGCCGCATCGATTACGCTGACCACAGAAAGGTTGCCGTGCTGCGACTGGAAGAAAAGGAAACTATGAGGTGCATCGGCGACGTTGGAAGTGTTAGACACTTTGATGTGCCACTGCAGGGTATTTTGGGACGCCACGATGGGGTTAGTGATAGCTTCTACGTTGAGCCGAGGCCCCCGGTAATAAAGACGCAGTCCTGTAGGACCGACTGGCGAGGAGATATTTTCATTGAGCCGCCCTGTAAACTGAATCGTGTACGAAAGAGGCACTTCGGTTTCCACCGCAGCCCCGCACGAAGGCACAATCTTGAAATGCAGCAGACCAAATAACCCATCATCGCTGCCTAAAAGAGGCCCGCCCCCTGTGGTAAAGAGCGTACCGAGAGAAAAGACCAAGGGACTGGCGTTAGGGTCAGCGGGTTCTGCGGTGCCTGGCACCGTCTCTTGAGGCACACAAGTGGCCGACGTAGCCGTGGCGTTGCCCTGCGTGCGTTGGTGATGCAGGTATCCACTACCTGGCACATATCGCCACCCAGGTGGGAGCGTTACAGTGATCTGCGTAGGCAAAGCCCAAAGCCGGTACTCATAAGGGAAAAGATTGCCTGAGCAGTAGTTTGCGCAGCAAGGCCCAATGCTAAGGTACTGTCGCAGCGCCACTTGTACTGTATCGCATCCACTTACGTCGTACAGAAAAGGATCAGTGGCGTAGAAATAGTACCCTATAAGTTCGGCGCTGGCACTCCAACTGCGGCAGCTCAACCGATCGGCCGGCAAATGAGGACTTAGCTGGGCGCCAAGCGGAGCAGGATTGGGCGTGATGTAAAAGTACGGTGTAATATTCATGGGGCCTTGATAACCGCCCGGGTTGTACAAGTAATACACCCGCATGCGTACGCGAACGGTGTCCTGGTCTTGATACCTAAACCCAGGCGGCAGGCCTAAAGGCCCCTGCAAAGAGGGGATTCGCAGGTCTACCGCAAACCGCATACAATCAGGCCATCCACTGCAGAAGGGATCCTCCAGGAGAGGAACTGTGCCTTGGTAAACGAACCCTCCTGGCCGTCGAATCTCGACTTCGGCCTCTACCCGCCGAAAGACATCTCCCCAAGCACCAAACTCCATCCATGCCCAAGCATAGTCCCATGGGCCGCCTCGCACTACCCCCTCAAACACCGCCAAACCGGTGTCGGTGACCATGAACCGATCCTTACGAATCAGGGAGAGGTTAGGTGGTACAGCTGCATCGGGCACTCCGTCGTTGTTATCATCCCTCAGCCCATACGAGACCCGCTCGAAACTGAAATGCGTAAACTCCATTCCGGCAGGGCATACCACCGGACAGTTTACGCTAAGACTGGTGCTTTGAGGCATCCCGTAGCAGAAAGGGCTGGGATTGCATGTAGGATCCGGATTGAAGTACACGGCTGAGGTGATAGGCGCCGTGCCCCCTGTACCGCACACCACCTGCACAGGTAGGCACACATACGAGTTTTTGAAGGAACCTGTTGGCCAGTAGGTCTGATAGCCTCCTGGGCGTCCCGCGTGCGTAAAGTACACCGTCACCGTAGAACCCGACACCACCACATTGTCGGCCGGCCAAGTAAGGGTGATCGTCGGGTCGTTCCATTGTGTGCCTACCCATTGGACAGGCCCACCTGTGTACACAACCCCTGGCGGCAGCTGAAATACCCACATAAAGTAGTAGTTCGTAGAGGCAGGCGCGCCACCGGAGTTGACGTAGTTTCCTACAAAGTACTCTGTATAGTTACCCGGTTCTTCTCCCAAGCTTACGCACACATTGAAGGCTTGCCCATCGGAGACCGTGCCTGGATGCGTATGGGTAAGAGGCGCATTGAACTGGGTCCGGTAGTTGGAGCCGCCGGCAGCGGTATAGGGGTCGTTACAGGCGTTCTTGTAGGAGAGAGTCCACCCTATGCTGCGGATGTTGGGGCGTGCTGTGCCATGGCACGCTTCAAGCCCGCACACATAATGGTCAAACTCTACGTACAAGGTCTCCCCCGCCGGTACAATAGGAACATGGAGAGTCAAGTATTTGACCGGATCCGAAGCTGTAAAACAAGGCGTTGGATCGCCGGCCAAAGCCCCGGTAATCACACGCGGCTGGATAGTACCCCCTATCCGCACTACAAGCGAACTTGTATCGATACGAGCCGGCATGTACGGACGGTACACATCCGAAGGGTAGTCCGAAATGAAAAGGGTAAGAGCTACCTCATAGGCAGCCCCTGTACCCTGATTAGCCAAGCGAAGGCGCACGCGGCTGGCGGCCCCAGGCGCATCTTGGTAGCAACTACTCTCCTGCGTAATCACTATCACATTCCCGTTGGGCGAGTAGCCGGCAGTGAGGAAGTTGGGCACGAGCCCACTGGCAGACACCGTAGCTCCACCTGACTCATTCACCGTCTGACAGGTCTGGCTATTACATCCCCACGTGAGCGAAAAAGCCGAACCCAAATCTGTACAGCTTGTAATCTGGTAGCTTACTGTAAAAGTGATACTTTCTCCTGGGTCGAGGTAGGCATCGCCATTTCCTATGCCGGCAAAGTGCGTGCCATCAAACTCCAACGTAAGCCCATTAGGCGCGCTACTGATCACCGTACCGCCCGTGCTACCGGTGATGACCAGTCCACTACCGCTGGTTTCGGTGTGGCGGAAAAGCCCCAGGCGTCCATCCCCCGCATTCGTCACCGTAAAAGTACGTGTGAAAGTAGCCGGTGCACTCGGAGCTGTATAAGTTTGGTTGGAAATGCTACTGTACTGCAAAAGAGGCCGCTGGATCGTATATTCGTATGTAGGCGTGTACGCATACGAGCCTCCGCCACTCCAAGTGAGCGTGTAGGTGTTTTTGACTTCGTTATCCGGGTCTGCTAAAAAAGGAAGGACATCACACCCCGCCTGTACGGCAAAAGTGAAGGTTACAGACTGGGTAGGGGCCAGGTCCGGCAGCCCAAATACGGGCTGATTAGCAGGCGTGGTGGAGACTTCGGTAGCGGGTGCGCTGACGGTACCTACCTGGTAGAGTATTCCTGGCGGCATCGCCACCGCAAGTTGTACACCTGTCATCGGACTGGCTGTGGTGTTGCTCACGGTCACCGATACCGTCCCAGGCGCACCACACACCACCAAGTTGGATTCGCTCGTTCCAATCGTCTGAGCCCAAAGCAGAGAGAGTAAAGATACCCCTGTCAGGAGTCGCATAACTCATAGACAAGGCAAATATACGGCCTATCTGACTTCTGGGTTGCAATGGGCGAGGGCTGAGGGGTTGGCGTAAGCGCCTGCGCTACGCAAAAAGGTGGATAAGCGGTAGAAAACGCTGCCTAAGTGGTCTAAAGTCTGGTTTTAGAAAATCAGCGGGGCTTCTCGGGCTGCCAGGGTATTTCTACGGCGCCGAGGCGATGGGTCAGGTGGCGCCCCAGCACGAAAAGCCAGTCACTGAGCCGATTGAGGTACTGCAGGAAAAGGGGGGAAAGCGGTTCGGCGGTGTGGAGGGCCACGAGGCGCCGCTCGGCTCGGCGACACACCGTTCGAGCCAAGTGCGCATAAGCTTCGGCGCGGCAGCTGCCCGGCAAAAGGAAGGACCGCATAGGGGGTACCTCCGCCTGCCGCCGATCGATGTCGGCTTCCAGCCAGGCGATCTCTCCTTCCGAGAAAGCAGGAAGCGGCAAGGGCTTTTCGCTACGGCCGGCCGCCAAGTGCGAACCTATCACAAAAAGCTGGCCCTGGATGCGTCGAAGGGCCCCTTGGTCCTCCTCAGGCACCTCCTGCACCAGCAGCCCTAACACCGCATTCAGCTCATCCAGCGTACCGTAGGCCTCGATGCGCAGATCCGCTTTGGAGACACGACCGCCACCCAGCAAGCCCGTCTCCCCTTGATCCCCTGTGCGCGTGTAGATCTTCACCGGGCAAATATCGCTATCTGCGCACAAAGTGCACCTGCAAGTACCGACGCTCCGGACTCAGGACAAGGTAGGCCTGGAGCGTATCGAGGTCCCAGTACTGACGCCCTACCACCCCCCGAGAAGGGCCATAGCGCCGCTCCAAGAGCCGTCGCAGGTCTACGTACCGCTCGGTAAGCCGCCGGAAGTCAGCGCTTTCCCAGCTCAAGCTGAGGGTGTGGAGGCGTTCGTCCTGGCCTTTGTAGAGTTCTACCCAGAGTGTGGTGCCTTCCTCTTCGCTATAGCGATACACCCATCCCAGACTGTCTGCATAGTACGGGGCCCCTCCCTGCAGAGGTTCGTTTTTACAGTAAGGCTGGCCTAACCGGGCTACCCAGCCCTCTGCGCCAAAAAGCCTCGCTTCCCAGAGAGAAGGCGTGTCCTGTGGGGTGCTACAAGCCCCCAATACAGCCACCAGCAGGCTTCTTTTCACGAGTAGGCTTGTTGCTCGAGGTAGCGCTGCCGCAAAAGCCGGCGCATCACCTTATTCGAGGCCGTGCGAGGAAGCTCTTCCACCAACATCACCTCATGCAGGGCAAAAAGCGGGCTGAGCTTTTCGCGGATAGCCTGGGCGCAGGCTTCCTTCCAGAGGGCAGGGGTTCGAGGTTGGCCTTCCTGAAGGACCAGGTAAAGCACAAGACGGTCCGGGCCTCCTTCGGGTGGGGGCACGGCAATAGCGGCCGCTTCGCTCACCCCCGCTACTTGAGCTACCACCCGTTCGATTTCGGCGGACGAGACCTTGATCCCGCCCAAGTTCATCGCGTCGTCGGCCCTCCCCCCCGAAACCCAATACCCTGAAGGGAGACGGCGCATGTAGTCTCCATGCCTACGCAGGCGCACAGGCACACCCCCATATTCTTGAGGAATGGGCGCCCCTGTAGCGCCCTGCCACCCCGCCTGGATAGGCGGCGTGTCGGCATAATACACCTTCTCATGGTCGGCGTTGAGCAGCGTCTGAGAGAGCCCAATCGAAGGCGGCACCAAAAAGAGTTCTCCTTCGTCGGCGGGCTGGCCCTCCTCCGACAAAAGCACAAAATCCAGCCCCAACGCCGGAGCACTAAACTGGCTGGGTGCGTTAGGATGCAGGAGCGTACTGGTGATGTAGCCCCCCCCTATCTCCGTGCCGCCACAGTATTCGAGGATGGGTTTGTAGCCGGCTTTGGCCATGAGCTGCCACATGTGCCAGGGGTTAGACGCCTCACCCGTCGAACTGAAAAGACGAATCCGGCTCCAATCCTGACCCGCCCAAGCTTGCGTTTCTACCCAACGGCGCACAAGAGAAGGGACAACGCCCAGCACCGTAACTCCAGCTTGCTCGACAAACGCACAAAAGCCGGGCGTTGTAGGGGGTCCTTCATACAAAGCGACGGTCGCTCCCGCCCCCAGTCCCGCAAAAAGCAGCCAGGGACCCATCATCCACCCCAGGTTTGTGGGCCAAGCCACCACATCACCTGGCCGCAGGTCATGGTACAAATGCCCATCGGCCAGCGCTTTGAAGGCCGTGAGATGAGTCCAAGGAATGGCTTTAGGCGTAGCGGTAGTGCCTGAGGAGAAAAGTACCCCAATAGGATGATACGAACCAGCCCGATGAGGTTGGGTCAGCGGCTCCAAGTCCTCAAAAAAGGCTCGGTAAGGATAGACGTTATTGCGCAGGCGGGCTTGTAGGGCTTCCCCCGTCGCCAAGAGGTACGTGCGAGGTAGTCGGTACGCCTGGAGCCGGTCATACAAGGGCAAGAACTTCCCTTCGCGCACCAGTCCATCTTGTGTGAAGAAAAGCTGAGGTTGGACGATCTCGAGGCGAGCGGCGATTTCTTCGCCTGAGAGACTGTCTGGGATAGTAGCCACCGTAATGCCGGCGTAGAGGGCCCCCAGGTACAAAAAGATGGCTTCAGGACGCATAGGCAGACAAAGCGCGACGGTTTGGCCTGGCTGAAGGCCTCGAGCCCGAAAAGCACCGGCTACCTGGCGCACTTCGGTCAGCAGCTCTTCATACGTCCACGTGCGAGGAGCCCCCGCTATCGGGTAAAACACCAGCGCTACGTTTTGAGGATCGGCCCGGAAAAGGGCCTCCACGCTATTCCACACGGCCCCGGTTAGCCACCTGGGCTGGGCAATGTCCCCCTCCGGAAAAGCCAATATCTGCACGGGAGGCCGTTCAAAAGGAATATGGAGCCGCTGGAGCAAGTAACGCCAAAAATCCGCTCGTCGTTCTACGCTCCAGCGGTGTAAACTTTCATAAGAGGGGTGCCCCAACTCTTGGAGCACCACTTGCAGGTGAGGCTGGTGAGAGCCGAGCAGCTCGGGGTACCAAAGCGGTTCAAAGGGAGGCGTAGCCTTTTTTTGAAAAGCCTCCTCGTATGCTTGTATATGCCGGCTAAAATCCTTTTCTTCTCGGAGCGCAGGCAAGGCTGCCAGCCACCGCGCAGCGCCGTCCATAGTAGCAAAGATAGGGATTCGTACCTTGCACGGATGCAGCTGGCCCGGATCGTAAACGACCCCGTACATGGGTTTATCCGACTGCCGGAAGGGCGCGTCATGCAAGCGCTGGAACATCCCTACTTGCAACGGCTAAGGCGTATTTCGCAGTTAGGGCTGGCGCAGTTTGTCTACCCGGGCGCTACCCACACCCGTTTCAACCACGCCTTGGGGGTCCTTCACCTGGCCCAAGAAGCCCTCATGACCCTCCAGACTAAAGGCCTCTCTTTGCCTGCCGAAACTCAGGAAGCCACCCTCCTGGCCGCGCTCCTGCACGACATCGGTCACGGCCCTTTCTCCCATACCCTCGAAGGCCAGATTCTACCCCTCTCACACGAAGAGATAGGCCACCTCCTCCTGCAGAAGCTGGAAAAAGACCTGGGTTCGCTCCAGGAAGTGCAAGCCCTATGGCAAGGCACCCATCCCCAGGCTTTTTTGTGTGAACTGATTGCCGGTCAGCTCGACGTAGATCGCTTAGATTACCTGACCCGAGATAGCTTCTTCACAGGCGTGCAAGAAGGCATGGTAGGCACCGAAAGGCTCGTTTATACAATGACTGTGGCGGAAGGACGCCTTGTCATAGAGGAAAAAGGACTCAACTCGGTAGAGAAGTTTATCGTAACGCGCCGCTTTATGTACTGGCAAGTGTATCTGCATAAGGCGGTTTTGAGCGCGGAGCAGCTTTTGCGGCGCTGGTGGCAAGCTTGGCAGCATCATACAGGAAAGCCTTCCCTCTCCACGGTGGAGGAGTTTTTGAAGGTAGACGAAGCGCAAGTTTGGAGCTGGATTCATCAAGGGGCCGACTCGGCTTTTCCTCCCCTACGTGCACTCAGCCGTGCGCTGCTGTGGCGGGTGTTGTATAAGGTGAGGTTTGTTTCACCCGAGGAAGCTACTTCCCTACGAGAGGCCTGGGAAGCCTGCTTGCCGGCGGCCGCCCGGCCCTGGAAAGCCTGGTTTTGGACCGAAGGCCAGGCCGAAAACACCGCTTACTGGCCCGAAGGAACCGGAGAAATACCCGTCCTTGGGAAGGACGGCCGCATGCGCCCCCTTTCCGAAGTAGCCCCCTGGCTAAAAGGATTGGCTGGACCTACGAAACGGTTCTTTGCGGGTGGAATTCCCGCAGCTTCGCTTGAATCGCTTTTGCGGTAGCCTCAAACTCCTCAGGGGAAAGTTCCAAGCGGGGATTCTGGAAGTTGAGGTCAGCCATGCTGCGGATAGGCACGAGGTGAATATGGGCATGGGGCACTTCCAGCCCTACGACCGCGAAAGCTACCCGCTCACAGGGAATCGCCGCCTGAATAGCCCGCGCCACTTCCCGCGCAAAAAGCCACAAGCCCACATATAACTCTTCCTCCAGGTCCAGGAGGTAATCCACCTCTTTTTTAGGAATGGCGAGGGTATGCCCCCGCACCAGCGGCCGAATGTCCAAGAAAGCCAGATAATCCTGCGTCTCGGCGATTTTGTACGCAGGCAGCTTTCCTTCTACAATCTGGGAGAAAACGCTGGGCATTACGCAGGATAGTGGATTTGCATAATTTCGAACTCCAGGAGGCCGGCCGGCACCTGGACGGTGACCACTTCGCCTACGCGCCGTCCCAACAAAGCCTTACCTACAGGGGATTCCACCGAGATCTTCCCTTCTCGAATCTGAGCCTCCACGGCCGGAACTAAGGTATAGACCACTTCTTGCCGAGTTTTGCGATTGAGGAGCCTGACGGTAGCAAGGAGCCCTACTCGAGAAGGATCAAGCTGCGTAGGGTCCCACACTTGGGCTTCGGCCAGAAGGGCCTCCAGTTCTGCGATGCGCGCTTCGAGGAGGCGCTGCTCTTCTCGGGCGGCCTTGTATTCGGCGTTTTCGCTAAGGTCTCCTTTTTCCCGAGCTTCGGCGATAGCCGTAGCCACCTCCTGCCGACGGTGCGTCTTGAGGTGATGTAGCTCCTCGCGAAGCCGCTCAAAAGCTTCTCGCGTCAGAATCCGACTCATAGATAGAGACGCGCACCAATACTGTGGGTTCCGTTGAAGAAATAAGTAGGCCGGTAACTGTAGTCTATGCCGAAGGTAGAGTAGCGATTTTCGCCCGTGCGGAAGGGCAGCTCCACCGTAGCCCCAAAACTGAGCCCGTTGAAGGCATTCTGGGTTTTCTCTTGGCTGGTGATGTCTGGCTCCCACAAGTAGGCTCCCCGCACCATGAAGTAGTTTTTGTAGCGCAGCTCCAGACCTGTGCCCAGCTGGTTATTCTGGAAAGAGTGGGCGTAAAACCCAACCATGGGCACCACCGAAAAGAGGTAATCGGTATCCCCGCCCGTCCCTCCACTACTGGCTTCCCGACTCTTCAGTTCCACTTCCCCCCCAAACCCAAAACGGTACGAAGCCCCCAACAGCAGCACAGAAGGAATCTCAAAAGAGGCCGCCGGGGTTTGGACGACATTCGTAAAGGTACCGCCGGCCCCGCTAAGATTAGCTCGGGCCGAGAGACCTTCTCCCCGATATCGCATTTGCGGACCCACGTTGCGCAAGGCAACCCCTAACTTGAAGTTCCCTCGCTTGTCTCGGTATTGCACCCCCGCATCGAACGCCACCCCATTAGCCGCTGCGTCCGGAATAGACTCATGAATAAACTTCGCCGTAGCCCCCACAAATATACGATCATCCGCAAAGATCTTAGCGTAAGCAACCGATATATTCAAGATGGTGGGAGAAAAATAACCTAAGCCGCCATCGGGGTTATCAATGGTCGTCCGCTCGAATCGCCCCATGTCAAAAGCCATGACCGCCAAGCCTAAAGTCCCCCCATTCTTGAAGCCCTGCGCAAAACCGAAAGCATTGATGTTGATGTCGCTGCCCACGAGCCAACGCGTGTGGGAGAAGAGAAACTCCGTACGGCGCGTCAGAGCAATACCCGCAGGGTTGATGATCACACTCTCGATGCCGTAGCAGTTGCTGATGTTGAGGCCGCCCATACCGGAGCTGCGGGCATACGGGTTGATGAGGAGCTGGGTGGCGCCGGCTTGGCCCGCCCGTTCGGGGTTGCCGGCCAGCGCCACGCCTCCTAAAGCCAGAAGTATGAGGTATCGCTGCATATCAGTAGTTGTTGAGGTCCACTTGCGGCATGATAGCGAAAAACTTTATCACCTTTTCACCCAAGCCAGGAGCCTCAATGTGGATGATATACACCCCACTGGCTATAGGGACCCCATACTCATTCTTGAGATCCCATTCTATATCAGGCTCCTCGGAGTCTTTGCGGAAAGTGCGCACGAGCACCCCATTGAGGGTGAAGATACGAATAGTGCACCGTTGTGGGAGGTTGGTAATCTTAGCGCGGCTATCCACCTGGCTTATCTCGTAGCGGCCCCGGCCCACACCCGACCGGCCATAGAAGGGGTTTGGCACGATCCGGATCAGGTCAAGCGCATTCTTAGCGGTAGGAATGTCACCGACACGGGCCGCCACCTCACCCGTCGAAAACTCGAAAGTAGGGGACTGACCCGTAGCCGTCGGACTGTAGGACTTATTGACGGCCAGCGTAATGCGCACTTCGGTGGGAATGTCTTTGTAGTGCTTGAACTCATACTGCTTAGAGGCTATGCGCGGGAAACCTACCCAGGCTACATACTTGGTGAAAGAATCCAGCCGCACGGTATCCCCCGAAGCTCGACGGAAGGTTATCCCCCGTTCTTGACCGGCAGGTGTTTTCAGGAGGGGCGTAGAATCGGCTAAGGCCAACCACTGAGCAAACTGCCGACATTCGTCGTAAGGATAGGTGGTCACCAGAATCCAATGGCGCCCAGCGTACGCATCCCCCGAAGAGCCCGCCGTCGAGGTCGGGTTGAAGAGCATATCGTCCCCATTCTCGCCCCGGAACCAAGACGCCTCAGCAAAAAGGATGTTGACGCGCTCACCGGTCTCCAAGTTTACCGCATACCCAGGGAAGTAGCTGTAGCCCTGCGAGCTCACCGTGAGCGGTTCCGACCGGAAAGCCAGCGTATCTCCTTGCACCACGTCCCGGCTAAGCTGCCACTTAGCTACCCGCGGATAGCCCCGCCCTACCAACTGAGAAAGCGAAGGCGAAGGAGAGGATTCCAGAACCAAGCACTTACTCCACTTGCTGCGATCGGGGGTAATCACCACCTCTACGCTGGGTAGCTTAGAAAAGGTCACGTGCCAAGCGGCCACTGTCTGTAGGGGAGTAAGCGGAGGGGGAAGAGGACCTGTTAGGTTGAGCGCATAGGCCATTCCCATACCCACCTGCTCCGGCCTGGAAGCGTTGAACGGACTCCAAAGCCCAAAGGGAATCCAGCCTTTCTCGGCCGTGGTCTTATAAAAGGCTTTCACGTTGGCATCGTAAAAACCTATCCAGTTTTGAGTAGCAGGCGGCGCAGGATAAGGGGATGGCCCCGTACCACTGAAGGTAACCTGACAGGTTTGGTACTCAGGGACCGCCGGAGTAGGAGGCGTCCCCGAAGGGCTCCCTGGCCCTTGAGTCCAACCTACCGTAGCCGGATCAAACGTACTCCACCAAGGCTTATTCGGATCGGCGTACTCAATCTTGATATCGATCAGACCGTTATTCTTGTCCTGGAGAAAGTAGTAAGTATCCGGGTTATTGGTACCACAAAGCCACGGGTACTGCGAGGCCTTATAGAAGCGACCTTCGATGCCCGGGTCCAAGGGCTGCTTGAGCGAAATAGAGATGCCATGGCCTGGAATCACCCGCTCGGTCCCTGCTTGATAGCGATTTAGGAGGAAGTTCCAGGTGTTTTTGGCATAGTCCCAGTCGGCTGCCGCCAATGCCGCCCACGAAGTATAGATGAGCTGATAAGGCTGTCCACTGCCTGCAGGTCGCCCATAGAGGTCCCATTCTTTGACCAGGTAGATAGGGTCGCCAGTAGGAGAAGTAATCGTGTCTCGCACGGTGGTGTCCACATTCACGACGAGGCGATAATCGTAGGGCTTGACGAGCTTGGGATCCACCACTTTGACGGTGAAGGGCCCAGCACCGGCCTCATAAGTCACCGGATTGGCCCGATAGGGCGGTGAAAAGAGCCGCTGCTCCGCCTCTTGCGTGAGGCGAAGTAGATGGCCACCATTGCCCTGACCTTGCACCCGAGAAATCTTTATCCCGTCTCCATACGCGCTGGCCAAGACCGTCCCCATTTTCTCAAACTCGACTTTGTGGGGCACCGCTTCATAAGCACGCACATTATTGCGCCCTAAAATAAAGCGCACATACTTATTCGCGGTATCACCATTATAAGCATAGGCTACAATCATGAAGTAGTACCGCCGATAGTTGACTAAGCGCGGGTCCGTTCCTTCGGCAAACTTATCCTCGGTGACCCGCAAGGAATAAAAGAGCCCCTCGTCTTTGCCACTGACCATGACTTTGTCGACAATGAGGGGTTGGGACTGACCAGGCACATTCAGCTCTTCGCGGTTGACAATGGTGGTGACGCCATTTTTGATGTCACATTGGGCAATCAGAGCGGCTTTATTGGGGTCTTGGAGGTCTGTCACCCCCACGCGAGCATCCCGGAGCTGATAGACAAGGTAGCCTTCGAACCTATAGTAGGGATCTTGAAAGCCCTGCGCAGCAAAAACAGGACTCCGCTGAATGTAATCTTCCCGATAGTTATTGGAAAGGGGATTCTTATAGCCCCATTTGAGGATAAGCTCCCGATCCAGCTCTACAATCTCTAGGTCTGGGGCATCAGGCCCCTCCACGAGCTGGAAGTTGTTGTCAAAAAGCGCCTGAGCGATATCGTCGGCCTGGAAAAGGAGGCACACCGAACCAATTCGTCCATCTCCCCCCGCAGCGTAGATGGCGTTGGCATCGCGAGCCCAAGGCACACCAATCACGATCGTATCTACGGCGCCGGGCTGCAAGGTAAAAGGCCCCGCTGACTGAAGGTAGCGGCGATCAAAAGGAGAGTTCCCCGCTGAAGCCTCATCCCATCCCGGGGCCGGTGGATTGAACGGACAGGCTGAGGCCTGGGCCGCCCCACCCGGATAACCGGTGTACACGTAGTTAGTCACGGGACCCACCCCGCCATAAGCATTCCCACCATTGGCGATCATGGGCGAGCCGTCTTTCCAAATAGAACGCATGTAGTTGTAAAAGTGTATCGGATTAGAAGGGTTACCCCGCACGCTAAAGTCGTTTTCATAGTAAGCGAAGTTGGTCATTTTCATGAGCTGCCCATTATCTCCACGAGGACCTCGGAAGAAATCCGTGCCAATGGCCGGAGGGTTGCTTCCATAACCGTTAGGAGGATCGTCGTAATTGTCCCCATTGTAGCAAAAGCCCAGCCCCCGAGCAGTGTCACAGCCCACGTAATCATCACTATAAAAGCCCAAATCAGAATCTACCCATACCCCCATATAGGCCTGCGTGAGAGACAAAGTACCCCGATTGATGATGCGATAGCGGTAAAAAGTCATGTTGTTGATCTGATCGGTAGTAGAAAAAGCAAACGCGAGAGCCTGTATTTCAAGTCCTATAGAGGGTGCTCCTGTTTCCGTGTGTACATTGCCCTTGTCGTTGTAGACCCACCAAATAGCCATATCTCCTAACACATCCGGGTAATCGCCCGCGGCTGGGGTGTAGTCCCCATCGCCATTGACATCTACAAACGGGGCAAGGAAGCGGTCAAAGCCCGGGGTCGTATTGATAGCGGGCCAGCTGGCTACATTGGGGTAGTTACCTAAGTTGAGGTTGTTGGGGTCGGCCTGATAAGCGGCTCGGAAAGCATTGATTTCCTGGCGAGTGATGACAAAGTGGCGATCCCACTGCTGGCAGGTCGCGGCATCGGTGGTGGCTTGCAAGGAAAGCGGCCCAGCAAAATAGTCCGTCCCACTTTGTCGGTAGGTTTGAGCCGCCAAGCGCAGGCGTCCCGCCGCATCCAGCCCCCCTACCCACACCGCATGCGCAAACATGGAGTGGATAGCCGGCACCCCCGGCGGCACCTTGGGAATCTCGTACCGAGGATTGTTCACCAAGTCCCACCACATGTCCCCTCCATTGTGAATCAGGCACCGCACGTTGTTGATGTCGAGCTGCACACTGGACGAAGGCAAGACGCAGTTGTTGGCCGTACGGGGCAAAACTCGCCTCTCTACCGACCCCAGGATTTCCCGCCCCAGCAGCAGGGAAAACCCTATAGTCGCGAGCAGGACACTTCGCACAAGGCCCAGGTATCGCATATCTCTACAAAGTTAGGCGTTTAGAAGGAAAATAGCAAGCCCAGCCGGATGCGGAGAGGAGCCCCCAGGTTGGCCGGGTTTTTCTCTTTGAGCCGGTACAGGTATTCGAAGCTCTCCTTAGAGTACTGGCTACGAGCCAGCTGCTGCCCCACCGGCGACTGGATATAACCGCTGTCATCCGGCAAGCCCGTGTAAGGATAGACCTCCAGCACATTCCGTTGGTTGAAGGCATTGAGGAAGATAACGTAGACATTCAAGATAGACTGTTTATCCTCTCCTCGTCGGATGATAAAGTCGCGATCGACGCGAATATCGAACCGATTGTACCAAGGGAGGTTATTAGAGAGGGGCTGGCCACTGATGAGATTGACCGGGTTCACCCCAAACTGCACATCGGCGGGGTTAGGCAGGAGATAGCGGGTATAGGGACGGCCCGAACCGAGATTGTAGGTGATGTTGATGCCGGCCCCCATGAGAGGATAGATGGTTTTGCCCCCCAGGGTGAGAGCCGGTCCTTTGACGCCCCGCTCGAGAAAACGAATGTCCGCCACCCCCGTGAAAGTATGCCGCTGGTCAAACGATAGGGGTAAGAGAGACCGAAAGACATTGAAGCCTTCGATGCTTCCAATGAGGGCTCGGCTCGACGTAGCCGAGGAACCCGTGCCCTGCGCATACTGAAGCGTATACGCAAAACGCAGCTCCAGCACCCCTATCCGACGAATGTCTAAGTCCACATTGATGCCTTTTACGGTCGCAAAGTCAAGATTCTCAAAGCTTGTATAGTTGACAGGGTAGCCGCCGTAGAAAGAGAAAGACTGGACCATATCCCGCATCTCTCTGTAGTAGCCCGCTATAGAGAGAGCTATGTTTTGCGTAAGAAGCTGTTTGAAGCCCACTTCAAAGTCTATAGTCTTTTCAGGACGCAGACGAGGGTTGGCTATATCGAGGGTAGCGTTTTGGATAATGAAGAGGTAATCCACGAACTGGGCCACTTGGCCGGAGCGGGGCCGCTGCGTAAGCACATCGTAGTGGGCAAAGAAGGTCGCTTCATCGGAGATGGGGAAGGAGAACGAAATACGGGGCATAATGTTGATTTGAGGCTTGTAGTCCTCAAACGCGTCGTAGGTGAGGCTGTCAGCCTTGAGGTGAGGTAAAGCTCGGCCCCCCGAAGCCCGAATGATGGCTAACGCACTGGTAGGCGCGCCATTGGCGTCATACCAGGTATTGTCTTTCCGATAGCCGATGATTCGCGTAGGATTGAGCGCATTGTCTACATAAGCCACCCAGTCTCCTCCTACCCCTTGCGGCAGGCTGATACCGAGCAACCGGGCCGTTTCCTCCGCCCGATAAAACGGCCGGATAATGTACGGATCACGCAGCACCGGAAGGTTGGCGTCAAAGCGGTCTACCCGAACCCCCAGGTTGAAGAACATCTTGTCGAACTCAAACTTATCCTGCGCATACAAAGCTACATAGGTCGGAGCAAAGGCGTTTTGGGGGCGGTTTTCTCGATCGGTGAAAAACTTCTCCGGCGCGACCCGCCGAGCTTTTTCTCCCCACGCCGTGTACCCCTGATAGAACACCGCCGGGTTACCGCCAGCATACAGGTCGTTAATGTCAAACATACGCAGGTCAAAAAAGCTCGGATCCATCGCATCCGGGCTGATGAAATCCCGCCCATCTACCGGCAGCCCCAGCTTTTCTCGCATCTTCTTGTCAAAGTAACTCTGCTGATCGGCCTGATACAAAGGTAGGTATCGAATCGTATCGCCCGAGATAATAGGGTTGTTTCTATCCAGTTCTTGCAGGTGCCGGTTAGCATAGAGCCGCATGAGGTTCCACAAGCCGTTGGATCCCGTGAGGAGAACTTGATAAAATCGAGAATACCGCTGGTCAAACTCGAATCCTACTTTGATGTTGTGGCGGCCCAGTTCTACGCCTGCTTGGCCCGTGACACGAAACATGTCGGTATTATCAAAGCTCGGGCGGCCCGTAGCGATGTACCCTTGCCCCAGGTAGAGGTTATAAATAAGCGTTTGCGCCCCTAACAGACCGTTTACGTTCCCCCCCAGCTGCAAAAGGTCCACATAACTCCGAACGCGTCCACTGGGCTCTACCTGTAAAGTGTAGGGATTGAAGAGCAGACGAGGGTTTTGGGCCAGATAGTTGTAGATGTATGTGTTATAGTTGGCCAGCACCGGATGGCTACTATTGGCCGGGTCGAAGAGATACTCATTTTCCACATAACCTACCGTCTCATAAGCAGGTAAGTTTCCGTTGACGAGGGTGGGCACTACCAGCTCGGCGTACCGCGTTTCGAAGCGCCCGATATGTCCATGGCGGAACCAGTCGATCTGATCATAGCGCCACCAGTTTTTTATGAACTGCGGATCCGCCGTACGCCCGTCAAAACGAGTGAAGTCAAACTGGAGGGTGTAAAAGAAGCTGCGCAGCAAACTGCCCGTATCACCGGGGAAAGTCTGCTGGAGCCGCACAAAAGTGCGCAGGGTACGAGCATCCCGCACCGCGACGCGGTCGTACGCCAAGAGCGAACGACTCAGGTTCCATAAATCCCGCCTGGAGTCTTCGATCCCGAAGCCGAACTTAAGAAAGGCGTTTTCGGCCAAGCGTAAGTCTGCGCGGAGGTTGGCCCGCACTTGTCGAAGGGTAGCTCCCTGACGATATTTAATGTTTTCAATGTCAGCGGGGGTGAGGAAGTTGGCCCGATTGACGAAGAAGGCCTGCCCCGTCCCAAAAGGCGTGAGAGGAGTGCGCCGCAAGTCTTCCAATAAGTCGGACTTCACTCGATACACACCGCCATAAGGGGGGTCGTAGTCCCGCTCGCGTTGATATTCCATCGTGAAGGCATACCCCAGAATAGGGGTTTTGGTGCCGTCGTCCGCCGCGCGAGAAAAGATCGGCCCTGACGTATTGAACGCAAACAGGTTGTACTTATAGGGATCGGTGAGCTGACTGGACTGGACTTCACCGCCGAAGGTGTGCCGAGCACTGGGCCCCCCTGTCGTGATTTGCACTACCCCCCCCATTACATCGCCAAACTCAGCCGGAATGCCCCCTGTATACACCGAAAGCTGCGAAATACCCCGCTGGGGCATCGCAAACGTACCGATTACCCGCACCCCATCTATAAAGTATTGGGTCGCATCTCCTCGAGCCCCCCGCACATTGATACCCGCACCGAACTTATCATCTACCTGATAAACCCCAGCACTCGTAGCGAGAAAAGTATTGATATTCCGGGTGCCCATCTTCTGGATCTGCTCGAGCGTAATGGTTTTACCCGTTACAGTTTCGTCTTTTTCAAAGAGAGGAACTTTATAGTCTACGATGACTTGGGTTTGGGTCTCTACACTGGACTCCATGTTGATGTCCAGGACGATGGTGCGGTTAGCGGTCACGACTACGCCGCTTATAGTGAAGGTCTTGCCCGCATAGCTGGCTCGCACATCGTAGGTACCTGGAGAAACCGGCGCAATGCTGTATTCCCCATTCTCGTTGGTGTTGGTGCCCCCCTTCACAATCCCGTTTTGCAGGATCACCACCGTAGCAAAGGCCAGCGGTTCGCGAGTGACCTTATCCCGGACCACACCCCGTATCTTACCGGCGTCTTGCTGAGCCAGGAGGCAGGGGACGAGACTCACCCCCACCAGCGTAGAAAGTAGCTTTCTAAGCATATACGTGCGACTTTACTCAGGACAAATATACAGCGAAACCCTGATACGCAAGCCCAGGCCAATCAGGGCCGTATCTTTGCCCCCATGGAGAAACGCCTCATTGTGATAGGCGGAGGTCCCGGCGGCTACGTAGCCGCTATCCGAGCTGCCCAGCTGGGCTTTCGTGTACAACTCATAGAAAGAGAACGGCTGGGAGGCATCTGCCTCAACTGGGGCTGCATTCCCACCAAAGCCCTCCTCAAATCCGCCGAAGTGCTGGAGTACCTCCTAAATGCGGAGACGTACGGCTTCAAAATCCACCCACCTCAGATCGACTTTCCCCAGATTATCCAGCGCAGTCGCCAGGTAGCCGATAAAATGAGCCGCGGTATAGACTACCTGATGCGCAAGAACAAAATCGAGGTCATTCACGGAACCGCTCGTTTGCTCCCCTCAAAAGAAGTAGAAGTGACCTCCGAGAAAGGCGAAAAACAACGGCTCCAGGCCCCTCACATCCTCATTGCTACCGGCGCCCGCCCCGCTAACCTCCCTCACATTCAAATAGATGGCAAAACCATCCTGGGCTACCGCGAAGCGATGACCCTCTCTAAGCAGCCCGAAAGCCTGCTGGTCATTGGCGCCGGCGCTATCGGAGTGGAGTTTAGCTACTTTTACCATACCCTGGGCACTCGCGTCACCCTCGTAGAAGCCCTTCCCCATATCCTCCCTCGAGAAGACGAAGAGATCGCCCGTGAGCTGGAAAAAATCTACCGCAAAAAAGGCCTCACCCTCCTCACCAGCACCCAAGTAACCCACATAGAAAAAACCCGCAAAGGCCTCAAAGCTACCCTGCAAACCCCTAAAGAAACCCTCGTAGTGGAAGCCGAAAAAGCTTTGCTGGCGGTGGGCATTACCCCCAACACCGAAGGCTTGGGTCTGGAAGAGCTGGGTATACAGCTGGAAAAAGGGCGCATTCCTGTAGATGCGTATTACCAGACTTCGGTACCCGGCATCTACGCTATCGGAGACGTGCTCAACACACCCGCCCTGGCCCACGTGGCCTCCATGGAAGGGATCATTTGCGTAGAACATCTTGCCGGCCTAAACCCGCAGCCCCTGGATTACTCGACTATCCCCAACTGTACCTATTGCCAACCGGAAGTCGCCTCTATGGGCTTGACCGAAAAAGCCGCCCGAGAAAAAGGATACGACATCAAGGTCGGAAAGTTTCCCTATACCGCCTCGGGCAAAGCGTCGGCCATGGGCAAAAACGAAGGCTTAGTGAAACTCCTCTTCGATGCCCGGTATGGTGAACTATTAGGGGCCCACATTATAGGACCCAATGCGACAGAGCTGATTGGAGAACTGATTGTGGCGCGGCGGCTGGAAACCACCGGCCACGAACTGGCCAAAACCATCCACCCCCACCCCACCCTCTCCGAAGCCATCATGGAAGCGGCCGCCGCCGCTTACGGGGAAGTAATTCACCTCTGACGCCGCCGAAAAATCACCAGATTACACCGATCCCAGATCTTTTCCCAGGCTTGCGAACGCTGCAGAGCTAAAATATCCCTTTGTAGTTCTTGTGAACTCATAGGCCAGGGATTGGGATCCTTTTGTAGGAGCGCTATATAGTCTGCCTGTGCGCCGCCAGTTGGCCACAGATAATAGCGCGGCCGAGCCGGAATATAAGGCAAAAGCCGACTCGTTGCGGCCACCGACGCCCCTCTCGGAATAAGGGAAAGACCTTCATGGACACAGGCGTAGTTATACTCAGAAGAATAATGATCACAGCGGTACCATAGCAGCTGTTCTTTATGAAGCCATACAGAGTAGGTGTCCTGCATTATGAAGATATTCACCAAGTGAGCTCCCATCGCCCCACTCCCTAAGGCCACCCAGAAAGCCTTTCGTCCTCTCCATCTTTCGGCCACATGGAGAACGGCAAAAGGCAAAATACACACAAACTCAACACTATACTGGGCTAAGATACCCCACTGCAACGGATCAACGGCTAATGTCTTGTATAGTATCACGGGAAAAAGCAAAGCAAAGTACAAAGGGGCAAAAAGAAAAGACCACCCCCCTGACCAAAGTAAAGTCCAATACAGTTCGGATTTGATGAACCGGTAGCGCCCATCATCCAAAGGCGATTCGAAAAGAAGGCTCCAAACGAGTTGGGGCTTAGTTAGGAAGGTTCGTAGTACCCCAAGGTAAGAAAATCCGGGTTGGGGCGCCTGACCATTGGCTGCCGCCACCGGATCAGAGGCGGCTAAGTAACCATACAAACCCGCGGTGCGAGAGGCTTCAATGGCTACCCCTTCTGGTACCTTATAAAGAAAATGCCCTCCTACGAACCAGAGGGTCGCCCCCAAAGCCATAGCCAAAAGCCGTTTCCGACGTTCGGCCTCCACGTAGAAAAAACAAAGTACCAAGGCTATCCAAACGCCCCATAAAGCCAGGTTCTCTTTAGCCGCGATAAATATCACCCAACCCAGGTAGGCGATCCCATACCGGCGCGTTTCCAACCCCAACCACACAAAAGGCAGACCCATGATACCCACCACTATCTCATGAAAGTCAAACCCCAATGCGCTGGTGATACCCCACATCCCCCAGAAATGCCCATGCACAAGAGTAGCAGCCCAAGGCTCCCGCAGCCGAACCCACGCATACGCAAACACCCCTATCGCTGCTACGCCAAAACACAGCACTTGGAAAGTCAGAACCCCCCAAGCACCCCCTATTTTGTAGAAGGGTACAGCCAAAAAGAAAACGGGCGAGAAGTGGGGTAAAACCATTTGCAGCTTAGCCGTGGGGCTTGGCGAGATGCTGCTCGAAGAAAGGGGCGGAGGGATAAGGCCTCCTTGCGCATGAAAGTCTATAACCTGAAGCGAATAACCTAAATCCAACGCATAAGTCCGAAAGTTATAATGATTGGGCAGAGAGATAAGAAAGCCTATAGTAACAAAAATCACCCATATGACGGCATTGATTACTTTTACCTTAAATGGCATACTCAGCGTAGTATTCTCGTGTATCGAGCTCGCACAAATCCAGGAATCGCGTCACAAAACCCAAAAAACTCTGCGGACTCTAACCTCCATGTAGATTCGGGAAACTCTGGAAAAAACACTTCTGCTTTTGTCTGCATGTAAACCCAGCTCAAGAGAAGCTCTTTCACTTGGGGCAGAGCAAGGGCCCACTCGTAAATCTGCGCTCCCCCCGCAAAAAAGACAGGTCTTTTCTCGCTCTGGAGGGCCTGCAGCAGGGCTGCCTTATCGGAGAAAAAACGTACGCTTGCCAGCGATGAGCGTAGCTGGCGGGACAGCACCCATAGCTCTCTGCCCGGGAGAGGCCGACCCAAACTTTCCCAGGTGCGGCGCCCTATCACGAGCACCCCCCCCCAGGTCTCCTGCCGAAAAAGCCGAAGCTCCATGGGAATGTGCCATGGCAAGTGCCCTCCCACTCCTATTCCCCGATCATACGCCGAGACCGCCGCAATGACTTTCCACATTTCTCCTTTACAAAGGTATACCTATCCGGTATACCTATCGTACCTTTGTGAGGTGGAGCCTTGGATTTACCTGGACTATGCGGCCTCTACGCCGCTGGACCCCGAAGTGGAAGCCGCGATGCTCCCCTACCTGCGCGCTACGGGAAACCCCTCCTCCATCCATGCAGCAGGGCGATCTCTCCGCACCGCCATCGAAGAAGCCCGCACCACCATCGCCGAACTCCTCGGCGCAGACCCCGGCCAAATCGTTTTCACCAGCGGCGGCACCGAAGCCGATAACCACGCCCTCCGCGGCGCGGTCGAGGCTTGGTCTATCTCCCACATTCTCTACAACCCCACCGAACACCACGCCGTCCTCCACACGGTAGCAGCGCTGGCCCACGAAGGCAAAGTCCAGGCTCATCCCCTCCCCATAGATAGCGTCGGCCGAGTCGAACTGGAGGCCCTGGAAACCCTGCTCCAAAAATACCCCCGCAGCCTCGTAGCGGTAATGTACGCCAACAACGAAATCGGCACCTTACAGCCTGTACACGAGATTGCGGCGCTGTGCCAGCGATGGGAAGCCCTCTACCTTTGCGACACCGTCCAAGTGATGGGCCTGGGATGGGTCAACGTACAAGAATGGCCCGTAGATTTTGCCACCGCTTCCGCGCACAAGTTCTACGGACCGAAAGGGGTAGGTTTTTTGTACCGGAGAAAGCCCATCCGGAGCCTACTCACCGGAGGCGCTCAAGAACGGGAGCAGCGCGCCGGCACCGAAAATGTAGCCGGTATTGTGGGCATGGCTTTCGCTCTCAAAAAAGCCTACGAACAAAAAGACTCGTACGAAGCGCACCTGCGCCAGCTCAAAGCCTACCTCCTCCAGCAGATACAAGCCTCTTTTCCACAAGCGGTACTGCATGGGGATACCCGCCCTGAAGGGAGCCACCCTGGCATCTTGAACTTTGGCCTGCCCCCCTCCATAGCCGACGACATGCTGGTGCTACATTTGGACTTGGCGGGGGTGTGTGTATCGGGCACTTCGGCCTGCGCCTCGGGAAGTGGGCATCCCTCGCATGTGCTCCAAGCCCTGGGCCTCTCGCCCGAAGAAGCCCAAAGATCCCTACGGTTCTCGTGGGGCAAGTACACCGAACCTCACCACTTCGACACGGCCCTCCAAGCTCTACAGGGGGCCCTTTCCTTGCCTACATGAGGCTCCCCGGCTTAGAAGAGAAGTATGAGATCCTCCGCGCCCTCGGAGAAGGCGGAATGGGCATTGTGTATCTTGCGCTTCAAAAGCGCATCAACCGCAAAGTCGCCATCAAGTCGATAGCCCCTTATCTGGCCCGGGACCCGGCGGTTCGAGAGCGGTTTGCTTCGGAAGCGGCGGTGCTGGCGCGCCTAAATCACCCCAACATCGTCACCCTCTACGACTACATCGAAGAGGAAAACGCCCTCTACCTCATCATGGAGTACGTGGAGGGCCAGTCGCTGGCTGAACTGCTCAAGGCCGGCCCGCTCCCCTTGGACTTGATCGAAAAGTATTTTACCCAGGTGCTGGAGGCCTTTCAGTATGCCCATGAAGAAGGCGTGATCCACCGAGACATCAAGCCGGCCAACGTGATGATTACACCGGGAGGGCGGGTCAAAATCTTAGACTTTGGGGTAGCTCGTCTTTTACAGACTGATCACAGCCTCACCCGCACCGGCATGCGACTGGGCACCCTCCTCTACATGAGCCCCGAACAGGTCAAAGGCGAAAAAGACATAGATGCGCGCTCCGACATCTACTCTTTAGGGGTTATGCTGTATGAACTTCTCACCGGCAGACCCCCCTACCCTACTGATCTCAGCGAGTTTGACCTGAGTCTGAAAATCGTCAAGGAACCGCTTTTTGATCTGAGCCGACCGCCGGCTGAGATTCCGGCTCGCCTCGTGGAGGTGATCCTCAAAGCCACCGAAAAAGACCCTGCTTATCGATACCCTTCGTGCAAGGCCTTTTTGGAAGAGTTTCAAGCCGCTTTTGGGGGAGAACGCTCTTGGACCGCCCCGGCTACGCGCGTGCTTTCCGAAGCAGAAAAACCCCGTCCTCGAAGGCTTCCGTGGGTGCCGGTTGTAATAGCTTTTATAGGGATTGCGGGACTGGGGGTGGGACTCTGGTGGTTACTCGGCCCCTCCACCCAAGAAGGGGAGAAAGGGGGTATCAACCCCGAGCCCTTCCAACCGTTTTCAGAAACGCTCAACGTAGTGATAGCCCCTCCCATAACCCCCGCCAGCCCGGCCCCCTCTGTTTTACGCAACCAAAGACCCTCCTCGTCGCTTCCTTCTCGGCGCCGCCCTTCCCAAGAACCCCCTTCGGAGCCGGCCTCTATGCCCGCCGCGCCTTCGGCTGAGCCGCCCACGGCTCCTACCGGCCCACAGCTGGTGCCGCAGATCGAAGATTTTCGCCGCACGACCTTTCTGGAAACCAAAGCCGTCCTACAAGTACGCAACACCGGCGCCGAGTCTTCAGCGCCTACCCGAGTGGTGGTGTACCTCCTCAACAAAGCCGGCGAAGTGAAACGCACCGATACTTTGCTCGTGCCGTCGATCCCTCCTGCCAGCACCTGGAGCAAGTCGCTGCGCTACATGGTAGCGGGCGTATACGGCATGCGTGCCCAAGTAGCGGAATGACATGCGAGGATATTGGCGTGCTTCGCTCAGCCCCGCTTACAACTTCTTTTTGGCCCTGGTCCTGCTCGTAGGGTATGAAGGCATCCTACGTCTGAGCTCCACACCCACCTCGCAGCGTAACCTCGTCGAGGTATGGCTGACCCGTCTCGTAGGGTGGGCTTCCCCCTATGAATGGGTTCTCTCTGTGGTAATAGCCCTGTTAGGGGTAGTGTATGTGTACTTCATTCGGCGGGAGAGCACTCGGCTCACGGATTGGGTTTTCGGGCTGATGATCCTCGAAGCGACAGCTTGGGCAGCGGCCTTATATAAACTGCTGCCCTGGCTAACCCGCGCTCTCTTTCCCCCCCCTGCCCAACTCAACCCCTTTGCCCCAGCCTTCTGGGAAAGCGTAGCCCTCTGTATGGGAGCCGGATTCTATGAAGAACTGTTTTTTCGCCTCCTCCTGGTAGAAGGGCTGCTGTACCTTTCTACTGGACTGCGCCCCCGAAAAGCCACGGCTTTCCACTACCTTGTGATCTGGACCCTTTCGGCCATGCTTTTTTCTGCCGCCCATTTTCTCTATGAAGAGCCTACCTCTTACGCTTTCTGGTACCGGTTTTTGTTTGGTTTGTTTATGAGCGGGCTGTATCTTTTGCGGGGTTTCGGGATTGCGGCATGGAGTCATGCGATATATGACATGGCGGTTCTATGGTGGCGTTAGGCCGCCCGTGGCACCTCAAAGAGCTTGCGCAAATCACCGGAGGCTACCTTCTTGGCTCAAATCGAGTGGTGCGCTACTTGGCCTGGGATACCCGGGCCCTCAAAAGCGGGCAGGATGTACTCTTTGTAGCGCTACGAGCGGCTCGAGACGGGCACACTTACTTAGCCGAGGCGTTTGATCGAGGGGCCGTGGCCAGTCTGTGCGAGAAGCCCTTATCAGGCCCGCCTGCTCAACTGGTTGTGCCCGACACCTGGCAAGCCCTGTGGAAGTGGGCTACTGCCTGGCGCAAAACCCTTCCCTATCCCCTCTTAGCCATCACCGGGGCCATCGGCAAAACTTGGGTCAAAGAATGGCTGACCTACCTACTTGAAGGCAAGCTTGTCGCGGTTCGGAGCCCAGGCAGCTTCAATAGTCGCTTGGGGGTACCGGTCAGTCTTTTGAGCTTTCCGCGGGAGGCTGAAGTGGGGTTGGTGGAAGTGGGGTTCACCGAGCCGGGCGAGATAACCCTACATGCAGAGATGGTGGCGCCTACCTGGGGCCTACTGACCGCCGACTCTTCTCGACATCTCGAAGCCTTTCCCGACAGAGAAGCCCGCGCCCGGGAAACCTTCCAGCTTTTTGCGATGGCTGAGTGGATCGTCGCACCCCAAGAGCCGGCTTACCTCACGACGGGGCCGCAGTCGCGCATGCGATGGGTGGGCGAAACAGGAGATTTTCGTTGGCAAGCTCACACTCCCTGGGAAGGGCTATGGTGGCTTCCGGATGGACGTTCGCTACCGGTTCGACTACCCGAAAAGAGCCCCTTTGCCTGGCAGAACGCCATGCTGGCCGCTGCGGCGGCGTATCAGATAGGAGTTCCAGCCGAACACCTACAAGCGCGCTTGGCCACCTTACCCCCCTTACCTCATCGCCTCCAATGGATTTATGACGCCGAAGGGCGCCTCTGGATAGACGACACCTACCACGCCGACAAAGAATCCGTCTTAGCCGCCCTCCAAGAAATAGTCTCCCTGCAAGCCCTCCACCCCGTCGTAATCTTGAGCGACTTTGCCCCCTATACCCTCGCTGCCCACGAAGAGGTGGTGGCTTTTTTGCGGGCCCACTTCCCGCCGGAAAAGGTTCATCTCATAGGTCCGCTTTTTAGCCAGGTGGGGTGGGGGAACTGCTACCCGGATAAGGAGAACTTCCTGCGGGAAGCTCGCCCTTCTGGACGGGTTTTCTTTGTCAAGGGAAGTCGCCGACACGCGCTCGAAACGGTGCTACCTCACCTCATGGGCCAGGGGCTGGCTCCCGAACTGCGGGTAGATTGGGAAAAGGTGTATCGAAACCTGGCCTATTTGCGATCCCGTATGCCGGCAGGCAGCCGAATCTTAGCTATGCTCAAAGCGGAGGCCTACGGCGGGGGCGACCTGGGCATGGCGCATTTTTTAGTGCGACAGGGAGTGGATTATCTGGGCGTGGCGTATGCCCGAGAGGCCCTCCGCTTACGGGAAGCCGGCCTCACAGTCCCTATCGTAGTCTTCTACCCCGGCCAGGAACCCATAGCCCTGTACCAAGCCGCCGAACTGGAAGTAGCCGTAGGCACGTGGGAAGCCCTCGCTTACTGGGCCGGCCATGTGCCCCTCCATGTAGAGTTTGACACAGGCATGGGGAGAATGGGCTTTCTACCCGAGGAACTCCCCGCCGTAGTCCGCTTCCTCCAGGAGAAAAAAGCGCAGGTGCGGGGCCTTTTTTCCCATCTGGCCCAGGGAGAAGCCCCCTATGATCCAGCCACCCAACAGCAAAAGCAGCGGTTCGCGGCGGTGTATGAAGCTTTCAAGCAGGCTTTTCCTGACGCGCTTGGGCACCTGCTCAATACCGCTGGGGTACTTTCTCTGGAGAAAGAGACGGCTTACGATATGGTCCGGATAGGGATAGGTTTATACGGTGTGCTACCGCCCCTCGAAGAAGCCACCAGCTTATATGCCCCCATCCTACGGGTACGCGAGTACGCCGAAGGCCAGCTCTTGAACTATGGCTTTTCGGCGCGGCTACCCCGCACCGGTAAAGTAGCCACCGTCGCCATCGGGTATGGAGATGGCCTTTTACGAGGGGGCGCCCATCCCAACGGCCACTTTTTCTGGCAAGGGCAAAAACTGCCTATCTTACCCCCCCTCAATATGGACCTCACGCTGGTATTTGCGGGGGACCTTCCTCTCTCGCCGGGGGACCCAGTCGAGGTGTGGGGGCCCACTCGACCCTTGCGGGCCTTTGCCGAGGCTTGGAATACCACCCCCTACGAAGCTCTGGTACGGCTCTCTCGGCGCGTGCGCCGCATTTACAGTTGGGGCGGACTATGAAGCTGCTCAGGTTAGGGGTAGGCCTCCTCCTACTTTACGGGCAAAGTCCCGATTCCACACAGGCGGTGCGATTTCTACAGAAGGAAGTGCGACGATTATGCCGGTTTGAAGGGCGGGCGCCACTAACCCCCGGCGGCAAAAAAGCCGAAGCCTACCTGGTCAAGCGATTCCGGCAGATGGGCTACTCCCCGCAAAGGCAAGTCTTCTCCCTGTCGGTGTACCAAATCACTCGCGCCGAAGCCCGAGCGCAGACAGGCCGCCAGGGGAAGCGCTGGAAGCTCGGAGAAGACTTCTTACCTGCCGCTGACTGCCCTCCCCTTCGAGGTGAATGGTCTATAGATACCTTGCCCAGGGAAGGGTACGCTTGGTGGGTAACCGCCCCTCGACCGCTGGCTGCGGTGCGCCAGCTTGCCCGAGATCGCCGGGTGGCAGTGGTGATCTACCCCGTACAACGCCTTGTGGGTAGCATAGCGCTGGAGCCGGATAGCATAGCGGTGGTTTATCGGCGACAAGACCTTCCTCCAGCGCAGCGGATAGCCTTTCGTATTGAAGGTCGCCTCGTACAAGGGCAAGCAGCCAATGTGTGGGTAAAACGCGCCGGCCAACGCGCCGATTCGGCGTGGGTCGTAGGGGCACACTACGACCATCTGGGGCGGATGGGTTCCCTGACTTTCTGGGGTGCTAATGACAACGCTTCCGGTACGGCGCTTCTTTTGCTTTTGGCTCAGCGGCTGGCCCAAAGTCCTCCGCCCCCCTATGACGTGTATCTGGTGGCTTTTACGGCGGAGGAGTTAGGGCTGATAGGCTCGCAGGCGTGGGTTATGGCCCCACCTTATCCTTTAGCTCGGCTTCGGGGCATGCTCAACCTCGACTTGGTAGGCTTTGGAGAAAAAGGCGTCGCCGTAGTGGGGGGCAGCGATCAACCAGACTTTTGGACCCGCATCGATAGGGTGCGCGTGGAGCAAGGATGGAAAGTGGCGTTGCTCGTGCGACCCAATGCCCCCAATAGCGACCATTACCCCTTCCGAGAAAGGGGCGTTCCGGCCCTCTTTTTCTACCTACAAGGGGGGCCAGGCTACTACCACGACGGACAGGACCGCCCCGCCACCCTAACTTGGCCAGGTACGTACCCCCTCCTGCGATGGATAGAAAAGGTACTGTACTTGCCTTGAGTGGGGCGGTGTGGGCGCAGCTAACGGGCATTTGGACAAGCTGGCAAAGCGAAGTCGCGCTCACTAAGCGGTTCTCTACCCAGCTGCAGGTTCAGCCGCGGTTGGTGCCGCTCCTGCCCCCCCAGCAAATGGAAGTACTGGTCACCAATTTTTTCCTGTGGTACCGGATAAGGCGACATGGTTTTTCTGCGGAGGTCAACCGCGCTTGGATATGGCACCCTCGACAAGCTACGCAATGGCGCTTCCGGATGCATTGGAGGTGGCGGCCCTTCTCTACCTTACCCACACGCTTGACCCTTGAACAGCGATGGGAAGGACCGCAGGTGATCGAACGGATGGTCCGTCCCCAGGCGGAATACGCCTTTCCCTTGGGGGGGCGGCTCCACCTGGCCCTTCGACAAGAACTGCTCCTCTACGGCTGGAATCCTCAAAAAGGTTGGCATGCGGGCCTGCGACAAAGTCGCAGCTGGCTTTTTTTACGGTCTCGCCTCGGCGCGCTCCGCCTCGAAACCGGCTACTTGATTGTAGCTGCTCCCCAACGCCTACCCCGCCACAACCTCTGGATAGGGGTGGGCTGGGATGACCTTATACCCCTACCCCTTCACGGAAACGATACAACTGATCCCGCAACCTCGGCTCAAACCCCGCCTCCCGAATCACCCGCTGGATCTCCTCCGCCGTGAAGCGATACCGAGCCCCTGCCGCAGAGACTACATTTTCTTCAATCATGATCGAACCCATGTCGTTTGCGCCGGCATGCAAGCATACTTGCGCCACCTCGGGACCCACCGTAAGCCAAGACACTTGGATGTTCTCGATGTTGGGCAGCATAAGCCGAGAAAGCGCCAGCATGCGCACATATTCTGCGGCGGTGACTTGGTTGCGCACACCCCGTACTTTTTTGAGTTTAGTGCCCTCATCTTGGAAAGGCCACAGGATGAATGCCGTAAACCCATAGTGTCCTTCGGGCTTTTCATCTTGAAGAGATCGGATTTTGACGAGGTGGATGAGGCGCTCTTCGACGGTTTCGACGTGGCCAAACATCATGGTAGCGCTGGTAGGGATATTGAGTCGGTGAGCGGTGCGCATCACTTCGAGCCATTCATCGGCGGTGCATTTGCCCCGCGAGATAAGGCGCCGTACCCGGTCTACAAGGATTTCTGCTCCAGCTCCAGGCAAAGAATCCATGCCCGCCGCCCGCAATCGCACCAGCGCCTCCTCGTACGAAAGCCCATCTCGCTGACAAATGTGCACGATCTCAGAGGGGCTGAGCGCATGAAGGCGCAGATTCGGATACCAGGATTTGAGCTTGCGGAAAAGCTCCTCGTAGTATTCTATCCCCAGGTCGGGATGGTGCCCCCCCTGCAGAAGCAACTGATCCCCCCCTAAAGCGAGGGTCTCTTCGATTTTGCGGCGGTAGGTCTCCTCATCCGTAACGTAACCCTCAGGGTGGCCGGGCGGCCGAAAGAAGTTACAGAACTTGCAGTTGGCCACACAGATATTGGTGGTGTTGACATTGCGGTCGATTTGCCAGGTTACGATGTGGGGGGTGTCGGCCTTGACCCGCAAACGGCGCTCATGCGCATAGGCCATCAGTAAGGGCAAGGGGGCTTCCTCATAGAGCACCAGCCCCTCCTCGACGGATAAGGGCTGCCCCTCCAGCGCTTTCTCCAGGAGCTCTTGCACGCGCATACTTCAGGCAAAGAAACAAAAGCCCTCCTACGAGCGTCCCCCTTGTGCCGGTGAGCTAAGGTTGGACCTTTTGAAGGAGCTCGCGCGTGCTCTGGTATTCCTCAGGGGGCAGGCCTTGACTCTCAGCTAAGGAGATCGCCTTACGAAGGGCTTGAGCGGCTTCGCGTGGGCGGTTTAGCTTAACGTACAGCGCCCCTAAGGTGTCCCAAATGTGCCACGCCTGCGGCGCGCACGCCAGGGCATACTGCGCCCATCCCACCGCTGCCCATATCAGGTCAGAGGCCTGAACTTCCTCATAGACCTTCCAGGCAAGACTATTGAGCTCTTCAGCCAAGGGGGCTTTGTTGGTGTCGGCTGAATAAAACTGGATCCACAGCGCTGCAAGGCGCAGCAGGGGCAAACGCAAGTAAGCTTCTTTCTCTGCGTGCTTGACGGAGTCGCGCCGCAAGGTACGGAGAGACAAAAAAGCCCCCTGCACCTGTGCTGCCAAGCCCCAAAGTTCGGCTTCGGGAAGGCGCGCTTGCCATCGGCGCGTCCGCTGTTCAAGGCTATCTTGCATTTCAGTCGAGCCGGCAGCTTTCCCCTCCAGGCCTGCAAAAAGGGACTTCAGCACCACCGGCCAGTAAATCTCCTGAAAAGCGGAAGGCATGAGATAAGGCCGCAGGGAGTCAGCTATAGCCAAGACGTAGTCTACATAGGTGGTATCCAGGGCCACGAGTTCGCTAAGCACCTCTACCATGCGGGCCTCTTCGGTCCAAGCGATACGGGGTGAGGGGGCCTGCTGACGATAGGCCTGCACCACTTGCCGAATCTCCTCTTTATTGGCGGTACGAACGGCGTAGGAAAGATACGAGCGCAAGAGATCCAAAGACCGCTCCCCCGCTTGGAAGCGCTTGCGCAGCTCAGACAAGGTTTGGCGGGCCTGAAGGGCCTCCTGCGCCCAAGCCAGTAGTGCTTCGGGGAGGGGTTTTCCCACCTCTATCGGAGCCCCCTTGTGGGAGTAAAAGGCCTGTCCCCCTGGCTCCAGGTAAAGAAAGGTAGGAAAAGCCTTCACCCCATACTGTGCCGCCAGAGAGTCGCCCCCCGGGGTGTTGGAGGGACCGCTGGCGGCATAGACCTTGAGCGGGACAAAGTCTTTGGCCAACGCTTGAACAAACTCGGGCTTAGCCAGCGCTTGCTTTTCCACCACTTTACAAGGACCGCACCAAGTGGCTGATACCATGACCCAAAGGGGCTTCTTTTGCTGGCGCGCCTCACGAAAAGCCTTTTCGATATCGGTGAAATACGGCCCTTTCTGCGCCCATAGCAGACTCCAAACCGCTATCCTAAGCCACCGCATACCAGGCAAACTTACACATTCTTAGGAAGGAACCTTCTTTGGGATGGCCTCTTGTACCCGCTGCATAAAGTCTGCCAATACATTCATATACGTCACGTAGGCCTCGTAAGGCGAACTAAAAGGGTTGAAGTATTTGTGCACCGCCCCGTCCGAGAAAAACTTGGTGCACATGTAGTAGAAGTGATCGCTGGTTTGCAGGCGCAGCCAATCGCGCTCGATAGCGGGGTCTTGGATGGCGCTCACGGTCTCTTCAAGGGCGTAGAGGCTTTCAAATGCGTCGGTCTGAAGCTCATTACCCAGCCAAGCGGTTAGGTCCCTTTCCGAGTCGGCCCAGGAGAGAGGCGCCGGCACAGACAGGGCTGCTTGCGGTTCAAGCGCTTTCAGCACGAAGCGAGGGGTTACAAAAACCGCTTCTTTGTTTTTGAGTAGCTCTTCTACCCAGGCCTCGAAAAAGGCGAAAATCCCCGAGTCGGCCCACTGGTGTTCTCCAAAGGTCTCGTAGTCCATGAAGAGGTTGACCAAGGGCTGGTCGGTGGGCAAGTCTCGAATCCACCGGGCAAACTTCTCTGCGGTGAGGGGCCATTCCGGCCAATCCCGATTGGAAAAGCGGAAAGCGATGTCGTCACTAAGGGGGTAGTTACGCAGAAGGAGCCGGAGCGGCGCTGCCGCGCTCTCGTAGAGGAAGTTCGGGCTGCGCCAGCCCAGTAGCGTGTCGGCCCCTTCCGCCAACATCGCCGAAAAACCCATTGCACTGACCCATTGGGCTACCTCATCGTAAAAAACCAGCTCCGTATTGCGAAAGGTGCGAGGGACCGCTCCGAAGACCTTCTTTAGCTTCTCGGTGTGGAGCCGGACTTGGCGCTCGAACTCCCGGCGCGACTTTAGGCAAGCCAAGCTGTGGGCGTAGGTTTCCGCAATCAGCTCGACCCCTCCCGTAGCATATAGCTCCTGAAAGCTCTCCAACACTTCCGGGGCGTACAGCTCCATCTGCTCCAACGCCACTCCGCTAATCGCAAAAGACACCGAAAACCGATCCGGTCCCCACCGCTCAATCAGGTGTTTTAGCAAGGTATTCATGGGGAGGTAACACTTGCGGGCAATGCGTTGGAGGAGCGCGCGGTTATTCAACTCGTGGTAGTAGTCATGCGAAACGCCAATGTCAAAAAACCGATACACCCGAAGCCGAAAAGGCTGGTGAACCTGGAAGTATAGACAGATTTTTCTCATGCGAGTAGGGTTTGATACAGTTCTACGATGCGTGCGCTGGACCGTTCCCACTGAAGGTGGCTAAGCTCTTCTTGGGCGTGACGCTGGAAAAAAGGCCGGATGCCCCGATAGCGCAAAACGCCATACAAGAGGTCGGCCAACCTCTCCACATCCCAGAAGTCTACTTTGAGGGCGTGGGGAAGCACTTCGGCTACGCCAGACTGGCGGGATAGGATGACAGGAATACCGGCCCTCAGCGCCTCCAAGGCCGAGATGCCAAAAGGTTCGGACACCGAGGGCATCACATACACGTCGCTCAGGTCAAAGAGCTTTTCCACCTCGGTGGGGGGCAAAAAGCCAGTGAAGCTAAAGCGTGCACCTAATCGCAGCTGGGCCACACGATGGATCATGGGCCGCAGGAGGTCTCCCGTGCCGGCCATGACGAAGTGGGCTTCGGGCACGTAGGGGGCCACCCGCGCCGCCGCCTCCACAAAGTATTCGGGCCCTTTCTGGCGCGTGACCCGCCCTACAAACGTCACCACCTTTCGGGTAGAAGGAGGTTTTTCTACGGGCCGACGGTCCTTCGGTAAGACAGCGTTATGGACGGCCCAGACTTTCTCGGGCGGAATACCATACCGCTCCACTACGATAGAACGAGTGTACCAGCTCACGGCTACTACCGCGTCGGCGGCCTCCATGCCCCGCGCTTCGATCTCGCGAATGAGCGGGTTGGCGCCCTCCCCCGAACGGTCGTATTCGGTGGCGTGCACATGCACCACCAAGGGCTTGCCTGTCTTTTCCTTGAGGGCTATGCCCCCCAGATAGGTCAGCCAATCATGGGCATGGATAAGGTCAAAAGATTCCCTCTCGGCCAGATGGCTCACGACATAAGCGTAGCGATACACTTCGTTCAGGAGGTCTGGGCCGTACTTGCCGGAAAACTCCAGGCGCAGACTACCTGTGGAGGATTCGACCTCTTCTGGCCATACGGTCCGAAACTCGAGCGGAGAAGAGGTGATTTGCTCGAGGTAGGGCCCCAGCCAGGTATGAAGGCCGTACCACGTTACGCTTCGCAGCCAGGTCTCCTTGTAGGCAGGGGTGACGGGCACTTCGATCTCGTTGGCACCGAGGAGGCGATAACCTTGGACGGGCTCGTCGCCTTTGCGCAAGGGCATGACGAAGGTGACCTGGAGGCCATGGTGCACCAGCCCTTTGACAAGGCCGTAGCAAGCCACGGCCAATCCGCCGGCAATACGCGGAGGAAACTCCCAGCCCAACATAAGCACTTTCATAGGCGCCTGAGATGGAAAGCGATTCGGAGCAGTTCGGCTACGCTCCAGGCTTGGGCTGGAGCCCCCCGGGGGGTGTGGGGCGCATCCCCATCAAAGATTTCCGCCACTTGTTCCCAGCCGTAGGCGTAAAAGACCGACTCAAAGCCCGAAAAAAGCGCTTCGAGGGCAGGCTTGGCGGCTTCTCCCCAGAGAGCGAGTTTAGCGTCGGCGTAAGAGCCCAGTAGCCAGGGCCAAACCGTGCCGTTGTGGTAGGCGTAATCGCGCTGAGCAGGGGACCCTTCATAGAGACCGCAATACGCCGGATCGCCTGGGGAAAGGGTACGCAAACCCCGCGGCGTCAAAAGGTGCTTTTCGACGGTCTCCAGCACGAGTTCGGCGATTTTGTCACTGATGGGGCGGTAAGGGAGGGCCGCCGCAAAGAGCTGGTTAGGCCGAATCTGCCAGTTGGCAAGGGGGCCTTCGCGCCAGTCGGCGAGGTAGCCTCGGCTTTTTTCCCAGAAGGTAGGCTTGAAGTGGGCCAGCACACGACGCGCCAGAAGGTCCCAACGCCACCGCGCCCCTTCAGAGGGCGAGAGTTCCGCCAGGAGGCGAAGGAGGGCATACCACAGGGCGTTGAGTTCGACAAGGGCGCCTTGACGGGGCACGGCGGGTTGGCCTTCGATGACCGCATCCATCCAGGAGGCCGGAGGAAACGCCGGCACGCGCAAAAGTCCGTCTTCGCCCGCAAGCCCTTGCAGATATCCCACCACGACCTGATGAAGCACTTCTCCATAGCGACGGTACACTTGGGCTGGGTCGGCCCCCATGCGCAGATACTGGAGAATCGCCCACCCCCACCATAAGCCCACATCTTCTGCGGTGTATACCTCGGGAAAAATAGTGGGGAAGCGCCCATCCGGAGAAAGATACCGCAGGGCGGTTTCCATGATCCGGTGAAAGCGCTCCTCCTGGCCTCGGACCAAGGTCAGCCCTGGCAGACTAATAAAAGTGTCCCGTCCCCATACTCCGAACCACGGATGTCCCGCCAGAATGTACTCGCCCTCAGCGTCGGAGAGGAAAAACTGTTCGGCGGCCTGGGCCAAAGCCTGCGTAAAGGAAAAGCCTGGCGCTTCAGCCGGGAGGGAAGGCCAAGCGTCAACGGGCCCAGTAAGGCTTAGCGCAATGCGGATGGTGCCCGGACCGTGAAGGCGCCATTCCCAGCATTCAGCGGCGTAAAGGGTTTCAGTCGCTTCATACCCCCGCTCCGCTTCACGAGGATAGTAGCTGCCCGCATACGGATAACTCCAAGGGATAAACCGCGGCACGGGATCGACCTTGAGGTAAAGTACGAGGTCTTCGCCCAGGTTCAGCTGGTCTCCTTTGCGTACGATAGCCAAGGGCTCATGTCGGAGGGTATGCCACGCACGAACGGCCCACAAAGGCGTCCACCGAAAAAGAACTGGCCCTGAAAAGGTATACTCAAAACACGCTACAGGCCGCGTAGGATGCAGGAAAAAAGTTTTCACCACCCTTAGTTCCCCTACTTGATAGTGCCAGCTCCAGGCGGGATGAGCCGTAAAGCGCGTGAGGTGCCGGTAGCCTTCCCAAGCCAGCCGCCCCTGGAAGAAATGCGTCGTAAGCAAGAAGTGCCCTTGCTCCAGGTGTAGGAGCTCTTCGACCTGGGGCAGGAGTTCGTAGCGGCCAAAACCCCGCCATACCGAAAGCCAGCTATGATACTTGCGGGTGGGGCACCCCCATAACGTCGTCGAGGCAAAGCCCCCCCATCGAGTCTGTTGCACAAGCTCTCGACTGAGGGCCCAGCTTTCTTGAATAAGGGACACCCGCCCCACCTCCCGCATAGCGCAAAGATACCGTACTCCTTACCTTTGGGAAAGTGCTGACCCTTCTTTTGTGGGCCCAGGGGTGCGCCCTTCCCTGCGACCTGGTGCATCAAGACAGCGTATGGGTGGAAAAGCCGGGTAGCTTGCGGGCCTTGAGTCGAGCCCGCCATAAACTGGACCTACGAGAAATCCACAGTAAACTAACCCCACCCAAAGACTTTTTCCTGCAAAAAGCGGTCGCCCTCTATCGCGTCTGCCAAGAAGGCCACCTCTGGAAGTGGTACTTTTTGCGAGGAGAAGATTCGGTATGCTTTCAGAGTCGGCCCCCTCATCCACGATGGATGCGCAGGGCTTTTCGGTGCCTATATGGGCCTCGGAGATGGCTGCCAGGCCACCCCCCCTACCGAGAAATCGAACTCCTCCTACCCTTAGCACCGCGCCCCCAAACCCCTCAAGATACGCTTTGGCCTCTCAACTTGCCTTATTTGGAACCTTTCCTCCAAGGCTGGCTACTCCACAAACACCCCCCTCAAGGACGCCTTAGTGCCCTTAGCTTGACCCTACGGACCTTCCCCACCGGCCTGGCTCGGCTGGAAAAGGTAGGCCTTCTGCTCCAGAGCGACGATCGCCTCCCCTACGATGAAGAGGTCACCCAAGACCCCTTCCTCCGCCTTCCTCGACATCTGCGCCAGCTCCTCCAACAAACCCTCTCCGCCCCTATTCCCTACGCCTACATTGTGCGCATAAACGACTACTACCCCAGCACCTTAGCCGAAAGCTGGAGCTGGACCGCCCTATGGACCGAAGGACGACCTTTTCCCCGCCCCGCTGACCTCACAGAAAGCGCCTTTCCTCCTCGAAACCTCACCCTGCACCTCCGCTTTTAGCAGGAAACTTTCCCGGAACTTTTAAAGGCCAGGATTGCGTTAACTTCGCGCCATGTACCCCACCTACGTCGTCGAACCTATCCGCCAAGAAACCGTACAGATAGGCCTGAAGGAACTTCGCACACCGGAAGAAGTGGAAGCGGCCATCGCTGCGCTGCGATCAAGCGGCGAAACCGCTTTATTCCTCATCAACTCGGTCTGCGGGTGTTCGGCGGCTTCGGCGCGCCCGGCTGTAGCCCTGGCCCTGCAACACCCTAAAAAACCACACCACTTTTATAGCGTATTTGCCGGAGTGGACAAAGAAGCCACCGCCACCTTGCGCAAGTACCTGGCTCCCCATCCGCCTTCTTCCCCCAGCATGGCCCTCTGGAAAGGTAGCGAGCTGGTGCATTTTATCCCCCGGCATGAGATCGAAGGCCACACCCCCCAATCCATTGCCCAGGTCCTGACGGCCCTCTTCGACGAATACTGCTGAAGTGCGCCTCGTTTTCCTCCTTGGGCTGATCGCGGGCCTCCAAGCTCAGCCTCCCTCGTCCACCCAGGACCTATGGAGCCGGCTCAACCCCTTCTTTGGAGGTGAACTGGCTTTCATTGACATCCGCTTCCTGAATACCCCCCTTTTCTCCTCGACCACCAACTACTGGGGGCTTACCGTAGGCAGTAACTACACGTATTTCCGCACCGAAGACGACTTTTTAGCCGTAGGTCCGGGCGCGCAAGTGAGTGGCGCTTTCCAGTTTCTGGGTGGGTTAGGCACCAACTGGATGATCCAAGTGCCGGTGTACGCCCACGCCCACATAGGCGCCGGCGCTACCGCCTACAACGTTCAGCGCCTCGGACTGGGCATAGGGGCGGGACTCCGGTTCGTGTCGTTTCAGCTCACTTATACCTCCCTTTCCAATAGCTACGTTGGCAAGCTCCGGCAAAGCTACCTGAACCCCACCGCTTTTGTGGATTTGACTTTCAACCTGCGTCGGGTAAGCCCCACGACTTTACGACTGTACTTTGACGTGCTGCCCAGCCGGCGCAACACCGACATTTTGGGCAGTATCGATCCCGTACCGCTGGATTTTCGCACCATAGGCGGGGCGTTGGTGTATTCACTCCCCCGATAGCGTATGCGCCTTCGTAGCGGGGTCCAGCCCAAGCGCAGCCCTTAGGGGGTGGATTTGCACCCAGTGAAGAGGGGCCTTTATCCAAGTGCGGGGGGTATCCGCCGCCGCCTGTAAGACCAGCTCCCAAGGTAGGCCTGCTTGCACAAGGTAACGCACCACAGGCCACAGCGAAAGAGAAGGAGCGTTCGCCAGACTATCGGTACCCAGCAAAAACCGCCCCGGCCAGCGCTTCCAAAAATCTACGTTGGGACTTCGACGAAAAAGATACCGATTGGCCAGAGGACAAAGCACCCCATACAGCCGCGGATAACGCGTCAGCAGGGTTTCCAATACCCCTTCAGGCGCCTCGGTCGTATGCACCAGCCACAGAGCCGGGGCCTTTCGATACCACTGCCTCAGCCAATAAACCCACCGAGGGGGAGCAGGAACCCGCACAAATCGTCGAAAAAATACCTTGAAGGGGCCCCTTCCTTCACATAGCCAGAGGCGCTCTTCGAGGCTTTCAAAAAAATGGACACTTCGGGGAAAAGGCGTACGGCGGCGACCTACCCTGAGGAGCGGCCGAGACAACGCATACAAACTATGCGGAGTAAGGGGATACCCCAGGCGGCTCGTCGCACGCAGTCGCCTACGTGCCCTCCGAGGAGAGAGTCCGAAAAACTCCCCCAGCGGTTGCACCTCCACGCCCGCAGGCAAGGCTTCGAGGGGAAGGGGGCTATTCTGGTGGGAGGCAAAAGCCCAGGTTCCTTCATAGGCAGCCTCCTCGAGCGCTGCGTAAATCTGGCTGGGAAAAGCTTGACCCCTTTGAGGTCCCATCGCCTCCAAAAAGGCTATCATGCCCCGCCCCTGGGGAAGCCTCCCCCGAAGGTGACTCAGCTCCAGGTGGGTGTGGGCATTCGTCCAAGCTGGAGACAAAAGCCCTTCGAGCGGGGTAGCGTCAGTACCGCCAAGGGGATTGAGCGAGCGTAGGTGCCCTTCAGCCAGTTCGATCACGGGCCTGTACCACAGGCGCCCTTGCCAGTAAAGCCATTCAGGTTGGAAACACCCCGAAAGCGGCTTCATACCCGACGCGACTCCAGCATAAGGTAAGGACGCCAACTTTGGTCTATCTCTTCGGCTCCCCGTAGCCAGAAAAGCAAATAATGCGGCCTTCGAGCCGGAAAAAGTAACGATAGCCCCGCTTGTTCAGGTGTACGGTTGCCTTTGCGTCGGTTGCACGCCTCACAAGCGGTGATAAGGTTTTCCCAGGAGTCGCCGCCCCCCTGACTGCGAGGAATGATGTGATCCACCGTCAGGTTATGGCGACTGCCGCAGTACCCACACCGAAAGCCATCTCGTTTGAAGATATTTTGACGAGTTAGGGGCACGTTTTTGTACGGCACCGACACGTATCGCAGAAGGCGAATAATACTGGGCCAGGGATACTCTGCCCGCACCGTACGAAGTACCCTATCCGGCCGCGCCTCTACGATCTCAGCTTTCCCCAACAGCACCAACACAAAGGCCCGCCGCCATGTCGTGATGTGCACAGGCTGATAATCGTAGTTTAGCACGAGGACGGCCACAGCCTAAGAGGTTTGCCCTAAATAACGAAATTCCCTTCAGCTACCGTGCGATAACTGTGGACACGGTGGGTAAAAAGCGCCGAGAGAGGGATACGGTGGACCCCTCCTGAGGGCGTAGCGTGGAAGAGTTGCCCGGCCCCCAGATACAACCCCACATGCCCAATCCGGGAGGAAGTCCCCTCCACCGCCGTGAAGAACACCAAGTCACCTCTCCGGGGCGTCTCAGTCGGAGAGAGCACTTCGGCTTGCTGATACGCATCGCGCGGCAAGAACACCCCCCGCAGCCGATAAACCACCTGCACAAGGCCCGAGCAATCTACGCCAAATGGGCTTTTCCCGCCCCAGTGATAAGGCGCCCCCCGAAAAACCCGCAGTACATGACTTAGAGCGAACCTTCCTCGCTCCGCTGACCAGAGCCCTTCGGGCAAGGTGGTGTAGTCCCCCCTTGCTGTGCGCCACACCCCCACCCTTGGCCATAAGCTGCCCACCGATACCCAACCCACCAAACGACCATTTCGATAGAGAGGTGCCTGGCGCACTGCCACGGTTTGCCAGCCCTCCCCTTCACCCCAGGCCGGTAGCAGAACCCCACTGGGCACCCACCCCGCATAACCGTCCAGCCAACCCCGCACATACGTCCACCCCCGATGCTCCTCCAGCAGTTGTTGGGGTTCTCCCCACAAGAGTTCAGATACTTGTTCGCTTCGAGGGTTGGGCTCGGCCCGCAGAGCCACACGCGCCACCCCTGCAATCCAGAAAAACCCTCCTTTCGACGGCATACCAGTAGCCGCTAAGGGACTTTGACCAGAAAGTGAGTCTTTGATCCGTGTGGGCTATCTACCTGTAAAAGGTAGGGACCTGGAGTAAGCCAGGCCAAGTCCCAGAAAACGGGGAAAGGCTCTGTGAAGATTGTTCTTGTTACCTCGCGTCCACTCATGTCGTAGAGCCGGACTTCCTTCCCGTCAGCCAAGTTTACCCATAGGCCTTCGGTGAAGGGATTAGGCCAGATGGAAGCGGAGCTGGGAACAATCTCCCGCACTGCCCAAAGGAGCGTGAGCGTATCGGGGTCCAACTCCAGACGGGCCACCGGCAAACCCAGCCCAATCGTTGATGGATGGAGGAGGTCTACTTCGCCCCATGCGGTATCATCGGGAAAGACAGCTCGCCACGGCACGCGCAAAAGCCAGGGGCGGTTAGGCTGGCACAAAAGCGTTCCTCCCCTCCCCCACTCCAGGCTCACCTTAGGATAACCCGGCGTGTAAATCCATCCTTCCACGAAGGCTTCTGTAGCTTCGACGCCCCAATAGGCCTGCACAACCGTAGCAAAGTCCGCGGTTCTGGCAAAGCCCGAACCATAGCGTCTCAAATACGCCTGCAACCCCCCCCAGAAGGATTCCTCACCTAAATACCTACGGGCCGCATCGAGGGCCATAGCACCCTTGGCATAGGTAGTCCAGTAGGAAAAAATGCGCCACACATCTGTGGTGTCTTCTACCCAGATCGCGTGGGCTGTATCGCGCCAAGCGGCTTTCACCGTAAGGTGGCGCCACAAGTGCCAGAGGTCGGGTCTCTCAAGCGCCTCATAAACCGCCCCCCCTAAATAGGTAGCAAACGCTTCATTCAGCCAAATGTCTTGCCAACTCCCGCAGGTCACCCAGTCCCCAAACCACTGATGCGCCAGCTCATGCGCCCACAGCTCTAACGAGTATGAGCCAAAAAAAGTAACCGTCTGGTGCTCCATGCCGCCGAGCCACCCTATCTGCACTTGCTGATAATCCTCCGCCGCAAAGGGATAAGGCCCTATTCGAGCTTCTATCCAGCGCAAATACGGCAGAAACTGCTCTGACAGGCGACGAGCCGTAGCCGTATCCTGGGGATACACATAGTTGCGGAGGGTAAACCGGTGGTACGGCGTTTCTACCGGGATCTCCTGCACTACGTAGTTGGAGACCGCAAAGGCAATCAAGTATACGGCGATGGGGTACCGATGGCGAAAATGTCGGTATCGCCATCCTTCGGCGCTCACCGAGTCGGCTACGAGGCGACCGTTGGCCACCCCCAAGTAAGAGGGCGGACTGACTACCGTAAAGTCTAAGGAATCTACCTTATCTGCCAAGCCATCCCGACAAAAGAGCCAATCAGGGGCCCCGTAGGGTTGGGAGAGCGTCCACAAGCACCACCCCGTAGCATGGGCACGCACCTCGTAGGAGCCAAACCCTGAACTGCGAGGAGTCCCCTCATAACCCACCTGCACCCATCCCAGCTCCCCCTGCGGTACGCTCCTAAACCGAAGCCAAACCTTGCGAGCGAGGGTGTCGTGCCAAAACGTATCTATGCCCCAACTACTTTCTACTTGGGTCAGGCGCAGGCCAGCGCCTAAGTCCCACTGCATGAGAGGCTCGGTCTGCCCTGTCAAATGCCACACCACCTGCGCCCGCAAGTAAGAGTCCGGCGGAGCCACTTGAACTCGCAGCTGCCCCCACACCACATCTACTCCCCCAGCCCAAAGCAAGCCTCCACCAACCCCCAAAAGGATTTTCCATCCTGCGGCCACCTTCCAAAGATAGGCAGCTTTTGCGTATCTTTGAGAGAAGATGAGTGAAGAAGGCCCCTTGTCTATTGGGTCCATCACGGACCTGGTACGCATCCTCCAGGAGCACCCCGAATGGCGGGAGCAACTGCGCACGCTCTTGCTTTCAGAAGACCAACAGCGCTTCCCACAACGATTTGAACAGTTTATCCGCGAGGAGCATGAACCGCTCCGCCAAACGGTGCAGGAGCTGGCTCAACAAGTGACGCGTCTTACCCTGCAAGTAGAACGCCTCACCGAACAGGTGCAGGCGTTGACCACCCAAGTCCAAGCCCTCACCCAACGCATGGAGCGCGTCGAAGCCCAAATCGAAACCCTCACCCAACGCCTCAATGAACTCACCCAACGCATGGAGCGCGTCGAAGCCCAAATCGAAACCCTCACCCAGCGCCTCAATGAACTCACCCAGCGTATGGAGCGCGTCGAAGCCCAAATCGAAACCCTCACCCAACGCCTCAATGAACTCACCCAGCGTCTCAATGAACTGACCCAGCGCGTGGATGAACTCACTCAGCGCATGGAACGGGCCGAAAGGGACCTCGGCGAACTCAAAGGCGCTATGCAAGAACTGCGTGCCGCTCAAAAAGCCCCAGCCTATTTCGCCCAGCTGGGCTTCTATCGCATCAAGGCCCTTGAACCCGTAGAACTGGGCGAACGGCTCGAAAAAGCCCTGGAAGAAAATCAAATCACCCCAGAAGAATACCAAGAACTCATGCAGTTGGACCTGGTCATCCTGGCACGACGCCCTCATGAGCCAGACCTCTACGTTTTCGCGGTAGAGGTTTCGTGGACCGTAGACTCCTACGATGTAGAACGGGCCGCCCGCCGTGCCGAACTCCTCCGCAAACTCTACCCAGAAGAAAAGCCTACCCTTCGACCGGTGGCTTGGGGCACTCGGTTCACCGCTCAAGCCCAGGACCAGGCCTACGACCTCGGCGTAGAACTCCTGCAATTCGAAAGGCCTCGCTAACTCCCCCTCTCGCCTACAGCCACTCCTCTAATCCTATCTTTGCCCCGCATGATTGAAATCGCCCGCCTACGCTCGGCTCCCGAGGCGATTATCCAAGCCTTGCGCAAAAAACACTTTGAAGCCGCACCCTTAGTCGAACAGGCTTTGGCATACGACGAGGAGCGTCGCCACACCCAGGCCGAACTGGATACCCTGCGCAACCAGCTCAACACCCTTTCCCGCCAAATCGGCGAAGCTATGCGCCAAAAAGACACTTCCCGCGCCGAAGCCCTCAAAACCGAATCCCTCTCTTGCAAAAACCTCATCAGCGAAAAAGAAAAACAACTGACTGACCTCGAAGCCAAACTGGAAGAAATCCTGCTGCGCCTGCCTAACCCTCCCCATGAGAGCGTGCCTCCAGGCTCCTCCTCCGCGGACAATGTAGTAGTACACCAAGGTTATACAGACCCCCTTCCCGGCGCAGAAGGACGGCTGCCGCATTGGGAAATGGCCGAAAGGTTAGGCATTATTGACTTTACTCGGGGGGCTAAAGTCACAGGCACAGGCTTCCCCTTTTATGTGGGGGCCGGCGCCAAACTTCAACGCGCTTTGATCCAGTTCTTTTTAGCTGAGGCCGAAAAAGCCGGCTACACCGAAATAGAAGCGCCCTTCTTGGTGAATCCCACTACAGCTTTCGGTACCGGCCAACTGCCCGACAAAGACGCTCAAATGTACTACATCCCTTTAGACGAACTCTACCTCATCCCCACCGCCGAAGTGCCCCTCACCAACTTCTACCGAGAAGAAATCTTAGAGGAAAGCCAGCTGCCCATCAAGCTTTGTGGCTATTCGCCTTGCTTTCGACGCGAAGCGGGTTCGTACGGCAAAGACGTAAGGGGTCTCAACCGCCTTCACCAGTTTGACAAAGTCGAAATTGTCCAAATCGTCCAACCGGAAGTTTCGTATGAGGTCTTAGAGACCATGCGCCTTTACGTGCAGTCGCTGGTAGAGAAGCTGGAGCTACCCTATCGGACAGTGCTGCTTTGCGGGGGGGATATGAGCTTTGCTTCGGCCAAGACGTATGACGTAGAGGTATGGAGTCCGGCTCAAGAGCGCTGGCTTGAAGTGAGCTCTATCAGTAACTTCGAGACTTTTCAGAGTTACCGCATGAAGCTTCGTTACCGCAAGGGTAAAACGCCTACCTACGTCCATACTCTAAACGGGAGTGCGCTGGCGCTGCCCCGGATCGTGGCGGCGCTGCTGGAGACGCACCAGACCCCGACCGGCCGGGTTCGCCTACCCAAAGCCTTACAACCCTATTACGGTCAAGCCTGGTTATGAGCTCGGTGGACCTTAGTCGACTGGCGGCTTTCGCCAAAGAGCAGGGTTTCTTGTACCCCAATAGCGAAATCTACGAAGGGCTGGGAGGAGTCTACGATTACGGCCCTCTGGGCGTAGAACTCAAACGGCACCTCACCGATTTATGGTGGCGTTCGCTCGTGCAGTTGCATGAGAACATCGTCGGCTTGGACGCCGCTATTCTTATGCACCCCCGTGTATGGGAAGCCTCGGGGCATGTGGAGGCTTTTCATGACCCCCTCGTAGACAATAAAGTCTCCAAAAAACGGTATCGTGTCGACACGCTCATCGAAGAGTACGCCCAAAAACTCGAAGAGCGAGCCCAGAAAGAGGTCGAGAAGCAGCTCCGCAAGCAGAACTTGCCTGTAGAGGCCCTGCCAGACAAGATGGCCGCCCATCGGGATTACCAGCGTGCCCAGGCCCTACGACGACGCCTCCAAGAAGCCCTCTCAACCCAAAACTGGGAAGCCCTCACTCACCTCCTCCAGCAGGAAAAAATCCCGTGCCCAGAAAGCGGCTCCACGGAATGGACCCCCGTACGCCAGTTCAACCTGATGTTTTCGACTCAGCTGGGAGCCGTCGCAGAAGAAGCCACCACCCTCTACCTGCGCCCTGAAACCGCCCAAGGCATTTTTGTGGACTTCCCCCTGGTACTCAAGACCGCCCGCCTCAAGATACCTTTCGGCATCGCCCAAATCGGGAAAGCCTTTCGCAACGAAATCGTGGCGCGTCAGTTTATCTTTCGCATGCGAGAGTTTGAGCAGATGGAAATGCAGTTTTTTGTGCGGCCAGGCACCGAAGCCGAATGGTACGCCTACTGGCGAGAAAAACGGCTGCGATGGCACCAGCACTTAGGCCTACGCCCAGAAAACCTCCGCTTCAAAGACCACGAAACCTTAGCTCATTACGCCCGCGCCGCTACCGACATCGAGTTTCGCTTTCCCTTCGGCTTCCGAGAACTGGAAGGTATTCATTCCCGCACCGACTATGATCTCAGCCGACACAGCCAATACAGCGGTAAAAAGCTCGAATACTACGACGATGAGCTGGGCCGCTCGTATGTGCCTTTTGTGATTGAGACTTCGGTGGGGGTGGATCGACTGGTCCTGGCCCACCTGTCTCAAGCTTACACCGAAGAGCCGGCCCCCACCGCCGAAGGCGGACAAGAACTGCGTACAGTACTCAAGCTTCACCCGCTTTTGGCCCCCATCCCGGTCGCTGTCTTTCCCTTGGTGCGCAAGGAAGAGTTCATCCAAAAAGCCCGGGCCTTGTATGAGGAGCTGCGCTTTCACTTCCTGGTAGCCTACGAAGAAAAGGACTCTATTGGGCGGCGGTACCGCCGTTATGACGCCAAGGGCACGCCCTTCGCCATCACCATCGACGGCCAAACCCTCCAAGATGACACCGTCACCATCCGAGACCGCGACACCCTGACCCAAGAACGCATACCCCTCTCGGGGGTGCGGGCTTACCTCACTGACAAGCTCGATGTAGCCGCCTGGCTCCGCACCCTGTGAACACCTTGCGGAAAACTGGCACGGCTTTTGTTATAACTTCGCTTAGATGAGCCGCTACGAGCAGGACTACCTCTCTTTGCTGGAGCGCCTGTTATCCGCGCCGGTACGCCTCGACCGCACCGGAGTGGGAATCCGAGGACTATTTGGCCTGCATCTGGACGTAAACCTCGAAGAAGGCTTCCCCCTACTTACCACGAAAAAAGTACACTTCCGCTCCATCTTGTACGAGCTTTTCTGGTTTTTGCGGGGGCAAACCAACCTCCAATACCTCCACGAACACGGAGTGACCATCTGGGATGAATGGGCTGGGCCCGACGGCGAACTGGGCCCTATTTACGGGTATCAGTGGCGCCGATGGCCCGGTTATCACGGCGAAGCCTACGATCAGCTCGCCGCCGTAGTCAAAACCCTTCGAGAAAACCCCTATAGCCGTCGTCTTGTCGTCTCGGCCTGGAACGTGGCCCAAATCCCCCAAATGCAGTTGCCGCCCTGTCATATCCTTTTCCAGTTTTACGCCGAACCGGATACCCAGCGCCTCTCCATCCAAGTGTACCAACGCAGCGCCGACGTATTTCTGGGGTTGCCTTTCAACGTAGCTTCGTATGCGCTGCTGCTGCACCTGGTGGCTCAGGTGACCGGCTACCGGCCTCATCGGGTAATCTTTGCCTTAGGAGACGTGCACCTGTACCGCAACCACGAAGAGCAAGCCCGCCTTCAGCTTAGCCGGTCTCCCTACCCCTTGCCGCAAATCCAGCTGAACCCCCTTCGCCAAGAACTGGATGAGTTTCAGCCGGAAGACATCCAGCTTCTGCATTACCGACATCACCCGGCTATTCCTGCACCGGTAGCGGTGTAATAAGCAGGCCAACCCACAAGGCTATTTTTCCAGGGCTTTCTCCCAGTCTCCTAAGGCTTCTTGACAGCGAGGGTCTCGGATTTCGACGGGCACGTTTTTGCGGGCGCGTTCAAGCCACTTTTCGATAGCTTCTTGCTTTTTGAGCTGCAAGGCCGCCTCCGCAAAACGCTCATAATCCAGTTCTAACGACGCCCGGTGGGGCGGATAGCGGCGATGTAGCTGCACAATCCGAACCGCAGGCCGACCATCCCGCGCCGTAAACCGTTCTGGCTCCGAGATTTGGCCTTCCTTTAGCCGGTCTACGATAAAATACAGCTCTGCATCGAGCTTATCGAGAGGAATGCGGTAACTGCCAGTCTCTTCGTCTGTAAGGCGTCCTCCGGTATTTTTGGTCAGGGGGTCTTCGGAAAACTCGATAGCTGCCCGGGTGAAAGACAAGCTATCCCGCAAAATCTGCGCTCGAAGGACTCTAAGTCGCTCGAGGGCTTGCGCTACGTCCGCCTCCGAAATCGTAGGACGCAGGAGAATGTGCCGTACTTGGGCCTTATTCCCCACTCGCTTCTCCACAAGAAGGATATGAAAACCATACGGCGTCTCAAAAACGGGCGAGACTTCCCCGACCGGCACAGAAAACGCCATCCGCTCAAACTGGGGCACCATCTGACCCCGAGTAATCTCTCCGAGAGCCCCGCCTTGACGCGCCGAGGCCACATCTTGAGAAAAAGCCCGCGCCGCCGAGGCAAAGTCCATCCTACCTGCTATAATCTCTCGGCGAATCTCCTCTAATCGTGCCCGTACCGCTTCCTTCTCGGGGGGCGAAGGCTGCGCATACAGCACAATCTGGCTCAGCTCGACCTCCGCAGGTACAAAAGGCAGGCTATCCTTCGGGATAGAAGCAAAAAACTCACGCACCTCTTGGGGGGTAATCTTGACTTCAGCGGTGATTTTTTGGCGCATTTCTTCGGCTAAAATCTGGTCCCGCACATCCTGCCGCAAGTCCTGCTTGAGCACCGGCAAGGGTTTGCCGTATACTTCGACGATGGCCTCGACCGAACCGAGTTGGGCGGTAAGCAGTTGAATACGCCGATCCAGCTCCCGCTCCACCTGCTCATCGGTGACCTTGAGGCTGTCTAAGCGGGCGCGCACCACAAGCAGCCGCTGCACAATAAACCGCTCTAAGGTCTCGCAGTAGAGGCCCCCATCGTCTTTCATGCCCATCTGTTTGAAGTAGGCGTATTGCTGGGCAACCTGCGATCGTAAAATGATCTCATCGCCCACGACGGCGGCGATCCCTTCCAGCAGAATCTGGGCCCGCAGTCCACTAATACAGAGCCACATCTGGCCGAGCCATCGCCCGCCGATAGACACTGTCTTCAAAAGCAGAAAGCGCTTCATGTAAGTGTTTTTGCAAGAGAAAATCGCGAATCTGTTGTTTCACCAGCTCAAAAGGCAAGACTTGCCCGGGCAAAATCAGGCCAGTAAGCTGAAAAACCAGGAGGTATACCTGGTTTCCTTCTACTCGAGAAGCTTGGGCGGTGGTGCGCACTGAAAGGCCTGTAAGGGGCGCGGGGAAAAAAGCCTGCAAGCTATCCAAAGCGGCCCGAGGCACCCATTCCTCTACTACCGCTCCTGTGTATCCTTTTTCTTGAAGCCACCTGCGCCAGAGAGAGTCGGGCCCGCTAAGGTACTGAAACACTTCTCGGCGGGCAAGCCACGAATCGGGCAGTTTCACCCAGCGGTACTGGTAATACGCTTGCAGCGCCCGAAAAGCCTCAGGCTGAGCCTGATACTGAGCCAGCAAGACGGAGTCCGATAGCTCAAAGCGAGCCTGCAGGCTCTCGGTAAGCAAGCGGGAAAGGTAGGCAATCAAGAGTCGTGTGCGATACTCCTCGACTTGGGTTTCGATTTGTGCACGCAGGTTAGGCAAAAGACGGTAAGCCGTATCGGCTAAGGCCTGTTGTTTGATCCATTCTACCGCATACGAACGCAAAAGCAAGAAGGTATCAGCACCCGGAGGCACCGCAAGCCGGCGAAGCGCTTCACTGCGGGTGAGATACTTATCTTGGTATCGAGCCAGCAGCGGTTCCGAAGGCGCTTTCTTGCACCCTCCTATAAGTAGGCTACCGAAAAAGCCGAGCCAATACTTTTTCATGGACTTTGGCGGGATAAGCCGCCCGCAAACGCTCCAGCCACCGCCGCTCCAGCTCTTCCTGGTATTTCTGGATAAGCTCCACTCGCACTTCTTCGAAGGTTTTGTAGCCGGCGGGGAGTTTACGCAGCACGTAGGCGATTTTCCAATCTTTACCCTGGCCTTGAGGGGCCGTCCAACCTAAGGCTCCATTAGAGAAAGCGGCTTGGTACAAGGCGGTGGCTTTGCCTTTTTCTACAAACTGCGGCAAGATGCGCCAGCCGTAGCGCCCCGCCCGGTTGAGCGAATCGAGGGCATGCAGAGAAGCTTCCGGCAAGCGCCGAGGCAGCTCCGCCAAACTCGCCGAATCAGCCCCTTGGACTTCGATCACTTCGAGCCGTTCTTGTGCAGGGTAGTCGGTTTTCCGCTGCTCATAGAAAGCCCGCAAACCCGCTGTGTCTTCCACGGCCTTGCGCCACACTTCTTGCTCACTAATGTTGAAGAAAAGCACACCATAATAATACTCCCGACGCAGAAGCTCAAACTCCGGATACTTTTTCGATAGGGCGGGGATTTCTCGCTCCAACAGTTTTTCCTGGAGAAAAGCTTGCATCGCTTCTGAAAAGACTTCAGGCGTGAGTTTGCGAGCCAACTGAAGGCCGCGGTTTTCGCTCCAGTAGGTGAGCCAAGAGCGCACGTTATATTTTTCTTTGCCTAAAGTAAACAGCGTCGCTTGCAGGAGTGTAGGCGGAAGCTTCGTCAAGGCCCCTTCCAGATCCGGGTAAAGGGTATCCAGCGCCTTATAAAGCTGCTCGCGGAGGGATTCGTTTTCCTGGTAGCCCAGGGCTTTTGCGCGCTGACGGAAATACTCACGTTCTGCCGATCGGTACCGCTCATCCCGCTGCAATCGGCTTTTGAGTTCGGACCGCATTTCTTCAAAAGAACCTATGGGCTTGACTTCGAGGACCTTGAGAATGTGCCAACCAAAGCGCGTGCGGAAGGGTTCACTGTAGCCGCCGGCGGGGAGTTGGCGTTTGATTTCTTCCATTTCGGGCAAGAGCCGCATCCAGCCGAGTTCTCCTCCCCGGGTGGCGGTCATCGGGTCGTCAGAGAAGTCGCGTGCCAGGTCTTCCCATTTTTCGCCTTTAGCCAAGCGGGCATACACTTCGCGGATGCGCCGTTCGGCCTGGAGGCTGTCTTTTGCGGCGTAAGTAGGGCCCCACCGCACCAGAATATGGGCTACTTTGCGTTGGCCGGCGTGAGGCACGCGGGCCTTTACATAGATAAGGTGGTAGCCAAAGCGGGTACGCACCGGCATCGACACGCTACCCGGAGGCGTAGCGTAGGCGGCTTCCTCAAAAGGCGCCACCATGTCAAATACCGAAAAATACCCTAAGTCTCCCCCATTGTAGGCGGCGCTGGGGTCGTCTGAATAAAGCCGCGCCAGCTCCTCAAAAGATCGCTTGCCTTGCAAAAACGAATCGCGCAACGCCATCGCCTTTTGGTAAGCGGCGGTGGTATCGCCCTCCTTGACCGACACAAGCAGGTGAGAAGCCCGAATCTCTTCACGATAGCGGTCGTAGAGCCGGCGCAAAAGCGTATCTAAGACTTCCTTTTCAAGGAGGTAGGGCTTAGCTAACTGGCGAAGGTAGCTTTCGTACTCTTCTCGGAAAGCGCGGCTGGTGTCGAGCTTGCGCTGCTGGGCCTCCGCTACTTTGCGCCGGAAATCCAAGTACGCTTCGAGATAAGCCCGGTACTGGTCAGGGGTATGCTGGGTTGCCTGCTTCCAACCCCCATGGGCTTTAGCGTAGGCGTATTCAAACTCCGCCTGTGTGATTCGGATGTTTTTACCCAAACGAGCGAGCTCAGCTTGCCTCTTGCTCCAATCTTGCGCCCATCCCGCCACAAAAAGGAGGCAGGCGAGAGAGTACCGCATGGCGCAAAGATAGCGTGGCCTCTCGGGACAGGAGCTACCCTCAACGGGGCGAAGTGGCTGACCGGCGCGCTATGGCTTGGAGGTGGTCTACCAGCACGCGCAACGCCGGCCCAAGGTCCCCATACGAGTTTTGCACGATGAGGTGGGCATACTGCTTGAGCGGCGCCACGAACTGCTTATAGGCCGGCAACACTTGCGTTAGGTATTGGTGGGTAATGAAATCAGGAGCATAGCCGCGTTCGCTCTGGTCGCGCGCAAGCCGACGCAAAAACCGATAAGGCTCTTCCGCTTCAATAAAGAGGCGCAGGTCAAAAAGCTCTCGCACTTCTGGCCAGTAAAAAAGAAACAATCCTTCGGCCACTAAGAGGGGCGCCGGCTCAAAAGTGAGTAAACGAGGCACCCGATCCGGCTGGTTGAAGGTATATTCCCGCTGTTGGACCGACCGGCCAGCTCGCAGAGACACCAGGTCTTGGTAGAGTTTTTCCCGATCCAGCGCTTCTGGCTGGTCAAAGTTCACTTTTCCGTCTGGGGTGCGGGGTTGCTGGTCCAGGTCCTTGTAGTAATGATCGGTAGAAAGAAAGGTGACAGGCAGGCCCTGCAGCGCCTTCTTCAGCGCCTCCAGAAAGAAAGTCTTGCCCGAAGCGCTGCCTCCCGTAATACCCACCCAGTAGCTCATACCACAAAGGTACCAGGCGGGGATCCGATCGTATATTTGTCCTATGCGGGCGATTACGTTTGGCTTGCTACTGGGGACTTTTGTGCAGGCCCAGAAAGGGGTAGCCGGTTTTGGACGCGTAGGAATAGGCGGCACGTATGGGCCCCACCTGATAGGGGCCTCCTTCCGGCTGCCGCTGGGCTATAGTCAGTACACCTTCGTAGAAATCGCGGGGGGATGGGGACGCTCTCGAGCACCCTACGTAACTGGCTTGCAAGAAGGATACGTACTCAGCCTGGGTATGAATCAAGCGGTGCTCGGCGGCTGGCTTACCCAAGATTGTGGGATTTACTGGTTTTTGCCGTACGTGGACCTGGGCGGGCGCGCCTACTACTATAACAAGCTTCCTCAACCAGACGGCAACGGGGGCACCACCGAAAAGCCCGTCATCGTCCCAGATGTGTATGCGGGGTTGGGCGTGCTTTTCAATGTAGTACGGTATTTCGAGTTATTTGGCTCGGTGCGAGCTCGAGCCGAGATTATAGAAGAGGTTCAGCCGGCCTTTAGCTACCAAGTAGGCGCCCGGGTGAGTTTTGGCTATTAGCATGACCATCCTGAGCGGGGTATTGTGGCTTCAGGTGCTTTTGCGCGGCGCCTGGGTGCATCGAGGCGATGGCAGCCTACCTTTTCAAGGAGATGTCTTGATCCAAGGGGATAGCATCGCCGCCATAGGGGCCACCTTGCCTGCGCAGCCCGGCTATACCGTCATAGAGGCTCGAGGTCACCACGTGTATCCGGCTCTTATCGGACTGAATACGCCCGTAGGCCTGATTGAGATAGAAGCGGTGCGTGCTACGCGCGACGCCGCAGAAGTAGGGACCTTCACTCCAGAGGTCGTAGCCTACACCGCCTTCAATATAGACTCACGGGTGCTGCCTACCCTTCGGGAAAACGGCCTTTTATATGTGGAGTCTGTCCCAGAAGGCGGATGGATAGCCGGCCAATCCAGCATCCTACGCCTCCAAGGCCGCACCCGCGAAGAAGCCCTTGTCCTGGAAAAAGCCAGCCTTCATTTTTATCCTCCCTCCCTGCGGCCTTGGGTGTACGCCTCTTACGAAGACCAGAAAAAAGCCCTCGAAAAAGCCCGAAAAGCCTGGGAAGAGATAGATAGGTATTTAGGCGAGGCAGCGCGCTGGTGCAGCGGCGATTCAAGCGAACAAAACTTGCGTTACCGGGCACTGTGTCCCTACCTACGGGGTGAAAAGCCCGTCACTTGGCACGTAGAGACCGCAGAGGACATTCGGGCTGCGGTAGCCCTCTCGCAAAAGTGGCATCTGCGGGCTGCCATTGCGGGCGGAGCCGAAGCGCTGGCGGTAGCGTCCCTTCTTCGACAAGCCCAAGTACCTGTCCTACTCACCCGTACGCACCGCCTGCCCCCCGCGGAAGATGCCCCTCTTGCCCACAGCTACACTTTGCCCAAAGCCCTCCGCGACAGCGGCATCACAGTCATGCTGGGCCACGAGAGTTTCTGGAACCAGCGCAACCTCTCCTACAACGCTGGGACCGCCGCAGCCTGGGGCCTCTCTCGAGAAGAAGCACTCTCCCTCCTGACGAACTTGCCCGCAAGGTGGCTGGGCCTGAACCGCCTGGGCCGCCTCGCCCCAGGCTACAAAGCCTCCCTCCTACTTGTCGAGGGGGACCTGTTAGACATCCCTTCCTCTCGCATCTTACGGGCCTGGATAGAAGGCCAGGAAGTCCACCTCTCTGACAATCCGCAAAGAAAACTTTTTGAAAAATACCGATGAACCCGCCTCGGTTTTTTGACCTGCATGTCCACAGTACGCTCAAGCCTTACATGCTTAGCGCGGTGGACTCGCCCTGGGAAGACTACGACAAAGCCACCCCCGAAGAGCGCGTGCGCCGCACGCCTAAACTCACCCAAAGCGACTATAAAAAGCTCCTGCGCTCAGGCACACGGGTAGTGTGCTTGGCCCTGCATCCTATCGAAAGGTACTTGATCTCGGCTTTTACGACGCGTCCTTTGGCTTATGCGCTGGTTTTCCGCATGCGGCTGGAGCGGGTACGTCAGGTGCTGCAATCCAATCCCTTTACCATTCTCCAGCAAGAATACAACCTCTTCCAAGCCTACCGGAAACAACCAGACGGCCCAGGCCAAGTGTACTTGGTCCGGCGTCCTGAAGATCTCGATGTAGCCTTGTCTGACCCCCATGGCCTTGCAGTCATTTTGGCTATCGAAGGAGCCCACGCTTTGGGCTTTGAGTTCCGAAACTACGAGTTTCCCAAGATTGCGAGTTTTGCCTACGAAGGGTTTACCCCTTTGGATCGAGAGACCATCCGCGCGCGCTTGAGCTGGGCTGCCCAGCAGGGGGTTCAGCTGATTACGCTGGTGCACATGGTATACAACCACCTGGCGACCCCCGCCAAAGCGATCGAGCTGCGCGGCGCCATGGCTTTTTTGCCCAATCCTTACCGCAGTTTGCGCGGCATAGGGCGATACCGCGGTCTGACCAGCTATGGGGCCTATTTTGTGGAGGAGGCCTATCGGCAGGGCATGCTGATTGATGTCAAGCATTGTGATCAAGCAGCCCGGCAAGAAGTGTATGAGATTGCCCGGGAATATGGGATGCCCGTTATAGCGTCGCATGTGGCGGCCTCGGGTCGATCCCGCGCGACACGCCGGCCGCGCTCCGATAAGCCGCGCCACCGCGTCCAAAGTCTAACTTTCAACCCCTGGGACATCAACCTGCACGACGAAGACCTCATCGCCATTGCGCAAAGCGGCGGACTTATCGGACTCATTCTGGATGAGCGGATTCTGGCGGGCGAACAGCTACTGGCCGCTGTTCGAAGCGGGCAGGTCCCCCCTCTCGAGCCGCTCTTTCAGCAGATTCGGTACATCTACTCCACCTTAGTGGCGGCGGGGATTCCCCCTCGAAAGGCTGTCCAGACTCTCTGTCTGGGCAGTGACTTCGATGGGTTTATAGACCCGCTGGATGCGGTGCCGACCGTGCTGGAGTACCCCTCCGTATTGTATCCAGGCCTGCTGAAGTTCTTTCAGACGGAGTATGCGCTTTTTGAAGAAACAGGTCTTTCGCCGGAGGAGCTGACAGAGGGGCTGTGCTTTTCCCATGGGGTGGAGTTCTGGCGGCGGTTCTTGAGTCGCAAAGTAGCTCGAGAGAGACGGTTTGTACCAGTTTCGTAGGACATTCTAAAGGCGCTTTTGTAGGCTGGCTTACAATCCTTCGCGCCGGTCTACACCCCAGGAGAGGCGATCACGCAGCGTGCGGAAGTAGCTGGAGGCAGGCAGCTTAGCGATTTTGACCTGCAGGGGAGATCGGCGCAAGGCTACCAAAGTCGTGTCGGGTACGGTTACGCTACGGCCATCGAGCGCAATCTGAACCTGCCCGGTGCGAGAACGAAAAGCCACCGTAAGCACGCCGTCATCGGGGATGACCAGTGCGCGCACCGTAAGCGAATGAGGTGCCATCGGTGTGAGCAGAAAGTTTCGACAGGCTGGGGTCAGGATAGGCCCTCCACACGCCAGCGAATAGGCCGTCGAACCCGTAGGGGTAGCCACAATCAGCCCATCGGCCCAGTAGGTGTTGATGAGTTCGCCGTTGAGGTACACATCGAGCAGGATCATTTCGGCGGTGACCGCTTTGGAAAAGGTGACTTCGTTCAGGGCGAAGGCTTCTTGGGGGTGGAAGGCTTCGGGCTCCGTGACAATCGAGAGCAAGGCTCGCTCTTCTATGACGTAGTGTCCTGCCAGCAGAGCTTGTGTAGCGGAGAGGAGGTCTTCTTGGGGCACTTCGGTGAGGAAGCCCAGACGGCCGGCATGCACCCCCACCAACGGCACTTCCCAGGGGGCTACACTTCGCACCGCATCTAAGAAAGCCCCATCCCCCCCTATGACGAAGGCAAAAAGGGGCGAGGGCACCTCCGAAAAGCGCGAGAAGGCCGGCAGCTCCACAGGGGCACCCCGCACCTGGCTCCACGCCTCCCAAAACCGCTCCTCCACATAGAGGGTAATACCCGCCCGACCTAACTCTGCCTGCCAGGCCTCCAGTACAGCCACCTGGATACGCTGAGTCCACCGCCCCAACAGCGCCACGCTTTTCATCGCCGACGAAACTCCTCGTAGGCGTCTTTCTCAAGCTGCCGCTGGAGAACAAGACTCTCCAAACGAACCTCGGCATTGCGGGTGAGGATGTTCTGATCGTACAAGAGGGCTGCGCGCTGGCCTACCCACCGATAACGAGGAGCATAGCCGTCCTGCTTGCCCGGGCCAAAGAGCGTCTCCAATAGCAGCAGCAGCGCTCGACTGGCCTCCTCCCCTTCTACCCGAACTTGTATCGTATGAAGCCTGCCCCGATAAAAAGCGTAGCGGACCTCCGCCAGACGAATCCCCTCCCAAACCGTGTCGAGGGAACTGCGGTACCACACTTTACGTTGGAAGGTGCCTTTGGGTAAAAGACCAGCAAACTCAGACACCGGCGACTCCAGAGAACGCCCCAACAGCCCGTACACCGAATCTACCGGACTTTGTGCCCAGACCAGCCCTACCCAAACCCACCATCGCATACTCGAAGGTACGACAAAAACAGGCGCAGATTTGGTTACCTTTGCTACCATGCAGGACCGCTTCCTGGACCACTTGAGGGCTCAACTACAAGAAGTGCACCAAGCCGGCCTCTATAAACACGAAAGACAGATAGACACGCCACAAGGGGTAGAAATCCGGCTGGCGGATGGTCGCACGGTACTCAACTTCTGCGCCAACAACTACTTAGGTCTGGCTTCGCATCCCCGCGTGATAGAAGCGGCTCATCGAGCGCTGGACCGATGGGGGTATGGCCTGGCTTCGGTACGCTTCATCTGCGGCACTCAGACTGTGCATAAGGAGCTCGAAGCTACCCTGGCCCGTTTCCTCCATTGCGAAGACGCTATCTTGTATGCCGCCTGCTTCGATGCTAACGGGGGGATCTTCGAACCGCTTTTTGGTCCGGAAGATGCCCTTATCTCGGACGCGCTCAACCACGCCAGCTTGATAGATGGGATACGACTTTGCAAAGCTCGGCGGTTTGTCTACGCCCACGCCGACCTGAATGACCTGGAGGCCCGACTCAAAGAAGCCCAAGACGCTCGTTTCCGGGCGATTGTAACAGATGGGGTTTTCTCGATGGATGGGGACTATGCCCCCCTGCCCGGTATTTTCGCTTTGGCGGAGCGGTACGATGCGTGGGTGATCGTAGATGACTCGCACGCTACAGGCTTTGTAGGGCCTACAGGCCGAGGTACGCCAGAAAAGTTTGGTCTGCTTGGGTCTGATCGCCTTATTCTGACAGGCACGCTGGGCAAGGCGCTCGGCGGAGCGATGGGCGGCTACGTAGCCGGCCCTGCACCCGTCATTGAATACCTGCGCCAGCGGTCCCGACCTTACCTTTTTTCAAACTCCCTTTCGCCGGTCATCGCCGCGACCGCCAAAGAAATCTTCTCCTGGCTCAGTGAGACCACCGAGCTGCGCGACCGCCTGGAAGAAAACACCCGCCTCTTCCGTAGTCAGATGCAAGCCGTGGGCTTTGACCTCAAGCCCGGCGACCACCCTATCGTACCTATCATGCTCTACGACGCCGTGCTGGCTAACCGATTTGCCGACCTCCTGCTGGAAGAAGGCATCTATGTAATCGGCTTTTCGTACCCCGTAGTTCCAAAAGGCCAGGCTCGCATTCGAGTTCAGCTTAGCGCCGCTCACACCCCAGCCCATATCGAAAAGGCCGTAGAAGCCTTCAAACGCGTAGGACAAAAACTGAAGGTGCTACCCGCCTCAGTCTCATGAAGTGGTTATGTAGTTTGACTGGGGTGGTAGGACTGCTACTGGCCCAGGAAGAGGGGGAAGAACGAAACCTTTTCTGGATAGCGGATCCCCGCCCGGCCCTGAAGATCCAACCCTTAGCCTTGATAGACCCTTTTCAATACACGCTCCAAGGGGGGCTTGAGTTTCCCTTCGCTCGCAACAGCCTCCAAATAGAAGGGGGATGGGTTTTTGGGCATTTAGGAGAGGAGACCCGACCTTTCTCTTCTGATGAGGGGGAGCCTCGCCAGACTGGCTTTAAGGTGCGGGTGCAATGGCGAGAATACTTAGGCCGCTCCAAACCTCCCCGAACTTCCACCGGTGTCCATACAGGCGGCTACGTGGCCCTTATGGCCAGCGTACAAGGTTACACTCAAGATTTTGGCCAGGTGGATACCGCCCTTTTCAGTCCTACACCGGCTCCCCCGCTCACCTTCCAACGGCGGATACTGGGCATGGGGGGAGGCCTCCTCTTGGGATACCAGGACCAAATAGGTTCCCGCCTCGTACTGGATATATGGGGCGGGATTGGGGTGCGATACACCCAGCATAGCTGGGAACCCTTTCGCCCCCCGGCTCAAAACCGAACCGCCTTAGGCGTGGGAGATTTCATCTTGCGGCCTGGAGGCCGCCCCATCCTCTACCTGGGCCTGGCTTTAGGCTGGATACTCCGCTAAAACATGCTGTGGGACACCCTCATAGGCGTCCTCAGCCTTGCGCTGATGGAAATAGCCCTCGGCGTGGATAACGTCCTCTTCGTGGCTATCCTCATGGAAAAGCTGCCTGATTCCCTCCAGCGCAGACTCTGGCGCTTTTGGCTGGTGTACTCTCCTCTTTTGCGCCTCACGCTGCTTTTCGGGCTCTTACAACTCCTACACCTCCACCAGGTCCTTTTCAAAGTAGGCGGTTATCCGGTAGGATGGCGAGAACTCCTACTCCTGGCGGGAGGACTCTTTCTTTTGTACAAGTCAGTGATAGAGATACATAAACAAGTCGAAGGAAAGCCCGAAAAGCCTGTTTCTCTGGCCAGAACTTTTTGGAGTGCTCTTATTCAGGTAGCCCTGATAGAACTGATTTTTTCGGTGGACTCGGTACTCACAGCGATTGGCATGGCGCGCTCGTTTTGGGTGATGGCGATGGCGATAGGCCTTTCGCTGGGGCTGATGCTCCTGACAGGTCGGCGGATTCAGGCTTTTATCCGAGGGCACCCTACCCTCCGCATGCTGGCGCTGGCTTTTCTACTTCTGATTGGCTTTACGCTGGTGGCCGAAGGCACCGGCCAAGAAATACCCCGAGGATACCTCTACTTTGCACTGTTTTTCTCGGCCGGAGTAGAGTGGCTGAACTTACGTGCAGGGCTTCGAACGAAAGCTTAGTTTTTCTTTTGCTGGAGGTGGTAAGAGAGGAGCTGGTAGGCCAGCTGGTTATTTGGGACCACTCCTTGAAAGTCGCCGCCGTAAGCTTCGGTCACGATACGGAGGATGGGCTGGAAAGCTTGGGCGACTCCTCCTATGTATCGGATAGGTCGGGAGCCCGGCCACCGCGCCCACGTGCGCCGAACAAAGGCCTCAAAGCGGTTCTGCACCAGCGCGCGCACCCAAGGATGGTCCGCCAGCGGCACAATCAAAGGAACTAACCCGGCCAGAAAAGCAGAAGGGCGTTGTGCGCTATAGACCGCCTGCCGCAACTCCAAGGGAGAAGAGTACGGGCCCTCGGCCCACAAACGGGAGGCGATTTCGCGGGGCACCTCGTCGTGAAGGAGAGCGCTAACAAGATGACGGCCAATATCGGCTCCGCTGCCTTCGTCCCCCAAGAGGTACCCGTGTCCTCCCGCCTGCCGACGAATAGCCTCTCCATCCCAGAAAGCGCAGTTGGAGCCCGTTCCCAGGATAGCTACGATGCCTTTTCCTTGGGGATAGGCCCCCCGAGCAGCCCCCAGTAGGTCATGGAAAACCAAGACTTTTTGGGGGGGTAGAGGCCATACGTCGGCTAAGAGGTGCTGCATACGCATTTGGGCTTCGGGGCGGTGGAGGGCCGGGCCGTAGTAGTATAGCTCCGTAGGAGCGGGCCAGCCGGCTTCCGTAAGGAGGAATCGAGCGGCGGTGCGAAGGGTCTCTTCGGCTTGGGTCCAGCCTTCGGCTTCGGCGTTGAGGCCCGGCAGCTGGACTGTACGCCACTGATCCGGCTTTTCTCCTTCAAGCGCGCACAGCCAGTTTGTTTTAGTAGCGCCGGCTTCAGCCAGCCATAGGCACCTCACCCCACAAAAATAGGAGCTTAGTTCCCCGGTTTGCCTACCTTTGCAGAGGTATGGCCAGCAAGAATAAAGAAGTCGCGCTCGAGGCGCGCATCGTAGACCTTTACAAGCAGCTCACGGTAGAAAAGAAGATCCGCAAAATGAGCGTGTACGCCTTCTGTAAGCTCTTGGACATCTCGGAAGCGGACTTCTACAAGCACTTTTCTTCGCTGGATTCGGTAGGCCGCAAAATCTGGACCCAATACGCTGACGAGGTGATCCAGACCCTCAAAGGCTCTGAAACTTACGCTTCTTATTCGGCTCGAGAGAAGATCTTGGCGTATCTCTTCACCTTTTTTGAAATAGCGGTGAAAGATCGCAGTTTTATTGCCGAAACCTACACGCAGTTTTCTCTTTTGCGAGGCTACCAGCGTAAGTTTCGCAACCACATGGCTGAGGTGATCCAGGAAGGGGTAATCGCTGAAGAGATTCAATCTCGCCACCTGGAGACCCTGTACTTGGATGTGCTGTGGGGCCTGCATTGGGGACTGATTCAGTTCTGGCTCCACGATGAGTCGGAAGGCTTTCAAGACACGGAAAAAGCGATCGAAACCTACATGCGGGTGCCCCTTGAACTGATGGGGCAAAATGTGTTGGATAGCGCTTACGAGGCGATACGCTTTACCTTAGGGCGCTTGTCTGTAAAGCTACCGCGCATCACCCTCCTGTCTTGAGTGCAGTGTCGATAAATGGGCGCATTGCTGCGCTCACGGAAGCCCAAACGCTGGGCATGGCCCAGCGGGTGCGTGAGTTGCGCGCAGCCGGGAAGAAAGTAATAAGCCTCCTGCTGGGAGAACCGGATTTCCCCGTACCTGTCCCTCTCCAAGAAGCCGCTATAGCCGCGATCCGGGAAGGGCATGCCCCTTACCCTCCTGTAGCGGGAATCCCCTCCCTACGCGAGGCCATAGCGGCCTATTACCATCGCCGATACGGCCTTCCTTATCAGGGGTCGCAGGTCGTGGTTTCCAACGGCTCCAAACAGGCCATTTATAACGTTTTGCTGGCGCTTCTCGAGCCCGGTGAAGAAGTAATTGTACCCGCTCCGTATTGGGTGTCTTACCTGCCCTTGATCCAGCTGGCGGAAGCACGCCCTATTATATTGCCCACGACGGTCGAAACGGACTACAAGCTGCTGCCTCACCAGCTCGAAGCGGCTATCACCCCAGCCACGCGAGCCCTGATTTTATGTAGCCCCTCTAACCCCACCGGCACCGCTTACACGCCCACCGAACTCCACGCCCTGGCCGAAGTCCTGGAAAAACACCCCCAAATATGGGTCATCTCCGACGAGATTTACGAACTGATCCGGTACGAAGGAGAGGCCTTCTCCCCTGCACAGCTGCCCGCCCTGTATGAGAGAACGGTGATATGCAACGGGTTTTCTAAAGCTTTTGCGATGCCGGGATGGCGGCTGGGGTATCTCCTGGCTCCTCAGCCTCTGGCCGAAGCCGCCACAAAAGTACAAGGTCAGACTACCGCCGGCGCCAATATCATTGCGCAGAAAGCCGCTTTGGCCGGGCTCACAGGCGACCTGGAGTCCTTAGTGGCCCCCATGATAGAAGCCTTCCGCGCCCGTCGAGATGCCCTCTACACCTACCTCCAAGCTCACTTGCCCGAAACCCGACCTTATCTGCCTGCAGGAGCCTTCTACTACTTTTTGGACATTTCGGCTTTTTTAGATCGGGAAACCCCTTCTGGCCAGCGGCTAACCACCGCCGATGACGTGGCGGAGTACCTCCTGCAAGAAGGGGTAGCGGTCGTCTCGGGATCGGCCTTCGGCTCAGACCGCCATATTCGCCTCAGCTACGCCGTGGCCCTGCCCGAAATCGAAGCCGGAGTCCAACTGCTGACGCAGGCCTTGCGTGCGCTCCAAGACTAAGTGGTACGGTAGCCTCTTCTTGCTCTCTGGGCTCTTGATCCTGGCTTATGGGCTGAGCCCTCGGTACGACTTTGCCCCTCCAAGGCCTTTCCAAGGCAAGACCTGGTACAACCCCTTCCAAGCCGAAACCCTCTCTTGGAGTCGAGCTAACTTCCACATCCACAGCTACAGCTGGGGGGGGCTCACCAACGGCCGACAGTCTCCCCCCCAACTCCAGGCCGCTTACCAAAAGTTAGGCTACGCCTGGATAGGCATTTCTGACTACCAGCGCGTCAACCCCCAAAGCCCGATCCCCCTCTACGAACACGGCTGGAGCCTGAAAAAAGTACACCAACTCTGCTTTTGGCCCCGGGAAGTGGTCTGGATAGACTTCCCGCTGCCTCAAACGCGGGCGATCAAACAAACGATTCTGGCGCGGCTGCGTTCGACGACTCCTTTTTTGGTGCTGGCCCATCCGCGGTTTTTGCATGGCTACAGCGGGGCTGATTTAGCTCGACTCGGCGGCTACGACGCGATAGAGGTGCTCAACCGCTATGGCGACTCTGTGGCCGAATGGGATAGTGCGCTTTCCTCAGGCCAATATGCGCCTATCCTGGCCCACGACAACGTACACAACGTAGAAAACCCTCACGAGCTGATGAGCCGATGGACGGAAGTGGCCCTTTCCCCTGACGCTTCCCAAGAAGCGTTACGAGCCGCGTTGACTGCAGGCCGCACAGTGGGCTACAAAAACCGCACTTTAGCTCCGATCGCCCAGGCCTATCCTCGGCTGGCCCGAGTGACATTAGCAGGCGAAACCCTCCGAGTGCAGCTCACCGCCCCCGTAGACTCTATACGGCTTATCGGCCAAGGTGGAACCGTACGGACTTCCGCTTACCAAACCGACCATCTGGAATACCCCATCCGTCCTTTCGACACTTATCTACGCCTCGAAGCGTACACCGCTGAAGTGGAACTGTACGCCAGCCCGTTGGTGCGAGGCCAGCCTACCCGACGAGACGTACCCCCCATTGCTTGGGGACCCACTCTCCTACAATGGCTACTCACAGGCCTGACAGGCCTCTGGCTTATAAGAGTAGGACTCAAAAAACTCTTCGTTCGACGCGCTCGACCCACAGACGCCACACAATAGCCGGGTACAGCTCGCGTTCTACAGCTTGGACGAAGGCCTCGACTTCGCTAATCGAGAGCCCTTCAATGGGCAGGCGCAGTTGATACACTACCGGCCCCTCGTCGTACGCTTCGGTAACCTCATGCACAGTGAAACCACTCTCTATGGCCCCTTCCCGCACTACCGCCTCATGAACATGGCGACCATACATCCCCTTACCCCCAAAGGCCGGTAGTAAGGCTGGATGGCTATTGACTATGCGGCCCTTGTACCGAGCCACGATGTCAGGCGGAACCGGCCGCAAAAAACCCGCCAATGCAATCAAGGCTACCTGCTGGTCCAAGCAAAGCCCGGCCCACTCCTCAGCGGTAGGTTCTAAGGAAAAAACCGGGATACCCAGACTCTCGAGGGCAGCCCGATTGGCCGTAGAGCGGTCTACGGCCCCTACTACCGGTACCCCCTTCTCTTGGAGGTAGGTGGCCACGGCAGCCGCCAGCCGCCCCCGGCCCGAATACACTATAAGGCAGCGGGACATGGATCGGGTTTTTTTCGAGCGAAATCGGCTTCTTCACTCAGACCTAGTCGCTCAGCGACTTGCGCATAAGCCTCCCACAGCGCCTTATCATAGGGTTCCACATCCAAGAGGGCGCTTAGATACCGGTAAGCCTCTTCGACCTGGCCCTGCCGGATGAGAGTACGCACCCAGAGGACTTGGCCTGGTCCATAGCCGGGAAACCGCTGGACCACTTTCTCGAGCCGAGAGGCGCTCGAATCTATGTGAAGGGCCAGGGCTTGTGCCCGCAGCGAGTCAGGCGCCGATCGCACATACCTCCAAGCGGAATCCAGCCACCGGCGCGCCTGATCGACCCGTCCCCGCAGCAGCTCTATCTCCCCTCTCGTAGTGCGAAGCCTCACCGAAGCCGGCACGCGCTGGAGCCCCGCCTGAAGGTTTTCCTCTGCGCCCAAGGTGTCACCCTGGCGCAGGAATAGGCGCGCGACCCACTCATAAGGCTCGTCGTAGGCAGCTCCCCCTTCTATCCAAGGCCGCAGCACCGCTACAAGCACCTGTATATCCCCCCTCAGGAAAGCATACCGACCGAATCGCAAATAGTCCGTGTCTTTCCAAGTGGAGAGGGGGTCCAATAGCAGGGCTTCTTGAAGATGGCCTGAAGCGGCGAGGAGAAGGGTAGCTTCTCGGCGGGCGGCCTCTTCGAGGGCGGGATAGGTCACCCACAGTCGGCTGGCCAAGCTGTAGGCCGCCTCCAGGCAACCCGCATCGCCCAAAGCATACGCCGCATACAGGGAGTCTTGCGGAGTGCCGGCCTCAAGAAAGAGATCGGCAGCTCGACGCGCCCACCCCTCCTCCAGAAGGTGAACGGCCAGGTACCGAGTCAAGCGAGGGGCCAGCTCAAGATCCCTCTCTCGGAAGTAGGGTAAAAACCGCAGGGCCTCAGCGTAAGCTTTCTGGTGGATTCGGCGGACGAAGCGCCCGACCGCGCCCGTATCGGTTTCCTGACCCAGCCACTGAGCATTCCAGGCCGGACCGCTCTGCATGGGCAAACTATCCAGCACCCCTATAAGCCGGAAGTAGGTTAGGTTTTCCCAAAAAGCTGGCGAGGTCGAGGGCAAGGCTAACGCAGCGTGGGCCACCGTACGGGCCCAGTGGGGACGTCCATACCGAGCGTACAAGAGAGCCAGGTGCAGGTAGTAGGTGGGTTCGGCCGGGGCGTCGCGAATGGCGGCTTTCCAATAGTAAGCGGCCGAATCAAGCTGGCCGTACTTATAAAAGGCCAAGGCGAGCTGGTTATACAGCACGGCCTGCCCCCCGAAGCGAGCGATGTAGTTCTGCAGGAGTTGTATAGCGCGTACCCACCTTTCGGTGGCGATCCAGGTCAAGGAAGCCTGAATCGCCGCCGGCAAGAAAGGCTTAGCCAGCAAGGCGCGGTCGTACCGCTCAGCGGCGGCTTCTGCGCGGGCAGGGTCTTGCGCCTCCAGGCGCCCCAGGTTGTAGTTGAGCTTGGCTTCATAGGGCAGGTACAGGCTGGCTTCGGTGTAGGCGGATTGGGCGGCGTTCCAGTCGCCAGTGAGGAGCGCCGCCTCCGCCTGAAGGATCGCTTGAAGGCGAGCCGGCAGTCGAGAACTCGGCCAGTCATTCCGGGCCTCTTGAAGTAGTAGCAGCCCAATCTGAAGGAAGTACACCAACGCCAAGGGCATTCGTACGCTACGATGCAACTCCCAGTAAGTCATCCGGCGCGCTTTCCACAAAGGCCAAAAGTTCACCCCCAGATAGAGGATCATGGCGAGGGTTCCGGCTAAGAAGGTGGTCCAGCTCACTTGGGCGGCTCGGTAGAGGAAAAGGTCCTGGTGGTTCCAGGCGTGATAACCCAACCCCCCCAGCCCTACAAGCAAGAGTGCTGCCCACCCCCAAAAGAACGCCGCGGGATGTTTGAAGCTCTCTCCCCACACAGGGTAAAAGGGCTGAAGGCCCACAAAGCCTGCCGATAGTCCCAGGAGGGTGCCGGCCAAGGCGAGGGTATAAGCGGCGTCTGAAGGAAGCCCCAACAGCGCAGCTGCCAGCCCCACTATGCCTCCTGCCCAAACCAGGTAACCCCGCCAACCCACCCGGTAGTGATGGAAAAGGTAGGTAAGCCCAGTTACGAGGGCTATGCCCGCCTGTAGGAAAGCCAATAGAAGCGCAGCATACGTGAGCACCGCCGGAAAGGCCACCGCATCATGAAGGACCACCCAACCCTTCCACAGCGCAGGCAGACCGAGCACGGCACTCACCAACCCCGTCAAAAGCAGGACCGACGGCAGAAAAGGTAGACTCCAAAGGCGGGTTTGAATCAAATACGCGGGCAGGAGTACCACCAGGCTTAGCCCCAGCGAAACCCCATACAGAGGGTCCACACCGGCCCAGTGCTGCGCCGATCGGCTGAGGTAAACCCAGGCCACCCACAGAAAATAGATCGCATATCGCCAAAAGCCCTGGAGGCGCAGGGTAACGGCCAACAGCACGCCCCACCCCACCACGGTACAAGCCCAAGCCACCAATAGCCCAGAAAGGGGAGGTAAAATCAGATCCGCAGTCCGGACTTCAAAAGCCCAGCGGACCGGCAGCTCCAGCACATAAGTGCGATGATGGATCGTGCGCTCCTGGATGGGTTCGAGGCTCTCTTCCTGAAAAGTGAACGGTAATAGGACGTCAGAAAACTCATACCGTGCCAACCAGCCAGCGAAAACCCAGCCGGCCAGCAGCAAGACACCGGCGATAAGGCCCCGAAGGAAGGGTTTTTCCCGGCCAGGCACGGCGATCCACAGGCCTCGCCAATCCCATTCAGGTGTGCGCACGCCTCGACAAAAATATGAGGGTGACCCCGCACCCCACCAGCATCAAGAAACCGAGGAGATTGAGCGGAGCAGCCAGCAGTTTGTCGCCTAACCAGACAGGCAGGGCCTCAGGCGAAAAAGGCCACCGGCCCGTGTAGATCAGGGTACGAAAAGCGCCTACCCAGTCTGCCGCGGCCGGCTGGAAAAAGCTCCCTACAAGGAGCACACCGAGAAACACCGGGGGAGTACTGATCAAAGCTCGCTTGAGCCAACCCGGCATCCGAAAGCGACTCTCTTCCTCCAACAGTGCCCACAACGGGCGCAGGCGAAACACATACCAGAAGCCCGCTGCTGATAAGAGGAGGAAGAGGTTGCTCATCCAATAATCGTACAGGTCGAGGGTGCCTAACGAGACGCCGACCACGGCGGGTAGGCCAAGGAGGGCCAAAGCCCCCACGAGGGGCCAAGCCCACCGATTCGGCGGCCTTCCAAACTGTTCAGCCAGCCACATTAGACCTACCCACGCCATCGCGATCAGCGAGGTGAAAGCCGCTAAAAACAGCAGGGCATACCAGGCCAGCACCAGCAGTCGCCCGCCCCAAGCCTGGAGCACATAAGGCATCACCTCAAAGCCCAGGCCAAAGCTGGCCCGCGCACGCATCGTTTCCAGCCCCAAAAAAGCCGTCGTAAGAGGAATGACGATAAGCCCCCCAAGCCCTACTTCGGCCAGGGTGTTAGCCAGGACCGTGAAGAAACCCTCCCGGTAAGCGTTGAGGCGACGGGCATGAGCCGCATAAACGGGGTACATCCCAAACCCTACCCCCACAGAGAAAAAGACCTGAGCGGTAGCGGCCAGCCACACCGCCGGTTGGGCCAGCTCTTTCCACCGAGGCTTGTACAAGTAAGCCAGCCCAGCCCATACCGAGCAGGTCTCGCACCGGCCTGTCTCTCCCAAAAGGAGGGTCCCTACCGCAATCCCTATCGCCAGCAGGAAAAGTAGAGGAGTCCCGTACAAGCTCAGGGTTTCCAGGCCTTTTTGCAGGCCCTTTCGCAGCAGCCAGCCCAGGATCACCCACACCAGCAGGTAAAACACCCAACTTTCCCGCTGGAGAAAATGGGCATGAAAAGCCACCGTCTCAGCCAGCGAAAGCCCACTAAAAGTTCCGGCCACGGCATGCACGCTATAGCCCAGCGTCCACGCTGTCAAGTACGCGTAATAGCTCGCTATGCCTAAGCTTACATACAAGCTGAGAAGGCCTACTCTGTGTCCTGTGCGGGGAGCCAGGGTTTGGAGCGCGTGCGGCAAGCTGGCCGTATGCTGGACAGCCCGCCCAATCGCCATTTCCATCCACACCAGCGGCAAAGCTACCAGCACAAGCGCCACCATATAAGGCACCAAGAAGGCCCCTCCTCCCCACTTAGCCGCCTGGAAAGGAAAGCGTAAAAAGTTACCCAGCCCTACCGCCCCTCCAATAAGCGCCATCAACGCTCCTATACGGGTAGCCCACCGTTCCACCACACAAAGGTAGTGTGGCAAGATTTTTGCCTACTTTTGAGGCATGCGGTACCTGGCCCTCCTGAGCGGATGGTATCTCTTTGCCCAGCCGGAGAAGTATCCGCCTGCCCAACAGTTCCCACGATTCCTTCTCTACACCTTAGACGGCAAGCCTTTCACCGACAAGGATTTGCCGCCCGCTGCACGAGGGCGGATCGTTATCTTCTTTGACCCTTATTGTGACCACTGCCAGAAACAAGCTACTTTTCTACAAGAAAAGGCTGAACAGCTCAAAGGCATACAGCTTATTTGGGTCTCTACCGAAACCTCAGAAGCCATACAAAAGTTCAAAGAAACCTACCTCAAGGGGCTGCCCCAGTCTATTGTGCTCCGGGACAAAGACTTCAAGTTCGATGGCTTTTTCGGATATAGCGTGGCGCCAACGGTGTATGTGTACGATGCGGCTGGAAAGCTGCGCAGCGTATACCGAGAGGAAGTACCGGTTTCCACCCTTCTACGCGGACTATGAAGAAAGAGTCATCACCCTTTGTTCTGCTGATCGATAACCACGATTCTTTCACGTACAACCTCGTGTATCTCCTGATGGAGGCAGGGGTGCGGGTTAGTGTACGGGCCGCCGACGAGATACGACCCGCAGAGATCTACCACTACCCTTGGGCAGGGCTGGTCTTAGGGCCAGGACCAGGGCATCCCGCTACCCTGGCCGAGCTGCTGCCTCCTCTTTTGCCTCCTCACTTATGCGTGCCTATTTTGGGCGTTTGTCTGGGGCACCAGCTGCTGGTGTATCTGTTTGGGGGCAAGGTAGAGCCGATGGGCCGTCCTCTCTTCGGATTCCAACGCTTTATCCACCATAGCGGCGAAGGGCTTTTTGCGCAGCTGCCTAATCCCCTGCCCGTAGGGCTGTATCATGCACTCCACGCCGCTCATGTGCCCCCTACCCTGGAAGTAGTCGCCCAAGACGAAGAAGGCCATTGTATGGCCATCCGACACCCTACTTACCCTATCTGGGGCCTGCAGTTTCACCCAGATTCCATTCTGACGCCCCATGGAAGCCTGCTGATTCGAAACTGGGTCCTATCGCTTTCTACCTTACCACACGAATTTGTTTAAGGATAGGTATGCAGCCCTCGCCTTCCCCGGAGACGCTCAGGGCAGCCCCCGCTTGGCAGATCATCGAACGCTCCAGTTACCGATTTGCGCGGGCTGGGCGTCTCGATGGCCCACCCGTGGTGTTAGTACATGGGCTCTTCGGTGCCCTTAGCAACTGGGATGCTTCCCTCAGGGCTTTGGCCGACACGTACGCGCTTTATGTGCCGCTACTGCCCATCTACGAGAAAAGCCCTGTCGAGCCTACCTTGGCGGGCTTGACCCAATACTTGGTTGAGTTTTACCAGCAAGAAAGGTTGGCCCCCGCCGTATGGATGGGTAACTCTCTCGGAGGTCATCTGGCTCTGCTGGTGGCCCGCACTGCCCCCCAAGCCGTAAAAGGCCTGGTCTTGACAGGCAGTTCCGGGCTCTTTGAGGAAGGGATGGGGAGCACCTTCCCCAGGCGCAGCAGCTACGAATACGTGGCCGAACGTGTCCGATACACCTTCTATGACCCTCGGCACGCTACACCCGCCCTCATCGAGGAAGTATTCGCCCTGGTCAACGACAACTACAAAGCCCTGCGCATCCTCAAAATAGCCCGGGAAGCCCAACGAGACTTCGTGGGGCCTTGGTTACCGCAGATTAGCGCTCCTACCTGCCTCATCTGGGGGCTCAACGACACCATCACCCCCGTCCGGGTGGCTTACGCTTTCTACCACCTCCTCCCCAAAGCTGAACTGCACTTCATAGACCACTGCGGCCATGCCCCCATGATGGAACAGCCTGAACGGTTCTACGAACTGCTGGCTCCATTTTTGCAGCGTGTGTGGGTATGAGCCGCCCTCCCACCCTTCGAGTCTCGAACCTGGTCCGCTACCAGCAAGCGTACCTTTCTCCTGAGGCGCCGGCCTCCCAGGCCCGACAAAGCTTCCGTCGGTATCCTCGTCTTTACCACCTGCCTCTCGTAGACGCGGAAGGGCGTTATGTAGCCCTCTTTCCTAAACGCTCCCTCTTGCAAGTGCCCCCCGAGACCCCCGTGCAAAACCTCCCCCACAAAGAGATAACCCCTTTGCCTTCTTACGCCACCATCTACGACGCCCTCCAAGCCATGGAACTGCACAAAATCCCCGAAGTGCCAGTGGTCAGTGAAGAGGGACGCCACCTGGGCCTCGTTACGACAGATAGCCTGGTACGGTGGTGGAGCCGACTGGGCGCCGTACAGGAACCCGGCGCTGTGATCATCCTGGAAAGCTACCTGCACGACTACAGCCTGGCCGAAATCGCCCAAATCTTTGAAGCAGAAGACATCCGCATCCTCTCGGCCTACCTCCTACGCCACGATTCCGACCTCCAAAAAACCTACATCGTCCTCAAGGTCAACCAAATCTACCTCTCTCGAGCTATTGACTTGCTGGAACGGAAAGGCTATCGCATTGTGTCTCTACAAGGCGATCAGTTGATGGAAAAAAACGCTCGCGACCACCTCGAAGCCCTCCTACGCTACCTCAAGATGTGAAAGCCCGCGCTTTTCGCTATCTTTGAGGGTGCTTTTCGTCGGACGCATACACCTCCTCACAGATACCCACATCCAGTCTCGTTTTTCTCATTATGAGCTGGTTAGCATGGCGCTGGAAGCTGGCATACCTACGATCCAATATCGCGAAAAACAATTTTCTCCCGAGAAACACCTCGAGGAGCTCAAAAAAATCGCCCAGCTTGTGCACAAGCACGGGGCCCAACTGTTCATCAATGACCACGTAGACTTAGCGGTAGAGATAGGAGCGACGGGGGTACACCTCGGCGAGCACGACACCCCCATCGAAGAAGCGCTGCGTAAGCTACCGGCTTTTTCGCTGATTGGGGCCACGGTGCACACGCTGGAGTATTACGAGCGGATTCGACGACTGCCCCTGGCCTATGTGGGGGTAGGACCGGTTTTCCCTACCTCGACGAAGGACCCCGGTTACCCTCCGTTAGGCCTTGAGGGGCTGCGACAGTTTGTAGAGGCCATTTCTCATCCTGTCATCGCCATTGGAGGGATAACGCCAGCCCGCGCCCGAGAACTGTTTGCGGCGGTTCCCCACCTGCATGGGGTGGCCGTCCTCTCTGCCTACTGCACCGCCGAGGACCCTATACAGGTGGCTCGGGAGCTTCTACAAATCCTTCCAGCGACCTAAAACTTCGGCCAGCAGACCGGTAGGCCGGTTTTTGTTAGGAAGAAGGCAAGGCGGCACCGACTCGAAAGGAGCCAACCTGTTATGCAAAGCGTTATCTTTGTGAGGTGCGCTGGGGAGGTTGGCTTCTGGGGCTTGCTTTTGCGCAGACACTGAGCAACTGGGGCGAGGTGATTCGGGTATTGCCTGCCACGACCGTAAGCGTTTTCGGTTCAGTGACCAATCGGCAGGGAGGCCTATGGTACCACTCCGGCGCCCTGTATATTACCGACACCTTAGACAACCAGGCGGGCAATGAGATGTTTCGCGCTACCTTCCCCGACAATACCCCCGTTTCTCCTGGCAAAGTCCAGCTTTGGGGCGCCTACCAATGGATCACCGGCAGCGACCCGATCTATTTTGACACGTTGGAACTGCGGGGCACCTCCAGCAAAAACCTCGATCAAGAAGCCTATGTGCGCCACTGGCTGGACCTGGGAGACCGGCTCCTCAACACCCATGCCGAGACCCTCTTTCACCTGAATACGGACCCCGGTTCGGTTTTGCGAGGCGTAGGGTTTGTTCGATCGGGGTTTGGGGGAGCCCTTGTGCGCCGCTGTCTAAGTGGAAACAGGTACCTATTCCCCTTAGGGGACTCGGTGCCGGTGGTGCGCTATCGGCCTTTCTACCTCACCCCAACAGGCAGCGGGCCCTATGCAGGCCGGTTTGCTGCCGTAGACGCTACCCTCGAAGGCTATGACCGCAGCCAGAAAGACCCCCGGCTATGCCTAATCAATCCCGACTTTTTCCACCACGTAAGCGGGGCCACGGGAGGCTTGTTGGAGCTGGGCTATGATCCGGTCCAAGACGGGGCCTACGATGCCGCCGCTCATTGGAAAGGCACCCAGTGGGATAGTATCGGAGGTACGCCGATGGCTACGGGGCCGCTTACGTTCATGACACAAACGGTAGCTGTTCTTACGCCTACGCCTTTTGCTCTGGCTGTACGCCAACCTACAGGTCAAATCATGCCTCCTGGGCCTTTGCAACTATGCCCCGGTGATTCCGTGCAGCTGACTGTGCAACCTGCAAGCCCTAACTGGACCTACACTTGGAGTCATGGAGCGACCGGTTCGAGTGTATGGATCACCAGTCCTGGCACGTACACCGTAACGATCGAAGCCTCTCTGGGATGCCGCTATACTACGCCCCCCATCGTGGTAGAAGGCCTACCTGCCCCGTCAGTGGCGATTAGTCCGACCTCGCCAGCCCAGATTTGCCCAGGGGATACCCTGTGGCTGAGCGCCACCCCCGCCTTGGCTTACCAGTGGTTTTACGAAGGGCTCCCCATCTTTGGCGCTACGGGACCTACACTCCCCGCTACCCAGCCGGGCACCTACAGCGTACAAGCAGTACAAGTCTGCGGCACCGCCGAAAGTACCCCCTTCCTGCTAAGCTGGCACCCCAAACCTCAAGCTTACTTTGTCACCCAGCCGCCTGATTCGATCGAGGTGGGCCAGCCTCTCCTGCTCATAGACAGTACCCAGGGGGGCTTGGCCTGGCTCTGGGTTATCCCGCCGGATACCTTTCCCGGCAGCCCTACCCTTACGCGCGCCTTCAGCCAAGAAGGCCTCTACACGATCCTCCTGATCAGCCAGAATGCCCAGGGCTGTCGCGATACGTTTACTCGAGCTGTGTATGTGCGGCCTTTCTCAGGCATCTATATTCCCACGGCTTTTACCCCGAACGGCGACGGAGTAAACGACTTCTTTGAGATTGTAGCTCCGCCGTTGGCTTGGAGTCGGCTACGCCTCTACTCGCGGTGGGGCCTTCTTATTCGAGAAATTGTCGGCTATCCCCGCTGGGATGGATACGACGATCGAGGCAACCCCGTGCCCGAAGACGTATACACTTTCGTATTTGAAGCTCGGCTCTACTCGGGTCAAACCCTCCAACGCAGCGGCACCGTCACCGTGCTCCGGTAATTGCTACCTTTGCGGTTATGACCGCAATCACGGCCGACCAGGTAAAGCGCCTTCGAGAGACGACGGGTGCCGGTATCATGGACTGCAAAAAGGCCTTGGAAGAAGCCCAAGGTGACTTCGAGAAAGCCATAGAAATCCTGCGCAAGAAAGGCCACAAGATGGCTGCTGCCCGACAGGAAAGAGACGCCAAGGAAGGAGCCGTCTTTGCGGCGTGGAATACCCAGGAAGGCCATCTTATTTTACTGGCTTGCGAAACCGACTTCGTCGCCCGGAATGCCGACTTCCAGGCGTTTGGCAAAAAGATCGCTCAGGCCGCCTTGGAAGCGCATCTTACTTCGGCCGAGGCTTTGCCGACTTTGCTCATTGATGGAGCGCCGCTGGCTGACCGCCTTGCGGAGATGACCGCCCGTATCGGCGAAAAAATGGAAATCAGCCGGTGGGCCCGCTTGAACGGCGAGTATGTAAGCGCTTATATTCACTTGGGGGGGCGAATAGGCGTGCTTATCGCGCTCAAGGGCACTCAAGGACTTTCTCCGGACGTGCTCGAAGAAGTGGCTCAAAACCTGGCTATGCAAGTGGCAGCCCTTCGTCCTGTGAGCGTGGACCGTCAGTCTGTGCCCCCCGCCTTGCTGGAAAAAGAAAAAGAAATCGCTCGGGAACAGGCCCGCGCCGAAGGTAAACCCGAACATCTGCTGGATAAAATCGCGCTAGGCAAGCTGGAAAAGTTCTTCAAAGAGGCGGTCCTGCTTGAGCAGGAGTTTTTCAAAGACAGCCAGAAAAGCGTGGGGCAGTACCTAAAATCAGTCTCTCCTACCCTCACGGTAGCGGAGTTTGTGCGTTTTCAGGTTGGCGGCAAATGATGAAGTATCGGCGAGTACTCCTCAAGCTCAGCGGCGAAGCCCTACAAGGGGATAAACCGTACGGTATAGACACCGAGAAACTGCGCTACTTTGCTCGGGAGATCGCTTCGGTCACGCGGGCCGGTGTACAAATGGCTATTGTAATCGGTGGGGGGAATATCTTTCGAGGGATAGAAGGCAAAGATCAAGGGCTGGATCGGGCCCAAGCGGATTATATGGGCATGCTGGCCACGGTCATCAACGCCTTAGCCTTGCAAAATGCCCTTGAGCAAGAGGGGGTACCTACCCGGGTCCAATCGGCTATTGAGATGCAGCGCATTTGCGAGCCGTTTATTCGACGGCGCGCCATCCGGCACTTGGAAAAAGGCCGAGTGGTCATCTTTGCGGCCGGTACCGGCAACCCCTTCTTCACCACGGATACGGCGGCTACCCTGCGCGCCATCGAAATAAACGCCGAACTCTTACTAAAAGGCACGCGGGTAGATGGGATTTACACGGCCGATCCAGAAAAAGATGCCCAAGCCGAGCGCCTCACTCATATCTCCTACGAAGAAGCCTTACAAAGACGCCTCGAAGTGATGGACCTCACCGCTTTCACCCTCTCGCAAGAACACCACCTGCCCATGGCGGTGTTCAACATCAATGAACCAGGGGCTTTGTATCGCATCCTCGCCGGCGAAAAGGTGGGTACTATCGTCTCCTCTCGATGAGCTGGTGGCGCTGGCTCTGGGAAAGTGAATGGCACGGGATTTTGCTGGGGCGGTGGCTGGTGGCTGTGCTTTTGCTGGTGGGAGGGCTCGGACTGGCAGGGCTGTTGGCCTCCCTGCTCAGCCGCTTCTTCTACCTAAGCCTCGGTAAAACCCGAAAAGACATCACCCGGCGTGAGCTCCACCGCCTTATGCGCCCCGCTTGGCTCTTTGCCATCCTACTGGCCGTCTTGTATGCCACCATCCAAGCGGTGGAGTTTTTTCACCTTTCGGCCCGCTGGGTAGACTGGATACATCGCCTCTTTCAAGCACTGGTGCTGCTGGCGCTGGGTCTGGTGGGTAGCCGACTGTTGGCCGTCACCGAAACCATCCTCGCCAGCCGCTACCAGCAAGCCAACGAACTCTACAAACTCCAGCTCGTCCACCCCCTCTTTACCCTCGGACGCATCTTGCTCTTCGTCCTCATAGGTTTTCTCGTACTGGAAATCACCCTCAAGGTCAACGTAGGGCCCTTCTTCACGACCTTAGGACTCGGAGGCTTAGCCGTAGCTTTAGCTGCGCAGGAGACCCTCCAGCACTTCATCGGGGCCCTGGCCATCTTTGCCGATAAGCCCTTCCAACTGGGCGAGATCATCCGGCTGGAGAACGGTACCACAGGTACTATCGAAAGTATAGGCCTGCGATCCACCCTCATCCGCACCGTGGATGGCACCCTGCTGGTTATCCCCAACAAAAAACTGGCCGATAGCCCCCTGGAAAACCTCTCTCGAACCCCTACCCGGCGCCTTATGTATCGCATTGGCCTCCTCTACAGCACGCCCGAACCGGTGCTCAAAGCCCTAAAACAGGACTTGGAAGCCGCCTTAAGCCGCCTGCCTTTCATGAAAGAAGCGCCCACCGTCTTCTTGACCAACTTTCAGGATTCGGCGCTTGAGCTGACCATTGTGGTCTTCGTAGACCCTTTTTATAGCTCACCGGCCCGCAGCGTACCCAATGTACTACCCCTCCAAGATGCCCTGTGCTGGACGATCCTCACCACCATACGTCGACATGTGCCCGAGACTGACTTTGCTTTTCCTACGCGTACCCTGCACATCGCGAGCCTACCCCATGCCAAAAATCTCTTTCCGTAAGTTCAGCGCTACGGGCAATACCTTTCTCGTCTTGCAGACCGATCCCGACCTCCTCTCCTCAGAAACGCGCCGTCGCCTTTGTGACCGGACCGAAGGACTAAGCGCGGACGGGCTGCTGGCCCTAACCCCCCTCGATGAGGCAACCTTCGACCTGCGCTACTGGAACGCAGATGGGGAGCCCGGTTCTTTTTGTGGGAATGGGGCTCGAGTGGCTGCCTGGCTGGCTTATGAGGGGACGGGACTTCGAGAGGTGCAGTTGCGCTTTGGGCAGCGCGTTTATCCAGCCCGCCTCCTCAGCCCAGCCCCCCCAATCGCCGAAGTCGGCTTATCTGTGTCTCAGCCGCCCCAAAAGATCCCCCTCCGATTTTCCCAAGTGCCAGCCCAAGAGGCCTGGTTGGTCGATACGGGTTCGCCCCATGCCCTCCTCCCCGTAGAAGCAGCCCTGCTTGATACCCTCGACATAACCGCCTACGCCCACCGACTCATACCCGAACTGGCTCCCCTTATGCAGCAAGCCCCCGAAAAGGGCATCAACCTAAGCTTCTTTGCTCCGGTAGGCCAAAAAGCCTGGGCTCTCCGTACCTACGAGCGGGGCGTGTGGGCTGAAACGCTAAGCTGCGGTACCGCCAGTGTAGCCCTGGCAACCCTTCTACAAGCCGAAGGCGAAAGTCGGATCGAGATCCAGGCGCGAGGTGGCCAGCTAACCGTACACGCAGAAGGGGATCTCTTTTGGCTTGCAGGCCCGCTGCAAGAAGTGCTGCGAGGCACCGTGGAATGGTCTTGATTACCCTTCGCGGGCGATTTTTTCGGCCTGCTCGAGGAGCCGTTTACGCTCGTCTTCCGGCAGCGTGGGATTAGCCAGCTGCTCCAAGGCTTGTTCCAAAATGCCTTTTACCGACTTGCGCAGGTCAGGTTTCTGAAGAGCGGCTTTGATGAGTTCCTCGAGAGTAGGCATAGACAAAACGAATATACGGATTTTTACGCATCGTAGGAGGCGGTGGTGGCTTCGGGCAAGGTACGTCGCACTAAGCCGGAAAGGACATTCCCTGGCCCCAGTTCGTAAAAGGTACGGATGCCGGCTTCCCACATAGCCTGGAGCGTCTGGGTCCAACGGACAGGTGCCGTCAACTGCTGAATAAGCAGGGCCTTGAGCTTGTCGGGGTGAGTTTCAGGTTGGCCGGTTACGTTGGGGTAGACGGCGAAGCGGGGTGAGCGGAATGGCGTCTCTTCAATAGCGGCGGCTAACTTTTGGCGGGCCGACTCCATAAGAGGGGAATGAAAAGCACCATTGACGGCCAGTTTTTTGACCAAGCGGGCGCCGGCGGCTTTGGCTTTTTGCATGAGGGCTTCGACGGCGGCGGTTTCGCCAGAGACCACCAGCTGCCCCGGCGAGTTGTAGTTAGCTGGGACGACCAAGCCTTCCTGCACTTCTCGGCAGAGCGCTTCAACCGTTTCGTCGGCCAGTCCTATGATAGCTGCCATGGTGCTGGGACGAGCGTCACAAGCTTCCTGCATCGCTTGAGCCCGCACATGCACCAGCCTAAGCCCCTCTGAAAATGAAAACACCCCTGCCACCGCCAGCGCCGTAAACTCCCCCAGCGAATGGCCTGCTACCGCCCGGGGGGTGATACCCCGCACTTGAGCCACCGCATACCCATGCAGATAGAGGGCCGGCTGCGTGACAGAAGTGCGCTGAAGGTCCTCTGCACTACCGGAGAAAAGAAGCTCGCGCAAGGGTAAGCCCGTGATGGCTTCGGCCTCTTCAAAAAGAGGACGTACCTCCGGTCGGCTCTCATAGAGGATGCGACCCATCCCCGGCACTTGTGAGCCCTGCCCCGGAAAAAGCAGTGCTACCCCCATTAGGCGGCCTTCACTTTCTCTACGATCGCCGCAAACGCCGAAGGCTGCGTAGCCGCCAAGTCCGCTAACATCTTCCGATCCAGCGACAAGCCCGCCTTCTTCAGCTTGTGCATAAACTGGCTATACGAAAGGCCATGGGCTCGTACCGCCGCCCCAATGCGCACGATCCACAGCCGCCGAAACTCCCGCTTTTTGCGCTTGCGGTGAATGTAGGCGTAGACCCACCCTTTCTGGAGCTGATTGTGGGCGTGGCGAAAGACATTCTTCTTGCGACCCCAATACCCTTTGGTGAGCCGCAGAATCCGACGCCGCCGCTCCCGAGAGGCTACCCGATTCTTGGTACGCATAGGTCAGTCCAAATAAACCGTTAAGAGTTCGAGGCGAGCTCGGTCAGCCGCTTTGACGAGTCTATCTTGGCGAAGGGCGCGTTTGCGCCGCCGACTCTTAGAGGAGAAGTTGTGGCGCCGGCCCGTCGCTTTGTGCATCAGCTTGCCGGTCGCCGTACGCTTGAAGCGCTTTTGGCTCCCTGAATGCCCTTTCATGACCGGCAAAAGTACAGAACTTCCCACGAATGCCCCGTTTCTCTCTACCTTCGTGCCGTGCGAACCCTATGGCTAACCTTGCCCCTGTGGATGGTAGCCCAAGACAAACCCGCTTACCTCTTCTACACCCCTAAGGGCAAGGTGATCTCCTACAGCGCCGTGCTCAAGATCCTACAAAAAGCCGATGTAGTCCTCTTCGGGGAAGTCCACAATAACCCCATTGATCACTGGCTGCAGTACGAACTAATACAGGACTTGGCCCGCCTAAAACCCGACCACCTCCTTGTGGGTATGGAAATGGCCGAAACCGACCAGCAAAATATTTTCTTGCGCTACCTCAAAGGCGAAATACCAGACATCGACAAACTATCCAGTGAAACCTCCCTATGGCCAAACTTTCGCACCGACTATGCGCCTGTGCTGGAACTCTGCCGAAAAAATAAGATTCCCTTTTACGCCACCAACGCCCCCAAGGCCCTGGTAAAAGCGGTCAGTCGCCAAGGGGCCAGTGCCCTGGAAGGCCTCCCCGCCGAGATGCGGCGCTATATAGCCCCTCTGCCGTTGGCGCGATTGGATACGCTGCCCAGCTATAAGCGGCTCGATAGCCTGGCCCAGGCTCACGGCCTGAATCCAGAACCCTTTCGGCTGGCGCAGATGCTGCGAGACGCCACCATGGCTTACCAAATCCACCAAGCCTGGAGGCCCGGCACTCTTTTCTTCCATCTCAATGGCCACTACCATAGCGATTATCACGAAGGGATCGCCGCTTATCTGCGCCTTTACCACCCAGGCCTTAAAATAGTGGTCCTTACCACCGAGGAGGTCTCTGATCCCACTCGCTATAAACCGATTCGACCGGAGGCGGCGGACTTATTTCTGGTCGTACCAGAAACCATGACTCGCACGCACTAATGCGCTACGACGTAGCGATCGTTGGGGCAGGCATCATAGGAGCGGCTGTGGCCCAGCGGTTGCGCCAAGTATGGCCAGAAGCCCGCCTGCTCGTACTGGAAAAAGCGCCGCATCCCGCAGCCCATCAAACCGGCCGAAACTCCGGCGTCATCCACTCCGGCATCTATTACAAGCCCGGTTCGCTCAAAGCTACCCTCTGTACAAAAGGCCGAGAAGCCCTCTATGCCTTTGCCCGATCGGAAAACCTGCCCCACGAGCAGTGCGGCAAACTCATCTTGGCCACCGAAGAAACCGAACTGCCCCGCTTACAAGCCCTTTATCAGCGGGGCCAGGAAAATGGCATACCGGGTATCCGCCTGCTTTCCTCAGACGAGATCCCCCAGTACGAACCCGAAGCTCGCGGCGTGGGCGCTATCTACGTGCCCGTGACAGGGATTATTGACTACAGCGCTGTGACGCGGCGCCTTCTGGAGCGAAGTGGAGCTGACCTGCACTACCAAGCCGAAGTAAAGGCCCTAACCCGCACCGCCGACGGGTATCGTCTCCACACTCGATCAGGCCAGACCTTCACCAGCCGCTACGTCATCGCCTGCGCTGGCTTGCAAGCGGACCGATTGGCGCGGGCCGATGGCCTCCACCCGCCCCTCCGCATCGTACCTTTCCGCGGCGACTACTACGAACTGCGCCCAGAAGCCCGCCATAAAGTCCGTAACCTCATCTATCCCCTCCCACACCCCACTTACCCCGTGCTCGGAGTCCATCTGACCCGCCTCATCTCAGGACATGTGGAGGCCGGACCCAACGCCGTTTTTGCCTGGGCCCGAGAAATCTACCGCCGCACCGGCTTTTCCCTACAAGACACCTGGGAAGCCCTCAGCTTCCCCGGCACTTGGCGGTTCTTTTTCAAACACTGGCGCGAAGGACTCCAGGAATACCGTCGCGCCTTTTCCAAACGGCTCTTTTGGCAAAGCCTACAACGTTTGGTGCCCTCCCTGCGCGAAGAAGACCTCCTCCCGGCCCGCTGTGGAATACGAGCCTTAGCCTTGACCCGGGAAGGCACCTTCTGGGATGACTTCTACTTTGTGTCTCAGCAGCGGAGCCTTCATGTACTCAATGCGCCTTCTCCGGCTGCGACGGCCGCCTTAGCTCTGGCTGAAGCTATCGTAGAAAAAGCCCTGCAAACATGGCAACCCTCTTTATAGGTCCCTTTCTTTGGCCACTGGAGCCGCCGCTTCAACCCTTACGCCGCACCCAAGGCGACCTGGTAGTCTTTTTGCCCACCCCCCACGCAACAGAAGAAGCGCTCACCCTCCTGGATAAAATGCTAAAAGCTATCCACTACCCGCCTCCCGAGGCCAGCATATGGCTGGTCTCTTCCCCGCTTAGCCCTGCGCAACTGTCGGTTTTCTCAGAAAGGGTAAGCTGGGTTCTGGGTACTTTGGTACCCGGCACGCAGGTAGCTCCTTATAGCCGGCGGCCCTGGCGTCTCCTCAAAATACCCCCGACAAGCTGGCCGGAAGAACCGGTTACTTTCGTTCTGCCGAGCCTCCCCCAGCTTCTGACCGACCCCGAAGCGAAAAAACGAGCATGGGCTTGGATCCGACCGTTGGCTTCGAGGTCCTCAAAGTAGAAGGAGCCGCCCGCCTGGGCCGGCTATATACGGCGCATGGGGTGGTGCCGACGCCCGCGTTTATGCCGGTAGCCACGCAGGGCAGCCTGCGGGCTTTCCCCCACCACCTCCTGCACAGTCCCATCCTCCTGGCCAATACCTACCACCTCTACCTGCGACCTGGTACCGCTGTGCTGGAAACGGCTGGCGGCCTCCATGCCTTCATGGGCTGGAAAGGCGCCTTGCTCACTGATAGCGGCGGCTATCAAGTCTTTAGCCTGGCTTCCCGCCGCACCCTCTCTGCCGAAGGCGTGATCTTTGCCTCGCACATAGACGGCTCTCGACACCTGCTGACCCCCGAAAAAGTGGTCGCCCTCCAGCGTAGCATAGGTTCGGACATTCAGATGGTGCTGGATGTATGCCCGCCCTACCCTGCTTCCCCCGCCGAGATGCACCAAGCGCTGGAACTGACCTATGCGTGGGCTGCCCGCGCCCGCCAGGCCTTTGAAGCCAACCCGACCGCCTACGGCTACCCCCTCCAGCAGTTCGGTATCGTACAGGGTGGAGTGGACCCAGAGCTGCGCCAGGCCAGTTACCAGGCCCTCAAGCCCTTGTCCTTCGAGGGATGGGCTGTAGGCGGGCTGGCTGTAGGTGAACCCTTCGACTTGAGAAAGCCTATCCTGCATCTGATGGGCCAACTCCTACCCCCAGAAAAACCCCGCTATGTAATGGGCCTTGGCACGCCCCAAGACCTCTTAGAAGCCATCAGCGCAGGCATGGACCTTTTCGATTGTGTGCTGCCCACCCGCAACGCGCGCCATGCCCTACTCTATGGCTGGGACGGCCTCCGCAACCTCCGCAATGCCCGTTACGCGCGCGACTTTACACCGGTTCCACCGTGGGGCTATACCCGCGCTTATCTACACCACCTTTTCCGCCTCGAGGACCCAGCCGCTTTGACGATCGCCACCGCCGCCAACTTGCATTTCTTCCTCGATTTGGTCGCCACAGCTCGTTCCCACCTCGAAGCAGGAACCTTCGCAGAGTGGAAAGAAGCCCTCCTGCCTCAGCTGACTTACCGGCACCCCAGCCAATAAAAAAGAAAGGGGCCTCTGAGAGGCCCCTTCGCTATGGTCCTCTACACCCACTCCCTCAGAGCACTACGAGCTTCTGAAGGAGGCGTTCTTGCCCCGCTTCTACTTGGATCAGGTAAACGCCTGCCGGTAAAGCCAAGTCGAGTGTATACTCTCCGGCAGGTCGGCCGCCCAGCTTGTAGGTCTGCACTTCGGCTCCTGAAAGGGCAAGTACGCGCACGGTCAGATCGCTGGAACGGTGTAAGGTGTAGTGCAGCGTTGCCTGGCCCCAGGCCGGGTTAGGCGCCACCGAAACCTCCCCTAAAACCCCAGCTTGAATACTCGTCGGCGAACCCGTCACTCGCACTTCATATTCCGTCCAAACATCGCTGTAAAGAGGTTGACCCGCCAGGGTAGGCATCAGATTAGTGGTGTCTTTGTTGTTTATGTCGTTAGACTGGCCAGGAAAGAGGTTGATAGAATTCGGGTCCACAAAGCCCCGTAGGTAGATCATCAAGGTATCGGTGCCTACTTGAACCCCGCGAATACATGCTCTCACGCAGCCCCGTGGCGGAGTCGGGCTACTCGGGCTGCCCCCGCCGGGATTCTGGTACACGACTACATAGGCATAGGCATTAGGGTTGCTGCGCACTTGCTTGTATCGGTGGTCCTGATCGAAGCGAAGCGCCCCCTGAGAAGGGTTGGCAGTGTTGTAAGCCGGTGCCACAGAAGGCTGCCCCCTGAGGGATACATACATGTTGCCATGTTTCATGCGCAGGCTATCTACCCAAATAGCGAAGTTGGGGTAAACATAGTTGATTGGGCTGGGGGCCGAGACCGTCTCGGGCAACGCAAACTGTACAACCACCTCTGTATCCCTCCCCACCGAAATGGTTAGGAAGGGCGGATCGAACGTCTTAGGAGGAAGCGTGTTGTTGGCTGTACAGGGGCCACACCCCGACTGCGCGTACAGATACGCGCTGACTGCTAAAACGACTACGTACCGCATATCGAGACAAACTTAGGCAAAAACCCGCTAACCAAATCCCAATGCCAACCGAAGTTTGGCATCAGGCCCCTGGAGCTCAAGGGGAAACAGGTAGGGGCTTCGGTAGGGCTGCCGGCGATTGGGGGCGTTTTAGTGGCGCAACACGATCTTGCCCATCTGGTGGCCGCTCCATAGGAGGGAAAGGGCTTGCGGCAGCGCCGAAAGGGGTAGCTGGGTCTCTACGAAAGGCTGTATCTGCTTCTTTTCGAGGAATCGAAGTAGCGCGGCAAAGTCGGCGGGGCTGCCCATGGTAGAGCCTACAATATGCACCTGCCGCCAGAAAAGGCGCCGCAAATCAAACTGGGGAGGATTCCCTTGGGTAGCTCCATACACGACGAGGCGTCCGCCAGGCCGCACCAGCGTCAAATAGGCGAGGAAGGCCTGGCCTCCCACCCCATCTACGACGAGGTCAAACTCTCCAGCGATTTGTTGGAGGCGCTGCAGCCAGTCCGGTTCGGTATAGAGCACACCGCCGGCCGCACCTAAGGCCTGCGCTTTTTCGATCTTGTAAGGTTGGCTGGAGGTGACCCAGACTTCGGCGCCGGCCGCGACCGCAAGCTGAAGGACCCAGGTAGCTACGCCTCCTCCAATGCCCGGTACCAGCACTTTTTGGCCGGCTTCCAGCTGGCCCTGCACAAAGGTGGCCCGGTACGCCGTCAGACCTGCAAGCGGCACCGCCGCCGCCTCTTCAAGAGCGAGGTGGGCCGGCACAGCATGTAGGTTCGCCACAGGCACTTGTACGTACTGAGCAAACGTACCCCAAGTAGGCATGCCCAAAATGTGAAACGCTTCACCCTGGGCTTGTTCTGACGGGCCCCAATCCAGACTGGGATTGATGAGGACTTTTTGTCCCAGCCACTTCTGATCGGAGGGTGAGCCCACCTCCACCACCTGCCCCACCCCATCCGAACCCAAAATCGCCGGATACTGAATACGAGGGTACAGCCCCAACGCTATCCACAAATCTCGCCGATTAAGAGCGCTGGCTTCGACTTTAACCCGCGCATAGCCCGACGCCAAGGTAGGTAGGGCTACCTCTTCCCACTTAAGCACTTCTTCCCACACCTTTTCCCCAGCCGGGGGCGTATTTTTCGGCAAGGAGGCCCGCAGGACCCAAGCCCACATGGCAGCGAAATTGGTAATTTTGCCGTACATGGACCTTTCTGCCGTAGAGAAAGAAATACTCGAAGCCGATCTTAGCACGGAGGAAGGGCGGGCCGCTTTCCAAAGACGCTTTCTGCAAAAGGGCGGCGTACTCGATAGCTTTTTTAGTGCGCTGCGCAGCCTGCCGCCTGAGGAACGCAAAGCTCGAGGTCAAACGCTGAACGCCCTGCGAGAGCAGGCTCGCCAACGCTGGGAAGCCGCTAAAAAAGCCCACCTACCCACCCCCTCTACACCTCATAAGCCGCAAGACCCCACTTTCCCGGCCCTTCGTATTGTAGTAGGAGGCCGCCATCCCCTTTCTCTGATAGAAGGCCGCATCATCCGTTTTTTTCAGCGGCTCGGCTACAGACTGGCCAGCGGCCCCGAAATCGAAGACGATTGGCACAACTTCTCCGCGCTCAACTTCGAGCCTGATCATCCTGCCCGCGACATGCAGGATACGTTCTTTCTGGACCTGGCAGCGGGCCTCCTTTTGCGTACCCATACCTCTACCGTTCAAGTGCGGGTCATGGAACGTCAAAAGCCTCCTATTCGCATACTGGCTCCTGGTCGCGTCTACCGCAACGAAACCGTTTCCGCCCGCGCGCACGTGTACTTCCACCAGATCGAAGGCCTGTGCGTAGAGGAAAACCTACAAGCCAGCGACCTCAAAGCCACCCTGACGTGCTTTGTAGAGAACTTTTTCGGGCCGGGAACCCCTATGCGGTGGCGGGCTTCGTACTTCCCCTTCACCGAGATGAGCGCCGAAGTGGACATTGCCTGCCTGATCTGCCAAGGGGCCGGTTGTGCCGTCTGCAAACACACCGGCTGGGTCGAAGTGCTGGGCTGTGGCATGGTAGACCCCGCCGTCTTCGAGGCCTGCGGCCTTGACCCGCACCGGTATACGGGGTTCGCCTTTGGGCTGGGCGTAGAAAGATTGGCACAACTTTTGTACGGTATACCTGACCTACGGCTCTTCGGACAAAATGACCTTCGTTTCCTCCAATCCTTCCAGGGCTATGGCTACGCCCTCTGAAGAGACCCTTTCACCCACCCCCCTATGGGAGGAGGTACAGCAACTGTACCCTCACCTGCACTTTAGCCCTACCTACCTCCCGCTGATTGAGGCGCTGGATAGGTTTTACCGCGAGTATCATCCGGAGCTCCTGTTGGTGGAAACTGACCTGCAAGGCCTCATCACCTACGTAAACGAGCCCTTTGCCCGAGCTGCCGGCTATGAGCCCGGCGAACTACTGGGGCAAAATATCAACCTCCTGCGTAGCGACGCCAACGAACCGGGTTACTTCCGCGACCTGTGGAATACCATCACCCAAGGCCGCCCCTGGCGCGGCAAAATCAAGAATCGTAGCCGCGACTATGAGCTCTACCAAATCGACCTGCTGATTCTGCCCATCCCCGGACCCGACAACCGCCCCAGTCGGTACTTAGGGCTGGCTTATGACATTACCTCTCGTCTCGAGGCAGAAAAAGCTCTCGAACAGCTGCGCACCGACTTTGAAGACGGCCTTCGGTATGCCCGACGCATCCAACGCGCCATCTTCCCCACCCGTGTCAACGCCCTCCAAAAGTTTTTCCCCGAAAGCTTCCTCCTCACGCATGGACGGGACATCGTAAGCGGCGACTTCTGCTGGGTTGCCCGATCGCCCATGGGCAACCGCACCTTCCTGGCGGTGGCGGATTGCACCGGCCACGGCATCCCTGGCGGCCTCTTGACCATGATTGGCTACAACCTTCTCAATCAGATTGTCCTGTACCGGGGCATTTCGGTGCCCCATCAGATTCTGGCCGAGCTGCACAAAGGCCTGCGAGAATACTTCCTCCAAGACGACGCTGAAGAAGGGCGCTTCGTCAAAGACGGCATGGAGATCATTTTATGCAGCTTCGACTATGGGATGACCGAAGTCCAGTTTGCCGGCGCCAATCGCCCCCTCTGGCTCATTCGCCAAGGACAGCTCCTCGAATACAAAACCGACAAACAACCTATCGGCGGCGAAAACCTCACCGAAGATGTGGAGTTTCAAATCTTTACGTTGGAGTTGGAACCAGAAGACCGGATCTATCTTTTTACGGATGGGATCACGGACCAGTTTGGAGGGCCGCAAGAAAAGCGCTTTGGCACCCCCCGCCTGCGTCAAACACTGCTCGAAATCTGGGCCGAACCCAGCATGGCCAAACAGCGCGCCCTTTTCAACAACCGCTGGAAACGCGAATGGATGGGCGACCTCCCTCCTACCGACGATGCAACGCTGGTGGGCCTTCGTATTGTGGAGTAGTCTAACTCTGGGAAGCTCCCGCGCTTACGCCCAAGGAGAAGTTTTCAAAGCCCCAACCCGGCCTTTTGAAGGGTTCATCTTCTACAAAGTGCGCTTCCGAGGCCCCGCCGCCGAGTCCCTCAAAGAAAATAACCCCCCTACCGAGATGCAACTCTACATCCGAGGCAATCGTTTTCTCATCAACGAAGCAGGAGGAAACTTCCCTATAAGCCGACTCTATGACCCTGACTCCGACTGGATGTATGTCTTGGACCCCTTGTATAAGCGAGCCTTCAAGTACGAAAAATACCGCAAAAAAGCCCGAAACTACCCCGCCACCTACACCGGAGATAGCCTGCAAATCCTGGGGCTTTGGTGTTATGAGTTTGTGGTGAAAAAGCCCGACGAAGAAATCACTTATTACGTCAACCCTAAATACCGGGTAGATCTCTCGCTCTTTGCCGGCAAAAAGCGGGCGCAAGCTTTCTTTCTGAACGAGGGCCTGTATGGCGCTATACCCCTCAAGATGATCCGCAAACGGAAAGACCTTACCATTGAGGTAGTAGCCTATATCGTAAAGGCTATACGATTGGACCCAAGAACCCTAAAGATACCCAAAGACTATGAGATACTGGGCTACGATTACCGACGCTGACGGCGAAAAACAGGCATAGCCACCATTGTGTCGGCCCGCTCATACTGTCCAGCCAAATGGGGCAGATGATAAGACGCTTCAGCCCATGCGTGGTCAAAATCAAAAATATATTGCGGAGAATCCCACTTTTTGTAGAAAGTCTTCCAGTCCTCAAGTTGCCGGTTTTTTGTCCAGGTGTAGGGGGTAGTCCACCGACAGCCGTAAGGGCCTTGGAGGTGGAGGTAGCACGGAGCGGGCCCCCACCAGCAACTGTGCGCCGGCAAGGGCAAGTGGCAGGTTGGTGTAGTGAACCGGGCATATAGCCCTAAGGCGCAAGCCGCCAAGCCCAGCCCGTAAGCCAAAAAGTAAGCTCCCCTCCGAGACAGGCGTTCCGCCAGTACCACCGCCCAAGAGATCAGACCGCCAGCCCCAGGCACCACCCAGCTCACTAAAGCCGCCCAAACCCGATCCTGAAAGAGAAGACGCTCGACATAGGGCCTATACGCATAAGTCGAAAGCCGAAAAACCAGCATCACAAGCCCCGCAACGCCTAAGAGGCGCATACCGATATCCCCCCTCCACAGGCGCCAAACCGCTACCCAATAAGTCTGCACATAAGCAGAGAAAGTTTCGCTATGCTTAAGCAGGGCGGCCATTCCTAAGGCTATCCATCCTGCGCCAAGCAGGAAAAGCCCTAAAGATCGAAAGCGTTCTCGACTCAGGTAGAAGGGGAGATAGCCCAGCAAGGCTAAAGTAGCGACGGGAAAAGCTCCTACGACGCCTCCCCATAGAATACCCTGTTCAAAAGCTCGGATGCGGGAGCGGCTTAGCCTTAGCAAAAGCCCGAGGGGGGGTAGGCCCACTTCGAGGGGGGAATGCCATGGCACCTGAGCGTGAACCGCCAACAACAAGGCTCCCGACAAGGCCGCCCCAGGTGAGTAGCCCTCTCGAGGACGCAAACTCCATAGCCAGATTCCCCAGGCTATCACCCCTAAGGCTTTCCAGGCCCGCAAGAGATAAGGGGCTTCTGCAGGCAGGTAGCGGTATACCGTCACAAAAAGGGGGTCAATAGGAGCTTGGAGAACGGTATACACCCCTTCGCCCTGCCGCCAGCGGTCAGCGGTAAGCCGGTAACCGGCTTCTAAGGAAGGCGTGCCCGCAGGCCAAAATAGCGCCCCTATCGCTCCACCCAGAAGGAGGAAAAAAGCCGCCCCTTGCACAGCTCACCCTCCTGAAAACACCCCTCTCGACCTTAGGGCGACCAGCCTAACCATCGGCCCCCTACCCCTAAAAGCCAAACCGATACCGGAAGTCTTCTACTTCCAGACGTTCTTTCTGGGCTTCTTGAAAACGTCCTGTGAGGAGGTTGGCCTGGGTGCTGGACTGGCTGGCGGCATAACTGCGAGCCACATCGGCGGTGAGGGGTTCAGGGATTTTTTTGCTCGTCAGCTGAAGCACATACACCCCACTTGTACCCTCCACCGGCGCGCTAAGCTGGTTTTCCTTCAAGCTGGCGGCTACCCCCAACACCTTAGGCTCCATACCGATACCCGGCACGGCGATGCCGCCATACAGAGCATTTTCCGCACGGCTGACATAGGCCCCAGGGCCATACGCCTGCTGGAGAGCTTCTAAGGTGGTGCCCCCTTTTTCTTTGAGGCGCTTGAGGATGTACTCGGCTTTTTTGGCGTTGCGGGCCTTCGGCTCGAGCTGATCTCGGATCTCTTCCCACTCTCGATACGGGGGCTCAGAAGCCGAAACAATACGCGCTACGACGAAAGCGTTCTGAGTCTCTATCACACCGGACCTTTCTCCTGCCTTGTGCGAAAAGGCCCACTGGATAAGCTCACGCGTACCCACCAAAGCCGGTATGGAAGCAGAGGAGGGCCGGATCGTAGGGCTGATCCGTAAGTTTAGCCCTGCCTGTTGGACCGCTTCCTCGAAGTTTTTCTCCGCAGCCCGGGCGATCTGCTGGGCTTTCTGGCGCAAGACCGAAAGCGTGGCACTCGTCGCCACAATCTCCTTTTCGATGAAAGCCAGCCGCACCAACCGGTCTGATTTTTCTTGCACTTCGACGATGTGGTAACCTTGGTCCGACACGAGGATCCCATAAAGGCGGCCTATGGGAGCTTTAGCCAGCGCCTCATAGAAGGCCTTGCCGAAGCGACCCGAAGCCGTGTACCAGCCCAGCTCACCGCTGGAAAAACGCGTTTGCCAGTCATCGGAAAACTGGTTGGCGGCCTCAGCAAACTTTTCTGGTTTGAGCGCGCGCAAGAGGCTATCCGCCCGCCGCCGAGCCGCTACACTGTCTAATCCCTTCGCGATCATGATGTGCCGGAGCCGATACACCGGCTGAGAGTCCCGAGCGATAGAGTCTACCTTCGCCAGAACATACCCCCGATCGCTCAGGTAAGGCCCAATGACCTGCCCCATACCCCGCAAGGAATCTTGCACCTGCCGAGGCAGATCAGGCCAGCGCCGCCAAATAAAATCTTGCCTGACATCCGTATTGGCTGCGGCAAATAAGGAATCGTCTTCGGCTTTTTCAAAGGCCTCCCGCAGTTCAAGCGTTTTCTGATACACAACCTGGCTATCCTGCGAAGAAGGCTCTTTGAAGAGGGCTACATACTGTAGGATGCGTTCGGGCTCACGTAACCGATACTCAGCCTTGTGGGCCTTGTAGTAGCGACGAATATCGCTTTCTGAAACCGCTACCAGAGAATCAGCTACGGCGCTGTAGCTAACCGCAAGATAAGAAAACGAGAGCGTAGTGTTGTCGAGCGTATTTTGGTAGGCTGCGAGGGTAGTCGGCACGTAGCCGGCCGCTCGGAGGAGCGCATCGTACTTTTCTCGCAGGCGCACCTGGACCAGGTAGTCTTCAAACTCGCGCAATTGGGCAGCTATCTCGGGGTTATTCGGCGCCTGAGCCAACACCTGCTGCACGCGGGCCTTGTCATACATCTGGCCGCCCTGCGAAAAAACCTGGATCACCAAAGGATGGGGTTGGTCCGAAACAAACATCTCATACAGTTCCTGATCAGAGACGGCCAACCCTGCGGCTTCGGCTTCTATAGCGTAGAGTTTATCCGTCAGAAGCTGCTGCCAAACCGCGCTTTTGATTTGCTCTTCGGCCAAGGGGTCCTCCACGGAAGCGTTTCGCAAGGCGCGCTCATACAGGGCGTTGTACTCCGCATAGCGAATGTCTTCTGACCCGATACGGGCCACCAAGTCGCTCCGCCCAGAAAAAAGCCCCTGCACGAAAGGATTGCTCTGCAGAAGGTCTGTCAAAATGAAAATGAGAAGCGAAATGCCAATCAGCAGAACGGCCAGCCCGGCCTTGTCTCGAATCTTTTGGATGACGCCTGCCATCTGGGCGCAAACTTAGGGATTTAGGGAGGATCGCTGGAGGATGAAGAGTTTTTCGCCTGGGCGTTTGACCCAGTAGTGCTGCCGCGCATAAGCTTCTTGCGTGTAGGCATCCTGCGTAAGAGCCAAGGCTTCTTTTCGCAAAAGGGCGGTTTGCTCCTCGTAGAGGGCATACTGCTGGCGCATTTCCGCAAGCCGGCGGGCCAGGCGCACTTGCTCTACCCAACTATAGGGGTCCAGCAAACCTACCCATACCAGCGCCCCCATCGTAATCCAAAAGTAAGGGCTGCGCAGCAGGCGCCACACTTTCTTATTGGAGGCCATAGGTAGCCACTTCGCCCAGTTCGGCTTCGATGCGGAGGAGCTGGTTATACTTGGCCACTCGTTCGGTACGGGCTAAAGCCCCTGTCTTGATCTGGCCTGCGTTGGTGGCCACCGCCAGATCCGCAATGAAGGTGTCTTCCGTTTCGCCGCTACGGTGGCTAATAATAGTCCGATAACCGGCTCGGTGCGCCATGTCGATCACATCGAGGGTTTCGGTGAGGGTGCCAATCTGGTTAAGCTTAATGAGGATAGCGTTGGCTACCCCACTGCGAATCCCCTGTCGGAGCCGCATGGGATGCGTCACGAAAAGGTCATCCCCTACGAGCTGGACGTGAGCCCCCACCGCTTGCGTGAGGGCCGCCCAACCTTCCCAATCCTCTTCGGCTAAGGGGTCCTCCAGCGAAAAGAGAGGGTAGGATCGTACCCACCCCTCCCACAGGCGAATCATCTGTTCGGTGGTCAAGGTCTCGCCCGTAGACTTGAAGCGGCGATACCGCCGAGTTTCGGGGTCGTACCATTCTGTAGCGGCCACATCCAGCGCCAGGACAAGGTCCTTTCCAGGGACGAAGCCGGCTTTTTCAATCGCTAAGAGAAGCAGTTCGAGGGCTTCGGCGTTGTCGCGCAGGTTGGGCGCAAAGCCCCCCTCATCGCCTACATTCGTAGAGAACCCTTGAGATTTCAAGAGCTCCTTTAGGGTCGAAGTGACGCGGCTGGCCCACTCTATCGCTTCTTGGAAAGAAGAGGCCCCGACCGGCGCGATCATGAACTCCTGCACATCCAAGGCGTTGTCGGCGTGTTTTCCGCCGTTGAGGATGTTGAGCAAAGGAACCGGCAAGCGGTACGGGGAGACACCGCCGAGGTACCGGTACAAGGGCAGGCCCAGCGCCGCGGCTGCGGCCCGAGCCGTAGCCAGCGACACCGCCAAGATGGCGTTCGCCCCCAGCTGGCTTTTGTTGGGGGTGCCATCCAGCTGAATGAGCTTCTGGTCAATAGCCCGCTGATCTAAGGCGCTCATGTCCACCAAGGCAGGCCGGATCGTCTCTTCGATGTGGTGCACCGCCTGTCGAACGCCTTTGCCCCCAAAGCGCACAGGGTCCCCATCTCGGAGTTCCCAGGCTTCGTGTGAGCCGCAAGAAGCCCCAGACGGCACCGCAGCCCGCCCTACATGGTCCGTATCCAAGACCACTTCAGCTTCTACGGTGGGCTGGCCGCGAGAGTCCAAAATCTCCCGCGCCCGTACGTCCACAATCCACGCCATGCCGCAAACCTACGGAAACTTGTAGCTTTGTGGGGCATGAACCGGACCGAGCGAACCTTAGGCCTCATCAAGCCCGACGCCATGGCCCAAGGCCTACTGGGCAAAATCCTGGACCATATTCTTAGTGCAGGGTTTCGTCTCGTAGGCCTCAAACTACTCAAGCTCACCCGAGAACAAGCCGAAGCGTTTTATAACGTACACCGCGAAAGGCCCTTTTTTCCTTCTTTGGTGGAGTTTATGACGTCAGGGCCTATCGTGGCCTTTGTGCTGGAGAAGGAAAACGCCATAGCCGACTACCGAACGCTAATGGGCGCTACCGATCCCGCCAAGGCCGCTCCAGGCACCCTCCGAGCGCTCTTCGGCCAAAACGTCGAACGTAACGCCGTACATGGGTCCGACAGCCCCGAAAACGCCCAGCGAGAAATCGCTTTCTTTTTCGCACAAGCCGAACTGCTGCCCGCGCCCACAGCCATTACGGTATGAACCTCTTCACCGAGCTGGCCGAACGCGGCCATCAGCAAGTCGTCTTTTGCAACGAACCCCGCGTAGGGCTCAAAGCTATTATCGCTATTCACGACACGACGCTGGGACCTGCCCTGGGTGGCGTGCGCTTTTGGCCTTACACTTCAGAAGAAGAAGCGCTCATTGATGTGCTGCGCCTATCTCGGGGCATGACCTACAAAGCCGCCATCAGCGGGCTCAACCTGGGCGGAGGAAAAGCCGTCATCCTCGGCGACCCCCTACAAATCAAAACCGAAGCTTTGCTGCGTCGCTTCGGCCAGTTCGTGGATAGCCTGGGAGGCCGGTATATCACCGCCGAAGACATGGGCGTGTCGGTGCGCGACATGGAATACGTGCGCATGGAAACCCGCTACGTAACCGGCCTGCCAGAAGAAATGGGCGGAAGCGGAGACCCCTCTCCCGTCACCGCGTATGGCGTTTACCTCGGCATGAAGGCCGCGTGGAAAAAACTCACTGGCACCGATTCGCTCCACGGCGTCAAAGTGCTGGTCCAAGGCTTGGGTAAGGTAGGCCGAGCCCTGGTGGAACAGCTTGCTAAAGAAGGAGCCCTTCTATACGCCACCGACCTTTCGGCCAGCCAGCTCGAAGAAGCCCACAAAAACTACGGCGTACAGCCCGTCTCTCCGGAAAACTGGTACAACCAGCCCATGGATATTTTTGCCCCTTGCGCTCGCGGCGGGGTTTTGAATGCGGAGACGATCCCACGGCTGCGCTGCGCCGTAGTAGCCGGCTCCGCCAACAACCAACTCGCCGATGAAGTGGCCGATAGCCGGCGCTTGGCTGAACGCGGCATTTTGTATGCGCCGGATTTCCTCATCAACGCTGGCGGCCTGATCAACGTCTATACCGAACTCGAAGGGTATAGCCGCAAACGGGCTTTGGCGCGTACGGAGTACATTTACGAGGCCACGCTGCGGGTACTGACAGCGGCCGAAGAACGAGGCATTACCCCCCACGAAGCGGCTATGCGCCTGGCCGAAGAGCGTATCCAAGCCGTAGCCACACTCCGTACGCGATCGCCCTTCTCTACCCTTTCTCTCTCCCCCGCCTGAAAACCCAGAACCCAAACCCTTATGAAAGACACGCAAAAGGAACCTGGAAGCATTTCTCCCGCAGCAGAGGGAAGCACTCCCCCCCTCATCGTACCGCGGCACAAGATCCGCACGCGCGTCATGCAAGCCCTCTACGCCCACATCGTAGGTGACACGCCCCCCGAAGAGGCTTTTGCTTACCTGCTGGAAGAGCTTTACGAAGCGGCTAAAACCGAAGCCCCCCACAACGCCGAGTTTCTCAAAGAACTCTTTTTCGGCACGATCCGGGAAATGCCCACCCTACGCCAGCTCATCGAAAGGCAGCTGCGAGGATGGACCTGGGACCGCCTCTTCCTGGTGGATAAGTGCATCCTCTTGTGTGGGGTGTACGAGCTGACCCACTTTCCGGACATTCCCTTACGGGTGACGCTGAACGAATGGATCGAAATTGCCAAGCTGTATGGCACAGCGCGCAGCCCCGGTTTTGTGAATGGGTTATTGGATGGGATTCGACGTACTTTAGCGGCCGACCCTGAGAGCCTGGTCAGCAAAAAGCCTTTTTAGGCGCTGGCGGCAATCCAGCCTCCTACCACCACCGCATCGCCTTCGTAAGCGACAGCCGCCTGGCCAGGCGTGATAGCTCGCACCCCTTCCACAAACTCTACCCGCAGGGTACCTTCCTCTGGACCAGAGTAGAGTTTGGCTTCGTGCCCCGGATCCAGGTGGCGAATCTTAACCTGTGCAGGGTACCCCTCATAGGGAAGGGCGGGGTATCTATGCCAAACAAGGTCCCGCATGAAAAGCGTGCGCCGACGAAGGTAGGATTCGGGGCCGATAACCAGCGTGTTCGTCTCCGGCCGAATCTCCACCACATAGTGCGGAACGCCCAAAGCCGGCAGGCCTCGCCTTTGCCCAATCGTATAAAAAGGAAAGCCTTCATGCTGGCCTACCCAATGCCCTTCCACGTGTAGAATAGGGCCGCCTCGTAGCGCCTCTATCCGATCCGGCGCTCGCCTGGCCAAAAACGCCCGATAATCCCCCTCCGGAACAAAGCAGATCTCGTACGAGTCTTTCTTTTGGGCTACCCGCGTAAGGCCCCATTCCATCGCTAAGGCGCGCGTCTCGGCCTTGGTTTTTTCCCCCAGCGGAAAGAGCGTCTGCGCCAGCACTTCTTGCGAAAGGCCCCATAGCACATACGACTGGTCTTTTCTAAGGTCCACTGCCTTGCGGATAAAAAACCGCCCCCCTTCTGACCCAATCCGGGCATAGTGACCGGTCGCGATCCGGTCACAGCCTAACTGACGAGCCCGTCTCAGCAAGGCATCCCACTTGATGTATGTATTGCACAAGATGCAGGGGTTAGGGGTGCGGCCCCGGAGGTACTCCTCCACAAAGTGATCGATCACCGCCTGCCCAAACTCCTCCCGCAGGTCTAATACATAATGTGGGAAGTGGTACTTGACGGCGACGCTGCGAGCGTCATTGATGTCGTCGAGGTTGCAGCAGCCTGTATTTTTGCGGCGAGTAAGGTCAGCGCTTTCGTAACCCCAAGTCTTCATAGTCAGGCCGATCACCTCATAACCAGCCTGCTTGAGCAGCACCGCACTGACGCTGCTGTCTACGCCGCCGCTCATGGCCACCAGAACCCGCATAGCTTCAAAGAAACAAAAATCTTCAGGGGGCTTTACTCGTGCCTGAAGCGCATCTATGCCCACTTAGCCAGCAAGGAAGAAGGGCTGAGTGGTGTCGGCTTTTTTTGGGGCAGCTCAGGCAGGGTTTTTGTCCACTTAGATGAAGAGAGCTACCACTCCTGCAAAAACTCTTGACAAGGGAGATAGCCCTTCGGCAACTTTGAGCTAAGTAGCCGCCCATACGAAGCGAAAGCAAGCCCAGGCGGTTGAGCTCCCTTCGGGTTGAGCTCCCGCCTGTTTCTTTTTTTGTACCTTAGCGCAGATATGCCTATTCAGAAAGGCAGCCGTGTGACGCTGTACTATCGGCTGGTGGATGTGCAAGGTAATCTGCTCGATGAGAGCCAAGAGCCCGTCAGTTTCGTCGTAGGTAGTGGCGAGATTCTCCCTGCTTTTGAAGAGGCCTTACTCGGCAAAGAGGCAGGCGAAACCTGTACTTTTACGCTTCAGCCTGAAGAGGCCTTCGGCGAATGGCGAGAAGAGTTAGTTTTCCGCGTGCCCCGAGAAAAGCTTCAAGGAGAAGACGAGCCCCCCCTCCAAGCCGGCCAAACCGTAACCCTCTATACCCCAGAAGGCGATACGGTCACTGTCTACGTACGAGAAGCCGGAGAAACGTTTGTAGAGTTTGACGCCAACCATCCCTTAGCTGGGCAAACCCTCACTTATACGGTACAAGTTCTCCAGGTTGAATAGGCTATGGAGGGTGTACGCCTGACCTCCCTCCAACCCCAGCCCCAGGCAGAAAAGCTCTTACCGCGCGGAACGGCTCTAAGTATAGGCATCCCTCGAGAGCGCCAGCTTCAAGAACGTCGGGTGCCGCTGACGCCCCAAGCGGTGGCTACCTTAGTCAGCCGTGGCCACAAAGTAGTGATCGAGCATCGAGCTGGCGAATACAGCTCATTCCCTGATCGCGCGTACAGCGAAGCCGGCGCTTCCATGGTGTACAGCCCCGAAGAAGTCTACGCTGCAGCCGACTACATCGTCAAGATCACCCCTCCGACCGAACGAGAACTCCAGTTTTTGCGGCCTAAGCAAGTGCTATTTTCCGCCGTGCACATGGGTTCGCTCCGCGCCGAATACCTCCAAACCCTCATAGATAAAAACGTAACCGCCATCGGCTATGAGTTTCTTCAGGCGAAGGATGGGAGTCTGCCCATTATGCGCATCATGAGCGAGATTGCGGGGTATGCGGCGATTCAGATTGCGGGGGAGCTGCTGGCACAGCAAGGGCGCGCCATGCTTTTAGGGGGCATTACGGGGGTTCCGCCTGCCCGGGTGCTCATTCTGGGTGCTGGCACAGTGGCACTAAATGCCTGTCGCGCCGCGCTCGGCTTTGGCTGTTCGGTCACGGTCTTGGATGAGGAGGTGTACCGCTTACAGCGCTTGCGCACGGCTTTAGGCATGCCCATCGCCACAGGGCTTATCCAGCCAGACCTACTGGACGAGCTTCTGCCTAAAACCGATGTGCTAATCGGGGCCTTGTACCGCAAGGGCGCGCCCGCGCACCTGGTCGTGACCGCCGAACAGGTCGCCCGCATGGCCGAGGGCAGCGTCATTATTGACGTAGCTATAGACCAAGGCGGCAATATCGAAACCAGCGTACAAACCACCCATGAGCTACCTACTTTCTCCAAATACGGCGTGATCCACTACTGCGTGCCTAATATTCCCTCTCGGGTGCCCCGCACCGCTTCCATCGCCCTCAGCAACGTGCTGTTGCCGATTCTTTTGCGGCTGGGGGACTACGGCAGCCTCCGACATCTGCTGGCTACGGGCCACATGCTGCGCACCGGCGTCTACACCTACAGCAAGCACCTCACAAACCGAACCTTGGCCCGTCTGTTTCAGATGGACTCCCTGGACCTCGATATACTCGTGGTATGAAGCACGTAGACTACATTGCGGGAGACCCCCCTTACCTGCGGGGGCCTTACGCCAGCATGTACTTAGGCAAACCTTGGACCATCCGCCAATACGCCGGCTTCTCCTCCGCCGAAGAAAGCAACGCTTTCTACCGAAAAGCTTTGGCCGCCGGCCAAACCGGCCTTTCCGTAGCGTTTGACCTACCTACCCATCGAGGATACGATTCCGACGACCCCCGCGTGATTGGCGACGTAGGCAAAGCCGGCGTCGCCATCGACACTGTAGAAGACATGAAGCGCCTCTTTGAAGGCATACCCCTGGACCAAGTCTCCGTCTCCATGACCATGAATGGCGCCGTACTACCCATCCTGGCTTTCTTCATCGTGACGGCCGAAGAGCAAGGCGTAGCCCCCGAAAAACTCTCCGGCACCATCCAAAACGACATCCTCAAAGAGTTCATGGTGCGCAACACCTACATCTACCCCCCAGAGCCCTCCATGCGCATCATCACGGACATTTTCGCCTATCTTTCTCGGCACCTGCCCAAGTTCAACTCCATTAGCATTAGCGGCTATCACATGCACGAAGCCGGCGCCACCCTGGACATGGAGTTAGGCTTCACTTTAGCTGATGGGCTGGAATACGTGCGAGCCGGTAGAGCCGCTGGGTTGAACATAGATGACTTTGCGCCGAGACTGAGCTTCTTTTTTGCTATTGGGATGAACTTTTTGGCTGAAGTGGCTAAGCTGCGAGCGGCGCGGCTTCTCTGGGCCACTCTCATGCGGGAACAGGGGGCTGCCCATCCGCGTTCGCTGGCGCTGCGCACGCATTGCCAGACGTCAGGCTATAGCCTTACCGCTCAAGACCCCTTCAACAATATCGCGCGCACTACGATCGAGGCACTGGCCGCCGTCTTGGGCGGCACCCAATCCCTCCATACCAACGCGTTCGACGAAGCCCTGGCCCTCCCCTCTGAACTTTCTGCTCGCGTAGCCCGCAACACCCAACTCATCCTCCAGCGGGAAGCCCACATTTTACGTCCCGTAGACCCTTTAGGCGGCAGCTTCCTGGTGGAAAAACTGACCCGGCAGCTGGCCGATAAAGCCTTAGCCTGGATCCGCAAAGTAGAAGAGATGGGCGGCATGACGAAAGCGATTTTGGCGGGGTGGCCCCAGCTGCAGATTCAACGGGCGGCGGCCCAGCGCCAGGCCCGCCTCGAAACCGGCCAAGACATCTGGGTAGGCGTGAATCGCTTTCAAGCCCCAGACATCCCCGATATCCCCCTCTTGAAAATAGACAACCTGGCACTGCGCCAGAAACAGATTGAACGGCTCCAGGCCGTGAAAGTGAGCCGAGACCCAGAGGCCGTGGCCGACATTCTGGAACGGCTCTACCAAGCGGCCCAACAGAAAACCGAAAACCTCCTGGCGGTGGCTATCGAGGCGGCTCGCCGACGTGCCACCCTCGGCGAAATCTCCGCTGCGCTCGAACGAGCCTTTGGACGGTACGAACCTGCCGCCCAAATCGTCACCGGCGTTTACCTGCACCACTTGGCTCAGCACCCCGACTGGAAGCGACTCCAAGAACGCATCGAAGCGTTTATCCGACGGTATGGACGCCGTCCCCGCATTTTTATCGCCAAGATGGGTCAGGACGGGCACGATCGCGGCGCCAAAGCGGTAGCCTCGGGCTTGGTGGACTTAGGCTTTGATGTAGACCTGGGGCCACTCTTTCAAACCCCCGAAGAAGCCGCGCGCCGAGCCGTCGAAAACGATGTCCACTTTATTGGGGTCTCGTCCTTAGCGGGGGCGCATGATACGCTCGTTCCTCTTCTTCTGCAGGCGCTGGCGAAGTTAGGCCGCCCCGACATCCCCGTCACGGTAGGCGGCATCATCCCTCCTGAGGACATTCCGGTTCTGCAAGAGCAGGGGGTGCGCGCCGTCTTCCCCCCCGGCACATCCCTCCTCGATATTGGCCATCGCCTTCTGGACCTGTACCTGACAGAAGCCCCTACTCCTTAAGGAAACTGCGTACATAGGGTCCCTCCCGCCGCCACAACACCACAAAATACAAGCCTCGGGGCAGGGAAGCCACTTCCCACGACACCGGCGCCCGGCTATCCCGAGAAGAGAGGGTACGATGCCCTATGACTCGGCCTACCGCATCGGTGAGGTAAACAGGGGTGGGTTCGCTAAGCAAAGACGGGTCAACTTGAAGCCAAATTCTGTCCTGAGCAGGGATGGGATACACCTTGAACCGATCAGCGGGCAAAGGATGGGTTTTTTGTAAAGCCGCCGCTTGCCCAGGCCGCAAAGTCAGGCTCGCTACCACCGTTCCATTCACGTCCACAATCGAGAGGCGCACCGAGTCTTCACCAAACACCTCTACCCGCCCATACGCATCGTTGAAGTTGGAGTTACCGAGTCCCTGACCGCCTGCATTCCAGACAGCAAAGTTTTGACTGAAGTTTGCTTGAGGGCAAATAGCCGGTAGAAGAGAGCCTGCGTTCGCCATGAGCCAGGCGAGTTGGGAGTTTTGTTGGCGGAGGTTACCTGCCATCAGTTCGGGCACGCCGGCATTCGTTCCATCGTCTATGGCGGAGGTGTGAGAGTCGCTGGAGAGCCAGATTACGTTGCGGATGCCATGGCGCTGTAGATAGCGAAGGATAGAGTCTTGTTCTTCGGCAAAAGCCGCCCATGTATCCGAAAGCCCCGCTAAAAGCATGGCTCCATTGCCCAAGCCCGGCAACCGGCACTGCTGCAAGGTGTAGTTACCGGAGAGGGCCTCCAAGATTTGGCGATAGCCCCGGTTGAAGGCCACGCCTGTGATCACAAACTTCCAGGTAGCGGTAGAAGTTCGCAGTCCATCGAGCAGCCATTGAAGCTGCGCGCTACCCAACATCGAATGCCCAGGAGGGCGAATAAAGAAAACCGTATCGCCCCGCCACTCCAGCGCATTCAAATCGGGACTGCGAGCCGCACGATTGTCGCATACAAAAATCTCTACCGGACCCAACCGGATACGGTGGTAGATGCCTTGGCTGGTATCCGGAAGCGGATAGTGAGGGAAAAACTGGCTATAAGCCTGAATAATATTGCGCCGAGCGTAGGAGGGAAAGCCAAACTCCCGAATCAGCGTATCGCTAATGTGTGGACTTGTCGCAGCGGAGGCGTTGTCGTTGATGTAGTCGTGGTCGTCGTACACGTAATCCACAGGCGTGATGCGAAAAATGCGCTGAATATCTGAACCCTGGTAGCGCGCATAATAGCTGGCCACAATGGTATCCCACCACTGAGCAAAAGTGGTGCTATCCTGCGGGAGGCGGTAGTATCGAAGGTCTGGATAGCCCCAGTCTCCACATTGAATAAAGAGCCAGGGCGTATCCTGCGCGATAACCGAGAAAATAGGTTCGGAAGTAGGCGGAGCATACCCAAAGGCCTGGCACGAACCGAAGGCAAACCGGATATAGCCTCGAAAGGTGTCTGGCGGGAAAGTACGGAAGGAGCCCGCCACCGTATCTATGGAAGGCCTATAAACTCGCCAGTAGTAGCGGGTAGCCGGCAAAAGCCCAGCCCACGAAGCTCGTCCAAAACCCCAACTATCCAGCGTAACCAGCTGACTCCGAGAAGCGCTGAAATCGGGGTACTGGCTCACTTCTACTTGAACTGGCTGGCCAGCAGGGCCTAAAACCTGTATGGAAGCGGAAGTATCCGTCACCGCGCCTACAAAGCCGGCGCGCAGCCCCTGAGCCCACACCAGGGATATGAGGCCTAACGCTACCCGCATGCGACAAAGTTACACCTTGAGGAAATGCTCCTCAACTTACCTCACGGATTTATGTTAAACTTACTCCTCTCTCCCTGCCTCTCATTCCTAAGACGAGCATGCGATACCTGCTACCCCTAGCTGTACTGGCTGGCGTTTGGGCGCAACCGCCAAGTGGCTTTGGTCCAGGCCGACGAGGCGGTCCTCCAGACCTGGAAAGAAGTGCCCCCCCCCATCCTGAAGCAGCCCTCAAAGGCACCATCAAAGGCGTCTTGAAAGATAGCGCCAGTAAGCAGCCTTTGCCGTATGTAGGGGTGTCTCTGTATCGGGGAGACAAATTGATCACGGGCGCCCTGTCCGACGACCAGGGGGTTTTTGTACTTCAAGAAGTGCCCATCGGCCGGTATCGGCTGCGCATCCAGCCCTTAGGGTACGCACCCACCGAAAAAATCATCGAGACGACCGCGTTGCGCCCTGACCTCAACTTAGGTACGCTATACTTAGCGGAGAGCGGCGTAGAACTGCCCGCCGTCGAAATCCAAGCTGAACGCAGCCCCATCCAGTACCAGCCAGAAAAGATCGTCTACGCTCCCGAAAAAGACCCCACCATACAAGGGGGGGATGCCATAGATGTGCTGCGCAAAATGCCCGCTGTCCAAGTAGACCTTGATGGCAACCTTCAAGTACGAGGTAGTGGCGCCGTACGTATTTATGTAGATGGCAAACCGTCGCTCCTTTTTGCTAATAGCCCCAGCGATGCGCTGCGGGCCATTCCCGCCGACCAGATAGAACGCGTGGAGCTGATTACGAACCCCTCAGCCCGCTACGAAGCCGAAGGCGCCGTGATCCTCAACATTGTGCTGAAGCGGAATCGTCTCGAGGGGCTCACCCTTAGCGCCAACGCCGGCCTGACCAACCAAATGACCAACGCCAGCCTGACTTTGGGCGCCAAAGTGGGCCGCTGGTCCCATACCCTCAATGTAGGAGGACGCTATCGCTACGCCGGCACCGGCTATACCCACTTCTACCGCACTCAGGAAACCCCCTCCGGCCCACAGACCCTCTATCAAGCGGGTAGCTTTCTGCCCCGCCGCTTCGCTACGAACGTATTTTACGGAGGCGACTTCACCAAGAACGCCGCACATAGCTTCTCTTGGGGCGTCAATGGACGGAACCTCGCTTTTGACCGCCAAAACGATCTAAACGTGCGATGGGAGGGTGGGCCTTGGAACGGCGTGTCTTATACCCGCTCGGCCCGCTTTCCCCTGGCTGACTGGGGCCTGAACGCCAACTTAGACTACACCTACCGAGTGCCTGCCCGTCCCGGCCAAGAACTTTTCCTCTCTGTGCAGGGAGGGTACGGCCAGCGCACACAGCGCTACACTTTGAACCAAGTAGCCCCCCTGGACACCTTTTCGCTGCAAGAGCGCAGCACAAACCAAGGCCCTTCTTACGAAGGACAGTTTCAGGCTGACTACACCCATCCTTTTGGGGAGCGGTGGAAACTCGAGACGGGGGCGCGCTTGAATCTGCGCGGCCTCGGCACCGGCTACCAGTACGAGCGATGGAGCGCCGCCACCGAAAGCTACCTCCCCCTCCCAGGACGGCAAGACACCCTCACTTACACCCAGTGGATTCCAGCCGCTTACGTGTCTGTGGCCTGGTCACGCGATCGCTGGCTCCTCAAAGCCGGCCTCCGGTACGAATACACCTACAACCAGGCTCGCTTCCTGCGGGGCACCCTCCCTTTCCAGCAGCACTACCAGAACCTTTTCCCTAACCTCCTCCTCAGTTATAGCCTGAAAGGAGTTTTTCCCCTTCAGCTCAGCTACAGCCAGCGCATCCGGCGTCCCTGGCTGGCCGAACTAAACCCCTTCGTCGATGCCTCCGACCCCCGCAATATCCAGTACGGCAACCCTAACCTCGGCCCCGAACTCACCCACGCCCTCGAACTGTCGGCCTTTCCTTTCGTTTCGGTCTTTGCCCGGTATACCACCCAGGCTGTACAACGCTACGCCTTCGTAGATGCGGCCGGCGTGACCCACACTACCTTCCTCAACGCCGGCACCCAAGGCTACTACGGCGCCAACCTCTTCCTCCGCCGAACCTTCTTCCAAGACCGGATTACTCTCCAAGCCAATGGCGAAATCGGCTGGGTCAACAACCGAGCAGAAATCGGAAGCACCCTTCTCCAAAACTCCGGCTGGCAATACAGCGTGCGAGGCTCCCTCCAATGGAAACCCGCCCCCTCCTGGCTGGTGGAACTCTCGGGCAACTACAACTCGCCTCGTATAGGGCTACAAGGCTTACAGCCGGTGTTTATGTTTCAGGAACTGGGGGTACGTAAAACCTTCGCCAAAGGACGATGGTCTGTAGGGGGACTGGTGTATAACCCCTTCTATCAGTACCTTCGATTCCAGACTCGCTTACAAGGGCCCACGTTTTTTCAGGAAAGCATTACGGGGGTGCCTTTTCGAGTGGTGGGAGTACAAGTACGCTACCAGCAGACCCGAGCCGGGGAGAACTTCTGGCGAAGGCGCCGAAGCGGCTCTCCTCAAGGCCTTGAGGAAGAATGGTAAAACCAGCGCACCCGGCACCAGGTACGCAGTTTCCGATGACCTATTTGAGCCCAAAAACGCAAGAGGGTATCCCAAGGCAGCGGCCGGTATAGAAGGGGCTTGCCAGGCATTTGCCACCCTAAGGTATCTCGACCTTGCCCCCAAAGCACCGGTGCAAGCGGAGAAGTCACCGCTTCGAGCGGAATAGCCCCACCCCCCTGCGTGACCCAGAAAGTAACGCCTTCAGGCGGAGAGAGCACCTCTCCCGTAAGGGCCGCACAAGTAGGGAAATGCGGTGGGAGCGACGAGGAAAGGCGCTGCGCCAGAATAGCCCAGGGCAATAGCGGTAGCGCGACCCGCTGGAGCTTATGGCCAACCGTGTCGGCTGGTAAACACCATGAGCAGTAACTGTACGACTCATCTATCCAAAGGATTCGCTCATGGGTGCAAGGCGGAGGAAGAGGAGCGGTAGCGAGGCTCCAAGCTTCGACCTGGTGGGTGCAAGCCGGGCCCGGCAGTTGACCGGTGGCGGCACACACCCATTGACGGCGAAGATCCACGGGCATCGGAGGGGGGGAGCTTTCACCCAGCAGCTGCGTAATCTCCTGCGCCAGTGGGAAAGCCGTCAAAAAGCCCTTGAGGCAGCCGCTGGGCCGTCCATCGGGGTTCCCCAGCCACACCCCTACCACATATCGAGTGTTCCACGCGAGGCACCAAGCATCTCGGAGACGGGCAGAAGTCCCAGTCTTGTAGCTCCAGCTACCCTTTCGGAGCAGCTTACTCACGATCCAGGTGCTGGCTTCGTGCCAGAGGCGCTGCTGGGTAGGCAAATCAGCTGGCCGACGACGCAATGGCCGAGCTATCCCTCCGTTGGCCAGGGCCAGGTAGGCTTGGACCAGCTCATACAACGAAGCCTCAACCGCCCCCGTAATCAGGGCATAGCCTACCTGCGGCCTCACCCGCAGGCCTAAGCTGTCCAGCTTCTGGCAAAAAAGGCGAAGGCCCACCCGATTCAAGAGGTCTACCGCCGGCGCATTGAGAGACGTTTGGAGAGCTAAGCCTGCTGGCACCACCCCCTGGTACCCCGTGCGATCAAAGTTCACCGGCACATAGCCCTCGTAGGAGCGAGGCGCGTCAATAAGGGGTGTGGCCGAATGAATCAGTCCGCGTTCCAAAGCCTCCGCCCACAAAAAAGGCTTCAGTGTGCTACCTACGGCACGGGGTATTTGCACCAGGTCTATAGCGCAGCTTTCGTAAGAGCGGCTGGGCCAGTAGGCTATCACCTTCCCGGTAGGAGCCTCGGCCACGACCACAGCCGCTTGTTGGATACCGCAACTTTCCCAATAGCGGAGGTGTTCAGCTACTCGATGAGCAACCTGGGCTTGAAGGGGCATGGAAAGGAAAAGGGTATCCTGCACCGCGGCACAAGCGGGTAGGACGTGGAGGGGTAGACGCGGAAAGGAGTAAAGCGCGGGCTGGAGCGGGGTCGCTTCAGCTTGGGCCACCTCAGCAGGGGAGAGGAGACCCGCTGCGGCCCATCGGCGGACCCACGCCAGCGCCAGCCTACGAAAAGCGGGATCACTCCGCAAAAAAGCAGACCGCAAGCGAGGCCGCTGCGAAACCAGCAAGAGCGCCGCTATCTCTAAGGGGGTAAGCCGTTCGGCTGGCCGCCCGAAATAGCGCCATGCCGCCGCCGTAACTCCTTCTACATTCCCACCGAAAGGCGCGCAGGTGAGGTAGGCGCGCAAAAGCTCCGACTTGCTGTAGCGCAGTTCTAATCCAATGGCCCAGCCTATCTCTTGGAGTTTTCGCAGGAAAGTTCGGGGTCCAGGGCGCCGCAAGCGCGCAAGTTGCATGGTAAGGGTAGAGCCGCCTTGGCGATGCCCCCGAAGGGTCTGCCAGAGCGCGCGCCCCAGCGCAGGTGGCCAAAAGCCCGGATGGTGCCAGAAGTGGCGGTCTTCCTTGGCCAGGAGGAAGAGGGCTATGCGTTGTATAGCTTCCGCCGAAGGGGGAAGCCGCCACTTTCCATCCTCCGTCAAGCTCACATGGATCAAGCGGCCCTGCGTATCGAAGAAAGCCTGGCTAACGGGCGGAAGGGGCGGTGCCGCCTCCCACACCAAACCCGCCCCCACAACAAGCGCTAACCCCCACCACAGCAGCGCTTCACTCCACCTTCCCCACCTCCACTTCACCCCCCGCCGTATGAGCATACACATTTGGGCGATACATGGCCAGTACACTGAGAGCCGGAAACCGATACCGTCCCCCTAAGATTACCTCTACCGGCACCGCTATACGCCCTTTCTCGCCCTCTAATGTAAAGTAGTAAAGCAGCCGGTCCTCTCGGCGGTCTACGTAATCCAAAGAAAGGCCGCCTTCGATTAGATCAGCTGCGGCCTCGGGGGTAAGGCGCGCATTATCGGCTTGCCAGCCGGCCGGCAGAGGCACCGTAAGGGCAATATTCTGAGCCCGGTAAGGAAGAGGGCTGTCGTCTGTTTTCCGGACCTCAATCACCCACCGTAGCCGCTGACCCACTTCAAGGTCCGCAAGGCTGACCGGCCCACGTGAACCCTCCCGCACAAGGGAATAGGAGATAGCTAGCCCCTGTGCCTGCGCGGGCCGCGCGGTGAGCGGCACCCCGTACACCAAAAAGCCTATATACACCGGCTTATCCCCCAGATTGCGAAGGGTGATAGGCTGCCCTACGTGTCGATCTACACTCCGGCCCCACGAAAGCCCCGAAATCCGCACCGACGCTCCGCCTATCGTAAGTTCCACCGCTCCAGCAGACAACCGCGCACTGATGCGACGCAACGCCAACAGGCTCCAGTTTGTCTCTTGGGTAGAGAGCCAGCCTTCTGCCCTCCTGACCCGCTCTATCAGCCCGGGTATCCATCCAAGTAAGTTATCCGCCTTTTCTACAAAGGACAAGGCATACAAGGCTAAGGCGTAGTTTCGCACGGGGGACTCCAACTCCTCCGCCAGCTCGTAAGAGGTCTCGTAGACGTTCTTTAGGGAGGAAGCTTTGGGTAAGGGGAGCTTCACCTGGGCAAAGGCGGCCCGCCAGAGGAGGCGAGAAAGCCCTTGGGTCTGCTGCTCCACCTGCGCCACCGAGGGGAAAGCTTTTTTCACTTCGGAGGCGGGAAGCGCTTGGGCCAGCACCAAAGCCCGATACGCCGCCGTAAGGCTGCCCACCTCTCCGACGGCTAACCGCTCCTTCTGGTAGGCAAGCGCCTTCTCCAAGAGAAGGGTAGCTGTAGTATACCCCGCCTGTTTGGCCTCGTAGAGAAAATGAGTCACGTACACGCTCAGCCAAGCGTCGGCAGGCTCTCCAGGCCAATAAGCAAATCCCCCGTCCTCAGTCTGAAACTGCTGAAGGCGGGCTATACCCGCTTCTACAAAGGGGCACACGGTGTCGGGCGACAGACCCGTGAGGGCATTCAGCCATTGTCCTGCCATCAGCACCGCAAACGCCCCCGAGGTGGTTTGTTCTCCACAGCCGTGGGGGTAGGTGAGGAGCTCGTTAAGGGGTCCCACCAACTCCGCTAAGCCCCTCTCTCCGGTAACCACCAGCTGTATACGCCGCCCCACCGGAGAAAAGCCCTGGCCAGGCACTGGGAGGACCCGCGTCTCCCCTGGCGGTAGGGTGTCCCATTGAACCTCACGCAGGGGAGCGGTGGCCGGACGCAGGCGCACTTCCCGCTCTTGCACCACGCGCCCCTGCACCAACAAGCGGACGGGTACAATCCCTATCGGCGCTGTCGCCCGCAACCGAAGCACCCGCTGCTGCTGACCCCCAACCTCTAAAGCAAAACTACCTTGACGCGGCTCCACTTCTATGCCTTGCCCAGCCCAAGAGAGCGCCCACGTACCTTGCTGATGCTGCGAGGTAGTATTGCGAAGCGTAAGCGTAAGAAACACTTCATCTCCCTCAGACAAGAAGAAAGGCAGAGTCACACGGGCTACTACAGGAATAGCGACCAGGGTGTGGGCTTCGGCCATACCAAAAGCCTCTTCCATGAGGGCATACACTCGCCAGCGCAACCGCCCCGTAAACGTAGGCAGCGTGCAAGAGACCTGGATGTGGCCTTGTTTGTCTGCCTTGAGGTCTGGCCAAAGCAAAGCAACCCCTTCTTCGCGGGCTTCGCGATCCAGGGAGGCTTCCTCCGCTTCACCTATATCGCCTCCCACGGCCCGAGTGCCCCAGGTAAGCATGTAGGGAAACTGTTCCGAGACGACGAGGCCGTGCGCTCGCCGCTGGTAGAAGTAATCATAGGGGCTGCCTATGTCAGTTTGCTGGAGGGCCAGAAGTCCCTGGTCTACGGCCGCCAGGACTAAGCGACAGCCGGGAGGCACTCCTCGTACTCGCACCGTGACTTCACTGCCGGGTAGGGCCCGCTCAGGCACCTCGAGCTGAGGGGCCAGCCGTCGCTTAGGGTCTTCTACCGGCAAGTAGAGCAGGCCCCGGGAAACCCGGAAAGGCACCTCTGAGCCCGGATGCAGCACCACTGCATGCACATACACGCCGGGCATCCAGTCCGAAGCCAAAGGCACTTCTACTTCGGCGGTGAGGCCTTGCGGAGCAAGCCATTGGCTATGCAAGACACGCCCCCGCTCCACCGAAACCAACACCCGCCCCGGCGCCGGTAGCTTGAGAAGAAGGCGGGCTTTCTGCCCCACCGCATACCGCTCCGCTTGCGGAAGGATTTCCACCCACCCCTCGGGGTCTCCTCGAAGGACCGACGTAGAAGTCCAGCTCCAAGCTTCGATTTTTTGTACGGTGGGGTAGCGCTGCCCCGGTGCCCACACCCGAATCTCCAGCTCTCCGTGAGGGGGCGTGAAAGTAAAGCTGCCTTGGCCTCCTTGCATTTCTACCTTGCTGCGGAAAACCCTCTCTTCCGAGACCGGTACCCATCGCCAATCCCAGCTACCCCACGGCTCCTCTACCACCACCTCCTCGTAGGTGCGACGCACTACCTCTACTTGGACGACGACGGGCTCACGGGCAGGACGGAAAGAGTTTGCCTCGAGGGCCCGCAGTTCTACTGTCAAGGTACGGTCCGCTCCTACGTAAGCAGGCAAGGCCTTTTGACCCACCAAGAAAGGTTGAGTAGCGACGGTAAGGTGGCGGCTCCGCAGATTAGGGCGGCCTTCGTCATCCCTCACTCGCGCAAGAAGGGTATAGTCCAACAGCCCCACCCCAGCCGGTAACCGCTGGACAAAAGACCACTGGCCCTTAGAGTCGAGCGTAAAACTTTCTTGCGTAGCCAAGCGCCTCAGGAAGGAATCAGGCACGCTCACCGTCCATACGTAGCCCTGGGCGTGAGCCCCCTGGGGTGAAGCGGGTCGAGCCGTAACGCTCAACTCCCCCGGCAAATTGCGCGCCACCGCCCCATACAAGAAAGTGACGCTTACTTGCCCTTTCAAGCGGTCCATCTCAGACTGCGCGTCTATGCCCACTTCTAACCGATTAGGTCGGAAGAACTCTACCTGAAAAGGCAGCGTCGCGAGAAGGGTGTTTTTGTCAGGGTCGCGATACACTTGGAGGCGGTATTCTCCAGTGGGCGCGGAGAGAGGAAGGTCGTAGGACCACGTCCAACCCCCTTGAGGGTCTACGGACAAGGAGCCTTCCCAGCGGACACTGCCCCGAGGGTCCACGAAACGGCCCCATATTCGTTTGAGGTCCTTGGGGTAGCGGATGTCGGCGGTTCGAACAAAGCCCGCTACGGTGAGACTCTCCCCAGGGCGGAAAAGCGTGCGGCCCGGCTGTAAGTATACCAACAAGTCTTCTGGGGCTGGGTCTAACCCTTGGGTCTCGAAGCCCCAGCGGCCCGGTCCTAACCCCCGCAGAGAAAGGTAGTTGGGCTGGCCTTTCCATTCTGCCCAAACCCCTTCTACCCCTACGGCTTTGGGCAGAGTTAGGGTGACTTCTCCTTTTTCTCCTGTCTCTCCTCGTCCAAGCACTTGTCCTGCCGGCCCCCAAGCTTCTATGCGTACTCCCGAAAGCGGCTCCATGTTCTCATACCGCACAGCCCATACGGTAAGGCTTCCCTTGCCTGCTCGAGCCATTAGACCGTATTCCCCTACAGCAAACCAGGTCTGAAGAGGCCACCATGACCGCCCCTTGATCTCCACAAAGTAGAGGCCCGGCGTCAGGTCATGCCCAATCGCCCGCCAACTTTGTCCACCCCGCACGACTTTAGGCAAGACGGTGGGAGAAACTTCCATCTCCTGCACCAGCTCCCCGTACACCTCCATAGGCAGCCTTTCTGATCCCCAAATCCACTCTTCCGCTTGCTCCGCCTTATAATCAAACCACAGCCGCTCTCCCCGATCACGCAGAAAAAACCGAACGTTCTGAGGTAGGATGCGCCATAGGGCAATGCGCAAGGTAGGCGAGCCATCTGAACGGAAAAGAAGAGGCGTGCCCACCGGCACAAAGTGCACAAAAGGATGAGCCCACCGGAGCTCCGTCTCCCGAAGCGGAGAAAGCACAAAACGCTCAGTCCGCTCTAAAGTGGGCCCCTGACCTGGAAAACCTGCCTTCACCTCCAACTTAAAGCTCCCCTCTGGAAGCCGCGCCGGATACAAGTACACTTCTACGGCTCTGGCTGCCCACCTGAAAGGAATCTCCCCCTCAAGGTGAAAATACGACTCTAAGTTAGATAGGCCTTCCACCCACCGATTGAAGCGAATCCGAATGCGGGACCCCTCCTCGGCTTCTTCTAACAGGGCTTCTTGTATGGCAAAGGTGGGGTTGGAGGGCCATTCTACGGTGCCTCCTTCTATGATCCACCCTGACTGCCGACCGGAGGGTACTTCGGCCTTACGGACGTTCTTTTGAATGAGTAAGAGGGCTTCGCGGGACGAAAGGCTCACCCACTGAACGGGAAGCCGAGTTCCTCCTTCCCTCGGCAGGTAATCGGGGGGAAAGTTCTGGGAATGAATCGGGCCATTGGCTTGCAGGAGAAGGGCCGGTTCGTTGTGGGGCCCCCACCAAGCCGCAGGCACCAGCGCCACCTCCATAGGACGAGTGCGCACCTTCACCTGACCCGCCAGCCCACTTCGAGGCAGCGCACGCACCGTGTAGGTCTGGCCCGCCGAAAGCGAAACCCCTAAAAACAACAGCCCTTCCTCCTGGCTTACCCTACGCCACCCCACCACTGGCACCTCTGGCTCCACCGCAAAAGGCGCTCCCTCTAACTCCCTCTCTAAGGGTTTCTTCAACTGAATCCGCAAAACTCGGACGCCAGGCGGCAGGCCCCCCTCCGGTTGTACCACTACAAAGTTTGGCCGGGAAAGCCAAAAAAACATTCCTACCCCTACCCCCACAGTCAAAACTCCACCTATCCCTATCCAAAACTTCCTACGCATACCGCAAAAGTACAAACTCTGCTGCTTTTTCTCTACTGATAGAGAGCCAGGGCTCAATGCTCGAGCGAAATCCTCTCTACCTGTCTCTTCAAGAGGCTTTTCCTACGAAGGTCCGTATCTTCGTGGGGTGCTGCCTTTGCGCGATATCAACCCCGCTGAGTCCACCCCGCTCCTTACGTGGGCCTTTATCGCTACCAATGTAGGCGTCTTTTGGCACTATCACGACCCCGCACTCCTCGAAGAGGCGATTTACCAGCTGGGGTATATCCCAGCCGAGGGGTTCTCGCTAAAAAAGGCCCTCACCTCCATGTTTATGCATGGGGGGTGGGGCCATCTTTTTTTCAACATGTGGACCCTGTGGGTTTTTGGCGACAACGTAGAAGACGCGCTGGGTAAAGTAGGATACGCGCTCTTGTATGTGGGCTCAGGGGTCGGCGCAGTACTTACCCATGCGGCCTTGTACCCTTTCTCCGAGACGCCTGTAGTAGGCGCTTCGGGAGCTATTTCGGGCGTTATGGGCGCTTACTTAGTACTCTACCCCCGCGCTCGGATCCTTACGTGGGTCCCCCCTTGGTTCCTCACCGTGCTTTCCGCCCAGTTTTTCTTAGGCCTATGGTTTTTTCTTCAGCTTTTGCAAGGTATAGCCGACCATTTTATCAACTGGGTAGGCGGGGCAGCTTCCGGCATCGCTTTCTGGGCTCATGTAGGCGGCTTCGCCGTGGGATGGCTTCTAAGCCGACTCTGGAAGCCCCGATCCCCTTACGTCCTGTGACCCCCCACCTTCAGCCGGCCCCACATACCGACGGGCAAACTCCACTACCCTCTTAGGCTTGCCCACGGCCATGACCCGATTAGCGTCTCCTTCGCTAATAGCTCTTGCAGCCGGTACTCGGTGAGCGGAAGTTTCTCCACCAGCCGATGCGCAAAACGAGGCCTAATCGTCAACAGCTGGGATGATTTCTTCTCAAGGTACACCACCCTCCTCTTCCCCTCTTCCGTAGCTAACTCTATTTTCCTGTACTTGCCTGGCAAGGGGGAGGAGAACACCTCTTCCACTTCTACCGAGGCAATCTCCTCCCAAGGCAGGCATACTTCCTGGCTCACGGTACATGCTGGTTTGGGGGCGATTACTTCACCAATCAGGTAAGCTTTAGGCGTGATCCATATCCCCCGCTCATCTAACCGCAAAACACTGGTCCTAAAGCGGGAAATAGCTGTGATGAGAGCACCAATGCCTAACAAGCCAAAAAACATAAAAACGCTGCGAAGCACGAGCACCTTCCAAGCCTCAGAGGCCTCCGCAGGTTGAAGGCCAAAGGAGTCGGCCAGACGAGGCAGGAAAAAGCCAGCAAGCCCGAAGAGGAGGAGGATCATCCCTCCTACTATTCCCCCTTTCACGTCGTAGCGCACCCTCAGCTCAGGAGCTGGGGAAGCCATAAGGCAAAGATAACTTAGGACGGCCAAACCCTACAAGAGAGCCGTAAGAAAGAAGAACCTATGGCACGTGTAAGGCCTTAGCTCGCCCCACCAGGAGGCCCTGGGCATCGTAGCCCTCCACTATGTACAAGCCGGCCGGCAGGCCAGGCATAGCAAAGAGGTAGAGCCCAGGCTGATAAGGGCCTTGGGCAGCCCACACCACCGCCCCTGTAAGCGCACGTAGACGCACCTCATAAAGGGGCTTTTCCGTCCACACCCTTAGCTGATCCCCAAACGGCGAAGCCGCATAAAAGCGCTGAGGTGCCGCTTCGTCAGAGGCCTCTACCTCGTCCGGTCGCGCAAATAGCGGCGGCGAAGCCCCGGCCGCAAACCCGGAAAAGCTCCCAAACTGCCCCCAAATCCACTGTCCCGTCGTGCCATACGCACCTACCGCCCGCACCGCGCTCATCTGATACGTAGGCGTCGGCGCTGTGTACTCACTCGCAATGCTGTTAGCCGTCTTGACTATATACGGGGCTGTACTCCAGCTTTGGCCGGTGGTGGTTTGGTAGCCATTGACTTCGGCGTTGGTATAGTAAAGGGTAAGGTGGTAGGCGCTACTCACGGCGTTTGTAGGGGTGATGAGGAAGGTCTTATCGGTCACATACTCGGGCGGGGTATGTCCTGGACGAAGGGCCTGCGCAGTCGTACCGGTACGATCTATTTGGACCTGGGTACAGCCGTAGTCGCCGCTGCCCGTGTTGACCAAGCAAGCCATCAGGTCGCCATCGGCGCTGCTATAGGCATAAAGGGAGTCTCCCGGCCCAAAGTACACCGTCGTCGTAGCTAAAGCCGTTTCGATAGCGGGCGTCCTGCGTCCATAGAGCACGATGTTGTCGATAGCTATGGGGGGTTGAGTACCGTTACCATCGGCGTCGTTATCCCATCGCCAGGCCAGCCAGAGGTTGGGCTGGTTCCAGGTAGCCGAAGGAAGGCTCACGTAGAGGCGGCGGACGACGTTTGGATAGCCGTACAGGCGTTGGCTGGGCAGCATGCTAGCCAAAACGCACGTGTTACTGGTCCAAGCGCACCCAATCACCGGCTGAAAGCCCGAGGTAGCCGACGTGGTCGAGTAAAAGAGACGACCAAAATCCTGGAGCGTGGGCGAGCCATATTCTCCGCTCACCACCACATCAAAAGCGAGCACCAAGTCAGTGGTCCCCACCGTGCTGATAGCCGGCGATACCTCCGCTACTCGACTGGCAGAGGTAGTGGTGTAGGTAAAAGGCGGCGGCGTACCACTGGGGTTATTCGTGATATACAGCGAAAAGCCGGTGAGAGGGGCAGCGGTGCCGCGCACCCATTGGTTAGCGCCCGCCGTGATAGTGACCTGCGTAAAGCCGCCTGACCCCGCCTCAAAGTCCTGCTGATACACAATCACCTCAGGCGGGAAAAAGTCATTGTCGCGAATCCAGAGCGCATACTGGCTTCGGTTGGCGGCGAGGGTAGCCGGGCCACTGGTGACAGCGAGATTCAAGTAAGCCACCCGGTCCGGCTCGATGGCCTGGTCTTCATACACGCGCACGGTGACATTTTGGGGGGCGGTGCTGCCGGCCGGGAAGGTGAGGGTAGGCGTGACCAAGGAAAAGTCTATTCCGCTTCGGGCGGTGCTGACGGGGTCTACTGACACCGCTACCGTTACAGGGCTCGAGGGCGCAGCGGAAATCCGCACAGGCAAGGTGAAGTCTCGATAACGCCGGCAATCCCCGGCCAGCCCAGGCCAAGTCAGCTCTTCGCGTACCGCTTGGCCGGTGTCAGCCCAAAAGACCAGCGGCTGATGCGTAATGCGCACGTTATCTATCCAGATGCAGTTGCCGTACTGATTGACGGTGACGAAGCGGAGCCGAATGCGCTGCCCCACATAGGAAGTGAGGCTCACCGTTTCAGTACGCCACTCTCCGGCGGTGGAGGGGACAAACCGCGCCGTCGTATTGGCAGCTGTAGCGAGGGTGCCTCCACTTTTTTGGTAAATGGGGGTCGCACTCCAAGTGGCCCCACAGTCGGTAGAGATTTCCACCCGCAGCTCGTCGGTAGAGGAGTTATCATAGCGCCGGTAGGCCACATCGAACTGAAGCTGCACCGTCGCCGGGGCGCCCGTGAGATCTAAAAGGGGCGTGTACAACTCATCGCGCCGACCTGTCTGGTCATAAGCCCAGCAGTTGACAAAGAGTGCGGTCGTGCGCTGCCCATCGCTGCCCACACAATGGCCTGGCCGCCAGGTAAAACAATCGTTATTGGGGTCCACTACTCGCCAGAGGTTCGAGGGGATGGGACGGCCTTCCCAGCCAGCCTCAAAGGTCTCATAGAGAGGGTAAAAGCCATTATGGACTACAAATCGGGTGGTGGTGGTGTCTTCGGTCTGGTCGGGATCGCCGGCCAGGTTTGTACAGGCTGTGAGCCAGTACTCGCCGGGGGTCGTGAGATCCACCCCGGTCAGGGTGAAGTTGGTGGTGGCGCCGCCGGCCAGCGTGCCCGTCCACGTCTGGGTTTGCCAAGGGCCATTATTCAAGCGGTAGGCGACAGGAATAGACGTGAGGGTAGTCGTGCCGCTATTGCGTAGGACCGTCGTGATATTATAGGTGCCTGGGCAGAGGTCCCGAGACAGCGGCAAGTCGATCAAGGAAGCATCGGTCGTAGCAGGCGGCACCAAAGCTGGAGAGGTGAGGAGGCTACGCCGCCGAGGGCAGTATTCCAGCACTACCCGCATCCGCAGCGCCTGGTCTTGCGTAAAGAGGTTCATGCAAGCGTCATCGGAGTATTCCATGTAGTTTTCCACCATACGCGTCAGGCTCGCCGTCGCTCCACAGGAAGGAGCACCGGCCGCACAGCCGTAAATCGGGCCGTCGCCCATCGGCGTATCGTCACAGAAATCGTCGCCGCAGGCGGGCTGCTGATCCCCCCATACGTGGCGCAGGCCTAACCAATGCCCCACCTCGTGTGTCGTGGTGCGCCCCAGATGGTAAGGAGCCGTAAGACCTGTGGATGCCTTGAGCGCAGACCCGAAGGCGCTGTACAGAATCACCACGCCATCGGTATTGGCGCCCTGTGTGCAGTTAGGCGCGCCCATGCCCTGATCGCCCGGCATGCCGAGCAGCCCCGACGCGTCCGGAAACTGCGCATACCCCAAAAGTCCCCCACTCAAGTCCGCTACCCAGATATTGAGGTACTGGTTGGGGTCCCATATCGTGGCGGGCTTGATGGTACCGTCCATATACGCTGAGGTATAGGGAGGGGCATTCCAGCCATAGGTGTTGCGATTCCAGCGGACGATGCCGGTGGTGGGGTTGCCGCTGGGGTCACGCTTGGCTAAGACAAACTCGATTTGCGTGTCTGCGCTGCGAGGGTCATTGCTCCAGCCTGGAGTGCCCGCCATCCGCCGAAAGTCCTCATTGAGCACCGCAATCTGGTCGAGGATATTTTGGGTGGGGATATTTCGGCCTGTGCCCACCGCTTCCCCGTTGTGAATCACATGCACGACCACAGGGATGCGGTATACCCCCCCAATAGTACGCGCCCGCTGCGCTTGCTCTTTGAGCTGACGCACCTTCTCCCGGATAAGGGGCTCGTACTCTTCTAAGCGCGGCCAATCTGGATACAAGGCCCGCATCAGGCTGTCATGCTGCATCGTCCCGCAGCGAATCCACCGCGGCTGCCCCCACAAAGGCAGCAGGCCCAGCAGAGGTAGGTATCGCATAACAAAGCAAAGATACAAATAACGGGCCTTCCCTACTGGCTATCTTTGCTTTCTATGCGGAAGTTTTGGATTGGGCTCGGCTGCTGCGTAGGGTTGTGGGCCCAAGAGGAAAGAAGAATCTTCCCTTTGCGAGCAGAGCAGCCCCGCGTGAGCGGGCGGGTGATCGACGCCCGAACTGGAGAGGGCCTGCCTGGCGTGCAGGTCAGCTTAGGCCAAAGCGGCACTTTCTCCGATCAGCAAGGCTTTTTCCAGCTACCTTTTCATGGGCCGGACACCCTTAGGGCTTTTCTCTTAGGCTACCGCACCGTCAAGGTGCCTCTCACGGCTCCTGTAGCTTCCCTTCTTTTGCGGGTGACCCCCTTGGAATCTCAGCTGGATACCGTCCGAATAGTGTCTGAAGTCAGCCGGGAAACCGAAGCCGGCCTATTTCTCGAACGTTTGCGCAGCCTCGAAATCGGCGAACTCTACGCCCAAGAAGCCATTCTCAAACGAAGCACAGACTTTTACGTGCCTAACGCTTTGCGCCGTATGCCCGGCGTTTCGCTACTCAGTGGGCGTTTCATCTCTATACGCGGACTTAGTGAAAGGTATAACAGCTATGCTTTTTGGGCAGCCTATCCGGCGTGGACCCGATACGATGGCTCCTTTGGAGAGGTAGAGGAGCTCATTACCACGCTTCTTGGACGGGTAGAAGTGCGCAAGTCGTGGACGCCCGATCTCTTAGGGCATTTTGGTGGGGGAATGGTGGACTTTCAACTCCCCCAGCCCGGGCGACAAGAAGGCCTGCAGGTGGCCTACACCAGTGAAATAGACCTCAGCGCCACGGCGCGTCCTTTTCCGCTCCTGCGCGGGCCCGTGCAGGAACCCCTCCCCCGAGACTTTCCGGCTCCTGCCGCGGTGCAGGCCTCCGAAAACGCCGGCCGCCCCCTGCCAGAAAACTTTGCCTACGGTAAGCAGGTCCGCCGCTACACCATACCTGATACACTTCCCTACGCTTGGCCTGGCGGACTCCTCACACTTCTTTATGAGCGCAGAGGAAATCACTGGGCGATGAGCCTTCGAGGAGCCCTTTCCCAACGCTACCTTGCCTCGCAAATGCAGTTCAGCGATGGCAGCTTCGAGGAGGTTGACGGGAAGTGGCGTTTTGTCCCTACCCTGGTCAGCCAACACCGCCATCCCGTGCGCTACTTCTCTCGAAGTGGAGGGGGGGCTCTTAGCCTGTCTTACGCCCCTTCCTCCAAGCATACCTTCCTCCTGGAAGCCTTCGGGCTCACCTCTTCTGCCCAGCGCACAATGAGAGAGGAAAGCCATTACCTCAATCCCGACATTGACTCTACCCAGCTGGTTTATAGTCTGTACCCTACTTTCTTAGTGCAGCGCAGCTACCTAACCATAGGACGGCTAAACTGGACTCTCCTACCCTCAGAAAAGAACGTAGTGAGAACTCAGGTAGGTGTGGTCTTCCAGGGGCACGCTATCCCTCAAGCGGGGGCGATGAACTATGTACGGTACCCGGGCGATTCGCTGATTCGCTACGAACAGGAGCTGTACGGCGAATCCGAAATCTATGCCCAGGTTTGGACTTCTCGCACCCGAGCCTGGCAGATGTATGCCCACCCCTATGCCGAATGGAAATGGGGACTTCCCGATCGATGGCTACAGCTGCGTATAGGGGCCTGGGCTTCCCGAGAAGAGCAACGGTTTACAGGCCGGCAGCTGGGTTTCATGACCGATACCGCCGGCGGCGGACCCGCCGTCCTCGACCCCGCTGTCTATTTATGGGAAAATGTGCGGCATGTCTACGACCCGGCTTATATTGGTCCAGGCGGCTGGTACCTAATCGAGCGGACCACCGACTATCACCGCCATCGGGGTCTTACTTCCATTCTCGCAGGGTATGGGTGGCTGCGGGTAGGCTTTTCGGCTCAGCTGGAAGCCCTTTTAGGCGGCCGCTATGAATACTGGCATCGGACCCTCTACTATACCCCCCTCGCTACCGAGGTGGAAGCCCCCCTGCACACCTACCATACCGGCCATTGGCTACCGGCTTTTCTCCTGAAGTACGCCCTTACAGAGCGCCAGAGCTTGCGTTTGGCCACTACCCTTACGCTCATTCGTCCGCCCCTGCCCGCTCAGGTGCCGCTGGCTTACTTCGATTATCTCTGGGCCTACTACTGGCGAGGCGATACCGCCCTCACCAGTGGCCGCAGTTATAACCTCGACCTGCGCTATGAGTGGCTCCAAGACAAAGAGAATCTTCTGGCCATCACCCTCTTCTATAAGCGGCTCTACAACCTACCTGAGCAGTACCTGATTCCAGCCAGCTTTCAACTCACTTTTATGTATTCTCTGCGAAACCGCGCCTGGGGCGAAATTGGCGGGATCGAACTCGAAGCCCGCAAAACCCTCTACCATCAAGGAGACAACCGGCTTTGGCTTTACTTCACGGGCACGCTCAGTGAAAGCGCGGCAGAAAGAAGCTTCCTCAAGAAACTGGGCCGGCTGGAAGGCCGTCTCCAAGGCCAAGCGCCTATCGTCATCAACGCCGGCGCCCTCTTCGAGAGTAAGCGCTGGGAACTGTCCAACTTCCTCAACTACACCTCAGCCCAAATCTGGGCTCTGGGATTCGACCCAACTATATACCCTCACATCTTAGAAGAAAAGCGATTTTCCTGGGAGGTGCAGGCCTCTTATCGTCTTTCCTCCCACTGGGAAGTCCGCATAGCCTGGTGGGATATTCTGAATCAGCCCTATCGCCGTACCCAACGCGCCTTCAACGCAAACCAGTTTGACCCCAACCGGGACAATGTCGCGATCTGGGAAAAGGCCGCCTACCGCACCTACTTAACTGTGCGCTACCAGCTATAACGAGGGGAGAGCGTATTTTTGGCCGCATGGCTCAGCCTGACTTCTGGCGAACCCTGTTTCGCACCAAACCGGTAGAAGCCTACCAAAAAGAATCGCAGCAGTCGGGACTCAAGCGCGCTTTAGGTCGGTGGTCCTTGGTCTCTTTAGGGATTGGGGCCATCATTGGGGGGGGTATCTTCACGCTGACGGGCGTAGCCGCCAAAAACTATGCAGGACCGGCGCTGGCCTTGTCTTTTGTGATTGCTGGGGCGGCTTGTCTGTTGGCGGCCCTGGCCTACGCCGAACTGGCCAGCATCGTCCCCGTAGAGGGTTCCGCCTACGCTTACTCCTACGCCACCGTCGGCGAACTGGTGGCCTGGTTCATCGGCTGGAACCTGATCTTGGAGTACATGATGGGCGCCACCACCGTAGCGGTAGCCTGGAGCGGCTATTTCGAGAAGCTGTTACACCTTTTTGGCATAGAGCCACCCTTCTGGCTACTGAATGACCCTTTCACCGCCGCCCAGAAGGCCAAGGCCCTGGGCCTACCGGCTCCTTCCTTCGCCGTGAACGTGCCAGGCTTCCTTATCTGCTGGGTCGTGACGGGGATTCTGCTGCGCGGCATCAAAGAAACCGCCTCCACTAATAACCTCATTGTCTTCATCAAAGTCAGCGCTGTTCTCTTCGTAATCTTGGCTGGAGCTTTCTACATCAACCCCGAAAACTGGAAACCGTTCATTCCGGAACCGGTGACCGACGCCGCCGGCAACACCCACTACGGTTGGGATGGCATCTTTACCGCGGCGGTGATCGTGTTTTTTGCGTATATCGGATTTGATGCGGTTTCGACGCAAGCGGGAGAAGCCCTGCGCCCCACTAAGGATGTGCCTTTTGCAATCGTGGCTTCGCTCCTTATTACGACGGCGTTGTACATAGGCGTGTCGGTGGTGCTAACGGGCATGGCACGGTACGATACGCTGGACGAACGGGCTCCCGTCGCGTCGGCGTTCGCTGAGGCGGGCGTAGGCTGGGCTACCTACATCGTGACTATCGCAGCCGTGGCCGGGCTGATCTCCGTCATGATGGTCATGCTTTTAGGCCAGACACGGATTTTTTTGGCGATGGCCCGAGACGGACTCCTGCCAGAAAGCGTTTTTGGGTACATTCATCCTCGGTTTCGCACGCCTTTCCGGAGCACCCTCTTAGTAGGCGCCATTATGTCGCTCACCGCCGCTTTCGTGCCTATTGGCAACGTCTCAGAACTGACAAGCTTAGGCACGCTCCTGGCCTTTACCCTGGTCAGTGTGTCGGTTTTTCTGTTGCGCCTTCAGCGACCTGAGGTAGAAAGGCCTTTCAAGGCGCCCTTGTGGCCCCTGGTGTCTTTAGGAGGAGCCGCCTTCAACCTGTACCTCATCACGCAAGCCCGAAAAGAAAACCTCCGCGCCTTCCTGATTTGGGCCATGGCGGGGATTTTGGTGTACTTTCTCTACAGCCGACGCCGGAGTCGTCTGCAGGTGCCTCCTCAGCAGCCGTAGCGAAAGCGTACTTTTGCGGCCGATATGGATGCTACGCTGATTTTCCCCTTAGCGCTAAGCGGGATAGGGCTGGCGTTTCTGGTGTGGCGGAGCCGGTGGGTTCTGAGCCAGCCCAGTGGCGAACCCCGCATGCAAACGATTTCCAGCTACATAGCCCGCGGTGCCCTTGCCTTCCTCAAAGCGGAATGGCGCGTATTGGCTGTTTTTGCGCTGATTGTAGGGGGGCTTTTAGCCTACAGTGGTACGCTTACCCCCCCTCGCAGCGAAGCCCCATCCCACCCTCTTATTGGAGTAGCGTTTTTGGTAGGGGCTTTCACCTCGGCGCTGGCCGGGTACATCGGTATGCGGATCGCTACCCGCGCCAACGTACGCACCACCCAAGCTGCACGCTCCTCCTTGGCTCGGGCATTCGCTATCGCCTTCCATGGCGGCTCTGTCATGGGGATCGGCGTAGCCTCCCTGGCAGTGCTCGGCCTGGGTGGGCTCTTCGTAATCTTTTACCTGTTTTTTGCGAAAGGCGACCCCTTCAGCCCTGAACTGCGGCGCGTGATCGAAGTGATAACGGGCTTTTCCCTCGGCGCCGAAAGCATAGCCCTCTTTGCCCGAGTAGGGGGGGGTATTTACACCAAAGCGGCTGACGTAGGGGCAGACTTGGTCGGCAAAATCGAAGCGGGCATTCCGGAGGACGACCCTCGCAACCCCGCCGTCATCGCCGACAACGTAGGCGATAACGTAGGGGACATCGCCGGCATGGGGGCTGATCTGTTTGGATCTTATGTGGCGACCATTTTAGCCACCATGGTGTTGGGCGGCGAAATGGTCTATAGTGCGAAAGGGTTAGGTCCCGTGGTGCTGCCCTTAGCGGTAGCGGCGACAGGGCTGCTTTTTTCGATTTTGTCGACGTTCATCGTGCGAGTGCGGGAAAACGGCGGCCCGGCCGAAGTCCAGCGGGCCCTCAACCTCGGAAACTGGAGTGCTATCCTCCTTACGGTAGCGGCGTCGTACTTCCTGGTAAGCTTTTTCTTGCCTGAGGGGGCGGAGCTACGAGGCACCCGAATCGAACCGAAGGCGGTATTTGGGGCTATTGCGATTGGCCTTTTGGTGGGGGCGCTGATGAGCTGGGTGACCGAATACTACACCGGCATGGGCAAAAGACCGGTAAACAGCATCGTCCAGAAGTCCCTTACGGGTCACGCCACCAATATTTTAGGTGGGCTGGCCGTAGGTATGGAATCCACGGCGCTGCCTGCCCTTATCATGGGCGCTGGCATCTTAGGGGCCTACGCGCTGGCCGGTCTGTACGGGGTGGCCATCGCCGCTACCGGTATGATGAGCACCACCGCCATGCAACTTACCATAGACGCTTTTGGCCCGATTGCCGATAACGCCGGCGGTATCGCCGAAATGAGCGGCTTGCCAGAAGAAGTGCGCAGCCGCACCGACATCCTCGACGCCGTCGGCAACACCACCGCCGCCATGGGGAAAGGCTTCGCTATCGCTTCCGCAGCCCTTACTGCCTTGGCCCTTTTCGCAGCGTACGTCGGGGTGGCTGGCATCCATGGCATAGACATCTACAAAGCGCCGGTGCTGGTAGGCCTGCTGGTAGGGGCCATGGTGCCTTTCCTTTTCTCTTCGCTGGCTATTTCGGCTGTGGGCCGCGCCGCCATGGACATGGTGAAAGAAGTGCGCCGACAGTTCCGCGAAATCGCCGGCCTGATGGAAGGGCAAGCCGAACCCGAATACGAACGGTGCGTAGCCATCTCCACCCAAGCGGCCTTGCGAGAAATGGTGCTGCCTGGCGCCCTGGCCCTCCTGATCCCCGCCCTCATCGGGCTTACCTTAGGCGCAGAAGTGCTGGGCGGCTACATGGCAGGCGTCACGATAACCGGCGTCCTCTTAGGCCTTTTCCAAAGCAACGCCGGCGGCGCTTGGGATAACGCTAAAAAGTCCTTTGAAAAAGGAGTGACCCTCGACGGTCAGACTTACTACAAAAAGTCTGAACCTCACAAAGCCGCTGTAACCGGCGACACCGTTGGCGACCCCCTCAAGGACACTTCCGGCCCCTCGATGAATATCCTTGTCAAGCTTACGGGCATTGTGGCGCTGGTTTTGGCTCCTTATCTGCTCAGCTAACTTTCTTCTACCCCAAGCCCTCGACACGGTTCAGGAGCAGCCTTCCGCTTTGCCCGCGGTGCTGATCCAGGAAGAGCGGGCCTTGCGCACCAAGCGTTGGTCAGCCGACAGTGGGAGCTGGCCTGTGGGAGGCACGCAGGTGGCGCAGCTTCTGGCTGAGGCGGAAGGGCTCTACCTACGCGATTATGGGGGACACGGGAGCCTCAAGACCGTCTCACTGCGGGGCATGGGGGCTCCCCTTACGGCGGTATGCTTCCAAGGGCTGCCTCTTCGCCAGCCGCAGCTAAACTTGGTCGACTTGGCGCCTTTTTATCTGGTTGGAGTGAAGGAAGTCCGCTTCTCTCCCAGTGCCAGGCTTGAAGCCTCACCCGGCGCTATAGGACTCATCGAGTTTCGTCTGCGACCTCAAACCCCTTCGGCTCGGATAGGCTGGTGGGTGGGTTCTTTTGGGGAAGTGGGCGCCTACGCAGCATGGGAACGCCCCAAATGGCTTGTGCAAGGAGCGGCCCTTTCTGCCGAAAACCGCTATCCTTTTCGGGAGCCGGTAGCAGGCCTTCGGGAAAATGCCCAGTATCGGCAGATGCAGGGGGCTTTTGTATGGAGCCCGCAAAAGTGGACCTTCACCACCTGGGGCTACCACAGCAGCCAGGCGATACCTGGTCCAGTCGTGATAGGCGCCCCCCTCTCCCCCCCTGAAGCGTTGACCCAGTCTCACCTCCTCCAGACTCTGGCCTGCGAGGCAGGTCTCTGGCAAGCTCAGGCCCAAGGACAACTTCAGTACCTTAGGCACGTAGACCGCTTTGGAGAGACGGCCTTTTCTCGGCTTTTTTCCTGGCAAGGGCAACTTCGCCGGCCCTTCCAGCTGGACAAAAACTCCATAGAAGCCGGAGTCTATGGGGCTTACGACTGGATCGAGAGTAACCGGATGGGGACCAGCTACCGCCCCTTCTCTCAGCTCGACCAAATCGAAGCCGCCTTCTGGGGCAGCTGGGGGCACGCTTGGGGGCCTGTGCTCTTACGCACAGAAGTAAGGCTGTCGTACCTGTCTCGATACGCCCTGCTGCCGAGCGGAAAAGTACTCCTGCGATGGGGGGCCTGGGGCCTGGAAGGCCTGCGAGGCATTCGCTTTCCCAGCCTTTGGGAACGATATTGGATAGGCTACGGCAACCCTTCCTTGCAGCCTGAAAAAACCTTTCAACTCCAACTTTTTTTCGAGAAAAGTGTTAGAGCTTTCACCCTTTACGGCGCCGCCTTCTGGGCTCAAACGAGAGATCGCATCCTAACCGTCCCCCTTTCCCCTGTTCGCTGGCAAGCTTATAGTCTTGGCTTTGTAGAGAGTCAGGGCGTAGAAGGGCGTCTCACCTGGCAAAAAGGCCCTCTTTACTTCTGGGTAGCCGGCACCTACCTGATAGCGCGAGACTATTCCCTCACAGCGGGGCAACTGCTGCCTTACACGCCGCCGTATATTGGACTGGCCGGTGCAAGGTACGCTCGGGGCCGCTTCCACCTGAGCTACTTCACGCAGTACGTGAGCTGGCGCCTCAATAGCCTCGCAGGTCTCGAAGCTCTCCCCCCTTATTGGATACATACCTTAGCACTCCGTTACACCCGAACGGACTACCGCATAGAGATTCGGGCGGAAAACCTGATGGAAGTGTCCTACCAGGTGATTCAGGGTTATCCCATGCCTGGGCGACGCCTCGTAGTGGGCATAGAGGCGTTTTTATCAGGCGGTTTGCCATAGGGTCCATTGGCCAGGCTGGAAGGTCACCTCCTCAAGCAGGCGCCGCACCCACTGCGTAGGGTCCTCTGGAGCAAAAGCGTGCACATTCAGGCTACGTTCTTGAAGGCGACCTTCAGGCTCTACGGTAGCTCGGTAATGCAGGATGGCCTCAAGAGCAGACTGATACCGAACCTGAGCGGCTCGTAGTACCGCCCGCCTGAGCTGCTGCGTCCACCTACCCCAAAAGCGCGCCAAGCTTCGTTGGGCGTTATGCAGAAAAGGCCTATGAGAAAGCGCCTCGATAGGGGGGCGATGCCGCTCAGCCCAGTCCAAGAGCGCCTGCAACTCGGCATGGCTCCATAGTTCAGCCAAGAGGGTGCGCAACCGGTTTTGAGAAAGCGGCCAGACCCCTTCCCAAGAGAGGCCTTCAGGCAGGGCAGGCGGTGGGGTCGGTAGCACCCGCAGATGCCCCCGCGGATAGACCACAGGCATGGGCAGGCCAAAGGCCTCGAAGACCCAGCGCAGCTCCAACCAATAGGCCACTTCGGCAGGACCTGCCACATAAGCCAGGTTAGGAAGGAGCCACTCTTGGTAGATAGGACGAAGAAGCACGTTAGGGCTGAGGCGTTCTGGATGGAGGTGAGCTGCGGTAAGCAGGTCAGGCCACTCTGCTGGAGTGGGATAGCGACGCTCCGTGTCACTAAGCCAAAAGAGGTTGACAGGCTGGGCATGAAGGCGAGGCCTTTCGCCCAGCGCCCGCAGCGAAGAGACAGCTATAGCGTGCCCCTCATAAGTGCGCTTATGCTGGATTTCGGCGATCCACAGGGGGCTGGCCAGGGCTTTGAGGGTGGGGTCATCGCCGGAGCACCACACCAGACCGGTTCCGGCAAAAAGCGTCTGCATAGCCGCCCGAAAAGCCGTTTCCCAAAGCTGGCCCACTTCCCAGTAACGCTGTAAGGCCAGGTGGTTTGCTTCGGGAGGGAAAGCGGCTTGGATGCGGTGTCGTCCCACTGGGCCTGCGAAGATTCCTTCGTACCGCAAAAGGCGGCCCCATCCCACTTCAGTAGTACGCACCTCTTCGGCGTCGTGGTCTTCCGAAGCCAGCCAAAACACCGGCACCACTTGATAAGGCGGGCCTAAGAACTTGGTCAGTTCACGGGCAAGCTGGATGGTATGGGCCGCTTTGACGAGGGTATAGAGAGGACCCGTGAGCCAGCCCAACTGCTGCCCCGTCGTGACTGTGAAGGTAGTGGGCTTTTGTAGGGCTTCTATGGCTGCCTCCAGAACCGAGTCCTGAGCAAGAAAGCGTTCATTCTGGCGCCGTAGCGCCTCTACGAGCGCTCTGCGAGGGATGGGGAAGGCCGCCCGGCTACGCAGAACCGCCGCCCAAGGCACAGCAGGCCAAGGCCACGCCACTAAGGGATGTAGAGCTGGGTCACCCGCTACGTACCGCGCCCAAAGCCTATGCACGACGGCGATTTTGCCAGCGATACAACACCTCGTCCAACGCCCACAACCCTCCAATCGTAAGAGTACCCCCCAAAAGGGATATCCATGGGTTGAGCAGAAAAACTCCGGCTAAAACCCCTAAGAGGGCTCCTAAGTTTTGGATAAACTCCAGGTGTTCGCTGGTGGTGTGCAGAAAAAGGTTTTCCAGTTGCCGTTCGTCAAAAGAGCTGAGTTGGCTGTAGATGATAGGATAAATAGGAATGCGGCCGATCACCTCTCGGATGAGCCCGCCTAAAATGGTTTCCAACTCTTCGGTGTGAGAAAGGATAAACTCTCGGACTTCCGACTCGGGTAGGGTCAGGCTGCGCAAGGCCTGCTCGAACGCCTCGGGTAGCGCTAACACCGCGCGGGTGAGCACGTCCCGATAGCCCTTTTCGTTGAGCTGGCGATAAGAGCGGAATAGGCTTCCGGCGATGCCCGCGGGCACCACTTGGAGCAGTTTTGCATCCAAGATTTGAACCAGCTTGCGCTGATGTACGGGATTTTCAACAAACTCCCGAAGCAGATTTTTTCCTCTTTGGGTTAGCTCTTCTCGAAACTCAGGGTCATTGAGGAGGTTAGAAGTGCCTTCAGTCAGGGCCTGAGCCAGGCGTTGGGCTACCCCCGCTTCGTGCAAGGCCCGCTGGAGGATCGTTTCATTGAGGATGTAGGTGGAGATCGCCTGAGCAAAGCGCTCCACGATACGCATTTTGTAGGCTGGCACGAGCCCCTGCCCTAAGATAGGACGCGGCTTGCGCGGGTGGAAGAGCATCTTGATGGCAAGCCAGTTGGTACCATACCCCACCAGACCTGTCACCGAAAGCGTATAAACCGTTTCATACAACCAAGCAAGCTTTGTAGGCAAGAAGGGCCAGCGCTCCTGAATCAGAAAGAGCAGCACAAATAAGCCCAGTAGCAGAGGAAAATACCGCAAGAGCCGAGCCATGATCCGGTAACGCAGCCGCAAGGGAGGAACCGAAACGGAAGCCTCTGGCGAAGGTAGGACCAGAACCTCTTCCAGGCGGAAGTGCCGCGCTAAGTACCCTTCGAGCAGCCAACGCACTCCACAAAAGTAGCCACTTTTGCAAAATGGAAACTCTCGCGCGGGCTCAGGTGCTTTTTCCTCAGATAAGGGCGTGGCGGCGACACCTGCACCAGCATCCGGAGCTTTCCTTTGAAGAGTGGGAGACGCAGCGCTTTTTGATCCAGGAGCTTGAGAAGCTCCCGAGTGTACGCGTTCGAAAGGCAGCCCAAACCGGTGTAATCGCCGATTTAGTGACCAACCCGGCGGGCCCCTGGATTGCGCTACGAGCAGACATGGACGCGCTCCCCCTCACTGAGATGGAAGGGCGGCCTTATCGTTCCACCCGACCTGGCCTAATGCACGCTTGCGGCCACGACGCCCACATGGCGATGCTCCTCGGAGCCGCCTACCTTTTGTGGGAAAGTCGAACTCGCTGGCAAGGAGGCATTCGGCTACTTTTTCAGCCCGGCGAGGAAAAGGCTCCCGGCGGAGCCAGCCTACTCCTGGCCGAAGGCGCCTTAACCGAGGTGCCTATCCGCGCCATCTGGGGCCTACATGTAACGCCCCAACTGCCAGTAGGACAGGTAGGCCTGCGGGAAGGTCCCTTCATGGCCGCCAGCGATGAGGTGCACATCCGACTACAAGGGCCCGGAGGCCATGCAGCGTATCCCCACCAAACGCCAGACCCCATCGCAGTAGGAGCGGCTCTCATAAACCAGCTCCAGCTTGTAGTGAGTCGCGCCGCAGACCCGCGCAGCCCTACCGTGTTGAGCTTCGGGCAAGTGGTAGGAGGAACAGCGCCGAACATCCTGGCTTCGGAGCTTCGGCTGGCCGGTACCCTCCGCACCTTCGACGAAAGTTGGCGGGCCCGAGCCCGTACCCTCATCAAGACCTTGGTGGAAGAGACAGCCCGTCCATGGAACCTCCAAGCTGAAGTTACCTTTGCACCGGGTTATCCCGTATTGGTAAACGACCCCGAGCTTACCCGGCTTACCCGCTCTTGGTGCGAAACCCTTTTAGGTCCTTCCAAGGTACAGGCGCTTCCACTTTGGCTCAGCTCAGAAGACTTCGCCTTTTACAGCCAGGTGGTGCCTGCTTGTTTTATCCGGCTTGGGACAGGTCACGAGAAGTACCCTCCTTCGCTAAGACCGGTTCATACGGCCGACTTTGACGTGGCTGAGGAGGCGCTGGCAGTGGGAACGGCGGTGCTAACCGAAGTAGCGCTGCAAGCCCTGGCGTACTGGAGTCCCCCGAGTCAGTCTCCTCGGGGAAGCACCTGAAGGATCCAATCTACACCTTTTTCGGCGGCGGCTTCTTTGCCCTCTGCGGTAAGCTGGGTTCCCACCACCACCCCCCGAGCAGGCTGCCCCATCACCCGGCTCAAAAGGGCCGCCCGCTGCGCCGCCCGCTCCACATCTCGGGCATCAATCACAAAAGACACTTCCACCGCCAGCAAGATAGGCACCTGTCCATTAGTGCGGAGGCGCCCTTCTACCACAAGATCAAGATTCAGCAGCTCTTCCACTTCCTCGTCGGTGAGCTCGCCTGCTTCCTGCAAGGCATACGCTCGCTCAAAGACCTCGTTCATATCAGCCTGGCGGCAACGCCGAACAAGCCGCCCAAAAACGGAAGGTATCCTCAGCGTAGTTCGGATTTCCAGCACCATCCCCTTGAGAAAAGCCACATCATCGGTGAGTTTATTGAGGCGCTGCTCGTGGGCATCAAGACGCTGGCCATGCTGGCGCAGTAGCTCCATCATCTCCGCACTCAGCTTCTCCAGCTGAGCAATGCGTTCCGTATTCTGCGCCACCAGCTCTTCCAGCCGCGCAATCCGCTCAGAATGCTGCGCCACCAGCTCTTCCAGCCGCGCAATCCGCTCAGAATGCTGCGCCATCAGCTCCTCCAGCCGCGCAATCCGCTCAGAATGCTGCGCCATCAGCTCGGAGTGCTGGGCTGTAATCTGTTCGAGTCGGGCTATGCGTTCTGAGTGTTGATTGAGGGCTTGGGTGTGTTCTTCCAAGCGGCGAGTGTTTTCTTGAAGGTGCTGGTCGTAGCGCGCGAGGAGGTCAGAGATGCGCGCCATCCATTCGCCTTGTTTCTGCATCAGCTCCTCGAGCCGAGCCACCCGGTCGGGTAAACTCAATAGCCCCTGCGTAAAAAGAATCGAACGCAGCCGATCTACCCACACGGGCTCGGCTTCGAGCAGCGCAATCAGGTCCTCAATCGTACGCAGCTCCCGCGGGAAGGACTCCATTTAGCCAAATATACGCAGTTAGAACGAAACCTGCGTAAGGTGTGTACCTTTGAAGCATGCAGTCCAAGCGACCAAGAGACTCCTTTACGGTGCTGACCGAAATGGTTTTCCCTAACCACGCTAACGCCCTCGGTAACCTCATGGGAGGCCAGCTCTTATACTGGATGGACATTGCGGCGGCGATAGCCGCATACCGCCACTCCCAACGGGTATGTGTCACCGCAGCGGTGGACTATGTAAGCTTTCGTTCTGCAATCCGAATAGGTGAACTCCTGACCATCGAAGCGTACGTGACTCGGGCCTTTCACACCTCTATGGAAGTGTACCTGCGGGTATATGCACAAAGCTTACCCACCAACGAAAAGCGCCTCTCTAATGAAGCCTATTACACCTTCGTAGCGATAGACCAGAGTGGATGTCCGATACCGGTGCCCCCTATTGAGCCCGAGACAGAGGAGGAAAAACGGCAGTATGAAGAAGCCCTCCGCCGGCGAGAAATGCGGCTCATCATGGCAGGTAAACTGGATCCCGCTCAAGCCTCCACCCTTAGACTCACCTGAAGGATGGACCTCACCACACTCGGAAAATACATCGAAGAAGCCTGGGCCCAACCAGCGAGGCTACGGCTTTCTGTGTACCAGCAAGCCGTAGAAGAGGTTCTGGCCGCTTTAGACTGCGGTAAAGTGCGGTGCGCTGTACCTGAGCCCGACGGCACCTGGACCGTAATAGAGTGGGTGAAAAAAGCGATTCTGCTGTACTTTCGGCTGCGGCAGGCCGCACCGATAGAAGCGGGGGCTCTACGCTTTCACGACAAGATACCCCTCAAGAAGGACGTACCGGCCAGTGTGCGGATTGTACCCCCGGGCGTAGCGCGGTATGGCAGTTACTTAGCTCCGGGAGTGGTACTCATGCCAGGGTATGTCAACATCGGCGCCTACGTAGGAGAAGGGACAATGATAGACACCTGGGCTACGGTGGGTTCCTGTGCGCAGATTGGACGCGAAGTGCACATTAGCGGTGGAGTAGGGATTGGAGGGGTCCTGGAACCGCCCCAGGCTATGCCCGTCATCGTAGAAGATGGGGCTTTCTTAGGCAGTCGATCAGTTGTCGTAGAAGGGGTCCGTATAGGCAAAAAGGCCGTCTTAGGTGCAGGCACTGTACTCACCGCTTCCATCCCTATTGTAGATACCACAGACCCCTCGGGTAAGGAATACCGCGGCTACGTACCAGAGGGCGCCATTGTGATTCCTGGCATGCGGCCCAAGCGCTTTGCTGCGGGAGAGTTTGGGGTGCCGTGCGCCCTCATTATCGGCTGGCGAGAAGCGCGCCACGACGATAAACTGGCCCTCAATGCGATGCTTCGTAATTTGGGGGTGTCTGTGTAACGCTCTCTGGGCCCAAAAGGGCGTAGGCCTCCTTTTTCAGGGGCGCTTCAACTACGCCACTTTGCGGGGCGAACCGGTGCCCACCGCGCTTTTCTCAGACGCCGCTATCGGCCTCCATGTCAAAAACTATGAGTGGGGCGCAGGGTGGGAGCTTTCTCTCCTTTGGGTCTACAAAGGCGGCCCCAACGAAGTGCGCCTACCCTGGGTAAACCGCGACTTTGCCCCCAACCAACAAACCGCCTACAAAGCGGTAGAAGCAGGATTTCGGTTTGGCCCTCGCTGGAAAGTCTGGTACCCCAAGACTGGCCTTGTAGGTGGCTACCGCTACCAAAGCGCCGGTCTCTCCACCGACCCCCGCCGAAGCGTAAACCGATGGTACGCCTTCTTGCCTTTGGGCTTGACCGTGGAACTGCCCGTGCAGTTCGGCACGACAGGCTTCAGCGCATACTACGAGATTGGCCTGACAAACCTACTACGTCGGCCAGCCGGGACCACCGGTCTCTACGAAGGCAGTAAGCTCCGCCGCTTTCTCTTCGAAGTGCACGTGATGTGGGGACAGACTCGGTAGTTTTCGGCTATCTTTGCGGCATGAGCTTATCCGAAAAGCTGAACCAGGAACTGCGGACTTACGCACTCCTGGCCAGCAATGTTGAAATCCTCACCTGGGATCAGGAGGTATGCATGCCCAAGGCTGGCGTAGCGCACCGAGCGGCTTTAGTGGGAGTGCTCATGGAACTGTTGCATCAGCGGCTCACCGAAAGACTTTTGCCCCTTTTGCGAGAAGCCCAGGGCAGTAGCGCTTTTAGCCCCGAAGAGAAGCGCCAAATCCAAATCCTCCTTGAAGAAGCTGAACCCGCCGAAAAAGTACCTCCTTCGCTGGTGCGCGCCTTTTCTGAAGCGGCAAGCCTGGCTCAGGTCGCCTGGGTAGAAGCCCGAGAAAAAGCTGACTATGCCCACTTTGCCCCCCACTTGGAAAAGCTCGTAACCCTGGCCCGAGAAAAAGCCTCCGCCTTAGGCTACGAAAAAGAGCCTTACGAAGCCCTGCTGCACCTGTATGAAAAAAGCCTCTCCCCTACCGAAGTAGAAACCCTCTTCACGGAGATAAAGCCTTTCTTGATCGAGACGCTGCGGCGCTGTGCTTCGCGCCAGCCGGAAGGGGTGAATGGACCTCCACTGTCTCTGCCAGCCTCCGCCCAACGCAGCCTGGCTGAAGAAGTGCTCACTCAACTGGGTTATGACCTTAGCCGAGGACGTATTGACTTGTCTGCGCATCCCTTCTGTAGTGGGTTTAACCCCGACGATGTGCGCATCACCCTCCGCATCGACGAAGAAGACCTCACTATGGCACTGGGATCGGCGCTGCATGAGATGGGTCACGCCCTCTACGAACAGGGATTGGCCCGAGAACCCTTGGGATGGCCTGTAACGGCCCCCGCCTCCCTCAGTATCCACGAATCCCAGTCGCGCTTCTGGGAAAACCACGTGGGGAACTCCGTCGCTTTCTGGACTTACCTGTACCAGCACGTGCTACCCCGCTACCAGCCCCCTTGGCTAAGCGCCTACAATCCTTTGACGCTGGCCCGCCGTGTTAACCGCATTCAGCCTTCGCTCATCCGCATTCAGTCCGACGAAGTGAGCTACCACTTGCATATTTTTCTGCGCTTCGAACTGGAAAGAGCCCTTATCAATAGCGACCTAACCGTAGCCGAGCTTCCCGAGGCGTGGAATAGCCGCATCCAGGCCTACCTGGGGCTGAAAGTACCCCACGACGGAGTCGGCGTGCTGCAAGATATCCATTGGGCCATGGGTAACTTTGGCTACTTTCCCACCTACTCCATGGGGAGCTTTTATGCTGCGCAGTTTGCGCAGGCCCTTTCTCAAGAACACCCCGATTGGGAAGCCGCCCTCGCAGAAGGCCACGGGGAAGCCCCCCTGACCTGGATGCGCGAACGGATTCATCGCTACGGCCGCCTTTACGATTCTCAGACGCTGTGCGAAAAAGCCACCGGCCAGCCCTTGTCCGTAGAACCCTTCCGAAAATACATCCAGCAAAAAGTCGCTACCCTTTACGAAGGCTTAGTGGTGCCCACGTGAAAAATCATTCAATCGTTTTACGGCTCCTTCGCCTTTTGCTCGAAGAGCGCCTTTTCTGGGCGGCGCTTTTTCTGGTGACGCTTGCTTCTTTTTTTCAGCCGCTGCGGCCTCTCCTCTACCAGTATGTGATTGATCATCCCCTTCGAGAGGGGAACCTCCCGGCTCTCGGGCTGTGGGGGGTTATCTTGGCGGGCCTGGCCTTCTTGCATGCGCTGGTCCTGCGCGGCCAGACCCTCACTACGCAAACCCTGGCTTGGAACCTGATCCAACGCCTGCGCGCCCGCCTCTTTGAAAAAGTACTTCGCTTGGAAATCCCCACCCTGGAAAAGTACCCCACCGGTATCCTGTACACCCGCACCCTGACAGACACCCAAACGCTGCAAGGCACCCTCGCCGAAACCTTCTTGGTCATAGCCGGCGAAATCCTTCAACTCCTCTGCCTAACCGCCCTCATGTTTGTAGTAGATACCCGCCTGGCTGTGCTGACGCTCCTGACCATGCCGCTGGGGCTCCTCACCTCGCGCTACTTCTCTCGAAAGATTCGCGCCAGCTTTGATCGGGTGCGGCTCTACATTGGCCGAACTAACGGCTTCCTCCAAGAAGTGCTACAAAGTCGCGAACTCACCGCCAGCCTGGGCGCTGAAAAAACGCTATGGGCGCGCTTTTCCCGCCTCAATCGCCTATACTACCTTAGCTACCGCCGGGTAATCGGCTACTTCGCGCTGTTTTTCCCCGCCATGGAACTGGTGACCCTAATAGGGCTGGCCAGCGTCTTGCTTGTGGGGGGGTACTTGCTTTACCTGGGTGAGACCACCCTGGGTACGCTCGTGGCTTTTTCGCTGTACCAGCAGCTGTTTTTTCGACCTTTTCGTATCATCGCCGACCAGGTCAATAGCCTGCAAATGGGCTTAGTGAGCGCAGACCGTATTTTTCGCCTGCTGGATCGACCAGAAGAAGAGCGCCTCGAAGGGCAGGTGCCCTCTACGCCCCCACCCTATACCCTCTCTTTTGAAGGGGTGAGCTTCGGGTACAGCCCTGACCATCCCGTACTGCAAGATTTTTCTTTGACCTGCCAACCGGGCCGAGTTTATGGGTTAGTGGCCCCAACCGGCACCGGCAAAAGCACCCTCTTTTACCTCACCTTGGGGTACTACCGCCTGCAAGCCGGACGGATCACGCTGGGGGGCCTCGATATCGAAGCGTGGGATAAACGCGCCCTGCGCACTCAGATCGCCTACATCCCCCAAGAACCCGTGCTTTTCGAAGGCACCCTGCGCGAGAACCTCACCTTATACCGTGACCTACCGGATGAAAAGCTCCAGGCTGCCCTGGAAAAGCTCAAGCTGGAGACGCTTTTAGAGAAATGGAGCTTAGACTCCTTCATCACTATGGGGGGCACGAATCTTTCCGCCGGAGAAAGACAGCTTATTGCCCTCTGGCGAGCGGCACTGGGTAGCCCCACGGTGTGGATTTTAGACGAGCCCACCGCGCATATCGAGCCCGAGACAGAGAAACTCTTGTACGAAAAGCTCCGAGTGCTGGCCGAAAAAGCGATTGTATTGGTGGTGGCCCACCGGCCCGAATCGCGGGCCTACTGCGATGAGTTAGTTTTCCTGGCGCGAGCGCATGCCGCCTGAGCACTGGGTAGCCCTCCCCACTTACAATGAGGCCGAGAATATCCTTCGCATGCTGGAGGCCCTGCTGAACCTACCCTTAAAAGTGGGCGTACTGGTGATAGACGACGATTCCCCCGACGGCACGGCTGACCTCGTAGCAGGCTTCCAAACGGCGCATCCCGAAGCGCCGGTAGCGCTCCTACGACGAGAAAAAAAAGAAGGTCTGGGGCGAGCATACGCTGCGGGCTTTGCGTGGATTTTGGCTCATACGCCGGCCAAGTACATTTACGAGATGGACGCCGACTTTAGTCATCCGCCCCACTATCTACCTACCCTGGCCGAAGCCCTCCAAAACGGCGCCGAAATGGCTATCGGTTCTCGGTATGTGCGAGGCATCACGGTGGTCAACTGGCCCTTGAGCCGGATTCTCTTGAGCTATGGGGCCAGCTTGTACGTGCGATGGATGACAGGCTTGCCGGTACGCGACCCTACCGCGGGATTCGTAGGATACCATCGGGACCTCCTGGAAAGGCTGCTTGCGGCGGATCCGATTCGCTTTCGAGGGTACGCTTTCCAGATCGAAATGAAGTACAAGGCCTACTTAGCGGGAGCCCGGCTGGTAGAAGTGCCGATTGTATTTGTGGAGAGGACCGCGGGCCAATCCAAAATGAGCCGCCAAGTCATCCAAGAGGCGATTGGAGGCGTGCTCTGGCTACGGTTGGCCCGTGCTCGGCTCAGAAAACGGCTTCATGCAGTAGGCCTTCGAGCGTAGGGTGAGATTCTCGCAACCGCGCCTGCAGACGCAAGGTGGCTTCCCACAAGAGTAGAGGGGGATTTAGGTGAGCCTCCAGCTCGTCGGCCAAATGCAAGAGCGCCTCTATGGTCCAGGTTTTCTGGGCGAGGGACAACTCTGGATGAGCCCGCACCAGGCTTATGCCCATGAGGAGTAGCTCAGGCAAACGAGGGGCCGTGAGGAGCGTCTCTATAGCGGCTCTGAGGCGGCTGGGGTCCTCCAACCGAAAAAGCCCCCGCAGCCAATCGCGCAGAGCCTGGACATAGGGCTCCTGTTCAGGGGCCAGGAGACGTTTTAGGCGGCTATAGCGGCCTTCTGCCATGGTGAGGAGAGGAGCCGAGGGAGGTTGGCCTGCCAGCGCCTGCAGCTGCTGTGCAGAAAGCGGAGGAAACCGCCACACCACACACCGAGAACGCAGCGTAGCAGGAAGCGCCTCCAACCGAGTAGAGAGAAAAAGAAAAAGCGTTTTTTCGGGGGGCTCTTCGACCACTTTGAGGAGGGCGTTTGCGGCCTGACGAGTCAAGAGTTGGGCCTGCCAGAAAAGCACGACTCGCCAGCGCCGGTCGGGCACCGCCAGCGTAAGCCACGACTGGAGCTTCCGCACCGCCTCTACTCCAATAGAGAGGGTTCCTTTGCCCCCCAGCAAAACCTCCTCCCACTCCACCAGAGATAAAAAAGGGTCTTTGGAGAGCCGTTCCCGAAAAAGGACCAAGGCTTCTTCGAGCGGCTTGCCCCCGCCCAGCGGAGGCAGAAGAAACAGATGGGGATGGCTTAAGGTCAGCATGGCTGCACAGGCGCCGCATTGGCCACACGGAAGGACCCCATCCCCCTCCGTACAAAGAAGGGTTTGAGTCAGCGTAATCGCGATAGGCGTTTTGCCCACGCCTTCCGGGCCTACCCACAAAAACGCCACCGGAAGGCGATCCGCTTTCACCAACTCTTCCCAGCGGCTTTTCCAGAGAGCGCCTCCAGGCCATTGCTCCCAGGCCACCCCCAAAGGTAATCCGAACCGCTTTTAGCGAATACAGGGCTTCATTTTTGTTGGGGATGCTGTACCTTTGTTACGCCTATGCTTACACGAACGCAGGACTTCAAGGTGGCAAACCTCTCGCTGGCCGAGTGGGGCCGTCGAGAAATCCGCCTGGCGGAAGCCGAAATGCCTGGCCTAATGGCCCTACGAGAACGGTATCGAGACACTAAACCCCTCAAAGGGGCCCGCATTGCGGGATGCCTCCACATGACGATTGAGACGGCGGTCTTGATCGAGACCCTGGTAGAGCTGGGAGCAGAGGTTCGGTGGGCCTCTTGTAATCCTTTCTCGACCCAAGATCACGCCGCCGCCGCTATCGCAGCCGCCGGCATTCCCGTCTTCGCTTGGAAAGGCCAAACTGAAGAAGAATACTGGTGGTGCATCGAACAAACCCTCTTTTTTGGCAGCTCGGACCGACCCCTCAATATGATCTTAGACGATGGAGGGGACCTTACCTGGCTGATTATCGAGAAGTATCCCGAGCTGGCGAAAGGCATTCGCGGGGTGTCGGAAGAAACCACCACAGGCGTACGCCGCCTCTATGAATACGCCGCCCAAGGGAAACTCCCCTTCCCCGCAATCAATGTAAACGACTCGGTGACGAAGTCCAAGTTCGACAACATATACGGATGTCGAGAATCAGCGGTGGATGCCGTCCGTCGGGCTACCGGCGTGATGATCGCCGGCAAAACGGTGGTGGTAGCGGGGTATGGCGACGTAGGAGCCGGTACCGCTCAAGCCTTCGCTGGGGCAGGCGCTCAGGTGATCGTCACCGAAATCGACCCTATCTGCGCCCTCCAAGCCGTGATGGACGGCTTCCGCGTGATGAAAATGGACAACGCCGTCCCCTTAGCCGATATCATCATCACCGCCACCGGTAACCGAGATATTGTCGTGGGTCGGCATTTCCTCGCTATGAAAGATAAGACCATCGTCGGCAATATCGGGCACTTTGACCTGGAGATTGATGTAGCCTGGCTCAATAAACACTACGGCCACACCAAGTATACCATCAAGCCCTATGTAGACGTGTACAACGTCGAGGGCAAAGAAATCATCCTCCTGGCCGAAGGGCGGCTTATGAACTTGGCTTGCGCCGAAGGACACCCCTCCTTCGTGATGTCGTGCTCGTTCTCGAACCAGGTCTTGGCGCAGATCGAACTCTGGACAAAAGGAGACCAGTACGAAAATAAAGTATACACGCTGCCCAAGCACTTGGATGAGATGGTGGCTCGATTACACTTAGCGAAACTGGGCGCGGAACTGGATGAGCTGACGCCGGAACAAGCGGCTTATATCGGGGTGCCTATCGAAGGGCCCTATAAGCCAGAGTGGTATCGCTACTAAGGCGTCAGTAAGAGGGTAATAGCAAGCAGCCTCCCAAGATGGGAGGCTGTTTTTGTTTATGGGAGGCGGGCGGCGCCTTCAGCGCCGCCCGCTCTTACACCCACTCAAGTCCAAAAATCCCTCTTATCGCAAAAGCGTCACCGTCCCACTACGCGTAAAGCTCTGCCCATTCGGCAAACGCGCCACCACTTTATATACATACGCCCCTTCTGGGCATTCCGTCCCACTTTTCTGCCGACCATCCCACAATCGGCTATTATTTCCTTCAAAGACAAGATTCCCCCACCGATCGTAGACCCAGACCTGATAAGGCAGCGTGGCTCGAATCTGCCACACATCGTTGATGCCATCGCCATTGGGCGTAAAGACGTTGGGAATGAAGATATCCAGGCCAGGTTCGATCACGACGGTGCCGCGAGCGGTGTCGGTGCACCCCTGGGCGTTCTGCGCGATAAGGAGTACGGTGTAGATACCAGGCTCCGGAAACTCTATAGGTGGCGGGCTGGCTTCGGTGCTGGTCTGGCTATTGCCAAAATCCCAGAAGTAGGAAACTGCCCCCTGGGATTGATTAGTGAAGGATACGGAGGTGTTAGGCTGGGTTTGCTGGGTATTTTGCGGACTAAATGCGGCTTGGGGGCGAGGATGCACGGTGACGAGGCTTCGAGCCGTATCTCGGCATCCTTCTGCCGAGTAAGCCACCAGCTGGAGGATGTACTGGCCTGGAGAAAGGTAAGTATGAGTAGGGGCCCCCGTGGAGACGGTATCCTGCCTTCCGTCGCCCCACACCCAGATATATTTTACGTTGGTGGCCCCATTGGGGTTCGAGGTGTTGGTAGGGCTCAGGAGGAAGGGAGGGCATCCCGCCGTAGCAGGCAAAGTGAAATCGGCATCCGGCCTTCGCTGAATAGTCACTTGCTTTTGCACGGTAGTAGAGCAGACCCGATTATGACTCCAGGCGGTCAAGGTAACCGTATAAGTACCCGAACTGGCGTATACGTGCTGCGGGCCCGGGGCAGTACTGGTATTCCCATCGCCAAAATCCCACAGATAAGCGTAGCCGTCAGCGCCTATGTCCCCAAACTGGACAGCTTGGTTCTCGCAAGCTGCACTCAGGACGCCGATTTGGGGAGAAGGGGTACGGTACACCCGAATGTAGTGCACTTTTTCGACGGGCACCCAGGTAGCGCCAAAGCGCGCTTCAAGCCGTACAGTAAAGAAGCCTACCTGCGTGTAGGTATGCGACACGGGATTCTGGGTTGTTTGGAGGGGCGCTGAACCGTCCCCGAAATCCCAACGGTATTCATCGGCGGCAGGGCTTGCGGTAAACGTCACAGTCAACTGATCGCATCCTTCCTGCCGATCGGCGGAGAAGTCGGCTGTAGGAGGCGGCGAAGCCGAAATGCTTACTTGCACCGGGCAAGAAGCGGAGCATCCTCGAGCATCAGTCAGGGTAAGCGTAGCGGTGTAAGTCCCTGCCCCACCATACGAGGCATTGACCTGGGCGGGCAAGGTAGCCGTCTGGCCGCCGGTCGAAAACCCATTCCCTAAGTCTATCTGATACGAGAGAGGAGGCTGAAGCAGAGCCGCATTCGAAGCATCCACTACGAAAGTGATGGGAGCACCCAGATAACCTTGGAGAGGACCTGCCGGGCAAACCAGCTGCGGTCGAGGATGCACCACTACGGTTACGCTATTGGTGGTGAGGGGACTGTTGGAAACACACGCTAAGCTGGAGGTGACTTCTGCGGTGTAGGTATCACCGTTAGCGGGGTTGGGATCGGTGTAGGTGCTCCCCGTAGCCCCCCCAATCACGGTTCCATTTTTTCGCCAGACGTAAGTGGGGTTAGGCCCTAAGTTTCCGCCCACGACGGTAAGCGTAATCGGCTGGCCTTCGCAGACGGCAGGCGGAGCAGCGATAAGTTGTGCCGTCATAGTCTGCGCCGGCACCACATCAAAAGACAGCGAATCCCACACAGACCAGCCGCAACACTCCGAACGCACCCGCAGATATACCTTATACGTGCCCACCTGATTGAGAGCCGGCGTAGTGTAAGAAGAAAGGGTCGGTCCCTGGGCATTATCCGAGAGGCCTGGACCTTGTAGGGACCAGGCGTATTCGAGGATATTTCGGCTGGCAGGATTGGTAAGGTTGGCTTGAAAAGTAGCGGAGCTGCCCAAGCACACAGGCAAGTTACCCCCGGGCTGAATGTCGGGCACTACCCCCTGCTGCATAGGTGAAGCAAAAAGCGTATACCGAAAAGGGACCCCGTTCACCCGCAGAAGAATCGTCTGAAAACCCGAGGTGGTGAAGTAAGTCGTAGCCGTCGGACCGTAGCCGAAAAGAGGCTGGGCACCGCTGCCAAAGCCCCACTCGTATTGGGTAAGCGGGTCTGCGTTCTCGACAGAAAAAGTGACTTCAGAGTGGCTGCAAACCAAGCCTGACACGGCTATAGGGGGCTCCGTAGGGACGAAGCTATTGGTGAGGGTAGGAGGTTGGCCGGCGAGGTTTTGGTAGAAGGGCTGGGCAATGCCGTCGGCGCCATCGCCGCCGCGGCCACCACGGCCGCCATTGCCCCCGCGGCCGCCATTACCGCCCCATCCTCCTTGGCAGCCCGCACCGCAGTTATTGGATGGAAGGGGAGGAGAGCCACAAAATCGCGCGCACGGAGAGCCAATCCATCCTCCTCCACATCCGCCTGCTCCGCCTGCTCCGCCTTGCCCGCCTGGCGATCCTGGCGCCCCTTCTCCCGCTTGCCCCACTGTAAGGGGACAATCCTTTACGATTCCATTGGGGCCGTTATTCCACAAAAAAAGGGCGAAGGCTCCGCCCCCTCCTCCACCGCCTTTTCCACCAGGCCCGCCTTCCCCGCCCTCACCCCCACCACCTCCCCCCCCACCGGAGCTATTCGTGTATCCATCGTCAATCTGGATGCAAGCGATGTCGTAGGGGATTCCGCCCAAGGCCCCACCACCTCCCCCACCCCCTCCTCCACTGCCATGCTCGCCAGGTTGACCGTTTTGACCGTCTCCCGGAATAAACCACCCCCCAGCAAACGTAGGACTACCCGGTAAGCCATCGGTTCCATCTCGGCCGTTGGCTCCATCTGTACCGGATTGTCCTCCCCGCAGAGGATCATCGGAGGGGCATCCACCCAGCGCCCCAATAAAGCCCACCGCATCCGTGAAGTTACTGCAGATATTCTGGCCCTGGCCGCCCGCTCCTCCTTGACCCACGGGTTGTCCAAGAATGCCGGTGGATCCATTTTGGCCGTTCTGACCTGGAGGGGCGCTGGCACCATTGCAAAAGTTTAGGTCGAAGCAGCCGGCAGGACCGCGTCCCAGACCAATAGGGGCACCTTGGCCACCGTTGCCGCCCGCCTGGGCCCCACCTGACCAACTACTGCCGCCCGCCCCCCCGTCGTTATTGGGGTCATCCACCCCAGGCTGACACTGCCGGCATCCATCCTCTCCTTTTGCCCCGGGTGCTCCATCGCGTCCATTGGGCACCGGATCGCCCGGCTTGCCATCCGTGGCATCCCCCGCATGGATTCGACACCGCACAATCTGATAGTTAGAACACCCACTGAGGTATAACCCATAGGTGGAGCAGCCAGGCCCATCAGCGGTATAACTGGCATTCTCCACTTCTATGTAGAGGTCGTGAAGCTCAAAGCCGCTTTTGCCTATCGCTTGCACGGCTACGAGGCGACAGGGGTTGGCTTCAGGGGTGCCGCTTAGGCGCCGCAGACGGGTGATGCCCCCGCTGCGCTTGACGGGCACCGGACCCGACAAGTCAAAACCTCCTTCCAAAATGAGATTATCTTCCAGAGAAAGCGGCGCCGTAAGAGGATAATCCCCAATCGCCAGACGCAGGTGCTTGACGGGACCCGCCGCGGCTTGGGCTATCGCAGCCGACAGCGAAAGCGGATCCGAAGGGGTACCCGCCGCTGTGGCTGTGCCCGTAGGCGCTACATACAGATAGCCGCAACTTTGGGCGTGTACAAAAACTGCGGTGAGAAAAGCTACGACGCAACGCATGAGATTAGCTGGATTTGTGGAGTTTCAGGGTCCAAGGACCTACCCGCAGAAAGTACAACCCCTCCGCCAAATACTCTAATGGCAGACGATGTACACCGGCTGAGAGCCTCCAACTGGCCAGTTTACTTCCTCGACTGTCGTAGAGGGCCAAGTCCGCTTGCTGAGGGAGATGCAGATAGACCTCCTCTGAAAAAGGATTGGGCCAAACCTGAAGCGCTTCCCGCGTGAAGGAACCCAAAGCGGTAGGAGCAGGGTTAGGCAGTTTAATGACCGCATCCGGACGCGTGAGGGTGTCGCGGCAACCGTAGAGGTTCTCCACAATGAGGGTGACAGTGTAACGACCAGGCTGGGCATAGTAGTAAGTGGGGTTAGACTGGGTGGAAGAAGCCGAAGGATTCAGGGGATCGCCAAAGTTCCACCACCAAGCCGTGGCGCCCTGCGACTGCGACACAAAATAAGCGGTGTCGGCTTCGTAAAGGACGGGCGGGAAAACTGAGAAGTCCGCCACGGGCCGAGGATACACTACCACTTGTGTCTGCACCGTAGCTGTGTCGGTATAGCCTGCGGAAAAGGCGTAGAGGGTTACGGTATATTCGCCAGAGGTGGTGTAGGTGTGGGTGGGGTTTCCATCTGAGCTGCGAGGCGAGCCATCCCCAAAGTCCCATAAATACGCATTAGCGTAAACGCTCTGGTTAGTAAACTGGACGGTAAGAGGAGGACATCCTGCGGTAGGCGTAGCGGAAAAGACCGCTACAGGGCGGTAGCTGATCACGAGGGTAGTTTCGCAGGCTGCGGTATTCGAGCTGGTACAATCCTCTGCGTCTACCACGGTGAGCCGCACTCGGTAAGTGCCGGCCACGGGATACAGCACAGTGGCCGGATTGCCGGTAGCGCCTCGACCATCGCCTAAGTCCCAGTAGTAGCGGTACGGCGGCGTACCCCCCGTGACTGTGGCCGAGAGCGTAATCAAATCTCCTGGAACCAGGTTTCCTGTAATGGTAAAACACCCTACGGCCAAGGGTTGTATCTGAGGCCGGGGATGTACCGTCAGCGCTAACACATTGGAAGCAATAGGCTGGCCTCGCGAGCAAGCGGTGTTGCCTATCGCAATCGCCTGCACCTGATCCCCCGGCTGGGGATTGGGAAGGGTAAAAGTAAGGCCCGAACCCGCTGGCGTCCCATTCACCTGCCAGGTCACGGTGGGGTTAGGTTCGAAGTTTTGAAGCTGCGCCGTAAACACTACGGGTGATCCTTCGCAGGTTTCGAGGCTGCCATTAGCCGTCTGAATAGTAAGGCTCGGAGCAGGGGTCGGGAGGACTACCAAAGTGTCTCGATAGGGGTCTGACCAGCCGCAGCACGGTGAGTAAGTTTTGTGTGTGATGAGGAAGGTGCCGGGCGTGGTGAAGGTTACCTGGGCAGTCTGGTTGAGAGGACCAGACACCGGCGGCGCCCCCCCTCCAAAGTCCCAAGCGTAGTTTTGCGCACCCGCTAAGCTGCTGGTAAAAGTCACCTGCCCCCCTAAGCACACGGTGTCCGCACTCTGGGTGAAGGTAGGGTTGGTGCCGCTCCCATCGTCACGCAGGTCCAGGTACTCATAATAGGTGTATGTCTGACCGTTGGCCACCAGCGAGAGACTTTTACGCCCCAGCGTCGTATAGCGCGTGAAGACGGTATCCCCCACCGCGGTCGGGGGGACGCTTCCAGGACCAAAGAACCACACCAGGTAGCCCGTAGCATCGGTCCACAGTTTGACTTGCCTTTCGGTACAGCCGGTGTACTGGATGAAGATTTTAGGTTCATCGGGGCTACGGAAGGTGGAGAGGGTAGGAGGTGTGCCACCGGATTGGATATACACATCTTGAGCGAGACCGGGTGCGCCTTGGCCGCCGTTACCGCCGTTACCGCCGTTACCGCCGGTCCCCCCGTTACCCCCATAGCCAATATCGCAGGCGTTGGGTTGCCCTCCGCATCCTCGCGCCCCCCCACATCCACCGGCCCCTCCGATGCCGCCCACGCCCCCAAACCCTCCGGCCGCTCCGGCCCCCGGCAAAGAAGACTCCGCTATCACATCTACGAAAAGGGCGTTAGCGCCGTTATTCCAGAGGTAGATGCCAAAGGAACCCCCGCCTCCTCCGCCGCCTCGGCCGCCTTTACCGCCTTCGCCACCTTCCCCACCCCCGCCACCGCCTGCTCCCGCACCGTTTAGGTTACTGGGAAAGCAAATCAGGTTTCCCTGACTTCCCCCGCCTCCGCCACCGCCCCCGCCCGATCCATGTTGGCCATCCTGTCCATCCTGGCCATTGCCAGGTTGGAAGAAGCCTCCCGCATGAGCAGGCATGCCGGGCCCGCCCGCTGCGCCATTGGCTCCATTTTGGCCTGGCTGACCGTCCTCTCCGTTTTGTTGAGTGAAGTTATCGCACCCCAGCGAAACATACGTAGCGTTTCCCACTCCTCCTGCTCCACCTGCTCCGCCCGCTGGGGCGTAGGGCTGTGGAGTCGAAGGATTGCCGGCTGCACCGGCGGCTCCAGGGTAGGCTTGTCCTGGTGCGCAGGTACCCCGCTGCCCCCCATCTCCTCCTCGGCCTCCTGCCACGAGCCCACCCGACCAGCTACTACCGCCCGCTCCCCCACTGCGGCAGCAGCCCCCATCCTCATCCCCCGGCTGGCCTATCTGCCCCGCGGCGCCATTGCGACCGGCCGCCCCGTTCTGTCCGGGATCCCCGTTCGCACCCGCCCCCGCCGAAAACCGACACCGATTCACCACATAGTTGCTACAACCATTCAGATAGAGCGCATACGTGGTAGTGCCCGCCCCTAACGCCGTAGCATCCTCTACATACACTTCCAGGTCCTGTAGCCGAAAGCCGCTTACACCCATCCCCTCAATCGCCACAAGCCGACTGGGGTTAGGTTGAGGATTGACAGCCGCCCGGAAAAGGATCGTCGGAAAAAGGTTGGTCTTGATCCAGGCCTGGGCCGGGTCAAAACCCCCCTCTACCTGAAGGCCATTTACGAGAGGGAGGGGCTGATTGAGCGTGTAGATGCCATAGGCCAGATATAGGCGTCGAATGCTCGGGGTCAGCAGCGAAGAAATGGCGTAGTTGAGTTCGGCGGGGTTGTCACGGGTGCCGCTTCCTGGGCCGGTGCTGCCATTAGGCGCCACAAAAAGGATGTCACACTCCTGCGCCAGCGCCAGCCCGGCTATCATCCAGGCCCGAATCCATACACTCATAGGGCAAATGTAGCGACTCTTCGAGAAAAGGTCTAAGGGTCCTTCGCAGGCGGTTTCTCTCTTTTCCTCAGCGGTCAAAAAAACCGCCTGAGTGGTGAGCGGGCTTGAACGGGAGGGGTTCTGCAGGGGGCGGGACCACCAGCCGCCGCAAAAGGTACCGTACTGGATACCGAACCCGTACTTGCGGGCCAAGCTTTTCCACATACACCAGGAAAAGGGTCTGATCTAAAAGGTCCTCCATGTATGCTGCCAGCACAGGGAGGTGTGCCTGACGCTGGAGACGACGATAGAGCCGCGCACCTCGAATCTGGTATAGAAACCGGTCTTGCGGTAAGTAGTGATACCCCACGAGGCGAAGCGCCCCCGCACGCGTCACCAGAAGTCCCTCTTCGAGGCGCAAAAACCCATCTGTAATCTGCAGCGAAGGCACTTCTGCCCAAAAGTCCATGCTGTCTCGATAAGCCGCAAGATAATACAGACGCAGCCAGCGCAGCCAACGCGGGGTATAAAACTGGCCCCTTGACACTTGCCCCTGCGCAAAAAAGGAACTGTTTTCACGCCAGGCTACAGACGGACTAAAGCGAAGGCTCATCTGAAGGGAGCCGGAAAAAAGGCCTTTCAGGCCTAATCGTCGAAAAGTTCGTAGGGTATCCAGCTCAAACTGCTGAAGGAGCGCAGCTACGTCTATGCCTTGGGCTGTGGCCCGCCCAGAAAAGGTATAACAGGTCGAGTCGGCTATATCCAACACGCCCCAGCCGGTGAGGTGCCCCTTTCCGTAGAGGAGACCGAGCGTATCCACTTCGAGCAGGCCTTCTTTTAGCTGGGCGCGGGCCGCTACCTCCTCGAAAGGCAGCCCATACAGATCTACCGAGCGCAGACGCGCCTGGAGCTGCAAGTCCATCTGCAAGGGCAAACGCACTTGCCGCTTGGCGCTCTGGCCCTCCACCCGCCGCCAAAAATCATCCACTCTTAGGCTTTCGGCCTCCGCGTCCAAATGCCCTTGTAGGCGGTACCAGTCGGTGTACAAGTAGCTTAGCGTACCTCGGAGCTGCCCCTGCGCCCGCACCTGAGTAGCCCCTATTTTACCGGAAAGCTGGAGTAGTCGGGTTTCTTCCGGAGAAAAGGCCACCCTCACCGAGAAGTCTAAAAGAGGCAGCCCCAGCTGAGGGAAATACGCCTGCACCCCTTCGAGGGTAGCAGTGCCCTCCAGGGGATTGTCCCAGCGCAGTAGGGTATCCCAAGTTCCTTGGGCACAAAATCGGGTATTCAGGCACCCAGCCGACACCCGCATCCCTTCAAGAGGAAAAAAGCTGAGCACTTCCGTAAGCGGTACGGTAGCTTCGACTTCGGCGCTGGCTTCTGTAGGGGAGAGCGCCCCCTGCACTTCGATGTGGGCAGAAGGGCCGCCGGCCCAGGCCTGACGAAGCCATAGCGTACGCTTCTGGAAGTTTACCGTTCCGGCGACTTGCCAGGGGTAGGCACGCCATAAGCCCGTAGCCGAAACCCAAGCCGTATCGCCCGTTCCTTCGGCGTGCAAGTAACCGACCTTGCCTTGTAGAGAGAAGGCCCACGAGTCGGTTTGGGAAGAGCGCCAGGCCCGGCTTTCCAGAGTCTCCGGCCAAAAGGGCAAGTACACCTGCGCACCCGCTTCCAAGCCGTGATTCGGCTCCAGCCGAACCCATAATCCCTTCCCTTCCGCTAACGTATCCCATCGAAAAACCCGCGCCTGCAAATGCACCGGTATAGCTACCACGCCGCCTTTTTGGAGTAAGGGCCTGTACGGTGCCCAAGCCCGCATCAGTTCCCCCAGCGAAAGCGAGTCTACAGAGAGCTGAAGGCCCTTTTTCTTTGTCCAAGTGCCTTTGAGCCGTTGTCCGCTTAGGTACAACTGGCCGCTCAACGTATCCAGCGAACCTTCCGCCCGGACCGTGTCTCCATAAGACGTAGCGAGGGTAAGCCTCCCCATACGGCGGCTGGGAGAAATCCACCCTTTACCTTTTACGTGCAGGCCTGGAAAGCTCAGGCTTCCCCAGAGCGCCATTTTGTCCAAGCTGCCCTTAAAGCTCGCCCACCCGAATTCTTTCCACTCCACCGTTCCCTGTAGCGTACGAAGCGTCGGTCCCCACCCCCCTAAGCATACCCTATAGGAACCCCGCTTCCAGGCTCCCCAGAGGCAGACCCCGTATTCCCGCCCCCCTATCCATCCTTCAGCCTCTACGGTATTCACGCCCAGCTCCGCCAGCCCAGCAGCGTACTTGGCAAAGCGAGAACCCCCTCCTACCCTGCCTGCAAAGCTGCCCCACAAATGAGTCCAGTTTTCCACACATCCACTGAAATGCACCCCTTCTTCAGGCGCCTCGATCGAGAGGGTAAGCCTCTCCCAGTTCTGCATAGGCTTGTGCAGGCACCCTTGCGCTCGAAGCTCGAGCGGTGCCGGCAAAGAAGGCCACACCTGACGCCAGCACACCTCCTGTGGAAGCAGTCGAGCTTGGAGCGCTTCCAGCTGAATAACCGCACTGTCTATATCCAACCGCGCCTCGAGCGTGTCTACCTGCAGGGAAAACGTCAGATTAGCCGGGATATTCAGGAGCGAAAACCGCACCTCTTTGGCTTTCACCCCAAATCGCTGTCGCAGTGGCCGGCCCCGCCGAGGAAAGTACCGAAAGTTTTTCTGCGCTGTCGCCAGGCGAATGAGCGTCACCCATCCCTGCTGGAGCACTACTTCCTTTAGATGTCGTCCTTGGCCCGTGAGCTGCACCCGATGCAGTCTTGCCGTCGGGCAAGTATCGCCCGGCAGCGTGCTGGAGAGATAGACGTCTTGCAGTTCCAGGCGCCACCGCAGGTTCCCTTCCCAAGTCAAGGCCTTGACCTGCCCTACCCGTACGGAAGCCCCGACTACATACGACAGCGCTTGCTCGACCCCCCACCGCAGCAACCCCGGCCCCACCCACAAACCTACACCCACCCCACCCACTACCGCTAAGACGACCAAGGCTTTTCGCATAGAAAGCTTACCTTTGCCTGACCATGAGCCAGCAACCCGAGGCCCCCCAGGACCCCAATGTCCTGAACGTAGAGCTGACCGACGAAGTAGCTGCAGGCATCTACTCAAACTTAGCGATAATCTCCCACACCCCAGCAGAGTTCGTGATAGACTTTTTGCAGGTGCTGCCTGGCTTACCCAAAGCCAAAGTACGCGCCCGAATCTTACTTTCCCCCTACCACTATAAGCGGCTTCTTTTGGCCATGCAAGATAACCTCGCTAAGTACGAGAACCGCTTTGGAGAAATCTCTGCCGATGAACCTACGGGGCTGCCTCCGGTATCTTTTGGGGGCCCTGGCTTGGCTTGAAGGGCAAGCACAGTCGGCTCGCCCTCCTGCCTCGCCCAAAGACAGCCTGCCCCCTATAGACAGCTCTATTACGCCCTTTGAGGGCCACCAGCAAACCCTCCTTCGACTGATAGCTTACCATCGGCCTGAGTTAGACACCCTCGAAACCCAGCTGCGCCGCTGGCGAGACACCCTCAACCAAATGATGGAAATAGCTCGCTACCCAAAAAGGCTCCCCTTCTATGTAGACTCTTTCCGCACCGTCACAAGCCGTATCCGAGCCGGCAGCGAAGCCGCCTACGCCCGCCTCAAAGACCTCTACTACGAATGGCTACCCCACCAGTACGCCCTCATGGCCGTCTACACCCGCTATGGAGAACTCAAAGTCGTACACCGCTTGACCCCTTCCGTGCGAGAAACCTTGGCCGCTTACCGAGCCTACCTGGACCGCCTTATAACCTTGAACCAGCAAATCGCCGCCCTATGGACCGACTGCGACTATCTACTGCTTTCCAAGCTCAAATAGTAGCGCTATGGGTGGGCAGCGCCCTCTGGGCCCAAACCCCACCCCTCAAGAAGGCCAATACCTTCAAGCTCGAAGCCCTCACCCGCGAAGCCGAAGATGCCCTCCGCATCCGATACGAAATACCTTTCGACGGGATGGTAGAACTGCGCCTTCTGAGCCCCCAAGACTCGGTGATGTACTTTTTCCAGTGGCCAAGCCCCCAAGGTAAAAGAGAAAGGCGCCTGCCTGACGCTAAAAAACTCCCCCCCGGTACCTACCGCTACCGCATCACTTACAAGGGCAACGACTATACCGGGCAAGTTACCCTCTAATCCTCTTCGACAAAGTCCAGGGAGGCCCCGAACGTTTCCCGCAGCCTGAGAGCCGCCCCTATAGCCAGCGCATATAAAACCACCCCCGTAGCTAACGCACTGGCTCGCAAGGGCAGGAAAGCCTGAAACCCTTGCCAGAGAAGGGTAGACAGCACGAGAGAACCGCGAATCCAGTTGGGCACGCTGGTGGCTACCGTAGCGCGAAGGTTCGTGCCAAACTGCTCGGCAGCCCCTGTCAGCAGCACCGCCCAATAGCCAGAAAATACACCCAACAGCAAACAAAAGCCATATACTTGCGCCGGCTGCGAAAGAGAGAGCAGATTATACAATAAAGCCAAAACCAAAGAAGTACCCAGGGACAAGAGTACGGGCTTTTTCCGGCTGCGAAGCGCCTGACTCAAGGCCCCCGTGGCGAAATCCCCGATCGAGAGCCCCGCATAAGCATATAACACTGCCTGGCTGGCGCGCACCCCCTCAAGTCCCGCCTCCCGAAAAAGATCCGGCGAAAACGCCACCAAAATCCCAATCACATACCAGATGGGTACGCCCGCCACTATCGCATAAAGGTAGCGCAGAAAGCGTTCTCGCCGACGGAAAAGCTGGAAAAAGTTGCCCATAGGCACGTGCCCCTGGGCGCGCAGCTGGGCAAAAAGAAGAGATTCTCCCACCCCTACCCGCAGAAAGAGGAGCAAGAGCCCCATGCCCCCTCCGATAAAGTAAGCGGTTCGCCAGGGGAAAGCTTCCCCCACCAAGCTGGCGACTACGGCGCCCAGCACGCCGACGGTGGCGATGAGGGTAGTACCCCAACCCCGCAAGTGGGCAGGCATCAGTTCGGACACGAGGGTAATACCCGCTCCCAGTTCTCCGGCCAGCCCAACCCCCGCAATCACACGCCAGATGGCGTACCCTTCTATTCCGGCTACGAGTCCATTGGCGAAGTTGGCGACAGAGTACGTGAAGATAGAAGCAAAAAGTACCGACAACCGGCCGCGCTTGTCGGCTAAGATGCCCCAAAGCAGCCCGCCCACCAACATCCCGATCATCTGCAGATCCAGGAGGAGCACCCCATATCGAAGCCGTTCGATGGGCGAATACCCCAAGTCTGTCAGGCTGGGTTCGCGCAGGACGGCAAATAAAATCAGGTCGTAAATGTCTACGAAGTAGCCCAGGGCAGCCACCAGCACAGCAAGCCAGGCTTTACGCGTCATGGGCAGCGAAGTTACTGTGCACAAGTGGAGGTAGGGGCCAGGCTACGCAGAAAAGCCAGGGCCTGGGCAAAATCAGAGGGTAGCGGCGCTTCAAACTCAAGCCATTGGCCAGTGAGGGGATGGGTAAAGCCCAACAGGTAAGCGTGAAGCGCCTGACGAGGCATATAGGCTAAAAGCTTGTGAGCCCACTGGCCAATCAAAGCACTCCGCACCGGAATGCGAGGCCGATCGCCTCCATAGGTTTTGTCCCCCACCAGAGGATGGCCCAAATGCGCAAGGTGCACCCGAATCTGATGGGTGCGGCCTGTCTCCAGCTGGCATTCGACCCAAGTTGCAAGAGGAAAGCGTTCCCGCACCCACCAATGGGTGACGGCGTGTTTGCCCTGGCTGCCCTCTGGATAAGCGCGATACTTTTTGCGCTGGTGCGGGTCCCGGCCAATCCAGGCGGTTACTGTACCTTTGTCCTGTTGGGGGGAGCCCCAGACCAGAGCCCAGTAGCGCCGACGAGCCGAATGGGCAAAAAACTGCTGGGCCAAGCCAAAGTAAGCCCGTTCCTCCTTGGCCACAACAAGCAGTCCCGTCGTGTCCTTATCAATGCGATGCACCAGGCCAGGACGGGCAGCGTTCTGCTCGGTAGCCGGCAAAGGCTGCTGCTTCAGGTGATGCATCAAAGCGTTGAGCAGCGTACCCGAGTAGACCCCTGCTCCCGGATGACAACTCATCCCAGCAGGCTTATTCACCACAAGGAGGTAGGGGTCCTCATACACTATCTGCAGGGGGATAGGTTCAGGCGTAATATCGAGGGGCGGGGGATACGGCAGGCGTACTTGGATCACTTGGTGGGGGCGCACTTTGGCACTGGGGCGCGCCGTCTGCCCATTTACGGTGATAAGGCCCGCTTCGATAGCCAGCTGAAGCCGAGAACGGCTCAGGTGCGTAAGTCGCTGGGCTAAGTACTGGTCCAACCGGATAGGCGTTTGTCCGGCATCTACGACAAAAGTGTGGTGCTCGTACAGTTCGATTTCCTCTTGCGGCAGCGGCTCCTCGCTCACGGCGCCTCTACGGTAACCCCTTTTTTGCGAAGCTGCTGGCGAAGCTGACTAAGCCTTTCTGGCGAAAGGTCCCGCCGACTAAGCATCACATAGGTAAGGGCCGGCATTTCTAAGAGTTTTTCCCAATCCTGGATGGGGTTTTCGTACAGGTACAGGTACGCAAGGCGAGGACAAGAAACAAGCGGTGCGAGGGAAGTAATCTGGTTTTTCCCGGCCGAAAGCTTCACGAGGCTGGGCAGGCCGGCCAATGGACTCAAGTCTCGTATCTGACATGCATGCACGTCGAGGTAAAGCAGCCGTTTCAGAAGCCGCACAAAGGACAGGTCTGTAAGGCCTGGGTTCTGGCCAAGGGTGAGCTCTTCGAGCTGAGACAGGGTCGCCATAGCCGCGAGAGAAGCCCCACTTCGAATCACCGCCTGCGCCTGCAGCACCTTGAGTTGGGGGAAGCGTCCAATCGAAGTAAGCAGCTTTTGCGCCGCTTCCGGTTGGGTATGGGAGATATTGAGCACCTCAAGCTGAGGAGCCGCAAACAAGGGTGAAAAATCCCTTATTCCCACACAACGGAAGAGCGAAATCATGCGAAGCTGCGTCAGCTTTTCGAGAGGGGCCAGGTTCTCTATGGGGGTCTCACTGAGGTCCAGCGCCTCCAATCCGGGAAGGCGCTCCAGAAACCGCAAGTCTCGCACCGGCAACCGCGCCAGGCCCAGATAGCGCAGTTCAGTCAAGCGGGCCGTAAAGTCCAGGTTATCTATAGGGTTATCATCGAGCAGAAGGCCTTTCAAGCGAAGTTCGGCTATGGGTGAGGCGTCCTCCAGGTCGCAATCTTCCAAAGCCAATACGCTGAGGCGGGGGCAATACCGCTGTATTTGGCTGACCAGGTCTCTCAAGTCCAACTCTTCGACTTCGCTGAGGTAGAGCGCCTCCAGCTTCGGGAAGCTGCGTAAAAGAGGCACATAACCTTCAGCTCGCAAGTGCCTAACCGTATCGGGCCGGCCTGACGCCGGTGTAGCCCACGACGTGATTTTGAAGTACCGCTCCAAGAGTCCCTCGTACACCACAAAACGCAGCGGGCCCTCCTCCTGGGCCCAAACCCAACCTACCCACCAAATCGCTACCTTTGCCCAGCTTCGCACCTTGCAAAGGTACAATGTACGAAACACGCCAGAAAATCCTCTCATGGGAGCAGATAGACCAGTGGGTAGCTTACTGGCGCTTTCTCGAACAGAAGATTGTTTTCACCAATGGCTGTTTTGATATTTTGCACTTAGGGCATCTGACCTATCTCGAAGAGGCCGCCAAACTGGGAGATGTGTTGGTGGTAGGGCTAAACAGCGATGAGTCGGTGCGCCGGCTGAAAGGGCCTTCTCGGCCTGTATTTTCCCAAGAGGCGCGGGCGCGCCTGCTGGCGGCCCTGGAGTTCGTAGAAGCGGTCCTCATCTTTGAAGAAGAGACCCCCCTCCGCCTCATCGAAAAGATTCGCCCGGATGTGCTGGTCAAGGGCGGCGATTACACGCCCGAAACCATCGTAGGGGCAGACCTGGTTCGCAGCTACGGGGGTCAGGTAGAGGTTCTACCTCTGGTGCCCGGCTACTCCACCACTGCGCTGATTCAGCGGTTATGTGGCGGTTAGACCCAGCCTATAGGAGGGCTCGACTATCGCTGCTGGCGTGGGTATTTGGGATAGGATGGGGCATACCGCTGATCCTACTGCTGTATGTGCTGTGGGAAATGCCCTCCTTCCAGAGCTTAGAGGACCCTACACCGGAGTTAGCCAGTGTGGTGTATTCGGCGGATGGGAAAATATTAGGCACTTTTTATCGAAATACAGACCGAGTGCGCATTCCCGCCAATGAAATCCCGCCTATAGTCCGGAAAGCCCTTTTAGCGGTGGAAGATCGCCGCTTTTACGATCATGCCGGCCTGGACCTGCAAGGCATTGTGGGGGCGGTGTTTTCCACCCTAACGGGCCGGATGCGAGGGGGCAGCACCCTTACCCAGCAGTTGGCCCGCAACCTCTACGACGCCGTAGGCGTAGAGCGATCCCTCTGGCGAAAACTCAAAGAAGCTATTGTAGCGGTTTTCTTGGAATATCGCTACAGCAAGGAGGAGATCTTGGCCATGTACCTCAATACGGTGCCCTTTGGGGGGGTCACGTACGGCATTCAGGCGGCAAGTCGGTATTACTTTGGCAAAGACGCTCGGGAACTGACCCTGCCCGAAGCGGCCCTATTGATTGGTTTACTCAAAGGACCTACCTACTATAGCCCTTACAAGTACCCCAAACGAGCGCTGGCCCGTCGAAACCTGGTTTTAGACCTCATGGCCGAAGCCGACCTGATCACCCAAGCCGAAGCCGAAAAGGCTAAGAAAGCCCCCCTGGGTACAGGTTCAGCCCCCTACACCGCCAGCCAAAGCCAAGGTTTAGCGCCCTACTTCCGAGAATACCTCCGAGGCTGGCTCACCCAGTGGGCACGCGCCCGCGGCTACGACCTCTACAAAGACGGGCTCCAGATCTACACCACCTTAGACAGTCGCCTTCAAATGCACGCCGAATCTGCCGCCGTGGCCCATCTGCGATCTTTTCAAAAAGTCTTTGATAAGGAACTCCGCAGTCGTCCTCTTCCTTGGAAAAAAGACACCGCCATCCTTGTTCGGGCGATGCTGCGCAGCGAGCGGTACAACGAAGCCAAAAGAGCCGGCCTCTCCGAAGCCGAAATCCGCGCCCAGTTCCACAAACCTGTGCCTATGCGACTCTTCACGTGGGACCCCCCCGGCTACAAAGACACCGTGCTCACACCGTGGGATTCGCTGGCCTACTACTTGCGTTTCCTGGAAGTGGGCCTCGTCACCATAGACCCCCACACCGGCGAAATCAAAGCCTGGGTAGGCGGCATCAACCACACCTACTTCAAGTACGACCACGTCGCGCAAGGCAAGCGACAGGTAGGCTCTACCTTCAAACCTTTCGTCTACACAGCCGCGTTAGATAATGGCTACTCACCCTGCTACGAAGAACTCAATGTGCCCGTAGAGATTCCGATTCGCGTAGAGGGCCGCGATACCGTCTGGAGCCCCCGCAACGCCGACCGCGACATCGGCGAAAAAGTCACCTTGCAAAAGGCCTTAGCCCTTTCGCTCAACATCATCACCGCCCGCTTGATGAAAACCCTCGGCCCCGAAGTGGTGATTGAGTACGCCCGCCGCATGGGCATCCAGTCCGACCTCGAACCGGTATACGCCTTGGGGCTTGGGGTATGCGACCTGAGCGTATTGGAGCTAACCAGCGCTTATGGCTGCTTCCCTACCCTGGGCGTGTGGCGAGAACCCTTCTTTGTACGAGAGATTCGAGACAGGCGAGGCAATATCTTAGAAAGCTTCACCGCCAAGAGCCGACGAGCCCTCAGTGAAAAAACCGCTTACCTGATGGTGGAAATGCTGCGATGGGTCACGATCGCCGGCACCGCGGGAGAGCTACGCTGGCGATACGGCCTCACCGATTTGGACATCGGCGGAAAAACCGGCACCACACAAAACCACGCCGATGGCTGGTTTGTAGGCTTTACCCCAGAATACGTCACCGGCGTATGGGTGGGCACCGCCGATAGGGCTGTGCACTTTTACTCGCTCGAAAACGGCCAAGGGGCCCGCATGGCTATGCCCATTTGGGCCTTCTACATGAAGGCGGCTTACACCGACTCGGCCCTCAAGCTGCCTAAAAAGCGTATTCTCCCGCCGCCGGGCTTTCGGAGGCCCACTTGCCAAGGCTCCACCTCAGAAAACCCCGACGCCTTTCCTCCGGCCTCTCTGGAAGAGTACCTGCGCTAATGCCCCTGCTCAAGGAAGCCCTGTGGGCAGCCCACTGGTGGTGGCGCCTGGAAAGGCGCCAAGGACACGGCCCCGGCACAACCCTCCTATTCCTGGTGCTTTTGGTCCTCATAGGGGGCCTGGCTAAGCAAAAAATCCCCCTACCCCAAGCCCCTACCCATCTGCTTTTCTGGATCAGCTATCTCTTCTCCCTTTTTCAGGCTATTCCGCGCCCGATCTTGGACCGCCGCCCAGAAGAATGGCGCTGGCTCTATACGCTGGTCTCCCCCGAAGGGGGCCTCGCGGGCCTATGGCTCTTTGCGATCTCGATAGCCGCCAGCGTAGGAGTACTGCTCACCGCAGGAACCGCCTTTTTCTGGGAAAGCGCCCCTCCCTTAGCCCTCACCCTCACAACGGGCTTTACGCTTGCCGTGCCCTTGCTGCTCAGCGCCTTTCTCACCGCCCGCGTAAACGGCTCCTATGCCCTCGCCGCTATCCTCGGCTTCCCGCTGCTGCTTTTCCCTCTATTGTGGGTGCTTTTTCAGGCTACCCCCCTGCTCTGGCCGCTGTTAGGAGTAGGTGTAGCCCAAAGCATACTCTTCTTTACACTCGGCCCCTACGTGTGGAAAAGCTGATCGCTCCTAAGGCCCTAATAATCAGCCACTTAGCCAGAGGGCATGATTTTTGCAACGGTCCTTCGTATGCAGCGGAGTCAATCGCAGTTGTGGAGCGACTTAGGCTTCTCGCTTCTGTGGGTGTACGGCCACCTTCAGCGAAAAGAAAAAGAGGTAGCGGCTCGGCACCAGCTGGGACCTACGCATTTGGAAGTGCTTTTTGTGCTGGCTCGCTTGCACAGCCTTCATCCGGTATGGATTCCGGCTCGCCTCTTGTACCCGTACTTTTCGCTGACCCAACCGGCGATTGGACGCATCCTGCGCCATCTGGCCTACTGGCGGTTTGTAGAACTGGTACGAGACAAACGCGATCGGCGCCGTCTCCTTGTACGTCTCCTGCCCAAAGCCCACCAGCTCCTCGACGAAATCTCGGCGCTGCGCACGGCGGTGTTACAGGATTTTTTCTCGGACCTCTCGCCTCGCCAACTGCGCAGATGGATCCAAGCCCTTCAGCATCGTACCTTTGAGCGGTTCCTGCCGGCATGTGGCGAGAATGGCGAGACTACCTCTCTCAAAGAGAAGGAAAACTTTTCTTGGTCCTGAGCATAGCTGCGCTTGGGCTGAGTTATGGGTTATTTTTGGCTGTGCTGCTTCCCTGGCTCACCCGGCAAGGAGAGGAATACCGCTTGCCCAACTTAGCGGGACGTCCGTACCCCCAGGTAGCCCAAGCGCTCTCAAAAGCGGGTTTTTCGCCGGTCCTGTTGGATTCCCAGTATGTGCCCGAAACCGCTCCGCTGACTATTCTCCTACAGGATCCCCCCCCTAATACCCGCATCAAAAAAGGGCGTAAAATCTACCTTACTGTAGCCAGCTCGACTCCACCCCAGATTCCCTTCCCTCAAGTGAAAGACCTGCCTTATGAGCAGGCGCATCGGCTCCTGCGCGAGAGCTACGGCTTCCGCATTGGGGATGTAGTTTACGTGAGCGGTTCGGTACCCGACATCGTGGTAGGGGTCCGCTATGAAGGCAAGCCCATAGAAGCGGGGCAGCCCATTCCTCGTTACGCTACGGTAGATTTGGTGGTCAGTCGCGGTCTGAGTGAGGAGAAGGTGCCTTTTGTGTCGGTGGTAGGCCTGCCGATTGAAGAAGCCGTGGCCCGCATCAATGCCGTAGGCCTCACGGTAGGCCACATCCGCTACAAGGCGCAGGCCGATGTGCCTCCAGGTTATGTGTACCGCCAGTATCCCGACCGCGTGCCGGGAGACTCGCTGCCAGCAGGCACCGCCATAGACCTCTTTGTCAACGGACAGTCGCCCTCTACCCCCGCTGAATGACCTACCTGTGGGTGTGGCTGCAACTTTTCCCTCTCACCGCGGAATGGGGCGAAACACCCCCTGCTTGGACCCTTTACGGCGCTGAACTCCGGAAAACCTCGGCTTATCGAGCTCCACGAGCTTTTTGTCTTGTGCTCAATGGAGCGGACCGTTTCGGCCTGCCCTATCAGAGCGAAAACCCTCGCCTCAGCGGCTACGCCGACAGCGCCCAAAGTCCCTGCATAGCCCTGTCTCAACTGCCTGTGTGGGTGTCTTTCGCTTACCAGCGAGGGGGCCTTATGGAGCCCCCCGAAACCGACGATACCCTTTCCCTCTGGGGCCTGACCCAAAACGGCGAATGGCGCCTTCTCTGGCAAACCGCCGGTGCGCTGGGCCCAGATAGCGCCTTCACGACCGTGTACCTGCGCCTGGAAGACCCTGCTTTCCAGCACCCCTGCTTCCGCCTCAAATGGACCGCCTGGGGCAGCACTTACGGCCCTTACGACAACTGGCTGATTGCCTATACTTACGTACAGCCCGACACTTTCCTTCAGCGGCCTGTATGGCAGCACTTGCCGCGCATTTATGACCGCGAATACGGAACCTGGCCCAGCACCTTGACTCCTCGCGATAGCCTGACCGCTACCCTACTGGCTCCGGCCAGTTTGCCAGTCCAGGCTCAACTTCGAATAAACGCCCAGCCCCACGCCACCGCGGCTCGCCTGGCTTCCGGCGGAGCAGACACCGTACGCTTCAGCCCCCTCCCGCCCATGACAGCGGCTACCTACGCCCTTATCTGGAGCCTCACTACCCCTGTGCGGGCTGATTCGTTGGTGATCACCGATACCCTCAGGGTCACCGCTTCCACCTGGGGCTACGACGACGGCGAAATGGAAAACGGCTACGGCCTCCGAGAAGTGGATCGCGCCTTCTGTCAGGTCTTCTCGCTCGATACGCCAGCCGCCATCACCCGCATAGGCGTGCGCTTTTTCCCGGTACCCACCCAGTACGGCAAACCCTTCCAGATAGGGGTATGGAATATGAGCGAGGGCACGACGCCGCTGTACCTCCAGTATGCCCGAGTGCAGGTAGATAGTTTAGGGGGCTTCACTTGGTATCAGTTGGACACCCCCGTGGTAGCCTCAGGACAAGTAGGTGTAGGCTTTATCCAGGCGGATGCTCAGCCGCTGGGCGTAGGATGGGACGCCACCTACGAAGGGCCAACCCGAGTTTATGTGCAAAGGGGCTTCGAGTGGGTGCCTTCGCAGCTACGGGGCTGCCTTTTGGTGCGCATCGAGACGGGCTCGGCGATCTTGAGCTTATCCCAGGCAGAAGGACCTTCTCCTTGGGGCCTATACCCCTCCGTAGTCGAGGCAGGTCAGCCCCTCCAGATCGAAGGCCATCCCTCCTGGCCTATTCAAGTGTGGGATGTACAGGGCCACCCCATAGCGGTATGGGCACACTCAGAGCAATGCCGAGCTCCCCTGGTCGGAGGCGTCTACGTGTGCCAAGACCGCCGGGGAAGGATCCAGCGCTTGATTGTGTTCCGGTAAATCGTTGTATCTTTGCCCCGCACGGAGCGAGACTCCGTAGCTCAGTCGGTAGAGCACTTGCCTTTTAAGCAAGGGGTCCTGGGTTCGAGTCCCAGCGGAGTCACGCCCAGATGGCGGAATTGGTAGACGCGCCGCTTTGAGGGGGCGGTGGCCGAAAGGCCGTAGGAGTTCGAGTCTCCTTCTGGGCACCAGCCACCTTCCCTTACCCAACAAGAGCCCCCCACCCAGCTGGGTGAGGGGCTTACGTTTTTTAGAGGGGCGTTTAGCGCAAAAGGGTCAGGGTGCCGGCGCGCTTTTCGATGCCCCCATCGGCCCGTTCCAGCTCGATAAGGTATACGTAAACCCCTTCTGCACAAGGCTGACCGTTTTTTGTGCCATCCCACCGAATCGAACTCCCCTGTCCTTCTGCCACAAGTAGGCCCCACCGATCGTAGATGCGCCAGCGCACTTGACGAAATCCCTGGGCCGGAACCTCCCACATCTCATTTAGGCCATCGCCATTAGGGGAGAAAGCGTTAGGGATATACAGCGTCGTCCCCCGAACAATAAGGCGGTACGAGGCGGTGTCCCTGCATCCTTCTGAAGAAGTCACGATTAGGGTTACCCAGTACTGGCCTGGAGAGGTATAGGAGTAGGTAAGGGGGGTTCCTGTGGCGGTTTGGCCATCGCCCAGCAGCCAAGTGTAAATGAGTCCAGGCTGTGGAGGGGCCACCTGGGCAGTCAACTGGACCGGTTCTCCAGGAGCCAAGGTATCAGCCGAGGCCGTGATTTGAGAGGTCAAAGCAGGCGCCGAAAAGGCGAAGTTTGGGGTGGAGAAGTCGCTCCAGCTAAGCAAGCTCCACGCTGTTGGCCCCGCAGAAGCCGGCGTGGGTTCCCACAGGGCTTTCCACTGAGCAATGGGGCCTTTGACAGGGTCTGCCGGATCGTAGGTAAGCGTAATCGTAGCGGCGTCGGTCCCGGCAACCCGGTCCACATAATGGTAATAAAGCGGGTTGATTTCGCACAGGTCAGGGCTCCGCTGGCTACGCGGCAGGCCCTCTGAGGTAGGGTCTACATTGGCCAAGCGCACCGCCCAGCGATGGGGAGCCCCCACAGAAGGCGTGAGCAGTACAGGCCGGTAGCGTAGCGGCGTGTGCCCCCCCACTGGAAAAAGGTAAACAGCTGTGCGGTCTGTCCACCGCTCCAAGTAGCCGCCCAGGTCGCTGGAGACAAATCCATTTTGACGCGTGAGGGCTAAGGGATCAGGATTGCGTACGATAGCTTTATGGGTCTGGGTGCGCAGTTCTGCATCACCGAGCTGCAGCTGGCCGTCTACATAAAGGTCGGTATCGAGGACTTTAGGTCCAGACCCCACGAGCCGAAGCGTATCGGTGCGGATGGGCTGCGTACCCTGAAGGACTTGGAAGCTTCCCTGGAGTACAAGGGTGCCGGGCGTTGCCCCCGCAATGAAGAGCTGACCCGGATCGTCGTTGCGCACATCGCCCAAGACGTATACCGTGCCGGAGTTTTGGAAGGTGCCTCCTACGCCATTTATCCAGGTGCCCTCGCACCAGAGGATACCACCTGGCTCCAGACGCAACGGCACGCCGGTGTTCACAGCCAAGGGCTGCGCCCAAAGCAGCTCAGCGCTTACCCAAACGAGCAGCAGGTTCCGCATAGCGAAGCTGGCGAGTAGGAGTAGCTTTTTTCATAGCGGCCGCTTTGTAGGCGCGAATCTCTTCCAAGGTGTGTCCCCGCCGATACGCAGCCCTCGCTAAGGGGGGCGCTCCATAAAGCTCGGGATGCAAGTACTTGCCCACATTATCCGGCTCTTTGGGAATCTCGACGAGCTGGCCTTCGGGTCGGGCTTGCCAGACAGGGTCGTTTCGGCGGGCTATCACCAACCACGACACTTCCAACCCAGGCTTACCGCCCGCAATCAGGAAACGGTTTCCTCGCACCTTCTCCTTGATGTACACGGGGGCATAGTCGCCTACGCAAGTGAGGTGATAAGAGAAGTCTGCATTGAGGCTCTCAAAATAGCCGGGTAACTCCACCACAGCCTCTCCTTGGTTATCGAGGGTGACGATCCCTCGGTATAGGGTATTGGGTTCGGGCCCTTCTGCGCAGAAGTGCCGCAGGTAATGAGTAGCGGGCTTCTGCGGGTGGTCTATGAGAAAACTCTTGGCACCACTTACGTTGAGGGCTCCGGCTATATCTACATCCCAGTCAAAATACCCTGCTACGCCGCCGAGCAGGGCTGCATCACCTGCACTGCCAAAGACTCCTACATCCGTATAGCCGGCAGGCAAGGAGGCAATCTGTCCAAGCCCCAGGGCAGTCCAGGCCTGGCCCTGTACGCCTATGCCCTCATAGGAGTATTGCCCTAAAACGCCGATTTGGTCGGTAGGGGTACTACCTGCCCCGGCAAAGAGGCCAGCGGTCCCCACTATGCCGGCCTTGGGTGAGTTAGCTACATTGAGGTTGTGAGAGGCGTCGCTCCAGGTTCCGATCCACCGCCCTACCGCATCGAGGGCTTCTCCACTGGTACCTAAGCCGAGAATAGCGGCCGGGGTGGTGATAGCGCCCCCAATAGCAATGAGGCCCGCGCCCAAGTTATGCGAATGGGTGGCTACTACGCCGACCCCACTACTGGCGGTGGTATGATTGGCTATGCCGTAGACGCCATGGCCTGTACTGGTATTGATGCCGTAGACCCCGAAGCCGGCCCCCGTACTCTGCCCAAAAACGCCTGCACTCGAGCTGCTACTGCTGCTGACCGTACCCGCCACCCCATACACGCCGGCCGTAGCATTGAGATGTTCGCCGCGGATAGCGGCTGTGGCGGCGGTGTTGCTGCTGGTAAAGACCGAGAGACCATGGGTTCCAGCCGTGGCCTGCTGTTCGATCAAGACACCCGGGCCGCCGGTAATGTCGGTATTTCGGATGTGGAGCTTACTTGTAGCGTTAGGCGTAGCCAAGCCGATGCCTACCCGGCCATTTCCACTGAGGGTAAACACAAAGCCCCCTAAAGCGACATCTGTATTTTTGATGAGGGGGCCGCCCATCTCAATGGCAGGCGTAGGAGTAGAGACAAAAGAGAGCCCATTCCGTACGGCGGGGGTAGCCAAGCTCCAAGCCGCCCCCGTCCAGACAAGGATCTGACCTGGGGTCGTCCCCGGCTGCAACGTAATAGGACTGCCCGCCGTACCATCACCCGTAATCGGACCCGCCGTAGCCGCCGTTTGCGTGCCCCAGTTGTCGCCCGGCACCGTACTTAGCACCCAGCTCATGCCATTCCACTGCCACACCTGGCCGGCAGCCGTCCCCGGCGCAAACGTAATAGGACTACCCACCGTACCATCACCCGTAATCGGACCCGCCGTAGCCGCCGTTTGCGTGCCCCAGTTGTCGCCTCCGAGTGTAAGGGAGGCAGGCACCCACGCGGTTCCGTTCCACTGGAGCACGTCTCCTGGCGCCGTACCCGCAAGGGTACCAAACACCCCTGTGGGGTCTACCGTAGCCAACCGGGTTCCCGTACCGCTATAAGCTCGCACTCGAAGCCGCCCCCCTTCTACATCGAGCCGTTCTGTAGGGGTAGTCGTTCCAATACCGAAGTTGCCTTGGGCCCAAACCCAGCCTGCAAGCAGCAAGGTCCAGGAGAATCGCATGGTTACAAAGGTAGAGGAGGAACTCACTCAGAACTCAAGTCCATTTTGCGGCAGAGTATAACTGTCTATACTTCTTCGGGTAGCCTTTTTATCTGGCCAAAAGCTCTTTTAGGCACGATGGAGTATATTTGCCTTATGACGGAGAAGCGACTTTCGCCGGCTGACCTGTGGCGCGCTGTACACAGCCTGTCCTCGCAAGAAGCAAACGAAGTAGCTAAGCGCGTGGCCGAGACGCGATTGGAATGGTTGTATCAAACGCTATGGGAAATGGAGACCTACAGCGAGGAGGCCTTGCAACGCTCTTATCGCGAGCAGTGGGGCGACAAAGACCCGCGGCTTTTGCGCGTGTACAAGCGGCAGTTGTGGGACATCGTCGAAGCGGTGCTGGCTCAAAGTCCGTTAGTGCGCGAAGAGGTGCGCATCTGGCAACGCTTTTGGGCCAGCGTGGTGTTGTGGCAACGAGCCGAAATCACCATAGCCGAGACGTTGTGGTGGCAGGCTTTTTCCAGCGCTGTCGAGAAAGGGTGGTATGAAGTGGCCTTATGGGGACTTTTTTTACTGGAGCAGTATGCTCGCGACCTGCATAAGTTCGCTCCCTCGGTCTCAGTCGAACAATGGACAGCCCAGCTTACAGACCTGCTGAAAAAACGCTACACCGCTCTGCAGCAGAAGTTTTCGGAAGCGGAACAGTATGTCGAATCTCGTTTGATAAAAGGGTGGACCTTGCCGCCCCTTCCGGAGGCGGAGGGGTGGTCTTTGTACTTTGACGGGTATGCGACCCTCCTGCGCGCGGCAGGGGAATCAGACCACCTAAAAGCTTTGGCCGAAACGATAGCGCTGGTCGAACTGCTCGAGTTTAGCCCGCCAGGCTTATTTGCTACTTACCGGGCCTTTCACCGCGTACTGCAATGGACAAACTTAGGCATCACTCTCCTCAATGCCCAGGCCTGGGATTGGTACGAAAAATGGTACGAAGCTTGGGAAAGCCGCTGGAATGCCGGCCTATTCCTTGTGACCCCCCGCACCACCCAGCTCTACCAAAGCAGGCAGGCCATCCAGCTGGGCTATCTGGTCTCTCGAGCCCAATGGGGGGCCGCCTACAAGCTGTGGCATAAGTGTAAAAACGACTTCTACTCGTACGTTTTTGAAAGCGCGGAGAACGTGGGCTCTCGGCTGGGCACTGCCTGCAGCGTCTACGCAGTGCTGGTGGTTAACCGCTCAGCTGACGCAGGACCCTGGCGCAGGCAAGTAGAAGGGTGGATAGAAAGAGAAAAACTGCGCGAGCGCGAGCTAATATGGTGGCGATTTCTGCGGTGGTACGAAGCCTACCGCTTTGGAGAACGCTCTTGGATGCGACACACGCTCAAAAAGCTCCGCGAAACCTGGCAAAGGCACTTCCGGCACGATGAACGGTGGCGTCCTATCCTACGCCTTGCTGGGGCCTTACTCCTGCCAACCGACCACTACAAACGCTACCTACGCCTTCTGGCCCTTCGCTGGGAAAAAAACCCTCAGGAAAAAAGCCTTTGGTTCTACGACGCTTCTTTCTTTCCTTTGCCGACTTTTCTGGAAAGCCTGCGAAAAGGGATAGCCCTGGAAGCATTCCAGGTTTCTGCGCCGCCTCCCACAGCCCTCCCCCCAGCCCTAAGCGAGCGCCTCACAAGGATTTTATACTCAGACCCCAGAAAGAAAAGCTTAGATGGAACCTAATCGGGATTCGTAGCCAAACTTGGATTATACTAAGTTTGAAAATCAGGCAGAAAATGAAAAAAAGGAGTGCGCATCTTTGCAGAGATGCGGGCAATAGGCATAACTATTGGGCTTGCATGGGGCTTAGTATGGGCGCAATGTGGATACAGCGGGGGCACATGCAGTGGGCTTACCCCCGATTTTGCGATTTTTCCTCCTTCACCTCGATGCAGTTATGACCTACCCCTTACCGTGACGCTGGTACCTTCAGGTACGGGGTCCTATACGGTGACCTTCCGCTACCGGCTCAATGGCACAGGCCCTTGGAATGGCATTTCCAATCCCGGCTCCAACCAACATACCTTCAACCCAGGACAAACAGGCAACCATCAGTTCATGATGGTGGTAACCGGCCCTGGAGGGTGTCTGGACACAGTCATCCGCTGTTACACGATCACGCAAAAACCTACGGCCTCCATCGTCGCGATTAACCCGCCTTCTCCCCAATGCCAGACAAACCTGCCGCTCACACTGAACCTTAGCGCGGCTTATGGAGCTACGATCGTCTCCTACGCCTGGTACCTAAATGGGACCCTTTTGGGAAGCGGCCCTTCCAACAACCAGAGCTTCCCTGGGGCCCTCACCAGCCCCGGTACCTACACCCTCAAGCTCGTCGTAACCGATACCAGCGGATGCCAAGACAGTACGCAGCAAACCTACACGGTAAGCGCTCAACCCACGGCTTCTTTTACGCCCAGCGCTACTACCTTATGCCGAGGTGGCCGGGTTTGCTTTACCAACACCTCTACGGGCACAAACCCCAGCACTTCGTATCTCTGGGACTTTGGCGATGGAAACACCAGCACCCGGCGTAATCCCTGCCACAACTACCGGAACGCCGGCACCTATACGGTTTCACTCCAGGTATGTAATCCTGGTTCGTGCTGTCATACCACCACACAAACCATCACTGTCCTGAACGGAGGACTCGTGGACCTGACCGCCAATGGCGCCCAAGACACCACCAAGTACTGCGTCCTTCCCGGAGACCCGACGACAAGCTATACGGTCACTTTCTCGGACGGAGGCGACTGCCCAGGCGGAGGATGCACCTACCAGTGGGACTTTGGGGATGGTACACCGCCCGTTACGACCCCGACCAATGCCCCTCAGATCCACACCTACACTTCTTTTGGCGAATGGTGGGCTTACCTCACGGTGACTCACCCGGGCGGCTGTGTGCATCGGGACTCGGTCTATGTGGTTTTCCAGCCCGTCCAGGTCACGGCCGTATTCGACATTCCGGCAGGGAACTTTGGCGGATGCGCCCCTTACACGGTAACCCTTCAGAATATCTCCTACACCAACGCCACGACCTTCATTTGGGACTATGGCGATGGAACCCGAGACACCGTAAGACCTCCATCGACTACCTCTTTCACCCATACCTACACCGCTACCGGCACTTACCAGGTGACGCTCTATGCGATGAATGCTTGCGGTTCCACTTACACCATCAAGGGGCCTATCAATGTGGTAGGCAAACCCCGCATCAACGCCGTGAACGGTACGCCCAACCCCGGATGCGCCCCTCAACGAGTAAACTTTTCGGTAAACGCTACAGGCCAGCAGCCAGCCAATAACTTTTACTGGAACTTCGGCGATGGGTCGCCGTGGGTAAGCGGCACCGCTACGCCTTCGCATACGTACGCCGCTTCGGGTGTTTATACGGTTACGGTGGTGGCCCGCAACTTCTGCGGTGATGACACCGCCCGCTATCGAGTGGTCATTGACACCTTACCTCGAGCGAACCTGCTTGCTACGCCCACCGAAGGCTGCCATGCCCTGACCGTGAACTTCACCAACCTGTCCTTGCCCGGCATGGCCGAGGGAACCAGCGCCCCCTTCTGGGAAGCGCTCTGGATAGATGGCGGAACCTGCTGCTGGGCCGGCTGCTACCCTAACTATGGCGGAGCGGATTACTACAGCTTCTTCCCCTGTGGGTGGACCTGCTGCGGGTCCGTAGGCCTACCAGGCCGCCCTATGAACATCCCCCCTCTCACCTTCTCTAACCCCACCGGTAACGCCCTCCGCACCTACAACCTCCTCTACATCATTGGCAACCACTGCGGCCGAGACTCTCAGCGCGTCCAGGTCCGGGTGCATCCTCCGGTGGTGGCGCGCTTCACTCCCAACGCTACCGCCGTGTGCGTCGGCACCCCTATCACCTTCACCAACAACTCTTACGGGGATAGCTTGACTTTCATTTGGGACATGGGCGACGGCTCGCCGCTTCTGTACGACACGGCCATGGCTGCTGCGGTCCAGATGCCTCGCACGCATACGTACACCTACACCACACCTGGCACTTATACGGTGACGCTGTACGTAAAGGGATATTGCGGACAAGACACCCTACGACGGGTGATCAACGTATGGCCTTACCCCACAGTTTCGCTCACGGTGGATGCCACGCAAAAGTGTCGACAAGGAGGAAGCGCCACCTTTACGTTCACCAACACCAGCGTGGGCAACCCCCCAGGCACGACCTATAGCTGGAGCTTCCCTGGGGGTACCCCTGCCTCTTCCACCGCCTCCTCCGTCAATGTGACTTACGCGACGGCGGGCACCTACTGGGCTTACCTCACAGCCAACTACAACGGTTGCCGCACCCGAGATAGCGTACAAATAGTGGTACATCCCACTCCTATTGTGAACTTTTCCGTTTCTCCTACCAACGGGTGTCCCCCCTTGAGCGTAACCCTTACCCAAGCCAGTCCTAATGTGCCCGGCTACACCTACATATGGGACTACGGCAATGGTTCTCCCCGAGATACGAGCTATACCCCCACTTCTCCCTTGGTATACGACAACCTCACCGCTACCAACCAAACCTACACCATCACGCTCTATGTGATCTCAGATAAGGGTTGCATAGACAGCCTCAAGCGCACCATCACCGTGCGAGGGCGCGTCTTTCCCAGCTTTACTCCGTCCAGCGCGCTTATCTGCCAAGGCGTGCCGATAACCTTCACCAATACCAGCACCAACGCCACCTCTTACCAGTGGAACTTCGGAGATGGGAGCCCACCCTCCACCGCTCCTAACCCTACCCATACCTACACCACCCCTGGGCTCTACACCGTAACCCTCACCGCTATCAATACCACCACAGGCTGCCGAGATAGCGTCCAACAGCCCATTACGGTGGAACCGATTCCCACCCCCACCTTTACGGTGACCCCGGCGAGTGGGTGTATGCCTTTTTCGCCTGTTCTTACCCAGACTACTCCTTTCGATGCCACCTACCTCTACATCTGGAACTACGGCAATGGCGCCCCTCCAGAAACGACGTATACGCCTTCTACCCCGACCTACACGAGCGGTGGCACCTATACGATAAGTCTCGAAGTGGTCACGCCAGCCGGATGCCGTCGTACGGCCACGCAAACGGTCACCGTGGCGCCTAAGCCCATAGCCGCCTTCAATGCCCCGGTTTCTGCCTGCCAAAATAGCCTGATTTCCTTTACCAACACTTCTACCGGGGCGACCAGTTTCCAATGGGATTTCGGGGATGGGAGCCCGCCCTCGACCCTGGCCAATCCCACCCATACGTACTCCGCTCCAGGCACGTACACGGTGCAGCTTATCGCTATCTCGGGCGCCTCATGTCGAGATACCACCACACGCTCGATCACGATTCTACCTCGGCCGCAAGCCAACTTCACCTTCACCGTAGAATGTGTAGGCACACCCACTCAGTTTACGGACGCTTCCACGGGGGCTGTCTCGTGGCTATGGGACTTTGGGGATGGCTCACCTACCAGCACCCTCCAGAACCCTACACACCTCTACGCAGCGGCGGGCACCTACCCTGTACGGCTTATCGTAACCCACGCCAACGGATGCCGGGACACCTTGGTGCAACCGGTGCCGGTAAACGCTACCCCGAATCCTAACTTCTCCGCGCCTGCGGTTTGCCTGGGGCAACCCACCCCTTTTACCGACCTCACGCCAGGCACCCCTACGGGATGGCGCTGGGATTTTGGAGATGGAAGCCCCCCTTCTACCTTGCAGAACCCCACCCACACCTATAGTGCGCCGGGCACCTACACGGTGAAGTTAGTCGTGACGGCAGGCACCGGCTGCGTAGACAGCATCACTCGGCCCGTCACCGTGCATCCTGTGCCTACAGCGGGCTTCACGGCCAACTCCGCCTGCGCTCAAGACGAAACTGTCTCCTTTGTCAACACTTCCACCGGGGCGGTAAGCTACGAGTGGGACTTTGGCGACGGGAGCCCCCCTTCGACTGCGGCTAACCCCACCCATGTCTACGGAATGGGCGGTTCTTATACGGTACAGCTTATTGCCACTAACGCGCAGGGGTGTCGAGATACCTTTTCACAGCTCTTGACTATCTGGCCCAAGCCTAACGTGGATTTTGTAGCGGATACGGTTTGCTTGGGCAACCCGACCACCTTTACCGGCAGCAGTGACCAACCCCTTGTGAGCTGGGCCTGGGACTTTGGAGATACGCAGACGGGCACGGGTCCCAGCCCCACCCACACCTACACGGCGCCAGGCGTATACACCGTACAGCTTATTGGCCAGACGGCGGAGGGATGCCGAGACACCATCACCCATACGGTGTGGGTCAAGCCGCTCCCCACGGCAGCCTTCACGGCTTCGACGGCCTGTCTGGGCGAAGCAACGACCTTCACCGACCAATCTACGGGGGCCGTAGCGTGGAACTGGGACTTCGGAGATGGAGGGGGTACCAGCACCCAACAGAACCCCACCTACACCTATGCGGCACCCGGCACCTACACCGTAACCCTCACCGTATGGAATAGCGTCGGTTGTGCACATACTTCTACCCAAACCGTTACGGTTCGACCGAAACCCACCGCCGCTTTCACCGCCGATACCGTTTGCTGGACCTTTCCTACCACGTTCACCGACCAATCTATTGGCGCAGTAGATTGGCTATGGGACTTTGGTGATGGGTCAGGTTCGACCCTACAGCATCCTCAGCACACTTATGCCAGTGCGGGCACCTACCTCGTGACCTTGATTGTGATGAACGCTCAAGGGTGTGAAGACACCCTCCAACAGGCGGTCGTAGTGCATCCTCGACCGGTGGCAGGCTTTACCTACGACACGGCGTGCGCCTTCCGGCCTCTGCAGTTTACGGATACCACGCAGGGGGTGGCTACTTTCTGGTTGTGGGACTTTGGGGATGGGAACACCTCTACACTCCAACATCCAAGCCACATTTACGCCGTTGGAGGCGTATACACCGTTACGCTCACGGTAGGTAATGGCGTAGGGTGCACCGACCAGATTTCAGCACCCGTAGCGGTGTACACCATGCCTACGGTGGACTTTATGGCGGATACGGTGTGCATTGGGCAAGTGACCCATTTCACTAACCTCACCCGCGATAGTGTACCGGTCTCCTACGTATGGCTGTTCGGAGATGGAAACGCCTCCTTCCTGCCGAACCCCACTTACATTTACCAAGCTCCTGGACCTATCAGGTCACGCTCCTGGCCACCAACATGCATGGATGCGATACTTTCATAACGAAACCGGTCGTGGTGGCGCCGGTGCCCCAGGCAAACTTCCTTGCGGATACGGTCTGTGCGGGCTCCCTTACCACCTTCACCGATGCTACCCAAGGGCTGGTGGATACTTGGATTTGGAACTTTGGAGACGGTACCACGGACACTGTATATACGCCTACTGTGCAGCACAGTTATCCGGGACCTGGGGTATACGTAGTCTCTATGACGGCTCTTTTTGGGAGTTGTGCCAGCTCGATCACCAAGGGGGTTCGGGTGGTAGATTCGGTAGAGGCGCAGATTCTGGTATCGGAAGGGGTTATTTGCCCGGGCGAATCGATTACGGCGCTGGATGCTTCTACGGGCGGACCTCGTTGGTGGCTCTGGGACATGGGAGACGGCCAGACCTTCTCTACCCAGCACGTCCTAAATCACGTTTACCCCGATTCCGGCCTTTATACTATCCGCCTCATCGTAGGTAATGGCTACTGCACCGACACCGCCACCACGCAGGTGTATGTGATTGGGCAGCCCCAGGCGCTTTTCTCGGTACAGAATGCCTGCGTTGGTGTACCCCTGCCTATTCAGAATGTCAGCTTCCCCAGCAGCTTGCCCGTGCAATGGCTATGGGATTTTGGTAATGGCGACACCAGCCATGCCCAGACGCCGGTGTATGCCTACCCTCAAGCTGGCACGTACACCGTGACCCTGATCCTCGGCAACGGTCGCTGCGGAGATACCCTTCGTCAGACGGTCACTATATGGCCCAACCCCACCGCCACCATCTCGGTACGCGACTCCATCACCCGCATTTGGAAGGAAACCTTCTTCGCTGACCTGACTGCAGGCACCGTCGTCCAGCGCGAATGGTACCTCGGGGATGGCACTACCACCACCCAGCGGGAGTTCACCTACATGTATCGCGACACAGGCGTTTACACCATACGCCTGATCGTGATGGATGATCGAGGCTGCGTGGACACGGCGTATCAGCGGGTGGTCGTGTACGGCGACTTCAGCCTGTATGTACCCACGGCGTTCTCTCCGAATGGCGACGGCGTGAACGATGTCTTTTACCCTGGTGGCGTGTGGTTCGATGTGTATGACTTTCTCTTCCAGATTTACGACCGGTGGGGCCAGCTCGTCTGGGAGACTCGCGAGCGGGGTCACGCCTGGGACGGTCGAGATCAGCGTACCGGCCAGCCTGTCCCCGAAGATGCCTATGTTTTCCGCATCCGGGGCAAAGACTTCAAAGGCAAGTACCACGAGTATGTGGGAACTGTAACCGTCATCAAATAAAGCCGGGCTATGCGATACCCTTTTCTCCTCGGGCTTGCTTCGCTTCTGTACGGGCAATGCGGCACCTGTATCGGAAGCAACTGTCTGAACTCCTCCCAGACCGGCCTCTGGACAAACTGCAACACCTGGGCAGGGGGAAGCTTTTGCGGCATATGGACCACCTTCCAAATGAATAGCCGCTACCCCATTATCCAGGCAGGCCACACCGTCACTATCAGTGGGACCATCCCTTCAAACCTGCAGAACTGCCGCAGTATTTACATCCGCAGTGGGGGCACGCTGACGATTCAGGCGCCCTACACAGGCAATACCTCAAGCAACTATGTGCTGGATGTGTGTGGTACGCTAAACCTCAACCTCACGGGCATGGCAGATTTCTCGAACTTCGACCTGATTGTACACAATGGAGGGGTCGTGAACATCACCTCCGGCACGCTGCGGGTGTATCGCATCGTCATCGAGAATGGCGGGGTGATCAACCTAAACGGGGGACGGCTCGAACGCCAGTGTCTCTCTTCCAGCACGCCGGGACTCGACATCCAGGCGGGAGGACGCCTGAACCTCACCAGCTCCAGTGCCTACCTTCAAGTCCACAGCTGCTTGGGTACCGCGTACACGCGGCTGGACGGCACCATAGACTGCCACAATGCCTGCACCGCCACCTCTTATGGCAACTTCCAGCTTGGGAAAGTCTTTGTAAGCCCGGATTCCTCGACGGGCTTGATCCGCACCCAGACGGCTTACGTACCCTTGGCAGACCTCACGCGGGCTGCGGACAACAACTTCTGGGGCTGGAATAGCGACTACGGCGGCACCGTAGAATACTACGGAAGCTCCGTCCTCTCCTTAGGCCTCAACTCCCGCTACGAGTACTATTCGCTCAAAGTAAGCTGTCCTCAACTTTCTCTTTACACGACCACGGATGTGGTGGGAGAACTGCACTTAGCGGGAGGGAACCTCGCCCTGAGCGGAAAAACACTTCGTCTGCGGGGCACCGTAACCTATGCCTCCACCTATGGGCTGATAGGCAGCGCCTCTTCCCGCCTCGAAGTGGTGGGTAAGTTAGCCTCCCCTATCTCCTCGGGGATGAGCACTTATTTGATCTCTTCTCAGGGTGTCTCTAACCTAAACTGCCGGAATCTAAAGCTTCGTTTTGTGGGCGGCCCGGCTGGCCAAAGCCTGAAAACCCTCTGGCTCTACCGTGAAGACGCTGTCCAGCTTCAGAGCCCCCTCGACATTTACGACACCCTCAACCTGGAGACAGGCATTTTGCGCACTTCTACCGCCAACCTTCTGACGGTGCGCAATCCAGCCCCTACGGCCGTGCTACATCATACGACAGGGTGGTTTGCGGTGTACTATGGATTTGTTTCGGGGCCGCTGCGCCGCTACATCGCAAGCGGTGGCAGTTATGACTTTCCGGTAGGCTACCCCAACCTCACCAGCTACTATGTAGGATGGGACCCTCTGCAGCCACAAGCCCTTCATCGGCGACTTCGGCTGGAGATACAGAACCAGACCGGCCTCAGCTGGATCCAAGTGGAGTTTGTGCCGCCGGTAACCGACGTGTGTAGCGGCCAACTCAGCCTCACCGAAGCCGACGGGACGCCCCACCTGCAGCTCCATCCCGAAGGGTATTGGCTTGTCCAGCCCAACACATCGACCTACACGATCGCTTATGACGTGAAAGCGTATACCTGGGGCTTTGCGGCCCCTCCACTGGCGGACAACCGATACGCTGTCGTGAAACGACCCGAGGGTTCGGTGGCGTGCAGCGACTGGACCCGCGAAAGTGGGACCTGGCCCCCGGCTGGCACCCTGGGCCGCGTGATCCAAACCGATGGAGCCGGCCGAGATACGAGCTATGCTCATCGCCTCGGATGGAATAGCTTGTCCGAGTTTGCGATAGGGATTACCGATGTGCCCCTAAGTGCGCTGACCCTCATGGTGGAGGCCCAGCAGCTCCCCGAAGGGTTTTACCACCTCACGACCAGACCGCAGTTAGAAGGAGGGCGGTACGTGCTCTGGATAGAACCGCCAGATAAGCCGCCTCTGCGCACCGCTGAGAATGCTACGGGCCAGTTCCAAGTGCCACTGCCTACTCACCCGCTATCCGTAAGGGTTACTTGGGAAGGTCCAGCCGGCCAGCTTGCGCAGAGCCCGGTGCTCACCTTAGCTGCGTGCCCTTACCCTCGCTGGGAAAACGGCCAACTCCATGTAGGCGAAGGCACCTTTTGGGTGTGGAGTGCTGAAGGACGCTTATACCAGCGCATAACGGGGCCGGCTGTCGTACCGCTGCCTACGGGGCTATGGCTCCTACAGCAAGACACCGGCGAAGTGTACCGACTCAGGGTGCCGTGACCTGGGCAGCGGAAGGAAACGGCCGGAAAGCGCCATACAGTAGGCCTACCCCCCCCAGGCCGATGACGAGTAGGGTTTGAAGGGCGTGTGCAGCCAGCACGGTCAAAAGAGCGGTGTCTTTTTCCCAGCCGAGGGCCAGCAGGAGCCCCAGACCGATAACGTGGAAGGTCCCGATGCCCCCCGGCACAGGCAGCGCCATAGCTACACCCGAACCCACGAGAAGCACCCAAGCACTCCAAGCCAGGAAAACCGAGGTTTCAGACGAGAGGGCCTCCATCACCCCATAAATAGCCCCCCAGTACCCCGCCCATATAAGCAGAGAAAGCGCCGCCATAAGCGCATAAGGCCGCGCCCGCAGAACGCCTAAGAACCCTTCTACAACCTGAGTCAGAAGCCAATGGGATCGCTTTCGCAGCGCATACACGAGCAGGCTGAGAAGGAGCAAGCCCAAGAGGAGGCCGCCCCCCATCCAGGGCAAGTAAGGGCGCAGTCCCAGCGCTTCTATCCAGGCCAGTCCTTCGACGGCCACGACCGTGAGGGCAAGTAGAGCCAGTAGGAGGAGGTCTAAGAGGCGTTCGGCTACGACGCTGCCTAAAGCGAGCGCCATAGGCACCTTGGCCCACCGCCAGAGCAGCGTACAGCGGAGCACTTCGCCCACGCGGGGCAGGGCGGTATTGGCCAGGTACCCCACCATGAGAGCCCAGAATGCAGGACCGAAAGAAGACGCTTGCCTGCTACCTCGCAGCATCAGCAGCCAGCGCCAGGCACGCAGCAGATGGGCTACCGTCATAGTTAGGCCTGCCCCGATCACCCAGGGCCAGTGAGTCTGAATCACCCTGAGCTGGGACCAAGAGAAATCCTTTACCACCCACCACAAAAGCGCCCCGCCCACACTTAGGCCTACAAGACCCTCTATTAGGCGTCGTTTCACAAGCGGTTGCCTTCCCGAGGAAAGACGATACGGGGCTGGTACTGTCGGGCTTCTTCTTCGCTCATCCAGGCATAAGCCAGGACGATTACGATGTCTCCGACCAAGCCGGTGCGGGCCGCCGGTCCATTGAGGCCGACGATGCCGCTGCCTCGCGGCCCTTCGATTACATAGGTCTCGATACGGCTACCGTTGTTGACGTTCAGTACATGGATCTTTTCAAAGGGCAGAAGGCCGGCCGCATCCATGAGGTCCCGGTCCAGCGTCAGGCTCCCCACATAGTCAATATCCACCTGGGTGATCCGCACACGGTGGATTTTGGACTTGAGCACGCATACCCACACCCACAAAGGTAGGGAGAATTTGGACCTGATCTACCCCACCCTTAGGCCCACCACCGTCACATCGTCCACCTGCGGCAGACCCCCCCGCCACGCCTCAAAATACGCCGCAAGCCGCTCCCGCTGCACCTCACAAGGCTCCCTATACACCTCCCTCACCCACTCCCGTAGCCGTTTCCTGCCCAGCTTCTTGCCCGAAGTGCCCCCAAACTGATCCACATACCCATCCGTAAAAAGATACACCATGCTCCCAGGCTCTAACACCCAATCCTGACTCCCAAAAGGCTTAGACCACTCCGCATATCCCACCGGCTGCATGTCCCCTTCCACCTCTATCAGCTCCCCATTCGGCCGCACTATCCACATACCCTGATTCGCTCCACTAAACTGCACCCGAAGCCAATCACCCCTACAAAAACGCAAAAGCACCCCATCCATCCCATCCCGCAGGTCCACATCCCCCCAATGCACCCGAGCCACTACCTCCTCCCGCACACGGTCCAGCACCAAACCCGTCTCTACAACCCCTTCCTCCAACACCGCACGACTTAGCGCACCACTGCACAATACACTCATCATCGCACCCGGAACCCCATGCCCCGTACAGTCCGCCACCGCCACAAACACATACCCCCCAGCTTCCCCAAGCCAATAAAAGTCCCCCGCCACAATGTCACGCGGCCAGTAAAGAACAAAGTTCTCAGGCAACACACTATTCCACCGCTCCATAGACGGCAAAATCGCCTCCTGAATCCGACGCGCATACCGAATGCTCTGTTCTATCTCTTGATTCTTCTGCGCAAGCAGCTCCCGCTGCTCCTCTACCAGTTCCTTCTGCCTTTCTACCACCGCCTTCTGCTCCTCTACGATCCGCTTCTGCGCAGCTATCACCTGCCGTTGCCGGTTCACACGCCACAAAAACCCCGCCGTCACAATCAGCAACACCGTGATCGACCCTATGACCAGTCGCTGCTGCCGAACCCGCCCCTCCTGCCGAGCCATCTGCGTCTCATGCCTCGCTCGCTCCTCCAGCCGCTTCTTCTCGTATTCATACGCCAGCTCCTTACGTATCAGCTGCTTACGTGACTCCTCGTTGAAAAGCGTGTCTTTCAACGTCATTCCCCGCTTCAGCGCCGTTATCGCCTGTCGGAACCGAGCTGCACTACACTTGAGTTCTCCCCGCCTCCAGCAGGTATCCCCTATACCTTCGTACAACAAACTTAGCATAAGATGACCTTCCATAAGTTCCTTCAAGGCCCCAATGGAAGAGTCTATGCGTATCGCAGCAAGGAGGAATCTTTCGGCTTCGCTGTACCTATCCAGCCGAGCGTAAATCGAACCCAGATTCGCCAGAACAAGCCCCTGCCCTCTCTTATTACCCAACTCTTTATAAAGTCGTAAAGCCTTATGATAAAAATTCAAAGCCTGGCCATAGTATGAAAGATACATATAAGCATTTGCTATGTTATTGAGACATATGGCCAAACCATTTTTATCACCCAGTTTTTGAAATAGCTGTAAAGCCTGCTGAAAACACTCCAGTGACCTGGAGTAATCTTTCTTCTCCTGGTAAATAATTCCGATATTAGCCAGAGAAGAGGCTTGACCCGCTTCATTACCCGTCTCTTTATAAGCTTGTAAGGCCTGTTGGTAATATTCCAGCGCCCGACTATAATCCTGTTGATCTACATAAATATTACCAATATTATTGAGACAGTTTGCCTGTCCTACTCTATCACCTAATTCCTCATAGATCTTCAAAGCACGTTGATAATATTCAATCGACTCAGGATAGTTCGCCTGATAATAACGCATGGAACCCATATACTCAAGAGTTCGAGCTTGAAGCTTTTTATCATCTAACTTCTCATAAAAAAGCAAAGCTTGCTGATAAAAAACCATCGCTGAGTCGTACTCTGAACGAGCCTTATAAAGGCCTGCCCTACCCTCCAGCGCATTCGCCATGTACCGTAGCGCTCCCAGAGAATCTGCCAGTAAAAAACAACGATGATAGCATTGCATGGCTTCATTTTGATTGCCTTTCCTCTGAATCAATCGACATTTACGCAAAAATATATCTAATTTGATCTGCATAAAATCTGCTGATCTTACCATTGGATAACGATTAGCCAGTTCTTGCCAAAGGGTCTGGGCTCGCTCTAAGAGCACCTGAGCGGTATCAGGAGCAGAGTTCAGTATTTTGGTTGCCCAAGCCGTTAGCACTCGCACCTGCATCGTCTCGGCCGCCACACCCCGCTGGCCCTCGAGCCACCGCGAAAGCGCCCGCAGCGAATCTACCGGCGTACGCCCATAATCCAAGCCGCTCGGAGGAAGGAGCCCAGGCTGAGGACCCGCAGGCTTACAAGAAAAGATAAAAAATACTACGCTGCCCCAAAGTACCCCAAACCCACGCATAGACAAAAGTAAGACTCTTCCTACTCTGTTACCTGGCCCTTCCACAAGCTAAGAGGACCTTTTCTGGGCCCCCATCTCCGGCTTGGTCAGGGGGGGGTATTTAGTTTTGTAAGCAAACTTTTTACTACCTTTGCCCCAAACCTCACAGCTATGACGATCGCTGGGTACAAGTACGGAGAAGTGCCGGCTTCGCCGGTAAAGGTCGAGGAGCTGGAACAGCTGAAAAAAACGCTCCTCTGGACTGAAGAAGACGACCGCTACTTAAAGCTGGCGGCCGAAGTGCTGCGTGACCAGGTAGATGCGGTACTGGACCTATGGTACGGGTATGTGGGGAGTCATCCGCACTTGGTGCACTATTTCACGCACGCCCGGACAGGCCAGCCCATCGGGGAGTACCTGGAAAAGGTTCGAGCTCGGTTCGGGCAGTGGATTCTGGACCTGTGCGAACGCCCCAAAGACGCCACCTGGCTGGCTTACCAGGAAGAAATCGGCCGCCGACACTACGACAAAAAGAACCAGACCGACGGCGTGGAGTCGGTGCCCTTCGTGCATTTCCGGTACATGGTAGCGTTCATTTACCCGATTACCGCTACGATCCGGCCCTTTCTGGAGAAAAAAGGCCACTCCCCGCAGGAGGTCGAAAAAATGCACCAAGCCTGGTTCAAAGCGGTGGTCCTGACGGTAGTGCTATGGTGCCGGCCCTACGTCAAGGAAGGGCTCTTCTGACCGGAGCCACCCTACTAATAGGTAGCCTCTCCGCTCAAAAACGCCAGCCTATGGAAGTGGCGGTGTGGGATACGTACGTCCGCCGTAAGGATGGACGGATCATGCACTTTGACCTGATTGTGCCGGCGCACGTGAAGGATACGGCGCAGATTTTTGCGTGGGGCCGGGCCTACCTCGAAAGCAAAGGCGAAGGCGGCCAGCCGCTGGATAGTCGCCATTGCCGCTTTTGCCATATTGAACGAGCACGACCCGAGTGGGAAAAAGCCATCCGAGAAAAAGGCTACGCCGTCTTCGAAATGGAAAACTGCGACTGAAGGGGAGGAAAGAGGGGGGCGGCATACCTTTGCGGAATGGATTTCTCGGGGCTGTGGATTGTGGTGGTGGGGGATGTAATGCTGGACCGGTACCTGTATGGGCAAGTGTCGCGCATTTCGCCGGAGGCGCCGGTGCCCATCCTGGAACTGGAAGCCGAGGAAAACCGGCTGGGTGGCGCAGCGAATGTAGCCCTCAACTTGCGTAGCTTAGGGGTGCGCACCAGCTTATGCGGCGTAGTAGGCCAGGACGCCTCAAGTGAGCTCCTCCTGGCCGAAGCCGAAAACGCCGGCATAGACACCTACGGCTTGGTGGTAGACCCCGAGCGGCCCACCACCACTAAGATTCGGCTCATTGCTCAGAAGCATCACCTGCTCCGAGTAGACCGCGAGCGACGCGCCCCCCTCCCTGCCCCCTTGGCCGAGACGCTCCTATTGAAGGTGCGCAGTCTGATTGGACAGCGTCCCCACGCCCTCGTTTTTGAAGATTACGATAAAGGCGCCCTTACCCCTCCACTCCTCCGCAGCCTGATAGAGGCCGCGCAGACCCACGCTATCCCCACCCTGGTAGACCCCAAAAAGGACCACTTCTGGGCCTACGAAGGGGCTACGGTTTTCAAACCGAACCTGCGAGAACTCAGCGAAGCGCTGAACCTTTCCCTGCAAGGGGCTTCCTTTGCGGAGCTGGAAAATGCTATCTTAGAGCTACGGCGGCGCATGCCCCATACCTACACCGTGCTCACTTTGAGCGAACGGGGCATTCTGGCCTACGGCGAAACCGAAGGCTTTGTGCATGTGCCGGCTCACTACCGCAACATCGTGGATGTCTCAGGGGCCGGAGATACGGTAATCAGTGTGTTGGCCGTGGGCATGGCGCTGAACCTACCCCTTCAGAAGGCGGTAGCTCTGGCTAACTTAGCCGGCGGCTTGGTGTGCGAATACGTGGGCGTGGTACCTGTACCACGCGAGCGGTGGCTGGAACAAGCATATGCGTTAGGCCTGCTCGAAAGATCGCAGGAGCTGAGATAGCTCCTCTTCGGTATTGTGGGCATGCAGGCTAAGCCGGTAGGCGGGTTGAGCTACGGTAGGCGGGGTAAGCCGTTTGAGCGGAAGGCGCGCCCGTCCCGCTGGCAATAGCGCAATCGGCCCCTGTAAGCCTTCATACGGAAGGCCTTGCTGACTGAGGAGGGTGCGGGCCTTCAAAATGAGGGACTCAAGCCGACGACGACGAGGCTCCCAACCCTCAGAACGGCGCAACACCGCCGCCACACCCCAAGCCACTACAGGGGGCAGCGCCGTGGTGTAAATCCCAGCAAACCCCCGCCGACGGAGATACTCGATGAGCCAAGGCGGACCTACCCAAGCGGCCCCAGCCAGGCCCGCCGCCTTGCCAAAGGTAAAAAGGCGAGCCAACGGCGCAAACTCCATCCCCCAGGAGGTCCCCCCCGGCAAGAGTAGCGTGGTATGCGCCTCATCTATCACCAAAGCCGGTTCATAGCGGGCACATAAATCCCTCAACGCAGCCGGATCGGGCATGGTGCCGCGCATGGAATAGAGCGATTCGAGGACCAGGAAGGCGGTGCCTTTAGCTTGACGGAGGAGCTTCTCCGCAGCCTCCCAATCGTTGTGGGGGAAGCCCCACGCTGCAGCCCCGCTGAGCCGAATGCCCTGCCGGATAGAAGCATGCACTTCTCGGTCAAAGATGACGGTATCGCCTCGCTGGGGGACGGTAGCCCAGAAAGCCAGGTTTGCAGTAAGCCCACTGGGAAAAAAGAGGGCGGTTTCACCGGGACGGGCATAGAGGGCTTGAACGGCCTCTTCAGCGGCATGGAAGGCCAGATGATCCCCACCCAAGTAGCGCGAAGCGGTGGCCCCTCGCCAAAGCGCACGGGGGGCTTCTTGGAGGATTTCGGTGATCACCCCCTCGTGCACCAAGCCCAAATAGTCGTTGGAGGTAAAATCGGGGGCGCCTTCCGGTAAAGGCCAAAAAGGTCTGGGAGGGTGATTTTCGAGCCAGGCCTGAATGCGATCTTGCAGCGAAGTCATGCCCGACGGATCCGAAGCGCACCCATCACCCCTCCGAAGCCGAGAGCCACCACCACCGCTTCTCGACGGCGTGAAGGAGGCTCAGTAGGCCAGAAAGGCTCGTACTGCCGTGCAGGCCAAGGGCCACCCTTTAGCAGGTAGGCCGCCCACCGCAAAGCCACCAGTGGAGCGGCACCCAGGCTATGACCGACTTCGCCTTTGATGGAGAGCGCTGGAAGAGGACCCCACACCGCTTGTACGGCTTCCCACTCGGTTTTGTCCCCTTGTCGGGTACCTGGCGCATGCAGGAGGATAAAGTCCGGCGGTGTCGTCCCAAGCTGCCTGAGAAGGTGCTCGAGCGGAGTTTGCGCCACTGCGGTGTAGGCCTGTCCAGGTTGGGGGAGGGCTGTACCGGTGAAGAGGTGCGTGATGACGAAAGGAGCTGGCAAGGGACCTATGATGCCCAAGGCTACGGCTTCTCCGAGGGCGAGGGTATTTTGGCCCGTGCCAGGCAGGCTATACGGAGGCGTCGTACGAGCAGAGTAAATGCGCAAGGCCGCCATGGCTTCCACGAAGAAAGGCACGAGAGGGGTTTCTACGGCGCCAAAGAGCACCTTCTGGGTGGGATGGAGCTGATGCCAGAGCAGGGCGCACTGGAGCGCGTAAAAGCCGCTCACGCAAGTCTGGCTGACGGTCCAGGCGGGCCCTTCGCAGCGGACACGGTGAGCCACCCACGTAGCTAAGGTGCCCAACGTAGTATCCGGCGAAAAGGTGGGAGCCACCCGCTTTTGGGCTTTCCAGGTTTCGTATCCTTGGAGGAAAGCCTCCATGTCGCCACGGGCAGAGGCCATGACGACGGCGGCGGGGCGGTGCGCAGCCAGCGTGGCTCCCCAGCGGTCCCAAAAGACTTCGAGCAGGGCTTGAGCCCGAGGCCCGGGTAAGTCTGTCGGAAGGCGATATGCGGGCCGCCCACCCAGGCTTTCCCAGTGGCCTTTTTCTTGCGGGTCCGGGAGCGATTCCAAGAAGTGGAGGCCGACGGCCAGCGCCTTCATCGCAGGCCGTAGAGCTGAGCTAAACGCTGAAGAAGGGGCTCAACTCGGTCGAGGGGCAGCATCGTGGCCGCGTCACTGGGAGAAGTCTCGGGTTCGGGGTGCACTTCGAGGAAAACGCCATCGGCCCCGGCCACCACACCCAGCTGAGCATACAGCTCCACAAACGCCCGTTCGCCCAGCGTCACGCCTGCGGCGGTGTTGGGTTTTTGCACGGCGTGAGTCGCATCCATGAGCACCGGATACCCGCCCTCTTTGAGGCGAGGGATATTGCGAAAGTCCACAACCAAGTCTTCATACCCAAAAAAAGTCCCTCGTTCTGTGAGCAGGATGCGAGGGTTACCCGTACTGGCGACTTTTTCGGCGGCGAAGAGGGCTGCCTGCGCGCTCATGAACTGGGCTTTTTTGAGGTTGATGATTTTGCCGGTGCGGCCCACCGATAGGAGGAGAGCCGTCTGCCTCGCAAGAAAGGCCGGCACTTGCAGAACATCCGCTACTTCGGCTACGGTGGGCACTTCGACCGTTTCATGCACATCGGTCAGCACCGGCACCCCAAAATCGCGCTTGATGCGAGCCAGGATTTCCAACGCTCGGTCGTCGCCTATCCCTTGGAAGGCGGTGAGGCGGGTGCGATTGGCTTTTCGATAAGAGGCCTTGAACACATACCCAAACCCCAGTTGAAGAGCCAGACGGCTAAGCTTCTCGGCTACGCGAGCGCATATTTCGTACGACTCGACAACGCAAGGCCCTGCTACCAGGAGGGGTTGGGTCTCGGCCCATCCAAACCAAGTCGGCCAGGCAGGCGCGTGGCTCACTGCCCTCGAAAGTTTGGACGGCGCTTTTCTACAAAAGCCTTGAGGCCTTCCTGATAGTCTTGGGTACGACCGGCGATTTCTTGGTAGTATTTTTCATATTGGAGGGCTTCCTCATAGCTGCGTTCAAAGCTGCGCAGAAGAAGCTTTTTGATGAGAGCTAAGGCTTTGGGGGCTTGGGCTGCGTATCGAAGGGCTAAGGCGTGGGTGGCCTCCTCGAGCTTTTCATCGTCTACGACTTCGTTGATGAGGCCCCATTCGAGAGCTTTCTCGGCAGAGAGCCGGTCGCCCAAGGTAGCCAGAGCAAAAGCGCGTTTGAGCCCCACGGTGCGAACCAGATGAAAGGAAGTGGCTGTGTCCAAAGAAAGGCCTACATTCACGAAGGCTATGACGAAGGCCGCACTACGCGCGGCCAGGATATAGTCGCAAGCGAAGGCCAAGCCGGCTCCCGCTCCGGCGGCCACACCGTTCACACTGGCGATGACAGGCTTTTCCAGCTCATGCAGGGCTTGAACAAGGGGGTTATATCGCTTTTCGACCGATTCACCGAGGGATCGCTGGACGCCGACGATGTCTTTGAGGTCCTGGCCAGAACAAAAGGCTTTCCCGGCACCTCGGATAACGAGGGTACGGACGGCGGGGTCTTTACGAGCCTCGCGCAAAGCTTTGATTAGCTCTGCGCTTAGGGTTTCGTTGAAGGCGTTGAATCGGTCGGGACGGTTGAGGGTGAGGTAAGCCACCCCTTCCCGCACTTCGTAGAGCAGGGTTTCGTACATGGGGCAAAGATAAGCCGGTGCGGCCTAAGCAGGGACCGCCGGCATAAGGGCTTCCGCTTGGAGTCCTTCAATCGCAAAGGCCAGTAGCGAAGGCAAGTCGCTAAAGTAATGCAAGGTGAGGCCTTCCAAGAGATCGGCAGGAATGTCGGCTATGTCTTTGCGGTTGGCTTCAGGCAGGGCTACTTCGCGCAGGCCAGCACGCAAAGCGGCTAAGAGCTTTTCTTTGAGGCCGCCAATCGGGAGGATTTTCCCTCGCAGGGTGATCTCGCCGGTCATAGCCAGGAAAGGGCGCACAGGCTTGCCCGTCACCAGCGAAGCCAACGCACTCAAGAGGACCACCCCCGCCGAAGGCCCATCTTTTGGTACCGCCCCCGCCGGAATATGAATGTGCACATCATGGGTCTTGAACCACTCTGGTGGCGCAAGCCGATAGGAGCGCACGAGGTGGTAAGCGATCGTAGCGGATTCCTTCATGACCTCACCCAGCTGGCCAGAGAGGGTAAGCTTACCTTCGCCGGGCATGGCTAAGGTCTCGATGTAGAGCACATCGCCCCCGTAAGGCGTCCAGGCCAAACCTATGCCTACGCCGGGGCGCAAGTTTTCTTCGTAGGCTTCCTTTTCAAAGCGGGGCACCCCCAGAATCTCCTCGAGTTTATCGGGCGGCACCGTAAACTGAAAACGAGATCGTTTTTTGGGGGGTAGGTCGGCTATCTGGCGAGCGGTCCAACGGGCTAACCCCGCCAGCTCCCGCTGAAGCTGACGCACGCCCGATTCCCGGGTATAATACTCAATGACGCGCAAGAGGGTCTCTTCAGGCACGTGCCACTGAGAGGTTTTGAGGCCGTGTTCTGCAGCGACCCGAGGCAAGAGATGGCGTCGAGCAATCTGGAGCTTCTCCGGAACGGTATAGCCAGACAGCTCGATGATTTCCATACGGTCTCGAAGGGCAGGATGGATGGTCTCCAGGGTATTGGCCGTGGCGATGAAGAGAACCCGGGAAAGGTCGTAAGGAATCTCGAGGTAGTGGTCCTGGAAGGAGGTGTTTTGTTCGGGGTCCAGCACTTCGAGGAGGGCATGTGCCGGATCGCCGCGGAAGTCATGACCGATTTTGTCTATTTCATCCAGCACGAAGACGGGGTTACTGGTGCCGGCCCGACGCAAGAGCTGGAGGATACGGCCAGGCATCGCTCCAATGTAGGTGCGGCGGTGACCCCGAATCTCGGCTTCGTCGTGGAGGCCCCCCAGCGACATGCGCACATATTTTCGTCCGAGCGCTTCGGCTACCGACTTAGCGAGGGAAGTTTTACCTACCCCAGGTGGCCCATACAGGCACAGAATCGGGCTCTTCATGTCCCGGCGCAGCTTGAGCACCGCAAGGTACTCCAGAATCCGCTTCTTGACCTTTTCCATGCCATAATGGTCTCGGTCCAAGATAGCGCGGGCCCGTTTGAGGTCAAAGCGATCCCGAGAATACGTCTGCCAAGGCAGATCCAAAAGCCACTCAATGTAAGCGGTAGCGACGCCGTACTCCGGCGAAAAAGGCGGAATCCGTTCCAGCCGAGCTATCTCTCGTTCAAAGGCCTGTTGCGCTTCGGTGGGCCACTTTTTCTCTTGGGCTTTTTGCTGGTAGCGAGCTATATCGGACTGTTCGGGGGACTCTCCCAGTTCATCTTGGATGGCCTTGATTTGCTGGCGCAGGATGTAGTCCCTTTGCTGCTGCTCGAGCGTACTGCGAACCCGATTGAGGACCTCTTCGGTGATTTCGAGCACGTTAAGCTGGCTCTGCAGCTGAGCCAGGACTTTTTCGGCACGGGCGGCCATGTCATCCAGTTCAAGGAGGGCCTGCCGTTCTGGCAGTTCCATAGGCAGGTTATTGGCCAGAAAATTTGTCATGAAGGGCAGGCCTTGGATATTCTGCAAGAGGGTTTTGGCTTCTTGGGGCCGGTCAGGCAGCAGTTCAAGGGCTTTGAGGGCATTCTCTCGCAGAGCCAGAAGCAAAGCTTTTTGATGGGGCTCGTCGGGCAGTGCCTCCGGCGCATAAACAAACTTGGCTTTGAGGAAGGGCGTCGTCTGCACAAACTCCGTCAGCCGAATCCGATGACGCCCTTGTATTAAAAGGGCCACGTGCCCATCCGGTGTAGGCTGGGCCCGTAGAATCTTAGCCAGGGTAGCCGTGGTATACACCGCGTCGGGGGAGACCTCTTCGACATTAGGGTCTTTTTGTGCCGTGATGGCCAAGTAAGGGTTGCGCTCCGTTTTCAGCTCTTCCAGCAGCTGAAGTGAACTGGGACGCGCCACCGAAATCGGTAAAATCACCCCTGGAAAAAGTGTGGTGTTGCGCAGCGGCAGAACCGACACCTGCTCCAGCTCCACCAAGGGAAACCGCAAAGGCCCAGGCTCCCGTACTGCATACGCCAGCGTGTCAAACTCCTCCCCAAAAGGCGCATTCTCTTCCTTCCACATAGCCTGAAATATCCTAACAAAACCCGTACCCAAACCGCAAAAAAGACGGTCCTCGGAGAAACAACCCGCTTGCCCCTACCTTTGCGGGGTGCGGGTAGGTATCCTTTGCGGTGGCGCCTCTCGAGAACGGGAAATCTCCTACGCCGGCGGTAGAACGGTGTACGACCTTTTAGACAGAAGGACCTTCCAGCCTATTCCGATTTTTCTGGATGCTTTCCACCGGTTTGTAAGAATCAATCCACAGAACTTGTATTACGGCAAGATAACCGACTTTTTCCCCTCGACAAACCGCCTGCCCCCAGACTTACGCTTCCCTGTGTATGCGGAGCAGGTGTGGTACCCCGAAAGTTCGGCCTACTTAGAAGCGCTCGCCGAAGTAGGCCCCATCCTGCCTGTGGAAACCTTGGCCGACCATATCGATGTGGCTTTTTTGGTCTTGCATGGCCTGGGGGGAGAAGATGGCACCATCCAAGGGCTCCTAACGCAAGTGGGGCTTCCTTATACGGGCACGGGGCTTCACGGTAGCAGCTGGGGCATGGACAAGGCTTATCAGCGTGCGTGGCTTGAGGCTTATGGCTTTGCTGTGCCGAAGTATCTCGTGCTGCCCCGCCGCCTGCTGTGGGAAGACCCCGCCCATCTGGTCTCACAGATCGTAGAAGCAATAGGCCTCCCCTGCGTAATCAAACATCCTTTGCAGGGTTCGACCATTGGGGTAGCTATCTGCCGCCACCCCGAAGAGGTGCAGAAAAACGCCTATCGGTGTGCGTTCACCTGGCCGGTGAGTTGGCTGCCGGACACGCCCACGCCGGCCTTGCTGGACCTCATCCAAGGGATAGGCCTGCCCGCCTTATATCGAGACGAAGAAGGCACGCCCCGCCAGCTGCTGACCGATTGGCGAGAACTCTCTTACTTTCTGGCGCATCGGCCCCAACGGGGCTACTTGGAGGCTTGGGATGCCCCGCCTTCTTTGCTGGTGGAGCGCTTTATCGAAGGGGAGGAATTCTCGGTAATCGTGATAGAGGCGCCGGACGGCACGCCGCTCGCCCTGCCACCTACCCACATCCAAAAAGCCCAACCACTCTACGACTACCGGGCCAAGTACCTCTCTGGCATCAGCCACAAGAAAACGCCCTCGACCCACCTGCCTAACGACCGCATCCGAGCCGAGGCCGAACGCTTAATGCAAGCCGCTGGATTGCAAGTGTATGCCCGTCTGGACGGCATCGCCAGCCGTGAAGGCGAGGTCTTCTTTAACGACCCCAATACCACCTCGGGCATGCTACCGGCTTCGCTGCTTTTCCACCAAGCCGCTGAAGTTGGCTTCACCCCCACAAGCTTTCTCTCTTACCTGATTGAACGCTCCCTGCAAAAGCAAGCTTGGAGCACCCCCCGCGGCTTTGTGCGAGCAAGACGACTGGCCTTGCGAAGCACGCCCCCTACAGCTGGCAAGCGGCGTATAGCCGTGATTTTCGGAGGCCCCTCTACAGAAAGGCACATCTCTCTCGAAAGCGGACGCAACGTAGTCCAAAAACTCTCCAGCAAGTACGAAGTCATTCCGCTTTTTCTGCACGTGCGGGGGGGTGAGTTAACCCTATGGGAGCTGCCTCCTCGGTTGCTTTTTAAAGACCATGCGGATGACGTCGCGGCGGCGCTGGAAGCGGCGGAGCCCCCAGCGGTCACGGCGGCGGTTCGCGCTCGCCTGCAAGCCTACCAGCCTGCCCTGCCGCTTGTCCACCGCTATGCGGCCCAATCGGTACCTTGGGAAGCGTTACCCGCTCGGGCAGATTTCGTATTTATCGCGCTACATGGGCGCCCCGGCGAAGATGGGACCCTACAAAAACGGCTCGAAGCGTTGGGCCTGCCTTACAACGGAAGCGGCCCCGCCGCCTGCGCCCTCACCATGGACAAGGAAGCCACGCACCGCTTCGTAAGCGAACGAGGCTTTCGGGTGCCCCCGCACCAGCGGATAAGCCGCACCACCTGGCAAAACGCCCCCCACACCGTGCTACCTCAGCTCGAAGCCCGCCTTGGGTCGTATCCTTTCATTGGCAAGCCCGTAGATGAAGGGTGTAGCAGCGCAGTGCGCATCCTGCCCGACCGCCTGGCGGTAGAAGCTTACCTAAACGCCCTCCTGCGAGAAGAAGAAGACCTGCCCCCAGAAACCCGAGAACGGCTCTCCATTTTGCCGGACGAACCTTTCCCCCCCAAACCCGAAGCCCTCATCGAAAAATATCTGCATGGCCCGGAATGGATAGAAGTCACCATCGGAGTCATCACCCACACCGAAGGAGAAAAAGTACACTACCAAGCCTTTTTACCCAGCGAAACGCTCAAGACGGAGGGCATTCTCAGCTTGGAAGAAAAGTTTTTAGCCGGGATAGGGCAGAACACCACGCCGGCCCGCCTTTACCCGGAGAACCCCACTTGGAATGCCCAAGCCTGTCAAACCCTCCAAAGAGAGGTGGAGAGGCTGGCCGAAGCGGTGGGCTTGCACGGGTACGCTCGCATAGACGGCTTTGCCCGGCTTTTAGGAGAGGGCCAAGTGGAGTTCTGGCTGCTGGAAATCAATGCGCTGCCGGGGCTCACGCCCGCTACCGTGTTTTTCCATCAAGCGGTGGCCGCAGGCTACACACCCTTAGAGATTCTCGAGCACATCATGGCGGAGGGATGCCGTCGCCCGGCTGTGAAGTAAGCCCTTCTGTGTTTTCTTCTCCCAAAGCCGCTTCGCAAAGGGTTATTGCTCGGCTCTGGGGGCCGCTGGCTCTGAACTGGCTCATGATGGCCTTAGAAGGGCCTCTGCTGGTGGGGCTGGTGAGCCGTCTGCCCGAGGCCACCCCCAACCTGGCGGCTTTCAGTGTGGCCTTTGCGATAGCGCTGATGGTAGAAGCGCCTGTGATGATGCTTCTGAGCACGAGCGCCGCCCTGGCCGAAGACCGCCTTAGCTACAAACGTATAGGGACCTTTGCCTTGGGGCTTACGCTGCCGCTCTCTGCGCTCATGGCCGTGATTGGGATGCCTGCGGTATTTCACTGGCTCAACGCACGCTTATGGAACCTGCCTGCTCCCCTATCGGAATGGGTGGCGGGCGCAGTAAGGCTGCTGATTCCCTGGCCGGCCGTCATTGGGTATCGGCGCCTATGGCAAGGCCTTCTCATCCGACAAGGCCGATCAAGGCTGGTGGCTTGGGGCACCGTACTCCGGCTCGTTGGCCTGGCCACCGGAGCTGCCCTGGCTTATGCGGGCACTTCTTGGCCCGGCGTATGGATAGCGGCAACCGCCCTTTCCGCCGGCGTGACCACCGAAATGATCGCGATTCGCTTATGGGCCCATCCCATCCTTCAAAAGCTCCGGACGACCCCTCGCGAAGCGCCGCTTTCTTATGCGCAAATCAGCGCTTTCTACGCCCCTCTCCTAATGACCTCCCTCCTGAATGTGGCCCTGACACCCCTGCTGACCACCTTCATGGCCCAGGGTAAAGCTCCCCTCCTCTCCCTCGCGGCTTACCCTCCTCTCACCAATACGGTTTTCCTCTTTAGCTGCGTTGGCGTGGCTTATCAAGAAGTGGTGATTGTACTCTTGGGCACGAGGGTGAGCTCTCAGCTTTTGCCTTTTGCCCACAAAATCGCCGCCGGCAGTACCATCCCGTTGGCTTTGCTGAGCACCCCACCCATAGGAGGCCTCTGGCTCTCCCAGATTTTTGCCGTACCCTCGACTGTAGCCCCCCTTGTCCAACAGGGCTTCCTTATCCTATTGCCTATGCCGGCCCTCGTGGTGTATCTGGCTTATCTGAAGGGGCACTTTATCGGGACCCGCAAAACGCGACTCAATCTCTTAGCTGCCCTCCTTGAACTGAGCGCTGTACTGGCCGTAAGCCTGCCTCTCATACGCGGTACCTCCCTGCCTGCCCTCTACGGCGCCGCCATCGCCCTCCTGAGTGCCCGAGTAACGGTCCTTACCCTCTTATGGCCCCTCTTGAAAAAGCAAACAAGGTAGCCGAAAAAGGTTACCTTTGCCTGATATGCGCGCATACCTCATAGCCGCCCTATTGGGGGGCACCGGCTTGTGGGCCCAGCTTGATACGATCACGGTGAAGAGCGCCAACATAGTCTGCCAGACTTGCCGTCGCACGATTATTCGTGGCCTTTCCACGCAAAAGGGCATCCGACATGTGGAGGTCGACGTTGCTCAGAAAACCATCCAGGTCGTATATCGCCCCGATAAGACCAACCCTGATCGGATTCGGCGGGCCATTGCTCGGCTGGGTTACGACGCCGACGGGGTGGCTCGGGACCCTGCCGCCTTTGAGCGGCTGCCTGCTTGCTGCAAGCGGCCTGAAGTCCATGAGCCTGGCCCTTGACCTAATGTGAGAGAAATGTCTTACCTTTGCCTCGCCTTGCCCGGTCGTCTAATGGTAGGACAGCAGATTTTGGGTCTGCGTGTGGGGGTTCGAGTCCTCCCCGGGCAACAGGGTGGAACCCTCCCCGTTCGTCAAGCTTTTTGCGGGTTCGGCCTCTCGAGCCTTTGCTGAGCAGGTCGCCCACCACTACGGGCAGCCCTTAGGCAAGCTAACCCTTCATCGCTTCTCGGACGGAGAAATGATGCCTAAATATGAAGAATCCATTCGAGGAGCACATGTGTGTTTGATCCAGTCCACGGCGGCGCCAGCAGAAAACTTACTTGAGCTTTTACTACTCATAGATGCGGCGCGACGAGCTTCGGCCGAAACCATCACGGCGGTAATCCCTTACTACGGCTACGCCCGCCAAGACCGCAAAGAAGAAGGCCGCGTCTCCATTGGCGCCAAGCTCGTAGCGAACCTCCTTCAAGCGGCGGGGGCTTCCCGCATCGTGACGATGGATTTGCATGCTGGCCAGATCCAGGGGTTTTTCGACATCCCCCTGGATAATCTCGAGGCTTCGGTGGTGCACATCCCTTATATCCAAAGCTTGCGCCTGGAGCCGCTGGTCATCGTATCGCCCGATGCAGGGGGCACCGCCCGCGCACGAAAGTACGCTCGACACCTTCATGCAGACCTGGCCCTGGTGGATAAGTATCGCACCCAAGCCAACCAGGTCCATTCTATGCGGCTGATCGGCGAAGTGAGGGACAAGCACGTCATCATCGTAGACGACCTGGTAGATACGGCGGGCACGCTGGTACGGGCCGCCCAGCTCCTCTTAGAGGAAGGAGCCCTTTCGGTGCGCGCTTGCGTCACACACCCCGTCCTCTCTGGCCCCGCCTACGAACGCATAGCCCAGTCCCCTATAGCCGAACTCATCGTCACCGATACCCTGCCTTTGCGCCAGGCGATGCCTAAGATCACCGTCCTCTCAGTGGCGCCTATTTTCGCACAGGCGCTCCACAACATCCACCACCACGAATCGGTCAGTGCCCTGTTTTACACCTAAAGGACCCTTCACTCAAAAGTCCTCCGGTTTGCGGACAACCGCTCCCAGTCTCTCTGCGGTTTGGATAGCCTGTCGCAAAAAGTCCTGAATCTCGGATTCAGCGAGGGTGTGGTCAGCTTGCAGGGTAAAACGAAAACCGTAACTGAGCCGCCCCGAAGCGTCTACATACTTATCAAAAGGCTGAATGGCGCGCAGGTAGGGGTATCCCATTTGCCAGAAGGCCTGTTCGAGGTCGGCGTACGAAAGCCCCTCAGGCACGAAGACGCTAAGGTCTTTGATGACTAAGGGGTGATAAGACAGACCCCGAAACTGGGGTAGGCGGCGAGGAGGTACGGCCCAGAAGTGCAACGGCAGTTCGGCGGCCCACACCGGCTGCGTAGCCAGCCCAAACCGCTGAAGGTAAGTTAAGGATACGGCCCCCGCTACGCCCAGTTCCTTTTGATCGGCCAAAAACCGTACCCCCCAAGCCCACACCCCTTGTGCTTCGGTGAAAGGGGCTTCTTGCCAGGTGAGGCCTGCACGCCGTAGGCAAGCCCGCACCGCCGCCAGAAAGTAGTCGGCGGTAGGCAAGGTTATTCCGAGGGCGTCTACGGGGGGGGAACCCCATCCCCACAAAGCCAGTCGTTCCTCTTCTCTCTCGGGCAAGTAGATGCGCCCCCATTCAAAAGCCCAAAAACGCACCGCCCCATGGGCCCGATTATGGGCCAGCACTTCTAACCCTGACCCGACCATCGTCGGGCGTAGATAGGCCAGCTCTTCGTAGAGGGGGTTACTAAGGCGAAGTCCGGTTTCCGTGCCTGGAGGGAAATGGTTCCGGCTGACTAAGGAGGGGGTACGCACTTCCCAAAAGCCCAAGCCGGTGAGGACTTCGGATAAAGCTTCTTGGAGCTCGTAGCGTTTATCTTCCTCAGAGAGGGTAGGGTAAGGAACGGCTTTTTGGTAAAGGGGTGTGGGGAGGGCTTCCCATCCTTCGAGGCGGAGGAGTTCTTCAGCCAGGTCTACGGGGCGGGTCACATCCAGCCGATAACGGGGCACGGTGACTTCCCATACTTCAGCGGCATGGGGCTGTACAGCGATATCGAGCCGTTTGAGGCGGTCGCGGGTTTTGTCGGGGGGGAGGTCCAAGCCGGTGAGGCGCCGCAAGTCAGCCAGCGAAACCTGGAAACGCCGAGGCGCTGTGCGCGCCGGATCGTGGACTTCAGCGTAGTGGGAGAGGGTAGCGGTAGGGTAAACCTGCTGAATCAGGGCGGCGGCGGCTTCAGCGGCCCAGGGCACTCGATCCGGGTCGGTGCCGCGCATGAAACGGTACCCACTCTCGGTGTGGAGATGGAGCCGGCGGCCCGTACGTCGAATCCAGGCTGGCGCAAAGTAGGCCGATTCCAGAAAGACCTCCCGCGTTTCGTCATTAATCGCCGTGCGAAGGCCCCCCAAGAGGCCTGCCAGACAAGCTGGCCCTTCCTGATCGGCGATAACCAGGTCCCCCGGCTGAAGGGAAAGCTCTTGGCCCTGGAGGCCGACCATCGAGTAGGGCGCCGTCAAAGGCCCAATCCGAAGGGTTCGGCCAGCCAGCTTCTCCCCATCGAAAGCATGCAAGGGTTGACCCCATCCGAGAAGAATATAGTTGGTCACATCTACCACAGGATGGATGGAACGCAGGCCCACTGCTTCTAAGCGAAAACGTATCCAATCTGGCGTAGTCCGGCCTGGGGTGAGGCCTCGAATATAAAGCCCGCCGTATCGAGGGCACGCTTCGGAGTCGGTCACTTCCAGCTTTAAGGGAAAATCGAACCGCTCTCCGCGTAGGCTCCAGGCCGGAGGGTGCAGGGGAGCTGCGGTGAGGGCGGCGTATTCCCGGGCTATGCCCCAGTGGCTGAGCGCATCTCCTCGGTTAGGCGTAGGGCTAATCTCCAAAATCTGGTCGGTATAATCGCCCAGCACCTCTGAAACCGGAGCCCCTATTGGGGCATCGGCGGGGAGCAGGTAGATCCCTTCGGTGTCCGAGCCGATGCCCATCTCTTGCGCAGAACAGAGCATGCCCTCTGACTGAACCCCTCTTATGGTGCGGGCTTCGAGCGTGATCCAGCGCCCCTGTCCATAGACTTGACTGCCGGGCAGGGCTACCGGTACTCGGTCCCCTCCTCGGATATTCGCCGCGCCGGTGACCAGAGTACGCGGTCTACCTTCCCCTACCTCTACCTGGCATATCCACAGTCGATCCGCGGCAGGATGCTTTTCGATCTTTTCAATGCGGCCGACACGAAGGGTAGCCAGCGCCTCCGGCAAACGCCGATACGGCGTGAGACTCTCCACTTCCAAGCCGGCTCGGGTGAGCCTCTCGGCCACCGCTTCAGGGGATTCGGTGATTTCGACCAGTTCGGTCAGCCAACTCCACAAAATGCGCATCCAGTGCAAAGGTAGCCGCTCACTCGCCTTCCTCTCGAAGGTGCAGGCGAATCCACCACCCCGTAAAAGGATAGAGCGAACGAATCTGCTTGCGCACGAAGTCCAGGTAGGAAGATCGGAGTTTGTCTCCGTGGCGCACATGCAAGAGGAAGGTAGGAGGGGCGGTGCCCACTTGCTGCAGGAACCGCACGCTGGGATGATAGGTCCCCACAACAGGGTGTGGATGCTGCCGTAGTATAGGCAAGAGGCGATCGTTGAGAAGGCGGGTAGGGAGGGTGTGGTGTCCTGCGTCGTAGACCTCGAAGGCGGCTTTGGGGATATCTGAGAGGCCCCGACCCGTCAAAGCAGACACCGCTAAGATAGGTACGGGGTCCAGGGGCCGCACCCGAAGCCGTATCCACTCCAGCAGCCGCTTCTGTTCGTCTGGAGGGAGGAGGTCGGTTTTATTGACAAGCAGGACGAGGCCTCGGCCTTTTTGTTCGGCCTGGCGCAGGAGAGCCAGGTCCTGACCGGTGAGAGGCTCTACCGCATCCAACACCAGAAGCACGACATCGGCATAAAAGAGGGCTTCTAAGCTACGCAGGGCTGCGTACCGTTCGAGGGAATGAGGGGGAATGCGAGCTTTTCGGCGCAGCCCTGCGGTGTCTATCCAAAAAAAACGACGCCCTTTCCACTCGGCTGGCTCATAGAGCGCATCGCGCGTGGTGCCCGGGATATCGCTGACAAGGGCTCGAGGCGCCCGCACCAGCGCATTGAGCAAGCTGGACTTGCCTACATTAGGCCGACCGATGAGCGCAAACCGAGGCCCCTCCGGTGTCTCTTCAGCCGGTACACGCTGCACAAAAGCTTGCAAAGCCTCCCGCAAGGCCTGAATACCCCTACCAGTAGTGGCAGAGACAAAAAACACAGGCTGCACCCCCAGCCTATAGAACTCTAACCCAGTTTGGGTTAGCGTGTCGTTGTCAGCTTTATTCACCAGCAGCCAGAGCGGTTTGTCGGGCCCCAGGTGGCGTCGCAGCCACTGACCAAACGTCTGATCCTCAGGATGCAGGCCGGTTTGCGCATCGACGACCCACCACAACAGGTCTGCTTCTTCTACCGCGAAACGTACCTGCTGAGCCACTTGGGCTTCTAAGCCTTCCTTTTCCCCTATGAACCCTCCCGTATCAATGAGCCAGATCGGCCCTCCTTCCAGAGAGAGGAGACCATAGTGGCGATCGCGAGTGACCCCTGGGGTATCTTCTACGATAGCGACGCGCTTACCCAAAAAGCGATTGAAAAGACTCGACTTGCCCACATTGGGGCGGCCGAGCAACGCCACCTTGAGCATAGTCCTACAGCGCTCTACGCCATAAAAGCACGTACCGCCCTGACGGGAGCTGTACCAGCAGGCCTCTTTTTTCCCCGATTCGGACAAACTCGGCCTTACGAAACGGCCCTTCCTCCTCCGTGAAAAGGAGCACATTTTCTCGGCGCTCGACCTCTGCCCCTAAAGGCAACTGTTCCTCCCGTATGTCCATAGTCTCCAGATCAAGCTGGAACCGCTTTATAAGCAGGGCCAGCTGCGGAACAAAGTTCACAATAATGAGGCCGAGCTCTTCCCCTGGGAGGCCCTCGTAAAAGCCGGCATACAGCGAGGAATCCGGGGCCAGCCACGGCAATAACTCCCTGAGCCGGAGATAGCGAGAGGCTTGCCCATCGGCTTCTACTTCAACGGCGACGGAGTCGTCAGCGTTCCACAGCAAGCTCCACTCGTTGGGCTGGCCAGGCAGAAAGTCTACGGGGACGGCCTCCTCCAGCGTAACCCATCCCCGCACCCCTCGGTAACAAACATAGACCCACTGGCCTGCTTCTCGCAGGCGAGCTACAACCAATCCTGCAGGGAGCGTATCGATCACCGCCGCCGTCAACGAAGGCGCCTGACGACGCACCACCGCCGCCCGAAGCTCTATTTCACCTTGGGGAGCCGGAACACAACTCCAAAGCCCCCAGATCAACCAACCTATCCCTATGCTTCGCACCTCACAAAGCTACAAAAACCCCTCCTTCACCCTCGAAAAAATGCCCCTTTCCTGCCTCCCCTTCAGAAGGACCTTTCCTCGCCTCACTCCGGTGGTGGACCTCACCAGCCCAGCGCAACGGCTTTTCTCTTCATTATTATTTGGCCTGCAAATTCTTAGATCGGTGTCGGCGTTAAGGGATGACCACCTCGCCATTGACTCTCAGCCCTACGGGGAGGGAAGGAGCGCCAAGCTTTCCCTCTCTCCGCAAGTCCACTTTGGTCAGTAGTCTTACTTTTTCGCCCTCAAAAATAACCTTCTTCCCTTACCCTGCCTTTAGAGTAGCGTTCTTCTTGCCAAAAACACTTACGATGGCCACCTGCGGCTCAGCTGATGTTTTTTTATTCCATATACATCATCATTTTCGCGTGCAGATCTCAAGATATGACAACCCCACCTTCCAGTCTCAGCCCTACGGGGAGCAAAGGAGCGCTAACCTTCTTTCTGCGCTTGGGTCCGTTCTCAGACAGGAAAGTGACCCCTGCTTGCAACATTCTGGCCAACCTGGCGTATAACTAAAACGAGATATGGCAAGCATACAAGGAAGTTCGCAGTTCTCAGGTCCTCATCTGGATCGACCGTGGACGCGCGGCCTTACGCTGGCGGACGAAAAAGGCCAGCAAGGTGGAGACCAGCCCTTCCCAACAGGGGGGGAGGGGGCGCCGGGGACGAACCATCCCATAGGAGATTCGCTCAGTTCGACTCCGGGTACGCCGCCTGCTTCACAAAACCCTCCTGCTGGACCTCAGGGCTCCCTATCTAACCCACCGTCTCCTGCCCCCATGCAAGAAAACCCACTTACTCCAACCCCGGGTACGTCGCCTGGTTTGCAACACCCTTCCTCTGAAACCCAAAGTTCGCTGCCCCATCCACCAAACCCGACCTCTCCTCTGCAGTCGGAAGGAGTGGCCGGTTTTTCTTGGCTGCCAGGGGGGCTTTTTCCGGATAGCCCTCCTCCGCCGGACCCGAGGCTTCTGTCCTTAGAGGAGGTTTGGCGGTGGCTGCAATCCCTTGTTCAGAGGTCGTATAGGGGGATCTCCTTCTCGGCTTCCTCGCCGGAGGAAGAAACCCCTGCCAGGGAACGGGGTAGGCTACGGCCACTGGCAGCGTTCCGCCGGCTGACTCACCGGCTCAATCGCCAGCGCGCTTTTCCCATGCTGCCCTCCCCCGACGACGCCGAAGCCTACGCAGAATGGCGTATCCTGCAAAATAGTCTGGTGCAGCTGATAGATACCTTAGCCGAAGACCTGACAGGCCCACCCATTCCTGGAGACACCTACTACAACCCTGAGGCGTTAGCCCTGCGAAAGATAGACCGCCGTCCTCTAAGTCAATGTCGCTACGACCGGGCCCGTACTACCCTCCTTTTCCTGCTTGACACTTCTGGCTCTTGTAGCGCGTATAGCGCCTTCTTCCAAAAGGTAGCTTATGCTGCGCTGCGACTGCGGTCGGTAGAACTCTGGGAGGCCCCCAACGCCCAGATCGTAGGGTACTGGGAATGGGACCGCCCTACGCAGGCTCCCACCTTCCATGAGCAGAACCACCCCCAATGGCCTTGGCGCGGGCGCGTCATCGTCTTCTTAGGAGACTACGATGGCGCAGACCAGCTCGTAGAGGCTTCTCGGCACAACCAAGTATGGTGGCTCTGCAACGAAGAGCGCCACAAAGAGTTGGCCGAACATCCCCTTCACAGAAACCGCTCCCTAAGGGAGTTCCGGGGTAAGATCCTGCCTGTGCGACAAGAGGCAGACTTGCTCCGAGCAATCCGAAAAATACGTCCCCTCTGAAAAACTCATTCCAACACAATATGAACAACAAAGCGAAGAAAACCCTTCGAACTGTCCTTGCCTCTCTGCGGGGCAAGAAGCTGGCCAGGAAGGCCAAGCAAGCGATTCAGGGTATCCTCGCCTTCCCGAAGAGGAAGGGACGACTGATGGAGCCAGCATGGCTATCGCGTTTGCACACGCTGCGCCTGCAGGAGTACGGGTATTGGACCTCGCCAGAGATAGAAGAGCAGGTGCTTTTAGCGCTGCGGACCGAGCCGCTGGCTGGGGCCTTTTTGGCAGGGCCGCCGGGCGCAGGCAAAACCTACCTGGCGGAGGTCATCGCCGGGGCGCTGGGCCTGCCCCTCTTGGTCCAACAGCTCTTCCCTGGCAGCACAGAAGAAACCCTCTTCGTGCGCATCCTCCCCGATGAGCAGGGCGACATCAAGTCCGTAGAAGGTATCCTCATAGAAGCAGCCCGACTCTTGGGGGCTCTCCCTGGCACCTCCCCTACGGTACCCGGCGTGGTGATACTATTAGATGAGTGGGATAAAAGTCGTCCTTCAGCCGATGGCATCCTCCTGGACTTCCTCCAGAGGGGACGGATTCGGTACGGAAACATCAAGGCGCGGGTACCGTTAGATCGCCTGATTGTGTTTATCACCACCAACGAAGAGCGGGACATTTCAGAACCACTGCGGCGGCGCTTATGCCGCATAGAGCTGCCTCCCCTGCCCATAGAAGCGATAGAACGCCTTCTGGTCCAGAGCCACCCGAACCATCCGCTCCTTCCCTTGGCCCTCCAACTCTATCGTTTCTCCCTCCACCCCAAGATGCCTCGTCCCTTCAGCCTGCAAGAGCTGCGGCAGTTCCTCAGTGCAGCCACCCAGTGTGGACCTACCTCCCTATCTAACAACCGCTTAGATACTCTCATCTATCAGTTTCTCACCAAGTCTCGCGAAGCCCATACCGTCCTGCACACCCTGATTGAGAAACAGGAAACTCTTTCTGGGCCCCCTCCAACCGAAACAAAAGTGCCAGAATACTTACAGCTGATACGGCCATGGAAGGAAAATGATTTCGAGAAAATCATTCAAAGACTACCCGAGATTACAGAGAAGTTTGAAAATCTTTTTCGAGAAAAGGCGCATGGGATACTTCGCCTGACGGAGGGTACATGGCAAATCCTACAAGTATTGAGCGGATTCCAACCGGAAACATCGCCGGGCCAGTTTGCAGCAGGGCGAGGCGTGCGAACCCCCCATGGGCCTCAAATCTTCCTAAAAAAGCCCCTTCATCTGAAGGACCTGTCGCACTTCCTACAGAAAGAGGTTCAGATGGCTTGGGGAGAGATTGCGCTACATTTTCCTAAGCTAAAGCCCTCTCTGCACAATCAGGTCATTCGCTTCAGCATAGCGAAAACGCTTACCGATATCTGTGGCTTGACCCTTGTGCAAAACCAGCAGGAGGGGATGGTTTTTACGGCGAAAGGAGTTCGGTTGTGGGTAGGTCTTCCCCATCCCGAACTGCTTGTCGAAGTGCCCCTCGAGTCGGTCACACGCTGGAAGATCCTGGGGTTATTCTTGCGCGATGCGGGCAACCCGTATTGGGTCGAGCTGGCCAGAGAGCAAAGCTGGCGTGAGCTCCAAGAGGAAATCGTGCGTTTTCTGGAGTCTCTCCCGCCTCGAGGCGCGGACGGCCTTCCCTGGGGGGCGGCTTTTCCCCTCCCTCCACACACTTGGGGCCTGGTCTACCTCGATGCAGAAAAGGGAGGCAGACTATACCTTCCTAAAGCGATTCTCCGGCCGGATCCACACCAATCCTTCTTAGGGGAGAAAATGAATCCTAAATGGGGCTATCCCTGCAACTTAGAGAAGCATCGCGTGCGCATCTGTAGCAAAGGCTCTCTCAAGGCGGCTCGAGATATCCTTATCCAGACAGTGCACGACCTTTACGGGTGGCTAAGCTGACCAGCTAAGCAGAAGGAACTTGCCCTCTCCCTCTGGGGAGAGGGCTTTTTTCTTTGGCAGTATCTTTGGGGCATGGGGATAGTTTGGTGGGGCATGTGGGTATGGGGGCAGTTGTCCCTCGCAGCCGAAGGAGGAATAGGGGCGATTCACCGGGTGCCGGTAGCCCGTCCCCTCACCTGGGAAGCGACCTTCACCCCAAAGAAAGGAGAAAGGCGCACACCAGGCCCCTACGGATGGGCTGGGCTGCTTCTGCGGTACGCCAGCGGCCCTAAAACCTTTTTGGAAGTGGGGTTAGGCATGCGGGGGTTTGTATTGCGGGCCAATGGCCTGGAAGAGACCCATTTGCAAGTCAACCTCCCGCTGCGGGGGGGAATCCGCCTCAAAGACTCCGAAAAGCCCTGGTGGCTGTGGATAGGGCTGAGCAGCTCGGTGCAACTGCATGCCGAAAGCTCGCCTCGAGTAAGTGGGGTGTATCGGTTTGCGGACTACTTTGCTCGGTCGCAGCTGCACCTGCAAACCGGTATAGAGCGGAGTTTTTCGGTTCGTTGGCAAGGGGGGATCGGCGCGGGATGGGATATTTCGTCGGCTTGGGACCGCGGCCTCTTTCGCTCCAGCCGGAGCCTACCTCACCATCTGTGGGTGTATCCCTATTTGCGCTACCGGTTATGGGCCGAGCGTGGATAGCGGCTTGGCTGGCTTACTGGAAATGGCGCCTTACCAGAAAAGCGTCTCCTCCAGCGGTGCAAGCGGTGGGGCAGTTGTACAGGAGGCTTCGGCGGGCCACTCACTTCTTGCTTACAGTGGAGCAGTTTGGGGCGGCGGTTCCACCCTCGGCTTGGGGGCAGCTTGCTACGGTTTCCTTGGGAGTGCTTACGCGCCAGGCCGCCTCCCCCCCATGGAAAGGGCGGCTCCTCTACGCCCTCACCCAAGCCCGACAACCCCAACGCATCTTAGAACTGGGCACACACATAGGGCTCAGTACGTTGTATTTGGGGTTAGCGGCCCCTACGGCCGAGCTCCATTCGGTGGAAGCCTCGCCTACCCTTCTGCGGTATGCGCGCGCCCATGCTCGACTGCTGGGGCTGCGACCTATTTTTCACACAGGCACCTTTGCAGAAGTGCTGCCCACGCTCCAGGGCCCTTGGGACCTGGTGTATGTGGATGGAGATCACCGACCGGAAGCGCTCCTCTCGTACGGCCAAGCCCTCTTCCCCCAACTCACTGAAGGAGGCTGGCTGCTCTGCGATGATGTGTTCTGGAGTCGGCCGCTGTATCGAGCCTGGAGGGCGTTGGCTGCGCGCCCCTGGCGCCAACGCGCCTTGATAGGTCCCTTCGGCCTTCTGCAAAAATGAGGAGAGGCCGTTGGATAGCTCTCACCTTCAGTCTACTTTTCCTGGTGGGGTGGATAGCGTGGCTCAGTCGTTACTTCTGGCTGCCTAAGGTGCTTCTCTTCTGGCTGCATTCGTATCGCATCGAACGGCTTCGGTATGAGCGGGTCACTTGGGAGCATCCCACCGAGCTACAGTTTGCCGGCCTTTTATTGGAAAAGGGAAGGTGGGCACTCCAAGTAGATAGTGTGCGGATTAGGGTGGGCCGACGGGCGGCGCTGCAAGTGTGGGGAGGAGTCCTTCAGAGGAAGGCCACGTCGGAGGGGGGCACAGAGACAACGGCGCGCCGTGCGCCCCAACGCCTGGTCTCCTCGCTGCTTGACCAGCTTGCCAGGCTGGACACCATAGAAATCGAGTCACTGGAGCTGCCTTACCACATCCGGCTACAGGTCGCCAAACGCGGTTCAGGACCCTTTTCCTTTCTCCTTGAACATCCGCAGGGGTGCCTGCAAGGCGAAGCCTTTCTCGAACCGACCCAACTGACGTTCGTCGCAGGGCAGGGAGAAGTAGGAGGAGCCGCTTACCTGCATTGGGAGCGGGTTACTGGCCGCCTGCGGGTGCGCGCCGAAACCCTCTCCCTCACCGTAAAGGGCTGGGCCATAGAAGGGTATCATCCTCGCCTGGCCAGCCGCTCGCTACGCTACGACTCAGCTGGGCTATCAGCGGTCTGGATAGACCGACCCGATACCCCTCTGATCGAGGCGAAGCCCTTGCTGCTTCCTCTCCAAGCAGCCCTTCAGGTGCGCTGGACCCCTGATCCTTGGAGCTGGACCCTCCAGCTGCAGGTGCCCCCCCAGCCTCACCAAGCTTACCTGGAAGCCTTCCCCAAGGGCTTTTTTACTTGCTTGGCAAGAGCTCGGTTGGGCGGTCGATCCGCCCTACGCCTCCACCTCACGTACAACCCTACCCTCCCAGATACCCTGCACTTAGAAGTAAGCTGGCAACCCGAACGCTTCACCATCGAGCGGTGGGAAGGGTTTTCCCCGCTGCATTTGCGCGAATCGTTTTGGTACCGGCCCTACCGCTCGACCCGCGAAATCTGGATCGGCCCAGAAAACCCCGCTTTTCTGACCTTTCGCCAGATTACCCCTTATGTGCTCCATGCCGTGCTGCACAGCGAAGATGGACTCTTCTTCTACCACCAGGGCTTCCAAAAGGAACACCTCCTCAAAGCGATGCTGGAAAACTGGCGGTGTCGGTGCTTCCGGCGGGGAGCCGGCACCCTCACCATGCAAGTGGTGCGAAATCTACTCCTGACTCGAGAGAAAACCCTCGCTCGCAAAGTCGAGGAAGTGATCCTGACAGCCCTTATCGAACGTTTCCGCCTCCTGTCTAAAGAACGGCTGGCAGAACTGTACTTCAACATCATAGAATGGGGCCCCGAAGTCTACGGCCTGACCGAAGCGGCGCACTTCTACTTTGCTAAAGAACCCCACGATCTGACCATCCCCGAGGCTATCTTTCTTGGGGTGATTCTGCCCAGCCCCCGCGCTTATCGCTACTTCGTAGATGAGGACACGCAGTGTGCGCTCCCGTCGTTAGCCGGGCACTTTCGCAAGATAACCGCCTTTCTGGTACTGCAAAACTACCTACCTCCCGACTCGATAGAGACGATTAAACCTGAGCGCGCCTGCCTTGTAGGAGCTGCCCAGCGCGCTCGGCAAGCACCCCCTGTGGTTCATGATACACTTCCTTAGGGGTGTGGGACGGTTTCTGGTGGGGCTGGGAATAGGAGGATTGCTCGCACTCGGTGCATTAACAGGCGCCCTGTACCTGAACCGAGATAAGCTCCTCCTGTGGCTGACTCATCAACTGAGCCAAACCTTCTCCGCTCGGATCGAAGTCCAGGCGGTGCAAGTAGGGCACCTGGCGGATTTGCCTTGGCTTTCCTTTCGGCTCAGCGGCTTTCTGATGAGAAGCTTCTCCGGCGATACCCTCCTCACCGCCCGCGAGGTCACCCTGTACCTAAACCTCTGGGAAGCCCTCGTAGAAAAAAACTATCGGGTGGAAAGAATCACGCTGGAGGGTCCCCGTCTGTATTTAGCCTACGACAGGCAGGGCCGTTCTCCTTGGCAAGCGGTTTTTCGGGAAGATACGGGGGCCAACTCTCCTTGGCGCATCGAAGCGCTGCACATCCAAGACGGACATTTCGAATACAAGGACGAGCAAGCGGATTTTGCACTCAGCCTGGAGGTGGCTACGCTCACGGCCGCAATCGCCTACGAGAGGGGCAAGCTGACCCTCGAGGGTAGCACTCAGGGCCAGCTAAAGCAGATAGGCACACTCAAAGGGACTTGGCTGGAAGGCTTGCCCTTCCGGCTTGAAGGGCAGCTGGAACAAGACGAGCCCTGGCTGCTTTCTCGGGGGCTTCGCCTAATGGTGACGGGTCTCCAAGCCCGAGTCGAAGGCGGCATCCGCTTCCAAACCGGTGTGCCTGAGCTGTCTCTGCGGCTCCAAGAAGTGGGGATAGAAGTAGGGTTTCTGCGACGTTTTTGGCCGCAAGCCCCTCAAGTCCTTTCTTCCCTTCAAGGCAGCTTACAAGGACAAGGGCACCTTCGAGGCCCGGTCGGTCGAGGCCACTTGCCCAACGTGGAAGTCTCCGCTGTGCTGGATGTGCGCGAACCCTTCTTGTGGAAAGCCTACCGTGTGCAAGCGGTACGAGCGCAGGGCAGTTTGCGCTGGGAGCCCGGCCGCAGACCCCGTGGGAAACTCCAGATAGACTCTCTCTTTGTCGTGGGGGGGGAGGGCGACACACTCCAAGGGGCCCTTTCGTACGACTGGTATCGTCAGCAGGGCACCGCCACCCTCACCGGCCAACTAAACCTTCGGGCCCTCACCGAAGCCGGCCTACTGACCACAGATACCCTGACTGGCACCCTACGCGCCCACCTCCAGGCCCACCACAAAGCCCCAGATTGGCTCCTCTCTGGAGAAGGCCACCTGACCAGTCTCACCTGGAAAACGCTCGTAGTGGACAAGGCGACTTTTCAAGTCAACCCCACCACCTTGTACCTGAAGGACGTGGTTTTACGGCATCCGCAAGCCCGCTTGGCCGCACCGCAGCTTTGGCTGAGCTCCTATAGGCGGCTCTGGGATACGACTGCGGCGCCCCTCTCAGTCCAAGGCCTCGTACAAGCGGCTTACCTGGCCTACCAGCCCACGGATACAGGAGGTGGGCGACTCTGGCCCCTACATCTCGATCTGGAAGCCCACATCGACACCTTGATCTGGCAGAATCACCTCCTTGGCCCCCTCCGCACCCACCTAACCTGGCAGGCGGACTCCTTCACCTTGGATCGGCTTCGCCTCGCAAACGTAGCCCACGGAGTCGTAGAAGGTCGTTTCCAGGGCACACCCACCCACTATGCCATAGAGGCTACCTTCTCCCACCTCTCCTTGGAGGCGCTGCACCAAAAATGGCCCGAACTGGATACGCTCTTCCCTCTCCTGCCGCACCTGAAGGGCACAGTGAGCGGCCAGATAAACGGTCACTTCCCCTTACGCCAGGGACGCTTTTCCTGGGCAGAAGCAAAGGCTGAACTGGCTTTGCGGTTCGAAAACTTTGTAGTAGTGGAAAGCCCCTATACCTACGAGCTTTTTTCGCTAATCCCCCTCACCGACTTCAAGAGAATCCAAGTAGGCCACGTGCAAACCCAGCTTGCATTGAGCGAAGGGGTTATACGACTGGATACGACGAGCCTGCACGCCAATCGGTGGCAGATGCGCATAGCTGGCCGCCACACCCTGCGCGGCGAACTGGCTTATGACCTGGAAGTGCAAGTGCCCCGTCCCCTCCTCGACAAGAGTCAAGCCCGCATCCAAGCATGGGTAGAAGAGGTCGAAGGAGAACTGCTCCGCTTGCAGATTCAGGTAAGGGGTACGGCTGAAAAGCCGCTTTTCCGATGGAAGCCGTCTTCTCGACCGGCCATCCTACCTACACCCCGCCCTGCCCCCACCAAGAAGCGATCGCCAAGCCGCCCCCCTACAGAACTGCCCGTTGACCAAAACTAAATGCCCCATGCAACCCTATACGCCTATTTTTTCGTAATATCGCCGAAAATGGCAAGTGCTTCCGGCTTCCGTAGCTGGCTCAAGGCGCTCCTCCCGGTAGTTTGGTTGGTAAAAGGAGGCTATTTCGTCTACGGGCAAGTGCCGCTGCGTACCTATGTAGGGACGGAGTTTACCTTGCTAAGGTTTCATCGGGATTTTTTGCCGCCGGCGCTGGCGACGGGTTTGGTAGGAGGCCTGAGCCGAGAAGTCTGGCGTTCGGGCACCTCGCATGCGGGCCTGGTGTGGGGCGAAGGCCGCCTGTTTTATCCGCTGCGTTCGTTGGCCCTCCCCTTGTCTTGGGGCGCCTCAGTAGGCATAGGCTGGCAAGTCGGCCTCCCTGACCCCGAGCGCTACGCCCTGCAAGTGCGCGTCGGCTTGGACGGGTACACCTTTCGCACCGACGGGCGCTACAGCACTCCTATTCACGACCGGCAACTGCGACCCGTAGTCCAGCTCGAACTCTCCGCCTTTTTTGCGGAGCCGATTTTTGTGCGCTACGGTTTCTACCCCACCCCTGGCTCGACCAGCAAGTACTTCGTAGCCCTGGGCAGCTACTTCTGACCGAAACTTTTTTTTGACGAGCTAAAAAATCCCTACCTTTGCTGAGTGCGAAGGTGGGTAGGTCCCGGCATCTTAGTAGCGGTGGGGTACATGGACCCCGGCAACTGGGCCACCGGCATAGAAGCCGGGAGTGGCTACGGGTATGCTTTAGCCTGGGTGATTGTGGTGTCGAGTCTGGCAGCGATCCTCCTGCAAATCTTAGCGGCCCGACTGGGTCTGTGGGGGGGCACTGACCTGGTGGGATTAGGATACCGATTTTTCGGCCGTCGCATAGGCGGCTTTCTGGCCTTTACCGCTTTCGTCGCCGTGACCGCTACCGACCTGGCCGAGGTCTTAGGCTTTGCACTGGCTCTTCGGTTACTTTTAGGCGTGCCTATGGCGATAGGGGCTATCCTGGCCCTGGTGGAAGTGGTCTTGGTACTGTATTGGAGCGCACGCCGGCCTCGACTGCTGGAAAAGCTGGTGGGCGCCCTCACGCTGGCGATCGTAGCCATTTTTGTGTATGAGCTCATGCTGCTACGGCCTTCGCCTCAAGCGGTGCTGGCTGGCCTGATCCCTTCGGCTCAACCTTTCCGGGACCCGGAAGCCCTCTACTTGATGCTGGGCCTGATTGGCGCCACCATCATGCCCCACAACCTGTACCTGCACAGTAGCTGGGTAGCCCAGCAAGAACGCGCGCCTTCTCACCAGCAAACCAGCGCTTTCCTTACCCAAGACACAATCCGGAGCTTGGGCTTGGCGCTGTTTGTGAACTTAGCCCTGCTCATTACGGCTGCGACCTTACGGGGTACGCCTGACCCGGCCCATCGGTGGGACATAGCCGAAGCCTACCGCCTTTTTGAGCCGGCTGTAGGGGCTTGGGCGGGCATAGCGTTTGGTATCGCCCTTCTCCTTTCTGGCCACAACGCCACCTTGACCAGCACCCTAACGGGGCAGTTCGTGTTAGGGTATCTGCTTCCACAGCGGATAGCCCCTGAACTTCGGGCTTTCCTGCTGCGCAGCAGCAGCCTCCTACCAGCCCTGCTGGTGCTCCTCCTCTGGGGCGAAGGAGAAGTGGGGGCCCTCCTCGTTTTGTCCCAAGTAATCTTGTCCCTCCAACTGCCTTTCGTGCTGGGGCCTATGCTGTATTTTCTCTTTCGTCTGCCCGAAGCCCGTACCGGACGCCTTAGCCTCTCGCTGGCCTACGCCATCAGCCTCCTCATCACCGGCCTCAACCTTTACCTCCTCTGGCGCCTCTAAAGCCGCAAAAGTCGTACATTAGCCCTGTATGAACCGCAGAACCTTTTTGGGTACGCTGGGGGCGCTTGCCCTGAGCCGTCTGGGCTGGTCTCGGCCTGTCTTGCCTATCTACCTGCCAGCAGGCTCCCTTACTGGAGGATACCCGTATGAACTACCTCCCCTGCCCTACCCTTACGAGGCCCTCGAACCCCATATCGACACCCCAACCATGAAAGTCCATCATCAGGGCCACCACGCAGGGTATGTCAACACCCTCAACAAAGCCTTAGCGGACCTGCCGGCCTTCCAGCAAATGCCCCTCGAAGAGCTCCTGGCCAACCTGGAAAAAGTACCGGCCGCCCAACGCACCACGATCCGAAATCACGGTGGCGGCCACTGGAATCACAGCTTCTTTTGGCCGCTGCTGACCCCCAAGCCCCAAGAACCCTCCCTCGAACTGCAAAAACGCCTATCCAGTGAGTTTGGCAGCTGGGCTAACTTTCGCGGGCAGCTGTTGGATACAGCGCTGCGGCTCTTTGGATCGGGCTGGACTTGGCTGGTCAAGCTTCCTTCGGGCCGCCTGCAAATCGTCACCACCCCCAACCAAGACAACCCCCTCATGCCCTACGCTGAAGTACGAGGCACCCCCATACTCGGAATCGACGTCTGGGAGCACGCCTACTACCTGAAGCACCAAAACCGCCGCATCGAATACCTCTCCGCCCTCTGGAACGTCCTCAACTGGCAGCGCGTCGAAACCCTGCTTGGCTAATATGCGCAGGCTCCTCCTGGGCCTGATAATCGTAGCGATCGTCGGGTTGGGCAGCCTCTGGATGTATCGAAACTTCACCAGGCCACCCCACAAGCCTTTTTTATGGCAAAACCTGCCCCAAGGGTACAGCGTAGTGGTCTACACGCCTTCTTTTGCGCAAACCTGGAAAAAACTTCGGGCCAGTCCCCTCTGGGGGATCTGGGCGCAAAGCCCGCACTTTAGCTCGACTTTCGAGCAGGCCCAGGTCTGGGACTCGCTTCTCAGTCGGTATCCTTTCCTGGCTGACTGGGCCGCCAGTCGAGGGGTCCTCCTGGCCAAGTATCCGGAAGGCTTCCTTTACCTGATAGAAGCGCCTTTTCTGGCCAAGTACGGCGACTGGCGCGAAACAATGGCTGAGCTGGCCCGCCAGTACGGCTGGTCCGTCAAGCTGGTCCAACAAGACGGCTACGCCTTCTGGAAGCTGCCCGACGGCTACCTGGCTCCCGCAGGAGAAATCCTGGTGTTCTCTCCTCAATCGGACCTGGTGGTGCGTTTCCTACGAGGGGAGTCGGTCACCGCTCCGCCCTGGCAATGGGAGGCAGAAGAAAGCTCCACTTGGCTTTTTGTCGGATGGCAAGGCCCCGCTTTGCAAAAGGTGCTCAATCACCCCGCTGCGGCTTTTTTAAGCACCCTCCCCTGGGGAGAGCTGCGCCTGACCCTCGAAGAAGACGGACTTTTCGCACGAGGCCTTTGGCAGGCAGACAGTGGCTTTTGGCACTACCTTAGCCCCGCTTCCCTGAGCCTGGCCGAACTGTGTCCCCCTTCCACAGAAGCGCTGGTGGCCTTGCGCCTCCAGGACCCCATCGCTCTCTACCGGCAGCACCTGCGCCCCCTCTACGAGCAAGAAATAACCCAAGCTGAAAAATGGCTGGGCCTCTCCTTTGAAGACCACTTTTTCGCTCATCTCTCTGGCGAAATCGGCCTGGCCCAAGCCCAAGCTCCCTTCCTGCTGCTGCGCCTCAAAGATGCCGAAGCCTTCCAAAAAAGCTGGCACAAACTCGAGAAGCGGGTGCGTCGCCGCACGCCGCTTCGCTGGGAAAAGGAAACGTACCGAGGCTACACCCTCTCTACCCTCGAAGTCAAAGGGCTCTTCCGATGGCTTTTTGGGCGGCTCTTCAGCCAGTGGGAAAGCCCCTATTTCGTTCAGCTGGGAGACTGGATAGCCTTTGCCCAAGAACCCGCCGTCCTCAAAGCGTGGATAGACGTGTATGTAGACCGGCATAGCCTCTACGAGCGAACCGACTTTGCGGAGGCTTTTCCGTCTTCACCCCGCAATGCTCTGGCGTTGGGGTATTTTCACCTGGCTCAACCCACCTGGCTTCGCAGGTGGCTCGATTCGGAGGGGTATGCCCGCTGGCAAAAAGAGCTGGCTCCCTGGACCCGAGCCACTTTCGTCTTGCGCCCTCACGAGGGGAAAACGCTGGAATGTTCTTTGGCGCTGCAGTGGCGCTCCAGCGCTCAGGCGGAAGAGGTACCTACGGCGGCCGCTTCGGCCGAGCCTGGGCTTTCCCTACCGACGGATACCGGCGCGTACGATAGCTTAGCGGAGGAATATTACCCCAGCGGAGTGCTCAAACGACGCGCTACGCTCGTGGGCGGTCTCCTCGAAGGAGACTACACCGAATACCACCCTAACGGCATAGTGAAAGTACAAGGCACCTACGAGCAAGGCCAAAAAGTAGGGAAATGGCGCTATTACAACGCCCGCGGAGAACTCCTGCGAGAAGAAAACTGGGGAGGAGAAGAAACCCTTACAGACACCGCTGGCGGCTCTTGAGCTGATGGAGGTAGGCTTTTTGCCCTGCCGAAAGAGGATGTCGCGCCGCCTGATCAAGCCAGTAGCAGGCAGAATCCGGCACGACCCGCGCCAAAAAAAGATACGCCGGTACACAGCTTGAGTCTTGAGTCAGCGCTTCTTGAAGGTAGGCGCGCGCTTTGTCAAGCTGGCCGGTGTACCAAGCTAAGCGCCCGAGGTACGCTCGCACCCAAGGGTCTTCGGCCAGCTGCCGCAACCGCTGTACATACACCATAGGCGGCGCCGAGAGCCCCTCGCCGTACAAGAGCTGGAACACCACCCCCTGCGCATACAAGCGCGGCACCGAATCGGTTAGCTCCGTGAGCCGGGTGGTGAGGGCGGTTTTTTCTTGGGGCTGGAGGGGCTCACCGGCCTCGGCCTTCCAGAAAGCGGCGTCCAGCTGCGCCTCCAACGAAGGAGGACGGGTAATAGCCGTTCGGCGCCCCCCCCATAGTAGCAGCCCTCCTATCAGCAGCCCTGAGAGGAGCCAGACTCCCCAGCGAATCCGTTCACTTCGGTTCAAAGCGTTTCAGCAAAGTCGGGTTATACGCAATCGCTTTAGCCAGAGTCGCAGCCGGCGTGAAGTGGATTTTGAGACGAGGCGGCACCAGGATTTCCTTTTTGGCGGTGATGAGGCGGCCTTTACGGGCTCTCTGGTACTTCAGCGAAAAACGACCAAATCGGCGCAGCTGCACTTCTTCACCCCGCTGAAAGGCTTCCTGTAAAGCCTGTAGGAGCGCTTCCAACGCTGCGCTGGCATCGGCTCGAGAGAGACCCGTACGCTGGCTAATCTCCTGCACCAGATCCCGTCGTGTCATAGGAATGAGCAAATCTACGGTAGCGGGTCCATACCGCCCACAGGACCGAGGCGGGGATAGCAAACGAGATCCCTTCATACAACCCTGAAGTGGTCGCTATGTCGGAGACCATGCCCACGACATGACCCCGTCTGTCGAGGACAGGACTACCCGAACTGCCCGACTGAGCCGGCAAAGAAAGCTGCAAAAAAGGGAGCGTGGCGCCCGGCGCAACCTCAAGCTGACGAAGAGGAGCCGCTACAAAGCCCTCCTGCAAGGTGCCCATCAGCCCCCACGGCGCCCCCATGGAGACGACGGTCTGACCTATTTCAGGTGCGGTTTCTTCTGGCTTGAGGGGTAGCCCCTCCCGGCCACCCAAAGCGCTCGAAAGGATGGCTACATCCGCTACCGTATCGCGCCAAACTACCTCAGCAGGGTAGCAAGTGCCTTGGGCATCCCATACTTCCACTTCCAGACGGCTGGCTTGGGTAGGAAACACATGTCGGCAAGTAAAGAGGTGCCCCGCCGTGTCAAATAGCCAGGCGGTGCCGCGGGTAGTTTCTCGGGTGTAACGATACGTGGCTCGCACTTCCAACCGAAAGACCCGAGGAGCTACGTAAGCGGCCAGCGACCGGCGCCAGCGTTCTTCATACTCGAGGGGGTCTATGGTTTCCGAGACGAGGAGGGTTTCCGGCCTAAGAGAAGAAGGTGGAACAGGCAAAGAAACTTGGCGGCATCCCCCCAGCAGAGCCATGAGCAGTCCCCCTTTAAAGAAGGGTTTGAGCCAGCGCTTTGGCTCGTTCATACTCTTCGGGGGTGTCGATCGAAAAGCTTCGGTAAGGGGTTTCTTCTACCCATATCGTGTAGCCATGGTAGAGCCAGCGCAACTGTTCGAGCTGTTCGGCCTTTTCGATGGGGGCTGGCGCCACCGCTACGATCTCAATGAGCGTAGAACGCCAGTATCCATAGAGCCCTACGTGACGGAAATACCCCACTCGGCTAAGGGCTTCTGTGCTCGTGAGAGGCAAGTCTCGAGGGTACGGAATAAGGGCCCGAGAAAAGTATAGAGCTCTTCCTTCTTTATCGGTAACCACTTTCACTACGGAAGGGGAGGTCAGTTCTTCGTGATCCAGGATGCGGTGCATGAGGGTCACGAGGGGGCGACGCTGCAGCGCTTCTCGAAGCAAAACAAGCTGCTGGGGGTGCAGGAAAGGCTCGTCGGCTTGGATGTTGACGTAGGCGTCGTAAACGAACCGTTCAGCGACTTCTCCGATTCGTTCGGTGCCGGAGGTGTGGGTGAGGCGGGTCATGACGGCCCGGCCCCCAAAACGCTCGACGGCCTCTACCACGCGCATGTCGTCGGTCGCCACCAAAAGGTCTTCCCCGAAGACTTCACGAGCCCGTTCGTAAACGTGCTGGAGAATAGGCTTGCCCTGCAAAGGCAGCAACACCTTCCCCGGCAAGCGTTGCGAATGATACCGTGCCGGAATAACACCCAAAACGCGCATACCGTAGACTCCTGCAAACCTAATGCCAAATCGGGATACCTTTGTGGAGATGCGCTTGGTGTGGGCGGACGAAAGCGGCCAAATCTATGACGAGAAAGCATGGCAAGCTACGGGACGCAGTGCATTTTGGTTCTTTCCTTGGCAGGTTTTTGGGAAGTGGATTCCTCTGCCGGAAGGAAGTGTATTATTTCACCTACCGGGGCGGCGACCTATAGGCGTGGCGCCTGAAGGCAAACTACGTACTTACCCTCGGGGGTGGGCGGTGGCGGCCTTTGTGGCACCGGCTCATACTCAACTGGCCCTCAGCGCTTATGAAAAAGACCCCCACGCGCCTACCCTGCCTCTCTACGCTTATACGGCCGTAGGATGGAAGGACGGCCGATTCTGGGTGCCAGCCATCCGCATAGACCCCCAACCTCGCCAAGATGCCCGGCGTTTCTTCCCCCCTGCGATCGAGCAGGGCAAAAAAGCCTTGCTTGCGCGCTTCCCTCGCAACCGTCTGGTAGCGCACCTGATGCATAACTGCGTGGATCGGTATGGCTGCCCCGCCGCACGTAACCTGGCCCTGGGACGCTGGGAATGCCCCTTGCCTGTCTCCCCCGCTTGCAACGCCGCCTGCATGGGCTGCATTTCCCTCCAAGAGCCTCACGAATCCCCCATCCCCAGCTCCCAAGAACGCCTCACCTTCCTCCCCACCCCCGAAGAGATCGCCGAACTGGCCGTTTACCACCTCGAACGAGCCCCAGATCCCATCGTAAGCTTCGGGCAAGGCTGCGAAGGCGAACCCCTCCTGGCCTGGAAAAACATCCTCGAAGCCGTAACCCGGATCCGTAAAAAAACTTCTCGCGGCCTCATCAACCTCAACACGAACGGCGCTTGGCCCGCCATCATAGAAAAGCTGGCTAAAGCCGGGGTAGATAGCTTCCGAATAAGCCTGAATAGCGCCCAACCCGAATGGTACGAACGCTACTATCGCCCCCGCAACTACACCTTTGCCAGCGTAAAAGAGTCTATCCGGCGGGCTGTAGTGCTGGGCAAATGGGTCTCTATCAACTACTTTACCTTGCCGGGCTTTACTGACCAGCCCGCCGAATACACCGCCCTCCAAGCCCTCATCGCCGAAACCGGCCTGCACATGATCCAGTGGCGTAACTTCAACATAGACCCCGACTGGTACATCCAGCGAATGGGCTTCTCGCAAGCGGACTTTGAACGGCCGATCGGCATCCGAGGGCTGATGAAGGCGCTGCGGAAACGCTTCCCCCACTTACGATATGGCTATTTCAACCCACCTGAATGGTTTATCAGGCGGTTTCTCCCGGGTCACACGAAGCACCCTCCCTCTGCTGTGGTGGTCCCTTCTGGCAAAGGCTCAGACGCTCAGCCCGATTAGTACACATCGCCCCACGCAAGGCATAAACGCAAGCCTGGTCGAGCCGGGGGGCTGGCAGGTGGAAAGCGGCTTCGAGCCATATGGAGGGGCGGGCTTCGCACCGGAGTTTGTCCTGCAACCTCGCCTGGGCCTGGCCAAATGGGCAGAAGTCTTTTGGACGGCCCGAGTGGCCAGACCGGGGTCCGCATGGCGCTTTCGCACGCTGGCCCTCTCCCCAAAGGTTCAACTGCTGAAACGCCAGACCTGGCAGATAGCGCTGGTAGGCTGGGGATATGCGCTTTTGGATGAGTGGAAGGCCCGCGGCGAAGTAAGCTGCCTAATGGATTTTGGGGTGACGGCTCAAGGCGTCTTGACGATCAATGGCTCGCTGCAAGCAGGGCCAGGCCAGCCCCCTACTTACTTCGTTACGGCGTTCTACACCCAAGGGATAGGCTCGCGCTTCTCTACGTGGGTAGAGGCCTTTGTGTATTGGCCGGGTCCTACACTCGGCATAGGAAGCGGCTGTCAGTACCTTTTCGGCCAAGGGCGCCTCGCTGCCGTGGACCTAGCCTTGAACTACCGGACAGGTGGGGCTTCCAGGTGCTAATCGGCTTCAGTAAAAAGGGACGACTCTGGCCACGGGCCCTCTTGCGCAACTAACTTGCGGCTCTCATGCATGTACGGTTTGGGCTACTTTTGGGGGCCACGTACGCCTTGCTGCTGATTGTACTGGGGTATCGAGTCTACGAAGATGCCTCTATCCCCTTAGGCAGTGTGGCGATCCGATTCCCTGAAAAGCTGCAAAGGGATTTTTCCCTGCAAGGCACCTCCAGCGAACGCCTCCTGGTCAACTACCTCTATGCCCCTTTTATAGGAAGGTGGGGGCTCTTTTTTGGCTTGCATGCGGCTTGTAGTCTGCTCTTGATGGCTGGGCTATGGCGCCTGGCGTATAACCTGGTGGGTTCGGAAGGCTGGGCCTGGATAGCGGTGTGGACCGTACTACCCGGGCTGTACCACCACCACTGGGGCAGCAATGAGCTGTATTATCCCTACCTTACGCCGTCTCTCCCCGCCAAAGCCTTTGGTGCATGGGTATGGGTAAGCCTGCTGGAAAGAAGGTTTGCCTGGGCCGCTGTAGCTCTGGTCTGCGCCACCGCCATCCATCCAAGCGTAGGTTGGCAAACCTGGGCTTTCTCCCTACCCCTCTGCATAGACACAAAGGGCAGAAAACTCTGGCCCTACCTGGTGGCCAGCGTCTTTACGGTCGCGCTGAGCCTGTTTTTGTTTTTCCAGGCTCGACCCGACCCTACCCAGGCTCTGCTCTGGCAAAAACTCTTCATTGAGTTTCGCATGCCTATGCATTTTTATCCTGAGTACTTCCGGCCTTCCAGTCATGCGCTTTTTGGCTTTTTGCTGGGGAGCGGTCTGTGGCTCACTTACAAGCGAGACAGAAGGCTATTTGGCGTTTTTGCCTTCTATGCAGTGGGGCTGCTGGCGTATATAGGGAATCGTTACACTTTGGAGTGGGGGCCTCTCTTGTACAGCCAGCTGCCCCGAGCGACGGTGTGGCTAAAGCCGCTGGGCGTTTTTGTGCTTTGGGGTAGGCTACGCCCAAAGCTCCCTGAATGGCGTCTCTCTACGCCAAGTGCGCTGCTAATGGCGGGGCTGCTGGGGTGGGGGGCTTTTCGGCTTGCCCGACACCCCAGCACCGGCCGAGAGTTTATTCAGATTTTTCGGTGGCGAGAGAGTTCAGTTTGGAAGCTGGGCTTGTGGGGAGAGACGCACCTTCCTGTGGACGCTTTAGTCGCAGCCCCGCCTTCCTCAAGCGGCATGAGCGCTCTTTTTGCCCTCCAGCGCAGCGCTTATGTGAGGATTGATTTTATTGGCCGTCCAACGCCAGCGGCCTACCGACAACGACTCCTGCAGCTGTATGGGATAGACCCACTCGAAGGCGCTTCGGCCTGGAAAGCTCTCATGGAAAAAGGCGATTCACTCTTTGTTGCGCGGTGCCGTGCCCTACCCGATTCTTTACGTTTATGGGGGATTACCCACGTGGTGGCTCCCGCCTGGTCTTGTTTGCCTTACCGGCTTTTGTGGAAAGATGATCGGCTGGCTTTGTACCAGGTGCAGTGAGCTTGCAGATGCCAGAAAGGCCGTATATTTGTGCCCGCTTGGGGGGTTAGCTCAGTTGGTAGAGCGCCAGCATGGCATGCTGGAGGTCAGCGGTTCGAATCCGCTACCCTCCACACCCGGCTTGGGGGGTTAGCTCAGTTGGTAGAGCGCCAGAATCGCACTCTGGAGGTCAGCGGTTCGAGTCCGCTACCCTCCACAGGAGGAGAGGTGCCGGAGTGGTCGAACGGGCACGACTGGAAATCGTGTACCCCGACAAAATCGGGGTCGGGGGTTCGAATCCCCCCCTCTCCGCCTCTCCACAGTCAGAGGGAGTTTTTGTTTCTTTGAAGCGGTGCTGGCGGAGCTCAAAGCGTATTACACGTCGCTGGTGGCGCCGAAGCGCCTGCCCACGAGAGTAGTATCTATCGGAGATGTGCCCGTAGGAGGGCCCCACCCGATCCGCTTGCAAACTATGACCACCACCGACACGCTGGACATCTCGGCCACCGTAGCTCAAGTGATCCGGTTGGCCGAAGCGGGCGCTGACTATGTACGCCTCACCGCCCCCAGCCTCAAAGAAGCCGAAGCCTTAGGCGAGATAAAAAAACGCGTGTGGGCCGCGGGCTACCGCGTGCCCCTCGTGGCCGACATTCACTACACCCCCCGAGCCGCCGAAATCGCCGCCCGCCTCGTAGAAAAGGTCCGCATCAACCCCGGCAACTACGCCGATAAAAAACGGTTCGAACAGCGCACCTACACCGACGCCGAGTACCAAGCCGAACTGGAACGAATCTACGAGCGCTTCGCTCCCCTCGTGCGCCTCTGCAAAGAATACGGCACCGCCCTACGCATTGGAGTCAATCACGGCTCCCTCTCCGACCGCATTTTGAATCGCTACGGCGATACCCCCGAAGGCATGGTCGAATCCGCCATGGAGTTTCTGCGCATCTGCGAAGCGGAAGGGTTTTATCAAGTCGTTATCTCTATGAAGGCCTCTAACCCCGCCGTCATGGTCGCGGCATATCGCCACCTCGTAGCTCGTCTCAAAGCCCACGGCACGGTATACCCCATCCACTTAGGCGTGACCGAAGCTGGCGATGGTAGCGATGGTCGAATCAAATCAGCTCTGGGCATCGAATCGCTCCTCCTGGACGGTATCGGCGATACCGTGCGGGTTTCCCTCACCGAACCCCCCGAAAACGAACTGCCTACTTGCCGGGCGCTGGTATCCTTTGCCGAGCGGCACCGAGACCTGGCCTTGGACCTGCCCGAACCCGCCTGGCCCACAGAAGGCCTGACCTACCAACGCTGGGCTACCCACAGCGTAGAAGGAATCGGAGCCACACACCCCGCCGTGGTGATCGCCGACCACAGCCAAAACCTCCACGGACTGCACCTGTATGGCGGCGAAATCGTACCCGACTTTGCCTTCGTAGGAAAGGCGGTACCGAATCCCCTTCCCACTATTCGACTCATCTACGAAGCTTCCACCTGGGAGAAAGTCGCCCGCCCTCAAGATACGCCGTACTTTTCCTCGGTAGAGGCTTGGCAGCAAGCTTCGCTTCGGCACCCTACCCTAAACTGGGTAAGGCTGACGCCAGCTGACCTTTTGAGGGAAAGGCTGGAGTTTCTGGAGGATTCCACCGTAGTCTGGGTGGTGGAGAGTGAAGGCCCCTTGCCGGCCCGCGCCCTGCGCTGGATGCGGCTGTATGCCGCCCAAAAAGGGTATACGCCCCCCTTTATAGCCCGCCTCACTTTAGTTCCCCCCGAAAAAAGCCCCGAGCCCCGCCCGGCTCACGCCCTCGCCGTCGAAGCAGCCTGTCACCTAAGCCCCGTCCTGATCGATGGATTTGTAGAGGGGCTCTGGCTTGTAGTCCAGCAACGTCCTCCTGCGGCCGCCGTACGGTTGGCGTTCGACCTGCTACAAGCGGCTCGTTTGCGCATCGTGCGCACCGATTACATCGCCTGCCCTTCGTGTGGACGCACCCTCTTCAACCTCGAAGAAGTCACGGCCCGCATCCGTGCCCGCACAAGCCACCTCAAAGGCCTCAAAATCGCCATCATGGGCTGCATCGTCAACGGCCCGGGCGAAATGGCCGACGCCGACTATGGGTACGTAGGCGCAGGCCCCGGAACGATTCATCTTTACCGAGGCAAAGAAATCGTACGCAAAAACGTCCGGGAAGACGAGGCCCTCGAAGCCCTGATCGAGCTCATCCAGGCGGACGGTCGTTGGACGCCCCCGCCTGAGGAAACACCTGGCTAAGCCGCTCACAGGCCTCTTCGAGCAGCTCTACCGGCCGGGCAAAGCACAATCGTAGCCAGCCACCTCCCTTTCCCGACTGATAAAAAGGCCCCAACGGGATGGTGGCTACCTTGGCTTGGTGGGTAAGGGCCTCCGCCAGCTCTACTTCGCCACAGGTCACCCCTAAAGGACGTACCAGCACAAAGTAACCGCCTTCGGGGGGCAGCACCTCCAGAGAAGTGCTTTCCACAAGCCGCTCCAGAAAAAACCGCCGACGCTGTAGCAGCGAGCGATGGAAGTACCTTGCCCGGTCGAGGTCTTCTGCCAGGTAAGCCGCCACAACGGCTTGAAGAGGGGTGGCCGCACAAAAGGGGATAAACTGATGCACGGCCCGAATGGCTTCAGTAAGGGCGGCGGGCGCAGCCACATACCCTAACCTCCAACCAGTAGTCCCCACCATCTTGCCCAGAGAACCCACAATGACAGCCCGCTGCCGCAAAAGAGGGGATTGCCGCACGCTCACAGGTGTCCCCTCTTCTTCCCTACTCCAGTCAGGGTGCCAGGTCATCAGTTCGTACGCTTCGTCTACGACAAGGTGGAGTTGGGGAAACCGTTCGACTATAGCTTCGAGGCGGGGTAGGTCTGTGCGGCGCAAACAAAGACCGGTGGGGTTGTGGGGAAAGTTTAGCAACAAAAGCTGCGTAGCCGGAGAAAGGGCCTCTTCAAGCCGGTCCCAAGGGAAGGACCACGGCAGCTGCAGAGGAATAGAGACAGAGCGGACTTGAAGCCCCGCCAACCGAAACGCTGGTAGATAGCTATCGTAGGCGGGTTCTACGAAGAGCGCTTCTCCTCCTGGCGTCGTCAAAGCCAAAATAGCGGCGAAAAGCCCCTCGGTGGCACCGACGACAATGGTGATTTCGGTGTGGGGGTCGTAAGGGACACCGAAAAAACGCTCAGAGAGGGCCGCCACTTGAGACCGCAAAGGGAGATACCCAGCTGGAAAAGAGTACTGATGGTGGTCGCCTGGTTGGCGCAGTTGGGTCGCAGCCAGCTGGAGTAGGAGCGGGTCCGGTTCTAACCACATGAGCCCCTGCGCCAGGTTGAGGGCCTGATGAGCCTGAGCCAAGGCCGTCATGTGGGCAAAAATGCTGGGGGGAGCCAAAAAGCGCATCCCCTAAAGATAGCGGGTCTCTTCTTGCCAGACGAGGCCCCGCTCGCTCAGGTAGTGAGTAAGGAAGGCCCAAGCCCGGGGATTTTGAGCCAAGACTTCAGGGGGGATCACGCCAGGTGGGAGCTTTTCCGTAAGCAACCAGGTGGCGATAGCGGCCGCGGGATAAGCCGTAGCTTGAGCCATGGCGCTGCGGCCTTCGGAAGCGTCGACCCTGAGGGTATAGAAGCGCTGCAGGAGGCGGCCACCTTCAGAGCCGGTGATCTCCACCCGCAGGAAAACCCAGTCCCGATCCTGTGGACTTAGCTGCCAAGCCCGGCTCAATACCGCTTCGGTGAAGGCCCGCGGAGCCAAGCGCTGTCCCGCCACTTCTATAGGTTCGTCGGATAGAAAACCACTACGCCAAAGTAAAGCGACCGCTTCGGCATGGCCCGGATAACGAAGAGTTTTCTCACGCAGGGTAGGCACCGGAGTGGTCGAGAGGAGGGTTCGCAGTCCATCGGTGTTGAAAGCCTCAAGGGTACCTATGCCGGGCACTTCGATCCGTTCGAGGTCGGAGAGGGGGGGCTTCACCACGAGCTGGCCATGGATGCGTTGGCGCACCGGGCGCAGGTACTCTTCCAGAACGTCTGAGACTGAGAAAGGCGCTTTGTACTGCCAGGGCCAGGTTCGCTCGTAAGGCAGCCCCCCCACCCAACAGGTGAAGGAAGAAACCTCTTCCATCAAACTGAGGGAGTGCCCCAGAAAAGCATGGCTCAGTCCTGGCGCCAAGCCACAGTCTACAGCCAAGAGTGTGCCTTGGCGGGTAGCCTCTTCTTGGAGTAGGAAGGGATCCTCTGGAAAGAAAGAAATGTCCACGATCTTTTTACCGAAAGCTACAAGCGAGCGCAACAAGGAGAAAGCGATCCGGCCGGGCAACGCCGTCACCACCAAGTCGGTGTGTTCGAGGAGCGGGGCCAGCCGGTGGAGGTCGGTTCCGTCGGCTTGTACGCTGTGTACAGTGGGGCACCTAACCTGCAAGGCAGCTAACGCCGCCGCATCCCGATCCACGACGGTGAGATTGTGCGCCGAAGCCAAATCCTCGGCCAGCAAACGCCCCATTTTGCCGGCCCCAATCAACAAAACCCGCGCCATGGGCCAAAAGTAGCACAGGCCCCTAATCTTTACCTTTGTAAGAATGCACACCGTGGCCGAGGAAAACTACTTGAAGGCTTTATGGTATTTAGGTGGGGCCCAGAAGGAAGTGAGCATGCAGGCCCTTTCTCAGCGGGTGGGCGCCACACCCGGCGCTACCACCGACATGATCAAACGGCTTGCCGAAAAAGGTTACATCGCCTATAAGCCTTATTACGGCGTGAGGCTCACGGAAAAAGGCCTGTCTATAGCGCTGCGGGTGATTCGGCGGCATCGTATATGGGAAACTTTCGTTTCGGTCAAGTTAGGCTACACGGGCCAGAAGATTCACGACCTGGCCGAAAAGCTCGAACACTTGTGCGACGATGAGTTTGTCGAACGGTTGTACCGGTACCTGGGGGAACCCCAAGTAGACCCCCATGGAGACGAGATTCCTCCGCCGTTGGAAGCCCCTCGGCCCCTAAGCCAGCTCTTGCCTGGCCAAAAAGGACGCCTCCAAAAAGTCCCCGAGGATCCCCTCTTGCAAGAAGCTTGGAGCCTCCTGAACCTCAAAGTGGGTGACCTCTGCGAAGTAATCCAGCCCTTCCCCCTCGACAACGCCCTTTGGATACGCTGTGGAGAACGGTTCCTTTTGATCCCACCCACCTTGGCGGAAAACCTATGGGTGGATATTGTTTAATCAACTGTGCGCCTTTTAGGCACATGGGATTTACCGGGCCATGGGGGACCTGTCTATGCCCTGGCCTGTAACCAGGAACAGCACGCGCTCTTTTCGGGTGGAGCAGATGGAATCGTCGCTGAATGGCGCTGCTTCTCCGGCAAGCAAGCTCGAGCCGTAGCCCAAACCCCCGGCGCTATTTACGCGCTGCACTGGCTGCCAGGAAAAAAATACCTCTACGTCGGCGAAAGCTCAGGCACCGTCTACACCTTAGACTTGGCCGAAAAAAAGCTCTTCCGAGCAGTAAAAGCCCATGAGAGTGCGGTGTTTGGGCTGGCTTCGCATCCTGACGCACCGGAGGGCTGGAGCAGCGGACGCGATGGGCAGTTTTTGTATTGGGACGTGCATGAAGCGCGCCCTTACGCTAAGGTGTCGGTGACCCCTGCTGGATTGCGAGGCTTCACGCGGGCACAAGAGTCCTTTTTTTGTGCAGGACGGGATGGGAAGCTGTACCAGATTCCCCGTGGGCAATACCACGTTGCCAAGTCTGTGGCGGCTGACCCCCAGTTTGTATTTGCACTTCAGGCCTCCCCCGACGGACAATGGATAGCCGCCGGGGGCAAAAGCGGCACTTTACAACTCTGGACGCCTGACCTTCAACCCGTGTGGGAGGCGCCGGCTCATGCCTACACCCTTTCTGCGCTGGCTTGGCATCCCACCGGGTACCTCCTGGCCACCGGCGGACGCGACCGCGTCATTCACCTGTGGGATGTGGCCGAACGAAAAAAATGCCTTACCCTCCCGGGGCATGTTCGATCCGTCAACGCCCTCCTGTGGATAGACTGTGAGACCCTGGCCTCGGCCGGGGACGATGGCCTTATCAAGGTCTGGCATCTGGAGGGCCTGCCCGCTTGACCCACCCCCCTGGCGATTGTTCGATCCAACCTTCCACCTCCATCATCGTCAGCGCACACGTCAGCTCAGCGATCGGCACGCTAAGCAAGGCCGCCAGTTCCTCTACATGGCGGCGGGTTCCCTCCAGGCACTGGTAAATGCGAGCTTGGAGGGGATCCGAAGGGGCTTTGGCCGGAGCCAACGGAAGGGGGATGCGACTCTTCTGCAACTCCAGCTCTTCCAAAAGCTGGGACGGGTCATAAGCGATCTGCGCCACCTGCTGCGCAATCAGCCGATGTGTACCCCTCGAGGTGAAGGAGAACACCTCACCCGGCACGGCATAGACCGGACGATTGGCCGCAAAAGCGGCGCGAGCAGTGAAGAGAGCCCCTCCTTTTTCGCCGGACTCCACGACAAGCGTAAGATGCGCCAGTCCAGCGATGATACGGTTGCGGTAGGGAAACTGCAAAGGATGCAAGGCCGTACCTGGGGGGTATTCGCTGACCCAGGCTCCGGCAGCCAAAATCCCCTCGGCCAGCCGTTTGTGAGCGGAAGGATAGATACGGTCCAGGCCATGTGCCAGCACCGCAAGGGTTTTACCGCCTTGCTGCAGCGCCACTTGATGCGCTTTTGCGTCAATACCGTAAGCAAGCCCACTTACAATCACCACTCCTTGGGCTACCAGCGCCTCCACGAAGTGAGCCGTAGCCCGTAGCCCATATGCGCTGGGCTTTCGGGTGCCTACCACCGCTACCGCAGGATAGCCGCTAAGTGAAAGGGTTCCCTTCACGTACAGTACAGCCGGCGGCTGCACCGCCTCTTCGAGCAGCCCAGGGTATCTCCTATCCCAGTAAGGCACCGCCTGTACATTCAGGCGTTGGCAAGTCTGCAGGATAAGGTCGGCCTTTTCGAGGTGGGCTGACAACGAGGCCAATCCGCGCTGCAAAGGCCCTGGGTATCGTTTCAGTTCGCGCTGGAGGGGCGACTGAAGGACCGTCAGCGTGCCATATTCCTGACGCAGTCGACGGATGAGCTTGCCAGACACGCCCGGCTCTTGGAGCAAGGCCACCAGCAAGCGCAACTCGTCATTCATGCTGGGCCTGCGTTCGGAAAGGGCGCACCGTCAAGGAAAAATTATGGGCGGCCGCCCGCCGGAAAAAGAGCACGTAGCCGTAATCGAGTGTCCATCGTCGAGCGCGCAGGCCCACACCCGCACTTAGACCCCCCAGCGCCTGGCTACCCACGGGATTCAGCTCTCGGCGGCGCTGCACATGGTAGGCCAGACGCAGAGTGAAAGGCTTATCCGGCAACATCTCTACGCCCGCTACCACGTGCCGGAAAAGGTGTTCGGTCCATTTCGGAGGTGGCGGAGGCAGAGGATTGCCTAAGAGGTCGTAGCGCACCGGCTGCAACGGATCGTTGTAGGCCATACGCCACCGCTCCAGATGAATAAACCCCACATGCACCCGAAAAGGCGCATGTGGCACCCGATAGCTCACCGTAGTCTGGATAGACGTGGGAAAAGGCTGAGCCAAGGATCGCCCCTGTGGACGGTATAGCTCAGTTCCTACATTGCGCAGCACGGCGCTTACGGCAAGCCCCCGAAGGGTATCCTCGTACAAAACGCCCACATCTGTACCTATGCCTACTCGCCAATAGCGATCAAGCGAGAGGGCAGAAAAGGGAAACTTGAGGTTCATACCCACGCGCCATCGGCCAAAGCTCCGCCCCGCCCCGCCCATCAAGGTCCCCTCATAAGCGTAAAAAGTACCCAGCCGATTGCCGAACTCATCGGTGTAAGGAATGGCGCCATAGTGGATGTACTGGAGGCCCGTCCAGAAGGTGCCCACCCCCGACCAGGTATGCCCATACGTCACGAAAGACGAAACCACATCCGCCAGATAGGGCTGGAAGGTAAACTGGAAGGATCGATGCAAGGCCTCCGACAAAAGAGCGGGGTTTTGGGCTACGGCGCCCAGGTCTGGAGCCCCAGGCCACGCTAAGCCGCCCAGGGCAGCGCTGCGGGCAGAAGGTGCCATGTTTAAGAAGTCATAGCTCCAGCCCCCCGCAATCTGCGACCAAGCCAGACTGACCAGCCCCACTTTACTGAACCACCGACTCAAAATGGGCCTCGATATGGGCTTTCACTTTTTCCATTAGCCACTGGGGGGTGGAAGTAGCCCCGGCAATACCAATCCGCTGAGCCCCTTCCAACCACGCCCACTGAATCTCCTCCGGCGAAGAGATATAATAACTGCGCGGGTTAGCGGCCTGACATATCGAGAAGAGGGCTTTGCCGTTGGAGCTTTTGCGGCCGGCCACAAATATCACCACATCCTGGCTGCGAGCAAACTCGAAGAGTTTGGGTTCTCGGTTGGAGACCTGACGGCAAAGCGTATCTGCGATGATAGCGTGGGGGACACGAGCCTGGAGGGCCTTCACCACCGCTTCGAAGAGAGCCGGCGCCTTGGTCGTCTGACTAAAGAGGTACGTCGGCCGGTTCGGGTCCAGGGGTAACGCCGCCACCTCTTCAGGGGTAGAGACGACAAAGACTTCTGCCTGCTGGATTTGCCCTAAGAGACCCACCACTTCGGGGTGGCCCACCGTCCCCAGCAGGAGGAGTTGTACCTCTGGCCGGTCTATTTCCCGGATGCGATTCTGGAGCTTGAGCACGACAGGACACGACGCATCGAGAAGTCGGATGCCATGCTGTAAGGCCATCGCATAAGTTTCCGGTGGCTCTCCATGGGCCCGAATAAGCACCGTTTCCCCACTTAGGCGAGGTAGGTCAGCGTGCGAGATGATGCGTAGCCCTTTGGCTTGGAGTCGTCGGACCTCTTCGTCGTTGTGGACGATGTCACCCAAACAGTAGAGATAGGGGTGCTCAGCCAGGTAGGCTTCCGCTACTTCGACCGCATACACCACCCCGAAACAAAAGCCCGAGGCAGAACTGATGGTGATCTCCGGCTTCACCGAAGCAGTCGGCTTATCAGAAGGAAGCGGGTGCATAGATGAGTTCTTTGGCCCAGTTTATAACCTTCTCTATTTGTTGTGGGATGGTGAGGTGGGTGGTGTCCAGCACGCGAGCATCAGGGGCTTTACGGAGGGGGCTGATAGGTCGAGTTTCGTCGCGTTGGTCCCGTTCGAGGAGCTCACGTCGAATCGCTTCGGGATCAGCTGGCATACCCCGTGCCCGTAGCTCTTGGGACCGACGTTGTACGCGAGCCGCTATGTCGGCACACATAAATATCTTGAGTTCGGCGTGAGGAAAGACGACGGTGCCAATATCTCGGCCATCCATGACCACACCGCCGTGCTGGCCGAGCCGGCGCTGTTCGGCAATCAGCCGCTGGCGCACCCAGGGCACCGCACTGACCTCGCTGGCAAAGGCGCTGATCTCGGGGCGCCGCAGCTCCTCATCTAAACGCCGATCCCCCACATAGACCACCATTTCTTCTCCTTCCCGTTCCAGATGCAGAGAAAAGGCGGTAAGCCACTCAGGCAGTTTCTCTGGCTGCACCGTCTTTATCCCCTGCTGCCAGAGGTACCAGGCCACGGCTCGGTACATGGCTCCAGAATCGATATGTAGGTAATCCAGGGCTTGCGCTACTCCGCGGGCCGTAGTACTCTTGCCTGTGGCGGCATATCCATCTATGGCGATGATAATGCGGCGCACCTTACAAGCAAAGATACGGATTCCAAGCCAACCCCCTGGAGCGGGTCAAGGGGCGGAAGGACTGGATTGGGGAAAACCTGGCGGCGTCTGAAGGAGGCGACGGAGGATGGCTATCCATCGGGGGAGGTATTCGGCATGGTAAGCGGCGATTCGAGCGCTATACTGCTCCTCCAAGGAAGCACGCTCGTTTTGAAGCACTTTTTGTGCCCAGTAGAGGGCGGAATCGGGTTGGTTCCAGCGCTCCAAGTACCACTGGGCCAGGAGCACCTGGGCGGGAATGTAGTTTAGCTCGGCGGCCTGACGGAGCCAGTAGCGAGCTAAGGAATCATTTCGCGGGGTGCCTTTCCCCTGGGCGTAGTAGCGGCCTACGGTCGCCATGGAAGGCGGATCTCTAAGCTGGGCCGCCTGAAGGGCATATTGAAAAGCCGCTTTTGCGTCGTAAGGCAGCACCCGTACATGCAGGGGGCTCACGCTATCGGGCGGCTCCAGCACCTGATACAGCACCCGCAAGGCCAGGATATGATTTTTTCGGGCGGCTTCTTCAAGTAGTTTGCGGCCTTCGGCTGGACGCCTGGGGCCTTCGATGCCTCGCAAATAAATCAGACCTAAGAGATACTGGGCTTCGGCCAGGCCAGCGGCCGCCGCCTTCGCAAGGTAAAACCGGGCGCTATCGGGTTTGAGGTCAATCAGCTGGAAATATTCCACCAGCGCCATCTGGGCGGCTACGCTGCCGACCCGGGCTTCTCGGCGTAAAGAGTCCAGCACGTAGGGGGGCGGCGCTTCAAGCCGAAACCGACTGTCTTTCCCCACCACCCCTTCGGTAATGGAGAGCCCCTGTGCCCAAACCAGGCCCACCACCCCCATCCAACCTTTACAGGCGAGCCAGCGCTTCCTCCACTCGAACCGGAATCTCCTGATGAATACGGTCATAGTCCCGGGGCTGGAAAGGCCTACCCACCAAACGTTGATACACTTCGACATAGCGGTCGCGCGCTTCGCGGATCACTTCGATGTCGAGCGGGGGAGGGGTAGCGTTAGGCTGGCCTTGGAAGCCTCGCCGCATCAGCCACTCCCGCACGTACTCTTTCGTCAGGTGAATCTGCGGGTCTTTACGGGCTTGCCTTTCGTAGTACCCTTCGAGCTTGAGGTATCGAGCGCTATCGGGGGTGTGCACCTCATCCACCAGCACTACCTCCCCTTCTATTTCACCAAACTCATACTTGGCATCACACAAGAGCATGCCCCCCTTTTCAGCTATTTGAATCCCCTTCTGAAAGAGCGCCAGCGCATATGAACGGACTTTTTCCCATTGGGAAGCTGGAACCAGCCCACTCTCTATGATTTCCCGTTCGCTGATTTCAACGTCGTGCCCGATTACAGACTTAGTGGTGGGAGTAAGGATGGGTTCGGGCAGAAGATCATTTTCCGAGAGCCCTTCAGGCAAACGCACCCCGCTAATGAGCCGCCCGCCCGTGCGGTAAAGCCGCCATACATACCCCACCAGACACCGCCGCACTATCACCTCGACAGGAAACACCCGCGCCCTCCGCATCACAAGCACATTGGGATCGGGCGTCTCGACCCAGGCCAGCGGAACTTCCCCCCGAAAAGTGCGAAACATAAAATCGCTAATCTGCGTAAGCACTTGCCCCTTGTAGGGAATAGCTTCTTTGAGCACCACGTCGTACGCAGAAATGCGGTCAGTGGTAATGATCACCAGGTACTCGTGATCTATTTCGTAGATATCCCGCACTTTTCCCCGGCGGAAGCCCGTCTGGCGAGAAAACTGATAGTCGGTTTCGTATAAGACTTTCATAGGGGGATGTTTCCGTGTTTACGGGCGGGGCGTGAGCGCTTCTTATGCTGGAGGCTGTTGAGGGCGGCAAAAAGGACGCGCCGGGTCTCCTCCGGCAAGATAACCGCATCCAGAAACCCCCGATCGGCAGCCCGATACGGATTAGCGAAGATACGGCGGTATTCGGCGGTTTTCTCAGCCAAGGCCGCGACCGGGTCCGGGGCTTCGGCTATTTCCCGCTTGAACACGATCTCGGCCGCGCCCTGCGGCCCCATGACGGCGATCTCAGCCGTGGGCCAAGCAAAAACATAATCCGCCCCAATGTGGCGGGAGTTCATCACATCGTAGGCGCCCCCATACGCTTTGCGCAAAATCACCGTAAGCCGCGGGACGGTGGCTTCACAAAAAGCGTAGAGCAGTTTGGCCCCTTCCTTGATGATACCGCCCCACTCCTGGTTCGTGCCCGGCAAAAAGCCCGGCACGTCTTCCAGCACTACCAGCGGTATGTTGAAAGCATCGCAAAAACGCACGAAACGTGCCGCCTTTTGAGAAGCGGCAATATCCAACACCCCAGCCAGCACAAGGGGTTGATTGGCCACGATACCCACCGTATACCCCCCCAATCGCGCAAAACCAATCACAATATTCGGGGCAAAGTCAGGCTGTATCTCCAAAAAGCTGAGCGGGTCCACCAAAGCCTGGATAACCTGCCGCACATCGTAATGCTGGGCAGGGTTTTCGGGTACGAGGTGTTTGAGCTGGGGCACCTCCTGATCGGTGGGCGTAAGAGAGGGGCCTTGCGGGGGCTTCTCTTGCCAGTTTAGGGGCAGGTAGGAAAAAAGCCGGCGGGTCAGGAGCAGCACTTCCACATCGCTTTCGGCTACGAGGTGGGCTACTCCGCTTTTCTGGGCGTGCACGCGGGCTCCTCCCAGCTCCTCAAGGGACACTTCTTCGTGCGTGACCGTCTTGACCACATTAGGCCCGGTGACGAACATGTACGACGTAGCCTCCGCCATCAGAATAAAGTCGGTCATCGCGGGGCTATAGACGGCTCCGCCGGCGCAAGGGCCTAAGATCACGGAGATTTGGGGTACGATCCCCGAAGCCAGCACATTCCGATAAAAGATGTCGGCATACCCAGCCAAGGAAAGGACGCCTTCCTGGATGCGGGCTCCTCCGGAGTCGTTCAGGCCGATGAGGGGTACGCCATTTTCCAAGGCCAGTTCTTGCAGGCGGACGATCTTCTGGGCGTGCATCTCGGAGAGGGACCCCCCAAAGACGGTAAAGTCTTGGCTAAATACCAAGACAGGACGCCCCCCGATAGTGCCTCGGCCGGTGACTACGCCATCGCCGGGTATGCGCTGTTTTTCCAGGCCAAACTCGCGGCTGCGATGGGTCACGAAAGCGCCTATTTCTTCGAAGCTCCCGGGGTCCAAGAGCACTTCCAGCCGTTCCCGGGCGGTGAGTTTACCTTTGGCATGCTGGGCGGCGATTTTGTCAGGTCCACCACCCGCCAGTGCTTCCTGCCGTTTGCGGAGGAGCTTATCGCGGGCGCGTTCCTCCCCACTCATGAAACTTCGGCGTATTTGGCCGCAATCTCCTCCGTCATGGCCAGGTTATGGTAAACCTTCTGCACATCGTCGTGGTCTTCGAGCTGCTCGATAAGCCGGATGGCTTTCTGAGCTTCGTCCCACCCGATTTGCACATAGGAAGTGGGCACCCACGCCAGAGAAGCCTCTTCAGGCTCGATGCCCAGCCGGTCAAGCACGGCCTGCACTGCGCCAAAGTCTTCGAAGGCACAGGTCACCACGGCTGTCCCCTCTCCGATCTCGACATCTTCGGCACCCCCTTCGATTAGGGCTTCGAGAAAGCGCTCTTCGTCCGAGATGCGTTCGGCTGGGATGGTGAAGACCCCTTTCCGAGTAAAGAGGTAGGACACGGCCCCCGAAGTAGCCAAGCTCCCCCCGCCCCGACTGAAAAGCGTACGCAGTTGCGAAACGGTGCGGTTGGTGTTGTCGGTCATGGCTTCAATGAGCACGGCGACGCCGCCTGGTGCGTAGCCTTCATAGATGACTTCGGTATAGCTTTCGGCGCCAGACTCTCCTTTAGAAATGGCCCGTTCGATGACGTCTTTAGGCATATTGGCGCGGCGGGCATTTTGAATAGCCAGGCGTAGCCGAGGATTGAAGTCGGGGTTAGGGCCGCCTTCGCGCGCCGCCACCGTAAGCTCCCGCACCAAACGCGTGAAGAGAGCGCCTCTTTTAGCGTCTACTACGGCTTTCTTTCGCTTGATCTGGGCCCATTTGCTATGGCCGGCCATGGTACAAAGATACAGCAAGGCAAGGAGCCCAGCGGTGCCCGATCCAACCGGGCCGGCAGCCCCGATAGCGCCCAAGGACGACGAATCGGAAAGCTTTACCTTTGGGGGTGCGCTTTCTCTGGCTCGGCATAGGAGCCCTTCTATGGGCGCAGCAAGACGCCGCTACTCGCGCCCTCCTGCTGGGCTACGACGCCACTTTCTGGTGGCTCAACCTGACGGTAAGCCATACCTCTACGCAGTTAGGGCCTTCTTGGGTGCTGACCCGGCTCCGAGTAACTGCCCCCATGCTCGACACCTTGGCTTTTGAGCTGCATAGCGCCCTTACCGTAGACTCGGTTTTGGTGCAAGGGGTTCGTCGAAGCTTTATCCGTCGAGGCCATACCGTACGAATACCCCTGAATCCACCGCCACCCCAAGGCACTTTACTCGAAGCCCGCCTCTACTATCGCGGCACTCCTCCCTCTTCCGGCCCTACCGGAATCTTCAATCGGCAGTCACCCTCTTGGGGCAATCAGGTCACCTGGACGCTTACCGAGCCTTTCTACGCCCACACTTGGTGGCCTTGTAAACAAATCCTATCCGATAAGGCCGACTCGGTATGGACCTTTTTGACGGTGCCGCTGGGCACACGGGCAGGCGCCGTAGGCGTGCTGGAAGGTACCGACACCTTCCCCGCCACTCAGCAGGTGCGCTTCCGCTGGAAAAGCCGCTATCCCATTGCGTATTACCTTGTAGCTTTCGCCGTAGCCGAATACATAGACTACAGCTTTTACGCCCCTGTGCCCGGCGCCCCCCAGCCCGTCTTAGTCCAAAACTACATCTACAACAACCCGCAAACCCTACCCTACTTCCAAAGCCAGATCGACACCACGGCGGCGCTACTGCGGGAGTTTTCCCGGTTATATGGTCCGTATCCTTTCTGGCGAGAAAAGTACGGCCACATGATGGCCCCCTTTTCCGGCGGGATGGAACACCAAACGATGACTTCGCAAGGGTTCTTCAGTTTCACCCTGACGGCACATGAACTGGCCCACCAATGGTTCGGCGACTGGGTCACCTGCGGAAGCTGGCAAGACATCTGGCTCAATGAAGGGTTTGCCTCGTACAGCGAATACGTGGCGCTGCAAAGGTTAGGCACCGCCGCTAATGCCCGCTCCTGGCTCCTCAGCACCCACGACGACGTCGTCTCCAATCCCCGTGGAAGCGTGTGGGTGACCGATACCCTGAACGACAGCCGCATCTTCGACAGCCGACTCTCCTATAATAAGGGCGCTTACCTCCTTCACATGATCCGCTTCCGCCTGCAGAACGATTCCCTCTTTTTTGCGGTTTTGCGCGCCTACCTCGCCAGTCAAGGCGGGCAAACGGCATTGTTAGGAGACTTCCGCCAGGTTTTGGAACAAGCAACAGGTCAAAGTTGGAGCACCTTTTTTCAGCAGTGGTACTACGGCGAAGGGCATCCTGTTTTCTCCGCCCGATGGAATAGCCTGGGGGGGCATCTGTGGCTGGAACTTACCCAACAAGGGAGCTGGCCCAGCAGTGTGGCCTTTTTCGACACACCGGTGGAAGTGCGACTCACTCGTCAGGGCCGACCCGATACAACTGTGCGTCTATGGGCTTCTCAGCCTACCGAGGCCTTTTACTTGCCTGGCGTAGGCAACGTAACGCAGGTTCAGATTGACCCGGACTACTGGATTTTGCGGCAAGTAAGCTCGGTCACGCAGGATGCTACGCTGGCCTTGCCCGGGCCCGAGACACTAACGATACAAATAGGACCCGTCCCGCTCAGCATAGGTGAAAGGCTCCAAGCGGCGCTGCCGGGCCCCGGCATGATTGAGATTCGGGATGCCCGAGGAGCCTTGATCCTGCAAGAGGAAATCGCAGAGCCTACCTGGAGCGCCCCCCTGAATGTGCCCGCAGGATGGTACCTCTTTAGCTGGCAAGACCCCGTAGGCCGTAGCGTCGTGCGGCCCCTACTGGTCGTGCCCTGACCTCCACCCCACCAAAAAGCCGTATCTTAGGCGCATGTTTTTACCGGAGGAAGACGGCATAGACGTAGAAGGCCTGCGCCAGCAGTTTGAGGCAGAGCGAGCGGCTGGCAGCTTAGGTTACTTTAGTTTGGCCGAACTCGAACACCTCCTGGACTGGTACCTTTTGCACCGGCTCTACGCCCAGGCCTATGAGGTCATTGAGCACACCGCCTCCCTCTATCCCGAAGCCCCCGAAGTGCCTTTTTGGCGCAGCCGCGTAGCCTTTGAACGGGAACGTTACGCCGAGGCCTACCTCCATGCCATGGCCGCCCTGGAAAAAATACCCCTCACCGCCGAGGTGTATAACCACCTGATCGAAGTTTGCATGGTGGTGGAACGGGTAGATTCGGCCCTTCACCTTTTTGCCCTGTGGTGGGAAGAAGCCCCCACCACCGCAGAAAAAGCCCGAGCCGCCGCCTTCTTGACCGAGGAGCTTTTGGCTCGCGGGTACGCCGAAGTGGCTATTCCTATCCTTTGGCAAGGATGGACAGTGTATCCCGCTCGGCGTCTGTACTTTGTGGCACGGCTGGCTAAGGCTTATCAACAGAGCCAGCGGGTAGGGGAAGGGCTCCAAATGTTTTTCGCTCGCTTATGGGAAGAGGCCGCCGATTTTTCGCTCTGGCTGGGACTCGCTCGCCTCTACCTTACTAAGCATAGTTACGCCCTGGCGGTGCAAGCACTGGAGCAAGCCCGCCTGCTCCTCGAAGCCACCGAAAACGATAGCGACCCCGCCTGGGGCACCCTTTACCGCCTCTGGGCCCAATACTACGAAGCCATCAGCCAGCCTCTTGAAGCCTATCGAGCCTGGCTCCAAGCACGCGAACACCTGCCTTACCACCCCGAGGTGCTTTTGCGGCTCGTGGCCTACTACCACCAAAACGGCCAATGGGAAGCCGCCGAACCCTACCTTCAACGCCTGCACCAGAAAGCCCCTTACCTGGCGGGGACTCGCTGGCACCTGGCCCGCCACCTCCACTACACTGGCCAATACCGAGAGGCCAGCCTCTATTACCGAACCCTCCTCCACCACCCCCACTACGGCCCCGAAGCCGCCTACCACCTCCTGCGCCTGTATCTGGAGACCCAGCAGCTCGACCGACTCAAGAAACACCTCGACAGCTTGCTAAACCGCTACGGGGAAGCCCCAGCCCTCTGGTTGTCTTGGGTACGCCGGGCTTACCAAGATAAGCTGGAAAGGCTGGCTTACTTTCTGCTGGAGACCCTACGACGCAAAAAAGGCGGCTTGCAAACAGCTTCCCTGTACTATTGGCATGCCGCGCTGGCCCTGAATCGGGGACACCTCGACCAGGCCGCTCATAGCCTGGAACAGGCCCTCCTCTTGGCTCCCGATCAGGCCCATCTTTTCACCAAACTCACTCAAGGACAAACTTCTCTCCCCTTGTCCCTTTCCTGGCTACTACGACAATATGGCGGCCTACGGTAACTTCCCCATTCCTGCCCTGCCTTTCCGGACGGAAAAACCCCGCCAGGTCGGGCTCACCATGGTGATGGACAAAGGACTGGGTGCGCGAGCGGCCGCCGACTTGGCCGCCAACGCCGCCCCCTACATAGACCTGATCAAGTTGGGCTGGTGTACCGCCTACCTGACCCGCAGCCTGACAGAAAAACTCCAGGTTTACCGAGAGGCAGGCATTCAGCCCTACTTTGGCGGTACGCTCTGGGAAGCCTTCTACATTCGCCGCGCAGAAGGGGAGTTTTTCCGCCTCCTCGAGCGCTACCAAATGCAAGTGGTAGAAGTATCCGATGGCAGCATAGAAGTGCCCCACGAAGAAAAGCTGCGCTGGATAGAAACTTTTCGCCAGCGGGGGTACACCGTCCTTTCGGAAGTGGGGAGTAAAGACGCCACCCGCGTCTTGCCTCCCTTCCGGTGGATAGAGCTTATTCGCGCAGAGCTGGAAGCGGGATCCAGCTGGGTTATCGCCGAAGCGCGCGAAAGCGGCACCGTAGGCATGTACCGTTCCACCGGCGAAGTCCGAGAAGGCCTCGTAGAAGAAGTCGTACACGCCATCCCCGCTGAAAAGCTCATCTTTGAAGCCCCTCAACGAAGCCAGCAAGCCTGGTTTATCCGACGCTTCGGCACCAATGTCAACCTGGGAAACATCGCCCCAGAGGACATCATTAGCGTCGAAACCCTCCGCCTGGGCTTGCGAGGCGATACCTTTTGGAGCTTCCTGGAGCAGCGGTGAGTGGAGTCTTGTTTTTGGGGTGCCTCTTGGGGTATGGGCTCTTGGCGGTGTATGTCGAGCGGAAAATTGCGGCGTGGGTGCAGGACCGCCAAGGCCCTATGGAAACCGGCCCCTACGGGATCTTCCAGACGCTGGCCGACCTCCTCAAGCTCTTACGAAAACAGGAAAGCCTACCCGCTACGGCCCTGCGTGGGCTTTTTCTTGGGGCGCCGATTCTGGCTTTTGCGGCTTCGGTGAGCACGTGGAGTTGGCTGCCCTTCCTTTCGCCCTCCGCGAAAGGACCTTATGGCCTCTGGCTGGCTCTGACCGTGCTCAGCTTGGAAGGAGCCGCAGTCTTCATAGGGGGGTGGAGCAGCGGTAGCAAATACGCCCTCTTAGGGGCTTACCGCCTCTTAGTAGCCCTCTTAGCGTACGAACTGATACTGACCCTGCTCCTGCTGGCGGTACTGGCCCACTATGGCACCTTCGACCTGGAGGCCATCGCCTTAGCGCAACGCCACCAGCCCGGCCTCCTCCAGAGTCCTTTTCTCCTGCTGGCAGCGGGGCTTTGGCTGGCCGCAGGCATCCTTGTAGCGCATCGAGCCCCCTTTGACCTACCTGAAACAGAGTCCGAACTCGTAGCCGGCGCCTTCACCGAATACAGCGGCCTGCGCTTCGCCCTCTTTATGCTAAGTGAGTACGTGGTGCTCCTAATCGAAGCGGTGTGGGTAAGCTGGGTCTTCTTAGGCGGTCTCTTGGCCGTACCCTTCCTCGTGTTGCTCAAGATTCTTTTGCGGTGGGCCTGGCCGCGGTGGCGCCCCGACCAAGTGCTGACCTTAGCCTGGCACTACGGCATCCCCCTCGCCTTCATAGCTTGGATAGGCGAAATGGCTTGGATGCGTACCTCCTGAATTCTGGCCGCTATCGTACTTTTGGGTATGCTGTGGCTGCAGACGCCCGCCGGCGAAGTCGCTTTACCCCCTCCCAAACCCGTCGAACTGACCCTATTAGACTTCATCCGGATGGGAGGGTGGCCTATGGTCTTGCTCATCCTCTTAGCAGCTATCGGCCTATATATCTTTTTTGAACGTTACCTCCTCATCGCTAAATACGACCGGGACCCTTCGGCCTTCATGGAACAAGTGAAAAGCGCCCTCCGACAAGGAGATGTACGCCGCGCAGAAGCCCTCTGCACCGCTACGCCCACCCCTTTTGCGCGCATGGTGGGCAAAGGCCTGAACCGATTGGGTTCCCCCCTTCCCGACATCGCCGCCGCTATTCAAAACCAAGGCAACCTCGAAATCCTCCAGCTTGAGAAAAACGTCTCTTACTTGGCTACCATTTCTGCGCTGGCTCCTATGCTGGGGCTCTTGGGCACCGTTACGGGCATGATCCAGGCCTTCATGAAAATCTCCCACCTCCAAGGCAATGCTAATCCCGCCGCGCTGGCCAGCGGTATCTACGAAGCCATGGTCAACACCGCCGCCGGCCTCTTCGTAGCTATCCTGGCCAACTTCGCTTACAACTTTCTTGTAAACCGCATCCAAAGCTTTATTCTCAAGATGGAGACAACCAGTATGGCTTTTCTGGACCTTCTTCAAGAGCCTGTACGCTGAGCCATGTTTAAGCGTCGCCTGACCCCTGTAGCGGAGTTTTCCCTGGCCAGCCTGGCGGATATGATTTTTCTGCTGCTGACGTATTTCATGCTCACTTCGAGTTTTGTCAGCCAGGCGGGGGTTCAGATTGTGCTGCCGCAAGGTACCTCGAGCCAGCCCAGTCCTGCCCCCCATAGCATCACCATCACGGCCAACGGAGAGTGGTACTGGGATAACCAACGCATCCGCAAAGAAAACTTAGAAAAGTATGTCCGGGCGGCTTTGAGCACCGCTGCCCAAGACCCCGCCGCTCGAGCCATTACGGTGCGCGCCGACCGGAGTGTCGTCTTGGAGGAAGTCGCCTACGCCATCTCCCTCATCGCAGAATACCGAGGCACTGTCGTCCTGGCTACGCGCCGCCCATGATCGCCTCCTCCTACGAAAAAGACGAACAAAGAAGCCGCCAACTCAGCCTCCTCCTGACGATAGGGATAGTGGGGGGATTCTTAATAGGGGCGTATTTCTGGGTGGTGGTACGGGGGACGATCCCCCCTGCCGATGAGAACCCTTATATTGTCGTAGGTCGGATAGACTTTGGGGGTCCGGGGGGCACCCCCCCACCGGGTCCTCCTTCGGTGGGAGGGGGTCTGCCCTCTTCAGCGCCTACTCGCCCCTCCAAAGCAGCCCCAACCCCCCAACCAGAAAACCTGCTCACCAGCCCCAACCCCAGCCCCGTAAAAAGCCCTTCCTCGCCGGCTCCCCTAACAGAACCCGAGCAGCCCCCCCCTGAAGAGGAAGAAGAGCTGGAAACCTTTCAGCCCGGCCCTGGCGAAGGCCCCGCCGGAGGAGGCACCGGTACCGACTTTCAGTTTGGAGAAGGAACAGAAGGCCTGCAAAACCGCCGGCTCTTGCATTTCGTGCTCCCCCGCTACACCGTCCAAAAAGAAGCCCGCATCAAGTTTGAGCTGTTTGTCCTGCCCGATGGGCGCGTCTCGCGTGTGCGGGCGCTTTCTCTCCAAGCCCCTCCAGAACTCAAGCGCCTCGGCGAAGAAGCCCTTCTGCAGTGGCGCTTCAATCCGATTGCCACCAGCGAAATCCAGCGCATGACAGTCACCATCCGCTTCCGGCTGCGGTAATGCTGATAGCGCTGTGGCTACAGCCTCTCACTTGGCCCTTAGCTGGAGCTATTACGCTTACAGGGAGCTTTGGCGAAGTGCGAGGCCAGACCTTCCACACCGGCATCGACCTCTCCGTCGGCGAAAAAATAGGCAGCGTGCCCGTTTTAGCCGCAGGAGACGGATACGTCTATCGTCTGCGCGTAAGCCACACCGGCTTTGGGAAGGTGATCTACGTGCGCCATCCCCAAGGGCTGATTACGGTGTATGGGCACCTTTCTCACTTCGCCCCCAAGGGAGAAGCCCTCATTCAAGCCCTGCAGACTGCCCAGCGTCGGTTCGAGGTGGAAAAGTACCTAAGCCCTCATGAATGGGCCGTATGCGCGGGAGATACCCTCGGATGGGCCGGCAATAGCGGCTATTCCTTTGGCCCTCACTTGCACTTTGAGGTGCGCAGCCCCACCGAAAAGCCGCTTTGTCCCTTACGGTACCTGCCCCCGATCCCCGATACCCAACCTCCCGCATTTTTCCGGCTTGTTGTGGTGCCCCTTACCCCCACAAGCCAAATAGAAGGGTGGGGAGAGCGCAAACGGCTCCGTTTCCGGCAGGTGAGCCGATCCGCTACCGAACGGCGCTACGTAAGTCTCGATACCCCCCGGGTGGGGGGGCCTGTAGGCTTGGCTTACACGGCGGCGGACCGCGCCGGTGGCGGCACCGCCTGGCTGGGCCTGGCCCACATAGGCCTCTATGACGAACAAGGCACTTGTCTCTACCAGGCCAGTTGGGAAACGCTCGACTTCGACTGGCGCCGCTTTCTCCGATGGCACCTCGACTACCTTTACCAGCAAGTGTACCGGATCGGCTTGGCGCATTTATTTGTGCGGGAGGGCCCTGCCGTCCCCTGGGAAATGGGTAAGGGCGTATTGCACCTCCAGCCAGGAGAAGTGCGCACCTTCGAGATCGTAGCGCGGGACTTTGCGGGCAATACCACTCGCCTACGCCTAACGCTGCGCGGCACGGCCCCCCACCCGACAATAGCGCCGCGAAGGCCGCTCGATCCCCACCGCTCTTGGAGCGTTGAAGAAGGCCTTCTTCTGTGCCGCGAGCCTTTCCTCACGCCATGGGGAGATACGGTACTACCTACCCGCCCCTTGCCCTTACAAGGCCGCGTACCGCCCTACCTTCAGCCCATACGAGGAGGCCCCCCCCAACCCACCCACCTGCACACTTGCATCCCACCTGGTCACCCTTATCAGCTCCGCCTTTCCCCAACCTGCACCCTGCAACTCTGGGCCGAAACCCTCCAAGACACCCTGTACTGCCAAGCCCAAAGTCAAGACAGGCCTTGGGGACCGTCGTACTTTATCGGAGATCCGCTGGTGCCGCTGCGCTTCCCCGCCGAACTCCGCTGGAAAGTCCCTCCTCAAGGCTCACCCCAGAAGTGGTACCCGGTCTTTCGGCCGGCAGGAAGCCCCGTCTGGTCCCCTGTCTTAGGGGCTCGGTTGGAAGGGCAGACTTGGCGCATCCCCGTACGAAGCTGGGGCGAATACGGCCTCATGTACGACACTTTCCCGCCGCAAATCCGGTTTTTGGGGCGGGCAGGCCCCTTCTGGCTTTTCTCGATCGAGGATCTGGGCAGCGGAACTAACCCCTATACCCTTCGGGTAGAAGGCCCCAAAGGTCCCCTCTACCCCGAATACTACGAGCCCCAACGCCTCCTGTATGTACCTCAAGCTGCGGGCCGACCCCTGCGCATCACCGCCCGTGATCGGGTAGGCAACACGACCACCCGCCTCTTTGTTCGCTAACCCTTCTCTTTCCCACCTACCGTATCGGCCCAGTTCTGCATTTTTGCTCAGTGGAGACCGGCCAGCTACAAGCGCTCCTGCAGCTGCTCGAAGACCCCGACCCCTTCGTGCAAAATCATATCGAACAGGAGCTGCTCAAAGCCGGCCCTTCCGCTATCCCCTTGCTGGAGGCCCAGTGGCTCCAGACCGCCGACCCCCACCTCCAACGGCGCATCGAAGAGCTCCTCGAAAAAATCCAACTCGAAATCGTGGGCCAAGCCCTCTATACCTGGCGGAAGGACCCCGAACAGCCCTTGCTCCCTGCCCTCCTCTACATCGCCCAGCTGCGCTACCCCTCCCTGGAGACCCACCGCTATACCCAGGCCTTCCAACGGCTGGTTCACACCGCCTGGCTTCAAACCTCCGCCCAAAACGACCTCCTGGAAAAGTTCTCCAGCCTCAACCAGCATCTTTTTCACCAGGAACGCTTCCGGCCTGAACTCACCCGCCCCTACCAGTCCCGCTACTACTTCCTCAACGAAGTCCTGGACACCCGCCGAGGTAACCTCTTCTCCCTGCACGTGATCTATTACCTGATTGCCCGCGAACTGGACCTGGCCGTCTCTCTCATCGCTATCGGCAATCGGTACCTTGTGCGCTACTACGACGGCAACCTCCACTTTTACATTGATGCGTGGCAGCAGGGCGCGTTCCTTCTGCCGGATCAGTTGCAAGAGATTTTACGGCGGGTACACCTCTCAGACAACCTGGCTCACTATCCGCCCCTTTCACCGCCTTACATCGTGCTGCGAGTCATAGAACACCTCGTCCAAGCCTACGACGAGGAGCAAGACCCCCCCAAAAAAGCCCTCTTCGAGGCGCTGCGCGAGCGGATCGCTATCTCTTTCTAAGAGCCAGCCTCGGGCGGAGGAACCGCCTGGGGGGCATAGCCTACATACTGGGTAGCCGGTACCGGCGGCACAAAAGTACCCTCGACCAGCGAAGCAAGCGCTTGCTCATACGCGTGTACCTCCCCGGCTTTTCGCTGGAGGGTCTGCCAAGCTTCAGCCAGCACTTCGGGGTGAGCGGCCAAGTCAGCTTCCATCGCCGCAGGCCTGGGCTGCACCTGTTCCAGACCTTCAGCCAGCGCCCGCAACCCCACCAGGCCATGACCCAACGCCACGCCCAGATTGCGCAGCAAAGTAGAATCTGTCAGGTCCCGTTGCAGCCGAGAAACCGGCAGCTTCTCCGAAAAAAAGCCCCACAAGGCGTTGGATAGACGAAGGTTGCCTTCAGCCAGCTCAAACTGGATGGGGTTAGCCTTGTGCGGCATGGTGGAGGACCCTACCTGTCCTGGGGCACGCAGCACCCCCAAGTATCCACGATGGGCGTACAGCCACAAATCTTGAGCCAGGTCTACCAGCACCGCCTGGAGCCGGTGTACGCTATCCCAGAGTTCGGCCCACCGTTCGTAGGGGGCAATCTGGGTGGTGACCGGGAAGCGCACCAGCCCCAGCTCTTGGGCCAAACGGTCGAAAAACCCCACCCAATCTACGTCAGGATAGGCCAAGTAATGCGCATTGAGGTTTCCCACGGCCCCTCCGAGCTTCGTCCAGAAAGGTACCTGAAGAAGGCGGCTGCGCTCGGCCCGCAGACGCTCTACAAACACATAGAGTTCTTTGCCCAGGGTCGTCGGCGAGGCAGGTTGGCCATGTGTAAAGCCCAACATCACCTGCCCACGCCAAGCGTAAGCCTTGACATGCAAACGGTGAATCAGCTCCTCCAACGCCGGTAAGTACACTTGCTGGAGGGCCTCACGCAACATGAGGGCTTGAGCGGTGTTGTTCACATCCTGCGAGGTCAAGCCAAAATGTATAAAAGCCAGCGCCCCTTGATGCTCAGGGGGAAAAAGATGCGCCCATCGTTCTCGGAGGTAATACTCTATCGCCTTGACATCATGGCGGGTACGCTCCTCATACGCGCGCAAGGTCTGGAGCACCTCCTCTGTGAAGGGCTCGAAAGCCTCCTCAAGGCGATCCAACAAAGCCGAGGGGAAAGTATGCAAGGGAGGCAAGCCCAGCCGAACCAGCGCCTGAAAGTAAGCGGTCTCCACCCGAAGCCGGTAACGAAAGAAGGCCGCCTCACTGAGGTAAGCTCGTAGGGGTTCGGTATAACGCCGGTAGCGGCCTTCCAAGGGGGAGAGCGCCCACAAGTCAGCCATGGAGCAGATCTTCCGAGATGCCCATGGCCGAAAAACCCCCGTCGTGATAGAGGGTCTGCATCGTAACCCCTCGCGTCAAGTCCGAAAAAAGCACCACGATAAAATCTGCGCAGGCCTCCGCCGAAGCATTACCCAACGGGCTCATCCGGTTGGCGTAATCGTACATCTGCTGAAAGCCGCTGATGCCGGTACCCGCCGTGGTAGGCGTGGGGGATTGCGAGACGATATTGACCCGAGCCCCTATCTCCTTGCCTAAAAAGTACCCAAACAAACGGGCAATCGATTCCAAAAGGGCCTTGGCATCGGACATATCGCCGTATTTGGGGAAGACTCGTTGGGCTGCAATGTAACTTAGCGCCACGATAGAGGCCCCCCGCGCAAAGGCTCCTTTTCGGCGCCCCACCTGCAAAAGCTTGTGTAAAGAAATCGCTGACACATCTAAGGTCTTGAAATAAAAATCGTAGTCGAGTTCGGGGTAGCTTTTGCCTTTACGCACATTGGGCGACATGCCCACCGAATGTAGGAGGAAGTCCAAGGGTCCACCCAAGTGCCGCAGCGCTTCGTCGTAAAGCTTCTCGATATCGGCGACGCTGGTCAGATCAGCGGGAAAAAGAGGCGCTTGGAGTTTCTCAGCCAAAGCTTGAGGCTGACCCAGACGCAAAGCCACCGGCGCATTCGTGAGAAAGAGTTGAGCTCCTTCCTCATGCGCTCTCTGCGCTACATGCCAAGCAATCGATTTTTCGTCTAAGGCCCCCGTGATGAGGCCTTTTTTGCCGCGTAATAGTCCGTAGCTCATGCCTTTTCCTGGATTGTGACAATATCTTTTTCCACTTGGAGGTACCCCAGTTCGCTCAAGCGCTTGAGCACGTAGCCGAAGTTCCTTCCAGGCAACTGCTTCCGAGGAAAACCCTGCTTACGGAGCCAGTTTCTGAACTCGGCGCGTGAGAGCTGAGTGCCGGGAGGAAAAGTGCGCAGAGCCTGCGCAATCCGCTCATACACCGCCATAGCCTCCCTTCTAAGGAGTCTTTGGGAAGGCTTTCCAGTGCGTGTGAGGCGAGGCGCCACCGGAGCCGCCGACGAAGCAGCCGGAGCCTCCGCAGAAGGCCCCGACGCCTCCTGAACCGGCATTTGAGCCGTCCTACCCTTAGGCGGAAGCAGCGGCGGTTCGGGAGGCTTTTCTTCCGATAGACGATAATCCTCCGCCAAAATATGCTGACAAGCCAACTCTCGCTCCCGCAGAAACTGCACAAGCCCTTCCCAAATCGGATGGTGCCCGCCAATCAAGAAGGCTTTGCGGTAACGCCCCTCTCGACGACCCAGCTCATAGCACACCCGCTTGAGCAGGTACAAATGCAAGTCCTCTTCATAGCGAGGTAGAACCACCGTATGCGAAGTGTAATCCCGCCGCAAATGAAAAACATGATGCACTCGATTTTGGTAAAAAAACCACAACTCAAGCCGCTTTTCCTTCTCCAAAAAGGAGAAGTCATACTTGGCGCCTTCTTTTAGCGCTTCCCCGTCTACCACGACGAGGGTACGCTTTTTCTTCTTAGGCCCTTCCGAAGGAGGCATACCCAGCAAAGTTACGAACCTTTATAGCCCAGGTGACGCAACCGACTCATCGAATCGCGCCAGTTTGGAGCCACTTTCACATACAACTGCAAGAAGACCGGCTTCTGCAAAAAATGCTCCATCTTTTTGCGAGCTTCCGTGCCTATCCTCTTTATCATCTGACCCTTTGAACCAATAACCATAGGCTTATGCGATTCCTTCTCGACGAAAATCGTAGCATAGATGTGATCTCTTTCGGGGGTTTCTCGATACTGCGTGATTTCCACTTCGGTGCCATAGGGCAGCTCCTCGTGCAGATGGGTATAAAGCACCTCTCGCAAGATTTCGGCCACGAAGAAACGCACCGGCAGAGAAGTAAGCTGGTCTGGGGGATATAAAGGCGGACTTTCGGGTAAAAGGGGAGCGATCACCTCGAAGAGGGGCTCGAGAGGCCTATCGATCGAGGCATCTACCCAAGTTTGGACGGGCCATTCGGCGAGCTGAGCCTGGAGGGCCTCCCAACGGGTCGTTCTTTCGCTGGGGGGGTATACATCCAGGTGCGTTACGGCTCCTACCAAGGCCGAGGCCGTGGACAAAAAAACCGCCACCTCATCCGGCAAAACTGGCGCGGGCCCCTGCGCCGAAACTACCCACACCCGTACATCGGCGTCTTGAGCAGCGGCCAGGCTCTGCCGAGTCAAAAGGCGATGCCAGGCCTTGCGCGGCGAAGCTACCCACCCCGGCGTGTCCACAAAAATATACTGCACGCCTTCCTTATTTACGATTGCAGGGATCGAAAACCGCGTAGTTTGAGGACGTCGCGTAACCGCCGCTAAGGAGTGCCCCACTAAACGGTTGAAAAGGGTAGACTTGCCCGCATTGGGCTCCCCGACCAGCGCCACAAAACCAGCTCGACTCACGGGAAAAGCTCTTTGAGTTTGGCTTCGAGTGCAGCTCCTCGAAGGCCCTTGGCCGCGATACGCCCCTCAGGGTCCACCAACACCGTAAAAGGAATACCCGATACCCGATAAAGCTGGGCCGCCGCACTTTGCCAGCCTTTCAAGTCGCTCACATGAATCCACCCCAGCCCGTCCGACTCAATGGCTTTGACCCAAGCTTCCCGCTGATGGTCCAGGCTCACCCCGAAAATCTCAAAGCCCCGGCTATGATATTGTCGATACAACCGCACCACATTGGGGTTTTCCATGCGGCAAGGGCGGCACCAACTGGCCCAGAAGTCAATAAGCACCCACTTGCCGCGCAGCTCCGAAAGCTTACGCACCCGTCCCTGGGGGTCCGGCAAAGCGATGTCAGGCGCCGGTTGCCCCTTACGCAAAGCCCCTTCCGCTCGAAGAAACTGTTCGATCCGCGGGCGGCGAGGATCCTGCGGCGCCACAGCCAAAAACTTCTCGGCCGCTACCGCCATCACCTCTGACCGTTGAAAACGCTGCCCCGCATCCAAGAGGGCCATCCACGCTACCGCCTGAAGCAAAGGCTTCCACGGCCTAAGCCACCGCTCAGCATAACTTAGCAGGCTGTCTTCAGGCAAAAAAGAAATCGCATTTTGCCAAAAAGCCTGAAACCGAAAGAAAGTCTCAGGAACCTGTGGCACCAGAGGCTCATCCCACGCAAACCCTTTCCAAAAAGCCTCCCGCAGCGTATCCCACACCTGGAGGGGCCGAGAACCCGGCGTAACCGGTGCCGGTGGCCGGAAAAGATACGCATACAGGCGCAAAAGGGGAGCAGGATGCTTTTCAGCCCACCGTAGGAGGCTGTCCACTTGACTCTGATAGGGGGCGCGCTGCGGCGGCGGAAGGTGCCCCATCTGCTGGTAAGCCACACTGACCTGACGACGCAACCGCAAAAGGTCAGCGTTGGTGGGGGACTTCTCATACGTGTAGGTCTGGAAGAGCGACTGTACGGAGCCGCGCACTTCAGGGGTTTCTTTGTCGGTTAGCCAGACGAGGTCCCCTTCCTGAGGAGAAAACCCCCACCAATACAGACCTGGAGAGACCGCTTTGCGGGCAAAGGCAAACCTCCCTCCTTGCACAGGGGCGGCTGCGGCTCGTTCCCACTGACCGGCTTGCCATCGGAAAAGGTACACCGAGTCTCGGACCAGCCCTTCAATCTGACCCGAAAAAGCCGCCGGCTGCGATTGACACGCGCTGCTGCCACAAAAAAGTAGCACGAGCCCTCTCTTAGCCAGCCCACGAAGCGGTCGCCACCTTCTCATGAGAGGCAAAGATACCTCGGGATTCAAGCCCACCCAACAAGCCCCAATGCAAGTACACCAGCCCAGCCATGTGCCCATGGTCCATAAAGTTATTGATAAGGCCATGCAAATAATACGACAGCAGAGGCAAACCTAAGAGAATAAAAACAGCCCGATCGGCATACGGGATAGGCCGATAGAGCCCCTTCGACCCCAGCCCCATACTCCGAGCATACACCGCAATAAGTAAAAGAAACCCCACCAGGCCCATTTCGCTGGCCGCAGTAAGGTACTCGCTGTGCGCCCCCCCTACCTCCCCAAGCTCCACACTAATAGCGGTCCGAGTCAGACTCCGCTGATAGGCAGAATACTCCCGCGAAAACGTATTCGGGCCAAACCCGAAACCAGGCCTCTCCTCAATCATCTGTAGCGCCGCAAACCATCGATTCACCCGCTCGAGGTTAGAGAGGTTCTGCTTGACATCGAAACTCGAGGCAAAGTGCTTCCCGGCCTCACCCCCTACGTGATAGGCCTGAAGCTCCAAATATTGGGGATTGTACTGAAACAACGCCAAGAGCCCTCCCACCAAGGCCACTCCGCTTAGGCCTACCGCCACCAGCCGCTGCATCGGCGAGAGCCGCCGAAACCCCTCTAAAAGACCCCAAGCCCCCAAAGCCCCTAACGCACTCAACCATCCACCCCGACTGTAAGAAAATAAAAGCGCCGCCCCAGAAATAGCCACAAAAAAAGCCCGTACTACTCCAGGCCTTACCGTAAACAAAACCAGAGAAGCTAAAAAAAACCATGCCGAATAGGCCCCATATACGGTATGTTCTCTCATGAAGGGACGAATAGCCTGCCCTACAGTCTGTTTCGTGCCCCCAAGAAGGAAGTGCTCAATCAGACAGATGCCCAGCACAAACGCCGCCGAGCTAATCAAAAGGCTATACCCTTGTACCACGCCCTTTTCACCCACACGCCGAGCCCACAAGTACCCCCCTATCCCAAATAGGGTATAATACCCAAACTGACTAACCCAAAACTTAAGCGACACGATCAGATCCGAAGAGAAAAAGACCGTAATCGCCATCCACGTAAAATAAAGAAACACAAAACGCAAGAGGATACTTTTTTGCCAGATTTCGCTGGCTACGTAGGGATTCCACACAAACACATACGCCGCCATGGCACTCCCCCCTATAAGCACCAAAAAATCCGTAGGCAAAGTCAGTAAGAAATCACCAATGGGCAGCACTTCAGCAGCCCAAGGCAGTGCGACGAGCACCCAGGCCCAGCTTCGAGTCAACCCAAAAGGCAGACTAAACAGCGCACCCAAGAGAAATACGCCTGTGAGAACCTCAACCAGCAGGTAGTAGTTAATGGGCATAGGCGCGGGTGGGATAAGGCACTTCCACAAGGCCGCGAGCGATTTGGTAGAGGCGCTTGCGCACGAGCTGCCGCCGCACCGGCGACAAGTAATCTACAAAGAGCCGCCCTAAGAGGTGATCGTACTCATGCTGAATAATGCGCGCCACGATACCTGAAAAAGTCCGCTCATGCAGCTGCCCTTGGGCATCGTAGTAGGCGAGCTGGATCGAGTCCGGCCGGAATACCCGCTCCCGCACCCCCGGAATGCTCAGACACCCTTCTTCGTGCGGTACACAGGCGGTGCCCGCCGCAATCAGACGGGGATTGAGAAAAACCCCCTTGAAAGGGGGCTCCCCCTCTGGCTGAAGCGGCGCCGCATCCACCACAAACACCTGCAGGCTTACCCCTATTTGGGGAGCGGCTAACCCCACCCCTTCGGCGTTATACATCGTGTCCCACAAATCCTGAAGGAGGCGAGGTAGCTCCGGATCGTCTAACCGCACCGGCTGCGCCGCCCGTCGCAAAACAGGGTCTCCATACAACACAATAGGCCGTATCATAGCTTCGCCCTCCCAAGCAAGTACGTATGCAAAAGGAGCCACGCAGCGGTGCGATCGTGGTAGGCTTTTTGCCGACGCAGGCGAAGGGGCTCTTGCCTCAGCAGCACAGCCGCCCCCTGGCTGGAAAAACGCTCCTCCACCGGCTTGACCGGCAGATGGGGATAGCGCCGCTTGAACTCCCGTAGAAACGCGTCTACCGCAGCGGTCATCTCGGTAGGCTCACCCTTTAGGCTACGAGGATAGCCCACCAACACCAAGGAAACTTCGGGCAGCAGGGCTTCAAGCTGCGCCCACACCTCCTGCGTGGGCACCCCCGCCAGCGGAAGGGCCACCCGCCGCCCCGCATCCGTCCAAGCCAGCCCCGTCCGCTTTAGCCCGTAATCTATCGCCAGTATGCGACCCACTCACGCAAAGATACACAGGGCCGCCTTCAGGGCGATACCCAGAGGGTTTGAGTCAGGCGTAGGCCGTCCCAGGTGTAGAGTTCCACCCAGTACATGCCCGGGGGCAATCCCCGCAAAACCTCCCGCTCTATCGGCGCCGCAACCCCCCTCAGCACCTGCCCCTGGCTATTGTACACCGTAAGGCGGGCGACCGCTCCAGCTTGATAAAGGTAAGGCCCCCCTGGCGCAGGATTGGGATAAAGGCGGGGAAGGGTCTGATCGTGATACTCGACGACAGGGCTGGTGGCCAAGCGCCCCTGCACCCCCTCCACTACAAGCCGATACAACCCACTCCAAGGCAGCTCATACCGGCCTTGCCAAGGCAGGTCCGAAGCTATCTGCACCCAGCCAGAAAACGAACCGCCCCCCTCTTGCCGCTCAAGGGCAAGCCGCTGGCCCACCTCCTGCCCCTCCACCCGCCAAAGAAGATGCGCTCCTTCCACCCGCACCTCCGCCCATATCACCGGCAAGACTCCCACCGACGGTAAGGCACAACCCGCCTGCACCCCCATAGAAACCCCATTACTCCCCGAGCTGGAATAGTAACAAGCGCTTGTAGAAGGAGGTGTATTATGTTGGCCCTCCGTCAACCCTATACACACCGTCGGATCGATAAGCATGTACCGCCCATCCACACTGCTGGAAAGGCCTCGATAGTTCACCGTCATCGAACAGGCAGGCATTCCTATAAAGGCTATTCGAGTGCGGCGGTTGGACGTCTCGGGCACGGTATTCCCGTACCGCCCACTGCCCTGCGTATTGCTGGCAAAAGCCACATACACGGTGCCCACCCCACACAAGTTACTCGAGTTGGGGATTTCCGTGGTACAGCTCCCTACAAAAAGAAGCACCCAACTGCCCGCAGGTATCGTCGTCCCTGACACCGCATACGTATAGTTTGTGCCCGTACACGCATTCGTATTCAAAGTGCTTATGACCGTCGCATTATTTACCCAAGAGGCCGCACAGCCCCCTCCATTACAAACCCACTCCGTAGGCGAATCATTGTCAGGGTTGGTGTTATTAGGCCGAATCGGGAAGGAAATCGCTATGTTGTCTATGTTCAAGTCCACCGGCGTGTAGAGGAGGAGGTGCTCGTTGCAGCCTTCTTCGGTGCCTGAGCCGCATGCATCAAATAAAATATACCGCACGTAGGGGCACTGGGCCCGAAGCGCGGTCCCCAGTAGCAAGCCAAGCCAAAAGGCTCTCATAGCTCCTCCAAAGGTACGATAAGAAAAGTTACGCCACGATAAAAAGGTGTGCGAGCAGCTGGGAGGTTACTTTTGCGGGGTGTACACCGATGCGGGCATCGAGATAGATGTGGATGGGGCGTGGAAGCCGCCTAACCGAGTAGGGTATGGGCTGGTGATTCGGAAGGACGGGAAGGAAGTGTACCGGGAGAGCGGCTTGGTACCGGCTGACGACCCCGACCTCGTAGCGCACCGGCAGATTGGGGGAGAGGTGTATGCCGTAGTCCAGGCTGTGCGGTGGTGCGTGCGCCAGGGCGTGCGCACCTGCCGAATCTACCACGACTATGCGGGGCTGGCCCACTGGGCCCGCGGCCAATGGAAAGCCCGTACGCCCCTCACCCAACGCTACGTGGCTTTCCTACAGCAGGCCCCCCTCCAAATCACCTGGGTCAAAGTGCCGGCCCACTCGGGCTGGCGCTGGAACGAACTGGCCGACGACTTAGCCCGTAGCGCACTCTAAAAAAAACCGGACCCGCCCTCGATCTGAGGGGGGCCGGGCAAGGGAGACATCCAAAAAGTGTTTAGCGAGCGGCCAGCTTATCCAACTCGACCTTCGCAGCCGCCTTGAAAACCGGGTAAGTGATTTTCCCGAAAGCTTCCCGGGCTTTCTCAGTTTGGCCGGCCTTACGAGCCGAAAGCCCCATCAGAAAATAAGCCTGAGACACCTTAGCCGCATCGGTACCTAAGAGCGGGATCGCCCGCTCCAGCGTAGAAATGGCCTCTCCGTACCGACCCAAGAGATATAGGGCTTGGCTTTTGAGCAGGAGTGTATTCACATCGTTGGGGCTTTTTTCCAAGATGCGATCGGCGGTATTAACCACGCCCGCATAATCGCCGGCATTGTATTGGAGTTTGAGAGCTTGGCTATAAAGTAGAGCGCGTTTCTTCTCGTCGTTTTCATTAGCGGCAGCCTGGAGGAAACTCTGGGCGGCTTCGGCGGCGCGCCCCTTCTTGAAGTAGATGATGCCCTGCATGCGATACACCATGTTGAGGCGGTCTTTGGTCTTGGCCGCTTCATTCACGTATTCCAGCGCCTCATCCAGCGCCCCTACCTTCAGGTAGGCCTGGGCAATGCGCAGGTTGTACACCGCGCCACTTCGGGCCACTGCGGCCTTCAGCCGCCGCCCATACGGATGGTTCTCCAGCTGTTTGGCGTAGCGCTCGTACTCGGCCGTATTCCCCGCTTTGTAGTGGGCTAAGGCTAACCCATACGTGTACTTTGCACTTTGCGCAATAGGCAGGTCGCGCGTCTTGTCGTAGGCCCGCTGAAAAACAGCAATCGCCCCTTGCGGATTGTTGAGGGCTAACTGCGTCTCACCCTCGGCATACAACACCCTCGGGTCCTCCGCCGCCTGAGGAATCTGCGCTTTGAGGGCTTGCACTTCCGACATGGCCTCCTGCGACCGGCCCTGCGCATTCAGCAGCCGCACCACCAGCAGCTTGTAAGTCAACCGCTTGCTGACATCGGTCTCTTTGGCATACGCTTGATTCAGTACATCTACCGCCGCAGGGTAGTTTTTCTCCTTGAGGTACACCTTAGCAATACGTACATACACCGCACTCAAACCCGGGTTGAGCTCGAGCGCTTTCTGATAAGCTTGAACCGCTTCTTGATTTCGTTTGAGCTGCACCAGCACATCCCCTTTGCGAACGTGGTAAATAGCTTTCGTGGGCTCGACGCGAATCGCTTCGTCGTACTTTTGGAGAGCCAAGTCATACTGCTTATTCTTGCGGTACTGCTCAGCTTCTTGATAAGCGGCCCGGCCGCTCTGCGCCAACAGGGGCCCCCAACAGGTCAAGAGGACTACAGCTACGTATCGCATAGCTCTTAGATTTTTCGGCACAGGACAAAGGTACACATACTTACGAATACGCAAGGCCACCGGATGCAACCAACCTTCCATGCTGGCAAAGGTAAGTGGGGGCCGGCATTTCTCGCAAATGGTTCTCGTTGTGGGTGGCCAGGAGCACAGCCGTACCCCACCGGGCAATCTGGTGAAAAAGACCCAAGATTTCCCGACCCACTTCGGGGTCGAGGTTACCCGTGGGCTCATCGGCTAAGATCACTATAGGCGCCCCTACCAGCGCCCGAGCAATGCAGGTGCGCTGCTGCTCCCCCCCCGATAGCTCATGCGGATAGGCATCCTTACGGGCCATTAGCCCCACCCTTAGCAGCGTGTCTAACACCCGCTCCTTGATCTTTCTCCGATCGCGCCAGCCAGTAACCTCCAACGCAAAAGCCACATTCTCAAAAACAGTCCGGTACGGCAAAAGCTGAAAGTCCTGAAAAACAATGCCCAGCCGCCTGCGCAAAAAGGGCAACTCTTTAGGCGAGAGGGTTTCTACCCGCTGACCGCCTACCCAGATCTCACCGCGCTGGGGCTTGAGGTCCCCATAAATGGCACGCAAGAGAGACGTTTTCCCTGATCCCGTGCGGCCGGTGAGATAGACCAACTGGCCCTTGCTTAGTTGGAGGGAAACCCCCTCCAGCACCACCCGATCCCCATAGGCCAGCTGCAGGTCCCGAACCTCCAACGCCCACACACTCATTTCCCTATCCAAGTGAGTTCCTGCGTCTCTGGCTTCCACTCCACCGCACAAACCCGCCCATACTCCAGCTGAGGAAAAAGGGTGGAAAGCTTGGACAGTAGCCCCGGCGGAAGCGAAGTGCGCTTCTCAGTGCGATCAGGCCGCACATAACACACCAGCGTAAAGTGCTCGTCCCGCACTTGCACATAGTCAGGGATGCCGGCCTGGCCTTTTATCTTTAGTAGGTAATAGCGCATAGTCAGCCCGTAGTAGCGCAGAGTCAGCCCAAAAGACGCCGTAGGATCCAGAGCTTACTTTGGTAGGGGGGGTAACGCAAGGGCAGGTCCAACCACGTAGGGGTCTTCAGCACCGACCGCGCATGGGAGAACGTCTCGAAGGAATACCAGCCATGGTAGCGCCCCAGCCCACTTTGTCGAAGGCCTCCAAAGGGAAGCCGAGAAGAGCCAATATGCAAGAGGGTATCATTGAGGCAAGCCCCACCGGAGGGCAAGCCTTCGAGGTAAAGGCGCTGCCGCTGCACCGACTCAGAAAAAACATATAGAGCCAAGGGCGGGGGCAGCCGCCGCACCTGCGCTATCGCTTCCTCAGGCTCGCGGAAAGGCAGCACCGGCAACAACGGCCCAAAAATCTCCTCTTCCAGCAGCTCCCCTTGCGGATTGCGCAGCACGGTGGGGCTAAGGTAGAGGGCCTCGGGGTCGGCATACCCGCCTAAGACGACTTGACCTTGGCTCATGAGCCGAAGCAACCGCTCATAGTGCGCCCGATGCACCAGCCGACCATAGTCGGCCGGCGGCCGAGAAAGGTCCCCATAAAAGCGCGTGAGGGCCTTCTCCAGCTCGGTGAGGAAGGCCTCCATCCGGCTTTCGTGCACCAGTACGTAATCCGGAGCGATGCAGGTTTGGCCGGCGTTGACCCACTTGCCCCAGGCGATGCGGCGCGCGGCTACAGGAAGGTTCGCATCCGCCTCGACGATAGCGGGCGATTTGCCGCCCAGTTCCAAGGTATAGGGAATGAGCCGGCGGGCGGCCGCTTCGGCTACTAAGCGCCCTACCCGCGTACTGCCCGTGAAGAAAATGTAGTCCCAATCCGCTTCTAAAAGGGCTGCGGCCACAGAAGCGTCGCCTTGCACCACCTGCACATATGCGGGCGGAAAAGTGGCCTGGATCAACTCAGCCACCGCCGCCGCCGTGGCCGGCGCAAACTCCGACGGCTTGAGCACCACGACATTTCCAGCGGCCAACGCCCCCACTAAAGGCAATAGCAGAAGCTGAAAAGGGTAGTTCCAGGGGCTCAGGATGAGCACCACCCCGCGCGGCTCGTACCGCACATACGTACGGCCAGGTAGCTGGGCCAGGCTGGGCCAAACCGCCTTCGGGCGAACCCACCGAGGCAATCGCCGCCGCACATACCGCAGCTCCTCCAGCACCAGCCCCACCTCGGTGGCGTAGCCTTCAAACTCCGACTTGCCCAGGTCGGCCCGTAGCGCCGCTAAAATCGCTTGCTCCCGCTGGCGAATCGACTCTTCCAGCGCTTCCAAATACCGCAACCGCACCTTCAGCGACCGCGTCACCCCCTCCTCAAAAAAAGCCCGCATCCCCTTGAGGTCTACCTCCTTCGCTAACTCCACCGTAGACATGCTCCAAAAATACGCTTTTTGGCTGCAGGTGGCCCAAGTAAGGGCCCCTCATAGGGTGGCCCCATATCGAAGCCGGCGCGGAGGCTGCCCCGACATGGATGAGAAAGCCGTGGAGGCAGCCAGGCCACACAGAACGCCTCATTACCCCAGCCAGGCCCCCTCCTAAGAATTCCTGCCGGTTCGCGCAGGGTTTTCGTGATCGAGGTGCCAGCGCAGGGGATTGGTGACGATGTATTCGCGGATGCGGTTCAGGGATCGTTCGTCGCGGATGATGTGTTCGTAGTAATTGGGTTGCCAGACGGGTGCGCCGGGTGTGCCCCGTAGGATGTTAATATGGCGGGTGGTGGCGGATTTGAACGACCGAACGATGGTGGGTATGGAACCGTGAACCGGTTTGCCGAATTGTTCAACGGTGGGGGTATGGGACGCCGTCCGTGGTGGTTGGGGCACGGCATGCCGTGCCCCAACATCATCGGGGGCCGCGTGATGGGCAATCACCAGGATGCCGTGAACAGGGTTGGGCATGATGATGAACGCATCCAATTGAACATGGGGGAAATGGTTCGGTATGTCCGTCCAACATCGTTGTGCGAGGTGAACTGCCTCGTTCAACCGCATCTGGCCCTCCACCACCTCGCCGAACAGACACGCGCGGTTCTGGGTGACGATGGTCACAAAATACGCCCCCGGCTGGGTGTAATCGTACCCCTTCAGGCGAATGCTGCGCCGATGGTGCCTCTCTGGGTCGTAGGGCATGGCTATACGCTCCTTGCTTTCTCCAGCCGCGCACGGGCCAGCTCAAGGATCGCTATGGGTCAACGCCTCGGCTCGCATCGCTGTGTCTTGCTGTGCCACCTCATGCATTGCCAAGCCACATTTCCTCGTCGGGGTTTCTGCCCGTGCGATCGGGGTTCTCGCGGTCCAGATGCCAGCGCAGGGAATTGGTGGCGATGTATTCGCGGATGCGGTGCAGGGATCGTTCGTCGCGGATGATGTGTTCGTAATAATTGCGTTGCCAGACGGGCGCACCTGGCATGTCCCGTAGGGCATTGATCCGTTTGGTCGTGATGGATTTGAATTGGCCGATGATGGCGCCGATGGAACCTGACGCCGGCCCCCGCGGTGGGTCGGTGGGGGCGACGCGCCGCGTCGCCCCCACGCGATGGGCGACCCATCGGGTAGGGGCGACCCGACGGGTCGCCCCTACATCGTCATCGTCGTTGATAATCCAAATGATGCCATGCACGTGGTTGGGCATGACCACGAATTCATCCGGGAATAATTGGACTTCCTCGCGGATGTCCGCCGACCGAAACCATTCCTCCTTCACAACCCGCCCAAATTCGTTCAACCGCATCTGGCCCGCCACCACCTCGCCGAACAGACACGCGCGGTTCTGGGTGCAGATGGTGATGAAATATGCCCCCGCCTGCGCGTAATCGTATCCGGGCAGGCGAATGCTGCGCCGATGGTGCTTTTCCGGGTCGTAGGGCATATCACAATATTCTGTGCTTTTTTCCATCCGGATTTTGTCGTAGGGCGACGCGGTATTTGGTAGGGGCGACGCGCCGCGTCGCCCCTACACACTGCGGGCCTTCTCCAGCCGCGCGCGGACCAGGTTGATCACCGCCTCATAAACCGCCTCCCGCTCCCCCGCCGTCAACCCCAACACCTCAAACACCACCTCGTCCAACGCCCGACGGTCTGGGTCGGGTGGTTTTAGCAGTTTTCTGGGTTCTTTGTTGTAAACGCTGCTGAACACTTTTTCAAAATCCGAGCTCTCCCCCCTTGTAAGGAGGCAAGGTACTGCGTTGTAGTCAGAGACCATTAGACTGCGAGCGCCTTCACCCAAGCCAGCTCGATTGAAAATCTCAAAGAGTAAGCAGGCTATGGCCGAATTAAGATATATCAACTGCTCAAAAGACAACTGAGCAACATAAAGACGGCAATCTACTGGAAGCCCTATAGGATTGAAAAATACACCGGAGCTGTCGTTGGCTTCTTTCACAAACACCGCGTTGCCAACTTCCAGTCTAGCTTCCCACCACCTCTGCCTTCCCCGGCAGCTTGGGCGTTGGTGGTAGCCCCGGGCTTCGCCCCAGCGGATGTATTCCAGCGCAGCGCTGCCTTGCAGCTCGGATTTGTCGCGGTGGCACATGAAGATTTTGTAGCGCAAGTCCTCGGGCTTGATGAGGATTGAGCGGCATTCGCGCGGGCTTTTGATCACCGGCTTCAAGAACTCCGGTTCGATGCCCCACTGGCGGATTGCTTCGTCGTCGAGGTAGAAGAATTCGTTTGCGCCGGTCGTGAAGCCGCGACGAACTTCGGCGATGTCGCCGAGACGCACCAGCTTGCCTTTGCCTTTCTCAAGGATGGTGAAAAAGATTTCCGGGGCGCGGAGGTATTTGCCGCCTCATTTGTTGGCTTCGTAGCGGGCGGTCTTGATGAGCGGGCCGCGCGATTGCTTGGATTTGCTTGTCGTTTCTTCCTCGCCTTCCTCGCGGGCAAGCCCTTCCTCGAACAGCGCGCGCTGGGACTCGACGCAGATGCGCCAGCGGCCGGTGCGTTGGCGCTCGGTCGCCGCCTCCAGCGCCTTGAACGTCTCGGCGCTGAGCACGTCCTCAAACGGCACCTTGAACATCACAAAGCGGGCGGTTTTGTCCAGGCCGCTCTCGCGGCGGTCATCCGGCGGGGCGAGCAAGGCGATGATCGTGTTCACATCTGCTTGGGCAAAGGAACGCTTGCGCTCGTTGTCGAGGATGAACTTGACATGGCTGTGTTTGAGCAGAAACTCCTGCAAGTCCGCGCCGTAACCGACATCGAGCCAGGAGTTGGAGGTGATGAAGCAGAAGCTGCCCTGGGGGTTGAGCAGGGCCAGCCCATATAGGTAGAAGTAGACGTAGAGGTCGCTTTTGCCGTCGAGCTTGCGGAAAGCGGCTCGACCGGGCCTGTACTGGAAGAAGCGGGGCCAGGCGGCGGCCACCGACCGCTGGAGTTGGGCCTTGTAGGCTTTTTTCTGCTCTTTCCAGGCTTCGGAGTCTTCGCCGCCGAAGTCCTGGGGGTGGAGGCGGGGCGGAGCGATCCGCTCTTGGCGGACGTAAGGCGGGTTGCCGATGACGAGGTCAAAGCCCCGTTTGTCGCCCTCAAAGATTTCCACGAAGGCGATGTCCCAGACGAAGGGGACCTGCTGCGCGCGAAGGAGCGCTTCGCGCGCAGCGGTGAGGCGGGCCAGTTCGGCTTCTTTTTCTTCGCGCTGGGCGCGCAGCTGCTGGAGGCGGCGTTGGGGTGCAGCCCGATCGGTGGGGGCCTCCAGGCCCGGTAGGGTGCCTGGCTCGGCCGGCGCTTCGATCTGGCGGGTGATCGCAGCGATCTGGTTTTTTAGCGCGTGCTGCTTGTGGGCAAGGATGTCGCGGAAAAGATCGAGTTCTTCTTTTTTGATGTCGGTTTCGCGCAAACCTGGTTCGCCCTGGTAGAAGCGGAGTTTTTTGCCTTTGAGCTGGGTGAGGCGGCCTTTGAGCGGAGGGGGAAGGTCCAGAGGCGTGCGGTGGAGCCCGAAGTCTATGCCGCCGATCTGCTGCACGAGGCTATCGCCACAACGGACTTTGAAGGAGAGGTTAGGCAGCAGCGGGCGGAACTTGAGCTCCGCGGGTTGGAGTTCGGTTTCGACGACGAGTTGGAGCCAGAGGCGCAGTTCGGCCACGTGGACGGCCCAATCCATCACGTCCACGCCGTAGAGCTGCTCGCCGATGATGCGGCGCCGACGTTCGTAGGGGGTTTCTTCGCGGCCCAGCTGGGCATTGGCGCGCGCCTGAAGGTCGTCCAGGACAAGTAGCATGCCGACCAGGAAGGAACCGGAGCCACAAGCGGGGTCGCAGACGGTGAGGTCGCGCAGGTGCCGGTCGAGTTCGGGCCAGAGGTTGTGCGCGGCGAGCGCAGCGTCGGCGGCGTCTTTCTCGGCTGGTTCGTAGGCGAAGACGGCGTCGTAGAGAAGCGGTTTTTTGTCTGCGCCGAGCCGATGGGCCAGTGCGTCCACGAGCGCCAGGCGGCACATCAGGTCAATCTCGACCCGCGAAGTGTAGAAAATGCCGGCTGAGCCACGCTGGTCTTCTTCGACGAGGCCTTCGGAGGTGAGGTTGACCAGCGACTCATAGACTTTGCCGATCATTTCGGGGTCCACGGCGACTTCGATGTCCAGTGGGGTAGATTCGGCGATGGTGAAGTTGTAGCGTTCGAGGAAGCCGGGCCTGCTACCGTCGAAGGTGTCAAAGAGCGTGGCAAAGAACTCGTCGGGCAGCTTCACGCTGTAAGCCTCGTCGAGGGAGTTTCGGGCGAAGAGTCCGCCGTTGAGGTAGGGCGCCAGCTGGAACGCCGATCGAATCTCATCCGGAAAATGCCGGTATCCGCCGTGGAACTTGTTGTTGAAGGCCTCAAAGAACAAAACGGAAAGCCAGCGATCGAAGAAGGTATCGACCGGCTGGCGGGTCTCTTTGTAGGCGCGCCAGAAATCGGCGATAAAACGCGGGTTGCCGCCAAGCCAGCGCTTACGCTGGATGAAGTAGAGGAACATCAGGCGGTTGAGGAGTTGCAGGGCGTAATCGTGGGCCCAGACCTGGTCTTGAGAGGTTTTGTAGAGCCGCTGCTGCAGGTCGGCAAAGACCTTCTTATAACTCTCGAAGAACTCTTTCGTGACGGCTTCGACGTCGAAGGCGCGTTGGAGTTTTTCGGTGAGGGTGGGGAGAGGCGGCTGGCCGGTGGGTCCGAGCTCGTCGAGGCTGAAAGCCAGTTCGGCCAGGCGTTCGAGGGTGGTGCGAGCGGGGGAGCCGACTTCGTAAGGTAGGGTACGCAGTTCTGTTTTTCCATCGGAGCGCTGACGCGCCCAGGTGAAGGCGGCTTGCCGGGCCTCTTGGGTGACATAGCAGAGCAGGTGCTCGGCGTGAAGGGGCTTGAGCGCACGCTGCACTGCGCGGCGGGCTGTGAGGCCGGGAAGCCGATCCGATGGCCAGACAACGAGATAGACCGGCAAACCTGAAAGCTCCGCTACCGGCTGCAGGGTCAGCGGCGGGGCGTCCGACGCCTTCCTATATTCAATGGACCGCAAACCCTGCGGATGCCCCCAGTTCAGCACCTCACAAAATAGCTGCTTCAGCTGCGCGGGCGAAAGCCCCCCCTGGAGGCTTTTCTCAATCCGCTGGAGAAGCGAGCTCATAGGTCGGTATGGGATTGGTTTGGTAGAGTCAGTCCCATCGAGCAGAGGATTTGGGGTTCTGCGAAGGCTTGGGGGTCAGGGGTGGGTTCACAGAGGGCTTCGTCGGCTGCGTAGCGCAGCAACCGCTCCAGCAGCGCTTCATCGGGGATGCCCAGGCGCATCTGCCGGCTGAGGGCTTCTTTGGCTGCGCTCTTGAGGGGGTAGCGCCAGATCAGCTCGATCACGGTATCCAGTTTGTGCAAAGTTTCTGGTGAGGTGGCCTGAAGTTGAAGCTGGGATCGGTAGCGCTGGAGGCGGTCGTAGAGCTTGCGGCGCACGCTGCGCAGCGATCCGAGCTGGCCACCGAAGGCGATCTGCTCCTCCTTAGCCAGGGCCACGCAACGGGCGACGAGGTCGTGATGGTTCTCCGCGCGGGGAAGCGGCGGCGTGTCCGGGTCGCAGGCCGCTGCCCGAAAAAGGACAGACAAAGATTGGGAGACCAAGTGACCGTGTTCATCCACCCGCACAAGGGCGTCGGTCCCATCGGGATAGCGCAAGTAGGTAATGACCCCTGGGGGATGCTGAACCGGATCCGCAGCCGAGGGGAGAGATCGGGTAGCCGAAATGATAGGTGGAAGCTCCGCCGCCGCCTTCCGATCCGCTTCTGAGGCGCTGTTCCAGACCTGGAGCGCCAGACTGGCCAGGTCAATGTCTTCGTCGGATTGGTCGTCGTCGAGCGTGCCGGCTTTTTCAGTATACAGGTCGCGCAGCTTGTTGGCCGCCTCCTCGCCGAAAAAGGTTTCGTCGGTGCCGAGGACTTCTTGGTTGGCCTGCAAGCGTTCAAACAGCCGCTTGCGCAAGCGGATGATGCGTTCGACGCCCTCGGCGGGTAGGAACGAGTAGACCAAGATGGTATCGTGCTGCTGGCCGATGCGGTCCACGCGGCCGGCGCGTTGGATGAGGCGAATGATCGCCCAAGGTAGGTCGTAGTTCACGATGATGTGGGCGTCTTGCAGGTTCTGACCCTCAGCAAGGACATCGGTGGCAATCAGGATGCGAAGCTCCGCTTCGCCAGCTTGGAGACCGCCGTTAGAGCGGGGACTGAAGCGCCGCGCCAGGGCTACCGGATCCTGGGTTTGGCTGGTCACGACGGCCAGGTCGCGGATCCCCCGAGCCACCAGCTGCCGCTCCAGATACTGGGCGGTGTCGGCAAACTGGGTGAAGATGAGGACCTTGTCACGCGGGTGAGTGTGGGTCAAGAGCTTTTCTAAGGCGGCGAGTTTGGCGTCGTTGGAGGGGTTCCATTCCCCTATGCTTTCAAGCAGCGCCATCAACGCTTTAGCGTCGGCTTCGAGGTCTTGCTTGAGCTGGGGGCGAAAGAACTTGGGGTCAATCCAAGTGAAGGGGGGACGCCAGGTTGGGCCGGCAAAGGTCTCATAGAGGACGGCGGCGCGTGATCGGAAGGCCTCCCAAAGGTCGGTATCCGGGATCCCGAGGTCGAGCGAGGCCCCCGCGTCCTCCTGAACCCCTTCGTCTCTGTCGCTCACCGCCGTATCCAGCAGCGCAGCCTCCTGCGTGCCCAGGGGAATAGGGAGGCTATGTTCGAGGGCGTGGAGCACCACCAAGTTGCGTAGGATGTGACGACGCACGGAGACCAAAAAGCTATAGCCGCTTGATTCGAGCCGCTTGAAGAGGTTCGTGCGGCAAAATCCGATGAGGCGGCGGCCGGCGCGATTGAGGTTATCGAGGAGGCGCTTTTCGGCGCCCACCGCTAAGCTGTCGGCCTGGGCCACCAAGTACTGCGCCAGCCCGTAACGGGGCAATCTAAGGCGTTCAATCACCTGCACCACTTCGTCGCGAAAGAGCCGCGCATACTGATCGGAAGGGTCCCCCTCTCGAATAGGAAATGTTAACCGCTTGGCCAGACGCTGAGGAAAGTATTGAGGAGCGCCGTGGAGGAGGACATAGTAACGCCGCTTTTGCGGGTCGAACTGGGCATAGTGCCGCAGGATAAACTGGCGTGTGCGCCGCACCAGAAAGAGGCGCATCAGGTCCCGCCAGTCCTCCGGGTAGGGGCTTTGCTCAAAGGCGCGCAACGAATGCGGCGAAGTTTGAAACTGCGCAATAAAGTCCCGTTCGTTTTTTCCGTTCTTGGCCCACTCTTGGAAGAACCGTTCGGGTCGAATGTGCAGGTCTTGGTTTTCGTCCAGAAAGAGCCGGAGTTGGTTAGCCAGGTCGGTAAAGTGCTTATTGTAGGGGGTAGCGGTCAGGAGTAGCACGCGGGGCCCATGGAGTTGGATATAAGTACGCAGGGCACGATACCGCTTGCTTTCACGGTTGCGCAGGTTGTGGCTTTCGTCTATTACGAGCAGGCGGTAGCGGGGTGCGTCCGAGCGGTCGAGGACTTCAATGAGCTTGCCGATCGATAAGACACGGCCGTTGATTTCGTAGGTCTCGAGATATCGTTTCCACATGGGCGCGAGTTTGGGCGGGCAAACGACCAGTGTGTTGCTCTGGTCGTCCTCCTGAAAGATGCGGGCGACGGCGGTGGCCATGAGGGTTTTGCCCAGCCCCACCACATCCCCCAGCAAGACCCCCCCTCGGCGATAGAGGTAGTGGACGGCCAGCGATACGGCTCGCTCCTGAAAGTCCAGGAGCGGAGTACCTTTTTGGCTGAAGATGCGGGGCAAGCGGAAGGCGCGTTCGCCTTCGCGGGCCTCTTCCGAGAGGTGGTAGGCGATCTTGAGGTAGACCCAATAGGGCCGTACCGGATCGGTGCGTGCCCAACTGTGCTCAATCAGCTCAGCCAGCGTGTCGGTAAAGTCTATCGCCAGCGGGTCTGACCAGCGTTCGTCAAACCAGGCTTGCAGTTTGGCGGCAGCGTCTTGCTCGACGACATCTACGTTCAACTCGCCCTGCTGGGAAAGCCCAGCCAGGGTAAGATTGCTGCTGCCGACAAAGCCGATGAGGGGAGTGATGGGATCGTTGCGGCGAACCAGGTACAGCTTGGCATGCAGAGGATACCGCAGAAAGGCTTTGAGAAAGACTTTTCTGGCGCGCAGTTGAGCAGCCAACTGGCGGAGGGTTTTTTCGGCTTGGTGGGTGGGCACGCCTACCTCGAGTTGCTGTTTGAAGCTTTCGGTGAAGCGGCGCTGGAGTTGGGCGCGGGTAGGGCCGTCTATCGCCTGATCGGGGCGGTGCAAGCTGGCCAGCGCTTTCATTTCTTCTTCGGGGGGGCGGTGCATGCCCACCAGCACACGACAGGCCTTCTCTTCTGTGCCTCCTGGCAGCGCCTCTACCCAATCCGCTAAGCGATCCCAGCCGCGCAGGTTGAGGTAGCCCACGCAGAAGGCAGCGGCTACCGCCTGGCGATCAAACGCCCTCCGCAGCCCCTCCCAGAGCGGCTGCTCAATGTTATCGTAAATGGTAGGCATAGTCACAAAAGGGCATTAGACAGAAAGGCCGCTGAGAGGTACCCCCTTCGCTAACCCACACGCCCTCCATAGCTAAGAAAAGTTTCTTTGCCAGGAGGGGTAAATGCGAGAGGTTCTCTTTCCTGTTTGGGGGTGGTGCTCCAACCGCACGAGCAAGTAAGCATCCAGGTGTTCTTTGAGCTCTTCGCGGTGGGTGATCACGCCGATAGCCCGACCTTCCCGGGCCAGCTGGCGCAGGGTACTCACCACCTGGCTCAAAGCATCCGGGTCGAGCGAACCGAAGCCCTCGTCAATCAGAAGGAAGCTGCGCTGATTCTTTTGGCCCAAGCGGGCCGCCACTCGATCCGAAAGCGCCAACGCGAGCGCCAACGAAGCTTGAAAAGTCTGCCCCCCAGATAGCGTTTTGACAGAACGAGGTACATACTCCTGCCCCACATAATCCACCACTTCGATCTGTAGACTTCTGCCTTTTGGCTCCTCTGCCGCAGTAGATCTGAAGCCGGGGTCTTTCTCAGAGCGTTCCCCCTCCTTGGACTCCTCCTTCTCCAGCTGAAGCTCCCATAGGCCGCCATTCCACTGGCGAAGGTACTGATTAGCCACCGCAAGAATCCGCCTCACATATTGCCGCAACACAAACTGCATGAACTTCTTCCCTCTGAAAAGCTTAAGCAGATCGTCCAGGTGTTGATAGCGCTTTTCAAGCTGGCTAAGTTGGGCCTGCACTCTTTCCAGCTCCTCTCGATCTTTGACGAGTTGCCTTAGCCCCTCCTCCCGCTGGCCTTGCTCAAGAAGTATCTTCTCCTCCCTTGCCTTCAAGTTCTTGTACTCGGTTTCTTTCTCCGTATGCAAGTCGGGATCATAGCCCTGTGCGCTCGAGGCCAGGTCTTTTTCTTGATCCTGGAGAAGTTGGAGCCGCTGAAAGAACTCCTCGATCTCTTTCTTTTCTTTCTCCCAATCTACCTGAGGCTCGTAAAACTGACGCGCCTCTGATAGGTCGAGCCCCTTGTTCTGGATCGCCCGCTCAAGCTTTTGAGTCACTTCAGCAAGCTGGGCCTTAAACCTTTCGAGGTTCTCTTGCGAAGCCTGGCACTTGGCTTCCAGTTGCCTAAGCTCATTCTCTTTCTCTTTAGCCTGCTGCTGGAGCCGATAGTACTGCTCGATTTGACCTAAAATTCTTTCATTCTCCTCCTGCCTCCTTTTTATCTCCTCATCAGACCAGTTCTCTCCACCTGTAGGGATCTGTTGGGCCAGCCCACTTCTCCGGCCCTGCAGTTCAGCTACCCTCGCCCTAAGAGAACTCAGCTCTTCCCGAACTTTGCTGATAGCCTCGTGTTTTTTGTCCTGTTCTTCTTTGTTCCTATTGATCGAGGCCTCTATCTCCGCTACTTGCGCCTCTAACTTTTCCTTCTTGACTCGAAGTTCTTTATAAAGTCCTGGCTGGGGTGAGCAGGAGAAAGATTCTCGGAGTTGTTCCTCTATCTTATTGAGCTTTTTTATGCATTCTTCCATATCTGATCGGATAATGCGGTACTCGTATTCAATAGATTGGATCTTAGCCAGGTACTTATCTTTCAGATGGCGGATTTTGTCGATTGCTTCGTTTAGTTCTTTCTCACGGGCAGCGTCTGAAGAAAGGGAGGAGGCTGGTTCGGGGTGTTCCCGAGAGCCGCATACGGGGCAGGGTTGTCCAGGGCGGAGTGTGGCGGCCAGGTTGTAAGCCCAGGTAGCGTGCGTGAAACGGGCTCTTTCGTTTTCCAGGGCCTTGTGCAGAGCCTCTTCCAAACCTACGAGGGTTTCTTTCCAGACCTCGCTGGACGCCTCACAGGCAGGCACCTGCACATTTGCCTCTTGGCAAAACTTGACCAGCGGCTGAAAGCCCTCCCACAACTGCTTACACTGGGACTGGAGCTGCTGGGACTGATGCTCAGATTTCTTTTCGGCCTGGTCTACTCTTGCCTTCTGGTCCTCCCACTCTTTGCAGGCCACGAGCAAGTCCATAGAAAGCTGGCTGAGTTCGCCCCTGACCTCCTTGAGCTGCTCCTGGAGCTGGCTCTCTCCTCGCTTTAGGGCCTCGAACTCTCTGCTGAGCTCTTTCAGTTTTTCTCGTTTATCTTCAATATCTTTCTCTTCTTTTTGCATCTCCTTCACGACATCTCGATAATCAAGAAGGGATTTGATCTGCTGTTGGAGGCGCTCATATTTACTTTTCTCTTCGTAAAGGGGCTCGAGGTCTTTGACTCTTTTGAAGAGCGGCTCGGACTCCGATCGAAGGGACTCAAGCTCACTGTTTAGCTTCTTGACCTCATTGCTTGCCGCTCCGAGTAGCCGCTGGTACTCTCTCTCCTGAGTAAAAAGCTCTCTTATCTCTCCTTGTAGCTGATAGAACTTCTCCAGCCGGTTTTTGCGCTTTTCAAACTCCTCTCGCCGGGCCTGAAGCTTCTTCAGATCCTGCCTGACCTGATTAAGTTTTTGCCAGTCTTGCCGCTTGATGGCCATCTCATCCAGCTGCTGCTTCAACTGATTCAGCTGATGCTCTACCTTTTGTTTTTGCTCTTTGATTTTCTCAATCTCCTTCCTGATCTCAGCCTCGCGTTGGGGATTAGTCTTTTCCTCCAGTTCTTTCTTTCGCTGTTCGAGCTGGCTTTTCTGTCCTCCCGCTTCGGATCGCAGGCTTTCAATGGTACTGCTCAGATCCAAGTGCTGGAGTTTGAGGAGCGAAGCTAAGATGTCGGAGCGGTCTTTTGGGGTGGCGTGTAAGAACTCCTGGAAACGCCCTTGCTCCAGGAGAAAAGTCTGGGTAAAATGTTGGTAGCTCATGCCCAGCAGCTCAGCTACCTTGTTGGGGATAGCGTCGCCCGAAGCCAGAGGTTGGTCCGAATCGCCTTGGTACAGAATATGTTGGGACCGACCATTGGACTGATACTGATAGCGGAGGCGGTAACGTTGATTGCCCAGGGTAAACTCCAGCTCGATATGCCCATTATGCTCCTGCCGCCCGTTAGTCCGATTCAGAACGCTGGAGGGACTGCGTTCGGTACGAGCGGACTTCTTGAAGAGCGCAATCAGCAGGCAATCTAATAGCGCCGACTTGCCGGCCCCTGTAGGCCCCAGAATGCCAAAAAAACCGGCCTCCATCAGCTTGTCAAAGTCCACCTCCACGGGTTCTCGATAGGAAAAAAAGCCACTAACCTTCATTTTATGCAGCCTCAGCATAGCTATTGGATGTTGGATGAGTCTTTCTCTTTGGCTTTTTGAAGCACTTCCTCAAAGATATCCAGGATCTCCTGTGAGGGTGCGGTGCCTTTGTGAACCCGATAAAACGCCTCAAAGAGTTGTTTCAAGTCCAGATCGTCGGATTGAGCGAGGAGTTCGGCATCGGGCGCTTCACCTGAGAAGGACAACCGCTCCAAGCGAAAATACACCAGCCGAGGAGCCTGCGCTTCCAGTCTTTGGCGCAGATCAAGCGGCGGAGCCTGGGAACCCCTCCAGATTAACTGTAAGTAATCGCCCGCATATTGGGTACAGTATTGCTTAGCCTCGTCTTCGGACCCTACCGAGATGGAGCGCAAAGCCAAGCCACCTTGTAAGCCTCCCTTTTCGGGCAGTCGTGAAACCTGGGCCGGCCCGCAGCGAGGCACCTCTACCAAAAGCGCTTTTTTCTCAAAGCAGGTATCTCCAAACGAGTACTGAAGCAAACTGCCGGCGTAGGCTATAGGATAGGGTCGTTCACGGAGTATCGCAGGGGAGTGAATATGGCCTAAAGCCGCATAAGCGAGCCCTTCAGGAAAAGCCTCCATCGAAATGGCCTCTTGCCCTCCTAAGGCGAGAGGACGCTCTTCAAGGTCCTCTTCGAGGCGCGAGGATTCAGCCGAGCCCCCCTGTCCAGACGAAACTGTGTAATCTACATAAGGGTGAGCCAAGAGTATGCAAGGCAAGTCGGAAGTAGCTTTTTTGAGCGCGTCGTCCCAGCGCTTTTTCCAGAAGGCGGAAGCCGTCTCCTCCCCCTCTCGGCGGTAAGGAGGAAGGTAAGGCGCCAACAAAAACTGACAACCAAACGGCCATTTGGAGCTGGAGAGTTTTATTAGGCCGTCTGCGATCACGCGGAGCTCAAAGCCGGCTCCGAAGGAACCCTCGAACTGGTGGCGGGGCTGAAAGGGATCCCCGACCAGCAGGATACCTAAGGGCGCGCCCCAAGTAGCGAGCGCATCGAGGAGTTCAGCCGAGTCGTGATTGCCGGCGATTACGAGAACGGGCCGCTCCCCTCCCTTCGACAACTGGAGGAGCCCCTCTGTGAAGAGGCGCTTAGCCTCCGGAGAGGGATTGCGCGAGTCAAAGACATCACCCGCTACCAGTACGGCCTGCACTTGGTGCTCCTCGGCTAACCTTACCAGATGCTTCAACACGCGCTCTTGCTCTTCCAGCCGAGAGAAGCGATCCAACTTCTTGCCCAAGTGCCAGTCGGCCGTATGCAGGAAACGAAGGGTCTGGCTCATCCTGAGAAGTATACGCCAAAGTTCAGGAAAAGTTGCAGGAGGGGGCGTAGCTTTGTGGGATGCAGGAACTGGCGGAGGAGATTAGCGGGTGTCGGCGGTGTGATCGGCTGGTGGCGTATCGAGAAGCGGTGGGGTGGCATCCGCCACGGCGGTTTAGGGGGTGGACATACTGGTCGCGAGGAGTGGCGGGGTTTGGAGACCCGCAAGCGCGAGTGTGGGTGATCGGGTTAGCGCCAGCGGCCCATGGCGCCAACCGCACCGGACGGATGTTTACCGGCGACAGTTCAGGCGATTGGCTCTACCGAGCCTTATATGAGACAGGCTTTGCCAACCAGCCCACGAGCTTACACAGAGAGGATGGGCTAACCCTGCAAGGGGTGTTTATTTCGGCGGCGGTGCGGTGTGCGCCCCCCGCCAATCGCCCCCTCCCTACCGAACTGGCTGCCTGCTTCTCCTACCTCCAAGCCGAATGGGCTCTTCTGCGCCAGCATGTGCGCGTGATGGTGCCCTTAGGGCATATCGCATATATGCAAGTGCAGCGGCTTTTGGGCCAAAAGGGACCGCCCTTTGGGCATGGGAAAGAATGGCAGTTCTCCCCTACCCTCACCGTAGTGATTTCCTACCACCCCAGCCAGCAAAACACCCGCACCGGCCGGCTCCCGTGGGAAGCCTGGAAAGGGATTTTTATGCGGGTACGGCAGCTCCTCACAGAAGAGGAGGCCCCTTCTTGAGGAAGGAACGGCGATGTAGAGGTGAAGGCCCCCAGCGTTGGAGCGCTTCCCAATGCGGCCGCGTGGGGTAGCCTTTATTGTGCTCCCACTGGTAGTAGGGGTACTCCTGGGCCAGTAGGGTCATCAGCTGGTCTCGCAGCACCTTGGCCACTACAGAGGCGGCGGCGATTTCGGGGAAACGCTCGTCCCCTTTCACGCAGGCTTCTATGGGAAAAGGAGAGGCAGGCCGGTGGGGGCCGTCCACCCGTACCAGGTCGGGCTGGAGGGGGAGGCTTTCCAGGGCTTCCTGCATGGCCAGGAGGGTAGCCCGAAGGATGTTGTGGCGGTCTATCTCGGCGGGACCTTGCATGCCCACCCCTATGGCCAGCGCCTTTTCAAGGAGGAGGGGATAAAGCTGACGGCGCTGCGGCGGACGAAGGCTTTTACTGTCTCGCAGTAGCGGAGGCTCGAAGTTCGGCGGAAGGAGGATCGCCACAGCCACCACCGGTCCAGCCAGGCAGCCGCGTCCCACTTCGTCTACGCCGGCAATCAAGCGGGCTGCCATTGGGTCCAAGTACCTGGGAGGGTTCCCCACAACCTTTCGCGCCAGCGGCTAAGCGCGCTGGCCGGACCTGGCGCCGCCCCTTCGGCCAAAAAGAGTTCTACCGATCGGAGCACCGTCCAAGCGGTAAATACGTAAGCTTGAGGGGTACGCAAGAGGAGGGCTTCTGGGGCTTCGGCTGCGGCGGCCAAGACGAAACTTTCGGCGGCCAGGTGCATGCGACGGGCCAGGGCGGCGCGACGGTTGCGCACCCACCAGAGTAAACTTTCGGCAAAGGGCTGCCAAGCAAAGACGCGCTCCAGCAGAGATCGCCACCGGGCATAACGAAGGGGTAAAGCCACCCAGGTAGCCAGGTGCTTGAGGTCAGGGTTCCAAGCAGGGAAGGTGATCAGCTCCGCCAACGTAGCGGAGAAGAAGGAGATTTCACGGCCTTGGAGGATTTGGCGTACCTCTTGGAAGGGGATAGGGTGCAGTTGGCCGGCCTGCCACTGGTAGTAGCCGTGGAGGAGCATAGTGAGGGCGGACTGGACAGTACCGGCAGAAAAGCCCCCTTGTGCATAGATGTAAAGGTGCAAACTACGGGCCTGGGGATAGCGCTGGCGCAAGAAGTAGAGGGCCGCTTCGCCGGCCACAGTATCGAAGCCAGCCGCCGTGATGAGTGGTACAGAAGCCCCCTGCGCGTACAACCGCTGGAAGGTTCGCCATTCGCCACAAATGTCTAAGTAAGCGATGCCGTGCTGGTTGCACCAACTGACCCAAGGCAGAGCGGTGATTTCGTAAGGGCCAGCCAAGTTGACCACGAGGCGAGGCAGCTCGGAGAAGGAGATCGTAGGCAGTTCAGCCAGAGAGAAGGCCTGGTAAGGGCAACCGTAAGTTTGGCTGAGGAGATCGAGCTGGGAGGCGTCCCGACCCGCCAAGAGGGGCGGAGGCAGCTGAGGGAAGGCCTTTTGCCAGATGGAGAGCACTAAGCGGCCCGTGGTACCGTTAGCGCCGTAGATCAGCCACATAGGACTCCAGGTCGGAGAGGGAAAAGTGCAAAAAGAGCTTTTTGGGCGTTTCAGTGCGGAAGAAGGTATGCTGGTCGGATTGGGGGACGCCCAGCAAGCGCCGCCAGTTCTGTAGGGCACGCAGGAAGGCATTCAGTTGAGCTACTTGATGGGCGGTGGGGCGGTAGGTTCCGGCCAGGAGCCGCCAAGGAGGAGGAGGCACCCAGCCAGCCCAGTTTTCTAAAGGTTCACCTTGGGGGAGGAAGCCGTAGAGAGCTTGAAAAGTGGGAGGGTGATACAAAAAAGCTTCGATGCCCCATTCGGGGCCGTAGGCCAAGCCGACGGGCCAGTAAGTAAGGTGGAAGCTCACCCGAGGGGGGGCCGGCTGGCTACGCAGCTCCCACAGAAAAAGTTCCACCTCCTCGAAAACGGCGCCGGTTTGGGGATTGACGGGATCCACAAGGAGGAGGGGGGCCGTCACGGGCTGGGGGCCAGTTACCCTGACCGTTTCGGGAGGCAGAGGCGGCTCAAGGGGTTCCCACCTGCTGAGAGTAGGCATAGACAGCGGGCCTTCCAATCGAGAGGTAATCTATGGCGGCTTTTTGGACTTCGCCCAGGTCGTAGAGGTTACGCCCGTCGAAGACCACAGGGGTGCGCAGGAGCGAGCGAAGTTTGGACCAGTCGGGCTGGCGAAACTCCGCCCATTCCGTCAAGATGAGGAGCCCATCGGCGCCTTCGAGTGCGTCGTAAGGGTTTTTAGCGTAGTACACGGGCCAATCGGGCCGGGCTTTTTGGAGGGAAGGCAAGGCTACCGGATCGAAGGCTCGTACGACCACGCCCGAGTCGAGGAGCCAGGCAATAAGGTCCAAGGCAGGGGCTTCTCGGATGTCGTCGGTGTCGGGCTTGAAAGAAACGCCCCACACGGCTAAGGTGCGGCCTCGGAGCGTGCCGCGGTAATAGCTTTGGACCTTTTCCCAAAAGAACTGGCGCTGTTGAGCGTTGATGAGGATAGTGGCTTCTACCAGCTGGAGGGTCAGGCCATGCTGGCGGGCGGTGGCGGCCAGCGCCTGGGTGTCTTTAGGGAAGCAAGACCCCCCATACCCTACCCCAGCAAAGAGATACCGCCGACCAATGCGGCTGTCTGCGCCCATGCCCAGCCGCACATAGTCGATGTTGGCTCCTACCTTCTCGCACAAGCGCGCCAGTTCATTCATGAAGCTAATGCGCATTGCCAAAAAGGCGTTGGAGGCGTATTTGGTGAGTTCGGCGCTTTCCCAGTCCATGAGGTAGATGGGGTTACCCTGGCGCGTGTAGGGCAAGTAAAGCTGGCGGAGCTTCTCGGCCACGTGAGGGTCAGGCGTACCAATCACGACGCGGTCCGGCTTGAGGAAATCCTCTACGGCAAAGCCCTCCCGCAAAAACTCCGGATTTGAAGCCACTCGGACCCAGCCAGGCAGCTTCTCGTCGAAAAAGCGCTGGAGAGACCGAGCTGTGCCCACCGGCACCGTGCTTTTGGTGACGACGATGCGCAAGGCTTGGCCATTGAGGGGATGCCGGGCAAAGGCTTGTACCAGACTTTCGGCGGCGGCATAGACAAAAGACAGGTCGGCTTCGCCTGCAGAGCCAGGCGGAGTAGGCAGCGCCAGAAAAACCAGCTCCGCTTGCCTAACCGCTTCGTAGAGGTCGGTGGTGAAGGACAAACGCCCCTCCCGCAGGTTGCGAGCCAAAAGGCGATCCAAGCCAGGCTCATAGATAGGCGATTGACCCGCTCGAAGGCGCGCCACTTTTTCCGCATCGATGTCGTACCCCACGACGGTATTGCCTGTTTCGGCCAAACCGGTGGCGGTCACCAACCCTACATACCCTACCCCAATCACAACTATCTGCATACCGTACCTTTGCACAAAAGTACAAGCTTGTGCACTGGGTAGTGGGCCTTTTCTCTGTCCTCTGGGCGCAAAAGAGCATCCGGGATTCGGTGATTGGCTTTTTTGCGCCGAGCGTAGCGTATGGGGGCTACGCGCCCGCGCAGGACCTGGCCCAGCGCTTCGGGTGGACGCATGTACTGGGCGGCGAAGCCCTCTATAAAAGCCGATGGAACCTTTACATAGCCGTGCAAGGCGGAGGCCTGGCCGGCGACCAGGTCAAAGAACCCCACCTCCTGCAAGGGCTCAACCTCACAAGCCTCGAACAAGCCGGCCTGTGGGCTTTCGTAGATGAAAATGGCCGTATCTTCACCCCCAACCTACGCCAGCGCGGCTGGACGGCTTCGTTCCGAATCGGCTACGTCGTCTCTGCGCTTCGCTTGCCTAAGCAAAACCCCAACTGCGGCCCCTTCATAGAAGTCGGCGTAGGCTACCTCACTCACCGCATCCTCATAGATAAAGCCCGCAGCGAACGGCTGCCTCTGCTGGAAGGCCAGTACCTCAAAGGACTCGATCGGCTCACGGCAGGTTGGGGCCTGACCGAAGCCATAGGCTATCGTTTCTATGGCAACCGAGGCCTCATCAACTTCTTCGTAGCCGTGGAAGCGGCCCAGTTTTTCACCCGCAGCTTGCGGGGCTATCTGTATGACCAAGGCGTGCGGGACACTAAGCAGCGTCGGGATTTCTGGCAGGGGATTCGGATAGGGTGGAGCCTGCCGCTTTATGAAAAAGCCCCCGCTGAATGAGGGCCTGGCGAGCTTTGTATACCGCAGCCCTCCTGCTTGCGCTGGGGGGGCTGTACTTTTTACAGTTTTTTTGGCCTAAGCTCAAGCTTTGGTGGCGCGCCCGTGCCACTTCACCTCCGCTTATGCCGATAGATCGACCGGTGCTGTGGATGCATTGCGCATCGGTGGGGGAGTTTGAACAAGGTCGCCCCGTCCTGGAGTACCTGATCCAAAAGTTTCCTCATCGGCCGTACGTGGTGGTAACTTTCTTTTCCCCCTCGGGTTGGAAGCGGTATCAGCAGAGCTATCCGTTTGCCGACTGGATTGGACCGGCCCCCACAGACCTACCTTGGATTGTGCGCCGGTGGATCGAAGCTATTCACCCCACCGCCGTCTTTTACGTCAAGTACGACCTGTGGCCCAACCTGGTAAGCGAACTGGCTCGGGTCGGCTGCCCCCAATACCTCCTTGCTGCCCACGTGACCCCCCTGCAAGGCCTGCGTTGGTGGTGGCGGAAAAAACTTCTGCGATATATGGATCACCTTTTTGTGCAGACGGCGGCCGACCAAACTCGCCTCAGCACCGAAGGCTTTACCCAGGTGACCTTAGCCGGAGATAGTCGAGTCTTGCGCGTGCGCGAGCTGGCAGAAAACTGGCTACCTGTGTCGGGCATGGCAGAATGGCTCGGAAACCACTTCTGCATCGTAGCCGGCAGCGTATGGGAGGCGGACGTGCGCTTTCTGGCTCAGGCCTACGCCCACCTGCGAGGCCAACAGACTCGCTGGATCGTCGTCCCTCATGAGGTTTCCCCTAAGCAGGTAGAGACTTTGCGCAGGCTCTGGCCCGTACCCACTTCCCTCTATACCGAGCCGGAATGGAACCCCAGCCGAGATACCCTCTTCGTAGACACTACGGGCCTCTTAGCTTACCTGTATGCCTACGCCCACGTGGCTTGGATAGGAGGGGGCTTCGGCAAAGGCATCCACAATATTTTGGAAGCTGTAGCATACGGAAAGCCCGTATTTTTTGGACCCAAATACCATGAGTTTCCCGAAGCAGAGGAGCTTATAAAACTCAAAGTCGCAGAAAGCTGCCAATACGCGGTAGGATTTTCTAATGCAGTCAAAAGCTTTGTAAAAAATAAGCATCGTTTGCAGATCATTAGCGAGAAAGCAAGGTCCTACCTCGATAGCAAGCCCCACACACCCAAGATTGTGGCGGATGTGCTGAAAGAAAAGTCCTGGATGAAGGCCTTGTACCAGTCCATGTAAGTCCTACAAAAAAGTGCGGTAAAAGACGTACCTTCGCAGGGATGTACGCTTCAGTGCAGGTTGGTGCGGCGACTACGACTCGCCGCCGAATCGGAAAAGTAGCCGTTTTAGGGGCCGGGGTGATGGGTTCGCAGATTGCCCTGCATTTTGCGGGCGTAGGGTATCCGGTGCTGCTTTTAGACATTGCGCCCCAGGAGCTGACCCCCGAAGAACGCGCAAAAGGCCTATTGCTGACCTCCCCCGAAGTGCGTAACCGGATCGTGCGCAGCCTTTTTGATCGAGCTCTCAAACTTTCGCCTTCTCCCCTGTACGAAAGTGGGGTAGTCCAGCGCATCCAACTGGGGAACTTCGCTGATGACCTACCTAAAATCGCTCAGGTTGACTGGATCGTCGAAGTCGTCGTCGAAGACCTCACCATCAAACGCCAGCTTTACGAAGAGGTCGAAAAATACCGGCGCCCCGGAACCCTCATTACCACCAATACATCGGGGATTCCCATTCGATATTTGGCGGAGGGCCGTTCAGAAGACTTTCGCCGGCACTTTGCAGGCACGCATTTCTTCAACCCGCCTCGCTACCTGCCTTTGCTCGAAATCATCCCTGGGCCAGATACAGCCCCTGAAGTGATTCAGTTTCTCATGGACTTTGGGCAGGTGCACCTGGGCAAGCAAACCGTGCTCTGTAAGGATACGCCGGCTTTCATTGCCAACCGCGTAGGGGTATTTGCGCTAATGCACCTTTTGCATGCGCTGCCCCGCTACGGCCTCTCGGTCGAAGAGGTAGACAAGCTCACCGGCCCGGTTATCGGCCATCCGAAGTCGGCTACCTTCCGCACGGCGGACGTCGTCGGATTGGATACCTTGGCTAAAGTCGCCCAAGGTCTCTACGAAAACTGCCCCCACGACGAAGCCCGCGAAACCTTTCGGCTTCCAGACTACTTAGAAAAAATGCTCGACCGGGGTCTGCTGGGCGAAAAGGCCGGTAAAGGATTCTACCAGAAGATTCGGGCCAACGGCGGCAGCGAAATCTACAGCTTGGACCTTGCGACCCTGGAGTATCGCCCGCAGAAGAAGGTTCGTTCTCCCCTTTTGGAGCGGCTCAAAACCGAAGACAGCCTACCTGCGCGCCTACGACTGCTGGCCCATAGCGACGAACCCTACGCCCAGCTCCTGCAAGAAAACCTGGCCGCGCTCTTTGCCTACGTCTCGCATCGCATCCCAGAAATCGCCGATGAAATCTATCCCATTGACGAGGCGGTCCGCGCCGGTTTTGGCTGGCAGCTCGGACCCTTCGAAAAATGGGATGCCATCGGACTCGAAGCGGGCTTAGCTGTCCTTGAAAAATATGGTTTTTCCGCAGCCCCCTGGGTGAAACGCATGCAGGAAAAAGGCTTTTCCCGCTTCTACGAAGTGCGAAACGGCCGGCGCTGGGTCTACAGCCCCACCCAAGAAAACTACATCGAAGTACCTGGGCAGGATCGCTTCATTTTGTTAGACACGCTGCGCAGCGAAAAAGTCCTCTGGCAAAATAGCGGCGCTTCGCTCTTTGATTTAGGCGATGGTGTGCTCTGCCTGGAGTTCCACACCAAAATGAACACCATCGGCGCGGAAGTACTCGAAGCCCTAAACCGCGCCCTTGACATAGCCGAACGAAGCTATGAGGGCCTGGTGATCGGCAACCAAGGAGAACACTTTTCAGCCGGGGCCAACCTGGCTATGATTTTCATGTTGGCGGTGGAACAAGAATGGGATGAGCTGGACTTTGCCGTGCGGACCTTTCAGCGGACGGTGATGCGCATTCGGCACAGTGCGGTGCCAGTGGTGGTGGCCCCCCATGGCCTGACGCTGGGAGGAGGATGCGAAATGACCCTGCACGCCGATGGCGTCCAAGCCGCCGCCGAAACTTACATCGGCCTGGTGGAAGTGGGGGTAGGCCTCATCCCCGCTGGCGCCGGCACTAAAGAAATGGCCGCCCGCATCGCCGAACGCTACATAGACGGTGACGTAGAACTCAACTACTTCCGCGACATTTTGACCCTCATCGCTACAGCCAAAGTAGCCACTTCGGCTTTTGAAGCGGTGCAGATGGGCCTTTTGCGCCCGTACCAAACCCACATCTCCCTCAATCGGCAAAAGCAGCTGCGGGATGCCAAAGCCTACGTACTCCTGCTGGCCGAACAGGGTTATGTGCCTCCCCAGCCCCGCACGCAGATTCGAGTGCTGGGGCGCACCGCCTTAGGTGGCGTCGAAGCCTCCCTCTATCAAATGTGGCAGGGCGGCTATATCACCGAGTACGACCGCCACGTGACCCGCAAGCTGGCCTACGTGCTGGCCGGAGGTGACCTGACAGGCGTACAGTACGTGAGTGAATCCTACCTCCTGGACCTGGAGCGCGAAACCTTCCTCAGCCTGTGTGGCGAACGCAAAACCCTCGAACGCATCCAGCACACCCTCCAAACGGGCAAGCCCTTGCGCAACTAAGCCTCTTCCTGGCTCTGGTGGCGCCAGGTAAAGCGCAGACTCTCCTCATCGGCTCCTGCCAAGTAGAAGTACGGGAACCCCCTACCCCTGCCCAGCGGGTCTTGGTGCTCTTGCCCGGCTGGAACTACAGCCGTAAGGCCTGGTGTGAAAAGTCCTCGGTCTGTGAGGAAGCCCTAAAACGAGGGTATCGCCTCCTCCTCTTGGAGATGGGGAAAAGCCTCTACGCCTCCACGGTTTTTCCCGAGACGCACCCAGAGTGGCGGCACTATCCTACACTGCGTACGCTGCTGGACTCGGTTTTCCCTCATCTGGTTGAACGAAAGCTGCTCCTGCCCGGCAAAAGTTATGTGTTGGGGCTCTCCACGGGAGGACGAGGGGTGGTGATGATTTTGGCGCATACGGGTACGCTTTTTCGGGCGGGCGCGGCCCTCTCCGGGGATTTTGACCCCCATTTAGACCCTCGGGACCGGCTCCTGACGGGGTGGTATGGCCCTTACAGCACCCGATGGGACACCGTAGACAACCCCCTCCAACTCGCTACACGCATTGAAAGTCCCCTTTTTCTGGCGCACGGGGTAACCGACGCCGTCGTCCCTTACCAGCACACCCAACGTCTATACCAAGTCCTCCAGCAAGCTAAGCCCACCCTCCCCTGCGAGTTGCACTTAGACCCCCACGGCCAACACGACTTCGCCTTCTGGGACAAGTACGGACGCAAGGCTTTGGATTTTTTTGCGCGCTATGAGTGAAACCAACTTTTGGATTGCGCTGCTGGCGGTGGCTCTGAGTAGCCTACTGGGTGTAGTGGCGGTATTGGTGTTTTTCTGGCAGCGGGAAAACGCCGAACGGCGCCGTCTGATTACCCAGCAGATTGTGCAAACCACCCTACCTCTGCGCTTGCAAGCGCTCGAACGAGCCGCGCTCTTTCTGGAACGCAACGACCCCCATAACCTCCTGCCTCGTTTAGCCCCTCACACTTTTCAGCGCACTTCGGACCTGATTCAGGCCCTCTTTCAGATGGTGCAAGAAGAGTACCTCTACAACGCCGCCCAGCAAGTACACATGGGCCCCCAAGTGTGGATGGCGCTTCGGCAGGCTAAAAACACTTTGCTTGGCGTTCTGCAAGCCACCTTAGCCGAGCATAATCCCGCTCAGACCCCTCCCCTTCTGTGGGTGGAAAAGTTCAAGGAAAAGTGGCGCGCCCAAAGCCCGGATCCTTTTCAAGTAGCGACGGCTTACGTACACCGAGAAATGCAACGCCTCCTTGAAATCCCGTAGGTGCGTAAATTTGCCTGGTGAGCCTGTGGAAAAAAAACGGACAAGTGACCGGGCCGACCGAAAAGACCCTCTGCCTGCTGGGAGAAGGAAGCCAGACCAAAGGAGAGTTTTACACACCCGGCTCGCTGCGCATAGAAGGGTTTTTTAGGGGCACGCTTCGAGTAGAGGGGCGCCTGGTTATAGCGCCTACCGGCGAAGTGCAGGGGGAGATTCAAGCGGGACAAGTCCTAATCGCAGGCCGTTTTGAAGGGCGCCTCGTAGCGGAGGAGCTCTTAGAAGTGGCCGAAACAGGCCAGGTGAAAGGGGAGATTCGAGCTAAGCGCATGCAAACCGTCAGCGGTGCCACCATGCAGGTCCATTGTTGGGTAGGTGATCACCTCCCTGAGCCGGTCTCCCTTCCCCCCACTGAAACCGATCCGCGCTCCCCCCGCCCTCGCCGTGGGCACTAAACTGGGTTTCCGATCAGCGGTGGTGCTAAGCTGGGTAGGACTGGGCGGAATGGGGTGTTCTTCTTCTTCAGCGCCAGCGCCCCCTCCAGATTGGTTTGCTCAACGCAGCCGCCTCCCCCTCTACGAAGCCACCTCTTACCGGCTTAGCTGGATAGACACCGCTGGGCAAAAGGTCCTCTTGCGCGCTGCACGACTCCAACTGCACAAGCAAGGCGACTCGACCTGCTGGCGCCTTGCCGGGAACGTAGAACTCGTGCACTACGCCCCCAACGGAGATACGCTCCAAGTCCTTCGCTCCAGGCGGGGCGAGCTATGGCCTCAGCAAGGGTACTTCGTAGCTCAGGATTCGGTCACGGTACGCACCCAAGACGGGCTTTTTTTGGAGACGGACTATCTAATCTGGCGACAAGCTCAGCATCGGCTTGAAGCCCCCGGGTGGGTACGCCTTCAGACGCCGGAAGAAACTTTGACTGGACAAGGGCTGGAGTACCACACCGAGAAGCGCACGTATCGGCTGCGACGCACCCGAGGCCTCGTCCAAGCACCGCCTTTATGAGCTGGGTGGTCCTAACGATTTTGGCGCTCCTTTTGAGTGCCTGGAGCTCAGGCAGTGAAATGGCTTGGATCACCGCCAACCCCCTACAGTGGGAAACCTGGCGCAGCCATCACCCTCGTCGTTGGCGCATCGCCCGCTTTTTCCTGCAGCACCCCCGCCGGCTCCTGATTACGCTACTCTTGTCGAATAACCTGGCTTTGGTGCTCTTTTCCGCTGGCTTCAGCCACCTTCTCCCCCTGGAAGGCTTGGAGCCTGCAGAACGGTTTTGGGCGGAAACGCTCTTAGGCACGCTTATTCTCCTGGTGGGGGGGGAGTACCTTCCTAAGGGGCTTTTCCAGCGATGGCAACTGGCGCTCCTTCCGGCTGTGGTCCCCTTCACGGGGCTGGTGTACCTACTTTGTTCCCCTCTCGTCGAAACGGCCCACTGGCTCACTACGGCCCTCTTCCGCCTTTTGCGGGTAGAGGAAAAGCCGCTCCACAAACCGCTATCCCGCGAGGGCTTTGCCACCCTCCTGCAACACGCTGAGTCTGACTTCCAAGATGTTTTGACCCGTACTTTAGCTTTGAGTGAGACCCCCGTGCGTGAAATCATGGTTCCGCGCCAAGAAGTGGTAGCCCTCCCCCTCGATACGCCCATCCAGGAGCTACATCGCATTTTTGTCGAGACGGAGCTGTCGCGCGTTTTGGTTTACGCAGGGACGCCTGACCAGATTGTAGGGTATGTGTACGTGCGATCGCTTTTGCGTAGGCCTCGTTCTATCCAGGAAGTGTTGGAACCGGTGAGCTTTGTGCCTGAGACGATGCCGGCCACCCGCCTACTTGAAGAGCTGGTGAAAGAAAAGCGTTCATTGGCGGTGGTGGTAGATGCACGGGGGGGCATGGCCGGCCTGGTGACCACCGAAGACCTCGTTGAAGAAGTATTCGGCGACATCCAAGATGAATACGACGAACCGCAGTGGCTGGAGCGCATCCCCGAGCCCGGCGTGTACGAGTTCGACGCGCGGATCGAGATTGATTACCTCAACGAAAAGTACAGGCTGGACCTGCCGACGAAGGAAGCGGTCACCTTAGGCGGGCTGGCCTTGGCGCATTTGGGCCGCATTCCGCCGGTAGGTACCACCTGGGAAGCCTACGGGCTGCGCTGGGAAGTGATCGCCGCTACCCCCCAGCGCCTGCTAACTTTGCGCCTTCGCCAACTATGACCCACTACAAGACCCTTGACCCGGCGGCCCTAACGCTGCCAGAGTGGCACGCCTATTTGATTGGAAGTGTGATTCCTCGGCCTATTGCTTGGGTGACCACCGTGAACGCTGAAGGCCGCCCTAACCTGGCCCCCTTCAGCTACTTTGGCGCCTTTAGTAGCAAGCCCCCCGTGGTGGGCTTTTCTCCCAGCACCAGCGCCCGAACCGGTAAACCCAAAGACACCCACCGTAACCTCCAAGAAGTGCCCGAATGCGTCATTCATTTGGTGCCTTATGCGCTGGTAGCCCGCATGAACATCACCACCGGCGAATACGAGCCAGACATCAACGAAATCGAGAAAGCGGGGCTTCAGACTCTACCGGCCGAGGTAGTACGTCCGCCCCGCCTCGCCGGTACCCCCGTCCAGCTCGAAGGTAAAGTACGGCAAATCTTACCTTTAGGCGACAACCCCGGCGCAGGCCAACTCATTCTGGTAGACATTGTGCGGCTGCACCTCGACGAAGCCATCCTGGACGAGAAGGGCCTACCCGACCCCCGCAAAATGGATGTGGTCGCTCGACTGGGTGCCTTTTGGTATGCGCGCATCACCGCTGACCGGCTCTTTTGGATGAAACAGCCCCGCAATCCGGCAGACGTCCTGGCGTGGGACGAACTGCCAGAAGATATACGGACCAGTTCGGTGCTTACCGCCGCCGAAATCGGCCATCTCTTAGCCCATCGTCCGCCTGAGGCAGAGCAGCTGCGACGTTTACCTCGTCCGGCTGACCCCCTTACCCTACACCGTCAGATGCAAGCTTGCCTCCCTCACGACGCGCCCAAAGCCTGGCGTTTGTATGTGGAGGCGCTGCAGGCCAGCCAATAAGACGATTCGCCTACCTTTGCCCTATGCCCACGACGATTACGCCCTTGGCCGAACTGGGACCTGCTTTTGGGCTTTCCGCCCAAAATCCCGGCGCCACCACCGGCCGAGAAAGCTTCGCCTACGAGGGGTCGCCCTTGGCTAACTACTCCCCCGTGGATGGAGAACTTTTGCCGGCCGTCTTTCAGCCTGGGGAAGCTACGTACGATCGAGTCGTGGAAAAGGCCCAACAAGCCTTTTTGGAATGGCGAGAAGTGCCGCCCCCCCGACGCGCTGAAGTAATACGAGTCTTTGGTCAGAAGCTCCGACAACGAAAGGCTGACCTGGCCCGCGTGATAAGCTACGAAATCGGCAAAACCTACCAAGAGGCTTTAGGTGAAGTGCAGGAAGTGATTGACATGTGCGACTTTGGCGTGGGGCTTTCTCGTCAGCTGTATGGCCTTACCATCGCCTCGGAAAGGCCCCACCACCGCCTGTATGAACAATGGCATCCCCTTGGGGTGGTGGGCATCATTACAGCCTTCAACTTTCCGGTGGCGGTGTGGGCCTGGAATGCCGTCCTGGCAGTGGTATGCGGAGACTGCACCGTGTGGAAGCCCAGCGAAAAAGCCCCCCTTTCCGCCTTAGCTATCTTTTCCGTACTGCGAGAAGCTATTGAGGAAACTGGCGTACCCGAAGGGGTTTTCAACCTCGTGATAGGAAACGCCGAAATCGGGCAGCGCATGGCGTGCGATGCTCGGCTTCCGCTCATTTCAGCCACCGGTTCGGTGCGCATGGGCCGTTCGATCGCTCAGCAAGTGGCGAAGCGATTGGGTCGTACGCTGCTCGAGCTGGGCGGAAACAACGCCATCATTGTGACCCCCCATGCCAACCTGGAGCTGGCCCTCCGGGCCGTCACCTTCGCAGCCCTGGGCACTTCCGGCCAGCGCTGTACGACCCTGCGCCGCCTCATCCTACACGAAACGATTTACGACACCTTCTTAGAGCGGCTGATTCGCATCTACGAGCAAGCTTCCCAGCGCATTGGCAACCCACTTGATCCGGATACGCTTTTGGGCCCGCTGATCGACAGAAACGCCGTCATAGCCATGCAGGAAGCCCTCGCCGAAGTTCAGCAGGAAGGAGGAAAGCGGCTTTTTGGAGGAGAAGTCTTGGAGGGGCCGGCCTACCGCAGTGGATGTTATGTGCGCCCCGCCATCGTCACCGCCGAAAACCATTGGCCCGTCGTACAACGAGAAACCTTTGCCCCCATCTTGTATGTGCTGAAGTACCGCAGTCTCGAGGAGGCCATCGCCCTTCAGAATGGGGTACCCCAAGGACTTTCCTCCAGCATTTTTACGGACAACCTTCGCGAGGCTGAGCTTTTCCTTAGTGCGCGCGGCTCAGACTGCGGCATCGCCAACGTGAATATTGGCCCTTCGGGCGCTGAGATTGGAGGGGCCTTCGGGGGAGAAAAAGAAACCGGTGGCGGCCGCGAAGCCGGTTCGGACGCCTGGAAGGCTTACATGCGCCGCCAAACCGTCACCATCAACTATGGCACGGACTTACCCCTGGCCCAGGGCATCCGCTTCGAAGTGTGATTTACGGCAAAAAGGTCGTCGTCGTCTTACCTGCCTACAACGCCGCTAAGACCCTCCCCCAGACTTTGGCTGAAATCGACCGCGACCTTGTAGATGAGATTATCTTGGTAGACGACGCCAGCCAAGACGACACCGCCGAACTGGCTCGAAAACTGGGGCTTACCCACGTCATTGTCCATGACAAAAACCGAGGGTACGGCGGCAATCAGAAAACCTGCTACCGGAAGGCACTGGAACTGGGTGCCGATATCGTGGTGATGTTGCACCCCGACTACCAATACACGCCTAAGCTCCTACCGGCCATGGCGCACCTGGTGGCTACAGGCTTGTATCCGGTGGTGCTGGGTTCGCGCATTTTGGGAGGTGGTGCCCTCAAGGGCGGCATGCCCCTCTACAAGTACTTGGCCAATCGCTTCCTCACCGCTTTTCAAAACCTCTTCTTGGGCGTCAAGCTCTCCGAATACCACACCGGCTACCGCTCCTTCGCCCGAGAGGTGCTCGAAACTCTCCCCTGGCACCTCAATAGCGATGACTTCATCTTCGACAACGAGATGCTGTCGCAGGTGATTTTGGCGGGCTACCCCATAGGGGAAATTTCCTGCCCCACCCGCTACTTCCCAGAAGCCTCCTCCATAAACTTTCGACGGAGTGTCGTGTATGGATTGGGAATTCTACGCGTAACCTTCCAGCATGTCTTAGCTAAGCTGGGTATCTTTCGCCATCCTCGCTATATTTTTGAGCGAAGACCAGACCCAGCCAAAGTATAAATGTCCGTTTTAGCCGCCTTTTTCTTGGTGCTTTGGGGGCAGCTGTGGGATCCGGCTCGGATTACGATTTACCGAGATAGCCTGGGGGTAGCCCACGTCTGGGCCCCTACCGACGCCGAAGCCGCCTACGGCCTGGGATGGGTCCAAGCCGAAGACGTCGGCCTCCCCCTTCAAGAGAACCTCTTAGCCAGTCGAGGCTTGCTTGGCAAAGTCCTGGGCAAGGAAGGTGCCTTATGGGATTACCTTTTGCACTGGACGGGTCTGGATACCCTGGACATGCGGCGCGAAGTGAGCCCCGAACTGTGGCGTGTATTGGAGGGATTTGCCGCCGGCGTCAACGCCTATTATGCTGCCCATCCAGAAAAGCGTCTGCTGCCCGAAGCTTTCCCCGTACGAGCCGAAGACGTAGCCCGAGGCGCCCACCTCATCCTGAACGTTATGGCCGGCGTGGGCCAAGCCCTGGCCTGGAGCCGGCAAAAGTACTTTCCTGACTTAGCTGGCCTCATAGAAGGCTACGGCTCCAACGCTTGGGCGGTGGCCCCGCACCGTTCTATAGACCAGGCCACTTACCTGCTTATCAACTCGCATCAGCCGTTGGAAGGGCGCTTTGCGTGGTATGAAGTGCATGTAGGCAGCGCCGAGGGTTGGAACCTGCTGGGGGGCACTTTTCCTGGGGGGCCTTTCCCGTTTGTGGGGTGCAACCCCAGCGTAGGATGGGCCCACACCTTCGCTTACCACCAACTGACCGATGTGTATGCCCTCGAGGTGCGCGGCCGCCGCTACCGCTTCGGGGACACCTGGCTGCCTTTCACCACCCGCCGCATACGCCTCCAGGTGAAAGGGCTTCCTTTTGCGGTCCGACGAACCCTACGGGGTACGCTTTTTGGGCCGGCCCTTCGTGTGCGAGGGCGATGGTATGCCTTCGCTCAGCTCACCTACACCGAGACCCGCGCCCTGGAAGAGTGGTACCGCATGGGCAAAGCCCGCAACCTCACCGCCTTTCGAGAAGCGCTCTCCCTCCACGCCCTACCTACCTTCAATACCGTCTACGCAGACGAGGAGGGGCATATCGCCCTCTTTTCGTATGTGCACCTGCCTCAGCGAGATACGCTACTTTCCTGGAGCCTTCCTGTAGAACGGCCCACGCCTCGCCATCAGCTGAAGGAGAAGGTTCCCCTAACTGATCTGCCTGCCGTGGTAGACCCGCCCTGCGGATACGTGTACAACACCAATCAGACCCCCCTGCAAGGGACCTGCCCAGAAGCCCGCTGGCATCCCCCCCGCCGGCTGATTGGGCTGCAGCGCTTTACTTACAATCGGGGTGAGCGCCTGGCCGAACTTTGGCCTCGCTACGACGGTCGGCCTTTCTCTTGGGAAGACCTACGTGCCTTCAAACACGACCGATGCGTAGCTACAGAAGGCAGCTACCGGCGTGTCTTTGCTCCGCTCTTTTCCCTGGATCCGAGCCGCCACCCGCATCTTGCTGAGCCGATCCACGCCCTCAAACGCTGGTCCGGCTGCGCAGAACCCCACGATACCCTCACGGCCCTGGTAATGCTCACCCACGTATTTCTCTCCCAAGCCATGGGGCTCTCCCTGCCCCAAGCAACCATTTTAGGCTACCAGCCCACAGAAAAGGAAGCGGTCAAGGCCTTGGTTCGGGCTACGCGGGCCCTACGTAAGCATTACGGCACCCTCTACCCTCGGTGGGATGCGGTACTGCGCCACGGCCGAGGCGGCGTAGAAGTCGGAGTAGGCGGTTTCTGGGAAAGCCTCGAAGCCCGCCACTGGAAGTACAACGCCCAAACCGGCCATCTCCACGTAACCGGCGGAGACGGCCTCTACTATTGGATAAAATGGGGCCCCCAAGGCCAAGAGGTATGGAGCATTCAGCCCTACGGCGCTTCGCACGACCCCACCAGCCCTCACTATACCGACCAGATACGGCCCTTCGCAGCGGGACAAGTTTTTCGCCGGACCCTGGATTGGGAAACGATACGCCGAACCGCTGAACGCACCTACCACCCTTCGATAACCCCGTAAACTACCCCCCTGGTCTCTTTGCCGGATTTTTCCTAAGTTTGCTCCATGGCCGGCAAACCAAGGAAAGGACAGTTTACCTACCCGCAAGTTTTCTGGCGGCAGCCGTGGGAATGGCTGAGCCGGTACCGAGACATCAATACCTATTTGGCTACGGCCTTCTATGGAGGGCTATCGCTGGGCATGCTGGCATACGCCATAGGATGGGCGGGTGTGCCCTGGTGGACCGCAGGCCTGCTTTTCGTAGGCGGAGCCTTCACCTGGACGCTCACCGAGTACATCCTACACCGGTTCGTACTCCACTACGTCGAAGACCACCCCCTCATCCAACGCTGGCATAACTTCATGCACGGCGCCCACCACGACGTGCCCCGAGACCTGCGCTTTGTAACAGCTTCGCCCTTTATTACCCTTCCGATAGCGGTGCTCTTTTGGCTGCTATTCTGGGCGATATGGGGCAGCTTGTGGGTATGGCCTTTCTTTGCCGGCTTCGGGGTAGGGTATGCGCTGTATGAATACGTCCACTTTGCCATTCACCGGTACCCACATCCGCCTTTTTCCTTCCTGCGGGTGCTGTGGCAAAACCATAACCTGCATCACTTCAAGACGCCAGAAAAACGCTTTGGGGTAACAACGACGCTGTGGGACCGCGTTTTCGGCACGTACGAACCCGCCTGAAAGCCGAGTAGGGGACGGCCCCCTACCTTTGCGGGCAAATGCGTATATGGGGGCTATGGATGGGGACCTTGTGGGCACAGCTGGTGCCCGGTCCTCGCGTAGATAGCCTCCCCCCAGGGTGGGCCGACTCCCTTCTGAGTCGCAGCGCCGGCGAAGACACCCTCTTCTACGAAGCGGAGGATTCCCTGGTTTTCGATCTTGGCCGACGAGAAGCCCGACTGTATCGGTCCGTACGCCTCCGTCAGACTACCCTGCGCCTGGAAACCGGCTACGCCCGCCTGGAATGGGGTACCGGCCTGTTGTACGGATACGGCCGCTGGGAAAACGATTCGCTCCGAGAACTGCCCGTTTTTTGGTACGGCCAAGAGCGCTACGAAATGGACAGTCTCCGCTACGACGTAGCTAAAAAACGGGGTCAGATATTTGGTATGCGGCAGCAGCTTTCTGAAGAGGTCTTGGCCGGCCGCACCCTCCAGATGAACCCCGATGGGACCTTCTATGCAGCCGGGGCGTATTACACCACCTGCACCGCCCGACCGCCTCACTTCTACATCGCCTCTACCCGAATGAAACTCTACCCCGGCGAACGCATCGTCAGCGGCCCGCTCTACGCCGTAGCGGGCGACGTACCCCTCCCCCTCTTCTTGCCTTTTGGGTACTTTCCGCTATTGGATCGGCGCACCTCGGGCCTCATCTTGCCTCTCATTGGGCAGGCCGCCGATCGGGGATTCTTTTTACGAGGCTTGGGCTACTACTGGGCTATCAACCGCTACATGGACGCCCGCCTGGAAGGCGATCTTTTTACTCGGGGAGGCTTTCGCGCAGAACTGCTGTGGACATACCGCAAACGCTACAAATACGATGGCACTTTGTCCCTGCAATACGCCTACCAGACCTACAACGAACCCGGCGACCCAGACTACCAAGCCATCCGCATGGCTTTTGTGCGCTGGCAGCACCGGCAGACTTTTTCCCCCACCGCCACCTTCTCGGCCAGCGTACAAGGGGGCAGTTCCACCTTCCTGGCCCGTCAGAGTTACAACGCCACCGACTTTCTCTCGACCAACCTCCAGTCCAGCATCGCCTTCCAAAAGTCATTTCCTCAGAGCCCCTGGCAGCTCACCCTCTCCGCCAACCACACCCAAAACCTGATCCAAAAAGCGTGGACCCTGCAACTTCCGGTGCTGGCCCTATACCAAAACCGTGTTTTCCCCTTCCAGCGAAAAGACCGTACCGGCTCTCCGCGCTGGTACGAAAAGATAGGCTACACCTACCGCCTGGATGCCCAGGGCTTGATTCAACTCCCGGAAAGCCTCCTTTTCACGCCGGTGATGTCAGACACCTTTCGATGGGGCCTTCGACACGCCATGCAGGTGGCAGCGGGCTATACGGTTTTTCGGTACTTTCAGCTGGCTCCTACACTGTCCTACAACGAATACCTCTACAGCGAACGGCAAGTGTATAGCGTAGACTCGGCTGGCGGGCTGCAAGTGCGCCGAGAGCGCAAGCTGACAGCGGCGCGGGATTTTTCTGCCAGCGTGAGCCTCACCACCCGCCTCTATGGCGTGCGGTACTTTCGAGGCCCCCGAGCCATAGCCCTGCGCCACACGATCATCCCTACCTTAGCGTTTCAAGGCCGACCTGACTTCTCCCGGCCTTCGTGGGGTTTCTACCAGCGCCTGACCCTCCAAGGCCGAGAACAGACTTTCAATCCCCTCCAGGCCGGTTTTTATGGTAGCCCGCCCGCCGGCCGCCAAGCAGCCCTCGCCTTCTCCCTCAACAACCTCCTCGAAGCTCGCTATAAAGACCCTCAAGACACCTCCCGCAAAAAGTACAAATACCTTACACTCTTAGACAACTTCGGGGCTTCAACCAGCTATAACTTCGCGGTGGATAGCTTCCAGTTGGCGCCTGTCCTACTTACGGCCCGCACTAACCTCTTGGGTTCGCTGGTGAACCTCAACTACACCGCTACCCTGGACCCTTACCACATTGATTCGGGGGGCGTGCGAAGACCTATCTATCGCTGGGATGTCGATCGAAAGGTAGGCACCCTTACCCAGATGAACTGGGCGCTGGTGGTTTCGCTGCATCCCCCGCCCCCCCCAGCCCCGCCCGACGAAAACACCGAAGCCCTGGTATTCTTTTCGCTGCCCTGGCGGCTGGACCTCAGCTACAACCTTATAGGGGTGCGCCAGTTTCTGCCCGATTCTGCGAAGTACCGCTGGACCCAAACCTTGGGCTTTAGCGCAGAAGTCAACCTCACCCGCTTCTGGCGAATCCAGGTTAACTCAGGCTACGACTTTGTGCAGAAGCGGCTTTCTTTCACCAGCGTCAACCTCTACCGGGACCTGCACTGCTGGGAGTTCAGCTTCAACTGGATCCCGTTTGGCCCCCGGCAAAGCTATTTCCTGACCCTCTCAGCGCGCTCGCCTAAACTGCAAGACCTGCGCATCACCAAGCGCCGAGATTGGCAAGATCGCTTTGTACGGGGGCTGTAGAGGTTAGCCTTTGAGGGCCTCGGCGCCCGCTACGATTTCGAGGAGCTCCTTGGTGATGGAGGCTTGCCGGGCCTTATTGTACTGAAGGCGCAGCGTGCGAAGCAGCTCTTCGGCGTTGTCGGTGGCGGCTTGCATAGCCACCATGCGGGCAGCGTGTTCAGCGGTAAGCGACTCTTGCACCGCCGCCCAAAGCATCGCCTCGATATACCAAGGGACAAAAGCTTCGAGGAGCTTAGGCAAGTCGGGCTCGTGAAACCACATGCGGCTGTCTCGCTCTTTGGGGGCCCCTTCGGTAAGGGGCAGGAGCACTTGCTGAGTAGGGAGGCTTCGACCTACGCCGCCAAAGCGATTGTAGACCAGGACGATCTCGCGCACCTGACCGTCTCGAAAGCGCTGCAAAAGCGTTTGGGCAAGGTGCTGGACGGCTTCAGGCGCAATGTCTTTTGCTCCAAAAAGGTCCTGGTACTCGAGGTGATGCGGCCCCCGGCGGAGGGCTTCATAGGCTTTTTTGCCCAGCACTAAGAGGTCCGCTTCGGAAGGAGAAGGCAGCTGAGGGATCAGCCACCGCACTAACCCACTATTGAAGGCGCCGCATAGCCCCCGACTTGAAGAAAGGATCACATACAGGCTCTTGGGTCCTTGTCCCGGCAGCTGGTAAAAATGGGGTTCCTCCAGCTGAGCCAAGATCACGTTGCGCAGCTCAAGCGCAGTCTGCCGATAAGGACGCAACCGAATGAGGCGCTCTTGAGCTTTGCGGAGCTTGACCGCCGCGATCATGCGCATGGCGCGCGTAGTCTGCTGGATGGAGATCACGCTACGGATGCGCCCCCGCAGTTCGCGAAGCTTGCCCGAAGACATAAGGCCGGGTCAGACTTGAACGCCAAGGCCGGCTAAGACCTCCTTAGCGGCTTTTTCGAGGGTGCTTTCCATGGCTTCATCCAGCTGCCCTTGTCGAATCTTGTCCAGCAAGGGCCGATGTCCGGCTTCGAGGTAGCGGATATACTGCTCTTCAAAGGTGCGCACCTTTTCCACGGGCAGCTTATCCAGCAGCCCCCGCGTACCTGCGAAGATAACCGCCACCTGATGCTCGACTTTGACCGTCTGGTACTGGGGTTGTTTGAGCAGTTCGACCAGGCGTCGGCCCCGTTCGATCTGGCGCAAGGTGGCGGGGTCCAAGTCTGACCCAAACTTAGCAAAGGCTTCGAGCTCGCGGTACTGGGCCAGCTCGAGCTTGAGGCGGCCTGCCACGCGCTTCATGGGCTTGATCTGGGCGGCCCCCCCTACCCGAGAGACTGAAATACCCACATTGATAGCGGGCCGCACCCCCGCATTGAAGAGGTTAGGCTCGAGGTAAATCTGACCGTCTGTGATAGAGATGACGTTGGTAGGGATGTAGGCGGCCACATCCCCCGCTTGGGTTTCGATGATAGGCAGGGCCGTCAGCGAACCGCCGCCTTTAACCAGGGGCTTGAAGCTTTCGGGCAGGTTATTCATCTGGCGGGCTACAGCGTCGTCGTCGATGATTTTAGCGGCGCGCTCTAAAAGGCGCGAGTGAAGGTAAAAGATATCGCCAGGGTAAGCTTCTCGACCAGGAGGGCGCCGCAAAAGGAGAGACACTTCCCGATAAGCGGCGGCTTGCTTAGAGAGGTCGTCGTATATGATGAGGGCATGGCGGCCCGTGTCCCGGAAAAACTCTCCTATCGCTGCTCCGGCATACGGAGCTAAAAACACCAGGGGTGCAGGGTCCGAAGCCGACGCCGCCACCACAATGGTATACGGCATAGCACCGTACTTTTCCAGCGTAGCCACCGTTTGCGCAATCGTCGAGGCCTTCTGCCCACAAGCTACGTAAATGCAATAGACAGGTTCGCCCCGTTCGTAGTTTTCCCGCTGATTGAGAATGGTATCGAGGGCGATAGCGGTTTTTCCAGTGGAACGGTCGCCAATGATAAGCTCACGCTGGCCCCGCCCAATCGGAATCATGGCGTCTATGGCTTTGATGCCGGTTTGGAGGGGCTGGTGGACGGGCCGACGGAAAATAACCCCTGGCGCTTTACGCTCATATGGCGATTCGTAGAAGGGGCCTTCGATAGGGCCTTTGCCATCCAGCGGCTCGCCTAAAGGGTTGATCACACGCCCCAGCATTTTTTCGCTCACCAAAATAGAAGCGGTACGATGCAGACGCTTTACGCGGTCCCCTTCGTGTACGCTGCTGGAGCTGCCCATGATCACCGCGCCCACATTATCCTCTTCGAGGTTCAGGACGATGCCTTTAGCGCCGCTGGCAAACTCAATCATCTCGCCGGCCTCCACTTCAGTCAGGCCGTAAATGCGGGCGATCCCATCCCCTACTTGGAGGACGATGCCCATTTCTTCCAGTTCTTTCGAGGAGAGCTGTCCCGCCAGCTGTTGCTCCAACAGGGCGGTTACCTCATCCGGTCGAAGGTCAGTTAGCGTCTTCATAGGGTTTTTTCTTGGAGGAGTTTCTTGCGGATGTCGTGGAGGCGGCCACGCACACTAAGGTCGGCGGCTCGCATACCCACCTCTACAATGAAGCCCCCAATGAGGGCCGGTTCCACCGTTTCAGAAAGCAGCACCTCTTGAGCGCCGAGGGTGGTTTTGAAGCGTTCGATGAGCTGCTGGCGGGCCCTCTCCGAAAGCGGCTGGGCCGTCCGCACCTGCACCCGCAATCGGCGCTTATGCGCATCATACAGCTCGAAAAAAGCCTCGCAGGTTTCATTGAGAAGGAATTCCCGGCCGCGTCGAGTCAAGAGTTCCAGAAACGTCCACAAGAGCGGCGAAAGCCGCTGCTCCAACACAGGCCGTAGCCAACCCAGCTTTTGCTGGCTACGGTATGTGGGGTTCTCCAAGAGAGATCGCAGGAGGCGCGACCCCCGATAAAGCTCAAGGAGGTGCTGCACCTCTCCAGCTACGGCTTCGAGGCTCTGACTGCGCCGCGCCAGGTCAAACAGCGCTTGCGCATAGCGGCGGGCAATAATGCGAGGGCTCATATCAGTTTACCCGCAGTTCAGTGGCTAACTTTTCCGCGTAAGCTTGGGCCCGATCGGTCTCGCGGAAGTGATCCTCTAAGATTTTTTGGGCAATCTCCAGGGCCAAGCGCACGGCGTATTGGCGCATCTCTTCGAGGAAGCGCTCGCGCTGCTGGGCCAGCTGCTGCTGAGCCGCCCAAAGAATCCCCTCCGCTTGCTTGCGGGCTTCAACTCGAGCCTGCTCGATGATTTCGTCCCGCATTTTTTGAGCCTGCGCCAGGATGCGTTCGCGTTCTTGGGCCGCCTCTGCCTGCAGCTTTTCTTGCTGGGCACGCAGCGCCTCCATTTCGGCTCGAGCTTTTTCGGCGGCTGCCAGCGCTTCCGCTATCCGTTTTTCTCGATCATCTAACGCTTGCAAGATAGGCTTCCAGGCGTATTTGCGCAGGAGCCAAACGAAAATCGAGAATATGACAGCGCTCCAGAAAAATAGCCCAAACTGGGGCAGTACCAGTTCCATAAGCCGGGGCAAAGGTACAGAAAATACCCCGTGTTGGAGGGGGAAAAGACCAGGCAACCTTTTTGCCCGATTTACCGTATATGTGAAATGCGCGTTACCTTTTTGCTCCTATGGCTTGCCCCAGGGTGGGCCCAGGAAGTCCTGTACCGAGCGGATTCGCTGGCCGTAAGGGGCTTCCACAAGCAAGCAGATTCGCTATATCGGCGGTTTTTTACCGCTTCTCCTTCTTCTCTGCCCTTTGCGCAGATAGGTGAGAGCGTACGCCTGTGGGGTGAGAGTAGTATCGCCTTACGGGATTTTGGATGTGCGGAGAGTTTAGCGGCCCTGTTAGTGAGGCAGCCTGCTCCGTGGCAGCTGGCCGGCCACAACCTCTACGGACAGATCGCTTACATAAAGGGCCAACCAGATAGTGCCCAAGCTCACTGGGAGGCGGCTTATTCTCTGCCGGCCTTCTCGACCCACCCCTACGCACTGACAGCAAAAGCTAACCTGGCCACCCTTCTCATAGATTACCCAGACAAATGGCCCATAGCTGATTCTCTGCTCCAAGAGGTCGTGCAGAAACGAAGCCAACTTTTGGGCCTCCATCACCCCGACTACGCAGAAGGGGTCAACCAGCTGGCGGTCCTTGCTTTCTCGTCCAGACGCTTAGGGCAGGCAGATAGCCTTCTGCGATACTTGCTTTCTTGGTACGCCGAGCACCATACCCCCTTCTCACCGGGATATGTGCGGTGCCTAATCAGCCTGAGCAATATCTACGTAGAGAAACAGGCCTGGCCGCAAGCTGAGTCGCTATTGAGCCGCAGCTGGCAAATGGATTCCAGCACGCAACTCTTAGGCCTCAACGAACGCGCCCACCTCCTGCGCTCCCTGGGCATGACCCATGCCAATCAAGACCACCCCTCCCTCGCCGAATACTACCTTCGAGCTTCGCTACAGCTGATTGCCTCCCCACCCACCAGCCTGCCTACACCTGAGGAACTCATAACCCGCAACGATTTAGCGGTACTCTACGCCACCTACCGTCGGGTAGAAGAAGCGGCCTTCCTATATACCCAAATCCAAGACGGATGGGAAAAGTTAGGGCTTACCCAACACAGAGAATACATCAATGCCCTGAATAACCAGGCGGTGCTCCAAGATGAGCAAGGTAATACCAGCGAAGCAGAACGGCTTTATCTACGCGCTCGCCTCCAGCTCCCTTCTACCACTCCGCTTTATCTCTACCTGACCCTCAACCTTGCGATTTTTTACGCAGATCATGGACGCACAACCGAAAGTGAAGCCCTCCTTACTGAGTTTGGGCAACGGTGGGAAGCAGGCGGCTTTCCTCGCACCTCAGCTTGGTACCTAAACTACCTCAACTCCTTGGCTATTTCAGCCCGAACCAAAGGCGACCTAAGACAAGCCGACAGCTTACGGCAGTATCTACTTACGGTGGTTCGCCAACCCGACTTTCCGCTCACGCCTAATGCCCTGACTTGGGTTTATAACTATGCGCCTCTGCTCCTTGAAATCGGGCAACCCGATACGGCAGACTCCTTATTACGGTGGGCCTTGACCCAAGCCACCCTACGCAAGTTTACCCGAGAAAAGCTCATCATCCAGATGCTCTTGGGTAGGAACCTGCAACAGCAAAGTCGGTATACCGAGGCTCGTTCCCTCTGGGAAAGTACCCTCGCAGAGTATAAAGTCCTTTTGCCTACGCACCAGAACCGCTTCATGCTTACGGTAAGCTTGGCCCTCTTGTATGAGCAGCTGGGCGAACGAGAGGCCGCATTCGCCCTCGCCCTGGAAGGTTTTGATACCCTGTATGCGTTTTTGGAGCGGGCAGCTTTTGGCTTATCGGAAAGGACACGACTGGGCCGCTCGCAGCAGCTGCATGAACTGGCTACCCTCTTGCTGAGCTTATCCCTACAAGCGCAAAAGTCCGATTGGATAGACCTGGCCATGGAACGGTACTTACGCCAGTACGGATTCCTTCTGCGTACCGCAGAACGATACCGAAACCTGGCACTTCGTCACCCCAATCCGGAGATTGCCCGCTTGTATCGGCGGTGGCGAGACCTCCAGCGTCAGTTAGCTCAGCACGTGGACCTGACTGAGCTAAATAGCACCCCAGAGCGGCTGCGGCTGCAAGCCGACTCCATAGAAGCGGCCCTTGGTGCGGCGCTTGGGGTCTCGTTTCAACCTACCGCTTCCCCTACCCGCCCCACCCTGCAAGCCAGCCTCACCCGCCGAAAAGCCTGGCTATTCTTCCTGCTTCTGCCAGACTCCCTCCAAGCTGGCCAAATCTCCGCTTACCGGTACTGGGCCGTCTGGTTAGGGCACCAAGGCACCTGGCAGTTCGTGCCTCTTATGCCCGAGCGGGCTGCTCGAAGTGCTTACCTATCCTACACGGAGCGGCTCTACGCCCAGGCCCCAGACGCAGACAGTTATTATCGCTTCTGGGCGCCCGTCCAAGCTGCCCTACCCCCCCACTTACACACCCTCTACATAGTTCCCACGGGGTTGTACACCCTCATCGCCATAGAAGGCCTCTCCCCAGACGGCTATACGTATGTGGGCAACAGGTACCAAATCTATCGTAGGCTCCGGCTCACTCCTGAACCGCTACCCTCCTCTCCCCGAAAAAAACCGAATGCCTTACTCATAGGCAATCCGAAGTACAGCAGTACAGAATCCGGGCCTACTCGCTCCCTCCCCCCCGGCTACCGAAATGCCCCTCTTTCCGGCATCCCCATACCCCAGCTGCCAGGCACAGCGACCGAAGTCCACACCATCGCAAGAGGGCTCCAAACTAAGGGCTTCTCACCCGTGGAAGTATGGACCGACACACAAGCCACCGAAAAAGCCGTGAAAGCTCTGTCTTCTCCGCCAGCCTACTTACACTTTGCTACCCATGGGCTTTTTTTAGAGAGGAAATCACAACTGCCCCTCTTAAATAGTGGTCTTTTGCTGGCAGGGTGCAGTGGGGTACTTGGCCCAGACGAAAAAGAAGACGGTATCCTGACAGCCTTAGAGGTTTTGGGGCTTCCGCTTGTGGGATGTGAAGCTGTGGTTCTCTCGGCTTGCGAAACCGGTCTGGCCCACCTCGTACAAGGCGAAGCGGTATATGGGCTTTCGCGAGCGTTCTTGGAGGCTGGGGCTAAGCGAGTGTTGGTAGCCCTCTGGCGCGTAGACGACGCTGCGACCCTTGCCCTCATGCAAGCCGCCACCGAAAAGGGCCTACCTACCCCCCACGCCCTCCGAAAAGCGCAACGAAAGCTCCGCCGCAGCCCCGAATGGCGCCACCCCTACTACTGGGCAGGCTTCGTTTGGCAAGAGTGAGTATCAGCCCTTTTTATTACCTTTGCGGTGGTGCGGGAGTAGCTCAGCTGGTAGAGCGTCAGCTTCCCAAGCTGAAGGTCGCGGGTTCGAAACCCGTCTCCCGCTCATTAGGTTAGCTTCTCTGATGCGTGCCGTGGCCGGGCTCTTTTGCCTACCCTACTTATGGGGGTGGGCTCAGACCCTGGAGGTCACCTACAAGGTAGAAGTAAGCACGGTAGCCGGCAGTGGCCGGGTGGGGTACCGAGGCGGCCCAGCCCTCGAAGCCGCGCTCAACCGCCCCAATGGCATCACGGTAGATAAGGCCGGTCATATTTACTTTTCGGATGATGACAACCACTGCGTACGCAAAGTCACCCCTGACGGGCAGGTGGTCTTGGTAGCGGGCCAGCCACGCAGAGCCGGGTTCCAGGATGGGGACCGGGAAGAGGCGGCTTTCGCCAGCCCCCACGGCCTGACCCTGGACCCCGCTGGAAACCTTTATGTATGCGACTACCTCAACCACGCCATCCGTCGCATTTCTCCTTCTGGGGAAGTCACCACCCTTGCAGGAGGAAACGGCGGCGGTTTCCAGGATGGACCAGGCCGGCAAGCCCAGTTTCTCTACCCTATCGCCATCGTACACGACAGCAAAGGCAACCTCTGGGTGCTGGAATCCGGTAACCACGCCTTGCGCAAAATCACTCCGCAGGGCCGAGTCGTCACCGTCGCCGGCAACGGTTCGCCCGGGTATAGGGACGGCAAAGGCCGCGAAACCCAGTTCAACTCCCCCGTCGGCCTGGCCATAGACAAAAACGATAACCTCTACGTCGTAGATGCGGGCAACCGCTGCATCCGCAAAATCACCCCCACCGGTGAAGTGAGCACTTTCGTCTCGCTCAACTTTCGGGGATGGACGATCCGGGGCGAACTGGCCGGCGGCTTGAACTTTTCTACCAGTGGAGGGGGCTACGGAGGGGGGGTAGCGGTGGACCCTGAGGGCAACTTGTACATTGCGGATGGCGGGCGCCACATCGTATACCAAATCAACGCCGCTGAAAAAACCGTAGAAATCCTGGCGGGCACCGGCCGCCCTGGCTGGATAGACGGCCAGGGTAAGTATGCCCGCTTCTTCGAACCGGTGGAAATCTGCCTGGGGGAAAAGCCCAACGTCTTCTACGTGTGCGATTATCGCAATGCGGCTATCCGGCGCATCACCATAGAAAAGCTGGAGAAGTACCGCAAGCCCCAGCCTGTGGACACCCCTAAGGCCGCACCCCAACCTCTGGCTCTCCAACTTACCGTGATCGAAGAAGGAACCGGCCAGCCAATAGTCGGGGCCCAAGTGCACGTCACCTGCCCAGACAAAACGCTAAGCCTCCTCACCTCGGCCCGAGGAGAAGCCCAGGCAGAACTGCCCCCCGGCTCCTACACCCTCACCCTCTCCGCCACCAAGGAAGGCTACGACCCCGCCCAGAAAAGCCTCAAAGTCCAAGAAGGTGGCCCACTGCGAGTCGAGCTGCGCATGAGGAAAAGCCCGCCTCCGGTACGCCCCTTCTACCTCCGAGTGGTAGAAGAAAAAAGTAAAGCGCCGGTGGCGGGCGCTCGAGTCCAACTCTTGTCCGGGGCGACCCTCGCCCAAAGTGGTACGACTTCGTCCGAAGGGGTTTATCAGCCTACCCTCTCAGGCACCTATACAGTAGAAGTGACCCACAAAGGGTTTTTTCCCTTTGCCCAGACCGTAGAAGTGCGACCCGGCGACTCGCTCGTGGTCCTGCTCAAAAAAGCCGAAACGGGCGCTTTTCTGCGAGAAACGCGCATCTACTTCGAGCCGAATAGCCCCGTACTCAAGCCCAGCTCGTACCCTGCCCTGGATCGCATAGCGGACTTTTTGAAGCAGAACCCTTCGATTCGGCTGCGCATTCACGGGCACACGGACATCGGTTCGTTGGAGGACCCCCAGCATAACCAGCGCCTATCCGAAGAGCGCGCCATCAATGTGCGGCAATACCTTATTCGGAAGGGGATTTCGCCGGACCGCCTGCAAGCGGTAGGGCACGGCAATACCCAGCCTATCGCCGACAACAGCACCCCCGAAGGACGGGCCCTCAATCGGCGGGTAGAATTCGAAGTGATCTCGCCCTGATGCGCCCTACCACCGCAGCCCTCGTAACCCTCCTTTTGCAAAAAGGCTCCAAAAAGTGGCGGTTTAGCCAGCTCTTGGAGAAGGCTCGGCCCCTCTTAGACGAAGCGGCACTCACACTCGAACTCGAAGCCCTCGTCGAAAGCGGATGGCTCCTCCGAGACGCTAAAGGGCGCTATGCGCTAAATCTCCTAAGCCGCACTTTCGTCGGCACCGTGGAAACCCGCTACGAAGAGGCTTACGTGCTCTTGCCGGACCTCTCTGTACGGGTACTCTTAGGTGATTTTCGGCGGCTTCGAGTGCTGCCGGGCGACCAGGTCGAAGTGGAAATCTACGCCCTCTATCCGGAGCAGGTGCTGGGGCGTCTCGTGCGAAAGGTAGCCCCTTCTACCCGAACCTTCGTGGGTGTGGTCGAAGAAGGACGCAATCGGCGGCTGTATGTGTCTCCTCGGCAACCCCCACTGGGTATAGACTTCCAACTGCCTAAGGACACGCCAGCCGATCTGGTCGGTCAAAAGGTAGCGGTGCGGTTTCTCTCCTGGGGGCTTAAGTATCCCGTGGCAGAAATCGTACAAGTTCTGGGTGCGCCCCGCCAACACCAGACCGAAATCCACGCTATCGTACTGGAGTTTGGGCTCTCTGAAACGTTTTCCCCTCAGGCCCTGGCCGAAGCGGAAGCCCTTCCAGCCCACATCCCCCCCGAAGAAGAAGCCCAACGGCACGACTTCCGAGATGTACCGACTTTCACCATAGACCCTGAAGACGCCAAGGATTTCGATGATGCGCTCTCTTTCCGGACTTTGCCTTCAGGCCTGTACGAAGTAGGCGTACACATTGCGGATGTGAGCTATTATGTGCGGCCGGGTAGCGCGCTGGACCAGGAAGCCTACGTCCGAGGCACCAGCGTATACCTGGTGGACCGTACCCTACCGATGCTGCCTCCTCGCCTAAGTGCAGACCTGTGCTCGCTTAGACCAGACGAAGACCGCCTGGCTTTTTCGGTGGTGATGCAGATGGATGCGCAGGCACGTATTCAATCTCTGTGGATGGGCCGATCGATCATCCGTAGCCGACGCCGTTTTACCTACGAAGAGGCCCAGGCCGTGCTGGAAAGTGGCCAAGGCCCCTGGGCAGAAACCCTCCGCACCCTCAACGACCTGGCCAAAAAGCTCCACACCCGCCGCATGAAAGAAGGCGGCATCCGCTTCGAGACAGAAGAAATCCGGTTTGTGCTGGACGATCAACTGCGGCCCCTCCGCCTCTACGTCAAGCAACGTAAAGACGCCCATAAACTCATCGAGGAGTTCATGCTCTTGGCCAACCGGCAAGTGGCGCAGTTCCTGACCCAGCAGAAGGGCCTACCTGTCATTTACCGAGTGCACGACCTGCCCAAGCCCGACAAACTCAAAGCCCTTCAACTCTTTCTGGAAGGCTTCGGGTACCGACTCGACACGCGCAGTGCCCGTTCGCTTACGCGCTCGCTAAACGAACTGATCGATCAAATCGAAGGCCAGCCGGAGGCCCATATCATCCAAGCGGTAGCCATACGAAGCCTGCCTAAAGCCCTCTATACCCCCCACAATATCGGCCATTATGGACTGGGTTTTACGCATTACACGCACTTCACCAGCCCGATTCGACGGTATCCGGATCTGCTGACGCATCGGATTCTGGCGGCGGTGCTGGAAGGTTCGCCGGCCCCTTACCCCCATACTTCCTTCTTAGAAGAAGCCTGTCGCCACTGCTCAAACCAAGAAAAACGCGCCGAACAGGCCGAACGCGCCTCTATCCGCTATAAACAACTGGAGTACTTGGCTCAGATGGAAGGCAAGCTCTTAGAAGGCCTCATCGTAGGCATAGAGACGTGGGGGCTTTACATCGAGCTTACAGAGAGTCGCGCCGAAGGCCTGGTTTCTATCCGCACCCTGCCCTCCGACCTCTACGAACGAGACGAATACGGGCATACCCTCAAGGGGCGCTACACCCGAAGGCAGTATCGATTAGGCGACCCTGTCCTCGTACGCGTGGAAGGCATAGATTTTGACAGGCGCTTGGTAGACCTGAGTTTGATACAGCACCAAGGCGAACCGATTACATAGAGCCTACTTTTGCGGCGTGTGGAACCTGCCCGCTTTTGAAGAGAGCTTAGGCAACCTTCGATGGCCCGAACTGGGCACCTGGGAGAAGTGGATGACGTACGCCCTGGCGGGCGGAGGTAAACGCCTGCGACCAGCCCTGGCTTGGGAAAGCTACCGCTTCTACCAAGGCGAAAACGCCTCTTGGGAAAAAGGACTGCCCCTTCTCCAAGCGATCGAGCTGCTGCACACCTTCACTCTCGTACACGACGATGTCATGGATCGATCGGTCCTGCGGCGAGGCCGACCTACCCTCTACAAGCAAACTAACGAAAATACCGCCATTTTGATTGGGGATGCTTTGCTTATCGCGGTGTACCAGCGGTTGGCGGAGATAGCCGAACCAGCCCTCAAACCGCTTATCACCTGCCTATCCCAGGCGGCCTTGCGGGTGTGCCATGGACAACTGCAGGACCTGGCCCTGGCCCAAACCCCCACACCCCAGGTCTCTCTCAAAGCCTACCTCCACATGATTACCGAAAAGACAGGCGCTCTTCTCGGCGCCGCTTTGGAAGCAGGCGCCTTACTGGCTACAGCACCCCAAGCCGAGTGTATCGCACTGCGCCAAGCCGGCGAACTCCTCGGACGATTCTTCCAGCTTCAAGACGATTACCTCGACGCTTTCGGGGAAGAGACAGGCAAAATACGGGGAGGTGATATCGCCGAAGGCAAGAAAACCTTCCTGTGGCTTTGGGCTTGGGAAGAAGCCACACTACGCGAAAAAAACTTGCTGGAAGACCCAGCCACACCCCCTGAAAAACGGCGCGAGACCGGATTGGCCCTGTATGAACGGCTAAACTTGCGAAAGCGAGGGCTAACTTTCCTTGAAACCGCCTACGAAGACTTTCTACAAGCTGCCCAAAAAGTCCAAATGGGCGCAGTACTGCGCCAAATAGGCGAATCTTTACGCCACCGCCAACGATAACCCCTCCTCCAAAAAGCGCCATCTCCTACCCGGCGTCAAAGCCGGTTTGCAAGTCCGCCCTAATAAAAAAGAGGCGCGGGATAGACCCGCGCCTCAGCAATACCTGATAACCGGTGTGTTTCAGAATGGACGCCCTACGCGCACCATGGCACAGCGGAAACCCACCGTCGCAGAAGCGGAGTCGGCGTGCAGGTAACGACGAGCACCGCACGTGACGTAGTAGGCGATATCGGCCCAGGAGCCCCCTCGATAAACCTTCGCCGCGTCGGCACCCAGGTCAGGCCAGGCTCCGCCCCCTCCCCCTTCTTGGCCCGCTTGGGCCAGTGCCTTGGGACTATACAAGAGGCTGGTCTTAGGATCGTAGTCATCGTCGTACTGAAACTGGTCCTGTTCGACCTTACCGCGACGACGGTGAGGGTTGAAGTCCTCCGCATCTTCATAGTTCAGCACTCGGTAGGTGTCTTCCGTCCATTCGGCGACATTACCGGCCATGTTGTATAGGCCGAAGTCATTAGGATAGAAAGCCTTGACCGGTGCCGGAATCATGTAAGCGTCGTTGAGGCCTTCATACAGGAGCGACCCGCCTTTATTGGAGCGGCCTGCGTAGTCACCCCGTCCTCGTTTGAAGTTGACTCGGAAGCGTCCCTTCATATCCCGCAAGCTGCGCCCCTCCCAAGGGTACAGTTCTTGTTCGTAGCCGGCCCGAGCGGCATACTCCCATTCGGCCTCCGTAGGTAAGCGGTAGTCCGGGTAGAGAATCGCCTCCGGATCGCGATCCGTCAGCTGCTTGTTGACGATCGCCGTACGCCAGGCAGCAAACTCCCGAGCTTGGTGCCAGTTTACCCCCACGACCGGATACATGTGGTAGCCCTCGTGCTGGAAGTAATAGCGCACATATGGGTCGTTATACGCCATTTCCCGAAACCACACCGTGGTGTCGGGATACAAGAGCTGCGCCTTCTGATCGCCCGAATCCTTTTGCACGTAGAAGAGGAACTGCTTGTACTCGACGTTGGGGACCTCGGTTTCGTCCATGTAGAAGCTGGCCACCGTCACTTGCCGCACCCTGGCATTGTGTTCGTAATCGAGGTCTTTTTCCGTACCGCCCATGTGGAAAGTACCTCCTTCGATAAACACGAGGCCTGGGGCTGGGGGCATTTCCCGATATCGCTTCACGTAGAAGCCTTCGCCTCCGCTTTTGCGCGCAAACTTGAGCCCCGTGAGGCGGCTGGTTGAACCCGGGTCTTCCAGATCACCTTTTCCTCCGCAGGCTGGAAGGGCCAGCAACCCCATCGCCCCGATTAACACGGCGGGTATCCACTTGTTAGCCATAGGCATGCGCAAAGGTAAGGGTTTCTCTAAAATCTCGGACAAGGGTAGTTTCGGCGGTGCTTCATGCCATAGCGCCGCTCTTTATCAAACTCCATCACCAGAGACACTTCATGCGAGCCGGCTGAGATACGGTTGGTGAGCGAGGAGATGGTGTAGTCGTAAGAATAACCTACCCGAAACATCCCCTTCTGCAGGCCCACCAGCCCAATCACCGCATCTTGATTTCGGTACCACACCCCCAGCACGACCGGGTCCAGGTTGACATACAAACCCAGGTCCAGCTGCTGGAAGGGCTGTTGAATGCGATACATCACCGCAGGACCAATAGACTGGCGACCTTCTCTATTGCGGTCAATAGGAATCTGCGCCCCGGCAAAGAAGTTCGCTCGGATAGGCAAACGCGCAGCGGCAGGATTGGCCAGCGAAACGTTGTAAAAACGCTGCTGAGGCTGGGTAATGTGCATGACCGACGTCCCCACATAAATGTACCTATTGTAGTACAAGGCCCCGGCGTTGACGTCCTCATGAATGCGGTTTTGGAAAAAGTTCCGTTCCTGGGTGGGCAAAATAAACCCCGCATTGGGATCGATCTGGTCCGGGAAACGGAGCCGGAAAAAGTCTATGCTGGCTTGCATGATCCCGCCCGACAAGCCGAGACTCAAAGCGCTGTAGCGACTAAGCTCAATATGCAAGGCGTAGTTGAGCAGGACATTGAGTTTGGTGAGGTTGCCTTCCCCGGCTTGATCGGCTAAAAAAGCAAGCCCTAAGCCGTTTCGAACCCGACCGAAAAAAATAGGCTGGTCATACGCCGCGGCGAATGTACGATAGTAGCCGGGGATTGCCGTCCATTGCATGCGATAGGCCAGCGCCAGGCGAGGTCCCTCCGTAATCCCCGTAAACGCCGGGGAGAGAATAACTTGGTTCGCATAAAACTGGGAAAACTGCGGATCCTGTGCCCATACAGCGCCAAGGCCCAACCAGAGAGAGTAACGAAAGCGTCTCCACATACGAAGCGAGGTTTCGGGGCAAATATAGGTAAAGGGACCCATAGTAGACCTGGCACAAAAACTAACAGACTTTTGGGTTTTCTACCAAGCCAGAATCCGGAACTCAACCCGGCGGTTGCGACGCTGGCCCTCAGGCGTAGCGTTATCGGCGATGGGGCGCTGTTTGCCGTAGCCCACAATGGTGAAGCGTTCTTTGGCTAAGCCCTGGGCTACAAGGTAATCCCGCACAGCGAGCGCCCGCTGTCGAGAAAGCTGTATTTCCGACTCCGGCAAGCTGGTGCCGTCGGTATGGCCCGCCAGTTCTATGCGGAGACGAGGGTGAGCTCGTAAAAATCGCGCCAGCTCCTCAAGCTGCCCATAAGACTCAGGTAAGAGTTTAGCGCTGCCCTTGTCGAAATGTACGAAAAAGAGCGGCATGCGCAGCCCCGGCCTGAGCGCCTCTAAATGAATATCCAACCGGTTCTCTCGATGGGGGCGTAGGCGAACCCCCACTTCTTTCCACAGATGGCCTGGCACTTGTACACTTACTCGGATCGTCATGCCCACCGAGTCGGGCACTTCCCACCGAAAAAATCCCGCGGTATCTACAGAGAAGCTATCGAGGAACTGGCCGGTTTCTGTGCGCACATACACCCAAGCGGTATCGAAGCGCTTCTCTGGCAGGATATAGCCTACGAGTAGGGTAGGCCCTTCGGGTTGTGGGGCAGGGGGCGCGGTAGTATCTGGATGCCACCACACCACCCAGAAATCCGCGCTGCCGTAGGTGCGCACACCCAGCTGGTCCCCCGGTGAAGCCGTCGTACCACACCCCACATAAGAGCCACCTTCGGCGACAAAAAGCGCCACCCAACTATCCACATCTTTTCCCCCAAAAGTGTAGCAAAACTGGAGCGAGTCGCGCAGGGGGTCCCAAAGAAGCGCCCATGCGTCATACAACCCCGCTAAGTAGGGGATAAGCCCATTCCGGGAGCTGGTCATACCGGCCACCAGCCACTGGCCTTGCGGAGTGAGGGCCAGCCGGTTAAGCCCTTCATCGCCGGATCCACCGCCACTCCAGGCTGCATACGCTGCGCCTTCGGGCTGCACGCGCCACACTACGCCATCCGCCCGACCATAAGCAGCTACCCCCCGCGAAAAACTCGTACCCGCTATCCAGATTTCTCCCTCAGGGCTACGCACCCAACTATACGGCTCCTCGAAGTCGCTGCCACCAAAGTTCCAGCTTCGGCGGAAGGCGCCTTGCCCATCCACTTCCACCAGCCAGATATCCATCTTACCTAAGGGGTTGCGTATCTCACCGTCTCGAGAGTCTGAAGCCCCAACAAGCCAGACCGTATCAGGCGACCAGGGGATTACCAGACGCAAGTAGTCATTCTCAGACCCTCCAAAAGTGGCGCTAAGCAGGAGCTGGCCCGTCATAGAAAAGCGCAACAGCCACCCATCCAGCCCTCCATACGACTTGGGGCGCAACGCAGAATCGGCTGAACCCACTTGCCCCACCACCCACAGCGAACCGTCCACATGGAGGCCTACCCCCATCGCCGCATCGTTGCCTGCCCCACCTACCACTTGACTCCACCGAACTTTCCCCAAGGGGTCCAAACACACCACATAAGCATCCTTTTTGCCGTGCGAAAGCTCCGGAGAGTCGGTCCACCCCACCAAAACCAGCCCCTTATCGGGCAAGAGAAGAGCGTCTGTCAGCTCTTCGTCACCTGAACCGCCGTAGGTAGCGTGCCAGAGAAGTTCCCCTCGTCGATCTGTACGAACCACCCAAAAGTCTGCGTCGTAGCCCTTGCGCTTGAGCAAGCCGTCTCGAGATCGGGTATGCCCTATTAGCCAGTAGCCCGCCTCGTCCTGAAAAGCCCGCCCCATGACATCCGCCATGCCGCCCCCATAAACGCGCTGGTTATAGATTTTCTGACCGTAGCCCATCACCAGGCTAACGCACACTACGAGCCACCTCATAGGTGAATAAAAGTCGCTTAGCCTGTTCGAGAGAAAGGTAAGGCGGTTCGGGCGAAGCGGCCTCGCGACCCTGAAGGAGTTCGGAGAGGACCTTTTCTACGGCCGCGAGCTGAAACTTGCCAAAATGCGTATGCCCCCCCTCATATCGCTGGTACTGGTACTCCCAATAGGTCGTGAGGTAACCTGCATACCCGTTGCTGTAGCCCTGGATGATAAGGTGCTGGACGCCGACGGGCTCCAGAAGGGGAGCCAGCCGTTCCTTAAGCAGGTAGCCTGCCATGGTGGTAGGTTCCATGGGCAGGGCCACAATCGCCAGCGATCCCAACTGCCACACCTGCACGGGCAGCACTTGTGGAGTCAATGGAAGGGGCACGTATCTGCCTCGTTGACGCCCCAGCCAGTGTAGGTACTTAACCACGGGATCGGCCGGCGGAAGGGGTAAAGTATCCCAACGTCGGGTGCCAAAAATGCGTTTAGAGACGCTCTCGATGAGGAGGGGCTTTGTGCCATGGACAGGGGGGTCCACCAGTCCCCGCAGCCGGGCCAGTACCCCAATCAAACGCACCCACTCCTGCGGAACCCCTCCACCTTCGGCCGTACCCCCAATAAACGCCGGGCCTATAGCCCCAGGTCCCGTCCGCCCTTTGCCCAGGCCGCGGGTATAGGGTTCCTCCACTTCCACGGCGGAGAAGTCTACCCATCGCCACCACGAACGGATCACCGCCGGCAACGCTTGACCAGGTTGGCGAGCCAGATAGGCGGCCATCTCCGCTTGATAGCGACCAAGTAAGCGTCGATTCTCAAAAGGGTTAGGCGTAGGCCCTCGCCGCACCCGCACACCCGGAAAAGAAAAATGATTAGGTGTCACATCCCCCGCGGTGGTTTGGGCAAAGGCCGCCACGATGCCTTCTTCTTCGCAGAGTTCTGACGCGTAGCCTTTGTGGTCAGAGGAGATGCAGCGCGTTTCTTCTTGGATGGTGGTGGTGTGAGTGCCAAACCAGTTGATCACATGTCCGGCAGGCCGGACCGTGAGCTGGTACGCCGTACGATCCACGGCCAGTTCGGGACGGTCGGTCCAGGCCTTCGGGTTTTTCAAGAACGCCTGGATAGCCCGGTTGAAAGCGATGGGCACCTCCGGAGGAAAAGTCTCAAAAGAAAAAACCAGCTCAGCGGATTGAAGGTTCTGGTAGGCTTTGAGGGCAGCTTCCACGATGCCGCTCACGTACCGCTCGAAGACGCCGGCGTGAAATCCTGGTGTGTTGAGATGGTACAAGAGGTAGTGCGAATAGCCCCCAGGCGCCGCATGAGTATGGTTGGCGGTAAGCAGAAGGTGCGCCGGCTCCAGCGTAGGGAAGAAAGTCTTCAAGCGCCGGAAGGTCTCCTGCCAGATCGCCAGCGACACAAAACAGGTATCTATCTCAACCCAGAGGTGAGGGGGGCTTTCACCGGCCTGAAAGCAGAAAGCCCGAGCATATAGCTGAGATTCCACGGTGTGCGCGACGTGCCGAGAGTTTCCCCAGCCCATCAGCCCGATGCCTGGCTCGAAGTAAGTGATGAGGGCCCGAGCCGCTCCTACTTGCCACACCCCACAAAGCTACGATGACGGCGATGCCCTCCAGTAGGGTACCTTTGCTCTGTCGTATGGAAAGCACCAAGCCCGACGTCTTGAGGTCGTTATGGGCGCCTTACGAGGCTTTTGTGCGGGAAAGGTGGGAGGCCCCCCGGCCCCTGCATATAGTCGGTCTCAAGGGCGGAGCTCGATCTTTTTGGGCCGCCGCTTTATACCAGACCGCCTCCTGCCCTACGCTCTTTCTCCTGCCTGACGAAGAAGCCACCCAAAGGCTGGTTAGCGACCTGCGCTTGCTCTTAGGGGACCCTGTGGCCTTCTTTCCCTCTCGAAGCGAAGGTTCGGCTACCCAGCAGCACCTGCGACAAGTAGAACAAACTTTCCTCCTGAGCCGATGGCTTGAAGGTGAAGCGCTCGCCCTGTGCGCCCCCGTCCAGACGCTCTGGGAACCCTTTCCTCACCCTACCCAATGGGTCAAACATCGACTGCGCCTTGAGGTGGGAAGCGCCATAGAGAGAGACTTCCTGCTGGAGTTACTGACCGTATACGAGTTCACCGAAACGGATAAGGTAAATAGCCCTGGCGAGTTTGCCTGGCGAGGCGGAGTGGTGGATGTTTTTAGTTATGCGCATCCCCAACCTCTTCGTCTGCGCATAGAAGGGGACACGCTGGCCCGTATTCAGTTTTTCTCGGTGGAGACGCAGCTTTCACAGGGTGAGGTGGAGCGCGCCTGGCTTTTGCCGGCCCCTTCTTACCTGGAAGACCCTCCTATCGCTTCACTTTTCGATTTTTTACCGCAGGCCCACCTGCTCGTCTTGATAGAAGGGCAATCCTGCTTGGCCCACCTACAACGGCATGCCTCGGCCTCGCAGGTAGAGCGTTTCCTCCAAGAAGCCCACCAAGCCATCGAACTGGGGCACGAACCCGCCCTGCCCCCCGCCGCTCGATTGGAATACCCCACTCATCCTCAATCCACCTTTGCCCATAACCTCACGCTCCTTTATGAACACCTCCGTCAACTGCCTGTAGAGAAGCTGTACCTTTTTACTGAGAACCCTCGTCAGCAACTGCGCCTGGAACGGCTCTTGGAGCCGGCCCAGCTGCCTTACCCTGTCTCTTACCTCCTCGGGAACTTCTCAGAAGGTTTTCACGACCCGGCCCAAAGGGTGGCTTTTTACACGGACCACCAAATCTTTCGTCGGACCTACGCGCCGTATGTGCATCGGAGCTTTCGTCGCAGCGAAGCCGTGCTGCTGCGCGAGTTATATGAGCTAAAGGTAGGCGATATCGTCGTGCATAGCCGGTATGGGATTGCTCGGTTTGGAGGGCTGGTGACCATACCGCATACCGACCCCCCACAAGAAGGGGTCAAACTATACTTTGCGGAGGACGCGGTTTTATACGTACCAGTCACACAAATCCACGAGATTGGCCGCTACCGGGCCCTGACAGACGAGCCACCCCGCCTGAGCCGCTTAGGAGCACCCGATTGGCAACGCACCACCGAACGGGTACGAAAACGTCTACAAGAACTAGCCGTAGACCTGGTCCGACTCTACGCGCGGCGCCGTCTCTTGCCGGGATACGCCTTTGGACCCGATACCCTGCAGCAGCTTGAGATGGAAAGCCGCTTCCCCTACGAGGAGACTCCAGATCAACTCCAGGCCACCCTCGAAATCAAAAAAGCCATGGAACGCCCCCATCCCATGGACCACCTCTTGTGCGGCGACGTAGGCTTTGGCAAAACCGAAGTAGCTCTGCGAGCCGCCTTCAAAGCCATACAAGAAGGCAAGCAAGTGGCTGTGCTGGCCCCCACTACGGTGTTGGTGATGCAGCATCTGCGCACCTTTGAAGCCCGATTGGAAGGCTTTCCCGTACGCATAGCGGCGCTAAGCCGCCTGCAACCCCCCAGCCAGCAAAAAGAGATACTGAAACGGCTCGCCGTCGGCGAAATAGACCTCCTCGTCGGCACCCACCGTTTGCTTTCAGACGATGTGCGGTTTCGAGACCTGGGGCTGCTGATCATTGACGAAGAGCACAAGTTCGGCGTCATGGCCAAGGAAAAACTCCGGGCGCGCTACCCTACGGTAGACACCCTCTCGATGAGTGCGACCCCTATCCCTCGCACCCTACAGATGGCCCTTAGTGGGATCCGGGACATTTCGCTTATCACCACCCCCCCGCCCAATCGCCTTCCAGTCCAGACCTACGTAAAGGCCTTCTCTTGGGACTTGGTCCAAGAAGCCTTGAGCCGCGAGCTGGCTCGCGGAGGCCAAGCGTTTTTCGTACACAATCACATTGCAGACTTACCTACCCTCACCCAAAAGCTCCGGTCCCTCTTACCCGAAGCCGAAATCGCCTTTGTGCACGCCCGCATGCCCAGTCGCCAAGTAGAAGACCTGTTGCTGGCTTTTCTCTACCAGCAAATCGATGTTCTTGTGACCACCAACCTGGTCGAATCGGGGCTCGACATGCCGAATGCAAACACCATTCTGGTGAATCAGGCGCATCGCTTTGGGCTGAGTGACCTGCACCAACTGCGGGGCCGAGTGGGCCGAAGTGGCCGCCAAGCCTACTGTTACTTTCTCGTACCAGGCTTCCACCACCTAAGCCCCGACGCGCTGCGACGTCTGCAAGCCCTGGAGGAGTTTAGCGACCTGGGAAGCGGATTCCAGATTGCCCTGCGCGACCTGGAGATTCGAGGAGCTGGGAACTTCTTCGGACGCGAACAGAGTGGCTTCATCGCCGACATCGGCTACGACCTCTACCAGCAGTTCCTGGAGGAAGCCATCGCCCGCATCCAGGAAGAAGAAGGTATAGGGCCCTCCTCCAAGATTCTTTCTGCCCCCGCCCTTACCTGCAGCATCGAGGCCGACTGGGAAGCGCGGCTGCCGGAGAGTTGGATTCCGTATCCAGCCACGCGACTTGAGACCTACCAGCGCTTCAGCCAAGTACGCAATGAAGAAGAACTCCAAGCCCTTTTGCGGGAGCTGCTGGACCGGTTTGGGCCCTTGCCTCCACAGGTGCTTTTACTGGCGGATGTGCTGCGCCTGCGCTGGATAGGAGAAGCCCTAAAGCTGCCTTACTTGCGCGTGCGCAAGCAGAAAGCGCGTTGGTCGTTGGGACCGGAGACGGACCTTCAGGCCTTGCTAAGCTACCTGGAATCGCTCCGACCCCACTACACCTACCACCTGGCCCCAGAAGAAGACCGCCTCCAAATCGAGCTTTCACCCATCGCTTCCCCCAAAGACCTACTGGCCATCCTCGGAGGCCTCCATGAAGCGCTCCAACTCCCTTCTAACCATGATTTGGGTCTTGTACGGAACGGATAGCTACCGCCGTAGCGAACGACGTAAAGCCCTCTTAGCCGAGTTGGTGGGGAAGGCCCCCCCAGAGTTTGCCCTTACAACCTGGCGCGGCCGCGACGTGTCCGAAAATCACTTACGTGAGCTGTATGAGCTGCCCTTCCTGACGCCCTATAAGGTAGTCGCCCTAATCGAAGCCGAAGCGCTCTCCAAACCGGCGCGGGAGGCCCTCAAAAAGTACCTTGAACGCCCTGCGGCACATACCCACCTGATACTGGAGTTTGACCAGGAAGCCAAGCCCTCTCTCCCCGAGGCACCCGGCCTGGTATGGGAGGCATATGCGCCCTTACGGCCGGCCCAAGTGGCCGACTGGCTGGCCGACCAAGCCAAACAGATGGGCCTGGCCCTGCAGGCCGAAGCCCTCTCCTTGCTGCTGGAAACCCTCGGTCCAGACCTGCACCTGCTGCACCAGAGTTTGTCGCTGCTGGCCGTGTATGCCCTTTCGGCTCCGCAAAAGCCCCTCACCGCCGCCGAAGTCAGCCAAGCTCTCGGCCTAAACCCCCATTACACCGTCTACCAGCTCGTAGAAGCGCTGGCCGAAGCCAACCCCCGTCGCCTGCTCCAGATTCTCAGCCGCTTCGCAGAGGACACCCGCACCTACCCTTGGCCCCAAGTCCTATGGCACCTGCGGCAATTTTTTCAAAACTTAGCTTACCTCTACTTGAAGTTTTCTCAGAGGCCCGACACTCGCACCCTCCAACAAGAACTCGAACTGCGATATCCCTTTCAGGCGCGGCCTTACGAAAAGGCCTGGAACCGGTACACCCTTGATCTGTGTCGGGAGGCGCTGCAGATTCTTCATCGGGCCGAAGCCCAGCATAAAGGCTTGATACCCGGCCACACCACAGAAGGCGAACTGCTCCTGGCGGTCGGCCTTAGTCTGGCACACCACCTCCAAAAAGCACAAGCCCAGGCGGCTAAGCCCACCCCTTAGGGCCGAGCCTCAAGAACGAATGGTCTCTTTATAGCGCATAAGCTGTCGGCGCATGACACTCAAGGCTGCGTCGAAAGCTTCTTGAAAGTTGTTTCCTCGCTCTTCTACGACGAGGGTTTCCCCCGGCACCTGCACCCGCAGTCGAACCTGATGAGCGGGACTCTTGGTGCCCAGCTCGTGCAGGTAGAGGTCGCTACTCACGATAAACGCAAAGTCCGATAGAAGCCTTTGCATACGGTCTTCCACATACGCTGTGAAGGCCGAGTTGACCTTCACGCTGCCAGCGTGTAGCTCGTACCGCATAAGAGGTCCAACAAAGGTAAAAAACTCCGCTGGACAAAGGTTACCTTTCCCCAGATGCGGACAGAAGCACCGACCGATACAGGCTATAGTTGACTTCAAACCCCACCAAAAGCACCAGCGAAAGCCAGTAGAACCACACCATTAGCGCAATCACGGCGGCGATGCTCCCATAAAAGCGACTGAAGTTAGCCACAGCCAGAAAGTACCAGGAGAGGAGCTTCATCGCAGCCCCCAGCAGAAAGGTAGCCAGGACTGCCCCAGGCGAAATCCAGTAAGGAAGTCGTAGCCGAGGCAAACCGGCCCGGTAAATCACTTCCACCGCTATGCACACCACCGCAAAAAGCAGCAGGAACTTGATTAGGCCCACCAGGGATGAGAAAAAAGGGCCCAAAGGAGAGTCAGCCAGCGCTTCTATCCAAGCCACAAGATGGTGGGCCTGGATGAAAGAAAAGGCCAGGTTAGCCAGGATAAGCAAAAGAAGCACCCCCACCAGGCCCAGCGCACGCAGCCACAAAACCCAAAAGGGTGGTTGAGGCAGACCTTCGTGAAAAAAAGCTCTCAACATGGTAATCATACCTTGCCATAGCGAATACAAAGCCAGAAAAAGAGAAACAGAAAGCAAAGTAAAGTTGCGCTTTTGATAAATACCTTCAAAAACTACATCGTGTACCAGCTCATAGGCCGGAGAGGGCAGAATCTGTCCAAGCTGCTGTTGAAAGAGACGCTCAAAGTCCTCAAAGGGCAAATAACTAATCAGCATGAGCGCAAAAAGCAGCCCTGGGAAGAGCGCAAAAAAGAAACTGAAAGCCATAGCTCCGCCCCTTATTGTGAACATAGGATGGGTGAGGTTTTCCCAAAACAGCACCAGGACGGTGCCGATGCGCACGGTAGGAAAACCTGGCAGGCGAAGGTGCTTAGCTTTAGCGAGGAGACGCCGCCAGAAGAGCCGCATAAAACGCTTCAGGCGGGCTGCAGGGGCGCCAGGTGTCCCGCTGGACAAAAAGGAGCACCACTTCCGCCTCCGCCAAGAGGTCCGCTTCCCGATAGAGGCGATGCTCAAAAATCAGCTTTCGGGTGGGCGGTTCTTTCAGCGACGTGTAAATACGAACCTCGTCATCATACCGGGCAGGGCGGTGGTAGGTGATGCTAAAGTGGCGCACAGGCAAAAGAACCCCCATTTCCGCCTCCATCTGCGCATACGTCAACCCAAACCGTCGAATCCATTCCGTGCGGCCGATTTCACACCACACCGCATAGTGCGCATAATACACCACCCCCATTTGATCGGTTTCCGCATACCGCACGCGCACTCGGGTCTCGTGCGGAACCTGCCAGATGTGCGGCGCTATTTCTTTTGGGTCAGCCATCGTGTAAGGGCTTGCTGGTATCGTCGAGCTTTGGCCAAGTGCTCCGGGTAACTCTCCGAAAAATCATGGAAGCCGGAGTTGTCTGGCCGCGCACAAAAGTACAAATAAGAGCTGGGCGTGTAGCTGAGTACGGCTTCGATGGCTTCTTTAGAGGGGGTGCCGATAGGCCCCGGGGGTAAACCTTTCCGCTTGTAGGTGTTGTAGGGAGAGTCTTTTTCGAGCATACGATGGGTAACCCGCTGCACGGTAAAGTCCCCTACGGCATAAATCACGGTAGGATCGGCTTGGAGCGGCATACCTAAACGCAAGCGATTGAGATATACGCTGGCAATGAGCGGCCATTCGCTTTTGCGATAGCTTTCCTGCTCTACGATCGAGGCAAGGATGCCTACTTCGATGGGGGTTAGGCCAATCGCCTCGGCGCGCTGGCGCCGTTCAGGGTTCCAGAAGTTCTGATAGGCCTGGTACAGGCGCTGGAAAAGACGGGCAGGGGGCTCAGTCCAATACACCTCATACACGTCAGGCAAAAACACCAGAAGCCACGTATAGCGGTCGAAGCCCCATTCGTGCCAGGGATGCGACTCAAAAGCCAGGGCCCACGCTAAGGAATCATGCGCAAGGGTGCGGCCTAAAAAACTGGCTAAGTGGGCAGGACTGCGCTGGGGCTTGAGATAAAACCGCAAAGGCTTTTGCAGGCCTTTTCGGAAGCGATTCCACACCACAAAGGCTCGTTCTCCGGGGTGCACGACGTATTCCCCTGCCCGCAAGGGCCCTCCCCATCGAACCCACCAATGCCAGAAGGTGTACCAGGGGAAAAGCGCCGCCACTTGGCTCCGGAAGGCTTCCCGTTTAGGCGCCTCCAGGGGCAAACGAAACGTCTGCGCTTGCGCTGAGCGGACCCGCGCCGTAAACTGTAAGAGCCATCCCAGCAAGCCCACCAGTACAAAGGCGGCCCCCCCCAACTGCAAGCGCCGGCTTGACCAAAAGGACCTCGCCTTAGTCCGAGACGAAGGGCGCGGCTTACGAAGCGGCTTGCGTGGCATACCGGGAAGGGGGGGTAGTGAGGAACCGATAGACCTGACGGAAGGAAGCTTGCAAGGGGGCCGGCAGCGGCTCCTCTAACCGAGGCCACCGCTGCCGTACGACCAGTTCGGCCCACTCAGCGGGGGAGAGTTCGTCCGGTAAGCGCTGAAAAAGGTACTGGCTGGCCGCGCCTATCCCACATACCGGCATGTCTTGCGCCCCACGAAAGGGCACCCCATTCAAATAGAAAGTAAGCACACGTTCCTGGCCCCATAGCGGCTCCAAAAGCAGGCCTACCAGCCTAACGAGCCACGCCGGGGTACCCTCGCCGAAAAACAGGTATCGCGCCGTCAGCTCGGCTATGGAAGGCCTATTGACTTGAAGGGAATGGTCGTGGTACCACACAAAAGCTTGTCGTAACCTCAGGGGCTGCTTTTCCTGCGCAAGCCACCTCCAACGGTAAGGCTGCCCGGTAAACGCCGCCTCCAGCACCTCTCGCGGCGGAAAGGGAATCCAGCGCAAGCTCCACAAACCTACGAGCCCCACCAAAAGAATCCCTATCGCCAGGCTTAGCAGCTTGCGCAGCAGCCAACCCATACCTCACCCCAACTGAAGCTGCTCTATACGCTGCCGATAAAAGGTATTGATGGCTTCGACCACTTCTTCCGGCGTATCCACCAGCGTAAAGAGCAATAAATCATCCGGCGAAATGTAACTCCACTCCTCCAGTAGGGTCTTTTTGATCCACTCCACGAGGCCTTGCCAGAAGGCGCGCCCTACCATAACCACCGGAAAACGCTCGATTTTCTGGGTCTGGATAAGCGTAAGGGCCTCAAAGAGCTCATCCATCGTCCCAAACCCTCCGGGCAGTACCACAAAAGCCTGAGCATACTTGACAAACATCACCTTGCGCACAAAAAAGTAGTCAAAGTTGATGAGCAAATCTTCGTCTACGTACGGGTTAGGGTGTTGCTCGAAAGGCAAGAGGATATTCAGCCCTACGGAGTGGCCGCCCAGTTCTTTAGCGCCTTTGTTGGCGGCTTCCATGATGCCTGGCCCACCGCCGGTGATGATGCCGTAGCCATTTTCCACCAAGGCCCGCGCCACCTCTACGGCTAACTCATAGTGAGGGCTGCCGGGCTTGGCGCGAGCCGAACCAAAAATAGACACACAAGGACCGACACGCGAAAGCGTCTCAAAACCTTCCACAAACTCGGCCATAATGCGAAAGATCTGCCACGTATCGGTAGCCCTTTTCTCCCGAAGATCTCGAGTCTTGTTGAAGAGGTTCTTAGGAAGGCCGTTAGTAGGTGGGATCATAGGGAAACAAAGGTACAAAACGATAACAAAAAAGTCCGGCTCCAAGCGCGAAGCGCTAAGACGGCCGTGGGCGGCTTTCAGATAAGGTGTTTGGCAGAGGGCTATTCTGGGGGAAGTGGAGGCCGCAGGGCAAGGGCCCTTTGGTAGGCGGCCCAAATAGCGCGCGAGATCGCTGGACGAAAACCCGCTTTTTCCAAGTAGTAGAGGGCTTCGGCGGTGGTACCGCCCGGCGAAGTCACCTCTTGCCGCAAGAGTGCCGCCCCCCGACCCGCCGCCCGATAATACGCCACCGAACCCTGAACCGTTTCGACGACAAGCTTCTCGGCAAGGTGGCGAGGTAGCCCCAGGTGCACCCCCGCTTCCACAAGCGCCTCCATAAAGAGAAACACATACGCCGGGCCTGTCCCTGAAAGCGCCGTAGCCATGTCCAAGTAGGCTTCGTCCTCGACTTGGATGTGGGCACCAAGCGCCCCTAAAAACGCCTCGACGGTCAAGCGCTCTTCGGCCGAGAGGCCTGTACTGGTCCAGACGGTGATGCCAGAACCGATTCGCCCTGGGGTATTGGGCATGCTGCGCACCAGACGCGTATGCCCCAGCCCCACCCGCAAATGCTCCAAAGTAATGCCCGCCATCACCGAAAGCACTAAGGTCTCTTTTTTCAGAAGAGGTCGCAAGGTGGGAAGGAGGGAGAGGGCTTTTTGGGGTTTGAGCGCTAAAAGAAGCCAATCCGCTGAGGAGGCTTCAGCGGGGGTGGAGGCCTCGAAGGCCCGCAGCTCCCGAGCCAACTGAGCCCTCCGTTCGGAGGGAGGACCTAAAAGGACCAGCTCTTCATGAGGGTAAAGCCGGCGGAAAGCGCCCGCCAGCGTCTGGCCCATCACACCCGGTCCTACGATCACCCCCCGCATCTCACCCCAGTAGCGCCTGGTAGGCTTCCGCCCGCAACAGCGTTTCTACTTCAGCGGGTTTCTCCAAGCGGATGCGAATCATCCAGCCCTCTCCATACGGGTCCTGATTGACTTTTTCGGGCTGGGACTCCAAAAGGCTATTTTTTTCTAAGATGGTGGCGCTCACCGGCAGATACAAGTCTGATACGGTCTTGACGGCTTCGACGGTGCCGAAGACGCTGCCGGCCTGCAAGGTCTGGCCGACGGTTGGAATGTCTACAAAGACAATATCCCCGAGTTGCGACTGGGCAAAGTCGGTGATGCCTACATAAGCTTCGGTGGGGCTGATGAGACGCAGCCATTCATGCTCGCGTGTGTAGTAGAGGTCAGATGGAAAATGCATAGGCCACGCAAAGGTAAGGAAGAGGCCTCAGCTACGAGCCTGCAAGAGCGCTTGCGCAATCTGAAGGAAGCTGGGCGCCTCTAAGCTGGCACCGCCCACAAGGCCCCCATCTACGTCAGGCTGCGAGAAAAGCTCCAGTGCAGCCGAGGGCTTCAGGCTACCGCCATACAGCACACAGACCTCTTCGGCGGGGGCGCCCAGGCGGGCAAGCTGAGCCCGCAAAAAAGCGTGCGCCTCTTGGGCCTGCTGGGGCGTAGCGTGCACCCCGGTGCCGATAGCCCATACGGGTTCGTAAGCCAGCACGAATCGATCCCACACAAGGGGGATCTCTAAAAGCACTTCTTCAAGTTGTGCGCGTAGAACCTCGAAGGTCTGCCCGGCTTCGCGCTCAGTCAGGGTTTCCCCCACGCAGTAGATGACTGAGAGGCCTCGTTGCTGGGCATCTTGCAGCTTTTTGCGTAGAAGCGGCCCCATTTCGCCGAAATGTTGGCGCCGTTCGGAGTGGCCGATAAGCACCCACTTCACACCAATATGGGCCAGCTGAGCCATAGACACTTCACCGGTGAAGGCGCCGAACTCACCCGGGTAGCCGTTCTGCGCCCCAATCTGCAGACGGCTATTAGAGAGAAGGGCCACCAGCTCACGCAGGTATATAGCAGGCGGGAAAAGCACCGCCGGAAGCGTCCACCCATGCCGTTCCCACGCTTTGTGCAGGGCGGTGGCCAAGTGCAGCGCTTCGATGGGGTACAGGTGCATCTTCCAGTTGGCGGCAAGCAGCTGTCTCATGGCACGAGGAACATAAGAGGATAGGGCAGTTTGCCAGGGGACACAAAAAGCACTTCCCCGCCCCGCTCATACACGGCGGCCACAAGCAAGTCTACTCCGTCTCGAGAAGGTAGATTGCGTTTCTGACCCGTAAGCTCTTCTGCAGGAAAGGTATACCCCTCCTCCACAAAAAGTACCGGCGCCGAAGGAAGCGAGTCCTGCAAAAGCGCCCAAATCTCTCGCGGCTCCTGTTTCTCAGAGTAAGCCAAAAAGGGAAGGTACATCTGCTCTAACACCGTACGTTGGTGATCCAAGTAATGCGCCACTTGCTGTTGAATGTGCTCAAGCGGGCTGGTTTCGGGGATGCCGCTCACCAAGATGAGCGTGCCCTTCCCTTCCAGGCCTCGGCTTATGTCTTGCAAGAGACGCTCTTCTCCCATGAGGAGCACCGGTACCCGCTCCTGCACCAGGTAAAAAGACACCTCTTCACGCAGCAGATCGGTATACTTGACCAGCGCCATGCTGTAAGCCGAACGCGCCATCTGTGCAAAAAGCTCACTGTAATGGGGGTTGTCTATAGAAATATTCTGCAAGTTTTGGCGAGCCTTGTGAAGCTGTTGAAGTGCTTCTTTCACTTCGGGGGACAAAGGCAAAGCAAAAAGCCGGGTTCCGATAGCCTCGAACCATCGAGTGGTATTTTCGGACACCAGCCCTACCAACACGGTCTTGACCCGATGCAACGCATAAAAGGCAGACCAAGGTTTGAGTGTTTTCCCTACATGCACCTCCTCAGGCAGGAGGAAGGGCACAAACACCGCTTCTGCGAGGGAAGGCGTCACCGCCAGTAGCCACGTGCCCTCTGCATAGTCTGCCTCGACCACCTGGCTCAAGACGTAATCGAGGTTAGTGCGGAAACTTTCCCCTTCCTTGAGATCGGAGAGTTTAGCTAAGGCTTTTTCGGCTTTCTCTTGCACCTTGCCGAGGCGTTCTGGAGAGACGGTGTTTTCTTCCGGCTTGAGCGGCAAATAGGCCGTGAGGGCTATCGAAGCGGCCTCCTGCTGCGCCAGGCGGCGCACTCGTGTAATCGTCAACGACTCCATATCCAAGCCCAATACACTAACTTTACCGGCACTTCCGCCATAGGCATGCAAAGTAAAGGCTTTCTCTTTTTTCTGGGTTCGGTAGCCTTGTTGGGCACCTTGGCCACGCTATACCTACCTCACTGGAGTGGGAGTTTGTATGTGCTGGTGGTGGTGGGGTACTTTTTCCGGGGAGGCAAAGGCTGGCCTTGGGCAGCAGGCCTGCTCATGGGACTTTTGTGGGTAGGGCTGGCCCTGGGATGGGACCTACCCAACCAAGGGATGTTAGCCGGCCGCGTAGCCGCGCTCTTGAGCACCTCCCGCTCTATCCTGTGGCTCATTACGGGCGTCATAGGCTTTCTCTTGGGGCTGGTAGGCGTAGCCTTAGGACAAGCCCTGGCTCACTGGCTTCCTCAAACGCCCCCTCGTCTACGCCGCCATGGAAAATAACCCCCAGAAAAACCCAGCCCTTCGCCTCCTAATAGGCTTTTTGGTGGGGCTGGGTGCGGCCTTGGTGTTTCGGAGTCTCGGCTGGCCTACCGAATCGGTGACCCCCGTAGCGCGGGTTTTAGGAGAGCTTTTCCTGCGCGGCATCTTTATGCTGATTTTCCCGCTGGTGGTGCCTATGCTTTTGCTGGGCATCCGCCTCTTGGCCCGTACCGGACAAATAGGCCGCATAGGCCTCAGTACGATCTTCACGGTGATGGGCCTGACCGGAGTGGCCGCCAGCCTTGGACTCCTGCTTGCCAGCACGCTCAAGCCAGGTCATGCCCTCTCACCCGAAACCCGGACTCAACTCCTTCAGCAGTTCGGCGCCCCCACTACCCCAACTACCCCCTTGGATGGCTCGTTTCTCCTCAACCTCCTGCCGAAAAACCCCTTCTACGACCTATCCACCGCTTTCACAAGCAGTCAGCAAGGAGGGCTCCTCGCCGTCGTCGTCTTTACCCTGCTCTTAGGCATAGCCCTGGCCCACCTGCCCCCCGAACGTACCGACACTTTCTACCAGATCACCCATACCCTCTACGAAGCCAGCCTCTGGCTCTTACAAAAGCTCATGTATTGGATAGCGCCTTTCGGCATAGCGGGGCTAATCTTCCAGGCCGGCGTAAGCCTGGGAGGAGAGATTTTCTGGCTACTGGGGGCATACGTGGGTGTAGTGCTTTTAGGCCTCGTGGTGCAGGGGATAGGCGTGTACAGCCTGTTTTTATGGCTCTTTGCCCGACGCAACCCCTGGCAGGTGCTTCGTCAGAGTAGCCCCGCCCTACTGGTAGCGTTTTCTTCCGCCAGTAGCAACGCCACGTTACCGACTACCCTCTACACGGCCCTGGAACGGCTGCGTTTAGCCCCACCGGTGGCCCATTTCATCCTGACTTTAGGCGCTACGGTCAACCAAAACGGTACCGCCCTGTATGAAGGCGTAACCCTCATTTTTTTGGGCCAGGCCTTTGGCGTGTCGTTCTCCCTGGCCGACCAAGCCTTCCTAATAGGGATAGCGATCCTTATCGCGATTGGGGCGGCCGGCGTACCGGGAGGGTCTCTGCCGCTGCTGGCAAGCATACTACCCTTCTTTGGCCTGCCCCCGGGCGCTATCGCCCTAATCTACGGCATAGACCGCCTCTTAGACATGGCCCGCACCACCCTCAATGTCTACGGTGACCTGGTGATTGCCTCTTACCTGAACCGCCTATACCATGGAACTCCTGACCACGCGAGCCGAACTCAGAGCCTGGCGCAGTAAAGTACACGGCTCAGTTGGATTCGTGCCCACCATGGGCGCCTTACACGAAGGACACCTGGCTCTGGCCCGCCAAAGCCTCAACGAAAACCCGTGGACCGTCGTCAGCATCTTCGTCAACCCGCGCCAGTTCGGCCCCAACGAAGATTACGAACGCTACCCCCGCACCCTGGAAAGCGATGTGCGTCTGCTGGAAAGCTTGGGCGTATCGGTAGTCTTTGCCCCCTCCGTAGAGGAAATCTACAGCCCCGAAGACGAAGTGCTTATCAGCCTGACTCGGCTAAGTCGACTATGGTGCGGCGGATACCGATTGGGGCACTTCGATGGAGTGGCGCTGGTCTTGGTCAAGCTGTTTAACCTGGTTGCGCCCAGCCGCGCCTACTTTGGCGAAAAAGACTTCCAACAAGTGCGTCTGGTGGAAAAGTTGGTCGAAGAGCTGTTTTTCCCCATCACGGTGGTGCGGGTACCTACGGTACGCGAGCCGGACGGGCTGGCCATGAGCTCACGTAACACCTACCTTTCTCCACGGGGCCGCGCCCAAGCTGTCGCCCTCTACAAAACCTTGGAATACCTTCAGACCCTGGTGTCGCAGTACCCGCTTACCGAAGACCTGCTTCGAGAAGCCCGCCAGTATCTCGAAACGCGCTTCCCCGAAGTCAAACTCGAGTACCTCGCCATCGTAGACGAATATTCGCTGGAACGGATCGAGCACCTGCGTCAAAGCGCAGCTCCGCGCGCTTTGATAGCGGCTTATGTGGAGGGGGTACGGCTGATTGACAACATGCCCCTCAAACCCCCCCAAGAGGAAGAGGCGGTCTGAAGTCCGCGCTAAGATGGCGCCGGTCAGGCCCCTCCGGCCGAAGCCAGACCCACACCCCCGACCATTCGCAAAGGGGAGGCCAGCGATCCGCCCATTCCACAAAGATGAGGGGAGCGCTATCCAAAAGCTCTTCGAGTTCACTTATCCGGGAGGGTACCTCGAGCGGAAACCGGTACAAATCCACATGGACAGCCCCCGGGTAATGATGGATGTAGGTAAAAGTAGGGCTACTCACGAGGGGCCCTATCCAGGCTCGCACAAGATGGGTCTTACCAGCGCCTATCGGCCCCACTAAAAACCACCGCCGCATGCCCGATCCCCAGGCTTTCAGTTCTTGGACCACCTGCGGCAACTCCACTTCGCTGTAGGTACGCTGATAAGGCGGTCGCACTATCGCTTAGGCTCTAAGCGCACAAACGGTACCACAATCTCTTCGAGGCTCACCCCCCCGTGCTGGTAGGAATCTCGGTATAGTCGAACGTATTCATTGTAGTTGGTGGGGTACACCAGAAAGTGGTCTTCCAGCGCAAAGAGGTACGTGGAACTGGCGGTAGCTCGCGGCAAGCGCCCTTCCTCCGGCTTGCGCAAGTGAAAAACCCCTTTTTCGCTTCGGTCGTAGTTGAGGTTGCGGCCTTGCTTGTAGCGAAGGTTTGTAGTCGTCTCTCGATCGCCCAGCACCTTGATAGGCCGCCGCACCTGCACAAACCCATGATCGGTGGTCAAAAATACCCGCGACGTATAACTTGGAAGCTGTTTGAGCACCTGCAGAAAGGCCGAGTTCTCTAACCATGCCCGCGTAACCGAGCGAAAAGCGGTATCGTTGGCCGCCAGCTCTTTGAGGATGTCCATCTGCACACGCGTGTGAGCCATCAAGTCCAAGAAGTTGAAGATAAAAAGCAGTACCTCATGCTGACGCACCAACTGGGGAAGGGTTTGTACAAGTTCTTTGCCTTCTTCAGGGCGGATGACTTTCACATAGCCGACCTTGAGGGGCATCTTGTGGCGGTAGAGAAGGTCGTTGAAGAACTCCTCTTCAAAAAGGTTTTTGCCGCCTTCTTCGTCGTCGTCGGCCCAGTAGCGGGGGAAGCGCTGCGCAATCTCCAAAGGGAAGAGCCCCGAAAAAAGGCTATTGCGGGCGTACTGGGTAGCCGTAGGCAAGATGGAGAAAAAGAGGTGCTCTTCAGCCACTACGTACGTAGGGGCCAGGAGTTCAGCCAGAATCCGCCACTGGTCGTAGCGCATACCATCAAGTAGAAGGAGGACGGTAGGTTCGGCCGTACCGCCAAGGTAGGGGAGAAAAAGGCGCGGCAGTACATCCGGCGAGAGCATCGGACGCTGGGTACTATGAACCCAGTCCAGGTAGTGTTGTACAAAAAACCGACAGAAAAGCTGATTGGCTTCGCTGCGCTGCCCATCCAGAATCTCCTTGAGTTCTGGGGCGTCGACTTTTTCCAGCGTCATGTCCCAGCGCACAAGGTCTCGGTACACTTCCAGCCACTCTTCCAAGGAAGGCCCCATAGCTATCTTCAGGCTAAGGCGCCGAAAGTCGCGTTGGTACGCTTCTATGGCTTCCTGTTGGAGAAGGGGACCCTTCTCTAAAAGGCGCTTGCAAGTAGAGAGTAGCTGTTGGGGTTTGATCGGCTTGATGAGGAAGTCGGCGATCTCGACTCCCACGGCCAGCTCCATAAGCCGTTCTTCTTCGTCTTTGGTCACCATCACCACCGGCAGGTACGGATAAAGCCGTTTGACTTGGCGTACCAGCTCGATTCCGTCCATGCCCGGCATGTGTTCATCTACGATCAAGAGGTCGGGGTTTTGGGCTTTGAGTAGGTCGAGGGCCTCAGCGGGGTGACGTGCCGTGAGGACTTCAAAACCCCGCTGCGTCAAATGCAGCACCTGCGGCTCCAAGTACTCGATTTCGTCATCTACCCATAAGATGCGCGAAGGCATACCCCAAAGATAGCCTTTCCTTCAGAATAGGTTGTATCTTTGAAGCACGCAATGCTCATCGTGGGGTGGTTTCCGCCTGCTCAAGACCCAAAAGCCCTGGCCCAGTTCTTCACCAGCGAACTGGAAGGGGCCGAAGTCCACTTCTTTTCTCGGTCTGACGAAGCCCAGGCCTTCACAGAACAAAGTATTTTAGCCGGACGAGAACTTTTTCTTTTTGTCTCCAGCTTGCCGGAGGGCGACCCTTTTCTGCAGGAAGCGTTAGCCCGCTGGCCCTTAGCGTACGGATTGGCCCTGACCCAACATCCTCAAGACCTGCAGGCCCAAAAGCCCTACCTGCCCGCTTACGTAGATAGCCAGCCGGAGCTCCTCCGCCCTTATCTGCGCCTCTTGCGCCTCCGCTATGAGGAACGCCTCCAACATGAGCTTCAGAAACAAACCTTGAACGAACTGCATCGGGTATCGCTTTCCCTGACCGGGGAGGTGCGACTGGAATGGCTGATCTTCAAACTCCTGCGCATCGCCCTCGACAATAGCGAAGCCGAAGCGGCTTTTCTGCTGGTTCCCGAGTCGGACGACTCCACCTCCCTACGCATCGTAGGTTATGTACGGGCCACCGACCATGAGCCTCAGCCTCCTCCTACCCCTTCGATTACACCTCATCCCCACCTTTTCTCCGCTCTGATCGAACACGTGGCTCGCGCACGCGAAAACCTCTTCATAGACGCGTCCCAGCCCGACTCGCTGTGGTTTCGCCACCCGGAGTGGAATAAGCTTGAGCTCTATTCGGTCTTGTGCCTGCCCTTGGTCTACCAGGGACGCCTGATTGGGCTATTATACCTCTACCACACCAGCCGTTCGCTGATCCTGCCTGCGGAAAAGCTCGAGTTCCTCAAGCTCTTTACCGCCCCAGCCGCCGTGGCCCTACAGAATGCGCAGCTGTACGCCGAGATGGAAAAGCGCGTGCAAGAGCGCACCCAAGAAGTGATTCGCCAAAAAGAAGAAATCGAGCGGCAAAGCCTCCTCTTGCGCCAACAAAACGAAGACATCCTGGCCAGCCTCCGCTATGCTCAGCGCGTACAGCGAGCCATTTTCCCTTCCTGGAGTGAGCTTCAACGCACTTTTCCGGATTCGTTTCTTTTCTACCAGCCTCGAGAAATCGTAGGAGGAGACTTTTATTGGTTTGCGCAGCGCCTTAGCAAGGCTATTGTGGCGGTGGGCGATTGTACCGGGCATGGAATCCCCGGGGCCTTTATGACCGTGATCGCCAACACCCTCCTCAAGCAGATTGTAGAGATGGAAGGCGTCTTCAAACCCTCCGAAATCTTGTATCTGCTAAACCTTCGCATGCGGGCGGCCCTTCAGCACGAGGAGGCGGCTTATCAGCGCTTCCAAGAAGGTCTCGAACTGGCCCTGGTGCAGATAGATCCCAAGCGCCACAAGCTCTTGTATGCTGGCGCTAACCGCCCCCTTTTCCTGGTGCGCAAGGGGAAAGGGACCGAAATCCGGCCCGATCGCGTTACACTGGGGGCCTCATATGAAGGCGAGGCCCCGGAGTTCACCCTCCATCCCCTGGACCTGGAAGCCGGCGACATGCTGTACCTCTTTTCAGATGGCTTTACCGATCAGCTCAGCCCCGACGGCAAGCGGTACCAGCTCCGTCGATTGTATGAGTTTTTCGAGCTAATCGCCGACCAAACGCCCGCTCAACAAAACCTCCTCTTAGAGTCCGAGCTGCAGCGGTGGATGGGCAGCGCACGCCAGACCGACGATATATTGATTGTGGGCCTTCGCATACCCTGAAGGGCTTTCCTACATTTGCCCTATGGAGCCGCTCTTCTCACCGGGGACAGGCTGGATAGAGGTGATCTGCGGCGGCATGTTTTCCGGCAAGACCGAAGAATTGCTGCGTCGAATCCGCCGCGCCCAGATCGCCGGCCAAAAGGTATGCCTCCTCAAACCCAACCTGGATACCCGCTACCACCCCACCGCCGTGGTGTCCCACGATAAAACCGCCCTCGACGCTCAGCCCGTGCCCAACTCCGACGCCTTATACCTGCTCAGCACGCCCTACGACGTGATCGGCATTGATGAAGCCCAGTTTTTCGACTTGGGTATCGTAGAAGTGGTCAACCGTCTGGCTGATGAAGGCAAACGCGTGATTATAGCCGGGCTGGATATGGACTATCGAGGCCGACCTTTCGGGCCGATGCCCTACCTGATGGCCATCGCCGAGTTTGTGACCAAGCTGCACGCCATTTGCGTCTACACCGGCGGGCTGGCCCACTACTCGTACCGCCGGACCCCCGAAAACGACGAAGTGATCCTCCTGGGCAGCCAAGAACGATACGAACCCGTCTCTCGGAAAGTTTTTTGTCAGCTTCGTCAGCAAGGGCGGCTTTCCGGTGAAAGATAGAGACTTTTTTGAGCGGGTGTGGGCGGTGGTGCGGGCCATTCCGCCAGGCCGTGTCACCACCTACGGAGCGATCGCTCGGTATCTGGGGGCTCCCGGAGCGGCCCGCCTCGTGGGCTACGCCCTAAACGCCAGCCATACCGCCTACCCTCCTGTCCCCGCCCACCGCGTCGTGAACCGCTTAGGCTACCTCACAGGAAAGTTTCATTTCCTCACCCCTACTACCATGCAAAAGCGCCTTGAGAGCGAAGGCCTCCAGATAGAAAAAGACCGCATCCAGCACTTTGAAGCGCACTTCTGGGATCCCAGCCAGCACCTACCCTGGCCCGAAGTGTTCTTTAGCCGAGGCTTCGTTGAGCCGCAGCCGCGACAAAAGCCCCAAAAAGTGGATGCGGTTCCTCCACCCGACTCCGAAACTCCGGATGAAACTGTACCCCTATAAAGAAAGGGTGGCCCCGCAGCTCTACAATCTCGACCAGGTCCTTCTCCGGGTAACGGCCACTCACGATGAGCCCCGCTTCCTCGAAAGCGGCCCGATACGCGTTATTGAACTCGTAGCGGTGCCGGTGACGCTCGTAAATCAGAGGCTTTTGATAGATGCGCCAGGCCAGGGTAGAGCGCCGTATCTCACAGGGATAAGCCCCCAATCGCATCGTTCCTCCTTTGAGGGTGACGGCCCGCTGCTCGGGCATCAGGTCAATCACCGGATAGGGGGTATCGGGCTGGATTTCAGTAGAGTGGGCCTCGGCCCAGCCCAGCACATGCCGCGCAAACTCCACCACCGCCATCTGCATCCCTAAACAAATACCCAGAAACGGCACCCCTTCCTGACGCGCATACTGGATAGCCCAGATTTTGCCCGCAATGCCTCGTTCCCCAAAGCCCGGCGCTACTAAAATACCCTGGTACCCTCGAAGCCGCCGGTCGATATTCTCCGCTGTGAGGTCACCCGAGTAAATCCAGCCGATTTCCAGCGACAGAGACTGCCAGCCCGCCGCATGAATAAGCGCTTCCTGGATAGACTTATATGCGTCATGGAGGTCTACGTACTTGCCTACGAGGGCAATACGCACCGTAGCCTGGGGATTTTGGAGCTTCTCCAGGAAGGTGCCCCACAAGCTCAAGTCCGGCTCCCCCCGAACCGGTAAACGAAACCGCCGCAAAACCACCTCGTCCAGCTTTTCTTTGCGCAGTTGAAAGGGCACCTGATAAATAGTGGGCACATCGAGCGCTTGAATCACGGCGTTGCGGGGTACATTCGTGTGCAAGGCGATTTTGGCGCGCAGTTCCCGCGAGAGGGGATGGGCCGTACGGCAGACGAGAATATCAGGTTGGACGCCCGATTGCTGCAATTCCTTCACCGAATGCTGGGTGGGCTTGGTCTTTAGTTCACGCGTGGCTTCGAGATAGACGATCAGGGTCAAGTGAAGAAAGATCACGCGTAGAGGACCCAGTTCGTAATGGAGCTGGCGAGCCGCTTCGATGTAGGGTAAAGACTCAATGTCCCCTACGGTGCCTCCCAGTTCGGTGAGGATGATGTCGTAAGGCTCCCGCTGCGCCAACAGGGTAAAGCGCCGTTTGATCTCGTCTGTCACGTGGGGGATCACCTGCACCGTCTTGCCGAGGTATTCGCCTTTTCGTTCGCGCTCCAATAGGGTTTGGTAGATTTGGCCGGTGGTAACGTTGTGATCGCGGCTGGTGGAGAGGTTTAAGAAGCGTTCGTAATGCCCGAGGTCCAGGTCGGTCTCGGCGCCGTCGTCGGTGACGAAGACTTCCCCGTGCTCGTAGGGGTTGAGCGTACCCGGGTCCACATTGAGGTAGGGGTCGAACTTCTGGATGGTGACGCGGTAGCCTCGAGCTTGGAGGAGCTTCCCCAGAGAAGCGGCCACAATCCCCTTGCCCAACGACGAGACCACCCCGCCTGTGATAAAGATGTACCGCATAGCCCCCTACAATAAAGGAGCCCACAACGAACCGAGGTGCTCATTCCCGCGGTAGGTGGGGGTATGAGCCAGCTCATAGAGGGCTTCAGCGGCCGAGACCAACGCCGGCGAAGGATAAAATAGCCCCGCCGTACCCTTGAAGGCATAGAGGCGCTTCTGCCGAAAAGCCGAAAGATGCTGAACCGGCGCTTGGCGAGCCCACGCCGCCAAAGCCTGCCCCGCCGCCGATAGTGTGCCTCCCGGCACCGAAAACACAATCAAATCAGGGTCTGTCTCGAGGAGCCTCTCCCACAGAAACGGCTGATCTCCAAGCACCCGTTCTATTCCGGCCCACTCGGCCAGGATCGGACTCCACCCTTCAATCGGACGCAGAGGAAAGCCCGGCTGTAGAAATACACCCCGCGGCCGAGCCTCGAGCTTCGAGACCACCGATTGCAAGCGAGCTTGTCGGGCCTGTGCAAGAGCCAGCCATTTATGGGCGGCCTTTTCGGCTTGGAGGTACTGGCTCACTTCCCCCAGCTTCTGATGGAGCGCCTCCCAGCTCGAGGCTTCCATCGAAACCAACCGTAAAGGGTATCCGACCGCCCGCTCAAAGTGATCATAGAGGTTTTTGCGGTCTGGGTCGGAAAGGGGTCCAGAGAAAAAGGTCAGCACCCCCTCTACCCGCAGGGTAGAGAGTACGCCGAAGTCCGGCGCATACGGGGCTACATACCTTTCCCAGCCCGAGGGGGCTGCACCAGGACGCGTGCAAATAGGCAGCTGCTCTACGCCTGGCGGTTCGTGACACAGATGGCTCCGAGCTACCAAAGCGGAGCCGCGCCCCAGTGCATATATCCAGTGCGTGGTTTCAGGTGTGAGCGAAGCCCACCGCATGGGGCCAAAGCTACGACTTACGAGCCGCTAAGGTAGCCCAAAGTAGACCAGTTCCCCACAAAAAGGCCGTGAGCCCTATCTGCCGTTCCAGAAACGCTTCACCCTGCAGAAGCAGAAACCAGTAGGTAAGCCATCCTGCCCATACCCCTCCCAGTTTCTCTCGAGCGGCCCACCACCAGAAAAGCCCAAACACGCCCAGCCCTATCATCCCCAATCCCAACGCATATTCCATAAACTGATTGTGAGGCAGGATGTACCAGGCTTTCTCCCACTGATACGGTAAATACGGAATGATCGCAAAAACGGCGTCCTGATTGTCTGCGATGCCCACTCCCCACACAGGCGAGCGACGAAACGCGCACCAACTGGCTTGAAGCGCCACGATCCGCCGCGTGAGAGAAGTGTAGGTAATATCAGCACCCTCACGATACAAAGCCAGGTCTTGGCGAAGGTGCTGCCAGCGCTTTTGAAAGGGCGGAAAGTACAGACCCAACAGGACCAAAAGACCAAACACGCTCATTACCCCTAAGAGGTAGAGGCCTAACCTTCGCTTATCTGCCCAGGCCCAGCGCAAACCAAGAAACGCGGCGGTGAGGTACAGCGCCGCCAGGCCTGTCCGCAGCGCCAGCCCATACAGCACCAGAAGGTATAACCCCGCCAGCCCATACCGAGCAACCTTGCTTGCCGGCACTGGAAATACCCACAACCAAAAAAGCCCCATCCCCACCAAGGCCGAGTAGTAAATGTGAGAAATGCCCCCCCACATCGGCACGTAACGCCCTTGACGCATCTCCTCCAAGCCCCAAGCGGGGTCCGCCAACAATCGCCCTAACGTACCTATCCCCACAATCAAAACGGCTGCATGAAAAACCGCTACGGTGATTTTTCTGACCATAGCGCTACTCTCACGCCAAGCAAGCACCGTAGCAGGCAAGAGAAATAAAAAAGGTAGCTTGATGCGCATTTCTACCCACCATTGGGGGAGGTTTTCAGTCCAAAAGTAGCTCACCAGGTGCAGGCCATATAGCAAGCCAAAAGGCACGCTGAGGCGCTGGAGAGCCACCTGCCCAAAAGGTTTCCAAACTTTGCGATCCAGTAGGAGGCTCCCTGCCAAGAGCCCTACCCCCACGCTAATAAGCGAATGCGACCAAGAGAGTGCCCCCCCCACCAACACCAGCCCCAAGCTTCGCCCGTACAAGCCAGCGTTTCGCATACCTCTGGCAAATGTTGTACCTTTGACAGAGATTTGTTTTGACTTTCTGTATGCGAAGCCTGCTCGGAAACGTGGTAGTAGCCGTCTTAGCGAGTTTGCTCACGTGGTGGCTGGTGCGCGAAAAGGCCCCTACCCCGCCTCCTGCTCCTCTTACCCAGCCGGTCTTCCCCGCTAAGTGGGAAATCCATCCGCCGGCGGACTTCACGATAGCGGCCCAGCTTGCAATGCCCGCTGTCGTACATATCCGAACCCGTAATACCGGTGATATACCCGCTTTCCACCGCTTTTTCCTCCCGGACGACGAAGAAGGAGGGGAAGACCTGTTCTTTCCGGGAACTGGATCAGGGGTCATCATCTCACCCGACGGCTACATCCTGACATGTAATCACGTGATCGAAAACGCTTCCACTATTCAGGTTACCCTCTACGACAACCGGAGCTTTCGGGCCAGTATAGTAGGAACGGACCCCTCGACGGATTTGGCCCTGCTGAAAATCAACGCCGAAGGGCTGCCCTTTCTGGAGTTTGGTGATTCAGACGAGCTGCGCGTGGGTGAATGGGTCTTAGCGGTGGGCAACCCCTTCAATCTGACTTCTACCGTCACGGCGGGCATTGTGAGCGCCAAAGGACGCACCTTAGGCCTGCTCAAAGAAAAGTTTCGCGTAGAAGCTTTCATCCAGACGGATGCCGCCGTCAACCCCGGCAATAGCGGCGGCGCCTTAGTAGATATCCACGGCAAACTCGTAGGCATCAATAGCGCCATTGCTTCGATGACCGGGACCTTTGCGGGTTACTCTTTCGCCATCCCCGCCAATATCGCCAAGAAAGTCGCGCAAGACCTGCGCACCTACGGCAAAGTCCAACGGGCTTTCCTGGGCGTGCAAATCGAGCCCCTTACCGCAGACCTGCAAAAAGAAAGCGGATCGCCCGTCTCGCAAGGAGCTTACGTGCGCGACGTGTATGGGGGCAGCGCCGCCGAAGAAGCCGGACTCCGAGCCGGAGATGTCATCGTCGAAGTTGAAGGCAAACCCATTCGCTCCGCCGCAGAGCTCACTGAATTGATTGCTCGCCATCGCCCAGGAGACCGGATCAAAGTTGTATACTACCGGGGGGAAAAGCGCCAAGAGGTGATGGTACGGCTCAAAGGCCGCTCTTCGGAGGAAAGCAGCCCTCGCGCGGAACAGGGCTCGTTCCTACCTAACTTAGGCGCGCGGCTGCGCCCCCTCACCGACGAAGAGAAAGATCAACTCGGCGTCTCCCACGGCCTCAAAGTGATTAGTTTGGGTCCTGGCCCCCTGCAAGAAGCCGGTGTACGCCCGGGCTTCGTCATTACCGCCATAGACCGCAAGCCCGTCAAAACTATCGAAGAAGCCCAGGCTATCCTAAGCCAAAGTGAAGGAGGCCTCCTCATCGAAGGTCTCTACCGAAAGGGAGAAAAAGCCTATTACGCCCTCTCCTTAAACTGAGGCGCCTATGATGGACGCACCTTACCTTTTTCGGGCCAGCCCTGGGTATATCGAAGGGCTGCTCCAGGCTTACTTGAAAGAACCCAGCAGTGTACCACCAGATTGGCAACGGTTTTTTGAAGGCTACTTAGCTGGTCTGCAAGATCAAGCAGCCCCCTCTTCCTCCACCATTGTGGAAAAGGAGTTTGGGGTTATGCTGCTGATTGCCGCCTACCGCAACGAAGGACACCTGTATGCCCGCATCAATCCCCTTGCCGATTACACAGACCACGAGAAAAAGCTCGATGAGGCCTTTGCGCTGGAAAAATACGGCCTCTCGGAAGCCGACCTGGACACCGTTTTCCAGGCCGGCAAACAAGTGGGGCTGGGACCAGCTCCCTTGCGCCAAATCATCACGCACTTACGAAAGGTATACTGTTCTACCTTAGGCATCGAATACCGTTATATCCGAATACCCGATATCCTGAAATGGTTTGAAGAAAAGCTGGAAAGGCCAGAAAACGCTCCAAGTTTCTCTGCTAAAGAAAAAAAGATGATCTTACAGTGGCTTTGCAACGCCACCACTTTTGAACGGTTTCTGCATCGCAAGTTTGTGGGTCAGAAGCGCTTTTCCTTAGAAGGCAGCGAAGCAATCATCCCCGCCCTCTACGAGCTGGTGGAAAAAGGCGCCCAGCTGGGGATTGAAGAGTTTGTATTTGGGATGGCGCACCGGGGCCGCCTGAACGTGCTGGCCAACATCATGCAGAAGTCGTTTCATGCCATTTTTGGCGAGTTTGAGGGGAAAGGCCTGGCGACCGACACCTTTGATGGGGATGTAAAGTACCACATGGGCTATTCGAGCGATCCGATGATTGCGGGCCGGCGCGTGCACCTGTCTATGCTGCCCAACCCCTCCCACCTCGAAGCGGTCGACCCCGTAGCTACCGGCACCACCCGCGCGAAAATGGACCACCTTTACGGCGGCACCCACGACAAAATCGCCCTGGTGCTAATCCATGGCGATGCGGCCATCGCCGGCCAAGGCGTAGTCTACGAAACCCTTCAAATGTCCTTACTCCCTGGCTACGAAGTAGGCGGCACCGTCCACATCGTCCTGAATAACCAGATCGGCTTCACCACAAGCGAAGAGCAGAGCCGCTCCAGCTATTACTGCACCGACGTAGCGAAAGTAACCCTTTCCCCCGTCTTCCACGTCAACGGAGAAGACCCCGAAGCCATTGTGCACGCTATCCGACTGGCGATCGCTTTTCGACAAGCTTTCAATCGGGATGTCTTCATAGACGTAGTAGGCTACCGCAAGCACGGCCACAACGAAGGAGATGAGCCGCGCTTCACCCAGCCCCGCATGTACAAGCTGATTGCCCAGCGCCCCTCTCCTTTTGAAGTGTATGCCCAGCGCCTAATCGAGCAAGGTCTCATCACCCCTGAGGAAGTGACCAACATGGAAAAACAACGCAACGCCTTCTACGAAGAGCAGCTCGAAAAAGCCCGTACCGAGGAACCCCAACTCGACACTATACCCCGACGCACCTGGGAAGGGATTCAGCTCTACGACGATTACACCCTCGAACCCCAGCCCGAAACCCGCGTCAAAAAGGAACTCCTTACGTTTATTGCGCAACAGGTAGCGCGTTTCCCTGAGGGGTTCAATCCTCATCCCACGGTGCGCAAGGTTTACGAAAGCCGCTACGAAGCCGTCAAAAAAGGCGAAGGGCTGGACTGGGGGACAGTAGAGATGTTAGCCTATGGCACCCTGCTCTTAGAAAACAACCCCGTACGGCTCTCAGGTCAAGACGTCGAACGAGGCACTTTCTCTCACCGCCACGCTGTGGTAATCGACCAAGAAACCGAAGCTCGCCACATCCCGCTCAATCACCTATCCCATCGTCAGGCCCCCTTCTACATCTATAACTCGCCCCTGTCGGAGTATGCCGTACTGGGTTTTGAGTATGGGTATGCCTTGGCTTCGCCTCATACGCTGGTGATCTGGGAGGCCCAGTTTGGCGACTTTGCCAATGGCGCCCAAATCATCATAGATCAGTACCTTTCTGCCGCGAAGTCCAAATGGCAACGCCTAAATGGCCTGACGCTCTACCTGCCCCATGGGTATGAAGGACAAGGACCCGAGCACTCCAGCGCCCGCCCCGAGCGTTTCCTCATCTTAGCCGCCCAAAATAACTTGTACATCTGTAACTTCACCCACCCGGCCAATCTCTTCCATGCTTTACGGCGACAGGTACGTAGCGTTACCCGCCGTCCGCTGGTCCTCTTTACGCCTAAGAGTCTCTTACGACACCCCGAATGCGTAGCTTCCCTCCGCGATCTGGCAGAAGAGACTTTTCGTCCCGTTTTGCCTGACCCGGAAGTGCCCCCTGATCAAGCCCGCCGCCTTCTTTTGTGCACAGGCAAGATTTACTTTGACCTGGTCCAGACCCGCCGAGAACACCAAAAGTTCGACACGGCCATCGTCCGCCTCGAACAGCTTTATCCCTTCCCCGAAGAGGAGCTTCGCCAGGTCTTAGCCGATCACGCCACCGTCGAAGAGGTGTACTGGGTCCAAGAGGAACCCATCAACATGGGGTATTGGTCCTTTATCTTGCGCAAGTTCTCGGAAGCGGGCTTGCCGGTACCAAGACCGATTGCGCGGCGAGAAGCGGCCAGCCCCGCTACCGGTTCGTATAGTCATCACCTGCGCCAGCAAAGCTATATCTTGCGCCGCGCTCTGGACATCGTCACTGAACGCGTATGATAGAGATACGAGTCCCCAGCCCAGGAGAATCCATTACGGAGGTCCTACTGGATAAATGGCATAAACCCCACGGCAGCTGGGTGGAAAAAGACGAGCTGATTGCCGAAATCCAGTCGGATAAGGCGGCGTTGGAGGTGTATGCAGAAGAGGCGGGCCGGCTGGAGATTCTGGTTGAGGCCGGTACTCAGGTGCCTGTAGGCACCGTGATAGGCCGGATCGACCCGAGCGCCGAGCCGGAAAAAGCGCCGGCTAAAGCTTCTCCTCCGGCCGCTACGCCCGCACCGGCTCCATCCTCTCCTTCTTCCCCCGATGGCGAGAAAACCGCTCCTGTCATGCCAGCCGCGGCTCGTATCCTCAGCGAGAAAGGCATACCGCCGGCTCAGGTCACAGGCACCGGTCCCAGCGGCCGCATCACCAAGGCCGATGCGTTAGCGGCAGCCCCCCCTACCCCACCTCCTCCTTCGCCGGCCTTCGCCCAGGCGGCTCCGCCGCCCTCCGTTCCTGCTCCAAGCTTGACCGGCGACCGCACCGAGACCCGTAAAAAGCTCACCCCTATCCGCCAGACGATTGCACGGCGCTTGCTGGCAGCTAAAAACCAAACCGCCATGCTCACCACCTTCAACGAGGTGGACATGAGCCGCATCCTCCAACTGCGCAAAACTTACAAAGACCTCTTCCAGGAAAAACACGGCATTGGACTAGGCTTCATGAGCTTTTTCACCAAGGCTTGTGCTACAGCCCTGCTGGAGTTTCCGGAGGTCAATAGCCAACTTCATGACGATGAGTTGGTGTACTTCTCTTATGTGGACATCAGCATAGCCGTGAGCACCGACCGAGGGCTTGTAGTGCCCGTCGTACGCAATGCCCACCTACTCTCCCTGGCCGAGATCGAACGGACCATCGCCGACCTGGCTGCCCGCGCCCGCCAGAATAAAATCACCATCGAAGAAATGCAGGGAGGCACCTTCACCCTCACCAACGGCGGCGTATTTGGGTCGCTCCTCTCTACCCCCATCCTGAACCCCCCCCAAACCGCTATTTTGGGGATGCACAAAGTGCAAGAACGCCCCGTCGCCGTGAACGGTCAAATCGAGGTGCGTCCCATGATGTATGTAGCCCTGTCGTATGACCATAGGGTGATAGATGGGAAAGAAGCGGTAAGCTTCCTCGTGCGGGTCAAAGAACTTTTGGAAGATCCGGTGCGCCTGCTTTTAGGAGTGTGATGCGCTTAGCCGTCGAAGGGCTAACTAAGCAATACGGCCCCCAGCTTGCCTTGAAGGAGGTGACCTTTACCCTCGAAGGGCCTGGGGTGTATGGCTATCTGGGCCCAAATGGGGCCGGCAAATCCACCACCTTCAAAATCATCACGGGGTATCTTCGGCCTACTCGCGGCACGGTCCGGTTCAATCAGTGGTCCCTTTCGACCCACCTGCGCACCATCCAACGGCACATCGGCTACCTACCCGAACATAACCCCCTTTACCTGGACCTGTATGTGCGGGAATACCTTCTTTTTCGGGGGCGGCTGTATGGGCTGCGGGGCCGCCCGCTCCGCCTCCGCATCGAAGAGGTCATCGAGCAAGTAGGCCTTTCTCCCGAAGCCCACAAACTCATAGCTGCTCTTTCACGCGGGTATCGCCAGCGTGTGGGGTTGGCCAGTGCCCTTCTGCATGACCCCCCTCTTCTCATCTTGGACGAGCCTACCAGCGGCTTAGACCCCAACCAAGTGATCGAAATCCGCGAACTGATTCGCCAACTGGGCAAAACGCACCTGGTTATTTTCTCTTCCCACATCCTGGCGGAAGTGCAGGCCATTGCCGATCAGGTGCTCATCCTTCACCAAGGGCAGCTGGTACTCCATGCGCCCATGGCCGAGATCGAGAAGCAGTTAGGTCAACAAGAGTTTTGGGTGGAGACGCCGCCGGGCCAGGCGCTTAGCTGGGACTTCCTGACCAGCCAAGCCGAAGTAATCCCAGAAGGACCTACGCTTTGGCGCATCCGCACCCAAGCATCAGACGACCTCCGCCCCCTCATCTATCAGGCCTCCGTAACCCAAGGCGTACCTCTCCTCCGCCTGGAAAAACGGCGCCTGCCACTGGAAGAAGTCTTCCAGCGGCTAACCCACCACCCTTCCTCCGCCCCCATCGACACCTAAACTCACCCTAAGTACTGGCGAAGGTGCTCGACCACCGCAGGATTGCTCCGCAGCTTCCGAATGGCGGTTTCCTTGATTTGTCGAACTCGCTCCCGCGTCAGCCCTAACTTCTCCGCAATCTCCTCTAAAGTCATCGGGTAGCGCTGGTCAATACCAAAATGCATCCGTAGAATCTGCGCTTCCCGCTCCTCCAACGTAGCTAACGCCTTCGTAATCTCCTGCCGCAAACTCTCATACATCAGCACCTGGTCCGGCTGCGGCAAATCCGGGTTCTCCAACACATCAATAAAACGCGTCTCCTCCCCCGGCGCAATCGGCGAGTCTAACGACACATGCCGCCCCGACTGCCGCATGATCTCCGCTACCTCCTCCGCCGAAAGCGTGCCCTGGAGCGCCTCCGCAATCTCCTCCGGCGACGGCTCCCGCTCATACTCCTGCTCCAGCCTCGCAAACACCCGGTTGATCTTATTGAGCGCACCCACCCGATTCAACGGTAGCCGCACAATCCGACTCTGCTCCGCCAGCGCCTGCAAAATGCTCTGCCGAATCCACCACACCGCATACGAAATAAACTTGAAGCCCCGCGTCTCATCAAACCGCTTCGCCGCCTTGATCAGCCCTAAGTTCCCCTCACTAATCAGGTCCATCAACGGCAAACCTTGGTTCTGGTACTGCTTGGCCACCGACACCACAAACCTCAGGTTCGCCTTCACCAGCTTCTCCAGCGCTTCCTCGTCCCCTTGCCGAATCCGCCGCGCCAGCTCCGCCTCCTCCTCCATCGAAAGCAAAGGGATCTTGCCAATATCTTGCAGGTATTTATCCAGGGACTGGGAGTCCCGATTGGTGATCTGCTTCTGGATCTTCAGTTGGCGCATGCCCATAGGTCGCGGCAAGGATAGCTTAGAGGTGCTTTCTTAACAAAATGGGGCTCTTGGATTTCAAGGGCGTGGAGCGACCGGTCGGATGAGTTTGCCTTCGGGCGTAACCAAGTAATCCGGCACCGAATCCAGACGTGTGCTGGGCTGATCGCTTTGGCAGTCCACATCCACCTTGAATTCAGTATAGAAAACGGTGGGCAAAGGGACGGGCTTGTATTTCATGCCGGCGAGGACCGCCGGCGTGGCAACCTCTACATCAGGGCGATTGGCTTTCAAGATGCGATAGCCCCGTACATTGCCCTGCGCATCTATGGCCACTTCCATAAGTACGTGTACCAACCCACATACGCCTCGGCTACGATAGGCTTTTTTCAGGTAGAGGGCCTGTGCCACTGGCCCGCCTATATAGTCTGGCTCCGCGTAGCGAGGCCCGCTGGTATTGATGTATGAACCCACATGGTCCTGAGGAGGGCGTTTTTCGCCGGTACTGCGATACTTCTGAGGCTGAGGGATAGATAGAGGTACCGGTACGGAGTCGGAGGGCAGCTTACCCAACACGGCGGGGGGAGCAGGAGGTTGGGCTTCTTTAGGGGGCTCGGGACCGGGCTGGTATCCTTTCCGAGCGAGCTCTTGGGCTGGAGCTGTAGGACGACGAGGCGCCTTGGCCGGCGCGGCCGGAGTGGGCTTGGGAGGAGGGGCGGGTTCGGCCGACTTAGAGTCCGCCAGCTCCCCTTCCTTAGGGGGCTGCGTACCGGGCAGAGAAGGAGTAAAGGGTACACTCTTAGGCGTTTCAGGTTCGAGAGGTGCCGCTTTCTCTGGGGCTGGAGGTTTAGAGGCTTCTTCTGCAGGTGGCTTAGGGGCATCGGGCTTCGGCTCCGACTTAGCTTGGGTCGAGGTCTCCGAAGGGGAAGGAGAGCTCGGAGGAGGGCCCGCTTGCGCTACCGGCGCAGCCCCACTGGCCGGCGCAGGAATGGGCTTATATACATTGTCTTGCGCCGTGCCTTTGCACTCCTCCCGAAAGCTAAACTCATAATAAAGAGGCCGAGTCGTGCGAAAGTTTTCCGCCTTCCACCGAACAGGCAATAAAATATCTCGTAGAGACTGCTTATAACAGTCGTTTCGTCCGGTCATGGCCCGCACATTCTCGACTACGCCCTCAGGATTGATACGCAGCTCCACATAGACATTATCCACCCCACAGCAGGTGGTGTGTTGCCGAATCTGCGACAGGACATAATCGGCCAACGTCGTCCTGCCATCATCGAAAATAAACGTAACAGGATCCACTCGATTTTTAGACAGGTCTATAGGCTGAGCCCATACGGCGCTGCTAAGCAGCAACCAGCGAAAAACCCGCATGCAGCAAAGGTAAGGGTTTTCTGTCTATCTTTGCACCATGCTGATCAGTCGGCCTTTCTGGGACGGCATTGGAGGTCTTGCCTACGCTTTTGCTAAGGCAGACCAAAAAATCTCTCGAGAAGAAATGCGCGCTTTTGCCGAGAAGATAGAAAAAAGTTTTCGCCATATTCCCACCAACTTCCCAGAGCGGGCCGAAGCTATTCTACAACTTTTTGAAACGCTGGACTACCCGCCTGAAAAAGCGTACGTCGAAGCCTTGCAAAACCTTAGCGCAGTCAAAGAAGAAGTACGACGCTACCGTTTCGATATCCTGGACATCTTTCGCTCTGTGATTGGAGCGGACGGTCTCCTGCACCCACAAGAAGAAGAGTTCCTACGCCGACTGGATGCCGATTTAGCCCGCATAAGCGAGTGAAGTATCGTTTATTCGTCTCGAAAATCCCGCCGGGTGAGAGCACCTGGGCTTGGCAAGTGGGCCCTGAACTCCTCCAAGCGGTGGGCGCTACGTACGACATCCAAGACCTCGCTGTCCAAGTTTCGATCCGGGCCTGGCGAGAGGCGCGCTACCTACGCTTGCACTTTCACCTGAGGGGCTGGGTGATCGTGCCCTGTGACCGAGGCCTGGAACCTATCCAACTCCCCATCGAGACCCAGCACGAGCAGGTATATAGCTGGGATGACCATTACCTCCCGCCAGAAGAGGTCGAAGAGTTTTTTACGCTGGGCCCGCGCGAAGACCTGATCGACCTGACGCAGTCTTTTTATGACTACATTGGCTTGGCGATTCCCTTCAAACGTGTGCGCCCTACCTGCCCTGACGACCGGTGCCCTGCCCACATCAAAGCTTTTTTTCCCCCTTCCGAGTAAGCTTCCTTTGACCGGCGCCTTTTGGGGAAAACCGGTGGAAGCTCTGCCTGGATTTGTCAGAAAGTTCGTACCTTTGTCTTAGCCCAGCAGAGAGGCCCCCGGGTTGATTCCCTTCGGGTTGAGTCCCCGGGGGTTTTTGCTTTTGAAGCAGCGTAACTTTGCCCGAATGGAAAAGCTGCTGGTCGTTGGACGCGGGGCCCGAGAACACGCTCTGGCTCACAAGGCCCTTCAGTGCGGTAAGCTGGAAGTGTATGTAACGCCAGGCAACGCCGGGATGCGCCCGCCTATCCAACGAGTCTCGATTGGAGAGACGGACATAGCGGCTTTGCGGGACTTTATTCGGAGTCGGCGTATCGACTATGTGTTGGTAGGACCCGAGATGCCTTTAGCGCGAGGACTGTACGACGATCTCAAGGACGTCACGTTTGTAGTAGGGCCGCCCCAAAAGCTGACGTTTCTGGAGTCCAGCAAAGCACGGGCTAAGCAGTTTCTCCAGCAGGCGGGCATTCCTACGGCTACTGCGATTATTTTCGACCATACGCATCGGGCTGAAGCCGAGCGCTACCTGAGAGCGGCCTCTTACCCTCTTGTCGTGAAAGCCAGCGGGCTGGCCGCCGGTAAAGGCGTACTCATTGCCACCTCCCCAGAAGAGGCGATTCCCTTTGCTCATGCCTGCCTTAGCGGGGAAAAGTTCGGTCCTGCCGGCCAAACCCTCGTAGTGGAAGAGTTTCTGCAAGGCGAAGAGCGCTCAGTCTTCGTGTGGGCAGACGGGAAGGGATACGCCCTTCTGCCTTCGGCTCGCGACTACAAGCGGTTGCTCACCCACGACCAAGGCCCAAACACCGGCGGCATGGGCGCTTACGCCCCCGTCGGCTCCCCCGAATGGCTGGACGCAGTCCGAGAAAAAGTAATCGAACCGACTTTCCATGCTTTGAAAAAAATGGGTACCCCCTATCAGGGCTTTCTGTACCTGGGGCTGATCGAGGTGAACCAAGAACCGTACGTGCTGGAATACAATGTGCGCTTGGGCGACCCCGAGACGCAGGTGATCTTACCCCTTCTGGCTAACGAAATGGACGAGCTATTGTACTACTGCCGCATTCAGAAGCTGGGAGAACTGAAGGTGCGACTCCGAAATCAGCATGCTGTGGGCGTGGTAGCAGCCACCGCTGGCTACCCAGAAGCCCCGCAGGGTGGCGCCTTGATACCGGTGCCCGAACTGGACGAAGGAGGCACACGCCTGACGTCGGAGGCGTGGGTTTATTGGGCCGGAGTAGAAGAAGGCCCGGAAGGCACGCTCCGCACCACCGGAGGCCGCGCTTACACTGTGACCGCTGTAGGGGCTACCCTCGAAGAGGCTCGCCAAAAAGCTTACCAAGCGCTGGACAAACTACCCTTCGAAGGCCGCTACTACCGCTCTGACATCGCCGCCCTGTGATCCAAGAAGCCCTACGAGCCCTCTGGGAATATCGAGTACGAGCTATCCTCACGCTCTCTATCCTGGCTTTTGGCATTACGGCTTTGGTCGGCATTTTGACGAGCCTGGAAGCCCTTCGAGGCTTCTTGGCGCAAAGTTTAGGCGGGCTGGGCACACGAGCTTTTAGCGTAAGTGGAGGCCCTGCCCGGTTTACTGTCCAGGTGGGTCGCAAACGATTCAACCCCTCGCAAGGCCAACCTCTGCGCTCCTGGGAAGTAGAAGACTTTATACAGCGGTACCGATACCCCCAAGCGCAAGTTTCCCGATCGCTGCTCTTAGCTTTTGGCACGCAGGCCCGCTATCAAAACCGAAAAACACCTGCGCAGGTTCGTCTTTTTGGTGTGGACCCTCCTTACTTTGCTATCCAGGAGCTGTCTTTGGAAGCAGGGCGTTCTTTTACGGCACTGGAGGTGGACCAGGCGGCCCCTGTTATCGTCTTGGGCTGGGAAGTGGCTCGGCAGCTTTTCCCAGCCAGCTCTCCTCTCGGAAAGTGGGTGCAGGTAGGCTCCCATTACTACCGAGTAGTCGGCGTAGTAGAGAAGCGGGGCAGCCTTTTCGGGTTCAATCTGGATACGGAATGCTTCCTCCCTTGGACGACAGGCCGGCGCTGGAACCCCCAAGCGTCTTTCACGATGGTCATAGGCGTACCTACGGTGGAAGAAGTACCTCAAGCCATGCAAGCGGCTCGCGCCACCCTACGTCTGGTGCGGCAGCTACGCCCCCCCCAGGAAGATACTTTTCAGCTTTTTCGCGGGGAGATGCTGGCGGATTTTATGCTGAAACAACTACAGACCATTGCGCTGGCTACGGTGGGGATTAGCCTGCTTACGCTATTGGGGGCTACGTTGAGTCTGACGAACATCCTGCTTGTGGTGGTCAAGGAACGGACTCAGGAAATCGGGCTGCGCATGGCTTTAGGGGCTACTCGGGCGGCGATTCTGCGGCAGTTTCTGTTTGAGGCGGTGGTCATCGCCCTGGTAGGGGGAGCGGGGGGCATTGTGTTAGGGCTACTCTTGGGTAATGGTGTGGCCTGGCTAATCGGGAGCCGGTTCGTCATGCCTTGGAAGTGGGTACTCATAGCGGTGGGCCTTACCGGCCTGGTGGGAATAGTGGCGGGGTTTCAACCTGCCCGCGAAGCTGCTCGGCTTAGCCCTGTAGAAGCGCTTCGGTACGAGTAAAGGGGCGCCTTACCTTTGCTGCATGGAGTTTCATGCGCATACCGTGCCTGGCCACCAGGGCGAGCGGCTTTACTCCGCTTGGTACCCTGCCACCAAGGCTCGAGGCACCGTGGTCTGGGTCCACGGATATGCCGAGCACAGCGGCCGCTACGAAGGGGTAGTGCAATTTCTCCTCGAAAAAGGCTGGAATAGCCTTTTGTGGGACCTGCGAGGCCATGGCCGTTCTACAGGGCGGCGGGGGTTTGTGACCGATGTCGAAGAGTACTTGTATGACCTCACGGCTGTCTGGACGCATTGGAAAAATCGAATGAAGGAGCCGATAGTGCTTTTTGGGCATTCACTGGGGGGGTTGCTGGCGCTACGGTACCGACAGCTCTATAGCGAAATCTGGGAGCCGGCGGCCACCCTTATCAGCGCGCCCCTCATCCAGCTACGCTTGGAAGTACCCGCCTGGAAACGAAACCTTGGCCAGGTCGCGGCACGCCTGTTTCCCACATTGAGCCTCCCTTCCGGCCTGCAGCCCGAGCAGCTTACCCACGATCCCGAAGAGGCCCGAGCGTACGCTCAGGACCCCCTTGTCTTCAAAACCGCCACCGCAGGGTGGTTTGCCGCCGTGCAGCGCGCCCAAATCGCCCTCTGGCGAGACCTGGTCCGCCTAACCCGCGGCCGATACCTCTTCCTCCTGCCGGAAGCCGACCCTATATGCGATACCCCCACCGCTAAAAAGTTCTATGAGCAAATGCCGGCCCCCGAAAAACAACTCCGCCTATACCCTGATAGCTACCACGAGCCCCTCCATGAAACCTTTCGCACGCAGGTATACCAAGACATCGCCGCTTACCTCGAGACCGTATGAACTGGCTCTACTGGCACTGGAACGTCTCTCCCGAGATTTTCACGATAGGCCCACTCCAACTACGGTGGTACGGTTTGCTTTTCGCCGCGGGCTTTCTGATAGGCTTTTACCTGATGCGCAGCTTCTACCGCCAAGAGAAGCGGCCTGAAAAAGACCTAGACACCCTACTATGGTATGTACTTCTGGGCACGGTCATAGGAGCGCGGCTTGGCCACTGCCTCTTTTACGAGCCGGCCCACTACTTGAGCCACCCCCTTGATATACTCAAGATATGGGAAGGGGGGTTAGCCAGCCACGGCGGCACCGTAGGCGTTATCCTGGCGCTGTACCTGTATGCCCGCAAACATCCCGACCAGCCGTTTTTATGGTTAGCGGACCGGCTGGCTATCCCCACCGCCCTGACCGCTGCCCTCATTCGGATAGGCAACTTTTTCAACTCCGAAATCTATGGCTACGTGACCACCGTACCTTGGGCGGTGGTCTTTGAGCGGGTAGACCCCCACCCCCGCCATCCTACCCAGCTATACGAAGCCCTGGCGTACCTGCCCCTCTTCTTCGTGCTGTGGCGCTTGTATCGGCGCGGCGCTTACACCCGCTGGAAAGCAGGCCGGCCCTTGGGGCTCTTCCTGGTTTGGGTTTTTGGTGCTCGACTCCTTATCGAACTGGTGAAAGAACCCCAAGAAGCCTTCGACTTGGAGCTGCCTCTCAAAATGGGCCAACTTCTTAGTTTGCCCTTCCTGCTGGTGGGGCTGTACCTTCTGCTGCGGAAAAAGTAACCCTGCGTATATTTGGGCGAATGCAGCGGGTACTTCTACTGCTTTTTCCCCTTCTTTTTTCGCAAGTTCGCCTCCGCTTAGGAAAGGCGTTTGTCCCCGAGAAAGGGCTGGTGGGCGTGGACTCGGTTTTTTTTCTTCCGCAGCCGCCTGTATATGCTGTGGCCGAAGCCCGCTTATTTGGCCCTACGGAATGGGACACCCTTTGGGTCGTCGTACGCAGCTTAGAAAAAGTCGAAGGGGTATTCGTTCTTTTGCGCAGCCCAGCCGATCGCCGCGTGTATCGGGGCCGTTTGGCCTTTCGCAAGCCAGGTATTTATCTCCTTCTTCTCATCCCTCCCCGGCAAGGGCGACTCATCTTAGAGCGTAGCCGGGCCTACATCACCTCGAAAGAGTTTCCCACCTTAGCCAGCCTGCGCATGCGCCATCGTCAGATAGCCTCTGCAGCGGGCGAACGCTCCGCAGAAGCCGCCCTTACTCAAGTAGACCCCCAAGCCCTGGAGCTTCTGGACCTGCCGGAAGAGCCCCTCTCTTCTGAAGGCTCCCTGCCCGAAGAGCCCCTCCCTGAAGAAGACCTCGACTCCCTCATGGAAGAGCCCCTCGATGAACTTGCCCCTCCAGAAGAAGAAATCGAACTCGACGACCTTAACCTGGACGACCTGTGATCCGGCCCGAACACGCCGCCCAGCTGGCTAACCTCGAACTGATTGCCCGCGAGATTGTGCAAGGCTTCCTCGTAGGGTTGCACCGCAGCCCTTATCAGGGCTTTTCGGTGGAGTTTTCTGAATACCGGCCTTATCAGCCTGGGGATAGCCTCGCCCAGATTGACTGGCGGGTCTATGCCCGCACCGATCGCTTTTATGTGCGCCGATACGAAGAGGAAACCAACCTCCAGGCTTACCTCGTGATTGACACGAGCGGTTCGATGCGGTACCCCCTTGGCGGCCCCTATCATAAGCTGGACTACGCTCTGTTTTTAGGCGCAGCGCTGGCTTATCTGATGATTCAGCAACGGGATGCGGTAGGGCTTTACCTGGTAGATGAGGGGCTACGGGTAGGGCTTGCGCCGCGTGCGCGCCGAACTTGGCTGCGGCGCCTTTTCAGCGAGATGGAACCTTACCGCGGCGCTAAGCCAGCACCGGCCCTGACCCTCCTCCCCCAAGCCCTCCATACCTTAGCCGAACGCCTCAAGCGCCGAGGTCTCGTCTTACTCCTAAGCGATGGCTTCGTACCCGAAGAAGAGGCCTTCCTCCGCGCCCTGGCCCGATTACGACTGGCAGGCCATGAAGTGCTCTTCTTGCGAATCTGGGACGAAGCCACAGAAAAGCGTTTTGAGCTCCCACTCGAACCCCTCCACCTCATAGACATTGAGACCCAACGCCAAGTCAAAGTGCATCCACTTGAGCTTCAGCACCTGTACCAGACCCACTTCGCTACCTGGGAAAGGCGCCTCAAAACCTTCTGTCAACGGCACCGGATAGACTGGGTCGAGGTGGACATGCAAGCGGACTTTTTCGCTCCTTTGCGGGCTTACCTGCTAAAGCGACAACGGCTGCCATGAAGAAACTCTACGCCCCCACCCCGGCTAAGCTCAACATCGGTTTACACATTCTGGGGCGCTGGCCTAATGGGTACCATATTCTACAAACCCTTCTGGTTCCCTATCCAGCTTTGTACGATGACTTGGAGATCGAAGTCTTGCCTGGCCAAAACCGCCTCGAACTGCATACCACCGGCTTAGCGCTGCCCGAAGGAGAAGAAAACTTTCTCCAAGTGGCTTATCGCTTACTGGGCCAAGCGTTGGATTCTCCGCTGCCGGCTTTGCGGGTGCGGCTCCACAAGCGCATCCCCATTAGCGCCGGCCTGGGCGGGGGGTCTAGCAATACAGGCGTCTTTTTGCGGCTGATAGGCCAACTCTTGGATCCCCCCCTCTCTCCAGAAAAGCTCCACACCATAGCTGCCCAAGTAGGTACCGACATTCCTTTTTTCCTGTACGAAAAGCCCATGATAGCCGAAGGCATCGGCACTCAACTGCGGCCTTATTCTTTCTCGCTGGAGGCTTATGAGGTTGTTCTGATGACGCCTCCCCTGCCCTGCAGCACCAAGCACATCTACCGGGGCCTTCGGCCCATTTATTGGAGCCGCACCCCTATCGAGCCGATTCTGAGTGAGCCTATCTCGACTTGGCGAGAGAAGCTTCACAACGACCTGGAGTGGGTTTCCTTCCAAATCTACCCTGCTCTCCTTCCCCTCAAGAAGGCCCTTTACGATGCCGGCGCCCTCTACGCCAGCATGAATGGCAGCGGCAGCAGCTTATACGGGCTTTTCCCTCGGTCGTAAGCCTCTGCCAAAGAGCCGATACGGGGCTTACATATTTCTGCGGTAACGCCCTCCTACCTCATACAAGGCCGCGGAAATCTGGCCCAAGCTGGCCACTTTCACCGCTTCCATAAGGGCTGAGAAGGTATTTTGTCCAGAAAGGGCCGCCCGCTGAAGGGCTTCCAACGCCATCGGAGCCCGATCCGCGTTACGCCGCTGAAAAGCCCGCAGATTGCGAATCTGCTGCTCTTTCTCCTGAGGCGTAGAACGCACCACTTCATTGGGGATGTCAGTAGGGGAACCGTCAGGCCCTAAAAAGGTATTGACGCCAATGACAGGCAGTTGGCCTGTATGCTTGAGCGTTTCGTAGTAGAGGGACTCTTCTTGGATCTTGTTGCGCTGGTAGCCCAGTTCCATAGCTCCGAGGACGCCACCCCGTTCGTTGAGCCGCTCAAACTCCTGTAAGACCGCTTCTTCTACCACATCCGTCAGCCATTCAATAAAGAAGCTCCCTTGCCAAGGATTCTCGTTTTTGGTAAGACCCAGCTCCTTTTGGATGATGAGTTGGATAGCCACTGCTCGGCGCACCGACTCTTCGGTAGGGGTGGTAATCGCTTCGTCGTAGGCGTTGGTGTGAAGGGAGTTGCAGTGATCTGCCAAGGCATAGAGCGCCTGGAGGGTCGTGCGAATGTCATTGAAAGCAATCTCCTGCGCGTGGAGAGACCGGCCTGACGTTTGCACATGGTACTTGAGCATTTGACTGCGCGGCGAAGCTTTATAAAGGAGCTTGAGCGCTTTGGCCCAGATGCGTCGAGCCACCCGTCCAATCACTACATATTCTGGGTCCATACCATTGGAGAAGAAGAAAGAAAAGTTCGGCGCGAAGTCGTCAATATTCATGCCGCGCGAGCGGTAATACTCCAGGTACGTGAAGCCATTGGCCAGAGTAAAGGCCAGCTGCGTGATGGGGTTAGCGCCGGCCTCGGCAATGTGGTAGCCGGAAATCGAGACTGAGTAGAAGTTGCGCACTTTATGCTCGATGAAGTACGCTTGGATATCCGCCATCAGGCGCAACGCAAAGTCAATCGCAAAGATACAGGTGTTTTGGGCCTGGTCTTCTTTGAGGATGTCAGCCTGGACGGTACCCCGTACCCGAGAGAGGGTATCGGCTTTGATGCGTTCGTAGATGTCGGGGAGCAGCACCTCGTCGCCCGTAACCCCTAATAGCAGAAGGCCCAGGCCATTGTGCCGCGCCGGCAACTGCCCCTCATACACAGGCTGCGGCAAGCTTAGCTTCGCATATTTCTCGGCGATTTGCCGTTCCACTTCCTCCACGAGCCCCTCTGCCCGAATGTACTTCTCACACTGCTGATCAATCGCCGTATTGAAAAACATCGCCAGGATAGCCGGGGCGGGACCGTTGATCGTCATGGAGACAGAGGTTTTGGGGTCCGCCAAGTCAAAGCCCGAGTAGAGCTTTTTCATGTCATCGAGGGTAGCGATAGAGACGCCGGAGTTGCCTATCTTACCGTAGATATCCGGGCGATAATCGGGGTCTTCGCCGTAGAGGGTGACGGAATCAAAAGCTGTGCTAAGGCGGTTGGCGCTCAGGCCCGAAGCCAGGTAGTGAAACCGGCGATTGGTTCGTTCAGGGGTGCCTTCACCGGCAAACATGCGAGTGGCTTCTTCTTCGGTTCGCTTGAAGGGGTACACGCCGGCCGTATACGGAAAATGCCCAGGGAAGTTTTCCTGGAGGGCCCACCGTACTCGGTCGCCCCAACCCGTGAGGCGAGGCACGGCTATACGCGGGATTTGAGTGTGGGCCAAGCTTTCGGTGTGGGTAGGCACTTGGACGACTTTGTCCCGCACCGTATACTCGTAGAGCGGAGCTTGGTAGCGAGCCAAGGTCTCCTCCCAGCGGCGCAGAATCTCACGCACTTCTGGGGCGAGGGTTGCTTCGAGCCGGCGGTGCTCCGCTTCGAGCTGGGGCGAAGGCGCTATGCGGAGCGCCTCTTCGACGGCCTGGAGCCGCTGCGCCTGTTGCGCTTGCTCTTCGACCCAAGCGTTGTAGGCGCGGAGGGTTTCAGCGATTTCGGCCAGGTACCGCTGCCGACTTGGGGGGATGATAAAGCTCACCTCGAGCGGCCGCTCATCGAGGGGCACGACCTCGATGTCCCATAGGCCTGGCTGCTTTTCGGCCACCCGCTGCATAAGGGCCCGGAAAAACCGGTTCACCCCCGGGTCGTTGAACTGCGAAGCCAAGGTAGGGAAAACCGGCATCGCTTCGAGGGGCTCCCCAAACCGCTTGAAGTTGCGCTGGTACTGCTTGCGCACCGCAAAGAGCGCATCCTGCGCGCCCTTCCGGTCAAACTTGTTCAACACCACCAAGTCCGCATACTCGAGCATGTCGATCTTTTCGAGCTGGGTAGGGGCACCAAACTCTGGCGTCATCACATACACCGTTAGGTCGGCGTAATCGGTGATTTCGGTATCCGCCTGGCCAATCCCGGCCGTTTCTACCCAGATCAGGTCAAAGCTGGCCAACTGGAGGAGGTCAAGGGCCTCTCGCAGAAAAGGCGGCACGGAACGGTGGGCCGTCCGGGTAGCAAAAGAACGCAGGTAAACCCGGGGATGATAGATGCTATTCATGCGCAGGCGATCACCCAGAAGGGCTCCCCCACTTTTACGATGCGAAGGGTCAATCGAAAGAATCGCAATCCTTTTATCGGGGAAAAATCGCAGAAACCGTTGGACGAACTCATCGGTAAGGGAAGATTTGCCCGCGCCGCCGGTGCCGGTTACCCCGATTACGAGGGCTCGCTTGGGCACGGGTTGGGTGCTGAGGTAGGCGCGCACCGTCTCGGGGTCGTTTTCCAAGCGGCTCAAGGCTCGGGCCAGCGGCGCATAGTAAGGCCCCTGCACCTGGGTCAGGTGTTCCAGGGCGCCGTTCAAGTCGGCCCAGGGTGCATAGTCAGACTTCTCCAGCAGGTCGTTGATCATCCCTTGCAGGCCCATGGCACGCCCATCGTCGGGCAGGTAAATACGCGTGACGCCCTGCCGGTGGAGCTCTTCCGCTTCCTCGGGGAGGATGGTCCCGCCCCCCCCACCAAATAGACGCATGTGGGTATACCCCGCTTCATCGAGAAGTTGGCGGATGTAGGAGAAAAACTCCATGTGCCCACCCTGGTACGAGGTGAGGGCTACCGCCTGGGTATCTTCTTGGATGGCGGCAATGACGATCTCGGCCGCGCTGCGGTTATGCCCAAGGTGGATCACTTCCGCCCCGCTGGCCTGCATAAGCCGCCGCATCAGGTTTATCGCCGCATCATGCCCGTCAAACAGAGATGCCGCCGTCACAATCCGAATCGGATACCGCGAACGATAAGGCTCGACTTCGGCTTTCCCAGCAAAGCGCTGGACCGTCGCCTGGCTCATGCCTCAAAGATACAAAGACGAAACCGTCCATCCCCCTATCCCTGTACCTTTGCCAAAATGCAAGAACTGTGGGAAGGCCTTCGCCAGCTCCTGGACCCCGAAAAAATCATCCAGCTTGGGGGGCTGGCCCTCGTGACCGCCGTGGTATTTGCCGAAACAGGCCTGATGGTGGGGTTCTTCTTGCCTGGCGACTCGCTACTGTTTACGGTGGGCCTTTTTTGTGCCCTCCAGATTCTGCCTGTATCGGTGACCTGGGTTTTGGTGAGCCTTTCGCTGGCGGCGATAATAGGAGATCAAGTGGGCTATTGGACCGGCCGGTTTTTAGGACAGCGCCTCTTTGAGAAAAAAGACTCCCGCTTCTTCAAACGCAAGTACCTGGACCAAACCCGCGCCTTTTATCAGCGGTGGGGCGGTAGCGCCATTATCTTAGGGCGGTTTGTCCCGATTGTGCGGACCTTCGCCCCCCTCTTAGCGGGCGCCGTACAGTTCCCCCCCCGTACCTTCCTCCTCTACAATGTAAGCGGAGGCCTCTTATGGGTTTTTTCGATCATCTTGGCCGGCTACGGCTTAGGGACAGCTTTCCCTTGGCTACGCAAGTATGTAGAGCTGATTGCGTTGGGCATCATTTTACTTTCGGTGCTGCCGATCCTGCGCACGGCGTGGAAGGAACGCCAGCGCACCCGCACCCCCTCTCCCCAATGAAAGCCCCCATCGAAGGCCTGCTGCTGGACTTGGGCGGCGTACTCTATGGCGTAGACTACTTGCGCACCATCAAGCGGTTAGGCCTTTCTCCCCAAGGTCTGCCTGCCCTCCTCGAGGACCCTACCTTGGTCCTCTATGAAAAAGGTCTGATCTCCACGGAGGCCTTCCTCGCTGCGTGGCAAAAGCGCTTTCCGTATCTTTCCCCGGAATCCCTTGTCCAGGCCTGGAACGCTATGCTGCTGGGGCCTTTGCCCGACGCAGAAAAGCTCCTACAGGCTTTAGCTGCGCAGTATCCGCTGGCTCTGCTCAGCAACACCAACGACCTCCACCTCACGGTGGTAGAACCTCAGATTAGCCCCTGGAGGCCCTACTTTGTCGAGTGTTTTTTTTCCAATCGCCTTCACCGGCGCAAGCCCGATCCGGACACCTACCGCTTTGCGGTAGAACGGTTGGGCTGGGATCCCCACAAAACCCTTTTCGTAGACGATAGCCTCCTCAACCTCCAGGGGGCTCAAGCCGCCGGCCTTCAGACGTACCACCTGACCCCCGCTAACCAGCCCTTGCAACTGCAGGCATTCCTGCAGAAGTCCTACCTTTAACATCATGCCTGACGACAACCGCTCCTCCCCACGCAAGTCTTCTTTATCTGGCCAACGCTCTGCCCGGTCCTCTGATCCTAAGGCCCCTCCTCGCGTGCGGCGAAGGGCCTCGGCACCGCAGCCAGAAGCAGGACAGGGTACCCCTCACAACCCAGCCCGCCACTTCCAGCGCTCGCCTTCTCCTCAGTCCGCTTCAGAAAATCCACTTCGCCCAAGTAGCCCTTCTAAGAAGTCCCCTCAGAAAAAGGCGTCTGAAAGCCCCAGCCGGAAGGGCCAGTCTGACCCCCTCCCCGAAAAGGTACGGCTGGTACGTTACCTCACCTTGGCCGGCGTAGCGTCTCGTCGAGCCGCCGCTCGGATCATCCAAAACGGCCAAGTGGCCGTCAATGGCCAAGTCGTACGGGAACCGTGGGTTTATGTAGACACCCAAAAAGACCGCGTCACCTACAAAGGCCAGCCGATCCAGCCCGAGAAGCCCGTGTACATCCTGCTCAATAAGCCTAAGAACACCCTTTGCACAGTGAAAGACGAGCGAGGCCGCCGAACGGTACTGGACCTGCTGGAAGGCGTTCCACCGGTGCGTCTGTACCCCGTCGGGCGGCTCGACCGCAACACAACAGGCATCTTACTCCTGACCAACGACGGCGACCTGGCCCAGAAGCTTTTACATCCTCGTAGTAAGGTGCCTCGCACTTACCGCGCCACCAGCGTCAAGCCTTTCACCCAAGAGGTAGTGGAACGGCTCTTACGCGGTCTACCCCTACCTGACGGCTTGGCCCAAGCCGACGAAGCGTACCTGGAGGACCCGCATACCCTGATCCTAACCTTGCACATCGGAAAGAAGCACATCGTGCGGCGCATGCTGGAGCATTTGGGATATCGCCTCAAAAGCCTGGACAGGATTGCTTTTGGACCCATCACCCGGAAAGGGGTACCCCGGGGCCGATGGCGCTTCCTCACCCCGCAGGAAGTAGCCTGGCTCAAAATGCTGCCAGACCCTCGAAAAACCTCCCCTTCCGGGCCGGCGTAATACCTTAGACCGGATGCCTATCCGGATAGCTGACACTCGTGACGAAGTCCGAAAACCCGAACGGCGGGCTATCCTCGAGACTTTTGCCTTTGTGACGGAAGTGCCCCAGGTGATTCACCTGCACACCGAAGAGTTTAGCGCCATCTGTCCAGGTACCGGTTTGCCCGACATCGGCACCCTGGATGTTTGGTACGTACCCACCGACCGGTGCGTAGAACTCAAATCGCTAAAGATGTACCTTTTCAGCTATCGGAATGAAGAGATTTTCCAAGAACCAGTAGCCGATCTCCTATTTGAGGACCTGTGGGCGGTTTTACAGCCGCGATACTTGCGCCTGTCCCTACGCTACAACATCCGAGGGGGGATTCTCACTACAGTGCACATAGCCCGGGGCGATTGGTCTTCGCTGCCGCCTGAAACCCGAGCCCTCATCCCTTCCTCCGCTTGAGAAAAAGGGCTATTTTTGGGGTATGCGCCGCTTTGCACCGGTACGAGAAGCGTTTCGGGCTTTTGTGGCGCCTTTGCTGGTGTATGGACCGGTAAGTGCCGCTGCGTTGGGCTATGGGCTGTACCGCTTGCCTGTCGAAAAGGCACTCCTTTATGCAGGCGGGGGATGGCTTCTGTGGACCTTAGTAGAGTACCTTTTGCACCGGTTTGCCTTCCATGAGGAACCAGGCAAGCCCTTAGCCCAAAGGTATGATATCCACTGGGTGCACCATCGCAAGCCGCAGGATCCCCACCACGTCGTTACAAACCTAAAGTTGACGATACCGCTGGCGGTGGGTTTCCTGGGGCTCTTTTACGGGATAAGCGGTGGGCAGCCTGGCGTATGGCCCTTCTATGGAGGCTTTGGAATAGGCTACCTCAGCTACGAAGCCCTTCACTTAGGCATGCATACTTGGCCCGAGCCGCCCTTGCGGTGGCTTAAGCCGCTATGGAAGCATCACCACGCTCACCACTTCCGGCGGCCCGACTGCAACTACGGCGTGACGACCCATTTTTGGGATGTGCTTTTCCGCACGCGCTGGAAGGGGCAGTAGCCCCCTTGACCGGCAATCAAAGAGGACGCTCGAGCCCCCTGACGGATTCGAACCGCCGACCTACTGATTACAAATCAGTTGCTCTACCGCTGAGCTAAGGGGGCTTATCCGTCCAGTTGGAGCTATGCTCTCTTAAGAACCTTTTTTACGACGTTTTCGGCCGCCTTTGGTGCGGGAGAGGGACTCCCCAGCTAAGAAAGGATTGAAGTCAACCAGCTCGATGAGCGCCATTTCAGCGCCGTCGCCATGGCGAGGCCCTAACTTCAGCACCCGGGTATACCCACCGGGCCGATTTGCTATGGCGGGCGCGATCGTGCTATAGAGTTCTTTAATGGCCTCTTTGCTTTGCAAGTAGGAAAACAAAATCCGCCGGTTGTGCTGAGTATCCACTTTAGCCCGCGTAAGCAGCGGCTCAATGTAACGTCGAAGCGCTTTCGCCTTAGCCAGCGTAGTAATAAGACGCTTATGCTGAATCAGAGACAAAGCAAGGTTGCGTAAAAGCGCCTTGCGATGAGCCTTTTTACGCCCTAAGTTATTTATGGTATCGCCGTGACGCATAGCCTATTCAAGAAGGAAGCTGAGTCTGGTAGGCGGAAACATCCATGCCCAGCTTTAGCCCTAACCTCTTGAGGGCAGCTTCGATACGTTCTAAGCTCTCCTTGCCAATGCCACGAAACTTCTCCAGATCTTTCGGGGTAAGCCGGACCAAATCTATCAGCTTATGCACACCGGCATTGCGAAGGGAGTTGTAGATAACCGTGCTCAAACCTAAGTTGACTTCTGTGAGGGGGGTATGGAGAAGGCGCGCCAGCGCAAAAGAAGAAGAAGCGCTATCGCCGGCGCCGCGTTCACCCGCCAGGAGCCGGTTGAAGTGCTCCAGTAAGATTTGGGTGGCTTCTCTCAGGGCTTCGCGAGGGTGGATATTGCCTTTGGTTTCTATTTCGAGCAGGAGCTGCTCGTAGTCGGCCCGTTCACCGTAGAGAATGGTTTCTACGCGGGGCACGACCCGCACGACCGGCGAAAAGCTCGTGTCCAGGACGATTTCATGGAGGGTCAAGCTGTCTTTGAGACGGAGCTTATTTTCTTCAGCCAGGGCATATCCTCGCCCGCGGGCCACCATAAGCTCCATTTGTACGACGGCCTGGTCATCCAGATGCATGATAACCAAGTCGGGGTTAGCGACTTCGTATTGGGGGGCTGCTTTTTGGATGTCTCCCGCCGTGAAAACTTCCTTCCCCTTGATTTCGATAAAGAGGCGGGAGGGGGGCTGTTCGACTTGGGGGCGTAGCGCCACCTGCTTGAGGTTCAGGACAATGTCCACCACATCTTCTATCACGCCAGGAATGGTGCTAAACTCATGCAGCACCCCTGGAATTTTGAGCGTAACGATGGCATACCCCTCAATAGAGGCCAAAAGCACGCGACGCAAGGCATTCCCCACGGTGATGCCGTACCCCGGTTCGAGGGGCTTGAAGAGATACTTACCCAAACGGGGGGTTTCTTCTACCACCTGAAAAACCTCCGGCAAAACTAAGGGTGAGGTCAGTAGCGTAGCCATAAGATGAGGTTATTTGGAATACAACTCAATAATGAGCCGTTCATTGATGTTTTCAGGGATTTCGCTGCGGCTGGGCACATACAGAAAAACCCCAGACCATTCTGACTTTCGAAGCTCTATCCAAGCGTAGCGTGAACGGGCTTGTTCAGCGAAATGCCGAGTGAGCGCCTGACTTTGCTGGGCCCGCGCACTCAGAGAGACGACATCGCCTGGCGAGACTAAGTAAGAAGGAATCGTCACCCGACGGCCATTCACGAGGATATGACCATGATTGACAAGCTGGCGGGCCGCTGGGCGCGTACGCGCAAAACCCATTCGGTAGACCACATTGTCCAAGCGGCGCTCCAAGAGCTGCAAAAGGTTTTCGCCCGTATTGCCTTTCATCCGCGAGGCTTTCTCAAAGAATCGCCTAAACTGCCGCTCCAGCATGCCATAGATAGCTTTGGCTTTTTGCTTTTCCATGAGCTGGCGGCCGTATTCGCTTAGTTTATTGGATCGCTTAAAGCGGCCATGAATACCGGGTGGATAGTTCTTGCGGCTTAGCACCCGAGAGGGGCCAAACAAAGGCTCCCCATACCGTCGGGCTATTCTTAGACGAGGTCCTGTATAGCGCGCCATAGGTTATACACGTCGAGGTTTGGGTGGACGACAACCATTATGGGGGATGGGGGTAATGTCACGGATGCTACGCACTTGGATACCCGCCGCTTCAATGGCCAGGAGGGCCGCTTCGCGACCCGTACCTACACCTTTGAGGTAGGCGTCTACCACCCGTAACCCCGCTTGATAAGCTGCGTTGGCCGCATCTTGCGCCGCCACCTGCCCCGCATACGGCGTGTTCTTTTTCGAGCCTCGAAAGCCTACCTTGCCCGCCGAGCTCCAAGCAATCACATTGCCATTGGCATCCGTGAAGGTGATGATAATATTATTGAAGGTCGCCTGAATGTATACGCGCCCTTCCGGTGCAACCTTGATTTTCTTTCGGGCACGACCTTTCTTATCCGCAGTGGAAGACATACTTCTTACTTCTTAGGAGCTTTTTTCTTGCCAGCGACGGTTTTGCGCTTACCTTTACGCGTACGGGCGTTGGTGCGCGTGCGCTGTCCCCGCACAGGCAAGCCCAGTTTATGACGCAGGCCGCGATAAGAGCCAATCTCAATAAGCCGGCGAATGTTCATCTGCACTTCGGCCCGCAACTGCCCTTCTACCGTATAGCGCTGCTCAATAAGCGCCCGAATGCGCGCCACCTCTTCTTCGGTCCACTCAGAGACCCGTTTACGCGGGTCCACTTGGGCCTGCGCCAGCACCTCCCAAGCGGTCGTGCGCCCAATCCCATACAAATACCGCAGCGCCACAAACCCTTGCTTGTTGCGTGGAAGGTCTACCCCCGCTACCCGTGCCATACCTTAGCCCTGACGCTGTTTGAACTTGGGGTTCTTCTTGTTGATGATGTAAAGCCGCCCCTTGCGACGCACTACGATACAATCGCTACTGCGCTTGCGAACCGATGCTTTGACTTTCATACGCTCAGCGAAAAACCGGTGCAAAGGTAGTACATTCCTCCCATAGCTAAAAACCCAATGCCCCTCAGAGAGCCCTTCATTTGTACCGGTAGATGATACGACCTTTGGTCAGATCGTAGGGAGAGATTTCTACCGTGACCTTGTCCCCCGGCAGAATCTTGATAAAGTGCTTGCGCATTTTACCAGAGATGTGCGCAAGTACGAGATGCCCATTTTCCAAGCGCACGCGAAACATGGCATTGGGCAGGGCTTCTTCTATCGTGCCGTCCAACCGAATGAAACCCTCTTTAGACATGGGCTAAGGCTTTATGGATAGGCTCATAGGAAGTGAGCACCTGGGCGCCGGAACGCCGGACCACCACGGTGTGTTCGAAATGGGCGGCCGGCGAACCATCCGCTGTCACGACCGCCCACCCATCCGGCCCCTTTTTGACCCGACGCGTGCCCATCTGTACCATCGGTTCGATAGCCAGCACCAGGTTCTCTGGCAAACGCGGACCGGCGCCGGCCTTGCCTATATTCGGTACATCAGGAGGCATATGGAGAGCTTTCCCGATGCCGTGACCGGTAAGATTTTCAGACACTGAAAAAGCATAACTCCGCACAAACCGATGGATGGCTGCGCCTACGTCGCCCAGCGCTGCGCCGGCCCGCAGACAGGCAATACCTCTCTCCAAAGCTTGCTGCGTCACCCAAAGCAGCTTCTCTAAAGGAGGCGCTATGGGCCCCACCGAAAAAGTGTAGGCCATATCGGCATAAAACCCTTCCAGCCGCACCCCGCAATCCACGCTCACAATCTGCCCCGCCTGCAGAACGCGTGCCGTAGAGGGTAGGCCATGAACCACCTCCGAATCTATCGAAATGCAAAGCGTGTAAGGATAGGGCTGCTCCTCAAAAGGCGGCTGGTAGCCTTTGAAGGCCGGTTCAGCCCCCTCCGCCCGAATGAAAGCTTCGGCCTGGGCATCCAGTTCGGCGGTGGAGACGCCGGGCCGCACCCACCGGGCCAGATGGCCAAACATCCGGCTCAAAATCTCGGCAGCCGCCGCAATACGGGCAATCTCCGCTTCCCCGTAAATAGGCCACCCGTCGTACTTCATACGATAGACCCCACCGGAGACCGCCCTCGGATTCGGCCCGTCTTGATAAGCCCTTCGTAATGCCGCATCAGCAAAAAGCTCTCGATCTGTTGCAGCGTATCCAGCACCACCCCAATCATGATGAGGATGGTGGTGCCGCCAAAAAACTGGGCAAACTGATTAGACACGCCGGCCAGGCGCACAAAAGCCGGCAAAATAGCTACCGCCGCCAGCGCCAAAGACCCAGGTAGCGTAATCCGCGTCAATACGGTGTCAATGTAATCCGCGGTGGGTTTGCCAGGCTTAATGCCAGGAATGTACCCTCCCGCGCGCTTGAGCTGGTCGGCTATATCTCTCGGGTTGATAGCAATGGCGGTATAGAAATACGTGAAGAGCACAATCAGGAGGACAAAGAAAAAGTTGTAAGCAAAGCTGGTGTAGTCAGCAAACCAGCTGCCGGTTGACAGCCAAAAGTCACTTTCTGGGAAGTATTGGGCGATCGTAGCAGGCAAAAACATCAGAGACTGAGCAAAGATGATAGGCATCACGCCGGCGGCCGTGAGCTTGAGGGGAATATGGCTGGTAGAAGCCACCCCACCCATAGCCGTGGGGTAACGCCCCCCAGCCATCTGACGCGCATAATGCACCGGAATCTTGCGCACCGCTTGCTGCAGAAAAACCACCCCCATGATCACCGCCATGAGCGCCAACACCTCCAGATAAGAAACCATCGGAGGATTGGATGTAAACTCATTCAAGAGCGCCGGGGGCAGTTCAGCTACGATGCCTATCGCAATAATGAGCGAACTGCCATTGCCCAGGCCCTTATCCGTAATCTTGTCTGCCAGCCAAACCAAAAACATCGTGCCCGCCAACATGCACAAAAGCGAGGTGATGGTGAATAGCGTAGGCGACATGGTGATGGCAGCTTGATACTGCGTGCGCAGGTTGACCAGGTAGCCCGTGCCCTGCACCAGCACCACCGCGACCGTGAGAAACTTAGTATACTGGTTCAGACGACGGGTGCCACTTTCGCCTTCCTTCTGAAGCTTTTGTAAGGAAGGTACCGCCGTAGCTAAAAGCTGAATAATAATCGAGGCGGAGATATAAGGCATGATGCCCAGCGCCAGGATAGCCCCTCTGGAAAAAGCCCCCCCCACAAAAGCGTTGAGCATGCCTAAAATGCCCATCCCTTGAGTACGGGCAAACTCCTCAGACAGAACTTGAGAATCAATGCCCGGCAAAATAATAAAGGAAGCGGCCCGATAAATAGCCAATAAAAAGAGCGTGTACAAAATCCGCTCCCGAAGCTCAGGTATGCTAAAGATATTTCGCAGGGTCTGGATAAGCCCTTTCATAAGGGTAAAAGTACGACTTTGCCGCCAACCTGTTCTATGGCCGCTTGGGCGGCGGCGCTAACCCGATGGGCATGGATCGTCAAGGGTTTGGTGAGCTTGCCTCGCGCAAGTACCTTGATGGGCATGCCCTTGCGTACAATACCCCGCTCGTAAAGCCAATCGGGTGTGATTTCGGTTAGGCTGGGGTCAGCCTGCATCCAGGCTTCAAGGCGATCCAGATTGAGGGGGAAGTACTCTACTCGGAAAGGGTTGCGAAAACCGAACTTGGGGATCCGGCGTTGAAAGGGCATTTGGCCGCCTTCAAAGCCTCGTTTGAGCCGGTAACCCGAACGGGACTTATCGCCCTTATGCCCTCGAGTAGCGGTCCCTCCATGACCACTTCCTTCACCCCGGCCAATGCGCTTTTCCTTGTGGCAGGCCCCTTTGGCCGGCGCAAGCTTATGCAGCAGGTGACTCATGCGACACGCTCGATTTTGACCAGATGGCTTACTTGTCTCAGCATCCCTAAAATAGCCAAGTCTACCGTCTTTTCCACCGAATGCATACGACGACGCAGGCCCAAAGCCCGAAGTGTAGCTTTTTGCCGGGCCGGGCAGTCAATGCTACTGCGTACCTGCGTGACCCGAACTCGTATTTGAGGCTTCATAGGTTCCATGGAAAACTTTTTGCAAGGGGAGGCCTCGGCGTTGGGCTACGGTGGCCGCGTCTTCGAGTTCACTTAGGGCTTTGAAGGTAGCCCGCACCACGTTATGGGGGTTGGAGGAGCCGATAACTTTAGCCAAGACATCCTGTACACCGACCAGTTCGAGCACAGCCCGCACAGCGCCCCCCGCAATGAGGCCCGTTCCGGGTGCGGCCGGCCGTAACACCAGCCGCGTCGCCTCATACTTGACGGTGATAGCGTGGGGGATCGTGGTGCGCCGCAGCGGGAACCGATACAAGTTCTTTTTGGCCGCTTCTATCCCTTTTTGGATGGCTACGTTCGCTTCGGCGGCCTTCCCCAAGCCAAAACCGACTACCCCCTTCCTATCGCCCACGACCACCAGCGCCGCAAAACCAAATCGGCGCCCGCCCTTGACCACCTTAGCGGTGCGATTGAGCCATACCAGCCGATCTTCGAGGGCCAGCGCTTCTCGGACTAACACTCTTTTCGCCATAGCTCAAAAAAGAAGGCCTTTTTCTCGGGCCCCTTCGGCCAGAGCCCGGACGTTCCCATGATACTTATAGCCATTGCGGTCGAAAACCACCTGAGTAATCCCTTGGGCCAGAGCCCGTTCTGCCAGCTTCTGCCCCACCAGCCGACTGCGTTCGATAGGCGTCTGCCCTGCCGCCTGAATGTCGGCCTCTCGCGAGCTGGCCGAAACTAACGTATGCCCCCGCGTGTCGTCTATGAGCTGCGCATAAATGTAACGGTTGCTGCGAAAGACCGACAGCCGAGGACGATCCGGCGTACCGGTGATTTTCTTGCGAATGCGACGCTTTATCCGTAAGCGGCGGTCACGCTTCGTTTTGACCTTCATACGCTTTTATTTTTTGCCTTTTCCTTTGGCTTTGCCTGCCTTGAGACGAATAACCTCATCGGCATAACGAATACCTTTACCCTTGTAAGGGTCGGGTGGACGCAAGCTTCGTAGCATGGCTGCCACTTGGCCTACCAGCTGCTTATCTGAACCTTCCAGGACAATGCGCAGGTTCTGCCCTCTTTCGGTGACGATTTGAGCCTTGATGCCCGAGGGTAGTACAAAAGCAATGTCGTGGGAATAGCCCAGCGTCAAGAGCAGCACATCGGAGCCTTTGAGTTCGGCCTTGTAGCCGATGCCGACCACCTCGAGCACACGCTGATAGCCCTGCGATACCCCCACCACAGCGTTTTGGATAAGGGCGCGGTACGTCCCATGCAGGGCTTTATCTTGTTTGTCGTCGGAAGGGCGCACAACCCGCAAAAGACCTGCTTCCTGATGAAGGGTGAACCCCTCTTTCAAGGTAAGGGTATAAGTGCCCTTAGGCCCTTGCAGCGTCAACGTCGGAGACTGCCAGCTTACTTTCACGTTGGCCGGCAGGGTTATAGGCTGCTTTCCAATGCGCGACATATCACCGTACCATGCACAAGATTTCACCGCCCACGCCGAGACGTCGGGCTTCTTTATCGGTCAGAATACCTTTGGACGTAGAGACAATGGCTATACCCAACCCATTAGCCACCTCCGGCAGCTTAGCGGCCGAAGCATACAAGCGGCGCCCCGGCTTGCTGACCCGCCTAACCTCCCGCAAGGCAGGAGTCTGTCGCAAACCATACCGCAAGAGAATCCGCAAATACCGCTTGGGCCCCTGCTCAATGACTTGGTAGTCTTCGATGTAGCCTTGGTCTTTGAGGATGCGCGCAATCTCCGTGCGTACAAAAGAGGCCTGCACTTCCACCACCGGCTTATGAGCTCGGTAGGCGTTGCGTAGACGCGTCAAAAAATCCCCTATGGTATCCATAGTTACCAGCTGGCTTTGGTCATACCGGGAATCTTCCCCTCCAGGGCTAACTCCCGCAGCTTGATTCGGCACAATCCAAAAGCTTTATAGTTGCCTCGGGGTCGCCCAGTCAGTTGGCACCGAAACCGCAACCGTACTGGAGAAGAGTTTCGGGGTAGCAGCGCCAGCTTATCCCACTGACCTGCTTTCTTAAGCTCGGCCCTTTTACGGGCATACTTGTAGTAGAGCTTCCAGCGCTTGCGCTCCCGCGCTATCACCGCATCCGTGGCCATATATTATGCTTTTTTTCGAGTGGGTTCGCCTTCTCGGAAAGGAAGCCCTAAGGCTTTGAGCAAAGCCAAGGCTTCCTGGTCGGTGTGAGCTGTGGTAACCAGCGTAATATCCATACCGGCAATCTTATAGACCTTATCAATGTCTATCTCAGGGAAGATGAGCTGCTCCCGCACCCCCAAGGTATAGTTGCCCCGCCCATCGAAGCCGGTAGGGGAAATGCCTCGAAAGTCCCGGGTTCGAGGTAAGGCCACGTGTATGAGCCTTTCGAGAAACTCATACATGCGCGCCCCGCGCAACGTCACTTTCACGCCAATAGGCATGCGCTTGCGGAGCTTGAAGCCCGCCACATCCTTGCGCGAGAGGGCTACGACCGGCTTTTGCCCCGTAATCAAGGCCAGGTCCTGGATAGCCTGTTCCAAGAGCTTTTTGTCAGACACCGCAGCCCCCACCCCTCGCGACACGACAATTTTCTCCAGTCGAGGCACCTGCATTACGTTTTTATACCCCAGCTCCGCCATGAGTTGGGGAACTACTTTTTCCTTGTAGAGGCGATAGAGATTAGGTTGGTAGCCGGTCATACAACTTTACCGCTTTTTTTAGCGTAACGCACCCACTTATCCCCTTCTTTTCTGCGTCCGACCCGCGTAGGCTTGCCTGTGTTCGGGTCAATAAGCTGAAGCTTACAGACGGGAATAGGCCGCTCCACCTGAATAACGCCACCCTGCGGATAGCGTTGACTTTTGCGTACTCGTTTGGTCACAAGAGCAATGCCCTCGACGAGGGCCAGGCCTTTTTTAGGGAAAACGCGAATGACTCGACCTGTCTTACCTCTGTCCTCTCCCGAAAGGACTTTGACGGTATCACCTCGCCGGATATGCAGTTTAGGTGCGAATCGGGTACGGCTCATAGCACTTCAGGGGCTAAAGAAACGATTTTTGTAAAGCCTTTATCGCGCAGCTCGCGCGCCACGGGACCAAAGATGCGTGACCCTCGGGGTTCGCCTTCGGCGTTGATGATGACAGCGGCGTTGTCTTCAAACCGAATGTAAGTGCCGTTAGGCCGCCGGTAGGCTCGACGAGTCCGCACGATCACCGCTTTGACGACATCGCCTTTTTTGACTAGGCCGTTAGGGATGGCGTCTTTGACTGAAGCGACAATAATATCGCCCAGCCCCCCATAGCGGCGGTGACTACCCCCCAGCACCCGAATGCACAACAGCTCTCGAGCGCCTGTGTTATCTGCGACCGACAAACGCGACTCTTGCTGGATCATACGCTACTTGGCTTTTTGGAGGATTTCGACCAAGCGCCATCGCTTGGTTCGGCTCAGCGGGCGCGTCTCTTGAATGCGTACCACATCGCCGACCTGAGCTTCCTGGCGCTCGTCGTGGGCCGCAAATTTACGGAATTTCTTGACTGGCTTGTGGTAAAGGGGATGAGGCTCTGTGCGCTCGACGCGTACGATGATGGTTTTGGTCATCCGGTTGCTGACTACGACACCGACGAACTCTTTTCGGCGGCCGCGAACCGGCGTATTAGGTTTGGGCTCGCTCATGGCGCTTTTCGTTGATTACGGTAAGAATCCGGGCAATGGTCTTTTTCAAGGCAGGAATAGCCGAGGGCGCTTGAGACAACGGCGACTGGGCGTTCTTATAGCGGAGCTCGGCCAGCTCCTTACGCTTCTGGTGCAGGAGCTGATGCAGCTCGTGCAGGGTGTAAGCGCGCAGTTCTTCAGCCTTCATAGTCGGGACGACGAACAAAGCGGGTTTTCAGAGGAAGCTTGTGGGCCGCAAGCCGGAAAGCCTCCCGCGCAGCGGCTTCACTCACGCCCTCACATTCAAAGAGGACGGTACCGGGCTTGACCACGGCGGCGTAAAACTCCACATTGCCTTTGCCTTTCCCCATTCGCACTTCGAGGGGCTTGCGGGTGATAGGCTTGTGGGGAAAGATGCGAATCCAGATTTTCCCCTCTCGCCGGAGGTAGCGGGTCAAAGCTACCCGGGCCGCTTCGATCTGCCGAGCGGTGAGGAGCCCCCCATCTACGGCTTTGAGCCCGAACGAACCAAAAGCCACCTGGTTGCCTCGGGTAGCCACACCACGCACGCCACCCTCATGCAAGAGACGGCCTTTTTGCTCCTTGCGGTATCGTGTACGCTTAGGCTGAAGCATAGTTAGCCAGATTTTCTACGACCCTTTTCTCGAATAGCGCGAGGCCCTTTAGCCGTTTCACTGAGCCACGGGAAAAGGTCCACTTTCCCGTACAGCGTTCCTTTCAAGATCCACACTTTGACGCCAATCGCCCCATAAATGGTATGCGCCGTAGCGGTGGCGTAATCGATGTCTGAACGGAGCGTTTGGAGGGCGATATGGCCTTCTCGATACTCCTCAGAACGGGACATATCGGAGCCGCCGAGGCGCCCTGTACAGCGAATCTTGATCCCCTGGGCCCCGGCCCGCATGGCTTGGGCGATGGCGCTTTTCATCACGCGCCGATGGGAGAAGCGGGCTTCAAGCTGCTCGGCGATGTTTTTCGCCACGATGACCGCATCCAGCTCGGGTCGCGTCACTTCACGCAGGCTCACTTCGATCGCATCCGGATTGAGCTGTTTGAGTTCCCGACTTAGCACTTCTTTAGGTCCTACAAGCAAGTGACGATAGTCTTTATTGAAGCGACGCACGATCCGAGCCAGGTCCATTTGGAGCCGTTTGATGTTTTCGCCGCTGCGCCCAATGATAACACCCGGCCGAGCCGCATGAATGATGACATGGGTAGCCTGGAGCGAAGTGCGGTTGATGTAGATGCGCGACACTTGCGCTTTAGGGTATTCGCGCTCGATGTGCTCGCGAAAAAGCTGGTCCAGGATCAGGTAAGGAGCCAGGCGTCGGCCGGCGTACCAGTTTGAGTACCATCCTTTCGTGATGCCTAATCGAAAGCCGATCGGATGTGTTTTCTGTCCCATAGGTTATGCGAGGTAGATTCGGATATGCGAGGAGCGTTTTCGGATAGGATGAGCTCGGCCTTGGGGAGCGGGCTGGATGCGCTTGAGGAAAGGCCCGGAATCTACTTCAATGCGGACGATGCGAAGCTGTTCGAGGTCGCCCGCTCCACCGGTTTTCTGTTCCCAATCGTTGAGGGCGCATCGAAGGGCCTTCAGCACCTCTTTTGCCGCCCACCGGCGACTAAGCTTGAGATAAGCCAGGGCCTTTTCGACAGGAAGCCCCCGCACCAGGTCGGCCACAAGCCGCACCTTCCGAGGAGGATACGGGCAGCCGCGGTAAATCGCATAATACAACGCCTTGCGCTTCTGCTTTAGGGCTTCGGCCATGCGTTTTTTGCGGTTGCCGGTGTACGGCTTAGGTAGCCCTTGAGCCCGTTTGGCTTTCCGAGTGAGCGCCATACGCTATTTCTTTTTATCGGTTTTTTGGCCAGGGTGCCCCCGGAAAGTCCGCGTAGGCGCAAACTCTCCCAGCCGATGCCCTACCATGTTCTCCGTGATGTAGACCGGAATAAACTGCTTCCCATTGTGCACCGCAATGGTAAGGCCCACAAAATCAGGGGTAATCATCGAGGCGCGTGACCACGTTTTGATGACCTTGCGTTCGCGCTTGGCAGCAGCTTCTTGAACCTTTTTCAGAAGCTTAGGGTGTACGTAAGGACCTTTTTTTAGCGACCGCGCCATATTTACGTAGACTTTTTAGATTTCCGACGAGAAATAATCAAAGCCGAACTGGGCTTTTTAGGATTGCGGGTCTTTTTGCCTTTGGCGTAGAGGCCTTTACGGGACCGCGGGTGCCCTCCCGAAGCCTTGCCTTCCCCGCCCCCCATGGGGTGATCGATGGGGTTCATGGCTACCCCTCGGGTACGAGGGCGACGCCCCAGCCAACGACTTCGGCCCGCCTTGCCGATAGAAATATTGATGTGGTCGGGGTTGCTGAGGGTGCCTATGGTAGCGTAGCAATCCAAAAGGATACGCCGAATCTCCCCCGAAGGCATTTTGAGCACGGCGTAGCGCTCTTCCTTGCCCACGAGCTGAGCACCGGTGCCCGCAGCCCGTACGAGTTTACCACCTTGTCCGGGGAGCATCTCGATATTATGCACGAAAGTCCCCAATGGAATCGCCCGCAAAGGCAGGGCATTGCCCAGGCGGGGTTCGACATCAGGGCCCGACATGACGGTATCCCCCACTTTCAGGCCCTCCGGCGCAAGAATATATCGCTTTTCCCCGTCTACATAGTGCAAAAGGGCTATCCGAGCGGTGCGGTTCGGATCGTACTCGATACTGGCGACGCGAGCCGGAATACCGTGCTTGTCTCGACGGAAGTCTATAATCCGGTATCGCCTCTTATGTCCCCCGCCAATGTACCGAGCACTCCGACGACCTTGGTTATTCCGTCCACCACTTTTCTTGTATGGAGCTAAAAGGCTTTTCTCTGGCTCGGTACGCGTGATCTCCGAAAAGTCCGACACACTCATCCACCGACGACCGGGGGTAGTAGGCTTGTATTTGCGGATACCCATAGAGATTACAAGTTTTCGTAGAGGTTGAGTTGCTGACCCGGCACTAAACGCACATAAGCCTTTTTATAGGAGGGCAAGCGGCTTTCCTGGATGCCCTTCCGAGTATAGCGATGCCGAATCTTGGCAGGTAATAGAGCGGTACGCACTTCGGCCACCTGCACCCCATACCGCTCTTCTACGGCCTTGCGGATTTCGGGCTTGGTGGCGTCGCGGTGAACCTTGAAGACATAGGTGTAGCCCACTTGTTTGTTTTTCTTCTGAGAGAGCGCTATCGCTTTTTCGGTGAAAAGCGGCTTGATCAAGATAGGTTTCATAGGGAGTAAGTATTGAAGAGGTGTTCGAGTGCAGCTTTTTCCCACAAAAGATGGTGCGCTCGAGCGAGGGCGTAGGTGTTCCATTGGGAGGCTGGCTCGAGGTACACGCGGGGCACATTGCGGGCAGCCAGATAGGCTACCGGATTGTAGCCGTGGGTGTAAACTTGAAGGGTCCGGCCATCCCACCCCAGCCCGTTCAGGGTCTGTACGAAAAGGCGGGTTTTAGGGGCCTCGTAGGCCAGGCTTTCGACGACCCAGATAGTGCCTCGATGCAAGTGCTCTACAAAAGCGCTGAGGCGAGCCAAATGCTTTTCCTTTTTGTTGAGCTTGAGGCTGTAGTCGCGAGGAACCGGTCCGAAGATGGTACCTCCTCCTCGACGAATGGGGTTGCGGATAGAGCCCATACGCGCTCGTCCTGTACCCTTTTGACGGTAGAGCTTGCGTTTACTGCCCTGGACTTCTCCACGGGTCTTGGTTTTGTGGGTACCCTGACGGGCAGCCGCTAAAATGCGCTTGACATCGAGGTAAATCAGGTGAGGGTTAGGCTGGAAGGCCAGCCAAGCCTCAGGCACTTCGAGGAAGGCCCCAGTCGGTTGGCCTGTTAGGGAGTAAATGGGGAGCTGCATAGGCTTACTTTTGAATAAGGAGTAACCCTCCTATGGGCCCCGGGACCGAACCCGAGACCACGAGGAGGTGTTTTTCCGGGATCACTTTGAGCACACGAAGGTTTTCTATAGTGACGCGCTCGTTGCCGTAGCGGCCGGCAAGTCGTTTGCCTTTCCAAACCCGACCTGGGAAAGTGTTAGACCCCATAGAGCCAGGATGCCGTTCTCGGTTATGCTGGCCGTGTGTGCGGCCGCCTACGCCCGCAAAGCCGTGCCGCTTGACTACGCCGGCAAACCCCCGTCCCTTGGTCCAACCGGTCACATACACGTAGTCACCTTCCTGGAAAAGGCGCACATCGAGGATTTGCCCGACTTGATAGCCCTCCACCGAAGGCAGGCGAAACTCACGCAAAATGCGCACCGGTTCGACCCCTTGCTTTTTGAAGTAGCCTGCAAGCGGTTTGTTCAGATGCTTGGGCTTGATCGCCCCATACCCTAACTGCAGGGCCGCATAGCCATGCTTTTCGAGGGTGCGCACTGCCACTACCGGACAAGGGCCCGCCTGGATGACCGTACAGGCTATGTCCCCTTCCGGCGTAAAGAGACTCGTCATGCCCACTTTTTTCCCAATCAGTCCGGCCATACTTCACTTGATTTCGACCTCCACCCCCTCTGGGAGGTCTACCTTGGAGATTTCCTCGACGACCTCCTTCAGGTTGTTGTAGATGTCTATCAGCCGCTTGTGGTACTTGATTTGGAATTGCTCGCGGGACTCTTTGTTGACGTGAGGGGAACGGTTCACGGTCACGAGCATGCGCTCGGTGGGCAGCGGAATAGGCCCTTTCACGACAGCGCCCGCATTCTTGACGGCTTTGACGATACGCTCAGCCGACCGGTCTATCAGCGTATGGTCGTAAGACTTGAGCTTTATTCGGATACGTTGAAGCTGAGTCATAGGCTTATACCGATTCGCGTTCTTTCACACCTCGGGATTGGGCGATGATCTGTTCTTGGATGTGCGGAGGCACGGGCTGGTAGTGAGAAAACTCCATCACCGCATAAGCTCGCCCCGAAGAGAGGGTACGCAACTGAGTCACATACCCGAAGAGTTCTTTGAGGGGCACCAGCGCCGAAACGACCTGCATGCCACCTCGGGCACCCATGCCCGTAATCTGCCCGCGTCGACGATTGAGATCGCCGACAATGCCGCCCATGTATTCTTCCGGCGTCTCGACCTCGACCTTCATGATGGGTTCGAGGAGGATGGGGTTAGCTTTCCGGCATCCTTCGCGAAAGGCATACCGCGCCGCAATCTCAAACGAGAGGCTGTCCGAGTCTACTTCGTGGAATCCCCCATCGAAGAGCCGTGCCCGGATGCCGGTGGCAGGATACCCCGCTATAATGCCATCGTTCATGGCCTGGCGGATACCCTTTTCGACAGCCGGAATAAACTCTCGGGGGATAACCCCACCCTTGATCTCGTTGATAAACTCGAAGTGTCCGTTTTCGAGGGGCGAAAACTCTATCACCACGTCGGCGTACTTCCCGCGGCCGCCCGTTTGTTTCTTGTACAACTCGCGATGGACCACCGGAGTGGTGATGGTTTCGCGATAGGCCACCTGAGGTTCGCCTTCGTTGACTTCGACCTTGAACTCGCGCCGCAACCGATCCACGATGATCTCAAGGTGCAGTTCGCCCATCCCCGCTATGATAGTCTGAAGCGACTCTTCATCTACCCAGTAGCGAAAAGTCGGGTCTTCTTCAGAGAGCTTACTCAACCCCGCTGAGAGTTTATCCGAGTCGGCTTGCGTTTTAGGCTCGATGGCCTTTTGGATAACCGGTTCGGGGAAAGTCATGGACTCCAAGGCGATAGGGTGGGCTTCGTCACAGAGGGTGTCACCTGTGCGCACTTCCCGCACCCCTACCACGGCCGCAATGTCCCCCGCCGATACCTCCTCAATGAGGTTTTGTTTGTTGGCGTGCATTTGAATCACGCGGCTGACCCGTTCTTTTTGGCCGGTACGGGTGTTGAGCACGTAAGAGCCCGCCTTGAGGGTGCCGGAGTACACGCGAATAAAAGTTAGCTTGCCCACGAACGGATCCGTCACGATCTTGAACGCCAGGGCGGCAAAGGGAGCTGCCGGATCGACGGGACGGGTGACCGTCTCACCCGTTCGAGGATCGGTGCCCTTCACCGCCTCAATATCGAGGGGAGAAGGAAGGAACGCACACACCGCATCCAAAAGAGCCTGGACGCCTTTGTTCTTGAAAGCCGAGCCGCACGTGACGGGGAAAAGTTCGCGCTTCAGGGTGCCTTTACGCAGGGCTGCGCGGATTTCTTCTGGCGTGATAGAGTCTGGGTCAGCAAAGTACTTCTCCATGAGGGCATCGTCGTACTCCGCCACGGTCTCCAGGAGAAACCCCCGCCACTTCTCTACATCCGCCCGTAGCTCCTCGGGCACCGGCACGACCTGATAGGTCATGCCGTAATCTTCTTCATTCCAGATTTTGGCTTCCATGGTAATCAGGTCCACCACACCCCGGAACTGGTCTTCGGCGCCGATAGGCACCTGAATAGGTACCGCTTTTGCGCCCAGCCGCTCCCGAATCTGTTCCACCACCCCGAAGAAGTTAGCCCCTGCGCGGTCCATCTTGTTGACGAAGCAAATGCGGGGCACATTGTAGCGGTTAGCTTGGCGCCAGACGGTTTCAGACTGCGGCTGGACCCCCGCTACCCCACAGAACACCGCCACCGCCCCATCCAAAACCCGCATCGAACGTTCCACTTCGACCGTAAAGTCCACGTGCCCGGGGGTATCTATAATATTGATGCGGTATTTCTGTCCTTGCCAGTTCCAGTAGGTAGTGGTCGCCGCAGCGGTAATGGTAATGCCCCGTTCTCGCTCCTGGGGCATATAGTCCATGGTGGCTGTGCCCTCGTGCACTTCGCCGAGCTTGTGAGTCAGGCCCGTGTAGAAGAGGATACGTTCCGTGGTCGTGGTTTTGCCTGCGTCGATGTGCGCCGCAATCCCAATGTTGCGACAGCGCTCTAACGGTACAGTAGGATCGATCGCCATAAGGTTCAGAATCTAAAGTGTGCAAAAGCTTTGTTAGCTTCGGCCATGCGATGTACTTCATCTCGTTTTTTGATGGCTGCGCCTTCGTTCTTGGAAGCAGCGATGAGTTCAGCTGCGAGGCGCTCAGCCATGGTGCGCTCCGATCGTTTACGAGCCGCTTCAATGAGCCAGCGCATAGCGAGGGAGAGTTTGCGTTCGGGGCGCGGCTCCATAGGAATCTGGAGGGTAGCCCCCCCTACGCGCCGAGGCCGGACTTCGAGGTGAGGCATGGCATTATTCACCGCGGCTTGGAAGATTTCGAGGGGATTCTGAGAGTTTTTTTGCGCGATCACGTCGAGCGCCCGGTAGAAAATCGCATAAGCCTTGGTTTTTTTACCCTCCCGCATTATTTTATTCACAAAGCGAGCGATAAGTTCGCTCTTGTACTTGGGATCAGGCGGGATAACCCGGGGTTCTGGATGGCCCTTTCTCATTTTTTGCCTCCTTTTTGAGGTGCTCCTTTAGCAGGTGCAGCAGGGGCTCCTTTCTTAGGACGTTTGGCGCCATAGAGGGAACGGCCTTGACGGCGCTTTTCTACACCGGCGCATTCGAGGGCGCCGCGCACGATGTGATACCGCACGCCTGGCAGGTCTTTTACGCGTCCTCCCCGCACCAGCACCACCGAGTGTTCTTGGAGGTTGTGCCCCTCCCCCGGAATGTAGGCAATCACTTCATACCCGCTGGTGAGCCGCACCTTGGCCACCTTTCGCAAAGCTGAGTTAGGCTTTTTGGGGGTAGTGGTATAGACCTTCGTGCAGGTGCCCCGCCGCTGCGGGCATCCTACTAAGGCCGGAGACTTACTTTTCCGGGGTTTCGGCTTGCGCCCGTGCCGGATAAGCTGCTGTATCGTAGGCATACGACGGCCCGCAAAGGTACAAAACTTCTCTTGTTCCAAATAGTCCTTCCCTCCTCTGGGCTTCCCCTACTTATCCAGCACCTGGAAGACGGCGCGCTCTATCTGGATACGCTGCTCAGATAGGGATAACCCTTCCAACCACATATCGTGTGGATGATGCCGCCACCAAGTGAGTTGGCGACGGGCGTAATGGCGATTAGCCTGCGCGATCGCTTCGGTCAAGGAAGCGAAAGCTCGACGTCCTTCTATCACTTCGAGGCACTCTCGATAGCCTAATGTCTGTAGGGCCGGATCATCGGGCCTATAGCCCTTTTCGAGAAGAAAACGGGTTTCCTCCAGCCAGCCGGCCGCTACTTGGGCCCGGGTACGCTGTCCTATAGCCCGATAGAGCGTTTCCCGAGGCAAAGAAAGGACCACCACCCAAGCCCAACGCTTACGGGCGATCGGACCTTCCCAAAACGAAGCCCAAGGCCGCCCTGTGGCTTGTAGCACTTCGATGGCTCGCATCACGCGACGGGGGTTGCACAGGTCTATGCGCGCTGCGGTAAAGGGGTCCCGCTCCTGCAGCCACGCCACCAGAGCAAGCAGGCCTTCTGCCTCATACCACCGCTGGATGGCCTGTCGAAGGGTTGGTTCTACTGGCGGCAAGGGAGCCAGCCCATAAAGCAAAGCCTGAAAGTAAAAGCCGGTACCACCCACTACCTGCACTACCGGCAAGCCCTTCCAGGCATGCAACAGCGCCTCCACATCCTGCACGAAAGCTCCTGCGCTGTAGGCTTCGTCTGGCCAGCGTATATCTATAAGGAAGTGGGGTACTCGGGCCTGGACTGCCTGGGGTACTTTATTGGTGCCGATGTCGAGGTAGCGGTAGACTTGGCGGGCATCTGCACTAAGGATAGGCCATCCCCAGCGAAGGTACAGTTCGATGGCCAGGTGTGTTTTTCCGGCGCCTGTCGGCCCTGCGATGCAGAGTAAAAGCGGCCCCTCACAGCCCCTGGAGGATAGCATACAGCACCGCCATACGAATCGCTACCCCATAAGTCACTTGGTCGAGGATGCGCGTCTCGGGCCAGGCTTGGAGGGCAGGGTGCAGTTCTACACCCCAGTTGATGGGACCAGGATGGAGGACCAGCTGACTCGGTCGCAGGTGTTCAGGCCGCACCTGATAGAAGCGAGCGTATTCCTCCCAAGAAGCCAGCGGAGGGAAGGCCTGACGCTCCCGCTGCATACGCAAAACCAAAATAGCGTCCGCCCCTTCTACGGCAGGCGCCACGCGGTGATACACCGGCCATCCCAGCCGGTACCATAGCGGAGGCACCAACGTAGGCGGAGCACATAGCCTCAGCCGAAGCCCTACCTTGGGGGCTAAAATCAAGTGAGACAAAGCCACCCGACTGTGAAAAAGGTCCCCTATAATGGTAAGGGTTCGCCCTTCTAAGGAGCCGAGGTGCCTGTAGAGCGTATAGGTGTCAAGCAGGGCCTGGGTGGGATGCTCATGGGTGCCATCGCCGGCATTGACTACCGGTACAGGCAGTTTCCGAGCCAAAAAATGACAGGTGCCCACGCCCTTATGCCGAACAACAAAAAGATCCACCCCCATCGCCAAGATATTCAAGGCAGTATCTAAGAGCGACTCTCCTTTGTCGAGGCTGGAACCCGCCGCTGAAAAACTCACCACCTCGGCCCCTAAGCGTTTAGCGGCCAGCTCGAAAGAAAGCCGAGTACGCGTAGAACTCTCAAAAAACAAGAGCGCGACCGTACGCCCGGCCAGCGCTGGAGCTTTTCGAGTAGGTTGTTGGAGCACGTCGTAAAACCGGTCGGCCAGCCCATAGAGCTGCTTGACCTGGTCCGCTGTAAGCTCCCGAACCCCCAATAGATGAGGAAGGCGCCTGCCTACTCCTTCACTCATACGTCGCATGCAAACGAATGAGCGGCCTTGGCTCCAGGACCACCTGCACACGCTCTTCTGGCGCCGTATCCAAGACAAAGCCTACACAATCGGGCACAATGGGGAACTCCCGCAAGCCGCGCCTTTCTACCAGCACCGCCAGCCGTACCCAAGCCGGACGCCCCCACTCTCTCAAAGCATCCAGTGCCGCGCGCACCGTACGACCCGTATAAAGGACATCGTCCACCAGCCAGATGCGTTGGCCTTCTATGGCAAAAGGCAGGTGTGCCGGCCTCGGAATACGCAGCTTGCGGTGATGGTGTAAGTCATCTCGCCATAAGGTCACATCCAACGTGCCCATCGGGATGGCGGTTTGCAAGACCCCCTCGAGAAGAGCCCGTAGCCACTGGGCCAGCTGGCTTCCTCGCGGCTCCAGGCCTACCACCACAAACGACTCACCCCGCTCCGCTATCTGCCAAGCCATGCGCCGCAAAGAAAGCCCTACCTGTTCCCCCTGCGCCACCACCCGCTCCATGCCACAAAGGTACACCCTTGCAACCTCACCCCCCCTTCACTCCGTAGATGTAGTGTTATGAAAAAGATAGCGTTCGTCCTGGTCCCCCTCCTGGGGGTTGCGCTGGCCAAAGCCGAAGCGCCTGCAGAACAAAAAACCCACTTCACCGAAATCACCTTCCTCGGCCCGGGCAAAAACTACCGCGTCAAACTCGCCCGGCAGTACTTTGGTCGAGGAGGAGGCCGCTGCCACAAGTGGAACCGCTTCTGTGGCCGCTAAAAATGGGGGCTGAAGCCCCCCTTTCTTTTTTACCACTGCCACCCTACTGTCACACTCCACTCCGAACCGCGCACATACCGGAAAATCACATCTTCACGCCGCTGGATGCGGCCATTGAGGTCAGAGTCCTGTCGATACACAAAAGGCGCATTCAGGATATCCCGCACTTGCACCTGGAGGTAGGTATGCTGGCCTAAACGGCGGCGGCAGTGCATATCCCAAATAGGCCGCGGCATCTCAAACACGCTGGGATTGAAGTTATCGCCTACCCACCAAAGGCGTGGGCCATTGAGCTGGCCGGCCGTAGCCACCTCCCAGCGGCTATCCGACGAAGTGTAAAGAAGAAGGAAGTTTACAAGGTAGGGAGACTGCCCCTGGAGAGGCCGGAAGCGATTTTGTGAGGGGGCCGTCGCACCAGAAGTGCCATATACGGCCAGACCCATGTCTACTTGGCTCCAGATGTAGGCGGCGTTGAGGATACCCCTGAGCCGGCGGGCCAGTCGAAGGCGAGCTTCTACTTCAAGGCCGAGAAGGTCGGCCTGGGGCGCGTTTCCAAAACGCACCGTCGGCTGATCCGCCCCCCGTAAAATGTAAGTCTCGATGGGGTTCTCGATGCGTTTGTAGAAGGCGCCTACCGCTACAAGCTGCTCCAAGGAGGGGCTGAGTTCATAACGTAGGTCCAGATGGTGAAGGCGAGCAGGGCGAAGGGTCGGATTGCCCGCTTGCTGGATTTCCAGCGCAAAGTTGTAGTACAAGAAAGGAGCGACCTCTCGCAAGGCTGGACGGTTCAAGCTGCGGCTATACGCCAAGCGAAGGCGCTCTCGAGCCGATAGGGTATATCCCGCTTGCAAGAAAGGCATGAAGAGGGGAAAGGGTGTGCGCACCGCCAGCGGCCCTGTCGCCGTAGCCGAAGTCAGCACTTGCTCCGTGTATTCATAACGCAGGCCCAAGGCCAGGGAGAGGCGCTTCCACTGGCGTTCGCTGGAAAGGAAGGCCGCCGCCTCATACTGGTGGGCTTGATACCGATCGGTGGGATTGGTGCCCTCCCGCAGACGCAGCACAGAAAGGTATTCCTGGGAGAAAGCCTTTTCGATGGGGAGGGCGGTCCACTCCAGCACAAAAGCCGGCGATGCCGTAGAAGGAATGGTGTAGGAGAACCACCGAGCCCAGAAGGCGCGCGTGAGGGCCTGCCCGTGGAGACCCGCTACAAGTCTAATGCCCTTCCATTCGGTGAGCCAGGAGACCTGCCCCGTCACCCCATACTGCCGAAGGGCACTATAAAACCGCGCTGCGTCAAACGTAGTGGGCCCTGGCGGCGTAATGATGCGATACACGGAATCTCCCGGTTCCTTGACTGTGCGCACGCGTCGAAAATCCGGTTCGTCCCGGAGGGTAGCGGTGCCGCCTACATCCCAGCGGAGGGTATTTTTTTCACTGAGCTGGTGCGTGCCCCCCACCTGGATCGAAGCCAACGTCCGAGCCAAATATTGCAGGCTGTAGTTTCGGAAAGGTACATCCGCCCCCCGCTGGTAGAGGGAAAAGCCTTCTCGTAGGATCGTCTCGTCCTCCACAAGACGGGCCAAAAAGGTATTGAGCTCGAGCTGATGGGTTCGAGAAGGCATCCAGACGAGGTTCGCAAAGCCGAAGGCCCGGGTATAGTGGGTAGTCTGGTAATCTTTGTAAGCGAAGAGCTTGGGATTGGCTGCGGGGGCCAGCACGCGCACTTCGTAGCGGTTACGTTCGATGGTGAGGGTCTGGAAACTGCGGCTATAGGAACCGCCGGTGAGGAGCCAGAGTTTTTTGCCCAGGGGTGTGCCATAGGTGAGCGCCATCTGCGTGGCAGGCATGACCGTAGGCAAGCGCTGTACTCGGAAGGTATTGGGGAGGGCTTCGGCCCACTGACGCACTTGAGCAGCCGACAGCCCAGATAAATCTTGGGGGAAACCGATCGGCAGGGCCCGTTCGGCCACGCCTCCACCCCACCAGTCTGAGGGGAAGCGCGCATTAGCCAGCCCCGGACGAAAGGTAGTTCCCTGCAAGTAAGCGCTGCGCAGCTGGAAGTGTAAGGTGGGCTTTTCGGTGCTACGTCGGGTGAGGATTTCCACGATGCCCCCACCGAAGTCGGCCGATTGGTAAGCCGCCGGCGTTTTGTACACGCGCACCTGGTCTATTAGCCCCGCTGGCAAAATCTCCAGGTCAAAGCCCCGGCTATCGGGTTCTGTGGCGGGGGCCGGCAACCGGTTTAGTAGCACGGGATTGTACCGTTCACTCATGCCGCGCACCACGAGGAATCGGCCATCCTGCAGCGATACACCCGTAACGCGGCTTAGCACCGCTGCGGCGGACCGGTCCGGCGTACGCTGGATAGTCTGGGCCGAAAGCCCCGTCGCAATCTGCGGCATCTGCTGCAGCGCCGCTAAAAGGGCCACCTCCGTACGCGTCTCTTGCCGGGCCAGGATGACGACCTCTTCTTGGATAACCCCCTCCCCTTGCATCTTCACCTCCAAGAAGAGAGGCGAACGACTCGTAATCGGCACCCGAACCGACCCATACCCCACATAGCGCACCTCTAACCAAAGGGTATCCGAAGTCACCGGCAGCGCCAGCTCCGCTATGCCCAGCGTATCGGTGAGCACACCCACGCCGCCTAAACGAAGGGCCACCACCGAAGCCCCAGCTAACGCTTCTTGGGTAGCCGCATCCCACACCCGCACCCGGTACCGCCGAACCGCCTCCCCTTGCGCAGCGACTATGCCCACCAAACCCAAAAAAACACCTCGCATCCAGGTATACCGCATGCGCCCCAAAGAAGGAACCTTTGGGTTAAGCGTATTTGAAAAGCGACCGATGCTGTCGAACCCACTGCAAGTAGTACCGCACCGCCGCCCAACCATGCCCTCGCAGGGCTTGAGTGTAGGCGTTCACATAAAGGCGAATATGAGCTTGCTGCACTTCAGGCTCGAGTTCTTGGGCATGAGCCGCCACAAAAGAAGTCAGTTCGGGCCAGCGACCTTGCCAGGCCAACCGTAAACTCCGGCGAAGAGCCCGCTCAAGGGAGAGACGAGGGACGTTTCTTTTCACAGCCAGCCCGCCGAGGGGTATCGGGTAGCCGGTTTGGGCCGTCCAATAGGCGCCAAGGTCCTCCAAGCAAATAAGCCCATGCTGAGCATAGGTGAAGCGGCTCTCATGAATGATGACCGCCGCTCGCAGGTCCCCACGCACTACGGCGGGCATAAGCTGATCATAGCGCATTTCTATAAAATTTTCTGCCTCAGGGGCATAAAACCGAAAAAGACTATAGGCCGTAGTCCCGAAGCCTGGAATGCCAATAGGAGCCCATTTCAGTTCATGCGGGGAGAGAGGAGACTTCGCCACGAGGAGGGGTCCTACGCCATACCCAAGGGCGGAGCCCACCGATAAGAGGCGGTAGGTTCGCCGGGGCAGGAGCGCATACTGAAAAAAAGACAGTTTCACCACATCGAAGCGTCCCTCCCGAGCGGCTCGATTCAGCGTTTGAATGTCTTCATAAAAAAACTCCAGTTCGAAAGGCACCCGAATATGGCCCAGGGCCAAGGCGCCCCATACAAAAGTGTCATTGGGACAAGGACTTATCCCGACTGAAAAAACTCGGCTCATCGAAAGAAGGCCGAAAGGGGCTTGTGGGTATACCCTTCGGGCACACTAAAGGGAAAAGCCAGGTCAGCCGGGTTGAAGGCCAGCTCTTTGAGAAAAAGGCGAAGCCGCCGGTCATCGGGCCATTCCAAGGTGATTTGGTCCAGCCGGGGGGGGCTCCCTTCTGGTTGCCACCCATAAGTGAGGGTAACCTGACCTTGTGGGGTGGAAAAGCGCCACGCCATCAAGCGTAAGGGGGCATCTACGCTTACGACGGCTTCAAGCGGGTAGGGACTGCGGGTAGAAAGGGTATGGGTAGCCGCATCCCACGACCAGGAAAAAGCCGAGAACCCCGAAGGCCACGACGCCGTGAGCAATGCCAGCAGGTCACCCAAACTGACGGTAGGAAAAAGCCGTCGGAGACTATCCAGCGGACCGTAGTAATATTCTCGGGCGAAGCGGTTCAAGGCAAAGGCGCTGTCATTTCTTACCAATAAGCGAGCCCCCTCCAAACCCATCAGCCCCGCCGAAGCCCACAGCAGGGAGTCCCCTATGGCATGCACCCGAAGTTGGAAGTTTTGGCGGGTATCGGCTTCATACACGGCTTGGTAGCGAAGCCGCACGGCCGAAAAGGCAGGTGCCGAGGCCTGCAACCCCTGAATGACCGCCTCAGCCGTAGAAAGAGACGCAGAAGACGGCCTGCGAGCGATTTTACGAGGACAACCCCACCACAAAAGGGCACTCCCCGCCAGCAAAAACCCACCCCTCAAGGTAAGGAACGCCATAGGTTAGCTAAGGGATAGTGCTTTGCGGCGCGAGCACGCCAGCGAGTATAGGCCGCCCCTAAGAGCGAAGGCCCCAACCGCGTGAAGATATCTTCCCACATCTCGAGGGGCAAAACGGCGGCGGTATCGGCCACAGCGGCTATACGACGGGCTTCTTCCAAACGGTTTTCCCGCACAGCTCGCCACATCTCTATCCACTCTCGGTAAGGAGAAGGCACTTCTACAGACTGAGAAGAAGAGCTGGATAGCTCGGGTAGCCCATAACGAAGGCGTATCACGGTAACGAGCGCTTTCCCCACGGGAGGGTAAAACAGTTTTTCGAGGCGTTCGGCGGTTTGAGGGGAAGGGGTCCCGATCGCTGCTTCTGCGCAAGCCTGGTAGTATAGCGCTACTTGGATCAGTGCTGTATCGGCAGGCTGGGGAAGGAGGTTCCAGCCCCGTTGAAAGGCCCGTAGCGCTTCTTTCCAGGCTTTACGTTGGGCCAGGGCTACCCCTTCCCACAGAAGCAGTAAACCTTGCCCAGGATAGGCATCCAAGGCCCATTCTACCTCCTTGGCGAGGGAGTCTCCTCCTCCTAACCGCCATAACGCATACAAATAGGGCGCATACCGACTGAGCTTGAGGGAATCTTCGAGGAGGGCCTGTTTCCAACCCCAAGCTGCGCTATCCCAGGCGCCTCGGCGGCTCCAATAGCGAGCGTAGAGGTCCCATCCCTCCGGGGTAGGGGCCTGCCGCAAAAGCGTGCGAAGCGTAGCGTAATAGTCCTCTTCTTCGAGGAAGTCCACTTGGCGAAGGAGGGCGTATTTGACTTCAGCTGGCACGAGGTAGGTATGCAAGTAGCGCTCCCACCCGTCTGCTCCCCACGCCTCCTCGAAGAGCTCCGGGTAAGCCAATACAATCGCCCAAGCGGTGGAGTTAGCCGGGTCGATCGCCAACAGCCGCTGGACCGTTTGGGTGAGAGCCGGAAAGTTTCGGCCCAGTTCGTGGAGGCGAGCCTGAAGCTCCCAGTAGGTTTCATGATTAGGCCAGGCGGCCAAGGCTGAATCTACAATGGCCAAAGCCCGTCCGAGTTGACCGGCTTCTATCCACATCTGCACCCGGGCCCGGACCGTCTCCTCATAGCTGCCGCCCAAGTGTTGCAAGCGCCGGTACCACGCATCGGCCTTTTCCCACCGATTGAGCCGACGATAGGCCTCAGCCAGCCGAAGCACTACTTCCGGTTCGGAGGGGAAAGCTTGGCTTAGCCTATCTAAGACAGCCAGCGCTTGTGTAGGCTGATCGTTCAGTTCGAGGGCGGCTATATACCCCAGGGCTATCCAAAGGTTTTTGGGGTCTTCTTGGTAGGCTTTTTCGGCGTGGGTCAGCATGCGGATGTAGTCACCCTGATGATACGCCAGACGGGCAAGGTAATGGTGGATGGCGGGGCTATTGGGGGCCAGCTCCGCCGCTCGAGAGAAATACTCCGCCGATTCCTCGTAGAGGCCCTGGCTAAAAAGGACCACGGCTCGTACGAAAGGAGGCGCAGCAGCCCGCCAACCCGCTGTATCTGAGGCCGGCCGTAGGGGGATCTCTTTCTTGTGGGGGCGTTTCTGTGCTACCAGAACCGCAACCAGCGCCCAAACCCACCCGACCTTACCCATACCGGCTATAGTCTCCTAAGTCTACCATTCCGGCTGCATGGCGGCATTCAGCATGGGCCCCAATGAGGGAATCGCGCAACGTAGAATACTCGACGACCGCCCCGGTGCGACAAAGGCTATGGCTAAGGACACTGCGATAAACGCGCGCGCCGGCCTCGACGACGGTGTAGGGGCCAATCACGCTTTCTGAGACGGTAGCGCCCTCGGCTACATACACCGGCGGGATAAGCGTGACAGAGGGCAACATAGGCGTAGAGGACAGCGCCCCCCCCCACTCCAAAAGCCGGGCCTGCGCCTGCAAAATCAGCGCCTTACTGCCACAATCCAACCACTCCTCCACCGGCAAAGCCCGCAAACGCACCCCTTGATCACAAAGCCATTGCAAAGCGTCGGTGAGTTGGTACTCCCCTTTTGACCGAATCTCCTGCGCGAAAAGGCGCTCGATGGCCGGCACCAGCTTCTGCGCCTCCCGCAAAAAATACACCCCAATGATAGCCAGGTCTGAAGGGGGGACTTCGGGCTTTTCAATCAGCCGCGTGATATAACCCTCCGGCGAAAGCTCTACTACGCCATAGCTGCGGGGGTTTTCGACGCGATACACCCACAGGGCTCCATCCGCATCGGGGGGCACCTGGATAGAAGCCCGAAAAATGGTATCCGCAAAAAGCACTACACAAGGCCCTTGCAAATGCTGCCGGGCCTGGTACAAGGCATGAGCGGTGCCCAGCGGCTCCTCCTGCTGGCAGAAGTAAGCCTTGGCACCCCACTGGGCAGCCAGCTGCGCAAGGAAACGCTGCGCTTCCTCCTTGAGGTCTCGCACTACAAAAACCATTTCCTCGACCGGCCGCGGCAAGGCTCGGTAGACCTCCTCCACCAGCCAGGCCAAGACAGGCTTGCCCAAGAGCGGAAAAAGTGGCTTAGGGGTGGTAAATGTGTGAGGCCGAAGCCGTTTCCCCTCCCCTGCCATGGGAATAATAAGGCGCATGCACAAAATTAGCGTTTTTGGCCCCCTATGCGGGGTTCGGTGCCCGCCCGCAATCGAGCTAAGTTGGAGCGGTGGGTATAGAGAACCAACCCCCACCAAAGCACACCGAAGAGATAGCCGACTCCATCCCCCTCTCCTACGACGCCATGCCAGAACAGGAAGCTCCCCACCGCCAAAAGCGAACTCACCGACACGATCTGAGCCCAAGCCAGCGTGACGAGAAAGGTCCCCAACGCCGCGAGGGCGCTCAGGGGTTCGATTAGGATCATCCCGCCCAGCAAGGTATTGATGCCTTTGCCCCCTTTGAAGCCCGCCCAGAGCGGCCAAATATGTCCCACGACTGCGGCGGTGGCTACGCCATACTGCAGCCAGCGCTCCACCCCCACCTTTTGCGCAATAAACACCGCCAATATAGCTTTTCCCATATCCACCACCTGTACCAGCAGTCCAGCCCACAAGCCCATCACACGGTATACGTTTGTGCTGCCGATATTTCCACTGCCGGCGCGGCGAATGTCTATGCCCTGCAGCCGAGCCAGCCACAGCCCTGGCACCAGCGACCCTAACAGGTACCCCAACAAGAGCACACCGATCACTTCCATGCGTTGCCAATGTAAAAAGCCAAGTAACCGCTGGTCCACCAACTACGGGGCGGCTTCGGGTAAAAGGTGTGGATAGGCTGAGCATACCCCTGCACCCGAACCCCCAGCGCCAGACTCCGAATCAGCGCCGGTGAACGGCCTACATCCACCATACAGCCCACTTGGCCCACCAGCCCCGGCACTGCTCGCAGCCTGTCAAAGCCCAGGTAAAAGTCGGCTTCGCCCACGATGTCGTAGTAGGAGTATTTGGCTGGGTCGTAAGTGTCCACCTGGATGATGGCCTGCGTGGCCGAAATGGGCACCGCAATCTCGAGGTAGTAGGGTTTGAGCAGCATGAAGGTCGGTCCCCCCCCCACCTGCAGGCTCACCTGCAGAGGGGTAGTCGTCGTGCGCGGCGCAAGAATATACTGGTACCCCCACACCAGCTGGAAAGGATAGGCGTAGTAGAGCTTGCCAAAGACAAAGTTTCGTCCTCCTTGGTCCCGGTACGCCGAACGCGTGCGCGACTCATACTTGGTGCGATACGAAGCGCAATCGGCCATCCAGAACGTACCGGAGCGGGCACTCTTCCACACCGGCACGTATAGGCCCAGCCCCCACCCGTAGGTCTGCAGGAAGGGCGAGACTCCCAGCCCATGGGGGAGGGGTTCCACCGTTAGGCTCTGGGCCCACCCCACCACAAGCCCACTACATAGCCGCCAGCACTTCCACATAAAACACCAGCGTAGAACCCGGCGGGATAACCCCCACATTGCGGTCACCATAGCCCAGTTCAGGCGGCACGATCAGCACCGCCTGAGAACCTACGGGGAGCTGCGCTATCCCTTCGTCCCACCCACGAATGACTTGCCCTTGCCCCAGCACAAAGTCGAAAGGTTGCCCCCGCTCATACGAGCTGTCGAACTTTTGCCCATTCGTAAGCAGGCCATGATAATGCACTACCACACGCTGCCCAGGCTGGGGCAGATTACCGGTGCCAAGCCGGTGCACATAAATCTTGAGCCCAGAAGGTCGCGTCTGAATCTTAGTCGAGTCGATCGGGTATGGCTCGAACTTCGCTGGAGCGGGCTGCGCCGGCGACACCGTCTGGATGTCCCCCCCCCTATCCGAACTGCTCTTGCAGCTCCAGCTTAGCCAAAAAAGCCCGATAATGCTCACGAAGGCTGTCCGCATATTTCGTCTGAATGAGATGCTCGGTGAAGGCTACGGCCTCCGCGAAAGGCCGATAAAGGGTAGCGCCGGCCGCATTACGATGCCCACCGCCTACATCGAACTCCTTCGCCAGCTCATGACAAGGGAAGTCTCCCACGCTACGTAGGCTGATGCGCACCGCTTCGGGGTATTCTTTGATCACCGCCACTAAAAGGGTCCCCTCCAGCGCAAGCAGTTGCGTGGGCAGCGTCTCGATATCCTCCCACGTCGCGCCAAAAGCCTCCAATGTAGCCGCCTCTACCGGCAAAACCAGCGCCGGCAAATCACCCATCCGCCGCAACCCCGTCTGAATCAAGTGGCTGTGAAGCTGGAGGGTAGAAAGCTTTTTACGCTGAAACACGTAGTGATGCACGCTCTCTAAGGGGAAAGGTGGCTCTATCAAGTCCGCGGCGATGCGCAGCGTGAACGGGCGCACACTGCGAAACCGAAATCCTCCGGTATCCGTAAGGAGGCCGGTGTAGAGGGCGATGCGCGCCGGCATGGGCAGCGAAGCGGCGTAAGCCGCATATAGGGGGGCCAGCACCTCGGCATACAGGAGTTCGCAGGTGGCGGCGGCAGCCGGATCCCAGATATTCCAACGTCGGCTAAGTGGTTCGCTGTCGGCGTGGTGGTCTACCCACACGAGGCGGTCAGGGTCTATGAGGGCCTGCAGCTCCGGCGCGATCCGATCCCACCGCCCAAAGTCCACACAAAAAAACAGGTCGGCCTGTTCAGCGGCCTGCACGAGGCGATCGGAGGCCTCGGTCCAAGACCATACTTTATCGGCTCCCGGCAAAAAGCTCAGGTAGGTCGGCACGGGGTCCGGCAAGGCCACCCACACTTGCTTACCTAAGGCGGTAAGCCCATGATACAGCCCCAGGAGCGAACCCACCGCATCGCCATCCGGCTTGGGATGGCTCAGACAAAAAACCCGCTGGGCTTGCCGCACCCCCTCTACCACCGAACTCGTCATCCAAACGAAGGTACAAAACAAAAAGCGTTGATCTTCTCTGCACCGCGGTTGTGTGGATATTTGCGGAGTGCCACCGGTGGCTGTGGTCATCTTGGCCTATGGAGGCCGAGACTGGCTCGAACGCTTCCTACCCTCGGTGCTGGCGACCGATTACCCCACCCTCACTGTATGGGTGATCGACAATGGGAGCGATCCCCCCCTTGCGCCGTGGTTGGCGCAGCGCTTCCCCACCGTCCAGGTCAGGACTTACCCCGAAAACCTCGGCTATGCAGGCGGCTACCAGCGGTTTTTCGAGGAAAGAGGGTGGGCTTACCCCTACCTGGCGCTGCTCAACAGCGACGTAGAGGTGCCGCCCGACTGGCTTAGGCCCTTGATAGCACGATTCGAGGCCGAACCGAAGCGGGCGGCCCTCCAGCCTAAAATCCTCTCTTGGAAGGAACGCACGGCGTTTGAATACGCTGGGGCGGCTGGAGGACTGCTGGACCGCTGGGGCTATCCCACCGCCCGAGGCCGCGGCGAACAAGACGCCGGCCAATACGACCTGCCTGCCGACATTTTTTGGGCCAGCGGCGCCGCCCTCCTCCTGCGCACCGAAGCTATCCTGCGCGACCTGAGGGGACTGCTCTTCAAACCCTACTACTTCATGCACATGGAAGAGATTGACTTGTGCTGGCGCCTCCAGCGGGCAGGCTGGCGCATCGGCTACGAACCCCGCAGCCGCGTCTATCATGTGGGCGGAGCCTCCCTGGCCCAAAGCCACCCCCAAAAAACCTTCTACAACTTCCGCAATAACCTTTTCCTGCTCTATGAGAACCTGGCCCCAGGAGACCGATGGCGCCTACCTTGGCGGCTTTTATGGGATGCGCCTGCAGGCCTGTATTTACTGCTGCGGGGCAGGCCCCGGCATACCCTCGCCCTGATCAAGGCTCACCAGAGCTTCCTGCGCGCCTGGCGAAAAGGCCTCTTAGATCGTACACCCTACCTTCCTTTCCGCCCCCTCTCCACCCTGACCGGCCTCAGCCCCCGCTTGCGCCTACTGGGAGGATAGCGCCCTACAATGTTCTCTCAGCTATCTGGGCTCTCCCCCCCCTCGATCCGCCTTATCTCCTCCTCTATCTCAGAAAGCACCTCCTGATTGTCTATTACCCGCTTTTCCCCCTCCTTTTTATAAAAAACCACAAAAACCTTCCCACCTTTTTCCTTCTCAAACCTTTGGTGACTCTCACGCATCCACTTATACCATTTTTCATTCTCAACAAACCGCTCATAGGATCCAGGCTTTATCTGTATGCCAATATACTTTGAACCGATTTGAATATAGAAGTCCACATTATACCCTCTATCCCACTCATCAGGTGCTGGCTTTACCTCACGGTTAATCTTAGCTCTTATCTGTTCGTAGATGGTCCGCTTTTCTGAGACATAACCTTCAAAAGTCCTACGAAATACGACATCCTTTACAAAATCTATACAATCGGACTCAGTTATAGCCTCCACTTCAGACCGTAATACCTCACTTATTTTCTCATAGAGCCTGCGCCCTACTTCTTCCAAGTGACCTTCCATGGTTTTGCTCATCATTTCCCCTTGAGGTTTTACCTCCTTCACATAATATTCACGCCACTCCTCCACTGTACGCGGAGCGCAACGTCGGATAGCCTCCGACAGTTTACCTACATACTTAGGGCGATTGAACTGCCAACGATTGAAGGCGAGATTGAGAATCCACTCCTTATTGCTCATGGGAACGGAGCTGGTTTGCCCGTATAGTTAGGAAACGCTTAGCATAAGGGTGCTCTTCGGTAGGGTGGACTTGGGCTAGCCCACACTCTAAGAGCTTACGGTTGACAAAGAGACGATTAGTCAAGTACACATAGGCAGGTAGCACCTCGGAGGGCTCTGGTATAGGCGGATGGCGCAAGAGAATACGCTTGCCCTGGAGGTACCGCTGAAGGTAAGCTTGGACTTCGGCTCGTTTCGCTTCCGGAAAAAGCAGTCCACAAAAACGCACCTTACGGCCCTCTGAGAGAAGAAGAAGCGGTTCAGGCTGATCAGCTGGCCATAGGATAGCCTTGACTTTTGAGGCTGAATCGGTAGAGGGAGAAAGAGGCAGACGGGACCGCTGGGGCATCAAGTCAGGAACTGTAGGTACATACCCGCTCGGTGGTGCTACCGGCTCACAACTGACTTCGCGGACTACCACATGCAGCTGCCCTTGCCCAAGCAAGTCTCCTCCTACCTTCTGCTGAACTATCGGCAGAAAAGCTGGCTGAATCTCATATCCTATCGCCCTACGGCCCGTTCTAAGCGCAGCCCGTAACGTGGTACCACTCCCCGCAAAAGGATCCAACACAATTTCGCCCGGAAACGAAAACATCCGAATAAGCCGCATAGGCAGTTCCTCAGGGAACATGGCTTCATGTCCCTGCTGGCGCTCTCCAGGAAACTGCCAATGTCCCCGAAAAAACGCTTTCCACTCGTCCCGTGTGAGTGCGGCGGCGGTTTTTATCTCCGATGGCACAGGCGGCACCTTCCCTGGTTTCCGAAAGAGCAAGATAAACTCGTAATCTATTTCCACCAAGCCATTAGGGGGATAAGGGAAAGACCCCATCACCACCGCCCCACCAGAAGGCCGCAGAGTGGTTTTCTTCTGCCAGATGATAGCCCCTAAGTAAACAAACCCCAGCCGCTCACATTGGACGATGATCTCGGCATGAAGCGGAATCACTCGATAGCCCCCAAACACTGTAGCCCGAGCAAACTGATCTCCAATGTTGATGCACAAACGCCGACCCGGCTGCAAGACCCGCCAGCACTCCCGCCAGACTCGTCCTAAGTCGTATAGGTATTCGTGGAGAGACTGTCCATACCCAATCTGTCCCGCAGCCCCATAATCCTTGAGATGCCAGTACGGCGGAGAAGTGACAATGAGGGAGACGCTCGCATCCGGAACTTCCCTCATACAACGACTATCGGCTACGTAAAGGGTAGCCGAGATGTCTGAGGCTTGATTCAAGCCGGTGGCAAGTCCAGCTCCATTACCTTGGTCCACGCAGCTACAAAGTCCCGAACGAACCGTTCTTGGTTGTCGTCTTGGGCGTAGAACTCTGCCAGCGCCCGCAGCTCGGAATGGGCCCCAAAGATAAGATCCACCCGGCTGGCTTGCCAGCGCAGTTGGCCGGTTTTGCGGTCTCGCCCTTCAAAGTGCAGCCGCTCTTCGCTGGTGGGAGTCCACTCTATGCCCATGTCGGTGAGGTGCACGAAAAAGTCGTTCGTGAGGGTGCCGGGCCGGTCGGTGAGGACTCCTTCGCGAGAGCCTCCAAAGGTGGCCCCAAGCACCCGCAGTCCCCCCACCAACACCGTCATCTCGGCCGGCGTAAGGGTAAGCAGATTGGCTTTGTCTACCAGAAGGGCTTCTGGAGTGCGGCGGGTGCCCGAACGCAAGTAGTTACGAAAGCCGTCCACTTCTGGCTCCAGCAGCGCGTAGAAGTCTACTTCGGTTTGCTCTTGGGTGGCGTCAGTACGCCCAGGCCGGAAAGGCACCTCCACCGTGAAGCCCGCCGCCTGCGCAGCCGCTTCTACCGCCGCACACCCCGCCAATACGATCAGGTCTGCCAAGGACACTTTTTTGCCGTCCGGCGCAGTCGTGTTGAACTCACGTTGGAGGGCCTCCAGCTGAGCCAACACCCGCGCTAACGTAGCCGGTTCGTTGACCTCCCAGTCTTTTTGAGGGGCTAAGCGGATGCGGGCCCCATTAGCTCCGCCCCGTTTGTCCGAAGCCCGGAAAGTAGAAGCGGCCGACCACGCCACATACACCCAATCCCGCAAAGGCAGCCCCGTCGCTAAGATGCGCTTTTTGAGCTGGGCCACCTCCGCCGGCCCTATGAGGGGATGATCCACCGGCGGCACCGGATCTTGCCAAACAAAGTCCTCCTTAGGCACCTCGGGACCAAGGTACCGCCACTTAGGCCCCATGTCACGATGGGTGAGCTTGAACCAGGCCTTGGCAAAAGCCTCCGCAAAAAGATCGGGGTTTTCGTAGTAGCGCCGAGCGATCTTCTCGTAGACGGGGTCGTACCGCAGGGCCAGGTCAGCCGTGGTCATGATAGGCGGATGGTATCGGCCCGGCTCGAACGGATCAGGCACCAGGTGTTCCGGCTTAGGGTCTTTAGCCACCCATTGCCAGGCGCCGGCAGGGCTTTTGACCAGCTCCCACTCATAACTGAAAAGGATTTCCAGGTAAGTGTTGTCCCAGCGGGTGGGGGTAGGGGTCCAAGCGCCTTCGATGCCGCTGGTGTTGATGTCGCTCCCCTTGCCGGTGCCGTAGGTGCTTTTCCAGCCCAGGCCCATCTGTTCGAGGGGGGCAGCTTCGGGATCGGGGCCGATGTAAGCGGCGGGCGCGCGGCCATGCGCCTTTCCAAAGGTGTGGCCGCCTGCGGTGAGCGCTACCGTCTCCTCATCGTTCATGCCCATACGGGAGAAGGTGAGGCGAATGTGCTCGGCGGCGGCTCGGGGATCCGGGTTACCGCCAGGCCCCTCGGGGTTTACGTAGATGAGGCCCATCTGGGTCGCCGCCAAAGGCTTTTCCAGATCGCCATTGAAGCGGTTGTCGCCCAGCCACTCGGTTTCCGAACCCCAATAGATGGCTTCATCGGGTTCCCAGATGTCTTCGCGCCCGCCCCCAAAGCCTAAAGGCTTGAAGCCCATGGTTTCGAGGGCTACGTTGCCCGCGAGGATGAAGAGGTCGGCCCACGAGATGCGATTACCGTACTTTTTCTTGATGGGCCAGAGGAGACGGCGGGCCTTGTCGAGGTTGGCGTTGTCGGGCCAGCTGTTGAGGGGCGGGAACCGCTGGGCTCCGGTGGAAGCACCACCCCGCCCATCGAAGACGCGGTACGTGCCTGCGCTGTGCCAAGCCATACGGATCATCAGGCCGCCGTAGTGCCCCCAATCGGCCGGCCACCAGTCTTGCGAGCTCGTCATGAGCTCAGCCAGATCACGCTTGAGCGCGAAGTAGTCCAGCTCCGAGAAAGCCTTACGGTAATCGAAGTCTTTACCGAGGGGGTTACTGCGCTCTGAGTGCTGGCGCAGGATAGAGAGGTCCAACCGATGAGGCCACCAGTGGGTGTTGGTCGTGCCGCCATGCAGCGGCGAATGGATGCCCTTCGTTCGCGTGTCCATGCGGCAAAGGTATAGCTTTTCTTCCAAATGTTCGGTCGGTCCCCCACCCAAAAAAAGAAGGGGCCGCGGAGCGCGGCCCCTCCACCCCCCTCATCCGAGGATCAGGGTTGCGATTCCAGCCGCCGCAGCTTCTCCTCCGGCAGACGCAGCCGCTTCCCCTCTTCCGAAGCCGTACGCACCTGCGCCGCAGGGGCTTCAGCTTTCACCGTCTTGAAAATGGCGTACTCCGGCCCTTTGCCGTACAGCTCGGGGATCAGGTATTTCCCTTTCTGGTGGGGCAGTTTCTCAAACTCCGCCGGACTGGCAAAGTAGCGCGCGTAGATGTCGTCCCGGACAGCAAGTACCATCCAGGAGACCTTCACATTCGGTTTGTCGGTCTGGATGACGAACCGATTGTTCCGGATCTCCTCCACCACGACGGCCTGAGCGAAGGTACCGATGGGGGTAAGATGGTAAGTGTAGTCACGGTTGGCGGCCTCGAAGTAGGCGGGTAGCTCCACCACCGCCCGTCCCTGCGCATCCGTCGTCACTACCCCTCGATAGAGGTTGTACGGCTCAGGACCTTCCGTACAGAAGTGCGATAGGTATTTATTCTCAGGATCGAGAGGATGATCTATCAGGAAGAGTTTCGTCCCGGTTGCAGCGAATCTGCCATTGGCATAGACGGCGTAGTCTGTACCTGCAGTACCCGTATTTTGACCGAATACCCCCTGGCCATTACTGTTAGCAGGTACGCTTCCGATCACACCGAGAGGTGTCTCCCCCGTTGGGCCATTCCCTCCCGTATGATACGCGCTCACTACAGCGTTGGCAAAAAAATTCAGCAGCCCTGTGCCCATCTGGGCAGCCACCGTAGCCCCTCCTTGCTGGGCCGACTGGGCCCATACCGCAAAGCCCTGCGCTGTGCCGGCCGCGACAGCTGGAGCGAACACAAACCGCCCCGCTGTAGCCGTAGCGGTAGCCGCATAGCCAGCTACCCCCACCCCATCCCCCGTGAAAGCTCCCCCTGCTCGGGCATTAGCAGGGTAAATCGCCCCTCCAGCACTGCTGAAGCCCACCACCGCCGTTCCTGCTGTAGTATTCAGGTGAGCTCCCCACACGGCAAAGCCACCACTCTGACGGGTAACCGCAAACAAGGCACCTCCTGTACCCGCCCCCGCCGCAGCGGTATTTTCAAAGTACCCAGCTGTCCCATTGGCATTCGTGTTGAGCCCCCCTACGCCGATACCGCTGGCTTGGTTAGTTGTACCTACTACTCCCACTCCATTGGTGCCGGTGGCTTGGCCATACACGCCAAAGCCCCCTGTGGCATAGCCATTCACCGCATAGGGAAAAGCCGCCGTGGCGATAATCTCGAATTTATCGGTACCGGCTATAGGAGGCGCGCTGCCGTCGGCGTTCCAGATGTTGCCCGCAGCGTTCTCCGCGAGGGTGGAGTTGCAGACCGAGAGGGTGGGCGCCGTAGCGGCGACGCGCAGATGGCGATCCTGGGTAGGGCTGGCGCAGATGGGGTTGGGGGCCCAGATGGGCGTGCCCCCTGGACCGATGATAAGGATATTCCCGAGGGCGCCATTGGGCAGCCAGACGGGCGGCACCCCAGGCCCCGCCGAAAGGAGAATATTCCCATTCGCTCCAGGGAGGTTACCCGGCATAAAAGCGCCATCCAACCGAAGGTTACCCGCCACATGGAGGCGCTCCGTAGGCGTAGCCGTCCCAATACCTACGTTTTGAGCCCAAAGGCTCATGCCGCAGCAAGCCAGTCCGCTAAGTAGGTACGTGCGTATCCGCATGCTACAAAGGTAATAAAAACTACTCGTCTATTTTGCAATAGGGGGCAGGCATTGGTAGGCGAGGGTTTGGTATTGGCCTCGGACGTGGGCTATGCTAAAGTGCCGGTCGAGGTGGGCGCGAAAGGTGGGGTCCTGCATTTGGCTCACGATCGAGTCGTAGTGGGCCAGCCCATATTGGAGAGCTTGAATCCAAGCCTGCGGCTGATCGGAAGGGCAGCGGAAAAGGCCGACCAAGGGCTCGTACGCGTCGGCCCACTGGGTAGCCTCCGCCGCCGCTAAGATCGGCTTGGCGGCATAGAGTGCCTCGAGGATTTTGCCTTGGATGCCCGAGCCCAGCCGCACTGGCGAAAGAAAAAAATGCACCTGCGCAAGCAGCGCTTGGAGCTCCTCTTCAGGGAGGAACCCCCGCCAGGTTACGCCCGGCACGTGGCGATACCGACGGAGGAACCCTGGAGGGGTTCGGCCGACCACTTCGAGCCGCACAAGCGGGAAAGCCGCACGCAGCGACGGCCATATACGCTGGAGGAAAAACGCTATCCCTTCGCGATTAGGGAGGTAGAAGAGGTTGCCTACAAAGTAGAGCCGTATGTCTGACGAAGGGGGAGGAGCTTGGGCCGGGGGTCGCTCGGGCATGCAGGGGTCTACGCGGGTAAGGTGGAGCTTGAGGGCGGGGTTCTGCCGCTGCAAATAGGCGTAATCTTGAGGTCCGACCACGGCTGCATTCGGAAAGAGCCGCAGCAGCCGGCGTTCATAGTGGCGAAAACGCACCCCCTCTATTAGGGCCAGTGCCCGAAGCCAGAAAGGATATTGGCGCCAGCTGCGCAGGTAGTGCCGCGCAAAAGAATCGTTGAGGTCCAAAAGCACCTTAGGGCGCAGGTGGGGAGGCAGCCGTTCCAGGTATCGCCCCAAACGCAAAGTATGCACGTAGATCACGTCCACTTGGGCCGCCTGCTGGAGAAAAGCTTGGGCGATTGCAGGCTCGTAAAGCATCTCGACTTGAGCGGGGCGCCAGCTAAAAAGACGCCTGAGGATGTTCCAGGCCAGGCGCCTGCGCGAGAGGTTCCACACCTTCCCAGGACCTACAGCCTGGAGCCACGCCTCCGCTATTGGATCAGGCTTTTCCCACGTAAGCACCCACACCCTGCGCTCCCACTCAGGAAAAGCTTCGATCACCCCACGACAGACCCGAAACTTCGTACTGTCGGTAGGGGGATACGGATACTTGTGGAGGAAAAAAAGGATACGCCTACCGCTCACGGCCACAAAGGAAGGAAATACCCACAGGAGCAAGCCCGCCAAGCGGTATCTTTGAGGGCATGCGGGTGGGCATACTGGGGGCTGGGACCATGGGGCGTGGCATAGCTGAGGTCGTGGGACGCGCAGGCCAGGCGGTTGTGCTGTATGAGCCCGCCAGTGCGGCTCGAGCCCACGCCGAAGCTTTCCTACGTGAACGCCTCCCCCAAGCCGAACTCCAAGTCACCGACGCCTTAGCGGATCTGGCCGCAGCCGACGTCCTGATTGAAGCCATACCGGAAGACCTCACGCAGAAAAAGGCGCTTTTTCTGGCGCTTACTCCGCTGGTGGGGCCTACGACCTTGGTCGCCACCAACACGTCTGCGCTAAGCGTACATGAGCTGGGGCGCGAGCTAACCTACCGAAACCGCTTTCTGGGGTGGCATTTTTTCAACCCCGCTCCCCGCATGCCGCTGGTAGAAGTGATCCCGACGGCCTTCACCACAGAGGAAGCGGTGCAGCGTAGCCTGACCCTCCTACAGGCCTGGGGTAAAGTGCCGGTGATCGCCCCAGACCTACCTGGCTTTCTGGTGAACCGCATAGCTCGTCCTTACTATGTAGAAGCGTTGCGGTTAGCCGAGATGGGGGTACCGCCAGAGGAAATAGACCGGCTAATGGAAGGAGTTGGGTTTCGGATGGGGCCTTTCCGGCTGATGGACCTGATTGGGGTAGACGTAAACCACGCTGTGACGCAAGCGGTATGGGCGGGGCTATGGTACCCGACCCGGTTTCGTCCTTCTTGGCTGCAAGCGCTGAAAGTCGCCGCCGGTCACTTAGGCCGCAAGGCCGGCCAGGGGTTCTATCGCTATGCTACAGACGCAAGTAGCCCAGAAGACCCAAAAGGCCCGCCAGCAGCCCCAACCACAAGCTAAGCACCCATTGCAACTGCCGAAACCGCCGATCAAAAACCTCTCGCAGCAGCACCATCTCCCGCTGTAGCGCCTCAAAGCGCTGATCCGCCGCCGTAAACCGCTGATCTATCTCCCGCATCAGCGCGGCAAAGCGCTGGTCCATCGCTTCAAACCGCCTCTCCATCTCCCGCATAAGCGCCGTAAACCGCTGATCTATCTCCCGCATCAGCGCGGCAAAACGGTGGTCCATTTCCCGTACAAGGGCCTCAAAACGCTGGTCTACCGCTTCAAACCGCTTCTCCATCTCTCGCACAAGCGCCGCAAAACGCTGGTCCATCTCCCGTACAAGGGCCTCAAAACGCTGGTCCACCGCCGCAAATCGCTTCTCCATCTCTCGCACAAGCGCCGCAAAACGCTGGTCCATCTCCCGCCCAAGCGCCTCAAAGCGCTGGTCTACCGCCGCAAATCGTTGGTCTATCTCCCGCACAAGGGCTGCAAAGCGTTGGTCTATCTCGCGCAGCAGAACCTCAAACCGTTGGTCCATCGCCGCGAAGCGCTGATGCATCTCGCGCAAGAGGGCTGCATGATGTTCTTGCGCCTGCTTTTGTATGAAGGCCAAACCCCGCTCGATCAGCTGAAGCGATTCTCCAAAGCGCTTGTTGAGCAGCTCTATAACTGCCGCTTCTTCGGCGAGGGGCACCGCCTTGAGAAGGTCAGCCAAAAACGCCAGCCAAGCCGGAGTTAGCTCCAATCCATGCCGCTGGGCCAGCGCCTGCAACTCCCCCGGACTCATGCCCAAAAATAGCACTTTTTCTAAGCAGGACCCCCCCTACCAACCTACCTTGAGCCCCTGCTCGTTCCCAAATGGAAGGCCTAAAAACTTACTGACCCTCTTTACGATGGTACGAGCCCCAGACTTGCTAAAGTTTACCATGAGATACCACTCCCCACAAGGTAGCTTCATGGTCATGTGCTCCGACGCCTTTATCTCACTGTTCTTGAATAAATCATCCAGACTACGACCAAGATATTTTAGTTTGTAACCTCCATTGAGGTTCGATTTGTAGAAGCTTTCCAAGAATGTTTGATTATCCTGAGCTATACGACAAAAGAGGTTGGCAATAAGTCGTCTCAGCTTTCGATCGCTGAGTTTTTCGCCTTTGTACCAGAGGTGCCACTCTGGAGTGCGGGCGGGGCTTGTGGGTTCGGCCGCAGGGGAAGGCATCTCAGATTGGGGCACTCGCTCCGCCTGCCGTAGCTTATGCCAGAGGGTCTCGGCCTGCTGCGGCGAAATAGGCTCCTTGAGTTTCTTGCTCAGCCGACCAGCAAGCAGCTCATACAGATCGCTGCCGGGCTCCTGGAGTCCTTTCCACACTTCTTCCAGCGCAAGGAGTTGAATCCGCTCCTCCCATCCTTCGCGCATTTTTTTCTCGTAGGTGCGAAGGGAAGAGACGTTTTTACGGTGGAGGAAGGCTTCAAAGAAAGTGACGAGACGAGGTAGGGGGTCTTGTAGGAGGTTTACGGCCTTGACGAAACGGTTGGCGGGGGGCCCGCTGGTAAGCGGGTAGTACAAGCGCCAGTGCTGCCCATCGGTGAGGAAAGCGGCCGGCACCCCCTCCCGCAGCGCATAGTCAAACAGTTGGCTCTCGGCGTTCTCATCCAGCTTGCCTGGCTGCTTGACTTCTATAAAGATAACCGGCGTCCAGCGATCCCCTTCTTGGATACGCAGGGCATAATCTACACGGCCCGAACGCGTAGAATATTCGGGGAAAACTTCCTCGTGGTTGTCGGTATCCCAGCCCAATGCACGTAGAAGAGGCTCCACCAAACTGGTACATACGGCGCGTTCGTTGGGCGGAGGGGCCTTTTGCAACCGCTCTTGAAGGCTTTTCAATCGCTCTTCCAAACTCATGCGGCAAAGATAAGAACGCACTTTCCCTGCGGTTCTACCTTTGTACATGCGATGGCTTTGGGTGGGGGTAGTGCTTGGGCTTCAGGCGCAACCCCCCAAGCTGGTGGTGGGGCTGGTGGTGGATCAGATGCGGGCCGATTATCTGCGGCGCTTCCACCCCCGGCGAACCGGCGGACTGGGACGGCTCCTACGAGAAGGGCTGGTGTACTGGAACTGCCACTATCCGTACTTTCCTACGTACACCGGCCCGGGCCACGCCAGCATTTACACGGGCACGACGCCCGCTTACCACGGGATCGTGGCCAATGACTGGTGGGATCGGACTCGCCACCAGCTTCTCTACTGCACCCAAGATAGCACCGTGCAGCCGGTAGGCACCCACAGCGACAAAGCGCGCCGTTCGCCCCGTCTATTGCTGGCCACGACGATAGCCGACGAAATCCGCTATGCCTGCCGCTTTGCCAACAAAAGCATCGGGATCGCCCTAAAAGACCGGTCAGCGATCCTGCCGGTGGGCCATAGCGCCACCGTAGCGGTGTGGTTTGACCCGCAAGAGGGGCAGTGGGTCAGTAGCACCTACTATGGCCCTCAGCTACCGACGTGGGTCGAACGCTTCAATGCCCGGCGGTACCCGGATAGCCTCTTACGCTTGCCTTGGGCGCGCACCCACCACACCGCTTGCACCGATGAGAGCCCCTACGAAGGAACCCTCCCCAGCGAATCTCAGCCTACCTTCCCGCACACCCCTCGAAGCTACGCGGACTTGCTGTACACCCCGGCCGGCCTCTGGCTCACCTTTGCCCTGGCCCGCGAGGCCATAGAAGCCGAGCGACTGGGACGCGGCCCTTGCACCGACTTTCTAAGCCTTAGCTTCTCTACGCCGGATTTGGCCGGGCATGTATTTGGCCCCGAAAGCTGCGAAATAGAAGAACTGTACGCCGAACTAGACAAAGAACTGGGGGCCTTTTTGCGGTATTTAGAGCGGCGATTTCAGCGGGGTGAAGTGCTGGTGTTTCTGACGGCGGACCACGGGGCGGCCCCTACGCCAGAGGTGGTAAGCGAGCGGGGCTTCCCCGGCGGGCGCTACCCTGAAGCCGACCTGGTGCCACGCGCCCAAACTTATTTGCGATCGGCTTTAGGCCTGCCTCCCGAAGCCTCGCCCATCGCCGCTTTCGCCAACCAAAGCTTCTACTTTTCGCCTTCATTCTCGCTTGTGGAGCGGGCCCGCGCCGCCGACCTCCTCAAAGCCTGGCTTCTGACCCAACCCCACGTCATAGCGGCTTACACGGCGCAGGAGCTGGCCGGAGTCGGTGGAAGCGCTTACCCCTTCACTCGAGTACAAGCGGGTTTCCATCCCCAGCGCAGCGGCGACGTCATAGTCGTTTACGCCCCGGGCTGGATAGAAGGCAGCTACCGCACGGGTACCACCCACGGCTCGATTTGGACCTACGATACCCACGTGCCGCTTATCTGGTGGGGGGGAAGGCTGCCAAGCGAAGGGCTTTACGAACCGGTGCGCATCACCCAGATCGCGCCTACCCTGGCTTTTCTGGTGGGGGCGCCGCTCCCCTCCGCCGCTACCGATGCCCCTCTCCTACGTGTGCTAGAGCGCTGGCCCCTAAGCGCCGACCAGCTCCTCGGTTTCGATGTCGGTCCTTAGACCCGACCGAACATTTGGAAGTGTGTAAAAAGTCGTATATTTGCTTCATGTACGGGAACCTCACAGTGCGGCCTGAGGACATTGAAAACTGGGGCAAGCGGGTAGACCAAGAAGACCCTGAAAAGTTGGCGGAGTTCGAGGCGCGCATCGAACGCGGAGAAAAGATCGAACCGCAGGATTGGATGCCTTTTGAGTACCGACGCCAGCTGATCCGGCTTATTGAGCAACATGCGCATTCGGAGATTATTGGGGCGCTGCCGGAGGGCACCTGGATCACGCGCGCACCAAACTTCCGCCGCAAACTCGCCCTCATGGCCAAGGTCCAAGACGAAGTCGGCCATGCCCAACTCCTCTACAGCGCGGCCGAAACCTTAGGCAAATCGCGTGAAGCCATGATTAGCGACCTCCTTTCTGGCAAGTCTAAGTACTCCAATGTGTTCAACTACCCGGCCAAAACCTGGGCGGATACGGCCGTGATCGCCTGGCTGGTGGATGCCGGCGCCATCATCAATCAAACCACCAACTCTAAGGGTTCTTATGGGCCTTATGTCCGCGCCTTAGAACGCATCTGCTGGGAAGAGTCCTTTCACCTCAAATACGGCTATGACAGCGTCGTTTATCTGGCCACGGGCACGCCGCGGCAGCGGGCTATGCTCCAAGATGCCTTAAACCGCTGGTGGCGCCCCATCATGCACTTTTTCGGTCCGCCCGACACCCAATCCGTCCACACCGAAAAGCTCGTGAAATGGAAAGTCAAGCTGGCCACAAACGACGAGATGCGGCAGCAGTTTTTAGACATGTATGTACCCAAAATCTGGGAGCTGGGGCTCACCATCCCCGACCCTAACCTCCGCAAGAACCCCGAGACAGGCCGATGGGAGTATTCCGACCCAGACTGGGATGAGTTTTGGCGGGTCATCAATGGGGACGGCCCCTGTAATAAGGAACGGCTGGCGGTGCGGCGCTTCGCCGAGGAGAAGGGCGCCTGGGTACGGCGGGCTCTCCGGTCGCCCCAGGCTCGTTATGTAACGCCTCTTGCCTGAGGGTATGCCTTCGCTGGACCCGCGTATCGCCCGCGCTGAACCCGAGCTGTGGAACCAGCCCCAGCGCCCTCTGGAGCCGCTGGAACATTGGCCCACCTACGAGGTTTTCGTGCAGCGCACCCGAGGTAGCCACGCCCAGCATGTGGGTTCGCTCCACGCGCCGGACCCGGACATGGCGCTGGTGCTGGCCAAAGAACAATACGCCCGACGCAGCCAGTGCGTGGCCCTCTGGGTCGTCCCCACCGAAGCGATCCTCTGGACCTCCCCCAACGACGAAGACCTCTTTCAGCCGGCCACAGACAAAAGCTACCGCGAACCCCAGGGTTACCTGAACACCCGGGAACGCCTGGAGAAATTCCGTGACCGGCTCCAACCTCTCTCACCATGATAGAAGCCCTCGAAACGCTGGTGTTAAGCCTGGCGGATGACGAACTGATCATCGGCCACCGGCACGCCGAATGGATTGGGCTGGGCCCCATCTTGGAAGAAGACATAGCCTTGGCTTCGATCGCCCAGGACGAAACCGGCCACGCTCAGGCATACTACCAGCTGCTGACGGACTTAGGCCTGCAGACCCCCGACGAATACGCTTTTCGGCGCAAGGCCGAGGCCTTCCGATGTGCCCACCTGGTAGAACTGCCAAACTTTGACTACGATTATGCGCTGGCACTCATGCGGCACTTCCTCTACGACGCCGCCGAACAGGTGCGCCTCGAGGCTCTGAAAGCCGGATCTTACGAACCCTTAGCTGGGCTGGCCGAAAGGCTCTTGCGAGAAGAAAAATACCACTGGCTGCATGCCCGCACCTGGATACAAAGGCTGGGCCGTTCCACGGAAGAGGCGCACCTTCGCCTCAAAAGCGCCATGACCCAGCTCTGGCCCTATGCGTGGGCGCTCTTCGAGGAGCTGCCTTACGAAGCGGAGATGGTGGAAGCAGGCTGGGTGCCTGCGTCGGCCGAGCTGCGTCAGCGCTGGCTGGAAAAAATCACCCCCCTCCTCGAGGAGACCCACCTCCTTTTGCCGCCCCCGACCGAGGCGGAGCTGGCGGCCGTGCAGGGAGGCCGGCAAGGCTACCGCAGCCCCTACTTCGCCTCGCTCTTAGCTGAGATGACGGAAGTCGCAACCTCCGACCCCGACGCCGAATGGTGAGAATCTTAGTCCTGTGCACCCACAATAGCGCCCGCAGCCAAATGGCGGAAGCCTTTTTACGGCGCTACCTGGGCCCTGACGCCGAAGTCCGCAGCGCGGGCACCGAACCGGGAACCCTCCACCCTCTCACGCGGGCCGTTATGGCTGAAGTTGGCTGTGACCTGAACGGGCATACCGCCGATCCGGTGGAAAAATACGCTGGCCAGAGCTGGGACTATGTGATCACGGTGTGCGATGCGGCCCGGGAAAAATGCCCTTACCTGCCTGCCCGGCACCATCTGCATGTGAGTTTTCCGGATCCCAGCCAGGGAGGTTTAGAAACTTTCCGGCAGGTTCGAGACGCCATAGAAGCTTGGGCCCGCCAGTTTGCCCAAACCCTGCGCTCATGACGGCGGAAGAGGTACGAGCGCGCCTGCGGGCTATCCCCGACCCCGAACTCCCGGCTGTCTCGATCGTGGACATGGGCCTGATTGGGGAGGTTCGTGTGGAAGGCTCGAAGGTTTTCGTGGAGCTAATACCAACTTTTGCGGGCTGCCCGGCCGTCGCGCTATTGACGCAGCAGATTGAAGAGGTGATCGCTCAGGCGGGGCTCGAGGCCGAAGTAAGCGTCAGCTATACGAAGGCCTGGACGCCGGACCGGATGACCCTGGCTGCCTGGCAAGGTCTCCGGAAAGCCGGCTTTGCCCTACCCAAGCGGCTCAGCGCAGACCCCGAAGCGCTCCTGTCCGAGGTGAGCTGCCCCCGCTGCCACTCAGAGGCGGTGAGCCTGATCTCCCCGTTCGGACCTACGGCGTGTCGAGCTATCTTCCGGTGTCATGCATGCGGCGAAGCTTTCGAACTTTTCAAGCCGCCCGTATGATCAGCGGCCCTCCGCCCGGGCCTCGGCTATACGGGCCTTGAGCGCTTCCAGCTCAGCCCGAAAAGCCTCCACCTGCACCTCCAAGCCCTTTACCCTCGCTTGAAGGGCGGCGTTTGCCTTTTTGAGGGCGTCGTTTTCCTCGGCCAGCGCCTGAATGCCCAATAGCCCTACCCCCGCTACGTCAGACGCCGCTAAGTACTTGTCCACCTCAGGGTTGGGACGGCGAATGAGCCGACCCGTCGAATCCGTCTCCAGGATCTCATACACCCCCGTCCTAAATAGCCGGTAAAAGTCCTCCGCCATCGGCGTGATGTGGTACTCCTCGGTGCCCTTGTAGTAGTAGCCCTCTACCGGCAGCTGCCGGATTTTCTCCAAAACCTCTTGAGGGCGCTGCTGCACAAAGCGCTCCTTGAACGTGCGGGAGGAACCATTTGTCCAGGTACCGCCAGTGGTGAGGTAGGCGCCGTTGCCGTTGTTGGTGTTTGGGCCCACGTGGATGGGATAATCACCATCAAACCGGTTGATCACCAAAAAGCCGAGGTTACCCGATCCTGAGGTGGTTGGCCCGAAGAGGTACACCCGGTACGGCTCATTGACCGAGGGGACTACCCCCCAGCCAAAAACGAGGTTGTAATTTCCATTAGCCGTGTTATTTGTTCCACCGAGGACTACACTGGACGTTCCAGAGGCGGTGTTGTTCTCGCCCCCACAGATGATACTACCATAACCGCTTGCGGAGTTATTTATACCGCCGTTGACCGTGCTGTATAGACCGGAAGCTGTATTCCCATAGCCACCGCCCACTGTGCTGCCCGAGTTGCTGGCGATGTTAATATTTCCGCCGCTAACCGTGCTATAGAAGCCGTTAGCGGTGTTCTGATAACCCCCGCCAACCGTGCTGAGGGAGCCGCTGGCGGTGTTACTCCGCCCTCCGGCGATGACGGCATAGTCTCCAGACGCTACCTGAGTAGCAGTCCAACGATCGCCTTGCCAATCCACCGCATACAAACCCCGGGCGTTGCCTCCGCCACGTCGCAGGCTCCACCCAGGCCCACTCGCCCCAGGCGTTTCCAGTATCAGCAACTCCGTCCCGGTACCCGACGCTTTGCCCCCATACTTGAAAACATGCCTCCCATCCGCATGATAGTCTAACTCCCCAGCACTAATGGTAAAACCATAGTGATCCGTCGTGGAACCCCCATCCCACAATGTGATTTTCGGACCCGTGCTATTAGGAGCTACCGACAACAGCGTAAGAGGCGCAGCCGTCCCAATCCCCACATAGCCGTCCATAGTAAAAGTCACCAGACATGGAGCCAGGAACTCCCATCCCACCTGTACCATTGGAGCTTGTTGTTATCTCCCGATCGCACAACCTCAGACCAATATACCCCCGGACTTACTGAAGGATTGTGCAGGTTCAAAATAGCCGCATTTGTGCCATCAGAAGGCCTCATCACTTCCAGCGCATCGTCAAACCTACCCGCCCCGGCTACATGCAAACGATGCGTGGGAAAGGCCGTCCCAATGCCCACATTCTGCGCCCACATCAGAGCGCCTAAAGCCACAAAGGCTACCGCTGAGCTTACTAAGGTTCTCATATACAAAGATATAAAAAAGCTCCCATATCTTGTCAAAGGGGTCTATCGGCGCCCAAGGGAGAGTAAGTTGAGTGGGTTTGTGTACCTTTGCCGCACCATGGCCAATCCCAAGCGAAAACACTCAAAGAGCCGCCGGGACAAGCGCCGCACCCACCACAAGCTGCCCACACCAGCCTATTACATAGACCCGCAGAGCGGGGAGCCGACGCTTTTGCACCGTGTAAATCTCACAAGCGGCTACTACCGCGGCAAAAAAGTCCTGCGCACTGAAGACGACGAAGCCTGATGCGAATCGGGATAGACGCCTTTGGGGGCGACTTCGTACCTGAAAACCCCCTGCGAGGGGTGTTGTTAGCTTTGGATGAGCTGCCTACGGGGGCAGAAATCTGGCTCATCGGCAAAGAAGCGGAACTTCGCGCGGCGGCTGCCCGCATAGGCCTGCCCCTCGAGGATCCGGTACACCTACTGCCCGCCAGCGAAGTGATCGAGATGGAGGAAAACCCCGCCCGCTCTATCGTGCAAAAGCCCGATTCTTCTATTGTAGTCGGCATCCAGGCCCTAAAAGAAGGGAAGCTCGACGCTTTCATCAGCGCTGGCAATACCGGAGCCGTGGTGGCCGCCTCCGTCCTTAAACTGGGCAACCTGCCCGGCGTTTCTCGACCCACCTTAGGGGCTTTCTATCCCTATGCAGAAAGTCGCTACTCTCTCATCTGTGATGTGGGAGCAAATGTAGACTGCAAGCCAGAACACCTCCTACAGTTTGCCCGGCTCGGCACGGTCTACATGCGCGAAGTGGCCGGCATTGAGAGTCCCCGCGTAGCCCTGCTCAACATCGGCGAAGAGCCCAGCAAAGGCAACCTCCTCGCCCAGCAAGCCTACGCCCTCCTGGAACAGCATCCCGACATTCACTTTGTGGGGAATGCCGAAGGCCGGGTGCTCACACGGGGGTTTGCCGATGTCTACGTAACCGATGGGTTTGTAGGCAATATCCTCCTCAAGTTTGGGGAGTCGTTGTATGAGCTTTTGCGAGAACAGGTGCCGCCTAACCCCATCCTCGAACGGCTCAACTACGAGAATATTGGAGGTCTTCCTTTCATTGGTGCGCAGGGCAATGTCCTCATAGGGCACGGGATTTCTTCGCCTAAGGCGTTTCGCAACATGGTGCGGGAAGCAATCGCCCTGGTCCAGGCGCGCTTGACGGAGAAGATTGCCTTGGCCTTCCGCACGCATGCGTAGAGCCAAGGTCACCGCGGTGGGGGCTTACCTGCCCGAGCGGCGCCTCACCAACGCTGACTTGGAGAAGCTCGTAGACACCTCGAATGAGTGGATTCTGGAGCGGACGGGGATTCGAGAACGGCGGATTTTGGGCCGAGGTAAAGGCAGCGCCTATATGGCGATCCGCGCCGCCGAAGAGGCCCTCCGTAAAAGAGGCTTACCCGCCGAAGCCATAGACTTGGTGATTGTAGCGACAGTTACGCCTGAGTACCCCTTCCCCGCCACCGCCAACCTCGTAGCCCATGCCCTTGGAGCCCATCGCGCCTGGGGCTTCGATATAGAGGCAGCCTGTAGCAGCTTCCTGTACGCGCTGAGCATAGCGGCCGACAGCATCAGCAGCGGCCGAGTAGAACGAGCCCTGGTCATCGGCAGCGATAAAATGTCCAGCATTATTGACTACCGCGATCGGGCTACCTGCGTAATCTTCGGGGATGCGGCCGGAGCCGTCTTATTGGAACCCACCGAAGAAGAAGTGGGCGTATTAGACTACCTCCACCGATCCGATGGAAGCGGCTGTACTTACCTACACATGAAGGCGGGAGGAAGTTTACTACCTCCCTCAGTGCGCACCGTACGAAACCGCTTGCATTATGTGTATCAGGAGGGTCGGCAGGTATTCAAACAAGCTGTGGTCCAAATGGCCGCTATCTCCGAGGATCTGATGAAAAAACACGGTCTTACCGCGGATGACATTGCGTTTTTCGTGCCGCACCAAGCCAACCTTCGCATCATCGAAGCCGCCGCCCAAAGACTCGGCCTACCTCGCGAAAAAGTTATGATCAACATTGACCGTTACGGGAATACTACTTCAGCGACTCTGCCTCTATGTCTCTACGACTACGAAAGCCAACTCAAAAAAGGCGACAACCTTATTTTGGCCACTTTTGGAGGGGGCTTCACCTGGGGGGCGTTGTGGCTGCGCTGGGCCTACTGACAGGCTGCCGATGGGACGATGATAGCGCTTACGCGCCAGAGCGAAGGGGATTTTACTTAAGGGTGGACTCAGCCCTCTATTGGGTACCGGAGGGCCGCACCACCGTGTACCTGCCCTACGAAGTGCAGTCTATCACCGGTACGGAAAAACACCTGTGGGCTCTCAGCACGGACGGCCATACCCTGTGGGGCTTTCGAGCAGGCAGCACCAAGCCTCAATACAGTGAGCTTTTACCTTATTCAGTGGCCACGCTGGCCAGTACGGCCCAGCAGCTTTATGCATGCGGCCCTTCCCACACCGGGCAGGCGAGCCTTCGGGGAAAGGGTGACCAGCCCGGACTACGCTGGCAGTGGGCCTCCTCCATGCCTGTATCGGTTCTGGCTGCGGGGAGTTCCTTTACGGGGGCTGCCGGAGAGAACCGCCTGCTTGTCCTGCTGCCAGGCGAGGCGCAGGCTTCCTTTTCTGAAGTCCTTCCCGGGCCTGTCCAGCACCTGTGGGTAGAGACGCCGACCGGCCTGGGTGGCACCTTCCGGTGGAAGGATACGCTCTACTCCTTTCGCTACGAGCCTCAGGCTCGTCTGCTGCGGCTTGACACCACCCAGCCTACCCCCTACCGCAAAAAACTCTACAGCCCTTACCTCAAGGCCCAGTTCGGCACTGAATATCTGGGAACGGTCTCTCTTTCAGTACAAGGGGTGCTTTTTCCGCTAAGTCTGACGAGGGTGGAGGAGGTGGAGGTCTCCTTCTTCGACGGGAAGGCCTTTGTACTGCGGCAGGACAGCCTGCTGGAATATGCCCTCACAAAAGCTGATCCGCCCCGGTTAATAGGGGTTTTTCCTAGTGCGCGCACCATCGCAGTGGTGCCGGTGTATCGCTACGGCTCAGCTGAGATAACCACAAGATAAGGCAGCCGCCGCGAAGCCGTCCCCGCTGCCACCCATCGCTGCAGGGTGTACGTGCGGCCTGTCGGCCAGAGGTACAGGATATTAGGGGGAAGCCGCCGAGCTAAAGCGATTTCCTGGACGGGCACAGAGAGTTCAAACACCGCCGAGTCTCCAAAGAACTCACCCAACCCCCAAGAAGCCTCCGCCGCCTCGGCGGTGGTGTCGGCATACAAGGCTAAGCTATTAGGTCGGGGATAAAAGGGCGTATACGCAGCCTGAAAGGCCGAGTCACCTGGCCAAACCAGGCGGGCCGAGAGTACCGGCCGGCGGGTCAGCTTTTCCCACCCCGTCAGCGTAAATGCGATACCTACGGGAGCTCCCCCGGCAACCAGGAGCCTTTGGCGCCAGAGGGTGGAATCTTGCTCCAGCTGGTCCCGCAAAGGAGGAGGCGCCGAAGGCGTGCGCACCAGCCGGTAAGCCCAAGTACAGGTGTCTGTGATGTAAAAGTCATAGCGCTGGGGGGCTTCTTGGCCGTTGATACGCTCCCGGTAGTAGATGCGCAGCGCCGTAGAAGGGCTACGAGGGAAGACCGTGTATAGGGCGCCTTTCGAGCTGGCTATGAAGGGTTGGGCTTCGACGTAGAGGCCAGGAAAGGCGGCCTGGAAGGCGGCTTCGCTGGCCAGCGCCGAAGGAGGAAGCGTAAGAAGGAACCGACCCAAGGCGGTATCCAGAGGGAAACGGTACGACCCCGGCAAAAAAGTGGTAAAGGCCAGGGTGTCCCGTCCAGGTAGCACCAATGACTGCCCATCCGTAGTGAAGGCGGCATTCAGATCGTAACTGCCCGCGGCAGAAAGGGGGGTCGTCAGCCGACTGACCCGCACTTGCAAAGGCGCCGAAAAGTCCCCATAAGCACTGGCCAGAAAAAGCTCCAGCACAACCGAATCCACCGCTACCAGCCCCTGGGCATAAAACTGGATATTTTGTCCGCCGAGGGCAAACTGGGTAGCCCACCCCGCCTGGTATTGGCCTACCAGGGTGTCCTCTACCTGGCCGATAAACACGAAGGGGGCATTCTTGGTAGAAGGAGGCGGCAAAAACACCTGGCGCACTTGCTGCGGATACAAGGTGTCTACCCGCGTCGGAGTGGGGGGGAAAAGTTCTTCGCCGAAGCGGTGGGGATTGCGACAGTGGGGAAGAAGACCTACAAGGCTGAGCAGGAGGAAGACCCTCAAGCGGTGGAATGCGCCAAAAGCTGCTGGTAAGAGGCTATCCATGCTTCGGGAGTGGGGGTGCCGTGATGGGTTTCAGCGATCTGGCGGCTCTCTGACAGAAGGTTTTCGTAGGGATCCCCAGCTAAGCGATGGAAGACTTCAGCAGCTTGGCCCTCGATCCGAGCCTTGTCTGGCAAGGAAGGGGAAAACCGAAGGGTAGGTATCTCCCGCTCGTAGCTGGTGAAGAGCAGCCGAGCCCCTCCAAAAAACGGATCGCGCTGGAAGTGGTACTTCAAGTACACCGCCAGCAAGCCTGTCATCCAGCCATTGCAATGGATGAGGTGTGGATCCCACTTGAGGGTTTTCATCATGGCGATGACCCCCTTGCTGAAAAAGATGATGCGTTCGTCATTGTCGGGGTAAGGTTGGCCGGTGTCGGGATCGGTGAAAATACCTTTGCGACTCCAGAACTCATGGTTGTCGAGGAAATACACTTGGGTGCGGGTGCCAGGGATGCTGGCTACTTTGACGTTGAGGGCATAGTCGAGGTTGCCTACCCGGATGGTGATACCAGAGAGGCGTTTGACTTCGTGGAGGCGCCATCGGCGGTCATCGATTAGGCCATACTTGGGCATCAAGATGCGCACGTCGTACTCGCTGGCCAGCCGCCCAGGTAGCTGGGCGATGTACCGGGCTGCCGGCGTCTCTTCCCAGAAAGGCTCGCATTCGGTCGTCACGAGAAGGACGCGTAGCCGCTCGTTCTGCAAGCTGCTCATAGATAGGCAAAGTTACACAAAAATGGGCAATTTTGGGGGGATGGTCCAGACGCTCAGCCCCACCCTACTTCAGCAGGCTTATACGCTGATGTGCTACACCTACCACATGGCTCGCCTCTACGACGAAGAGCGGGAGGTGGCTCGCTATGTCCATTCTACTTCTCGGGGACATGAAGCGATTCAAATAGCTGTGGGGCTGCAACTGCGCCCTATAGATTTCGTCTACCCCTACTATCGAGATGAAGCGCTTTTGCTGGCGATGGGGTTTAGCCCCTATGAACTGATGCTTCAACTCTTGGCTAAAAGGGACGATCCCTTTTCGGGGGGGCGCACTTACTACAACCACGCCAGCTATCGGGGACCTGATCGGCCTCAGATTCCCCATCAGTCTTCAGCGACCGGCATGCAGGCGATTCCAGCCACTGGAGCGGCCCACGGGCTGGCTTACCAGCGAATGCAGGGACTACGTCACGATGACGCCCTCGTCGTATGCAGTCTGGGAGACGGCGCCCTCACCGAAGGAGAAGTCGCCGAAGCCTTCCAGATGGCTGTGCTGAAAAAACTCCCCATCCTTTACTTGGTGCAGGACAATGGCTGGGCTATTTCCGCCTCGCAGGAAGAGACTCGAGCGATGAACGCCGTGGAGTATGCCCAGGGCTTCCCAGGGCTGCGTTGCTTTGCGGTAGAGGAAGGGCACGACTTTCTGGCCTGCTATGCCCAAGCCGAGGAAGCGCTGCGGTACGTACGCGCCGGCCAAGGACCGGCTCTCCTGTATGCCAAGGTGCCCCTCTTAGGGCATCACACCTCAGGCGTGCGACGAGAATGGTACCGCGACCCCCAAGAGTACCAAGAAGCGCTGGCCTATGACCCCCGCCTTCATCTCGAAGCTTACCTAAAGGCCCATTACCCTGACTTGCCGCTACAGGAGATCAATGAGGAGGCGCGCCGCACCGTCGAAACCGCCTTCCAGCAAGCCCAAGCTGCGCCAGAACCCGAGCCTGAGAGTTTAGGGCAGTTTGTGTTGGCGCCCTCGCCCATCACCCAAGAGCAGGGCCAGCGCCACCCCTCAGGGGCCCCAGAAGTGCTCATGGTCGATGCAGCCCTCCACGCTTTGGAAGAAATACTGGCCGAACACCCCGAAGCCCTCTTCTACGGCCAAGACGTGGGAAGGCGATTAGGCGGCGTCTTCCGAGAAGCCGCCACTTTAGCAGAGAAGTTTGGCGACCACCGCGTCTTCAACACCCCTATTCAGGAAGCCTACATCATCGGAAGCACCGTCGGCATGGCTGCCGTAGGCTGCCGCCCCATCGTTGAAATCCAGTTTGCCGACTATATCTGGCCCGGTCTAAATCAGCTTTTTACCGAACTCAGCCGAGCCTATTATCTATCTTTCGGTAAGTGGACGGTACCGGTGGTGATTCGCGTACCATGTGGGGCTTACTTGGGAGGGGGGCCTTACCACTCCTCCAGCGTAGAGAGTGTACTTACCGCCATTCGGGGCATCAAAGTAGTCTATCCTTCCAACGCCGCCGACCTGAAAGGCCTCCTGAAAGCAGCGTTCTACGACCCTAACCCGGTCGTGATCTTGGAGCACAAAGGTCTCTACTGGTCAAAGGTGCCGGGCACTCGGGCAGCCAAGACCCCTGAACCCGACAAAGCTTACGTCGTGCCTATTGGGCAGGCGCGATGGTGGTTTCATGCCGAAAAAGAGCCAGCTGTGGCCGTAATCAGCTACGGCATGGGTGTACACTGGGGGCTCGAACTGGCGCGCCGCTTACCCGGGCAAGTGGCTTTACTGGACCTGCGTAGCCTCTCCCCCCTCGACTATGAGGCGGTGTACGAAGCGGCCCGTCGCTACCACCGCCTGCTTCTGCTGACCGAAGAACCGCCCGCCCATAGCTTCACCCAAGCGCTGGCAGGGTGGATAGCTGAAAACGCCTTCACATGGCTCGATGCGCCAGTACGGGTCCTCGGCAGCGCTGAAGTGCCCGCCGTGCCCCTGAACCTCACCCTGGAAAAAGCGTACCTCCCCTCCCCCGAAACCATCTACGCCACCGCGCAAGCCCTCATAGCCTTTTAGACGAGTGCCTCTTCAACTCCACCCCCGGGCTTCCCTAAGCCTCCTCATCCACCCAGCCATAGACCACACAAGCCCCTTACATTTGTTTGGTCTCTATCCATGCAGATTGCCGGCGAAGTGTTGATTGCCCTGGTGTGGAGCTCAGGCTTATGGGGCGCGGTAGCCGCCTGGGAAGCCCACCAAGGCAACCCCCTCTGGCGAAAGACCACCAGGGCCATTTGGATCGTCCATACGTTAGCTCTGGCGGGCACCCTGGGCCTGCTCCTATCCCTTCTCTTGGGGCACCGGTACGAGTTTTATTATGCCTGGGCGCATGGTTCCCGGCTTCTGCCTACCGCCTATATCACCGCCGCCCTGTGGGAAGGCCAAGAGGGAAGCTTCCTCCTCTGGATGGCCTGGCACGCCCTCATAGGATGGATCCTTTGGCTGAGACGCGATCCCTATTGGCCTTTTCTGCTGGGTGGGCTTCTCCTGACCAATGCTTATTTGGCGACTTTTCTACTGGGGGTGACTTGGCCTGCCGCAGCGGTAGGACTGGCAGGCGGGAGTTTGTGGGCCCTGTGGGCAGCTGAAAAACTCCCCTGGCTTTACCGGGTGATCGGAGGGCCCCTCCTTGGGCTTGCCCTCGTAGGCCTGCCCCTGTGGGCAAAGCTGCTGATCAGCGCCCTCCTCGTAGGCGCGCTATGGATCGAGAAACTCCCAGCCCGAGCGGCCATAGGCGCTCTCGCCCTCTTACTTTTGCCTGTAGGGGAAACCTGGGGCAGCTTCCCCTTTCTCTACCTCTGGGAAGCCCAGAGCGAAGTGCCCACCGGCTTTGTTCCGCCTGACGGCAATGGCCTCAATCCCCTGCTCCAGAGTTTTTGGATGGTTATACATCCGCCCGTCCTTTTTGGGGGGTATGCGCTTGCGGCCCTTCCTTTCTGGGAGGGGGTGCGGCAACTGCAAAGCGGCCCCCTAACCTCTTCAGGAAGCCGGCGACTGCTGGCGTTTCTCTGGGCAGCTGTAGCGGTACTGGGAGCGGGCATCCTCCTTGGGGCCTATTGGGCCTACGAAACCCTCAACTTCGGAGGGTATTGGAACTGGGATCCTGTGGAAAACGCCTCGTTTGCCCCATGGTTGGTGCTGGTGGCCGCCGCCCACGGCCTGTGGGTGTGGCGCCGAACCCGTCAAGGTGGCCAGCTGGCCCTTTCTTTAGCCCTCCTGCCTTTCCCCCTCGTCCTGTACAGCTCTTACCTAACCCGCAGTGGCGTACTGGCAGAAAACTCGGTTCACAGCTTCACCGACCTGGGGCTGGGGAGTTGGCTCTTGTATGGAGTGCTGATGAGCCTTTCGGTATTCCTGCTTAGACGCCCCCTCCTTAGAGGACCCCTCAAGCTTCCCTCTCTCTCGGGGGCCTCTTCGGCGCTGGGGGTGGGCACCTTCCTCTTGGTGACCGCAGCGGTGGTGCTTTTGTTTTTGACTTCTCTCCCTGTCCTCAACCAGCTTCTGCACACCCGATGGGCGCTGGGTTCTCGAGCTCTCCAGGTGTACTATGAGTGGATGAGCCTCCTTGCGGTGCCCATGCTTTTCCTGATGGGGAAGGCGCTACTGCAGGCTTATCGCGCTCGGGGATGGGAAACGGTACTGTGGGTAACCGGCGCCCTCTTAGCTGGCCTAACGGCCCTCTTGTGGTGGAAAGGGTGGGATTTTGTCTACCATCCTGCTTATCGGGCGCTGCTTGAAGAGAGCTGGATCGGCCGACTCCGAGGGGGGATATTTCTGTTGCTGGACGACCTTCTTTTGGGGTCGGCGCTGTGTGCGCTGGGAGCGGCGTTGGCCTTAGCGATCGAGCGCCGGAAAAACCCTCCTTGGCCTTCGGTGCTGGCTCATGCCGGATTTGGCCTCATGATAGGGGGCGCGTTGCTTTCCTCCGGCTACGAGCGCGTGCTGAGTCAAAACCTCAACCCGCACAGCCCTGCGGGCGGCGACAACCTGTTTTTGCCGATAGGCGGGGAAGCCACAATGCTGGGCTACCTTGTTCGCTATGAGGGCCTCCAGCAGCCTGTGCCGCCCCTTCGTAGCCTGAGGCCCATTCTACGCCAAGAAGGCCAAGTCCTCTGGCGCTTCACCGATAGCCTCGGCTACGAATACCAAGTTTGGCTACCTGAAGCCCTGCCGAAAAGCACCGGGATTCAGCCTACCAGTCAGGCCTCTGTAGCCCGATTCCTTACCCAGAACCTGGCCTGGCTGGCCGTCCAACCGGCCGACCACCGCTACCGGTATCAGGTTCTGCTTATTGACTTGGATGACAGTACGACTTACCCCCTACGGCTTGAAGCCGAACTAAGTGAAAGTTCAGGCCTTCTCGCTCACCCCTCGCATATCCGCTTCTGGCATGGGGACCTGTACGTGCACCTCACCAGCCTACCCCAACCCGAAGAAAGCCTCCAACAGGGCTTCATAGACCTGGGGATAGGAGACACCCTAAGCTGGCAAGGTCTCACTTTCACCTTCACACGCCTGGCGGAAGTAGAAGGCCTTCCGCATCCCACGTTTCGGGCTTGGTTGGCTGCTTGGCAAGGCCACCCCAACTGGGCCAAAACCTTCCCCATTGAGTTTGCCTTACAAGAGAATACCCTCCTCACTCCACCCACCCCCGTTCATGACTGGGGTCTTTCTGTACAACTCGTAGGCTTTTCGCCTACGCAAAAGAAGCTGCGCTTTGGACTTTTGAAGCGCCCTCAGCCCGATAGCTTTATCACTGTGAAGGTCCTTTACAAGCCGTTTATTGGGCTTTTTTGGGGCGGTGCTTTGCTTGTGCTGGGGGGGGCGACGTGGGCTGCGCTTCGGCACCGACGCCGCTAAGTATTTTTGGGCGGTGTTTCGTCATCCTGTTTTGCCGGCGGCGTTTTTCGCTCGGAATCGGGCCCGACTGGTCGAAGCGCTCCCGCCAGGCGTAGCCGCTATCGTCCTGGCCAATGAACCCCTCGCAGGCGAAGCCGACACTACCCTGCCCTTCCAACAAAATAGCAACTACTACTACCTGACAGGGCTCGAAACCCCTGGAGGGCTTTTATGGCTTTTTCCGGACTCGCCCCTCCAAGAGGCGCGGGAGGTACTTTTCCTGCAACCACCTTCACCGGAAAAGCGCTTATGGGAAGGGTGGAGCTATAGCCTGGAAGAGGCCCAAGAACGCAGCGGCGTGCCTTCGGTCAAACCGCTTGCCGAGTGGCCAGCTTTCTTTCGGCGCTTCATAAGCCGGGTCAAGGGCCTGGCGCTGGACTTCAACGAACATGAACGGCAAACGGCCAGTTTTCACCCCAGTCCGGCCCATCGCTTGGCGCGCCGCCTCCAGCAAGAGTTCCCCGCCCATCCTCTCTACCGGCTGGCCCCGATTTTGAGCCGTCTCCGCCAAGTCAAAAGCCCCGAGGAAATCGCCCTTCTGCGTCAGGCCATCGATCTAACCATCTCGGCTTATCAAGCCGTCCTGCCCATGCTACAGGAGGGCACCACCGAGTACGAAATCGAAGCGGAAATCCTACGCGTGTACCTGCGAGGGCGAGGTACGGCCGCTTTCCCCCCCATTGTAGCGGGCGGAGAAAGGGCCTGCGTGCTTCACTATACCTTCAATAGCCAGCCTTTGCGCCCAGGCCAGCTCGTGCTGATTGATACCGGTGCTCGGTTAGGCTTTCATTGTGCGGACCTTACCCGCACCCTGCCAGTGGGGCCTATTTCCCCCCAAGCAGAAAAGTACCTGCGCTGGGTAGCGGAGGTGCAAGCCTACGCGCAGCGGATCCTCCGCCCAGGCCTCTCCCTCGACCAGTGGCACAACCAAACCGCTGCCTACATCCAAGAGGGCTTACAAGCCCTGGAGCTGCTGCCGCCTAACGCCGAAAAAGACGCCTATAAACGGTACTTTCCCCATGGGTTGGGACACTTTCTGGGCATAGACGTGCACGACGTAGGCTCGCGGTACGACCCCCTCCCCGTCGGCGCCGTGGTCACCTGCGAACCCGGCCTTTACCTTCCGGCTCTGCAGCTGGGCATCCGCATCGAAAACGACCTCCTCGTAACCGAAAATGGCTGCGAAAACCTCAGCGCTGCTCTGCCTGATCTGCTGGGCCTGTAGCGCGCCCGGCCAGCGCCTACTGGAGAAGCGCTTCGAGAGGGAAGAGTGGATTTTCCCCGATACCGTATGGGGCGAGTGGAAGCTCGAAGAGCCTCTCCCTTGCCAAGACCTCGAACTGCAAATCGATTTGTCCGAAGCCTACCCTTGGCGCAACCTGTATGTGCAACTGCTGGTGTACCCCCCAGCGGGTCCGGTTCAAGCGTCGCGCCTTCAGCTCGTATTTAGCGATTCCCTGGGAAATTGGTATAGCGAGAATCGGAAGTTTCGTACCTTTGTGGCGCAAGGTGTCGCTTTTGCCAGCGCAGGCCGGTATCGAATAGGACTCCTGCCCTACATCCGGCAAGATACGGTAAGGGGGGTTCGCCGTGTGGCTCTTTATAGCCGGCCCTGCTTGCCTGAGTAAAAGTGGCCCGATTTTTGTTATCTAACCAGAAGGCTATGTGGAAAGTCGTTGTATTGGGTTTTCTCTTAGGCTTGCAAGCGCAGACCCTGGGGCCGGAGGTGCGCACAGTCCTCCATTACGACCCCCTGCGTCATACGCTGGTCTGGACCACCCCTGAGCCCCCCACCGCAGGGGACAAAATAGAGATTGGGGACCTGATTGGGCGGCGTGTGGCGGTTTTCCAGCCCCTGCCGGCCGAAGAAGGTAGCCTCCCTTTGCCGGCTTTAGCGGAAGGGCTTTATTACGCCCGCTGGACCACAGAAAGCGGACGTATCCGAGCAGTTCGCCGCTTTAGTGTGACCCGCTAATCAAAAACCCAAATCGATCTTCCACCCACTCTCGGGCTTCTCCCAACTCAGGGACCGGGGTGGGGCCGTCAGGTGGCGCAAAAAAGAGAAATCCCTCCCGCCATGCTTCCTGCACCCAAGGCTGGGTGAGTACTTCTTCAAAAGTGTAGACGGGCGTAACGCAAAAAGCCGTTCCTTCGAGGAGGGCCTTCCACTCGGTCCAGGTGCGCTGCCGAATCATGGATTCCATTTCGCGGTGGGGGTAAGGGTCGCCCATCACCTTTCCATAGGGCTGGAGGTCCGGCCGCCCCACAAACTCGCAAAAAGCTTGCCAGAACTTCTCTTCCAAGGCAGCCACGGCGAGGTACCGGTTATCCTGGGTAGGGTAGACCCGATAGCAGGGAAGGGCGCCCGATAGAAAGTCCGAACCCGGAGGGGGAAGCTGGCCCCCAAAGAGCCGGTGCAAGTGCGCCAGACTGACGCTCCACCGGAAAATCTCCTCCCGCAGATAGATGGGCAGATAAGCGCCCTGTCCCGTGCGGGTGCGTCGGTACAAGGCCGCCAGCAGCCTAATCAGCGCCGAAGCCGTACCCCCCAAAATATCCCCCAGTAAAAAAGAAGGCACCAGAGGAGGACTCTCAGGACTCGGACGCATCCGATCCAGCACCCCACTCTCCGCCAGAAAGTTCAGATCATGCCCTGGACGGCCGTCGGGCGTACCCAAAAGATTGACATACAAGAGGTGGGGGTAAGCTTGAAGCACTTTTTCAGGAGAAAGGCCTATCGAAGCTTGGGTTTCAGGCCGATAGTTCGTCACGAGGACGTCCGCCTTAGGGAGGAGCCCTTCTAAAAGGCGAGAGAGCTGATCTGGGGGTACAGCTACGCTGCGCTTGCCTCGGTTCAGCAGCTCGAAGAGGGCCGTACCCCGCAGAGAGTCCCCCTTAGGCAGGAGTTCTATTTTGATGACGGTAGCCCCCAGGTCTCGTAAGACCGTACCTACCAGCGGGGCTGGCAGAAGCCGGGCTAACTCTACGACGACGATATCACCGAGCCACGACACGGCGCGACCAAAGAAAGGTTTTTTCCGCAAGTAAGCCGATCCCGTAGCCGAGTACAGCTCCCAAGAGGCCGTACCAAAGGGCGGGAACACGGGTCTCCAACCCTTTGGCTGCGTAGTACAGCCCCAAGCCTAAAAGCATGCTGGCGATAGCGGCCGAGGAACTGCACCACCGAGGGGCATGCAGCCCAATCACCATAGGCAGAAAGAGCGTGACCAGGCTAAACACCGAAGACTCGCCGACGAGGTGGTAGATATTTTGCTCATACCACGCCAAGAGAAAGCACGCGGCCGCCACCAGAAGTACACTCAAGCGGGCCTTCCACAGAGGCAGGAGGGTATGCCAGCGAGCGAGCACGTTTTCCGACAGGAGGGAAGCCGGCGCCAGCATCCCCCCACTGGCCGAACTCATGATGGCCGAAATCAGCGCCCCCCAGAAAAGCAGCTGGACCCCAGGTGGGAGGTATGTCTCTACCAACCGGAGTATGGGGGAAGTCGAACCGTTCAACCACTCAGGATGGTACAACCGCACGAAAAGTCCCCCCACGAGGGGCAAAAGCCCTATCGTCAAGTAGAGGAGAGAGGCGCCGATAGCCGCCTGCACGGCGGTGCTTTCGCTGCGCGCTGAGACCACACGCTGAAAGAGGTCTTGTTGAGGCAGCGAACCCAGCCCAATCACCATCCAAGCTGCGAGGTATTCCCACCAAGTGTAGCGCCGCCCATCAGGAATGAGGTCCAAAAAGCCGGTTGGCAGCGTCTCTAACCGCGCCGTCCACCCCGCCGGGAGGAAAAAAACCAGTGCAAGCAGTCCACTCACGATGAAGACATTCTGCAAAAGGTCTACAGCCGCTACCGACCACATCCCCCCCCAGATCGTGTACGACAGGATGAGGCCCGTAGCCAGTCCCAGGCAAATCTCCGCAGGCCATCCGGTAAAGTGCCCAATGACTTGACCCAGCGCCACAAGCTGGGCCGCTATCCAGCCAAAGTACGAGTAGATCATGAGAGGGGTCGCCACGCGTTCGGCCCACCGCCCAAACCGCAGCGCATAAAAGTCACCAAAAGTGCGGATCGGCAGCCGATAAAAAGGTCGAGCTAACCACACCCCTACCAAAAACAAACACAACGCACTGCCAAAGGGGTCTTCGATTACGGCCAAGAGGCCACCCTTAGCTACCGTTTCTGAAGCACCTAAGATCGTCTCCGAGCCAAACCAGGTCGAAAACAACAACGACAAGCTCCACAACAAGGGCAGACGTCGCCCCGCCACTAAAAAGTCTTGGCTGTTTTTGACCCGACGGGCCGCCCAGAAGCCCACCCCTATCGACAAGCCCACATACAAAAGCACCCCTACTCCCATCATAGTAGGGCCGAAAAATCCCTTTTACCGAAAGAAGGCGCGCACCGTTTCCCCAATATAGTAGAGCTGGTCTTCGCTTAGGAAGGGGTGCATAGGGAGAGAAATCACCTCTTCGGCGAGGCGCTCGGCATTGGGGAAGCTTCCAGGGGGATACTCGGGGCTCCGATAAGCCGGCTGCAAATGCAAAGGCTTGGGATAGTACACCATGGCCGGAATGCCTCGTTCCTGCAAGTAGGCGCGCAGGGCATCGCGCCGCTTATCCAGCACACGCAAGGTATATTGATGAAAAATGTGGGTACTCCAGGGCACACGTACAGGCCGCTGGAGGGCCTCCAGGTCCGCAAAGAATGCATCGTACAGATCGGCGGCGGCCTGCCGCCGGGCATTGAACTCATCCAGATAGGGAAGCTTGAGACGGAGGATCGCCGCTTGCAAGGTATCCAACCGAGAGTTGATTCCGACTTCGGCAAACTCGTACAACGTATCCTGGCCATGATTGGCGATACGGGCCAGTCGAGTCGCTAAAGCCTTATCTCGGGTGAAAAGCGCCCCGCCATCCCCATAACAGCCTAAGTTTTTCGAGGGGAAAAAAGAAGTGCAGCCGACGTTGCCTATCGTACCCACCTTGACCCACTGGCCCGAGGGTAGGCGATACTCTGCGCCTAAGGCCTGAGCGACATCTTCTACCACAGCGAGGCCTTTGAGGCGCGCAAACTCTAAAATCTCTTGCATGGGGGCGCTCTGACCGAAAAGATGTACCGGTATGATGGCTTTTACGCGGGGGCTGTAAGCTGCTTCGAGCTTTTCCGGCAGCAAGTTGAAGTGTTCGAGGGATACGTCGACCCACCGCACTTCCAAGCGCAGGAGGGCGGCTACTTCGGCGGTGGCTACGTAGGTAAAGGCGGGCACGATCACGGCGTCACCTGGCTTTAGGTCCAGGGCCATGAGGGCCAGCTGAAGGGCGTCGGTGCCGTTGGCGCAGGGCACCACGGCTACGCCACCTAAGTAGGCCCCCAGCTCCTGAGCAAACTGCTGCACTTCCGGCCCCCGGATGAACTGCGTGTGGTCAAGGACAGCCTGCAAAGCGGCCTCCAGCCGCGGCCCCAGAAAACGCCGCTCCAACTCCAAATCTACCATTTTTAGCGGACGCATCGCCTCTAAAGGTTATAAGGTCCAGTATTCCAGGCCGGGGAAGGTCTGGCCCCGATAGAGGCCTTTGAGGTCTACCAAAAGAGCTCCCGGTTTAGCCCACCGAGCAAAATCTGCAGGCAACAGCTGGCGATACGCTTCGTGCGCCACCGCCACGACCAGCGCATCGTAGGCTTTGTCCCGCGGCTGAGCTAACGTAAGTCCATACTCCGCTTGTACCTCCTCGGGATGAGCCAGCGGGTCTGTCACCTCCACATGCACGCCATGCAATTCCAACGTCCGAACCAGATCATACACCTTAGTGTTGCGAATGTCAGAGACGTTTTCTTTGAAGGTGAAGCCCAGCACCAACACCTCAAGAGGCGGATAGCGGTGCAGCTGACTCAGCTTTTGGAGGATTTTCTCGGCTAAGTAGCGGGGGAAATGGTCATTGATACGCCGTCCAGCTAAAATCACTTGTGGATAGAAGCCCAGCGCGGTAGCCTTGTAGGTAAGATAATAGGGGTCTACGCCAATACAATGCCCCCCTACCAGGCCAGGCTGATAGCGGTGGAAGTTCCACTTTGTACCGGCGGCCTCGAGCACTTCGTACACGCTGATCCCCATTTCCTGAAAAAGCATGGCCAGCTCGTTGACCAACGCAATGTTGAGGTCCCTTTGGGTGTTTTCAATCACCTTAGCGGCCTCTGCGACCCGAATAGAAGGGGCTTTATGCAAGCCGGCCTGAATCACCTGGCCGTACACCTGGGCAATCCACTCCGTGCTGTCAGGGGTAAGGCCGGCCACCACCTTCCGGATCTGCTCGATAGGGTGGGCGGGATCGCCAGGGTTGATCCGCTCAGGCGAGTACCCCAAATCGAAGTCTTGACCCGCTTTCAGGCCACTCTGCTCCAGAATCGGCAAACAGACTTCTTCGGTACAGCCAGGGTAAACGGTACTTTCGTAGACCACGGTATCGCCCGGCTTGAGCACTTGCTTGAGGATTTCACTGGCCAAACGTAAGGGCCCCAAGTCGGGCACCTTGTACGCATCAATGGGGGTCGGTACCGCTACAATGTAAAACGTAGCTCGCCGCAGGTCCTCTATCCGGTGGGTAAAAAGCAGACCTTCCCGCTGGAGCGCCTCAGGGGAAAACTCCCGGTTGCGGTCGTAGCCCTTTTGCAGTTCCTGCACTCGGCGCTCCGAGATGTCGAACCCAATCACCGGATAATGCCGAGAGAAAGCTATCGCTACAGGCAAGCCCACATACCCTAAGCCCACGACGCCAATGGTGGGCGATGAACGCTTCACAGGGGCAAAGGTACAGGGTTCTTGAGACACACTACTATTTTTGTGTTTCTTTGTGGTATGGCGATTCGTGTGCAGACGGCTCCACCTAACGAACGTAAGCTGAGCTGGTGGGATCGACTCTACCTGCCCGCTATCCTGACGGGGCTGCGGTATACCTGGGGCCGCCTTTTCAAGAAGCCCTTCACCGTCCAGTACCCGGAAGAGCGGATCGAGTTGGGGCCGGAGTTTCGAGGGCGCCCTGTACTCGTAGTAGAAGACGGACGCGAACGCTGCGTAGCTTGCGGATTGTGTGCGCGGGTCTGCCCTCCCTTCGCTATACACATGCAGGCCGCTGAAATCGACGACCCCAAAGAGCGTTACCCCGCCGTCTTCGAGATCAACATGCTACGGTGCATCTACTGCGGCCTCTGCGAAGAAGTGTGCCCTGAAGAAGCTATCGTCATGAGCCCAGAGTACGATTTTGTCTTCCGCACCCGCGAAGAGGCCATCTACACCAAAGAAAAGCTGCTCGTCGATAAAAAAGACCTCGAAGCTCGCCTGAAGTGGCTGGAAAAAATGCGCAATCCTCAGTTTGGTCAGCGGTACCGGTTCCGCATTCGGAATAACATCCACGGTGTCAAGGCACGGAACCTAACCGCGCAAGGCCACGAAGTAGCGCTATGAGAGAGACCCTGTATGATCCGATTCGACGGCGTAGGGTCATAGCCACCCCCGAAGAAAAAGTGCGCCAGCGCTTCATACAGACGCTGCTTAGGCAGGGCTATCCTCTTTCTGCTATCCAGGTGGAGTACAAGGTGGGGCGAGGGCGCTTTGACGTAGCGGTTCTGAAGCGGGACGGTTCTCTGTGGCTACTGGCCGAGTGCAAGGCTTCTTCTGCCGCCGCTGTGCAAAGCCAATGGCTCCAGACTTGGACCCAACTGCGTCGGTATGCCCAGGCCCTGCCTCCTGTGCATCACTGGGTGGTGGTGTGGGGTTCGCAGGTGTGGTGCTGGAAAGCCGACACCGGACAACTGCTGGAAGCTTTACCGCCTTACCCCGCATGAAGGGGCACCTGTACTTTCTGCTCAGTGAACCGGTCGAAGGCGCCACACCCACCCCCCTCCCCCACGCCATAGCCGCCCAAACGATAGAAGCCAGCCTCTGGAGCGCCGAAGAAAAAGCTCATCTGCGCGCCCACACCGCTTACTTGTCTTGGACGTTTTCACTTGAGCCTGACCCCATCGAAGCCTTCATAGAAGCCTATCGGCAAGCCACTCAGTTTTCCTCCCTGGTAGGCATAGCTAATCCCCTGGCTTCCACAGCGCACACCAGCAAGTGGGCCTATCGACTCTTTGAAGACGGCCTGGAAGCGGTAGCCCGTCAGACCCCCCCACTCCACTTATGGACCGGCCTAAAACCCTTCTACGTAGAGCCTACCTGGGAAGCCCTGGTAGCAGGCCAGCCTACCAGCCTATGGCTACGCACCGTAGGCTATAGCCAGTTTGGTGTGCCCGAGCTGGCCCATCCCCTTCAGGACCTGCGGGAAACCGGCTGGATTCACTCGCTCTTCGAGCTGCTTTTCGACTGGATGTACTTTGGGGGTAAGGTGCTCCAACCGGGCGACGCCATCGAAGTGCCCGAAAGAGGCCGGTACCTGGTCAAGTCCTTTAGCCCAGAACTCTTGGCCTTGCTGGAGTATCGGGAAGCGCCCGCCTAACGCGCATGATCCCTTTCCACCGCCCCTCCCAGCGCCAGACAGAAAAAGAGTACCTCCTCCAGGCTTGGGAAGAAGGTTACTGGGGAGGACGCACGTGGACCGCCCAGCTCGAGAAGGCCTTGCAAAACTTTTTTGGACGGGAAGCGGTCGTAGTCAGCTCCGGGACCGCCGCCCTCCACTTAGCTTTCGAACTCTTGCTAAACGGAAAAGGCGGCGAAGTGTTGGTGCCTACCTGGACTTTCACAGCCACCGCTTCGGAGGTGGTGCACGCCGGTGGAACGCCCGTCTTGGTGGATGTAGGCCCCACGTTGCATCCTACGGTAGAGACCTTGGAGCTTTGCCTGACCCCGCACACCCGAGGCGTAGTGGTGATCCACTACGCGGGCGAACCGGCCCCCCTGCGTGAGATTCAGGCCTTCTGTGCGGCGCATAACCTATGGCTTGTGGAAGACGCCTGTCACGCCTTGCCGGCTTGGTATGAAGGCCAGCTTTGCGGTACGTTTGGGGACATCGCCACCTTTAGCTTTCACGCCACCAAGCCTGTCGCAGCCGGACAAGGGGGAGTATTGCTTTTTCGGGACCCGGATCTGGCAGAAAAAGCCCGCCTTCTCCGCCAGCACGGCATAGCCCGCCATCCCGACCACCCCTGGCTCTATGAAGTCGAGACCCTCGGCTGGAACTACATGCTTTCAGACTTTCAGGCGGCCGTAGCGCTGGCTCAGCTCCAGCGCGCCTACGAAATGCGCCAGGCCCGTCAAGCTTTGGCCGACGCCTACCGGACCGCCCTCCAAGCCCTTCCTGAGCTGCGCCTATACCCCGTACAAGACCCCAACCAATGCGGATGGCACCTCTTCCCCGTCTTCTGGAAAGGAGCTTCCGCAGCACAGCGAAACGCTTTGCTTGAAACCCTCCGCGAAGAAGGGATCGCCCTAAGCCTGCATTACAAACCACTGCACTTACACCCGGCTTACCAGCCTTATGTGCGGGTGGGGCAACGCTTCCCCACAGCTGATCAGGCCTGGGCCGAAATCTTCAGCCTGCCGCTCTGGCCTGATATGCCCTTCACCGCTCTACAGACCGTCTTGGAAAAGCTGAGGCAGGCCTTAGTCCGCCTCGGCAAAAACCGCTGACCCAATCCGTACCAGCGTACTGCCCTCTTCAATCGCCATCTCAAAGTCGCTGGACATACCCATGCTGAGGGTATCGATAGGGGCTTCGGGGTACCGTTCTGCCAGGCGGCGATACCATCCATACAGCAACCGAAACTCCCGCCGAATCTGCGCTTTGTCGTCGGTGAAGCTGGCCATGCCCATCAGGCCCCGCAGCACCACCGCCGGCGAAGCCAACACCCTTTCTACCAGCTTCTCCAGCTGGTCCGGGGGAACCCCATGCTTGGTGCCCTCCTGTGCAATCTTGACCTCAATCAAGCATGGTAGAGGCTGGGTCGCACGCTTCTCAATCTCGACCAACAGGCTCTCCCGGTCTAACGAGTGTAAAAGCGCAATATGTGGGAGTACCGCTTTGACCTTATTAGTTTGCAGCGTGCCAATCAAATGCCACACCACGTCAGAGGGCAAGTGAGGCTTTTTAGCTAAGAGTTCTTGGACTCGATTCTCTCCAAAGAGGCGTTGCCCGGCGTGGTAGAGGGGCCAGAGGCGCTGCGGAAGCTGTCCTTTGGAGACCACCAACAGGGTAATCTCTTGCGGAGATCGGCCAGCCCGAAGGGCCGCCTGCGCTATCCGTTCGCGCACCTTCTCCAGGCTCACTTATCGAAGGTACGGTTTTGTTTGGTATCTTTGAGGTATGAAGCCTGCGCCAGGTATGCTCCTTGTTGCGGAGCCTTACTTGCCGGACCCGAACTTTTTCCGGACCGTGGTGCTACTGGTGGAGCACAATGCGGGAGGTAGCCTGGGCTTTGTGCTGAACCGGCCTGCGCCTCTCCTGGTAAAGCAGGTAACCGACTTCTTTGGGGAGGTGGATTATCCCCTTTTTCAGGGGGGGCCGGTGCAGACCGATACGCTTCACCTGGTGCATGCCCTCGGAGAGGTGCTCCCCGATAGCCAGAAAGTAGCCGATCGTATCTATTGGAGTGGAGACTTTCGCCGGTTGCGGGCTATCCTCTCAGCCCGGCAGCTGCCCCCATCCATGCTGCGGTTTTTCGTCGGGTATGCGGGCTGGGCCCCAGGCCAGCTCGAAGCCGAAATCCACCACAAATCCTGGATCCTGGCTCCGGCCCGTCCCGAGTATGTCTTCTGCGAGGAGCCGCAGAATCTCTGGAAACGTGTGCTAAAAGACTTGGGAGGCAAGTACGCCTTTATCGCTACTTTCCCCGAAGATCCTCGGGTAAACTAAAATGACCTGGGAAGCTCTCCTGGAAAAAATCGAGAAAAGGTTTGGTGTGCCGCCCTCGGAGGAGGCGCTCTTGTTTCTGATTGGGCTGAATGAGGTGGGCGGTTGGCCCGCTGGCGAAGAGCGGCAAGTCAAAGCGGACCTGATCCGGTTAGGGGCGGCGGTTTTGCTGTGCCGAGCCGGCTACTTGGAAAGAATCGGCACCGATGCCGAAGGGTGGCCGGTGTACGAAAGGCGGGCTCCTTTGCCGCCTTGGCCCGCCGCCCAACAGCGCCGCTTCTTGCGCGAAGCGATCCTCGACTACTTTGCCGAAATTGGCGAACTTTGAACCATGCACGTGGCAGAAATCCTGGCCCGTGAAACCGGTCCTTTTATTAGCGTGGAGATCATCCCTCCGCGCCGCGGAGGCCGGATCCAGCAGGTCTATGATGCTATAGAGAGCCTCTTACCCTACCGGCCTCGCTACATCAACATCACCAGCCACGCCGCCGAAGTAATATGGCAGGAACAGCCCGATGGGACCTTTCGCCGGCGGGTCAAGCGTCGCAGCCCCGGCACTTTCGGCCTGTGCGCCGTCATCAAGTATAAGTACGACATCGAACCGGTGCCTCACCTTCTCTGCCACGGCTTCACGCGCGAAGAGACAGAAGACGCCCTGATCGAACTGCACTACCTCGGCGTAGAAAACGTACTGGCCCTCCAGGGGGAAGAAAAATACGCCCGTCCTCCTCGCCCTGACCGCACCGTAAACCAATACGCCGTCGAACTGGTAGAACAAATCATCGCTCTCAACCACGGCCGGTACCTCGATGAACTGACCGATGCCCAGCCCACAAACTTCTGCGTAGGGGTAGCTGCCTACCCAGAAAAGCACTACCAAGCCCCTAACCTGGCTTTCGACCTGGCCAACCTCAAACGCAAACAAGACGCAGGAGCCAGTTACGCCATCACCCAGATGTTTTTCGACAACCAGCTTTACTACGCCTTCGTCGAAAAAGCCCGTGCCCTCGGCATACATATTCCGCTTATCCCCGGCCTGAAGATTCTCACCCGCCGAGAACACCTGCACTCACTGCCCCGTTCGTTTCACGTCTCCTTACCGGAGGAGCTTACCACGGCCATCCTCGAAGCCAAGGACGATCGTGAAGTAGCTGAAATCGGTATCGAATGGGCTTACCGTCAGGCCATAGACCTCCTGAGCCATGGCGTGCAAAACCTCCACTTCTACACGATGTTGTACACTAAACCCCTTATCCGGCTGATGGAAAAGCTAAAGCTGGACTAAAAGAGCCGGATGCGTCCTCTGCTCTCTTGGAAGGCGCTGGGTATAGGACTGATCGGATTGGTGGTAGCCTTGTTGGTGTGGCCCCGGAAAGTCAAGGCGCCTTCGGGCACGGTGGGGCTCTGCCAGGCCCCCACAGAAGAGTACGCCACCGAACTGGGGCGCCTGCGCCAGCTCAAGGACAGCCTCCTTCAAGTGGACCCGACTTCGCCTATTCCAGCCGAGGAACGCCAGCGGTTTACGGGCCTTCGGTACTTTCCGGCCGACCCCTCCTGGCGATTGAAAGGGCGGTATGAGCCGCTGCCCAATGCCCTGGCGCCCGTAGTAGGGGCGGTTTGGGTTCCTCTGCCGGCGTACCCTTCTTGCAAGCCCCCTGCACGACTGCTCGTATACGGCGAAAAAGACGGTCGGCTTTACGTAGCGTTTTGGGATTCCACCGCCGCTCAAGGTCTCTCCTACGAAGGCGGCCGGTACGTACCCCTTGAGCGGTTTGGCGACAGCGCCTGCCTCGACTTCAACCGCGCCTACTTCCCGTATTGCGCTTATAATCCCCATTACATCTGCCTACCCTATCCGCCTGAAAACCGCCTGTGTGTGCCTATTTTAGCTGGAGAACGATGGTGAAGCGCTACCACGTGAGCGAGACGTATCCTGCGCTTCCCATTTTGGCGCTTTCGGGCCGCTCCAACGTCGGCAAGTCTTCGCTGCTCAATCGCCTTGTGGGCGCGCAGGTGGCCAGCGTGAGCCAAAAGCCGGGGCATACCCGGGCAATCTACCTGTATCCAGACCCGAAAGCCCACTGGCTATGGGCCGACTTGCCCGGCTACGGCTACGCCGCAGTGAGTAGGCCCCAGCGACAGGCCTGGCTCACACAAATACGGCGATTCCTTCGGGAAGCTCGGCCTTTTGTGTGGATTGTGGTAGATAGCCAGATCCCTCCGCAGGCGCTGGATCAGGCCTGGGCTGCCTGGCTTGTCCAAGAAGGGTTTTCGTACGGAATCTTAGCCAACAAAGTGGATCGCCTGAACCAAGCCGCACGCCATCGCCAGCGGCTTGTCCTCACCGAGGCTTACCCTGCCGCTCACTGGATAGGATGGGTATCGGCCCGCACCGGAGAAGGGCTGGTGGCCCTTCGGGCCTGGATAGCTCAGCACCTGATGCACTCCTCCGGCTGAGTTACCTTCGTGGGCATGGCGGCGCTTTCCTATAATCGGGTGAAAATCTTAGCCACGGCAGGCCCCGCTTGCCAGGACCCAGATATGCTGCGGCGGCTGATTCTGGCGGGTGTAGATGTACTGCGTCTAAACTTAAGTCACGGCACCTGGGAGAACCACCGGTATTTTATCGAGACGGTTCGCCGCCTCAATCTTGAGCTGGGCACCCGAGTAGCCCTTTTGGTAGACCTGCAGGGACCTAAAATGCGCATTGGTCGGCTGGAAGCGCCCTTATCTATCCGCCCTGGCGAAGAGCTTTACTTTTCCACGCATTCGCTCCGGGATTTGACCGACCTACCCGTGGTGCCGGTCGAATATGAAACGCTGGCCCGAGATGTGAACCCAGGAGACCTCGTGCTGGTAGAAGATGGCCGAGTGCAGCTTGAGGTGATCGAAACCGACCGAAAGGGGACCGTAAAACTGCGTGTACGCGCCGGGGACCGGATCGCCAGCCGAAAAGGCATCAACCTGCCCGGCCGCCCTATCTCACTACCAACCCTCTCCGAAAAAGACTGGGAGGATCTTGTCGAAGCCGCCCGAGCTCAGGTAGATTGGGTAGCGGTTTCTTTCGTGCGCAGTCCTCGAGACCTTCAAGAGGTACGGGCCTTTTTGCGGCGTCTGGGCGCTCCCTTGCGCATCATGGCCAAAATCGAACGGCCAGAAGCCCTCGAAAACCTCGAAGCCCTCATCGCAGAAAGCGATGGCGTGATGGTAGCCCGCGGCGACCTGGGCGTAGAAATCCCTCTCGAACAAGTGCCTTTCTGGCAAAAACGCATTGTCTCGGCCTGCAATCGACTTGGCAAACCCGTGGTCGTAGCCACCCAGATGCTGGAGAGCATGATTCAACAGCCTACCCCCACACGAGCCGAAGTCACAGACGTAGCCAACGCCGTCTTGGATGGCGCCGACGCCGTTATGCTTAGCGGCGAGACCAGCGTAGGGGCCTTCCCTCTCGAAGCCGTCCGACAGATGCAACGCATCTTGCAAGAAGCCGAAAAAGACCCCCGCATTTACCGCTTGGCTGGGCGTCCGGACCCCACTTCGCCTACCTACTATTCGGATGCGGTTTGCTGGACCGCTTGCACCTTAGCCTCAGAAGTAGGAGCGAAAGCCTTAGTAGGGCTCACCTATTCCGGTTACACCGCCTTCCAGTTGGCCCGATGGCGCCCGCGTACCGACATTTTCATCTTCACCCCTAACCCCCGCATCCTCAATGGCCTCAACCTCTTATGGGGGGTACGGGCTTATTATTATCGCCGCCACGAGAGCACCTACTACACCATCCAAGATGTCTTACACATTCTGCGCGACATGGGGTATGTAAGCCGCGCAGACACCGTCATCATCACCGTCTCCATGCCGCTCAGGGCCCGGCTGCGCACCAACACCCTCTATATTGCGCAGGTTCCGTGAAAAAGCCCCTCCTACTGGCCTTATTGCTGGTGGTGTGCACGGGTGGGGCCCTGTACCGACAGGGGGCGCCCCTCTACACGGATGGCTGTTTGTGGGTACCTACAGACAGCTGCACGTGGAAAGTGCGTGCAGTATTGCCGGCTTTTACCGAAACCGCCCTTCAGCCTGGCGACCGCCTCCTGCGGCTGGACTACCAACCCGTTTGCTCCCTGCGCTCTATCCCACCGGCCACTCAAGCCGGCCAACTCTTCCTGTACGAAGTGCGCCGAGGGTCAGACCTTGTGCTGGTATTTGCCGAAAGTGTCGTGCGCTTTCCCTTAGGGTGGCCCTCCACAAAAAAAGCCTACCAAGTAGTGCGATGGCTCAGTTTGGGTCTATTCTGGCTGGCTCTGCTTACGTTTTTGCTGACGCTGGAGCGGTGGCGGTGGGAACTGGCTACCTGGTGGCCAGAAGGACTGCTGCTAATAGGGCTGACCCTACTGAGTGGAACCTATTGGGCCTTTTGGGAAACCTACGGCTCTACACGCCTAATCGCCGGCATCGTTCTGACCAGCGGCTGGGCTCTCTTAGCCTTGAAGGGCCTGCCTACCCTGGCAGGTAAGCTCCTCTGGCTGGCAGGGATAGCGGCCTCGGCGCTGCTAAGCTCACAGCCCTCACTTCAAGCCGCCTGGACCGTCTTTGCGCTGGGGGCTCCCGTACTTAGTTTATCGGGCTTTTGGCGGGGCCTTTACCTGCTTGGGTGGGGGGGCTGGCTACTTGTCCCCGACCCGCTCTGGATTCTGGGGCTACAAGGCACCTTCCTATGCTCGTACGCTAAGGTACTGCGCCAGACGCTAAGCCTACTTCCCGTAGAGACGGCCTGGGTGCGAGCTGCAGCCCTGGGGCTGGCCACAGCGGCTGGTTATGTAGGGTATGGGGGTTCTCTCCTGCAGGCAGTAGGCTTAGGAGCTGCGGCCTTATTGGCCCTGACCTGGGCAGGACAAAGCATGACCAAGGCTTTGCGCGTGCGCCAAAAGCGCGTGCGCTTTCTGCAAGAACGGCTTCCGCAGTTGTGGGAGATTTTAGATGAGGAGCGGCTCTTTGCGTTTGTTCGGGAGACGCTCCAGACGTATGTGCAAGCGACGCAGGTGGCGTGGATAGCGGAGGCCCGGGTAGACTCAGGGCGACCCTGGCTGCGGCGCAGCGGCGAACCCTCTCCGGTAGCCACGCGGGAATGCCCTTTTGAACCGGATGCGGCTATTCCCCTGCCCCGCTACGGCTGGTTACTCCTTCAGGAAGGAGCCCATCGATTGACCCCCCAAGACCTGGAGCAGCTTTTGCCTTTTGCTGCGGGGGTAAGCATTGCCCTGCGGCACCTGAGGCTCTTTCAAGCAGCCCATGAAGCACGGTTAGCGGCGCTGCGAGGCCAGCTGAGCCCGCATTTCCTCTTTAATGCACTCAACACGCTCCAGGCCCTCATTCAGGAAAACCCCCCCTTGGCAGAGGAGCTTATTATCGAGATAGGTAGCCTACTGCGCCGCAGCCTCGAGCACGCCCGTCAGGTTACGGTACCGCTGGCTGAAGAACTGGCTCTTGTTCGGGATTATCTGGCCGTGGAAAAGAAACGCTTTGGAGACCGCCTGCAGATCAAGTGGCAGCTCCCAGACCCCCCACCTGACATCCAAGTGCCCCCTTTTGCTTTACAGCTCCTGGTGGAAAACACCATCAAGCATGCCGTGAGCCGACTGGCCCGACCTGTGACCTTGTCCCTTCGCCTTGAACAGACCACCGAAGGGGTCGCCCTCACGGTGGAAGACGATGGGCCGGGCATCGACCCGACTCGTATCGGCCAAAGGGTCGGCCTCTCTAATCTTCTTCTTCGCTTGGAACAGCTTTACCCCAACCAGGCTGCACTCGAAATCGAGCGCTTAGACCCCGGCACGCGCGTCACTCTTCGGTTTCCCCTTCCGACGGCGAACCCGACCGCTCGTAGTCGTAATCCGGAAGCAAATCGGTCCGCACATGGCTGATAACCTGATCAAGTGCACGCTGGAACTTCACAAAATCCTCCTTGTACAAGAAGATTTTCTGCTTTTGACTGACCTCACCACCAAAGTCCCGCTTCGTTTCGGTAATGGTGATGTAATAGTCTCGGTTTCGTGTCGCCCGCACGTCGAAAATGTACGTCCGCTTCCCGGCACGCACCTTGACGGAGTATACTTCTCGCGCTTCCATACCAGCCCAAACTTCCTACAAAGGTACAACTCTCCCGTCAACCGCAACCCACTCCTACACTGTATTTTTGGGGCCATGCGAAGCGCGCTTGTCCTTGTAGGGCTGGGGGCCTTAGCTTGGGGCCAGCTCCTCAACCGTTCTGGCAAGGATAGCACCATCTTCATCTCCGGGCAAGTCTTTTTGCCCAACTATCCCATCGCTACTTGTACCAACCCCTGGGGCGTAGGGGTAGCGGACTTCAACGGAGACCAGTGGGAAGATCTGGTGGTAGCCTGCCGCAGTGAGGGCAAGCTGGCCCTGTACTTCAATAACCAGCAGGCAGAGTTTCCCCGCAGCCGCACTTTCCCTACCCTCAAGGACCCTTGGAAGCCCCTGGTCCTGGACCTCAACCGCGATGAAGTGATGGATGTGGTGGTGGCTTCTTACGCCGAGGCGAAGGTGGGATGGCACTGGGGAGACGGCCGTGGGAACCTACCCCTTACGCAGTCTATAAGGGTAGGGAAAGGCCCTCATCACCTCTTCTCTGCCGACTGGGATGGGGATGGTCGCCCTGATGTGGGCGTAGTCTGCTACGATGAGGGAACGCTGCACCTGCTGCGAACCGGCCCTTCCGGCCACCTCCAGCCTTACAAGGTGCTTAAGGCGCCTATCCGGCCACGCACCGCCGCCGCAGCTGACATAGACCGCGACGGAAAGCCGGACATCGTCGTCGGCGGCGAAGACCCCCAGCTGCTGATCTTTTACGGTAAAAACGGCTACAGCGGTGAACCCCAACGGCTGAATAGCCCCCCTTCCATTTGGGCCATAGACGTGGGCGATCTCAACGGAGACCGCCGCCCAGACTTGGTGGCAGGCACTTATACCGGCAGCTCGATCGTGACCTTTTTCAATGCGGGCTTCGGTCGGTGGGAAGAGCCACGGGTACAGCCCTCCGGAAACTACAACTTCGCCCTCTATCTCGGGGACTTCGATAAAGACGGCGACCTGGATGTAGTGACCGTCTCGGCACGCGACCATGTGATCAATGTGCACCTCAACGACGGCCGAGGCCAACTATCTGACCGACATCGGATTGGCACCGGTCAATGGCCCATTGCGCTCACCTTGGCCGATGTGAACGGCGATGACAACGTAGACTTCCTCACCACTTCCATCCACGACCATGCTATCAACGTACACCGTAACATCCCGGTCACGCCGCCCAAACCAGTGCTCATCACCATCCAAGGGCGGCTAATAGATGGAGACACCGGCCAGGAAGTCGCCGGGAATGTTTCGCTGGTGGACTCCACCGCTATGGAACGCGCAGGCGCTTCAGAGGAAGCCTTCCAAGCGCAGCGTTTTACCCCTGGCAAGCCTTTTCGGTTCCAGGTCACAGGCGGGCGACACATCCTACTGCTCAAAGGGACGGCCCCCGGCTACCCCCCCGCCGAAGCGCGCCTCGTACTGCCCCCTTTGAAGAACCTACCTGATTCCATCCGACAAAAGGGACTCTATCGGGACCTCGTTTTGCGGCGAATCCAGCGCCTGCGCGTCTGGGGTTATGTAACGGACGCAGAGAAGAAGACCCCCCTCCGAGGGGCTACGGTCCGGCTCACCACCCAAAACGGCGAAGTGATAGCGGAGCTGACTACAGACGGGCGCGGTCAATACGAAGCCCAAGTACCCTTAGGCCTCAACCATCGCCTCCAAGGAGAGGCCCAAGGGTACGATCCCGCCTGGCAGGTATTTTCGCTGGGAAGAGAACATTACCCCCAAGGGCTAAGGCTCGACCTAACGCTGACCCCCGCTAAGGCCGTCCGTTCCTGCTTAGAAGGGCTCGTCCTGAACCAGGCCACCCAAGCCCCTCTCTCGGGGGTGCAGATCATCCTTATAGACCCTGCAGGCGGGCGGCGTCGCCTCACCTCCCAAAATGGCGGCCGCTTCAAAGGCTGCGTGCCCCCTGGCCCCTATCAGGTAGAGATCATTCACAAAGGGTTTTTCCCATATCGGGACTCGATTGTAATGCCGGAAGCAGGCCTCCAACGCAACTTTCTGCTGGCCCCCGTCGAGACCGAAAAAGCGATCGTACTTCGCAACATCTACTTCGACTACGACAAGGCCACTTTACGCCCTGAGTCTATCGAAGAGTTGGAGCGCGTGGTGAAGTTTCTGCAGGAGAACCCCACGCTGCGAGTGGAGATTTCAGGGCACACCGATAGCGACGGCTCCGAAGCGTACAACCTGCGCCTATCTCAAGCCCGAGCGCAAGCGGTGGTCGATTACTTGGTTTCCCGCGGCATTGAAAACGGTCGGCTCATTGCCCGAGGTTACGGAGAAAGCCGCCCCGTCGCCCCCAACGACACCCCAGAAAACAAACAAAAGAACCGCCGCACCGAGCTCAAAATCCTGGGCCTATAGTGGAACTTTCGATCGTTATCCCGGCTTACAACGAGGCTGAGTCTTTGCCTGAACTTTTGGCCTGGATTCGGCGGGTATGCGAAGGCCGTTTTACCCAGTACGAGATATGGGTGATCGACGACGGCAGCCAAGACGCCACCTGGACCGTACTGGAAAAACTCAAGGCCGAGCACCCCCGTCACCTGCGGGCCCTTCGCTTTGCACGCAACTACGGCAAGTCGGCCGCCCTGCAGGTGGGCTTCCAGCGCGCACAAGGCCAAGTCATCGTCACCCTCGATGCCGACCTTCAGGACTCCCCCGACGAAATACCTCCCCTCTACGACATGATTACCCAAGAAGGCTACGATCTGGTGAGCGGCTGGAAAAAACACCGTCGCGATCCCCTCTCTAAACGGCTACCCAGCCGCCTTTTCAACTACGTGGTGCGCTGGGTTACGGGCATACCCCTACATGACTTCAATAGCGGCATCAAGGCCTACAAAGCCCACGCCGCTAAAGCCATCGAGCTATACGGAGAAATGCACCGATACATCCCTTATCTCGTAAAGTCCGCAGGCTTTACTCGTATAGGCGAAAAAATCGTCACCCACTATCCGCGCAAATATGGATACTCCAAGTTTGGCTGGGAACGGTTTATCTACGGGTTCCTGGACCTGCTGACGGTGAGTTTTCTGGTTCGTTTTGGCCGGCGCCCCATGCACCTTTTTGGAAGCTTAGGCATTTTGGCTTTCCTAATAGGCCTGGCCACCGTAAGCTGGCTAATCTACGATAAACTTCACCAGCTTACGCTGTATGGGAGCGTTCGTCGCGAAGTGTACCAGCAGCCTTTGTTCTATTTGGGCCTGGCCAGCGCTGTCATAGGCGTACAACTTTTCTTAGCCGGGTTTTTGGGGGAGCTTTTCTTGCGGCAAAACCCCCATAAGCACACCTACACCATCCTCTCGGAACTATGAGCTGGGGGACCCTTTTGTGGCTTGGGGTGGCGGTTTTAGTAGGGATAGGGGCCGCGGTGTGGAGCTATGCTCGACTGCCTGTACGAGTACCCCGCCCTTGGTTGTATACCTTGGGCACGCTCCGCGCCGCTTCCGTAGCGGCGCTAACTTTCCTCTTGGCCGAACCGCTCTATACCCGCCTGGTCCAACAAGAAGCCCCCCCGCTCGTGGTCCTTTTAGCCGACAATAGTCAAAGTCTCTTTTGGGGAGGCCACCTAAGCCTCGCCCTTTACCGAGAGGCGCTTGAGCAGCTGACCACTCAGCTCCGTCAAGCAGGCTTCGAGGTGCGTAGGTACAGTTTCGATCGGGGTCTCAAACCCGCTGATAGCCTAAAAGGTGACGGCGACGTTTCCTGGCTTTCGTACGCTATCCAGGAGGTTCTGGAGCGGGAGCCCCAGGCCACCGCTCTGCTGGTGGTGAGCGATGGACAAGAGACCGGCGAAAGGACCGCCTCGGTACCGACCCGGGTGCCGATCTGGACCATCGCTGCCGGTCCCCAGCCCCCCCTTCAGGATGCTGCCATTGAAGAAGTGCTATTGCCCCCCTGGGTCAGTGAAGGTCAGCCTATCCAGCTCGAAGTGCGCGTGCGCCCCTCCGCCCTACCCAGTACCCTTACTCTCACCTGGACTGGCGGACGCCACCAGGTGCCTATCGCGCCTCAGCAAAACCGCGTGTCTCTATCCCTCCCAGCCTGGCCTAAGGGCTTGCATCGTTTTGTTCTTATGCTGTCGGCTGCGGGTGACCCCAACCCCTCCAACAACACCCGCGAAGAAGCCGTGTGGGTTCGCCCCACGCGCCCCCGTATTTACCTCTGGGCCGGGGAGATTACTGCCGATGTGGCCTTTTTGCGGCGAGTCTTGGAAAGGATAGGCCCCGTACAGGTGATTGCGGCGCGCAAGCCCACCGGCTACACCTACGCCCCCGACTCGATCAGCTGGAGGGAAAGCACCCTTCATGTGCTGTATAACTTTCCTGCCCGGGCTGAAGACCTTCCCTGGGCCCGCCGAATAGCCCAGGAAAACTTGTTTTTCTTCGTGGTAGCAGGGGCCACGCTCGAAATGGACACTCTTTTTTGGTCTATGGCGGGATGGCAAAAGCCGGGGCTACTGAGGGCTTATTCGATGCCTCGGGGACCCGTGATCTATCTGCGCCAAGAAGGCCTGCAACCTACCGTCCAGACCTTCGATATAGGGTGGGGACGGCCAGTGGCCTATCGCTACTTTCAAGGCAACCGCCTGGTGGCCGGGCTGATGGGCGAAGGCTGGTGGGCCTTGCGGGCTTTTCCTGACTTGACCCGACAGTGGGACTCCCTCGTGACGGCCCTCCTCGGGCAGGGGCTGGCTTTCCAAGAAGCCCGCTTGACCTTCTTCCCTGAACGAAACCGCGTCCTGCAAGGAGAAATTGTGCGCTGGCAGGGCTGGCTGCCCCCGGGTACGACCCTTCTCGTAGGCCACCAACCCGTTCCCCTCCAAGCTTCTTCCGAAGGCCTCTATGAAGCCTTCTGGCAAGCCGACTCCGTCGGTACTTTTCTTTACACCCTCTTACAAGGGGAGAAAGTCCTTTTCACGGGCCTCCTCACGGTAGAAGCACCAGCCCGCGAGCTGGCGCGACTCGGGCGAGACACCTTATACCTGCGTTATCTGGCGGCCCTCACCGCCGGCCAAGCCTACAACTGGGAAGATTGGCCTACCCTACCTACCCGACTTCGAGAGGCTTTCCCCGCTCGGCGCCTTGTATCTTCGCGGCGAGAAGTCCTCCCTTTCCACGAGTGGCAGGTATGGCTGGCGGTACTCCTTTCTCTCTTTTCCCTCGAGTGGCTATTGCGGCGGTATGTGGGCTTGTACTAAAGGGCTGCCGCTCAGAGCCGCCCTTGCCTGCCGTTGACCTTTCGGTGTGGCGGGCTGAAGTGGCGCTCCGATCTGGACTGCCTACCCCCTCAGACTCCCTTCGGTTTCGACGTTTCTTTTATGACTGCGTGTATGAAGGCGATACAACCGTCCCAGATAGTATTTACCATGAGGACGTACGCACCCTCGCTGAAGATAGCCTCTTCCGCTGGCTGATAGACACCGTACTGCGGGTCTACCCGCCCACTTACGACTTCACAAAAGGGCTTCGGCCCCTCTTCCAGCGATGGAAAGCCCTCTATCCCGAAGACTCCTTGCCCCAAGTGGTTACCTTCGTGACCGGATACGGCCCTGTAGGCGCCCTTACGCTCGAACAGGACCAGTGTAAGCTGTGCGAAAAACACCTCATGATAGGCCTGCATTATTTCATTTCGGACACCTTTGGGTTCTACCCGCCTGATCTACCGTATTTTATTCGTCGGCGTTTGACAGCCCCGCATATTCCCGTTTTTGTGGCGCTGCGGCTTATACGCAGCAAAATGCCTTCTTTATCTCCCCGCCACCTCCCTAAAATGGTCGATTACATGGTTTGGCACGGCATCCAACTCTATGCGTTAGAGAAACTTTTGCCTGAGCTGCCCGATACGCTGCGCTTATTCTACACCCAAGAACACTTAGACTGGCTAAGAGAAAACGCCCGCTATGCCTACAAAGAGCTTTTGCCCTATTTTCAGGAGAGCCGCTATTCGACCATTCAGCCGTTCATTGGGGAAGAGCCTTTTACCAAGCTATTTGGGCGGGAGTCACCTCCTCGTCTGGGGTGGTATTTTGGATGGCAAGCGGTGCGCCGATACGCCGAGAAACGCGCGGTGCCGCTGCGCACGCTCCTGGAGATCCCCCCTACTCAATACGCGCAAGTGTTTGCGAAGTCTGGCTACCGCCCCTGAAGTGGCCTAAAAAGCACTACTTTTGTTCCCATATGTCTTGGCAACAAGGGCAGGAAAGGGCCTGGGACCCTTACTTGAGTCTTTTGCGACGCACGTGGTACTGGATAGTAGGGGCAGGCCTACTCTGTGGAGGCGTAATGGCGATCTGGCAGTACTCTTTGCCGGACGAGTACCTCTGTGAGGTCGAGCTGGTGCCCCCCCACTTAGAAGAACTTACCAGCTCTAATCCCGCTGTCACTCCCGCCGGCAGTGAAGACTTAGAGAAATTCCTGAGCTTTTTGCAATCTCCTACCCTACAAGGCAGGTTGGTAGATTCTTTCAAGTTGGTAAAGCATTACCGGCTCGAAAAAATCCAAAATCCTAAAACAAGAACACGCAAACTAAACGCTCTGCTAAAAGATAGAATACACACTACTATCACTCGAAACTCAACCCTTCGCATAGAGGTATACGACGAAGACCCTAAAATGGCATACCAAATCGCCCGTTTCATGTTGGAGTCAGTCAAGAAAGCGGTAAACTTCTATCTAAGACGTGAAGAGTCTATCACAGAACTCAAGCAACAACTAAGTGAAATACAAGGACAGATTGCCCGATTGCAAGACACACTTTCTATTTTGCGGAGAAAATACAGAATAGTTATAGCCCCTGATGTGGAGTCAGGAACCTTTCAGGTTCCTTATACGCAGCTTTTGCGAGATCCGGAGGCCATGGCCCACTACGATGAGGTCCTTCAGAAAGAATTTATGCTCAAACGGCTCACCCAACTGCGCGTAGATGTTTTAGGAGGGATCTTGTGGCGAGAGCGCTTTCTCAACACCTACCCGGAAGTCGTATGGGTAATCGTCGAGCCCCATGTGCCGAACCTCCCCGAACGTCCTAAACGGCTCCGCTGGATAGCCCTGGCTACGCTGGTTGGTCTGGGAGGAGCCCTTTTCTTGATTCTGTATGCCCACCGCCTGGGCCTTCTGCATCCTTTCCCTACCCCTGAAGAACTACCTTACCAGACCTCGTAACGAAAAAAACCATAGGACGTGAACCGGTTTTTTATAGCCCACTTGCCTGCTTATATAAAAGTAATCCGCCAGTATGGTTGGCGTATTTTGCTGGTAAGTGTAGGGCTTTCGGGAGCATTCACGGTGTGGTGGCTCACTCGCCCCATAGAATATGAATGTGAGATTGAACTTGTGCCTCCGGATTTGAGTATGGCCTCCCCTCTCCTTCGGGAAGCGGCGTTGGTGCCGGGCACAGCCAGCGACCTGGAGCGCGTCTACAGCTACCTACATTCGCACTGGCTACGGCAAGCTCTTATAGACTCGTTCCATTTGTATAAGCGATTCGGGCTGGAGGACCTTCCCTCGCCTGCTCGCCGGGCCCGAAAAATGAAGCGCATCTTAGATCGGTTGGTAACTGTCCAGATTACCCGCAACTCTACCCTTCTCATTACCGTTCGGGATACTTCTGCCCAGCTCACCTATGACCTCTCCATTTTTCTGGTGCGGCAGGTCGAACGTTTTTGTAAGGGGATCATTCGCATGCAAGAAGCCTTAGACGAAACGCAAAATCAGCTCAAGGAACTCACCCAAGAAATCCGTGCCTTAGAAGCCCATTTATCCGAGCTTCGAGTCAAATACCGTATTTTCCCAGCTCAGGAGGAAAATGCCCGGTCTCTCTTAGGTAGCCCGGAAGCGCTCCGCTACTACGACCAGGTGCTCAGCGAAGAGACACGCCTGCGCCGCCTGCAAGAAGCGTACGCCCGACTCGTGGAAGAAAAACTCCGCCGTGAAGACCTTTTGCGCGTCTATCCTCAGAGTCTGTTCTTGATTCAGCCGCCTTATAAACCCCTTTACCCCGCAGGCCCAGAAAGGTGGGTGTTGATTCTCTTGTCTGCGCTGGGCAGCATAGGTCTTACGATTTTTCTGGTGCTATATGCCTATCATGTAGGGCTACTGCCCGAGAAGCGGTCTTCCGAGAAGCTGGCCGAACTGGTGCCGCCCCAGTGAGCCAAGAGGGCTAAAAGCGCCAGCTCGTAGCCCAGCCAGCCTAACCCTGTGATCACTCCTAAGCAGGCTCGCGCCGTGATGAGCCGCCGCCGAAAAGCTTCTCGCCGGTAAACTTGACTGACATGCACCTCGATACAGGGTCGCCCACATCCTAAAAGCGCATCGTAGAGGGCATAACTGGTGTGAGCCAGCGCACCAGGGTTTAGAATCAGCCCATCATACGCCTCCGTCTCCCAAACCCATTCCACCAGCTGGCCCTCCCAAGCGCTCTCCAGATAAATCAAGCTCACCCGATCCCGATAGCGACTTTGTAGACTCGCCCAGAAATCGGCCCAAGGTTGCGTTCCATACCATTGAGGCTGGCGCCCCTGCCCGATAAATCGTACATTCGGCCCATGGAGAATGCGCACGCGATACATCTGCCCAAAGATATTCTCCACACGTGGACCCAGTACTTGGCGATGGAAAAGGGTCTGGCCCCGGCCACCCTTGAAGCGTACCGCCACGATGTGAGCCCCCTGGTAGAAGCGCCCTTTTCCCTACCGGCCCTGCAAGATCGCCTCACCACCCTTAGCCAGGCCGCAGAATGGCAAAGCATCACCCTGGCTCGCAAACTCTCGGCTTTGCGCAGCTTTCTGCGGTTTCTCTACGAGCAGGGGTACCTGCCAGAGGATTGGTCCGCCTTCTGGGAAAGCCCCCGCTTCTGGCGGAAGGTGCCTACTTACCTCACCCCCGAAGAAGCAAACCACCTCATCGATGCTTACCCCCTCGACAAGCGCCATGGCCCCCGCAATCGCCTCCTCCTTGAACTGCTCTATAGCTGTGGCCTGCGCGTGAGCGAAGCCTGCCACCTCGAACTGACCGACGTCCTGCTCAACGAGGGTTTTTTGCGGGTGCGGGGCAAAGGGCAGAAAATGCGCTTTGTACCCTTTGGCCCTAAGCTCCAGCAGGCCCTTGAAGTCTACCTACCCTTGCGCGCTACCCACTACAAGCCCGCTGCTCAAGCCCAGCCCTACCTGCTTTTGAGCCAGAAAGGCGGTCCGCTGACCCGTATCCAAGCTTACACCGTCGTCCGAGAAGCCGCTAAACTGGCCGGCCTGGAGAGGCCTATTCATCCCCACGCTTTACGGCACAGTTACGCTACCCACCTGCTACTGGCCGGCATGGATATCGCTTACCTGCAACGCCTCTTAGGACACAGCGCCCTCACGACGACCCAGCACTATCTGCACTACTTGGCCTCAGACCTGGCCCAGATGGTGCAGCGGTACCACCCCCGCGCAAAAGCAGCCCTAAAATAAGCCCATACAACGCCCCCAGCACACCCAGTACTTTGATGCGATCCACCAGGACGCGTCCTAAATCACTTTGCCGGGCCCGATACGCTTCAAAAAGCCGGATTTTTTGAGTGACCAGCTCTTCTACTTTTTCAGGAGAAAGGCCTTGCCGTTTCAGATAAGCCCGCAGTAAAGCGCCATGCTTTGTGGGATAAGCATCATAAGCCGGCTTGAGGAAAGGCTCCATGAGCCGCTCGCCTATCGCTTTGAGAGGGGCGCTGGCGACCGCCACGCTCACCACCCACAGAAAGATACGCACGGGGTCCAAGTATCCCCACCGGCGCAGCCGCACCAGAAAAACCCCCGCCACCAATAGAAGCCATACCCCCCCAGCAAGCAAAAGAAACTGCCCCGCCAACACCTCATAAGCTAAGCCCAGTTTCCACGCCACACCATCTATCACCAACGCTCCCCCCACATGCAAAAGCGTAGCCCCCAGCCCAGCGCTTAGCCATCCCCTAAGCGGTAACAGAGGTGTCTCCATATCGAATGAGATATAAAAAAGCGTAGTTGATGATGTCTAAGAGATTATCCCGGATAGCGGGTGCCTGATGGGGAAGATCCTCATCCATCTGGCGGATACGCGCCAGCTTCATCAGGATAAACTCGATAAAAGCCAAAGGACGCATATGTCTCCAAGCCTCGCCGTAGTCTGCATTTTTGCGTTCCAGGAGGGCTTGCGCTTCTTGGTAGAGGGTAGCGAGGCCTTCTTCGATGTTGGTATGTTTGTAGCCGTGGGTCAAACGCAAAGCGGCTAAGGCGGCGTAGTTAGCTAAAGCCAGCCAATCATGAAGAGGAGATTCGCCTGTGGCAGGTGGCCCTCCTTGCTTAAGGAGGGTACGAATACGTTGAGCTTTGATATACAATAGGTCCACCAGCGAAGGAAAGGACAACTCAGCCCAGCTTTCCCCGTACTGGCTACGCTTAGCGCGGAAAACCGCCTCCGCTCGCCGAACCCAATCCCCATACGCCGGAGGAAGCACCACCACAAAAGTACGAGTCAAGAAGGCTCAGCCGGAGTTCGGAGGCGCCCCCAAATCGCGCTGGTTTGTGCCGCCTGCTCAATCAGATGGCGGGCCAGCTCAGGCCCTAAATAGCTATCAATAAGAGCATGGACGACATACAAGGCCGGCGTGAGGAGCAGGGCCATTGCGGCTTTATAGGTGTAGTTGAGCAGGGCAATGACCGTAACCTGCGCAAAACTCCAGCCTGCCCCCCAGTAGAAAGCAATGTAGAGCACCACAAAGCTGTCAATAAGTTGGGAGATCAGGGTAGAGCCGGTAGCCCGCACAGCCAGCCACCTTCCGCGCGTAAGGCGCCGCAGCGCGTGAAAGCTCACCACATCTACAAACTGCCCGAGCAAAAAGGCAGTGAGAGAACCGGCTACGATCCACAGACTCTGCCCAAAAATGGCCGTGAACGCTGCAGGCATATACACCTCATAGCCCTCAACTTGACGCCACACCCAGAAGTCCGCCGGCGGCAAGTGCATCGCAAGCCACACCATCAGAAAAGCATAGGCGATCACCCCCGCCCCCAGCCAGGATAGCCAACGTACAGCCCGCAGCCCAAAGTACTCATTCAAAATATCGGTGGCCACGAAGACCCAAGGCCAGAGCAGCACGCCCGCCGAGAGTGAAAAGGTCAACGGACCTTCGCCAAAAAGCTCAAACCCCACCGGCTTCTGCCCCAGTAAAGCTTCAAGCGAAAAGACTTTCACTCCAATAAACTCGGCTACCAGCGCATTGGTAAGAAAAAACGCGGCCAGAAAAACGAAGAGTCTGTGGACCTTACTATTCACCGATGGGGTAGAGTTTGCCTTCTTCGGCGAGGTACGTTTCGGGAAAAGTGGCTCGGGCTTCGTCTAAGAGGGGGCGCACGTCGCGGTAGCGCGTAGAAAAGTGGCCGATGAGAAGGCGCTGGACGCCGGCCTCCCGTGCCAGAAGGGCGGCCTCGTGCGCTGTCGCATGAAAGGTCTCTCGGGCGCGCTGGGCATGTTGGGTCAGGAAAGTCGCCTCGTGATAGAGCACGGTAACCCCAGAAACAAAATGCCGTAACCCCGGGTCGTAAAGTGTATCGCTACAGTAAGCGAAAGCCCTGGGAGGTGGAGGAGGCAGCGTCAGGTCTTCCCAGCGATACCGTTGCCCTTGGTAAAGAATCTCACCCTGAGTACGCAGTTGGGGGATGAGGGTCTCGGGCAGGCCCAACTCTTGCAAGCGGGCACGATTTAGGCGGCGGGGGCGTTCTTTCTCACGAAATACGTACCCGACGGCGGGCACGCCATGCCGCAGAGGAAAAGCTTCGATAAGAAGGTGAGAGGTCTCCCAGAGCACCAGGCGCTGCCCCGGAGGTAAAAGCAGCTCCCGGATGAAAAGCGGATATCGAAGCGCCGAAAAGGTGCCCTGGAGCTGCCCTTCGACGAAGCTACGCAGTCCTGCAGGCCCCCAGAGGTAGAGGGGCTTCTGGTGGCCTTGCATGTGCAAGGTCGTCAGGAGCCCCCCTACCCCCGCTACATGATCGGCATGCAGATGGGACACCAAAATGGCCTGGAGCCGGTGAAGCTTCAAGCCGTATCGCAAAGCCTGGTTCTGCGCCGCCTCCCCACAATCCACAAGGAAATGCAGGCCTTCGTATACGACCCAATGGGCGGAATGGTGCCGGCCGTGCAGCGGCATCGCGCTGCTACTGCCCAGCACCTGCACAGAAAACATGAGCCCAGCGCGCCCTTACTCTTCGTCTTCCTCCTCTTCCTCCTCCCAGTCTTCCTCTTCTTCCTCCCAGTCTTCTTCGTCCCAGTCCTCCTCCCAATCCTCTTCGTCCCAATCTTCCTCCTCCTCTTCCCAATCTTCGAGCTCTTCTTCGTCCCACTCCTCCTCTTCGAAGTCTTCTTCCTCTTCTTCTTCGACTTTTTTCTTCATGAGAAGGGAGGCTTGGTTTTGCAGGTACAAGAGGGCTTCATCTATCGACTGCATAAGCGTAAAAATTTCATTGAGGCGCGAGAGGGAAAAAACGGATTGCACTCCTGGGGTGGGGGCTACGAGGGCCAGCGGCCGACCTTGCCCTTCCAAGAGGCGCCGCAAAAGTAGCAAAGCGCTCAGAACTGCGCTGTCTAAACTTTGGACGGCGGAAAGGTCCACGATCACGGGCGCTTGGTGTTCATGGGCCAGCACCGTGAGGGCGGCTTTGAGTTCGGGCGCGTGAGAAGCATTCAAACGGGGCTCCAACAGGCGAAAGACCACCGCCTCCCCGTGCGGCTCGACCGCGTAGTTCATACGGTTTGTAGAAAGGGGTTCGTTTGCCGCTCGTGTCCAATGGTGGTATCTGGGCCATGCCCTGGCCATACAATCGTCTCGAGAGGCAGCTTTAGCACCTTTTCACGCAAACTGTGCATGAGCAAGGTATAATCGGCCAGGGGCAGTTGATAGTTGCCGATGCTGCCCCGAAAGAGGACATCCCCCGACAACAGCCACCCTTGGGCAGGCAGGTAAAAAGCCACATGGCCTGGAGAATGGCCTGGCACGAAAAGCACCCGGACTTCCGTACCACCCCAATCCAAAGAAGCGCCCGCTTCTATGTAGCCTGTCGGAGGAGGCCCTGGGGTGTAAGAAAGCCCCATGAGGGCCGCCCACTCGGAAGCGTGTTCGTAAACCACGGTTTCGGCCGCATGGAAAAACAACGGCACGCGATACGTGCTGGCCACCCACTCCACACCCAGAATGTGATCCAGGTGGGCATGGGTCAAGTAAATACCCCGCAGCTGCGCGCGCTCTTCTTCGAGGAGGGCGGCAAAAGCGGCTCGTTCCTGCGCCGTGTACAAGCCTGGATCAACGACCCAAGCCTCACCGGTCTGAGCCACAAGCAAGTAGGTGTTTTCCTGATAAGGGTTGACCGACAGCACGCGCAAGCGCATCACGAATAGTCGTAGAAGCCCTTTCCGGTTTTGCGCCCCAGGTAGCCCGCCTTGACCATCTTCACCAAAAGAGGGCAAGGGGCATAGCGCGGATCTCCAAACCCCTCGTGCAGCACCCGCAGAATCGCTAAGCACACATCCAACCCGATGAAGTCAGCCAGTTCAAGCGGTCCCATGGGATGGTTCATCCCGAGCTTCATGACGGTATCTATGGCTTCTCGGGTAGCTACGCCTTGATAGAGGGCATAAATGGCCTCGTTGATCATGGGCATTAGAATCCGGTTCGACACAAAGCCCGGGTAATCTTGAACGACCACAGGCTCTTTGCCCAGATCTCGGGCCCATTGGAGGGTCGCTTGGAGGGTTTCTGGGCTGGTCTGAAGCCCCTGGATCACTTCTACCAGGCGCATGACCGGCACGGGATTCATGAAGTGCATGCCAATAAACCGCTCGGGTCGCTCCACCTCAGCGGCTAAGGCCGTGATGGAAATCGAAGAGGTATTGGTCGCTAAGATAGCCGTAGGCGGTGCGTGGCGGCTCACTTCCCGCCAAACCTGGGTTTTGAGGGCCAAGTCTTCCGGCACCGCTTCCACCACCAGGGCCACATCCCGGACCGCCAAAGCCGCCTCCGCATAGAACACCAACCGTTCCAGCAAGGGTTCTTTGTCCTCAGGCGCTACAATGCCCTTCTTTATCTGACGATCGACATTCTGGGCGACCGTCTGGCGAGCTTTTTCCCGTCGGGTAGCGTCAGGCTCCACCCAGGCCACGGGATACCCAAACTGCGCAAACACATGGGCTATCCCCGTACCCATGGTGCCTGCCCCTAACACCGCAACTTTGGGCTTCATAACGCTAAAATTTCACGCTTTTCTCCACCAAGACTTTCGATTCAAACACGTCATACAACTGAAAGAGGTAAACACCTCTTAGAGTTCTCGGCAGGCGATATTGGAATTTTTGGTAAGGGGCAGGTTGGAAAGGCAAAGTGAAAATTTCTTCACCAAAGCGGTTATAACAGCGCAAGAGGTAATCACCGGCTTGAGGGAAGTACAAAGTGAGCAAGAAATCCCGCCGGTTCAGGAAGATTTCCAACGTAGGCGGTTCGGGCGGTTCACCCCAAGGCAAGCCGTCATACAACACGTGCTGCGGGGCCTGTGCGCCAAGTCCTCGCACCACCAAGCGTATCCGAGTGCCTGCAGGGCTTTCCTTCGAGCAGAGGCGCTTGGTTTGGGGAAGGGCCCACCGATCAATGAGGTGCCGGCTCACTTCACGCCATTCCTGTCCAGGTCGTTTCTCCAGCAATAGCAAGTACACGGGCCGGTCCACTTTCTTCACCTCTACGGCAAAGCACAAGGCGCCCTCTTCGTGCAGGGGCCCTTCCCACCTACACTCTAACCCCGGCAGGGAATCGGAAAGAACCAGGTATAAGAGGGAAGAAAGAAGCCTCATCATTGCCTTTTCTTGATCATTTCCATCAGTTCAATCGCCCGCTGAGGCTCAAAGATAAAGTAGTACAGCATAAACAGAACCATGACCGTCAAAATGGCTATCATGACGACCAGCGCGATTTGGACACGGCCCACCCTTTTGTCCATCACGGTTTGCTCTTCCACGATGCGCTGGTAGTTATGTACAATAGCTTTTTGGGTTTTTTTGGCTTCCTCTTCTTTTTGTTTGAGGAGCTGAGTTTGGCGCTCGAGCTCCGCGTTCATTTCGTCCAGCCGACGTTGATTGCGGTCTGCGATGCGGGTTAGGGTTCGCGCTTCGCCGAGGAGTTTTTCGTACTCTTCCACCATTTTTTTGTACTCATTTTGCCAATCGGCTTCACTGAGGTCGACGCGCGCCAGGGTCAAGCGGGCTTGTTGTATCAGCTGGGCTTCCTCGGCAAAGAGGTCACGACGGCTACTGGTACTCATACCTCACAAAGGTAGGCGCTGGTACGGATATACCCTTCATTCGAGCCCTCGGAGTTTCTTGACCAGGTTTATCATCTTGTCGGTGTCCACAAAAAGGTAGTAGAACATGAACGCCACGATAACGAGGAGCGCAGCAAAAAGCACAATGAGCATCATACGGGTACGCTCCATTCGATCATACAAGACGTTTCGTTCCTCGGCTTTTTTATGTACTTCTTTTTGCTGGACTTGGATTTGTTTTTCGAGACCTTCCACTTCGGAGGCGAGCGCTTTTCGCTGCAGTTCAAGCTGAGCACGAGCCTTTTCAAGTTTACTTTCCAACTGGGTAGCTTGATGAGTCAAAACTTGGACGACCTTGAGCAGGTTTTCGTAGTTCTCGACGAGCTTCTCATAAGCCTCACGCCAGGCCTGTACAGAGAGGCCGCCTTGTTCGGCGCGAGTACGGGCCTCTTCGAGGAAAGCCGTCTCCTCAGGAAAGTATTGGTCTTTCATACCGGAACCAGTTCGAAGGGTACATCGAGGAGGGCCTGGTAGTCTTGACCGGTTTCGGCCATGTCTTCGTCGTCGGCGTCGTAGTGCCACCGAATGGCCACCTTATGCCCAGCCTTGTGCATGCGCTCCAGCTTGCGAAAAATATCCAAGAGGCACTTCGACGAGCTGGTGTTGAAGTACTCCAGGTGAAACTTGAAGATGGTCTCCGGTAAAGGAGACTTGCTGTACTCTTCTATCCAGTCCAGCACCTTTCGATAAAAACCAATGGCGTCTTCTGGAATGCTACGCCCGGTAATCTCGAAAATACCCAAGTCGGCATTCAAGATAACCTTGGGAGTCTTGGAGGTGGGTTCGATCACTAAGTTTCGCATGGGCGGGGCAAATTTACCTACTTCTCAGGGATGCGAGAGACACGCGCTTCGAGACTGAAAAAAGAGTACTTGTCATTGACGGGATGGAAGTCATAGCCTAACTTCTGCCCCGATTTGCGGGCAATATCGATGATTCCCAGCCCCGCTGTGCCTTTTTCTGAAAAGCCCGAACCGGTGAGTACCTCCTGGTACAGCTGCTTGAGCTCTTCTTTGGTGGCGCGGTTGATGCGATCCAAGCGCGCCTTGAGCTCGGGAATCCGATCGTTCAAAATATGGTTGCCGGTAATGATATAGTAGTCCTTTTCCTCCCGTCCTATCATCAAAAGGGCCGTTTTGTCTTTGACGGGGTTATTCGGGTCTGTCGGCGGCAAAGCATCTAAATGGTGGTACACGTTTTGCAGACATTCCACCATCACATTGAAGACCCGCTTTTTCACCTTTCGGTCCTCCCCCTCACCCTCCAGCTTATTTTCTATCATCTGCAATATCGAAGAGACTAAGTCAGCCGTCACCTCGCCTTGATAGACGAAGATAATGTTATTCAGCTGCATGTTCTTATAGTAGCTATAAGTCATGCTCATAAGCGCTAAGATTGGACTTTTACGGAGAGTTCGATAGGAAGGTTGAGGAGTGCTTGATAATCTTGTCCGGTCTCTTCCATGTCTTCATCGTCCTCGTCGTAGTACCAGGTGACACGCACCTCATGGCCGGCTGCATGAATAGCTTCAAGCCGCTTGAGGATCTCCAAGATGTTTTTGGAAGAGCTGGTGTTGAAATACTCCAGGTCAAAGCGTACGTGGGTCAACGGTAAAGGCTGTTGGGCGTATTTGTCAAGCCACTCAAAAATAGGGGTGTAAAAACCCACCGAATCTTCGGGAATGCTTCGGCCGGAGAACTCAAAAATGCCATTCTCCGGATCCAGGATCACACGGGGTGTTTTGTGGGTAGACTCTATGCGCAAGGCTTCCATAGGCTATCTATTTTTTTTGCAGTCTGGCTTCGAGAGAAAAGAAAGTATCGTTATCGTTGAGGAACTCAAAGTTGTAGTTGAGCAGGTCATGGGACTTTCTGGCCAGGTCCAGGATACTGATGGCGGGCACGCCACCTACCAAGGAGAGGTTGCGGGGGTCGTCTTTTTCGAGGAGGCGCTGGTACGCTTCTCGGAGCGCTTCGGGAGAGAGGGTGTTGACCCAGTCCAAAAAGGTTTTGACCTGGTGGACGGCCGAGCTAGCGATTCGCCGGCCAATCGCGACCGTATACAAGTAAGGCAGTTGCCGCACCAAGAGCACCGCATGGCCCCTTTCCACGTCCTCCCCTAAGCTAAAAGACTCCACCATGATATTGAATAACTTTTTGCTAACGCGGCGATCTTCTCCTGTATCATCGAGCCTATTTTCCACCAAGCTCAAAATATCCACCACCAAGTCGGGCGTAATAGGACCATGATACAGGAAAACAATACTATTGTCGAGGAGATTTCGGTAGAGGGGGTAGGCGTAAGTGAGAGCCGACTCATGCAAGAGGCTGGACTGTAAAGCATCCATAACCAGGGCAAAGATAGGAAAACTTCACAAACGCAGGCCCAAGACCGTGATGTCATCGGTGGGCGGGGTATCCCCCATCCAGGTGCGCAGCTCTTCGATGAGCCGCTCTCGCTGCTGCGCCATGGGCAAGGAGGCCCAAAGGGCCAGTTGCTGGCGAAAGCGACGATGGGTATACCGTTTGCCGCCTTCTCCAAACTGGTCAAGGTAACCATCGGTGTAGAGGTACAATAGATCACCGGGCCGGTAGGAAAAGGTATGGGTGGTAAAAGTTTTCACCTCTTCGAGCCAAGAGGCCCCGCCCAAACCGGCCGGGGCACCAGGTACAAGCAGCCAGCGCCCCTCTTGCTGCAGGAGAAGGGGCCGATGGGCCCCCGCAAACCGCACAATCTGCCGGGTCCGGTCTATCACACACAAAGCTACATCCATGCCATCTTGGACGTTTTCCTGGCCCGCCAATAGCTCCCGCAGCCGCCCATCCATGTCGTACAAAATCGCCGCCGGATCGGTGAGCTTACGTTCGCGCACCGCCCCTTCTAAAAGCGTATAGCCCAAAAAAGTCATAAAAGCCCCTGGCACTCCATGGCCTGTACAGTCCACCACCGCCACCACGATCTGGCCTTCGCATTCGCCGTACCAGTAAAAGTCCCCGCCCACCACATCCCGCAGCCAATGTAAGACAAAACTATCGGGAAAAAGGACGCGCAGCCCTTCTTCGCCGGGGATGAGCGCCGCTTGAATGCGCCGAGCATACGTGATACTCTCCATGATGTCGCGATTGCGCTCTTCCAGCTCTTTCTTTTGTCGCTCCAGTTCCATGCGCGCCTGCTCTAAACGAAGGTTTTGCTGGTGCAGCTGCTGCTGAACCTGCCTCAGCTCCGTAATGTCCTGAAGTAGCACCACAAGCGTCTCGACTTGACCTTCCAGGCTAACCTCTGGAATGCCCCGCACTATCATTCGGCGAGTCCCATATATCGAAGGAAAATCTATCTCCGCAGAAGTAACTTGCATACTTTCAAAAACTTCTTGGATAAAGCCCTCCCAAAATCGCACCTCCTCAAGTGAAAAACCGACCGAATAGATGGTGTTTCGGATGTAATGGGCAGGAGAATAGCCAGTATACCGTTCGATGGTGGGGTTGGCGTACAGAAAAGTGCCTGCCCGATCCAGCCGGAAAATGATATCCGTAGAGTTTTCTACAAGCGACTGAAACTTGAGGCGAGTGCGATACTGCTTTTCGTACTCTACCTGCGTCGAAACATCCCGAAGCACAACCAAAATCGCTTGCAAGGCAGGGTCTTGCAGATAGTTGCATGCTTGGGCTTCGAGCCAGACAGTATGACCTTGCTTATGTAGGTAGCGAAAACGCAGGACGAACGTTTCACGAGGTGAACGCAAAAGTTGGGCAAAGAAAGCGCGCACTTCTTGAATGTCTGCTTTATCTATGTATCGAAAGAAAACTTCCAGTTCATGGGGGAGGTAGCCTAAAAGCGTCGTCACGCTGGGGCTAAAGTAACGGGGCCGCCCCACTGCATCGAAAAAGAGGACGGCTTCGGTGAGGTGAGAGACGACCAACTGCCAGCGGAGCTCTTCTAAGGCCGTGCGTTTTTCGGCCTGCTGCAGGAGGGCTTGCTTTTCGGCCAGGGTGTGGGTGAGTAGCCGCCGTTCGTCTTGTAATGCGGCTATTTGCTGGGCCAAAGCCTGGATTTCGGTGTTTTTTTGAGCGAGTTCTGCCTGGAGGCGCTGCAGCTGCTCCTGGTAGGGCGCTTCTTTCTGGGCCTCTTCGACCAGTAGCACCCCTACGGCGAAAACCGCCGACAAAACCTGCGCCGCTTCTTGCTGGGCCGGTTCCCATTCCGAGAAGCTGGCCATGTCCCATACACCATGGATGCTCTGGCCAGCGATAAGAGGTAAAACCGCCACCGCTTGGGGCTTGACGCGACCCAGCCCAGAAAGGGCCTCCACATATCCCTTGGGCAGTTCCGTCAACCATAAAGGCTGTCCTTCGCGAGCGGCCTGACCTATCCACCCTTCGCCTATCTGGAAGAGAGCAGGGGCTTCCGTCGGATAGGCATAGTGGTAGATGCGTCGCAGGTGGTTGCCTTCGAGGCGATAATAGGCCCCCATGGCGGCTCCTATCCCTTGCAGGAAAACCGGGCCGGCACGTTCGAGGTAGCGCACTACGTCGGTTTCGCGCTGCGCCAGGCGCAAAAGCTCCGTTCCCTTCTGCCAGATCGCATGCCAGAATGTGTGGCGCTCTTTGTGCCAAGTCAACTGCGCCAGCACCTGAGCAAAAGCCTCTTGGAGGACTGGAGGCCATTCGGTGCTTTGAGGCGGCAGGCTATTGCGAGCTCCTCGTCCTATCTCCTGCCAAACCGCAAGCACCTCCTGAAACAGGAGGAAGGCTCGAACGGGCTCTTCGGCTTCTTGGAAGGGAATGGGCAAAGGACCGGAAGGCAGCCGGCCTTCCCAGAGAAGGCCGCGCCACGCTTCCTGTATGCCCAAAAGTCCCCGTCCAATGCGCCGCCACCACCACAGGCCGATAGCGACCGCCAGCCCCAGAAGCCCTACCAACGCGCCATAAGCCCACAACACCAGCGCTTGATCCCAGGTAGCCCAAGCTTGGGTGCCCCCTACCAGGGCCGCATCCCTTTGCGTAATCACCCACAGGCCCATCAGCACGATCGTCCCCATGCCCCCCACCATCAGCGCAATACCCGCCCCCAGAATCTCGGCTATAGTCCAGCGACCCATGGCTAAGGAAGCCCCTTCACTTTTTGCGCTGGTATCGTACAAAGGTCTCGGCTCGAGCCAGCGTCCGTGCCGCCAGGAGAGACCGAACCTTCTCCCAGGTGATCGGAGGCCGCACGTTCAGCGGTTCAGACAACGCGTACACTTCCGCCACATACCGGTGCGCCGGGTCTCGAACCGGCGGACAAGGCCCCCCATAGCCTACCTTCCCAAAGTCGTTGTAGCCCACCAGGCCGTCTTCCTGATTAGGCCCCAGCTGGGTACCTTTTACATTGCAGACAAGCCAGTGGATAAAGGTATCCTGCGGCGCATCGGGGTCGTACAAGCGCACGACAAAAGCGCGCGTAGAGGACGGCGCGCCCCCCCACTGGATAGAAAGGGGCACATTCGCTCCGTCGCAGGTATGCTGAGGCGGTAACCAAGCCCCGCGCTCATAGCCCTCTATACGAACCCACATCTGCGCCAAGAGGGGCCCTATCCCTACGCAAGCCCATAAGCCCTTCATCTTCACAAAGATAAGGCTTCGAGGCATACTTGCACCAGCTCCTGCGCTTTGCACAAGCGGGCAGGGGTAAAAAGTTCCAAGGCGGCTCGAGGCATGGTAGGCACTTCGGCATCAGCGGGGTCCTGCACCGCCGTGAAATAACCTGCTTGATGGAAAAGATAAAGCCCCCAGGCGCCGTCTCGGTTGGCACCAGAGAGGAGGACAGCGCCCGCCCGCGGCCACCGAGCCTCTACCACAGACTCTAACAGCACATCAATACTTGGACGCGAAAAATGCACCGGCTCATCCACCGAAAGGCTGAAGTACCCGGCCCGCTCTATTAGGAGGTGGTAATCCGCCGGCGCCAAATACACTTTGCCGCTTTCGATAGGGTCTTTGTCTTGGGGTTCGACCACCGTCCAGTGGGGCATCCGAACAAAAGCCTCGACCATCGGCACACGGGGTTTCCGCATGCGGTGAAGGCACAACACAATCGCCACATCCGGCCGGTAGGGCATCTCCTGCACAAACTGGCGCGCAGGCGTAAAACTCCCCGCCGACCCCGCCACTATCCACAAAAAAGGCGGTTCCCTCATATGGAGCGGCGCCGGTAGAGTCGTTCAAGCTCGTTTACGGGGGCCAGGCGTTTAGCCGCGGCGCACCAGAATAGCGACTCCTTCGTGCCTATCATCAGAATGCCGCCCGGCATGAGGCTATCCACAAGCTGACTCACCACCCGATCCTGCAAAGCCGGCGTGAAATAAATAAGCAAGTTTCGGCATACCACAATTTCAAAGTTAGCAAAAGGCGCCTCAGAAACAATATTATGCTTCAGGAATCGAACCCGTTCCAGCAGCGCTGGATCAAATACCATATCACTGCCTTCCTCCCGCACATAGCGTTCCCAAGGAACCCCCGGCAAGACGGCGGCGAAGTTTTGCTGGTAGAGGTTTTTCAGGCGGAGGGGGTAGCGAGCGCGCTGGGCCTGCGCAAGGGAATGGGTGTCTATGTCGGTGGCGTAGAGGTGAGCGCGTTCGTAGAGGCCGGTTTCTTTGAGGAGGATAGCCATGGAGAGCACTTCTTCACCGGTCGAAGCCCCCACATGCCATACCCGCAGGTGCGGGGCCTGGGCAAAAAGCGGTAGCACCTGCGACCGAAAAGCTACCCAGGCCGAAGGGTCCCGAAACAACTCGGTGGTAGAAACGGTAATCTCGCTGATAAGTCGCTCGCCGTACTCCGGCTGAGCCAAAAGACGCTGGTTGAGGGCCTGCAGTTCTTTCAGGCCATAGCGTTTCAGCACAGTGCCCAGCCTACGCTTGAGCGAAGCGGGCGCATACTCCCGGAAATCATACCCAAACTGAAGCATGATCTGGAAGAACCGCTCGAGGTCTCTGTCGGCGATCTCAGGCAACGCTTCGGGCAGCACCAGGCTAAGTTAGCTCAGACGGCCCTTCCTCGACGCAGGCGCAGGACTGTAACCTCCGGCCATATCCCTAATCGGGCCGGTACGCCGACGTACCCCAGACCTCGGTTGACATACAGCCACTGCTCCCCTACCTGGTACAGGCCCGCCCAATATCTGTAAAGCCACTGTGCAGGGCTAAAGCGCCACCGCCCCCACTCCACCCCCATCTGTAGGCCATGCGTATGGCCACTTAGCGTGAGCGAGATGGGATAGCGCCCCTGCACCTGCGCTTCCCAGTGGGTGGGATCGTGGGAAAGCAAAACCTTCGGGCCAGCTGGCGGTGCCGCCTTCCAAGCCCGTTCTAAATCTCCGTACCGCTGAAAGCGCCGCCAAGCGCTCCAGTTGCCCACGCCTATCAGAGTAAAAGGTTCTCCCGCTTGGTAAAGGGTATAGGCCGTGTCTTCGAGGAGGTGGAAGCCGGTTTGAGCGATGAGCTTGCGCAGATAGGCCAGGTGGGCGGCTTTCTCTGTGGGGTCTTTCCACCGCGCATAATCCCCGTAATCGTGGTTGCCAAAGACGGCCCATTTACCGAGAGGCGCCGAAAGTCGCGCCAAATCGGCGACAAACGGTTCCAACTCTTCGGCATAGACGTTTATCCAATCGCCGGTGAAGACGCACAAGTCAGGACTGGCTTTGTGGATAGCGTCCCACACAGGCTGGAGCACCGCTGGCTCTATAAAACTGCCGCTGTGCAGGTCAGAAAACTGCAGGATCGAGACGCCATCCCAGGCTGGTGGGAGATCGGGTAAAGGGACTTCGACCTTCTCCAGGCGGAAGCGATATCGCCCAATCCAAAAGCCGTAGCCCAGCCCTATGGCGGGGAGGCTGGCCACCGCAAGCCCCATGCCCTGCAAAAAAGCCCGGCGAGAGGGCGAGAAGTCTTCCCGCTTTGGTTGTGGACGGCCCACGAGGAATCCCCATAAGCCACCTAAGAGTTTCCCGAGTAGGAGCGCCAGCCACACCAAAAACAGCCCCCCACCAACCCGTTGTATAGCGAGATAGAAGGCGTGACCGCCGGGACGAGTCTGCCAGAAGTAGCCCACCGCAAAAAGGCCCATGCCCCCCAGCAAAATCGCTACGGTGCTCCAACCTACCCACCGGCGCCATACCCCCAACCTCCGCAGCCCATAGTAGCCCACGACCTCAGCCACCACCGCCACCCCTATCAGGAAAACCCACCGCCAAAGCCGATCGCTGTACATACCTCACCCAAGACGACGCAAGAGGTCTTCCCGCAGCATCTCATACTCCAGCAGCGAAAGCTTGCCTTCTTGATACTTTTCGTGGAGCAAGTCTATGGTGCGCAGCACTTCGTCGCGCAGTTCCAACCACTGCACACTGGCCAAGTTGAGGTTAGCTCGGCGCTCGATGACGCGTTCGATCATGTCATCCTTGGGGGCGTGCACGATCAGGTCGAAAACCCGTTCCATCAGTTCGGCGGCCAGCTCCGAGCCTAACTTCATGCGATGTGGTAGGGCGCGACCTACCTGGTTCACCTGGAGGATGAGATAGCCTCCTTGTCGCTGTACCCCCCGAATGTCCTCCAACGGGAAATAAGCTTCCTTGTCATAGACGTGTGTATCGGTGAAAAGCACCTCATAGCTGCGCAAAAAACCTGCCTGATAATAAAAAGCCACCACATCTGCCGGAGAGGTCACATGAAGGAATCGGACCAAAGTACGGCCCAGCAGCGAACTGGGCAGCTTAGGGTGGCGGTAAAAGCCCAAGGTGGGATTTTCGGGAAACTTCCGCAAAAGCAGGACCCGGTAGCTGCGCATCTTCAGCAAAGCTACGAGGGGTTAGCCAGACGAACAACCAGGCCATCATAAGCCAGCCGAATAGGCGGAGGGAGCTCTTTTTCCACCTCGGCATGACGCCCCAAAAGGTGACTGATGTGAGTGAAGTAAGCCTGGCGAGGACGCACTTTCTGCACCACTTCGATAGCCGCTTCGAGGTGAAAGTGCGAAATGTGGGGCTCTCTACGGAGGGCGTTCAAAACAAGGACCTCCGCTTCATACAAGTAAGGCCACGACTCCTCCGGAATCGCGCTGGCATCGGTGATGTAGACCAACCCCCCAATCCGAAAGCCCAGCACCGCAAGCTTGTAGTGCCACACAAGGAAAGGTTTGACCTCCACACCCTGCAGCGAAAACGGGGCGTAAGGCTCGATTTCCCACAGCGAAAACTGAGGCAGACCCGGATAAGGCGGCCCATCAAAAGCGTACGCGTACTCCCGTCGAATCTGCCCTAAAGTCTGACTATCCCCATAAAGAGGAATGCGCTTGCCCTGGAGGTAGTTGAAGGGGCGCACATCATCCAGGCCCGCGGTATGATCTTTATGCGCATGCGTGAAAAGAACCGCATCGAGCGTAGGCAGTCGAGCCGTCAGGAGCTGGGCGCGCAGGTCCGGGCCGGTGTCAATGATCCAAACGCGCCCTTGGATTAGGAGGGCCGCTGACGTGCGCCATCGCTTGTCGCGAGGATCAGGCGAACGGCAAACAGCACAAGCGCACCCTACAACCGGAACCCCCTGCGAAGTCCCTGTGCCTAAAAAGACGAGCTTCAAAGGGCCAACCGTTGGATGAGCTGGTCCTCTTCAGGGGTGAGGCTGAGTTGGGGGCGCAGCTGGTCGGCGATGGTGGCCAAAGCCCGAGCCCGCCCCAGCGGGGGGTACATCGCATTGATGACAACCAGCTTTTCCTCGTAGAGGCGGCAAGCCCCTCCTCGGAAAGGCCCTTTCAGGTAACGGAGGGTGTAGCCATGACGTCGGAAAAGCGCTTCGAGTTGTGCCAGAGCCTGAGCTACGCGCGGCGTCGAAGGCACCTGACAAAGGTACATAGCTACGAAGATAGCCAGCGGATCACCTCAGCTTTTTGGGCGGGCTCGAGGGGCGCCGGCGCCCCCAGCATAAGGTCTGCCCCACTGGCCGTTTTGGGAAAGGCGATCACATCCCGCAAACTGTGCCCGCCAGCCATGAGCATCACCCACCGGTCCAACCCAAACGCACACCCCCCATGAGGCGGCGCCCCATAACTGAGCGCCTGCAATAGAAACCCAAACTTCTCCTCCATCTCCGTCTCTCCCAAGCCTAAGAGGTGAAAGATTTGCCGCTGCAGCTGTGGGGTATGGCACCGCAAACTGCCACTTAGGATTTCGTAGCCGTTGATGACGAGGTCATAGGCCAAACCTCGCACCCTGAGCGGGTCTGTTTCAAGTCGCTCCAAGTCTTCGGGGTGAGGATGCACAAAAGGATGATGAGCGGGAGCCAGGCGGCCTTCCACCTCCTCAAAGAGGGGGAAGTCGGTCACCCAAAGCACCGCCCATTCCCGTTCAGGGCGGAGGTTTAGATCGCGGATTACCGCAGAGCGGAGCGCTCCGAGGCCAGGCGAAGGGCCTTTCTCTAAAGCTACCCAAAGGCCTAACCCTTCCCCCTGGAGGGAAAGCGCCTCTACAGAAAGAAACTTGGACAAGGAGGTGGAGATCTGTTGGGCAGTCTTTTGCACAAAGGCCACGGAAGGGATGCCGGCTTCTTGGGCGAGGGTACGCCACGTATCTTGTAGCTTGCGCGAAGCCTGGACGTGGGGTACCCACATCCAAAAGACATGCCGCCCCTTCCAGAAGGGAACAGGCTGTTGTTGAGCCCAGGGGGTCACGTCCTCCCACTTCAGCGAGTAACGCAGGTCAGGCTTGTCGGAGCCGTACTGCGCCAGGGCTTCGGCATAAGAAAGCCGCTGCGCCGGCCCCACTTCCACCCCCAGCACTTCTCGAAAAGCCACCTGTACCAGATCCGTGAAAAGCTCGAGGATCTCCTCCTGCGTCACAAAACTCAGCTCACAGTCCAACTGCGTAAACTCGGCCTGACGGTCGCCTCGATAGTCCTCATCCCGGAAGCAGCGCGCCACCTGAAAGTACCGGTCGTAGCCGGCAATCATGAGAAGCTGTTTGAGAAGCTGGGGCGATTGGGGTAAAGCGTAGAAAGAGCCGGGCTTGAGGCGAGCAGGCACCAGAAAGTCGCGAGCCCCCTCCGGTGTCGAACGAATGAGCATGGGGGTCTCTATCTCCAAGAAGCCCCGCTTTGCCAAGTACTCCCGCAAGACGGCTAAGAGGCGGGCACGCAGCATCAGGCGGGCTTGCATGACAGGTCGGCGCAAGTCCAAGTAGCGATATTGGAGGCGCAGCTCTTCCAGGCCGTCGGTCTCGTCTTCGATGAGGAAGGGCGGCGTCAGCGAGGGATTCAGCACCGTGAGAGTTTCTACTTCGAGTTCGACCTGGCCAGTGGGGAGGTTGGGATTGGGGCTTTCCCGCAAGCGCAGGGTACCTTCCGCCTGAATGACCCATTCGCGGCCGAGTTTGCGCAAGGTAGCGTAGAGGGGACTCTCGGCCCGCGCATATAGCTGCAAGATGCCGGTACGGTCTCGTACGTCAGCAAAGACAAAGTGTCCCAGGTCACGTACGCGGCGCACCCAGCCAGCCACGCGTATACGCTGGCCTACATGATGGGGACGCAGCTCCCCACAGCCGTGCGTGCGATAAGAAGTGGCTTCCACCGGCACAAAAGTAAAAGCCCCTTAGCGCGCGTAGGGGTCCGGCGTGAAAGAGGCCCGAATGAAATCCCGTTGCAACTGCGCAATCGCCAAAAGCGGGATCTTAGCGGGACACTCTACGGCACAAGCCCCGGTATTGCTACAGTGACCAAACCCCTCCAAGTCCATTTGGACGACCATTTTTTGCACGCGCTGACGCCGTTCTGGCTGCCCCTGCGGCAAAAGGGCCAAGTGAGCCACCTTGGCGGCCGTAAAGAGTATCGCAGAAGCGTTCTTACAAGCGGCTACACAGGCCCCACAGCCAATGCAGGTGGCGTAATCGAAAGCCCGATCGGCCACCGGCTTCGGGATGGGGATAGCGTTCGCGTCGGGTGCACTTCCCGCATTCACCGAAATGTAGCCGCCCGCCTGGATGATCCGATCCAGCGCAGAGCGGTCCACCACCAGATCGCGGATGACCGGAAAGGGTTTGGCTCGAAAAGGCTCGATGGTAATCGTTTCCCCATCCCGGAAGTGCCGCATGTAGAGCCGACACGTGGTAATGTTGGGTAAGGGGCCATGAGCCCGGCCGTTGATGAAAAACCCGCAGGAACCGCATATCCCCTCTCGACAATCGTGATCGAAGGCCACCGGCTCCTTCCCTTCTCGGATGAGGCGCTCATTGAGCACATCCAGCATCTCGAGGAAAGAAGAGTCGGGCGAAATCCCGTCCACTTCGTAGGTCTCAAAGTGCCCCGGATCGTGGGCATTTTTCTGTCGCCAAATCCGCAGTGTGAAACGCATACTCTGAGTTATTTGTAGCTTCGCACGGTAGGTTTGACAAACTCGAAGTGGAGAGGTTCCTTGTGCAGGATGGGGGGTTCGTTTTCCCCGGCCCACTCCCAAGCGGCCACATAGGCATATTCCTCGTCGCGGCGCAGGGCTTCCCCTTCAGGCGTTTGATACTCTTCCCGCAGGTGGCAGCCGCACGATTCCTCTCGGTGATAGGCGTCTACTATCATGAGCTCTCCCAGCTCAAGGAAGTCCGCTACACGCAGGGCCTTCTCGAGATTTTGATTGAACTCTGATCCGGAACCGGGCACACGGACTTCCCGCCAGAAGCGTTCCCGCAGCTCCCGCACTTGCTGGAGGGCCTGCGTGAGCCCTTCAGCGTTTCGAGCCAGCCCACAGTGATCCCAGAGTATTTTCCCGAGCTCTCGATGAAACTCATCTACAGAATGCGTGCCCTTGGTGGAGAGTACGCGTTCAATGCGCTGCCGGGTTTCTCGTTCGGCATCAGCAAAGGCCGCTGTATCTGTCGAGAGCTTCACAAATAGCTGCGTCGCCAGGTAATCCCCAATAGTATAAGGCAGGATAAAGTACCCATCCGCCAGCCCCTGCATAAGAGCGCTGGCCCCAAGGCGATTGGCCCCGTGATCAGAAAAGTTCGCTTCGCCGATGGCATACAACCCCTCGATACTGGTCATGAGGTTGTAGTCTACCCACAGCCCGCCCATGGTATAATGCACCGCCGGATAAATGCGCATAGGGGTTTCCCAGGGGCTTTCGCCGGTGATTTCTTCGTACATTTCGAAGAGGTTCCCATAGCGCTGGTAGATCACTTCTCGGCCCAGCCGTTTGATTGCATCGGAGAAGTCCAGGTACACCGCTCGACCGGTAGGCCCCACCCCATAGCCCATGTCACAGACCCGTTTGGCGGCGCGAGAGGCGATATCCCGTGGCACCAGATTGCCAAAGGAGGGATACCACTCCTCAAGGTAATACCACCGTTCGGATTCTGGGATGTCTTGGGGGCGGCGCTTGTCGCCCGGGGTACGGGGCACCCATACGCGGCCATCGTTGCGCAGGCTTTCGCTCATGAGGGTGAGCTTGGACTGGTACTCCCCAGACTGCGGTATACAGGTGGGGTGAATCTGCACAAAACACGGATTGCCAAAATAGGCGCCCCGCTTATGTGCCCGCCAGATGGCGGTAGCGTTTGAAAGTTTGGCGTTGGTAGAGAGGTAGTAGGCATTGCCATAGCCGCCGGTGGCCAGCACTACGGCATGCGCAGCGACTCGATGGAGTTCACCCGTGATGAGGTTGCGTACAATGATGCCGCGGGCGCGGCCGTCTTCAACCACCACATCGAGCACATCGTGGTTGTAGTACACTTGGACGTTGCCTAAGGCGACTTGCCGCTGAAGGGCCGCATACGCCCCTAAAAGGAGCTGTTGGCCCGTTTGACCGCGGGCATAGAACGTACGCATGAGCTGGGCCCCCCCAAAAGAACGCGTATCCAAATACCCCCCATACTCCCGCGCAAACGGAATCCCCTGCGCAACACAGTGGTCGATGATTTTGACGCTCACTTCGGCTAAGCGATACACGTTGGACTCGCGGGCCCGGAAGTCTCCCCCCTTGATGGTGTCGTAGAAAAGGCGCCATACGCTATCGCCGTCATTGCGGTAGTTTTTAGCGGCGTTGATACCACCCTGGGCAGCGATGCTATGAGCCCGCCGTGGAGAGTTATGATAAACAAAGACTTTGACTTGGTAGCCCAACTCGCCCAAGGTAGCGGCGGCCGAGGCCCCCGCCAACCCAGCCCCCACTACAATCACTTCAAGCTTGCGTTTATTGTGGGGGGCTACCAGTTTCAAGTTGTCTTTGTGCCGAGTCCAACGTTTCTCCAAGTCGCCCGAAGGGCAACGGTTTTCCAAGATAGGCGCCCCCTCTCGCCATGTGATAGGCGACGTTTTGACCGGCAAGGCAGGCGTGGCGATCTCACTCATAGCTCTACAAGGTTAGAAGGTTCGAATCCAGAAGTACAACGGAATGATGGCAAACCCCAACGGCACAAGGAACGCAAAAGCAGCCCCCGCCAGCTTGATAAGCCGTTCGATGCGGCGATTCAGTACCAGCCCCAGCGTTTGGAAGCTGCTGTAAAAACCGTGCGCCAGGTGAAAAGCCAAAAGCACACTGCTGACCACATAAAACAGCGTATAGTAGGGATTTTCAAAGGCCAGCCTGCATGAGTCGTACATCGTGAGGGAAGTGCCGAGAAACCGATGTTCTATAAAGAAATGCCGCAAATGCACCACCAGAAAAAGCAGAATCACCAACGCGCTAATCCGCATGGTGCGAGCAAAGAGGGTGGTATTGGCGTGGGCGGCATGGCGGGCGTAGCCAATAGGACGACTTTTTCTTTCCCGTAGGATGAAGTACAAGCCCTGGTATATATGCAGCACAAAACCCACAAAAAGAAGGATCTCCAGCACCCGAATAAACGGATTGGTGCTCATGAACTCGGCGTAAGCATTGAAGGCGGCTCCGCCATCTCCTCGCAAGAGGAGTAGATTACCCGCCAAGTGCACTACGAGAAAGGACATGAGAAAAAGGCCTGTCAGGGCCATGACCACTTTCCGGCCCACGGTCGTGTGAAGCCAGCCTACTTTAGGAAGGGTTTGTACGCTGCTCATACCCTGACAAAAGTAACGAAAATACAGGGGCTCTGGATTGCTTTACCAGGGACGAGGGTCGGGCCACAGGTAGCTCTGCACGTAGTCCTGTATAGCTTCCTCCAAAGAGGTGAAGGGATAAGCATAGCCAGCTTTCCGGAGCTTGGTCATTTCGGCTTGGGTGAAATACTGATAACTGTCCCGGATAGAAGCCGGCGTATCGACAAACTCAATCACCGGCTCTTGCCCCAGGGCGGCAAAAAGGGCCTGCGCCAGGTCCAGGAAAGTCCTTGCCCGGCCTGTGCCCAGGTTGTAAAGGCCCGATGGCAAACCGTCCCTCCAAAAATGGTAAAGCACCTGCACCACGTCTTTGACGTAGATAAAGTCGCGCTTCTGGTGGCCGTCGGCATAGTCGGGCCGATGCGAACGAAATAGCTGCATTTTACCTGTCTGACGAATCTGCTGGTAGCCGTGCCACACCACACTGGCCATGCGGCCTTTGTGGTACTCGTTGGGGCCAAACACATTGAAGAACTTAAATCCAGCCCAGCGAGGAGGACGCTCCGTCTGCTGCACAGCCCATATGTCGAAGGCGTGCTTAGACCGCGCATAGGGATTGAGAGGCCTGAGGAGAGGCAATCGGCTTTCCTCGTCGGAAAAGCCTTGGCTTCCATCGCCGTAGGTGGCTGCACTGGAAGCGTAGAAGAAAGGCACCCCCGCCTGTACAGCAAAAGTCCATAGCCGCTGCGAATAGGTCAGGTTGAGCTGGTGAAAAACCGCCTCGTCCTGCAGGGTGGTGTCTGTGCGAGCTCCAAGGTGAAAAATAACCTGCACTTCGCGCGAGTAGCTACGGAGCCAGTCGAAGAGGTGGGAGCGTTCGACGGCGAAACGGTATTGTCGCCGAGTCCAGTTGAGGCGCTTGGAGGGGACAGTAAAATCATCCACCAGCACCAGGTCGGTATAACCTTGTTCATTCAGGTAAGCGGCCAGTGCACTGCCAATGAAGCCTGCCGCCCCGGTGATAATCAGCATGCCCGCAAAAATAGCCCCTACCCGTCCGAGGGCTGGGCCCAAGTTTGACGAAGGCCCTTCCAGAGTAGACTCAGGGCAGCGGCCGTGGAGCGCTGGATTACGGTTTGGCGGTCACCTGGGAACGTGAAGCGATGGGCTGATCGGTGCGCCCCAGGGCCCACCTGCGCAATCCAGACTGTGCCCACGGGCTTTTCTGGGGAGCCGCCCGTCGGTCCGGCAATGCCTGTAGTGGCCACCCCCACCGTAGCCCCCAAACGCTGCCGTACGCCCTCAGCCATTTGGAGAGCTACCTCCTCGCTGACGGCGCCTTTTTCGGCCAGAGTAGCCGCAGAAACGCCAAGAAGGCCTTCTTTAGCGGAGTTGGCGTAGGAGACTACCCCCCCTACAAAAATCTCCGAAGCCCCTGGCACCTCGACCAGCGTGGCAGCCAGATGGCCCCCCGTACAGCTTTCAGCCGTGGCCAGGGTGTAGCCTTGCTTCCGGCACAGGTACAGGACCGCCTCAGCCAAGGAAACCGCCCCTTCTCCGTAGAGGTAAGGAGCCAGGAGCTGGCGTGCCGCTTCAACCTCTCGAGCAAAAAGCGCCGGATCGGTATCGGCTGGCGCGCGCAGGTGCAGGCTCACGCCTTCCCAAGAGGGGTTGTAAGCCAGGCGAAAAAAAGGAGGCAGCTGGCTTTCCCACTCAGCCAAAAGGGCGGAAACGCGACTTTCCGACAGACCGGTGGTGCGAAGCGTAGCCGTAAGAGGCGCGCGACCCCCAAAACGATCAAGCAGACGCGGCGCAATGGCTTCTTGCCAGAGGGCGCGCAACTCAGCTGGCGGTCCCGGCAAAGCCACAATGACCCGGAGACTTCTTTCCCACCACAGCGCAGGCGCCAGCCCTACGGGATTCGGGATCGCCTCTCCCTGCTGGGGGACTCGTGCGTACCGTTCAAGATAAGGGAGCGGGCTACGGCCTACTTGGCGCAAGCGTCCTTCCAACTTCGTCAACAGCTCCGGCGAAATCTCCAACTTGTCACCCAGCGCCTCGGCCCACAGATCGGCCGTAAGGTCATCCGAGGTGTGCCCCAATCCCCCGCTGGAGACGATAAGGCGCGCCGAAGTGGCCAACGCACCGGAAAACGCTTCGCGCAGTAAAGCCGGTTCGTCAGGCAAGACCCGCACTTCCCGCACAAAAAAACCCAGCTCAGTCAGCTCCTGCGCCAGGAAAGAGCCGTTTTTATCTTGGAGGCGCCCTTCTGTCAGTTCGCTTCCCACCAGGAGGACGAGCGCCTCAGGCGCCGGCATGGAGCTTCTGGTAGTCGGCCAAGAACTGCGCCAAGCCCTTGTCGGTGAGAGGGTGCTGGAAAAGCTGCTTCATCACGGCAAAGGGCATGGTGGCTACATCCGCCCCTTCCAGCGCACACTGCAGCACATGCTGGGGATGCCGAAGGCTCGCAGCCAGAATCTTCGTCTCAAACCCGTAGTTATCGAAAATCTGGCGTATTTGCCGGACGAGCTCCATACCCTCGTGCCCAATATCGTCGAGTCGCCCCAGAAAAGGACTCACATACGTGGCGCCCGCTTTGGCCGCAATCAAAGCTTGCAAAGGAGAAAAAATCAGGGTGCAGTTAGTCGGAATACCTTCGGCGTGGAGGGTGCGAATCGCTTGTACCCCCGCAGGAATAAAAGGAATCTTGACGACGATGTTTTCGGCCAAGCTGTAGAGATGGCGCGCCTCAGCCAGCATCCCTTCGTACGTGGTGGAAAGAACTTCGGCGCTGACCGGCCCCGGCGTGATCGAAGCAATAGCCCGATAATGCGCGTCAAAGTCGCGTACCCCAGCCTTAGCCATAAGAGAGGGGTTAGTGGTGACCCCATCCAGGAGACCCCAGGCCGCTGCTTCTTCGATTTCGGCCAGCACGGCCGTGTCCAGAAAAAACCGCATACTGCAAAGGTAAAGCTACTTTTGGGCCGTGCGAATAGCCCTCGTAGGCACAGCGTACCCTTTTCGAGGCGGACTGGCCACCTTCAACGAACGGCTGGCTACAGAACTGCTGGCCCAAGGCCACCAGGTGCAAATCTTCACCTTTACGGTGCAGTACCCCACCTGGCTTTTTCCTGGCAAAACCCAGTATCGAGCAGGACCGCCCCCTCCACTGCCTATTGTCCGAATCCTCCATGCCCTAAATCCCCTCTCTTGGCGCAAGACCGGCCAAGCTATCGCCACCTTTCAGCCTGAGCTGGTGCTGGCGAAGTTCTGGCTGCCCTTCATGGCCCCTGCCTTAGGCTCTGCGCTGCGCATGGCCCGCCAAAGATACCCTTCGCTGCTGCGCCTGGCCATCTTAGACAATGTAGTGCCCCACGAAGCCCGACCAGCCGATCGCCTGCTCACCCGCTACTTCATCGGCGCCGTCGAAGGAGCCTTAGCCATGAGTCGTACAGTAGAAGAGGATTGGCGAGCTTGCACCGCCAAACCTGTACAACGGCTCTTCCACCCGATTTACGACACATACGGCGCTCCCCTACCCCGAGAAGAAGCCTGTCAAGCCTTAGGGTTGGACCCGGCTTACCGCTACTTCCTATTTTTCGGACTCATTCGCCCTTACAAAGGGCTGGACCTACTGCTCGAAGCCTGGAAAGCGCCTGCCCTCCAAGCTCAGACCCACCTGCGGCTGCTGATTGCCGGCGAGTTATATGAACCCTTGGAGCGGTATGCGGCCCTCCTCCAAGCACCCGAAAATCAAGGCCGAGTTTTTTTCCACGAAGGCTTCGTGCCGGACGAAAAAGTCCCCCTTTACTTTAGTGCGGCGGATGCCGTGGTACAGCCCTATCGCAGCGCCACACAGAGTGGCGTCACGCAGATTGCGTATCACTTTTTACGGCCTATGGTGGTGACCCGGACTGGCAGCCTGCCCGAGATGGTGCCCCATGGCAAAGCCGGCTTCGTGTGCGACCCAGACCCTGTAGCCCTGACCCAAGCCCTGCTGGAGATGGCCCAAACCCCCGTAGAGCGATTCCAACCGGCCCTTGAGCAGCTCCGCAACGCCTGGAGTTGGAGCGCCTTCGTCCAAAAACTCCTCGAGTTTGCCTCATCTTTGCGAGATGCCTGCGCTGTACCGAAGTAGAGCGCCTTTACGCATTGGCTTGGCCGGAGGCGGGACAGACGTGAGCCCTTATTGCGACCAGTGGGGTGGCGCCGTCTTGAACGCGACCATCTCCCTCTACGCGCACGCCTCTTTACGGCTACTTGAGACCCCGACCGTTATCTTGCAGGCAGAAGACCGGCAAGAACGCATAGAACTGCCTGCTACCCTCGAACTGCCCCTGGAAGAGCCGCTACTTCTGCTGCGAGGCGTGTACAACCGCCTTGTGCGAGAGTTCGTAGGACGGCCTTTGCCTTTGCACCTCACTACGTGGGTAGATGTGCCGCCAGGTTCAGGGCTGGGCACCTCTTCTACCCTGGTGGTGGCGGTGATTGGCGCCTTTGCCGAAGCCCTCCGACTGCCCCTCGGCGAATACGAAATCGCCCGCCTGGCCTATGAGATCGAACGGATCGAGCTCCAACAAGCCGGCGGCCGCCAAGACCAATACGCCGCAACTTTTGGTGGCGTCAACTTTATGGAGTTCTATGCCGAAGAGCGCGTGATTGTAAACCCCCTCCGCATCAAGGCTGAGTACCTTTACGAGCTCGAACACAACCTCCTCCTCTACTACACCACGACCAGCCGCTTGTCCTCCACCATCATCGAAGCCCAACAAAAACGCATCCAGACTGGCCACGAAAAAGCGCTGGAGGCCACTCACCGCCTCAAAGAGGAAGCCTACCGCATGAAGGAAGCCCTGCTCAAAGGGCGCTTACATGAAATCGGAGAGATTCTGCACGAGGGCTTCGAGCACAAGCGCCAACTGGCCGAGGGCATCACTAATCCCCACATTGAAGCGCTGTACCAAGCGGCTCGAGCAGCAGGGGCCACGGGCGGCAAAATCTCCGGTGCAGGCGGCGGGGGCTTTATGGTATTTTACTGCCCTGGCACGAGCCGGTATGCGGTGATGCGTGCACTGGAGTCGTTAGGAGGCCAAGCTTTCCCCTATCACTTCGTCAAGCACGGGCTCACCACCTGGACAGCATGAGGGAAGCAGTCGTGCTGGCAGGGGGGCTGGGCACGCGACTGCGCTCCGTCCTGCCCGACACCCCTAAAGCTCTGGCCCCCATCCAAGGCCGGCCTTTCCTGGACTACCTGTTGGACTACCTGGCTTCCCAGCACGTGGAGCATGTCTGCCTGGCCCTCGGGTATCGGGCAGAAAAGATTCTGGAACGATACCGTTCCGACTCCTCTTTACTACCCCCTACCTCGGCCGGCTTTATACCGCAAGTGGGCCGATGGAAAGGCCTCCGGCTCTCCGCCTCTATAGAAGCCGAACCCTTAGGTACGGGCGGCGCGCTGGCGCAGGCCCTGTCATACCTTCAGGCTCCCCGCCTCTTCGTACTGAATGGAGACACCTTTTTCCCTATCCCCCTCAGGGAAATGGAAGAGCTCCACACGCAAAGAAGTAACCCTCTCACGCTGGCACTGGCCTACGTAAGCCCCGCTGATCGATACGGCCTCGTAGAGGTAGAGGACGGCTTCGTCATCGCTTTTCACGAAAAGGAGCCCCGACCCGCAGGCTGGATATATGGAGGGATAGCGCTCATCGAAGCCACCTGGTGGCAAGCCCAGACTTGGCCTCCCCGCTTCTCTTGGGAACTGTACCTCAAAGAAACGGCCCCTACCCTACGCCCTACCGCCTACTTGGCCCAAAGCGTGCCCTTCCTCGACATCGGTGTGCCAGCCGATTACGAAAAAGCGCAAACTTTCCTGCCCCGCTATGGCTCGATTTGATCGGAGTTGGACCCTTTTCTTGGACCGCGATGGCGTACTCAACACCGAAAAAGTGGGGGGCTACATCCTCTCCTGGGAAGAGTTCCGATTTGAGCCTGGTGCGCTCGAAGCAGTAGCCTGGCTAAGTCGAATCTTTGGCCGCCTCATTGTGGTCACTAACCAGCGGTGCATCGGCAAAGGGCTTCTTACCCCCACCGCACTCGAAGGGATACACCAGCGCATGCGCGCCGCTATCGTCGCAGCCGGAGGGCGGCTGGATGCGATTTACTACTGCCCAGACCTTGACGATGAGAGCCCCTGCCGCAAGCCTAACCCGGGTATGGCCCTTGCCGCCAAACGAGACTTTCCAGAGATAGACTTCCGCCGGTCCGTCATGGTGGGTAACACCGACAGTGACATGGCTTTCGGACGAAACCTGGGCATGTACCGAGTCTGGATAGCCTCCACTACACCGGCACCCCGCGCAGAAAAGGCAGACGAAATATGGCCTTCTCTGCATGCCTGGGCGCTACATCTCTGGGAGGCGCACCGGGGGCCGCAATCCCCAATACCCCCGAGCCACAGCCTGGAATAAGAGATACCGTACCACCCACCTCTGCCAAGCCCGTGGTAAGCTCCAAAGATTCCTCATCAGCCGAGTGGTACCCGTAAGTCCAAAAATCACTCGTAGCAGCACTCTGCGCCAAGGCTGATAAAGCCACTTTCCCCCAAATAGGTAAGCCATCATGGCGGGATGCTTTTGGGCCAGATAGGGAAGGTTGTAACGGCCCATCTCATAGGCGCGCAACAGCACAGTACCTAAAGACAAGCTGGCATCGCTCCACACCTTAGCGGCTGGCACGTAGCGAAAGCGATAGCCGGCCTCTTGTAGTCGCCACCCCAGCTCCGTGTCGCCCAGTCCATGCCGCCGAATACGAGCGTCCATACCCTCCAGGGTGAGGAAAGCCTGGGTAGGTAGAAAAGCATTGCCTGAGAGGAAGATAGTGAAAGCTGGTGGGCGTTGGCTGCGAACGCGTTCTCGCCATTGCAGGTAACTCGCCCACGGATGGGGGTTGACTTGGGCATAATACATCACAGCGCCGACCAGCACTTCGTCCGAGGCCGGTTGGGCAGCGAAAAAGGCTTCAAGCCACGTTGGCAGGGGCACAGAGTCGGAATCCAACAAAGCTACCCAGGGATGCAGAGCAAGGTAGGGCAGAACCAAGTTGCGAACAGCGTTACGGCCGTGATTGCGGCCATCCGGGTGTGTGAGGACCCGTACAAAAGGGGGCGCATGCCGCTCCAAATAAACCAGGGTTCCATCAGTAGACCCATCCACGCATACGTAAGCCACGAAGTCTTGATAGGTCTGCTGCGCCAAGGCTTGAAGGGCGACACGCAACTGGGGAAGGTTGTTATAAGTGGGCATCACGATGGCGACGGAGGCGCCCATGAAGCGAAGGTAGGGCAGACTGGCCTATTCAGGCGTAGTCCTCAACCTCGGGGGGTGGGGCTTCTCGGGGAGCGTAGATAGGCTCTACCCGCAAGGCCGCCAGCTCACGCTGCGCCCCTTCGGAAAAGATTACCCCCCAGACGGCGGCCCCCGTACCCTGCACCTGCGGCTGAAGGGCTTGGTAAAGAAGGGCTGCGCGCCGATGCGCTCGCTTTACATCTTCCTCTTCCACTCGATAAGAGACCTCCACCGCATAAGCAAAAGAATGCCCCGTATCTATGCGCTTCCCAAGGACCACCATGTCAGTCAAAAGCAGATCGCGGCGTTCCTCAGCGGTGAGGCGTCCTTCTTCCCAGGCGGTGTCTATAGCGTCTATCAGCTCGTGAGGGGGCATGGCACGATGCCGGCGCAGAAGGTGCGCAAAGTAAGCCGCCGCCTTTCGGAGGGCTACGCTTTCCTCGAGCTTTCCTTTCATTTCAGCAATATCGTCGGTGTTGCGTTTCACCTGACGGGTCAGAGCTGCGATCTGCGCCTCTACCCGCTCCATCCGAACCGTCAGATCATTCACGCGCTGGGTCAGGTCGTTTACCCGCTGGGTCAGATCATTCACACGCTGGGTCAGGTCGTTTACCCGCTGGGTCAGATCATTCACGCGCTGGGTCAGATCATTCACGCGCTGGGTCAGGTCGTTTACCCGCTGGGTCAGATCATTCACGCGCTGGGTCAGGTCATTCACACGCTGGGTTAGCTCCTCCACCCGCTGCGTGAGCTGGCGCACTTCCTGCGAAAGGAGGACATTCTCCTCAGCAAGCCGTTGCACTTGGCGGGTCAGCGCCACCACGGCTTCTTTGAGTGGGTTATGCTCTTCTTGGATGAACCGTTCAAACCGCTGGGGTAGCTCTACCAGCTCCTGCGTCAGCAATAACGAACGTAGCCGAGCACGCCACTCCGGCGACTCGATCAGAAGGCGCTCCAGATCAGCTAAGCTCCGAATGGGTTCTGGCAGTTCTCCCGGCATTATTACAAAGATAGCCAAGTTCACCAAACCCTGTGCAGGCGTCGTATCTTTGCTTGATGCGGTATCTGTGGGCCCTGATATTGGCGGCCTGTGCGCAGCAGCGGTCTGTTCCTACTGCTCGTGAATCGGCCCCCTTGCTTCTCTACCCTGGAGAGAAACACCTGCGCAACGTACGGCAGCTTACCTTCGGCGGCAACAATGCTGAGGGCTACTTCGACCCGACGGGGGAACGCATCGTCTTTCAGAGCGACTGGAGCGAAATCAACCCCCAGGGCTGCGACCAGATATTTATGCTGGAGCTGAAAGACAACCCGCCTCGGTATCGGCGCATTTCCACGGGGAAAGGCCGCACTACGTGCAGTTACTTTCTGCGGGATGGACGGATTTTGTATGCTTCGACCCACGGAGTAGCCGATAGCTGCCCTCCCGTGCCCCGCTTGAAAGGCCGCTATGTGTGGCCCCTCTATGAGTACGATCTGTATGTGTACGACCCCCGCACAGATTCTCTCCAAGCTTTCTTGCCGCACAAAGGGTACGATGCCGAAGCCACCGTTTCCCCTGACGGGCGGTACCTCATCTTTACCTCACAGCGGGGAGGAGATCTGGATCTGTGGCTGTATGACTTTGAGACGCAGAACCTGCGTCAGCTTACCACGGAGTTAGGATACGATGGGGGGGCCTTTTTTGGGCCTGACTCGCGCACAATTGTATGGCGCGCCAGCCGTCCTAAAGGCCCTCAAGCCGATTCCTACAAAGCTCTCCTGGCCCAGGGGCTTGTCGAACCTACCCAGCTCCAAATTTTCGTTATGCACTTAGACTCACTGGTGCCCCGCCAGGTGACCCATCTGCCTGGTGCAAACTGGGCTCCCTTTTTCCACCCCAGCGGCAAAAAGATTCTCTTCTCCAGCAACCACCACACCCTCCACCAAGGCGGTCGCCAGTTCAACCTCTTTTTGATAAACCTTGACGGCACCGGGCTGGAGCAGATTACCTTCGATCCGGAGTTTGACGCTTTCCCCATGTTTTCTCCTGATGGCAAGAAGCTTATCTGGGCCAGCAACCGCAATAGCCAAAAACCACGCGAGACCAACCTCTTTATTGCGGATTGGGTAGAATGAAGCACTGGCTGAGCGCAGTAGGCCTCTCTGGCGTTTTTTTCCTAACGGCCCCCTATCCTTACAAGGCGCTGGACACGGCGGCGAAAGGGCTTTGCGACACCCCGCTCGTCCTACCAGCCGGTCTGCTGGTATGTCGGGTAGTAGGGGACTTCCCCAAGGCCTGCCAACAAGCCCTTACAAGCAAAATGGGAGCCGCTTATCCGATATGGGTACGAGAGCTGGCCAAAACTTGGGAAGGCCTGCCCTATGGGAGCGGCGGCGCAGGCCTGAAACCCCACGAAATCCTCCTGAACCTTGCCCAGATGGATTGTATGACGGCGATAGAGAATATCTTGGCTCTGCACCTGACCCGCCAAAGCCCACACCCCAGCCCAGAGACCTTCGCTTTCTACTTGGCTCAAGTGCGCTACAGTACGATCCCCCCCTGCCGATGGGAAGATCGCCTACATTACCTCACCCACAGCTTCCTGGTTTGGGAGGAGCGGGGATTTGGTAGCTGGTTGCCCATAGGCCAGCCGGACCCTCGACCGATTCATTACCTGTCTGACCATCGTCAGAAGTACCCCGGCTTCACCGACTGGGCTTACCTCCGAAAAGTCGAAGCCCGCCTCTCTCAGCATCCTCGCTATTACATTCCCACCCCCGAAGTGCAAGCGTGGCTACCCCTGCTGCGGGACGGAGACTTGATTGCGTTTGTCTCTACGGAAGAGGGGCTGGATGTCTCCCATGTGGGGGTTTTCTTTTGGGAAGGTACGAAGGCCACTTTTGCCCACGCTTCGCTCAAAGCCCGCCGGTGGGTGGTCAGCGAAGACCTCTGTGCCTATCTGGACAAACGCCGCCAAAAAGTAGCGGGCATTGCCGTTTTTAGGCCTTTCCCATGAAGCGGTATGCCTTGAAGCTGGCTTATGACGGAAGCTCATATGCGGGGTGGCAAGTACAACCCCACACCCCTACGGTAGCAGGAATGCTGGAAGGGCAGTTAGCTCGTCTGATAGGGGAGCCCGTTCGAGTGGTGGGGGCCGGCCGCACCGACGCCGGCGTGCATGCCTGGGGCCAGATAGTCCACTGGGACACCGCCAAGCCTCTACCCACGCCCTTTCTAAGCCGGCTGAATGCTTTGCTGCCAGGAGACATTCGAGCTTTGGCCCTCTACGAAGCCGCTCCCGACTTTCACGCTCGCCATAGCGCCTTGCGTCGCACTTACCGTTACTGGCTGCGTACTTACCCCAACCCTTTTTTACGAGCCTATTCGATGGAAGTGCCAACGCCCTTAGACCTGAGCTGCCTCGAGCAGGCGGCAGCCCTCCTGGTGGGAGAACACGACTTTGCGGCTTTCGGCAAAGAGGTAAGCCGCTATAGCCATACCCGCTGCCAGGTGGTGCACGCCAGCTGGGCCTATTCCGACGGCCTGTATGAGTTCCGCATCGAAGCGAACCGTTTCCTGCGGGCTATGGTGCGCGCCCTGGTGGGAGCCCAGGTGCGCCTGGCCCAAGGCCGGCTCTCTTGGGAGCGCTTTCGGGCCGCCCTCCTCCAGCAAGACCGCCGCTGGGGACTCTACCTGGCCCCACCCCAAGGGCTCTTCTTGTGGGAAGTCACATATCCACCCAACTCGTTATATTTGCTGGAGAGATATGAGTTCCTCTCAACTGCGTTCTCAACTGGTGCAGCGTCAACTGCTGCGCCAAAACTTGCACCAGATTCAACTGGCGCGCCTCCTCGAAGTGCCCAATAGCGACCTGGAAAAAGCCATCGAAGAAGAAGTCGAAAAAAACGAAGCCTTAGAAGCCGAGATTCCTTTGGTCTTACCGACAGGGCCGATTGTTCAAAATGGGCTTTTTGCCCCTACCTCAGGCGAGGAAGAAGAAACACCTAAGACCAGCTTGTCTGCCACTTACTCCGAGGCTGAATCGGAGGATTTTTACGGCCCTTACAACTTTAGTGCCCCTTCTTCGCTTTATGATCACCTAATCCAGCAACTTCCCAGTCTGGATTTGAGTCCTCGAGCGTGGCGGATCGCCGAGTATCTGATTGGCAACCTCAACGAGAAGGGGTTATTGGTGGAGCCTTTACCTAAGCTGGCCCGCTACCTTTCCAGCGAACCCGAGCTTCAAGATCCGCCTGTTTCTGTGGAAGAGATTGAAGCGGTTTTGCAGAAGCTTCAGCGGCTGGAGCCGCCGGGCATTGCGGCCCGTTCGCTGCAAGAATGTCTACTGCTTCAAGCGCAAGCCCTGCCAGATACCCATCCTTACAAAGATCTGTTTATCCGGCTTTTTACCGAAGATTACACCCTCCTTTCTGCAGGCAAGCTAAATAGGATTCAAAAAAAGTACCATCTTGGACCTGAAGAATGGGAAACCGTGCTGCAAGAGCTGCGCCGCTTTAGTCATAACCCCGCAGCCAGCCTCTCTGAAGAAACGGCACCCCAAGTCTCGCCAGACTTTCTGCTGCGGGTTGAACCAGACGGGCGCCTGCAAGTAGAGCTGTTGTATCACCGGCCTATCCGCCTGCGGGTGAATAGAGCCTACAAGCAACTCTTGGAGGTTTACGCCAAGCAGCAGACCGATGAGGCGACCGCAGCCGTGATTCGTCACCTAAAAGAACGGATCGAACGCGCCGAACGGTTTATCGAACTGCTCCAACAGCGAGAAAAGACCCTGTTACGGATTGCTCGGGAAATTGTCTTGCATCAACGGGCTTTCTTTTTGCGGGGCTGCGATGAAAAAGCTTTGCGTCCGCTCATTCTCCAAGACATTGCCCAAGCCGTCAAAATGGACGTCTCCACTATCAGCCGCACTGTAAACAGAAAGTACATTCAAACACCTTGCGGCATTTTCCCCCTCAAGTACTTTTTTTCGGAGGGGATTCGCACCCGAGAAGGCAAAAACATCTCGAATAAAGCCATCAAGAAACAACTTCAAGAGCTGATAGCCCAGGAAGACCCACAAAACCCGTATTCAGACGAGAAAATAGCGAAACTTCTGCGGCAGAGAGGGATTGAAATCCAGCGGCGCACCGTAGCCAAATACCGCCAGCAGCTGGGCATTCCTTCGGCGCGGGCGCGGCGCGTGCCACCTGCCGATTGAGTGCTAAATTTGCCCCATGGCCACCTCTACACCGCCCAAAAGGACTTTTTTACTGGGCCGATCGAGCGAATGCGACATCGTCCTGAACCACCCTGAGGTCTCGGGCAGACACGCTTTGCTCACGATCCACGCCTCAGGGGTGGTGGAGATTCAAGATATGGGGTCCAAGAACGGTACTTTTATCAACGGCCAACCTATCGTGCAGGGTCGGCTTCAGCCGGGTGACAAACTCTCTTTTGGTTCGTACGAAGTGCCTTGGGAAGAGATCCTGCGCAATCCTCCTCCGCCATCCGGGGGCAGCGATAGCCCTACTCGACTTACGCAAGTGCCCTTCAGCCCACGCAATTTTATGCGTACTTTTTTAGTTGTAGCCATCGCCGTAGCGCTGGTAAGCGCTATTCTGTATTTCTTTGTACGGCCATGGGTGTTCAAAGATCCGTGAACAGAGTGTTTCTACGGCCTCAGGGGCGCGGCAGGGGCTATTTCTTTTACTTGACCGGGGAGGGGTCTTTTCGACATGGGCTCCACTAAGGCCGTGAATAGCGACTCGGCACTCACCGCCCAAGAGGTCTGGGCGCGCTGCATAGAGGCCCTCCAGGAAAGGTTTGCGCGCAATCCAGCGCCGGTGCAGGTTTTCTTGCGCAGTGCAGAACCCATAACCCTCCAAGATAGCGTCTTGACCATACGGGTGCCGAGTCATTTCTTCTATGAGTACATCGAAGCAAACTTTTCTCGATTTATCGTACCCCTCCTCCGCAAAATTTTGGGGTCTAAAGCTCGTTTGGTGTATCAGGTGATAACGACCCCGCGTGCAGAACCTATGCAGTTCCCTGCACAGGAGCTGCCCCCGCCCATGGTATACCCCGGGCTGTATCGCACACAGCCGTTTCCCACTAACCTCAACCCCAAATACACCTTTGAAAACTTCATCGAGGGGGAATGCAATCGGTTAGCCCGCAGTGCGGCCATGACAGTAGCCCAACGGCCCGGCCAAACCGCTTTCAATCCGCTTTTCCTCTACGGGGAAGTCGGTCAGGGAAAAACCCACTTGGCCCACGCTATCGGCAACTATGCTCGCCTGCTCCACCCCGATAAAGTGATCCTCTACCTAACCTCCGAAGCTTTCACGAGCGAATACGTCGAAGCGGTACGCAACAAAAAAGTTAGCGAGTTTCTGCAGAAGATACACCGAGTAGACTTGATCATTGTGGACGACGTGCAGTTTTTGATTGGCCGAGAAAGCACGCAAGATATCTTCTTCCACATCTTCAACGAACTTCACCAAAAGAACCGTCAGATTGTGCTCACGGCCGATGCGGCCCCCGCCGAACTGCGAGGCTTGGAAGAACGGCTGGTGTCGCGTTTTGCGTGGGGTCTGGCGGCGCCGCTTCGTCCTCCAGACTACGAAACCCGCTTGGCTATCTTGGAGTATAAGCTGGCGCAAGAAGGCGTCGAAATCCCCAAGGAAGTGCTGGTTTACCTGGCTACTTACGTAGAGAGCCACGTACGCGATCTGGAAGGGGTGGTGATTCAGCTTTTAGCCGAAACCTCTATCCGCCGACGAGAAATCTCCCTGGACCTGGCTAAGGAAATCGTGAGCCGGTTCAAGCCGCTGCGCACACGCGCCGTGACCTTAGAAAAAATCCTGCGTACTGTCTCGGACTACTTCCGCATTCACCCCGAGGAGCTGGCCGGCAAATCCCGTAAAAAAGAAATCGCTTACGCCCGGCATATTGCGGTCTTTTTGGCGCGCAAGCACACCCGCTATGCCCTCAAAGCCTTAGGCGAACACTTCGGTAAGCGAGACCACACCACCATCCTCCACAGCTGCCAATGGGTCGAGGAGCGCCTCTCAACCGACCCCGAACTGGCCGAACATGTACAAGCCCTGGAACGCATCCTTTTTCGAGGGGCTTAGGCGGTACGGTACGCTCGAAGGCGCCGACCGCCAGTGGCACCTCCAGCTCATCCAGCCCGCGACATGGTTCGAAGTGGCCACCTACCTCCGACACGAAGGCCAGGTAGAATACTTTGTGCTGCTGACGGCCACGCATAATCCACCCTATTTTCGATTGCGGTACGATCTGCGTAGCCTCCTGCACCTGAGCGACATCGCGGTAAGCTTCGCCGTGCCGATAGAAGAACCGGTCCCCTCTGTGGCGACTGTATGGCCAGCCGCCGCTTGGCAGGAACGGGAAGCCTACGATCTGGTAGGAGTACGCTTTGTGGGCCACCCGGATCTGCGGCGCATCCTTCTACCCGCCGACTGGGAAGGTCACCCCCTGCAAAAGGACTATGCCTTTCCTGAGCGGTATCACGGCATTTCTCTCCGCTACGAGCCGCCCAATGCCGCGCTTTGATCAGCACTTCCTAAGGGCTCGCCGCTACGCCGAGCAAATAGCTGCGGCCGTTAGCCCGCTGCCGGGTGAAACCCTCCTCGAGGTCGGCCCCGGCCAGGGCCAGCTCACCCGCTACCTTCTGGCTAAACCCTTTCCCTATATCGGCGTCGAGATTGACGAGCTGCTACTCGAGCGCCTAAAAGCCCTCCCCCAGGCCGAAAAAGCCCAGTGGCTCCAAGGGGATTTTCTCACCATAGACCTGCCTCCGCAGCCGCTCTACTTCATCAGCAACCTCCCCTACAGCATCACCGGACCGACTCTTTTTCGCATCCTGGAAAACCAGCGCTGGATCCGAGCCGGCGTACTCATGATACAAGCCGAAGTGGCCGATAAACTGTGTGCCCAGCCAGGCCGACGCACCTGGGGCCGTCTAAGCGTCCTCTTTCAAAGCGTGTATCAGGTCAGGCGGCTTTTCCGGGTGCCGCCTGGCGCTTTTTCCCCGCCGCCTCGAGTCTGGAGCGCCGTGGTCACCTTCGAACGATCGCCTCAAGTGCCGCTCGAAGAGTGGTCAGCCTTCGCCGATTTTGTACGTCAGGCTTGCCTCCACCCCCGCCGAACCCTCCGAGCTAACCTCCGAGAAGCTGGCTTGCCGTGCCCTTCACCCTGGGCCTCCTTACGCCCTCACCAGCTCTCTATCCAGGCCCTCTACAAGCTATGGAAGCTAAGCTTGGCCCACTCTTCGTCGTAGACCCCACCTCGCCCTGGCACCGCCAGGTGGTCCAGCTGACCCTCTCAGACGATCGCTTAGCCGCGATTGACCCCTGCAAAGAGCCCACGCAGGTTTATCTCTTGCCCGGGTTGGTGGACCTGCAAGCTTGGACAAGCTACCCCCAAAAGCCCCATGAGACCCCGCAGCAGCTGGCCAAACTGGCCCAACAAAGCGGCTTCACCGATGTGCTGCTGGGCGGATGGGAGGGCTGGTACGAACCCGAAATTTTAGCTCAGCTACGACAAGCGATAGAAGAAAGCGCTGTCCGATTTCACCTGCTGGCCAGCTGGGCTCAACCGGATGGAACCCTCGCCCCTATTGAGAGTCTGCGCGCAGAAGGGGCCTTCGGATGGGCGCTACCTCCTCTCTGGCCTGTGCCCTGGCGCAGCCTTTATCAAGCTCTTCCCTATCTGCGGTACCTCGGAGGGCCGATTTTCTTGCTGCCCCATTGGGAAGGGCTGCCAGGAGAAGTGGGCGTGCCCGAAGCCGAGGAGCTCGCCCTGACCGGCTGGCAAGGCCTGCCCCCCGAAACCGAACTCCTCGCCCTCCACCTCATAGCGGCGCTGCACCGCCGCGAAGGCGGTTCAGTCGTGGTAGGCCCTCTCACTACAAGCCAGGGTTACCAACTAAGCACAAGTCTCTCTTTACCCTGCTTCACCGCCGCAACGTACCTCATAGCCTCAGCCGAAAAGCTCCTTACCTACGACGCTTTTTGGAAAGTGCATCCTCCCTTGCGACCTGCCTCCGATCAAGCTATCTTACAGGCCGCCACGCTGCAAAGAGAATGGGTCGGGCTTGCTTCAGGACATATCCAGCTGCCCTTAGAAGAAAAACAATGCGAATGGGCCACCGCCAAACCCGGCCAAGCTACCTGGCCGTATGCCCTTCCGCTGGTGTGGGAAGCGCTCAAAACCCGCTACCCTGAAAAGTGGGGCTTGAGTCGGCTGGTAGAGGTGTGGGCGCACCGGCCCCGGCGACTGTTCGGGCTGCCGCCCGCCCGAGTAGAAGTCGGCACGCCCCTCGCTTTTACCCTGGTGCGCTTATACGAAACTCCCCAACCCCTTCCCCCGCCCTGGGAGGACTTTACCTCTACCTTAGAAGTAGTAGGCCTGCTTACTCGCTCAAGCGACGCCGATAGTCTTCAAAGCCAAATACTTTGACTATTCGGTAGCCTTGGGGTTCTTGGACGATCAGGGCGGGATGGGCCACACCGTTGAAGAAAGTTGTCTTGACGAACGTGTAATGGGCCATGTCGTGGAAAGTGAGGCGCTGGCCTACCTCAAGGGGCTGAGGAAAGCTGTAGGGCCCCATTTCATCGCCTGCCAGGCAGGTGCTACCGCCCAGCCAATAGGTAGGGTATCGGGGGTCGGGTTCTGGGAGTGCTTCGCGCACGAGAGGCTTGTAGGGCATTTCCAATGTATCGGGCATGTGCGCAGTGAAAGACACATCGAGCAGGGCCCAAGTGCGCCCTTCGGTCTGGGTGATGTCTAACACTTCAGCCACGAGGTAGCCCGCCTCCCATACGAAGGCAGCGCTGGGCTCGATGTAGATCGTTTCCAAGTTTGGCAGGCGCTTCCGCAGTCGGCTTATCGCTTCCACAAAACGCGCCCGGTCGTAGTCGGCTCGGGTGAGCAGATGTCCGCCCCCAAGGTTGAGCCACTTCACTTGAGATAGCCAGGGTGCAAACTGGGTCAGGAGGGCTTCGATGAGGGCCTCGAGCGGCTCGGGACCGGCTTCGCAGAGGGTGTGCACATGCAAGCCGGTGATACGCGACGGGAGGGCTTCAACACACGCCGAAGGCGGCACCCCCAAACGCGACCCTGGCCGCCCCGGATTGTAAATCGGCGCGCCCGCAAAACCGTAATGGGGGTTGACGCGCAGGCCTATCTCGACCGATGGCGGCAGGTGATCCACCCACCTTGCATAGGCCGAAAGACTATTGAAGACCCAATGCCCCACAAGAGCGGCCAGTTCCGGCACGTCTGAAGGGCGATACGCCGGGGCAAAAAGATGGAGGGGCTTGCGCGTGAGGGACGAAGCCAAGAGCATCTCGTTCAAGGAGCTCACCGCAACTCCATCCGCAACAGTGAGCAAGTCAGGCAGAATGGCCGGTAACGCAAACCCTTTGAGCGCCAAGAGAAGCTGTAGGTCAGCGGCTTCTTTTACCGCCCGTAGGATCGCCAGGTTAGCTTGCACGCGCGCTCGCTCTATCACAAAAGCCGGCGAAGGCCACATCAGGCAAAAGTGCGTATCTTTGACGCATGTTTGGGCTCGGATACGGGGAGTGGATTCTGATTTTTGCTGTCCTTCTCCTACTTTTTGGTGGGCGCAAGCTCCCAGAGCTGGCCCGCGGATTGGGTAGCAGCATTCGGGAGTTTCGCGAAGCGATGCGCGGAGAACGGCCAAAAACTTCAGAGTCTCACGCCCCTCCAGCAGATAAGACGCTGGAATGATTAGCTCGTACACCGCCCTGCGTGCTGCGGTAGAGCGGGGACACACCACCTTTGAAGCGGCTACGCAGGCCGCGTTGGAGCGAATCGCCCAGGAAAATGCCCGCCTCAATGCCCTCCTTGAAGTATATGCCGAAGAGGCCTTAGAAGCCGCCCGCCAGCTTGACCAGAAAAGGCAACAGGGACAAGCTTTAGCTCCGTTGTCTGGGCTTCTCTATGTACACAAAGACAACATAGCCGTAGCAGGGCATCGCTTGAGTGCGGCCTCCCGCATTTTAGAGGGGTTTGTGTCGCCCTACGATGCCACGGTGATCCAGCGCTTGCACGCCGCGGGCGCCATTTGTGTAGGCCGCGCCAACTGCGATGAGTTTGCCATGGGTTCTTCTAACGAAAACTCCGCTTTTGGGGCGGTGCAACATCCTTTTCTCCCAGGGTATGTACCAGGGGGGTCGTCGGGAGGGTCGGCTGCGGCGGCGGCAGCCGGCTTCTGCCACGTAGCTTTAGGCAGCGATACCGGCGGCTCTATCCGACAGCCCGCCGCCTTTTGCGGGCTGTATGGTCTCAAGCCCACGTATGGCCGCGTCTCTCGCTATGGGCTGATTGCTTACGCTTCGTCTTTTGACCAGATTGGGCCTCTTGCCGCTTCACTGGAAGACCTGATTGCGGTATACCAAGTCATAGCGGGGTGGGACGAGAAAGACCCCACGACAGCAGCCGAACCCGTTGAGCCTTACCGGCGCGCAGCCCCTCCCGCCCGTTGGGCTTTACTTATGCCAGCCGGCGTAAGCCGCGCCGTAACCGACCTCCTTGAAAAGCGCCTGAAAGACCTCGAGAGCCAAGGCATCTCCATAGAGCCAGTGGACTTCCCTTACTGGGACTACTTGATCCCCACCTACTACATCCTCACCACGGCGGAGGCTTCCTCTAACCTGGCCCGCTATGATGGCGTGCGGTACGGCTACCGCACCCCCCATGCCCAAACCCTGGCCGACCTCTACGCCCGTTCCCGAAGTGAGGGATTTGGCCGGGAAGTGAAGCGACGCATTTTGCTGGGCACCTTTGTGCTGTCGGCCGGCTACTCCGAAGCCTACTACACACAGGCCCAAAAAGTGCGCGGCCTTTTGTACCGCTTTACGGAAGGGCTCTTTCAACGATACGAGCTCCTGGTGCTACCCACCAGCGCCACGCCGCCTTTTCGATTAGGCGAAAAGACCACCGACCCCATCCAGATGTACTTGTCGGACCTGCTTACGGTGTACGCTAACCTTACTGGCCATCCGGCTCTGCAAGTGCCCCTTGGCGCCACTCCCGAGGGGCTACCCGTCGGCCTCCAGCTGATGGCCCCCCTATACGCCGAAAAACGCTTATTCGACGCGGCCTATGCCCTGGATAAGAGGGATGGGTAGCCTGTTGATTCCGCTAACGCTATTGTGGGCCCAGGACTGGTCAAGCCGCATCGCCCGCATGGATAGCCTCCTCAAAGCTTACCTCGCTTGGGCACGCGAAGGAGGTGAACTGCCCCCTACCCCTCCTTCGCCCCTCGACGTGCCCCCAGAAGTCTATGAAGAACGGCTCCAAGCCCTACATACCACCATCCCCTTAGAGCTGAACTCGATTACCCTGCAATTCATCCGGCTTTATCTTTTCCAGCAGCCGGTGCTCACCGCTCGGCTCCTGGGCCTGGCCGACTACTACCTCCCGATCATCGAACCGATTCTCACTTCCTACGGGCTGCCCCCCGAACTGAAATACTTGCCTATCATTGAGAGTGCGCTGGTGCCCGAAGCGCTCTCACCCATGGCTGCTGCAGGCATCTGGCAGTTTATTCCCAGCACGGCTCGTTTGTATGGCCTGCGTGTGGACCGCCTCATCGATGAACGGTACCACCTCGTCAAAGCCACCCACGCCGCCGCCCGCTACCTGCGCAATAGCTACCAGATTCTGGGGGACTGGCTCCTCGTCATCGCCGCTTACAACTGCGGGACGGGCCGCGTAATGCGCGCAGTGAAGGCTTCGGGAGGACGCACCAACTATTGGGAAATCGCGCCCTTCCTCCCTCTCGAAACCCGCGGGTATGTACCCGCTTTTGTAGCCGCTTGCTACGTGATGAACTATGCTTCGGCCCACGGCATCCAGCCTATTTACCCGGACATCCCGCGTGAAACCGATACGGTTTTTTTCCCCTTTCGCACCCAACTTAGTCTTGTAGCCACCCAAGCTGGAGTGCCCCTAAGCTGGCTGCGGTTTTACAACGCTGAACTGCGCACAGACTGGATACCCGCTGGGTATACCCTGACCGTACCCGCGGTGAGCGCTTACGAAGTGGCTCATGTGCGTGACCGCCTCCTGCAAGGCGAACTTCAACGCCAGCCCGTAGCCAGCCTCACCCGCACCCCAACCCGGGGTTACTTCTGGCATGTCGTGCGCCCTGGCGAAACGCTCTATAGCATTGCGCGCACCTACCGAGTTTCTCCCTACCAACTGGTCCGCTGGAATCAACTCTGGGGCTATCGAGTCACCCCAGGTATGCAGCTCAAGATCCGCTACCAGACCGAACCCGACCCAGAAGCCTGGGAAGCGTGGGGAGGATACCTGGACGGCACCAGCTGGAAAACCGAGTACCTGCCCGTGCTCCTCTTTATGGTCCCACGACTCGAACGCCCTATCCTGCCGATAGAGACGACCCCTTCTGCGGTGCCGCCTCCACCGGAGGTAGTCCTATCGCCTTCCACCCCTCGTAAGCGGCCATTCGGAAAAATCGGCCCCAAGCGGTAAGGTTGTACCGCCTCTCATGAAGGACGACCACGTCTCCGGGGCGTAGCTGCCTAAGCAAGCGATCGGGCCAGGAGGGATTCGGTAGGTAATCGAGCGGCATCAAGTCCCAGAGGACCCACCGAAATCCAGGAAAGGCAGCCCAACCCCACCCGTGTCCATAAGGCGGACGATAATAGGGCACCAAGGGCATGCCTACTTTTTGCCAGCACCGCCAAGCCCGCCTCAGCCCTTCCTGACGAAGCCTGCGGGGCAACCGCCAGGGACTGAGGTGCTCTTCACCATGGAGGCCCACAGTATATCCTCCTTCTCGCAGCTTCTGAGCAAGAAGGGCGCCCCAAGTTTCTCGATAAGCGCTCCACACCCAGAAAAAAGTCGCTCGCCAGCCCCAGGCCTGCAGTAAGTCCACAAGCTCCGCCGTCAGGAGTCCGCTGGGCCCATCATCGAAAGTAAGATAAAACACCCGCTGGCCCGCCACCTGAGGGGGGAGGTAAGCCCCCACCACCACCTGGACCCATTTAGGCAGCCGCCAGCCCCTCGCCATCAAGGAGCTTGCCAATAACGCACCGTTGTACTCGAGCCCGTGGCGCTTTCTAAGCGCACGATGTACAATCCAGCCGGAAGTGCTGTAGGAAGGGCCAGCCGATGATGGCCCGCCCCAAGCCACCCTATCGTTTGCTCATACACCGCTCGGCCCAAGGCATCATAGACCCCCCATCGAACCCCCTCCAAAGCCTTAGATGTGTATACATACAGGTCAGGCGCAGCTACGTACATTTCGATAAGGGGGGCCTGATCCAGTAAACGAGTCGTAGTGCGCCGCACCGTATCCACTACGATATCGTCGAGGAACAGGTTATTCCCCCAGCCGGAGACGCCTTCAAACCGGATTTTGACCGGAGAAAGCCCTTTATACGCGTCCAGAGACACGCTATCGGTCATCCAGGTGGCGTTCGTAGGCAAAAAAGAAGTCAAGCCCGCCAAGCAACCATCGGGATGGGTAGCCAAATCGCGCCCGCCTTTTTCCCATAAAAGCGTCCAGCTGGCCCCACAGTCGGTGGATACATAGACCCGCAAACTATCTACATAATCAAGCAAATAGGAAGGAGGGTTGGCCGAAGTGTTTTCGTATGTCAAGCAAGCATAGGCCCAGGAGAAGCGCAAAACAACCGAAAGATCCGGGTCTGTATAAGGACTCAAATCGAGGGGCGCCGAAATCCAGCTGTCTTTTTCCCGATAGCGGCTGTAGTTGTAAAAAAGAAGGCGCATGCTGGTCTGGGAAGCGCCATAAGCCCCTCGAGGCGGATTGGTATTTCGAAAACGCTCCCAGGTACGGCCCCCGTCGGGGTTGTCTATCCAGGTATGGACAGGAGGAAAAGACGTCCCCTCGAACCCCTCCCGATAAGGGAGGGAATATACCGTATCCAGCACTTGAATGTACCCTGTTTTGAGGAGGGTATCTCGGCGACCGCTGAGGTTTTCGACGATGAGACGCACGTCGTAGGTGCCCGCTTGAGAAAAGATCACCTGAGGACAAGAGGCGGTGGGGTCATCGGGAAGGCCGCCACTAAAGTCCCACTGGTACACATGGGGCATACCCAGGCTGTAACTGTAAACTTGCACAGGCTGCCCCACGCACCCCACACGCGGCCGCGCCGAAAAGTAGGCTTTCACATACCCATACGGTCCTGTACCCGTGACCGCTTGGTTCGCCGCGCGTGTAAGGGGATAAAGCCGAGAAGAAGTGGAATTGATTGCGCTCCACGCCCGAGCGCGCTGCCCAGCCGAAAAGTGGGTCATCTCTACATCATTCACATAGTCCATGATGTTGCGAGGATTGTCAGGAAGATCAGGGAAATCGGTCGTGCAAGTATTCTGACGGCGAACCGAAAAGTTGCTCTCAGCCGTAGGTGGGGTATCACAAACCCTGTCGCCTGACGTAGCACAGTTGGAGCTGCCGCATCCACCCTGAAAGGGATGATAGAGGTTGAGGTTGTGTCCCACCTCATGGACGGTGGTACGAATGCTGCGGCTTAGGCCCGAGCCCCAGAAGTAACTCGAGCCAATCACAGCCCCGTACACCGACGACGGCGAAGAGGGAAAGTACGCGTAGCCAGCTACCGACCCACAGTTGGTGCTGCTACAGGTCGAACTCCCGGTGGGGGCCACGCACAAGCGAGGTACGATCCAGATGTTCAAATACTTGTTGCGATCCCAGCCTGTAGCCTGTTTCATGTCATAGTCTTGGGTCTCTCGGCAAAAGTCCCGGCTCGTCCAGTTCAAAGGCGGCTGATCATACCGCCAGTACACCACGCCCGTCGTGGGGTTGCCAGAAGGGTCCTTCGTAGCCAACGAAAACTCAATCTCCATATCTACGCCGGCACCCGCATAGCCTGCCGTCTCAGGCACACGCCGAAAGTCCTCAAAAAGGCGCAGCATCTGTCCCCAAATGCGAGAAAAAGGAATGCTATCCGAGCTGCTGGAGTACACCACATGAAAGACTACCGGAATGACATACCGGCTGGGTGTACAGCCCATCTCGGTGTACTGAAGGCGCTGGTTTTCCAAAATCGGCGCTGAAGCTTCCAAAATAAGCCGACGCAGAGGGAGGTCAGGGTATTCCTTCTCCAGGAGGCGTTCGTAGGAGTCCAGCCCACACCAAGACTCCTGGGCCAGGACCAAGGCCATCAGCCCAAGCAGAGAGGCTCGCATAACGCAAATATAGGCTTTTACCGGACATCCCCACTTACCCAGAGGCGCATAGAAGCTCGGTACCCCGCATCGGAAAGCACCTGCAGGAAGTAGACCCCCGCTGAGAGCGGAGGCAAGGGGAGGGCATGCCTTCCTGGGCCTAACCAGATACGGTCTTTGGCCACTTCTTGTCCGGTTGCCGTGTAGAGAGTCCACGAGAGTCCTTGAGCCTGACTTAGCTCGACCCAGGTCTGGCCTGCTGCGCCTTTGAGTCCAAAAGGGGCTCCTTGAGAGAGGGCGGTCACCGATCGGGTAGTATCTCGTAGGGTATCCACAACGAGGCTATCGAGGTAGAGGTTATTGCCCCAACCGGTTTGCCCTTCGAAGCGCAGCCGGAGGCCTCGCACCCCTCGATACGCATCCAGGCTCACGGTATCGGTTCGCCACAAGGCCGCATCGGGTAAGTGAGCAGCGCCCGTAAGCGAGCCCGAGCTCGCAATGCACCCCCCAGGATAGGTGCTCAGGTTGCGTCCGCCTTTTTCATAGAGGAGTTCCCAGCGGCCCCCTCCATCGGGAGAAGCCCATACGCGTAAGGTATCGGTGTATTCGAGTGGGTAAGACGTCGCACTGCCCCACTCCAGACATGCATAACTGACGGCAAAACGCAACTGTATATGATAGAGGCTATCTACCCGTAGGTCCAATGCCGGCGTAACTAAGTAATCTCTTTCGCCATAACGTCCATAGTTGAAGAAAGCCAAGCGAGCTGTATACCGGGATTGACCGTAGGCCCCTGCGGGAGGGCCATTGTACCATTGCCACCGTTCCCAGGTGCGGCTTCCTCCCTGTCCAGCATCAAGGTTTTCGATCGAGAAGCCTGGGGGTGGGAAACTGGGCCCTTCCCAGCTTTCTCGTAAAGGCAGGGGCCACACCGTATCTTCTACTGAAACCGCTGTGTTCTGGGTGAAGGTGTCGCGGCGGCCGCTGAGGTTCTCTACGATAAGCCGTACCGTGTAGTCGCCTGCGGCGGGGAAAGTCACGACAGGGCATGGGGCGGTCGAATCATCGGGCACACCTCCGCCGAAATCCCACTGGAAATGATGCGGCTGCCCCGCCGTCACGGCATGAAACCGAACTGGCGTGCCTACCAGCACTCGCCGGGCCTCGGCCCAGAAAGCCGCTTTCGGACGACCATAAGGCCCCGTACCTGTAGCCTGCAGGTTCGCCGGCTGGTGAAGCGGCCACAAACTGGAAGCGGGATCAGACCACAACAGAAAACTCTCGGCCCGTTCCCGCTGCCCAGCGGTAAAATGGCTCATGCTCGCATCGTCTACATAATCCATGTAGTTGCGCGCGTCGTCTGGCAAGTCGGGAAAGTCCGTATCACAGGTATTTTGGCGTCGCACCGTAAAGTTCTCTTGGGCCGTAGGCGGCGTGTCGCACACTTCATCGCCCGAGGTGGTACAATCTGCGGTGCCACAGCCTCCCTCAAAGGGGTGAGCCAGACCCAGGTTATGCCCCAGTTCGTGGACCAGGGTGCGCCCCCCCCGCCCAGTCAGTTGCCCTCCAATGAAAGCGGTCCCCACGACCGACCCATATAGGTCTGACAGGCCTATATCGGGGTAGTACGCATACCCCGCAATACCCGAACAGTCTGAGCAGTCGCCCGAAAACCCACATATCGCCGGCACCACCCAGATGTTGAGGTACTTGTCGTGGGGCCACCCGGTAGCCGCCTTGAGGGCGGCTTCATTAGACACGCATAGCCCGGAAGAGCTCCAGTTGAGCGGCGGAGCGTCCCATCGCCAGTACACTACCCCCGTCGTGGGTTGCCCGTTGGGGTCTATCGTGGCCAGGGAAAACTCTACCCCCATGTCCGTGCCCTTCGGGGTAAACCCTAACCGCCCAGGGATCCACCGATAGTCCTCAAAAAGCCGCACCATTTGGTCTTCGATCACCGAGAGCGGCAGGCTATCCGCCCCTCCCCCATGCACTACGTGGAACACTACAGGCACTACGTACTGGGCATGCGGCCGGCAAGCGGTATCGGGCCAGCCAGGGCGCCGCCTTGGAAAAGCCCACGCCGGCGCATGAGGGACAGACCCTGCTACCCAACTCGTGCCACAAACTTGCCCCCAGGCCAGCGACCCTACCACCCCTACCCAAACCCCTACTCCAACTAACTTTCTGTCCATACCCAAAGGTAAGCCTTCCCCCATCACGCCGGCAACCCTTTATTTTGTTTCACCAGAACATGTGGCAAGTACTTAAGCGTTTCTGGAACAGGACCCCTGTTTTTACTTACGCCGGCTTGGCTATGCAAGGGGTGGCGCTGATTTCGCAGTGGGTACCTGTGCCGTATTCCCCATACTGGCTATGGGGGGCTGGGCTGGGAAGCGCTTTGATAGCCCTGGACTTTCAGCGCTTTACAGGCCCGCTGCAATACATGGCCGCCTTTCTGGGCAATACCCTCCTTGCGCTGGCTCTCCCCTACCCTTGGCTGGGAAAGGTTCTCCTGGCCCTACCCGCGCTGCTCTTCTTTGCGGCCGCCCTCACTGTGCGGCAGCGATTCCTGCACATCCTCACTTACACCCGCTATTTATGGGTGGAACCCCTGCTGATCCTGACGGGTGGAGTCCTCTTGGGCCTTTTAGGGCAAGTAGAGGGGCAATGGCCCTGGCCGGCGTTTCTGGCTGCGGTGGGCCCCGTGACGCTTTCGGGGGGGTATATTCAGGATGCGCCGTTCATTGCTCGGGGGGCCGCCGGCGGGTACGCCGTAAAAGTAGGCGATCCCGCCCCTGACTTTGAACTGCCCAGCACTCGAGGCGGCACCGTGCGTCTGTCCCAGTTTTTCCCCCACAATCCCGTACTCCTGCTTTTCGTACGAGGAGACTGGTGCCCCGGCTGCCACATGATGCTGCGCACCTACGAGCGCTACAAACACCGCTTCTACGAAAAAAACGTGGTCATCCTTGGGATTGGCCCCGATCCCTTAGGCGTCAATCAAGCCATGATAGAACGGCTCGGCGTGTCCTTCCACATGCTTTCGGATGAGACCTTCAGCGTGATCCGCCGCTACGGAAACCGCTACGAAAACCAGTTTCTCCAGAAAACGATGGCTGGCTACGATATAGGCGTACCCCTGCCCGCCGCTTACCTGATTGACCGTTACGGGATCGTGCAGTACATCTCCAGCGCCGAATACGTAGGGGAGTTCCTGGACCCGCATACGATCTTTCCTGTGCTGGAACGGATAGAAGCGGGCGAACCTTTTGCGATGGCGGTGTGAAGGTCCTACCCGCCTTTGTGTGGCCCCCTCAAAGTTGGGTAGACATCGCTCATCAAGAGCGCCGCTTTGGGGTAGGCTATCCAGCCCGCTTGCCCAAAGGCGGGTATTACACCCGATATTGGCTGCCGGAAGGGCGATGGCTCTCTATCCCAGTAAGGCATGCGCAGAAGGACACGCCTTTTTTAGCGAGCTGGCCGCCGGAAAGCCGCTGGCGCACCTACCACTGGCGCACCCTCCTCACCCTCTACGGCAAGACCCCCTTCTTCTATGAGTGGAAACCTTTCCTCGAATACCTCTACCTCGAAGCCCGCCTACCCACCCTCCAAGCTTTCTGCGACACTATCCTAACCGAACTGGCCCGCCTGTACGGATGGACTTTCTACTGGAGCGAAGATCCCCCCCTCACCCTGAGTGGGCCGGCCCGAGAACCCACCATCTTAGCTCACCTCTTACGAGTGGGCATCTGAACGCCGAGAAAAACGATGCCAATAGTACACCCCCTCCGCATAGTAGATCGAAGCGTCCGCAATATCCCGCGCATAATCAGCCACCTTCTCTAAGGTCTTGACGATAATGGCCAGCTCTATCCAAGCCGCTGCTTCTTCAGGAGAAAGGGGCTTCTGAACTGCCTGGAGGAGCCGAGCCAAACAAGCCTCGTACGCTTCGTCTACGGCGTTGTCTTCTTGGTCTATGCGCTTGGACCACTCGGTGTCGTTGCGGAAAAAGGCCTCCAAGCAGGCTTCGAGGAGGCGGCGCACCCGCTGCACCAACAAAAGAAGAGGCACCTCAGCCCGCTCTGGCTTGGGTAGCACCGGCAGATGTATAGCCAGCCTTCGGCCTATGGTAGCGAGCCTTTCTGCGATTTCGTCCACGTAAAAATGCATGCGCATCACCGCCAGAACAAGCCGTAGGTCATTGGCTACGGGCTGGTGAAGCGCCAAGATGCGGGCACACCGCCGGTCCAGGCGCATGTCTTCTTCTAAGGCCTCGGCCCGAACCCGCTCCAGGGACTGCAGCTTTTCCCAGGCTTCGTTGGCCAGCCCCTCCTCCAAGAGGTGAAGCTGTTGCCGCAGCTGCTGCACCACCTGGTAAGCACGGGCCCGCAGCTTAGCGATTTCATTCTCAATCAGACTCATGGTCAGCCAAAACGCCCCGTAATATATCGAAGGGTTTCCGGATGCTGGGGATTGGTAAAGAAGTCTTTGGTACGCCCATACTCCACCAAGCGCCCCATATAGAAGAAAGCGGTCATGTCGCTAATGCGGGCCGCCTGCTGCATGTTGTGGGTCACGACTACGATGGTGTAGGTTTGGCGCAGTTCGTGGATGAGCTCTTCGATTTTAGCGGTGGAGATAGGGTCTAAGGCGGAGGTAGGTTCGTCCATTAGGAGGAGGGCTGGCCGCACAGCTAAGGCGCGAGCGATGCAGAGGCGCTGCTGCTGCCCACCCGACAACGCCAAAGCTGACTTTCTGAGGCTATCTTTCACTTCGTCCCAGAGGGCCGCTTGTCGAAGGGCCTGTTCGACCCGCTCCCGAATCTGAGACTCCTTGAGCCGGTTCTGAAGGCGCAGCCCATAGGCTACGTTCTCATAAATCGAAAACGGAAAGGGAGTAGGTTTCTGAAAGACCATGCCGACCCGCCGACGCAAATGCACGGGGTCCACCCCCGGCGCGTAAATGTCTTCCCCATCAATGAGCACCTGCCCTTCGAGGCGGAATCCTTCTACGAAGTCATTCATGCGGTTCAAAAGGCGCAGAAAGGTGGACTTGCCACAGCCAGATGGACCAATGAGCGCCAGGACCTGGTTTCGTTCCAACGCCAGGGACACGCCATCCAAGGCTTTATGCGCGCCATACCAGACAGAAACGTTTCGGGTCTCAATCTTATACACGGCTGAGGGTTTTCAGGCGATAGCGAAAGTACGTCGCCCCCAGCGTAAATACAAGGGTCAAAATCAGCAGCACGAGGGCGGTGCCGAAAGCCATAGGGTAGGTTTCCTGGATGTGGGTACCGCTGGTGATGAGGGCATAGAGGTGGTAAGGCAGGAGCATGGTGGGTTCGAAGAGGCTTTGGGGGTACACCGGCAAGTAATAGGCGGCGACCGTGAAAAGGACGGGGGCCGTTTCGCCGAGTACGCGGCCGGTAGCAAGCACGAAACCGGTCAAGAGCCGCGGCAAGGCCATGCGCAGGGTAATGCGCCAGAAAGTCTGCCACTCGGAGGCGCCAAGACCAATGCTGGCTTCTTTGAGGGGGGCAGGCACACCCGCGAAAGCTTCCTGCGCGTTGCGGATTAGCAGCGGTAACGAAAGGAGCGCCAAAGTAAGGCCGCCCGCTAAGATAGAAGCGCCTAACCCCAGCGCCACAACAAAAAGAGCCAGCCCAAAAAGCCCATATACAATGGAGGGAATCCCCGCCAAAGTCGTCACAAAGAACGTCAGGAGCTGACGCACCTGCCGAGAACGGGTAAACTCGCTTAGGTAAGCCCCAGCGGCGGTGCCAATCAAGCCGCCCACCCCCAGTGCTACCGCCGTCACGCAAAGGCTGCCCACGATAGCGGGAGCGATACCCCCCCCTCGCATCCCTGATCGCATGGGCTGGGTCAAAAACTCCCAACTTAGTACGGCCGCACCCCGATATGCCACAAAACCCACTATCGCCACCAGTACGAAAAGCGCACCCCAGCTCACTACCATGACCAGAGCTGTAGCCAGCTTCTCACTCCACCGTTCAGGCCGTGCGGACATAGCGTTTCTGGATAAAGTACGCCGTCAGGTTGAGAACGAAGGTTAGCAGAAACAGAATCCCCCCCAACAGAAAAAGCACGTGATAATGGTAACTGCCCATGGGGGCTTCTCCCAGTTCGGCGGCGAGGGTAGCGGGCAGCGTACGCACCGGCTGGAAGGGTGTCAGGGCCACAACGGGGGCATTGCCGCTCACGATGAGGACCACCATGGTCTCCCCTAAGATACGGCCGGCCGATAGCAGCACAGCCGCCGCCAAAGAAGGCAGCACATAAGGGAGTTTGAGGCGCCGGATAGTTTGCCACTGGGTGGCGCCCAGGCCATAACTGGCTTCTACGAGTAAGGGCGGCATCGCACTGAGGGCCTCTTCGGTGAGGCTGGCCATGAGCGGAAGCGTCATCCAACCCAGGATTAAGCCGGCCGTTAGAGCCGTCTCCCCTGCTTCGAGGTGAAAAACGTCTTTAATCCAGGGCACCAACACCACGAGTCCCCAGAAGCCCACCACGACCGAGGGCAGCCCCGACAAAAGCTCCCACAAGATTTTGACCGGGTAGTAAAGAGGTCGCGGCAGAAACTCTACCACATAAATCGCCATAGCCAGCCCGACAGGCACCACGACCAACAGGCCTATCAGACTCACCCACAGACTGCCCATTAGGAGCGGCCAGATTCCCACCGAAGGAAGGGGTTCATAGGTAGGCGACCACCGCAGCGTGCCAAAAAGCTCTATCCAAGGATTCCAAGAGACCTCCAGGCGGCGGGTATGAGTCGGCAGAAACTCGGCAGGCAGAGCCAAAAGCACCCCGGGTTGTTCAGCCAGCGAATCCAACCCCTTTCGCCACAAAGCGGGGTCGCGGTGGGCGGGGACGTAGCGTTCGAGGTTACCTAAGTACACGGGCACCACCGGCGCAGCTGGCCCTCCAAAGTCGGGCCAAGTTTTTTCCCCCCGCAGAAGGGCTCGAATCGCCTCCGCTTCAAGGCGGGTAACGGGATTGGAGGGGTGCACCGCAAAGACCAGCCCCTCATGAGGGAGGCGGGTCAAAGCCGGCAGCCCTTCCCGAAAGAGAAAGATGGCCAGCCCCATCAGCACCAACAACGTCGTCCACCCCGCCGCCTGCACCACCCGCTTGCCTAAGAGGCTGCCTTTCATGGCACATAGCCCACTTGGGCCACCACCGCCCGCCCCTCCGGTGAATGCACAAACTCCAAAAAAGGCTGAAGCTTCTCTACCTGCGACCGCTCATAATAGTAATACAGCGGCCGAGCCAGCGGATACCGATCGAGTTCGGCTCGGTTTCGGGCGGGTAGGTAATACACCGTATCGCCGTCACGCGCCACGCGGAGCACCTTCACCTGCGGCCCCACATACGCTATGCCCAGATAGCCAATGGCCCCCGGCGTCTGACTCACCGACTGCATGAGCATCCCCGTAGCGGGGATAAACCGTACCCCTTCCGCAAAGTCCTTCCCAAGCAGGACATGCTCCCGAAAAAACTCGAACGTCCCCGAACTGGACTCTCGCGAGTAAGGCAGAATGGGTAAATCAGGCCCGCCCAGTTCCTTCCAGTTGCGCACCTGGCCGGTGTAAATGGCCGCTATTTGCGCCCGTGTGAGCCGATCCAGGTTAAGCGAAGGATGCACGCAAATCGCCAGCACGTCCCAAGCTACCGTATCTTCGATTAGGTGGTAGCGTCGCTGCTCAAACTGGAGCCACTCTGAGAGCTTAAGGGGGCGAGACGACATAGCGATGTCCGTATCGCCGTGCAAGAGCGCAGCAAGGCCGACACCGCTTCCTCCCCCCGTGACGTTGAGGAGGGGCTCCTTGTGGCGAGCGAGGTACGCTTCCACTAAGGCCTGGCTGACAGGCAAAACCGTATCGCTGCCTTTGATCGTGACCAAGGTACGACGTTTGCACCCGACGATCACCACCACCATCAGACCCACCCCGGCCCACCGCATGCTAAGCAAAGCAAAACGGGTTCTGTAAAGCCTGTGTAAAATCGGCTTTACCACGAACGAATGAGCCCACGCAAAAAAATCTCAGCAAAGGTAGAGCCGATTTGGGCGGGTGTAAGCGGTCCTGCCGGTTGATACCAAGTGGCTACGGCATTCAAGGCAGCAAGCAAAGACACCGCTACAAAGCGCGGCTCTATCTCTCGGAAGAGGTTACGCTGGAGGCCTTCTTGGAGGATTTTCTCGAAACGTGCCTCGTAGGCGCGCTGGCGAGCCAAAAACGCTGAACGCTGAGGTTCGGAAAGGTATTGAGGCGCCTCCCGCAGAAAAATCATAGCCTGGGCTGGCGAGACTAAGAGCGCTTCGAGGTGGGCTACACAAAACCGTTCTAACTTGTACGTCACTTCCCAGGGTTGGTCGGCGATGCCTGCAGTCGCTTCCTCGAAACGCTGGGCAATCTGCTCCGCTAAGGTCTCCAGTAGAGCCCCCTTACTGGGAAAGTAGTGATAAAGGGTAGCCGGTGTAAGGCCTACTTCGCGAGCGACTTGTCTCAGGCTCACCCGCTCATACCCTTTCTCTGCAAAGAGGCGAAGGGCTACTGATAAGATTCGCTCCCGCTGCTGCACCGTCTCAAAGCTACGCACTCAGCACATTCACCATCTCCGGTAAAAGCCTTAGGGCCTGGAGAAAGGCTTCCGCCAAAACTTGGATTTGGGCTTCCAGTCGGGCCTCTTCGTATAAGTCGGCCAAGCTAAAGGGATTGTACGCATCTACCCGGAGGAGGTTCACCTGGCGGTCATGGTAAGGGTCTATACCCTTTAGGGTAGCCCGCGTGCGCCCCAGCGGAAGATGGGCCCCTACGATAGGCTGCACCAGTTTGCGAATCTGAGCATGGAGGACCCGTGCCGCTTTTTGCGGCATAGGGGGCAACCACACCTTCAAGATAAGTCCGGCTTTCCCCATCTCCCAGTAAAGGCCCACGTCATGCCCCTCTACCGTTACCCGGTAGGGCGGCCGCTGTATCAGTAGATGCTCTTCAAGCCGGTACGACTGCAGATGCAGCCGTGTACGAATGTCCAAAAAGAGAGGAAAAAGCGATCGGCCCGCCCAAAGGGCTAAAATCCGCTCCTTCAACCGAAGGAGGCAAGCGTAAGCGCGTAAACGCCCATCCGAAACGGTAAAAGGCACCCGGAAACTCTCGTATTCTCGCCGTAGCTCTTGGTAGTAGGTCTGGCCGACCGAACGCACGTCCACCGCCTCACGCGCCCAATCGATTGACTCCAACGCCTCTAAGAGCTCTTCGTACCCTATCCGATGAAAAGGCAAATCCAACCGCCGCTCCATATAGACCTTATCCCACTCAAACCACGCTTCTCGCAAAAGCAGCGCGTAATACGACGCCTCCGGATGACGTATCATGAAAGAAGCCTGGGCACCCACTTGGTCATACTCGGTCTCAGGGCTCCCAAAAGTCGAAGCACGCAAATACACATACACAGGTCGCCCCGCCTGGGTATGGAAACCCCAAGCAAAAAGCTCTCCTTCCGGGTCTTTTCTAAGGGACGCCGGCTGAAGGATATGCCCCGTAAGCCGCTCCAACAGGTCAGTATGCTGGAAAAGAGTAGAAAGCGTGCTACGGTGGGCTTTTTCCGGGTCCTCGTAAGGAGAGTACATGGGGGCAAAGGTAAAATTTACAAGCCTACGGCGAAAAGGGTATAGGGGGTGCGGCGGAGAACGCGGCGCACTTCCTTGGCGGGGAAAGGAGTAGGTTTGCCTGGAAGGGCGGGCAGGCCCCAGACGCAGGCCCACCACGCAGCCAGCGGAGCACTCTGCGCCTCATATAACCACGTAAAAAACGCGTTGCCCCCACCTGAGGGCACCCGAAGAGGACGATCGAGGAATTCCTTAGCCGCCGCCTCGGCGGCCACCGGCAGACCTGTCTCTATCCACAGTTCGAGGCCGGTCGGCAAAGGTACCCACCGAGCTTGACAGGCCACCCCTTTTTCTTGGCACAAGTAGCGCAAAAGCTCCTGGGCCTGTAGCCAGAGAGCCCCCATCGTGAGGAGGGAACGTTCTGTAGAGACCCGCCAGCGTACATACACAATCCCTGGTCCTTGTCGGGGAGGTTGATGCAGCGCAGACGGAAGCTCAGGCGGCACATACAGGGCAAGCTGGCCTTCCGGTACAAGTTGGCGCGCCACACGTATCAAGGGAGGCGGCACCCGCCCCCACAACATACACCGAAGCCCTCCTTCCCGCCAGTAACGAAAGAAGGCCTGGCTAACTTGGAGAGGAGAAAGTCCCACCTCCGCCGTGTCTTCGTATACCCTGCGGTAGGCCCATCGAAAAGGATCGCTCTCTTGCCCAACAGACCGACGCACCCGTGCAAGGCGAGCCGGAAAACGCTGCACAGCCCCATCTAACGCCCCAAAGAACGCATACAGCCCTTCTGGCGTGGCTTCGCCTTCGATACAAAACCACGGCCCTCGCCGCTCAAAGCGATAGCGTACACTGTGTACATACGCCACTTCCTGCAGGATCGAATCGGCAAACAGGGCTTCCGCAATGCTTCGGGCGATCGCTTCTCCGCGTCCTCGTTCCAGGGGGTGGTAGATCATCCACCCGACTACTTGTCCCTCCCGAGGATAAATGCAGACCGATTGCCCCCACAGAAGAAGGCTTACACCCATCAGCGCGTGTAACATCGCAGTCGCACTGCTTTATCGGGGAAGTCCGGAGAAGTAGGCTGCACATACACCCGTAAAGCCTCGGGGGGCACGCCGTATTGTTGGATGAGCTGGCGGCGCAGGCGATGTAAATACGTTAGCTTAGCGGTGCGGCGAGGGGCCTTGCGCACATACCCGATGAGTTCACAGGGGGGGCATCCGACCCTCCAATACAAGCGCAGCGCACTGGCCCATGCAGCTAAGGGCGGTTCGCCCACCACCAGTTCATCCGGCGGGGAAACCGGCTGGCTCAACGTATCGGAGTCGGCAAACCACCGAGGCTCAAGGAGCGTATCCGCTAAAACCAGCTCGTTGTAAAGCCACAAGCCTTGAGCTTGGAATGGCCATCCTCGTTGTAGGAGGGACCCAGGCACCGTATCCGGTAAAGCCAAGCTATCTCCCCGCAGAGCTCCCGCAATCCATACGTCGGGATAGCGTTCTGGGTACGTGTAGAGACGAGCTCGGAAGAGGCTATAGGCCGCCTGCCAAGAAGCGATTTCCGCGCTGTCACGGGGCTGGAGCGCTCGGAGGGTGCGCAAAAAGGCGTAACCTCGCCCCTCCACGCGAGCAAAAAGCCTGTAGCGGTCGGGTCCATAAAAGGTACCTTCCCAAGCCAGGGGTGGGGCCTGTCGATGCCAGCGCTCCAGAAACGCCGCCACAAAAGCTATCCGCTCTCCCCAGTCTCGAGGCGTGCGCAGCCAAAGCGCTACATACGCCGGGTAAGCCCATAAGTTTTCCTGACAGGAATCGACCAAGAAGACCTCCTCCTCCCTCCTTTCTGAGGCGCGGGCAGAGGCGACCGGAGGATGAAAACGCTTTTGCTGGAGGGCTCTTTTTTGCCGCAAGGGCAAGCTGCCCATCACTACGACGACGAGGGACTCCGGCTGGAGGTAGCGGCCCACATACTGGCTCACGTCTTGCGGGGTAAAAGCCCATAGCGGAGGCTCCCCTTCCAGACGCCACAGCAGGTCTCGTTTGAGGGAGAAGCCCTCCCATTGGCGCTGGTACCTTCGGTAGTATCGCTGCCAGTCGGGTCCCTCCCCGAGAGGGAGGTGAGCCAGGGCCGTGTACAACCATGCTAAGGCGGGTTCGACCAGAGGGCGGGGCACCACTAAACCCACGGCGGCCCCCTCAGGCCCACTCCAGGCAAAAAACCGACCCCCTAAGGAGTCCAACCAGGTGCGGAGTTGCCGCCCCACGGGGTCGCCTTCCACGTCATGGCGAGCTGCAAAAACGACGAAGTCTCCGGTTATTCGGTGAGCGGGGGCATGCCGCCAAGCCACGGCCAGCGCCACCACCGGCCGCCGCGACCCCAGCTGCGGCCACGTAACCAGCGCAGGACCGGCCGTTCGCGCCTCCCACACCTGCGCCAGCAACCCCCCCATTAGCCAGATGAAGCCGGATGCCATGAAAACCGCAAAACCAGTCGCCGATTGTAACTGCGTTCAAAAAAGTCCTGTACCTCGGCGTATATAGCCGAAAGGTAGGCCGCTACTCCCCCTTCCGTCGTATCCACCTCTATCTGCACTTCCGTAGGAGTCCAAGTGGCCGAAACCCGCACCGGATCATGACGCAAGTACTTAGCCAGCTGGTCAGCCAGCCGCACCAACGGCGCTAACAGCCCAATGACCTTCTTTTGCGAGCGAGGCAAAGCTCCATAATGAAAATGCTCAGACGAAGGCAAGCTCTTGCGATGATACCGAACCAAGTTAGCCAAGATGAGAAGCTCTTCGGGGGTGAAGCCCGGCATAGGGCTATTGAGCAGGATGTAGAGACCATGCTTGTGGTGCCCACTGGGGTTGATAAAGTGCCCAATGTCGTGGAGGTAGGCGGCATAAGCGAGCCATTCGCGCTCGATCTGCCCCAGATGATGCAGAGGCCGCAGGAGATCAAAGAGTTTTTCGGCCCAGGCTCGGGTCTGCGCTGCGTGGGTCTGGACAAGCTGGTACTTCTCGCCCAGGCTGGCTACGGTGCGTTCCCGAAGGGGCTTTTCCCGCAGGAGTCCCCCTTCAGTAGAGGAAACATAGTCATAGAGGATCCCCTCCCGAAGCGCATACTCACTCACGACAAGGGTGGAAATAGGAAAAGTACGCAGAATCCGTTCCACCAGCAGGGCTCCATAAGGTATGTAAGGGGCGCGTTCTGCCTGCATGCCTTTTAGCCGGAGCCGTTCAGACAAAGGCAAGGTGAGTAGGCGCTGATACACAGGGTAGAACAGCATAGGCCCAAAGCGGTATCCATGAATAGTCTGGGCCGCGAAGCTATCCCCCACCTGGTGAGCGATGAGCCGCCCAAGGGTTTTGAAGGTACCTGAACAGCCAATCAGGTGCGTCACCTCCAGCCGGGCTACGGCCTCCACCGCCGGTTGGATCACCGAGTCTAAGTAAGCTTGGATGGTTTCAATCATCGCCGCAGACAACGGGTCAGGCTCCGGAAAACGCCGTTGGAGCACGGTAACCCCCAGCGGCAGGCTGACTAAATACCGAATCTGACCTTTTTCCCCGAAGATCAGCTCGACCGAACCGCCACCAATGTCCAGCACAAGGTAGGGCTCCTCTGGCAAAGGCAAGCCATGTTTGACCCCTTCGTGAATCAGGCGCGCTTCCTCGGCACCGGAGAGGACTCGAATGGAAAGGCCCAGTTCATGGCGGGCAGCTTCAATCAGATCCGAGGCGTTGCGGGCCCGCCGGAACGCTTCCGTACCACAAGCTAAGAGGGTCTCAGCGCCCGCCTGCCGAGCTATCTCTACAAAGCGCCTTAGCACTTCCATAGCCCGGGCCATGCCCGCTTCCGAAAAAACCGGCGGATCCCCTTCCAGTTCCCGCCCCAAAAAGACAAACTCCCGCAGCCCCCGCTCAATCCGCAAATCGGAAGTCTCAGGGTCTACCTGCGCAATCAGCAAATGAAAAGTATTCGTGCCTAAGTCCAGAGCAGCCAGTTTTTTAGCCATGAGCCTGCGCAAGAAGCTGGCGAAGGTACGACAAAGCCTGCGGGGCCTTCCCCGCAAAGTCGAGTTCTTGGATGAGCCGTTCTATCTCGGCTTGTTCACTGGCCGAGATGAGCTCGAAGCGTTCGCCTGCAAGCTGCTCATGGCGGCGCAGACGCAGTAGCAGATTGCGGGTAATATCGCCGGTGCTGGCGGCCGCCACCGCAAACCAAAACTCCGCCTGCTCTCGATAAAGCTCGGGACGAGCCTCCAAGAGTTCTCGAAGGGCCGCTATGAACCGCTCCCGCCAAAAGGGACTATCAATCGCTAAATAGCGCATCTCGGCCCGCCAATCCCACGCCTCCAAAGGCACCTTTTCCTGCTTACAAAGAAAAGCGACAATCTCCTCCAGACGCTGGACCTCCGAGGTATCGGTGAACCCATCGGCTTGAGCTACCAGAACGGCGGGAAAGGTGCGCACAATCACTTCGAATACTTTGGCCTCCATGCGCGCTCGCCGTTCACGCTGGTAATCGCTCCAGACCCGCAAAAAAGTTTCCAACTGCGACATATCAATCGAGTTTGAGAACCGCCATGAAAGCTTCCTGAGGGACCTCCACCGAACCGAGCTGGCGCATGCGCTTTTTGCCTTCTTTCTGGCGCTCCAACAGCTTGCGTTTGCGGGTAATATCTCCCCCGTAACATTTCGCTGTTACGTCCTTGCGAAGGGCTTTCAGCGTCTCTCGCGCAATCACCCGCCCATAAATAGCCGCTTGGATCGCCACCTCAAACTGCTGACGAGGAATGAGCTCTTTGAGCTTTTGGCACAGGCGACGCCCCCAATCATACGCCTTATCCCGATGAATGATACAGCTCAGGGCATCCACCCGTTCGCCGTTGAGCAGGATATCCATGCGCACCAGATCGCTGGGCCGGTATCCTATCAGCTCATAATCCAACGAGGCGTAGCCTCGAGATAAAGACTTGAGCCGATCGTAAAAATCGAAAATCACTTCGGCCAGGGGCATCTCAAATACAAGCTCTACACGAGTAGGGGAAAGGTAGGTTTGATTTTTGAAAGTACCTCGGCGACTCACGCACAGCTCGATCAACGGACCAATATAGGCCGCATCGGTAATAATCTGCGCTCGAACGTAAGGCTCTTCGAGGTGGTCCAGCTGGGCCGGGTCAGGCATATGGGCGGGATTGGTCACAACGACCATTTGGCCATTGCGCAAGTAGGCATGGTAAGGCACGTTAGGCACCGTAGCCAACACCTCCATCCCAAACTCTCGAGAGAGCCGCTCCTGCACAATCTCCATGTGCAATAGCCCCAAGAATCCCACCCGAAACCCAAAACCTAATGCCGCCGAAGTCTCCGGCTCAAACTGGATGGCCGCGTCGTTGAGCCTAAGCTTTTCTAACGCTTCCCGCAAATCCTCAAACTGGCTCGAGTCAACCGGGTAAAACCCCGCAAAAACCATAGGCTTCATTTCTCGAAAGCCCTTGAGGGGTTCCTGGGCAGGGCGGGTCGCGTCGGTGATCGTATCGCCTACCTGGATTTCGCGAATATTCTTGATGCCGGCTACGACATAGCCTACAGAGCCACAAGGAATAGAATCTTGGGGCTGCCGCCGCAAGCGAAAGATACCTACTTCTTCGACGGTGTACTCTGCGCCGGTCGCCATAAGTCGGATGCGCATGCCTGGGCGGAGCTCCCCTTCTTTGACGCGCACGTAGGCGATAGCCCCCCGATACGGGTCAAACTGCGAATCAAAGATCAGGGCCCGCAGCGGATCCTGAGGTCGATCAGGAGGCGGAGGTATGCGCTCAACAATGGCTTGCAAGAGAGCCTCAATACCCAGACCTTCTTTGGCGCTGACATAGAGCACCTCTTCAGGACGGCAACCTAACAGTTCTACCACCTGATCGCGAATTTCATCGGGGCGAGCGGCAGGTAGGTCTATCTTGTTGAGTACGGGAATAATCTCCAAGTCCTGTTCTAAGGCCAGGTAAAGGTTAGCCAGGGTCTGAGCCTGAATACCCTGACTGGCGTCCACAACAAGGAGAGCACCTTCGCAGGCGGCAATAGCCCGAGAGACCTCATAGGAAAAGTCTACGTGCCCAGGTGTATCGATTAGGTTCAGCACGTAGCCCTGGTAGGTCATCTGAACGGGATGGCTTTTGATGGTGATGCCTTTTTCGCGTTCGAGGTCCATGCTGTCCAGCACCTGGTCCATCATCTCGCGGGCGGAGAGGGTACCTGTGGCTTCGAGGAGGCGATCGGCCAGCGTACTTTTTCCGTGGTCTATGTGGGCAATGATGCAGAAGTTGCGCAGATGTTCGGTCGCCATGCGTAAGCAAAGATAAGCTCCACCGAAGCAACCAGCGTCATGAAGCTGCAGCCTATCGAAAGGACCTACCCTTCCACCTAAAGCCGGGTTTCAGGAGAGCCAGTACGCTGACTGCTACCGCCAATACCGGATACAAGAGTGCGGCTCCAAAGGCCTCGAGCAAGGTAGGACGAGGTGCCCGAACCGCCGCCAGGCCCCGCTTGATTAGCCAGTACTGCCAAGCCTGGACCCATACCCAACCCATCAGGGCCGCCCACGGCGGCAAGACCACCATGGCCAAAAGCAGAGACCCCTGCGTACCCCCCAAGAGAGCCATCCCTATCCAAGGCCAGGGCACAGTGTAAAGCCGCCGTTTAGAGACCCAGCGCAAACGCTGATCCAGCCAAGCGCGCCAGGTAGGCACAGGGAAGGTTTCCACCACTGCGCCGCTGAAAAAGAGGGCCTTCGGTCCATAATGGCGTCGTATCCGGTGCACGAGCAGGTCGTCGTCTCCGCTGGGATGCTGGGTAGCCTTTCCCCAGCCTCCCACGGCGTAAAAGGCAGCACGACGGTAAGCTAAGAGAGCTCCATTAGCGGTAAGGGGTTCTGCCCGCTGCCAGCTCCCAGCCGTGAGTTGGAGAAGGCCCGCCACCTCCAGCCGCTGAAGGGACGCTAAGCACCCTCGGCTGGGCTGGATCCGTACCCAGCCTCCTACCACCTGCACCTCCGACCACCTAAAGGGACGAAGCATTTTCTCCACGGTATCGGGCTCGTGTCGAGTGTCGCCATCGGTGGTGAGGATAATGTCGGCTTGGGTAGAAGCCAAGCCTAAGGCCAGAGCCGCTTTTTTGCCTTGCTGGTCGGGGGGGAGACGCCGATACCGCAGCCGATCCTCTCGCGCCATAAGCGCAGCCACTTTTTGGGCGGTACCGTCCTGGCTATGGTCGTCCAATACCCATATTTCATCGGGCAGTCGGGTCTGATGCAAGAGAGACTCCAAACAAGCGGTGATGTGCCGCTCCTCGTTGCGCACAGGCACCAGCACAGCCACGCGAAGAGGCGGAAGCTCTGCAGGGCCTTCTTGGAGCACATAGCGCCCCCACCGCCACAAAAAGTACGCATAAGCCAGCCACCACAACCCAAAGCTCACTACAAGCATACGCCCCGAAGATAGACCTTCCTCTACGTGGGCCTGACCTTACTTTTGTTTTAGGCTAAAATGAGCACAGTGACCATTCCGTCGGTAGAGAAGCTAAGTTTCTGGGAGGGGCTTCGGGTACTGGGGCGACTGCGGAAAGGTCTCTCAGGATTAGCTGAGGCCCTCCAGCTCCTGCATCGGCGCCTCGGAAATGTCTTTGAAGTACGATGGGGTCGCTTCCGCCTCGTCGTGGTAGCGCATCCGACCTTTTTACGCCAGGCCTTGGTGGAAAAACGGGAGTCTTTCGCATGGCGGGTAGGAGACGAACCCATCGTACGGCTCTTGCGGCGAGGCTTTCTGGTGATGGATGGAGCCGAACACGCCGCCTTGCGCGCCGTACAAGAACGCAGCAACCGCCGCCGGCACCTCCTTCCCCGCTTAGAAGGTTTCTACACCGTGGTGGACCGCGCCACCCAAAACTGGCAGCCTGGCCATACCTACGATATGCGGGTAGAAATGCGAAAGCTGGCCCTGCTGGCCTTTGAAAAGGTGTACTTCAGCCACGACGTGGCCCCAGAACTGCCCGCACTCTGGAAACCTATCCTCGCCGCCATCCAATACATTGGGCCAGGGTTATGGCTGGTGACAGGACCTAAAGACCCGCCCTCCGAAGTGCAAGTGCTCGATAGGCATTTTTATCGGCTGATCCAAGCGCGCCGAAAGACCCCTAACCCCCCCGATGATACGCTAACCCACCTCCTCCAGGCCTACGAAGACGACGAGCTCATCCGAGACCAGATGCTCACAATGTTCATCGCAGGGCATGATACCAGCACTGCGGCTCTGGCTTGGGGCCTATACCTCCTGGCCGAATATCCTACCTATCAGCACCTTCTGCGCACCGAAGTGCGGGATATCTTGGGAGACCACCCCCCCACCCCAACCAACCTCGCCTCCCTGGTCTACTTGGATGCTTTTGTGAAAGAGGTTTTGCGGTTGTATCCTCCTATTCATGCAGGCAATCGACGCGTTGTAGTGCCGGTAGAAATAGGGGGCTACCCACTCACGCCGGGCACGCGAGTGCTACTGAGCTATTATCTGGTCCATCGCCACCCTGATTTTTGGGCCGAACCCGAGCGATTTTGGCCTGAACGATGGGAGCAAGGCGGCCCCTCAGAGACCTTTGCCTACGTGCCTTTCAGCGGCGGCCCCCGCATGTGCATAGGAGCACTTTTCGCTCAGCTGGAACTGCGGCTGGTACTGGCCCGCCTCCTTCAGCGCTATCGATTCGAACGAAGCGGACGCCCTCCTCATCCCTATATGGGCGCCACCCTCGAACCCCACCCTGCGGTGCTCCTTCAAGTCCAAACGGTATGACCTACGCCGAGTTTTTGGCGATTTTTCTCTTGCCTCCGCTCGTAGGGCTTACCTGGGCCCACAAGCACCTTAAGAACCGGCCCCTTCCCAACGACTTCGTGCCCCGACACCTTGGAGGGGTGCTGGTTTTCTTGGTGACGGCAGCCGTCCTCTACACCACCCCCTGGGACAACTACCTCGTAGCCCAAAAGATATGGACCTATCCCCCGGCGCGCGTCTGGGGGCTGCACTTAGGATGGGTGCCGCTGGAAGAGTACCTTTTCTTCATACTGCAAACGGCCTTAGGCACTTTGGCCTTTTCCTGGCATAGCCGAAGGGTTCCCTTGCCCTCCAAGCTTCCCTTTCAATGCCCTTTAGCGGTAGGTATAGTCGTGACTTCGGCCACAGGAATAGCCGCAGCAGCCGGGTATGGGCTATGGGTAGGCTGGAAAAAAGGCACGTACCTGTGCCTGATTGCCAGTTGGGCTTTACCTGTAGTGGCCCTACAGTGGATTCTGGGAGGACGGGCTTTCTTGCGCCATTATCGTCTCCTCCTGCTTACCGTACTTCCGGTTACCCTTTACTTGATAGCGGCGGATACTTGGGCGATCCGGTCCGGCATCTGGCACATTACCGAAGCCACGTCTTTGGGGTGGCGATTGCCTGGCGGCCTCCCCATAGAAGAAGCGCTGTTTTTTGCCCTCACAACGCTAATGGTGGCCCAAGGCGCCTTGCTGATTTACACCTGGCGCCATAGAAAAGCTTTTCCTTAGCGGCGGAGCTTTCGTACCTTTGGCCCTAATGACGAAAGTGGAAATGGAAGTAGCCGGTCTCAGCCGTTCCCCCACAGAGAGCTATAACGCGTTTTTGGTGATTCTGCGGGAAAAGGAAGGTCCGCGCCGCCTGCCCATCGTCATAGGCCTGCCTGAAGCCCATGCCATAAACATAGAGCTGGAAAAGTTCCAGCATCCTCGGCCTCTAACCCACGATCTCTTCATCAACACACTCAACGCCTTGAATGTAACGCTCCTGGAAGTAACCATTCATAAGCTTCAGGATTCTACCTTCTACGCTTACCTCTTATTGGACACGGGCCAGGAAGTGATCGAAGTGGATTGCCGGCCCAGTGACGGGATTGCTTTAGCGCTTCGGGCTCGAGCCCCCATCTTTTGTGAGGAGGAAGTGCTTCGGCAAGCCGGCCAGCCCGTGGCTGAAGAAAAAGAGCGTGAGCCCCAGGGGGCCTCTACGGGGGGCACCCCCAGCAGGCGTTCCCGAGAAGAACTCGAACGCCTCCTTGAAGAAGCGCTCGCCCGTGAAGACTACGAAACGGCGGCGCGCCTACGAGACGAACTGCGAAGGCTCGAGTCCGGCGAAGCCGACACCTAATGCAGGCGCTTGTAGCCGTTCCCCTCCTGGTAGGGGTGGCGTGGCTTTTGGCAGAACGACGCCGCCCTTTCCCCTGGCGAGTCGTACTGGGGGGGCTCGCTCTGCAGTTCAGCTTAGGCTTGCTTTTTCTGCGAGCCCCCTTAGTACGGGAGGCGTTCTCCCTCTTTAGCCGAGCTTTTGTAAAAGTCTTAGATTTCTCACAGGAAGGCGCCCTTTTTTTATTTGGTAACCTCGTAAATCCCCAGTACAGGGAAACGTTTGGGTTTATTTTCGTGCTTCAGGTACTGCCTACCATTGTATTTTTTGCGGCACTGACCGCTGCCCTCTACCACCTGGGCCTGTTGCAACGGATAGTGGTGGCCTTTGGCTGGGTGATGCGACGCACACTCGGCACTTCGGGTCCTGAAAGCCTTTGTGCGGCTTCGAATGTGTTTTTAGGGCAGACGGAAGCTCCGCTGTTGATCCGGCCTTTTTTGCCCCATGTCTCCCGCTCGGAGCTGCTGGCTATCATGGTAGCGGGCATGGCTACGTTGGCTGGGGGGGTCTTAGCCGCCTACGTAGGCTTCTTGGGGAAGGACGACCCCTACCTGCGACAAGTCTTTGCCCTACACCTCATGACGGCTTCGGTGATGAATGCCCCAGCGGCGTTGATCTTCGCCAAAATCCTATCCCCCGAAACCGACTCCTCCCCAACTCACCGCCCCCTGACGCTACCATCCCTGCCCCGAGCCACTAACCTGCTGGAGGCCCTGGCCAATGGCGCCTCAGACGGCCTGCGCCTCGCCGCTAACGTAGCCGCTATGCTCCTGGCGTTCATCGCTGCCATCGCCCTGGTGAACTACCTCCTGGCCAAAGTCGGTCATCTCCTCGGACTGGACGAGTGGATCTCCGCCACCAGCCATGGCCTCTATAAAAGCCTCTCCTTGCAATGGATTTTAGGGCAGGTGTTCCGGCCCCTCGCCTGGCTGATTGGCATAAACTGGAACGAAACCTTGGCGGTCGGCGCCTTGATCGGCCAGAAAATCGTATTAAACGAGTTTATCGCCTACGCCCAGCTTACTGAAATGAGCTACCTCAGTGAAAAAGCCCGCTTGCTGGCCACCTATGCCCTGAGCGGGTTTGCCAACTTCAGTTCGATAGCGATCCAGCTGGGCGGCGTGGGTAGTTTGGCGCCCGAACGCAAGCCGGAACTGGCCCAACTGGGTCTGCGGGCTGTCTTAGGCGGCACCTTAGCTAACCTGCTCTCAGCCTGCTGGGCCAGCCTGCTAATAGAATAGGGTGGGTAGCGCACTTGACGCCGGTGGGGGATTTTGTTGGCGCAGGCAGAAGGAACGGCTTGAGAAAAATAAGGCGTGGTTTAGGGCTGAGAAAAAAGGCTTGGGCGGCTCTTGTTAAGCGCAAGGGGCCGGCGAGCCTTCGGCTCGCCGGCCCCCCACCCCAAAACCACCCCTCAGGTCACCTCAGAACCAGAAAATCAAGTTAAATTGTAGGTTACTCAGACGGCCCTTGAGGTTTTTGTAGGGCTGTAGGTCTTTCGCGCCCAACGCATCGAACTTAAAGTCTTTGTTGAAGAAGTTGATGAGCCCGTGATTGTACATCACCGTGAAGTCGATTGTACCTACGCCCTCGATTTCTACGTCCACCCCAGCCCCACCCGAAGCCTGCGCCAGGAAAGTAGAAAAGTGATCGCCCGTACGAGTTCGATCCTGGTCAATAAAGTCAGCACTCACAAGGACTCGGGAAGAGTTGGTCGAGGAGCCGACGCGTACATCCACTTGGCCGCCTAAGACGCCCTTAGCTCGAATCGGCGTAGAACCCAGCGGGTTCGTGCGCATTTTTATCCAGACAGGGACATTGAGAGTAGTCACACGATACGTGACAGTAGAAGCCGCTGTGAGCCCTGCATCTCTCAAAGAGATGGCTGTGTCGGCACCCGAGTTGGTTACGCCTTTGATGCCGTAATCCGGCTTGAAGTCCATCTTTCCTCCGCCTGCCCCGATGCCGGCTCCTAACAGAAAGGCGACATTGTCAGAGAAGCCGAAGCTCAACATTAGCCCTCCTCCAAAGCCAAATACGCCCGAACTGGCCAGATTTCGGACGGTGCGCCCCGAGGAGTCTACGCTAAAAAAGCCGATGCCTGGCGCCACGCGAAGGCCAAACTTGACACCTTCTTGGGCATACAGCCCTGCAATAAGGGCTACCATGGTGAGCGTTACCTTGACGTTCCGCATACTGCCGGCAAAGGTAAGAAGTTTCCCGCACTCTCGAAGCCAACTCATTGCACGCGAATCACACACTGCACCGCATATGATCGCTGCTCGTTGAGCGTGCCGGGCAAGGTGGTGTAGATTCGGTTGAACGCATTGAAGACGTGAAAGGTCCAGCGTACCTTGCCCGTGTCATAAGCCAGGATAAAGTCCCAGACTGTATAGGGTTTAGAAGCGTAGTCCCGGAAAAACGCCTCAAGGCCAGCCAGCTGATTATTCGTCGTGGCGCCGAGCAGGAAAAAGAGCTTATCTACATTGGTAATGGGGCTGGAGTAGCGAAAGTTGGTCGTAAGGGAGACTTTCCCATAGCCTACTTCAAGGATAGAGCGTACGATTTGCTTATTGCGGTATTTGAGGGTGTAAGGGATGTCACGGCCTATATTGTACTGGGGAGTTCCTGGGGCAGGGGTAGTCAGGGCCGTATTCAAAACTTGGAAAGCCCCATTGTTATTATTCATGGTATCGAGCTCACGGCTGCCATCGGGGTTGATAGGTTGTATGAGGGTGGCTCCCCCGCTAAAGTTGGCAAAGAACTTGCCTTTCTCATACTGGAAGCCCCACAAAGGCTCTATACCTTGGATAAAAGCTCGAGAAAGGTTGATAGCGGAGAAGGGCAGGCCGGGAAAGCCTCGCAAAACCGCCTCAATGTTTACCTGGAACTCGACCATGTCTTTGAACTCCATGCGGAAAGCTGAGATGTCTACGAAGCCTTTGAAGTTTTGGCCGATTTTGAGTAGTTGGCGCAGGCCCACTTCGGCGCTGTAGCCGCGTTCGATTTTGACGAAGGGGTTAGGCAAGACGGTGATGCCGCCGGCGCCGGTGGTGGTGAAGCGTTCGGCCACCGAAGGACTACGCAGCCCCTGCCCAAAAGAAGCGCGCAAGGTAGTACCCACAAAAGGCGTAAAAGTCACCCCCCCTCGAAACACCGGCTCCCGAATGGTCACGAGTCGCACAACCTGCGGTACATCGCCTTTCACCACACGTCCGCCCGCGATTTTCAAGCTGGTGTCGCCCTCGATGTCTTCGTACTGATAGCGGACACCTCCGCTCAGGTGAAACTTCCATATATCGAGTTCGGCCTGCGCAAAGGCGGCGGCTTGCCGGCCTCGCGCTCGGCCAAATACTTCTTTAGCGTATACCCGATTCTCGGTGAAGTTGGCCCCTACAATGACCTTGCCCCACTTACCCAGCCCTTGGATGTACTGGTAATCGTAATAATGGAGGGTAGCGCCCCCAGACTGCGGCGTACTGAGGTCGTTTACGGTGCGATAATGCCGTCCGCGCAGCCAGTGGCGGTTGCCCTTAGGCGTGAGGTACGAGATAAAAGGGTCCACCATGTAGCGCTGAAGGAGTTGGTAGGTGAGGAACCCTTCGCCGGGCAGGTTAGCCCGTGTGGGGAAGCTATCCCAGGCGATGTAAGTGGCACTGGAGTCAATGTTGGCCTGCAAGGTCACACCGTATTGCAAACCGTCCAAAAAAGGGGCATTTTGCTTGATGGAAATCCAGGTTCGGGCCCGGTTAGAGAAGCCCTCTCTTCGGAAACCTGTGTCGCGAATCAAGTCTAAAAGGGTGGTGACTTCCCAAGTTTCCCCTACCCGCTGTGCATGCACAATATGCGCCGCCGTCACCGTGGCTGAACTGCGCCCATCCCAATCGCCCACCGGTTCTCGGGGAGTGTCATAAATCTGATGCTGCAATCGCACCACCGTACGGGGCTGGAACTTCACATCCTCCGACACCACATTGATAATGCCGCCCAAGGCCCCTGTCCCATACAGCACCGAAGAAGCGCCTTTCACAATCTCGATCTGCTTGATGTTGTCTACCGGGATCAAGTCGAACTGCGTACTCAGCCGGTCAGGGCTCATCATGGGCAATCCATCCAGAAGCAGAAGCACCCGGGATCCCGCCCCGTAAGTATACCCGCTACTACCCCGTATGCTGGGCTGGTCTTTGTTGGTAGAAACGCCCGGCGTCTGCTCCAGGGCCTTGATGGGATCGATGGAAGCCAGGTTGGTCACCTGCTTGGGCTTGACAAAGTCCATGGAGACCGAAACCTGCTCAATCCGCTGCTCATACCGGGAAGCCGACACCACTACCTCTTGCAAAACAGTGTTTTTGGGCGTGAGGGGAATATCTACCGCCAGTTCGTTCCTATCGGGTGGAATCCGCAGGGCATACTCTTTCGCTTCGTAGCCTTCGTAGAGGACCTGCAAGCGTACAACTGGCGCCCGGGTAACCTCCAGCCGAAACCGCCCTTCCAAATCGGTGAGCGCACCGGCCTCGCCCGTGGAAACCTGGACTTTCGCTCCAATGAGCGGTTCCCGAGTAGCTTCATCGGTAACTCGGCCTGCGATAGTTACTTTCTGCGCCCATAGTAACGCTACAATACCAACTAAGTGCCGCATATCGGAGCGAAAATACGTAGACTCACCTACACAGAGCTTACGGCTGCCAAGTGCGCAGAAAAGCCACCAAGCTGGAGACTTGGGCTTCAGTCAGGTAAGGGTGCGCAGGCATCAGGCCTTTGCCATTTTTGATGACCGCAGCCCAATACAGGGTGTCTGGATTCTGAGCCGGGTGTAGAGAAGGGGACTTCTGATACTGCGCTCGACCGTCGGCTCCATGGCAGCGCGCACACAACTCCTGGTATAGCGCTTGGCCCCCTTCTATCGAAGGGGCTTCCAAAGCCAGATGTCTGACTCGATCCGCTTCCGAACGCAAAAGCCAGTCCCGCTGCAGCGACAAGCCGTACACATACGCCAGCAGCAGAAACGCCGCTATGGAAAACCGCTTGTTTTTCCGGCGGCTGCCCACTATCGCCAGCCCAATAGCAGCTACGACAAGGAGGTACTTCGTGAGGTACGGCCCAGTAAACGCCGCCGGCGCCCGGAAAAGCAAATAAATCCCCGTCAGCAGCAGAAGCGTGTCCAACACGCGATGCACTATGCGCCAGCGTGCCGCCCACCCCGGTAAAACAATCGGAAGCCCTACCATCACCAAGGTCAACACCCCCAAGAGGTGATGGGTATGCAAAATCCCTATATCCATAAGCTACAAGTACCGCAGCCAAATAAGCAGGAGCAAACCGGCACCCACCATATACGCCAGGTAAGCGGGCACATACCCCGCCTGTAAGCGAGCCAGGCTTGCACCCACCCGAAGGAGGGTTTGTCCCACCAACGTAGGAGCGCCTTTCCCCACCCATGCACCGAAGAGCGTCCGAAAGAAATCCGCCACTACAAAGTAGGGTTGGACGAAGAGGGTTTCGTAAAGGCGATCGACTTGAAGGGCCTGCTGGAGTGCTGTATGCAGGCGGCCCAGGCGACGCGCAAGCTCGGCTTCGGCAGCCAGGCCCCTCCGACCAAAGAAGTAGCCCGCTAAGGCCAGCCCCCCCACCGCCAAAACGACCGAAAGCCCCATAAGAAGCCCTTCTGTTGTGCCAGAGAGAGGCGGTAGAGGCCGCTCTTCTACCGCTGCAGCCAGCCAATGCTCCCGTATCCACGAAGGCCCAATCAAAGCCGGCAGCCCCACAAACCCAGCCAATACACTACCCACGGCAAGCCCCATGAGGGGGATCGTCATCACCGCGGGGCTCTCATGAGGCGACCCACTACCTCGATAGCTCCCCTCAAACGCCAGCCAACTTAGGCGTCCCATGTATAAGGCCGTCAAAAAGGCCGTGCCGAGCAGCCCCCCCCAGTACAGGTAATATACCGGCTCGCCCGAAGCGCCCCGCGCGAAAACCGCCGCCAGAATCTCATCCTTAGAGAAAAACCCGGCCAAAGGCGGAATGCCCGCAATAGCCAGCGTACCTATCCAGAAGGTCAGCCCCGTTATAGGCATGGCTTTGCGTAAGCCGCCCATCTGACGAAGGTCCTGCGTGGCTGTCGCATGAATTACGCTCCCACTGCCCAAAAAGAGCAGCGCCTTAAAGAAGGCATGCGTAAACACATGAAAGATCGCCACCGTATAGGCTCCTGCTCCGATCGCAGCAAACATGAACCCCAGCTGCGAAACGGTAGAATAGGCCAGCACCTTTTTGATGTCGTACTGAGCCAAGGCAATCAGGCCTGCCAGAAGAGCGGTAGCCACGGCCACGCCCCCTACGATAGTGAGGGTTTCTGGAGCGGCGTTGTAGAGAAAATCCATTCTGGCCAGGAGGTATACCCCGGCTGTGACCATCGTAGCGGCGTGAATAAGCGCAGAGACGGGCGTCGGACCCGCCATAGCGTCCGGAAGCCAGGTGTAGAGCGGAATCTGCGCGGATTTACCGGTAGCAGCCAAGAATAGGAGGAGGCCCACCCCCATCGCCACCTCCCCCGAATACACCCCCGTCCGGAGGGTCGAAATGTCGAAAGACCCTCGTTCTGCAAAGAGCCAGATTAGGCCGGCCAGCAAGCCGAGGTCGCCCAAGCGATTCATGAGGAAGGCTTTTTGCGCCGCTCGGGCATTGGCCTCCTCCCCAAACCAGAATCCAATCAGGAAGTACGAGCACACGCCTACCCCCTCCCACCCTAAAAAGAGCACAGGCAGCGAATCGGCCAGCACCAGCACCAGCATAGCAAAGATGAAGAGGTTTAGAAAAGCGAAATACCGCCACGCCCCAGGCTCTTCGTGCATGTAGCCGATGGAGTAGAGGTGTATAAGCCCCCCAATACCGGTGATGATAAGCGCCATCAAGAGGCTTAGGGTATCTACTTGAAAGCGGAAAGGGACCGTGACCTCACCTACGACGAGCCAGTCAAAAGCGAAAGCGAAGTAGGTGGGCTTTTCGTAAGAGAGGAAAGCGCCGAGAAAGAGAGCAAAAGCCCCGAGAACAAGGGCGGTAGCGAGCCCCCCCAAAAAGACGGCCTGTCGGCGCAACACAGGGAAAGCCAGCCCCCCAAACCCGATCGCCCCAGCACCCAGAAGCGGCAAGGCCAACGTAAGAGGTAGCCACGCACTCACCATCGCAAAGTAGCCAGTTTAGCAAAACCCAGGTCTTGTTGAGCCCGAAAGACCCGCACAACCAGCCCCAAGCCAATCACCGCTTCTACGGCTGCAAGGCAAATGCCAAATAGCACGAACACAGCCCCCGTAGGCTCATTGTGATAACGGGAAAAGGCAAGAAAGTTGAGGTTCGCGGCATTCAGGAGCAGTTCGATCGCAAGGAAGGCTAAGAGGAGATTGCGGCGCAAGAGCAGACCCAACAGGCCGAGAGAAAAAAGGCCCCCAGAGAGGGTAAGCACCGCATATAAAAGTTCAGGCGCCATAGCCAGAGGGTTTCTTAGCCAGCAGGGCGGCCCCCACGAGGCCCACCAAAAGCGTAACCGAAAGCAGCTCGAAAGGAAAAGCATACGCCGTAAAGAGCACTTTCCCCACAGGCGGAAGGGTCCCATACAAATACGAGACCTCTGTGGCTTCCGGTTCGACCGCTTGCAGGGAAGAAGGCAGGTCCAGAATAGAACGAAGCAGCCAGCTCAAGATCACCATCCAGCCCCCACTCAGCAGGAGAGCTCCATAGAGAGGTAGCCCCCGAGGTAAAGGCGAGACGTCTGCGGCGGTAAGGTTGATGAGCATGACTACAAAGAGAAAAGTGACCAAGATAGCGCCGGCATACACGATGACCTGGATGGCGCCGAGGTATTCCGCACTGAGAGTGAAGTACACCACGGCCAGCCCTATCATCGCTTTGATAAGGCTTAGCAAGGCGTAGATAGGGTCCCGCAAGGTCACGGCCAGGGCGCCTCCTATTAGCGCCAGGAGCCCCCCTATCGCTAATCCGACGAGCGTCAGCACCCCGCAAACATAGCCCAAAAATCCCATACCTTTGTACGTCCCCATAGCTCAGCGGTAGAGCAGCGGATTCTTAATCCGCGGGTCGCAGGTTCGAATCCTGCTGGGGACACAACAGAACTCCCTATTTTTGTCTTTAGATGCGTTTTCGCTGCATGCGCACGCTGTTAGGGCTGGTGGGGGTGCTCTGGGCCCAAAGCCGTTTAGCTGATCCGTACATTCCTGAGCTACCGCCTTTCGAACTGCGAGAACTCTCTGGGCACTGGGAAGTGCAAGTAAAAGGCGGAGGAGTCTACCGCGACAGTAGCGGTGACTTCACGGCCTGGACGGCCCGCCTCTCTTGGGAAGAAGGACAAGAATGGTACCCCGCAAGCCCCATTACCCTTTCGGCGCCCCTCTACCAGCAAAAGCAACCCCGCCAGTACCTGCGGCTGTATGCCTGGCAACTGCACCGATCAGGTCGCCTCCTGCGCCTTTGGTCAGAACGTCCCTCATACACCCTCCAACCGCAAACCAAGCCAAGTCTCCAACTGCGCCAGACAGGCTTTGCAGGCCAGTCTGTTTTAGCCTCGGGGCGCTGGTACAAAGTCGCCACGGGTGCGGCGGGGGTCTACCGCATCACAGCTCAGACTTTGCAGCGCCTCGGCCTCAATCCCAGTGGTGTGGACCCTCGTCACCTGCGGGTGTATGGCCAACGCGGGGGTCCCTTACCCCAACCCAACAACCATCCCCAACCAGACGACCTGGTCGAACTGCCCCTCTACTTCCCTGGAGAAGTAGACGGCCGATGGGACCCCGAAGACGTCGCTTACTTCTGGGCAGACAGCCCCGACGCTTGGTACCCCCTCGCCGATCCCACTCGTCCCTACTTCCACTTGAAAAACCCCTACACCGATCGGGCTTACTATTTCCTCACCTTCGATCTGGGGCCAGGTAGACGGCTCACTCTTCAGGCCCCTCCCACAGGTACTTTCGTCCCTCGCACGCAGGGGCTACTCCTTTACTTTTACGAAAACGACGCCGTCAATCTCCTCAAATCCGGCCGAGTATGGTTTGGGGAAAAGATGACCCCTGCCAGCCCCACCGTTTCGATCACGCTCTCGATCCCGGCTTGCGATAGCGCACGCGTGCGGGTCCAGATGGCGGCCTCCAGCTTCACCCCCAATCAGATTACCCTCACCTGGGCCGGTACCCTAACCGCTTCCGTAAACATCCCCGCTATCCCCGGCCCAGCCGATAACCTACAAGCTCGGTGGGGGCTTTGGTCCCCACTCCTCCTCAATACCCCGGCTAATCCCACCCTTACCCTCAGCTACACCGGATCGGGCACCGGTTACTTAGACTACGTCGAAGTGATAGGCTGGCATCCCCTCGTCTGGACCGGCGGGCAGCAAGTATTTTATCTGCCGGCTGGAGGCCCCTGGCAAACCGAACTCCAAACTCCAGGCTCACCCTTCCTGTGGGACGTAACCGACCCCCTAAACTACGAGGCCGTGGCCTTGACCCCCACCCCGAATGGCGTACGCTTCCTCTCGGCCGGTGACACACTCCGACGCTATTGCGCCTTTGATCTGGCTTCCGCTTACGAGGTGACCCCTATCGGGTACGTGCCCAACCAGAACCTCCATAGCCTAAGGGGGATTCGCTTCGTGGTGGCCACTACCCCTGCGCTGGAAGGGGCTGCCCAACGCTTCTGCGACTTGCACCCCGAAGCCGGACCCTGCGTAGTCGTAACCACCGAAAAGCTCTACAATGAGTTTTCTGGCGGCCGTCCAGATATATGCGCTCTGCGCAACTTCCTGCGCATGCTCTATGTGCGGGCCTCCACACCCGCCGAAGCGCCCCAAATGCTCCTGATTGTAGGGGCCGCTAACTACGACTTCCGCAAGACGTCAGATTTTCTCTTTCCCACTTATCAAAGTCGAGAAAGCCTCTTCCCGCCGGCTTCTTTCGGCAGTGATGACTTTTTTGGGTTTTTGGACGACCTGGAAGGCTTCTGGGGCGAAGGGACTGCCTTTCCACGCGACCCCCGCTGGTATGACCCTCGCGATCAAACCCAACAGGACCACCTCCTGGACATAGGGATTGCCCGGCTGCCGGTTTATTCAGCTGCGGACCTCGAAGCCTACCTCGAAAAGCTAACCGATTATCTACAAAACCCGGCTGCGAAAGGGCCCTGGCTACAAAAGATCATCCTCTTTTCAGATTACAAGGACAATGGCCTGCACACGCAGCAGGCCGAAGCGCTTGCCAACCAGATTCAGGGGGCCATGCCCTACCTCGACTTGGTCAAGCTCTATATAGACCGGTACCCTGCCCAGCCCCGGGCCTCTGGGTTGGTGTTTCCTGAAGCACAAAAAGCCCTTTTGGCTCAACTTGACCAAGGGGCCTTCATCGCTCACTATGTGGGCCACGGCAACGAGTACGCCCTCCAAGGTTTTGAGTTTTTCCCGAATGCCACCGTACGCCAACTCCAGAACGTGGGCCGATACCTTTTTTTCGTCACCGCTACCTGTGAGTGGGGCAAATGGGATGAGGCCCCCGAGGTGCGCAGCGGCGGCATAGAAGCGCTCTTCCTGCCTCGACGCGGCGCTATAGGCCTACTCACTTCTACCCGTAAAGTGTACGCCAGCCTCAACTTCCAGCTTACGCAGCTTTTTTATCAGGAACTGAGCCAGACCTGGCAAACGGCCCGTCGAGTCCTGCTTGGGCAGGTCATGCAAGCTACCAAAAACCGCACCATCGGAGGCGCCCTCGGAATAAACTCCCGTTCGTACGCCTTCTTAGGCGATCCGTTTCTGCCGCTGGGCCTACCGGCCTACGACGTCGTAGTCACCGAAATCGATGGCGATCCGCCTTCGGCTACGGCCCCTGATACACTACGGCCTCTGCGGGCCGTACGCATGCGAGGAGAGATACGCGACGCAGGCGGGGGCCTTCAATCCGACTTCTCTGGAGAAGTCGCCCTCAACGTCTGGGACAAGCCTCTAACTCGCCAGACCCTGATATCCCGTACGCTCTTCACGGCTCAGGACATTCTTCTTTTTAGCGGAAGGGCTACCGTGCAAAATGGGCGGTTTGAGCTCACCTTTTACTTGCCAGTAGACCTGATACCGGAGCCGGGCCGAGGACGAGTGTCGTTGTGGGCGCAGGCTTCTACCGGTCAAGCCGCCGCTGGCAGTGAAACGCGCTTGGTGATCTGCTGCCCAGACACCCTCCCGCCTTCCTTACCCCCACCTACTATCCGGCTCTTCCTCAACGACACCACCTGGGGCAACGGCGGCTGGACAGACCCCAACCCCTTGCTGCTGGCTTTTCTGTATGACAGCCTCGGCATCAACCTCTCCCCCTTGGCCGTGGGCCGAGAACTCAAAGCTACCCTCAACGGACAAGACTATTTCCTAAGCCCCTATTACCGTGCGCGCCGAGACCAGCCCAATCAAGGCACCTTAGAGTATCGCTTCTCAAACTTGCCGGAGGGCCAATACCACTTGCGCCTACGGGCTTTCAACCTTGCTGGGCAGGAAGGCTCAGCCGAAACCTCCTTCCTGGTCGTGGAAAAAGGCCAGCTCAAACTGGGCCGCGTCTTTAACTATCCGAATCCCTTCACTACGGCCACCCGCTTCTGTTTCGAGCACAACCAACCTGGCCAACCCCTTGAAGCGCGCGTCTTCATTTACACCGTCTCGGGACGACTGGTCCAAACCCTCTCAGCCCCGATTCCTACTCAGAATACGTTTTCCCAAGACCTCTTTTGGGATGGGCTCGACAGCTATGGAGACAAGCTGGGACGCGGCGTGTACCTCTATCGCCTCGAAGTGCGCAACCTCGCCACCGGCGAAACCGCCCACGCCCAAGAAAAGCTCGTCATTTTGCGCTAATGGGTGCCTTTGCCCCACTTGGCCCACCAACGCTCGAACTCCCGCCGGCCACTTTCTGTGGTAAAAAGCGGGATGAGCTCTTCTTTGAGCTGCGCGGGATTGTAGACTCGATCCGCCGCAAAACGCAAGACCTCGATACGGCTGCTTTCGTGCTCCAGCGTCCACAACAAATCCCGCAGCTGGGCCGCCGAAATGCAATGGCTCGGTAGCACAGCCCGCAAAAGGGCTATCCGACTGGCTTCGATGCTCTGCGAAGCCACCTCAAGCCGAAAGTACGCAAACTCCCCCTCACTCATCGAGGGCACGCGGCACTCCTGCCCCCATACCCAGCCCACCAGTAAAAGCCCGACTACACACCGCATTATGGGCAAAGTAAGAGAAAAAATCACCGCGGAAGGAGATTCCCAACGAAAGTTAGGATTTTAGTTGCTGACGAAAGGCCGCCATCGTAGCGGCCAGGCCTTCTTCGAGCGCCACAAGGGGTTTCCAGCCCGTCACTTTGTGCAATCGCTCGTAAGAAAGGGCATTATGGCGCAACTCACCTGGTTTAGGAGGTAGGTAGTGGGGCTTTGGGGCAGAGCCTATCAGCGCGGCAAGCCGATCATAGAGCTGGTTGACCGAGGTCTGCCGGCCTGTACCGACATTGAACACCTCTCCTTGCGTTCCTTGGGGGCAATGCAGCACCTGCACAAAAGCTTGTACCACATCCCCTACATACACAAAGTCTCGCGTTTGCTCCCCATCTCCATAGATATAGGCCGCCTCTCCTGACAGGAGCCGATGGGTAAAGATAGCGACCACGCCCGCTTCTCCATGAGGATTTTGGCGGGGGCCATATACGTTGGCCAGGCGAAGGACCGTATACGGCACCCTATGGGCCTGGTAAAAGTGCCTTAGATACAGCTCCCCTGCAAACTTGGCGATACCATAAGGCGACTCGGGCAAAGGGGGGCAAGTCTCCTCTACGGGCAGGTTTGGCACTTCGCCGTAGATAGCCCCCCCTGTGGAAGCAAAAATCACCCAGGCACGCGAAACACGCACCGCCTCCAGCAGGTGTAAGGTGCCGAGAATATTGGCCTGAGCGTCCTCAGCAGGCTTTTCTACCGAGGTACGTACATCCACTTGGGCAGCAAGGTGATAAACCACATCGTAAGTATGCAGGGCGAAATGCTGGCGCACGGCCGCGGCGTCCCGCAAATCAATGCAATGGAGGGGCACCGTAGGAGGTAGGTTTTCGCGGCGACCGGTCGAGAGGTTATCCAGCACTTCGACTGTGTGGTGTAGCTGGAGCGCCTCTACCAGGTGAGAACCAATGAAGCCCGCCCCACCCGTTACCAGGATGCGCACGGCGCAAAGCTATGGTTTTGGCCAGGTCAGCCGAAAGGTCGTGCCCTTCCCTATGGCCGAGTTTACTTCGATCGTGACGCGGTGCTGGTCGAGGATAGCCCGAGCCAGCGGTAACCCCAGGCCGGTGCCTTTTTCACCCGCGGTGCCGACCCGGCTACGGCGACGCGTAGGATCCCACAGCCGCTCTACCTCTTCAGGGGACATCCCTATGCCGGTATCTCGCACTTCGACGAGGTCAAACTGCGGCCCAGCCTCTACCCGAAAAAAGACCTCCCCCCCAGACGGTGTGAACTTAACCGCATTGGCCAGAAGGTTGTAGAGGGCTTCAGTGGCGTACGTGGGATCGCCCCAGCCTTGGGCCTGCGGAGGCACCTGCGCTTGCCACCGAATCTGTTTCAGTTCGAGCTGAGGAGCTAATAACGCATAGAGCCGTTGCGCCATCGCTTCCCAGCTAAAGGGCTGACACTCCAGCACCAGGTCTTTCTGCGAGAGGCGAGTCAAGTCCAATAGGTTTTTCACATAAGCTTCCATTTCTGCCAGGCTCTTTTCGAGAAGTTGGGCGTATTTTTTGAGGTTATCTGCAGGGAGAGTGCTTCCCTGCAGGAGGGCAGCCAGCTGCCGGAGGCCACTCAAAGGCCCCCTAAGGTCATGAGAGACGATTTTTATCCAGGCTTCCCGCTGGGAGGAGAGGGCCTTTAGTTCTTGCAAGGAAGCGGCCAGATAAGCAGTACGTTCTTGGACCTGGTTTTCGAGTTCGGCCAGGAGCTGTAAGTGCGCTTGACGAAGGGCCACCATACGAGAGAAGAGCGTCCAGGCCTCCTGAGCAGGCGGCGAGAGCACCTGAAGCTCCGTTTCCGATAGAGGATAGCGGCGTTGGAAGAGCATAGCGGCCCACTCCTGGACAAAGTTAGGCAAGGCCTCGATCGTCTGGCAAGCCAGCAGCCCTTCGACGAACTGAAGGAGCAATCGAGAGAGCCGCTGGCGCTCGGATAAGTGCCATTCGGTGTGGTAGCTTTGGAGGGCCTGCTGGACAGTCAATCGGAGGTCTTCGACGTCCCAGGGCTTGGCGATATAGCGGAAAAGGCCGGCTTCATTGACGACGCGGCCGACGTTTTCGGCGCCGGCCTGACCCGTCAGCAGGATCAGGCGGGCGTGAGGCAGTCGCTGACGCACCTGGACCAGGAAGGCGTCCCCCTTCATGCCGGGCATGAGGTAATCAGCAATCACCACGGCGGGTTGACTGTCCAAGAGGGGGAAGGCTTCTTCGGCGCTGAGGGCGCCTTCTATCCACACGCCGAGAGGGGCAAGCTGGGCTATGAGCGCTTCCACTACGGTCGGCTCGTCATCTACCACCAGCAGCCTATCCACGACAGCCTGCGGTTAGCCTCGTACGACGGAAACACCGACGACCCGATCGCCTTCCCGCACACGGATTAGCAGGGTGCCTTGGGTATCCCTCCCTCGCACAGAGAGTTCCCGAGCCGAAAAACGGATACTCTGTCCTTCTTGGGTCACCAAGAGGAGCTCTTCCTGGAGGTTGACCAGCTGGAGGGCGGCCACGAGGGCCCCCGTTTTATCCGTCACATGAAAAGTACGGATGCCCTTGCCGTTTCGGTGCGTGGTGCGGTAGTCCTGGAAGGGGGTAGCCTTTCCGTAGCCGTTTTCGGCCAGGACGAAGAGATACCCCTCCGGTTGGGAAACGGGCACCAAAGCCACCAGTTCGTCGTCGGAGTCGAGTCGCATGCCTATCACACCGGCGGCGGTGCGTCCCATAGGTCGCACTTCAGCGTGGGGGAAGCGAATCGCCTGCCCCTGCCGGCTCACCAGCACCACATCTTGCGCCACGGGTTCCTCCAGCAGCGCCACACCTACAAGCCCATCTCCTTCGCGAATATCAAGCGCAATGATGCCCTTGCTGCGAGGCCGGCTGTATTCCAGAAGGGGGGTTTTCTTGATGATACCCCGCCGAGTAGCAAAGAGCAAGCTATGTCGAGCTACGAAAGCCTCGTCTTGGAGGGACGATACATTCACATAGGCGATGACGCGTTCATCAGGCCCCAGGGCCAGTAGGTTTTGGATGTGGCGCCCTTTCTGGCTACGTTGGGCTTCAGGCAGCTCATGCACCCGTAGCCAATGGCAGTAGCCCCGATTCGTAAAAAGCAGCAGGTAGTCGTGCAAACGCGCCACCAGCACATCTTGGATGAAGTCTTCGTCTTTGAGGTCCATGGTCCGCACGCCGGTACCGCCCCTACCCTGAGCCCGGTAGGCTGAGAGATCGGTGCGTTTGATGTAGCCCTGATGGGAAATGAGGACCGCCACCTCGGTGTTGGGCAAGAGGTCTTCGAGGCTGACTTCGCCTTCGTCGGGGACGATCTGGGTCCGGCGAGCGTCCCCAAAACGCTCGACCAACGTATTCAGTTCCGAGCGAATGATGGCTTTCTGTTCGGTGGGGTCTTCGAGTACACGCTTGTAATAAGCGATTTTTTGCTGTAGGTCGGCGTATTCCTGCTGGATTTTTTCTCTTTCCAAGGCGGTGAGCCGCTGGAGACGCAAGTCTAAGATAGCTTGTGCCTGGGTCAAAGTGAGGTTGAAAGTCTCGACCAGGCCGGTACGGGCTTCTTCAGGGGTTTGCGACCGGCGAATCAGCGCAATGACCGCATCGAGATGGTCCAAGGCTACCAACAGGCCTTCGAGGATATGGGCGCGTTTTTCGGCCTGGGCCAGCTCGTAGCGCGTACGACGCAAGATCACTTGCGTGCGATGCTCCAGATAAGCCGAGAGCACTTCTCGTAGGGTAAGGAGTCTGGGCCGGCCTTTGTGAAGGGCCACCCAGTAGCCATGGTACGCCACCTCGAGCGAACTGTGCAGGTAAAGGGCATTCAGCACGGCGCGGGGTACAGCTTCCCGCTTGAGCTCGATCACCACGCGGATGCCCTCTCGGTCTGATTCGTCGCGGATTTCGGCGATGCCTTCGATTTTCTTACTCTCCGCCAGATGGGCGATTTGTTCTACGAGAGCCGCTTTACTGATGCGGTAAGGAATCTCCGTAATCAGGATGGCATGGCGTCCGCCAGGCAAGGTGTCTATGTAGGCGCGCCCCCGCAAACGCAGACGCCCCCGTCCTGTGAGGTACATTTGTCGGATGCCCTCGCGCCCCAAGATTAGCCCCCCTGTAGGAAAGTCCGGCCCTTGGATTAGCTCTACCAGCTCTTCGTCGGGCACGGCAGGCTCCTCCAGCAAGCGAAGGAGGGCCCGCACCACATCTTGCAGGTTGTGCGGCGGCATCTCGGTGGACATCCCTACCGCGATACCACTGGCCCCATTCAAAAGAAGATTAGGTAGGAGCGCCGGCAACACCGTAGGTTCTTTGAGCGACTCGTCGAAGTTCGGCGCAAAGTCTACGGTTTCTTTGTCGAGGTCTTCGAGAAGGGTCAAGGCGATAGGGGCCAGCCGCGCTTCGGTGTAACGCATCGCGGCGGGTGCGTCGTTGTCAATCGAACCAAAGTTTCCTTGGCCTTCCACAAGGGGGTAGCGAAGCGTCCAGGGTTGCGCCATGCGCACCATCGTCTCATACACAGCCGAGTCGCCGTGAGGATGGTACTTGCCCAGCACTTCGCCAACGATACGGGCCGCCTTTTTGAAGGGCTTGTCCGGGGTAAGGCCCAGCTCCAGCATGCCGTACAAAACTCGCCTTTGTACGGGCTTGAGCCCATCGCGTACATCCGGCAGCGCTCGCGCCACAATCACGCTCATGGCGTAGTCTATGTAGGCGGTGCGCATCTCCTCAACGATGGGCTTGGGGAGGATCTGACTCACGGCGCAAAGTTACCCTAAACCTTCCTTTCTATCTTTGGTGCAATGTGGCGGCTTTTTCTTTTCTGTGCGGTGTGGAACCTGCTTTGGGGCCAAGGTGAAAGCGACCTGTTGGAAGAGGAGCTTTTTGAGGAGCTATCGGGCGCAAAACCTGCACTGCAAGACACCCAGCCCAAAGTCGCCGCGGCACCCCCTTCCGATCTCCCCGCTTCCGATACGCTCTTCAACCCGCCTCAACCCCCTCCGCCCTTGCGCCTCATTGATTCGCCCATAGCCTCGGACCTGACCTTGGACCCTCGCACCAATGCGCGCCTCTCTACTCGTCGTCCCTTCACCGTGCAGATAGTGCGGGCCAAACTGCAAAACTTTCAAGGCCACCCGCTCATCCATGGATTTGACACGTGGTACTTGTACATTGTCCGAGCTGAGGAGGTGCGCCTCAATGGCCGAGTCTTACGCAGCCAAGGACTGCCAGTATACCTGGCTCTGGTAAGCCCCGCCCCCAAACTCGACGAACTGCCGACCGTGATAGAAAGTCCCGCCCTTATGGTTAAGGGTCTTATAGACTACGGCGACACCATTGTAAAGCACTTCAAAAGGGAGAAAAAACGGCTGCAAGCCGTCCTCGACAGCCTCTTGCAGCTGCCCCTCCCCCCCGACGAACTGCAGGCAGAGGCCATGGAAAAGCTCCTGGAGCGGGTACAGGACTCGCTGGTGTATGCCAACGCTTACTACGCCTTGTATCGCGACTTCAAGAAAGCCAAAAGTTCCGGCAAAGCGCTGGTGAGCTTTTTCTTGAGTTTTCCCTTCAATCGGACGCTCACATACTCGATCTATTCAGCGCCTTACGCTTTGCCACGCTATGTACCCCCTGAGGCCACCCCCGCTGAAGCCCCCTCCAAGCCAAAACGTAAGAGGTCGTAGCTTTGGGCAGATGCGCGATTCGGTCGTCCCCCACCTGATTATTATCAATGCCCTGATCTGGCTGGCCAGCTTTCGTTTCCCCGAGCTGCCTTACTGGCTCGCCGTACACAAAAACGGGTATGGACTGGAGTGGTGGCAGCCTTTTACTTACTTTTTTACGCACCAAAGTTTCTGGCACCTTTTAGCCAATATGGTGGCGCTGTGGAGCTTAGGGCCGGCGGTAGAAGCGATCCTGAGGCGAGGGGGTTTTCTGCGGCTCTACCTAAGCACCGGCTTAGGGGCTGGACTTATGCTGGCGTATTTGGATCCTTCCCCTCAACCCGTTTTGGGCGCTTCGACCAGCGTGAGTGGACTGCTGGCCGCCTTTGCTTACCTTTTCCCTCGTTCCCAGCTGGTGATCTTCCCTATCCCTTTCCCTTTTTCCGCTAAAGGCTTGGCCTTAGGGTTTGGGATGATCTCGCTGGTCCTTTTTTTATGGGAACCGGTCATGGGAGGGATTTCTCACTTTGGACACTTATGCGGGCTTGTCTTGGGATGGGCCTACATGCGGTGGTGGCGATAGCGGCTTTGTGTTAAGCCTGTTATGCGGCTCCCTAAGCACCTGCTCCTATGGGACGGGACATGCGGCCTCTGCGCCGCCAGCGTGCAGTGGGTGAAAAGCCGCGATCCGCAGGGCATATTTGCTGCGGTACCGTATTCCAGCCTCCCGCCAGAGGTGCAAAAACAAATCCCGCTGCAGGCCTTGAACCGGTCAATCCATGTGCTGACGGCGGAAGGGCAGGTGCTTCGAGGAGGCCAAGCTGTGCTCTTCATTGGGGAAGTGCTGGGCTATTGTCCGGCGCTGCTGCGGTGGCTAAAGCGCCCTCCCTTCGTGTGGGGCGTAGAGATGGCTTATTGGGTGGTGGCCCGCCTGCGACACCCTCTCAGCCGAGCTTGCGGACTCAAGCCCCCAACTCCTCTACACGGGGCAAGTCCGTCAGCGAACGAAGCCCCAACAGCTCAAGAAACTTCGGCGTGGTGCGATACATCAGAGGACGTCCAGGCAAATCTGCCCGACCAGCCGGCTCGATGAGCTCCCCTTCCAGGAGCTTTTCTACGGCGTAGTCGCTGTTTGTGCCCCGCAGATGGCTCACGAACGCCTTCGTGACCGGCTGGTGATACGCAATCACAGCCAACGTCTCCAAGAGCGCCTTAGAAAGGCGGATAGGCCGCTGCAACCCCAAAAACTTCGCTATGGCAGCCCCATAAGCAGGTCGAGTACGAAAAGCATACCCCTCAGCTACAGCGTACACCTCCAAGCTGGTGGCGGCATAGCGGGCTTGTAAGGTCGCTATAGCCGCTTGTATCTCTTCCTTGGATACAGGGCGCTTGAGCATACACGAAAGCGCCTCTTCCAGCTGCTTTAGGGACAGCGGCTCAGGATGCACGAAGAGCAGCGCTTCGATGAGGTTTTCCAGCGGGCAGGACTCAAGTGCCTCTTCCATCCTCCTACACGAATGCCGAGATGCCTGTGATATCCTGCCCGGTAATCAGTAGGTGCACCTCATGGGTGCCCTCGTAGGTGATGACCGACTCCAGGTTCATCATGTGGCGCATGATGGGGTAATCCCCCGTAATGCCCATGCCCCCTAAGATTTGGCGGGCTGTGCGGGCCACCTCAAGGGCCATGGCGACGTTGTTGCGTTTGGCCAGGGAGATTTGCTGGGGTGTGGCGCGGCCTTCGTTCATGAGCTGGCCCAGCCGTAGCGCCAACAGCTGCGCCTTGGTGATTTCGGTGAGCATTTCAGCCAGCTTAGCTTGGATGAGCTGAAAAGAGGCTATCGGCTTGCCAAACTGCACCCGCTCCAAGCTATACTGAACCGCTGTACGGTAACAATCGATGGCCGCTCCGATAGCGCCCCACGCAATGCCGTAGCGAGCGCTATTTAGGCAGGAGAGCGGTCCCTTGAGGCCTACCACCCCCGGCAAAAGGTTTTCCTTGGGCACCTTCACCCGGTCCATCACCAGCTCACCCGTCGCAGAAGCCCGCAAAGACCACTTGCGGTGAATCTCCGGCGTAGAAAACCCCTCCATGCCTCTTTCCAAAATCAGGCCCCGGATGTTCCCCTCGGAGTCTTTAGCCCATACTACGGCAATATCGGCAAAAGGCGCGTTAGAAATCCACATTTTCCGGCCTTGTACCACATAGCAGTCGTCTTCTTCGTAGAAGTAACTCTCCATCCCGGCTGGATTGGAACCGTGGTTGGGCTCTGTTAGCCCAAAGCACCCCATCCATTCCCCTCGCGCCAGACGGGGCAAGTACTTGCGCCGCTGCGCCTCTGACCCAAACTTCCATATGGGATACATCACCAGCGAACTCTGCACCGACGCCATAGACCGAATGCCCGAATCCCCTGCCTCCAGCTCCTGCATAATGAGGCCATAGCTGATGTAGTCCAGACCCGCACCCCCGTATTCCTCCGGGATAAAGGGACCAAAAATCCCAAGCTGCGCCATCTCCGGAATCAGATGAGTAGGGCATTCCGCTCGCTGCGCATACTCATCAATGATAGGACGCAAGCGAGTATCCACCCATTGACGCACCGCGTCCTGAATAGCCCGCTGCTCCGATGTAAAAAACTCCGACACCTGGTAATAGTCTGTGTTGATGACGCGCTGACCCGCAACCGGCTTCATAACGCAAAGTAACACATTTACCCCCGAGTGCGTACCTACCTTTGCGCCATGCGCCTATTTTATGAGAAGCTACGGAGCGGGGAGCCGGCGTACTTCTTTTTGCACGGCTTTTTAGGCAGTCTGGACAACTGGCGCACCATAGCGAAAAGCTTAGCTCTCCCGGGCACCTTCTTCTTAGTAGATGCTCGCAATCACGGTCGATCGCCGCATTACCCTTCCCATACCTACCCTGACATGGCTCAGGATATTTTAGCCGTCTTAGCGGAGGAAGGGCTGGATAGCGCCCATTTCTTGGGGCACTCGATGGGCGGCAAAACCGCCATGTATTTGGCTTTGCATTTTCCCGAGCGAGTAGCGTCGCTTGTGGTGGTGGATATCGCTCCACGGGCCTACCCCGGCGGCCACGAAGCTATCCTGCAGGCACTACTTGAGGTGCGCCTCGACCAGGCTACCCGCCGAGAAGAAGTCGAAGCTCAGCTGGCCCGCACCCTACCCGATCCCGCCATTCGACAGTTTCTGCTAAAAAGTCTGGCCCGCAACGAAGAAGGCCGCTTTGTCTGGCGATGGAACCTGCCCGTGCTCCAGCGCGACTACCCCCACATCGGCGTGGCCGTAGAAGGGCCTCCTTACCCCGGTCCAGCACTTTTCCTTCGAGGGGAACGATCACCTTATATCAGGCCGCAGGATGAGACCGAGATTCGCCGACTTTTCCCTGCTGCCCGCATCGAGACCGTACCTCAGGCTGGCCATTGGGTCCATGTAGATAACCCTTCGGCCGTAGTCGAGGCTATCCAACGCTTTTGGAGCTCGCTAACGACGCCGTAAAAGCCATTCCCTGGCTGCTCAGAGTTAGGGGTCTCTCTGGGCAAAAGGACTCGTCAGCCGCCGCACTATGGGGTACTTTGCCTGGATTTCGGCCGGGTCCAGGGTCATGGGCTTACAACGACGCTCCAGATAAAGTGGCAACTGGTCCTGGTAATGAGGGCTGGCCGGATCACCTGACACCCCCAGCGGCAACACCGACTCCACATAAGGGTAAGGCCGTCCCCGCTCAAACCGCACAAACTGTATGTAGGTATCTCCGGCCACCACGCGCAAAAAGCCCTTCTTTGTGTCCCATTCAGCGTACGAGGGAGCCAGCTGTTCAGGCAGCCCGTCGAAAGGATACCGTTGACCTTTAACCTCCAGCGCCTGCACTTCTTTGAGTGGCGGATCTATCCGATGATAGAAGCGTTGGAGCTGCCGGATCGCATACTCGAGGCCTTCCCATAAAAGGGCGGAAGGCAAGTTCACCTTACCGTTCTCGAGCCAGTTGTAGCCGGGCAGGTTAGCCTGGCGAAGGACATAGCTTACCGCTAAGGTGAGCACCGCAGCCGCCCGACTGTCTGCCGTACCACGAAAATCCCACCCCCGAATCAGCCGAAGCGCCTGATGCAGTCTGGGCTCTGAGGTATCGGGCAGTCCCGCAAAAGCCGCCCACACCGCCCGGATAGGCCCTTCTGCAGGGTACTGCCGGTCGTATTTGATAGTGTGGAAGTCCTCCCAGGAGACCCGAGAATAGCCCCGAATCAGCTCGTAAAAACGGTGTTCCCGGTTATTGTGGCGGTTCCATGTCCAGGCATGCTGAGGGGGAAAGCGAGCTGGATCGGGGGCTTCTTCCGGGCAGGTGGTGGCAAAGGGGCTGTTGTTGACGCTAAAGACGTATCCGCACTTCGGGGAGAGTACCTGCGGGAGCTCTTCCACAGCAAGGTACCGCTTCCACTGCACGGCCGAGGTATCGCCCGGCAAAACACCTTGCCAGTTGTAGGCGGGGTTCCGCTCTGGCAAGGTGGCGTTGAAGAGGTAAAAAATCGTATCGGTGCGGTCCGCATATACGAAGTTGAAGTGGGGAATCCCCTGCTGCCGCAAGGCCGCATAAAACTCCGAAAAGGAACGAGCCCGGCTGAGCTGGTACCACTCTTGTGGTGCACGGAAGAGCTTCTCGACAGGGAAGCGAAGGGCGTATACACCCCTGCGCGTGCGCACCACTGGCCCAAAGGCACTCCACTCAAGAGTCTTGCGTATCCGGATTACCGGTCCTCGGGGGCGAGGGGGGGTCAAGACTGGCCAGCCCTGAGCAAAGCGCTGCGGATTGCGCATCAGGCGCCACTCCAGCTTCACCTGGTGGGCACGGAGGGTATCCCACCGCCCATCAAGGGCATAGAGACGGCGGTTTTTCGGGTGCAGACGCAGCCGATAAATATCCACAAAGTCTGGCCAGTTGAAGGTCACGCCCCAGCCCAAGTAAGGGTTAGTTCCTAAGCCCGGAGCCACCGCACCTGGGAAAAAGCCTCCTAATACTTGCCAGCCCTCTTCGCTATGCAGGTAGGCTTCGTACCAGCGCAGTACCCCCTCAATAGGCACGTGGGGGTTAATGAGTAGATAGGTATGCCCGTCGGCCGTCTTGGCTGAGCTGAAAGCCATGGCATTGGAACCGGCATTGACTCGAAACTCATAGTTCTCTGGCGTGCCCCGGAGGGTCTGCTGAAGGGCCTGTCCTGCTCCGATCATGCCCGACAGCACGATGATGTAGCCCCGCATGATGTCTTCCCCCGTCACGGGAAAGAGTTTCTTATCCAGCACGGAGCGAGGATGGGCCTGAGCGAACGCATTTAGACCGGCTGCGTAAGCTTCAAGCAGCCGCCGCGTTTGTGGAGCCAGGCTATCGTACTGGACAGCACTCAGGCGAAAGGCCCCCGTAAAATGGGCAAAGTAATCCATCGCCACACCGCTACGGCCGATCAAGCGTCCCAGACGGCCTTTCGCCAGCGCCATAAGGTACTGGATGCGTCCGAAATCATCTTCGGCATGCGCCCAAGCCAGCCCATACGCACAATCCGCATCCGTCCGACCAAAAATGTAAGGCGTTCCAAAGCTATCTCGCCGAATCACCACCTCCTGCCCCCACAGCAGGCTCACCACCACAAGGCCTATCCATCGCATGAGAGACAAACGAGGGCCGCTGCAAAGCTCGCTACTTTCCAGGAAAAAACGTATATTAGCAGCATGGCTGGTGCACTGAAGCCCTGGCTCTTTCTCGCCCTTTGTCTGGCGCAGGGGTTCACGGGAGCCGGGGGCATAAGCCCCTCCAGCAGCCTGAAAGTAACCGTGCGGGGAGACTTGCCCCGCTCGGAAGCCGGTCAAAATCTTGAGAAGGGACGTGACTTGGCCCTGGCGGGCGACTGCAAGAAAGCGTTGCCTTTTCTTGAGCGGAGCACGACCCAGGCCCCCACCCTGGCTGAAGCTTGGTTCTGGCTGGGCTATTGCCAGGAAAACACCGGCCACTACGAGCAGGCCTTGCGTGCTTATCAGGAGGCTTACCGGCTCAAGCCCCAACTGATCGAGGCCCTTTTCGGGATAGGCTCCGTGTATCTGCACACCCAGCGGTACGCCGAGGCCGCTCAAACCTTCCACGAGGTCACCGTCCACAAACCCACTTTGGCTGAAGCTCATTTCTACCTGGCTGCCGCGTACCTAATGCAGGAAAAACGGCAGGAAGCCATCCCCGCCTTGCAAAAAGCCCTCGAACAGGGACTGGCTGACTCGACTCAGGCGCTGATGTGGTTGGGTGACACGTATTTTGAGTTAGACAGCTTTCCTCAAGCGGCTGAGGCTTACGAACGAGCGACGCGCGCTCCTTCGGCCCCAGGCGAAGCCTTCTTAGGGTTGGGGAAAGCCCGCTTAGGGATGAGCGACCCCGAAGCCGCTCTGCCCCCCCTCCAGCAGGCCGTCCAACGACTCCCCAATAGCCCTTACGCCCACTATTACCTGGGCTTAGCGTACCGGATGAAGGGCCAGGATCAAGAGGCCTTGGCTGCTTTCGATAAAGCGATCGAACTAAAGCCTGACCATGCCCGCTCTCATTATGAGGCGGGCCGCCTGCGCGCCCTGAAAGGCGACAAGGCCGGCGCACAAAAACACTACGAAGCCCTCAAAAGCCTGGGCTCCCGCCTGGCCCAGAACCTCCTGCCCCTCCTCCTGGAAGAAAAACGATAACGCCTCACCGCTGAGGAAACGTGCCCGAAAGCGACTCCTGCAAAGGCCGCCATCCCTGCCGGCGTAGCTCCTCTTCCGTCCAGCTGCCCCGCTCAAAGGTACCGTACACGCCCCCAAAAGTCGGCTCTTTCCAGAAGCTCCCTTCGTCCCAGACCTTCTTATGCACCTTGAGCACTTCGCCGGTCTCGGTATCTCGTACATAGGTCTGGTCCGACAGCGCGCTGCTCCAGGTGCGCGCCATCTCACTGGAAAACGATTCTCCACTCCCCGACCCCGAGGCCGTCGAGGAAGACCGGCGCTGACGAAGCCACTCCTGAAGGCGACGATTATTTTCGGCCACCGTCTGACTGTAGGCTTGATAAGCCCGCAAGCTCCACTCAGGAAAGGGCTGTAGCGAAGCATAAACCCCCCCAAAAATCCCCTCGTACCGGCTTTTCTGAGCTGTGGGGTATTCAATCACGCGGAGCATAGCCTGCAAGGTGTACTGACCGCTGCCCATGCCCGTGGCCGCATAGCTAATCGTGAGCTGATAGAAAGCCAGACGGGTTCGCTGGCCGCTGCGCGCCTCCAAGCTGCCCGTCCAGGCCTGCTGCTGCATGGAAAAAGGCACCGATCCCCCCGGCGAAACCACAGGCGCGTCCGTGGACTTTTCTTTCACCACCTCCCAACTTTGCCCTGTCTCTTGCTGCCAAATCTGCAGCAGAAGCGGATAAAATTCCTCAGGCCGCTGAATCAGCACCGGCTGTAGAGGCAGGCTCTGCCCATTGTAGATGAGCATCGAAGTCCCATTGCCCATCACCACGCTGGTGTGAATGTCTAAAAAGTCGGTCCGATAAAAGCCGGCTCCATCTCGTACCTCATAGCGGTAGAAGTATTTTTCTCCCTGACGAAAAGGGCCGCTCTGCACGGTAGCGGTAGTAGGAATATGCAGCACCCCGAAGGGCACACCCAGCTGGGGGTCAGTGAGCGTCACCTCCTTGTACGGCACCCGCTGAGAAGCCGGCAAAAACCGAAAGCTGGTCACGGCTTCTCGCGCCTCTTCCAGCCCCTCGGCCCCTTCACCCTCCTCCGGTATCCAAAAGAAAGTCAACACCACACTGGATTGCCCGGGGAAAAGGGTGCCCAGAAACCGGTACCGCTCCGGCAAAGGCTCTGGGCTTACGGTCACGATAGGACGCAAAAAGAAGGGGTAGGCCAGCCCTTCGCCGAGAATCTCCATGCCGCGGGGAATTTGCCGGGTATAAAAACGGGCCTCACTGCCCCCCACATGCCTAAGCTGACGTAAAACCTCTTGCGTCAGCGTAGGCAGGCCCTGCGAAGCTTTCGCCGCACCCATGGCCACGTAGAGGTGCTTTTTCGTTAGAACGACCAGGCCCTTCGAGCAAAAAACCGAAAACCCCTCAGGTAGCCGGACCTCATAACCATGGAGAAGGTCCCGGAAAGACTCCTGCGCCGCGAGACAAGCTACCACAAGCCCTATCCAGCGCATGCACAAAGATAAGTAGCCCTACCTTTGGAGGCTATGGAAGCCTTAGACCACATCGCTGTAGCCATCGAGGGGCCCGCCGCCAAAGAGCGGTGGATGCGTCTATTAGGACAAGCACCCTTCCACGAAGAAGAAGTGCCAGCTCAAGGGGTACGCGTGACCTTCTTTCAGCTGGGGCCGACGAAAATCGAACTGCTCGAGCCCCTTTCGCCCGACAGCCCGGTAGGCCGCTTCTTAGCGAAGAAAGGGCCCGGCTTACACCACATCGCCTTTTTCGTCCAAGACCTGCAAGAAGAAGCGCAGCGCCTCCAAGCGGCCGATTTTGAGCCCCTGAGTCAGGAGCCCCAGCCCGCTGCCTTGGGCAAGCAAGCGATCTTCTTTCACCCCCGCAGTACGGGCGGCGTCCTCATCGAACTGGTGAGTTACCTCTCATAGGGTCGGCTCCCTTCAAAAGGTAATGGCCCACTTCGCAGGTCAAGCACCGCTGAGCCAGGCAAGCTTCACGCCAGAGTTGGAGTTGGCCCTGGGTCTGCCAGGCGTTCTCCGCGGGGTAAGCCCAGCGAGCATATAGCCGGGCATACCGGTGATTTTCTGCCGGCAAAACCCGGAAGCGTTCGAGCACCTCCAGCGCCTTTTCCAGGCGGCCAGTTAGCCGGTGGTAATACATCGCAAAGGGGTACACCGCATTGATGGCGACCTTGTGGAGGAAGGCGGGCGAAGGTCTGCGCAGCGGAACAGGGAGGAGGCGTTGCCAGGCCCAATGGGTACACCAGTAAGCACTGGGGAGGGGCAAAGCCGCGGGCAGCGCCTCCAGAAGGGGGTCAGGGCGAGGATACGTTTCTACCAAAGCCGCCAACATCGCCAGGCGCACATACGGAGAAGCGGGAGGGCGGGTCGGCTTCCAGCGAAGGGCAAGAGGGCGCCATCCATGCTTTTGCTGGAGGTAGTGCCAGGTCGTAAGGAGCCGCTCTTCGTAAGGATCTTGCGGTGGAGCTACCCCCTCCAGCAGACCCGCCATCCCGAGCAGGGCCGCTTCCTTGCTCAAAAGCCCTTCTGCATAGCGGACTAAAGTGGCCCACGAAATCGCCTCGGCTAAGCGACGGTAGGGTTCACCATCCGGCGCACCATAGCTGTAGGCCAACGCTTCCCAGAAAGCCTGAAAAAAAGCTTGTTTATCGGCGTAGGTTCGGTGTCGGGCACGTAGGCGCGCTTCACCCCACCGATCATACAAGGCGTGCCAAAGCGCCGCCGGCGCAAAGCGAGCTATGCCCGCACAAGGAAAGGCGGCCCGAGTTGTCCAAATCGCTTGGAGCCGTTCGGCCGGCACCACCGGCGCCAGGGGGAGAATCGGGATTTCGCGCCCTTCTAAGTCCACGGTTACGTCCGCCGGCCCAGCTTCCCACACTACATGCAGGATTACCGTGCGATACAAGGGGTTTTCGTGATGGCGATGAGCATACCACAAGTTAGGGCCTGCGTCTATCTCGACGGCACCGATCCAGCGGAGTCCGTCAATACGCACTTCCACTCCGACAAAGTCGGGGCCTGCTTCGGGATTGGACCGCCCCGGCGTGAGTACTTCTACCTTAGCTCCCCGCGTGGTGAATAGACTTTCAGGGGCATATAGCCTTCGTTGCCAGAGCCAATGCAGGATCAGCTCAGGTATTACACGAGCCACACTTCCCAGCCCTTTTCGGTGGGGCGCACCTCTACCCGTTCTTGCAGGGTCGTAGCTAAGGCCAGCCCCACGTAGTCAGGCGCAATGGGGTAGCGCCGATGCCCTCTATCTACCAAAACCAGCGCTTCTACCTGGGGCGCTTGCTCCCACCAGCGAACGAGGTGCCCCAATAAAGTGCGCCCCGTATAGAGTACATCGTCCACCAACAAGATAGGCACGCCTGGGCCAGCTTGGGCACAAGGTCGGCTTGCCTCTTGGAGGAGGTGGGCTTCTATCTGGCGGGCCAGAGGCTCGCCTCGAGGCGAAGCCGGCACTATTGCAGGCAGCACCGACCCTCCATAGTGCCGTTCCAGCACCTGAAGCGCCAGCCGATGCAAAATCCTTTCGACCACTGGCGCAGCTAAGACACAGCGTCCTACCACACCGGCTTTTCCTTCCGAAGGAAGGCCGCTATGCCTTTGCGAAAGTCTTCCGTAGCGCGGGCGTGCGCATTCATCTTGGCCGCAAACTCCAGCCCCACCTGCAAAGGCATGTCTTGCATGTCAGCGATGAGCTTGCGAATAAACTCCAGGGAAGTAGGTGAGTTCTGGAGAGCAAGGTGGACCGCCAGTTTGTGCACAAAATCCGCAATCTCCTCGGGGGCCACGAGGTAGTTAAAGAGCCCCACTTGATGGGCTTTTTCGGCCTGGAAGGGTTCGGCGGTGATGAGGAGCTGACGCGCCCAGCCTTCTCCTACCCGGCGCAGGAGAAAGTACGTAACCATAGCCGGTAGGAAGCCGATTCGGGCTTCGGGATATCCTATGGTGGCATTAGGGGTGGCTACGACCAGGTCACACACCGTGACCAGGCCCGCGCCCCCAGCCAAAGCAGGACCTTCCACCTGCGCAATGAGCGGCTTGGGATAGCGGTACATCAGGAGGTACAGCTCCATGAGGTGAAGTGAATCCGCTAAGTTTTCCTGGAAGGTGTAGTCCTGGAGCTTCTGGAGGTACTCGATGTCGGCCCCTGAGCAGAAAGCCGGGCCTTTGGCGCGCAGCACGACGACCCGCACTCCCGCCTCTTGCTTCCACGCTTCGAGGGCTTGCTTGAGCTGGCTGACAAGGGCGTAGCTCAGGGCATTACGGCGTTCCGGACGATTGAGGGTCAGATAACCCACGCGGTCTTTGATTTCCGTCTCTACGAAGAGGGGAGCACGCTGCTGATCCTCCATAGCACAAACATACGGGTTTTACCCCACCCTCACCGCAGAAGCGTAACCGTACCCGTTCGCCACTCCGTATCCGGCTTATCGACGAGCTTGTAGCGGAGTACGTAGGTGTAAACGCCCTCTGGTGCAGGCTCCCCGCCTTTGGTCCCATCCCAAGACAAGCGCTCTGTGCCCCGAGCCGTATAGACGAGATTCCCCCACCGATCGTACAAAAGAAGCTCCATGGAGGCCATCCCGTAGCCTACGATGGTGAAAACATCGTTCATACCATCCCCATTAGGGGTAAATACATTGGGCACGAGCAGCACATACCCGCTCACTTCGAAGCAGTACGAAGTAGTGTCAACACAACCCAGTTCGCTCTCTGCGGTGAGGTAGACACAATAAGTGGCTTTCTGCAGGTAGCTGACGGTGTAAGTAGGTCCTGTGCCCGCTGGCTGGCTATCAGCCCGCCAATAGAAGCGTACCGCATACGGCCCTGTCACCGCCGTAAAGGTTATCGGCGAGGCGATGTAGTAGCCTATGCTGCTGGGCGGAGGCGGCGCTTGGATCTGAGCCGATGGCTGCCCATCTACCCAGATTCGCACCCGCGCCGTATCATAGCACTGCGCAGAAGAAGGGTTACGGGCATAAAACACAACCCAGTAATACCCCGGTTGCGTGTAGGTGTGGGTAGCTTGCGCCCCCTGGGCCGTCGCCCCATCCCCAAAATCCCAAGCAAACTCCAGATTCGTACCAATGCTGCTACTGCCTGTTCCCTCAAAACTCACCGTAAGAGGAGCACACCCCGCGGTAGGGCCGGCATTCACAATCTGCGCGTCTATACGCTCGCCCGTAGCGGGGACCGTGACCGGCAAGAGAATCGTATCGGCACAGCCTATCTCATTGCGTACGATCAAGGTGACCACATAAGTCCCGCCCGCGGCATAGAGCGCTTCGGTAGAAGGTACCGTCGTGGTGTCGTAGCCCCCATTGCCAAAGTCCCAGTAATAGGTCAGGGTACCGGTCCCCTGCGCCTGCGCTGTAAGCGCCACCGCTACGGGGTAGCAGGTCGGTATGGGCCCACTTACGAGCGAAAGAGCATCCACGCTATCGGTAGGCCCCACCACCAGCGTGTCGCGTCCTTGACACCCCAGCGAATCTTGCGCAATAAACTCGTACCACACGCCTACGGGCACCGTGAAAGTGGGGGTACTTTGAGGCCCCAGCACGGGACCACTACCGGCCACGACTGGAAAGGCTTGGTATTGCAGGGGCCCTGTGGGCGCGCCCTGTAGCGTAAGCGTAACCGTTCCTGAGGAGCTCTCGCGACACACTCGCTCCTGTTGGGCCTCCAACCCTAACGGATTGAGCGTATTGACCACCAAGGTGTCGGTGGCAAAGCACCCTTGTGGTGTAGAAGCCCGCACTACGACTACATACACCCCCGGTTGAGCGTAGGTATAACTCACCGTAGGCGTATTGGTGAACTGCGTGTTCCCATCGCCAAAACTCCACAAGTACGACAAGGGGGCGTTCAAGGTGGTGGAAGCCTGCGCCTGAAGCGTCACGGTAAAAGGCGGGCACCCATACCGAAGACTATCCCCCAGTAAGGCCAGGCTCACACTATCGCCCTGCCCTACCTGCACGGTATCGTAAGCCCAGCACACCGAAGGAGCAGGACCCTGGACCCCCACAATATAGGTGCCCGGAGCGAGGTTGCTAAAGGTGCCCGTAGCCTGAGGACCCGCCACACTGCCTCCAGCCGCATCAAAAAGCTGGTAAGTATAAGTGCCGCCTGCCTGAGGCGTCACCGCAATCGATCCATTGTTTTGCCCCTGACACTGCGCCGGCGTAACCGAGCTCGTAAACTGCGGTAAAGGGACTACTGTCACCTGCGCAGTATCGCGATATACGCATCCGTTGGCGTCCTGCGTCACCGCATAGACCGGGAAGCTTGGACCGGTCCCCACAGGATAGCGTACGGTATCTCCTGTACCAATAAGCGTACCTGTGCCGGGCGCACCGATATACCACGCAATCGGCAAGCCCAGCACCGAGGAGCCTACCAGCACAGCCGTATCCCCCGCACATACTTGTATTGGCTCCGCAATCCGGACCGTATCTGGAGGAAAGATATTCACCCTCAGCGTATCCCGATCCACGCACCCGCCTCGAAAAGTCACGGTAGCGATATACTCGCCTGGCCCCGTTACTGTGACAAGCGGCATCACCGCTTGAGTGAGGGGGTTAGGAGGGAAAGAAGGCGGAGCAGCCAGCCCCCCTGTCGTCGTCCACTGCACAGACGTAATATCGCTGGGCGTCCCCACCGAGTCCCGGGCGGTGAGCCGCAAACGCAGCTGCGTACCTACACAAACCGTCGTATCCCGGGTGGGAACCGTGTCGTTTGGCCCGCGTACCACAGCGATCAGCCCATTGAAAAACATAGCCGGCCGTACCCGTAACACATACGTGTAATCCCAACGCCCCCGTATCGGACAAGCGTTGTTCTCTACGGTTATTACTACGATGTGATCCCCTATGTCCGCAAAAGTCGGGGTCCAGCACAGTTGCACTTGGGCATTATTGGTGTTGTTGCCTGTCACGGTGGTGGTCGCTCCAGGGGGCACCTGCACTATCGTAACCCGTAGCTGATTTTGCGGAGCCGGATTGACATTGTCGGTGTAGTTGAAAGTCATACAGTATTGCTGGCCCGTTTGCCCAGGACATAGCGGCACCGTAAAGTTGAAAGAGTTCGCATCGGTCTCGACGTAGATCACGTTGCTGCGGGAAGGGGTATTAGTAGCCGCTACGGGCGGCGTCGGAGCCGGACAGTTCTGGATGATTAGGTATACATCTTGGATGGTCTCCCCTATTTTGACGCCATTACGATACTCCTCCACCTTGTAACAAAAAGCCGCATTGAAAGTAGTGGTAGGAATGTAGCTAAAAAGCCCCCCAGCCTGAATCAATATCCCTGTAGAAGTAGGGAAAGGATTCACCCCACTACAGCTTCCGCTACAAGCATTGCTGTAGGAGACAGAGGGAAAGGCCGGAGGGGCACCCCCATCATCCAAACAGTTCGTGAGCGTGATCACTAACGAGTCACCGTCGGGGTCCGTCAGGCCTAAGTTCAAAAGGGTAGGCCGATTGGTGCAGTTAAAAAACTGCGGCAAGTTGGTAAACTGCGGCGAGTTGTTGCAAGGCGTGAGGGTATTATCCAGCGTCACGTAAAAGGTAGAGCCTTGGGAGCTGGGATTGTCCAAGTTACTGATAGCGCTGGAGCGGCAGCAGTTGCTATGCCAGATGACCCAGTCGCTTCCGCACCCGGCGGGAAGGCTGATGGTGGTTTCGTAAATCCAGCGCTCTATGCCATACGGGCCACTCCCACCGCACGCGGTAGACGAGCCAGAACACACGGGCGTCACATCCTGGCCGGAGCCCGGGATCACCGCCGTACGGGGTACATCTACATACTGGCTAATATTACACTGGGCCGAAGCGTAGTTGATGCGAATAGGGTCATCTGCCGGGATGCCTTTGCAATCTCGATACAGGGTGAACCGCACCCTATACCTTGTCGTGCCTCCTGGCCCCGGACCTAAGCACACATACGTCAGATCTCCTCCAAGATAGTGGGAGGCTTGCAGCCCCACCGCCCAAAAACCTACCGCAAGCCCTATCGCGCGGATAGCCGACATCACGCAAAGGTAAAGAATTTAGGGAACAGTAAGTTGCCAGAGGTACCACAAGGCGGGAACCTCCCCGCCTAAAGCCGCCTCATAAGCGGTGCGGCTACAAGGCACCAAGCGAGCTGGGCCCTTGCCTGAGAGGGGCACCACCTCCATCCACCATCGCCCACTGCGAGGATGCCGATAAAAAACAATAGACGGCACATCCACCTCTCCTAAGGACACTTCGTACCGTTCGAGGTTGGCGCGGTCTGGCCAGGGGAAATCTTCCTCGGGGTTGATACGGCCCTCCAGAAAATACCAGAGGAGAAGCGCTACGGCCGCTGCGGTGCGGCCATCACGATCGAGAGGAGGGAAGTAGTTGGCCAGGTGGAGCACATCGCTGCGATAGCCCATCCCGGCAAAGCGCATGAGTTTAGCGGCGATTTCGATGGGGAGGCCTTCGGGTTCGGGGTCGAGCACGGCGGGTGCCTCGGCTCCCCTCAGCAGCCCCAGGTCCATCGAGATGAAGGCCGCTGTACGCAGAAAAGGTTCGGCTTCGTCAGGATCGGTCAGCACCTCACTGAGCCGCAAATACGGCACCCGAAGGTAGGTGTGGAGGACTTCTTCTTCGACGGGGCTGACCCAATGCCAGGCCAGCCCCACAACTTGCCCTCGAAAAGGCACTTCGACCTGCTCATCCAAAAGTAAGTCCTGGTGATAGCGACGATGGGGCGCTTCCTGCGCCGACAAAGCATCGAAAAGGTCCAGCTTGCGGTCCAGGAGCGTATACGTGAAGGGCACCTCCTGAGCAGCCACCGCCCGGAAGAGCGGTAAGGCGGCTTCTTGGCCTCCGCCAAACACCACGACTTTGTGGCCCGCCTGCAAGAGGGCTTTCACGGCCTCTTCGAGGGCCTGACTGGGCGTAGAAGGCGCTTCCTCCGGCACGTAGACATCGCCCAGGTCCACGATTTGCAGCGCTAAGCTGGGCAGCGCCAGCGAATACAACCGCCGCCGAATACGCGCCGTAGCCCGCGGCCAATACCGAAAAACCTCACCCTTCTGATAGTAGGGATAGCTCAACAGCACCGCCGTCGGCTGGCGAGCTAAAGCCTCTTCTACCGCAAGCGTCCCCGCTGGGAAGATCGCCGCCACCGACAACCTCTGCGAACGCATCTCAATCCGCCGCACCGGCGCCAAAAACGCTTCCCACCTCATCGGCTTAGATACAAACTACGCATCGCATACAACTCCTGAAAAAGCGGGTCTTCCAAGCTCCCTACAAACCGAATCTCTTCTCCGGTGCTGCGCATCTCCGGCCCCAGCGTCTTTTCAATCTCCGGAAACCGATCAAAAGAAAACACCGGAAGCTTCAGCGCATAGCCGTCTAACTTCTCTGGAAAGGCAAAGTCCCGTACTCGCTTGCCCCCAATCAGAACCTCCATGGCCCACTGCACAAAAGGCCGGTCGTACGCCTTACACAGGAAAGGCACCGTACGGGAAGCCCGCAGGTTAGCCTCAATCACATAGACGCGGTCTCCCTGCACGGCGTACTGTACATTCATAAAGCCTTGTACTCGGAGCCTCCGGGCCAGTTTTTCGGCGTATTCCCGCATAGTGGCCTGCACAGCGGAGGAAAGGGAAAAAGGCGGCAGCACCGCCGTAGAATCTCCTGAATGCACCCCTGCCGGCTCAATGTGTTCCATGAGGCCTATTACACCTATCTCTTCCCCATCACAGAGGGCATCCAGCTCGGCTTCCACTGCACCAGCCAAAAACTTGTCTATCAGGATGCGATTGCCAGGCATTTCCCGCAGGATAGTCACTATCTGTTCTACCAGTTCCTCTTCATCTACGACGATGCGCATGCGCTGACCTCCCAATACGTAGCTGGGGCGCACAAGTACCGGATACCCCAACCGTTCCGCTAAGGCCAAGGCCTCATCGGGGGTGTGCGCCACCCCAAAAGGCGGATAGGGTATGTTCAGCTCTTCCAACAGCGCCGAAAACCGGCCGCGGTCCTCCGACTGGTCTATTGCTTCCCAGCCCGTGCCTACCAGGGAAACCCCGTAGCGATGTAGCTTTTCCGCCAGCTTGAGCGGGGTCTGGCCTCCAAGCTGCACCACCACCCCTACCGGCTGTTCCCGACGAATCACCTCATACACATGCTCCCAAAAAACCGGCTCGAAATACAACCGGTCTGAAATATCGGGGTCTGTCGAGACCGTTTCCGGATTACAGTTTAGCATGAGGGCCTCATAACCCAGCTTTTGCGCAGCCAAAACCCCATGTACGCAGCAGTAATCAAACTCTACCCCCTGCCCAATGCGGTTAGGTCCTGAACCCAGGATGAGCAACCGAGGCTTACCTTCTCGGGGCGAAGCGAAGACAGGCCCCTCGTCTTCCCCCTGCCGCTCAAAGGTGGAGTAATAGTAGGGCGTCCGCGCTTCAAACTCCGCCGCACAAGTGTCTACCCTTTTATAGACGCGCCGAATGCCCCACTGCTCGCGCAAACGAAAAATCTGACTTTCCAGCCCTCCTACGAGGTGGGCAATCTGCCGATCCCCCAATCCCATCTGTTTGGCCCGCCACAAAAGGTCCGGCGTCAAGGTCTCCACCGTGTGTCCCATGAGCTCTCGCTCCAGATCCACCAGCGCCTGGATCTCGTGCAGGAACCATTCATCTATGCCGGTGAGCTTGTGGACTGTGCGCAGGGGCACGCCGGCCAAGAGCGCATCGTGCACATAGAAAATGCGATTCCAGGAGGGATGCTCCAGCCCATGCAGGAGTTGGGTAAGGTCTTGGACTTCCCGGCCATCCGCTCCGAGGCCATTGCGGCGCAGCTCCAACGACTGGATCGCCTTCTGTAGAGCCTCCACGAAGGAACGGCCAATCCCCATGGCTTCTCCTACACTGCGCATCTGCATGCCCAGCTCCCGACGCGCCCCCGGAAACTTGTCAAAGTTCCAGCGGGGCACCTTCACCACCACATAATCTATACTCGGCTCGAAGAAAGCCGAGGTCGTGCCCGTGACGGGGTTGAGGACATCGTCCAGCCGCTTGCCCACGGCTAAAAGTGCCGCTATCCGAGCAATGGGATACCCCGTTGCCTTGGAAGCCAGCGCCGAAGAGCGAGAAACCCGGGGGTTCACCTCGATAAGGTAGATTTCCTCGGTGTGCGGACTCATCGCAAACTGCACATTGCAGCCCCCCGCAAAGTCCGGAAAGGAACGAAGAAGCGTTTTGGCATACTCTCGCATCCGCTGAAAGGCCGCATCCGGGAGGGTTTGCGCCGGCGCCACCGTAATGGAATCCCCCGTATGGATGCCCATGGGATCGAGGTTCTCGATGGTGCACACCACGACGAAGCTTCCGTCGCGGTCGCGCATCACCTCCAGCTCGAACTCCTTCCAGCCAGCTACACTTTTTTCGACCAGCACTTCGTGGACAGGGCTCAAGGCCAAAGCCCGGCCGACGGCTTTTTCCAGCTCGGCCTTGGAATGGACGATCTGGGCGCCGGCCCCCCCCAGCGTGTACGAAGGCCGCAGCACCACCGGGTACCCCAGCCGCTGCGCAATCTCCTTAGCTTCAAGATAGGAGCGGGCCACGCCCCCCGGCAGCACCGGCAGACCCAGCGACTCTCCCCATTGTCGGAAGCGCTCTCGGTCCTCCGCCACTTCGATGGCCTGGGTGGAGGCCCCTATCACCTGCACCCCATACCGGGCCCAGAGACCCCGACGGGCACATTCCATAGCTAAGTTGAGGGCCGTCTGCCCACCCATCGTAGGCAACACCGCCTCAATCCGATGCGCCCGAAGCACCGCCTCCACGCTCTCCACCGTCAGGGGAAGCAGATGCACCACATCAGCCGTCACTCGGTCCGTCATGATGGTGGCGGGGTTGGAGTTGAGCAGGTGTACGGTGTGTCCTTCGGCCCGTAGCGCTCGCGCCGCCTGTGAACCCGAATAGTCAAACTCCGCCGCCTGCCCAATCACTATCGGGCCACTGCCCAGAATGAGAATCGCCTGCACCCCGCAAAGGTAGGCCTTCCCTACACCTGCCCCTCACTCCGCTGGGATGGCAAAAAGCTGGTTTTCCCCCTGCAGGTTCGTACCTATGTTCGACGGGGCACACGTAGTCTGGTCTCTTTGTGCGTAATAGTAGTACCGTTTGGTCGCACCACTGGTATTATGGATTACCACCTGCCCTATAACCAAGGAATAATAAGCAGGGTAAACCATACCCCCACTGATTAACGGGGAACCTACAATGTCCGGAGAATAACCCGCCCACGGAACCCCTTCAGAAAAGGTGGTGCGCACCCAAATCCACTGCCCACTACCAAGATTACACGTTAAAAGTTGCGTGCTAAATACGATCCATTTTCCGGGGGGAAGGTCAATATACGCATTCATGTACTGCATGTTCGGAGCAGTAGTGGTAAGAGAAGTGCTGGTGGAAGACAATGTGCCCATAATCACGCCTGCATAGCCATTTTCGCTGAACCGCCACCAGCGTCCCGCCCGCCAGTAGTAGTACCCAGGAACCACGGCATTTTGACCGGAGCCCACAGTAGCAGTGTTGTAGACCACCATCCCATCTACCGCTGTACCCGATACAGGGGCCCAACTTGTAGCACTGGTAAGCGCTACTTGGGGCAGAAGCACACCCTGGTTTCCGCCGCCCTCTACATGAAGGCGCGCTCCCACATGCGGCGCTGTAGTGCCAATGCCTATATTGCCTAATGGCCTGATCACAAAAACCCCCCACCGCGTAGTGGCGGCCGCCGCATCGTACACCCCCACCTCCATCCGATCGCCCCCTGCAGGGTTGTGGATGTAATAGGCGTTCCCGTTGATCGCATCTTCGAGCTGAATCCAGTTTTGCCACCCATTCCGAATCGTCAGGTGACCCCCTGGGTTAGGTTGGCCAATCCCGACATTACCCGCGCTGGTCACAGAGACCGCTTCCAGATCCTCTGCCCCAGGCAGCCCACTACTGCTGCTGACCGAAATAGAAAAACGAGAGCGGCCCGTAGTGGGTCCAAAAAGGGAAAAGTGCGCTACGCCATCCCCTCGGAACTTGATCTCTCGGTTGTCTATCAGGACGCTGCGACCAGCCCCCGCTGACCCCACCACATGAAGCTTCCCCTCTGGAGTCGCCGTCCCAATGCCGACATTCTGCGCAGCCGCAAGCCCAAAGCAAAGCAAACCGTAGACTACCATGCACCGAGTCATACCGAAACAAAGTTAAGCCGTCCCTTTCAACTTTCCACCTCTGCCGGGCCCTTCTACCTACTTCGCAGAAATGAGTCTTTATTTGATGAGGATGCCCACCAAGAAGCCTGGTCGGTCTTTACCTAACTTTCCCCCTCCCCAGTCTTTTGGGTCGGGCCGTCTTGCCTTCCAAGCCTGGGCCTAAATGCCTGACTTTCGGTATCTTAGCCAATATGGCGGAGCAGCCTCTTATCATCCGGTCGCTGGAAGACCTGGAGCGAGCACTTGTGGAACATCCAGAGTGGAGGGAGCGTCTGCGGATGCTCCTTTTGCCGCAGGAGCTCTTAGAACTGCCTGCTCGTTTCGCAGAAGGTTGGAAGCGCCTCCAAGAGGGCCTCGAACGAACCAACGAGCAGATTAGCCGCCTCAGTGAAGAAAACACCCGCCTGGCTCAGCAGATCCAGCAGCTCACCCAGCGCATAGAGCGCGTCGAAGCCCAAATCGAAGCCCTCACCGAGCGTATGGAGCGCGTCGAAGCCCAAATCGAAGTCCTCACCCAACGAGTAAATGACCTCACCGAGCGTATGGAGCGCGTCGAGGCCCAAATCGAAGTCCTCACCCAACGAGTAAACGACCTCACCCAGCGCATGGAGCGCGTCGAAGCCCAAATCGAAGCCCTCACCCAACGAGTAAATGACCTCACCCAGCGTATGGAGCGCGTCGAAGCTCAAATCGAAGCCCTCACCCAACGAGTAAATGACCTCACCGAGCGTATGGAGCGCGTCGAAGCCCAAATCGAAGCCCTCACCCAACGAGTAAATGACCTCACCGAGCGTATGGAGCGCGTCGAACAGCAAATAGCGCTCCTTGTACATCAGGTCCGGCGCAACACCAACGATATCGGTATGCTCAAAGGGGCGCTCGAGGAGCTGCGGGCTTTTGAAAAGGCGGCGGCTTACTTCGGTCGGTTTTTGCGGCGTTGTCGCCCCTATCGTCCTTACCACCTCATGGAAAAAATCGAAACCGCCTTAGACGAAGGACGCATTTCTATCGAGGAACGGCTCGACCTCTTGGAATCAGACCTTATCATAATAGGCCGAGATGTCCTGAGCAGCCAGTCTGTCGCCTACGCGGTAGAGGTCTCCTGGCGAGGCGATCGTCAAGATGTAGAGCGGGCCTCTCGGCGTGCTCAGGTGCTGGGAAAGGTCCTGGCCGGGGAGGTAGACCAAGCTCGCGGCGCCGCCTGGGCTATCCTCTTTACCGAAGGCGCCCAAGAAGCCGCCACTCGCTTACAGGTACAGCTGCTTTTTGTCGAGCCGCCCGCCCGCCCCTGGGAAGACGACATAGAAAGCTTCTCCAACTTAGAATAACGGCATTTTCGCTATCCTTGCTGCGTGAAGCTTGGATGGCTGGCAAGTCTGCTACTGCTTGGACAGGCTCAGGTCATCACCGGCCGCATCGTAGATGGGGCTACTGGCGAACCCTTGCCCGGTGCTACGATCCGTATCCAGGGTACCCAAGTAGGTACCCTCAGCGGAGAAAAGGGAGAGTTCCGATTGCCTTGCCCAGAGCGGCTTCCAGTCTTTCTCTTGGTCACTTACGTAGGGTATGACACGGCGCGCGTACTGGTATCGGCCTTCAAGCCGTTAGAGATTCGCTTAGGAGAAAAGGAGGTTCTCCAGCAAACCGTCGAAATCGTAGACATCCGCATCAGCCAAAAACAGCAGGAGTCTCCCCTCACGATTGAGACGATGGACGCTTTAGCGGTGCGGGAGAGCGCTTCCCCCGACTTTTACGAAAACCTCGCTAACCTCAAGGGCGTGGACATCACCACCGCCAGCCTGGGCTTCAAAATCATCAATACCCGCGGCTTCAACTCTACCCGGCCGGTGCGAACCCTCCAGATCGTGGACGGCATGGACAACCAGGCACCCGGCCTCAACTTCTCGCTGGGTAACTTCGTCGGCGCTTCCGAGCTGGACCTCCAGTCCGTAGAACTCGTCGTAGGCGCGCAATCCACCTTGTACGGCCCCAACGCCTTCAACGGCGTGATCCTGATGCACCTCAAAGACCCTTTCCTGCAGCCGGGTGTCAGTGTCATGACCAAAGTGGGCAACCGAAGTCTGGTAGAGACCGCCTTCCGATTTGCACAGGTGCTGGACCCGGCGGAAAAATGGGCCGTCAAACTCAGCGGCTCTTTCATGCAAGCGCAGGATTGGCCTGCAGATAACGCTGCGCCCACTACCCAGTCCCTCGTCGGCCCTTCCAACCCCGGCGGCTACGACGCCGTCAACCGCTACGGCGACGAAAACCCCGACCCCCGCTCCAATAACTTCGACAACTCGCGCTACAGCCGATACTTTTTCCCAGGCTTAGGCATCTTCCACCGAACCGGCTACTGGGAAAAAGAGCTGGTGGACTACACCGTCAAAAGCATCAAAGTCTCCGGCGGCGTGTATTACCGACCTACCCCTACCCTCCGCCTCGAGTACACGGCAAACTTCGGCACCGGCACCACCGTCTACCAGGGCGACAACCGCTACAGCATCCGGGACATTCTCTTTTTCCAGCACAAAGCCGAACTCAAAGGCAAAAACTTCTACCTGCGCGCCTACCACACGGTCGAAGACGCGGGCAAATCTTATGACATCGTCTTTACGGCGCTGCTGCTGCAGAACTACGCCAAGCCGTCTGTACGATGGGCTTTAGATTACCAAGCGGCCTTTTTGCCTTATAGTCAGCGGCTTAGGAACGACCCCGACTTTCCCGCCTATGGGGCGCCTGACTTTGACCAGCGATACCAAGCGGTACTAAATAAGTACGCCGACTCTTTGTGGCTATGGCATGTGCAGGCTCGCGCCTTTGCCGACAGCCGGGGCAATCCCTTTTTCTGCGATACCTGCCGGGCGCGCTTAGAACCGGGCACGCCGGAGTTCAACGCGGTCTTCCAGCGCATCACTTCCAACCCCAGCTTCCTGGCAGGGGGGAGCCGCTTCGTGGACAACTCGGCCCTAATGCACTTGCAAGGAGGCCATGACTGGACCCTCTCGCCGCACTTCACCCTCCACTGGGGAGCCAACTACCGCAAGTATTTGCCCCGCTCATACGGAACCATTTTCGCCGATACCCTCATAGACCCCACCGACCCAGGTCGGGGATACCGTCGCATCACCCTCTATGAATGGGGCGCCTTCGGTTACTTGGAGACGCGCTGGCTGAAAGAAGACCGCCTCAAAATTGGTTTGGGCTTGCGCGCTGACGTCCAGCAAAACTTCGTGCGCGAGAAAAACATCCTCGACCGCTTCTCCCTAGAAAAGGTTCGAAGCGCCCTGCAGCACAACTTTCTCTATTCCCCAGCCCTCACGCTAACCTACGAGGTAAAGCGCTTCCATACCCTGCGGATGGCGTTTCTCTCAGCCCTGCGCTATCCTACCCTGCAAGACCAGTACCTGCACTACAACGTAGGCCGCGCTATCCTCCTTGGCAACGCCCAGGGCATGGGGAACATCATACCCCTCCAGAACCTCTACGACTACCTGGCTACAGGCGACACCAGCTACATCAACCGTCCCATCTTCGTACCGGGGGTGCGCCCCGAACGGCTCCGTTCCTTCGAAGTCGGCTACAAAGGCATCTGGAAAGGACGGCTCTTCGTGGATATGGGCTACTTCTTCAACTGGTACTGGAACTTTCTGGGCTTCCGGCTGGTCTCGACCTTGCCTGACCCCGGAGGAAGCCGGCCCATCCAGATTTACCGCCTCTCCGCCAATGCCCAGGACATTGTTACGACGCAGGGGTTCTCGGTGGGCGTGTACTACTACTTTGCGAAAAAATACACCCTCTCTGGGAGCTACACCTGGGCCGTGCTCAACAAAAGCGGCGCTTGGATGAATGACCTGGCTCGCTTCGTCAATCGCCAAGTAGGACGCATCATCTTGCGGGAGATTCCTCCTCACGATGACCCTATCATCCCGGCCTTCAACACCCCCCCTCACAAGTACAACCTCGGCCTGAATGCTCGCGACCTGATCCTGCCCCTTGGAGAGCGGGATATCCGGTATGTGGGGTTCGGTGTGACCTGGCGATGGGTGGCGGGCTTTTGGTTTGAGGGTTCGCCGCAGTTTACGGGTTATGTACCTTCTTGGGGGAGCCTGGACGGCCAGATAAGTTGGCGCCCAGCCCAGACACCGCAGGTCACCTACAAAATCGGCGGCACTAACCTCCTGGGACGGCGCTTCTTCCAGGCCTATGGAGCACCTTTCATTGGCCGTCTTGTCTATGGAGGCGTGTGGATCGACATCTTGTAGGGGCAGGTTGGGGAACCTGCCCCCACAGCGTATCCCCGAATAGCGTATCTTTGGAGGGAAGGTATGGACTGCTCAGGTTTAGGCGTGGCGATCGTCACGCCGTTCGCAGCCGACGGAAGCCTGGACGAGGCTTCTTTGCGCCGATTGGCGCGTTACATCGCAGACAACGGGGCCGACTTTCTCGTGGCTTTGGGCACCACCGGCGAAGCCGTCACCCAAACCCCCTCAGAGCGCTTGCAAACCCTGGAGGTTCTCTTCTCTGAAGTGGGGGACCGGATCCCCATCGTGATCGGGGCTGGGGGCTACGACACCCACGCTATCGCCGAGGAAATGGCTTTCTATGGGCGGCGGTTTCCCGCTAAGGCCTTTCTCTCCGTGACCCCCTACTACAACAAACCCACCGCTGCGGGGCTCTATGCCCACTATCGTTACCTGGCCGAACGCAGCCCCCTCCCTATTCTCCTCTACAATGTGCCCGTGCGCACCGGCGTCAACCTCCCCAACTCGGTGGTGCTTCAGCTGGCGCAGGAGTTTCCCGGCCAGATTATCGGGCTCAAAGACGCGAGCCTGGACCTCATTCAGGGTATGGAGCTGCTGTACCAGGCGCCAGCGGGGTTCCAGCTCTTGTCGGGAGACGACGTGCTGGCCGCCCCGGCTATCTTGATGGGGTACCGAGGGGTGATTTCGGTGCTGGGCAATGCCTTGCCAGGACCTATGCAAGCCCTGGTGAAAGCAGCCCTGCAGCAGGACATCTCCACGGTACAACGCCTCCAATCGCAGCTCCTTCCCCTAATGCGCCTGTGCTTTGCGGAAGGCAACCCCACCAGCATCAAGGGCCTGCTGGCCGAAATGGGCTTCATCCAGCCCTACACTCGATTGCCTTTGGTGCCGGCTTCACCTGCCCTCCGTCAGAAAGCGCACGAGGCCCTTCTTCCCTTCTTCGCTACAGGGGCATAGGCTAAGGGGGGGCGATCGCCTCTAAGGGGCATCTTTGCCTATATCGCAAATCCCCTACCTTTGCCCGCCATGTCCCCGCTGTGGGAGCGCGCTCGCGCTACAGCGGGGGTAGGAGGCCTCCTACTCCTGCTGATGGAGATGGCCGCCTGCAGCAGCCACTCTCGACCAGCTCCCGAAAAGCCCCGCCTGCCCGTAACTACACCCCTCCGAAAAGACACCCTACTCTACGACCGGTATGTGTGTCAGATCCGCGCGGCTCGAGATATTGAGGTTCGAGCCCTCGAACGCGGTTATCTGCAGACCATCTACGTAGACGAAGGGCAGTTTGTCCGGGCTGGTCAACCTCTCTTCCAGATTTTGCCTGCTATTTACCAGGCCGAATACCAGAAAACCCAGGCCGAATATCACTATGCCCAGGTGGAGTACCAGAACGCCAAAGCCCTGGCCGACAGCGGCGTAATCTCCCCCAACCAGCTTGCCCTGGTCAAAGCCAAACTTGAAAAAGCCCAGGCTGAACTCGCTCTGGCCCAGACCCACCTGCAGTTTACTCAGATTCGGGCGCCTTTCGATGGCATCGTGGGAATGTTGCGCGTACGGATAGGCTCTCTCCTCGAAGAAGGCGAACTCCTTACCACCCTCTCCGATAACAGCGAGCTCTGGGTGTACTTCAATCTCCCTGAGCGGGACTATCTGGCTTATGCCCAGCGGGTAAGACCCGACTCCATCGTCAAAGTGCGCTTGCAACTGGCTAATGGACAGCTTTTCCCCCACGAAGGCTCCATCACAGCCATCGAAGCGGAATTCGACAACACGACGGGTAATATCCCTTTCCGGGCTACCTTCCCGAATCCCCAGCGGCTTCTGCGCCACGGAGAAACAGGGAACATCCTCATTCCCCGTCCTTATCCAAAAGCTCTGCTGATCCCCCAGCGGGCCACCTTTGAGGTGCTGGACAAAAAATACGTATACCTCGTCGGCGAGGATGGCCAGCTTACCTCCCACCTAATCGAAGTGGAAGCCGAACTGCCCCACCTCTACATCGTCTCGAAGGGGCTTTCAGAAAAAGACCGCATCCTGCTCGAAGGCCTCAATCGCGTGCGCGAAGGAGACTACATCGAGGCCCAGTTCGTGCCGCCAGAAAAAGCGCTCGAAAACCTGCATCTGCATGCAGAATAAATAGCTCTTATGCTGAGCGGCATTTTACGGCGTCCGGTTTTAGCGATTGTACTGTCGGTGCTGATAGTTTTTGTGGGGCTTCTTTCGCTAAGTCGCCTTCCTATTTCACAGTTTCCCCCCGTAGCCCCTACGACGGTGAATGTGTTTATCGCTTACCCGGGCTCGAGTGCGGACGTGCTCATCAAATCTACGATTATTCCTCTCGAACAGGCCATCAACGGGGTGCCGGGCATGCGGTACATCATTTCCGACGCCACCAGCGCAGGAGAAGGAACCATCCAAGTGGTGTTTGATCCGGGCACCGATCCTGACGAAGCGGTAGTCCGAGTCAAAATCCGCGTAGACCAAGTGATGCCCCTCTTGCCGCCTTTGGTTCAGCGGGAAGGTGTCATTATTACCCCTATAGACCCCAGCATGCTGATGTTTGTCAACCTCTACAGCACCGACAGCACCCTGGACGAGAAGTTCTTGTACAACTACAGCCTCACGAAGATGCTGCCGGAGCTGCAGCGTATACCGGGCATCGCCCGGGCCCAGATTCTGGGAAGCCGGATTTATGCCATGCGCGTGTGGCTGGACCCCGACCGAATGCGGGCTTACAACGTCTCCGCCGAAGAGGTCATGGAAGCTATGCTTCAGCAAAGCCTCTTAGCGCGACCCGGCCGCCTGGGCCAAAGCTCCGGTAAAGTCGCCCAATCCCTCGAATATACTCTGTTTTATCAGGACCGCTACAATAAGCCCGAACAGTACGAAAACATCATCGTACGCGCCAACGAAAACGGCCAGATCTTACGGCTCAAAGACATCGCCCGCGTGGAACTGGGGTCCGAGTTTTATGATATCTACTCAAACCTGAACGGGTACCCAGCCACCTCCATCATGCTCAAACAGGTAACCGGCTCTAACGCCCAGCGTGTCATTTCCCAGATCAAAGCCAAACTCCAAGAGTTCGAAAAAGAGTTTCCCAAAGGGGTCCACTACAGCCTCAGCTACGATGTCTCCCGTTTTCTGGATGCCTCTATCGAAGAGGTAGTGGCTACGTTGCGGGATGCGTTTATTCTGGTTACGCTGGTGGTGCTTCTCTTTTTAGGAGATTGGCGATCTACCCTAATACCTACCTTAGCTGTGCCGGTATCCTTGATAGGATCTTTCTTTTTTGCGCTGGCTTTCGGACTTTCTATCAATATGATTGTTCTCTTTGCGCTTGTGCTGGCCATTGGGATCGTAGTAGACGATGCGATCGTGGTGGTCGAAGCCACCCACGCCAAGATGGAGTTAGTGCACCTTTCCCCTTACCAAGCCGTCCAGGAAGTGATGCGAGAAATCGGTGGCGCTATCATTGCCATTACGCTGGTGATGGTCTCGGTCTTTGTGCCGATTGCGTTCCTGAGTGGGCCAGTAGGGGTTTTCTACCGAAACTTTTCCGTGATTCTTTCTACCTCTATCATCCTCTCGGGGTTGGTGGCGCTAACCCTCACGCCGGTGCTCAGTGCCATGATTTTGCGGCCTCTGGCCCACTCCCACACCGCCCGCCGGCCCCTCTGGCAGCGCTTCTTCCAGGCTTTCAACGCCTGGTTCGAACGGCTTAGCGAACGGTACGCTAACCTTGTTAAGGTCACCGTCACCCGGCCTTGGTTTGCGCTGGGAGGCATCGCCCTTTTCCTGGCGGGGGTGGTGGTGCTCCTCGAATGGATGCCCAGTGGGTTCGTACCCAACGAAGACCAGGGCATGATTTACGCCATTCTGCAGACAGCTCCCGGTTCAACCCTGGAATATACCTTCTCTGTCTCCCGCCGGTTGCAGGAGATCTGTAAAGAGATTCCCGAGGTGGAAACGGCGACAGCTCTGGCCGGCTACGAGATCATGACGGAAGGGCGCGGCTCTAACGCCGGTACCGTCCTCATCCAACTCAAAGACTGGTCGCAGCGCAAACGGTCCGTCGCAGAGATTCGCGAAGAGCTCGAGGAAAAAGCCAAAAGTCTGCCCGCCGTAGTGGAGTTTTTTGACCCTCCAGCGGTGCCGGGGTTCGGCACCTCAGGCGGCTTTTCCCTCCGTCTTTTAGACAAAACCGGATCGCTGGACTACCCGGCTTTCTACCAGGTGGTGCGAGAGTTCATGGACTCCCTGAAAAAGCGTCCGGAAATCACCGGACTCTTCACCTTTTACGCCGTCAACTACCCGCAATACCAGCTCTACATCGACAACGCCATCGCCATGCAAAAAGGCGTTTCCATAGGCAAAGCTATGGAAAACCTCAACATCCTGATTGGGAGCACCTACGAGCAGGGCTTTATCCGATTTGGGCGGTTCTTCAAGGTCTATGTGCAAGCAGCTCCCGAGTTTCGCCGCTATCCTTCTGATTTGCTCAATCTGTATGTCAAAAACGAAAAAGGGGACTATGTGCCGTATTCGGTTTTCATGCACATGGAAAAAAAACAAGGCCCCAATGAGCTGACCCGCTACAACCTCTACAACTCGGCCGCGATACGGGGTCTTCCTGCGCCTGGTTATACCACGGGGGATGCCATCCAGGCTATCCGAGAAGTGGCGCAAAAAGTGCTTCCACGCGGCTACGATATCGCCTGGGAAGGGCTCTCTTACGACGAAGCCCGCCGCGGCAATGAAGCCCTATACATCTTCCTGGTGGTGCTGTTTTTCGTGTATCTGGTCCTGGCAGCGCAGTATGAGAGTTTCATTTTGCCGCTGGCGGTTCTCTTTTCTTTGCCTCCAGGTATATTTGGTGCTTTTTTCTTTTTACGGATTACCGGTTTGGCCAATGACATTTTCGCCCAGATTGCGCTGATTATGGTAGTGGGCCTACTGGGAAAAAACGCCGTACTGATTGTAGAATACGCCTTGCAGCGCCAACGACAGGGCCTCTCCATCGCCGAAGCCGCCGCAGAAGGGGCCCGCATGCGCTTGCGTCCCATCCTGATGACCTCTTTTGCCTTCGTGATGGGGGTGGTGCCCTTGATGCTGGCCCACGGTGCAGGCGCCCTGGCCAGTCGCACCGTAGGCACTTCCGCCTTTGGAGGTATGCTTATCGGTACCGTAGTTGGGGTTTTCTTCATCCCGGGGCTGTATTACTTCTTTGCTCGCCTGCAAGGACCCCGTACCCTGCTGAAAGACCAAGAGACCCGCTCTCTCACCGAAGAGCTCATCGAGGAGACCTACACCCGAGCGTCTCTATGGAAAAGAGTTCGGCACTGGCGCACCCTTCTTAGGCTGCGCCGGCGCCGTAAAGCCGTTCGTTCTTTCCGACCATGAAGCTTTCTTGGACAGCGCGGGCGGTGACCTTGGCCGTCCTCAGCCTCGTAGGTGGATGCGTAGGGCTCCGGCCCGCCCGACCTATGCCCCAGCTGCGCCTGCCCCCCACGTATCCCCACCATCCACCTGACTCCTCTTCCATCGCGACCCTCCCTTGGAAGCAGTACTTTAGGGATCCTTACCTCCAGGCCCTCATAGACACGGCCTTAGCCTACAACCAGGAACTGTACATCCTGGCGGCCGAAGTAGAAATCGCCCGTCGGGAAGCGCAAGCCCGCCGGGGGGAATACCTGCCTTTCGTACGACTGGGCTTGCAAAGTGAAGTGGAAAAGCCCGGCGCCTTTACCCCCGCAGGAGCCGTAGAACGGCAACTTACCCCCGAACCCGGCCGGCCCTTCCCTGAACCCCTCCCCCTCTACGAAGGAGGCCTGTACGCCTCCTGGGAACTGGACATCTGGCGGAGACTTCGCAATGCCCGTCAAGCGGCCCTCTTGCGCACCCTCGCCGCCGAAGAGACCCGCCGCTTCGCCACCACTCAGCTCGTAGCCGAAGTCGCCGAGTCCTACTACGAACTGCTGGCTTTGCGTGCCCTCATCACCGTCATAGACACTTATGTACAAATCCAGACCCAGGCACTGCAGTTCACCCAACTCAATAAACAAGCTGGCCGAGCTACACAACTGGCCGTAAACCGTTTCCAAGCTCGCCTGCTCAACACCCAGAACCGGCGCTACCTCTTGGCCCAACGGCAAGCCGCCGTCGAAAACCGCCTCACTTTCTTATTAGGGCGCATCCCCGCTACTTTACCTCTTGCGCCAGACGCCTTTCTAACGCTGCCCATAGACACGGCTCTCCCAATAGGGGTGCCAACTCAGCTAATCAGCCAGCGCCCCGATGTACGCGCCGCAGAAAAAGCCCTGCAGGCCGCCCACCTTGAAGTGCTCTCGGCCCAAGCAGCTTTTTACCCGGTTGTGGGACTGCGAGGTGCTCTGGGCTTCCAGGCCTTCCATCCCGGTCTGCTCCTTTCGCCAGAATCCATGCTCTACAGCCTCGGATGGGAAGCCCTCCAGCCCCTCGTCAACTGGAACGCCCTCAAAGCCGCCTACGGCGCTGCGACCGCCCGCCAGCGCCAGGCCCTCCTTGCTTACGAGCGCACCCTCCTCACCGCTTACACCGAAGTGCAAACCCAGTGGGCTCGTCTGCAAAACGCCGCCCGTAGCTTCTCTACCAAAGCCCAAGAAGTCCAAATCCTCCTCGAGTCTATTCCCATTGCCAACCGCCTCTACCGATCCGCCGAAGCCGACTACCTCGAAGTGCTCCTCACGCAGACCGAAGCCCTCGAAGCCCAACTCGAGCTCATCGAAACCAAGCTCGAAGTCTTACGCGCCCAGATCGGGCTGTACCGAGCCCTCGGCGGCGGCTGGCAGTAATGGAACACTTTTTGCTGTTTCCGCTGAGCATGTACCGTCTTGACCGCAGGATGGCTTTTATTGGGGGAGCGGTTGTGCTACTCGTACTCAGTTGCAAGCGAGACAAACCCGCTCCCCCCGTTCCCACATGCCCCGGCATAGACACGCTTACCGTCACATATAGCGGGTATGTAGAGCCGGTCATGCGGCAACACTGCACGAGCTGCCATGGCGGCAGCAGCCCCACCCAAGGGCTCGCCCTCGAAACGTACGACCAAGTGGTGAGCTCCGCCCGCAGCGGGAAATGGTATAACTCTATGGTCACAGGTCAAATGCCGCCTTCGGGCAAGCTGGATGACTGCACCTTAGCTAAGCTGAAAAAATGGATAGACGAGGGCTACCCACGCTGACTTGGCTGCTCCTATGTTCTCTCTGGGGGCAAGAGCCGCCGCCTGAAGTGCCTGAGCCAGTATTGGCCACCTTCAAAGGCACCCGCCTCTACAACTTTCACACCACGGAGACGGTGCGAAAAGGACACTTAGAGTTTCGGGTGGCGCATCGGTTCGGGGACCTGACTCGAGGCTACGCCACCTTCTGGGGCATAGACGCCGGAGCTCAGGTGCGCCTTTCGCTGGACTATGGCCTCACCGACCGCCTCACCATAGGCGTAGAACGCTCAGGCCTCGGTCGGCTGTATGACGGCTTTGTCAAAGTGCGGCTCCTCCAGCAAAAAGCCCCCCGGGGTACTCCCCTTTCCCTCACCTACTATGGGGCGGTGTTTTACAGCGACCTCCAGGACCCGCAGCGTTACCCCCAACCCCTCCATCGCTTCCAATACTTGCATCAGCTCTTGGTGGCCCGCAAGTGGAGTAGCCGCTTCTCTTCGCTTGTGGGACTTGCCTGGCTGCACCAAAACTACGCCCTAAGCTACCAAGCCCTCAATGACTACGCTTTCGTTCCCCTCCTGTTGCGCTTCAAACTGACCAAGCGCCTTACCCTGGCGGGCGAAACCGCCCTCCCTTTGTGGGAAAACAAACCTAACGAAGGGCAAGGCCTGCCTGACTACCGCATCCCCTACGCCGTACTCTTGGAGATAGAGACGGGGGGCCACGTCTTTCAGGTAGGAGCCTCCAGCGCCGCCGGCATCGCCGAACCTCAGACCCTCCTCACTCAGGGTTACCGGCTGAGCCTGGGCTTCAACATTTCGCGTATCTTTTCGCTTTATGGGGACCCGAGTCTGGGCTATTAGTTTGCTGACCAGCATAGCCCTTGCTCAGCGGCTCGTAGCCGACACGCTGTATCTGCGTTTTTATTCAGATGCGCCGCTGGAAAAAATCATCGCCGAAAACAGTCGGGGAGTCTACAGCTTTCTCGACCTCTCTACTGACTCGGTCTTCGTGCGCATCAAAATCCGAGGCTTTTCTTTCCCCAACAAGCTGATGGAGGAGCACTTCAACGAAAACTACCTCGAAAGTGAGAAGTACCCCTACGCCTACTTTCGAGGCAGGCTCGTCGCTCCTATCCCCTACCCTACTCCCGGCACGTACGCCGTGAGTGCGAAGGGTGTATTGGAGATTCACGGGGTCCCAAAAGAACGCTTACTGAGCGGCGTCTTTGAAGTACAGCCCAACGGCAGCCTCCTCCTCAGCGGAAAAGCCTATGTGAAGCCGGCCAATCACCAGATAGATATACCCCGACTGCTGACTCAAAAGATAGCCGAGACGGTGGAAGTGACTTGGTGGGGCCGATATGTGCCGGCCCCATGAGGTCTATTCGGCCTTGATGAGCGGGAAAGTCGCTATCAGTTGGCCGGAGGGCAAAGTAGCCCGTACCAGGTAGGCTCCTCTTGGTAGGGAGGCCAGGGCGATGCCATGCTCCAACGTCTGGAAGCGGCCAGCTCCTCCTGAGACCTGCAGCTGCCCCAGCTTTTGTCCCGCAGCTGAGAACAGGTGTAGGACCACAGGCTCTTCGCCATTCCAAGTGTAGGAGAGGCTCTCGGTAAAAGGCGAAGGGAAAAGCCGGAGAGAAAAGGTCGCTTCGGCAGGGAGGGAAGCCGTAGCGCTGGCCAGCTCCTGGCCTTGAAGGCCCAGCGCCACCACTCGAAAGGTCCAGCTCGGCTGCAAAGGAAGTAGCTCTGGGGCTACAGTCAAGACGGTTCCTGAGCCTTCCCACAGGGTGATCGTTTCCTCTTGGGCCTGCACTTCCACCCGGAAGCGTGCACACCAGAGGCTGCAGTGCCACTGGAGTACGATTTGGCCGCTTTCCCTCGTGGCGACTAAAGTGAGCGCTTTCACAGGCAGGATGCCGCAACCGCTCGTGCAGTTCTGCGTGACTTGGGCAGCCCCCCAGTTGGTGGGGTTATTTACTGTCGCTCCGGGCGCCTGACACACATACAGGAGGTTAGAACTGGTTACCTGGCTATTAAGCGTGGCCGTGCCCGTGAAACTCAAGGCCACCGGCGCCGAACCCGACACTTGGATGGCTCCATTTCCGTTCGAGGTGAAAGAGCTCACCGAGATACACGCCCCTTGCGAGAGACAGGCCGTAGCGTTACCGTTAAGGGTGAGGGATGAAGCATGGACTATGCCCTGGTGGTTGATGAATTGGGTGTTCGCGTTGACGTTGATGGCGCCGCTGACATGCACCTGGGCCCCCGCCCCCACGTTCCAGAAAGCCGTCTGGCTCCCATTGAGGTTCAGGTTTGTCGAAGAAAACATCCCAAAGTTGTAAATAGCCGTAGAGTTGTTGAGGTTAGTATTGCCTTGGACAGCCAGACTACCCCCTGTAGTAATATGGACGGTTGATCCAGCGTTATTCAAGTTGAAGTCGTTCTCCACAATAAGGGTACCACAGACGAGGAGGGTGGAGTTTTTCTCAAGCTCCAGGCCCCTGAGCGTCACTACTTCTCCTGCTGGGATGCAGCGGGTCTGGTTAGGGGGTACGGTAGCGGTTCCATCGCTCCGTACCGTGAGCGGCGTACAGCTACTGCACGAAGGCGGAGAGGGAAAGGTAGTAGGGCAGCTCTGCCCCCATACGAAGCCCAGCCCGAGAGAGAGAAGAAGGCCGCTTCGTTTCATCATGCCCAATATACGAAAAAACTCCTTGAGCCGTTGCAGGCTTCTCTGAGCCTGACAGCCTGACAGGGGCGCGAAGTTTGCTATCTTTGGGGCAGTATGAGCTGGAACGGCGTGAAGACGTTTCTCTTGCTGGCGACGCTGACGGTTTTGCTGGTCGTGGTAGGTCGCCTGGCAGGCGGACCTGTTGGGATGACGATAGCGCTTGTGATGGCGGCTATCATGAACCTGGTGGCGTACTTTTTTGGGCACAAGCTCATTTTATGGCAGTATCGTGCGCAGCCGCTGCCAGAGCGGGAGTATCGGTGGCTGTACGACATGACGCGGCGCCTCACCCAGAAGGCAGGCCTCCCCATGCCTAAACTGTACCTGATTCCCGAGATGCAACCGAATGCCTTTGCGACGGGGCCTTCTCCTTCGCAGGGGATCGTAGCGTTTACGGCGGGGCTCCTGCAGAGCATGAGTCCCGAAGAGGTAGAAGGCGTTCTGGCGCACGAGCTGGCCCACATCAAAAACCGTGACATGCTCACCATGACCGTGGCTGCAACGATCGTAGGGGCGATTACCTGGCTGGTGGACATGCTGCGGTGGTCTATCTTTTTGCGCAGTGGCCGCGATCGCGAAGACAATGGGCTGGGCGTAGTGCTGGCGATTGTGGTGGGGATGGTGGCGGCGCTGGCGGCTACCCTTATCCAGCTGGCGATTTCTCGGGCGCGGGAATACGCCGCGGACCGGACCGCCGCACTCCTGGTAGGCAGCCCTGACGGCCTCATTAGCGCCCTGGCCAAGCTCCACCAGCTGACCCACGCTATCCCCATGGAGCACGCCAATACCGCGACGGCTCACCTGTTCATTGCGAATCCTTTCTCGGGAGCGGGGGACTTTCTTTTGAACCTTTTCAGTACGCACCCTCCTATTCCCAAGCGTATCGAAAAGCTGCGTCAGCTCAAGAACGCTGCGTATCGCCTGGCCTAAACAAAAAATGCGGAGAGGCATCGCCCGCCTCGCTTCCGACCCTTGCTTCCTTTCGGACCTGGGGGGGTTGGGAAGGAGCGCGTCGTGCCTTCCGCAGCCGCAAAGGTAACACATTCGTGACATCTCGGCGCTACAAGTTTCTGCCCCACCTCCTCCAGTTTCGACGAGTGCCTTTCCTCCACTGGGGTCGAATAGGAAAGTGGGCGTTTTTTATCCTGATGATAGGGGGATTTACAGCGGGGTGGGCTTACTTGTTTTTCTACTGGTGGCCCACGCCCCCGCTCAAAGCCCGCCGAGAAGCCCTCCAAGAAAAAGAGCTGACCCTCCAGCAGCTCGCCTCGTACCGCGATACGGTTCTTCGTTTAACCCGAGAGGCTGAAGCCCTCGAAAAAGAACTCTACCTGAGCTTAGTACCTGCCCCAGATACCCCCGCCAAAGCCTCCACCAAAACGTCGGCGGTTTCGGTAGCCTGGCCTACCGAAGATACACTGGCGGCGTACCTCCTGCGAGTAGAGACTTACCTTTATCAGCTCACTCGGGCAGAAGCCCTACTCCAAAGCCCTATCCTACGATCCCGTTGGCTACCACGTCGTCTGCCTTGTGCCTGTAGAGAGCTGGCGGTGGGCTTTGGTCAGGCACACCACCCTATTTTGGGCACGCCTTATCCACATCGGGGAATAGACTTTCTCGTGGGCGAAGGAGCCCCAATCCGAACCACCGCAGAAGGTGTCGTAATAAAAGTAGAACCCGTAGGTGGAGGAGAAGGCACACGCGTCTATGTGCAACATAGGCCCGATCTGGTGACGGTGTACTATCCTGTGGCGGCCCAGGTGCAGGTGGGGCAAGGCCTTGCTGCGGGCACGCCCCTCGGGACCCTACAACGCATCACGCTGGCACGTGCCCCCTTTCTGCATTATGAGGTATGGGTGCGGGGAGAAGCGGTCGATCCCTTACCCTACCTCTGGGGAGACCTGGCCTGGACAGAACGAGCCCGATGGAAAGCCGCTTTTGCTCGCCAGACCTATGCCCTCCACTAAGCGCTATTATACCCTTTCCGAAATAGCGGCCCTGCTCCATGTCCCCGAATACCAAGCGCGACGGTGGGTACGCTTGTTTCTGGCCCTCCCCCCCTATAAAATGTACCGCATCCCTGCAGAGAGCTTGCCGCTCCTGCAGAAAGTGCGTACAGGAGTTTACGTGTATCGTCTCCGAGGGCAAGACCTGCGCGCCTTCGTAGAAGGCCAGGCAAACGTCCCCGCCGCCGTTGACTACCCCACTCTCCTGCGCACCCTCCTAACCGAGATAGAAGCCTGCCTGAAAGAACTGGGCGATCCACCCCTCAAGGAGCCGTAAAGACCCACGCATCCGGCACCCGAGCTTTGATTTCCCGATAGCGCTTTTGCACGGCGGCTTTATCGGTAGAACTGTACACGCTCAACCGTACCCAGCCTGGGTCTTTGCCAGGTAAATACTCGATTTTATAGCCCGGAAACTCAGCCGCTTTCTGTTCGGCTTCAGCTCTGGAAGGGTAGGACCCGACGATGATGTAGTAGGTAGGCCCCGTCGGAACGGCCTTCGGGGCAGGGGTCGGCATAGACGCTTTAGCCGGAGGAGGGGAAGGTGTCTTTTCAGACTGAGTCGACGCAGGGGCTGATGGAATTTTCTTTTGAGGCGTCTCAGCAGACGGGGAAGGAGGAGGCGCCGGGGCAGGAGCCTTTTTCTCCGTCTCCCTCGGCGAGGAGGTCACAGGGGGAGTCGAAGAAGGGTGCTGCCCAGAACCGCTCGAAGCGGCACTTTTCCCCCCAAGGCGGAGTTCTACCGGGGGTGGAGGCTTGCGCCAGCGCAAGAGCCAGAACGTAGCCCCCCCTAATATCGCCAACAGCAGCACACCGCTGGCCACAAGCGGTACCCATCTCCGAGCAGGACGCGGCTGAGGAGGCACCTTAGATGGCTGCTCGGACGAAGCCCTTGAGGGTGTTTCTCGTACCCGGGCCCGCGAAGCCTCTGGACCCTTGACAGGCGAGGAAGAGGGCGCCGCCTTAGGCAAGCTGGCCACCGCAACTGGCCCTGCACGCAAGTTGACCTCCTCTAAGCCTACCGCAATGGGAGGCAGGGCCTCTTCCTGGAGTTCGACTTTGTAGACGCCGCCCACGCGCTTGATTTTGCCGAGGCGCCACAGGTCCATTTCGGAAGCGGTACGCAAGTAGGCAGCAGCAAGACGGCCTACTTCGCGCAGCAACGCTTCGGCCTCGGCTTCCGGCAAACCAAAGTGGTCTCGCAAAAACGCTACGGTTTCGGCTTGGTACCGATGACCGGGTTCATGCTTGAGGGTAGGCTTAGGAGGGGTCACCACCCCTGTACGAGGGTCTACGTGGGCTTTCTCCACATGCCAGGTAAAGCTTCCGAGTCCCGGGATCGTAAAACGCGGGAGCTCCGAAGCCAACAGCGCTACATAGAGCTGAAAATCCAGATGAGCTGCCGCTTGCATAGGCTATCCTACTTTGAGCCAGAGGCCAAATCGAAAGTCCAGGGGCCGTTCCCGGTACCCGTACCACCGGTAAAAAGGTCTGTTCAGGAGATTGTTCATCTGCACAAAGAAACTTAAAAAAGGCCAAAGGCGCAGGTGGGTTTCCCACGAGATATCCACAAAAGGAGGGGCTGAGAGGGTATCGGCGAGGGTTCGGGCTCCGATAACCCAGATCGAAGCGGTCACCAAGGCGCGATCATCCCAGCGGTAGCCGCCTCTGAGGGCGATTTCCCAGGGGGCTACGCTGTAGTACAGGGTCTGTGGAGGTAAGGTCCAGTGGCGGTATGCGCCTTGCGCTTCGACGTAGGGGCCCTGAGCAAAGGGTAGGTAGCGCCATTCCCCTAAGAGGCCAAGGCTTTGGAAGCGATCGATCCCCCGCAGCACAAAAGCAGGGCCTTGGGGCCTATACTGGAGCACGCCTTGGGCTATGCGGTACTCCCCGGCCAGGCGATATTCCCAGCCTGCGCCTTGCCCTTTCACTCCGCCTTCGGCCTTGAGCCATTCTCGGGTGAAGGGGAGGAGAGACGGCGTTTTGCGTAAATAAGGGTTGAGTTCTGAAGCGCTATAGTAGGTAATCGCTCGGAGGTCGCCTGAGGTTTCTATGTAGGGGCGCAAGTACGGAGAGAGGCCTGCATAGAGGAGTTGGAGTAGAGGGGCCAAGAGCAGGCGAGGCGAGCTATCCTGGGCTACGGCGGCCCGCAGGCCGAGGTACCCCTGCCAAGGGCCTTTATGCCCCAACACCCGCGGGGCCAGACTGAAAGCATACCGCTGACCTTCAACAAAAGCGGTGAAGGCCACCTCGGCCGTAAGGGAGGAAGCCGGCAAAAAGTAGCGGCGGGAGTGAGCTTCGAGAGAAGCCTGCCATTCGGGGGCGCCCCGCGCCAGATCGAGGCGGCGCGAAGCCACCTGCAGCTGCCCCCATCGTCGGTGTTGCGCCGACAAGGTAAGCTCTTGGCGCACATAGTGGCCCCGGAGCGTATCCGGTAACGGATCGTTCTCCGAGAAACCCGGCCACCGCTCCGCATAAGGAGCATAAAAACGAAACTTTTCGTAGCCACCCCGATAGCCCACCTCAATGGACGCAGAAGGCGTATAGCGCCCCCACCAGACCTGCAGGTAGGTATGCCCCCAGCGAGCTTGGGGCACATGCCCCACCGGCGTAGAAGCGTGGGAAAAAGCCACCCCTTCATCGCGCGAAAGGTCTCGAGTACGGTTCCATCCCACGGCGATCCGCTGGGTCCAGAAACGGCCTATATCATAGCGCAAGTGGAGGGGAGCCAGGCGAGTCCAGGTAGGTCGGGCAGGAGAGAGGGGGGTAGGCCGCAGGAAAGGAGGCGCAGGCAGACCCTCCCACCGAGGAGAAGTAACAGGCCAAGCAGGCCCCGGCAAAAGCGGCACAATAGGCCAGGGCCGTTCAGCCAGGTCGAGGGCTTCGATGCGCTCATTTTCTAAGAGTAAAGAATCCCGCAGCGGCTCCAGTCCTTGCGCCCATACCCCACCTATCAGCACCAGGCTCCAGCCGTATCGCACCCCGCAAAGGTACGGGCTCTTGCATCTGACAGAAAAACCTTACCTTTGCCTAAGCAGCATCTATGACGCGCAGGTACACCTTCTCTTTAATAAGTAGTACAGTTTGGCATGATTCTTGCAACTCAATCTTCACACGATATGAAAACGCTGGAAGACTTTCGCCGGTTTTTTGCGGAGAGGCTATCTAAGGAGCTCGCCGCAGCAGAGAGCACCCGGAAAAACACCATCTTCAAGGGCGTATTAGTCTGGGTAGTGGCTATTCCTATCACAGCCCTGGCTACCTGGGCCAGTGCGTCGTTCATGGGCAAGGAATACCTCATTCCGCTGATTATCCTCAACGGGCTGGTTTTCTTTTTCCTGGCTTACATGCTTTGGCGAGAGGTACTGAGTAGCCGCCGCTTTTACAACCTTTTCAAGGGTCGAGTCATCGAAGGCATCATCCACTACATAGATGAACGCCTGCACTACATTCCTCACCGAGCTATTCCTGTTAGTACATTCGTCAAAAGTCGCCTTTTTGGCAAACCCGTACACCAATACGAGGGAGATGATTATTGCTTCATGCAGTTAGAAAATGGAACGGTAGTTGAGTTTTCTGAGGTGCATGCTTTTAGCTTGGTCAAAGAAAACAATCAGCGGCGTCAAGAGCCGATTTTTGAAGGGCTTTTTGCCCATATCAGGACAAGCGAAGGGCGCGTAGGAGACCTGTACATCCTGCCGAAAGGGCTTTCCGAGGCCGACCTGTATCAGCCCGGGCGAGTGCAGGCTTTTACCCCAGACCATAGCGAGTTTGCTGAGCACTTTGCGGTGTATGCCAACTCAGGGGCAGCTGTGAGACGCTACCTCACCCCTTCTTTGATGCAAGCCTTTTTGGATTTTCGAGCACAGCACCCCGATCGGCTATTGTACTACGCCAGCCATGGCCGTGACATTTACGTAGGCATGACGGCAAACAAGCAGCTATTCGAACCTAATGTGTGGCAATCCCTGGCGGATGTACAAAGCCTGGAAGCTTTCTTTGTAGACTTGAGTACTTTCATGCGGGTACTGGGTAGTGTAGCGGATTTGTCGGGGCAGCCGCAAGCTTCTGAACCGCAGCCCGCAGCCTAAGACGTGGCCTCCATCTGAGCCAGGCGCTGCGTCTGGTCGGCCAGCCGCAGCGCCTCTAAGATTTCTTGAAGCTCCCCTTCCATGACGCGGTCAAGGTTATACCAAGTTTGACCGATGCGGTGGTCCGTTACGCGGTTTTGAGGAAAGTTGTACGTGCGAATCTTGACGCTCCGGTCACCGGTGGAAATGTAAGAGCGGCGGAGAGACTCCTCGGCCGCCCTTCTTTTTTGCAGTTCCAGCTCATACAGCCGCGCCCGCAAGATCCGAAGCGCCGTTTCATAGTTTTTGATCTGAGAGCGCTCGTTTTGGATGGCGACGGTGATGCCCGTAGGGATGTGCACCAGGCGCACCGCAGAATAGGTGGTGTTGACCGATTGGCCGCCATGCCCCGAGGAGCAGTAGGTGTCTTTGCGGATGTCGCTTTCTTTGAGCTCGATGTCGATTTCTTCGGGCTCAGGCAGTACGGCTACGCTGGCGGCTGAAGTGTGGATTCGGCCCTGACTCTCGGTTTGGGGCACGCGCTGCACGCGGTGCACCCCTCCCTCGTACTTGAGCCAACTGTAGACGCCTTCGCCCCGCACCTGCACAATCAGTTCCTTGTAGCCGCCGGCGTTGCCTTCGGTATAGTCGCTGATTTCCCAGGACCAGCCCCGCTTTTCGCAGTAGCGCTGATACATGCGCGCCAGATCACCGGCAAAAAGAGCCGCTTCGTCCCCACCCGTCCCTGCACGAATCTCCAAAATGACCGATTTGTCGTCGTCGGGGTCAGGCGGCAAAAGCGCCAGTTTGAGCGATTCTTCTACGGACTTTTTTTCCTGGGTCAGCCGCTCCAACTCTTCTACTACGAGGTCACGCCAGTCGGGGTCTTTGGCCTCTTCAAGTTCGGCTTTGGCCTGCTTCCATGCTTGGTCCAGGCGCTGCCAGCGGCGATACAACGCCACGATAGGGGCCAGGTACTTGTGCTCGCGTCCCAACTGGCGAAGGCGCCCCGCATCTTCTACCCCTTGCCCCAGCTCCCTTTCTACCGCCTCGAGTCGCTGAACCGCCTCTTCCAGCCGATGCCACATAAAGCGAAGATACGCCAGCTATTGCGTTAACTTCGCTCGTGATGGGTATTCTGCTGCGGGGCGTGCGTACGCACAACCTCAAGGATCTGACAGTGGAGTTTCCGCGGTATCGGCTTATTGTGGTGACGGGGGTTAGCGGCTCCGGCAAAAGCTCGCTGGTCTACGATACCCTGTATGCGGAAGGGCAACGGCGGTATGCGGAGACCTTCTCCACCTACGCTCGGCAGTTTCTGCAGTCGCTGGAACGCCCCGACATGGACGCCCTGGAAGGGCTAAGCCCCGTCATCGCTATGGAGCAGCACCGCTTCAACCACAACCCCCGATCAACCCTGGGCACCACCACCCAAATCTACGACTACCTCCGCCTGCTCTACAGCCGCATCGCCGAACCCTACAGCCCCAGCGGCCAGAAACTGACTCGCTACACCGCCGAAGAGCTGATGGCCCTATTGAGGGAAAAGTTCGGAGGCCGCCTAATCCGGATTCTGGCACCGATTGTACGGGCCCGCAAAGGGCATTACCGAGAAGAGCTCCAACGGCTCCTCAAAAAAGGCTACGACCATGTGCGCATAGACGGGGAGTGGTACGATCTATCCACAGGCGTGCCCACCTTAGACCGCAATAAGATTCACGATATCGAGGTGCTCATCGATACCCTGGATCCGGCCCGCAGCCACGAAGCCCTTCAACGAGCCGTTCACTTGGCCCTTAAGCTGGGCAAACGCAGCCTATATGTTTCCGAGAAAGGCGCCCCAACCCTTTGGGCCTACTCGTTAGACTACGTGGACCCGGAGACGGGACAAAGCTTCGATGAACCGCAACCTAATACCTTCTCGCACAATAGCCCCTATGGCGCCTGCCCTACCTGCAAAGGCATGGGCAGTGTCAAGGTCCTGCGCGCTGAGGAACTTTTCCCCGACCCGACTCTCCCCGCCCGCGAAGCTTTGGCCCCCACCCGAGAAGACAGTGAAGTGCTGATTTTCTGGCAAAACCTCCTTCATCGCCACAAGATCCCTTACGACCTACCTTGGGAGCAGGTGCCCGCCGAAAAGCAAAAGGCGCTCGTATGGGGCCCAGCTGGCGAAGGCCAGTTCTTCCTCGAAAAGGACATAGAAGCGCCAACGCCTATCTACTGGCACAAGCCGACTTCGCTATGGGAGTACCTCCAGATTGCCTACTACGAGGAGCGCAGCCCCCGATGGCTGGATAACTACCTAACCTCGCAAACCTGCCCTGCTTGCCAAGGACGACGTCTAAAGCCCGAGTCGTTAGCCTTCCGAATCGGGGACTATTCGATTGGAGAGCTGGGGCTCATGGAACTGGCCGAACTGGGCCGCTGGCTGGAAGAAGTACCCGCCCAACTGACTCCACTGGCCCGTCAGATTGGAGAAGGCCTTATTCGGGAAGTGCGCAAACGCGTAGGATTCCTGGAGCAGGTGGGGCTGGGGTATCTGTGTCTTTTTCGCCCACTTTCTACCCTGTCAGGGGGGGAAGCCCAGCGGGTGCGCCTGGCGGCTCAACTGGGCGTAGGGCTGACCGAGGTGGTGTACATTCTGGACGAACCCAGCATTGGGCTGCATCCCCGTGACAACCGGTACTTGCTGAAGGCGCTTCAGCGACTGCGAGACCAAGGCAACACCGTCATTGTAATCGAGCACGACGAAGAGACCATGCGGGCGGCGGACTGGCTTATCGAGGTCGGGCCGGTAGGGGGTAAAAAAGGAGGGTACCTCGTAGCCCAAGGACCGTATGAGGAGTTTATCCGGCAGCCCAGCCTAACGGCCGACTACCTGACCGGCCGCCGACAAATCCCCCTGCCTACCCCGCGCCCCCCCACACAAGGCTACCTTACGTTGTATGGGGCCCGCGGCCACAACCTAAAAGACCTCACGGTCCGTTTTCCACTCGGGACGCTCATTGTGGTGGCAGGCGTTAGCGGTTCCGGCAAAAGTAGCCTGGTGCTGGAGACGCTGTATCCAGCTCTACGGGCTCGGCTCAAACAAGGACGCGGGGTGGCCCTCCCTTACCGCGACCTTGAAGGGGCCGAAAAGCTCGATAAAGTCATTCTTGTGGACCAAGATCCTATTGGGCGCACGCCCCGCAGTAACCCCGCTACGTATACCGGCGTCTTTGATGAGATTCGCCGGTGGTATGCGGAGCTGCCTCTGGCACGAGCACGAGGGTACAAGCCGGGGCGCTTCTCCTTCAACGTAAAGAACGCCGGACGCTGCGAAACCTGCCAAGGTTCCGGCGTACAGACTATTGAGATGGGCTTTTTGCCGGCGGTGTATGTGACCTGCCCTACCTGCCACGGCCAGCGGTACAACGCCGAAACCCTGGAAGTGCGCTACAAAGGCAAAAATATCAGCGACGTGCTACGCATGACCATTAGCGAAGCGCGGGAGTTTTTTGCGGCCCATCCTAAAATCGCTCGCTACCTTGCCGTGATGGAGGAGATTGGGCTGGGGTACCTGCCTTTAGGGCAACCCTCCCCTACCCTCTCCGGCGGTGAAGCCCAGCGCATCAAGCTGGCCGAGCAGCTTGCTAAGCCCGACACCCAAAAAACCCTCTATATCCTCGACGAGCCCACCACCGGCCTTCACATGGAGGACATAGCTAAACTGCTAAAAGCCCTGCATAGGCTGGTAGACCGCGGCAATACCGTCATCGTCATCGAACACAACCTCGATGTGATCCGACGGGCTGACTGGATCATCGAACTGGGTCCGGAAGGGGGAGCGCAAGGGGGGTATTTGCTGGCCGAAGGCCCCCCTGAAGAGATAGCGCAGCACGACACGCCCACAGGACGAGCCCTGGCCGAAGTAATGAGCCTTTCTCAGACGCCCTTAAGAGGCACATAAGCCCGCTCGTAGCGTAGGGAGAAGGCGGCCTCAGCAGCAGCCTGCAAGTGAGACGGTTCTACAGCCCAGAGGGCTGCTTCCCACGCCTGCGGTGAGAAAGGCTCGCCCATATCCAGCCAGTGACGCGCTTCCACACTGAGGCGATAAGTGGGGTTTTCCCAAGCCAGCTTCTGACGGCCCAAGTAGGCCCGCTTGAGTCGGGCCAGTTGAGCGGAAGAAGGGCTCTGGAAAAGGGGCTTATCCAGCTCGCGATGGATAATCCGCCGGGCTTTTTCGGCCACTTCTGGAGAAAGGCCTGCATAAAAGCCCCACACGGTCCGCTCCGGGTAAGTGTGCGTAAAGCCATACACGGTGTAGGCCCATCCATACAGCTCCCGCAAGAGGAGGTTGAAACGACTGGTCATTTGGCCGCCTCCTAAGTGGTACATGAGCAGGAAGAAGGGCAAGCTTTCTTCCCAGCGATAAGGCGAAGGACCTTCTCCGCCCACGACTAAGTGGATCTGTTGGATGGGTCGCTCGAAAGTGCGCTGTGAAGGAGGAGCCGGCCGTTCAGCCTGCGTGGGCCAGACCTGCGAACCCACCGCCCGAGTGAGCCAGCCTTGACGAGCCAATAGCTTGTCCCCCTGACTCACAGAAAGAGGCCCCGTAAGCAAAAGTACCCAAGGGGTATGAGCAAGGCGAGCATAGGCAGTTCGTAGGTCTTGCGCCTGGATCGCTTGCACGGAGGCCACGTACCCCAGGATAGGGTGTCGCAAGCCCCCCTCGGCAAATACCTGCTCTTCAAAATGGTCCAACAGCGACTCTTCGGGGATGTCCTCATACATGGCCAGCTCTTCGAGGATCACTTCGCGTTCTTTTTCGACTTCGTTTTCGGGGAAGGTGGCTTCGTCGGCCAGTTCGGCCAGGAGGCGAAGGCCCACCTCCGCTGCGAAAGGAGGCAGTCGCATTTCCACCGCCATTTTGTCTTTGGTGGTGAAGGCGTTGAGCTCTCCTCCGTACCGTTCGACGGCGGCGAAGAGCTGGCGGCTACGGCGCCGACGCGTGCCCTTGAAAAGGGTGTGCTCCAGAAAGTGGAGTAGACCTTCTTGGCCGTTAGGGTCATGACGGCTGCCGACATTCCACATCAGCAGCAGGTAGAGGCTTTCTGCGGAAGGGCGAGGGTCAATCCCCACATGGGGAGCCAGCCGAATCACGGTGCAAAGCTACACCGCCCGCAGGCCTGGCCAGGCACACCGCCCGATAGCCCTAATAGCACATATCCCCCTTGTCGGGCTATCACCTGCAGCGCATGCGCTCGAAGGTACGGTTCGTACCGATCCACCCGACTCACAAAGAGGACCGGGTAGGCAAACCGACTTTGAAGCAGCGCCTGTTCAAACCGCCCGACATTCCCCATCTCTCGTGGGGAGGCCTCCGGACGCATGCGCCCATAGAAAAAGGGCACGTAGCTTTTGAAGCCGAGGGGCCAGACTATGGCGCCAGCCTGCGCAGCTTGCTCACAAAAAGCCCGCAAAGGTCCTTGTGAATAGGCTTCTACACGGGGGGCAAACACCGCCAGCACGGCCGTCTGCCACACCAGGAGCAGTATGCCCAGCCCTATGAGTCGTAGGGTCGGTGTGAGAGGCAGCAGCCCCAGTAGGCCGGCCCCTATGAGGAGTATAAAGCCTGGCCATCCCTCAAAGCCGCTCCACCGGAGGGGCGTCTCCAAAAGCGCCGCTCGCACAAAGGCGTCTTCGAGGCGAGGGGCCCACACAGCCGACTGCGTCATGAGCCATCCAGCCGCCACGGTTGCTACCCCTACCAAAAGAAGAACTCCCCCTATGACTGCCCAAGGCCAAGAAAGGGTTTTTCGCCGATGCATCCACACCCACGCCGCCAGGTACGCCACGCCATAATACGCAAGCGAGGAATAGTGAAGGATTTTGGTGCGCACCACGGAAAAAATGAGTACCGTCCAGACAGTGAGCAGTAAAAGTGCCCTGGCGGGGAAGGGTAGGTTCCAGCGGTATCCTCCCCCCAGAGCCCACACCGAAGCGGGGAACATGCCCAGCAGAAGCACCAGGAAGTGATAATACACAGGCCCGGCATGGCCCGCATCGGGCGTGCTGAAGAGGCGCCATTGATAGGCCCAGAAGTCGGCCAGAAGCTTGGAAGAGCCTTTTTTCCAGAGGAGAAACACCCACCCTCCTACTAAGGCCACGTAAGGTAGGGCAGCTACCCCGGCCAGCTTGAGGAGTCGTCCAGGCTTTCTTGACAAGAACCCCAGCGTACCCACCGCCAAAGCCGGCAGGAGTAAACCTACAGGACCCTTAGTCAGCGTAGCCAGGCCTGCCCAAACCCCCATGCCAAGCGCCGCCCAAGCAGAACGATCCTCCAAATACCGCGCCCCCTGAAGGGTGGCCAAAAACATAAAAAGGTTGAAAAGTGGGTCTATCAGGCCACTACGAGCGTAAAAAGCCGGTAAAAGCGACACCCCATAGAAGAACATCCAGAAAAAGCCGAAGGCGGGAGAATGCCACTGACGCCCCTGCACAAAAAGCACGAGGAGGGTGATAGCCCCGATCAGAATATTGGGCAAGCGAGCGCCCCAGGCGTTTTCGCCGGCCAGGCTCATCGTCAGACTTTGCACCCAGAAGAAAAGCGGGGGCTTCTCCCAGAAAGGCAAAAAGCCTATCTGAGGCACGATATACTCCCCTGTCAGGCGCATTTCCCGAGTGCACTCCGCGAAGTTGACCTCATCCCAGTCAAAAAGGGGCACTTTGCCCAAGCCCCAGGCCCATATCAGCACAAAGCCCCCAACAGTCAACCCGACTATGCTATGCGTGCGTTTTAGCCAAGACATGCTGGGCGATCTGGAGCGCGTTGGTGGCGGCGCCTTTGCGGAGGTTGTCCGCTACGACCCAGAAGTTGAAGCCTCGGGGGTGCGACGTATCGCGGCGAATCCGCCCTACAAATACGCCGTCCTGCCCCCCCACATACCGCGGCATGGGGTAATACGACGAGGCAGGGTCATCCTGCAAAGTAAGCCCCGGCGCCTCCTCTAAGACCCGCCTTACTTCTTCGAGGGAGGCTTCCCGACAAAGCACCACATTCACACTCTCACTATGCCCCCCCAATACAGGCACGCGCACCGCCGTAGCAGTAATCGCCAGATCCGGCCGCTCCAGAATCTTGCGGCTTTCTCGAATGATTTTCCACTCTTCCTTGGTGTAGCCCTCAGCCTCGAAGACATCGCACTGGGGCAGGCAGTTCAGGTCAATGGGATGTGGATAAGGAGAAGGGCCCGCGAAACGTCCTTCCCGTTCGGCTAAGAGCCTGTCGACCGCTTTTTGTCCGGTTCCGGTGACGGCCTGGTAAGTCGAGACCACCACCCGTTCCAACCCGAAGGCTTTAGCCAAGGGAGCCAGCAGCACCACCAGCTGGATGGTGGAACAGTTGGGGTTGGCAATCAGCCGAGCCGAACCGAGGGTGTGAGGGTTGACTTCGGGTACCACGAGGGGTACGTCCGGCTCCAGACGCCAGGCCGAAGAGTTGTCTATCACGAGAGCCCCCCTTTCGACGAAGCGTGGCGCCCAAGTACGGCTTACCGAGGCCCCCGCCGAGAAAAATACCACATTGAGGTCCCGTTCCAGGAGCTTCTCAATCGGCTCGACCACCAGTTCGCCTGTGCGGAAGGGGAGACGCTGCCCCACAGACCGCTCCGACGCCGCCCCGTACACCTCCGCCTCCTCAAACCCATACAATGGCAGCGCCTGCAGAAAGGTACGGCCTACCAGGCCCGTTACACCGACTATGCCTACCCGCATACTTCAAGGCAAAGGCTCGCCCTCCGGCCCCTCCACCAAAGGAGAAGGCGCGATTTGAAGGTCAGTCGTCTGAGCAAGCAGTGCACGAATCTTTTTTTCCAGCGTTTCTACCAGTTCGGGGTGGTCCTTCAGGAAGGCCCGCAAGTTTTCCCGGCCCTGAGCCAGCTTCTGGCCCTCGTAGCTAAACCATGCCCCCGACTTTTGAATCACCCCCAGCTGCACCCCAATATCTATGATCTCCCCAATCTTGGAGATGCCTTCGCCGTACAGAATGTCGAACTCCGCCATTTTGAAGGGCGGAGCTACTTTGTTTTTGACGACTTTGACGCGCACCCGATGTCCAATCACGTCTGTACCTTCTTTGATAGCGGCGATGCGGCGCACATCGAGCCGCACCGAAGAGTAAAACTTCAAGGCGTTACCGCCGGTGGTCGTCTCCGAAGGACCGTACATAGCCATAGGCCCAATCTTTTCGCGCAGCTGATTGATGAAAATAGCGATACAGCGGGTGCGAGAAATGCTGGCGGTGAGTTTGCGCAAAGCCTGGGACATCAGACGAGCTTGGAGGCCCATTTTCGCATCACCCATTTCGCCTTCCAGTTCGGCTTTAGGCACCAAGGCCGCTACCGAGTCGATCACCACCACATCAATCGCTCCCGAGCGAATAAGCGAATCGGCTATTTCGAGCGCTTGCTCTCCATAGTCAGGCTGAGAGATGATGAGGAGGTGGGTGTCGATGCCGAGCTTCTGGGCATAGAGGGGGTCAAACGCATGTTCGGCGTCGATGAAGGCGGCGGTGCCCCCCAGTTTATTGGCCTCGGCGATCACATGCAAGGCCAACGTCGTCTTGCCAGAAGCCTCAGGACCGTAGATTTCTACAATCCGGCCTCGCGGCAGCCCTCCTACCCCCAGCGCCGCATCCAATGCTATAGAACCTGTCGAGATCACTTCGATGGCCTGGTCTGACCGTTCGTCTAACTTCATAACGGCGCCCTTACCGTATTCTTTTTCGAGTTTTTGTAGCGTAGCTTGAAGGAGCTTTTGCCGCTCCTCTGAGAGGGCAGGCTTTTTTTCTGTGGCCATACCTTTGTCAAAGGTATGAAGTTTGTACGCTTTGTGTGGCAAGGGGAAGAGTCCTTAGGCTTGCTGAGCTACACGGGGCAGTTTGTCCTTTCGCTCAATGCGGTAGGGAGGGTTCTCGGGCGGCGTTTCCCCTTTCGAGATGTAGAGTCGTATGTGCAAAATCGCCTTGGCTGGGAGGCTTGGGTAGAATGGGTATACCGCCGCTACCATGAACGAGGAGACTTTGAAGAGCTGCAAGTACCGTATGCGGTAGTGCAGGTGCTGTCGCCGGTGCGCCGTCCGGTCAGCTTGCGGGATGGGTACGCTTTTCGCCAGCACGTAGAAGCCGCTCGTCGCAACCGAGGCCTGGAAATGATTCCGGAGTTTGACCAGTTCCCTGTCTTTTACTTTTCCAACGCCCTTGCCGTAACGGGCCCCGGACCTGTCTATGTCGAAGATCGCCACCTGGAAAAGTTGGACTTCGAGCTGGAAGTGGCGGTCATCCTGGGCCGATCCGGCCGCAACATCCCCGCCCACAAAGCCGACGAGTACTTTTTTGGCTACCTGCTCATGAACGACTGGAGTGCCCGAAGCCTCCAGATGGAAGAAATGAAGCTCAACCTTGGCCCAGCCAAGGGAAAGGACTTTGCTACGAGCTTGGGCCCTTGGGTGGTGACCCCCGACGACCTGGAACCCTATCGCACAACCCCACCCCCCGGCCATGTGGGCCATACCTATCGCCTGGCCCTCCAGGCCGAACTGAATAACCAGCCTATCAGCTACGGCTACCTCTCCGACATGAGCTGGACTTTTGCCGAGATTCTGGAGCGGGTCAGCTATGGCGTAGAGGTTCTACCCGGAGAAGTGATCGGCTCTGGCACCGTGGGTACAGGCTGCCTTCTCGAAATCAACGGTACTCGCCGACGCGAAGACCCCACCGCCCCTGAAATCTGGCTCCAAGAAGGCGACGAAGTTCTCCTCATCGGTCAGGAGCTGGGCATGCTCCACAATACCGTACGAAGGGCCTAAAAGGGGATTTTTTCCTGACCTTTGCGCATGACTTTTTGGGCAACGCTGGGGCTACTGTGGGTTCAAGCCCCCTACTTCCAACAGCGCGTCGAATATCACATCCAGGTACGCCTGGATCCTCAAACCCACACGCTACATGGGCACCTACGCCTGCGCTACACCAACAACAGCCCCGACGCCCTGCCCGGCCTATATCTGCACCTCTGGCCGAATGCCTATCGGGACCGGCACACGGCCTTCGCCCGACAAGAGCGCATCACCGGCCAGAGCCGGTTTTACTTTGCCAAGGCCTCTGAACGCGGGCGGATAGATAGCCTGGACTTTCGGGTGAATGGAGAGCCTGTAAAGCCGCTACCCGCTACGCAAGGTCCTCCTCCGGCTCCAGGCTACAGCCGTGAGCTGCTGAAGCACGCTCCCGATGTGGTATGGCTTCCTTTGCCTTCTCCCCTTCAGCCCGGTCAAACCGTCGAAATCGAAACACCCTTCCGGGTGCAGGTGCCCCTGACCTTTTCCCGGCTGGGCCACCAAGGCTCCAGTTATCAAATCAGCCAGTGGTACCCCAAGCCCGCCGTCTATGACCGGAAAGGCTGGCATCCCCTTCCTTACCTCGACCAAGGAGAGTTTTACAGCGAATGGGGACGCTACGAAGTAGAGATCTCAGTGCCAGAAAACTACATCGTCGGGGCTACGGGACGCCTGCTCGACCAGGCCGAACACGCACGGCTACGGCAGCGCGAAGCCGAAACGCGCGCCTGGCTCGCTACCCTACCTCAAAAGTCCTCGGCCGCTTCCCCTTCCAGCCGAATCCAGATTCAGATTTCAGGCAGGGATACCTCCTTCCCCTCCACCTCTCTGCCTGCCTGGGCCCGCTCCCAAGAACCAGCCCCTACCTACAAGACCCTGTATTTCGTGCAGGACAGTGTGCACGACTTTGCCTGGTTTGCGGATCCAAGGTACGGGGTACTCTCCGACACCCTCACCCTATACAACGGCCATCGGGTAGCCTGTGTAGCGCTGTTTTACCTAAACGATGCCCGTGCCTGGCAGCATGCACCCCGCTATATCGCGTACACCCTGGACAGCTTGAGCCGAACCGTAGGGCCTTACCCCTACGACCACGCTACCGCCGTAGAAGGCGCTCTGTCCGCCGGCGGGGGTATGGAGTATCCTATGATTACCGTCATCACCCCTATGCGTGACACCTCCTCTCTCAAAAACGTCATCCTTCACGAGGTAGGACATAACTGGTTCCAGGGCTTACTGGCTTCGAACGAGCGCCTGCACCCCTGGCAGGACGAAGGCCTCAACAGCTACTACGAAAACCGGCTCATGGGAAAAAGCTTCGAGTTAGCTCAAGAGAACGCCGATAGTGCCCAAATAAAAAGTCCAGGCCGTGTAATCCTCAACTTTGGCGGCATAAGCCTACCTGTCCGCGCCGGAAAGGTAGCGCTCATAGGCAATCCCGTATTGGCCTTTTACCATCACCTTAATGCCGACCAGCCGCTATCTCTTTCCTCTGAGCGGTACAGCCTACTAAGCTATGCCCTGGGAGTATACCAGCGCACCGCCGCTGTAGTGGGCTACTTCGCTTCGGTGGTGGGGCAGGACCGGCTTGATGCCGCCATGCAAGCGTACTTTCGGCAGTGGGCGTTTCGCCATCCGTATCCCGAAGACTGGGCAGCCAGCTTAGAAGCGGCGCACCTGCCCGGCCAGAGCCTCCTACGCACGCTCAACAGCGATCGAGAACCAGACTTTCGTCTGAGGGTTCGCCGACTAAACAGTCTGACCTACCAGCTGCGTCTAACCGCACAGCCCGACAGCCTCTGGAAAGGCCTCCCCCTCTCCGCTGTCGCCGTAGACCGTACCGGGCGCGTGCTACAGCGGTATACCTTAGGGTTAGATTCCACGCACACCCTTACGCTCCCAGAAGGAACCCATCTCTTTGTGCTCAATCCCGAGCAGGCCCTTTTCGAGCGCCGCGTGGGCAATAACTTTTTCTACACCCGGGGGCTTTTACGCACCTGGCCTCGGCCCCTTTTCCATGTAGCGCCCCTAACCTTGCCTCAGATGGGTCGATGGGAAATAGGCCTGCAACCCGCCGTCGGCTACAACTACCGCGATGGGCTCCTGCTTGGACTCCTAATCAACCACGGTCTTTTCCCCAAACGGCTCGTGGAGTTTCATCTCTTGCCGATGTACAGCCTGCTGCGAAACGATCTGCGGGGCAGTGCGGGACTGACTCTGCGGGCTTTCCCTTCGGCACCTCTCCAGCTGATTGAAGCTCGACTACGAACAGCGCAGTTTGCGGGCTTCTGGCGCACCAAAGCCGCTATCGAAGGAACCTTCCGGCGACGCTACGACCTTTTTGGCTGGCGGCATACCGTGCGGATGCGCAGCTACCTGCTGGCTTACCAGGACCTGGAACAGCGCACTTACCGGTGGGAAAACAGCGGCCGTCCAGCCTACCTCGCCGCCGACTGGGAAGCCCGCCGCGAAGAAGCCATTCTGACGCTCTATACCTCGATCTCGGTAGGGCACGACCTGCGGGGCCACCTGCGGACCGAAGCGGAAGGCCGCCTAAGCTGGAAGGCTGCCCCAAAATACAGGCTGTGGTTACGCGCCTACGCCGGCTGGGTGGCCGCCGGCGCACCGGCCTACCTGACTTTTCGGGCGGCTGGATACGACCCCTTCGGAGAGCAGGTGCTGATAGACCGTTTCCGGGAAGGCCCCACGCGCTTGACCCGTCAGCAGCTGCCCGAAACCCAAGGAGCCTGGCGAACCCCCACCGATACCCTTCAGACCCGCGCGCTCATAGCAGGCAACCTGGAGCTTCCGCTTCCGGGCCTGCCCCAACTCGTACTACGGGCCGATGCCGGCTACCTCCCCCTGGAAAAGCGCACCTACTGGGGGCTCAGCGTAGGCTTACCGGTGATTCGCTTTCGGGACCGCTTCGTGCTGGGCGGGTACTTCCCCGTGCTGGGCGACACCTTCCCTGGAGGACGACCTACCACCCTGCAAGCGGTGGTACAGGCCTTCACTTGGCACCTCTCCCTACCCTTGGATGTGCGCTGGGCTCTGCCCTGGTAAGACTGCCTCCCCTCTCACAAGATCAGCCAGATAACCGTCCAGACCGCCGACACATACACGCCTACAGAAACGGGGGAATAGCCCTGATCCTCCAGCCAGCGCTTAAAGTCCGCCAGCGCAAAACTCGGACCCGGCTCCGTTTCAAGCCAGATCTTGAACCGCTCGAGCGCCGACCGGTACACCTGCAGGGTAGAGAGGCTGTATGCCTTCTTCTGCCACCTCGCCCAGAAGGCATCCCCATACGAATGGGTAAGCAGGTTTACCATCTTGCCTAAGTAGCTGCGGGCAGCGGACCGGTAAACCTTGGCCGTTAGCTGCGGGTATCCCTGCCGAACCAACCACCTCTCATAGGCCTCCAAAGAGAACGCCAAAGGCTCCGTGCTCCTTAGAAAGCGCTGCAGCTGCCAGAGAGAGGCCTCGTACGTGAGCGCCGTCGTAGACGCATACTTCGTTGCGCGAAATAGCCTCCTCGGCCAGCGGAGCCCAAGGAGGCTTGAAACATTTGTTCTTTTCATCACCTATTACTATACGTCAGGAGGGAGCAAATGTTGCAGGGACAGCCGACTGACAACCGTTGGGAGCTCTATAAAGCGAGGAGAGAAAAGAGGGGTTTAGGAGGAGCTGGAGGCACGGCTGGAGAGGAGGTAGGCTTTTTCTGAGAGCCAGCGTTCGGCGTCTAAGGCGGCCATGCAGCCGCTACCGGCGGCGGTCACCGCTTGCCGATACACGGGGTCTTGCACATCCCCCGCCGCAAATACCCCTTCCAGGTTGGTACGGGTGCTCTTAGGCTGGGTGAGGATATAACCTTGATCATCCAGTTCGAGCTGGCCCGCAAAGATCGCCGTATTAGGCTGGTGACCAATCGCCACGAAAACCGCCCTCACCGCCAGTTCAGACACCTCTCCTGTGCGCGTGTGGCGCAGACGAACCCCCTCTACAAACTTCTCGCCCAAGATGTCTTCTACGACCACGTTCCAGTGGATGTGGATGTTAGGGTTGGCTTTGACCCGAGCCTGCATAATCTGGGAGGCGCGCATTTGGTCTCGCCGCACCAACAGATGCACTTGCGAACACAGCTTAGACAAGTAGAGGGCTTCTTCGCAGGCGCTATCGCCCCCCCCTACTACGGCTACCGGCTGCCCCCGGAAAAAGTACCCATCGCATACGGCACAAGCACTGACACCCGCCCCATACAACCGCCGCTCCGCTTCCAGCCCTAACCAGCGCGGAGAAGATCCCGTCGCCACGATTACGGCTTCGGCTTGGATTTCCTCGCCGCCTAAGGTCCAAAGTCTTTTAGGATGGGTGCGGAGCTCGACTTTCTCCACTACATCATACAGGACCTGTGTGCCGAACCGTTCGGCCTGTTTGCGCAGCTCTTCCATCATTTGGGGGCCCAAGACCCCTTCTGGATAACCTGGGAAGTTTTCGACCTCCGACGTTTTAGTCAGCTGGCCGCCCGGCTCAGGACCTGCAATCAGAAGCGGCTCTAAGCCCGCCCTCGCCGCATAAATCGCGGCGGTGTAACCCGCAGGCCCAGAGCCTACTATTACCAGTGGCCTTTTCATAGCTTGCGTAAAGAAGCATACCCTTCCTCAAATCGTCGAAGCCCCCCTTCGAGGAAAGCTTGATAGCGCAAGACATCCAACGTAAAGCCCATAGGCGAGACGAGCGGCTTCAGGGTGCTATCGGTGATCACGTAGTAGGGCTGAGCCTGCACGCCATACCGAGCCTTTTGGAGGTAAAGCCACTTATCGCCAAGGGTGTAGAGCCGTTCGCCTTCGGGGGTTGTTTCGGGTTCGGGGAGGGGCGTCGCATCGTCTACAAAGAGCGAGACAAGCACAAACTGTTCTTGGATGAGTTTCTTGATGGGGGGTTGGCTCCAGACGCTACTTTCGACCTGGCGGCAGTTGACGCATGTGTGTCCCGTAAAGTCTATCAGCAGGGGCTTGCCCACCGCTGCGGCATACTGTCGCGCCTCATCCAGGTCGTAAAAAGCGCAGAAGTCAGGGGGAGTATACTTTCGGAGTTTATCGGCATAGCGCCGCGTAGGAGGATACAGGCACGTGGCTTGGGAAGGCGTACCATTTGAAAAAGAGCCTCCACCTACGAGACGCACGCCCATTTCGTCATGGATGGGGGGCAGCAGACCGGAGAAGGCCTTCAACGGAGCGCCCCACAAACCCGTGAAAAAATACAGCGCCAGCGCAAAGCTGCCCATACTTAGAAGCAAACGGCCTACTCCTATAGGACCCGAAGGAGCCCCCTTCAAAGGAAGCTTGCCTAAAAGATAGAGCGCCAGAAACAAAAACAGCGTAATCCACAGCACCAGATACACTTCTCGGTCCAGGAGGCCCAGGTGCCACACCAGGTCTGCGTTGCTCAGGAACTTGAGCGCCAAGGCCAGCTCCAAGAAGCCGAGGGTTACCTTGAAGGTTTCGAGCCATTCACCGGAGCGGGGCAGCCGCTGTAGAAGCCGCGGCATAGCAGCCAACGCCCCAAACGGCAACGCAAAGGCCAGCCCAAAACCCGTCATCCCTACCAGGGGTTCCCAAACCTCCCCGCCCACCATGTCAATCATAAGCGTGCCCACCAGAGGGCCTATACAAGAAAAACTCACCAACACCAGCGTCAGCGCCATGAAAAAGACCCCGCCCAGGCTGCGCGGGCTGGCATACCGGCTCGTCGCAGTGCCCCAACTCGCCGGTAAAGTGATCTCGAATGCCCCCAAAAAAGAAAGCCCAAAAAGTAGGAGAATCAGAAAAAACACCAAGTTGAGCCAGGGGTTGGTGGCCACGTTGTAAGCGGCGCTGGCCCCAAAAAGGAGCGTAAGCACAAGCCCCAAAACCCAGAAGATTATCAAAATCGAAGCCGCATACCAGAGCGCTAAGAAGGGAAAGCCTTTTCGTCCTTCGGAAGCTTTGGTGAAGTAGCTGACGGTGAGCGGGATCATGGGGAAGGTGCAAGGGGTCAGTACCGCCGCCAGCCCAAACAGAAAGGCCTTCAGAAAGACCCATACCAAGGGTTCCCGAGATGAGTCGGCGATAGCGCTTTGTCCGCCTGATTCCGAAACGGTTGAAACCTCGGACGCCAGAGACCGCTGCGACGGGGCGGAGGAGAAACCGCCTTGCGGCGCCTCAGCTCGCGCGCTGTCTGAAACTTGACTCAAGGACCTGCCAGAGGGAAGCCGATTTTCCTCGGCTCCCTGACCCGAAGTAGAGCCTTTGGAGGACGCCGACGACTCCACCGCTACTTGAATCGGCACTTCGAGCTTTTCCGTGAAGCACTGCTCCTCGTCGCAGTACTGGTACCGCAAGAGGCCTTCGCCTTGAGCAGGGTTGGCGGTGATCACTACCCGCTGCCGAAATCGCACTTGCCCCTCGTAGTAATACACCTCCGTCTCAAAGATCGAGTCGTAAACGGTATGGAGGTGGCCTTCTTCCAAAAGAGGGCCTACAAACTGAAGCCCCACTTGCCGTAACGGGGTAAAAGTGGTGGGCAGATTGGCCTCTCGGGCTGGCACCCGACTGGAGTATAAGTGATACGGCGCCCGGATAGTCGCTTCCATCACGAGGTTTAGCGTATCACCCACCCGAGCCGGTTGCCGTCCCTCCACCCGAATCTGCCAGCTCACCGCACTTTGCGCCCACACCATCCAAGCTCCAAGCAGTCCCCACATATCGCCACAAAGTTACGAATATTGAGTGGCCGGTTTACGCTGACGAGGGCATAGCGCCAGATTGCGTAGATAAAGCCGTTGCACGCCTTCTGCACACAGGTGCCCTTCGCTACCATAGACCTGAAAAGAAAAAGTATACCGGAGCTTGCCTTCCGTCGTAAGGGCTTGGTAAATCTCCTCCCATGCCTGCGGCGTTATCCAAAAAGTCACATACAGGTCCCCCCACCCTGCTTTCAAAAAGTGTATTTCCATGGCTTCGACCCATACTTCGAGGGGAAGGCCTATGTGTTGGCATTTCTGCCACAAAAGCAGTCCATACCAAGGGTCCACCGCAGTCATAAGGGTGCCGCCAAAACAGCTTCCGTGTAGATTGCGGTTGAGGAAAGACTTTTTGATTTTGACATGGACCGAGAGAAAGTCGTTGGAGACAGCCAGCGGCACAATGCGCTGAAAAAGAAGCGGGGCATACCAGCGGCTATAGCGCAAAAACTGGCGAGGGGAAATCGGCCGCGCCAGTAGCCGCCGGTATAACCACTTTTGGAGAGCTCGCATTAGCCGTACTCGACTTCCACTTCGGGCACCAGCGGAACCGCCTGGCAGGTGAGGATATACCCTTTTTCGATTTCCCAATCGGAGAGCGCTTCGCGCACGGCCATATGTACCTGGCCTTGGAGGAGCTTAGCGCGGCAGGTGCAGCAGATCCCTTCTTCGCAGGCGTAAGGAGGGTCAAGGCCCGCCTCCTGGGCTGCGTGCAAAATCGCTTGCCCTGGTTTGACTGGCACTGTGTAAGTCTTGCCGTCTAAGTGGATAATCGCCGTGGCGCCCTGGGCCGGCTGAGGGGCTTCGGTCAGAACGGACTCGGGCAAGGGTGCCGTGAAGTACTCGGTATGAATCTTGTCGCGGGGCAAGCGTTGGGCTTCGAGGGTCTGGATGGCCAGGCTCATGAGCTCGCTGGGGCCGCAGATGTAGGCTTCGACAGGCAGAAGCCGCCGCCGCACCCGCTGAAGCTGCTCCACAATCCACTCGGCCGATAGGCGCCCTATGCGCCCCGTCCACCCCGGCAAGGGACGGCTCAAAGTATGGAGTACCTCCAGTTTATCCGGATGTTGGGCTGCAAGCGTCTCCAGCGCCTCGCGAAAGATGATATGCTCCTGGTCGCGGCTACCATAGAGTAGGAGGATGTGACTTTTCGGTTCGGCAAAAAGGATCGAGCGAAGCATGCTGAAGATGGGTGTAATCCCGCTGCCGGCGGCGATGAAGAGATACTGGAGGGCACGCTTGGCCTGGGGGACAACCGTGAAGTTCCCCAACGGAGGGAAAACTTCCACCAAGTCCCCAGGCCGCACCGTCTGCCAGAGATGGTTAGACACGATCCCCCCCGGCAAGCGCTTGATGGTCACCGCCAGGTAAGGATCTAAGTAGGGGCTGGAACTGAGCGAGTAGGCCCGAGGGTACTTTTTGCCATCGATCTCGACCCGCAAGGTGAGGTACTGTCCCGGCAGATACTCAAAACCTGACGAGGGCTTCTCAAAAAGGAGCGAGAAGGTATCGGGCGTCTCAGGACGCACCTCCAGAACTTTGAGCGGGGTGTAGCGCATCACTTTGTGGGGGTCTTTTCTTGCCAGCGCCCCATCTGGCTGTACTTTTCAAGCCGCCGGCGCACCAGTTCCTCCGGGTCCAGGGCTAATAGCGGAGGCAGGTCAGCCAAAATCTTTTCCCGTACCAGCCGAAATACCGCCGTGGGGTTTTTGTGCGCGCCGCCCAGCGGCTCCGGCAAAATCTCATCTATCGTACCAAGTTTGAGGTTGTCTTGGGCCGAGAGATGGAGGGCCTCAGCGGCTTTTTCCTTATACTCCCACGAGCGCCAGAGAATACTTGCGCAACTTTCCGGCGAAATGACGGAGTACCAGCTGTTTTCGAGCATATACACTTTGTCGCCGACCCCAATGCCTAAGGCCCCCCCAGAGGCCCCTTCCCCAATGATAAAGACCAAAATCGGCACCCGCAGTTGGGCCATCTCGTAAAGGTTCTGCGCTATGGCTTGGGCTTGGCCAAACTCCTCGGCGTGCATGCCTGGATGAGCACCCGGGGTATCAATGAAAGAAATCACCGGCTTACGAAGCTTTTCGGCCAGACGGAAAAGCCGCAGGGCCTTGCGGTACCCCTCGGGATTAGGCATGCCGAAGTTTCGGTACTGCCGGCTTTTGGTGTCACGGCCTTTTTGCTGGCCAACCAAGATAACGGTATGCGGCCCTATTCGCCCAATCCCGCCCACCAACGCTTTGTCATCGCCGGCTAAGCGATCGCCATGCAGCTCTATGAAGTCTTCACAGATGGCGTGGATGTAATCCAGCGAATAAGGCCGCGCCGGGTGCCGAGCCAATTGCACGCGCTGCCAGGGGGTAAGATTGCGGTAAATGTCCTCCCTCAGTTCTTGAAGTCGCTTCTCCAGCAGCGTTAGGCTATCGGAAATGTCCACACCCGTCTGTTCCGCCACCCGACGGGTCTCCGCAATCTTGGCTTCGAGTTCGACAATGGGCTTTTCAAAGTCTAAGACGACCTCCATCTTAAGACAGGTGCGCCAAGATACGCTTTTCCAGCGCTGGACCGGGTAGAGCTCCTACGATCTTATCCACCGGGTTCCCTCCCCGATACAAGATGAGCGTCGGAATAGCCTGAATGTAATACTGCATGGGAATGAACGAGTTTTCATCCACATTCATCTTGGCGATCTTGATCTTACCAGCGTACTTCCGGGCGATGTCTTCCAGTATGGGAGCAATCATTCGGCAAGGACCGCACCACGGGGCCCAAAAATCCACCAGCACAGGAATAGGGCTTTGAAGCACTTCGCTGGCAAAGGTAGCATCGGTCACCTCGACCGGCTTGTCCAATGGGTTAGCTGTGGGCTGTTGCATACAGGCGCAAACAAAAATACAGCAAAAAGTATTTCGCTACAGATGGGCGTCATAAGTGAGGACCAGGCCAGCGGCCCACTTCGGGCTAAGCTGCGCCCCAGAATAATAGCGATACACCGGCATCTCGAGCAGCGCCGACACCACCCATCCTGACAAGGCACCGAGCGCTACCTGCGGCGCGACATAGAAGGTGTATCCTCCGGAGGCGGCCACTGGCTGGCTTTCTATCCGGTCTCGACCCCGGACTTCCCCCCGGAGCTGAAGGAGCCCCATCAGACGAGGACTCAGGCTTTTCAACACGAAGAGCGAAGTATTAGACAAGGCTCCCCACTGGTAACCCCAGCTATTCACGCCATTCAGCTCAGTGCGATGCAGAAGGAAGAATCGCACACCCCAGGAAGGCACATATCGATGCACAAAAACCAGCCCCACCATCCCTGTAGCATTAGTGGAAGGCTGCAGGCTGGCCGGCAAACGCACACCGTCTTTTTCAGCATAGCGACCACTCAGAGGGAACTTGATCCCTGAACCCACGGTAACTTCGAAAAGACGCTGGCGCACGAGGGCATACTTGAGCAGGAAAAAGCCATTGGAAAAGCCCTGGGCCTGAAGCTTCACGACCGGACTGGTAGCCAGCACCAGAGTTCGGCTGAGCCAGTAGCCAGCTTCCAGGTCGAGGGTGAGACGATTCAGCACACCATAGGAGAAAATCCACCCCGTAAAGTGATAGTCGCTGTAGCGCGTGGTGCGAAGGTCGGTCCTCCGGCTCCCCGAAAAGTATGTGTCACTGTACCCGTACCGGTAAAAAGCGATAACCCGCAAGGTGCCCTGACTAAGCACCCCCACATTGGTGGCCCCTGCCACAGGATTGACCCTGCAGCACTGCGCCCTTGCCTGCCCCGTCAGACTCACCCAGACAAGCAAGCTGACCCAGGAAACCAGCCTACGGTACCACGGTGATGACGATCTGGGCCGTAGCATACCGGTCGCCTTCGCGCACCTGGCAGGTCACCACATTTTGTCCGACACAACTCGGGCAATGGGCGTGCAGCCGCACTTGCGCCCCACTGCCCAGGATGGCACTGGAAGTATTGACCCGCCAGGAAAAGGTTGGATTGGCCAGCGAAGTGGTAGCTGTGATGACCGCTTCCCCACCTACACGAATCGTAGTGGTGTCGGCGCGCAAGGTAAGAGTCACGCCAGGGCTGTTTCCTTCTGCCGGGGGCTGCACTCGCTCCTTCTTGCAGGCACCAAGGCTCCAAATCAGGACGCTCGCCAGTCCTACGACTCGCCCAAGCCAGAAGTTCGTTCCGAAACGAGGCCGCCCCACCTTGCTCAAGTACATGGCGCAAAGTTACAAAAAGGCGGACCTAACCGCACAGCGGTTTGCGCACCAGCACAAAATGCGCAAACCCCAACAAGTCCCAGAAAAGCGCTCCTCGTTTCCAAGTGCCGTAACGCAAAAGGTGCAAGAAGAGGAGGACAGGCAGCAGAACGATTTTACGCTTCTGCCTGCACAACCCTGCGCGTACCACCTGGCCTTTCAGGCGCAGAAAGAGGTTACACAGCTCGGGCAAGGTATAGAGACGCACATGGGTCGGGTCGTCAAAGAAGTTCAGCGTGCCCGGCATCGAAGGCAAAGTCAAACTGCGCTCAGAAGGGGTTTCGAGGTAGAAGTAGCCCCCAGGCCGCAGATAAGGCCACAACCCCTCCAAGACAGTTTCACCCTGCCGTACGTGCTCCAGCACATGCGCCAAAAGGATGATATCGTAACCTTGCGGATCTAACCGCCCCCAATCAGGCGCTTCTAAGTCCATCTGCAAAAAGGTGTCAAGATGCTGGCGGTCTTCCTGATCGAGGTTATAGTTAGGGTCTTTATCGAGGCCGGTGTAGTGACTGCGAGGGAAAAAAAGCTTAGCCAGAGTAGGCGAATGGTTGCCACACCCTACATCCAGGATTCGTACGGGGGCCTGGGAGGGGAAGTACTGCCGCAAGATTTTGAAGCCATACCGAGGAAAAAGGCGGCGGTAGCTTGTCTGTAAAGTTTTCCACATAGGTCAGGGACGAACGTCTGTGCGCAAAAGTACGCCCAAGTGCGCCAAACTCTCTGAAAGAGACGGGCTATAGTGAAGCCGCCATTCAGTCTGGAGGAGGACAGGAGAGGAACGGCGATAATGCAAAAGAAAGAAGACAGGGATAGTTCCGGCGTGCTGTTGGATCAGATAGAGGAGGTCCTGCAGTTGGTCTTGGCTGGAGAGCTGCGCTAAGTCCCACTCCAAGGTGATAGCCGGGATGAAGCCTTGAAGGGCATTAGGCAAGGTATCTACTGAGCGGAGGCGCCATTCTGGGGCGGCGTCCGGCCGCTGCACCAGTTCTACCTCCAAGCAGAAAGGCTCCCCCATGCGGCCTTGCAGGCGCGGGGCCCACTGTTCCCACTGCGGAGCAAACACCGTCAGCACAAAGCTGCCCACCTTATCTTCGAAAGTAAGCCGCGCGTACGGGCGCCCTTGCCGGGAACGGCGCTCATCCACATCCATCAGAAGGGCCGCACACCGCAAAACCGGAGGACAAGAAGGGCTCTCGGCACTAAGGTAAAGGCTGGCATCGGTCAAAAGATCCGTTTGCTGAATAAGCTCCTGATAATCATCCAACGGATGCGAAGAGAGAAAAAACCCAATGTATTCCCGTTCTTGGCGGAGCCGTTCGGGCAGAGATAAGCGCCGGTTAGGGGTTCGTAAAGGAGGCGGCGGGGGCGGTGCCCAGGTGGCCGCATCGAACAGGCTGGCTTGCACCTGCACGGGACGGTTCACCGAAGCGGCGTAGTCGAGGATGAGCTGGCGATTAGCCTCTTCGAGTAGGTATTCTCGGGCGCCCTCCACCAGCGCATCGAGGGCTCCCGCATAACACAGGCTCTCGAAAGACTTCTTATTGAGGCCGTGCCGGCTCATCCGCACAGCAAAGTCGAAAGCGTTTCGGAAAGCCCCCCCCCGACGGCGCTCCTCCACAATCGCCTGGGCCAGCTTTTCGCCTAAGTGCTTGATCGCCCCCAACCCAAAGCGAATCTGCCCTTCCGCTGGCACCGAAAAACGCACCTCGCTGGTATTGACGCAGGGAGGTAGGATCTCTAGGCCCATCGAACGCGCTTCTTGTAGAAAGAACCCCACCTTCTCGGAATCTTCGGCGTGATGAGTGAGCACCGCAGCCATATAAGCGGCGGGATAATGGGCTTTGAGGTAAGCCGTACGATATGCCAAGAGGCTATAAGCTACAGCGTGCGACTTATTGAAGCCGTACTCCGCAAAGCGCGCCATGGTATCAAAGACTTCCTCAGCGACCTGGGGATCGGTACCCTGCGCTACGGCGCGCTCCACAAAGACCACCCGCTGTTGATCCATGATTTCTTTTTTCTTTTTGCCCATAGCCCGCCGGAGTAAATCCGCCTCCGCCAAAGAGTAGCCAGCCATTACTTGCGCTATCTGCATAATCTGCTCCTGATAGACCATGATGCCGTAGGTGTTTTCTAAGATGGGCTTGAGACGGGGATCGGGATAGGTAACCGGCTCTTCTCCGTGTTTGCGGCGGATGAAGGCGGGAATGTTTTCCATAGGACCGGGCCGATACAGCGCGTTCATGGCCACCAGGTCTTCCATACAGGTAGGGCGGAGTTGCTTCAGATACTTTTGCATGCCCTCCGACTCGAACTGAAAAATGCCTATCGTCCGGCCTTCTTGAAAAAGCGCCCAAGTCTGGGGGTCATCGAGGGGAAGTTCTTCCAAGTTCAGTTGCGGCCGATCCGGGTAGAGCTTGTGGACCAGTTCAACCGCCGTCTTGAGGATAGAGAGGGTCTTCAGCCCTAAAAAGTCCATTTTGAGCAGGCCAACGCTTTCGCAGTCTGGGCCGTCCCATTGGGTGATGACCTGGCGGGTCTCCCCTTCGCGGGTGGCGAGGGCGAGGGGTACATACTTCCAAAGTTCATCGGGGGCGATGATAACACCTGCGGCGTGGACGCCGGTATGGCGGGTCAGCCCTTCGAGCTGCGCAGCTAATGTAAGGACTTTTTGGGTAAGGGTGCCTTCTCGTTCGAGTTCGGCTTTGAGGAAAAAGGCTTTAGGGTTCTCGGCGGGGTCGAGGGCAGAGCCCCAGGTGATGTTGGGCTTGTTGGGGATCAAGCTGGCTAAGCGATTGACCTCTGCCAGCGGTACCCCCAGTACCCGCCCCACATCCCGGATAGCCGTCTTGATGCCCATCGTTCCGTAGGTGATGATTTGGGCTACGTTCTGGGCGCCATACTTTTCCTGCACGTAGCGGATTACTTCTTCGCGCCCTTCGTCGTCGAAGTCAATGTCTATGTCAGGGGGGCTTACCCGCTCAGGATTTAGAAACCGCTCAAATAGGAGCTGGTACGCCAGAGGGTCTACATCGGTGATGCCCAGCGCGTAAGCCACTAAACTGCCGGCGGCGGAACCGCGCCCCGGCCCCACCCACACCCCGCGCCGCTTGGCTTCCTGTACAAAGTCCGCCACTATCAGGAAATACCCCGCAAACCCCATCTGCCGAATGATGCGCAGCTCGTGCTCCAGCCGTTCTTTCACCTGCGGAGAAAGAGCCCCGTACCGTACCCGCACCCCCTGGTAGGCCAGATGGGCTAAATACGCATCCATGTCAGCAAACTCCGGGGGAATAGGATACCGCGGCAGCACCAAAGGCCGCCGAAAGTCCAGTTGCAGCGTACACTTCTCGGCCACCTCCCGGGTTTGTCGTAGCGCTTCCGGGTGCTGCGCAAAAAGCGGCATCGCTTCCATCTCCGCCTGACTCTTGAGATAAAAGTGGGGATTGAGCCGGCCTTGGTCATCCGTGAAACGAAGCCGTTTAGGATCATCGGCGGTGGTACCCGTCTGAATCGCCAGTAGCAAATCATGCAGCTCCGCATCCTCCCGACAGGTGTAATGCACATCGTTGGTGCCGATCACCTTTACGCCGTATTTTCGGGCCCACTGGAGAAGGATTCGAGCGGTCTCGTACTGCTCGCGCAGAGTGTGGTCTTGCAGCTCAATGTAATAGTCCTCCCCAAACAGGTCGAGGTAAAACCGAAAAACCGCTTCGGCTTCCTGAATCTGGCCGTGCAAGAGCTTCTGGTTAATTTCGCTGGCCAGGCACCCGGTGGTCGCAATAAGGCCTCGCCGATAGGCCGCCAGTAGCCCCTTGTGAATGCGCGGCTTGTAGTAAAAACCCTCCTGAAAACTGACCGAGGACAAATACAAAAGGTTACGCCAGCCTTCTTCGTCCTTAGCCAGGAGGAGCTGGTGATACAAGGTTTTGTCCCGGGTGAAGCTATCGCCTTCGACGATGTAAAACTCGCAGCCTATGATAGGCTTGAGGCCATACTTTTCGGCCTCGGTGTAGAACTTAGGCACCGCAAAGAGGTTTCCATGATCGGAGAGGGCGATAGCGGACATGCCAAGCCGCTGGGCCCTTTCCATGAGGGCGCCAATCCGCGAAGCCCCATCCAACAGGCTATATTCCGTATGGACATGCAAATGCACCAGGTCACACACCCAGCTAAGTTAGCGCGGGGGCCCTAATAGAACACCCCACTGGAAAAAGCCTAAAGGAGTATCTTTGCGGGAAATGGCGTTTCATCTCTCCCCCACCCTCCATACCCCCGAGATGCGCCTCAGCACAGCTGATAACCGACTTGTGCTGCGCGGTGTATGCTTCCCCGAAAATAGCCTGGAACTTTTTAGGCCCCTTCGGGCGTACCTGGAAAAGAACCTCTCAGCCCTCCTCGTAAAACCGCTCGAAGTTTACGTCGAACTGTCTTACATCAACTCCTCCAGCCAGCGCGAACTGTATTGGCTTTTGTATGATTTTTTGCAAAAAGGGGGGCAAATAAAACTCATCATTTACGAGGGAGAAGAGGAGGATGAACTGGAAGATTTGAGGCATGTAGTCCATGGTTTGGAACATCTGAGCGGCGTCACAGTAGAATACCGCCCTGGTCATTATGGGGAACCGGCTTCCTCACCCTCGAACTGAGGAAGCGATAGAAACCGCCGCCAAGTAAAAGGCAGCGAAGGACGCCCTCGGTATAGCCAGCCTACGCCAGCGCCTTCGCAGGTGACCCATTCTATAGGTGCCTGAGGGGCCAGGACCTCCCCTCGCAGATACGCAGCGAACTCTGTACGGGAAAGAGACCGCTCAGGAAAAACCTCGGCAAGCCGGCCTCCTTCAAGAAGGGCCAAAGCATGAGCCGGCTTTTGATGGCGATACAAGGGAAAGGCTTCCCACCGCTCTTTCAGGAGAGGCGCTGGAACCAGCGCAGCGGCCGCGGGGTAGAGTCCTGCAATCTCCTGCCTGTTAGGAAAGGCCCATACTTCCACGGGCAAGCGAATAGGCGGTTTCAGGGGGGGACGTTCTACGGCGGTGCGCCAGCGGGGGGACCTACCACGACGCCGCCAAGCCGAAATAAAAAACCCCGCTCCTGGCCCACGATGCGGATAGAAATAATATCCTATCCCCCCTTCTCCGTAGGCAACCGGTTGCGCCGCCTGGGGCGCGTCGGCCCACCCGACCGGCTCCCACTCGGTAGGTTCCCGAAATACCTGCGCCAGGTTGTCTTCGTTTTCTTCGGGGGCAAAGGTGCAGGTGGCGTAGATGAGCGTGCCTCCGGGGGCAACGAGATTTTTTGCCGCAAAGAGGAGGCTTCGTTGGAGGCGCTGCATGCGGGCTGGCAGGGCTGGACTCCAGTAGGTGCATGCACGCGGATCTTTACGCCATAGCCCTTCTCCTGAGCAAGGTGCATCTAAGAGCACCACATCAAAAGCCTGGGGAAAGTGCTTGGCCCACCAATGGGGGTGGCGGCCGGTGATGAGGTAAGCGGGCGTCCCCCAACGAGCCAGGTTTTCTACCAGGGCTGTGCGTCGTCGGGGGTCGGGGTCATTGGCGAGGAGCAGGCCGCCTTCTGGGCCCAGCTCGCCCAGGATCAGGGTGGATTTCCCTCCGGGTGCTGCGCTCAGGTCGAGTACCCGAATCGGGCGCCTTTCGGGCAGAAAAGCCCGTAGGCTCATACCTGACGCCTCCTGCACATAGTAAGCACCCGCATGCCACAAAGGCTCCCGCTCGAAAGAAGGCCGCTGATCCAGCAAACGTCCCTGGGGATGCCAAGGCACCCGTTCCGTATCCGGGAAAAGCCCCCTTCCCTTGACCGGATGGAGGCGGACTGCGGTGCGGACGGGGGTTTCCAACGCCGCCAGAAAAGCCGGCCATTCAGCCCCGAGCCGCTGCGCCATCCGCCGGCAAAAAGGCTGCGGCCACTTCACCGCATGAAAAGCGAGAGCGTTACCTGACGCCGCTGCGCATCCACCCCTTGCAGGATTAGACGTCCACGCACACCCGACAAAACCTCCTCCAGTTCCTGCGGGCTTCGAGGGAAGTAGTTGTTGAGGCTCAAGATGACGAAGCCTTCTGTGACCCCCATCTGAGCCAGAAGCCCCGAACGAAGGTTCAGCACGCGATATCCCCCCTCCACCCCAAGCTCTTCACACTCCCGCTTGCTGAGCGGCACGATGTCAGCCCCCAGTTTTTTTGAATGGTACACCTGGCGCCGCAAAATCGTGGGTTCCCCGTCCTCGTTAGTGAGGACGGCGGTTGTCTCATAGAGGCGGCCATTTCGACGATAAGTGAGCTTGACTTTGTCGCCGGGGCGGTGTTGGGCCAGCCGCTCAAGCAGTTCGGCTTGCGTTTGCACAGGCACCCCGTCTACCGTTAGCAGATGATCGCCCACTTTGATACCGGCTTTATCTGCGGCGCCCCCTGGCCGTACCCGCCCCACATATAACCCTTCGAGCTCTTGCGATGAAAGCCCCGTCGCATCCCCTTCTAAAAAGTCTGTCACCTCCAAGTCCAGAAAAGCACGTTGGACCAGCCCATAGCGTATGAGGTCCTCCACGGCTTTACGCACAATATTGACGGGTATAGCGAAGCCATAGCCCACATACGAGCCCGTACGCGAGGCAATGGCGGTATTGATGCCGACCAGCTGCCCGCGCAGATTGACGAGGGCCCCCCCACTATTGCCTGGATTGATAGCGGCATCCGTCTGGAGAAAAGATTCCAGCGGAAACGAACCTTGGAGCAAGTTTAGGTTACGGCCTCGGGCACTGATGATACCCGCCGTCACGGTGTACGTGAGGTTGTAGGGGTTGCCAATCGCCAAGACCCATTCTCCGATTTGCACCGAATCAGAGTTAGCCAAGGGCAAGGAAGGTAGACCGGTCGCGTCTACTTTGAGAAGGGCAATATCCACGCCTGCGTCGGCCCCTACCAGCCGAGCCGGCAAAGTACGCTTGTCGGGAAAAGTGACCCGAATCTGGCTGGCATCCCGTACCACGTGGAAGTTGGTGACAATGTAGCCGTCTTGGCTCCAGACCACGCCCGAACCCGCACTGTAGACCTGCTGGCTACGAGGCATCCATAGCCCCCAAAACCCCCAGAAGTCTTCACCCGCCACCCTTTCTCCAAAGGCTCGGATAAACACCACCGAAGGGGTAGCCTTGCGGGCCGCCTCGACAAAACTGCCGTTGACTGGCCCTTCTTCCAGGCGCATACTCCGCATAGGCACCACGATGGCAGGAGAGGGCTGCAGGTTGGCCCGAAACCACAGGTACATGCCCCCCGCCGCTACCACGCCCGACACCAGCCCCACCCCCACAACCAGCACCCACAGCTTACGCATACCGCAAAGATAGCCTGGGCTTGCCTATCGCTCAGCCGGCGCAACTCCCCTTAGTAGAGCCGAAGACGGCCCTTTTGGGCTGCAAACGTTCGCCAATAGATCGTTTCCCAGGGCGGTTCGGCCTCCCAAGTCTCCAGCCGCCACGCCCACAAAGCGATAGCCCGAGGGTTCGGCGCTGGCGGCGGATAGCCGTACTTGACGTCTCCCACGATGGGGCTGCCCAGTTCAGCGAGCTGCGCCCGAATCTGATGAAACCGCCCTGTTTCCGGCTCCACTAAGACCAAACTCTGCCCTGCCGCCTGGTCCAAAACCTGGTACTTCAGGACGGCAAGCTGGGCCTCTGGCGTAGGCTTGTAGTAGACTCGGGCGCGGTGGCGACGGCTATCTTTGGCTAGATAATGGCGCAGCTCCCCAAAAGGAGGGTACACAGGCGGCGCCGTCACAGCGAGATAAGCTTTACGGACCTGGCCTGCTTTGAAACGACGGGTCCATTGCGCGGCGGCCTGCGGGGTGCGCGCCAGCACCATAAGGCCCCCTACCGGCCGGTCTATGCGGTGAACCAAGTGAAGCCGCTGTCCCAACGCGCCCTGAGCCCACGTAAGCAAATCCAAGTCGCCGGTCTCATCGGCTTGAGCGGGCATGCCCGGCGGCTTGACGAGAACCACCTCTGAAGGCGTGGTAGCCAGCACCCGAGGCTCAAGCACCGCGCGCAATCTTTTCCCGCAGCCGTAAGATCCCTTCAATCAGCGCCTCTGGCCGAGGCGGACAGCCCGGTACGTACACATCTACCGGAATCACTTTGTCCACGCCCTTCACCACATGGTAGCCGTATTGCCAATAAGGTCCGCCCGCCGTCGCACACGAGCCCATCGAGATCACATACTTAGGGGCCGGCATCTGATCATAAAGCTGGCGAATCCGTTCGGCCATCTTGGCCGTCACCGTGCCCGAGACAATCATCAAATCCGCTTGCCGAGGAGTGGCCCGCGGAAAAATCCCATACCGCTCCAGATCAAAATGACTGGCAAACGTGCCCATCATCTCAATCGCACAGCAGGCCAGTCCAAAAGTCAGCGGCCAGATCGAACGGCTCTCCGCCCACCGCATGGCCTCCTCCAGCCTCCACAACACCACCCCTCCACTACCGTCTTTCATGCAGCTAAGGTACAAAAAGAGCCCGTGGACCGCCCGTCCTTAGTCCAAGATAAGGTACTCGGTAGAACCTTCCTCCACCTCACCATACGTAAGCCCCACTTCGGCGTTGTAGGGCAAGCAAAGCTTATAAACCTTGTAGGAAGGGTCGAAAAAGGCTTTGCCCTGCCTTTTCAGGTAAGCCAGCCTTGACAAAGGCAGGGTGAGGGTAAAGAGTTGGGCTTGCCAGCTGCTTTGCTGCTCAGCCCCTACAAACTCCTCCCATACCGCTTCGGGCACGCAGACAACCCCATCAAAGAGGGCTTCGTATTCCTCTTTGAGGGCTTGGCTGGCCGAAGAAAGCGCAGGTAGGTGCTCAAGTTGTCGCCGAGCGTCTTTATATCCCTGCAAGGCTTTTTGGCGGTATTCCTCCGCCAAAGGACCGTAACTTTCTTCTAAGAGCGCGTCAACTTTGTCCTCGGGGAAAGGCTGATTATGTAGCTGTTCAAGTACAGCAAGCACCCGTTCTAAAAGGTCTTTTTTGCGGTAGGGGTAGTGCCAGGAGGTAGGTTCTTTGCAGACAATGACCGGTTGGGTAGGCGCGTGGCGCCGCCGATTGACCCGCCCAAAGCGCTGAATAAGCGCCTCTAAGGGCGCCAACTCCGTATACAACCGATCAAAGCTCACATCTAAGCTTACTTCTACCACTTGGGTAGCTACGCAAAGAAGGCCTTCGGGAGCTTGTTCGCTCACCGCCAGCTGCTTTTCCTTGGCCAGCCGATCCCGAAAGATATAGCGCCCATGCAGCAAAAGAACGTCTACGCCTCGCTCCGCATGAGAACGCAGCTTCTCATAAAGCGCTTGGGCAGTTTTTACGGTGTTTACCACCAGCAAGACTTTCTCGCCCCCTTGGGCATGGGCAAGTGCTTCTTGGGCCAGGACCTCATCCAGTAAGCCGCCCTCGCGCAAATGCACACTATGCCGCTGAAAACTTTGGTAGGTTTCAGGAGAAGCACGTACCTTATTCAGGCCTGGAAGGGCTTCGTCTATTACTTCCTCCAGCCAAGTAGGCAATGTAGCGGTCATTAGACACAGTCGGCTGCCCTCTTCAGAAGCCGTGCGCAAAAGCCCAAGAAGCAGCCCTACCCGATAAGGATCGTAACTATGCACTTCATCTACGATAAGCTGGCTTCCTACAAAACTGACACGGAGCATTTCATGTCCCGGCAGACCATATATGGCGCGCAAAAGCTGATAAGGCGTAGAAAGAAAAAGCGCAGGTGACAAAAGACGTCCATGATTATAGGCCCGGTAGGACTGGGATGGCGCTTGATTCTGGAAGGTTTCGTGAAGCACCAGGAGGGAACGGCTATGCCAAAGAGCCAGGTCTTGGCCAGGGCGGAAGCCATACCGCTGGGCCAATCGCTCCCACATGGCATTGAGATTGGCTTGGTAGGGAAGTAGATAATAAAGTACCCCCTGAGGGTTCTCTTGCAGGGCTTGTATGGCCCAAAACAATGCGGCTTCGGTTTTCCCGCTGCCGGTGGGGGCAATGAGTAGCAGATTGCCAGCCGTTTCAGCCGCCCTTCTTTGATGGGGATACAGACAAAAATCAGAACGCAAAATACGACCCTCAAAAGTGCTTTTTGGGGGTAGGGTCTGCACGGTACCCTTAGCACTCCCCAAACGGTCTGCCAACAAAAGAAACCCCCTACTCCGCAAAAAGTCCAGTTTTCTTACGGGGTTTAGAGGCTCTTGGGCGAGGCGGTGAAGAAGCCGAGCTACTTGTTCTTTTTCTTTGGCGTGGCGAGGGTCTTTTATAGCAGGACAGCAAGTAGGCCGGCAATGCCACCCCCAAAAGGGCCGGCCAGCTTTCGCCTCCCAAGCAGCCGGAAAGCTCTTCTCTACCCATTGGGCTACCGCCTCCATCGGCCGGAAGGAAGCCAGGGAAGCCCCCGCCTGCCTAAGAAGGGCCTGCCCTTGTTCGCTTGTGAAAGAGAAGTTTTTCCACAAAGGGGAAAAAAGCGGATAGTCGGGAGGCTCCCAGTTATGGGGGTCGGTAGGGGGATACTGCTCCGCTATCTCAGGCCAGTCGCGATGGTGGGTGATAACGGCGGCTGCGGCCCAAAGAGTGCGTTCATCCTCCAACGGGAAAAACCACAACAAAGCCAAGAGGGAGATAAGCTCATGGCGATGAGGCCATGTGGTTTGGCGGGTGAGGCGCCTCTGGAAGTGCGGATGGGCTTTGCCTAAATCATGCACAAAGGCGGCCACCGCTAAAGCCTCTTCTAATAAAGAGCAGGCTGCGCCGCCATGGCGGCGCCAAAACGCCCAAAAACACTCCCATACCTGGAGCGTATGGTCATCCAGGGTTTCGGGCGGATCAGACTTAGCTAAGAGAGGCAGCGCAGGCATACCCCCAAAGACCCTTTCGCTAAGGAGAAGGGGGAGGGGGAAACGGCCAGAGATAGAGGAGGTAAGTACGAGGGGGCCGTTCGGCGTAGCTCTCCACGAAGAGAGCGTGGTCAGGGTCCGGCCACGGTGCTCTCACCCGCAAAGGATTCACCACTTGAATGCAAGGCCTCCACTCTACCTGCTGTCGATCCGGCGAGATGTAAACCGGCATGCGTTCGATGTAGTAGCCGGCTTGCAAAACCGACATCCAAGTAAGCGGGAAAAGGGAAGGCCCCGCCCATACGGCGTCTCCCCTCGGCTGACTTTCCCCGTCCACAAGAGTAACCTCTTCTACGCTTACCATTTCGTGGGAGCGACCTAAGGTGAGCCAAAACTTGGGTGAGCGAAGCGCTTGGCGCCACCGTTTTACTTGCGAAGCCTCCTGAGCTGTTAAAAAAAGTTCGAGGGTGACATCTACCCGCAGCTCACGCAGAAGGACATTGCTGGTGAAGCTTTTTATAGGCTTAGCCCGTTTGCCACCCCCTTCCTGCTTTTCCAGAAACCACGCTTTTTCGAGGTCTATGGAAAGGGTAGGTTCTGCATGAAAGAGATACCCCACTCCGAGGGCGGAGGGGTCGTAGGGTTTTCCATACGCCGCCTGGAGGAGGCCATAGATGGTGGATAGGGGAGGGAGTAAATACGTAGGCTGACGCCCCACCAGCAAGTAAGGATAGCGGAAGGAGGCTATAGGCCCCCGCAACCGCATGTACAAGAGAGGTTTCTCCATTCCGCTCAGAAAGGAACTACGGCTTCCCACCATGTGGGATTCTTTTGGAGGTCCTCCAACAGCCGCTGAAAGACCTCTCTGGGATGCCCCCATACTATGCGCCCACGCAGTAGCTCTTGGGCTTGCAGTTCGCTGCGCAGTTTGTCAGCTGTTTTGCCGCCATTTTCGGGGGGGTATCCTTCTACCCAGCCCAAGTAAAGGGGAGAAAGCAGTTGGTCTTCCCATACTTGGACCAGTTGGGTGAGGGCCTTGAGGTGGAGCGTAGCATGGCCTTGTTCGTCCGGCACCACCACCGGGAAAAAGGGATTGATCCCACCTTGAAAAACGGCCATTAGTACTACGACCGGCGTGACGTCAGTAGCGTGAAGGGTTTGTTTAGCGCCGCCTTCCAAGCGGGGCAGCGCTTCAAGCAACAGTCGGATGCGTCGCCAGCGTTCCTCATGGGGTAAAATATACGCTTCTCCGCCGGCTACCTCTTGCGCCCCGGCCTGGATAGCTTCCTGTTTGCGGTGGCTATCTAAGTTTTGAAAGCCGGTGCGGGCCACCGCAGTAAACACCCCTACCCGGCCCAAATCCAACCCAAAAAGCCCCCGCAAAGACGTGCTATAAAACTCATGTTCGTGGGGCACGGGATCGCCCTCATGCCGGCTCATAGTACCAAAGTCGGCTGTAATAGCCGGCGCTAACCCTACCAAGGTTCCCACCCGAAAAGGCGAAACCCGCGTGAGGGCCTCTTTTTCGATAGGTGTGCTTTCGGCGGCTTCAGCGGAGCGCGCATCCGCCTTTTTGCTGGGCGCTCGCATGTACCCAAAAAGGTCGTCGTCGTCGTACTTAATAGGGTTCGCATCGGTGTAAGCAATCTTGCTCTCTCGGAAGAGAGGAGAAACCTTCCACTGGGGGTCTTTAGCAAGCAAGCTGCGCAACCAATAGCGCCAAGCTTGGGCCGAGACGTAAGGGTAAGCCTGCCGGCCCATCCGCAGCTTCTTGACGACAACCCGATTTTCGGCTTGTTGGCCCGACTCTTGGCCCGCGTTGTTGAGCGCACCCGCCGGCACATACACTACCTGAATCCCAGACAAAAACGCCATATCCTATGGAGTTAGGGTTTCACGCCGTTTCCTCTTCCGAAGCCTCCTCCGCAAGGGACTTAAGGAGGCTGACATTCTTGGAAAAGTAGCCCTCCTTGTACAGCTCCTCCAAGAGGGCGATTTGCAAAAGGTCCCGGCTAAGCATCCAATCCGCTTCGGGGTAGCCCTCTACCTTTTCAAAGAGGCTCAAATAGTCATCCAGCGAAAAAAGCAGTTTGCCTTCCTGCTCTAACCCTCGATACAAAAGGCGTTTGAGGAGGAGGCGCCATTCGCTGTATCGGGCTACGTTCGTGCGACCAATCCCCAAAATCTCCTTAACCGCCTTAGGCTCCAGCTCCGAAAGCACTAACTGCGCAATCTCTCGAGCCAAACCGCGAATAAGCTCTATCTGCTTTTCAGTCATATGCAAGACGAAGTACTTCACAAAGAGGTCCAGAATCGCACCTATGGGACGGTACGTAGGCTCTTGATGAGTGAGGAAGATTTCTTCTTTGGAGACGCCGGCGCGTTGCACGAGCCCTTTTAGCCGCCGAAACGCATACCCCTTGAAGAAGTACCGAATCACCTGAGGGGCTTCTTGAGGCAGGCGAGGAAGCACTTCATAAAAGAGGTTCCGGCTTTGCTCTGGGGGGATCGGTAGCTCCACGCCGTTTGAGTTTTGGATAGGGGCGGTGCCCTCCTGGGCGTAGGCTTGGGGCGGAAAAGCCACCGTTTTTTTCTGGCGCTTGCCCACCCAGAAGCTCCGCACAAAAACTTGCCAGTCAGCCCGATAGCGGGCAGTGTGGGCTTCCCGCAGAAAATCTTCTACTCCCGGTACATAGCGGTAAATAGCCACATCGGGGTTTTGCCCGCTATTAGAGAGCCAAAAGGCCACAAAAGTGCGAGGGGCGCCTTTTCGGTTTTGGGCGGTCTTTTGGAGGACTTCGCCTATACGGGAGAGGGGCTGTTTGATCTCCATACGTCCTCCAGCCCTGGCCAGCGAGAGAAAAGGAAGCACATAGTCGTGGTGCATGACCTGAAATAGGTCCAGAGGAGAACTGCCATCGGCGGTGGTGAGCACGAGGAGACGGCCGCTTATGAGCGGCGCCGTATAGATGGCCCCCAAAAAACAGCCCAGCGCCTGCGCCGACAAAGGCAAATACCCGCGCCCATCCGGCGTAAAGTTCATGACGGCTCGACCCGTAAGCATGGGCACTCGATCGCGAGCAGCTAACACCACCGCCACCTGCTCAGGATAAAATACACAAGCGGTGCCCGAAGGGGGAAGCGGCTCAGGGTTTTCGGTGGGGGAAGGCGCCTGACCCCGCGCCAGCGCAAAGACCTCCGCTACCTTAGCCCGACGAGCCGCTCCCTTAAGTGAAGGGTTCGTAAACCCATTCTGAGTAAAGGCCACCGATAAGACCCGATCCCACAAGCCCGCCGCATAGTCTTCTTCCACCTTTCTCAACCAGCCTTCCCAGTCGTCCCAGGTAAGATCCTGGGGCACCTCCTTTTGCGCGTGGATCAGGCACGCAGCCAAGCCTGCATCCAAAAGGGGCTCCCCTAACCATCGAAGCGTAAGCGAACAATGACCCACAACCACAAACTTAGGCCAAATCCTTTGCGTAGCCAAAGCCCGTCACATCTCCTAAAGCCAGCATAAGGAGCATACCCATCCGGCAAACGGTCGTACCTTTACTCCATGCCGACCTATGGGAACGAGGTAGCGCTGGGCAGTCCTATGCCCTCCTTTTCGCTGGTAAGTGTATGTGGCGAGCCTTTCTCTTCGCAAAGCCTTAAAGGTCAGCCGGTGGTGGTGGTTTTCACTTGTGGGCACTGCCCCTACGTGCAGGCGGTAGAAGACCGGATGCTGGCCCTGGCTCGTGACTTCATCCCGAAGGGGCTCCGCTGGGTCGGGATCACCGCCAACGACCCCTCCCTCTACCCGCAGGAAGACTCCCCCGAAGCCCTCTGCCGCCGTACCCGAGAGAAAAACTACCCCTTTCCGATTCTCTTTGACGAGACGCAGGAAGTGGCGCGTGCCTTCGGGGCTGTGTGCACACCAGAGTTCTTCGTGTACGACGCCAACCATCGCCTGTATTACCACGGGCGCCTCGACGATAACTGGAAAGAACCCCACCGCGTCACCCGCCACGAGCTGCGAGAAGCCCTCGAAAGCCTCTTGGCCGGCAAACCCGCTCCCCAGCCCCAATACCCCGCTATGGGCTGCTCCATCAAGTGGAAAGGAAGCTGGGCCTGAACGGTACCTGGGCCTGGCGTATATTTGGTGAGCGCAAAAGGTGGCGGGGCTATGCGGTGCGCTCTGGGCGCAAAGTCTGCTCATAAGCCAGTCTGGCGCCGCAAAAAAGGCCCCAGCTATAGATACGGTCTTCGTCGCGGGCGGGCTAATAGTGCAGTTTCGCCCACCGCAGGGCTGGCAAGGTGACACCTTTGTAGCCGTCGTACGCAGCCCCCTGGGCATAGTAGCCCGCAAAGTGCTCTTACCGGCTACAGGACATAAAGGAACCTTGCAGTTGTCCAGGCCGGGGATATACCTGCTGACCCTCCATCATCGCCGGACGGCAGCCCGAATATGGGCCTTTAGACGATTGTATGTGCTGGCGCCCCCCTACAATAGCCTCCCTTCCCTGAAAGCTTACCACAACGCTTTGGTGGCTCGAACCCCACCGCCACCAGTACCCCCCACCACTGAAAAGGACCTCCAAGAAGCTTTAGAGTCCCTCCACACTCCTATGCCCGGGGCCGCTGATGTCCCTGTTTCCCTCAAAGAGGAAGACTTCTCCCTCCCTGAAGCCGACCTGGACGAATCCAACCTCCCCCCTACCGAAGAGCCCGTACCCGAACTGGACGAAGAAGACTCATCGGACTGAAAAGCGCGGACCGTACCGGTCAGCCAACTCTTGGGCCCGTCGGTAGAAGGTGCTTTCCCCCGTCCACTCAATAAAGTGAAAGACGCCCCCCGTGAAAGGCGCAAACCCCCACCCCAAGATAGAGGCTACATCGCCATCGGCCTTTTCAAGAAGCACCCCCTCCTGATAGGTGCGCAAAGCTTCCGCTACCTGGACGTACAGAAAACGATCCCGCAAGTCGGCGTACTCTGCAGGCGGTACTTCTCGCACAGGGAAATAGCGTCTTAGCTCCGGCCAGAGGTATTTTTTGCGCCCGTCGGAGGGGTATTCGTAGAAGCCGGCGCCGCTTTTACGCCCCAGCCGCCTGAGCTGCTCTACAAAAAGCGGCCCCACTTGGCGAACGGGGTCGTCTTCCAGCAACCGACCTAAATCGCGCTCTGTCTGCTGGAGGATGCTATACATAAGGGAGATACTCACTTCGTCGGCCAGGGCCAGAGGGCCTACAGGCATGCCGGCTTGCCGACCAAGGTTCTCGATTAGGGCCGGCGGCACCCCTTCCAAAAGCATCCGTAGCCCTTCTCGCACATACATGCCAAACACCCGTGAGGTGAAAAACCCTCGGCTATCGCGCACCACGACCGGGACTTTCCCTATGCGACGAGCAAAGTCCAGCGCCCAGGCCAAAGTTTGCGGCGCAGTTTGCTTGCCTAAGATCACCTCGAGAAGAGGCATACGTTCAGCGGGAGAGAAAAAGTGTAACCCGATGAAGCGTTCAGGTAGGCCTGCAGCTTCTGCCAGGCTGGTGATCGGAAGCGTAGAAGTGTTGGAGGCCAAAATCCCCTGCTCAGAGAGGTAGGGCAAGACTTCCTTATACACCTGGTGTTTGACGCGGCGATCTTCGAAGACGGCCTCGATAGCCAGGTCAGCCCCCGCCAAATCGGAATAATCTTGGGTGAAATGGAGCTTCTGGCGCAGGGTTTCAGCGTGGGCGGCGGCAAGGCGGCCCCGCTGGAGGCCTGTCTCTATCAAGCGCTGGGCGAAAGCGCGTGCCGCTTCCAGCGCGGCCGGGTCGGTATCCCGTACCCAGGTGTCATACCCGGCAGCCGCACACACATAGCCTATGGCCCGGCCCATCATACCGGCCCCAAGTACCGCTACCTTCTGAATAGAAGCCGGCGGTACTCCCGCAGGCCGATGCGGTAAGTCTAAAAGGCGTTGCCGCTCTACAAATAGCGTTTTGACCATGGCCCGAGCAGTAGGGGTGGTTAGCGTTTTGGCAAAGTAGCGGCTCTCGACCCGCAGCCCTTCTAGCAGCGGAAGCTGCAAACCCTCGTACACCGCCTGCAGGGCATACACCAGCCCTGGATAATGGCCGTACGTTTTTTCTCGCAGGCGGGCGCTGGCCGCCGCCAAAATCTGCCCACCCATCGTACTGTACACTTCGCCTCCAGGAATCCTGTACCGAGGCTCAAGCCAAGGGTTGGTGGCGGAAGGGTTCTGATGAAGCCACGCTAAAGCCACTTCGATCAGCTGGCCCCTCTCCGGAACCAGCTGATCCACCAGACCAGCGGCCAAAGCTTCTTTTGGACGGAGCCGTCGCCCCTCCAGAATGAGTTCCAGCGCGGGAGCCATCCCGATCTTGCGGGGCAAGCGCTGGGTTCCCCCGCCTCCAGGCATCAGCCCCAGGGTGGTCTCCGGCAACCCGATCTCGATAGTGGGGTCTTCCACGGCTACACGGTGGTGGCAGGCCAGCACGAGTTCGTAGCCCCCACCCAAGGCCGAACCCCCAATAGCCGCTACCACCGGCTTACCCCCACTCTCCAGCCGCCAAAAAGCTTCCTGGACCTGCCAACTTGCCGCATAAACTTCTCGGGCATCCCCGGCTTCGATGAGCCGCTGAATCAGCCCTAAGTCTGCTCCAGCGATAAACTCTTTATTGGCTGAAGCTACAACAAGGCCCCGCACAGCGCTGTCGCTTAGCACACTTTCCAGCCCTTCCCGAAAGGCGGCTACGCTTTCTGCACTGAGCACATTGATGCGGGGCATTTTCCACCAGAGTAGGGCATACGCGCCCTCGCGCACTACCTCGATCACCAGGCAAAAATACGCCTTCCTCAGGCTATACCCCTACCGCACCTCTACCCCAACGACCAGCACGTCGTCCACTTGCTCTAACTCTCCTCGCCAGCTGGAGAAAAACCGACGCAAAAAATCCTCTTGCTGATCCAGCGGTAAGGCCGCACTTTCCTCCAGAATGCGCTTGAACTCTCGGGTAGTGAGCTTTTTGCTTTTCGGCCCGCCAAACTGGTCGGCGTACCCGTCGGTGCTCAAAAACAGCCGCGCTGGCGCAGAAAGCGATAGAGTCTGATTTTGCCAGGTGTAGCCGATGTCGGTAGACCCTCCTAAGGGCGCCCGTTCCCCTTTCTTTTCGTAGAACTGGCCTTGCTCAACGTACCACAGCGGGCGATTGGCCGAGGCCCACATCAGCGGCCCTTGCGGTGGAAAAGCCAACAGAATCAGCTCCGCCCCATCCCTCACTTTCTCCACATCGAACACCGCGCAAAAGTTACGGTGCATAAAAGTAAGAATCTCAGCGGGCGTGGTATAAAAGTTCAAGGCTTGGTTCAGAAAGGCCAAAGAAAGCATCACCATCATAGCCCCAGGAACCCCATGCCCTGTACAGTCCCCTATCGCCAAATAGCGTGTACCCTCTCGCTGGCCTACCCAGTAAAAGTCCCCACTCACGATGTCTCGGGGTAAATAGAGCCAGAAGCTGGCCGGAAAAAGGTTCTGGAGCTCCTCCCGGGTGGGTAACGCCCCCAGTTGCAAGCGCCGGGCGTATTCGATGCTTTCAACGAGCTGCTTGTTTTTCTCTTCGATGATGCGCTGGAGGCGTAAGCGCTCGCGAATGTCGCGTACATACAGGATGATAGCCGGCTTTTTGGCCACTTCGGTGACGCGGGTACTGACCTCCACGGGTACTTTTTCTCCAGTTGCGCTTTTGAGCACCAACTCCGTCGAGACGGCTCCCCCTTTTTCCCAAGCGTCGGCTATGAGTTCAGCGCTGCGGAGTACCGCCTCAGGAGCACAGATATCCGGAAAAGACCGTCCTATTACCGTTTCTGGCGCATAACTCAGCAAGCGCTCTATGGCGGGATTGACATAGAGTACCTCCCCTGTCGAAGCGTGCACCGCCAAAATCACATCGTTTGCCCCCTCTACGAGGGCAGAAAAAGGAACCGTTTCGCCGCTTGTACCGAAGAGCTTATCTAAGAGCGCGATGATCTATACCTTTTTTTGCTGTTTTTTTCCGTAGCGGGCCATAAACTTGTCTACCCGGCGAGCTGTGTCCACAAACTTTTGCTTGCCCGTGAAAAACGGATGTGAGGCACTGGAAATCTCCAGCTTCACAAGGGGATATTCCTTCCCGTCCTCCCACACGATGGTTTCTTTGGTGCGCACAGTAGAACGGGTCAGGAAGGCAAAATCCGCCGAGGCATCCTTGAAGACGACGAACCGGTACTCCGGGTGCCCTTCTTTCTTCATGCGGCAAAGGTACTACTTTCCCCGGGCTTGCAGTACGCGCAGCACCGTGTACAGCAGGATTTTGAGGTCCAGCAGAAAGCTGCGGTTAGCTAAGTAGATCAGGTCGTAGCGCAGGCGTTCGACCATCTCCTCCACAGAGGATGCATAGCCATACTTGACCATACCCAGGCTGGTAATACCTGGCCGCACCTTTAGCAGTTGTTTATACTCGGGGGCACGCTGAACAATCTGATCAATGTAATACTGCCTTTCTGGACGGGGTCCAACTAGGCTCATGTCACCTTTGAGCACGTTCCAGAATTGCGGCAGCTCATCCAGGCGGGTTTTGCGCAACCACCGGCCAATCGGCGTAATACGCGGGTCCCCTTCCCGACTGAGAGCCGGGCCCTCCTTCTCGGCGTCCGCATACATAGTACGGAACTTATAAATGGTGAAGGGTCGGCCATTCTTACCGATCCGCTCCTGCCGAAAGATGATAGGGCCCGGCGAAGAAAGCCGCACCAACACCGCCAATACAGCCAGGACAGGGACTAGTAACACCAGCGCTACAAGCGAAAAAACGATATCGAAAAGGCGTTTGCCCACCTCGTACCAAGGCGAAGGGGCCTTGACCCCGACCTCCACAAAAGGGATCTCGATGGGGCTGGTAAGGCGTACGCCCCCGCTTAGCACATCCCGCAGCGCAGGAACCAGGTGAATCTCGACGGGCAAGCCGTTCACTTGGGCCAGGACCTGTTGGAGGGTCTTCTCGTCGCCCGGCTCCGTGGCTACGACGAGGTGATGCACACCACGCCGCAAAATAACCTGCTCCAGCTCTTCCAGTCGCCCCATGCATTTGGCCTTACCCAGTAAGACGTTGACTTCCGCGTCGGAGGGCAGCACATACCCCACCAGGTCGTAGCCCAGCTGAGGACCGTTTCTCTGAAGCTCTTCCCATACGGCCTGGGCACGCGGTCCACTACCCACCACCAGCGTCGGAAAATGAAACCACCTCTTGCGAAGAAACCGTAAAATGCCCCCCCGCGTGATAGCGACCGACATCCACGACAACCCCACCTGGAGAGCTACGTAAATACCCAGCACCACCCGATAAAGCCGGTAGTTGGGAATAGGGTCATCCAGAAAAGCCAGAAAAAACAGCGCGAGACTCCCCAACATCGTTAGCCAGGCGCGGCGAAAAAGTTCGTTTAGCACCGCCTGTCGTAAGGGGTCTCGATAGCTGCCCCCCAGCCCATACACCAGAACCCAATAAGAGGCTACAATCAAGGGCGCCCACACATATTCCCACGCCGTAGAAGGCAAACCAGTATCCGGATACAAATAATACCGGCGAAGTATATACATCCCCACCCACCCCCCGTAGCTGAGCAGAAAATCCAGCGAAGCGAAAAAAAATCCCAGAAACTGCCGCCTCATAGTTTTTTGAAGGAAAGAATGCGCACATCGTCCAGGTACAGCTTATAGGTACCCACCGTATCCCCTGCCGAAGTCAGGTACAGGCGATACCGGAAAAGGGTGCCCTGCCCCGCCATCCACGGAGTCAGATTCACAAAGAAAGTGGTCCAAGCGGTGTCGGCGGGGCGCAAAACCAGGTAGATCCGCCTATCCACCAGAGCCCCCGTCGCACGATTTTCTATCGTAAGGCCTACTCCCAAGTTGCGATCGCCGCGCAAAGAGAGCTCGGCCCATACTTCGCTTTGCGGGAACTCGAAAGGCAAGGTACTCTCCGCCCGAAAGTCGGAATAAGGACCCAGCACCACTTCCCCGGCCCAGAAGCCTCGGCGTGGACCTTCAATCGTGCGCCGCAAAGGCGCCGCATCCGGCTGGCCAGCGTTGACGAGGTTCAGGCTAAGCTGGGGACTCTCGAAATCCTCCTGCAGAAAATACCTCAGCACCGTATCGGGAAAATATCGGTAAAGGGGGGTGTAGGCGATCTCTCCTTCGGGTACCAGCGGCCCTAACAGGGTATCAAATCGCCAAAAGGGATACACTTTGCGGGAAACAGCCAAGCCATTTTCTCGGACCCCCCCAGCGATGAGGATAGGCGTGGTTTCGGCCGGTACAATGGGGAGCCTTCCTCCTGGCTCCGCTACCGCTAAAAACCGCCCCGCCGGATAAACCCACGCATCTATAGGCGCTTCGAGGGTGAGGGTATCGCCTTCAAGGAGGAGCCGTGCAGGCTGGAAACGCACATAGGCCGGCGGCAGCGCCCTCGGATCAGCGCACGCACTAACCCACAAAAGCCAACTTATGGGCCGCCAGCGCCTCCACACGCCACGTCCACTCCATAACCGGACACACATGTTCGAGCGAAAGGAAAGAGGGGGAACCGGTCCGAATGCACTGCAAAAAATGTTCCAGTTCAGCCGTCAAGGCATCCTGGTGGGGTACGGTCAATGCCAAAGGCGTAGAGTCTCCTCCGCTGGAGAGCTGCCAGCCTTGCACCGTGCGCTGGAGCAGGTCGGCCTCCAGCCAGTAGTGGGCACCGTGGGCAACCAGCCTACGCCGTTTGATGGGGGCGCTGCGGCTGCAAAGAAAGCTGGCCCCCCGCCCGTCTACAAGGTCTATCCACACCTGTACGGTATCCGCCTCCGAAGTGCGACTCCGGTAAGCGGTTACGCGCAGGTCGGCTATCCGCCCCGCCGTGAGCGCCCAGAATAGGTCCAAATCGTGCACAAGTAGGTCCAAGACGACTGAGGCATCGCTTCCACGCGGCGTCCAGGGCGCTACCCGCTCAAACCCATACTGTTCGACCTGGCCTCGATAGGCCCACACCACCTGAAAAGCCGGATTGAACCGCTCGACGTGCCCTACCACCGTCACCACGCCTACCTCCTCTTGGAGGCGCATGAGCTTTTCCAGCTCATCAAGCCAACGCACCACCGGCTTCTCGACTAAGATATGCCGTTGGGCTCGCAAGGCAGCCTCCGCATAAGCGGCATGCGTAAAGGTAGGGGAACTGATGATGACCGCTTCGGCTTTCTTCAGCAGCTCCTCGTAGGAACCTACTACGGGCAGCCCTTCCGCTTGAAGGGCCGTCACCTGCTTGGGGTCGGTGTCGTAGAGCGCCACCACCTCGGCTTGGGGGAGCTGCAAGGCACGCTGGAGGTGCAGCCTCCCCATGTACCCCAGCCCCACAATGCCTAACCGAACCGGCCTACTCATGCCTTCAGGAGCCGAGTAAGCTCCTGGATGAGCGCTAAGTTCTGGCGCTGTAGCTCGTTAGGCTTCTGGCTGTGGATGGGGGCCCATACTCGCCGTCGCTGAAGCTTCTTGCGTACGCGGTTGCGGCGCACGTATACCCGCTTGTCTGGTTTGCGAGCCATGCCGGCAAAGGTAACACAACTTCCAGGTCTCTTCCAGCCCCGCAGGAGGTGCTACCTTTGTAAAAATGTGGCGTAGCTTAGGCCCCCTAAACCTACCTGAATGGGAAAAAAATATCCTGGCCCGTTGGCGCGCAGAAAACACCTTCCAACGATCTCTTGAAAAAAGGCGCCAAGGAACACGCTTTTCTTTTTACGAAGGGCCTCCTTCTGCGAACGGAAAGCCTGGTATTCACCATGTCTTTGCTCGTACGCTCAAAGACCTCGTCTGCCGCTACAAAACCATGCGGGGTTATTATGTACCCCGCCGGGCAGGGTGGGATACCCACGGCCTGCCCGTAGAACTGAGTGTAGAAAAAGAACTCGGCCTTACAAAAGCCGATATCGGCCGGCGCATCTCCATCGCCGACTACAACCGCGCCTGCCGCGAAGCGGTTATGCGCTACAAAGCCGCATGGGATGAGCTAACCGAACGCATGGGCTACTGGGTAGACCTCCAGAACCCCTACATCACCTTCGCCCCCCAATACATCGAGAGTGTATGGTGGCTGCTAAAGGCGTTTTATGAACGGGGGCTGCTGTATCGAGATTATACCATTCAGCCATATTCGCCGGCGGCGGGGACGGCCCTTAGCCAGCATGAACTCAACCTGCCTGGGGCCTATCGCCTTGTACGCGACCCTTCCCTCACCGTGCAATTCCGTAGTCAAGACGACCCTAACCTGTACTTCCTGGCTTGGACGACTACACCTTGGACCCTGCCCAGCAACGCCGCCCTCGCCGTAGGAGCCAATTTCGAATATGTAGAGGTAGAAACCCTCCAACCTTACACCCATGCCCCTATACGAGTGGTACTTGCCGCCGAAGCCCTCCCTCGATACTTTCCACCTGAAGGCGATCACCTTCCCCTTTCGCCCGAATCGGTAGATCTACGAACCGGCCAGCTCCCTTACCGGATACGGCGCCGCTTCCCAGGACACAAGCTCGTAGGCTTGCGGTACGAACCCCTCTTTACCTACGTTATCCCTGAAGGTGATGCTTGGCGCATCATCCCCGCCGACTTCGTTTCCACCGAAGAAGGAACCGGCTTGGTACATATAGCCCCCACTTTCGGGGCAGACGACTTCAAAGTCGCTCGCCAACACCGCATACCTCCTATCCTCATCTGCGACGAAGAGGGCCACCCGTCTCCGCTCGTAGATAAACAAGGCCGATTCGTGCCTCAAGTCACCGACTTCGCAGGACGGTACGTACGCAACTATACCGACGACCCGCACTACCGCCCCGTAGACGAAGACATCGCCCTCCTTTTGCGACAAAAAGGCCTTCTTTTCCGCAAAGACACCTACGAACACAACTATCCTCATTGTTGGCGCACAGACAAACCCATTTTGTACTACCCTATCGAAGCGTGGTTCATCCGCACTTCGGCCCTGCGAGAAAAACTGGTACAACTCAATAAAACTATTCAGTGGCATCCCGCTACGATTGGTGAAAAGCGGTTCGGTAACTGGCTCGAAAACGTAGAAGACTGGAATCTCTCTCGAAGCCGCTTTTGGGGCATCCCCCTGCCCATCTGGCGCACGGCTGATGGGCGCTACGAGCGATGCATAGGCTCTTTTGCCGAGCTACACCAAGCCATCGAAGAAGCCCGCCACGCCGGCCTGATGCAGGAAAACCCCTTAGATCGGCCCGACTTCGACCCTCATCGCCCCTACGTAGACGCTATCGTACTCGTCGCCCCAGATGGCTCCCCTATGTATCGCGAACCCGACGTGATTGATGTGTGGTTTGACTCGGGGGCCATGCCGTATGCCCAGTGGCACTATCCTTTTGAGCATACCGAAGAGTTTAGCCACTCCTTCCCGGCCGATTTCATCGCAGAAGGCGTAGACCAAACTCGGGGATGGTTTTACACGCTGCATGTGATAGCCGCGGCTCTCTTTGACTCGGTCGCTTACAAAAACGTACTGGTCAACGGCCTGGTCCTGGATAAGGAAGGCAACAAAATGTCCAAACGGCTTGGTAATGTTATCGACCCCTTCGAGCTATTGGAGAAGTACGGCGCCGATCCCACGCGCTGGTATCTCGTGAGCAACGCCCCCCCCTGGGAAAATGTCCGCTTCGACGAAAAGCGCCTCGCTGAAAAAGTGCGTATCTTTTTCGGCACTTTGCACAATACCTATGAGTTTTTCGCGTTGTACGCTCGCATTGATGGCTATACGCCCCAGCCCTTACCCCAAATAGAAACGCTGGCCCTGATCGATCGATGGCTCCTCGGCCAAGTAGAATACCTCACCGACGCCGTCACCCAAGCTTACGACAGTTACAATCCTACCCAAGCGGCCCGCCTGCTCGAAGAGTTTGTCGTGGAAGAACTGTCTAACTGGTACGTGCGCCTCAACCGCCGCCGCTTCTGGAAAGGCGAAAAAGACACCGACAAATGGACGGCTTTTACCATCTTGCGGGAAGCTCTGCTGCGCGTAGCGCAGCTTATGGCCCCTATAGCGCCCTTCTATGCCGAAGTACTCTGGTCTGCTCTGCAGGGCGAAGGGTCCGTGCACGAAAGCGACTTTCCCTTAGCTCGGCTTGCCCTCTATAATGCGGATCTGGCCGAAGCCATGCATAAAACCCGCAAACTGGCTTCCCTCCTGCATAGCTTGCGTAAAAAGAGTGGCATTCGAGTTCGGCAGCCGCTGCCACGAGCGCTGGTGCCGGCCAGTTACCGGCGTTGGCTGGCCCCCCTCGAAGACCTCCTCAAAGCTGAAGTAAACCTTCGAACGATTACCTACTTAGACGACCACAGCGAAGCCGTGCGATACGAACTGCGCCCCAACTATCGACTGCTCGGCCCACGTCTGGGACCTCGCTTGCAAGAGTTAGCCGCCTACCTACGCACGCTCTCTCAATCGGCTATCCTCGAAACCCTCCAGCGCGGCGCCCTCCTCTGGGAAGGCGAAACCTTCAGCCTGCAAGAGCTGGACCTGCGAGCCCAAGCGCTGACCGGTTGGCTCCACACTTCGGATGAGGGGCTCACCGTAGCCCTGGATACCCGCTTGACCCCCGAACTCATAGCCGAAGGAGAAGCCCGAGAACTCATCCACCTCATCCAGCTGGCCCGCAAAGAAGCCGGCCTCGAAGTGACCGACCGCATCGCTCTTTCGATCTATTTACCGCAGCCTCACCGCTCCACACTCGAGCCGTTTACCCCCCTCATCACTCGTGAAACCTTGGCTACCTCCCTCACTTGGCGCGACACACCGCCATCCGGAGAACCTATGCTTTTCTTAGACACCATACCCCTTTACATAGAAATCACAAAAGCCTATGAGCACGCCTGAGAAAACCCGTTACACAGCCGAAGAGCTGGCTGAGTTCAAACAGCTAATCCTGCAGAAGCTGGAAGAAGCCGAAAAGGAGTATCATCGCCTCAAAACCACCTTAGACGACCTGGTGGCCGCCAGCGAAGACCAATACCGCACCGGCGAATACCTGGGCAATGAATATTCCGAAAAAGTCCAACTCGAACGCTTGCTTCAGCACACCGTGAAGTACATAGATGCGCTCAAGCGGGCGCTTATTCGCATCGAAAACGGCACCTACGGCATTTGCAAAGTAACCGGGAAGCTCATCCCTAAAGAACGCCTCTTAGCCGTACCCGTCGCCGAAACGCTGGTAGAAGTGAAAGAACGACGACCTAAATGACCTTAAGGCAGAAAACCCTCCTGTGTAGTGCCCTCTTCTGGGCTCTGGACCAAGCCACTAAGCTTTACATCAAGCTCCATTACCCCCTGGGCTATACGATCGTATGGATTGACCCCTGGCTGAAGTTCCACTTTGTGGAGAATCCGGGGGCCGCTTTTGGGCTGTCGCTGGCTGGTCTTTTCTCTATCCCAGAAGGCGATGAAGGCGCCCTCCCCAAAGTCCTACTGACGCTTTTGTCGCTCCTTATTACCGCGGGTATTGGCTACTACCTCCTCAAACTCACCCAAGAAGAGCCCCCCCTCCGGTGGCCCGCCAGCCTCATCTTAGGTGGAGCTGCAGGGAACCTCACCGACCGCGTCTTTTATGGCGTACTCTTTGCCGACCGCAACCTCTACGAAGGAGGTTGGCTCCAAGGCCATGTGGTGGATTTTGTCTACATAGACCTGTGGCAGGGGATTGTGCCTTCGTGGGTGCCTATCTGGGGAGGGCAGTATATGGCCCTCTGGCCTATCTTTAACCTGGCGGACAGTTACATCTCTGTGGGAGTGCTATGGCTACTGCTTCGGCAACTCAAGCGCCCACGGTCCTCGTAGAAGACTGGGGTTTCATCCCCTACAAGGAAGCCTGGGATCGGCAGCGCGCCCTGGTCCAGCAGGCTTTAGCCGACTTGGGCGCCTGGCAAGACCGACTCATCCTATGCGAACATCCCCCTGTCATTACCTTGGGCCGCAACGCCCACCCAGACCATATCCTCTTTCCCGAAGCGGTCTTGCGCGAACGAGGCATCGAAGTTTACGCCATCGAACGGGGAGGCGACGTAACCTACCACGGTCCTGGGCAGATCGTAGGCTATCCCATTCTGTGGTTGGAACGGTTTCGATGCGACATCAGCTGGTACATGCGCTCGCTGGAAGAGGTCTTGATCCGCACCTTAGCGGAGTGGGGACTCTGCGCGCACCGCCTGTCTGGCCTGACCGGTGTATGGCTCTCGCCCCCCCCCCGTAAAATCGCCGCCTTGGGCGTCAAGCTCTCCCGCTGGGTGAGCATGCATGGCTTCGCCTTCAATGTCAACACCGACTTGAGCGGCTTCTCCTGGATCGTGCCCTGCGGCATCCGCGACAAAGCTGTGACTTCCCTGGCCCAGGAACTCGGCCACCCCGTCCCCCTCCAGACCGTCAAAGAACAGCTCGTCTACCACTTTAGCCAAGTCTTCCAAGCCCACCTTCAATGGACCTCCTGATTTTCCTACTTTACGCCAGTGGGGCGGTGGGGGTAGCGCTGGCCGGGCTACTCCTTCGGCGGATAGTGGCTCCTCAGGCGCCTCCACCCTCCCCTATACCCTATGAGTGCGGCGAAAAGCCCCTCGGTTCTGCTTATGCCCCCTTCGTGTGGCCTTACTTACGCTTTGTGGTGCTGCTGCTGACCCTCGAAGCGGAGGCCCTGCTGGCTTTACCCTGGGTGTGGGTATACCGGAGCCTGCCCGGCCCTCTCCTATGGGTAGAAATAACCTTACTCGCCGGCCCCTTAGCCGTCATTTACGCCTTCGCCTGGAAAGTAGGCTGGCTTTCGATCACACCTGCGCCTGGCCGCCAGACGAGTTCTTTTCCTTCTCCTTATCGCCAGTTGAACGCTTACCTGACTTCACTGGGGCCAAAACCATCGTCATATTCTTCCCATCCAGCTTCGGAGGGGTCTCAACCTTCGCTAAGTGAGACAACCGCTGAGCAAACTCCTGCAGCAGGCGCTCCCCAAACTCCGGGTGCACAATACTGCGCCCCCGGAAAAACACAATCGCCTTGATTTTATTTCCTTCCTGCAGAAAGCTCTCGGCATGCCGCACCTTGAAGGCCAAGTCATGATCGTCTGTATAAGGACGGAAACGGATTTCTTTTACCTCTATCTGGTGTAGTTTTTGTTTGGCCTCCTTGGCCTTCTTTTTGTGCTCGAAACGCAGGCGGGAATACTCAATGATGCGACACACAGGGGGGTTAGCTTGAGGGGCGATCTCTACCAGGTCCATGCCCCGTTCCTCCGCCATGCGCAGCGCCTGCTCTAATGGGTAAACGCCATTAAGCTCAGGCGGCTCTAAGCCGACCACGCGCACCTCCGGCGCGGTAATCTCGCGGTTGATGCGGTATTGTACTTCTTTGCTCACCTACCTGCAAAGGTAGAACTTCCTTCCCATCCTAAACGGCCCTGGACCCACTAAACCGCAAAAGCGCCCACTCACTCATCTCCATAAGGAGTAGTGGCCTCCACTTCTCCCACCAGGTAGAAAAGAAGCGGGGAGTTTTGAGCGGTGCTCAGCACAGCGAAGCTCTTTCGCTGGCGGCCCACTTTGCCGGCTGTGTTGAAGGTAGCTTCCACTTTGAGCGAGTCGCCGGGTAGGATCGTGCGTCGCTCCCAAGAGAGCACCGAACAGTTACAGCTGGGCTTGATGTCTTGAATCTGCACCGCTTCGGGGCCGGTGTTACGCAGCGTGAAAGTCGCTTTGACGAGCGTGCCCTGCCGCACTCGCCCAAAAGGATATTCGACCGGAGAGACCTGAAGCACGCCCTGGGCCCACCCCAGGGCAAGCCCCCCCCACCATAAGATACTCCGCATAGCTCCACAAAAATACGGGCAACCTACCACCTACGACTCACCCACTGGCCGGCAGAAAAAACCAAAAACGCGTTCCTTTTCCAGGCGTGCTTTCGACCTGAATAGGCTGGCCATGCGCTTCCAGCAGCTCCTTTACCAGCGCCAGACCGAGACCTGTACCCCCATGCTGACGAGAACGGCTTTTATCTACCCGATAAAACCGCTCAAAAATGTGCGGCAAATGTTCAGGTTCAATGCCCAAGCCGTTATCCTGAATTGCGACCTGAACCCTCCGGCCGCCCTCCATTAGCTGCCAATCTACTTTGACCCAGCTCCCCTCCGGACTGTAACGGATCGCATTTTCAAGCAGGTTTTTGAAGACTTTGCGCAAAGCGAAGGGATCGGCTTCGACCTGGAGGTCCTGGACCTGATGAGGCGGGCGCACAAGCCCAATGCGACGCGGCTGCGCTAAAGGTTCCAGCTCCGCCCACACTTCCTCCAGCAAGGCATATAGCGAAACCGTTTCCGGCTGAATCAACCACCCCCCACTCTCAATCTGGGCCAGAAGCAAAATATCTTGGACCAGCGCGTTCATTCGATGCACCTGGGCCAGCGACTTCTCCAAGAAGGGGCGAAGGACCGTCTGATCCTGCCAAGCCCCCTGTACCAAGGTATCCAAATACCCCAGCAAGATAGCCAAAGGAGTCTTGAGCTCATGAGAAACGGCCGCCAGAAAGGCCTGTTGAGCCTGCGAAGAAGCCTCCTGCTGTCGCAACCGATGTTGGAGAGCCTGGATAGCGCTTTCCCACGCCGAAGAGCCCAATAGCGCCTCCAACCGCTGCACCATCTTTCGCCGCCGGTAGCGCTCATAACCCGCCCATGCCCCCCCTATCACAAGCCCCACAATCAACCCCACGACCACCCACACCCGCTTATAGGCGGCTCAGAATGTCTTTTTTCTTGGCCTCGAACTCTTCTTCCGTGAGCACGCCAGCCTCTTTGAGGGCGGCCAGCTCCTTCAGGGTAGATAGCAGCTGGCTGCGCTCCTCGGCCGAGAGCTTGCCCGAACCGGAGCCCCCCTGCTGCATCTGTTGCGCCATCTGCAGCCCCAGCCCCATCTCGATGGCCGTTCGTGCAATCCCTCCTCCACTTTCCTTCTCCAGCCCCTGGGCCGCCTCAAACTGCGTAAACTTGCTCATGTCGGGCACCTCTTGAGACAGGCCGACCTTCCGACGAAGCCGACGCAGCTCCAGGTCTTGCTCCAACAGGTGTTTTTGCACCTCCTCAGGTAGGCTCACACTCTCCACAAGAAAACGAGTCAACGCCACCCCCATCCGCTCAAACTCCAGCTGTAAAAGCGGCAATAGAACGTCCCCCAGCTGATTGGCTTGGGCGTTGATTTCAGCTAAAGTACGCCCCGAACGCTTGAGCGCATCCGAAAACTTCGTCACCACCAAGCTCCGAAACCCCCCCTCCAAGAACTCCTCTACCGTAACCACCGGATCGGTACCCGCAAACTCCCGGAAGAACGTGGCCGCATCTTTGACCTTGATGGCAAAAGTCCCAAAGGCTCGAAGAGGCACCAGGTTCAGTTCAGGGTCCTGCACCATCACCGGTTGGGCCGTACCCCACTTCAGATTCTGAAACTCCCGGGTGCTGACAAAGTACACATCTACCTTGAAAGGCGACTCAAACCCATACTTCCAGCCCCGCAAGTCAGATAAAATGGGCATGTTGCGGGTGGTCAGCTCATAGCGCCCTGGCCCATACACGTCAGCAATCTTGCCTTCGTTGACAAACAAGGCCACCTGCGACTCCCGTACGGTGAGTTGGGCACCCATCTTGATTTCCCGATCTTCGTCGGGAAACTTCCAAATGAGCGTGTCTCGGGTCTCGTCTACCCATTCGATGATATCAATAAACTGCCGCCGCAAAAAGGAGAACACCATGGCGCTAAAGGTACAACTCTTTCACGGAACCCAAGATTCCTGGATGAGCTTTCCTCCTTCACCGGTGTATTCCCACACCAAGAGGTTGTCGGAGAGTTGAATGACCTCTCGGGTCAGAAAGAGAGACTGCCCTTCGATCACGAGGAAGCGGTTACTATTGGTGAAGCGCCATCCGGCCGAGGCCGTAGGCGAAGGGTCGTTGGGGTCATTGCTCTGGCAAGGGGTAGGGTTCTGCCAAGTAGCGTTTCCATCCGAACGGAAAGTCCAGCGGTCATCGGCCCGGCACGGTTCGATGGGGGTGCTGGCCCCCCCGACCGACCGCGTCTGCATACGCCAGGTGCGACTACCCCCACCCGTAAGAAGGGCTGCCGCATCGGGCGCACTGGTGGGCTGAGGATTGTCTGGCTGGCACGCTGCCCCCAGCAAAAGCAGTAGACCTATCCCAGCCTCCCTTCCTCGGCGCATATTTCAAAAGTACGGCAAAAACTATTCCGAGCGGGGCCCGAAGGGCCACTGCGGCCGCTGCGGCTCTGGAAGCCACCGCAAGCCCCGTAACCAAAGAGGCGACTTCACCAGCTGCGTAGCCGGCCAGAATGTGCCTTGGGGCCGCTGGCTAAAGCGCAGGTAAACCGGCCGCTGTAGGCTATCCAGCTCCGCCTGCAGTTCGGCGGCTTGGAGGTAATGTCCGCCCTGCCAGCGCGCTTCCTCCCGTTGATAGTAGACGGCCTCCACTTGACCCCAAAAACGCATACTGGCCAGCCGTCCCAGCGTGTCCCACCGCGCTACGGCCGAGTCGCCCCGCACCTGGTGAAAAAACCATAAAAAAGTGTCGGCCTTACTGAGAAGCCCTACCGAACCGCCAGCCCAGGCCGAATCAGGCCGGTTAGCCCGCAAGCGAACCTGCATAGCCCCAGCCCACATCTGCATGCCCGTGTCAGCCAGCCAAACGCGGCCCCAAAGCCAGACAGTCTGCCGGAGGGTATCATAGACCAGCGTATCGGCCCGCCCCCGTAGCGGCCATTGCACCCACTCCGCTTGATCCCAGGCTACCAGACGCGTGCCGTGAGCGCTCAATCGCTCAGCCTGAAGGTAAACAGGGATTTCCTCCGGCTGATGCCACAGTAAAGCAGCATTGGTGCGAAGGGCCAGACTGTCTCGCACCCAGCTGGCCGAGTCAGCCCAGGCCCACACTACCCCGCCCTGCTGGTAATACACCCGGCAGAAAGCCCACCCCGAATCGCGCTCCGCATGGTAATAACCCGCCTCCGCCTGCACCACCCGCACGCTATCCCAAAAACGGCAGCTGTCAGCCAAAAAAACTTCTCCGCTCAGGCGATTCCAGGTGGCGCGCCGACCGTATAAGCTGTCTGAACGGGTAGTGTCAGCCGCCCATAGCGGTCCCGGAAAATACGCGGTATAGGTTCGAGTATCGTAAGCAACCGAATCGCTGTAGCCCCGATAGGGTGCCCGCTCAAGCCAGACTCCTCCTCCAAATGTGGCCTTTTCCTCAGTGGTGTAGTAATAGCCTCGAGGGCTGCGTATTACGCCGGTAGTGTCTTGCAGTTCGCCGCCGCCTTCGTAGTATATGAGCGCCCGATTGCGATCGTAAACGAGCTTCGGGGCCGTGAGGATAGTAGGGGGAAAAAACGCCCGGACGCCCCCCTCGTACACGAGCTGACGCCGTTCTGGGTCGTAAAAGAGGCGAGGCGCCCAGACGGCACCTTGGGTGCCCACCTGGGTTTGGGTGTGTCCTTCAGCCTGGAAGGCTCCGTCTGCCGTGAGCGCCGCCCAATCACAAGTGAGCACTAAACTATCTTGCCGCAGGCGCACGTGCCCTTGCAGCAGCCGCCTTTCCGGCGTACCGCCCAGTTCGTCGGCGTTCTCGATCAAGACAGGGGCCTGCGCCCACAGCAGCGCCCACCCTAACCCCCAGCTCGCCCTACGCACCCACCAAAGGTAAAACCTCCTTCACCAGGGGCTGGTAAGCACGTAGCACAGGAGATTCACCCCCATCTTGAAGGCCAGCTCACGTACCTCAGGAGGGTCTTTGTGTACCTGGGGGTCCTCCCACCCATCCCCTAAGTCGGCTTCGTGAGTGAGCGCCGCCACTAACCGCCCTTGGTAAAAAAGCCCATACAGCTCAGGCGGCTTATTGTCGTGCTCATGGATCTTGGGCAGCCCATAAGGAAAGTCATAGTAACAATGAAAAATCGGATGTTCAGCCGGAACGAGGATAAGCTGCCCCTCGGGCAAAATCTGCATAAGGGCCTTCTTAGCGTATTCGTGCATGCCGTAGTCGTCGTCTATTAGCAAAAACCCGCCGGAAAGCAAGTATTTACGCAGATTAGCGGCCTCTTCGGGGGTGAAGGTAATGTACCCATGCCCGGAAGCGTACAATAGGGCATATTCCTGAAGGTTTGCGGCATCGGGGCGCACGACCTCTTCCTGGAGCTGAACCGGCATAGGTGCGTGCGCCTCTACATACCGAAGCAGGTTGCCCAGCGAAGCGGCGTTACCGTACCAATCTCCACCGCCCCCATAGTGCAGTTTACCTACTTTGATCAGGGGCCGGGTCTGCGCCCAAACCAAAGCCCCAATGACCCACCATCGCAGCATAAAACAAGGTACAAAAAACTTCCCATTCCCAGCAGACTCTTGCGTAGCTTTGTCTATGCGCGTGCGCCTACACTTAGAGAGCGACAGGCCCGTGTCTTTGCCGTGGAACTACCCCGAATGGCTCATGGGTCTCTTTTACCGATGGGTCAACGCAGGCAACCTGGCCTTAGGGTACCACCTGCACGAAAAAGGCTTTATCGCCGAAGGCCACCGATACAAGCTGTATACCTTTTCCTGGCTTTTTGGGAAACGGCTTCGCACCACGCCTCAGGGATTGATTCTGCAGCCGCCCCTGACCTGGTACGTAAGCTCGCCGCTGTCTGCGGTCATAGAGGCGTTTGTGCAGGGCCTCTGGAAAGAACCCGAGGTATGCCTGGGCCGGAACCCTCTCACGGTTGCCCGCACCGAGCTTTTGCCGGAAGCTTTTCCAGCTGGGCCCCCCTTTCGGATCCGCACGCTCTCCCCCATCCTGGTTTCGACGCGAGAGGTCCAAGAGGGCGATCCAACCCCCCGTAAAGTTTTCCTTTCGCCTGACCACCCCGCTTTCAGCCGCATTCTTACAGAGAACCTTCAACGCAAGCTCCAGGCTCTCCAAAATCCCCCAGTAGCCGGCGAACTGCAAATCACCCCCCTTCGGACGCGGTCTCGGCTGCTTACGCTTCACGGCACCCACCTGCGCGCCTACGAGGGCACATTCGTGTGTGAAGGACCGCCCAAGCTTCTGCTCTTCGCTTACCAAGCCGGCCTCGGGGAGCGAACCGGCCAAGGCTTCGGCATGGTGGAGTTTCTCAGATATCCCTCCACACCTCGAAAGAATCATCCCTAAAAAACCTTCCAGACTTTCCTTTCACCTCGCAAACCCCGTATTAGCTTGAGCGCAAGCTGACGCTCGTCCGACCGAAGTCCCCACCGCCAGGCGATACCTAACGCTACAATCCCATACAACCCAGCTACCAGAAGGAGGCTCCCTAAAGACACCCACTGAGAGGGTAAATAGAACCAAGCGCCCCGTATCAGTAGGCCTATACCCACTATGCCCACCGTAGGCCTAATGACCTCAGCAAGCCAGACCTTCAACGAAAGTTTGAAAATCCGTGTCGCAGCAATATGTATCAAAATAGCATCTAATAAAACTCGAAACAACCAGGCGGAAGCCGCCCCCATCAACGGTGAAAGTCGCATAAGCCCCCACAACAAGGGAACAAAAACAAGAAGCTCGATAAAGTAGAATTTGGCTATTAGCTCTACCCTTCCCGCAGCCTGCATAAGCGCAAAAGGACTCCAGGTTATGCCATTGATAAAAATGGCTATACTAAAAACCCTCAAGACTACCGCCCCTTCATGGGCAAACTCAGCGCCCATCCATAGCATCAGAAAAGTGTCAGAGAATAAAAACAGAAAACAGACAAGAGGAAGGTAAATCAGCAAAATAAATCGGTTGACCCGCTGATTCAGCTCCACACTGGTTCCCTGGCGCCCTGTACCTTGTAAACTACTAAAGAACGGCAGAAGAACTGCACTAAAAGCGCCAGGAATGATGCTGAGGCGTGTTATTAGATTATACGGCACAGTGTAATAGGCCACTTGGGCCGAGCTCACTTGTGTAGGCAAAAGGAGTTTATCCAGATTGGACAGTATGGCACCTACCAGATTTGAAAAAGACATCCAGCCACCAAACCTCACCAATCTCAGAAGGGAACCTTTATCGAAGATAGCTCCTTTGATTGCAGGAAACAGCCTATAAATTAGGTAGATGTACAATAAAAGTGAAAGTCCCGTCATTACAAGGCTTGCCCACGAAATCTCTAAAACGGAGAAACCCCTAAAAATGATCGCTACATGCAATAGAATCTGAATTGTATTAGTCACGACCGAAACTCCATTTTCTACGCCAAAACGCTGAAAAGCCCGCAACAAAGCCACAGGCGCTCCACAGAGCGTGCTTAACCCAAACTGCAAGGCATTCAAAAAAAACAATACCCAGACCTGATCCTTTAGAGAAGAGGGCAAGTGAAGCCATTGGCCCCCCTTTCCTAAAGCTATTCCTATTAGAGCCAACGCAAGAATCAACCCCACAGCCGCATGGGCCATCCAAGAAGCCCAAAAAGTTCGCCGAAGCCCAGCCCAATCCTTTAGCGTAGCTCCCTCGGCTAAGTACTTTATAGATAATATGGTCAGGCCATAAGATGCTATAGACATAAAATTGTTTATATTAGACATTGTCATCAAAAACCCATACAAGTCTGCGCCCAACTTATTGGCGATATAAGGTGCCGAAAAAAACCCCAATAACATCATCCATAGTTGACCGAGGAAGTTCCAGCCCACATTTCGGAGGAAACGTGCCCCCCCCTCTACCGCTTTTGCCGGCTCGTGCATAGTGTCAACCCAAAGGTACAGGGATCGCCTTCCTTTCCGGCCAACATCCTAAACTTGCGTATGGCCCAATCGGTGTATCTTTTCCGTTCAGGCTACCTGCGCCGCAAACAAAACACCCTCATCCTGGAGTCGAAAGGGGGAGTCCGGCAGTTTCTACCAATCGAAACGGTTCGCGATCTTTTCGCGATGGGTCCTTTACGGCTTTCGGCCTCTACGCTGCGCTTCTTAGGACAGAAGGGCATCCCAGTCCACTTTTTCACGCATTACGGTACCTATGCAGGCACCTATTGGCCGCGTCAACGCCATACCAGCGGCCAGCTCGTGATCACCCAAGTTCAACACGCCGTAGACCCTGAAAAGCGTCTCTTCATAGCCCGGCAGATTGTGAGCGGAGCCATCCAGCAGATGCGTAAAAACCTCCTCTATTACCAGAGTCGGGGACGAGATTTTTCTGCGCTCCTGGCCTATATCGCCCAGCGCGAAGCCCACCTACCCCATACCCAGAGCCTCCCAGAACTGATGGGCGAAGAAGGCAAAGTACGCAGCGCCTACTACCAAGCCTGGCAAGCTATCCTGGGCCTACCCGGGCCTTTCCTTCGTAGTCGCCGCCCCCCTTCCACCCTGCCTAACGCCCTCTTGTCTTTCCTCAACACACTTCTCTACACCGCCACCTTGTCAGAATTGTACCATACCCCCCTCCATCCAGGCATTAGCTTCCTGCACGAACCCACCACCCGCCGATTTTCACTGGCCCTCGACTTGGCCGAGCCTTTCAAACCCCTCCTGGTTGATCGGCTCCTTTTCCGATTGCTAAACCGAGGAGAACTTACCCAAGCCGACACCGAGTCCCTCAAGCACCTCCCCGGCGTCTTCCTCAAAGAAGAGGCCCGCAAAAAAGTCATCCGAGCCTGGGCCGAACAGCTTCAGACTACCATCCAACACCGCCGCTTGCGACGCTCCGTCTCTTATCGACAGCTCTTGCGCTACGAAGCCTACAAACTCATGCGACACCTCTTGGGTATAGAACCTTACCAGGCTTTTCGAGCTTGGTGGTAAATTGGGCTATGACCTCAGGCTATATCGGGTTTGAAGACCTCGAGGCCTTGCGCATAACCGGCACCAAGGTACACTACCTACAGGTATGCCCCCGCAAGCTGTGGCTTTTTTCCCGGCATATTAGCTTGGAACGCGGCCATCCCGCCGTAGAAGAGGGCCGCGCTTTGCATCAGCAGGCCTATCCAGGACGACTCCGAAAAGAACGCTGGCTTTCTACCCTTGTGCGCATAGACTACACCGAAAACGGCCTCCTCGTAGAAATCAAACGCTCCCAGCGGGGGGCTCGCGCCGCTCGCGCCCAGCTCTTATTCTATCTTTTTGCCCTGAAGAGGTTCCTGCAATGGCCCGAGGGAGAACCCTTCCCCATTGAGGGGGAGCTTCGCTTCCCCCGAGAACGCCGAAAAGAACGGATTACCCTCACCACCCAAGCCGAGGAGGAGGTGCTGAGCTGGATTCGACAAATCCAGGCCATTGAGCATTCCCCCACACCGCCGACCGTATCCTGGAAGAGCATCTGCGCACGGTGCGCCTATGCGGAATTTTGCTGGGGCTGAGGCGTCATTCGAGCAGCCACTCGCGCCGCCCGCGTTCTTGTCCCAGGACTTGTTTGCGCATGAGCTTTTCGGCCGGCCACTGAAAGACGTAGATGCTATCGTATTCGTAACGGATAATCTTGCGCAAGCCCGAAAGCATTTCTACGTATTGACCTTCGGTGATTTCGCCTTCAAAAACAGAGTTTTGCACCCAGCTTAGGTAGCGCCGCAAGAATGCACATACTTTTTGCACCCGGGCCTGTTCTACATCATAAGTCACGACCACGTACATGACGGGAAAGATACGCAGGCGCGGCCGATCCATCGAAGGGGCTGGACTTTCTTCCTACCGGGGATCGACGGCAGAGTCGGAAGGGGGGGGGTATAAGTTTTACCGTTTTCTGCGCCTTAGGGAAAACGGCTTGTAAAGGAGGCCATCTTTTTTGTCCAGGTTTACTACCTTTGTCCCATCCCCCCTGCAAGGGAGGGGGGGGCTCAAATCGGACCAATGTGGGATTGAAACGCGGGTGTGTTGCGCAGGTGGGGCGTGGAAACCGGCCGGGTGGGCTCAAATCGGACCAATGTGGGATTGAAACACGCCTCGACTACTATGCCCGCCTGCGGGCCTATCAGGCTCAAATCGGACCAATGTGGGATTGAAACCTCAAAAACCCAGACATAGCCAGTAACCACCCGGCGCGCTCAAATCGGACCAATGTGGGATTGAAACTTGCAGCCACCATATGCGTAAAAGCGGCCAGTGTCGGCTCAAATCGGACCAATGTGGGATTGAAACCTGTCACACACCCCAGCACCTCCCCGAAGGCCCATGGCTCAAATCGGACCAATGTGGGATTGAAACCTGCGGCCCAGACGCCCAGCCCCGACTGCAGTGCATAGCGCTCAAATCGGACCAATGTGGGATTGAAACGCC